>Ga0222424_100002_pt1:1042500-1865991 | contig 1865991 bp, 1832 predicted proteins | sample 2B2ome_FD_182468 | JGI IMG/M metagenome (GOLD analysis project Ga0222424, IMG submission 182468) | Enriched microbial communities from leaf-cutter ant dump, University of Wisconsin, Madison, United States - 2B200A (version 2) | ecosystem: Environmental > Terrestrial > Nest >...
CAATCTCTACCGCTTCCAGATGCAGGACGGCACCTTCGACTATTTCGACGAGGACGGCCGCAGCGCCGAGCAGTTCCTGCTGCGCAATCCGCTGCCGGCCGGCAAGTTCCGCTCCGGCTTCGGCGCTCGCCGGCATCCGATCCTCGGCTACGTGCGCATGCACACCGGCGTCGACTGGGCGGCCCCCGTCGGCACGCCGATCATCGCCGCCGGCAACGGCGTCATCGAAAAGGCCGGCTGGGCCGGCGGCTACGGCAAGCAGATCATGATCCGCCACGCCAACGGCTACGAAACTTCCTACAACCACCAGAGCGCCTTCGCCAAGGGCATCGCGCCAGGCGTACGGGTGCGCCAGGGCCAGGTCATCGGCTATCTCGGCCAGACCGGCCTCGCGACCGGCCCCCACCTGCACTACGAACTGCTCGTCAACGGCACCAAGGTGGACCCGATGCGCGTACGCCTGCCCACCGGCCGCGTGCTGAAAGGCGACGATCTCACCGCCTTCAAACGCGAGCGCGAGCGCATCGACGAACTGCTGAAGCAGCAGGATTCGGATCAGCTGAAGGTGGCGAGCGCCAAGGTGGAAGGATAAAGCAGTGGGGCAATAAGGCAGTAAGGGAATAGGGCAATAGGTACTTGCCCCGAACTTCTTCCTCTACTGCTCTACTGCCTTAATCCCCTACTCGCTCAATCCACAAACTCGACCGTCACGCCGGCCTTGACCAGCTTCGCCAGCTCGTTGGCGTCCCAGTTGGTCAGGCGCACGCAGCCGTGACTCTCGGTCTTGCCGATCTTCGAGGGTTCGGGCGTGCCATGGATGCCGTAGGTCGGCTTGTCGAGCGCGATCCAGATCGAACCGACCGGCCCGTTCGGCCCCGGTGGAATGGTCAGCACCTTGTCGTTCTCGCCCTGCTTGAAGTTGATCTTGGGATTGTAGGTGTAGTTGGGGTTGAAGGCGACGCGCGACACCGCATGCGTGCCGGAGGGCGAAGGCGTGTCGGACGAACCGATGGTGGCCGGATAGCTCGCCACCAGCTTGCCGGCCGCGTCATAGGCGAAAACTTCCTTCTTGCCCTTGTCGGCGACGATATGCGCAACCGGCGTCGACACCAGCCGGCCGAAATTGGCGACCTTGATGACGGTGCCCGGCCGGTTGAAGTTCACGCCGGGATTGAGCGCCTTGAGATAGTTCTCGTCCATGTGGAAGCGCTCGGCCAGCGCCTCGGTGACGGAGGTGAAGCCCAGCCGTTCGAGTTTTGCCTTGGCGCCGTAGTCTTCCGGCACGGACGCGACATAGGGGCCGGCGGCATCCTCGGCGGTGATGGTGTAGCTGGCGAAGGCGTCGCCGCCGGTCCGCGCCAGCTCCGCCTTGATGGCCGCCGAATCGGTCGACCGCAGGCGGCTGCCGGTGATCTGCGCATATGAGGCGAGCGCCTTGTCGACGTTGGAGCCGAAACGGCCGTCGATGACGCCGGGCGAGGCCCCGACACGGTCGAGCAGGATCTGCAATGCCGCCACGTCCTCGCGCGCGCCGAGCGAAAGCGACGGATCGACCGTCGCACCGGGATCGATCCGCGGCTGCTCGGGCGCCGGCTCCGTCGCCTTCGCGGCCGGCTGCGCCGGCTGAACCGCCGCTTCCTCGAGCGGCTTGCGCTCGATCGGCTGGCGCGCGACGGCCGGCGGCGCACCCAGCGAATCATCGCCGTAGCGGTCGCTCTCGCCCGGTGCCGGCGGGAACCGGTCGTCCGGAACGCCGAAACCGTCGTCGCCGAGGCCGCTGTCATCGATGCCGAACCCGTCGTCCGGCCCACGCAGGCGCTCCTCCCGCATCTGGCGGCGGCGCAGCCGCGCCATGTCCTCGGGGTCGTCGAGATAATAGCGGTCGCTACCGGGTGGCGGCTCGTCCAAGCGCTGCGCACGCTCGCGCAAGCGCAGCTGACGGCGATCGAGCCGCGCCTGCGGCGGCTGTATGGCGATCACCTTGCCGGTGTAGGAATCGACGATGACGCGGTTGCCGCGACCGTCGTAGAAAACCTCGTAGTCGCCGTTCTGGGCGACCTGCAATCCGTCTGAAACGACCGGCGCGGCCGCGCGCGGCGCCTCATTCGCTCCGGCGCCCGGCAATGCGGCCATGGCCTCCGATGCCGTCAGCCCGGCGAAAAGCGTCGAGAGAAGCAAAAGCGTACGGACCATCTGGCCAAAAATCTCCGGTCGTTCCCGTTGCCGTCCAGCCCGTACGGCGCGGCAAACCCCTGACAACCCATCTATTGGTTCCAACATGAACCGGGCATGAAAATGGCGAAGCGCGGGCGACAAGCAAAAGCCCCCGCTCATCGCGGGGGCCTCGCCATTCCATGTGTTCCAGCGCCTACGCCGCCTTGTCTTCCTTCACTGCGCTCGGCTTCGAACGGAAGTTCAGGCGGTCGGAGCCTGCGGTGACCTTGACGGTGGAACCGTCGAGGATCTCGCCACCGAGGATCTTTTCGGCCAGCGGATCCTGCAACTCCTTCTGCATGACCCGCTTCAGCGGCCGCGCGCCATAGGCGGGGTCGTAACCCTTCTCGGCCAGCCACTCGACCGCATCGTGATCGAGGTCGAGCGCGATCTTGCGATCCTCGAGCAGCTTTTCCAGCCGCTTCAGCTGGATCTCGACGATCTGGCCCATGTCCTGCCGGCGCAGCCGATGGAACAGGATGATCTCGTCGACGCGGTTCAGGAACTCCGGCCGGAAATGCGCACGCACGACGTTCATCACGTCGTCGCGCACCAGGTCGACGTCCTGGTCTTCGGTCAGGTTGACCAGATATTCCGAGCCGAGGTTCGAGGTCATGACGATGAGAGTGTTGCGGAAATCGACCGTGCGGCCCTGCCCGTCGGTCAGGCGACCGTCGTCAAGCACCTGCAACAGCACGTTGAACACGTCCGGATGCGCCTTCTCGATCTCGTCGAACAGGATCACCTGATAAGGCCGCCGCCTGACCGCCTCGGTCAGCACGCCGCCCTCTTCGTAGCCGACATAGCCGGGAGGCGCGCCGATGAGGCGAGCGACCGAGTGCTTCTCCATGAACTCCGACATGTCGATGCGCACCATCGCCGTCTCGTCGTCGAACAGGAACGAGGCCAGCGCCTTGGTCAGCTCGGTCTTGCCGACGCCCGTGGGCCCGAGGAACATGAACGAGCCGATCGGCCGGTTCGGGTCCTGCAAGCCGGCGCGGGCGCGCCGCACCGCTTTGGAGACGGCCTGCACCGCTTCGCCCTGACCGACGACGCGCTTGGCGATCTCGTCTTCCATGCGAAGCAGCTTCTCGCGCTCGCCTTCCAGCATCTTGTCGACCGGAATACCGGTCCAGCGCGACACGATGTGGGCGACGTGGTCTGGGGTGACCACCTCTTCCACCATACCGCCACCCTGACCGTCGCGCGCCTCGGCTTCCTTGAGCTTCTTTTCCAGCTCCGGAATCTTGCCGTAGGCCAGTTCGCCGGCCTTCTGGAACTCGCCCTTGCGCTGGGCGATCGCCAGTTCGTTGCGGGCTTCGTCGAGCTGCTTCTTCAGGTCCGCGGCCTCGCCGAGCTTGGCCTTTTCGGACTGCCATTTTGCGGTCAGCGCGTCGGATTCCTCCTCCAGGCCGGCAAGCTCGGTCTCCAGCCGGGCCAGCCGATCCTTGGAAGCCTCGTCCTTCTCGACCTTCAGCGCCTCGCGCTCGATCTTGAGCTGCATGATGCGGCGGTCGATCTCGTCCAGCGCCTCGGGTTTGGAATCGACCTGCATGCGAAGCCGCGAGGCGGCCTCGTCCACAAGATCGATGGCCTTGTCGGGCAGGAAGCGGTCGGCGATGTAGCGGTTCGACAGCGTCGCCGCCGAAACCAGCGCCGAGTCCGAGATGCGCACCTTGTGATGCTGCTCGTACTTCTCCTTCAGCCCGCGCAGAATGGAGATGGTGTCCTCCACCGAAGGCTCGTCGACGAAAACCGGCTGGAAACGGCGGGCAAGGGCCGCGTCCTTCTCGATATACTTGCGGTATTCGTCCAGCGTGGTGGCGCCGACGCAGTGCAGTTCGCCGCGCGCCAAAGCGGGTTTCAGCAGGTTCGAGGCGTCCATCGCCCCGTCCGCCTTGCCGGCGCCGACCAGCGTGTGCATCTCGTCGATGAACAGGATGATGCCGCCGGCGGCAGCCGTGACCTCGTTGAGCACGGCCTTCAGCCGCTCCTCGAACTCGCCACGATATTTCGCACCGGCAATCAGCGCGCCCATGTCGAGCGCCATCAGCTGCTTGTCCTTGAGCGATTCGGGCACGTCGCCGTTGACGATGCGCAAGGCGAGGCCTTCGGCGATGGCCGTCTTGCCGACGCCCGGCTCGCCGATCAGCACCGGATTGTTCTTGGTGCGACGCGACAGGACCTGAATCGTGCGGCGGATCTCGTCGTCGCGGCCGATGACCGGATCGAGCTTGCCCGACCGCGCATCGGCCGTCAGGTCGCGCGCGTACTTCTTCAATGCGTCGTAAGCCTGCTCGGCGGACGCCGAATCGGCGGTGCGGCCCTTGCGGATATCGTTGATGGCGGCGTTTAGCGCCTGCGGCGTGACCCCGGCCTTGGCGAGGATATCGGCGGTCTTGGCCGACTTCTCCATGGCGAGCGCCTGCAACAACCGCTCGACGGTGACGAACGAATCGCCGGCCTTCTTGGCCAGGTCCTCAGCGGTCGAGAAAACCTTCGCCAGCGGCTGCGCCATATAGAGCTGACCGTTGCCGCCCTCGACCTTCGGCATCGCCTCGAGGGCGGCATCGACGCCGAGTTCGACGTCGCGCGGCCGGCCGCCGGCGCGCTCGATCAGCGAGGCGGCGAAACCATCGTCGTCATCGATCAGCGCTTTCAGGATATGTTCGGGGGTGAACTGCTGGTTGTTGCGGTTGAGCGCATATTGCTGCGCGGACTGGATGAAACCACGCACGCGCTCGGAATATTTTTCAAGATTCATACCTGTCTCCTTCCGTCACCGGCCCGCTTTGCGGCACCGGGTCGGCCTTGGTGACGGACCCGCTTGGCAAGCCGGATCCTGTTCCTGAGCGAATATGGTGCGGCTCCCGGCATCCCTCAAGAGCGCGGCAGGAGCCTGAAAGGCGAAGACCGGGAAAAATTCCGCCGAAGCGAACCGCGCTTCCCACCGCGGTCCGTCCATGCCATGTCCGCAGGTGAGACGCCTCTTGAAGGAGAGTTGGCCGATGCCCTTCTACCAGACCGCCGCCGGCGCCGCGGCAGCATGCTACGTGCTGGCTCTCGCGCTGCTGATCGCGCTTCATGTCGTCGAGCGGCAGCGCAATCCGGTAAGCACCGCCGTCAGCGACTACGGCACCGGCAAGGCGGCGAAGCTGTTCAAGGTCTATGGAGCGGCCGGCATCATCGGTGCTGCGGCGCTCTGCCGGGCGATGCTGGATTCTCCCGGTGCGGAATTTCCCCGCGCCGCCGCCTGGTGCCTAGGGGCGCTGGCCGTGCTCAGGCTCGGCATCTTCGCCTTCAAGACCGACGAAGGCGCCTTCGGCCGCACGCGCGAAGGTATCATCCATCTCGTCTTCGCGGTGGTGACCTTCACGCTGGCCTATGAGGTCGTCAGCTTCGGCGGCCCGACGGCGCTTGCGATCACGACGGGGCCGCTCAACGCGGCCTTCGCCCTGCTCGGCTGGATCGTGCCGATATCGCTGGCCCTGGTGGTCGTGACAATGGTGCTGCCCAGGTTGCGCGCTTTTTTCGGCCTGGCCGAGCGCGCCTTCCTGGTGTCGACTCTGCTGTGGTTCCTGTTTCTGGCGGCCCGGCTGTTCGCCGGCGCCTGAACGGTTTCAATCAGCCTTCGACAGATGCCGGGGCGTCGCCGGCCTCGGCGGCGGCCGGCTGATCGGCAGCGCTTTCAGCGGTGCGGCTGCGGCGCGGACGCCTCGTCTTGCGCGGCGCGGCTTCCTCGCCGCCGGCGCTTTCGGCCTGTTCGACCTGCGCAGCCAAACCGGCCGGACCGAGATCGGCAACGGCTGCCGCAGGGGTGGAGGCAGCGGCGACAGGAGCCGTTTCAGCGGACCTATCCGCCGCCTGCACCGATTCCGCACTGGCTTCGGCCGGTTCCGCCGCCGCCTCGCGGCGCTCGCCCTGCTCGTTGCGCGGGCCACGGTCGGGGCGCTGGCCATTCTGGTATCCATTGCGGCGATCGCGATGGTGGCGGTTGCCGCCATTACCGTCACGGCCGCCGTTCTCGCGGCCCCCGTTCTCGCGACCATTGCCTTCGCCGTTCAGCGCGACTTCGGCCGGCATGCCCTCGATCACCGGCTGCGGGCCGGCGCCATGGTTGACCGCCGCGACCGGCGCCTCGGCGGCATTGCCGGCGCCCTCGAAGTCCTCGCGCTCGTCGTCCATGTCGTCGTCGAACTCGTCGCGGTTCTGCTGCTGGTGCTGGATCGGCATCTGCGCCTGCGCGGCGGCGATGATGCGGTTGTAGTGTTCGGCGTGCTGGAGATAGTTCTCGGCCATCACGCGGTCGCCGGAGCTTTGCGCATCGCGGGCCAGCGTGGCGTATTTCTCGGCGATCTGCTGGGCGGAGCCGCGAATCTTCACGTCCGGCCCGTTGCTCTCGTAATTGCGGTTGAGCGGGTTCGGGCCCCGGCGGTTGTTATTGTTGTTGTTATTATTGTTGTTGCCGCCGCCGTTACGGCCGCGCATGCGCCTGTTCTGCTGTTGTGGCCTCATCAGGACTCTCTTCCAGATTGAACTTGAAAAAACTCTCCGCGTACGGCGGCGCTCATGCGGCCTGCCGTCTCGCTGTTTCACCGGTGCTCGCCCGCATCGATTGCGTTGGCGCCACGATATTCCTGTTCCGGTTACATCACTTGCCGGACGATTCCCGCACGAAGCTTGGGCGTCGTTTGCGCAAGAAGGCAGCTATTTCCAAGGAAACCGAATCGCTTAAGAGCACTGCCTGCTTCGTTCATCCGGTTGGCCGGACCTAAACGCATTTTACCGGGCTTGCCAAGCGTTTTTTTCGCCGCACCCGGCTTTTCATACCGGTGAAAACACCAGGACACGGTCGTTGCCTGCCAGATCGCGCATCGCTTCCAGGACAATAAAGCCTGTCCGCTCGAACAGCGCCGTCACATCTTCTTTCTGTGTACTGCCGATCTCGACGGCAACGATGCCGTCCTTCTCCAGATGCGCCGCCGCGTTGGCAGCGATGATACGATAGGCATCCAGACCGTCTGCGCCGCCGTCCAAGGCGCGGCGCGGGTCGAAATCGCGCACTTCCTTTTGCAGGGCCGCGATCTCCTTGCCAGCTATATAGGGCGGGTTGGAGACGATTGCATCGTATCGGCCTGAAATTTTCTCGAACCAGTCGGATTGCAGCGCGCGAAAGCGCCCGTCGAGCCCGAGGTCGGCGGCATTGCGCGCCGCCGTCGCCAGCGCGTCGGCCGAAATGTCGACGCCGGTCGCTTCTGCTTGCGGCACCGCCGAAAGCAGCGCCAGCGCGATCGCCCCGGTGCCGGTGCCGAGGTCGAGGATGCGGTAGGCGCCTTTGCCTTGCGCCGCCCGCCTGACCAAGGGCAGAACGGCCTCGACCAGCGTTTCGGTGTCGGGGCGCGGCTCCAGCGTCTCCTTCGACAGCGACAGCCGAAGCCCGTAGAACTCGCGAAAGCCGAGGATGCGATGCACCGGCTCGCCGGCGGCGCGTCGGGCGAGCGCGGCCTCGATATCATCCGCCGTTCCGGCATCGACCAGTCTGTCCGGATCGGTGATCGCGTCGGTACGCGTCGTGCCGGAAAAATGCTCGACCAGCAGGCGGGCGTCGAGCGCGGCATCGGCGATGCCCGCCTCGGCCAGCTGGCGTCGCGCCTTTCGCAAAAGTTCTGCCAACATCAAGGTCACAGCCCCTTGCCTGAACGGGGAGCGTCGACTCGGACAATCGAAAAGGGGCTTTGCACCATCGGTCGCGGTGCCCCTAGCCTTCCTTCATGTCGGCCAGGAGCTTCGACTGATGGTCGGCGATCAGCGCGTCGACCACTTCGTCCAGTTCGCCTTCCATCACCCGGTCGAGCTTGTAGAGGGTGAGGTTGATACGATGGTCGGTCAGCCGCCCCTGCGGAAAATTGTAGGTGCGGATGCGTTCCGAGCGGTCGCCCGAACCGACCTGCGATTTTCGCGATTCCGAGCGCTCCTCGGCGGCGCGGCTGCGCTCCATGTCGTAGAGCTTGGCACGCAGGATCTGCATGGCGCGCGCCCGGTTCTGGTGCTGCGACTTCTCCGCCTGCACCACCATGATGCCGGTCGGCAGGTGGGTGATGCGAACGGCCGAATCGGTGGTGTTGACGTGCTGGCCGCCGGCGCCGGAGGCGCGCATGGTGTCGATGCGGATGTCCTCGGGGCGGATGTCGATGTCCACGTCTTCCGCTTCCGGCAGCACCGCCACCGTCGCCGCCGATGTGTGGATGCGCCCCTGCGCTTCCGTCGCCGGAACGCGCTGCACCCGGTGCACACCGGATTCGAACTTCAGATGCGCGAACACGCCCTTGCCCGAGACGGAAGCGACGATTTCCTTGAACCCGCCGGCATCGCCGTCGCTGGCCGACACGGTCTCGAAGCGCCAGCCCTTTTCGGCGGCGTAGCGCTCGTACATGCGGTAAAGATCGCCGGCGAACAGGGCCGCCTCGTCGCCGCCCGTGCCAGCGCGGATTTCCAGAATGGCGTTCTTCTCGTCGGCCGCGTCCTTCGGCAGCAGCAGGATCTGGATATCCTGTTGCAGTGCCTCGATTTTCTCTTCGACGCCCGGCAGGTCGGCCTCGGCCAGCGCCCGCATCTCGGCGTCGGTCGCCTTGTCGTCGAGCATGGCCTGGAGATCGGCCGCTTCCTGTTCCGCCGCCCGCAACGCCCGGATCTTGGCGACCATCTCCTGCATGTCGGCATATTCCGACGCCATCCGGACGTAAGCGTCCGGCGCCGGCCCGGCGGCCATCTGCGCTTCCAGCATGTCGAAACGCTTGACGACCTGGTCCATGCGATCGCGGGGAAGAGAGATCATGGGTGTACGTGAAGGTTGGAGTTCATGGCCGGCAAATAGCCGAGATTGCCGCAAACCTCAACGAGCGCCGGTCGGCCTGCTCGATCAGTTGCCCTGAAGCGCCGGCGTGCGGGCGACGGCTTCGCGCAGTCCTATCCTCTTCGCCGCCATGGCAAGAACGACCGAGGCCAGCACGCACCAGGCCGCCATCCACAGCATCTGGGTCGGCAGCGGAATTCCCTGGTCGATGAGGGCGCCCGTAATGCCGGGGCCGAGCGCCGACGACAGCACCATGGCCGAAACCGTGATGGCGCGGATGCCGCCCAGATTGGCAAGCCCGTAGACCTCCGGCCACAGGGCGCCGAACAGCGTCGAGGTCAGGCCGTTGCTGATGCCGAGCAGGAACATGAAGACATAGACGCCCCAGACCGGCGTCACCAGCCCGGCCACCGCCGCCGAGGCAGCGAGAGGCAGCAGTGAATAGGGCAGCAGGTTCAGCGATCCGAACCGGTCGATCAGCGCGCCGCTGACGAAACTGAAGCCGACGGTGACCAGCGACATCACAGTGAAGGCAGCCGCAAAGGCAAGCGGGTCGTAGTGCCTGGTCTCGATCAGATAGCCCTGATGGAAAAAGATGACGGTGGCGATGAAGGACGGCGCGAGAACTCCGGCAAGCAGCAGGTAGAGCATCGGGTCGCGGATGACCTCGCCGCGCGTCCAGTCGCGGGCGGTCCGCGCCGTGAGCGATTTCGCCTCCGTGGATTGCGGCACGCGCTCGACCCGCATCAGCCCCACGATCGCCGGCAGCCCGACCAGCATGAGCACGGCGGCCGAGGCGAACCAGACCGCGCGCCAGTCGCCGCTCCAGCCATGGACAAGAACGACGATCATCGGAAGCAGCGCCGTGCCGGTCTGCGAACCCTGGACGATGACGGCCATGGCCCGGCCCCGGTTGGCTACGAACCACCGGCCCGTTTCGGTGAACGCTGTTTCCGTCATCATGCCCTGCCCGAACAGCCTGAGCAGATAGAGCGACAGCGTCAACACGGCGACGTTCGGGGCAACCGCGATCAGCACACAGGCGAAGGCGAGCGCGGGAATGGTGAAGCGCGCCACCTTCCAACCCGGCATGACATCGAGCGTGCGACCGAGCCAGGGCAGGGTCATGGCGGATGCAAGCGTCGCTAGCATGTAGATGCCGCCAAACGCGCCGCCCGACAGATCGAATGCCGCGCGCAGGTCGTTGCCGGACATGCCGATGAAGAAAGTCTGGCCGAACGACGAGAACAACATCAAAAGGAAACCGCCGGAGAGCCAGCGGCCGTTGTCGCGCATGAAATTCAGCATCGGGATAGCTTTACGAACGCAGCCTGGAAGGGGATCCGCGACAAAGCACGGGCAAGAACGGCCTTTGCGCAATAGCCGTCCGGCGCACCTTTGCCAACGGAAATGCGACGGCCGGTCGGCGCACGCCTACAGCGGTATGCCACGATCGTCCGCGAAGGCCTGCAGCAGCGCTCGCATCGGCACGCCGGTGGCCGGCTGGTCGAGATTGTCGTCGAACAGCGCCGTGAGTTCAGCCAGCGGCAGTTCGGTCAGCATCGCCTTGACCGGGCCGATCGAGGCCGGCGACATGGAGATGGACCGGAAGCCCAGCCCCAGAAGCGCCATGGCCGATATCGGCTTGCCGGCCAGTTCCCCGCACAGCGTCACCGGCGTGTTGTTGCGCGCTCCCGCCGCCGCGACCGTCCTCAGCACGCGCAGGAATGGCACCGACAGCGGGTCGAACCGGTCGGCCAGCCGCGTGTTGCCGCGGTCCACCGCCATGACGAACTGGAACAGGTCGTTGGAGCCGACCGAGACGAAATCCACCGCCTTCATCAGTTCGTCGAGCTGGAACAGCAGCGACGGCACTTCCAGCATGGCGCCGACCTTCAGGCTGGTCGGCAGATGATGGGCGAAGCGCGACAGGTGGCGCACCTCCTTGTCGATGATCTCGCGCGCCTGGACGATCTCGGACAGTTCCGTCACCATCGGCAGCATCAGCTTGAGCTCGCGTCCGCCGCACGCCTTCAACAGCGCCCTAACCTGCGTGCGCAGGAGACCGGACCGGTCCAGCGTGAGGCGGATGGCGCGCCAGCCGAGCGCCGGGTTCTCCTCCTGCACCGCGTCCTTGAAATAGGGCAGCACCTTGTCGCCGCCGATGTCGATGGTGCGGAAGGTAACGGGCTTGCCGCGCGCCGCCTCGACGACGTCGCGGTAGAGCTTCTCCTGCGCCTCGGCGCGCGGAAAGGCCGACGCCACCATGAATTGCAGCTCGGTACGGAACAGGCCGATGCCGGCCGCGCCTGAATCGGCCAGATGCGGCAGGTCCACCGAAAGGCCGGCATTGAGGAGCAAGTCAATCGGCACGCCGTCCTTGGTGACCGACGGCTTGTCGCGCAGTTCCTGATAGAGTTTCTGTCGCCGCGCGCGGAAGCGCACCTTCTCGGCATAGGCGGCCTCAAGGTCCGCCGGCGGCCTGAGGTGGATCGAGCCCTCTTCGCCGTCGACGATGATGGGGTCGCCGTTCTCCGACATGGAGACCGCGCCCTTCATCTGGCCGGCGACGGGAATGCCCATCGCGCGCGCCACGATGACGACATGGCTGGTGGCCGCGCCGTCCTCCAGCACAAGGCCGCGCAGCTTGTCGCGCGGATAGTCGAGCAGTTCGGCCGCTCCCATCGAGCGCGCCACGATGATGGCGTCCTTCGGCAGCGTCGCCGCGACATCCTCCGGACCGCGGCCCATCAGCTGCCGCAGCAGCCGGTTGGCGAGATCGTCGAAGTCGCTCATGCGCTCGCGCAGATACGGGTCTGTCATGTGGATCATGCGCGCGCGCATGTCCGACTGAACCTTCTCCACGGCCGCTTCCGCCGTCAGGCCGTTGCGGATCGCCTCGTGCAGGCGGCGCACCCAGCCGCGGTCGTTGGCGAACATGCGATAGGCTTCCAGCACCTCGCGGTGCTCGCCCTCGAAGGCGACCTCGCGGCGCGACAGCATGTCGTCGATGGAGAGCCTGAGCGAGCCGAGCGAGGATTCCAGCCGCCGGATCTCCTCGTCGCTGTCCTCGTTAAACAGGCTGGTGACGACGATGCGTGGCTCGTGCAGCACGACATGGCCAAGGCCGACGCCGTCGTTGAACGACAGGCCGGTGAAGGAAACGGGGCGCGACAGGTCGAGCTCCACGCCGGTGCGGTTGAGCCGGGCGAGGTCGCCGGTGGCGATCATCTCGGCGATCACCATGGCGGTCGTTTCCAGGGCCTCGACCTCGTCGTCGCGGTAGTTGCGCATGGTCTTGTTCTGGACGACCAGAACGCCCAGCGTGCGCCCGGCCCTGAGGACCGGCACGCCGAGGAAGGAGTGGTAAATCTCCTCGCCCGTCTCCGGCAGGTAGGCGAAGGCGGGATGCTCCTGCGCGTTGGACAGGTTGAGCGGCCGGGCGCTGGCGGCGATGGTGCCGACGAGGCCCTGCCCCAGCCGCAACTGCGCCTGGTGGACGGCGTTCTTGTTCAGGCCTTCGGTAGCGTAGAGTTCCAGCACGGAATCGGAGCGCAGCACATAGAGCGAGCACACCTCGGCCACCATGTTGGAGGCGATGTCGCGCACGATCCGGTCGAGCCGCTCCTGCGGCTCCATCGGCTCCTGCATGAGCTCGCGGAGTCGTCTCAGCAGTACGCGCGGGCCGCTGGCCGTATCACGCATCGCGAACGTCTTCTCCAATGCACCGAGGCGCCGGCGCGACCCTTTCGCCGCCCCGACGCTGCCGTCAAGTCATATCCACGTCCTAATGCTTATCGAGGCCGTAGACAGAATGCAAAGTCCGAACCGCCAGTTCCGTGTAGGGACCGTCGATCAGGATCGAAATCTTGATCTCCGAGGTGGTGATGGCGCGGATGTTGATGGATTTCTCGGCCAGCGCCTTGAAGGCGGTGGCGGCGACGCCGGCATGGCTCCTCATGCCGATGCCGATGACGGAGACCTTGGACATGCCGTCGTCGTGCTGGACGGCGTCGAAGCCGACCGTTTCGCGCACCTTGTCGAGCACGGCCAGCGCCTTGGCGACGTCGCCGTTCGGCACGGTGAAGGTCATGTCGGTCGACTTGCCGTCCTCGGAGATGTTCTGGACGATCATGTCGACGTTGATGTTGGCCTCGGCGAGCGGGCCGAAGATGCCGCCGGCGACGCCCGGACGGTCGGCGACGCGGCGCAGCGAAATCTGCGCCTCTTCCTTGGCGTAGGCAATTCCGGTGACGACCTGCTGTTCCACGATTTCATCCTCTTCGCATATCAGCGTACCGGGCGGGTTCAGGAAATCGCCCATGCCGGGCGCATCCGGGTCGGTGAAGGACGACCGCACGAAGGTGCGCACCTTGTGCACCATCGCCAGTTCCACCGAGCGCACCTGCAACACCTTGGAACCCAGCGACGCCATTTCAAGCATTTCCTCGAAGGAGATGCGGTCGAGGCGGCGGGCCTTCGGCTCGATGCGCGGGTCGGTGGTGTAGACGCCGTCCACGTCGGTGTAGATGTCGCAGCGGTCCGCCTTCACGGCGGCGGCGATGGCGACCGCGCTGGTGTCGGAACCGCCGCGGCCGAGCGTCGAGATGCGGTTGTCGGGGGCGATGCCCTGGAAGCCGGCGACGACGGCGACCTGCCCCTCGCCGAAGCGCTTGATCAGGAAGGAGCCGTCGATGTCGGCAATGCGCGCGGCGCCGTGCGCCCCGTCGGTCTTGATCGGGATCTGCCAGCCCTGCCACGAGCGCGCGTTGACGCCCATCGACTGCAAGGCGATGGCGAGCAGCCCCGACGTCACCTGCTCGCCGGAAGCGACGATGGCGTCGTATTCGCGCGCGTCGAAGAACGGGCTGTTGGCGCCGGTGGCCTTGGGCATGCCCTGCACCCAGCCGACCAGCTCGTTGGTCTTGCCCGACATCGCCGACACCACGACGGCGACCTCGTGGCCGGCGTCGACCTCGCGTTTGACGTGCCGCGCCACATTGTGGATGCGGTCGAGGTCGGCGACGGAGGTCCCGCCGAACTTCATCACGATGCGCGCCATGGAAGCGGCCTGCCTCTGGATGCTGCCGGAAACCGGAAATGACTGGAACCGCCCCGGCGGACCGGGGCGCGAATGCGCGGCCTCCTTAGCCAAACCGTGCCGGTTTCGCAAGGCATGCGCTTGCCTGCGGCCATCCTGCCGCACCGGGCGGCCGCGACGGCGCGCCGGCAGCGCCTTGACATTCACCGCCATGGGACCGACTTGGTAGCGTCGCAGGAGACCGCCCATGCCAGATTCCAGAGCCGCGCAGACCGGACGATCGACCATCGACGCCGCCGAGGTCGAGCGCTTTGCGGCGCTCGCCGCCGAATGGTGGAACCCCAACGGCAAGTTCCGTCCGCTGCACAAGTTCAACCCGGTGAGGCTGGCCTATATCCGCGACCAGGTGGCGGCCCGCTTCGGCCGCGACCCGCGCGCCGCGCGGCCCTTCGAGGGCCTGCGCTTCCTCGACATCGGCTGCGGCGGCGGCCTCCTGTGCGAACCGATGGCCCGTCTCGGCGCCGAGGTCGTGGGAGCGGACGCCGCCGCCACCAACATCGAAGTGGCCAAGCTCCACGCGGCCGAATCGGGCGTCAACGTGGACTACCGCGCCACCACCGCCGAGGCGCTGGCCGACGCGGGCGAGAAATTCGACGTGGTGCTGAACATGGAAGTGGTCGAGCACGTCGCCGACATCGACCTTTTCGTCTCCAAATGCGCGGAGATGGTCAAGCCCGGCGGCATCATGTTCGTGGCCACCATCAACCGCACGCTGAAGGCGCTGGGGCTCGCCATCATCGGCGCCGAATACGTGCTGCGCTGGCTGCCGCGCGGCACCCACCAGTTCGGCAAGCTGGTGCGGCCGGAAGAGCTGGAGACGGCGCTGACGGGCGCGGGCCTGGCCGTGATCGACCGCACCGGCGTCGTCTACAGCCCCTTCGCCGACCGCTGGCACCAGTCGCGCGACATGGACGTCAACTACATGATGCTGGCCGAAAAGGCGGCCTGAGGCCTTAGCCTCAAGCAGGCTCGCGCTCACCAATCTCACCGCGCTCCTGCGCCTTGGTGGTGATGAAGACGCCGGCGACGATGATGGCAGCGCCTGCCCAGGTCAGAAGCCGGTAGTGCTCGCCGAGGAACAGCGTTCCCGAAAACAGCCCGATTGCCGCCGCGACATAGCCGATCTGGCTGAGATAGACGGGGCCGCCCACCGCCTGCAGGCGGAAGAAGAAGGCGAACATAGTCGAGGCCGACAGCATCTGCGCGGCGACCACCCAAGGCACCTGCGCAAGCGGCGCGAAAGCGCCGGCGCCTTGCGTCGCAAGGATGGCGACCAAAAGCATCGCCGCCGCCGCAAGATGGCTGCCGATGGCAAGTTCGATCGGCCCGGCGCCGTCGGGCCAGGCGACCGTGCGATAGATGTTGCCGACAGCGAGGCTGGCCGGGATCAGCAGCGCCACGAGGACCCAGAAGATGTCGGCGGGCTGCCCCGCCTCGCCGCGCGTCAGCGCCACCATGGCGGCGCCGATAAAGCCGACGAGGATGCCGGCCATGCCGAGGAGGTTCGGCCGCCTGACGCCGAGCAGGATCGAAAAGACCAGCGTGATGATCGGCGACAGCGTGAACATGATGCCCGTGTAGCCGGCGCCGAGATGCGGAATGGCCGAAAACATCAGGAAATTGGGAAAGGCGTAGGACACCGCCGCCGTGACGAGGAAATAGCGCAGCCGGCGCGCCGTCAGCCGCATGCCGCGGCCGCTGGCGAGCAACGCGGCCAGCAGAAGGCCGCCGGCGCCCAGCGAGACGACGAAGGCCCACACCATGCCCGGCGCGCCGGCATCCGTGCCCATCTTGCCGAACGGCAGCGTCAGCCCGAGCAAAGCGCCGGTGACGACGAGCAGCGCGAAGGCCGAATTCCAGAGCGACGCCATGGTGCGGTTCCGTAAGAGAGCGGGCTTGCCCGCATCGAGATTCGGGTTATAATTAGCGTAAAGATTCTTAACGTCAAGATACTTTTGGCAGAGCATGGACCGCGCAGGCAAGGCGATCGCGCAATGGAGCAAGGAGCGGCCGGACCTCGACGTATCGCCGATGGCGGTGCTGGGCAGGCTGGGCGAGGCGGCGACGCTCGTGGCCCGCGACCGGCTGGCGCCGCTTTTTGCCCGTTACGGCTTGCAGCACGGCGAATTCGACGTGCTGGCGACGCTGCGCCGCTCGGGTGCGCCCTTCTCGCTGACGCCGACGGCGCTCTACGAGACGACGATGGTGACCTCTGGTGCCATGACCAACCGCCTCGACCGGCTGGAAAAGGCCGGGCTGATCCGCCGCGTGCCGCATCCAAGCGACCGGCGCGGCCTCATGGTTCAGCTCACCGAAGAGGGCCGTGAGCTGATCGACCGCGCCGTCGAGGCTCACATTGAGAACGAGCACCGGATCCTGTCCTGCCTGGATGCGGAAGAACGCGAAAGGCTCGCTGCCCTGCTCGAAAAGCTGATCGCCGGCCTGGCCGACTGAACGGCCGCAGCCAGAAATCAGTTGCGGTCGTCGGGAAACACCGGGATCGGCATGAAGTCGACGCCATCCTCGGCAAGCGAGCGCGCCTCCTCGGCGGTCGCCTCGCCATAGATGCCGCGCGGATCGGTTTCGCCGAAATGGATCTTGCGCGCTTCCTCGGCGAACTTGTCGCCGACATAGTCGGCGTTCTCGCGCATCTTTTCCGACAGCGCCTTGAGCTGCGCCATCGCCTCCTTTTGCGCCTGGCCCATGGCCAGCGCCATTTTTTCCCGGTTACGGCCGGTCGAGACGGCCGGCGCCATCAGCGCCTTGCCGACCTTTTTGGAGCCGCACGAAGGGCATTCGACGAAGCCGCGCTTGTTCTGGGTATCGAAATCGTCGTTGGAGCGGAACCAGGCCTCGAATTCGTGGTCATGCTCGCAGATCAGGGAAAACCGGATCACGACGCCGCCCCTCTCAGGGCCGGTGCGGGACCGGTGACGGTCTCCAGCGTGAATTCGCGCGCGTTCTTCAGGTTGGGGATCTTGGCGCGCGCGGCGGCCGACTGGGCGGCGTCGATCTCCGCCACGATCACGCCGGGCTCGGCATGGTCGGCTTCGGCTAGCACGCGGCCCCACGGATCGACGATCAGCGAATGGCCGTAGGTTTCGCGACCGTCCTCGTGCACGCCACCCTGTGCGGCGGCGACGACGAACGCGCCGTTCTCGATGGCCCGCGCCCTGAGCAGCACATGCCAGTGCGCCTCGCCGGTTTGGCGCGTGAAGGCAGCCGGCACCGACAGCAGATCGGCGCCTGCCAGCGCCTCGGTGCGGAAAAGCTGCGGGAAGCGCAGGTCGTAGCAGATGGCGAAGCCCAGCCGGGCCTCGCCGATATCGGTGACGACAGCCTCCTTGCCCGGCTCGTAGGCCGAGGACTCGCGCCAGCTCTCGCCCTTGTCGAGGTCGACGTCGAACATGTGGATCTTGTCGTAGCTGGTCCGCAGCGAGCCGTCCGGCGCGAAAAGCAGCGCCCGGTTGGCGAGCTTGCCGTCGGCACGCCGGATGGCGGTCGAGCCGACATGCAGGAAGACGCCGAGTTCACCCGCCAGCCGGCCGGCCGCGGCAGCGACGCTGTCCTTGTCCTGCGTGGTAAAGGCGGCCTTGCGCGCCTCGGCGTCACGCACCATGGCGCCGGTCATCTCCGGCGTCTGGATGTAGCGGGCGCCCTGCCCCGCAGCCTCGCGCACCATGCGCTCCATGTCGGCGACATTGCGTTCGGGATCGGTGCCCGAACGCATCTGGATTGCGGCAACCTTGAATGCGGCCATGACGGTCTCCGATCTCAGTTGGCCGGCTGGCCGGCAAGCAGGGCGTCGAGCCGGCCTTCGCGCTCGAGGTCGTGCAGGTCGTCGCAACCGCCGACATGCACGTCGCCGATGAAGATCTGCGGGAAGGTCGAGCGGCCGTGCGCGCGGCTGATCATTTCCTGGCGCAGTTCGGGCGAAAACGACGCGTCGTGCTCGGTATAGGCGACGCCCTTGCGCTCCAGCAGCCTTTTTGCCGCGGCGCAATAGCCACACATCATGCGCGTATAGATCGTCACGTCGGCCATCAGCCAGCCATCCTGTTTCAAGGCTATATAGTCGCGGACTCGTCCGCCCGGAAGTCCCCCCGTCCGGTCTCCCCTTGCCGGAGGTCCCCCGGCAGCACGCGGGCGAAGGTCAGCACGTCCACCGCGCCGGCGCCGCCTCTTTTCAGCGCCTTGGTGACGGCGCGGACGGTCGCGCCGGTGGTGTAGACATCGTCGACCAGCAGCACGCGGCGGCCGGCGATGGTGATCTCGGCCTCGGCCGGCACGCGGAAGGCGGCGCGCACATTCTCCTCGCGCTGGGCGCGCTCCAGCCCGACCTGCTGGCGAGTCAGCTTGATGCGCCTGACCGCTTCCGGCGCGAACGGCAGGCCGGTGAGATGCGCCAATGCCCGGCTGAGTTCGGCCGACTGGTTGAACTGGCGCCGGAAGAAGCGGCGCCAGTGCAGCGGCACCGGCACGATAACCTCGGCCTCGGCGACCAATTCGGCGCCCGCCCTCAGCATCCAGCGCGCCATCCACGGCGCCAGATCGGTGCGGTCCTGGTATTTCAACCCCCGAACCATCTGGCGGGCGACACCCGAATAGGCGACCGCGGCGCGCGCGCGCTCGAACGGCGGCGGGTCGGCGATGGCCTCGGCCGACAGGAAACCCTCACCCATATCGTGCGCGAAGGGCGTGCCCATCACCTCGCACCACGGCTTCTCCAGGAGCCTGAGTTGCGGCCAGCATTGGCCGCACAGCACGCCGGGCCGCGAGACCCTGCGGCGGCAACCGGCACAGACGGGCGGAAACAGAAACCGTCCCGGCCACGCCAGCGCCGTCCTGGCAAATGTCCTGATCTCCCCCATGCCGATCGCCCGCAAGGCTGGTCCTCGCACGCACGATAGCATATCTACGGCGCGAGTCGTGGACGCACGGCAGACAGGATCGTCAAGTGCAGCCGATCATCGACACATCGCTCTGGCTGGCGCGCAAGCGCCGCGCGCTGGCGCGCCCGGTGCCCGGCGCCGATTTCCTCATGCGGCGCGCTGCCGAGGACCTGGAACTGCGGCTTTCCACGGTCGGAAAGCGCTTCAGCCGAGCCGCCACGCTGTTTTGCCAGACGGGCGCCGCCGCCGAAGCGCTGGCAGCCAGCGGCAAGGTCGATGGAATCGAGCGCGTCGAGGCCGACTCCATCTTCCTGTCGGATGGCTCCGGCCGCATCGCGCCCTTCGAGACGCTGCCGTTCGAGCCGGAAAGCCTCGACCTCGCCGTCTCGCTGCTGTCGATGCAGGCGATGAACGACATTCCCGGGTTTCTGGCGCAGGTGCGCCGCGCGCTGAAGCCGGACGGCCTGTTCCTCGCCGCGCTCGCCGGCTCCGGCACGCTGGCTGAACTGCGCGAGAGCCTGCTTGCCGCCGAAACCGAGCTTGCCGGCGGCGTAAGCCCGCGCGTGCTGCCTTTCGCCGACGTGCGCGATGCCGGCGCGCTGTTGCAAAGGGCGGGTCTCGCCCTGCCCGTCGCCGATGTCGAGGACACGACCGTGCGCTACGACACGCTGTTCGACCTTGCGGCGGACCTGCGCGCCATGGGCGAGACGAGCGCGCTCGCCGACCGTTCGCGCCGCCCCGCCGGCCAGCGCCTCTTCGCCCGCGCCGCCGAGATCTACGCCGAGCGCTTCGCCGATCCGGACGGCCGGGTCAGGGCGACGTTCTCGCTCGTGTGGATGTCCGGCTGGGCGCCGCACGCCTCGCAGCAGCAGCCGCTGAAACCGGGCTCGGCCAAGGCATCGCTGGCCGCGGTGCTCGACAAGCTGGAAGAAGGCAAGCAGCAATAAAGCATGCCTCCGGAAAGTGGGAACCGGTTTCGGGACAAAGACATGCGGAAAATCAAAAACCTAAAGCGTACAGAGCGAGTCTGAAAGACCGCGACGCGCTTTGGGAGCGGCTTCGGCCTTCGCCAGATCTATCCGGCACCCGCCGCCGATGCTTCAGGGCATGGCGAGGACTTCGCCGATCCGGCCGCTGCCGTCGCTCCACAAGGTCTGAAGCGATGTGGCGAAGGCGCCGACGCCGCCGACGATGGCCAGCGCGATGAGGCTTGCGATCAGCCCGTATTCGATGGCTGTCGCACCCCGTTCGTTCGTCAGGAACCGCCGCAGCATTGTCATGACGGTCATCCTGACCCCGAACGATTAAGAAAGGTTAAGGCGGCACGCTTAACGGGCGGTGAAGGAGCCGAACCGGTCCGGCACTCAGCAATCGCCGCTGCGGCTGCCGTCGGTGCGGATGATGCAGACCGAATCGGGCGACGGTTGCAGCACCGAACGGCGCACCGTGTAGCTGCTGGAGCGACCGATAGAGCCGGTGCTGGTCATGTCGAGCCCGAAAACGCTGTTGTCGCGCGCATAGATCTGCCGGCTCTCACGATCGAGCAGCGGCGTGACGATCAGCGCCAGCGCGATGGCCGCCGAGCCGAACAGCAAAGCGAGCCTGAGCACGCCCATCCCGGCTTGCGAGGCACGTTGCGACCGGTCGGGCCGGATCGCATCCCACTCCTTTTCGAGGCTCATCGGCTTGCGTCCCCACAGCATTGCACGGCCGGAAAGCGGCTTTCCGTCAATTTTTCATGTCCGGATAAATCTTTTCTTAACGCAGGCCGCCTTTCGCGCGCGGCCGCGCGATCACAATCACAAAAGATTGGCGGTCACAGAAGATCGATCAGGAACGGGATCAGCGGCGCATCGGCCGGCGGCATCGGGTAGTCGCGCAGCCGGACAGGCTTCACCCATTTCAGCGCCTGTCCTTCGCGCGGCACGGCGATGCCGGTGAAGCGGCGGCAAACATAGAGCGGCATCAGCAGGTGGAAATCGTCGTAAGAGTGGCTGGCGAAGGTCAGCGGCGCCAGGCAGGCAGCCTGCGTCTCGACGCCGATCTCCTCGCGAAGCTCGCGGATCAGGCATTCCTCCGGCGTGTCGCCGGTCTCGACCTTGCCGCCGGGAAATTCCCACAGGCCGGCAAGCTGCTTGCCTTCAGGCCGCTGCGCGATCAGCACGCGCCCGTCGGCATCGACCAGCGCGCAGGCCGCCACCAGAAGCAGGCGCCTAGCCATCGATAGCTGCTCCCGGCGGGCGGCGGTAGTGGTAGGGGTGGACGTCCTCGAAGCCGAGCGAGCGATAGAGCGCCAGCGCCGGCTGGTTGCCGGCTTCGACCTGCAGCCAGGCCTGGCGCGCGCCCCGCAGCCGCGCCCATTTGAGCGCCGACAGAACGAGGCTGCGGCCATATCCCTGCCCGCGCATGGCCGCCGCGGTGGCGATCTCGAACAGGCCGGCAAGATCGGCGTCGTGGACGCAGATCAGCGTCGCCAGCGGCTCGGCGCCATGTTCCAGCGCGAACAGGCCGGTTTCGGGCTGGATGGCGCCGATGATCTCCGACAGGCCGGGCCGGAGCGAGGCGTCCGAGCCATGCACCTTGAGGGATGCGCCGATGAAGCGGCCGATGTCCTTGAGCGGAATCTGGTCCTGCGCACCCTCCACCGCCGCATCTGTCAGCGCCATGCGCATGACCAGCGAGTCGTCGAAGCGCGCCCAGCCCTCGGCATCGAGATGCGCCGACAGCGCCTCGCCCGACAGCGGCGAGATGCGGAAGGTCAGCGGCCGGCCGTAGGCGTCGAAGCGCCGGGCGGCGCGTGCGATACGCTCCGGAAGGTCGTGCACGTCGCTGGGATCGAGCGGATTGACCGAGTTCAGCCGTTTGGCCGGCAGGCCGGCGGTCAGCCGGATCGCCCAGGTGCCGTCATAGTGCACCGTCGCCGCCGGCCAGGCGCGAAAACCCGCCGCCTCGAAACGGCGCACGGTGGCGAGCACGCTCGGCGATGGAGCGGCCATCAGCTGCGGTAGTCTCCGTTGATGGCGACGTATTCCTTGGTCAGGTCACAGGTCCACACGGTCGCCTTGCCGCGGCCGATGCCGAGGTCGGCGCGGATGACGACCGTATCGCGCTTCATGTAGGCAGAGGTCTTCTCCTCCGAGTAGCCCGGGTCGCGTTCACCCTCGAAGGCGAGGCGATTGTCGCCGAACCAGATCGACAGGCGGTCGCGGTCGGCCGGCTCGCCCGCCTTGCCGACGGCCATGACGACGCGGCCCCAGTTGGCGTCCTCGCCGGCCACCGCCGTCTTGACCAGCGGCGAATTGGCGATCGCCAGCGCCACCTTCTTGGCCGAGCGCGCCGACTTGGCGCCGGTGACGGTCACCTCGATCTCCTTGCGCGCGCCCTCGCCGTCGCGCACCACCTGCCGGGCGAGCTGTTTCAGCATCTTGCCGAGAGCGCGGCGGAACGGCCCGAGCCGCGCGTCCTTGGCGTCGGTGATCGCCAGCGCGCCGCGCTTTGCCGCCGCCCCGGTGGCGAACAGCAGGAGCGTGTCCGAGGTCGACGTATCGCTGTCCACCGTCACCGCGTTGAAGGTTTTCCCCACCCCGCGCGACAACAGGTCCTGCAGGACGGGTGCGGCGATCGGCGCGTCGGTGGCGACGAAGGACAGCATGGTGGCCATGTCCGGCGCGATCATGCCGGCACCTTTGGCGATGCCGTTCAGCGTCACGTCGGTGTCGCCGAGTTTCACCGTCGCGGTCGTCACCTTGGGATAGGTGTCGGTGGTCATGATCGCTTTCGCCGCCTCGGTCCACAGCTCCGGCTTCGCCTCCTTCACCAGATCGCCTAGCAGGTGGCTGAATTTCTTCGCGTCGAGCGGCTCGCCGATGACACCCGTCGAGGCGAGGAATATCTCGCCGGCCGTGCAGCCGGCCGCCTTGGCCGCCGCGTCGCCGGTCATCGCCGTCGTCTCGCGGCCCTTCTTGCCGGTGAAGGCGTTGGCGTTGCCGGAATTGACCACCAGCACGCGCGCCTTGCCGCCCGGCAGGTTCTGACGGCAGAAATCGACCGGCGCGGAGGGACATTTCGAGCGAGTGAAGACGCCGGCGACCGTCGTGCCGGCGTCGAACACCATGGCGAGCAGGTCGGTGCGGCCCTTGTACTTGATGCCGGCCTCGGCGGTGGCGATGCGCACGCCCTCTATCCCCGGCATCTTCGGATATTTCTTCGGCGCCAGCGGGGAAACGGTTGCGGACATTGTGAGCCTCGGCTGCAAAGCATGGAAGGAGGCCGGTTTGCCTGATAGCGCGCGGGCGCGCAAGGGGTGAGGAGCAGTCCGCGAAGCGGATGAAAAGCCCTGAATGGGCTTTTCAAGCGACGAACGCCCCGAGCCATAGCGAGGGGCCGGTAGTCCGCAAAGCCGGCGAAGACCCGAGGGCCGCTCATCCGGCTCAGCCGGCAAGCGGGTTGATGAAGGCCTGGAACCGCGTCTGGATGGTTGGAATGACGCCCCACACCATCATGGCGACCATCAGCGGCGCGATCAGCAGCGTTTCCTGCCAGATCGCCCATCCTTCCAGGATCGGCAAGAGCAGATAGAGCAGCACTGTGATCAGCGGATAGACGCCGGCCAGCACCAGGGCCGCGAAACGCGGCCGCGAGAAACGGCGCGCCGTCCGAGGCGCCGCAGCAGGTGCGACGGCTTCCGTCGCGGTCGCATGCTTATGATCGAAAGTGGACTCTGTTGCGGATGTCATGATCTTTCTCCATATGAACGATACGTTTCGTTGCATATATAAAACGGCCCGTTTCGTTTCGTCAAGAGACGGTCTAGAATGAAATTCACTGTCGCCACCCGGAGGCCCTGCCGAGATGACCATGGACGAGGAGAAAAAGGCTCGCAGATCGATCGGCGCGCGCCGCAATCCGGCCAGCGCCGAGGCGATCCTGGAAGCAGCCGAGGCGGTTCTGGCCGAGGGCGGCCACGCCGGCTTCTCCATCGAGGCGGTGGCGCGGCGGGCGCGGGCGGGGAAACCCACCATCTATCGCTGGTGGCCGTCGAAGGCCGCCCTTCTGCTGGATGTCTATCAACGCCAGAAGCGCTTCGCCTACCCCGACACCGGCACCGTCGAAGAGGATATCTCCGCGTTCCTGAGCGCGCTGCTGGCGAACTGGCGCGACACCGCATCCGGAGCGATCTTCCGCTCGGTCATCGCCGAGGCGCAATCGGACGAGACCGCGGCAAAGGCGCTGTCGACCTACGCGGCGGACAGGCGCGCCCAGACGGGAAAGATGATCGAACGGGCCAAGGCGCGCGGCGAAGTCGCCGCCGATGCCGACCCGACGACGATCGCCGACCTCGTTTCATCCTTTGCCTGGTCGCGCCTGCTGACAGGCCGCCTGGACACTGGCGAGAAGGAATTGAAGACCGTTGCGCGCATCATTGCGCAAGGCATGAAGGAACAGGGCATCAAGGAAAAAGGCGGCGCCTGAGCCGGCGCCGCCTTTGAAAATGCCGATCGGGCTGAAAACCGATCCTACTTGCCGCCCTCGGCGGCATCGACGGCCTTCTTCAGCGCCTCGTCGGGAATCTCGACCTTGGCGGCGGCGCGCAGTTCCTTGACCAGCGCGAAATACTTGTCGCGCAGCACCGCCGAGCGGATCTGGTCCTTCACCTGCTCGAACGCCGGCGGCTGCTTCGGGCGCTTGTCCTCGACCTTGATGACGTGCCAGCCGAACTGCGTCTGCACCGGCTCCTTGGTGTAGGAGCCGGGCTCCAGCGCCATCGCCGCCTTCTCGAACTCCGGCACCATCTGGCCGGGGCCGAACCAGCCGAGGTCGCCGCCGCTCGTCTTGCCGCTCGGATCGGTGGTGTGCTTGTTGGCGAGGTCCTCGAACTTGGCGCCGCCGTCCAGTTCCTTGATGATGGCATCGGCCTCTTCCTTCGTCTTCACGAGAATGTGACGGGCATGCACCTCGTTGACGGCCGGCTGCGCGGCGATTTCCTTGTCGTAGCGGGCGCGCACCTCGTCGTCGGTGATCTTGTCGACCACCTCCTTCTCGACGATCTCGCCATGCAGCGCGCGTTCCTGCAGGAAGGCGGCGCGGCGCTGGAAATCGGCGTCCTTGTCGAGGCCGTCGGCCACCGCCTTGGCGGCCATCACCTTGATCTCGATGGCGGCCGAAAGGGCCGCGGCGCGGCGCTGCTCGGCCGGCAGCTGCGCGAATTGCTGGGAAAGCTCGCCCTCAGCCATGGCAAGATCCGCCTCGGTGATCGGCTTGCCGCCGATGGTGGCGACCACGGCATTCGGATCGACGGGCTTGGCGGCCGCCGCTGCATCCGGCGCAGCCGGCGCGGTTTCCTGTGCCGCCAGCGGCGACAGGACGAGGGCCGACAGGCCGAGCGCCAGGCCAAGGCCGGCAAACGACGGACGGCTGAACGGGAATTTCATGAAGATCACTCCGATGGGGGAACTGTCCGGCTGTTGAGATCAACCGAAATATGGCGGAATTGGGCGCGCTCAAGCCGGCGCACGCAACGTTGACATCGTTTGTGGCCCCTCTTATCTGTCCAGCGACTTTGCGTCCAGAACAAGTTCCGGGCGCTTTTCGGTGTTTTATCCGTTCAGGATCGGCTTGACGGGCTTCGATCGAGCCCGCCGCCACGATCAGGAATACAAGCGAAAGGACCATTTATGGTCAGTCTCGGCTCTCTCGCCCGCAAGGTCTTCGGATCGGCAAACGACCGTCGCGTCAAGTCGACGCGCCCGCGAGTGGAGGCGATCAATGCGATGGAAAACGAGATGCGGGCGTTGTCCGACGCCGATCTCGTCGCCCGCACGCAAAAATTCCGCGACGACCTCGCCAACGGCGCCTCGCTGGACGATCTTCTGGTTCCCGCCTTTGCCACGGTGCGCGAAGCGGCGCGGCGCGTGCTCGGCATGCGCCCCTTCGACGTGCAGCTGGTCGGCGGCATGGTGCTGCACAACGGCGGCATCGCCGAGATGCGCACCGGCGAGGGCAAGACGCTGGTCGCCACCGCGCCCGTCTATCTCAACGCCCTGGCCGGCAAGGGCGTCCACGTCGTCACCGTCAACGACTATCTCGCCAGCCGCGACGCCGAATGGATGGGCCGCATCTACAAGTTCCTCGGCATGAGCGTCGGCATCATCGTCCACGGCCTCGACGACGAGGAGCGGCGCGCCGCCTATGCCTGCGACATCACCTACGCCACCAACAACGAGCTCGGCTTCGACTATCTGCGCGACAACATGAAGTACGAGCGCGCGCAGATGGTGCAGCGCGGCCACAACTACGCCATCGTCGACGAGGTCGACTCCATCCTGATCGACGAGGCGCGCACGCCGCTCATCATCTCCGGTCCGCTGGAGGACCGTTCGGAGATGTACAACACCGTCGACGCCTTCATCGTCCAGTTGCTGCCCGAAGACTACGAGGTCGACGAGAAGCAGAAGACCGCGATCTTCACCGAGGACGGCACCGAGAAGGTGGAGAACATGCTGCGCGGCGCCGGCCTGCTCAAGGGCGAGTCGCTCTACGACGTCGAGAACGTCGCCATGGTCCACCATGTCAACAATGCGCTCAAGGCGCATCGCCTGTTCCAGAAGGACAAGGACTACATCGTCCGCAACGGCGAAATCGTCATCATCGACGAATTCACCGGCCGCATGATGCCCGGCCGCCGCTATTCGGAAGGCCTGCACCAGGCGCTGGAGGCGAAGGAGCACGTGGCGATCCAGCCGGAAAACCAGACGCTCGCCTCCGTCACCTTCCAGAACTACTTCCGCATGTACAAGAAGCTGGCCGGCATGACCGGCACGGCGCTGACCGAGGCGGAGGAATTCGGCAACATCTACGGCCTGGAAGTCACAGACATCCCGACCAACCTGCCGGTCCAGCGCATCGACGAGGACGACGAGGTCTACCGCACGGTCGAGGAAAAGTACCGCGCCATCATCCAGGAAATCCGCGACACCCACGCCAAGGGCCAGCCGGTTCTGGTCGGCACCACCTCGATCGAGAAGTCCGAGCTGCTGGCCGAACTGCTCAAGAAGGAAGGCATCAAGGGCTTCCAGGTGCTCAACGCCCGCCATCACGAGCAGGAAGCCTCCATCGTCGCCCAGGCCGGCGTGCCGGGCGCCATCACCATCGCCACCAACATGGCCGGCCGCGGCACCGACATCCAGCTCGGCGGCAATGCCGACATGCGCATCGAGCAGGAGCTGGCCGACATGCCGGCCGGCCCCGAGCGCGAGGCGCGCGAGAAGGCCATCCGCGAGGACGTGGCGAAGCTGAAGGAAAAGGCGCTCGCCGCCGGCGGCCTTTACGTGCTGGCCACCGAGCGCCACGAAAGCCGCCGCATCGACAACCAGTTGCGCGGTCGCTCCGGCCGCCAGGGCGACCCCGGCCGCTCCAAGTTCTACCTGTCGCTTCAGGACGACCTGATGCGCATCTTCGGCTCCGAGCGCATGGACGGCATGCTGACCAAGCTCGGCCTGAAGGAGAACGAGGCCATCATCCACCCCTGGATCAACAAGGCGCTGGAGAAGGCGCAGACCAAGGTCGAGGCGCGCAACTTCGACATCCGCAAGAACCTCCTGAAATACGACGACGTCTCCAACGACCAGCGCAAGGTGGTATTCGAGCAGCGCATCGAACTGATGGACGGCGAGAACCTGTCGGAGACGGTCGCCGGCATGCGCAACGACGTCATCGACGAGATGGTCGCCAAGGCGATCCCGGAAAACGCCTATGCCGAGCAATGGGACGCCACCGGCCTGAAGGCGGAGGTGCAGCAGTACCTCAACCTCGACCTGCCGATCGAGGAGTGGGTGAAGGAGGAAGGCATTGCCGAGGACAACATCCTCGAGCGCATCACCGCCGCCGCCGATGCCGCCGCCGCCGACCGCGCCGGCCGCTTCGGCCCCGACGTGACGGCCTATGTCGAGCGCTCCATCGTGCTGCAGACGCTCGACGCCCTGTGGCGCGAGCACATCGTCAACCTCGATCACCTGCGCTCGGTGGTCGGCTTCCGTGGCTATGCCCAGCGCGACCCCCTGCAGGAATACAAGCAGGAAGCCTTCGAGCTGTTCCAGGCGATGCTCGGCAACATGCGCCAGGCGGTGACGGCTCAGCTGATGCGCGTCGAGCTGGTGCGTCAGGCCGCCGAGGCGCCGCCGCCGGAAGCGCCGCAGGCGATCGGCCAGCATATCGACCCCGTCACCGGCGAGGACGACTTCAACGAGGGCGGTGCCCTGCTCGCCGTGCTGGAGAACACCCGCACCGTGCCGGCGGAGGAACGCGACCCGGCCAACCCCGCCACCTGGGGCAAGGTCGGCCGCAACGAGCCCTGCCCCTGCGGTTCGGGCAAGAAATACAAGCACTGCCACGGCGCCTTCGCCTGAGGCGGAGCCCGTCGCCTGAATCCGTTGAGCCGGCCGCCCAGGCCGGCTCCGCTCAGGCCGGTTGCGGCATGGCCGGCTTCACCCGCGGGAAGGCCAGCGCCATGCCGGCCGCGCCCAGCCCGACCAGCGCCGAGCCGATGAACAGCCACGAATAGCTGGCATAGGCGTCGTAGATCATGCCCCCGGCCAGCGGGCCGAAAGACATGCCGAGCGCCGACAGCATCGTCGCCGCGCCGAACACGGTGCCCATGATGCGCGGTCCGAAATACTCCCGCGCGAGCACCGCATAGAGCGGCATGGTGCCGCCATAGGTGGCGCCGAAGATCACCGCCAGCCCGTAGAACTGCCCGAGTCCGCCGGCCAGCAGATAGGCCGGGATCACCGCCGCCTGGATGAGCAGGCCGGCGACCAGCACCGGCTTGGCGCCCAGCCTGTCGCCGGCGACGCCGAACAGGATGCGCCCGCCCAGCCCCGCCAACCCTTCGACGCTGTAGATGGTGACCGCCGCCATCGGCGCCACGCCGCACAGCATGGCGTAGCTGACCATATGGAAGATCGGCCCTGAATGCGCCGCGCAGCAGGCGAAGAAGGTCAGCCCCAGAACGAGGAATTGCGGCGAGCGCAGTGCCTGCCACACCGTCATATCCGGCTCGCCGGCAATTTCGCCGCCGGCCGGCGCATCCCCTGCGGGCTGCGGCGGCTGGCGCACGAGCAGCGCGGTCGGCAACAGCAGCACCCAGGCTCCGATACCGATGACCAGCATGGCCGTGCGCCAGTCATAGGCGGTGATCAGCCAGCGCGCGAAGGGCGAGATCGTCATCGGCGCAACCCCCATGCCGGCCGAGACGAGCGAGACGGCAAGGCTGCGCTGGCGGTCGAACCAGGCGGTCGTAAGCGCGATCATCGGCGCGAAGAAGGTCGATGCCGCTATGCCCACCAGCACGCCGTAGCCGAGCTGGAAGGCCAGCAGCGAGCGCGCCTGGCTGGCCAGCACCAGCGCCAGCCCCAGAAGCACCGCGCCCGTCAGCACCACGATGCGGGCGCCGAACCGGTCGGTCATCGCGCCCCATACGAAGCCGCTCACCCCCATGACGAGGAAGTTCAGCGTCATGGCACTGGAGATGCCGGCACGCGACCATTGCGTATCGACGGCGATCGGCTCGAGGAAGATGGCCAGCGAAAACATCGCGCCGATGGCCACGCAGCCCATCAGGGCGCCGGCGGCGACGATCATCCAGCGGTAGGAATGCGTCATTCTCGTTCCTCCCGGATACGACGCATCGCAGACGAAATGAAAGCGCGCGCGGTCCGTTTATGCAAGGACGACGCGACGCGGCACGATCCGACAGGATTGAAAAAAGAGGCCGACTCCTTCCTGCCACGACCTGCCATCAGGCCGCGACAGGCAGAAGGCCCGCATCAGCCGCCGGGGGCAGCGGTATCGGCGGCCGGCGTGCCGTTGTCCAACATCTCGCCATAGAAGCCGACGCCGCCCCAGACGGCGAAGGCGAGCAGCAGGGCCGCGACCAGCACGATCAGCACATGCCAGCCCCAGCGCCCCTGACGGGCTTCGTTGTGTGGAATGATCTTGACCATGGTCGTCTCCTTGGAGCGCCGGGTGCCGCAGAGCACAAGGAATCCAACGCATTGTTCCTGCATTGGAACGCGGCGCGTTCAGGGAGGCTAACGACGGGTCACCGCGAAGGTTCCAGCCTTCGGACGCGTCAAATGCCGGCTCCGGGGTCCGGATCGTCCGGCCCGGATTTGACGTTTTCGCGGTAGATGGCGTAGGCGAGCATTGCCGCCGCCGGACCGAGGATCAGTCCGAGCCCGCCCTTGCCGCGCGCGAGGGCCGGCAACAGCGCCAGCGCCGCGGTGAGGCCGACTGCGGTCATGTCGGCCTTGCGGCGCCGTTCCCGCTGCCTGGCGCGCGACCCGGCCGACACCCTGAAGACCAGCAGGATCAGCCCCGCGACGACCAGGAAGCCGACGCCGAACCCGGCTGCGGCTTCGATCGAGCCATAGCGTAGCGCCGTCCAGATATAGAGGGCGCCGACGAGAAAGCCGGCGCCGACAAGTGCCGCCGCCCCTGCGAGCAGATAGACGATTGCGGCGAGCTTCGCCCGCTTCAATGCCGCGGCCGTCTCGCCTGAGGCGAGACCCGCGAGCAGCGATGCCAGTGTTCCCATGGCGGCGCCCGGCTAGTGCATGTTGCAGCCAAGTGGAAACACTTGGCGTCGCACACATGCGGCAAAATCAAATGGATAGATCATGATGTCGTCCGAAAACCGTTTCACACTTTTCGGCATCATGGTCTAGCGGCGCGACAGAAGCGCGAACAGGAAGCCGACGCCGGCCGCGATCGCCAGCGACGTCACCGGCTTTTCGCGCACGCTCGCCAAAACCTGTTCCTCCAGGTCGCGTGCATTGGTCTTGAGGCTGTCCATCGCCGCCTCGCCCTGCACGCGCAACTGCTCGACGCCCTCGGCGGCGGCGCGGCGCGCTGTGCCGTAGCCCTGCTGGCCGGTGGCCGCCATCTGCTTGGCCAGCTTTTCGATGTCGGCCCTGAGCTGCCGGATATCGGCTTCGAGATCGGCCGTGGCATTGTCGCCGGCGGTGGTCTGGTTGACGGTCTTTGCGGTCGCCATTCTGGTGCTCCTGTGTTTGGTCATTGCAAACGTCCGGTACGGTCCATTGTTCCGGCCAGCGTTCGGCCTGCCGGAAACGGCCACCTCATACCAGCGGCCTGCGCTCGTTGCCGAGCCCCTCCCAATGCGCCAGTTCCTTCAATCCGTCGACATCAAGCACCTCGCAGCCGCCGTCGCGCCAACGCACGAGGCCGCGCGCCGCCAGCTTGCGGATCGTCTTGTTGGTGTGGACAAGCGACAGGCCGAGCGTGTCGGCGACATGCTGCTGGGTGATCGGGATGGTGACGGGCTTGCGCGCGATCAGGCCGACGCCGTCCGCGCGCGCGCATATGAAAGCGATGAGATAGGCACAGCGCTCCAGCGCCGAACGGCGGCCGACACTGAGCAGGTTCTCGTCCAGCATCCGTTCCTCGCGCGAGGCAAGCCATGTGATGTCATAGGCCAGTTCGGGATAGTTGCGATAGAGATCGTGCAGTTCGCCGCGCTCGAACACGCAAAGCAGCATCGGCGACAGCGCTTCGACCGAGTGTTGCATCTCGCCCATGACGCTGCCCTGCAGGCCAATCAGATCGCCCGGCATGGTGTAGTTGAGGATTTGCCGCCGGCCGTCCGACAACAGCTTGTAGCGAAACGCCCACCCGGACAGCACCGTATAGAGATGCGCACTGTGACTGCCTTCGACCAACACGGTCGCGCCGCGCTCCACCGCCAGTTCGCCCTTCTTGAAATGGCTGACATAGGCGAGTTCCTTGGCCGTGAATTCGCGGAAGACCGGCAACGGCCGCAACGGGCAGTTTTCGCAAGGATATCGACGCGTGGAAAAGGAACGGCCGCTTTGACCTGACATTCAGACCCCCTCAATGCCGGACAGCAACGCCCCAGCGTCGATCGGGTTCCGCGCGCTCACGCGTAGATGTCGCCTCGCATGTCTTTTTTAAATGACAGGAGCGCCATCAACGCTCATGACTCGCCGGCTTTTCTGGACGCGATTCTGCGGTTTGCCGAGGCTCAACGAATGTCTGATTTGCTCGACGGCCTGCGCGTGCTCCTGCTCGAGGACGAACCCTTGATCGCCATGGATGTGGAACAGTTGTGCCTGGACAACGGCGCGGCGGAGGTCATCACCGTGCGGGCGCTGGAGGAGATCGACCCGCAGGCGGTCATCTCCTCGATCGACGTCGCCATCGTCGACCTCTTGCTAGGGGGCATCCCGACACTCGACTTCGCCCGTCGGCTGCAACAGGCGGGCACGCCGTTCGTCTTCGCTTCGGGCCATTCGGATGCCGACGAAATCCACGTCTCGTTTCCCGAAATCGCCTTCGTCGCCAAGCCCTATGCCGGCGCCGACCTGATGAACGCCGTCGCCGCGGCCTGCGGCCGCCTGTCGCCGGCCTGAACGCGGATCAGGCTGCCGGCTTTCCCATCACCTGGGTGGAGATGGCGTCGGGGCCGTACTCGTCCTCGCCGGTGATCTGCAGGATTTCCTGCAGCTTGGCGCGGGCACGCGAGACGCGGCTCTTGATGGTGCCGACGGCGCAGCCGCAGATCTCGGCCGCTTCCTCATAGGAAAAACCGGACGCACCGATCAGGATGATCGCCTCGCGCTGGTCTTCCGGCAACTGCTCCAGCGCGCCGCGGAAATCCTTCAGGTCGAGCTGGCCGTGCTGGGCCGGATGGACGGCGAGCTTGGCGGTCATGATGCCGTCGCTGTCCTGCACCTCGCGACCGCGCTTGCGCATCTGCGAATAGAACTCGTTGCGCAGGATGGTGAACAGCCAGGCCTTGAGGTTGGTGCCGGGCTGGAAGGAGGCGTGCTTGTCCCATGCCTTGACCAGCGTTTCCTGGACGAGGTCGTCTGCCTTGTCGGCATTCTGCGCCAGCGACAGCGCGAACGCGCGCAAGGACGGGATCGAACCGAGCAGATCGGTCTTGAAGCCCTGCGAAACGGCCATGCGTCAGTCCTTCTTGGAGGCAGGTTTTGCCTGCTCCAGCTGCGCCAGCAACTGGGCGAAGCGATCCGGCACGTCCTCGGAAACCAGGTCGTCGTAATATTGTCGGAGTTTGCGGCCGATTTCAGAGTTCGGCCCGAGCAGGTCGCCGGAACCCTTCCGACGCTGTCGCGCGTCAGCCGTGGAGGTCTTCATCATGTCCTTCATATTTTCCCCGTCCCCGCCGCCGTCCACCATACGTCAAGGCGAGCGGCACCCTTGTCTGGTCACCCCGATTGGAGCCGAAAACGCATGTTGCGGAAAATCGTTCCCTTGCCGCGGAACTTTTTTCACTGGCTGACGTTTTTAGCTTCGGGCCTTGCACCGTGGGGGTTTGCAATCCGCCTGATCCAATCCTAAGCACGTCATCTGAGGGAGACGTTCATCATGAGCTTGTCCGCAACCATCGCTCCGCACCTGCCGTTCCTGCGCCGTTTCTCACGCGCCGTTTCGGGCTCGCAGGAAAGCGGCGATGCCCTGGTGGCCGCGATGCTGGAAGCGATCATCGCCGACGTCGACATCTTCCCCAAGGCGTCCAGCGACCGTATCGCGCTCTACAAGGTCTTCGCCAGGCTGTTCACCTCCGTCGCCATCCGCGTGCCGCAGGAGGAAGCCCAGTCGGCATGGGAACAACGCGCCGCCGCCAACCTCAACGCGCTGGCGCCGCTGCCGCGCCAGGCTTTCCTGCTGGTCGCGGTCGAAGGTTTCAGCGCCGCGGAAGCCTCCGAAATCCTCGACATCGACGAAGACGCCTTCTCCGACCTGCTGGCCGAAGCCTCGAACGAGATTTCGCGCCAGGTCGCGACCGATATCCTCATCATCGAGGACGAGCCGCTGATCGCCATGGACATCGAGGAGATGGTGGAAAGCCTCGGCCATCGCGTCGTCGGCACGGCGCGCACCCATGCCGAGGCGGTCACCCTGTTCGGCCGCACACACCCGCATATGGTGCTGGCCGACATCCAGCTCGCCGACGGCAGCTCGGGTATCGAAGCGGTCAACGAGATCCTGTCCTCGACCTCGGTGCCGGTGATCTTCATCACCGCCTTTCCGGAGCGGCTGCTGACGGGTGAGCGCCCCGAACCAGCCTTCCTCGTCACCAAGCCGTTCAATCCCGATATGGTCAAGGCGCTCATCAGCCAGGCGCTGTTCTTCGACCGGCAGGCCAAGGCCGCCGCCTGAGGCGGCGCTTTTCGCACAATCATGGAACAAACGGCGATGGCCGGCGTTTTCAGCCATCGCTTGAAGGAGATGGACAATGCTCTACTGGGCGCTGGTGTTTCTTGTCGTGGCCATCATTGCCGGCGCGCTCGGATTCGGCGGCATAGCCGGGGCCTCGGCCGGGCTGGCCAAGATCCTGTTCTTCATCTTCCTGGCGTTCCTCGTGCTCTCCCTGCTGGCCGCGCTCTTCAGGCGAGCGTGAATTGACCAGCCGTTCCATACTGGAAGCCGCCCCCCTCAATCGGTTTCCAGTCGCCGCCGGGTTGCGGTCCTCACCGGACAGCAGCCCGGCGGAACCTTTTCGTCACACTTTTTGCCGATCATCCGGCCTGATGGAACCTAATCCAGCATATGCCGTTGCAACTGCCTGGAGGGGATGCGTTGGCACATGAGTTTCGGGTCTACCCCAAAAGGGCAGGGTTCCTATAGCGACGAGACGATAGGTCTGCCGACCGACGAGAAAGACGGACAGCTCGGCCGGGCACTGATGCACGCCCTGCGCAATGCGGGCGTCGCCGTGCTCTACCAGGATCGCGACCTGAAGATCGTATGGGGCCGCAACATGCGCGCGCCCTGGATGGCCGGCACCGGCGAGTCCGCCGAAAATCTGCTACCGGCCGCTCAGACCGAACGCCTCGACACCGCCCGCCGCAATGTCGTCGCCACTGGCAAGCCGGAGCGCTTCGAGATCGGCCTGCCGGCCGAAGACGGCATGCGCTGGTTCGAAATCTGGATCGATCCCGATCTCGACGACAGCGGCGCGGTGCAGGGCATCGTCACCACCAAGGTCGAGACCACCGAGCAGAAGCGGCGCGAGCAGACGTTGCGCACCCTACTGCGCGAGGTCAGCCATCGGTCCAAGAACCTGCTTGCCATCATCCAGGGCATCGCCTCCCAGACCGGACGCTATTCCGACGGGATAGCCGATTTCCTGACGCGTTTCCGCGGCCGGCTGCAATCGCTCGCCTCCTCGCAGGACCTGGTGACCTCGTCGAACTGGCGCGGCGCGCGGCTGCGCGAACTGGTGGCCGGCCAGGTCGGCCGTTACGGCCCAGACCCGGTGAACAGCCTGCGCTTCGAGGGCGCCAACCCGTTCCTCAACCCGAACGCCGCCCTCCACATCGGTCTTGCCATGCACGAGCTTGCCGTCAACTCCGTCAGCTACGGCGCGCTATCCAGGCCGGACGGCTTCGTCGAGGTCGTTGCCGGGCTTGAGGGTGAGCCGGACGACCTTTCGCTGTCGCTGGCATGGCACGAACGGATCGCGTCGCACAAGGAACCGAAGAACGGCAAGCGCTTCGGTTCGGTGGCACTGGAGCGGGTCGTGCCGACCTCGCTCAACGGCGCTGCCAAGCTGGAGATCGGCAGCGGCCGTCTGGACTACAGCCTCACTGTGCCGCACGGCAACTTCGAGATCGACTGAGGCCGGGAAACGCCGCTGGACTCGGACGCCGACGATCCACCGGGCGACGCGCGATTAACCTTCCATTCACCATAACGGCGCATGGTTTTCCGGCGGCAACCGCCGATCCCCCGGGAGGCTCGATATGGTCACCGATATGTACAGGCTCGAACGCGCCGCCCGGCTGGCCATGGGGCCGATCCAGGACGCCGCGCCGGAAATCCTGCCGCCCCAGCCGGCCTTCCGCATGACCCAGCACTTTGCCGTCCTCGCCGCGGCAGCGGTGGCGCTGGCGGCTGCGACAGCCCTGCTGGTTCTCTAGAGCAGGCTTGCGCCCGTCTCTACCGGCTGCCCGCGACGGGCCGCGCGGGCGTGTTCATGGCTGTGCGGAAAGACTGCGGATCAGCGCGTCGGCACCGGATGCTCGCCGCGATAGTCGTAGAAGCCGCGGCCAGCCTTGCGGCCGAGCCAACCGGCCTCGACATACTTCACCAGCAGCGGGCACGGCCGGTACTTCGAGTCCGACAGGCCGTCATGCAGCACCTGCATGATCGACAGGCAGGTATCGAGGCCGATGAAGTCGGCCAGCTGCAGCGGTCCCATCGGATGGTTGGCGCCCAGCTTCATCGCCGTATCGATCGCCTCGACGCTGCCGACGCCCTCATAGAGCGTGTAGATCGCCTCGTTGATCATCGGCAGAAGGATGCGGTTGACGATGAAGGCCGGGAAATCCTCCGACACGGTGGCGGTCTTTTCCAGCCGTGCGACATAGCCCTTTGACGCCTCGAAGGTGCGGTCGTCGGTGGCGATGCCGCGCACCAGTTCGACCAGCTTCATCACCGGCACCGGGTTCATGAAATGGATGCCGATGAACCGCTCGGGACGGTCCGTGGTGGACGCCAGCCGCGTGATCGAAATCGAGGAGGTGTTGGTGGCGAGGATCGCTTCCGGGTTGAGCAAGGGGCAGAGTTGCGCGAAGATCTTGCGCTTGACGGCCTCGTCTTCGGTGGCCGCTTCGATGACCAGATCAGCCCCCGCAAGCCCTGCCATGTCGGGCGCAGCCGAAATGCGCGCCATGGCATCCTTGCGCACCTGCTCCTCCAGCTTGCCGGAGGCGACCTGGCGGGCCATGTTGCCGCTGATGGTGGCGATGCCCGTCTCGATGCGCTCGGCGCCGACGTCGTAGATCAGAACCTTGTAGCCCGCGAGCGCCGACACATGGGCGATGCCGCCGCCCATCTGACCCGCGCCGACGATACCGATGGTTTCGATCTTGCTCATGATGGCATCCCGTTGCCCGCTTTTTGTGCAGCGCAAAATTAAAAGGGCGGGGCGACTTCGTCTACCCCGCCCTTGCAATTTAATATCGGATCGGAACCGCCGTCAAAGCGCCTTCTGGAGTTCCGGCAGGACTTGGAAGAGGTCGCCGACGATGCCGTAGTCGGCAACCTGGAAGATGGGGGCTTCCTCGTCCTTGTTGATGGCGACGATGACCTTGCTATCCTTCATGCCGGCGAGATGCTGGATGGCGCCGGAGATGCCGCAGGCGATGTAGAGGTCGGGCGCGACCACCTTGCCGGTCTGGCCGACCTGCCAGTCGTTCGGCGCGTAGCCGGCATCGACGGCGGCGCGCGAAGCACCCACCGCCGCACCCAGCTTGTCAGCCACCGGCAGGATGACTTCCTGGAACTTCTCCGCAGAACCCAGCGCACGGCCGCCCGAGATGATGATCTTGGCCGAGGTGAGCTCGGGACGATCCGATTCCGACAGCTTGTTCTCGACGAAGGTCGACAGGCCCGGATTGGCGGCAGCGGAAACTGTCTCGACGCTGGCCGAGCCGCCTTCGGGGGCCGCCTGGAAGGAAGCGGTGCGCACGGTCACCACCTTCTTGGCGTCGCTCGACTGCACTGTCTGGATGGCGTTGCCGGCATAGATCGGCCGCTTGAAGGTGTCCGGCGAGACGACCTCGATGATTTCCGACACCTGCGCCACGTCGAGCAGGGCCGCGACGCGCGGGGCGACGTTCTTGCCGGTCGCCGTGGCGGGCGCGACGATCGCATCATAGTTGCCGGCGAGCGAAACGACGAGAGCCGCCGTCGGCTCGGCCAGCCGCTCGGCCAGTTCATCGGCCTCGGCCAGAAGAACCTTGCGGACACCTTTCAGCTTGGCGGCGGCATCGGCCGCAGCCTTGGCGCCCTTGCCAGCCACCAGCACGTCGACATCCGAGCCGATCTTGCTTGCCGCCGACAGCGCCTTGGCGGTCTGGTCCGACAGCGAGGCGTTGTCGTGTTCGGCGATGAGGAGAATTGCCATTGTTCTATCCCTGGCTTTCGTCTTCGAGGCTCTCTGAATTCCGGTCAGGCCGAGCCGAAAACGGTTGGTTTCGAAGAACCGGAGCGGAGCGTACTCTGGTACGTGAGCACCGGAAGCTGAGAAACCGGCCGTTTGCAGGCCGGCCTCATCGGAATTCCTTAGAGCACGCCGGCTTCGTTCTTGAGCTTGTCGACCAGCTCGGCGACGGTCTTGACCTTGACACCCGCCTTGCGGCCACCCGGCTCCTCGGTCTTGAGCACCTTCAGCCGCGGCGCGACGTCGGCGCCGAAATCGGCGGCAGTCTTCTCGTCCAGCGGCTTCTTCTTCGCCTTCATGATGTTGGGCAGCGAGGCATAGCGGGGCTGGTTGAGGCGCAGGTCCGCCGTCACGATGGCCGGCATCTTCAGATCCACCGTCTGCAACCCGCCGTCGACCTCGCGCGTCACCTTGGCACGGTCGCCGGCAAGCTCGATTTTCGAGGCGAAGGTGCCCTGCGACCAGCCCAGAAGGGCGGCCAGCATCTGGCCGGTCTGGTTGGAATCGTCGTCGATCGCCTGCTTGCCGAGGATGACCAGGCCGGGCTTCTCCGCCTCGACCACGCCCTTCAGAACCTTGGCGACGCCGAGCGGCTCGACCTCGCCGTCGACCTTGACCAGGATCGCCCGGTCGGCGCCCATGGCAAGCGCGGTGCGCAGCGTCTCGGCGGCCTGCGCCGGGCCGATCGACACCACCACGATCTCCTCGGCCTTGCCGGCTTCCTTCAGCCGGATCGCCTCTTCCACCGCGATCTCGTCAAACGGGTTCATCGCCATCTTGACGTTGGCGAGTTCGACGCCCGAACCGTCGGCCTTCACCCGCACCTTCACGTTGGCGTCCACAACCCGCTTCACGGGCACGAGAACTTTCATCTCAATCTCACCTCTCAACGATGTCCGGGTGCGCTCTTACCAGCGCCTGCCCGGCGGGATTTGCCGAATGCCGACATTTGCGGCGAAAATTCCGTTCTTCCGACGCCTCGCGGGTGGCGGAAAGGCTGCCAAAGGCGCGCGGACCCTAGTGGCGCCCGCAGCCACCGTCAATATCGCAGTGCACACCAAATCGGTTGAAAGCCTGCCTTTTCGACCTTACTGGCGGCCCCAGCGCGACGCAGGTGCCGTCGGCGGCGGCTCGGCGGCAACCACGCTCGGCTCCGCATCCACCGAAGCCGGCGCGACGACGATCTCCTCGTCGTCCAGAGGCACGCCCCGGCGGCGCAGGATGAGCACCAGCGCAGCACCCGCCACGATGCCGCCGACATGGCAGGCCCAGGACACCTGGTCCTCGCCGCCGGCCAGGAACATGACCACCTGGAGGAAAATCCACAGCGCCAGCACGATATAGGCGGGAATGCGTAGCGGAATGCGGGCGAAGGCCAGGATCCACACCTTCACGCGCGGGAACAGGATCAGGTAGGCGGTGACCACGCCGGCGATGGCGCCCGAAGCGCCGACCAGCGGTTCCTGCGAATCCGGCGCGACGAGGCCGTGGACGAAAGCGCCGGCCACCGCGCAGGCCAGGTAGAAGACGAGGTAGCGGAAATGGCCGAGCGCATCCTCGACATTGTCGCCGAACACCCACAGGAACAGCATGTTGCCGCCGAGATGGAAGATGTCGGCATGCAGGAAGGCGTAGCTTAGGTAGCTCAGGCTCTCGGGGATGACGACGAACTGCGGCGCGAGTTCCGCCGTGTCGTGGACGACCGAAGGAATGAAGCCGAGGCCGAGCACGGCGGCATTGGTGAACTGCTCGCCGCCGAGGCTGGTGCAGAGATAGGCCACGACATTGAGCGCGATCAGCCCGAAGGTGACGTATTGCAGGCTGATCGAGCGCAGATGGTTGGAATCGTAAAGCGGAATGAACATCAGGCCGGTTCCCGGTGCCTTCCGCCCGGCCCTGTTGCACCCAACCCGGCCGTCAGCGGTTCTTGCCGGGCACCCATAGCACGTCCGCCTTGCCGTTGTCATTGACGGCGCGCGCGGCGACGAACAGGAAATCCGACACCCGGTTGAGATATTTGAGCGCGTCTCGGTTGACGTGCTCGTCCGGCTCCTGCGCCAGCGCCACGACGAGGCGCTCGGCCCGTCGCGCCACGGTGCGGGCAAGGTGGAGCGCCGCCGCCGCCGGCGTTCCGCCGTTCAGCACGAAGGAGCGCAACGGGGCGATCTCCTTGTTCAGGAAGTCGATGTCCTTTTCCAGCCGCTCGACCTGGCTGGCGACGATGCGCAACGGCTCGTAGTCCAGTTTCTTGCCGGTGTCGGGCACGGCTAGGTCGGCGCCGAGATCGAACAGGTCGTTCTGGATGCGCGCCAGCATGGCGTCGATGGCGGGATGCGATGCCCCGGTATGGACCCGAGCCATGCCGACGCAGGCATTGGCCTCGTCAACGGTGCCGTAGGCTTCCACCCGAAGGTCCGATTTCAACCGCCGCTCGCCCGAACCGAGGCCGGTCGTGCCGTCGTCGCCGGTGCGGGTGTAGATCTTGTTCAGTCTGACCATGACAAGTCTCCGCTTCCGGCTACTTGCGCGTCATGTAAACGACGATCAGGATCAGCACCAGCGCCACGAACTGCAGCAGCACGCGCGCCTGCATGAGCTTGTTGGAGGTCACGCCGGAACCGCCGCGCATCATGTTGACGAGGCCGCGGACGAGCACCGCCACGACGGCGACCATGGCGACGATGGCGAGGGCTTTGACGAAGGTTTCCATGGGACGTTCCCGGTTGGTCAGGCGGTACGGGCGAGGATACTGTAGAAAAGCGCCGCCGGCAGCACGCGCTTGAGTATGACGCCGAGTCGCGCCGGCATGGTTACCACATAATGCGGCCTCGGGCGTTGCGACAGAAGCGCATGCCTGAGCGCCGCGTAGACGACCTGCGGATCGTTCCTGCGGGCCTCGGCAGCGGCCAGCCGCGCCTGCTCCATCTGCTCGCCGTAGCCAGCGCTGTGGACGGAGGCGGCCTCGTCGATGGTCTTGTCGAACAGCGGCCTGCCGTTGGCATGGATGTTCGAGCGCACCGGACCCGGCTCGATCAGCGAGACATGGATGCCGCTGCCGCGCAGCTCCTGCCGCAGGCACAGCATCAACCCCTCGACCGCGTATTTCGAGGCGCAGTAGGCGCCGCGGAAGCGGGCCGGCATCAGCCCGAGGATCGAAGAGCAATGCACCAGCCGGCCATGGCCCTGCCGGCGCATCACCGGCACGACGCGCCGAGTCAGGTCGTGCCAGCCGAAGACATTGGCCTCGAACTGGTCGCGCAGCGCCTCGACCGGCAGGTCCTCGACCGCACCCGCCTGCGCATGGGCGCCATTGTTGTAGAGCGCGTCGAGCCGCCCACCGGTCCGTTCCAGTACCAGTGCCACCAGCGCCTCGATGGAGGCGCCGTCGCGATAGTCCATGAAGAAGGCCTCGAAGCCCTCCGCCTCAAGGGCCGCGATGTCCGCCGCCTTGCGCGCAGTGGCGAAGACGCGCCAGCCGTCGGCCTTAAGCGCCCGCGCGCAATAGGCGCCGATGCCGGAGGATGCGCCGGTGACGATGATGGACGGCGGCTCGGCCGCGCGATCGGTGGCTGCAAGGCTTGCCATTTGCGGCAAACCCTTCCCATATTCGCGACCGGTACACAATCGCAGGTAGGGACCCTTGCTGCGCAACATCGTCGCCGTAAAGCGCGTCCTCTACGATGCGTTGGGCCATTTCAACAACGACGACGGCTGGGCGATGTCCTCCCACCTGGCCATCACAGCGCTGATGGCGTTGTTCCCCTTCCTTATCTTCGCCACGACGCTGGCTTCCTTCCTCGGCGCGCAGGCCTTCGCCGACACTGCCGTGCACATCGTCTTCGACACCTGGCCCGAGCAGATCGCCAAGCCGATCGCCCGCGAGGTGCTCAATGTGCTGACCGTGCAGCGCACCGACCTCCTGACCTACGGCGTCGTGCTGGCCGCCTATTTCGCCTCCAACGGCATCGAGGCGCTGCGCACCTCGCTCAACCGCGCCTACCGGGTGAGCGAAACGCGCGGTTTCTTCTACCGCCGCGCCCAGAGCCTCGTCTTCGTGCTGATCGCCACGGCCGGCATCCTCGCCATATCCGTTCTGCTCGTCTTCGCGCCCATCCTGGCGCGGCTGGCGGAAGCCCATATCGAATGGATCAAGCCCTATATGGGCACCATCACCGTCTGGCGTTACGCCGTCGCCTCGGCGGTGATCGTCGGTGGCCTGTTCGCGGTGCATTTCTGGCTGCCGGCGGGCAAGCGGCGCTTCGTCTCGCTGGTTCCCGGCATCCTGTTCACGCTGATCGGCTGGCTGATCGGCTCGACCGTCTTCGCCAGCTACATCGATCATTTCTCCAGCTACGTGACGACCTATGCGGGACTGGCGTCGATCATGATCGCCGTCGTCTTCCTCTACATCGTCTCGGCGGTCTTCATCCTCGGCGGCGAGCTCAACGCCGCCATCAGCCGCTACCTGGAGGCGCGGGCGCGGGTGACCGGCTGAGGCCCCTTCTGGGCCGTCGCCAGGCCAACGCCCAGCGTGGCGACGGCCATGCCGAAGATCTGCACAAGGTTGAGGTCCTCGCCGAACAGCAGCCAGGCCATGACGGCGGTGACGGCCGGCACCAGGTAGAACAGCGAAGCGACCTTCGCCATCGCGCCCTCGCGGATCATCAGCATCAGAAGGAAGATGGCGCCGATCGACAGCACCAGAACCAGCCAGGCAAGCGCGAAGACCAGCTCGCCGTTGAAGGTGACCTGCCGCGTCTCCAGCAGAGCCGAGCCGAACGCCACGGTCGCCAGCCCGCCGACATATTGCCAGAACGTCGCCGCCCACAGGTTGCCGCCGGAGGCGAAACGCTTCTGCCAGACGGTCCCCAGGCTCATGCCGATCACAGAGACGATCGATGCCGTCAGCGTGGCCGCGGTGACGCCGCTGCCGAGCGCGCCGAGCTTCGGCCACAGCACGATGACGACGCCGACGAAGCCGACCGCCAGGCCGAGCCAATGGCGCGGCAGGATTTTTTCGCCGAGCAGCTTGCCGGCGATGACGGCGGTGATCAGCGGTTGCAGGCCGACGATCAGCGCCGAGATGCCGGCTGGCAGGCCGCGATGGATCGCCCAGAACACGCCGCCGAGATAGACGCCGTGCATCAGGACGCCCGCGACCGCCGCGTGGAACGCTTCGGCAGCGGCCAGGCGCTTCGATCCGAGGGCGGTCATCAGCAGGGCGAACAGGACCGCGGCCAGCGCGAAGCGCAGCGCCAGGAATGTGAACGGCTCTGCCCACGGCATTGCATAGCGCGCGCCGATGAAGCCGGTCGCCCACAGGACGACGAAAGTGGCGGGAACCAGCCGCTTCAGGCCGTGCATTGCCGGGAAACCTTGTCCGGAGGAATCGGAAGCGCCGATGTAATGCGGTTTGGCCGGCCAGGCAAAACGAAACCGCTGATTCATAGACTAAGGGGAGCTGAAGGAACGGGATTGGCGTGGAATTCTAACCGCATGGGGCGTCCCCCCCTCTCCGTCACGCCCTGCGGGCGCGCCACCTCTCCCCCGTACCGGAGGGAGAGGATAAACCTGCCGCGACCTTGGCGCCCATCCTCTCCCCCACACGAAGTGGGGGAGAGGTGGCTCGGGCAAAGCCCGAGACGGAGAGGGGGCAACGCCGCATGCAATAGCTCCGCCATGACCAGGAAGACCGATACGAAACCCGTCTTACAAACCCAGCCCCACCGACCGCCGCACGTCGTCCGGCGTCGCTCCGGCCTCCCGCAGCGCCGCCAGTCCGGTATCCCTGAAACTCTTGGAAAGCTTGCGGCCGTCCGGCCCGAGGATCAGCCGGTGGTGGAAATGGCGGGGTGTGGGAAACCCCAGCAATTCCTGCAACAGGCGCTGCACGCCGGTCGCATGGTAAAGGTCCATGCCGCGCACGACATGGCTGACGCCTTGCAAGGCGTCGTCGGCCACCACCGCCAGATGGTAGCTGGTCGGCACGTCGCGGCGGGCGATCACCACGTCGCCCCAGGCTTGCGGCCGCGCCTCGACCTGCCGGGTCGCTGAAAGCGTCTCGTCGGTGAATTCCGTCCAGCAAAGCCCCTTGCCCGCCCGCGCCGTCGCCACCTGCATGTCGAGCCGCCACGAAAACGGCGCGCCGTCTGCGATCCGCCTTTGCCGTTCCTTGTCCGGCAGCGCCTTGTCGACGGCCGGATAGAGCGGCGCGCCGTCGGGGTCGCGCGGCCAGCTTGCCGCCTTGCCGCTGTCGGCGATGAAGGCGCGGATTTCGCCCCGGCTCATGAAGGCCGGATAGGCCAGGCCCTCGCGCACCAGCCGGTCGAGCAGCGCCGCATAGTCGGCAAAATGCCCGGACTGGCGGCGCACCGGCTTTTCCCATTCGAGGCCCAGCCATTCGAGGTCGCGACAGATGCCGGCTTCCAGTTCGGGCGTGCAGCGCGCGGTATCGATATCCTCGATGCGTAGTAGAAGCCGCCCGCCAGCCGCCCGCGCCAGCTTCTGGTTGAGCAGCGCCGAATAGGCATGGCCGAGGTGCAGCGCGCCGTTCGGGCTCGGCGCGAAACGGAATGTCAGCAGCGTCATGATGCGGCAACGGTCGGGCTGTGCGGCATGGCTTTCGATTGCTACCGTGCGGCCATGGAAGTCAAGCCGGCGGGCATCGCCTTCGGCCATGGAGGAAACATGCAGCGCATCGCCACGCTGGACGACGTCGCGCGCGGGCTGGATGCGCTCGTCTCGCTCGACCCGCGCCTGCAAGCGGTGCGCGGCAGGGCCGGCGTTGTGCCGCTGCGCCTGTCCGAGCCGGGTTTCGCAAGCCTCGCCTCGATCATCGTCTCGCAGCAGGTGTCGCGTGCCAGCGCCGACGCCATCTTCGGCCGGCTGACCGGCCTGCTCGATCCGCTGACGCCACAGGCGGTGCTCAGCGCCGGCGAGGCGGTGTTCCGCGAGGCCGGCCTGTCGCGGCCGAAGCAGCGCGGGCTCCTGGCGGCCGCCCAGGCGGTGGCCGGCGGCCTCGACCTCCATCACCTGTGCTCGCTCGATGCGGGCGAGGCCATCGCGGCCCTCACTGCCGTGCCGGGCATCGGCCCATGGACGGCGGAGTGCTATCTCCTGTTCTCGGCCGGGCATCCGGACGTGTTCCCGGCGCGCGATGTCGCCCTGCAAAGCGCCGTCGGCCATGCGCTCGGCATCGATCCCCGTCCGCCCGAAAAAACGCTGATCCGCATAGCCGAATCATGGGCGCCCTGGCGCGGCGTCGCGTCGCGCCTTTTCTGGGCCTACTATCGCGAAATGAAGGGCCGCGACGCCACGCCGATCGCCTGAACCGCGAAAATGCGTGAAAATAGCGCGTTTTCGGCGTCTCGCGCGGCTCACAATCCGCTTCACATCGCTGTCATGTCGGGCTTACAGTATCGGCACCGTACGGTTCGAGACACAAGGAGACGAGGAACGTGACGGTTGCCGTATCTCCGGATGCGCTGCCCGCACTGGTGCTGAACGCGGACTATCGCCCGCTCAGCTACTACCCCTTGTCGCTGTGGTCCTGGCAGGATGCGATCAAGGCGGTGTTCCTCGAGCGCGTCAATATCGTCGCCGAATACGAGCACGCCGTCTCCTCGCCGACCTTCTCCATGAAGCTGCCCTCGGTGGTCAGCCTCAAGGCCTACGTGAAGCCGTCCCGGCATCCGGCCTTCACCCGCTTCAACGTGTTCCTGCGCGACCGCTTCCAGTGCCAATATTGCGGGACGGGGGAGGATCTCACCTTCGACCATGTGGTCCCGCGTCATCGCGGCGGCGCGACGACGTGGGAAAATGTGGTAGCCGCCTGTTCGCCCTGCAATCTCAGGAAGGGCGGCATGATGCCTGCGCAGGCCAAGATGTGGCCTTTGCAGAAACCCTACAAGCCGACCGTGCACGACCTCCACAACAACGGCCGCCTCTTCCCTCCCAACCATCTGCACGAAAGCTGGATGGACTATCTCTACTGGGATGTCGAACTGGAGCCGTAAAGCATGTCTCCCGAAAGTGGGACTCGGTTTCGGGACAAAGACATGCGTAAAATCAAGAATCTAAAGCGTGCGGAGCGAATCTGAAGATCGCGACACGCTTTAAAGCGCCGCCTTCCCCGCGCTTCAATCCCTGCCGAATGCGCCCTTGAAGGCCACCGCGCCGAGGATGAGGGCCGCGATCGCCTGCCAGCCGGCCAGAGACAGGCCGAGGATGCGCAGCGCCGCCTTGTCGCAGGACGGCGGCACGAACTCGTTCAGCGCGTCGAGCACGCCGTTGCCGCCGGTATCGACCGAGACGCCGACAGTTGTGCAGTCGGTCGGGCCCGGCCACCAGCCCCATTCGACGCCGGAATGGAAGACGCCGAGATAGAGGCCGTAGACCATCAGGAGGCCGCCGATGGCGAGCAGGCCGCGCACGGCCCAGGCTGGCGCCCGCATCGATGAGGCCAGGCAGGCGACCAGCATCAGCGGCGCGCCGATATAGTAGGGCAGACGCTGCTCGTAGCAGAGCTTGCAGGGGATGTAGCCGCCTATGTACTGGAAGGCGAGCGCCCCGCCGACGGTGGCCGCCATGGCGACCGCGAGGAAGCCGGCGATCTGCGTGCGGCGGAGCGATGCGGCAGGGGTGGCGATATCGGTCATGGCAAGGTCATCCGTGATGAAATCCGCTCAGAACACCCATTTGACGACGATGTAGAGCAGAATGAGGGCGGCGGCGGCGGCGCCCGCGATCATGCCGAGGCGCTTCTCGATGAAATCTTTGATCTGCTCGCCGTAGCGGCGCAGCAGCCAGGCGAGCAAAAGGAAGCGCCCCCCGCGCGCGACGATGGCGAGCCCGATGAACAGGAGAAGGTTGACGCCGATGACCCCCGACAGGATGGTCACCACCTTGATCGGCGGCAGGTGGGCGGCGCCCGAGGTGATCAGCATCAGGATGATGAAGCCGATGCCGGAGGAGGTGCGCAGCGCCTCGAACTCGTCGTACTTGCCGTAGAATTGCAGGATCGGCACGGCGATCGTCTCGTAGGCGTAATGGCCGATGAACCAGCCGGCGATGCCGCCGAGCACCGAGGCCACGGTGGCCACCAGCGCATAGCGGTAGGCGCGGTCCGGCCGCGACAGCGCCATCGGCAGGTAGAGCACGTCGGCCGGTACGAGGAACACCGAGCTTTCGACGAAGGCGATGACCGCCAGCCACCATTCGGCGGATTTCCTTGCCGCGAGCGACAAGGTCCAGTCGTAAAGTCCGCGAAGCATGGAAGGCCCTCGTGATGCGGAGCTTGTCTAGGAAGTTTCCGCCCGCCGCACAATGGCGCAGGGTTCACGAAATCGACAGCGCGGTAAACTGGCGAGGCCAGTTGACGAACAGGCCCCTGACCGTATAGTCCGCGCCCATCCGGACCTGCCCGGTCCGTGCCCCTATGGCGGAATTGGTAGACGCGCTCGACTCAAAATCGAGTTCCGCAAGGAGTGCTGGTTCGATCCCGGCTAGGGGCACCACTTTTCTCACGCCGAAATTCCCCTTAAAGCGTTGTAAATAAACGATAATGTCAGGCGCGCGCCGAATCAAACGGTGACGCCTCGCCGCAAATTCCGCTTGCTTCGGGTAACATTTCGGGCAACAAGTGCCGCTTATGAGGCGGACGGAAAGCCCTGATCGGCATCTTCAGAAGCGCGACGACGGCGGCTACCGCTACGTGCGCCGGGTGCCGGCCCGCGCGCTGGCCGCCCTGCGGCGGCTCGATCCTGCCTCCCCTGAAACCATCCGGCGGTCGCTCGACACGCACGACCTCACGGCCGCGCGCGCCAAGCGCGACGCCATGGAACAGGCCGACGACGACTATTGGGCGCAGGCCGAGGCCGGCGACCGCCCTGCCCTCGACGCCTATGAACGGGCGATCGCCAGGGCGCGCTCGATGCGGGTTGAATACCGTCCGTCCGGCGAACTTGTCAGCGACGCCACCGTCGACGAACTGCTAAGGCGGATCGCCTTAATTACCGGGCCACACGACCGCGTGACGGCCGACGCGGTGCTCGGCGCCGCCGGCGCCAAGACGACCTCTCTCGACGATGCCTTCGACACGTTCGAAAAGACGATCCGCAAGGCGGCGCTGGCGCGCAAGTCGCCGCTGCAAAGGCAGAAGTGGCGGCAACTCAAACAGCGCGGAATCGCCAACTTCAGGGCTGTGTCGGGCGACCTCACGATCGAGGCCATCACGCGCGGCGATGCGCGCAAGTTCTACGAATGGTGGCTGGCGCGCATCGTGCCCGACGACCCGAAGGTCAAGCCGCTGTCGGCCTCGGCCGGCAATAAGGACATGGACTCCATGCGGGCGCTCTACGGCGAGTTCATGGCCTATACCGGCCATGAGGCGGCCGCCAGCGCCAATCCCTTCGCCGGCCTGCGGTTCGAAGACCGTTCGCAGAACACGCGCCCGGCCTTTTCCGAAACGTGGATTCGCACCAAGATCCTCGTCGCCGGCGCGCTCGACGACCTCAACACCGAGGCGCGGCTTGCGGTGCTTGCGATCGTCAACACCGGCGCCAGGCCGTCGGAAATCGTCAATCTGACGGCCGACCGCATCGTGCTCGACGGCGCCATTCCCTACCTCGATATCCGCGAGACGGCCGAACGCGAATTGAAGGTCGTCGCCACGGCGCGGCGCATACCGCTGGCTGGCGTGTCGCTGGAGGCGATGCGCCAGGCGAAAGCCGGATTTCCGCGCTACCGAGACCGCGACACGCTGTCGGCGACGGTCAACAAATTCTTCCGGCTGAAAAAGCTTTTCGAGACGCCGGGCAACTCGCTCTATTCCTTCCGGCACAGTTTCGAGGCGCGGCTGAAGCTCGCCAATGTCGACGAGGAACTGCGGCGCTACCTGCTGGGGCATTCGATCAAGCGGCCGAAGTACGGCTATAGCGAGGATTTGCAATGGTCGGCGGCGGCGATCGCAAAGGTCGCGCTTTGACGCCGGCGCGGGCGAGCGCCCGGTCGAGCCGGTCGTCGAGGTCGACGAGCGCGTCGCGCTCACGCTCGAGCCTCTCGAAGATCGGCAGATAGGCAAGGCCGTGCTCGCCCTGCGCGCGCATTAACAGCGCCAGCTTGGCGAGGGCCGCGTCGATCTCGTCGATTTTAGAGATGTGGGCAGGTGCGTTGTTCACGGCGTTGCCTCGCCGGCCTTGGCCTTGCGGCGGCGCGGCCGGCGCTTGACGCCGTTGGCCGCCATGGCGCGCAGCACGTTCTGGCGGTTCGTCACCATTTCGAGGTGATCCTCGCGCACGCAAAGGCGCTGGCGGCACAGATGGTCGAGCGTCTTCTTGCCCGGAATGATGCCGTGCTCGTTCGTCCAGGACACTTTGTGGACGGCCATGACCTGGCCGTCCAGCCACATGCGAGGATAGCCGCCGCCGCGGCCGTCGCCGCTGTCGCCCGCCGTCCACAGGTGGCAGGGCGACGGGCAACCGTCGGCGTCGACATAGCCCGTGTCGACGATCTCGACACAGGCCATGATCTTCGCCCGGATGGCCTCACGGCGGGAAAGCGGGAAGCTCATGATCAGGGCTTTTTTACCGGAACGATGATCATCGACGGACTGACCTCGCCGATGATGCGATAGCGAACGTTGGCATTGGCCAGCGCTTTTTCGAGAATCTGGCGGCACTCGCGCGCAGCGGTCGTATAGATATCCGCCGCATTCGCGTTGGCGCCGAACGAATGAGGCCAGTCAACCTCAAGCGTGACCGAGATTTTTCCAGTCACCGAAACGGTTTGCTGTGTCATGTCGGCCCTCAAAACGGAATTTCGTCGTCGAGTTCGCGGGTCGACGGCCGGCTGACCTCGCCGCGCTCGCTGCGGCCGGACTGCGTGCCGTAGTCGTCGGGGCCGTTCGGCGCCGGCGGCTTGCCGCCGCCGCTCGACGAAAGCATTTCCATCTGGCCGCGGAACTTCTGCAGCACGACCTCGGTCGTGTAGCGGTCGAGGCCGTTGGAATCCTGCCACTTGCGGGTTTGCAACTGGCCCTCGACGAAAACCTTCATGCCCTTCTTCAGGTATTGTTCGGCGATCTTGGCGAGGCCTTCGTTAAAGATGACGATCGAGTGCCACTCGGTCTTTTCCTTGCGCTCGCCGGTGTTCTTGTCGCGCCAGGATTCCGACGTGGCGATGCGGAAGTTGACGACCATGTCGCCGGAATTCATCCGGCGGATTTCGGGGTCGGCGCCGAGGTTGCCGACCAGAATGACCTTGTTGACGCTGCCGCTCATGCCCTTGCCTTTCCACCTCTAAATGAATTCCAATCTGCCGGCGGCTCGTCGACTGACGAATTGCCGGCCGCGATCTCTTTTGCGACCGCCAACCGCGCCTCGGCGTCGTCGAGCGCCGCCTGCAGGGCGGCGACGCCGGCCTCGACCTCGGCCAACCTTGCGGCCAGGAAGTCGCGGTCGTGGCGCATGACCTCGCGCTCGAAACGCAGGATCTTGCATTCGCCGCGCAGGTCGTCGATTTCAGCCAGCGCGTCGTGAAGGCGCTCGCCGGCAGTCGGCGGGAAGAACACCGCGAAGAATTCCGGCCATATTCGCACCATGGCGAGGCCCTCCTATTCAGCCCAAAGGAACGGTTTGGATTCCATCACCGCTCGCAGGCGGCGCCAGGAACGGCGGCTGTCGCGGGCCGCCTTGTCCTCGTCGCGAAAGACGCTGGCGAGGCGGTTGACGGTGCGCCACACCTTGAAGCGGGCGGCGGCGGCGCGGTCGAAGCGCGTCACCATCAAGAGGTCATAGAGTTCGGCGCCGCGTACCATGCGCCGATTGTTCCATGCGCGAACGCATTTTCGCGAACAGAACTCAGCGGCGCGGCGGCCACGCTGGAAAGGCTCGCCGCATTCGAGGCACCGGCACGCCGCGCCCTTGCCCGCGTTTGCGCTGGCGGGCTTCTGTGCAGTTTGTTCTAGAACCGTCATGCCGCCTTCTCCGAAAGTGCCGAGCGGGCCGCATTGCCCCACTGATGGGCCGCAGCGGCAAGCATTCCGGGGTATGACTGACTGCGCAGTCGGGCGCGCTCCGGCCCCGGCGGCATCCGGTGAACACGGTTCCACTGTTTCCACTCGTCAGAACCGCGCGGCGGTTTCGCAAGCCGATCGGTTTCTTTCAACGGTGGCAGGTTGCGCAGATACCAACCAGTCGCCTTGTATTCAGGATGGCCAAACCAGAACGGCTGAATGATCTGCGGCGCCGGAAGATCGGCGGGCATCCTGGCCTTGGCGAGGTTGTTCATTTCAGGATTTTCGATCGCCACGCGCTCGATCGGCGCTTGCCAGCATGCGGTGAAGATCGAGACGCCTTCCTCGAATTCTTCCTTCATGCTTTCCCATGTGCGGCCGGCGGGAAGCTTCTTCGGCGGCGTCCATATGCCGGCGCCAGACATCCATCGGCGGACGCTGCGGCATAGCCGCGTGCAGGGCGGGTGCAGGACGGCGAGCAAATCCCATCCGTCGTCGAGGATGCCGCCGCGCACGTCGCAGACGATATGACGATTGCTGCCGTCTTCGGCCGGCTCGATGTCGCACGACCAAGTATCGAAGCCGGCGGCCGCGAAGGCGCGACGGCCGATACCGCTCGTTTCGCAGGCAATGAGGACGCGAAGACCGGCCATTGCTACACGCGCATCGGCATGACGATGCCGAGGAAGTCCTCGTCGGTCGGGCTTTCGACGCGGATCGGCGAACCGGCGTCGGGCGCGTCGAGGGTGACCGTGTCGGCGCCGCGTTCCTTCATCGCGGCAAGCGTGGCGCGCAGGTAGCGCGCCGACACGCCGGGCTGGCCGAACTTGCCCTGGAATTCGGCGCGCACGGCGTCGTTGGCCTCGACCTCGCCGTTACTGGCGGTGCTGACCGTCAGGAATTCGCCGTCGACGCCGAGGCGGATGGCGCCGGCTTTCGACTTCGCCTTCATTTCGGCCTCGTTGATCGCCTGCATCTTCATGACGCGGTCGAGCGCGGCCAGCATTTCGGCGACGTCGACAGTCGCCGTCGCGCCAGACGCGTCCGGCACGACACGACGCCAGTCGGGATAGACGCCGTCGATCAGTTTCGAGGCGACGCGCTCGCCGCCGTGGGTGACGGCGATGGCGCGGTCGCAAATCTCCAGCACGACCGGCGCGCCCTCGGCCTTGGCGGCGACGCGGGCGATTTCCTTCGCCGCCTTGGTCGGCACGATGACGCCGACGGTGCCGAGGGCTGCCAGGCCGGCCGGCGCTTCGGTGCTGGTCGCGTGCAGGCGGTGGCCGTCGGTGGCGACGGCGTGCAGCCGGCCCTTCTCGTCGACCTGAAGAAAGACGCCTTCGAGGAAATAGCGCGCCTCGCTGACCGCGACGGCGTCGAAGGTGGCCGACAGGATTTCGGCCAGCGCGTCGCCGGCGATCTCGGCGCGGCTGGTGAAGTCCGGCCGGAACATCGGGAAGTCGGCGCCGGGAAGGATGGGCGCCGAAAACCGGGCGCGGCCGCCGGTGACGACCGCATGGCGATCGTCGATCGCGAACTTCACCTCGGCGGCGCCGAGGCTGGCGCCCGCCTCGATCAGGTAGGGCGGCAGGCACACCGGCGCGAAATCGCCCCTGGCCTCGATCGTCAGCGCCGCCTCGATATCGAGGCTGGTCGCCGTCACGGTGATGCCGCCCGCGCCCGCCTCCATATGGTAGAGCGCCGTCACCGGAATGACGTTCTTCGGATTCTGGATGGACTTCAGCGCCGCATGCACGGCGGCGAGCGTCTTCGGTTCGATGATGAGCGACGGTGCGGCGGCGGCCATGTCAGGCGGTTCCTTGGTTGCGGCTGTCGATCACGCGCAGGCGCGCCTCCAGCGTCGGGATTGCGGGATTGGCCGCGCGCATCAGCGCGTAGGCTTGGGCGGCATGCGGCGAGGTGCGCGCGGCCTCGGCGACCAGGTCGACGAGGTCGTTGCCCGACACTGCCATGACGTCGTCGGCGTCAGGGTCGAAGAACACATGGCGGCATGCCGGGCAGGTGATCATGGCGGCTACTCGGCCGCCTGCAGGCGCATGGACGATGCCTGATGTTTCGGGCCGTCATAGGCGGCGACCGTCTCGACGCCTTCGATGTCTTTCCATGTGATATGCGGGACGGTCGTGTTGCCGCGATCGAGCAGACGCACGAAGCCGTCGCGCACGGCGGCGAACAGCGTTTCGCCGCGCTTGTAGAGGTCGACCTGCCGATAGAGGCCGCGTTCGGAAATGATGACCTGCCCCCCCGTCGACGCGGGAGAATAGGTTCATGTCGGCAAGCTTGTATGCCATGGAAACCTCCTAGCGTTGGGACTTGCGGGCGACGGCCGGGCAAAGCTCGACCAGCCGGCGGCGGTATTCGTCGGCGGCGCGGCCGACCGACCAAAGGGTGATGCCGCCGCGCATGCGGATCGGCTGCGCCTTCTCCACCGCCGCCGACCAGCGCTTCGGCGTCGAGGCGAGCAGCTGCAGGCGCTCGGTCGCCATCATGCGCAGGTCGTATTCCTTGAGCGAGCGCAGCATTTGCGGCGCGGGCGGCCAGGGCACGCCGCAGGCGGCGAAGATCGCCGCGTCGCCGCGGCGCTTGGCCTCGGCGATGACGGCCGCGACACGGCTGTCGCCGTAGAGTTCGGCCTCGATCTCGGCGAGGCCCTGCGCCTGCGGCGTGGTGATGTCGCCCCATATGTATTCGTGCGCGTCGTGAAGCAGGGCGAGCGTGGCGAGGTCGGCGTCGCCGGCCTCGTCGTCGAGCGCGGCGTCGGCCATCAGGCAGCAATGCTGCGCGACCGAATAGATGCCGCCCGGCACGCTGGCGTTGAAGCGCGCGATGCCGGCCAGCGTTTCGGGCAGGTCGAGCAGCACATCTATCTCGCGCGCTTCCGGCTTCGCCATGGTGATGGCGCGGCCGGAAATCGTGTGCATCCATGCCCTGGTCATTGGCGCTGCCTGCGCACGAAGGCGGCGGCGACGCCGGCGACGATCTTGTTCGCCTCGCTCTTGATCAGCGGCAGGAAGGCAAGGAAGACGTCGAGCCGGACAAGGCAGCGCTCGGCCGCCGACGGCCAGGGGTCGAGCTTGAAGGCGGCGACCGAGGTGCAATAGTCGCGCCAGGCGACGCGGCGGGCCTCGCTTTCGCGGGCGCCGGCGGTCATCGGCATCGTCCATGCCTGCGCGGCGATCGCCTTTTCGATGATTTCCGGCACCTTGTCGAAGGCCATGCCGCCGACGACCAGCGCGCGGCGCGCCTCGGTTTCGGCCTCGCGGTAAAGCTCGACGATCTCGGCGGCGGTGAAGCCTTCGCAGACCAGCGCATGCTCGGTGACGTTGCCGTCGCGGCAAAGGATCATGCGGATGGCGTCGGCCATTTCGCCGGCGCGCGGGGTGAGCGGCGGCAGGCGACGCTCGCCGCGAAAATGTTGGTGGTCGACCATTGTCATGGGGGAAACCTCGTTGCGGGCGGACAAAAAAACCGCGCGGCCTAGACAGGCAGCGCGGCGGCAAGGTCGAGCGCCAGGCACAGAAGCGCGCCGGCGGAAAGGAAAGCGAGCATGGCGACCAGCCCGACCATGTCGCGGGCCGTGGCGGCGCGCAGCGCGGCGAGGTGGCGCTCGATTTCGGGCTGATAGGGAAAATCGACGGGGCGAAGATGGCGCGCCGGCGCGGCCTGTTCGGCGCGGCGCTCGGCAAGGGAGCGCCGCTCGGCGCGCATCACGGCGATGCGCAGGCGCACCGCCTCCGAAAGGCCTTCGCCTGCCCTGTCGATCGCCGCCTGCGCCATATCCCGCTCCATCCGTCAGTGGACGGCGAGATATCAAAAAAAATTTGTTACGCTGTCAAGCGGGTCTATCGAATTTTTTTTGATGCCTGTTTTGCGGCATCAATCTTCGCGCGACACCGAATAGCGCACACGGCCGATGATTCGCACCGTGTCGCCGTCGGCGCCGTCGAGCGGGATCGGCTCCTGAAAGCGCGGATCGTCCGATTCGGGCAACAGCCAAAGCTTGCCGGTGTCGTCGCGCCACAACAGCTTGACGGTCGCCTCGCGCAAGCCGTCGGCGCGCTCGCGCTCGACGATGTAGCGCTTGCCGACGACGACATCCTCGCCGGTTTCGAGCGCGTCGGTGAAGATCAGCGTCGTGCCGTCCGACCATCGCTTGTTCATGGAAGGGCCGCGCACGTAGGCGCCGCGCAGCCGGAAAGAGCGGAAACGCGGCTCGTCCTCGACCAGAACCTCGGGCTGGTCTTCCTCGTCGAAAGCCCACTGTTCGGCGAAGTGGCCGGCCTGGACGTAACCGACGATCGGCACCGGGCGATAGCCGCCGGCCGCGGAAATGATTTCGTGCGGTTCCGTCTCCAGCGCGCGCGCCCAGCGGTCGATCTTCTTCGACGACAGGCCGGAATGGCCGCGCTCGACGTTGGACACCGTCTGCCATGTGACGCCCAGCCGGTCGGCCAGTTCTTCCTGCGTGATGCCGAGGGCTTCACGCAGCCGCTTGACGTTGTTCTTCATGCTCTTTTCGCCCCGTTGGAAGGCATATCAAAAAATATACGATGTCCGGCTTGACACCGACATCGAAAATAATTTGATATGGCGGCACTTCCCGCCCCGCTTGCGGACCATGCAGGAAGCGCCGAACCGGGTCACGGAAATAGTCGTGTCCCGTTTTTCCATGAGGGGACTTCATGAAGACGCGCCCGACTTCCGACCACGACCGCCAGCGCCTGAAGGGCGCCACCGACCGGGCGATCAAGCGCGCCGGCGGCGTCTCGGTCTTTTCCCTGCAGACGCGGGTCGAGCCGCCGGCGCTGTCGAAATACCGGGCGCCGCACGAGGACGGCGCCTTTATGCCGATCGACGTCGCGGTCGATTGCGACATGGCGGCCGGCGCGCCGGTGATCCTGTCGGCGATGGCGACCGGCCTCGGCTATTCGATCGCGCCGGTCGACGTCGCGCCCGGCAAGGTCGGGCCTGTCATGGTCGGCACGCTGATCCGCGAGATCGGCGAGGTTTCGGCCGTGGTGCTCGACGCCATGGCCGACGGCACCATTTCCGACAACGAGCGCAACGCGATTTCCAAGGAAATCGACGAGGCGCTTGCCGCACTTTGGGCGCTGCGCGCCGGCATCGCGAACGCCTGACCGGCCATGAACGAGCCGCCCCGCTTCCCCGACGAGGTGCTGGCGCAGGCGCGCGACACCGATATCGCGTGGCTGGCCGGCTCCTATGGCTTCGCCGGGCGGCCCTCGTCGACTGGCGAGGCGGTCGGCCCCTGCCCCGGCTGCGGCGGCACCGACCGTTTCTCACTCAACGCGAAAATGAACGTCTGGCGCTGCCGCCAGGGCGGCGGCGACCCGATCGGCGGCGACCCGATCGCCCTCGTCATGCATTGCGAGAACGTCACCTTCCGCCGCGCCGTGCAGATCCTCGTCAACGGCGAGGCGGTGACGCCGAAGGTGACGAAGGCCGACACCGGCAAAGACGACAACGAATTTCGCGAGCAGGAACGCCGGCGCGCCTACGAACTTTGGCGCGAGGGCCGCCCTTTCCCCGACGGCGGCGCGGTGGCGGCCTATCTCGCCGGCCGCTGCATTGACCCGGCGCTCGCCCGCCTGCCCGGCGCGCATTGCCGCCAGCACGACGACATGCCGTTCTGGCAACCGTTCGTCGACGGCCCGGCGCTGCCCGGCCGCAAGGCGAAAATCCGCTGGCGCGTCATCCATCGCGGCCCGGCCATGCTGTGGCCGATCGTGAAAGGCGGCCATTTCCTCGGCCTGCATGCGACGTGGATCGACCCGGCCGGCGCCAAGGGCAAGGCGGAAATCTTCTGCCCCGACACCGGCGAGCAGATGCCGGCGAAGAAGGTGCGCGGCTCGAAAAAGGGCGGCGCCATCATCCTGCGCGACTGCGTCCGGTCTTCGCCCGTCGCGGCGGCCGGCGAAGGCGTCGAATCGGCGCTGTCGTGGCTGACGCTCAATCCCGGTTTCGACGGCTCCCTCTATTCGACGGTCGACCTCGGCAACCTCGCCGGGCGGGCGGCGCGCACCATGGCGCACCCGACGCTGAAGACGAAACGCCGCGACGAGCGCGAGGTGGCGCAGCGCGTGCCGGGGCCGGAACCGCGCCTCGACGACGACCAGGACAAGCTGTTCGCCCCGCACCCCGGCATCGAAGGCCTGACCCTGCTCGGCGACGGCGACAGCGACCCGATCGTCACGCGCGCCGCCATGCAGCGTGCTTGGGCACGGCTGGAAACGACAGGCCTCGACTGCATGATCGACTGGCCGCCGGCGCCGCACGATTTCAACTCCCTCCTGATGCAAAGGCGCGGCCATGCAATGGACTGACGAACAACGAAAGGCGATCGCCATGGCCTATTACACCGACGGCGAAAGCGCCTCGGCGATCGCCGCCCGCTACGGCGTCTCGCGAAACGCCATCATCGGCCTGGCGCACCGCGTGCGCGCCCGTTCCGGCGGCCTGACACGGAAGCTGGCCTATGCCGTCGCGCCGCAACAGCCGAAGCAGGCGCGCGCCGCCAAGGCCGACCGGCCGCGCAAACAGTCGCCGCGAACATGGCACATGCAGGCCTGCGCGCTGGCGAAGGCGCGGCCCGTTCCGGCCGAGCCGGTATCGCCACCGCAGCCGCTTGCCGCCGCGCGCTCGATCCCGCAGAGCCTGCTCGGCGCCGACGAATGCAAATTTCCGGTGACGCCGCACGATGCGCCGCGCGCCGCGCATCTGTTCTGCGGCCTGCCTGCCGAGGGCGGGCCGTACTGCCCGCATCACGCCGAAATCGCCTATCGCCGCCAGCCGTCCGACGCCATTTAACGGGGACCGTCCACCATGTCCGAATTTGTCTCTCCCATTTTCCGCTACACGGTGCGGGCGCCGGAAACCCGGCATGAAGCGATCAAGAGGCACGCCCGCCGCATCGGCATGACCGACGGCCAGCTGGTACAGGAACTATTCGACTGCCTCGACCTGGCCGCCGCCGACGGTGCGGTGAAAATCGCGGCAGATCGGTTCGCGCGGCTTTTCCCGCGCCATGAGACGACGAAGGAACTGGCGCAGCGCGCTTCCCGCCTCGGGTTGACGCCGCGCGACCTGAAGGTGTTGCGAGCGCTTGTCGCGGCCGCCGGCGAGTTCCGTGTGGTGACACCGTCGCCGATGGACATCACCGCGCGCTCGGGCGTCGACGCCGCGCACCTCGACGAGACTTATGAACGCCTGACCGAGCGCGGCTTCATTTCGCCGCGAACCTTCCATCGCGGCCGCCGCTCCTTCAACATCTGCCGCATGCCGGACTGACCCGAAACCAAAGGGGGCCGGCATGGAACCGCGCTACTTTCTCGACGGGCGCGTCGCGCTTTACGTCGGCGACTGCCTCGACGTGCTCGACCGCCTGCCGGCGGCCAGCGTCGATTGCGTCGTGACGTCGCCGCCCTATTGGGGATTGCGCGACTACGGCGTCGACGGCCAGATCGGACTTGAGCCGACGCTTGGCGAACACCTCGACGTCATGGTGCGCGTTTTCGAAGCGGTGCGCCGTGTGCTCAAGCCGACCGGCACACTCTGGATCAACTACGGCGACTGCTATGCGACCAGCCCGAACGGGCGATCCGCCGACGACACAAAGGCGGCGGGCACCGATGACCGCACGTTTCGCGACAAGCCGTTTTCGACGGTAGGGCCGATACAGGCGCGCGCAAATGGCGGCGAGGGCCAGCACTTCGACAGGCGCGGCGGTGTCCTGAAGCCGAAAGACCTGTGCATGATCCCGAACCGCTTGGCGATTGCTTTGCAGGATGCCGGCTGGTGGGTTCGCTCCGAAATCATATGGGGCAAGTCTAACCCGATGCCGGACAGCTCCGGCGCCTATCGCCCTTCGACAGCGCACGAAAAGATTTTCCTTCTGACGAAATCAGACGACGGCGACGTCTGGCGCGCGCGCGATAGCGGCGAGATTTCGTTCGCACCCGATCTTTCGGAGCGGTGTCCGCTCGTCACCGACCCGGAACGCGATGGGCCTCGGTGGATTCGCATCGGCTCCTACTATGACGCTGAATGTGTCCGCATGAACCTCGCCGAAGCGTCCGTTTCCAGGCTTGGGCAGAACATCGCCGCGCAGCGCGGATCGACGAGGGCCAACGGCGGTCGAAAGACCAACGGCAACATGAAAGCCGTTGGCAGGATCGATAAGCAGCGCGGTCACTCACGCCGCCATGCCGGCTTCAATGACCGATGGGACCAGATGGAGCGGGCCGAGCAGGTTTCCGGCGGGCGCTACCTGCGCAACTACGAACCGGCGCCGCTGTCTGTCTGGCCGATAGCCACCAAGCCCTTTTCCGAAGCCCACTTCGCCACGTTCCCGCCGGAACTTGCGGAGCGGTGCATATTGGCCGGTTGCCCGAAGGGCGGTCTCGTCCTCGACGTGTTCGGCGGCGCAGGCACGACCGCTCTCGTCGCCGTGCGGCACGGCCGTCGCGCGGCCCTGATCGAGTTGAACGGCGAATACGCCGATATCGCTCAACGGCGGATCGAGGCTGAATGGTCGCTTCTGGCGAAGCGCAAAGCGGAAGCGGTGAAGGTAAAACCGGCCGCCGTCCCGGCGATCGACGACATTTTCGGCGGTGCCTGATGGCGAAAACCCCGCCAACGGATGCCGAGCGCGAGATCATCGCGCAATGCGCGGCCGAGCCGGAACACGACATCGGCAACGCCCGCCGGTTCCTGGCATGGGCGGGCGACGACGTGCGCCACGTCACGCGCGTCGGCTGGCACGCCTATAGCGGCAAGCACTGGCAGGAAGACGAATCGGGCGCCATCGTGCGCCGCCTTGCGCACCGCACCGCCGAGGCGATATTCGCCGAAATCCCGCTGATCAAGCCGACGGTCGAAGAACAGGAAATCCTCGACGCGGCAGCGATGGCGCGCGAGGCGCTGGTCGCGCCCTTCGACAGCAAGGCGGCGACGCGCGAGGATATGTTCAAGCACACCGCCGACCGCGCCGCCTGGGCCAAGGCCATCGGCCAGGCCGAGGCGATCGACGGCGCCGTCGCCGACCGGCGTTCCGCCCGCCACCGCCACGCCAAGTCGACTTGCGGCATGTCGAAGCTGACCGCCATGCTGAACGAGGCGATGGCCTATCGGCCGGCCAGCGTCAACGACCTCAACACCGACGGCTATGCCTTCAACGTCGGCAACGGCACGCTGCGCTTCTACTGCGCAGGCGAAGACCCCGAAAGCGACCCGGCCGACCCGCGCAAGATATGGCGCGTGCGGCTCGACGAGCACCGCCGCGACGACCTGATTTCGAAGCTGTGCCCGCACGATTTCGTCGCCGACGCGCCGAAGCCGAAGGCGTGGGAGGCCTTTCTTGCCCGCGTGCAGCCGGCGCCGGGGCTGCGCGCCTATCTGCAAAGGCTGGCCGGTTATGCCCTGCTCGGCCTCAACACCGAACAGATGATCGCCTTTTTCTACGGCATCGGCCGCAACGGCAAATCGACCTTCGTCGATACGCTGGCGAAGATTTTCGCCGACTATGCGGTGTCGATGTCGATCGACAGTTTCGCCGGCGAGGACAAGCGTTCCGGCTCCGAAGCGACGCCCGACCTCGCCCGCTTGCCCGGCGCCCGCCTCGTCGCGGCATCGGAACCGGATGCCGGCGTGCGCTTCAAGGAAGCGCTGATCAAGCGCCTGACCGGCGGCGAGGCGATCGCCGTGCGCCGCCTGCATCAGGACTTTTTCGAGTTCTTCCCGCAGTTCACGCTGATTGTGTCGGGCAACCACAAGCCGGTCATCATCGGCAACGACGACGGCATCTGGCGGCGCATCCACCTCGTTCCATGGAACGAACAGATCGCCAAGGACGAGGTCGACAAGGATCTTCCGAAAAAGCTTCTGGCCGAGGCCGCCGGCATCCTGAAATGGGCGGTCGACGGGGCGCTCGATTTCCTCAATTCCAACGGCCTGCACCCGCCGCGCGAAATCCTCGACGCGACGCAGGAATACCGCGAGGAAGAAGACCCGATCGGCACCTTCATCCGCCACGCCTGCGACGTCACCGGCATAGACGCCGACACTGAAAAACCCTTCGACCTCTACTGTTCCTACGAGCGCTATTGCCTCGAAAGCGGAACGGTGAGGGTGAAGGACACGACCTTCTACCGCCGCCTGCCCGACGCGGCGCGCCGCACATGGCCGGCGCCCGGCGGCGAGACCATGCAGCAATTTCACAAGGCCAAATCCAACGGCACGCCGATCTATCGCGGCATCCGAATCCGCGACGAGTGGCTGGCGAAGGGCACGGCCGAACAGAAGCCCTCAAGGGAGGAAATGGCATGAAACATAGAATCTACGTCGCCTCGTCGTGGCGCAACCAATATCAACCGGAAATTGTCCAGATGCTTCGCACGGCTGGGCATGAGGTTTACGATTTTAGAAACCCGCCCAGTGGCGTAGGCGGATTCTCATGGTCAGAAATCGATCCTCAATGGGGCGCTTGGTCGGCTACTAGATACCGGGAACTTTTGACCACGCATCCTATGGCGGCGCGTGGCTTCCTGTCTGACCTTCGCGGGATGCAATGGGCTGATACATGCGTTCTGGTTTTACCGTGCGGGCGGTCGGCGCACCTTGAAGCCGGCTGGTTCTGCGGCCAGGGAAAGCGCTGCATCATCCTAACCCGCGACGGCGAAGAACCGGAGTTAATGGCGCTCTTGGCGACTGACATTTGCGTTTCGCCATCCGAGGTGTTGAGCGCACTCGCCGGTCGGTCAAGCGGTGCCGGCTCGAACACCGACATCGCGCGCCTGCCAGGCGCCCGCTTCGTCGCCGAGACGGGAGGGCGTGGGCTATGAACGCCGATCGCGAAAGGGAATTGCTGGCGGCGAACAACGCCTATCTTGAACGCGCCAGGACAGCCGAGCGGCGGCTCAAGCAGGTCGAGGAAGAACGCGACCGGGCGGCGCGGCGGTGCGATATGTACCACGGCCAATGCGACCGCCAGGCGGCCGCGTTGACGCGCTTTCATATGGCGAGCACGTCTCACTCGGCGACCAAGATCGGCCTTGACGAGGTTCGCCGATGGGGTCTCGACGACGATGTGATCGCCGTCGTCTCGACACTGATCGGGGATCGGTTGCCGCAGGATATCACCGAACGCGTGCCGCTGACTGACCTGGCGCTGTTCGGATACGGCCCGTCCTGCCCTTGCGGCGAGCGCGGCATGATGCCGGGCGAGGTCAGCGACGACGATATGTGCGCCGATTGCCGGGCGGCCGAGCCTGCCCCGCACCCCGTCAACGACGCCGAACTGATCGACGGCCTCGGCCCTGCCTATGGAGGTGGCCATGTCTAAGCCGGTGATCCTGTTCCTCGCCGCCTATGTCGTCATCGCGCTGGTGACGGTCGGGGTGATGCTATGACGACCGCGCTTTTGGTGCAGATGGAAACGGCAGGCGAGGGAACACACCATCGCGCTACGTTCCGCCGCCTGTCGACCGGCTCGCCGGAACCGCCGCCCGTTTGGCAGATGATCTGCGAATTCGCCAACGGCTATTGCGTCTGCGCCGCCACGCGCGAAGACGGGCCGCCCTGCCATGCCGTCGCCGTGATCGAGCAGCGCGTGCGCAACCGCGTCGCGCTCGACGACCTGCGCCGGGCAGAACGGAGGGCGAAGGCATGAACGCGCCGCTTCGCCATCATGAGATCGAGGCGCTGCGCTTCCTGGCGAGCGGGCTGCACCGCATGGGTGTCATCGACACCGACAGCGCGTTGGCGGCGTTCATGGTGTTCAACGGGCTTTGCAAATCCGGTCATGTCGCCTGCATTCCCGGCGATGGGCAAGTGGGAGGAATCGGCCCGGAATTCTCCCTCACCCTCGCCGGCGTCGACGCGCTGGTCGAGGCTGATATGCCGGCGCCTTGCGAGGTAAGGCGATGACCGCCCTACAGCCCGCCGATCAGGCCCGGGATGGCCTCGCCGCCGTCGCCGAACAGCTTGCGCGCGGCGTTGCAGGCCGTCTCGGCGGAATAGCGTGCCATGTCCTGTTTCGCGTTGGTGGCAGCGACCTGCACGGCCGGCCAGTAGGCGCCGCCCTGGCTGATGTCGGCCCATGTCAGGCCATGCTCGCGCAGGGCGCTATTCGCGACGATCTGGTCGACCGTGCCCTTGCCGCACTTCTGCGACAAGAGCATCGCCTGCGTCATCAGCACGGCGGTATCGACCTGCGGGTCGGCGCGCGCTGGCAGGGCCGTGGCGGCAAGCGCCAGCGCTGCCAGGATAGCCGCCACCATGCGGCCGAGGCGCCCCTGCCGCCCTGCGGGCGGCAGGCAGGAAAAGGACTTGGCGGCCGCCAGGCCGCCTCCGATCGATCTCTCGCCATATGTGCGCGCCGCGCGCGTCATGCTCCTGCCCTCCGTTCGGCCGCGCACCATGCGCCGGCTGCGCCGCTTTGTCGAGTTCCGCCGCTTTCCGCGCCGCGCCGCCCTTTCCCCTTGCTTCGCTTCGCAACGAGGACAGGGGCGCAAAGCGTCCCCGACAGGGACGATAGGGAGGCAAGGCGGCCGCGTCGGGGTCGGTGGCAAATCCGGGGTCGGGGGAGAAAATCCAACGAAAACAGGCGGCGCGGCGCTGATCGGGGTCGCAAGGTCGCTAGGGAGGCAAGTTTCCGACCTTTTTCATATGCGCGTCTGGAATGCGAAATGAAATTCGGTCGCCTTGCATGCGTAATACGGGATTTATCCTCCCTAGCGTCCCTAGCGTCCCTGTTCTCTTTTCAGGTTCAATAAAAACAAGAGGTTAGAGATATGGCACTTAGGGACGCAAGGGAAGGAACCGGGGTCGCTAGGGAGGATAGCGGGCCGCGGCGGCGCAAAATGACGATGTCGGACGCGCTGAAATGGGCATGGGGCGAGGAACTGCCGAAGATGCAGGCCGATTACAGCCTCGACGCCGGGTCGCTGGCGGCTCGGTCTGCATGGTCGTCTATCCTGCGCTATGGCGAGGCCGGCACGATCGTCGACCGCCAGCCGAACCGCTTCGGCTGCATTCCCTTCGACATGGCCGGATGGCCGCATACCGACGCGCTGCTGATCGCCGAGGCGGTCGAGGAACTGGCGGCGTGCTCGGTCGACGTGCCGGAAGGCTGGCACCCGATGCCGGAACTGGCCGCGATCGACGAGCACATGGCGGCGCGCGCGGTGTCCGATGCGCTGATCAAGGCGACCGTCGTCGACAGGGACGGTGGCCTGCGCTTCCGGGCGCGGCCCGACATGCTGATCGTGCGGCACGCCATCCTCGGCCTTGTGCCGGCCTGGCGGCTGCATGCGGTGCCGGTGAAGCAATACGAGGCGTGGCCGGGCGGGCAGCACCGCTGGTTTGTCCGCCGCGAGGTGCGCACGGTCGTCGGCGACGGCCCGCTCGGCGTCGAGGTGCGCACGATCGAGGTCGACGGCTGGTCGGCGCGCCTTCGCCGGCCCGTCGCCGGCGCCTATCGCAAGGCCAATTTCACGCCCGACCCGGTGCCCGTCATGGTGGCGCGCGCCGAATACGAAATCTTCTGCGGCGCCATGTGCATGCTGTTCGATCAGTTGGCCGGGCGGCTGGAAACGATCGACCTCGTCGCCGTCGACTGGCCTGTGCAGCCATGGGACGATTCGGACGGCGCGGCCGCCGATTCGCGCGGGCCGAGAATTCTTCCCGATCTCACCGCCGCACGCACTGTTGAAAATGCGCCGAAAAGCGAAACGATTCCAAAGTCTAAGAGGAAAGCGAGGCGGCGCGCAAAAGCGGCTTGACCAGCGACCGGAATTTCGTGCATATCTTGTCACGCACAAAAAGGCCAACCCGCCCGGCACCCGCCGCGGCGGGTTTTTCTTTGGCCGCAATCGAGCCGAGGGAGGCCGCCATGACGTCGCCGGCCAAAACCGGCAGGAAAGGCCACCAGCCTTGATCATCGCCGACGCTTCCGAGTATCTGGCGCTGTCGCGGGCCATCCGCAAACTGCCCGGCGAGATCAAGGCCAAGGCCTTCGCCCGCGCCGGGCGCCGCGTGACGCAGATGGCGCGCACGGCCTACGTGAAGCGTGCCGCGCCGCGCCTGAAGGTGTCGCAGCGGGTCATTCGCGAGAAGACGACGGCAAAGTTCAACGCCGGCGGCAACACGTCCGACGTCATCGTTCGGTCGGGCTGGATACCGCTTCACAAGCTCGGCGCCAGGCAGACGGCGAAGGGCGTCAGGGTGAACCTGCGCGGTTCGTATCGGCACGCATTCATAGCCGGCATGCAATCGGGCCACGTCGGCGTCATGCTGCGGCAGGGCAAGGATCGCCTGCCGATACGGGAACTGTTCGGGCCGAACCCCGCGCACGACATCACCAACAACGACGAGGTCTATCTGGCCGTCCTCGCCGAGGTGATCGATGACGCGCTGGCGCCGCGCGTGCTGCATGAGATTGAACACCTGCTCGACACGCGCTGACGGTCGTCGGACGGTGGCGCCGGGCGCGCGGGTCCTTCCCGGCCTCCTGCCCCACACGGGCCGGGGCGACCCCAAAATATCGCTAGTGAGGCGGCCCGAAACTTGGGTTAACACGGTTAACACCGAGGCCGTCGGTTAACATGAATTCGAGATAGGCGCGGTTTCCTTATTGTCCGCGCCGCCGGCATCGTGAGGCGGAAGCCGATTGCGCCCTTTGCCGGTTGAGGTGGGAATCCCGTGCTTCCGGGGTCTCGCCTCGCCAATTCGAGCAAGGAAAGGTGCATGAACACGAACGTCGTAGCCGACGGCGGCGGCATTTGGATTTCGTGCGCCGAGCTTGCCAGGCGCCGGAACGTATCCCGGCCAGCGATCAGCAAGCGCGTCGCGCAACTGGTCGAGGCCGGCAAGATCGAGACGCGGCGCGAAGGTCGGTCGCTACTCGTCGAGCTTGCGTCCTTCGACCGCGCCGTCGGCGAGACCGGCGACGCCTTCAAGGAACAGGCGGCCGACACCGCACGCGCTAGGCGGGAACCGACTGCGCCGGCGCCGATGCGCGACGCGCAGACGGCGCGGGCGCAGTACGAGGCCCGCCTCAAGGCGCTCGACCTTGCCGAGCGGCAGCGCAACATTCTGCCGATCGCCGGCGACCATGGAGTTGACGCCGCGGCGCAGGCAACCGGCGTTGCGCTGGCGCGTGAACTGGACGGGCTTGCCCGCTTCGCCGACGACATCGCTTCGGCTGTCAGCCGCGACGGCGTCGCCGGCGCTCGCCGCGTGCTGAAGGAAGCCGCCACCAAGATCCGCGCGTCGACGGCGCAAGCGCTTTCGACGATCGCCAACCAAGGCCAGGATGCCGAGCGCGCCGGGCCGATCGAGACATTGCTGACCGACGAATGAAGATCACGCATTTCCGTTCTGCGCTGGCGGTGATCGCCGGGGCGATGGCGCTCGCCGTCGCGCCGCCGCCGCCCCTGCCGTCGTCGGCTTGGGCCGAACAGAATCTTGTCGTTCCCGACGGCCCGCGCGCCGGCGAATTGTGGGACAGGTCGCTAGGGCTACATTGCGTCGAGATCGTCGACGCTTTGGGGCCGGATTCGTCCGACAACGAAATCGCGGTGATGAAGTCGGCGCAAACCGGTTTCACGACCGTCCTGATCATCGCCGCCGGGCACTCGATCGACCGCGACCCTTGTCGCATGATGATCGTGCAGCCGACGTCCGGCGCGCTGTCGGACTTCAACCGCGAAAAGCTGCAGCCGGCGATCGACGCGTCGCCGGTTCTGGCGAAGAAGGTTCGCGGCGTCACCTCGCGTTCGTCGGAAGGTTCGAACGCGTCATCGAAGCAGTTCGCCGGCGGTTCGCTCACCCTGGCGATCGCGTCGTCGGCGGCCGACCTGCGGTCGAAGACGATCAAGAAGGCGTTCCTCGACGAGATCGACGAATACCCCGACGACCTCGCCGGCCAGGGCGACCCGATCGATATGGTCGAGGCGCGCCAGATATCGTTCCTGACGACCGGCGACTGGAAGCGCCTGAAGATTTCGACGCCGACGATCAAGGGCGGGTCGAAGATCGAGACGGCCTATCTCGCCGGCGACCAGCGGCGCTGGCATGTCGAATGCCCCGGCTGCGGCGACAGGTTCGTTTTCGAATTCGACCGGAAGCATTTCCGGTTCAACGACGCCGCGCCATACAGCGCCCATTACGTGACGCCCTGCTGTGGCACGATCATCGAAGGGCATGAAAAGAACGCGGTCTATCGCACGGGCCGATACATCCCGACGGCGACGCGGCCGGGTGCGGGCAAGAGCTACCACTTTTGCGCCATGTCCTCGCCGTTGGTGCCGTGGGATGAGGTGGCGCGCAAGTTCATCGAGGCGAGCGGTGACCCGCTGAAGCTGAAGGCCTTCTACAACCTTTGGCTTGGCCTGCCTTACGAGGTTCGCGGCGACGCGCCCGACCATGTGAAGCTGATGGAGCGGCGCGAGTCCGACATGGTGCGCGGCCATATCCCGCCGCTCGGCCTGATCCTGACTGGCGCCGCCGACGTGCAGATGCGCGGAATCTACTACGAGATCGCGGCATACGGTCCCGACCGCCAGAAGTGGATCGTCGACGCAGGCATCCTTGAGGGCGATACGAACGATCCGCATTCCGGCGCGTTCCTGAAGCTCGACGAGGTCTATGCGAGGAATTGGGCAGACGCCTATGGCGGCTTCCGCAAGGTCGACGCATTCGGCGTCGACTCCGGTTTCCGCACCCATGTCGTGTATACATGGGTGCGCGGCCGCACCGGCGCCTTTGCGCTCGACGGCCGAGACGGATGGTCGAAGCCGGCGCTTGGTCTGCCGAAGGCCGTCGATATCGATTTCAACGGCAAGCGGATTCGCAACGGCGTCCATATCTGGCCTGTCGGCACATGGCCGCTGAAGGGCGCGCACTACGATGATCTTCGCAAGGAAGGCATGAAGGCCGGCCAGGAACGCGATCCGATCGGCTATCGCCACTACGGCACATGGCTCGACGAGGTCTACTTCCGGCAGATCACGTCGGAATACCTGTCGAACGAAAACTACCGCGGCCGGGTGCGGCGCATATGGGCGGTGCGCAAGGGTGAGGAAAACCATTTCCTCGACTGCACGATCTACAACGACGCGCTGGCCGACTATCTCGGCCTTTCGCGGCTGACTGCCGACGAGTGGGCGGTGCTGGCGTCGGAACGGTGCGCGCCGGAAATCGTCAAGCACCCTGACCTGTTCGCGTCGGCGCCTCTGGCGGTGCAGAAGCCTGCCGCCGCGCCCGTAGACGCTAGTATCTCGGAAGCGCGTCCTTCCATGAGTGAAAAACGTGATGGCGACGGCGTTCGCCGGCGTGGCTGGTTGAGGGGCTGATATGGCTTGGACGAGTCGGGATCGCGACGCGCTTGCGAAGGCGCTGGCGACCGGTGCGCGGCGCGTCCGGTTTCAGACGCATGAGGTTGAGTACAGGTCGCAGCAGGATATGCGGGACCTGCTCGCCGAAATGGACACGCAGCTTGACCCGGCGAGCGCGCCGGTACGCCGCACCGCGGCTGAATACAACTCGGGCCTTTGATGAAAAGCACGTTTATCGACCGTCAGATCGAAAGGGTCGCGCCGCGGCTCTTTCGCAAGCGGCTCGCCGCGCGCATCGAGATAGACATGATGCGCGCTGCGCGCATGGCCTATGACGGCGCCAGCGCCGGCCGACGCACTGCGTCGTGGCGCGCGTCAGGGACCGATGCGAACGCCGAAATCTCGCGTGGTGGCGCGCGCCTTCGTCACGTGGCGCACGACATGGTGCGCAATAACCCGCACGCCGCAAGGGCAGTTCAAGTAATTTCGGAGGGCATCGTCGGCGCCGGTATCACGCCAAATTTTGCCGGCGTTACAGGCGCCGATCTGGAGAGGCTAAACGACCTGAAACGGCGTCATCTTGAAACGACGGCGATCGACGTCGCTGGGCGCCACGATATTTACGGTCTTCAGAATCTGATCGCCCGGTGCCTCGTCGAATCCGGCGAAGTGTTAATACGCCGTCGCTGGCGTCCTGGCAGTTCGCGGCGTTTGCCGTTGCCATTTCAGGTCGAGATTCTGGAGCCTGACTTTCTCGACTTCACCAAAGACGGGGAAACGACCGGTGGCAACGTCATCTTGCAGGGGGTCGAATTCGACCCCACTGGTCGGAGAGTCGCCTATCACCTTTTCGACCGCCACCCTGGCGGCGTCTGGCCTGTTGGCGCGAACTTCCAAAGCACACGTATACCGGCTTATGATGTCGCGCACGTCTTCCGGGTCGATCGCCCTGGCCAGGTCCGCGGTGTTACTTGGTTTGCGCCCGTAATTCTGCGAATGCGCGATTTCGCCGACTATGCCGACGCGCAGCTTGTTCGCCAGAAGATCGCCGCATGCTTTGCGGTGTTCATCAAAAATTCGGCGGGCGGTGGCCTTAGCCCGTTGCAGAAAAAGGACACGTCGCCGGCCGGCAACCCGATCGAATCGGTCGAACCGGGAATGATAGAACGGCTGCGCGACGGCGACGATGTTTCGTTCGGCGTGCCTCCGCAGGTCGAGGGCTTTTCCGACTATGCCGTCACAACCATGCACGAAATCGCCGTCGGCCTCGGTATCGACTACGCCAGCCTGACTGGCGACAACCGCCAGTCGAATTTCGCCAGTTCGCGCATGGGATGGCTGCGGTTTCACCGTTCGATTGAATCGTGGCAATGGGCGACCGTTATTCCGTCAGGCTGCGACCCGATCGGCACTTGGTTTCTTGAGACCGCATCGGTCGAGATCGGTCACCACATGCCTGACGCAAGGGTCAAATGGACACCGCCGCGGCGTGAAATGTTTGACCCTAACAAGGAATCCGCCGCATCGCGCGACGCCATCCTCGCCGGCCTTTCGTCGCGGTCGACGGAAGTGCGGAAGCTTGGTTTCGACCCTGACGAACTGGATACGGAAATCGCCGCCGACAACGAACGGGCGGATCGCCTCGGCCTGCGCTTTTCCAGCGACAGCCGATACGCCAATGCGGCGCCGGCTCAACTTGAAGTGAGGGACGAACAGCCATGACAAACAACCTTATCAGGAACGGCGAGCTTGTCCTCTATGGAACGGTCGGCGCATCCCTTTGGGAGGCTGGCGGTTTTACTGCAGACGATGTCGTCTCCGCTCTGGCGGAAATGTCGGGCGACATCGTCGTTCGCCTGAATTCGGCCGGCGGCATCGCCTTCGAGGGTATCGCAATCTATACGGCGCTCAAGAATCATGCCGGCAATGTTACTGTCTACGTTGATGCGCTTGCGGCTTCGGCGGCCTCGGTGATTGCGATGGCTGGCGACAAGGTGCTGATGCGAACCGGGTCGATGATCATGATTCACGATCCTTCGGGCATCACGATCGGCACTTCGGAGGAGCACCGCAAGAACGCCGACGCTCTCGACCAATTGAGTGCTGCCGCCGCCGAAATCTATCGCGAAAAGACCGGCCTGTCGGAACAGGAAGTTCTTTCTTTGATGGACGCCGAGACGTGGATGCGCCGCGACGAGGCCATCGCGAAAGGCTTCGCGGACGGTGACGAGCCGTCAGACGAGGCGACGATGTCGTTTCCGCGTTTTGACTATTCGCTTTACGCCCACGCACCGTCCGCAATCAGCGGCGACATGGGCATCCCTGCTCCGGTCGCCGGAGTTGCAATAGCGGCCATGGCCGCACCAACGATGGAGAACCTTATGACGACCCCTGCAACTACCCCGGCGCCGGCTCCCGCTCCGGTGCCCACTCCTGTCCCCGCTGCCCCTGCGCAGCTTTCGGCCGGCGAGGCGATTTTCGAGGCGTGTCTCGCTGTCGACCTGACCGTTTCCGAAATGCGCACGGTGCGGGAAAAAGCCGACGGCAACCTCGATCGCGCCAAGGACGAGATCATTGCCGTTCTGGCGGCGCGAGGCGCCGGGCCGGAAACTCGCCCGACCGCCCATGTGACCGCTGACGCTACCGACCGGTTCCGCGAAGGCGCCGAGAAAGCACTGCTCGCCAAGGTCGGCCTATCCGGCGGTGAGAGGAACGAATTCAGCGGCCTGCGTCTCGACGCGCTCGCGCGGCATTCGCTGGAAATGAGCAACGTCCGCGGCGTCGGAGGCATGGACCCGATGCGTATGGTCGGCATGGCGTTCACCATGTCGGGCGGCATGGGCAACTCCGATTTCGCTCATATTCTCGAAAACGTCGCCAACAAATCGGCGCTGAAAGGCTATGAGGAAGCCGGCGAGACGTTCCACCTGTGGACGGCAAAGGGCTTCGCCTCTGACTTCAAGGTCGCCAAGCGCGTCGACGTCGGCCTGTTCCCGTCGCTGGAGGTCGTGCCGGAACTTGGCGAATACAAGTACGGCAGCATTTCGGATTCGGGCGTGCCTGTCGTGATCGCCACATACGGCAAGATGTTCAAGATCAGCCGCCAGGCGGTGATCAACGACGATCTCGACATGATCGGCAAGACGCCATTGAAGATGGGTCGCGCCGCGCGGCGTACGCTCGGCAATCTCGTCTATGCCGTCCTGAATGACAATCCGAACTTCGTGGATGGCGTGGCGCTTTTCCATGCCTCGCACGGCAATCTCGCTGCCGCTGGCGCGGTGCCTTCCGTCGCCACCTTCGACGCCGCCGAGACGGCGATGATGGAACAGAAGGACGATGACAAGCGCGCGGTGGCGCTCAACATCACGCCCAAATTCATTCTGTCCGGCTCCAAGAACAAGAACGCCATCCGGCAGATTCTCGGATCGTTCGCCGACCCGGCGTCGCAGAATGCGGGCGTCATCAACACCATGCAGAATGCGCTTTCGCCGATTGTTGACGCCCGCATCAAGGGCAACGCCTATTTCTTCGCCGCCGACCCTGGCGTGTATGACACGGTCGAGGTCACTTACCTCAACGGTGTCGAGGCACCCTATATTGAGGCGAAGGACGGTTGGTCGATCGACGGTACGGAAATGAAGATCCGTCTCGATGCCGGCGTCAACCTGCTCGGCTATCGCGGACTCTACAAGAATCCCGGCCCCGCCTGATCGGCCTGACGGCCGACAGCACTGAAAGGGCGGTTCGCGCGAGCCGCCCTTTTTCATTCCGATCGCGCAGCCCTTCCTTTCCCTTCGCGGCCGCGGCCGCATAGCGCGAGATTCCTTCGATGAAGAACTATGTCCAGCCCGGAAACACCCTCACCATCCCGGCGCCGACGGGCGGCGTCGTTTCCGGCGCGCCGGTGGCGGTCGGTTCGTTGCGCGGTTTCGCCGCCGCCACCGCCGCCGAGGGAGCCGACGTGGCGGTCGCCCGCGCCGGCGTGTATGAAGTCGTCAAGGCAACCGGCGAAGCCTGGGCCGTCGGCGACAAGCTCTATTACAACGCCACGAACGGCAACTTCACCAAGACGGCGACGTCGGCGGTGCTGTTCGGTTTTGCGGGCGCGGCTGCGGCCAGCGCCGACACAGCCGGCCAGATCGTTCTCGGCGACACGCTCTAAGAGCCTGCCGTGAGCAGCGATTTCGCGGACCTCGTCACGCTTGCCCGCGCCTCGATCGACGCGGTGTATGGCGAGGCCGCGACGCTCAAGCCGACCGATCGCGCCAAGGGGCCGCATGGCGCTTTGACGCCGTCATCCACCCGGTCGCCGGTGTCGGTCGTCGCTGCGTTTTTCCAGGATACGGAATATGCGGCCAGGCAACGCGCCAGGCCGCTGATCGGCCAGACGGGCGAGCGCCTGCTCAACCGGTCGCCGGATATCCTGTGCTCGACGGCTTACGCCGGCGATATCGCCGTCGGCGACCGGCTTGTGCGTGACGGCACCGGCGATGTCTTCGAAGTCATTTCGATCGATCCCGACGGCGTCGGCAATCGCATTCTCGGCCTGTCGCGGGTCAAGGGGTAATCGTTCATGCTGACCGCCGAGGCTGCGCGGCTTGCCGCGCTGGAGGTGCTTTGCCCGACGGCCGCGATTGCCGTCGACGCCGGCTATCCGACGCTTGCCGGCCATCGCGTGTTCGACAGCCGGCTTGTCGGGATCGACGACCTTGACGCCGACGCCAAGTTCACGCCGGTTCTGGCACTGTTCACGTCCGAAACGTCGGCGACGGCGCGCGGCGAGATCGCCGGTTATGACGACACCGCCTCGCAATGCGTGCTGGAGATCGTCGCCGAACTGGCCGTCGCCGGCAAGGATGAGGACGGACAGCCGTTCGCCGACGCCATGCCGGCGGACGATTGGGACGCGCGGCTTGTGCTGGCGGCGCTGTGCGGCCAGGTGCGGTGCCTGCTCGAATTCGACGAACGGGGCTATCTGTTCCGCCGTTTCATCCGCCACGTCATGCGGTGGGAGGAAGAAACCTTCTCCATTCCGCAACTCGGCGCGCGGTGGCACCGCGTCACCATGCGGGCGACCTTGAGCCTGCCCGACGACGAATTCACCGAAGCACCGGGCCTGCCCGGCTCGCTTGGCGTGCTGGCCGGCCTCCTGCCGGCCGGATCGCCTGCGGCGAAAAAGCTTCAGGTCCTAGCCGCGCATTTCGCCGCGGTCGATCGCACGCCGCTCAAGAGCGTCGTTTTCAACGACGGCCAGGGCGACGGCGGCACGGCCAATACGGAGTAAGCGACGCATGACAGCCAAACGCTACCGGCCGGCCCAGCCCGGCCTCGTCGTGCCGATGCCCGACCGCGACAACCGCCCGATGCCGGTGCACGGCGCGGCGGTCGATGTCGGCAAACCCTATTACCGCCGCCTGCTCGCCGATGGCGACATCGTCGAGGCCGGCACGATACCCGAACGGCCGGCCCGGAAGCGCCGCCCTAACCGCAAGTGAGGCCAGCAACCATGTTCAACCAGATCCCCGGCAACATCGTCGCACCGATCATCGCCTTCGAAGTCAATTCCGGCGGCCAGTTCGAAAACCGCTCGCGGCTTCTGTTGATCGGCCACGCCAACGCCGGCGCCGTCATCGCCGCGAACACGCCGACGCCGTGTCCCTCGATCGCCGAAGCGCGCCGCCTGGCCGGCGCCGGCTCGATGCTCGACGATATGGTGCGCCTGGCGCGGGCCAACGCGCCGGCGCAGGAAATATGGATCATGGCGGTGACGGAGACCGGCACCAAGGGAAGCCGCACGGTCACCATCAATTCGGCTCCCTCGGCAGGTGCGGCCGCCGTGCAGATCGCGGGCGAGGTCGTTCAGTTCACCGTCGCCACCGGCGACGACGAGGCCGACGCGGCGACGGCGCTGGCCGCTGCGGTCAATGCCTATTTCAATGCGTTGAACGGCGCCAGCCTGCCCTACACGGCGGCCGCCGCGCTCGGCGTGGTGACGCTGACGCCGCGGCATGCCGGCATCGCCATGAACGGCCTCGACATCAACGTGCCGGTGCTCGACGGATCGAACGTGCTGTCGGGCAAGGTGACGATCGACGCGCCGACCGCCGGTTCCGGCTCGCCCGATCTGTCGTCGGCCCTCGCGGCGCTCGGCGACGACGAATTCGACTGGATCGTCAGCCCGTTCTCGGACGCGACGAACATCGGCCGCTATGAGACGCTGCTTTCCGATACGTCGGGGCGTTGGGCGTGGAACCGCCAGATTTACGGCCACGTCTTCTATCCGATGGCCGACTCCATCGCCAACCTGACGACGCACGGCTTGTCGAAAGACAATCGGCACCTGACCGTGCTGCCCGTGATCGCCTCGTCGAACGCTCCGCAGCCGCTGTGGCAGTGGGCCGCCGCGATCGTCGCCCGCATCGTGCCGTGGCTTTCCGACGGCGCCACCGGCAACGTTTCGCGCAACCAGACGGGCCTCGTCGTCGAAGGCCTTCTGCCGCCGCGCGACCGTGCGGGATGGTTGGACTATGCGACGCGGGACGCCTTCCTTGGGTCGGGCTTGTCGACATGGAAGGTCAACACCGGCGGCGACGTGGTGATCGACAAGATCATCACGACCGCGCGTACCTTCAACGATGTGCCGGACACGACCTTTTGCGATATCCAGAAGATCGGCCAGCTTGTCTACGCGCTGCGCAAGTTCCGCGCCGACCTGACCGTCGAGCACGGCCAGAAGGCGCTTGCCGACGATAACCCCGGCAACCTCGGCACGATTTCGACGCCGGCGGACATCAAGGCGACGTTCATGCACTCCTATCAACGCATGGTGCTGACCGGCGTGCTGGAAAACGCGGTGCAGGCGGCGGAATTGATCACCGTCAACCGCAACGCCGACAATCCGAACCGCGTCGACATTTACGCGCCGATCGACGTCGTCAACCCGCTCGACGTGATCGCCGCGAACGCGGTCATCTATTCACAGTTCGCCGCCTGACGGCGCGCGCACAGACGCACCGGAAAGGGCGCCGCCATAGCGCGGCGGCCCGTCTGCGCGCTTCGTTCTAGAACAGAAATTCAATCCGAAAGGGCAAAGGCATGGCCGGAAAAGATTTTGGCGGCGTCATGAAGTTCCGCGACTCCAGCGGCCGCAACATGGCGCTGCGCGGCACCTTCAACGTGTTCCCGTCGTCGAGCACGGTCGAGGGCGTCGTCAACCAGGACGGCAGTCCCGACCGCGTGGTGACGCCGGCTGCGCCGCGCGCCGAGATCGTCTTCGCCGACAAGGGCGTCGACCTCGGCACGCTGATGGGCGACGACCGCCGCGACGTCACCATCGTCGAGGAATTCACCGGCGCGATCCACCTGTTCACGCAGGCCTTCTACACCGGCGAGCCGCAGTCGAACCGCCTCAACGGCGAGGTGTCCGGCGTCGGCATCATGGCCGCGAGCTATCGGAAGATCGGCTGATGGCTGACGTCACCGTACCGCTTTCGCGGACTTACACCGAAACCGGAAAGCCGGTTTCGGCGCTCGTCTTCCGCTCGCCGCGCTGGCAGGACTTCATCGACCTTGGGCCGATCGAGGAATGGCAACCGGTCGAGGTCGACACCGACGGCCGGCCGATCCGCCAGATGCTGGTGCGGCATCAGGACGTCATCGGGCAGTACGCCGAGCGCTGCCTGAAAGAGCCACATACGTCGACCGACCTGGCGCTGCTCGACCTGGCCGATACGTTCGCGGTGCACGATACGATCCGCGATTTTTTCGCTTCAGCCAGGCAGTCGAAGCCGCCGCCGACCGACTCCTCTGGCATCACGGAAAAGGGCTCGTCGAAGTCGGGCGACTGACCTTCGACGAAATCCTGACTTACGGCGCCCGCGCCGTCGCATGGGAAAAACGCACCTATGTCCAATCGCGTCGTTGAGGCCATCCTTCTCCTGTCGGCGAAGCTCGGCAACATGGCGGCTTTCCGCCAGTTGTCTGGCAACCTCGACAAGGTCGACCGAAAGGCTAAGGCGTTCAACCGCTCGCAGTCCATGATCGCCGCCTCGACCGGCAAGGCGATGATGGCGACGGCTCGTTTTCTGGCGCCGGCGGCGCTCGCCTATGGCATCAAGAACAGCGTCGTTGCCTATGCGGCTGTCGAGCGGCGCCTCAACCGCATCGCCATCAATGCGGACAAGGGGCGCGATTCGGTCGATGCCATGCTCAAGGTCGTCAACCGGACGAGCCATGACTACGCCATGAGCCAGGATGAGGTGACGACCGGGCTTGAAACGCTGGTCGCCGCAGGCCGCTCGGCCGAGGATGCTATGGCGTTCCTGCCCTCGGTGACGGCGACGGCGCAGGCGGCGGGCGGTGAGATCGCCGACATGGCGACGACCGCCGACGCACTCGGCACGTCGATGGGCATCACCGCGAGCGAAATGCAGCATGCCTTCGATATCCTTGTTACGTCGGGCAAGCAGGGCAAGTTCGAACTGCGCGACATGGCGCGTTACCTGCCGTCCATGGCGCCGGCCTTCGCCGCGCTCGGCTACAAGGGCGAGAAGGGCCTGTCGAAGCTGGCGGCGATGTTGCAGACGATCCGCCAGCGCACCGGCTCGGCCGAGGAAGCGGCGACGGCGGCGCAGAACATTTTCCAGAAAATGGAAAGCGATCAGACGGTCGCCAAGTTCAAGAAATTCGGCATCGACCTGCGGCGTGAAATGAGCCGGGCCAGAAAAGAAGGTCGCGACCTCGTCGATGTTTTCCTCGACCTGTCGGTCAAGGCGACCAAGGGAGACTTGTCGAAAATCCCGCAACTGTTCACCGACGCGCAGTTTCAGGTCGGTATGCGCGCCCTGTTGCAGGGGCGCCAGGATATGGAGGGCTTTCAGAAGGCGCTCGCCAACGTCGACGGCTCGACGCTGCACGACCTCGGCCAGGTGCTCGACGACAACCAATCGAAGATCGACCGGATGGCGTCGTCGTGGGAAAAGCTCAAGCTGTCGTTCGGCAACACCGTCGCGGATTCGATCACGTCTGTCGCCGACAGCGTGTCCGGCTATCTCGACTACGACCAGGCGATTACCGCTGGCCTCAAGAAAAGAGGGTTGGACGAGAGTCAGCAGGCAACATGGCGCGCCCGCAACTGGTTTAGCCAGCATGAGCGCGGCCTCGCCGCCTTCGAGGGCGGATGGCGTTCACCTGAAGGGCGCGTCGCCGAAAATGGCAAGATGGAGAATTCGCCCGAACTGCCGTCGCGCCGCCGGGATGCGGTGTCGTCTGGCGGCGGCGGTCTTCCTACGGCTGGCCCAATTCCGGCCTCGCGGCCCGATCCGCGCATGGCATTGCCGGATCTGGTCTACAACCGTTTCCCGCCGCGCTCACCGGAAGGCGCGCGCCGGGCAATAGACGACGACCGCCGAGCCGCTACCGCGAAGATTATCGATGGCGGCAGCGCTGGCGGGCTGCGCAGCGCCATGATGGGCGACGGCGGCGAAGTCAGCGTCGCCATCAAGGAAGGCGGCGAGCAGGCGGCGCAGTCGATCAGCCAGGCCGGCATGACGATCGGCGATGCGGGCGGCCAGGCCGGCAGCGCGATCGAGACGGCCGCGCAAGCCATCGCGCGTGCCGGCGAGCAGGCCGCGGCGGCGATCCGTGCCGCGGCGGCCGATCTCATGCGGCCGATCGGAAGCCTCGGCAACCGGCCGGCCGGGCAGCTTACGAGCCGCAACACCGGCCGCAGTATGGCTGGCGCTGGTAGTGTCATGGGGCCGCGCTGATGGCACGAAACTGGTTGTCAACGTTACGGCCGGCCTCGTTTCGCGGCATCCGCTTTCATGTTGAAGGCGACGGCGGCAATGTCGGCCGCCGCGTCGCGGTGCATGACATTTCTGGCGGCGAGGCGCCGGTCACCGAGGATATGGGCAAATTGGCGCGCGAGGTCGGCGTCGGCGCCTATGTCACCGGCGACGCCGCCGACCTTGTCGGCCTGGCGCTTGAGCGCGCCTGTGAAGCGCCTGGGCCGTCGCTTCTGGTGCTGCCGATCGACGCGCCGCGTTTGGTGCGCTGCACCGGATGCCGGCGGCGCCGGGATCGCGACCGCGCCGGGTACATCGCCTACGACCTCGACTTTGTCGTTGCCGGCATCGCCGGCGTGGCGCTCGCTGATCCGCTTTCGGCGTTGCGCGGCGTGTTCGAAGGCGCGCTTGCCGGCGGCGCTGCGGCGTTGTCGGGTCTTTGAGGTTCGTTATGGATGAGGCTTTGACTCTGCTTGGCGATCTTGCCGATCGCCTGCTCGGCGACGTCGAGGACAGGGCGGCGGCTGCGCGTCTGGCTGTCGTGGCGCAGTCTGCCGGCACCGACGGCGTTGCCGCGCTGCTGTCGCTGGCCCGGCTGATTGGTGAGGCCGCCGAAGTCGAGGCGATGACCGTGGCGCTGGCCTCGGCAACCGCCGACGAGGTATTGACGCGGGTCGCGCTGTTCGTCGTCGCCTGCTTTGCCGCCGTGCGCGCCGACTATCCGACCCGCCAGGATGCCGTCGCGGCCCGTATATACATCGCCGCAACGGCGGACGCGCTCTATCCACTGGCGGCACCGGCCGGGCCTGACGCGGTCGACTTTGTCGTGCGCCTCGCCGGTTCCGTCGTGACCGGCCTTTCGGCGCTGGCGACGAGTCGCGCGCCGCTGGTGCGTGTCGAGATCAACATGTCGGCGCCGTCGGCGCTGATGGCGTGGCAGATGTACGCCGACCCGGCGCGCGGCGCTGAAATTGTGCGGCGCAACCGCGTGGCGACACCGATGCTGATGCCTGCCGCATTCGAGGCGCCGGCGACCTGACATGTTTGAAAGGATCGAGTTTCGCGTGGCCGGCAAGACGGTGGCGCATACCGCGTGCACGCTGAAGGCTTCGGCCGAGGAAGCCGTGCGGCAGGCCAGTTTCGAAATCGCATGGACAGGCGCGGGCATCCCGTGTTCGCCGGATGACGAGGCGACGATTGTCGTTTCCGGCGAGTTGTGGGGCACCGGCTTTGTGAGCGAGGTGAACGGCACCCATGACGCGGCCAGCCGTAGTTACTCGGTGACATTCGTGTCCCGCACTGTGGATGCGACCGAGGCGTCGATCGATCACCCGACGATGATCGTGCGCGACGCCGATCTGGCGAAGGTGGCGAAGACCTTCGATATGCTCGGCATCGGCATCGAGGGTGACGTGAAGACCGAAATAAAGCGGGTGCACAAGGTCGTGCCCGGCGAAAGCCTGTTCGACACGGTGGAAAGCGAGGCGCGGTCGCAAGGCGTGCTGATCTACGACACGCCGCAAGGCAAGTTGAAGCTGGCCGACAGGCCCGAAGGGCGGCAATCCGGCGGCCTGACGCGCGGCGTCAACATCACGACCGCAAACGGTTCATTGTCGGGCAGGCACGCGTTTTCCGAGGTTGAGGCGCGCGGGCAGGCGTCATACGGCACCAAGGCGTCATCTTTGAGGCCTCGCGCCAAGGCGCGCGGAACGGCGCGCCGCCGTCGCCCGCGCCTTGTCGTCGAGGAAGGCGAATCGACGTCGGCCAGGCTCAAGAAGCGCGCCGATTGGGAGGCACGGCGTGCCGCCGGTGACGGCGTGTCGGCGTCGATCACGACGCCGGGCTGGCGTGATGCCGACGGGAAACTCTGGACGCGCAACTTTCTCGTTGCCGTCGACGACGATTGGCTCGGCATCCAGCAGGACATGGTCGTCGCCGACGTGACGCTGGCGCAGGACAGCAGGAGCGGTACGACGGCGACGCTTTCGTTGAAAGACCCGCGCGCGCTCGGCGGCGAAAACCCGCGCGGCAAGTCTGCCGCGGCATGGGCGGCGCCGGCGACGTCCGATCCCGACTACAGCGAGGATGGCGATGTATGACGGCTATCTGACCCGGCTGGAATTCGACGGCACGGTCGAGCACAAGGGCGGCCAGCAGTTCGTCAACGGCAAGGGTTTTGCCGGCGACGGCTTCGAACAGGCGCACAGGCCCGAGCCGCACGGCTTCGCCTCGCATCCGGTCAAGGGCGGCATCGGCATCGTGCTCGGCGCGCGCGGTCGTCGCGACGCGGCCTATGTACTCGGTGGTGAAAACCCGGCGCTGCGCCCTGCCGTCGATATGGGCGGGACGGCGATCTACGACCACACCGGCAACATCGTCTCGGTCGTGGCGAAGGAACTGCGCCTTGTGCATTCGGCCAAGGTGACGATTTCGGCGCCCGAGATCGTGCTTGAGGGGTTGGTGAAGCTCGGCGGCGCCGATGCGTCGCGGCCGGCTTCGGCCGAAGGTACGGTCGACACCGGCGGCTATGCCGACGTGAGCAACCCGGCAACCATGGTGCTGATGAAATAATGCGCATCATTCCGATTTCCGGGCCGGCCGAGCCGCTGCTCGATCCCGATCTTTTGTGGGATGGCCGCGTCGGCGACCTGGCGCTGGCCGACCTCGCCGACCCGGTCAATCCGGGCGGTCTGGCGAACGGCCACGCGCTGAAGACGGCCGTGCTGATCTGCCTGATGACCGATCGCCGTGCCGACCCGGTGGAATTGCGCGACGGCGACGTCAATCGCGGCTGGCCCGGCGACGGCTTCGATCTGATGGCGGGCGAGGTGCCTCTCGGCTCGAAACTGTGGCTGTTGCGCCGTCGCGCCCTGACCGCCGAGGTCGAGACGCTGGCGCAGGACTATGCGCGCGAGGCGTTGCAGACGCTGGTCGATCAGGGCGCCTTCGCCCGCTTTGACGTTGTGGCGAGCGCCAATCGCGCCGACCGCCGCCTCGACCTCGCCGTTACCGGCTACGGCCGCGACGGTGCCGAGATCTTCGACGAACGCTTCGCCGTGCTTTGGGAGCAAATCTGACCATGGCTTTTCCGACCCGTTCGCTCGCCGAGATATCGCAGACGGTGCGCGGCGCGATCCGGCAATACCTGCCCGGCACAGACGCCTCGCTGAAGCAGAACGTGCTTTACGTCATCGGCAAGTTCGTGACGTTGCTTGCCGGCGAGTACGAGTTGCGACTGGCCTGGCTTTATGACCAGTTGTTTTTGACGACGGCGAACGCCGAAGCCATCGTGCGTCTGCAGGCGGCTGAATACGGCATCTACCAGAAGCCGGCGACACCTGCGTCGGGCGGCATCACCGGTACGGCGGCAGCGAATGTCACCTATCCTGCGGGCGTTCGGTGGCTTTCCGGCGCTTTCACTTATGTCTCGATATCGTCTTTCACCGCCGATGCGCTCGGCCGGTTCACGGCGTCGGTTCGGGCCGAAAAGCCCGGCACTGCGACGAACCGGGAATCGGGGGCGATGCTGTCGCTTGTCGATCCCGGTCTTTACCCTGCGATGACAACCACGGCGACCGTCGACGCGGGCGGCCTTGGCGGCGGCGCGGATGTGGAAAGCATGGATGCGTTGCGGGCGCGCGCCCTCAAACGCAAGCGCACGCCACCGCAGGGCGGTGCGCTTACAGACTATGAACGCTTTGCGCTGGAGGTTCCTGGCGTGGTGGCGGCATGGGCGCGGCAGTTCTCGAACGGCATCGGCACGATCGGCACATGGGTGCTGTTCGCCGGGCGCCCGAACGGCATACCGACGACTGCCGATATCGGCGCCGTACAGGCCTATATCGAAGACCGCAGGCTTGTGCGTGGGGCTTTCGTCGCCGCCGCTCCGCGGCCTGTGCGGGTCGATCTGACCGTCGTGCTGTCGCCGGACACGGTGACCACGCGGGCGGCGGTGACCGCCGCGCTGGTTGCGTTCTTCGACGTGACGGCGCCAGGCTCCCGTATTCGGCCCGGTTTGCCTGGCGACGATTTCATTCTGCCGGTGTCGTGGATTTCAGAGACGATATCGACGACCGCCGGCGAGGATAGCCATCGGCTGGTTGAACCAGATGCCGCCATCGTGTTTGGCGCCGGAAATATGCCGGTGCTCGGCTCCATCACGTGGGCCGCCTGACATGAGCCGGCATTTCGTCAACGCCGCATGGTCAGACTACTACGGCGGCCGGGGCGCGATCGTCACCTTTGTCGACTGCAGCGCAGTCGACGAGGCTTTCGCAATCGAGACGGGAGACGCACTTTCCGACCCGACCGTCTCCGATCTGGAGGCGGCGGCTATTGCGTTGTGGCCGCGCGGCCCTGCATGGGGATCTCCAGATGGCGAGGCCGTTGATGCCGGCTCGGTGCTATCCGGCCTGACGCGGGCCTTGCTGGCGCCGTTTGCCGACCTCTATCGGCACGCATGGCGCGTGATCGAAGAATCGCGCGTCTCGACCATCGTCGATAGTTTGGCCGATTGGGAGTCGGAGTTCGGGCTACCCGATCCTTGCGTGACGGTATCGCAAAGCGACGATCTGCGACGTCGCGTGCTGGCGCAGCGCGTGCGATCGATGGCAACGATCACGCCGGCCGATGTCGTGCGTCTCGCAGCCTTTCTCGGGTACGTCGTGGCGCTGGAAGAACCGAATGCGTTCAAGGCCGGCGTTTCGGCCTGCGGCGAGGCCGACGAGACCAGCGACACGGCTCTCGATCTGCAGTTCGTCATTCACTTGCACGATGTCCCGACCGTACGTTTCGAAACAGGCGTCAGCGAGGCCGGCGTCGACCGCCTTCTCGATTTCGACGTCGGCACGATTTCGTGCGCCGTGCAGCGCATCGCGCCGGGCTGGACCTATCCTGTGTTCAGCCTGGCCCCGTTGCCGGTCGCTTTCCTTCTGGCGGACGAGAACGGCCGCCTGATCGTCACTGAATCCGCGGCGCCGATCATGGCGCCGTTTATTCCGTCACCCTGACCTTTGCGGAGACAATCATGAAATACAACCCGCCGCCCGGTGGCACCGCCGACGCGCCCTATATCGACGGAAATCGCAGCGCCGGGGTGCAGGGCTCCGTCGTGCCGGCGGCGGCCGTCGAATTCGACCAGCGCGAGCTTGTCAATCTTATCTCGTTTGCCGGCATAACGCCGTCCAATTCCGACCTTGAGCAGGTGCGCAAGGCTGTGCAGGCGCTGATCGCCGCAGCGACAGGCGGTGGCGACGTTTCCGATTATGTGCTGATGTCGCAGGCGCGCGCCCGGTTGCCGATCTACCCCGAAATCCTCACCGCAGACGGGCGCATAAACGTTACCAGTCCCGGCGCCGGCTCGATCCTTGTGCCGGCCACGGTCGCCTGCCAGCATCGTGGTATCCATCTTTTCAACACGTCCGACTATCTGGAGGCCGACCGAACCTTCGCCACGTCCGCCAACAAAACCTATCATCTGCGCTGGACGCCCGAGGCGGGCTTCGCGCTGAAGGACGTCGCCAACGCGACCTATAATCCCGGCGGCCTGCTCGCTGAAGGCGCCGCGGCATTCGACAGTACCTATGACGACATGCTCGTCGCCCGCGTGGTGACGAGCGCGGGCAACGTCGCCACGATCACGAATCTGGCGAACCGCGAGCGCCTGGCTTCTCTTATCGACACTGTGGGAACCATCGTCGCGAACGACAACGCCGACTCGACGCTGTTTCGCTTCGCAGGAACTTTCAACTGGTCGCGCACGCCGCTCGTTCTCCATTCGGTAACCCGTTCTGGGCGCGTCAATGGAGGCCGGCCCGACGACGATCTCGAAATGAATCCGGTGATTGGTCAGACGGAAGTGGCGTCCCGTTATGGCTTTCAGGTCGACTGGCTGAACGACTACGCGGAACAGATGAATATCCGCACTATGGCGAGGGCGATCTAATGGAAGAAATCGTCCGTATAGATGACCTGCCGCCGGCGCCGGAACCTTCTCTGGAGCATATGTTTCCGGCCATGAAGGAAGGCAAGGCGGCGGGACTCACCGGCCGCCAGCTTGTAGATCTGGTGCAGACGGAAACCGGCACCGGTCAATTCCTTTCGCCGGCCGCCGCCGCTATCGGCAATTCGCGCGTCCCGGCAACCGTCAATATCATCGCGGCCAGGGGCGTCGACATCGACGGCGACGAGGCCTTGCCCTACTTCCGGCGCGTCGGCGCCGAGCCTTCGCACCCGCTGAAGCGGCAAAGCCTGGACGGCGCTTGGTGGGAGCAGCATATCCCGCGCGGCGCGCTTTCGGCGAACGAAATGGGCATGCTGACCAAGCTGTCCGCGGCCGACACTGTGCTCGCATGGAACGACGCGAACGCCTTTTGTGTGGCGAAGGGCGTTCCGCTGGTGATCGAGCCCGGTTTCAGGAAGTTCAATAGTGCCCTTCAGGTCGGTAACGGCGTCCGCGTCATGGGGCTGGATCGTAATTTCACGCGCTTCATTTCGACGGCGCCTGCGGGCGCTCACGCTGTCGTAGTTGGCGGCCCCGACGCCGCGCACCGACAGGGCGGCGGCATCGAGAACATGACGATTCTTCACAACGACGTCGCCACGGGCGGGCCGGGCAAAGGCACGACGGCGGCGAAGGGAGTGATGGTGCGCAATACCGCGCGCAATATGGGCGTGCTGCGAAATGTGGGGATTTGGGGTTTTGGGGCCGTCGGGCTGGAGCTTGACGGCGACTTCACGCTCGATCGGTTCGACGACGTGAAGATCATCCAGTGCGCACAGAGTGGCAGCGCGCAGGCGAACGCCGGCCTCGTCATGAATTCAGGATTGACCCCTTACGCCATTCATTTTCACGGCCTGTCGATCGAGGAATCCGGCTTCTTTGGTATCGACTACGCCAGCTCTGCCTATGGCGGCGCGGTCTTCGGCTATATGGGGGCGACGCGAAAAGGCTCGATTACCTTCGACGAAAGCTGTGTCATTCAAGGCAACTTCGGGCAAGCCATGGTGTACCTGGAAGGCTTCGGTCTCGTAAGGCTCGACGCCTATCTGGAATTGACCGACGTCGATCAATCGGGTGAGGCGGCGACCGTCTCGCCGCAGTTCTTGGCATCCATAACGAATTCGAAGGTCGACATCGGCGGCAACTATCGCGGGTCCGAACGTTCATTGTCGGCAGTCAATCGGGCGTTGTCGATTACCGGTGGCAGCTACGTCGAGTTGCGCGGCGGCCTTGACGACGGCGATTTTGTCGGCACGGCCGAGGTTAAAGGCTCAATCTTGAGGATTCCCCGTTCAAAGCAATTGAACGCGGGAACCGTGTCAGGGGACGATACCTCGGCCGTGCTGACCGGCGATCATGCTGCCAAGGCGCGTTTCTCCACCGGTTCGGCACCGGCAATCGTCACGCCGTCCGAAAACATCAAGTCGATCACGCGCGCGGCGGCTGGCACCTATGACGTCGAATTCAAGCGGCCGCTCAAGCCCGGTTGGCAGGGCTTCGCCAACGCCGAGGATCTGGCGGCGACGGGTCCTCTCTCGGCTTCCGTGCGACACACTTGGTCGGGCACGGCCGACGCCGGATGCAGCGTCTATACCCATGCGGTTGACCTGCTGACCGACTTCAACACGATGGACCTGATCGTCTTCGGCGAATTCGCCTGACGTTTCCTGATCTGGAGGAACCTATGCGCATCGTCGCCAACTGGCGGCGGGTGCTTCGCCGCGCGTGGAGCATCCGCCTGCTTGTCATCGCCGGCGTGCTTTCCGGCGCCGAGGTAGCCCTGCCGATCATTGACGGCGTGCTGCCGGTGCCGCCCGGCGTCTTCGCCGCCTTGTCCGGCATCATCACCGCGGCGGCCTTCGTCGCCCGTCTCACCGCACAGAAGGATTTCGACCATGAGTAAGCGCGCAAAGGCGGCACTGGCGTCCGGCCTCGGCCTGATCGCCCTGACCGCGACCTATCTGACCGTGCCGTGGGAAGGCATGGAGAACCGCGCCTATTGGGACAAGCTCGGCAAGGTCTGGACGATCTGCGCCGGCGAAACCCAGGGCGTCAAGCCGGGCATGGTGGCGAGCGACGCCGAATGCAAGACGCGGCTTTACCAGCGCATGGAGGCGGATTTTCACAAGCCGCTGACGCGCTGCATCGCCGGCTTCGACGCCAAGCCGCTTGGCTGGCAGGCCGCGGCGCTCGACCTGTCATGGAACGTCGGCGTTTCGGCCGTCTGCAAATCGACGGCGGCCAGGCGCGCCCGCGCCGGCGACTATGTCGGCTCCTGCTACGCCATGACGTGGTTCAACAAGGCCGGCGGCGAGGTGATCGACGGCCTGGACCGTCGCCGCAAGTTCGGCGACGCGAGCCGCCTCGGCGAGCTTGAGCTTTGCCTTGAGGGGCTGGAATGATCGGCAAGATCGTCGAGGCCGTGCTCGGGCGCTTCGCCGTTCCGCTGGCGGCGATGGGGGCGTTTGCCCTGGCGTTGACTGGCGCCGCCCTGTGGGATCGATGGATCGATGATCCGGCGGTCGCCGCCGCGGCCCGGCACGGTTACGTGCTGGAGACGGAAAAGGACGCGACGGCCGCCGAGCTTGCCGAGGTGCGCCGGCAACTGGCGGTCGTCACCGAACTGCGCGACCGCTTCGCCCTCGACCTTTCGCGGTCGCAGGCGGCGGCCGCCGCCCATGCCGAAAAACTGGAATCGGAGATCGCCGCTTATGAAACGCAACTGGTTGCGGCCGGCCGCGCTTGCCGTCTCGATCGCGCTGACATCGACTGGCTGCGCCAGCCTTGACCGCGCGCGCCTCGGCGCGGCGGCCGAGCGCCAGGGCAAGGCGGCGGCAGGGACGACGCTTGGCGCCCTGCCCGACGACTGCCGCAAGCGGGAAGCGCACGCGGCCCTTGTCGAGGGGGCCGAGGCACGCGGCGTGCTGAAGCGCGAACGGGCGGCGCTCGATCGCGCCAACGACCGCGTCGAGCGCTGCGCGACCTATCACGACGACCTCGCCGCAGGACTGGAGGCCAGGCTGTGACGATCGACCCCACCATTACGATCGGCAACATCGTCATGATCGTCACCATGATCGTCGGCGCAGTCGGCGCATGGTTTCTTCTTCGTGGCGACCTGACCGCGGCAAAAGAGGATGTCGTCGACCTGAAGGCAAGGCTCGACGCCCTGACGTCGGCCCATGCCGCCACACTGCAGCGGGTCGAGCAGGTGCGCGCCAAGAGCGCGAACGAACTCGCCCAATTCCAACTCAAGGTCGCGAGCGAGTACGCCACGCACGCGGCGATCAAGGAAGTCGAGGGGCGGGTCGTTGAGGCGATCAACCGCCTCGGCGACCGCTTCGACAAGTATTTCGACCGCGGCGCGCCAAGCTCGCGGAGTCGCGGAGGGCAATCGCATAATGGGTAAGGTCGTCACTGTGTCCGACGAGGATTTGCGCGTGTTCGCGGTCGCCATCCGCAATGCGATAGCGGCCGGCCACGCGCCGCCCGGTGTGCAGGCACGCACCGGCCTGCGCAGCGCCTTTGCGGTGGCGACGGAAGGCCTCGGCTTTTCCCGAAACAAGGCCAAGCACTGGCTAGGCCTGATCAAGGCCAAGGGCCATGACGCGCTATGGGGCGAGGCAGCGATAGCTTGGCATGGCCCGGCATCGGCCGAGCCGCCGACGGTCGAAGACCGCGTGCGCGAGCGGCGGCTTGAACGCGAGGTCGCGTCCCTGAAGGCCGAGCGCAAGGCGCTGCTCGACCGCATCATCGCGGCGGAAGATCTTCGCGCGACGGTCTTCGATCTCGCCAGGGCGATCGAGGCGCCGGCCGTCATTGCGCCGGCACCCGGTGACAAGCGCGGCGGCAAGCGTTCGGCCGTGCTGCACATATCCGACGTGCATTGCGGCGAGGCGGTTTCCTTGGCTGAGATGGATGGGCTGAACTCCTACAGCCTCGATATCTGTCGCGCCCGCATGGAGCGGCTTTTCCAGAAGACGGCGTCGCTGCTGACCGACCATTGGAAGGGCGACCCGGTCGAGGAAATCGTGCTGTGCCTCGGCGGCGACATGATCGACGGCAACCTGCGCGAGGAAAGCCGACGCGGCGGCGCGCTGCCGGTCGTTCCTTCGGTCAAGCTGGTGTCGGAAATGACGGCCGGCGGCATCGCCTTCCTGCGCGGCGCGGTCGGCGTGCCGATCCGGGTCTATACGTCGCCCGGCAACCATAGCCGATTGACGCCGAAGCCGCACGTCACCGAGGGCGCGATCGACAACCTCGACATGCTGGTGTCGTGGGGCATCGAAAAGATGCTGGCGGCCGACAGGGGTGTGCGCTTCTACTACACGGGGTCGGGCGAGGCGCTGTTCAACGTCTACGGCTGGAAATTCCTGCTTCAGCACGGCCACGAAGGCGCAGGCGGCACCGGCGGCCTCTACGGGCCGATCTACAAGCAGGTGCGCGGCATGTACCGCAGCCATGTGTCCTACGCCAGGCGTGGGCGCGGCTTTCATTTCGTGCTGCAGGGGCATGATCACACGGCCAGCAAGATACCGTTCGGCTTCGCCAACGGCTCGGTCGTAGGCTACAATCCCTACGCCATGCGCGCGCTGAAGGCCGACCCGGCGCCGGCCTCGCAAAACCTGCTCGTCGTTGAGGAAAAGCGCGGCGTCATCACCTATCAGGAAATCTTCCTCGGCGCGCCCGACGAGGGCAGCCTCTACGTGCCGCCGACGGTCGACCTGGCCGGCGTTGCCGAGGTGGCAGCATGAGCGATCCGCGCGAAACCTTCGGGCCACTGTCGGCCTATCATCCGCCCGTCATCGGCCTGACCGGCCTGCGCGGCGTCGGCAAGTCGACCGCCGCGAACTATCTGTTCGTCGAGTACGACTTCGCCCGGCTACATTCCTTCGCCGGCGGCAAGGCGGCGGCCGCCGCCTATTTCGAGCACCTTGGCGCTTCACCTGGTGATGCGCTGCGCATGGTCGACGGCGACCTGCGCGATGTTCCGTCGCCGCTTCTGCCTGGCGACGCTACGCCGCGCCATTTCCTCGAAAGGTTTGGCCGCTTCATGGGCGTCGACATGGGGCCGGACTGGACACTCGGCGCCGAGATCGCGCGCGCATGGCGGCGAGAACCGAGCCGGCCGCTGGTCGTGGAATCAGTCGTCTATGAGGCGCCGGTGATCCGCGCCGTCGGCGGCCTTGTCGTGCGGATCGAACGGCCTGGTCATGGCGGGCCGGTCGGCGTGTGCACCGATGCGGCGCAGGCCGCGCTCGACGTCGACGCGACGATCGTCAACGACGGCGACCTCGGCAAGCTGCGCCGAGATATCGACCGGATCGCGCAACAGATGCTCGGTGGAAACTAGAGAGGAAGTAAACGCATGCGTCCTTTTATTCCTTGGTTCCTTGTGTCGCTGGTCGATTGGTTCGTGTGGCCGCTCGGCTACCAGACGTATGTGACCGCTCTCGGCGGCCCTGGATGGCACCGCGGGAAGTTCGGTGCGGATAGTGTTCATTTTATCAAACGCGCGAGCACCCGCCCTCGGTTCAAGCGTATTCACTCGTTGCGCTGCCGCTAGGTTCAAGTCGGTCGCGGCTCGTCCGGCCGGCATCCATAGGCATTCACCACGATGTTGGCGCGGCCTCGGCAGGTATAGCACGGCTCCTGACACCTGTTCTCTTCGCCGCGACCGCAGATCATCAAGGCGACCTCGTCGCGCGTCGGCTTTTCATGGCATGTCCGCAACTGCCCGGCGACGACGTGGGCCGTTCTCGGGCTTAGGATGACGCGCTTGCCCATATGGGCGCGCGTCGATATCCAGCACGCCAGTTCGAACAGGTCGCGCCACCGGGGCGCAGGCGTGGCGGGTTGTGGCGGCGCGATTTCGCACATCACCCTTGCGGTTGCGTCGGAGTCCAGCCCTTGCGGCCTCGGCGGATTGTGGCTCATTGCGGCCTCTACATTGAAAGGTCGCCCCAGGGCCGCCATTGCAAGCATGTTCTGATTTTGTTCGCAAGCGTCGGTCGATCATATTCCCGACGTCGGGAACATGATCATTTGTCGCACCACGGCGAACGGCGGCCCGCCCATTGGCGCGCCAAGCCTTCCTCGACGAGGATATCGCCGACGTCGCGACCGTCGACGCTGATCGTCGCCAGTGTCCGGCCGTAGCGGTCGCGCTGCCGGCCGTCCTTCGGGTCGCCGCGCGTGATGACGATTCGGCCGCTATCGAGCAGGCTTTGCAGCCGCCGCTTGGCGACCAGCGCCAGACGGCGCTCGGCGTCGCATTGCGCGTGGTGGATTTCCGGTGTGTCGATGTTGGCGATGCGGATGCGCTCGCCGCGAATCGTGACGGTGTCGCCGTCGGCGACCTTGGCGCTTGCCGGTGCCTGCGCCGCCGTGGCGCGGCTGGTCGCCATGGAAAACGCCAGCGCTATCGCTATCGTCAATCGCATCTGATTCCCCTCGCCTTGTGGCAAAGGTTATCATCGAGCCTCGACGTCAACAAATCGCACCCGTTCTGCCCTCGGAAATCGGGCAACAATTCGGGCAACAATAGATAAATGGAATTGCTGTTTTTGCTGTCTTTTTTGCCATCGATCGGAGATGAAAACGCCGGCTAGGGGCACCATTTTCCTGATCTCACGCGAATTCGCTTCGCTCACCGCTCCGACCGGGCGGCCTGACGGCCGACGGACGGTCGTCCTCGCGAACCCTGCGGGTTCGACGGGCATCCGAAAAAGGCAACGGGCGCGCTTTTGGCGCGCCCGTCTCCCCCGCTGCCGGCCTATTGCTTGGCCGGCCCCTCATGCATGATGTCGTCGTTCTTCGGTCCGTCGACGATCAGGTAGCCCGCCAGGCCGCGCTCGGCACGCGACAGGGCGTGGTCGACCAGCACGTAGTGGCCGCCGCGCTCGATCTTGAAATCGACGACCGTGGCGCCGCCCGGTGGCACGCTCACCGTCTGCACGCCCGTCAGCGGCGGCGAGGTCACGCTGCCCAACGAGTAGACGTGGTCGAAGATCTCGCCGATGACATGGAAGGACGAGGTGTAGTTCGGCCCGCCGACACCGAAGAAGATGCGCACCGTTTCGCCGGCATTGGCATAGAGCGGATGCGCCTTGGTGAGCGCGCCGACCGAGCCGTTGAACAGGAAGTATTCCGGACGCTCGGAGATCAGCTTGTCGTAGTCCATCTCCATCTCGCCCTTCGTGCCGAACGGCTCGACCGTGTAGAGCTCGCCCTGCATGACGTAGAACTCGCGGTCGACCTGCGGCAGGCCGCCTTCCGGTTCCACCACGATCAGCCCGTACATACCGCTGGCGATGTGATGGGCAACGCTGGGCGTGGCGCAATGGTAGACGAAGACGCCGGGCTTCAGCGCCTTGAACGTCACCACGGCTTCCTCGCCGGGCGCGATTTGGGTGAAGTCGGCGCCGCCGCCGGGGCCGGTCGCGGCATGGAGGTCGATCGAGTGCATCATGACGCTGTCGGCCGCGTTCTTGATGTGAAGCTCGACCGTGTCGCCGACGCGCACCCTGAGCATCGGTCCCGGAACCTTGTTGTTGAAGGTCCAGTAGACGTAGGAGGTGCCGTCATCCAGCCGGCCCTTGAGCTCGACCGTCTCCATGTCGACGCGCACCACCTGAGGCGGCCGCTGCCCGATCGGACCCGGCAGGTCCGCAGGATCGCGCACGATGTCGGCGGCATCGCTCTCCATATCGGAGCGCGGGCCGGGCATCACCTGGATCACGCCCTCCATGCCCGCCGCGCGGTGGCCTGCGATGGAGCAGAAATAGGCGAATTCACCGACCTTGTTGGCCAGGAACGAGAAGGTCGAGGAGGCGTTCTTGCCGACGACGACCGCCGAGCGGGCGGCGTACTGGTCGAGCACGATGTCGTGCTCGGCGCCCTCACCGTTGATGAGGTTGATCTGCACCAGTTCGCCCTCGTGGACCATGAGGGTGGGATTGACCTTGCCCTCGATGTCGCCGCCGACGCCGATATAGACCATGCGGCCCTCGGCGATGCCGGTGCGCAGGGTGAAGATGGTGGCGCTGTGATAGCTGACGACGCCGCTGGCGTCGGCCGGCGCATTCGAGGCCGCAGGCGCCGCGGTGTCCTGCGCGGTCTGCGTGCCGGCGTCGTGGTTGTGCGTCTGGGCGAAGGCCGGCGCCAGCGGCACGGCGAACGCCATCGTCGTCGCCAAAAGGCCTGCCATGACGCGCTGCGTTACCCGGCCCGCCATAGGTACGATGCCGATCGGCGCCGGGCTGGCTCTGCTCTTGATTTCCATTTCGAACTCCTTCTTTGCGAGGCTGAGGAAAGCCCTATCAGCGGGCGCCGGAACGCTCGTTGATCTAGCGCAAGCAAATCCGCGTCCGGCCTCCGACCGTCGCGAGGAGGTGGCGGTTGCCTATTCCTTGCCGTCCCGCCCTTCGGCTATGCGCGAAAGCCGGTCCCGATCGGTGACGGTGACCTTCTGGCGTCCGCTCAGGACTAGGCCCTTGCCTTCCCACGCCGTCAGCAGCCGGCTGACCGTGTGAAGCGTCGTCCCGGTCATTTCGGCGATATCCTGGCGCGAGATGGGGAAATCGATCAGAAGCCCTTCGCTGGTCTGCCTGCCACTTTGCCCGACCAGCTTGAGCAGTGCATGGGCGACCCGCCGGTCGACCTGCTCGGTCGACATCTCGACGACGCGCGTATGAGCATCCTGCAGCCGGTCGCCGACGGTCTTGTAGGTATTCGCCCCGAAGGAAGGGATCGCGGCGGCGAACTCGGCCCACAGGGCGCCCGGCCAAGCAAGCACCACGCAGTCGACGGCCGCGATCGCGTTCGCCGGATAGGTGGAACGGCCAAGCGCCTGGGCGATGCCCATCAGCTCGCCCGCGCTGATGTAGCGCACGATGACGTCCTGCCCTTCCGGCGTCGACTTGACGACGCGCACATGGCCGTCGAGCAGCAGGAAAAAAGTGTTCGCGGCGCCGTCCTGTTCGAAAATAGCCTGGTCCTTGGCGACGCGCTGCGAGCGCGCCCGCCCGACGATGCGGTCGAGATCGGCGGCGCTCATGCCCCGGAACAGCGGCAGGTCGGCAATCAGGGAACGGTCGAGACGGCTCACAGGCTCTCCTAGAGCATGTTGCAGCCAAGTGGAATCACTTGGCGTCGCACACATGCGGCAAAATCAAATTGATAGACCATGATGGCGTCCGAAAACCGCTTCACACTTTTCGGCATCATGGTCTGGATTCAGTCCTGTCAATCGGCCGCACCATCCCATAGGGATGGTGCAAACGGCAAGTCGCGAGGCTTTTGGCCAGTTATGCCTTGATTCGGTTTTGTTTGCGCTGCAACAAAGTTGGCCGGCGGTGATACCCCTACATGACACCCGGCGGGTCGCCGCCGCACCGAGAAAAAGAAAGGCAAGTTCCATGAAACGCGTAGTCGCTGCAGCAACCATCCTCGCCGCCCTGATGCTGGCTGGAGGCGCACAGGCTGCCGATCACCAGATCCAGATGCTCAACAAGGGCGAAAAGGGCACCATGGTGTTCCAGCCGGACTTCGTCCAGGCCGCCCCCGGAGACACCGTCACCTTCGTGCCCACCGACAAGGGCCACGATGCCGAAAGCATCAAGGGCATGATCCCCGACGGGGCCGAGCCCTTCAAGGGCAAGATCAGCCAGCCGATCACCGTCACGCTGGACAAGGAAGGCGTCTACGGCGTCAAGTGCACCCCTCACTACGGCATGGGCATGGTGGCGCTGATCGTCGTCGGCAAGCCGGTGAACCTGGAGCAGGCCAAGGCCGTCAAGCAGAGCGGCAAGGCCAAGAAGGTCTTCGAGGCATTGCTGGCGGAAGTCCCGGCCGGCAACTGATCGCCGACATTTCCCAGTCTTTCGAGCTGTCGGCCGGGCGGGGAGTTCCTCCCCCCGGCCGAAAAGCATGTCCCCCGAAAGTGGGAACCGGTTTCGGGACAAAGACGCGCGTAAGATCAAGAACCCGGAGCGGGTCGAGCGAATCTGGTCGCGACACGTTTCAAAGACGTCGCCTTGCGGCTGGCGGTCAGCGCCGGCCCAGCAGGCTTTTCACGCGATTGCGCAGGATGCGCGCCATGTTGCGCGTCTCGCGGTAGAGGTGCAGCTGCGATGCCGCCTGGCGCGTGGCGCGGTCGGCCTCCGGCGACAGGCCGATCACGAAGGTGCCGACCTGCCGGCGCTCGCTCCACAGCCGGCTCATCACCGGATGGTCCGGCACCGCGCAGGAATCGGTGACGTCGATGTTGGGATCGTCAAGGTGTTGCTTCGTCACCTCGATCATCAGAAGCGTGCCGGGCGAATAGGCCGCAAGCGTCTCGTCGTAGGCCGTCTTCCAGGTATAGGCGACACCTGCCTCGACAAATACGATCAGGCTGGCGATGGTGCGCCCGTCGAGCTCCAGCGCGTGGATGCGGCACATGTCCTGCTCGGCCAGCCGGTGCACCGCCTCGCGCGCGAAGGCGGCCCGGTAGCGGTCGATTACCATGGCTGTCCGTTCGCGGCCCTTCCATCCCGCCGCCTCCAGCGACAGGAAGCGCTCGATGGCGTGGCGGATTTCGTCCGGCCCGCGCGCCACCGTATGTTCCAGTGTGCCGGTGTCGGCGAGGCGCCGCTTGAGACGCCGGAACTCGCGGTAATGATGCGCCTTCAGCGATGCACGCAGGTATGCCTCGCCGTCGAGCGCGCTTTCCAGTACCGGCCGCTCGCTCGCGCCGGTAACGGCAAGCGGCAGCCTGCGCATCTCGGCCACCGTCTTGATGAGTGCGGCCACCGGCCCGTCCATCCGCATATCGGGGAAGACGAAGACCTTTGGCAGGTTGAGGCGCGGCCTCGACAGCATGCCGAGGAAATCGTCCAGCACGCCGACCGGGTCGTCGCGGTCGATCAGCGGCGTGCCCATCGGCCCGAACGGGCTCGACCATGTGCGCATGACCGGAACGCCGAGCGGCACGGCCGGCCGCTCGATCGAGTACGGCACCAGGAAGCGCAGCCGGCTGCGGTAGTCGTCGCCGTCGCGGATGACGGCGAGCCGCACCTCGCGGTCCTCCAGCCTGGGCATCGCCGGCGCCAGGAAGCGCGGGTTGAAGAAGACGTTGGGTTCGAGCGCGCGGGCGCTGAGATAGTCGAGTTCCTCGACGAGGTCGAAGCCGGCCGAGGCCGGGTAGATGGCGAGCCGCCGCTCAGGCCGCCCATGCGCGATCAGTTCGAGCTGGGCCGCGTCCGCCGCATCCCGCGCCAGACCGGCAAGGCCGGACACCATCGCGCCGGCTGGGCCGCCGCTGTTTTCTTCGATCAGGGGAACGGCGGCCATCAGGCAGGTCTCCGGGCGGGAAGGAAGATCACCATGGCGATGCCGAGCCGGCGCCAGACGGTGACGGAAAGGGCTGCGGCCTCGAAGACCATGGCGAGCGTCGTCGAGGCGGCGGCCCCCCACAGGTGGAACTGCGGGATGAGCACGATGTTGAGACCGATGTTGAGCGTCAGCGCAACGGCATAGACGGCGGCGCAGACGTTCTGGTTGCCGCTCATCGTCAGAAGGCTTTCACACGGACCGACGGCCGCGCGCGCCACCACGCCGAGAACCAGCAGGAACAGCAGCGGATAGCCGGCGGCGAAGTCCGGGCCGAACAAGGAAAGCATAGGTTCGCCCAGCGCCAGCACCACCGCCGCCATCGCCAGCGAGGGCCAGAACGTCCACGACACGGTTTCGCGCGCGAAGGCGGCAAGCTTTTCCGGCTCGCCATGGGTGAACTCTGCATAGCGCGTCGCCGCCCCCGCCTTTACGGCGAAATAGACGAAATGCACCAGCGCCAGCGTCTTGACGGTGGCGAAGTAGACGCCGACGTCGTCGGGCTTCAGGTAGAAGCCGACCATCAGCACGTCGGCATTGGTGAGCAGGAAGAAGAAGCTCTCGACCAGGAAGATCGGCAGCGACACGGCGAACCAGTGGCCGAAGCGGATGGTCGTCGGGCCGCGCGGCAGGCCGGCGTCGATGGCGCGGGTGAGGCCGAGCAGCTGGCCGATGCTGGTGGAGTAGGTAGCCGCGATCGCCGCCAGGATGCCGGTGCGCGCGTCAGGCGCGAAGCCGGTGGCGAGCATCAGCGCCATGAGGGCGAGGATCAGCAGCGGCCGCACGATATAGGTCGGCAACAGCGCCGACAGCGCCCAGGAATGGCCGCGCGCGATGCCTTGCATGAGGTCGGACAGCGCCACCATCGGCAGGCAGGTGATGCCGAGCACGAAAGGCACGACGTAGTAGCTCTCGATCCAGCCGGAAGAGAGCCAGACGCCGAGCGCGCCGACAAGCGCGAAGGCGCTGGAGATGGCGAGCACGAACAAGCGGCTGGAGACAAGGACGCCGCGCAATTCCGCCAGCCGGCCAAGCTGCCTGTATTCGGGGATGAAGCGGACGACCGAGGAATGGAAACCGAGGCAGGACAGGCCGCCGACGATGATCATCGTCGTCCACACCAGCACCATGATGCCGTATTCGAAGGAGCCCATCCAGCGCGCCATGAGCACCTGGCTGACGAAGGCGATGACGGCCGAGACGATGCGGACGGCGAAGGCGATGACGGACATGCGGCCGGCCTCGCCGCGCGCGTCGGCGCCGGACAGCACGGCATCGATACGGCCCAGCAGCGGCCGGGCACGCAACGCCAGACGTTGCGGCAGCAACCGTTCGGCCGTGGTCGCCGCGGAAAGACGCACCCTTGTTCTCCGTCTGCCCCTGTCGCCCGGTTTTAGGTCCGCACCCCTTAAGAAACGGTTGGGTGAAAGGGTGGCTTTGTCCCTGTCGCCGCTGCCGGCGGTTGAAAACGAAGCCTTTTCCAGCGGTTTTCTGGCGGGCGGGACGCGGGTTCGCGTCCGGAAATGCGGCGAGGTTCAGTCAGGCTCTGCCGGCACCAGCACGTTCAGCGCGCCTGGGTGGATCCTGAATTCCGTCTCGGCTTCCAGCGCCACCAGTTCGCCGTCCATCACCGCGCGCGGCTTGCGGCGGCCGGCGCGGACGGAAAGCACCACGCGGTCGGCCTGGTGGATCTCGACATGCTGGTTATCGCGCCAGCGGCCCCGCGCCATGTTGAAGGCGTGGCGCACAAGCTCTCCCGGCTGGCTGGCGACATTGACGTAGATGCCCAGCACGCCCCCGGCCGGATCGTCGGCATAGGGCAGATGGCCCTCGCCGAACAAGTTGTTGGTGACGCCGATGCCGGTCGTGCGCGCCGCAATCTCCGCCTCGCCGATCGTCAGCGTGGCGTTGAGTGCCGGCGGGTTGCGCAGCGTCATCCAGGCGGCGCGGGCGGAGGCGCGCATTTTCCCCAGCCGCGAGCCGAAATCCATCTTCTCGCGCAACTGCACCATCCTGGCGTGCATGCCGATGGAGAACTGGTGCACGAACGGCTCGCCGTTGGCGGTGGCGATGTCCACCGCCCTCACCTTTCCGGTCGCGAAGGCCTCGATCGCGCCGTCGAGGGTCTGGGGGATGCCGAGCCCGCGCGCGAACAGGTTCATGGTGCCGGCGGGCAGGATGGCGAGCGCCTTCTTCTTGCCCATCAGCCGCGTCGCCGCCGTGGAAATCGTGCCGTCGCCGCCACCGGCCAGCACCACGTCGACGCCGCGCCGCGACACTGCCTTGTCGAGACCGGCGGCGACGCCCGCCCCACCGACGATATCGATCTCGACCTTGTGGCCGGCCGCTTCGAGGGTGGTGCGCATGCGCTCGGCAAATGCGTCGAGATCCGTCGTGCGCAACGTGCCGCCGTCGCGGTTCAGCACCGCCTGAAATCGCATGCCCCTCTCCATGTGATCGTTTCGCCAAGCAATCGGAAGCGCCGCGGAAACGGCAGGGAGCGGCAATGGTTCCGATCAAAGATCGGGCGCCGCGCACGCCGCAGGCCACGGAACGGAACCGGCATCACCACGTTGTGAACGGGTAGGACGCCACGCCGTGCCTGTCCGCAACAGGACAGGCCGGCATGGCGCATGAAACCGCATGAGGAGAGACAACCATGACCCGCAAACTTTTGGCAACGACCGCGCTGGCGATGCTGTTGGCCTCCGGCGCCTTTGCACAGGAAACGACGACGCCGGCTCCGGCCGCGCCCGCGACCGAGAACGCCGCGCCGACGGCTCCCGTCGTGCAGGCCGACGGCAGCCTGATAACCAATATCGTCGGCGAGAGCGTCTATAACGGCACCGCCGACGATGCCGAGAGCATCGGCAAGGTGACCGATGTCGTCTTCACCAAGGACGGCCAGGCGAAATCCATCGTCATCGGCGTCGGTGGCTTCCTGGGCGTCGGCGCCAAGAATGTCGCCTTCGACTACGACAAGCTGAAATGGGCCGAGAAGAATGGCGACCGCTGGCTGGTGGCCGAAACCAGCAAGGAAGAACTGACGGCGCAGCCCGATTTCGATCAGACGCCCTACCTGCCCGCACCTCCGCCCGCCACCGCTGCCGGTGGCACGGCGGCGCCCGCGGGCGGCGATACGGCGATGGCGCCGACTCCGCCGGCCGAGATCGTCGAGCCGGACGGCACGCTGGCCAGCCAGGTCGTCGGTGAAAGCGTCTACAACGGCACCGCCGACGACGCGCAGAAGATCGGCGACGTCAAGGACATGGTGCTGAACAAGGACGGCAAGGCCGAATCGCTGGTCATCGGCGTCGGCGGCTTCCTCGGCATCGGCACCAAGAACGTCGCCTTCGACTACGACAAGGGCAAATGGGCCGAAAAGAACGGCGACCGCTGGATCGTCGTGGAGGGTGCCTCGAAGGAGCAGCTTCAGGGCCTGCCGGACTTCGACCGCAAGGCCTACGATCCGGTGCCCGCAAGCACGGCTGCGGCACCCGACGCCCCGCCGGCGGTGACGCCCGCTACCACGGCTGCCGAGAAGGGTGACGCGGTAACCGACAAGACGGCCGAGGCGCCGGCGGCGGCGTCCGGCACGACCGCGACCGACGACACGCAGACGGCGGCCATCGACAAGTCCACCCTGACCGAGATGCCGGCCGACAAGATCAGCGCCGACAACCTGATCGGCACGACGGTCTACGGTGCCGATGACGCCAATATAGGCAAGATCGGCGACGTCGTGCTGACGTCGGACAACCAGGTGGATGCCGTTGTCGTCGATGTCGGCGGCTTCCTCGGCATCGGCGCCAAGCCGGTGGCGATCGGCATGGACAAGCTGAAGTTCATGACCGACAAGGGTGACAAGACGTACCTCTACACCAACTTCACCAAGGACCAGCTCCAGGCCCAGGCCGCCTACGACAAGGGCAGCTATGCCGACAAGCGCGACGAACAGCGTATGATGCTGCGCTGACGTTCGACGCAAAGTGAAGCGAAGGCCCGCGCCGGCGACGGCGCGGGCCTTCCCGCATGTCTTTCTTGGAGTGAACGAACGCCTGTCCATTGTTCACTTTTTCAGCACAGATCATCCTGTGTTTGCCATCTGTGCCATTGGCGGGATCGGCCTCATATTGGCAGGGACAGAGCGGCAAGGGCCGCCGGAACCCGAAGGGAGCAAGACCATGCTCGACCAGATCAAAGGGCTGCATCACGTCACCTCGATGGCGGGCGATGCGCGCCGCAACAACGACTTCTTCACGCACAAGCTCGGCCTGCGCCGGGTGAAGAAGACCGTCAACTTCGATGCGCCGGATGTCTACCACCTCTACTATGCCGACGAGGTCGGCACGCCTGGCTCGGTGATGACCTATTTCCCCTTCCCCAACATCGGCAAGGGCCGGCCCGGTGTCGGCGAGGTCGGAACCACCGTCTTTTCGGTGCCCGAAGGCACGCTGCCCTACTGGGAGCAGCGTTTCGCCGAACAGGGCGTCACCGGCCTGGCCCGCGAGGAAAAATTCGGCGAGAAGCGCCTGACCTTCACCGGCCCCGACAATGACAGCTTCGCGCTGGTCGAGGCCAAAGGCGACGACCGCGCCCCCTGGGTGAAAGGCGGCGTGCCGGGCGATGACGCCATCCGCGGCTTCCATTCCGTGTCGCTCAGGCTGCGCGACGGCGGCGCCACCGAGGAACTCCTGAAATTCATGGGCTACGAGGAGGCAGACCGCGCCGGCAACATCAAGCGGCTGGCGATCAAGGGCGGCAACGGCGCCGACGTGGTCGACATAGAGATGCTGCCGGGCGCGAACTTCGCCGGCCTCGGCGCCGGCTCGGTACATCACGTCGCCTTCGCCGTGGAGAACCGCGAAAAGCAGCTCGAAGTGCGCAAGGCGCTGATGGACACCGGCTACCAGGTGACGCCGGTGATCGACCGCGACTACTTCTGGGCGATCTATTTCCGCACGCCGGGAGGCGTCCTGTTCGAGGTCGCCACCAACGAACCCGGCTTCGACCGCGACGAGGATACCGCCCATCTCGGCGAAGCACTGAAACTGCCCGGCCAGCACGCCCATCTCAGGCCATGGCTGGAAGAGCACTTGCAGCCGCTGGACGATTGAGGAGGAAGCCATGAGCATCGACGGCTACATCCATAAGGTCCTGCCGGGAAAGCCGGGCGGACCGCTGCTGTTCGTCTTCCACGGCACCGGCGGCGACGAGAACCAGCTTCCCTCGCTCGGCCGCGACCTCGTGCCGGGGGCAACGATCGTGTCGCCGCGCGGCGACGTGTCGGAGTTCGGCGCCGCGCGTTTCTTCCGCCGCACCGGCGAGGGCGTCTACGACCTCGCCGACCTTGTCCGCGCGACGACCAAGATGGCGGATTTCGTGGCCGCCCATGTGGCGGCGGCGAAACCGTCGGCCGTCTACGGCCTTGGCTACTCGAACGGCGCCAATATCCTCGCCTCGACTGTCTTCGCGCGGCCGCAGCTGTTCGACGCGCTGGTGCTGATGCATCCGCTGATTCCGTTCGAGCCCCGGATCGACGGCAGCCTCGCCGGCAAGCGCATCCTCGTCACGGCGGGCCGCCACGATCCGATCTGCCCGCCGGACCTGACCGCGCGGCTCGACGCCTATTTGCGCGCCGCGAATGCCGATGTCACAGTGGAATGGCACGAGGGCGGCCACGAGGTCCGCCCCAACGAGATAGCGGCGGCCCGGACAGTCCTGTCGGCCGCGCCTGTTGAACCTATCGAAGGAGTGGATTCATGAGCGACACCTTGCCTCAGATCGAGCGGGAAGACCTTGGCGGCGGCAAGGGCCGCTACGTCGTGCGCGGCCCTGACGGCGCCGAAGCAGAGATGACCTTCACCAGCATCGGCACGCACCAGATCATCATCGACCACACCGGCGTGCCGGACGCCTTCCGCGGCCAGGGCGTCGGCCAGCGCCTCGTCACCCGCGCGGTCGAAGAGGCACGGGCGGCGGACAAGAAGATCATCCCGCTCTGCCCCTTCGCCGCCGCGCAGTTCCGTCGCCATCCCGAATGGGCGGACGTGCTGAAGCAATAATCCGCCCCGCAGGCCGGGGGCGAGCTCGGACGGAACCGAGTCGGGGTCGAAGCCGTTTCTGGGGCGGAGGTTTCCGCCATGGAACACATCGCCGCCGTGCTTTTCATCGTTGGCTGTTCGCCCGATCTCGCCCAGTGCCGCGAGCTGCCGGCGCCGACGCCGATCTTCGAGACGGCACAGGGCTGCGCCAGCGAACAGCCCTTCGCGCTGGAAGATCTCGCAGGCAGGGCGCCGCGCGTGCTCGGCACCTGCATCGCCGTCGATCCGGCGATGGAAGAAGAGGACGGCGAGATCGTCTGGAGCATCACCGACGGCAGGTTGCAGGCCTCGGTCGAGAAGCCGTCCGTCATGATCGCCGCCAACACCCCCTGAACGCCCGAAAAAAGACTCTCTTAGCCAAGATGGAAGCAGGGCAGACGCGAACCGATCCGTTGTGCTAGACATCGGCCTGCGCTGCAAAGCGAGGGACTGTTTCAAAGGCGAGAGGAGTACTTCATGCGCAAGATTTTGGTGGTCGTGGCGATGGTTGCCGCGGTGAGCGGCTGCACCACGACCGAGCAGGACGTTGGCGTCGGCGCGGGCGCGGGCGCGCTCATTGGCGGCGCCGTTGGCGGCTGGAAAGGCGCGGCCATCGGCGCGGCCGTCGGCGCCGGTTCGGGCCTGCTGGTGCGCAACCTGCGCAACGGCTACTGCCAGTATCGCAGCCCGCGCACCGGCCGTATCTACACCGCGCGCTGCAACTAGAGCCTGTCTCCCGAAGGGAACCTGAAGCGCAGCCGGCGAATCCGATAGATCGCGACACGCTTCTGGCAGGCAACGAGAACGAAAGGGCGGAAGCCGGGGTCCCGGCTCCCGCCTTTTTTCCTGACAGGGCCTTAGCTGCCGAGCGGAATGTCGATCGTCACCTTCAGCCCGTCGGGCTGGAAATCGCGGCTGATCGTGCCATGCAGCTCGCGCGTGATGTTCATGTCGATCAGCTTCGTACCGAAGCCCACCTTCGACGGCGCCTCCAGCTTCGCCTGGCCCGATTCGCGCCAGTTCAGCACCACCTTGCGCGCGCTGCCCCGTCCTTCGACCCGCCAGCCCACCTTCAACCCGCCGAAAGCGTTGGCGTCGCCGTATTTCAGCGCATTGGTCGCCAGTTCGTGGAAGGTCAGGCCCAGCGCCTGCGTCGTTTTCTCGTCGAGCAGCACCTGCGGACCCGCCAGCAGGCCGTCGGGAAGGTCCTTGCCGAACACCTGGCCGAGTTCGATGCGCAGCAGGTCGCCGAGATCGGCCTTCTGCCAGCGCGAGCGCGTCAGCATGTCCTGCGAGGCGGCCATCGCCTGCAGCCGCGCCGAGAAGGATTCCGAGAACTCTTCGATACCGTTCGATCCCGCCGCCGTCTGGCGGGCGATGGCGAGCACGCGGGTGATCGAATTCTTGATGCGGTGCTTCATTTCCTGAAGCATCAGATCCTTTTCGACCAGATTCATCTCCGACGTCTCGTGCAGCAGCGAAACGGCGTCGTAGGCGCGCTCCTGATAGCGCGCGATCAGGGCGATCGCGCCGGCAAGCAGCAGGCCGAACAGGCCGAGCATCACCGGGATGGCGCGCGACGACGGCGGCGTGAACGCGCTGGTGGGGCGAAACAGGATCGTCCATTCGCGCCCGGCCACGGTGACGGCGCGCGCCGCGACGAGCTTGGTGCCCAGCCCGGACGCCGGCGGCGTCTCCGAGCGGAACAGCAGCCTCCCCCCTTCCGGTGCGCCGTCATAGACCTCGATATTGACCGGCAGCAGCGGCTCGCGCCGCAGCGCCGCCTGGAAAAACTGTTGTGCCCGAAAGGAGGCGAACAGGAAGCCGGTCGCCGTCTTGCCGGACGATTCGATGCTGTCCGGCGCGGTCCGCACGTTCAGCCGCACGAAGACGATGAAGCCGGCATAGGCCTGGTCTGCCCCTGTCTCCTCGCCCAGCATCGTCAGGCCGCTGGCGTGCTGCTCGTCGTCGGCCGCCGCCTTCTCGATCGCCGCGCGCCGCACGGGATCGCTCATCATGTCGTAGCCGATAGCCTTCTGGCTCGCCGGGTCGAGCGGCTCGAACAGCACGACGGGCGCCCGCCAGGGCGTATTCGAGGCCGGGTAGATGGCGCGGTCGAAGCCGTGATCGCGGCGGATGATGCGCTCCGCCACCGCCTCGTCGCCCGCCTTGACCATCTTCAGGAAGCCGATGCCGCGCAGTCCGGCGAAATTGCCGTCGACGTCGAGCGCGTCGAAGAACGACTTGAATTCGCTGCTCGAAATGTTGCCGTTGCGGGCGTCGAACAGCGCCTGGGTGGAGCGCAGCAGCGAAAGATGCAGGTCGACGCGGCTTTCGATCCGGTTCAGCGCATCGTCCGCCGTTGCCGAGAATTTGATGCGTGCGGCTTCCTGCGTGGCGAAGTAGGCGAACCCCGCCATGATCAGGCTGGCCAACGCAACGGCCACGAAGGCCATGATTGGAAAGAGCTTTTTCAACTGCGGGGTTTCGCGCGCCGTGAAGTCCTGCCTCTTTCTAGCAAGTCCCCGCGTCAACGCAATGGAGGCGGCTCCGCCGCCGGCCGGAACGGGATCAATCTTCCCTGATCGCGTAGCCGGCGCCGCGTATGGTGCGGATGATGTCGGGCATGCGGCCGTTGTTGACGGCCTTGCGCAACCGCCCGACATGGACGTCCACCGTGCGCTCGTCGATATAGACGGTCTCGCCCCAGACGTTGTCGAGCAGTTGCGTGCGCGAGAACACCCGGCCGGGATGCCGCATCATGAATTCCAGCAGCTTGAATTCGGTCGGTCCGAGCTTGAGCTCGTTCTTCTTGCGGTAGACCCTGTGCTGCTCGCGGTCGAGCACGATGTCGCCGACCTTCAGCATCGAGGACAGCACTTCCGGCTTGGCGCGGCGCAGCAGCGCCTTGACCCGGGCCATGAATTCCGGCGTCGAGAACGGTTTGACCAGATAGTCGTCGGCCCCGGTCTGCAGCCCCCTCACCCGGTCGCTCTCCTCGCCGCGCGCGGTCAGCATGATGACCGGCAGCCGCTCCGTCTCCGGCCGCATCCTGAGGCGCCGGCACAGTTCGATGCCGGACACCGCCGGCACCATCCAGTCCAGCACCAGAAGGTCGGGCACGTTCTCCTGCAGGCGCAGCTCGGCCTCGTCGCCGCGCGTCACCACCTCGACCTGGTAGCCCTCCGATTCCAGGTTGTAGCGCAGGAGGACGCCCAGCGGCTCCTCGTCCTCCACCACCATGATGCGCGGCGCGATCATTGCAACCATCCCGTCTGTGCCTTCACGCAGCCGGCGCCGGCATCGCCGTCTCGTCGGTCTTCGGCCGCGCCGCCGGCAACTGCTCGCCGGTCAGCACATAATACGCGTTTTCGGCGATGTTCGTCACATGATCGCCGATGCGCTCGAGATTCTTCGCACAGAACAGCAGGTGTGTGCAGGCGGTGATGTTGCGCGGGTCTTCCATCATGTAGGTGAGAAGTTCGCGGAAGACGGAAGTGTATTTCACGTCGATGCGCTCGTCGTCGTTCCTGAGCCGCGCCAGCGCCGCCGTATCGCCGGCACGGTATTCCTCGACGACGCCCTTGACCTGGATCAGCACCAGTTGCGCCATGGCGTCGATGGAATGCGAAAGATCGCGCGACATGCTGCCCTGGCCGACGGCGCCGACGCGCTTGGCGATGTTCTTGGCGAGGTCGCCGATGCGCTCGAGATCGCCCGCCATGCGGATGGCGCCGACCACCGCGCGCAGGTCGTCGGCCATCGGCTGGCGCTTGGCGATGAGGGTGATGGCGCGGTTGTCGAGCTCGCGCTGGCGCGCGTCCATCACCACGTCGTCGGACACCACGCGCTGGGCGAGCCCGGTGTCGCTCTCGATCAGCGCCCGCGTGGCGTCGCCGACCATCGTGCCGGCGAGGTCGGCCATCGCGCTGACAAGCCTGCTGATATGAGCGAGATCGTCGTCGAAGGAGGTGACCGTATGTTCAGCCATGATGCTGTTTCCGTATCCGTGCTGGCGGTCAGCCGAAGCGGCCGGTGATGTAGTCCTGCGTGCGCTTTTCGCTGGGCGCGGTGAAGATCTTCTCGGTCTTGTCGAATTCGATCAGCTCGCCGAGATACATGAAGGCGGTCTGGGCCGAGACGCGCGCCGCCTGCTGCATGTTGTGGGTGACGATGACGATGGTGTAGTCGGCCTGCAACTCGTCGATCAGTTCCTCGATGCGCGCCGTCGACAGCGGATCGAGCGCCGAGCACGGCTCGTCGAGCAGGATCACCTCAGGCTTCACCGCCACCGTGCGGGCGATGCACAGGCGCTGCTGCTGGCCGCCGGACAGCGAGGTGCCGCTGGCGTCGAGCTTGTCCTTGACCTCGGTCCACAAGGCCGCGCGCTTCAGCGCCTGCTCGACGCGCTCGTCCATCTCGGCCTTCGTCAGCTTCTCGTAAAGGCGGATGCCGAATGCGATGTTCTCGTAGATCGACATCGGGAACGGCGTCGGCTTCTGGAACACCATGCCGATCTTGGTGCGCAGGAGGTTCAAATCCTGCGACCGGTCGAGGATGTTGGCGCCGTCGAGCATCACCTCGCCGTCGGCCCGCTGTTTCGGATAAAGCTCGTAGATGCGGTTGAAGACGCGCAGCAGCGTGGACTTGCCGCAACCCGACGGGCCGATGAAGGCGGTGACGCTACGCTCCGGCAGGGAGAGCGTGATGTCCTTCAGGGCCTTCGATTCGCCGTAGTAGAAATTGAGGTTCTTCACCTCGATCTTGGTCTTCGGCGTCGCTGCGTTGATGACGTCGGCCGTGATGATTTCGTTGGAGAGCATGGGTTTCATGATCCTTTAGATCCTGCGTCCGGTCAGGCTGCGGGCGAAGATGCTCAAGCCCAGCACGGTGAAGGTGATGATGAGCGCGCCGGTCCAGGCCAGTTGCTGCCACTCCTCGTAGGGACTGAGCGCGAACTGGAAGATGGTTACCGGCAGGCTGGCCATTGGCGCGTTGAGGTTGCCCGACCAGAACTGGTTGTTGAGCGCGGTGAAGAGCAGCGGCGCCGTTTCGCCGGAGATGCGGGCGACGGCCAGCAAGATGCCGGTGACGATGCCCGAAAGGGCGGCGCGATAGGCGACCGAGCGGATGACGATCCAGCGCGGCGCGCCGATCGCCGTGCCCGCCTCGCGCAGCGCGTTCGGCACGAGGTTCAGCATGTCCTCGGTGGTGCGCACCACAACGGGGATGACCAGCATGGCGAGCGCCACCGCACCCGCCAGCGCCGAGAAATGGCCCATCGGCCGCACCATCAATTCGTAGATGAACAGGCCGATGATGATCGACGGCGCCGACAGAAGGATGTCGTTGATGAAGCGCACCACAACGGTGATCTTCGAGAAGCGGCCGTATTCCGCCATGTAGGTGCCGGCGAGGATGCCGACCGGCGTGCCGACGACGACGGCGATGACGGTCATGGCGACCGAGCCGGCGATGGCGTTCAACAGGCCGCCGGCTTCGCCGGGCGGAGGCGTCATCTCGGTGAAGACGGCGAGGTTGAGGCCGGCGAGCCCTTTCCACAGCAGCGCGCCGAGGATCAAGGCCAACCAGGCGAGGCCGATGCCGGCCGCGACGACGCACAGCGTCATCATCACCGAATTGCGGGCCTTGCGGCGGCTATAGAGCGAGGAGGCGGCAGCGGACATCGGTCAGGCTCCGGCGCGGCGCTCGATCCGCAACAGCATGTAGCGGGCGGCGGCGAGGATGATGAAGGTCATGACGAACAGGATCAGGCCGAGCGCGATCAGCGAGGAGGTGTAGATCTCGCCATCGGCCTCGGTGAACTCGTTGGCAATGGTGGCCGAGATCGTCGTGCCGGGCGCAAACAGCGAGGCGGAGACGCGATGCGCATTGCCGATGACGAAGGTCACCGCCATGGTCTCGCCGAGCGCGCGCCCGAGGCCCAGCATGACGCCGCCCATGATGCCGACGCGGGTATAGGGAATGACGATGCGGCGCATGACCTCCCAGGTGGTGCAGCCGACGCCGTAGGCCGATTCCTTCAGCACCGCCGGCACCGTGTCGAACACGTCCTTGGTGATGGAGGTGATGAAGGGCAGCACCATGATCGCCAGGATCAGCGCCGAGGTCAGCATGCCGATGCCGTAGGGCGGACCGGCGAACAGCGAATTCAGCACCGGGACGTCATGGAAGACGGAGATGATGAAAGGCTGCACCGTGCGCTGCAGGAACGGGGCGAAGACGAACAGGCCCCAGATACCGTAGATGATGGAAGGAATGCCGGCCAGAAGCTCGACGGCGATGGCGATCGGCCGGCGCAGCGGCCGTGGGCAGAGTTCGGTCAGGAAGATGGCGATGCCGATGCCGATCGGCACGGCGATCAGGATGGCGATGGCCGAGGTGACGACCGTGCCGTAGATCGGCGCCAGCGCACCGAACTTCTCGGTCACCGGGTTCCAGCTTTCGGTGCCGATGAAAGCGGGGCCGAATTTCGACAGCGCCGGCCAGGCGCCGACGACCAGCGAGACGGCGACGCCGCTGAGGATCAGGAGCACGAGGATGGCCGAACCCTTGGCCACGCTGCGGAAAATGAGATCGGTCAGCGCGAAGCGGCGCACCGTCGCCTCGCGCTCGCGCAAGGCTCTGCCTTCACTCGACGAATTCGCCGTTGCTACAAGGGTCATCCAGCCAATCCCGATCGGTTTGCGCAAGCAAGGTCAGGCAGGCGGGACCGGAAATCCGGTCCCGCCGACCGTGGCTATCAGTTGGTGGCCGGGAACAGCGCCTTGCCGTCCGCGTCGACGATTTCCTTGGCCCAGGTCTCCTCGACGCTCTTCACGACGGAGTCGGGCATCGCGACGTAATCGAGCTCGGCGGCGGCATCGTCGCCCTTGGCGTAGGCCCAGGAGAAGAACTTCAGCGCCTCGGCCGTGGCCGTGGCATCATCGGGCTTCTTGTAGAGCACGATCCAGGTGGCGGCGGTGATCGGCCAGGATTCGGCGCCCGGCTGGTCGCCGAGGATCACGCCGTAACCTGGAACCGAGTTCCAGTCGGCATTGGAGGCGGCCGCCTGGAACGAGGCAGCGGTCGGCTCGACCTTCTTGCCTTCCTTGTTGATCAGGTCGGTGTAGATCAGCTTGTTCTGCTTAGCGTAGGCATATTCGACGTAGCCGATGGCGCCGCCGGTCTGGGCGACGTTGTTGGCGACGCCTTCATTGCCCTTGGCGCCGATGCCGACCGGCCATTCCAGCGCGGTGTTGACGCCGACCTTTTCCTTCCACTCGCCATTGGTGGCGGCGAGATAGTTGGCGAAGTTGAAGGTCGTGCCCGAGCCGTCCGAGCGGTGCACGACGGCGATGGCCATGTCGGGCAGCTTGGCATCGGGGTTCAGCTTGGCGATGGCCGGATCGTTCCAGTTGGTGATCTTGCCCATGAAGATGTCGGCCAGCGTGGCGCCGTCGAGCACCAGGGCGCCCGGCTCGATGCCTTCGATGTTGACGACCGGCACGATGCCGCCCATCACCATCGGGAACTGCACGAGGCCGGTCGCCTCGAGGTCCTCGCCCTTCAGCGGCGCATCCGAGGCGCCGAACGTCACGGTCTTGGCCTTGATCTGCTTGATGCCGCCGCCTGAGCCGATGGACTGGTAGTTCAGGCCGATGCCCGTCTCCTTCTTGTAGGCGTCGGCCCACTTGGCATAGATCGGATAGGGGAAGGTCGCGCCGGCGCCGGAGATGTCGGCAGCCAGGGCCGGGAAAGTGAAGGATGCCGCAGTGATGGCGATCGCGGCGACCGCCGAGCGGGTGAAATGTCTCATGTGGCCTGCTCCTGTTCGGATTGGTCTCTCGACGCCTTTTGGCGGCGCCCGGTGAGGCCATAGACCCGCTGTGTTACAGTCGCATGACAGTTTCGTGTCGACCGTTTGACACCGCACAAGCGCCCCGCGCGGGTCGCCTCGCACGGCTTCCGCATCGCGAATGGACTCTGGTCAGGCGCGGCGCTGCGTGTCGGCCCTGCCGCCCAGCCAGCGCTCGACCTTCTCGGCCAGCGCCTTGGGGCTGATCGGCTTGGGCAGGTAATCGTCCATGCCGGCCTCGATGCAACGCTCGCGGTCGCCCTTCAGCGCATGCGCGGTGACGCCGACGATGGGGACGTGCGTGCCCTCGATCGCCTCGCGTCGGCGGATCTCGCCGGTGGCTTCCAGGCCGTTCATCTCCGGCATCGACACGTCCATCAGGATCATGCGGGGCTTGAGCTTGAAACAGGCCTCCAGCGCCTTGCGGCCGTTGCCGACGATCTCGAAGCTGAAGCCGGTTTCGCCGAGGATCTGGGTGAAGACGAGCTGGTTGACCTCGTTGTCCTCCGCCACCAGGATATCCAGCCCTGCGCCCTCGGCGACGGCCGGACGCGGCCGTGCCGGTGGCGGGGCCAGCATCGCCCGCTCCGTCGCAGGCGCGCGCTGGGGGGCAGGTTGCGCCGTACTCGCGGCGGCCGGGGTGGCATCGTCGGACGGCGCCGGCTCTTCCTGCTGCTGGTGCATGGCGACGGCATGATGACGCTGGATGGTGGCGACCAGCGTTTCCAGCAGCGCCGAGGAGCGCGCCGGCTTGATGAGCTGGGCATCGATGCCGAGCTCGCGGTAGCTGGAGCCGGCGAGCGACTGGTCGACCGAGGTCAGCAAGATGATGGGCGTGCCCGCCAGGCCTTCGGTGGCGCGCACGATGCGCGCCATTTCCAGCCCCGACATGCCGGGCATCTGGTAGTCGAGCACGATGCAGTCCACCGGCAGGCCGTAAGCGGCGGCGGCCACCAACACCTTGAGCCCTTCCGTGCCGCTCTCGGCCGCACAGGAATCGAACCCCCAGGACGCCATCTGCTCGCTCAGAATCGAGCGGTTGACGGCGTTGTCGTCGACGATCAGCACGCGCGCGCCGCTGACGTCGATGGGCATGATGCGGCGCGCGCCCTGTTCGGCGGCGCTCGGCAGCGTCACGGTGAACCAGAAGGTCGAGCCCTTGCCTTCGTCGCTCTCGACGCCGATCTCGCCGCCCATCAGGTCGACCAGCCGCGAGGTGATGGCAAGCCCCAGCCCCGTGCCCTCGTGCCGGCGGGTGGAGGAGGCGTCGACCTGGCTGAACTTCTCGAAGATCTGCCTGAGCTTGTCCGGCGGAATGCCGATGCCGGTATCGGTCACCGAAATGGTCAGGCGGGTGCCGGCCGGCATCCTGCGGCCGGTGACGTCCACCAGCACATGGCCTTCGTCGGTGAACTTCACCGCATTGCCGAGCAGGTTGGTGACGATCTGGCGGATGCGCCCGACGTCGCCGACGAACATCGAGTCCAGCCCCGGTTCGACGCGCACGATCAGTTCCAGGTCCTTTTCCTTCGCCCGCGTCGAGACCAGCGTCGCCACGTCCTCGATCGCTTCCGCCAGGCTGAACGGCGCGGGGTCGAGCACGAGCTGGCCGGCGTCGATCTTGGAGAAGTCGAGGATGTCGTTGATGATGGTGAGCAGCGCGTTGCCCGACTTGACGATGATGTCGGTGAAGGTGCGCTGCTTGGCGTCCAGTTCCGATTTCGCCAGCAATTCGGCCATGCCGAGCACGCCGTTCATCGGCGTGCGGATCTCGTGGCTCATATTGGCGAGGAATTCGGACTTGGCGCGGTCGGCCAGCACGGCGCGCTGCTCGGCCCGCTGCAATTCCGCCTCGCGCTGCTTCAGCAGCGTGATGTCGGTGGTCGAGCCGATCAGGTAGAGCGAGCCGTCGGAGGCGATCATCGCGCCCTTGCGGGCGAACTGGTGGCGCATGGAACCGTCGGCCGACGTGACCGTCTCTTCCACCTCCTGCGTCTCGCCGGAGCGCAGAACGGCGAGATCGCCCGCCACGAAGGCCTCGCCGTCGGCGCCGAAGACCTCGATATCGGTCCTGCCGATCGCCTCTTCCTTGGAGATGCCGGTGAGATCGCACCAGCCCTTGTTGACATAGAAGAGCTTGAGGTCTGAACGCTTGGCGTAGATCGACACCGGCACATTGTCGATCAGCGAGCGGAACACCTCGTTCTCCCGCATCGAGTCCCGCAGCGCCTGCTCGCGTTCCTTCAGCTCGGTGATGTCGACGCGCACGCCGATGAAGGTGCCGTCCTCGGTGCGGGCATCGTAGGCCTGATACCAGCGCCCGTCCGGATTGCGCCGCTCCGAAACCCGCCTGGGGCCGTGATACAGCGCCACCCGCCTGTCCAGCCAGCCTTCCGGATCGCGGTCGTAGAGCGCGTCGAGCGCCGGATCGCCGCTGTTGCGGAAATAGCCGGCCCGATGCCCGATCTCCATCGCCTGCCGCAACGTCGAGCCCGGCACCCATGCGGCCGTCATTTCCGGCTGCGATTCCTGCAGCTTGCGGTTGGCCAGCACGAACCGGTCGTCGCGGTCGTAGATGATGACGCCGGCCGGCAGCGATTCCAGCACGCTGGCCAGCCGCTGCCTCGCCTCCTCGGCCTCCGTCTCGCGCCGTTTCAGCTCGGTCACGTCGAAGATCGACGCTGCCAGATAGGCCTTGCCGCTGGCCGATCCGACCCTGTTCTTGCGCACGATGCGATAGACCTCGGCGCCGTTGCGGACGTGGGCCGTCTGGACCTCGTAGATCTCGCCGGTTTCCAGGACCCGCCGTTCGTCGTCTTCGAACAGGCCCTGCTCGTGCGCCGGCACGAGGCTGGCGTCGCACTGGCCGACTACCTTGTCGGGCGTGGTGTCGAAGAAATCGGCGAAAGCCTGGTTCACCAGGACATAGCGGAGGTTTTCGTCCTTGACGAACATCGGGTTCGGCACGCTGTCGATCACCGCTTCGGCGAGCTTGGCCTTCTCCAGCGCCTCGGCGAGTTCGGCCTCGCGCTCCTTCAGTTCGGTGACGTCGTAATAGGAGATCAGCCGCTTGCCGCCGGAAAGCGCCGTCACCGAGTAGATCATGACGCAGCCGTCGGCCCGGCGGAACTCGCGCGGCGCGACGTCTCCGGAGCGGATCTCCGTCAATCGCGAGGCGACGTAGATTTCCCAGCGGTCGTCGGCGACATCGTAGATGCCGTTATGGCGATTGACATCCATCAGGGCACGGAACGGATCGCCGATGCCGACCTGCTCCGTCGTCACCTTCCAGATGTCGTAGAAGGCGCGATTGACGAGTTCCGCCTTGAGGTCGGCATCGAGGATGACGATGCCCATCGTCATGGCATCGATCGTACGCTGCAGGTCGAACAGGAGGTCGCGGTCGACTTCGCCGGCGGCAGGCGGCGTCTCCTTGGCCTCTCCCCTCAGCTCGCCGAACGCGTCCGCCATGGCACTGACGTTGCGGCCGACGCCGCGATAGCCGACGAAACGGCCTTCCGCATCGAAGCGGGGCACGCCGGACGTCGATATCCAGCGACATTCGGGTTTGCCGCCGCCAAGCTCGTAGACGAAATCGCGAAACGGCCGGCGTTCCTGCAGATCCTCGAGATGCGCGGCAGCGCTTCGGCTGCCGGCCAGCACGGCCTTGAGGAAATCGAAGCGGAAGCGGCCGATCACCTGGGCGGGATCGATGCCCGTGGCCTCGCGGTAGTTGTCCGACAACCAGGAGAAGCGCAATTCCGCGTCGGTTTCCCACAGCCAGTCGCAGCCGGCATCCAGGAATTCGCGCAGCGCCTCACCGGAAAGCGTGTGGCCGGCTTCCGGCCTATCGTGCGCCTTCGTCATTCCATCCCCGCCAATACACGATCGGGCCTCCCCGCGACCCTGATCGGGAACTGTGCACCACAGGCGTTAACGATCGACTAACCTTAACCGATGCAAAGCGCGGCCGCGTGCCATCGTCATGCCGCAGTTGCGCTGCATTTTGGCCGCCTTGGCGGGATGCGCGGAGCGCCATCCGGCCGGCAGGAACGGACGAATCTCTGGAAATGAAAGCGGGCAGAGGCCGGCAGGCCGCCGGCGGGACAGTCGGGTTATCGATATTGCTTCTGGGCTGCCTGCTGACTGCAGGCGGCTGCGTACGCACGCCAGACGGCACTGTCGCCGTGGCGGAGGAATTAGACGTCGGCCGCTATTGGCGCCCCCGTATCCCGCCGCCGCAGACGCCTCCGGTCCAGAGCGGGACCGAGGTCTTCCCCGTAGCTCCCACGACCGGCTGGTCGAGGCCCGCCCGCCGGCCGCATCGTACGACCCACAAGAGCCGGCCGGCCAAGAGCGAACTGGCCAGAAGTGGACCGGCAAGGAGCGGGCCAGCAAGGGCGCTTGCCTGTCACAACGAGGTCCATCGCGGGCAGCGGGCGCGCGTCGTCTGCGAATAGGCCTGCGCTGCACGGAGCCGAACAGTTCCGGCGGAAAACCCGCTCAACCGGCTTCAACCATGCGGCGGCTCGGCAATTTCCGCTGCGGCAACCATTTCTTAACGGGTTGCGCGGCACCATCGCGGTGCCTCGTGGCGGAATGATACGCGGCGGACCGCAAATCCGTGCATCCCCGGTTCAATTCCGGGGCGAGGCATCCACCTTCCTCCCCCGGTCCATCAACCGCACAGAGAGCGGATACGAGGCCGCCCACCGTCCTGGCGGACCACAAATCGCCGTCATTTATCGTTACGGCGACGAAAGTGCGGAGGTACGGCGATGCGTTTGAAGACGGGTTCGGCGCTTTTCTGTGTGGCACTGGGCGCCTGCGCCAGCCAGCCTCCGGCGCCGGATGTGCCGGGAGCCGATTCGGTCGCCGTAGTCGACCATATCCAGGGCACGCCGGTGATGCTCAAGCGAATTACGGTCGCGGCCTGTGCGCCGACCATGGGATCGCCCATGCCGACACAGGCCGAAGCCCTGCCCCTGCTGAAGGAAAAAGCGGCCGCGCTCGGCGCCACCGCCATATTACGGGCAGAGTACAAGCCGGCGGGCCTTTTCGACGGCTGCGGCCTCGTTCCGGCGCTGAGGGCAACCGGCATCGCGTTCCGCGTTGCGCCTTGAGGCGCATCGCCAGCCTGCGTTTCCTGTGAAAATGAAACTGGTACGCCCTAGGGGAATCGAACCCCTGTTTGCGCCGTGAGAGGGCGCCGTCCTGACCGCTAGACGAAGGGCGCAGCCAAGACCGGCCATATAGGCTGGCCGGATTCAAAAAGCAACTGGCCGCGACCGGCTTTTCCAGACCTTGATCGCAAGCGCGCTTCACCCCCAGCGAAAAGCAAAACGCCACGGACCTGCCGTGGCGTTTCATTCAATCGGCCTTGTGGGCAATCAGTTCGAGGGTTGCGGCTCCATGCCGCCTTCCGGCTCGGGACCCTTCTTCTTGCCGCGCGCGGTGCCGCCGGCCTTCGGCACGGCCGAACCGCGGCTGGTCGGCGTGTCGTCGCCGAGGTCGCGCGAGGGCTTGTTGCCGGCGAGCAGCTGCTTGATCTCCTCGCCCGACAGCGTCTCGTATTCGAGCAGCCCTTCGGCGAGCGCAATCCAGTCCTTCTTCTTCTTGGTCAATATGGTCTTGGCCGTCGAATAGGCGTCGTCGATGAGGCGGCGCACCTCTGCGTCGATGATCTGCGCCGTCTCTTCCGAGATATTCTGCTGGCGCGCCACCGAGTGGCCGAGGAAGACCTCCTCCTGGTTGTCGCCGTAGGCGACGTGGCCGAGTTTGTCGGAGAAGCCCCAGCGCGTCACCATGGCCCGCGCCAGCTTGGTCGCCTGCTCGATGTCGGAGGAAGCGCCAGACGTGATGTTCTCCTTGCCGAACTTGAACTCTTCGGCCACGCGCCCGCCCATCATGATGGCGAGGCGCGAGATCATGTACTTGTAGCTCATCGAGTAGCGGTCGCCTTCCGGCAGTTGCATCACCATGCCGAGCGCGCGCCCGCGCGGGATGATGGTCGCCTTGTGCAGCGGGTCCGCCGTCGGCACGTTGAGCGCCAGGATGGCGTGGCCGGACTCGTGATAGGCGGTCAGTTCCTTCTCGGCCTGCGTCATCGCCGACGAACGCCGCTCGGCGCCCATCATGATCTTGTCCTTGGCGTCCTCGAACTCGGCCATGGTGACGAGACGCTTGTTGCGTCGCGCCGCCATCAGGGCGGCCTCGTTGACGAGGTTCATCAGGTCGGCGCCGGAGAAGCCCGGCGTGCCGCGCGCGATGGTCTTCAGGTCGACGTTCGGCGCCAGCGGCACGTTGCGCACATGCACCTTGAGGATCTTCTCGCGGCCGATGATGTCGGGATTCGGCACCACCACCTGCCGGTCGAAGCGGCCCGGCCGCAGCAGCGCCGGGTCGAGCACGTCGGGGCGGTTGGTGGCGGCGATGAGGATGATCGACTCGTTGGATTCGAAGCCGTCCATCTCGACCAGCAACTGGTTCAGCGTCTGCTCGCGCTCGTCATTGCCGCCGCCGAGGCCGGCGCCGCGATGACGGCCGACCGCGTCGATTTCGTCAATGAAGATGATGCAGGGCGCATTCTTCTTCGCCTGGTCGAACATGTCGCGCACGCGGGATGCACCGACGCCGACGAACATTTCCACGAAGTCCGAGCCGGAAATGGTGAAGAACGGCACGTTCGCCTCGCCGGCGACCGAGCGCGCCAGCAGGGTCTTGCCGGTGCCGGGCGGGCCGACGAGCAGCACGCCGCGCGGAATCTTGCCGCCGAGGCGCTGGAACTTCTGCGGATCACGCAGGAACTCGACGATCTCCTCCAGATCCTCCTTGGCTTCGTCCACGCCGGCGACGTCCTGGAACGTCACGCGCCCGTGCGCCTCGGTCAAAAGCTTGGCCTTCGACTTGCCGAAGCCCATGGCACGGCCGGAGCCGGACTGCATCTGGCGCATGAAGAAAATCCACACGCCGAGGATGAGGATCATCGGCAGCCACGAGATCAGGTAGCCGAACAGCGTGTTGGAGCCGTCCGTCTCGGGGCGGGCGTTGATGGTGACGTTCTTGTCTTCCAGCCTGGACACCAGCGACGGGTCGCCGGGCGAATAGGTCTGGAAGCCGCCGGCCGTGTCGGTGTAGGTGCCGCTGATGCGATCGCCGGCGATGGTCACCGTCTTGACCCGGCCCGCGCCGACATCCTGAAGGAACTGGGAATACGGAACATCCGTCGATGCACCACGCGTCTGCGGCGTCTGGAACAGGTTGAACAGGGCTATCAGCAGAACGGCGATGATGGCCCAGAGCGCGAGGTTGCGGTAGTTCGGATTCATTTAGTGTCCCGTTGAGGCGGGCCAGCGACACGCCGTAAGAGAGAAGTTGAACCTAACATAGGCAGCCGCCCCCCCCTTGCCAAGCACGACCATCGGGTTGGGTTAAGCCTTCGACCATGGTTCCAGGTCGATAGAGCCCAATGGCGGCGCGGCGATGGCGGCGCCGCCGATGAGTTCGGCCACCGCCCGCGCCGGTGCAAGGTCGAAGCCGGACAGGAAGTGCGCGAAGGGTGCCGCAACCGGCAGGGCCGAAGCCGGAAGCCGGCCCCTCGGCGACCCTTGTTTTTCCATCGAAAACACCGGCTCGGCGGCGAGCGCGGCATGCACAAGGCTCGGCGGCGCGCGCCCTCGATCCGGCAAGGCGCCGGCCACGGCCGGCTCACCTTTGGCCGCGATCAAGAATTCCCCGCCGCCGTCGCCGAGCGTGATCCGGTGGCGGCCGTCCCAGACCATGCCGTCGCGAACGAGTCTGGCGGACGGCAGGTCGCGCCCTTCGCGGTGCAGGAACAGGCCGGCGGACCGCCGGTCGACGACCGCATGCGACAACGTGGCGCGCAGCGGATCAGGCCCGCTCCACCCGCAAATCCGGGAAAACAGCGCCTCCGCGCGGTCAAGGTCGGGCAGGAAGGACGAGCCGCCGGAGACCGCGACGAGGATCCGCAGCGCATAGACCGCCGCCGGCCTGTCGGCCGCCATGGCAAAGGCAGGCGCCAGCCGCAGCAGCCCCGGAGCGGGCCGGCCGGCATGCGCGCGGATCAGCGCCGCCGCGCGCCTGCCGAGGTCGACGCGTGCGCTGGCGGCGCGTTCGCCCGTGGCGATGGCTTGCCCGAATTGCGCCGCCGCGCCGTCGCCGAGGCGCGCCCGGATGCGCGGGCGCTCGAACGTCCGGTTGTCGTTCGTCGGGTCGTCGATCCAGCCGGCGCCTTGCCCTGCCAGCCAATCGCGCAAGGCGGCGCGGCGCGTGCCGAGCAACGGCCGCACGATCCACATTTCACCGTCGTAGAGTGTCGCCGGCGCCATGCCGGCAAGGCCGCGCCCATCCGCTTCCGGCCCCGCTTCCGCGCTGGCAGCGCGCGCCTGACGCATCAACACCGTCTCGGCCTGGTCGTCGGCCGTGTGACCCGTCAGCACCAGTCCGATACCGGCCGCGCGCGCCGCTCGGCCAAGCAGCCGGTAGCGCGCCGTGCGCGCCGCCGCAGGCAGGCCGGTGGCGGGCTTGGGTCCGTCCCAGCGGACGGTTTTGTGCGGAATGCCGTGCTCCGCGCAGAGCCGGGCGACCGCATCGGCTTCAGCGGCCGAGCCGGCGCGAAGCGCATGGTCGACGGTGACGGCAAGCAGCCGCACGGTCGGGGAATGTCGCTCGATATGATCTTTGAGAAGGAGAAGCAGCGCCGTGGAATCGCTGCCGCCGGATACAGCGACGATCGCGCCGCCGGAAAGGTCGATGGACGAAAAGAGCCGGTCCGTCTCCGGGCTTTCGATCTTGCGCACGTCCCTGCCCCGAAACCGGTTCCCGTTTTCGGGAGATACGCCTGGGCCGGACGCAGCCGGGTTCAGCACGCCGCGTGGGTCCGTTCCTGCTTGACGCGCTCTTTCATGGCGGCGGAAATGTTGGGATAACGCTTGCCGACCTCGTTGAAGGTGGCGCAGGCGACGTCGCGCTGGTTGAGGCCGACCAGCGACACGCCGAGCTTCAGGAGCATGTCGGGGGCCTTCTTCGCCTTGGGATAGGCCTTGCTCGCCGACAGGAAGGTCTCGGCGGCGTCGCGGTATTTCTGCTGGCCGAGCAGCGCTTCGCCCAGCCAGTAATGGGCGTCCGAGGAGCGCGCATCCTTGGGGAAACGCGAAACATAGTCGCGGAACCCCTGCTCGGCGGTCTTGTAGTCGCCGGACAGGATGAACTGGTAGGAATTGCGATAGAGTTCGTCCGGATTGTCGGTGGCCGGCAGCGAGGCGACCTGCGTTTCCGACCCGGCCCCGGCATCGCCGCCGGCCGGCGGGGAGGACCCCGCCGCCGTCGACTGCGTGCCACCGGCGTCGACGACGTTGCCGTCCTTGTCGACGGTGATCGTGCCGAAGGTCTTGGCCGGCGCGCCGGTGATGAGCTTGCCGGGTTCGCCGTTGCCGGAATCGACGATGATGTCGCCGACCGGATCCGACGGACTGTCGCCTGAAGCCGACGTATCGGCCCCAGGCTGGGTTGCCGGTGCGGCGGCAACGGCCGTATTGCCGCCGCCGGAGGCGTCGGATTTCTTCTGCGGCGCCTGGCCGCCGCCTTCGAGCTGCTGGAAGCGGAACTCGTTGTCTTCCTGCTGCTTGCGGATCTGCTCCTGCATCTGCAGGATCTGGAAGTTCAGTTCCTCGACCTTGCCGTTCAGCTGGCGGATCTGGTCCTCCAGCCCGGTCACGCCGGCGGCGTTGGACTGCGCCATCTGGACCTTGTCCTGTCCGCTGTTGCCGAACACGCCGGGCAACCCGAAGGAAGGCATATGGAACGAAAAACCGCTGTCGCTCCGCTCGGTGCCGGAAACGCCGCTCGCCGGCGCGGCGACGGCGGAAGCCAACAGCACCGCAAGCGTGCCGCTTAGGATGGATCTGAAGTGCATATGTCTCGCCCTGAAATCAACGATTCGTCGGTTTGTCCGGAAGCGGAACGCCTGCGTCAGACGGCAGCCGCGACGCGCCGGCCCGGACGTTTTCGCTTCTAGCAGGGCGCGAGACTTCGGCCAAATTTTGTTTCGGGCCGTCGTCCAACGGCAAAAGGCGGCGTTGCCGCCGCCTTTGTCCATTCGATGTGGCATTTTTACCGATAGCGGGCTCGCGGCCCGGATCAGCTTCCGGCGCCCGACAGCGTGGTGACGGCGCGGCGGTTCTGCGACCAGCACGAGATGTCGTCGCACACGGCCACCGGACGTTCCTTGCCGTAGGAGATGGTCTTGAGCCGGTTGCCGGCGACGCCCTGCGAGATCAGGTAATCGCGGGTGGCGGCGGCGCGGCGGGCGCCGAGCGCCAGGTTGTACTCGCGCGTGCCGCGCTCGTCGGCATGGCCTTCGACGACGATGCGGTACTGGCTGTACTTGTTCAGCCACTGGGCCTGGCGGGCGAGCGTCTGCTGCGCGTCGGCGCGGATCGACGAAGAGTCGGTGTCGAAGAAGATGCGGTCGCCGACATTGACCGTGAAGTCCTGCGCCGAGCCGGGCGTCGCAGCACCCGCGCCGAGGCCGAGATCGGCGGCGCTGTTCGGCGTCTTCTTGGAGGCGCAGCCGGCGAGCGCCAGCGAGGCGACCAGGGCGATCATGACGGGGTTTGCTGCAAGTTTTGCGATACGGCGCATGCCGCCTCTCCTTCGCAATTCGAGTTGTTTCGTTGACAAGCCAGTAACCACGTTTGGGTTAACCGGCGCTCAAGAAACACGGTTAAAATTCGGTATCGACCGCCGTCCGCGGCCGCTGCCCGATGCTTCTGCCAAGGGAGCACCGAACGTCACATTTGGCGCGGACCCTAGGCGTAAATGCGGCCAAAACGCGGCCAGCCCAAGAAAAACGGGGCCTTGCGGCCCCGTTTTCTCTGCATTTACGCACCGTTACTCCAACAATGGCGACCATGCCGGGTCCGAAGCATAGTTCGCCGTCGGGATCTGCTGTTCATTACGGCCGGTCAGGTCGATGGTGACGAGCTTCGGTCCGCCGGAAGAATCACGGAAGAACATAAGCACGCGACCGTTCGGCGCCCAGGTCGGGCCTTCCTGCTGGAAGCCGGTGGAGAGGATCCGCTCGCCCGACCCGTCCGTCTTCATGACGCCGATCTGGAACTGGCCGCCCGACTGTTTGGTGAAGGCAATCAGGTCGCCGCGCGGCGACCACACCGGCGTCGAATAGACGCCGTCACCGAACGAGATGCGGTGCGGGTTGGAGCCGTCCGCGCCCATGACGTAGATCTGCGAGCGTCCGCTGCCGCCGCCGCGGTCGGAGGTGAAGACGACCTGCGAACCGTCCGGCGAATAGGAGGGCGAGGTGTCGATGGCCGTGGAGTCGGTCAGCCGCGTCGTCTGGCGGCTCCTCAGGTCCATGGCGAAGATGTTGGAATTGCCGTCGTCACGCATCAAGCTCATCACCACCTTCTGGCCGTCGGGCGAGAAGCGCGGCGCGAAGGTCATGCCGGGGAACTTGCCGACCAGCTCGCGCTGGCCCGTCTCCAGTTGCAGCAGGTAGACCTGCGGCTGGCCACCCTCATAGGACATGTAGGTGATTTCCTGGCGGCTCGGCGAGAAGCGGGGCGTGAGCACGATGGCACCGCCGTTGGAGAGGTAGCGCACGTTGGCGCCGTCCTGGTCCATGATGGCCAGCCGCTTCTTGCGCGCATTCTTCGGCCCGGATTCGTCGACGAAGACCACGCGGGTGTCGAAATAGCCCTTCTCGCCGGTCAGCCGTTCGTAGATGGCGTCCGCGATGATGTGGCCGATGCGGCGCTTGTTGGCGCTGTTGGCGAAGAACTGCTCGCCCGCAAGCTGCTGGCCGGCGAAGGTGTCCCACAGCCGGTATTCTGCGCGAATGCGGCCGTCCGCCTCCTGGCTGACGCGGCCGGTCACCAGCGCCTGCGCGTTGATGACCTTCCAGTCGTCGAAGCGCGGCGCCGTATCGGGATTGGAGATCTTCTCGATGAAGGCCGCCTTGTCGATGGGCGCGAACAGGCCCGAACGCTTGAGGTCGGCGGTGACGATGCCGGAGATTTCGGCGCCGAGGCCGGCTCCCTCGAAATCGGTGATGGCGATCGGCAGCGGCTCGATCGTGCCCTTGTTGACGTCGATCTCGACCAGGGCATGCGCCGGCAGCGTGACGAGCGCACTCATGCCCGAGGCGAGCGCACCGATCATCATGAGCGTGGTGAGGAATTTCTTCATGGCTTGGGCCTCGTTTTCTGGCGGGCGGACGGGCGGGCTGGCTGATTGGTCAGAACATGTCGCTCGGGTCGAAATTGACCACGATCTCGGACCATGTGTCGTATTTGTCGGACGGCAGGTTGAACGGCGCGCATTTCTGCACGGCGCGCACGGCCGATTCGGCGGCGGTTCGGCCGGGACCCGACGCCGCGCCGCCCTTGACGACCTGCGGGCGGTCCTGCAACTGGCCGGACGGATCGAGGTGGAACTTCACCGACACCTTCAGCGTCTCGGCGTCGTCGACGCCGGCCGGGATGCTCCAGCAGCCGCCGAGCTTCTGGCGCAGCGCGTCCATCTCGTTTTGCGACAGCTTGTCGCCGCCGGTGTTCTTTTCGCCGCCGAGCGAGGCCTGCTGGCTCGAGCGCTTGGCGCCGCCGCCGGAGGCCTTCTCCTTGTTGAGCAGCGCCGAGATCTTGTCGTCGAGCGACTTGTCCTGCGACGACTGCCTGGAGGAGGCTTCCTTCACCGGCTTGTCGGAATCCTTGCGCTCCGGCGCCTTGGCCGTCTCGGCCGGCGCGGGCTTGGGCCGGGCGTCCGGCGCCGGCGCCTGGTCCGGCAGCTGGACATCCTGCTGCGGCTGCTCGGCAGCGATCGCCTCGGCCACCGCATCGGGTTTCTGGGGCGTCGGCTCGGGCTGCTTGACCGGCGCGGGCTTGGCTTCGGCCTGCTTGGCGGGATCTGGCTTGACCTGTTCGTTCGGCTGCGGCTGCGGCGCGACTTCGGTGGCCGGCGGCGGCTTCGGCGCCTCCTTCGGCTTCGGCACGTCCTCTTCCCTTGGCTTTTCCACCGGGGTGGGCGCCGGCGGCGGCGCGGAGCTGCTCTGCACCGGCTTGGCCTTGGCTTCCGGCGTCGGCGGCTTGTCGGTGTCGACGCTGTTGTCGCCGGTCTTCTGCGCGTCGGCCACGATGTCGGGGCGCTTGGTCGGCGTCGGTGCCGGCTTGTCGCGCATCGTCGCCTTCTTGTCGCCTTCCTGGATCTGGGTCAGCGCGCTGACGGGCACGATGTCGACGGGCAACGACTCCACGTCAGCGACGTCGAAGGCCGAGGGCGCCTTCAGCGACAGCAGGCCGAAACCCAGCGCCACCGCATGCAAGATCACCGATGTGGTGAGACCCGCGCGCATTTCCGTCTTACTGATCCTGTTCCTGTAGCGTCACCAGGCCGATGTTCTTGAAGCCGGCGGCCGAGATGCGCGCCATCACCTTCATCACCGTGCCGTAGTCGGCAATCTTGTCACCGCGCACATAGATGCGCTCCTCGTAGCCCGTCTTGGCGATGGCCTGCAGCTTCGGCACCACCTCCTCGATCGGAATCTCGGTCTCCTGCACGTAGACCTTGCCTTCCGGATTGATCGAAACGGTGATCGGCTGGGTATCCGAGTTCATCGCCTTGGCCTGCGTGTCGGGCAGGTCGATGGGCACGCCGACGGTCAACAGCGGTGCCGCCACCATGAAGATGATGAGCAACACCAGCATGACGTCCACCATCGGTGTCACGTTGATTTCCGACATCAGGCTGTGATGGCGGCCGCGCCGCCTGTGGCCGCGCCCGCCACGTCCCGAGCCGCCCGCGCTGACTGACATTCCCATGATCGTTCCTCAGGCTGCCCTGGCCACGACTTTCTCATCGATTTGGCGCGAGAGTATGGCGGAGAACTCGTCGGAGAAGCCCTCCATGCGCACCGCCAGCTTGCTGGCATCGGACGACAGCTTGTTGTAGGCGATGACGGCGGGGATGGCGGCGAGCAGGCCGATGGCCGTCGCCAGCAGGGCTTCCGCGATGCCCGGCGCCACCACCGAAAGGCTGGTGTTCTTCGACGCCGCGATGGCCTGGAACGAGGTCATGATGCCGACCACCGTGCCGAACAGGCCGATGAAGGGCGCCGCCGAGCCGATGGTGGCGAGGAAGCCGAGGCGTCCCTCCAGCTTTTCCATCTCGCGCGTCAGCGCCAGGTCCATCGCCTTGTCGATGCGCGTCTGCAGGCCAAGCGGCGACTTGGCGCCCTTCTCGAAGCTTTTCTTCCACTCGCGCATGGCGGCGACGAAGATGGCGCCCATGCCGGTCGTCTTGCGGTCGGCCAGCGTGCGGTAGAGCTCCTCCAGCGACTGGCCCGACCAGAACACCTGCTCGAAGCGGTTGAGCGAGATGCGCATGCGGGCATAGGCGATCAGCTTGTCGACGATGATCGCCCAGGTCCAGATCGAGGCACCGAGCAGGCCGAGCATGACCAGCTTGACCACCCAGCCGGCTTGCATGAACAGCGCCCAGATCGACAGCGACGCCGTCGGTTCGGCGAGTGCGATGTTTTCCATTCCTTAAGATCCCTAAGATTTTCCGGGCGTGGCTCGCGGCTGGCCCATGGCGCTCTACCTTGTGTGGTCCCGTTCGCCCAAAGCTTCCGGAAACGTCCCAAATGCGCCGTTCGCGGCGTTTTTTAGGGCAAATATTGGTGAAAGGAAGGCGTCGATGCCTTCCATTTTCGCCGATCCCTTCATGAACCGTTATGGTTAAGGATCGGTTATGGCGAGAAACGGGCCGCGCAATCGTATACGGCGCTGTCCCCTCTCCGTCCCGGCTTCGCCAAGCCACCCCCAACGGGGGGAGGAACCCAAGCTGGAGAAGCGTCGGCATTGCCACAGCAGTTCCTCCCCCGTTGGGGGGAGGTGGCGCGCGAAGCGCGGCGGAGAGGGGTAATGCGCCCTATGCGACGGCTTTGCCCTCAACTCAGGGCAGCAGCTACGCCGGCATGAACGCCTTGATCCATTCCTTCGGGAAGCGTCGGGGCCGGCCGCCCTCGCCGACGATGGCCGCCTCGACCTTCGCCCGCACAAGCACCTCTCCGGCACGGCTCAATTCCTGCGCCATGAAGATGCGCGCGCCGGAAATCCTTTCGGTGCGGGTATCGACGGTGACGATGTCGTCGATGCGCGCCGGCTGGACGAAGTCGATCTCCATGCGCCGCACCACCCAGGCGATTCGCTCGCCATGCTTGCCGGCAAGGAGTTCCGTGTGATGGACGCCCGCCAGCCTGAGGAAATCGGACCGGCCGCGCTCGAGGAATTCGAGATAGCGGGCATGATAGACGACGCCGGAGAAATCGGTGTCGGCATAGTAGACCCGTGCCATCAACCGATGGCCGGTCGGCGTCAGCGCGCCGTTCAGCCCGCCGGTCAGTTCCTGTTCGTTCGGTTCGGGAACGGTGCTCACGGCTCTTCCTGGAACAGGCTGATCTGCTGCTGGGCGAGATCCTTCGGCGCCTCCAGCCCGAGATGACGCCAGGCGTTCGCCGTCAGCACGCGCCCGCGCGGCGTGCGCTGGATGAAGCCCTGCTGGATCAGATACGGTTCGATGATGTCCTCGATGGCGTCGCGCGGCTCCGACAGGCCGGCGGCGATCGTCTCGATGCCGACCGGCCCGCCGCCGAAATTGCCGGCGATCATGGAAAGATAGCGGCGGTCGAGGGCATCCAGCCCCAGCGCATCGACTTCCAGCCGCGACAGCGCCTCGTCGGCGACTTTGCGCGAGACGATATCGGCGCCGGCGACGGAGGCGAAATCGCGCACCCGCCGCAAGAGCCGGCCGGCGATGCGTGGCGTGCCGCGCGCGCGCCGTGCGATCTCCAGCGCGCCGTCGTCGCCGAGCGGCATGCCGAGGATGCGGGCGCCGCGCCGCACGATCAGGTCGAGCTCCTCGACGGTGTAGAAGTTCAGCCGGACCGGGATGCCGAAGCGGTCGCGCAGCGGATTGGTGATGAGGCCGGCGCGGGTCGTCGCCGCCACCAGCGTGAAACGGGCGAGATCGATCTTGACCGAGCGCGCCGCCGGCCCCTCGCCGATGATCAGGTCGAGCTGGAAATCCTCCATCGCCGGATAGAGGATTTCCTCCACCGCCGGATTGAGCCGGTGGATCTCGTCGATGAACAGCACGTCGCGGTCTTCGAGATTCGTGAGCAGCGCCGCGAGGTCGCCGGCCTTGGCGATGACCGGGCCGGAGGTGGAGCGGAAGTTGACGCCCATCTCGCGCGCCATGATCTGCGCCAGCGTCGTCTTGCCGAGCCCCGGCGGGCCGACGAACAGCACATGGTCCAGCGCCTCGCCGCGTGACTTCGCCGCCTCGATGAACACTTTCAGGTTGGCGCGCGCCTGCGCCTGGCCGACGAATTCGTCGAGCGCCTGCGGCCGCAGGCTCTGGTCGGCATCCTCGCCGCGCTTTTCCGACGAGATGAGGCGGGGAGCAAGCGTCAAGACAGCAGTTCCATAGACGGGACGCGACGGGCGGCTTCCGCGTCGAAGGTCACGACCGTCGAGCAGCCTGCACGCCGCGCGGAATACGCAATCAAATGATCCGCAAGGTCGCCGCGTTCCGCTTCCGCCACGACGGAAGCCAACATCGTTTCATCTTCAAGGACAATCTCGGCCGCTTCCATAAGCGTTTCGACAAGGGAACGAATGGCCGTTCGATGAAAGCGATAGCGCTGCCGCAAAGCCCAGGCGAATTCGGCCAGCACGACGAGACTCACAAAGGCCGGGTCCTGCGCCGTGCGGGTTCCGAAAAACGCCGCCGCTCTGGCAAACTGATCCTCGTCATCCCGAAGCACGTAGCGAAGCAGGATATTCGTATCGACGGCCTTCATCGCTTTTTGCCGTGGAGTTCGTTCCATTCACGCACGATACGCTCGTCGTCTTCAGCCACGGCCTGACCGATTGCCTCATCGAAATCTTCGAGGGTCGCACCGGCACCGACCGAAGGCTTGCCAAGGATTCCGGCCAGATCGGCCACGCTTCTGTTTTTCGGGCGCGCCACCACCTCTCCATCGCGCACCGACACGAAAAATCGGGTTCCTTCGGACAGGTTCAACTGATCCCGGATTTCCTTCGGGATGGTCAACTGCCCCTTCGAGGACATCGTCGCGAGAATACCCATCGCCTTACCTTTGCGTCCTTTCTTACCCTCTTAACTTAGTAAGTCGCGCTATGCATGGCAAATCCGATCCTACCGCGCCAGTTCCTTCAGGCCGAAGCGGATCAGCTTGGCCGAATCCGCCCCTTCGCCCGCCGTCTTCAAGGCGGCGGCGATGGCGTTGGCGGCGGTGTCGCGCGAATAGCCGAGATTGGTGAGCGCCGAGACCGCGTCCGCCACCGGCGCCGGCGCCACGCCCTCGCCGAGCTCCTGCTTCAGCCCGATCGTGCCGGCAGCGGCGCCGGCGAAGGCCGGCGCCTTGTTCTTCAGTTCGGTGACGATGCGCTCGGCCACCTTCTTGCCGACGCCGGGGGCGCGGCTCACCATGGCGATGTCGCGCAACGCGATGGCGTTGGCGAGGTCGGCGGACGCCAGCGTCGACAGCACGGCCAGCGCCACCTTGGCGCCGACGCCCTGCACGTTGTTCATCAACAGCCGGAACCATTCCCGCTCCAGCGCGGTCTGGAAGCCGTAGAGCCGGATCATGTCCTCGCGCACATAGGTTTCGATGAACAGGACGACGGCTTCGCCCGGTCCCGGCAGCGCCGCAAGCGTGCGCGTCGAGCAATAGGCAACGTAGCCGACGCCATGCACGTCGACGATGCAGTGATCCTCCTCGATCTCTTCCACCGTTCCCTTGAGCTTGCCGATCATGATGGTGCCTTCAGGGATGGGTGTCGGGAGCGATCACGTCTACGGTCGGAAAGTAGGTGCGGTAGCCGGCCGGATCGCGCGTCACGATCGGGTAGCCGCGTACCGCGGCATGTCCGCCTATGAGGAAATCCGGCAGAACCTGTTCCCGACCGCCACCGCGCTGGCGATACAGCCGAAAAGCCTGTCCGGCGGCGAAAGCCGCCTCCCAAGGGATGTGCTCGCGCAGGAATTCCTCGGGGTCCAGAGCCGCCTCCACGGTTTCGATGTCCCGATAACGATAACTGAACTCGGCGAAAATGATCGGATTGATCACCAGTTCGCCCGCATGCCGTTCGAGCTGCCCTTGCGACCAGCCTCTCCATTCCGGATCGTCATAGGCTATGTCGATCAGAACGTTGGTGTCGACCAGAACAGGCATGCTACCGGTCTCGCGTGGCGCGCATGACATCGTCGGCGCTGATCGCCGGATCGCCGGTCTTCTCCAGTTTCCTCAAGGCCGCCAGAAATCGGTCAAGCCTCGCCTTGTTGGCAACGGTCTCGGTCCTTTCCGCAGATTCGATCACCAACCTTCCACCTTCCAGATGGATCGACACGTCCCCGTTGGGCCGGATGCCGGCGAGGTCGCGCAAATATTTGGGAATGGTGATCTGACCCTTCTCGGAAACCCGCATGGACGATCCCTTTGGACAACTTCTTCCTACATATTCAAACCGACGGAACATGTAAAGAACATTTGGTGTCGACGCGTGCAGGGCGCGTCCCTGCCCTACCCCGCCAGCGCGATCCGGTACGCCGCGCTCTGCCGGTGATGCGCATGGCAGATGGCGATGGCCAGCGCGTCGGCGGAATCGGCGCTGTCGAAGGAGGCTTTCGGCAGAAGCACCTTCACCATCAACTGGATCTGCTGCTTGTCGCCGTGGCCGACGCCGATGACGGCCTTCTTGACCGCGTTCGGCGCATATTCGGCGACCACGAGCCCGGCCCGCGCCGGCACCAGCATGGCGATGCCCCGCGCCTGGCCGAGCTTCAGCGTGGCGGTGGCGTCCTTGTTGACGAAGGTCTGCTCGACCGCCGCCTCATGCGGCGCCGTCCGCTCGAGCACCTCGGCCAACCCGTCGTGCAACTGGCACAGCCGCGCGGCCAGCGCCGCCTTGTCGTCGGACCGAACCGTGCCGGCAGCGACGAAACGCAACGCGTTGCCGGCGCTCTCGACGACGCCCCAACCGGTGCGCCGCAGGCCCGGATCGATGCCGATGATGCGAATCGCTTCGTTCATGCCGACGACTCTACCTCTCCGGCGAGGTCATGCCAGCGGAATGTGAACAAATCGGAAACAGAGAGTCCCAGACGGGCGGGAGGCGCTCAGCCGCGCGCGAAGGCGGTATTGAGCAGCGTGATCTGGTCGGAAACGGGGTTGCTGCGGCCCGCGATCGACGGCAGCGCGGCCCTGGCCCCCGCCCCGTAGACCTCGTCGTCCATGCGCCGGACCAGCGCCTGTAGGCGTAGCGAGCGCGTGACGAGATCGACGAAATCGGTCGGCAATTCGGTCCAGCCGGCCACGTCCTCATGCGCCGAGGCGGTGTCGAGCCTCACCTTCGATTTTTCCGAAGCGACCTGGTCGCGCGTCATCTCGCCCGAATTGGCGGCGCGCTGCAACAGGAGCCAGGAGGCGATCTGCATCAGCCGGGTGGTCAGCCGCATGGATTCGGCGGCGTAGAGGGTCGCCCCCAGCCGCGAAAGCCTCTTGGCCTCGGCGCGACCCTGGCCGTCGAGATACTCGGCCGCCTGTTCAACCAGTCCCATGCCTTCGTTGTAGAGCGGCTTGAAGGACTGCGAGAAAACCCGGCGCTCCGCCAGCTTGACTGTCTTGGCACCGTCCTTCGAAACTTCACTCATGTCCAAGCCACCTGAACCTGTATCGGGCGAGCTGATTCGACCGCCCGCCGCGACCTGCACTTTATACGACCGCACCTCGAAAATGCGCCGCACACGCCGCGAAGGCAAGCGTATGTTTAACAGAGGGTTAACGCGCCGCGCGGCGGCAACGGAACGGCGGCGGGCGGCGGCATAAAAAAAGAGCCGCGGATGAGGCGGCTCTCAGGAGTTTAACAGGGAGGCGTCAAACAAAGTGGCTCCAACCACTCGGTAAGAATCCAGATCACTGGATGGCCCCAGTAAGCACCTGTGAAGGTAAATGAAACCTTAACCGAGCAAAGATTTTTTTACCAAGCCGAGCCACGCCGTGCCGATCCGGCACAGTTCACCCCGCTCTCAGGCGCGACTGTAGACCGCCGGCAGCGCGATGAAAGCGAACAGGAACATCGCCGCATAAAACCCCATCGATCCGATGCCGGTGACGGCCTCCATCGCCTCGTTGCCGGCCAAAAGCAGATAGAGGCCGACGACGAGCGCGACGCCGCTGACCGCCGTCAGCCAGAAATGAACCGTCGCCAGTGTCCTGCCGGCCGCTGCGGGAAACAGGTGGTAGAAGAAGGCGAAAACCGTAGACATGAGCCAGCCCGCCACCATGATGTGCGCGTGCGTTGGCATCTGGCCATGATCTTGGCTGATCGCCATGTGGATGCCGAGCGCCATGCCGCACAAGGCGTAGATGATCGCCAGCGTGAAGAAGTTCCTTGCCACCCCTTGCATGTTCGTTCTCCGTTGTCTGTCCGATGGGCAATGAGCCTGTCGTCCGCGCCGCCATGGATGCGGCCTTGCTGCCTGTAAGCCGGCCGTGTTTCCGAGGAATGCCGTGCCGCGTCCCCCTGCGCTTCCGACCTCGTTACATTAGCACAATCTGATTCTGACGTAACGGCATCCGGCACGTCCTCCGCCTTTTTGCCGCCGCGTTGCGGAAACGCCCGGTCGAGCCGGCCGGCATCGTTCGGATACACGGGCGGTGCTAGACGCCCGGCCCTCGACGGTATCGGCCGCCACCGATCATCCGCCACAACAACAAGGATGAACGAAATGGACTGGTATTCCCTGGTAAAATTCCTGCACGTCGTCGCGGCCGTGGTGTGGGTCGGCGGTGGCTTTGCGCTGGCGCTGCTGGCGCTTCGGGCCGAGCGCGCCAGCAACGTCGAGGCGATGCTGGTGGCGATGCGCGCCACCGGGGAACTCGGCAATCGGCTGTTTGCGCCGATGTCGCTGCTCACCCTCGCCTTCGGCCTCGTCCTGTGCTGGTTCTGGGTCGGCTTTTCCGACCTGTGGATCCTCATCGGCCTGGCCGGCTACTTCACCACCTTCACCATCGGCATGACCGTTTTCGGCCCCACGGCCGCGAAGATGGCGGCCCTGATCGCGCAGGAAGGCGTGACGCCGCAAGCGCTTGCCCTCGGCCAGCGCATGCCGCGCTTCGCCCGCATCGACTACAGCGTCATGCTGGTCATCGTCGCCGATATGGTGCTGAAGCCGACCGCGAGGGACCTGGGCATTCTTCTAGGGATGGCCGCTGTGCTGGCGGCCGGCATCGCGCTCGCGGCGACGGCCGGAACGCGCGGCCTGGACCCGGCACCAGCCGCCTGAGAGAGGCCGGCGGTTCGCCGCCGGCCGTGTTCCGCTATTCGCCCTTGCCCCCGTCGCGGACCATGTCGCGCAACAGGAACTTCTGGATCTTGCCGGTCGAGGTCTTCGGGATTTCGGCGAAGATCACCGCCTTCGGCACCTTGAAGCGGGCGAGCAGCGAGCGGCAATGGTCGAGGATCTCGGCCTCGGTCGCCGTCTTGCCCGGCTTCAGTTCGACATAGGCGACCGGCACCTCGCCCCATTTGTCGTCCTGCCTTGCCACGACGCCGCAGGCCGCCACCGCCGGATGCTTGTAGAGCACGTCCTCTACCTCGATGGAGGAGATGTTCTCGCCGCCGGAGATGATGATGTCCTTCGAGCGGTCCTTGATCTGGAGATAGCCGTCCGCGTGCATGACGCCGAGGTCGCCGGAATGGAACCAGCCGCCGGCGAAGGCCTCGTCGCTCGCCTTGCGGTTCTTGAGGTACCCCTTCATGACGATGTTGCCGCGGAACATCACCTCGCCGATGGTCTCGCCGTCGCGCGGCGTCTCTTTCATCGTCTCGGGGTCCATGACGGTGAGCCCTTCGAGCGCGGCATAGCGCACGCCCTGGCGCGCCTTCTTCGCCGTGCGGGCGCCCTTGTCCAGCCCGTCCCATTCGCCGTGCCACTCGTTCACCACGGCCGGCCCGTAGGTCTCGGTCAGCCCGTAGAGATGGGTGACGGCGAAGCCGGCGTCGGCCATGCCGGAAAGCACCGCTTCCGGCGGCGGGGCGGCGGCGGTGTTGAAGGTGACGGTCTGCGGAAACTCGCGCCGGTCCTCCGCGCGCGCGTTGATGAGCAGCGACATCACGATCGGCGCCCCGCACAGATGCGTCACGCCATGGTCGGCAATGGCGTCGTACATCGGCTTCGCCCGCACCCAGCGCAGGCACACATGCGTGCCCGCCTGCACGGCAAGCGTCCACGGGAAGCACCAGCCGTTGCAGTGGAACATCGGCAGCGTCCACAGGTAGACGCAGTGTTTCTGCATCCCGGCATGGATCGTGTTCGTATAGGCCATCAGCGCGGCGCCGCGATGGTGATAGACGACACCCTTGGGGTTGCCGGTCGTGCCGGACGTGTAGTTGAGCGAGATCGCGTCCCACTCGTCGTCCGGCATCGACCAGGAAAAATCCTCGTCGCCGGAAGCGACGAAATCCTCATAGTCGAGGCTACCGATGCGCCCGCCCTTCGCATAGGGCGCGTCCTCTGCATAATCGGGATCGTCGTAGTCGATCACCAGCGGTTTCACCTTGGCCGAGGCCAGCGCCTCCTTGACCACGCCGGAAAACTCGCGGTCGACGATCAGCAGCTTCGTCTCGGCATGGTCGAGCTGGAAGGCGATGACAGCCGCGTCTAGGCGGGTGTTGAGGCAGTGCAGCACGGCCTTGACCATCGGCACGCCGAAATGCGCTTCCAGCATCGGCGGCGTGTTTGAGAGCATCACCGTGACCGTATCGCCCTTGCCGATGCCCGTCTTCGCCAGCGCCGAGGCGAGTTTCAGCGAGCGCCGCCAGAAGGTGCGATAATCGATGCGCTGGCTGCCGTGGATGATGGCGATGTGCGCGGGGAACACCTTCGCCGCCCGCTCCAGATAGGTGATCGGCGTCAGCGGCTGATAGTTCGCCGCGTTCTTGTCGAGATCGATATCGTAGGGACTGGCCATCCGGCCCTCCTGAAACCTCTGCCGCTCCCAGGCGAAGCCGGCCTTGCCTTCATCCTATACTCAGGATGGCATGCCCTAGAAAAGCCCGCCGATGCTGTCCCACAAAAGCTTGACGGCGACGATGCCCACCGTCGCATAGGTAAAGGGGTAGAAGACCGCGGGCCGCATGCGCCGCACCAGCCAGGCGCCGGCCATCGTCGCCAGCGGCGCCAGGGGCATCAAAGCCAGCGAGGCCGTCAGGTTGGCCGCGTCGAACTGGCCGAGAGCGAAATAGGGAATGAGCTTCAGCGCATTGGTGATGGCGAAGAAGATCGCCGTCGTGCCCGACAGCACCTTCGGGTCGAGCCGGATCGGCAGGGCGTAGACCTGGAAGGGCGGGCCGCCGACATGGGCGACGAAGGAGGTGAAGCCCGAGACCGTGCCCCAGAACCCGGCGGCGATGCGGTTCGGCGATGCCCGGTGGTCGGCGCCATGCCGCAATTGCGTGTAGACCCAGCGCAGCACGAAGACGAGCGCAACCGCCCCGACGATCAGCCGCACCGCCTCCTGAGTCACCAGCGCCGCCGTCAGCCAGCCGAGCCCGATGCCGAGAACCGCGCCCGGCAGCATGTCGGCCAGCGTCCGGCGGTCGTAGACGCCCCACCACGTCCATACCGCCGCGACGTCCATCAGGCACAGGATGGGCAAGAGGATCGCCGCCGCCTGCACCGGCGGCATCACCAGTGCCATCAGCGGCACGCCGACGAAGCCGATGCCGCCGCCGAAGCCGCCCTTTGACAGACCGACCAGCAGCACCGCCGGAACGGCAGCGGCATAGAACCACGGGTCGCTGAGCAGATCGATCATGGAGGGAGGACTGCTTGAGAAAGTGCGGCCGCCCTCATAACCGGATTCCGCCCGCACCGCGATAGCAAATAGCAATATGCGTCTTCCGGCCTGTTGCCGCGTCGACGGCCCGCCCCTATGCATCGGCGGCAAGTTTCGTGGAAGGAAGAGCATCATGGCAGACATCGCTTTTCGCCGGGCCGTGCGGGCCGACATACCGGCCATCGTCGCCATGCTGGCCGACGATCCGCTGGGCGCCGCGCGCGAGGACGCCTCGACGCCCGGCGCACCGGCCTATCAGGATGCCTTCAGCGCCATCGACGCCGACCCCAACCAGTTCCTCGCAGTGATGACCCTGGACGGCACCGTCGTCGGCACGCTGCAACTCACCTTCATTGCGGGCCTGTCGCGCAAGGGCGCGCTGCGCGGCCAGATCGAGGCGGTGCGGGTCTCCGCCGGCCACCGTGGCGAGGGTCTTGGCCAGCGCCTGTTCGAATTGGCGATCGAAGAATGCCGCGCCCGCGGCTGCCGTACCGTGCAGCTGACGACCGACAGGTCGCGCGCCGACGCGCATCGCTTCTACGACCGGCTCGGCTTCGAGGCGAGCCATATCGGCTACAAGCTCACGCTCTGAGCGCGCCTGTTCAAGCGCGGCACTTTGCTCTATGCCGCAATGCAACCATCTTCGCCTCGCATAGGCGGAATCCGATTTGAGCCGCCGCATGAACCAGACGCCGATCCCGAACCGCTGCCGCATCGTGCTGATCGCCCCGCCGGGCGCCGACGCCGAACGCCTCGCCACCGCCTTTGCCGGCGGCGACGTCGCCTCGCTGATCCTGCCGCGCAACGGGCTGGACGACGCCGCCTTCCAGGCGCTGGCCGAAAAGGTCGTGCCGGCGGCGCAGGCGGCCGGTGCCGCAGTCATCGTCGAAGGCGACACCCGCATTGCCGGGCGCGTGCGGGCCGACGGCATCCACATCGAATCCGGCAAGGCCGATCTCGCCGAGGCCGTCGAACGTTTCCAGGACAAGATGGCCGTCGGCACCGGCGGCGCCAAGACGCGCGACGAGGCGCTGGAGCTGGGCGAGGAGCGGCCCGACTACATCTTCTTCGGCCGCTTCGGTTACGACACGCAGGCCGAGCCGCATCCGCGCAACCTCAACCTCGGCCGCTGGTGGGCGGAGATGATCGAGATCCCCTGCATCGTCATGGCCGGCTCGGACCTCGCCTCGGCCGCCGCCGTCGCCGAAACCGGTGCCGAGTTCGTCGCCCTTTCCGCCGCCGTCTACGGCGACGGCATCGATCCGCGCGAGGCGGTGGCGCGCGCCAACGCGCTGCTCGACGCGCAGGCGCCGCGCTTCGAGGATTGACGATGCGGCTGGTCCTCGCCGTTCCTCTCCTGCTCGCCGCCGCCCAGGCGGGGGCGACCGAACCGGCAAAGGCGCCGACGCCTCCAGCCGCTCAGGCGCCGCCGACCCAGACCATGCCGGTCGCTGCTGCGCCCGAACCCTTCATACCCGACGTCGCGCCGCCCACAACCGCGCCGCCGCCCCCCGGTGAGCAGCCGGACGCGTCCCGCTTCGGCGAACCGCGCATCACCATCATCAAGCCGATCGCCAATCCGCTGCCGCAGCCGGCGACGACCGACGAGCCGCCGGCCGACACCGTCGATCCGTCGCGCTTCGGCGCCCGCCAGCCGGACGCCGCCTACGGCGCCTTCCAGCGCGGCCTCTACAAGACCGCCTACAACCTCGCTTTGGTGCGCGCCAAAAACGGCGACCCCGCCGCCCAGACGCTTGTCGCCGAGATCCTTTCGCGCGGACTGGGCGTGCCACTGAACGCCGCCGAGGCGGCGAAATGGTATCAGCGCGCCGCCGAGCGCGGCATTCCCGAAGCGCAGTTCCAGTACGCGCTGATGTTGATCGACGGCACCTACGTGAAGAAGGACCGCAAGGAGGCGCACGCGCTGATGCAGGCCGCCGCCGAGGCCGGCAACACGCTGGCGCAGTTCAACTTCGCCCAGTTGCTGGTCGAGGAAGACAGCGGCGATGCCGGCCTTGCCCGCGCCGCGCCCTACTACGAGCGCGCCGCCGAGGCGGGTCTGCCCGACGCGCAATATGCGATGGCGCAATTCTACGCCAACGGCGTCGGCGGCAAGAAAGAGGACGACGTCAAGGCGCGTACGTTGCTGGTCCAGGCCGCGCGCCAGAACTACGACACCGCTGAGATCGACCTCGCGCAATGGCTGATCGACGGGCGCGGCGGCAAGCGCGACCTCAAGGCCGGTTTCCAGTGGATGAAGCGGGCGGCCGATGGCGGCAACGTCGCCGCGCAGAACCGGCTGGCCAAGCTCTATATGGCCGGCATCGGCGTCGAGCCGGATTCGAACCTTGCCGCCGCCTGGTACATCGTCGCCCGCCGCGCCGGGCTGATCGACGACCAGATGGAGGATTTCCTCGCCGGCCTGACCGAGGAGGAAACCCGGCTGGCGCTGCAAAAGGCCAACCGGCTGCGCTGAAGCCCGGCAACGCCATTGCGCCGCTCTCTTGCCAGTGCGGGCGATTTGTGGTCTTGGAGGCGCCGAAATCGCCCTTTTCGGCGCAATCTCCTTTTTCTCAACCTTTTTGCAGCAGGCATCGATGGCCAAGATCAGCGGCAATGAAATCCGTCCCGGCACCGTCGTCGAGCACGACGGCGGCCTGTGGGTGGCGGTCAAGACCAACACGGTGAAGCCCGGCAAGGGCGGCGCCTACAACCAGGTCGAACTGAAGAACCTCATCACCGGCACCAAGCTGAACGAACGCTTCCGTTCCGCCGAGACGGTCGAGCAGGTGGACCTCGAATACAAGGACTTCTCCTTCCTCTACGAGCAGGGCGAGGCGTTGGTGTTCATGGACACCGAAAGCTACGAACAGCTCGAACTGCAGAAGGATTTCGTCGGCGAGCGCGCCGCCTTCCTGCAGGACGGCATGATGGTGACCGTGCGCCTCTACGGCGAGACGCCGATCGGCGTATCCCTGCCCGACCAGGTCGTGCTGTCGATCACCGAGGCCGATCCGGTGGTGAAGGGACAGACCGCCGCGTCCTCCTACAAGCCGGCCATCCTGGAAAACGGCATCCGCGTCCTGGTGCCGCCCTTCATCGAGGCGGGCGAACGCATCCTGGTCGATACCAACGAGATCACGTATCTGCGCAGGGCGGATTGAGATCAAGACAGTAAGGCAATAGGGCAGTAGGGAAAAGCGGAGCGTCTGTTTCCAGCGCCTCACTCTACACATACTGCCTTGTTGCCACCGCCTGCCCTAACCAACGAAAGACCCTTCCCATGGCCCGTTCAGCCCTCCTCAACGTCATGGTCCAGGCGGCGATGAAGGCCGGCCGCTCGCTGTCGCGCGATTTCGGCGAGGTACAGAACCTCCAGGTGTCGATGAAAGGTCCCGGCGACTATGTCAGCCAGGCAGACCGCAAGGCCGAGGACATCATCTTCGCCGAACTGTCGCGCGCGCGGCCGGGCTACGGCTTCCTGATGGAGGAGCGCGGCGCCGTCTCCGGTGACGACGACCAGCACCGCTGGATCGTCGACCCGCTCGACGGCACCACCAATTTCCTGCACGGCATCCCGATCTTCTCGGTCTCCATCGCGCTGGAGCGGCAGGGCCAGATCGTCGCCGGCGTCGTCTACAACCCGGCCATGGACGAGCTCTACACAGCCGAGCGCGGCGGCGGCGCCTTCCTCAACGACCGCCGCCTGCGCGTCGCCGCGCGCACGAAGCTTTCCGACGCGGTGATCGGCTGCGGCGTGCCGCATCTCGGCCGTGGCCGCCACGGCAATTTCCTCATCGAGCTGCGCAACGTCATGGCCGAGGTTTCCGGCATCCGCCGCCTCGGTTCGGCCGCCCTCGACCTCGCCTACGTCGCCGCCGGCCGCATGGACGGCTTCTGGGAAGACGGCCTGTCGGCCTGGGACATCGCCGCCGGCATGCTCCTGATCCGCGAGGCGGGTGGCTTCGTCTCCGACCTGAACGGCGGCCAGACGATGCTGGAGAAGGGCGCTCTTGTCGCCGGCAACGAGGCGATCCACCGCGCGTTATTGAAGACGGTCACCAAGCCGCTGAAATAGCTCCCGGCGACGCGGACGAGCCGCCGCCATTAGCGCGGCTAAACCGACGCGATGAGGCCTGCCGCCTCCGCCACCAGGTCGCCATTGTCCCGCGCCTGCCTGCCGTCCGGCAGCACCGGCGTATCCTCCAGTCCCGTCCTGATGCCATGGCCGCGCGAGACGGCCCGCCGGTTCACCGCCCATGAGGCGATGCCGTCGCCGTGATGGACCTGTTCGAGGGCGATGCCGGCGTCTGTGACGATGGCTTCCATCGTCGCGGCAAGCTGCAATGCTTCCTGCGGGTCGGCGGCGAGCGGTTCGATCAGCACCCGCCGGCAGTGCTTGGCCAGTCCCGAGGCGACGAACAGGCGCGCATCCCGTTCGGCAAGCAGACCCGCCTCGATCCCGACACCGCGGTCGAGCAACATGCCACAAAGGGCGAGGATGCCGTCCTCGCCCTGGTTGGCCGTCACCAGGTCGGGCAGCTCGGTCCACTCTGAAATACGCCGAAAGCGCCTCCCGGCATCGGCGTCGATCGCCGCCGACGTCGTCAGCGAAATGGAAATGCCGGGACAGGCAGCGCGGATGGCACGCAGCATGCGCGCGCAATCGGCCGCATCGAAGGTCTCCCGGCCATCCGCGTCGAAAGCATGGACGTGCACCGACTGCGCGCCCGCCGCGACTGCGATGCGCGCCTGTTCCGCAATGGCTTCCGCCGTGCGCGGCGCGGCGGGATGAACCCGGTCGCCGTTCAGCGCCGCCTGCAGGAAAAGCCCGTCTTTTCTGACGCCCATGGCGCATACTCCCGTCTGAAACCGGGCAGCCTACCACTTCACCATGCCAAGCGTGTCAGGAGTGAGCGACATGCCGGCGGGCGCGTCGCAAAACGGCAACAGGCAACTGGCATGGTCGATGCTTGTCCACCACATGAGGGACGGGCAGGCCCGACATGACCGCAAAAGAGACACAAGTGGCACCGCATATTCCCTTCATGGGACGCTGGCACTATTCGCGCGCCGAGCTGATCGCCGACGGCATCGTCCATGCGGTGGGCATCGTCCTGGCGATCGCCGCCGGCTCCGCCATGCTCGTGCTTGCCGCCTCCCACGCCGGGCCGGGCGAATACATCGCCGCTGTCTTCTACGTCGTATCGCTCTTGACGGTGCTGTCCGTCTCGCTCGCCTACAATCTGTGGCCGCTCGACTCGCCGGCCAAATGGGTGCTCAGGCGCTTCGACCATTCGGCCATCTACCTTCTGATCGCCGCGACCTACACGCCCTTCCTTGCCCAGATCGGCAATTCGCCGCTGGCCGGCTGGATGATCGTCCTGGTTTGGGCGGCGGCCGCCGCCGGCATCGCCATCAAGGTGCTTCTGCCCGGCCGCTTCGACCGGCTGGCCATCGTCTTCTATCTCGCCATCGGCTGGAGCGGGCTGGTTCTGGCGGGTCCCTTGGTCGAAACGCTGCCGCCCGCCGCGCTGGCGCTCATCGTCGCCGGCGGCATCGTCTACTCCTGCGGCGTCATCTTCTTCGTCTGGAAGGGCCTGCGCTTCCACAACGCGCTGTGGCACGGCTTCGTCGTCACCGGCGCCACCTTGCATCTGGTGGCGATGTTCGACGCACTCGTCTTCAGCCGGCTGTAACGCGCTCGTCGGCCTGCCGCGACGGGCTGAAAAGCCGCCGCATCGGACCGTCGGCCACCGCCGTGCCGAGCCCGATCAGCACGGCCAGAAGGCCGAGCGCCGGCAACAGCAGCGGCTGCGGGATAAGCGCCGGGCCACCGGCGGCGACGAAAGCCATCACCACAAGGCCGTGCAACAGGTAGATCGACAGCGAACGCTCGCCGAACCAGCGCAGCAGCATCGCCCTGCCCGGCACGATGGCGGAAAAGCCGAGCACGGCGGCGGCGCTGAGCGCCAGTATGCCCATGCGGGCCAGCGCCGGATGGGCGGACTGGGCGCCGCCGTTGGCGTAGTCGTGGCTGCCGGTCAGCGCCGACGGTTCGAGCCCCTGCGTCCACCACACCATCACCAATGCCATGGCAAGGGCGAACATGAGCGCAAAGACGCCGCCATGCCGGCGCGCCAGCGCGACGAGGTCCGCGCCGTAGAGATGGCCGAGCACGAAGAAGGGCAAGAAATACAGCGTCCGCGAGACGCTGAGCGAATAGCCGATGCCGTCGTCGTAGCCCGCCGCGACCGACAGGGCGAAGGCCGCGACCAGTCCGGCCGGCGAGGCGAACAGCGGCAGGAGCAGGCGCCAGCAGATCATGCTGGCGATGAACCACAACAGCCAGTAGGGCGTGAGCGCAGAGTATTCGTACCAGCCCGTCAGCCGCCCCATGCCGATATAAAGAGGCTGGAACAGCGCGAGCGGCAACACCAGCGTCCACACGATCTTGCGGTAGTCGCGCCGGCCCAGCGTCTCGCGGGCGAACGCTCCGGCCAGAAAAACGAAAAGCGGCATGTGGAAGCTGTAAATCCCGACATAGGCCGCTTGCAGGATCGGCGATTCGAACGACGGCTTCTCGATGAGATGCCCGAAGACGACTAATAATATACCGGCCCCACGAAGGGCATCAAAATGCGCGTCGCGTCTCTTGCTTACTTTGGTCATCTGTATAAATGCACGATCTCGTCATTGGTTCTATCTGCCACGCTTCCGCCGAGAATCAGTTGTTCATAAAATCAACCTATAGGGGCGATATGATGGCATCGAATAGAACGATCGCCGCACACAGCCCGAACGGCTTTCAATTTCGCCGGAATTCCGAGTAGAGTTGCCGCCGAACTCGCTGCGGAATCGGAACGGAAGACGCATGGCCCTTCTCAGATCGTTCGGCATAGGTGGGCGTTCCGACGTCCTCAGCTACGACCCCCACAGGCTGTCCAGCCCGCAGGTGTTCGTGCTGACGATGGTCATCTTCCTCGCCATCGTCGCCTTCATCGGCGTCATCCTCACCCGCCAGATATCGACGGCCTTCGTCACCAATCCGGGCCTCAACGGGTTGATCCTCGGCGTGCTGGCCGTCGGCATCCTGCTCGCCTTCGTGCAGGTCGGGCGGCTGTTCCGCGAAGTGCGCTGGGTCAATTCCTTCCGCGCCGGTTCCGAGACGACCGAGCCGGTGCTCCTGGCACCGATGAAGGCGATGATCGGCCGCTCCTCGGCCGTCGCCTTTTCCGCCTCCTCGATGCGCACGATGCTCGATTCCATCGCGACCCGCCTCGACGAGAGCCGCGACACCTCGCGCTACCTCGTCGGCCTGCTCGTCTTCCTCGGCCTGCTCGGCACCTTCTGGGGCCTGTTGAAGACGATCGGCTCGATCAGCGACACCATCCAGGCGCTCGATCCCGGTTCGGGCGACGCCGCCGCCGTCCTCGATGCCCTCAAGCAGGGGCTGGCGGCCCCGCTGTCCGGCATGGGCACCGCCTTTTCGTCCTCGCTGTTCGGCCTCGCCGGCTCGCTGGTGCTGGGCTTCCTCGACCTGCAGTCCGGCCGCGCCCAGACGCGCTTCTACACCGAGCTGGAGAACTGGCTGTCCTCGGTGACGGACCTGTCCTCCGACATCGCCGTGCCGGAGGCGATGCGGGCCGAGTCCGCCGACGAGATCCGGCTTTTGTCGGAGCGACTGCGCTCCATGCAGGAGAACGGCTCTTCCAACCCGCGCGTCGCCAGCGCCATGGCCAATCTCGCCGACGGCATCTCCGGCCTGGTCAAGAACATGCGCTCCGAGCAGCAGATCATGCGCGACTGGGTGGAGGCGCAGTCGGACGAGCAGAAGGCCATGCGCAACACGCTGGAAAAGATCGCCGACGCCTTGAAGAAGCAAGGGGTCCACTGACTTGGCACTCGCCCGCGCGCGCCGCGCCGACCGCCGCATCGACTATTGGCCGGGCTTCGTCGACGCGCTGTCGACCCTGCTGCTCACCTTCATGTTCCTGCTCTCGGTCTTCGTGCTGGCGCAGTTCCTGCTCAGCCGCGAGATTTCCGGCAAGGACCAGGTGCTGAACCGCCTCAACTCGCAGATCAACGAGCTGACGCAACTCCTGGCGCTGGAGAAGAGCAACACCCAGGACGCGCAGGATTCGTTGGCCAACCTGCAGGCATCGCTGAGCGCCACTGAGGCGGAGAAAAGCCGGTTGGAACAGCTTCTGGCGAAAGGCGCCGGTGCCGGCGAGGCCGCCAATGCGCGCGCCGACGCGCTGTCGGGCGAACTCGACACGGAAAAGCAGGTCAGCCAGCGCGCGCTCAGCCAGGTCGAAATCCTCAACCAGCAGATCGCCGCCTTGCGCAAGCAGATCGCCGCCCTTGAGGACGCCCTGCAGGTTTCGGAGGAGAAGGACAAGGAGTCCAACACAAAGATCGCCGACCTCGGCCGCCGCCTCAACGTCGCGCTCGCCCAGCGCGTGCAGGAACTGAACCGCTACCGCTCCGACTTCTTCGGCCGCCTGCGCGAGATCCTGTCCGACCGCGAGAACATCCGCATCGTCGGCGACCGCTTCGTCTTCCAGTCCGAGGTGCTCTTTCCCACCGGCTCCGACCAGATCAACGACGCCGGCCAGGTCGAGATGAAGAAGCTCGCCGGCGCCATCATCGAGTTGCAGAAGGAAATCCCGCCGGAGATCAACTGGGTGCTGCGCGTCGACGGCCACACCGACAACATCCCGCTTTCCGGCACCGGACGCTACAAGGACAACTGGGAGCTTTCCACCGCGCGCGCCACCTCCGTGGTGAAGTTCCTGATCGAGAACGGCGTGCCGCCGGAGCGCCTCGTCGCCGCCGGCTTCGGCGAGTTCCAGCCGCTCGACCCGGCCGACACCGACGAGGCGCGCTCGAAGAACCGCCGCATCGAGCTGAAGCTCACCGAGCGCTGACCGCCCCTCGCTGCGCTGCCCCCGGGAGCCCGGCACGGCCGTGCCAGGGCGATTGCGGTAACCGTCCGTTATCCTTAACCGGCACTTAACCTGTATGGTTAACAATGCTCCCGAAGCGGTGACTTGGGAGCATGTGGTCATGAGGTACAAAACGGGCATTGTGCTGGCTCTGGCGGCGGCCGCGCTGCTGCCGGCGGCGGCTTTGGCGGCCGACTACGATCCGCCGATCTATGTCGACGAGGCGCCGGAATACGTGCCCGTCGAGGTCGGCTCGGGATGGTATCTGCGCGGCGACGTCGGCTATGCCTTCAAGCGCAACTACAAGAACGAGGCGTTCGCCGCGGACGATGCGCTCATCGACAACGATCTCATCGGCCTTGGCTGGGTCGGGCCGCTCGACACCTTCTCCGCCAGCCGCTCGGAAACGCCTGTCACCGCAAGCATCGGCGTCGGCTACCATTTGAACGACTGGCTGCGCGCCGACGTCACGGTCGGATCGCTTTCGAACGACAAGTATAGCGGCACGTCACATCTGGTCGCCGGCTATCTCGATCCGCCGCTGCTGGTCAATTCGCTCAATGCCGGCGTGTTCAACATGCCCGATTTCGGCTGTCTGGGCTCCCGCACGATCACCACCACGACCACGGCGGTGGACGGAGCCGGCAACCCGGTTGCGGCCCAGTCGGGCACGGCGACCCATACCGATCAGGACTGGCGCCGCGACTGTATAGTCAATGCCACGGCAAAACAGTCCGCTTGGAATGGCCTCGTCAACGGCTATATCGACCTGGGCACCTATTCCGGCTTCACGCCCTATATCGGCGCCGGCGTCGGCTTGCTGCAGACGCGCACGAAAGTGACGGTGGGAGCCAAGTGCGAAAACAGCTCGGCCACCGAGCGCTCCATGGCCGCCAACGCGCTCGGCGGCACGACCACGGTCGAACAGACGGTCGACTTCAGTTGCCGCGCCCCGACCGACGGCAGTGATGTGGCCTCCTACAACAAGACCAGCTACGACTTCATGTACGGTCTTTCGGCCGGCGTCTCCTACCAGCTTTCGAAGAACACCTCGGTGGATCTCGGCTATCAGTATGTCAGCGCGCCGAACGTCAACTACTACACGATCGCCGACGACGGCCTGCACTACAACAAAGGCTACGACATGCACCAGATCAAGGTCGGCCTGCGCTACGACCTCTGGTAGATTGCCCGAACGGCAAACACCTTCATGCGGCGGGCTCAGGCCCGCCGTTTGCTTTCGGCATTTTGGAAAACCATTCTACCTGCGACAGAAACTTTCCCCTTGACGCCGCAGGTCGCCAGGCATATCGCCGTCCGTGGGCCACCCCTCCCCAACGAGGGGCTTACTATCTGGAAGGATAGACCGCGATGACGACGCTTCCCAAGCCCGGACTCCGTCCGGCGAACCCCAATTTTTCCTCAGGTCCCTGCGCGAAACGCCCCGGCTGGTCGGTCGAGGCGCTGAAGGATGCGGCGCTCGGCCGTTCCCACCGTGCCAAAATCGGCAAGAGCAAGCTGGAACGGGCGATCAGCCTGACCCGCGAGGTGCTCCAGGTGCCGGCGGATTACCGCATCGGCATCGTACCGGCCTCCGACACCGGCGCCGTGGAAATGGCGCTGTGGTCGCTGCTCGGCGAACGCGGCGTCGACATGGTCGCCTGGGAATCGTTCGGCGCCGGCTGGATCACCGACGTGGTCAAGCAGCTGAAGCTGGCGGACGTGCGCAGGATCGAGGCCGGCTACGGCGAACTGCCGGACCTCGGCCAGATCGATTTCGACCGCGACGTGGTCTTTACCTGGAATGGCACGACCTCCGGCGTCCGCGTTCCGGACGGCGACTTCATCCCCGCGAACCGCCAGGGCCTGACCATCTGCGACGCCACCTCGGCCGCCTTCGCGCAGCGGCTGGATTTCGAAAAACTCGATGTCGTCACCTTCTCCTGGCAGAAGGCGCTTGGCGGTGAGGGCGCGCACGGCATGCTGATCCTGTCGCCGCGCGCCGTGGCGCGGCTGGAAAGCTACAAGCCGGCCTGGCCGCTGCCGAAGATCTTTCGCCTCACCTCGAACGGCAAGCTGATCGAGGGCATCTTCAAGGGTGAGACGATCAACACACCCTCTATGCTGTGCGTCGAGGATTACCTCGACACGCTGCAATGGGCGAAGAGCATCGGCGGCCTGGACGCGCTGGTTGCTCGTGCCGACGCCAATGCCGCCGCCATCGCCCGCTTCGTCGAAAAGTCGCCCTGGCTAGGCCATCTGGCCGCCGAGCCGGCGACGCGTTCCAACACCTCCGTGTGCCTGTCCATCGTCGACCGGCAAGTGACCGCGCTCGACGCCGATGGCCAGGCCGCCTTCGCCAAGGGCTTGGTCTCGACGCTCGACAAGGAAGGCGTTGCCTACGACATCGGCCATTATCGCGATGCCCCGCCCGGCCTGCGCATCTGGTGCGGCGCCACGGTGGAAACGTCCGACCTCGAGGCGCTGCTGCCATGGCTCGACTGGGCGTTTGCCAGCCAGAAGGCCACGCTGAAGGCTGCGGCCTGATCGCAATACCGGGCCGCCGCCGGCGGCCCATTCTCCCGATTCTCTCGTTTTGACGAAGGAGGCCATCATGGCACCCCGCGTACTCGTTTCCGACAAACTCTCTCCCACCGCCGTGCAGATCTTCAAAGATCGAGGCGTCGAGGTCGACTACCTGCCCGATCTCGGCAAGGATAAGGACGCCCTGCTTGCGAAGATCGCCGACTATGACGGCCTCGCCATCCGCTCCGCCACCAAGGTCACCGAAAAGCTGATCGCGGCTGCGACGAAGCTGAAGGTGATCGGCCGCGCCGGCATCGGCGTCGACAATGTCGACATACCGGCCGCCTCGCGGCGCGGCATCATCGTCATGAACACGCCGTTCGGCAATTCCATCACCACGGCCGAGCACGCGGTCGCCATGATCTTCGCGCTGGCCCGCCAGATCCCGGAAGCCAATGCCTCGACCCAGGCCGGCAAATGGGAGAAGAACCGTTTCATGGGCGTCGAGATTACCGGCAAGACGCTCGGCGTCGTCGGCTGCGGCAACATCGGCTCCATCGTCGCCACCCGCGGCATCGGCCTGAAGATGCACGTCATCGCCTTCGATCCCTTCCTGTCGGACAAGCGCGCCGAAGAACTGGGCGTCGAGAAAGTCGAACTGGACGACCTTTTCACCCGTTCCGATTTCATCACCCTGCACACGCCGATGACGGACAAGACCAGGGGCATCATCGATGCCGCCGCCATCGCGAAAATGAAGGACGGCGTGCGCATCATCAACTGCGCGCGCGGCGGGCTGATCGTCGAGGCCGACCTTGTCGCGGCATTGAAGAGCGGCAAGGTGGCCGGCGCCGGCATCGACGTGTTCGAGACCGAGCCTGCGACCGAGAACGCCCTGTTCGGGCTGGAAAACGTTGTGGCAACACCGCATCTCGGCGCCTCGACCTCGGAAGCGCAGGAGAACGTCGCCCTGCAGATCGCCGAGCAGATGGCGGACTATCTCATCAAGGGCGCCGTCTCCAACGCCATCAACATGCCCTCCATCACGGCCGAGGAAGCGCCCCGCCTGAAGCCGTTCGTCAAGCTGGCCGAAGTGCTCGGCGCCTTCGTCGGCCAGGTGACGGAAGACCCGATCAAGGAAGTGGAAATCCTGTTCGACGGCTCGACCGCGCAGATGAATACGCGCGCACTGATCTCGGCAGCCCTTGCCGGCCTGATCCGGCCGCAGGTCTCCGACGTCAACATGGTGTCGGCGCCGATCATGGTGAAGGAGCGCGGCATCATCGTCGCCGAGGTCAAGCGCGACAAATCAGGCGTGTTCGACGGCTACATCAAGCTGACGGTGAAGACCGAGCATATGACGCGGGCCATCGCCGGCACCTGCTTCTCCGACGGCAAGCCGCGCTTCATCCAGATCAAGGGCATCAACCTCGACGCCGAGGTCGGCAGCCACATGCTCTACACCACCAACGCCGACGCGCCGGGCATCATCGGCATGCTCGGCACGCTGTGCGGCCAGAATGGCGTCAACATCGCCAACTTCCAGCTCGGCCGCGACCGCCCGGGCGGCGACGCCATCGCGCTCCTCTACCTCGACGCGCCCTTCCCCGAGAAGCTGCTGGCCGAAGTGCGCGCCAACGCGTCGATCGACTCGGCGAAAAGGCTGCAGTTCGACGTCGGCGAGATTTGAGGCAGCGCAGGCACGGAACACCCGGTTGGGTAAACCGGAGCGGCTCAGGCGAAGGGGTTCACGTCGCCTGCGCCGCCGCCTTGCGGCCGCTGTATTCGGCCAGGACCACGCCGGCCAGCACCAGAAGCAGGGCCAGAGCGTGGTAAGGTTCGAAGGCTTCGCCGAGGATCAGCACCGACAGCACCACGCCCCACAGCGGCAGGAAGTTGATGAACAGGCCGGCGCGATTGGCGCCGATCAGCTCGACGGCGCGGATGTAGAGCGCCTGCCCGGCCAATGACGGGAAGACGACGACGTAGACGATGATCGCCAGCCCCGTCATGTCGGGCAGGATCGTCGCGCCGGCAGCCGCTTCCACTGCGATGAAAGGCACGGCCCCCAGCGAGGCGCCGAGGCATAGCACCGTCATCAGGCTCATCCAATGCACCTGCGGCCGCGCCCTGATGGCGGCGGTGTAGATGCCGTAGGCGACCACGGCGAGCAGCATCAGCGCGTCGCCGAAATTGACGTCGAGATGGATCAGCCGGTGGATGTCGCCATGGATGGCGGTGACGACGACGCCGGCGAAGGACAGCACGAAGCCGACAAATTGCGCCGGCCGCGTACGGGTGCCGAACAGCGCGAAGGAGGCAGCGAAGACGAATACCGGCATGCCGCCCTGTTCGATGCTGACATTGGTGGCGGTGGTGTAGATGAGCGCGCCGTACATCGCCACGCTGAAGACGGTGAAGCCGAGGAAACCGAGGAACATCAGGAGCCACAGGCGCGGCCGGAGCGCCGGCCAGTCCGCCGCCAGGTGGCGATGGCCGAGCGCCGCCAGCAGCGGGATGACCAGCACCCAGCGCAGGCCGGACAGAAGCATCGGCGAGATGTGGCCGACCGCCAGCTTGCCGGCGACCGCGTTGCCCGCCCAGAACAGCATCGTCGCCAGAAGCAGGATATAGGCCTTGCGGTGCATCGGCTCGCTCGCCATGGATTCGCCCAAGCGACGTGGCTATGGCGCCCGCCCGGCCAAGTAAATGATGCGCGGCCCGGAATTTGTTGTACCTGCCCGTCGCCGTCGCGCCAAAGAAGGGTCGCATGGCGCCGCCGTTGCGGTTATAGAGGCTTGAAATTTCATCGTTCCGCCGGCGTCGGCTCCGGCATTCTCGTGTGCGAAGGAAACAATTATGGCCAATGTGGTGGTCGTCGGCTCGCAGTGGGGCGACGAAGGCAAGGGCAAGATCGTCGACTGGCTGTCGGAGCGCGCCGACGTGGTGGTGCGATTCCAGGGCGGCCATAACGCCGGCCACACCCTGGTTGTCGACGGCAAGGTCTACAAGCTCTCCCTGCTGCCTTCGGGCGTGGTGCGGGAAGGCAAGCTCTCCATCATCGGCAACGGCGTCGTCTTCGATCCGCATGCTTTCGTCACCGAAGTCGGCAAACTGAAGGACCAGGGTGTGGAGGTCACGCCCGACCGCCTGAAAATCGCCGAAAACACGGCGCTTATCCTGTCGCTGCACCGGGAACTGGACGGATTCCGCGAGGACGCCGCCTCCAATTCCGGGACGAAGATCGGCACCACGCGCCGCGGCATCGGCCCCGCCTACGAGGACAAGGTGGGCCGCCGTGCGGTTCGGGTGATGGATTTGGCGGACTTGGAAACGCTGCCCTTGAAGGTGGACAGGTTGCTGACACACCACAATGCCTTGAGACGCGGCCTCGGCCATCCGGAGGCGACGCATGAGGCGATCATGGCCGAGCTGACCTCGGTGGCGGACAAGATCCTGCCCTACATGGACCGCGTCTGGAAGGTGCTGGACGACCGCCGCAAGGCCGGCGAGCGCATCCTGTTCGAAGGCGCGCAGGGCACGCTGCTCGATATCGACCACGGCACCTATCCCTTCGTCACCTCCTCCAACACGGTGGCCGGCCAGGCCGCCGCCGGCTCGGGCATGGGCCCGGGCGGCATCGGCTATGTGCTGGGCATCACCAAGGCCTACACGACGCGCGTCGGCGAAGGCCCCTTCCCGACCGAGCAGACCAACGAGATCGGCGAATTCCTCGGTACCAAGGGCCATGAGTTCGGCGTGGTGACGGGCCGCAAGCGCCGCTGCGGCTGGTTCGACGCCGTGCTGGTGCGCCAGGCTGTCGCCGTCAACGGCATCAAGGGCATCGCGCTGACCAAGCTCGACGTGCTCGACGGGCTGCCCGAGATCAAGGTGTGCACCGCCTACCGGCTCGACGGCGAGGTGATCGACTACCTGCCGGCCAGCCAGGGCGCCCAGGCCAGGGTCGAGCCCATCTACGAGACGCTGGAGGGCTGGTCCGGCACGACCGCCGGCGCACGCTCGTGGAACGACCTGCCGGCGCAGGCGGTTAAGTACGTTCGCCACATCGAGGAACTCATCGGTGCGCCCGTCGCGCTGCTCTCCACCAGTCCGGAACGGGACGACACCATACTTGTGACCGATCCGTTTCAAGACTAATTATGACCCCCTTTCCGGGCAAAGCGGCTGATTTGCGGGGATTCGGCCCGGAGCAAGACAGGTTCGTTTGAAGCATGGCAGATTTCGTTGCGGTTCTGAGGAAGACGCTCGACGGGCTCGGCGAGACGACGCCGGAGGTGCGCGCCAAGGTCTACGACAAGGCCCGTTCCACCATCGCCGCCAAGCTGGCCGCCATCAACCCGCCGCCGCCGGCCGCGGTGGCCGAACGCCAGAAGCGGACGCTGGAGGACGCCATCGCGACCGTCGAGAGCGGCTACGCCAGGCCCGCTGCGCCGGCCAGCGACCCGCTGGCGGAACTGGAGAACATCTTCTCCTCCATCGACCGCAACAAGAACCAGCCCAACCACGTCAGGCCGCAGCCGGCGACGGCACCGGCCACCGCCCGCACCGAGCCGGCCTGGCAGCCGCCGCAACCTGCTTCCGAGGCAGCGCGGCCGAAGACGACGCCGACCGAGGCGGATTGGCGCAAATCCGCCGCCACCGAGGTCTCGGTGGCCAAGCAGGCCCAGACCGCGCCCAACGGCGGGACCGGCTCTGCTGCCCACAAGCCGTCCGCGGCCGACCCTCTTCCCTCGTTCGACGATCCGCCCGCGGACAGGGCAGATGAAACCTTTCCCGCCATCGCCGATACGACCACCGCCGACATGCTGGCCGGCGACGACGGCGAGCGTCGGCGCGGCTATGGCGGGCTGATCGCCGCCGTCGTGGCGCTGTTGCTGATCGCCGGCGGCGGCTATGGCGTCTGGCTGAACAAGGATGCCTTCAAGGACATGCTCGGCCTCGGCAAGACCGAGGTCGCGGCGAGCGACAAGCCGGCCGAGACCGCTCCGGCCAAGCCGGCGGAGACGGCGGCCGCCAAGCCCGCGGAGACGCCGCCGGCGAACGGCGGCGAAACGAGCGAGACGCAGAAATTCACCCAGCGCCTGACGCCCGAAGGCAAGGAGACCGACCCCGGTCCGGCCGGCGGCGCCAGCAGCATCGGCGAAGGCACGTCGGTGGTCGCGCTGACCACGCCGCCGCCCGTCACCGCGCCTTCCGCCGCGACCCCGGCCACGCCGGCAGCACCGGCCGCGGGTGAGCCGGCGCCGGACGCCCCGCCGCCGGCTGCGGCGACCCCGCCGGCCGCCGAGACAACCCCGCCCCCGGCGACCGCTTCATCCGAAACCGCCCTGCCAGTCGGCCAGAAGGCGATCTTCTACGAGGAACGCACCGCTTCCGCCGAAGGCTCGGCCGAACCCGGCAACATCGTCTGGTCGCTGGTGCAGGAATCGCCCGGCGGCGACGCGCCGCCCGAGCCGGCCATCCGCGCCGAGGCGACCATACCCGGCAAGAACGTGCAGCTTCGCATGACGATCCGCCGCAACGCCGACCAGACGCTGCCGGCCAGCCACATCGTCGAGATGATCTTCCTCACCCCCGACGGCTTCGAGGGCGGCGGCATCGACAACGTGCTGCGCATCGCCATGAAGGGCACCGAGCAGGAGGCCGGCAGCCCGCTGATCGGCATCCCGGCCAAGATCGCCGACGGCTTCTTCCTCGTCGCGCTCAACGACACCAAGGCCGACGAGAACGCCAACCTGACGCTGCTGCGCAACCAGGACTGGATCGACATTCCCGTCGTCTACAAATCCGGCCGCCGCGCCCTACTGACGATGGAAAAAGGCATCCCCGGCGAAAAGGTGTTCGACGAAGCGCTCAAGGCCTGGCAGGCCAAATCGTCGGGATGAGGAGCGGCTGGCCGCAGCCCCATCGCCGCTGGCATACGGCAACGCCGGATGCTATGGTGAATGCGATGGGGATGGAGTTCCCCCGAAACCGCCGATGAGGCTGATGACTCCTACCGCGACAACCAGCGGTGGGAGTGCGTCTGGAAGCACCCGCCGCCCGGCGGGTTTTTCATGCCCGCTTAGAAGAGGAAGCGAGCATGTCCTTCACCACCTGTCTCATCGTCATGATCGGAGGCGCCTTCGGCACCTTGGCGCGCTACCTGGTCTCCGCCATCGCCCTGCCGATCAGCGACCGGTTGCCCTGGGGCACCATTCTCATCAACATGAGCGGGTCCTTCCTGATCGGCTTCTTCGGCACGCTGACGCTGGCCCAGGGCCGCTTTCCGGTGTCGGAGAACCTACGGCTGTTCGTCATGATCGGCGTCTGTGGCGGTTACACCACCTTTTCCTCCTTCAGCCTGCAGACGCTCGACCTGATGCGGCAAGGCGCCCTTCCCCGGGCGCTCGTGAACGTTGCGGCGTCGGTCGTGCTGTGTGTCGCCGCGGTCGCCGTCGGCCATCAGTTGGCGGCGCTGATGAACGGCGGCGCGCAAGCGGTGGCGCAACTGCCGATCGAAGAAGAGGCGTCGTAGGCTCCGACCGCCGACGCCCAACGCGTCAAAGCCATGCGCCCGATACTGCGGGCACCGGCAAAGCCGCCATGCGCAAACCACTTCCCTTCGACCCGGCCTTGCCCTTAGATATACTGGTCGAAGAGGAGCCCCTCCCATGGAAATCGTCATACCGAGCGCCGGCAGTCTCGGCCTGTTCGTCGTCGCCGCCTTGGCGTTGCTGGTCGTTCCCGGCCCGGCGGTGCTCTATATCGTCGCCCGTTCGGTGGCGCAGGGACGCAGGGCGGGTTTCGTCTCGGACCTCGGCATCCATTCGGCGACGCTCGTCCATGTCGCGGCGGCCTCGCTCGGCCTGTCGGCGCTGCTGGCCTCCTCGGCCATCGCCTTCTCGATCGTCAAGTATGCCGGCGCCGCCTATCTGATCTGGATCGGCTTGCGCAAGATCTTCAGCCGCGAGGACAATCCGGACGTCGACGTCGCCCTTAAGCCGCGCAGCCATGCGCGGCTGTTCCGTGAGGGCTTCGTCGTCAACCTGCTCAACCCCAAGACGGCGCTGTTCTTCCTCGCCTTCCTGCCGCAGTTCGTCGAGGTCGGGCGCGGCCACGTCGCCATGCAGGTCGCCTTCCTCGGCATCGTCTTCACGCTGCTCGGCCTGATCAGCGACGGCTGCTACGCCTTCGCCGCCGGCACGCTGGGCGACCGGCTGCGCCACAGCCGCGCCTATCTGCGCTTCGAACGCTATGTCAGCGGGGTGGTGTTCATCGGCCTCGGCGTCACTGCGGCATTTGCCGGCAACCACCGTAAGTAGAGCGGCCAGGATTGGGGAGCGTTCAGCCCTCCAGCTCTTCCCTGAGCATCTCCAGCTCCAGCCATTCTTCCTCAAGCGCCGCCAGCGTCGTGCGCTCCTTGTCGAGCGCGGCGATGGTTTTCTGGAAGCCCGTCGGGTCGCGCTCGTAGTAGGCCGGATCGGCGATGGCATCCTCCAGCCGCGAAATGGCGGCGCCCACGGCCTCGATTTTCTTCGGCAGGTTCTCCAGCGCGAACTGCTGCTTGTAGGACAGCTTCTTCGCCGGCCCCTTCGGCGCGGCCGGCTCGATCCTTGCCGCCGCCGGCGCGACATCCGCCTTCTTCTGCGCTTGGCGCGCGTCGAGGCGCTTGCCGCCGCGCTGCGCCAGCATGTCGGAATAGCCGCCGGCATAGTCCACCCAGCGCCCGTCGCCCTCGGGCGCGATGACGCTGGTGACGGTGCGGTCGAGGAAATCGCGGTCGTGGCTGACCAGCAGCACCGTTCCGGCGAAGCCCGCCACCAGTTCCTGCAACAATTCCAGCGTCTCCATGTCGAGATCGTTGGTCGGCTCGTCCAACACCAGAAGATTGGCCGGCCGCGCCAGCACCCGCGCCAGCAAGAGCCGCGCCCGCTCGCCGCCAGAAAGCTCGCGCACCGGCGTGCGCGCCTGCTCCGGCTTGAACAGGAAGTCCTTCATGTAGGAGACGACGTGGCGCTGCTCGCCGTTGACGACGAGGTTCTCGCCGCGCCCGTCGGTGAGGTAATGCGCCAGCGTCTCCTCCGGATCGGCGGCATCGCGCTTCTGGTCGAGCGTGGCGATCTCCAGATTGACGCCAAGCCGCACCGTGCCTGCATCGGGCTTGAGTTCGCCGGTCAGCATCTTGAGGAGCGTCGTCTTGCCGGCGCCGTTCGGGCCGACCAAACCGACACGGTCGCCGCGCTGGATGCGCGTGGAGAAATCCTTCACCACGGTGAGATCGCCGAAACTCTTGGCGATGTTCTTCGCCTCGATCACCAGCTTCCCGGATTCGGCGGCATCGCTGGCGGTCAGCGTCGCCGTGCCCTCGGCGCCGCGATGCGTGCGGAAACGCTGGCGCATCTGCTGCAACTCGCCGAGTCGGCGCATGTTGCGCTTGCGCCTTGCAGTCACGCCGTAACGCAGCCAGTGCTCCTCGCGCACGATCTGGCGGCCGAGCTTGTGCTGCTCGCGTTCCTCTTCCTCGAGGATCTGGTCGCGCCATTCCTCGAAATGCGCGAAGCCGCGGTCGAGCCGGCGCGTCTGGCCACGATCGAGCCAGACGGTGGCGCGCGACACGCGTTCGAGGAAACGACGATCGTGCGAGATCAGGATCAGCGCGGACGAGGTGCGGGCAAGCTCCTCCTCCAGCCATTCGATCACCGACAGGTCGAGATGGTTGGTCGGCTCGTCGAGCAGAAGGATGTCCGGCTCCGGCGCCATGACGCGGGCAAGCGCTGCCCGCCGCGCCTCGCCGCCGGAGAGATCGACCGGGTTCTCCTCGCCGGTGAGCCCCAGATGTTCCATCAGGTAGGTGGCGCGATGCGTATCGTCGGCAGGACCGAGGCCCGCCTCGACATAGGCGCGCACGGTCGAAAAACCGTCCATGTCCGGCATCTGCGGCAGGTAGCGCACCGTCGCCGTCGGCTGGCGGAACACCTCGCCGTCCTGCGGCTCGACCAGCCCGGCGGCGATCTTCAGCAGCGTCGATTTGCCCGATCCGTTGCGGCCGACCAGCGCGATCTTGTCGCCGGCGGAGGCGGCAAGGTCTGCACCGTCGAGCAGCGGGGTGCCGCCGAAGGTGAGTTTTATCCCGGCAAGGTTGAGAAGCGGCGGAGCCATATCAGCCTTCCGGATAAGGATGTGCCAGGAGCATCGCCCGCCCGCCGCCGAGCGCGACTTCCAGTCCGCCGCGCACCTCGTTGGAGATGGTGAGCGACGACCCGAACGGCACCTGCACATTGTCGAGCGGCCATTTCGCACCGGCGAGGCTGAGGCCCGTGAGATCGGAAAAGCCGAGGACGGAGAACAGCGTGCCGTCTTCGTAATCGAAGCGGGCGCGGCCGCTGCGCAGCGGCACGCCTTCCTGGGTGCCGCTGGTCAGCGTCACGTCGATGCCGGCCTCGGCCAGCCGCATCGCCAGCACCATGTGCAGGAAGGCGTGGTCGGCGCGTGGCCCGCCGAAGGCGCCGGCCAGAACCAGCGCCGTGGCGCCCCGCGCGAACGCCGCCTCCACCGCCAGTTCTCCGTCGGTCTTGTCCTTCTCGGCCGGAAAGGTCATGCGCGGCACCGCCTCCAGGGCGTCCGGCAGGTCGACCGGCACCGAATCGAAATCGCCGACCCACAGCTCCGGCACGACGCCGAGCGCCGTCGCATGGCCGATGCCCGCGTCAGCGGCGATGATCCGGCTATCGGCCACCTGCCGGGCAAGCCGTGGCGTGCGCTTCAACTCGCCGCCGAGAAGGATGGTGAAGGTGCTCATCGGGCCAGCGCCATAGCAGGGCGTTCGCCGAAACGGAAGCGGCATGCAGCGCAACCTTTCGCTTGCCTCCGCCGTGTGTCCGCCCTATGTCTCATCCCGCTCTAACGGGGTGCCGGTCCTTGCGATCCGGCTGAGAGGCTTCTCGCCAACCCGCTGAACCTGATCCGGTTTGTACCGGCGGAGGGATTAGACGCTTTAGCCAGGCGCCATTCCCCTGAAACCAATGAAGGAGGCGCCGATGCGCAGGCTTTTTTCTCTCCTGTTGTCCGTGACGGCTGTTGCCGCTCTGACCGCCCCCGTGGCGGCCGCGGAAAAACTGACCGTCTACACCTATGAGAGCTTCACCGCCGAATGGGGCCCCGGCCCGGTGGTGAAGAAGAACTTCGAGGCCGAATGCGCCTGCGAGGTCGATTTCGTTTCGGTGGCGGACGGCGTGGCACTCCTCAACCGGCTCAAGCTGGAAGGCGCTTCCACCAAGGCCGACATCGTGCTCGGCCTCGACACCAACCTGACCGCCGAGGCCAAGGAAACCGGCCTGTTCGCGCCGCATGGCGAGGTGTCCGGCGTCAGCGTTCCGGGCGGCTGGAGCGACGACACCTTCGTCCCCTACGACTACGGCTATTTCGCCGTCGTCTACGACACAGAAAAGCTGAAACAGCCGCCGGCGAGCCTGAAGGAGCTGGTCGAAGGCGACCCGAACCAGAAGATTGCCATCCAGGACCCGCGCACCTCCACGCCCGGCCTCGGCCTGCTTCTGTGGGTGAAATCGGTCTATGGCGATCAGGCGGCTGAGGCCTGGGCGAAGCTGAAGGGCCGCGTGCTCACCGTGACGCCCGGCTGGAGCGAGTCCTACGGCCTGTTCACCAAGGGCGAAGCGCCGATGGTGCTGTCCTACACCACCTCGCCGGCCTACCACATGATTGCCGAGAAGACCGACCGCTATCAGGCCGCAAGCTTCTCGGAAGGCCATTATCTCCAGATCGAGGTTGCCGGCATCACCGCCAACGGGGCGAAGAACCCGCTGTCGCAGAAATTCCTGACCTTCATGACCGGCCCCGGCTTCCAGGACGCCGTTCCGGAGACGAACTGGATGTATCCCGCCGGCAAGACCGGCAAGCCGCTCGACCCCGCCTTCGACAAGCTGGTCAAGCCAGCCAGGACGCTGATGTTCAGCCCCGAGGAAGTGGCAAAGAACCGCAAGGCCTGGGTGGACGAGTGGCTGGGCGTGATGAGCAAGTGAAGCAATACTTCCTTCCCTCTCGGGCAGGATAATCGCACATGGCACGGCATACCCCCACTCCGCCTCGCTACGCTCGGCACCTCTCCCCCTCAAAAGGGGAGAGGAACGGCGCCAAGCCTGCGGCCGGCGTTTCCTCTCCCCCGTCGAACGGGGGAGAGGTGGTTTGCGAAGCAAATCGGAGTGGGGGTCGAATTTCATATGAGATAGCCCTCCCCTCAAGGGCGAGGGATTCCCGCGTCACCCTCGGCATCCTCGCCCTCGCCTTCATCGCCATCCTCATCGGCGGCGCGCTTGTCGGCCTGCTCGCCGCAGGCGCCGGCGACCTCTCCGGCGCCGTCTCGGCCTTCGATCCCTATCTCCTGCGCGTCGCCCGCTTCACCCTCTGGCAGGCAGCGCTCTCCACGCTTCTGTCGGTGTTGCCGGCGCTGTTCGTGGCGCGCGCGCTGTCCCGCCATCCGCGCTTTTTCGGCCGCACGCTCATCCTCCAGCTTTTCGCCGTGCCGCTGGCCCTGCCCGCGCTGGTGGCAGCCCTCGGCGTGCTGGCGCTCTACGGCCGCGCCGGCTACTTCGCCGGCATCCTGTCATCGGCCACCGGCAACGACTGGCCGGGCATCTACGGCCTGTCCGGCATCCTCGTCGCCCATGTCTTCTTCAACCTGCCGCTGGCAACCCGGCTTTTCCTCGAAGCCCTGCAGGCCGTCCCCACCGACCAGTGGCGGCTGGCCAGCCAGCTCGGCATGGGACCGGGCGCCACCTTCCGGCTGATCGAGGGGCCGGCGCTGCGGCAGGCCCTGCCGGGCATCGCCGGCCTGGTGTTCATGCTGTGCATCACCTCCTTCACCATCGTGTTGACGCTGGGCGGCGGCCCCGCTGCCTCGACGCTGGAGGTTGCCATCTACCAGGCGCTGCGCTTCGACTTCGATCCGGCGCGGGCGGTCGCGCTGACCGCACTCCAGATCGCGCTGACGGCGGTGGTCGTGACCCTGCTTGCCCGGCTCGGCGCCGACATGACCGGCGAATCCAGCCTCAGCGTCGCGCCGCGCCGCTATACGACGCCGTCCGTGGCGGGAACCGCTTTCGACGCCGCGCTGATCCTCATCGCCCTTGCCTTCGTCGCCGGGCCGATGCTGGCGACGGTCGCCGCCGGCCTGCAGGCCGACCTCGCACGACTGATCGGCGAAGCCTCGGTGCAGAAGGCTGCGCTGACCAGCATCGTGCTCGCCTTCGTCTCCGCCGTGCTCGCGGCGGTGCTGTCGCTGGCCCTCGCCATGGCGCGCCGGGCGCTGGCGCTCTCCCGCCGCGATCGCCGCCGGCCGTTTCTGGAATTTCTCACGGACACCGGCGCCGGTTTCGTTCTGGTGGTGCCGCCCATCGTCATCGGTGCCGGCTGGTTCCTGGCGCTGCGCCATCTCGGCACCGTCTTCGGCGCGGCGCCCGTCATGGTCGCGGCGGTGAACGCGGTGATGGCCATGCCGTTCGCCATCCGAGCCGTGCGGCCGGCCTACGACGCCGCCAGCGAGCGGCACGAGCGGCTCGCCGCCCAGCTCGGTATTGCCGGCTGGAACCGCTTCCGCCTCATCGACTGGCCGGTCCTGCGGCGCCCGCTCGCCACCGCCTTCGCCTTCGCGATGGCGCTGTCGCTCGGCGACCTCGGCGTCATCGCCCTGTTCGGTTCGGATTCCATGCAGACCCTGCCCTATCTTCTGCTCGCCCGCATGGGCAGCTATCGCACGGCGGACGCCGCCGGCCTGGCGCTCATCCTCGGGCTGGTATGCCTGCTTCTGGTGTTTGCCGCCGACCGGCTCGGAAGGGAACGGACCGCATGAGCGCGAACGGGCACAGGGGCGCTGCCGTGCAGTTGGACGATGTCGCCTTCAGCTACGGCGAAGCGACCTTCCGCTTCGATGCCGCCTTTCCCGCAGGCGCGATCACCGCCGTGATGGGGCCGAGCGGCTCGGGAAAGTCCACCTTGCTCAACCTCGTCGCCGGCTTCGAGGCGCCGCGATCGGGCCGCGTGCTGATCGACGGCGTCGATGTCTCGAACGCATCGCCGGCCGCCCGGCCGGTCTCCATGGTCTTCCAGGAAAACAACCTGTTTTCCCATCTCAGCGTCGAGCGCAATGTCGGGCTCGGCCGCTCGCCTTCGCTGAAACTGACGGCGGACGACCGCGCGGCGATCTCGGCCGCGCTGGAACGCACGGGACTCGCCGGCAAACAGAAACGCCTGCCGCGCGAACTGTCCGGCGGCGAACGCCAGCGCGTCGCGCTGGCGCGCGTCCTGGTGCGCGACCGTCCGGTGCTGCTGCTCGACGAGCCCTTCGCCTCGCTCGGCCCGGCGCTGCGCGCCGACATGCTGGAACTCGTCGCCGCGCTGCATGGCGAAAAGGGCATGACGGTGCTGTTCGTCACCCACCAGCCGCAGGATGCCGAGCGCATTGCCGATCACGTCGTCTTCCTCGAGGACGGCACGGTCGCGGCCGCAGGGCCCGCGTGCGATTTCTTCGCCGGCACTGGACCCGAGGCGTTCCAGCGCTATATCGGCAGGCAAGACGGCCGATCACGCGATGTTGCCCGCAAGCCGACATAATTGAGGGCCAAGGACGGCGAAGCGGTGGCGACGCGCCGGTTCGGCTAAGGAACGGGCTGGAGCCTGCCCCCAAACTGCGATACGCAAGACGGGCCCGGCTGCCTGATTTGCCGAAACGAACCGGAAAGGAAGCCGACCTGCCGACCGGCCTCGATACGCTCCCGACCCAGACCGCGGGCCGCCTGAAGCGGCTGGCGCGTGCGATCGCGCTCGCCTCGCTGGCGGCCGTGCTGGCCGCCTGCCAGTCGATCATGCCGGACCGGGTGGAGGAATCCGGCTTCCAGCCGTCCGACAGGCCGGTCACGGTCGACAACGTCACCGCCAACAGCAAGCTGGCGGAACTCGCCAGGGCGCAGCACCCGCGCATCCTCGCCACCTATGGCGGCGAATATTCCGACCCCAAGCTGGAGCGCATGGTGGCCAAGGTGGTCGGCAGCCTGACCACGGTGTCGGCCAACCCGACGCAGACCTATCGCATCACCATCCTGAATTCGCCCAACGTCAACGCCTTCGCGCTGCCGGGCGGCTATCTCTACATCACCCGCGGGCTGCTCGCGCTGGCCAACGATTCGGCCGAGCTCGCCGCCGTCATCGCCCACGAGATGGGCCACGTCACCGCCAACCACGGGCTGGCGCGGCAGAAGCTGGAAGCCGAGGAAGGCCTCGCCACCAAGGTCGTCTCCGACGTGCTGGGCGACAGCCCGACGGCGCGCGCCGCCCTGATCCGCAACAAGCTCAAGCTGGCGCAGTTCTCGCGCAACCAGGAACTGGAGGCGGACGCCATCGGCATCAAGTCGGTCGGCGAGGCCGGCTACGATCCCTATGCGGCGAGCCGCTTCCTGCAATCGATGTCGGCCTATACCGACTTCCGCTCGGTCAGCGGCGCCACCGACCCCAGCCTGGATTTCCTCGCCACGCACCCCAATACGCCGCAGCGCATCGAGCTGGCGCAGCGCCACGCCCGCGCCTTCGGCCCTCCGGGCGTCGGCACCCGCGACCGCGATTCCTATCTCGCCGGCATCGACGGCATCCTCTACGGCGACACGCCCGAGGAAGGCTATGTGCGCGGCAACACCTTCCTGCACCCGAAGCTGGGCGTCGCCTTCTCGGTGCCGGACGGCTTCATCATCGACAATTCGGCGAGCGCCGTGACCGCAACGGGTCCCGGCAACATGGCGATCCGCTTCGACGGCGTTTCGCTCGACCAGAACCGTGCGCTGACCGATTATGTCCGCAGCGGCTGGGTGGCGGGCCTGGACGACGCCAGCGTGCATCCCGAGACCATCAACGGCAACGAGGCGGTGGTGGCCAAGGCCAGCGCCGACGGCTGGCGCTTCGACATCGCCGTCATCCGTGCCGGCGGCCAGGTCTACCGGCTGCTCACCGCGGCACCCGCCAACAGCACGGCGCTCGACCAGGTGGCGCGCTCTGTCAGCGGCACCTTCCGCCTCCTCAGCGCGCAGGAGAAGGCGGCGCTGAAGCCGCTGCGCATTCGCGTCGTCACCGTCCGGGCCGGCCAGACGATGGGCACGCTGGCCGCTCAGATGACCGGCGTCGACCGCAAGCTGGACCTGTTCAAGGTGCTGAACGCCATCGGCCCGGCCGGCAACGTGTCGACCGGCGACAAGGTGAAGATCGTCACCGACAGGTAGCGCGCCACCCGCTCACGCCGCCTTCAGGAATTCCGGATTCTGCTCGACCAGCGCCGCCTTGAGCTTTTCCATGGCGCGCGCCTCGATCTGGCGCACGCGCTCCTTGGAGATGCCGAGCGCGGTGCCCAGTTCCTCCAGCGTCGCGCCCTCGTCGGTGAGCCGCCGGCGCTCGATGATGTGGAGTTCGCGTTCGTTGAGCGAGGAAAGGGCGGCATGCAGCCAGATCGAACGCCGCTCCACGTCGATCGCCTCGCCGGCGATCTCGTCGGGCAAGGGCTCTTCGTCGACGAGGAAATCCTGCCTCTCCTCGCTACCCTCCTCCGCCAGCGGCACGTTGAGCGAGGAATCGGGGGCCGACAGCCTGGAATCCATCCGCGCCACGTCGGCTTCCGGCACGCCGAGCTTGATCGACACATGCCGGTAGAGCGCCTCGCTGGTCAGCGGCCCGGCCCCGCTGGCGAGCCGCGCCCTCAGCCTGCGCAGATTGAAGAAAAGCGCCTTCTGCGCCGAAGACGTGCCGCCGCGCACGATCGACCAGTTGCGCAGGATATAGTCCTGCATGGCGGCGCGGATCCACCACGTCGCATAAGTGGAAAACCGCACCTCGCGCTCCGGCTCGAAGCGGGCGGCCGCCTCCAGCAGGCCGACATGACCCTCCTGCACGAGGTCGCCGATGGGCAGGCCGAAATGGCGGAACTTCGCCGCCATGGCGACGACGAGGCGCATATGCGCCAGCGCAATGCGATGCATCGCCTTCCGGTCGGCCTTCTCCTTCCAGCGCAGCGCCAGTTCGTGCTCCTCGGCCCGGCCGAGATAGGGTGCCTGCATCGCCGCACGAATGAACGTGCGTCCGGCACGGTCCTGCATCATCATCCGCGCTCCCGCAAAACCCGTCGCGCCGGCCTTGAAGACAAGCCACAGCGCCCTAGAACGCGTCACAACGCGGAAGGCCCGGTATTTGTTCCGCCCGCACATTGTCTTGTGTTGCCGTTGCGGCACGGACCGACGCGTGCAAAACAATCTACAAACAGGCAGATCAATGGTATCAGATTTCAGAAAATGCGTTGAATTGAAATCCGATTCCTTAAGCCCGAACCACGCTTCTGCGAGATTGCAGCACCACACCAGTACCGGCAAAAGCCGGTCCAGAAACGGGATTTCAAGACCATGAAAAGGCTCATCACCCTCCTCGCCGCCGGAGCGCTGTCGCTGGCAGCGGTTGCCGCCGCCCAGGCCGGCGCCGACTTCGACAAGATCAAGAAGTCCGGCGAATTCCGCATCGGCACGGAAGGCACCTACGCCCCCTTCACCTATCACGACGCCGACAACAAGCTCGTCGGCTTCGACGTCGAAATCGGCCGCGAGGTCGCCAAGCGCCTCGGCGTCGAGGCGAAGTTCCAGGAGGGCAAGTGGGACGGCCTGATCGCCGGCCTCGACGCCGACCGCTACGACGCCGTCATCAACCAGGTCGGCATCACCGAGGAGCGCAAGAAGAAGTACGACTTCTCCGATCCCTACATCGCCTCCAAGGCCGTGCTGATCGTCAAGGCCGACAATGCCGACATCAAGAGCTTCGCCGACCTGAAGGGCAAGAAGTCGGCGCAGTCGCTGACCTCCAACTTCGGCAAGCTGGCAGAGAAGAACGGCGCCGAACTGGTCGGCACCGACGGCTTCGACCAGTCGATCCAGCTCGTGCTCACCGGCCGCGCCGACGCCACCATCAACGACAGCCTGTCCTTCTACGATTTCAAGAAGCACAAGCCCGACGCCGCCGTGAAGATCGCCGCGCAGGAAGAGAACGCCGACTATTCCGGCATCATCGTGCGCAAGGGCGACGCCGAACTGGTCGCCGCCATCAACAAGGCGCTGGCCGACATCAAGGCCGACGGCACCTACAAGAAGATCGCCGACACCTATTTCGGCCAGGACGTTTCGCAGTAAACGGGACGTCTGGCGGGAACGGGCATTTCCAGCGGGCGCATCTGCCCGTACGATCGAAGCGGCGCGCCGGCTCCCGGCCGCCGCTTTTCGCATGACGGTGGCGCAGGCCGCGATCCACAGGAGACGATAGAGTGCCGGACTGGCTTCAACTGATGCTGAACTCGCTGCCTACGCTCCTGTGGGCGGCCCTGCTCTTCACCGCGCCGCTGACGCTTCTGTCCTTCGTCCTCGGGCTCGCCGTCGGTCTCATGACCGCGCTCGCCCGCCTGTTCGGGGCGAAGCCGCTGGTGGCGGTGGCGCGCTTCTATGTCTGGATCTTCCGCGGCACGCCGCTCCTGGTGCAGCTTTTCCTGATCTTCTACGGCCTGCCCTCCGCCGGCATCCTGCTCGACTCCTTCACCGCAGCACTCATCGGCTTCACCTTGAACATCGGCGCCTATTCGTCAGAGATCATCCGCGCCGTCATCGCCTCGGTGCCGCGCGGCCAGTGGGAGGCGGCCTATTCCATCGGCATGACCTGGAGCCAGGCGATGCGCCGCACCATCCTGCCGCAGGCGGCCCGCACCGCCGTGCCGCCGCTCTCCAACACTTTCATCTCGCTGGTCAAGGACACCTCGCTCGCCGCCGCCATCACCGTGCCCGAGATGTTCCAGGCGGCGCAACGCATCGTCGCCACCACCTACGAGCCGCTGATCCTCTACATCGAGGCCGCCCTGCTCTATCTCGCCATGAGTTCGGTGCTGTCGGCCCTGCAGGTCAGGCTGGAGGAACGGCTCAACCGCTATGGCGGCTTCCTGGAGGCGCGCGCATGATCGAGCTGAAGGATATCGAAAAGCGCTTCGGCGACAACGTGGTGCTGAAGGATGTTTCCGTCACCATGGCCGAGCGCAGCGTCACCGCGCTCGTCGGCCCTTCGGGCGGCGGCAAGAGCACGCTGCTGCGCTGCATCAACCTTCTGGAACTGCCCAATGCCGGCACGGTCAAGATCGGCGAGGAAGAACTCACCTTCGGCACCGGCCGGCGCGTCGCCACCGGCGACATCCAGCGCCTGCGCCGCCAGACCGGCATGGTGTTCCAGAATTTCCAGCTTTTCCCGCACCGCACGGCGATCGAAAACGTCATGGAAGGCCTGACCGTGGTGCTGAAATGGCCGGAAGCCAAGGCACGCGAACGGGCGATGGAACTGCTGGAGAAGGTCGGCATGACGGCCAAGGCCGATGCCTGGCCGGCGACGCTGTCGGGCGGCCAGCAGCAGCGCGTGGCGATCGCGCGCGCGCTGGCGCCCTCGCCGCGCGTGCTTCTGTGCGACGAGCCGACCTCGGCGCTCGACCCGGAGCTGGCGCAGGAAGTGGTCGACGTGCTCGACCGGCTGGCCGAGGAAGGCACCACCATGGTGATGGCGACGCACGATTTGCGCCTCGCCTCCAAGGTCGCCGACGAGGTGATCTTCCTCGAGGCAGGCATCGTCGTCGAGAAAGGCCCGGCCGCCGAGGTCTTCGGCAACCCGCAGCGCGAGCGCACCAAGCGCTTCATCGCCACGCTGCGGCACGAGCAGGAAAGCGCCGCGCGGCAGGCCGGATAGATTTGGACCTGGATTGCCGCTTTGGAAAAGTGACGATCCACGCAACCGGTGGAGAAGTCGATCCCGGGAACCTACAAAGTAGGTGGGCGCCATATGTCCAAGCCCACGGGCCTGGCCAGGGACAGCTCCCTAGGGATCAATAAGGCCCCGGGGAAATGTCTCTCCTGCCGCGAGGCGCAGACCGTCGAGATCCAATATAGAGCGCCGTCGACCGCTTCGCCAGCGGGAAGGCGCTACATCGTCGAATTTCCCCTCCCCGTCGCCGCTGCGCGGCGCCGCCTCTCAAACGTGCCGGTTGCGCCGACCGCCATCTGCTTCTAGACCGGTTGGACGTTGAGAATGGAGTTCAGGAATGCGTTTCGAAGGCACGGCCGCCTATGTCGCCGACAAGGACCTGATGGTGGCGGTCAATGCCGCGATCGCGCTGGAGCGGCCGCTGCTGGTCAAGGGAGAGCCCGGCACCGGCAAGACCGAACTGGCGAGGCAGGTGGCGGAAGCGCTCGGCCTCGACCTGATCGAATGGAACGTGAAATCCACCACCCGCGCCCAGCAGGGCCTCTACGAATATGACGCCGTCTCGCGCCTGCGCGACAGCCAGCTGGGCGACGAGCGTTTCAACGACATCAGGAACTACATCAAGCGCGGCAAATTGTGGGACGCCTTCGCCGCCGACAAAAAGGTCGTGCTCTTGATCGACGAGATCGACAAGGCCGACATCGAGTTCCCCAACGACCTGTTGCAGGAACTCGACCGCATGGAGTTCTTCGTCTACGAGACGGGCGAGACGATCCGCGCCGACAACCGCCCCATCGTCATCATCACCTCCAACAACGAGAAGGAACTGCCGGACGCCTTCCTGCGCCGCTGCTTCTTCCACTACATCCGCTTTCCGGACATGGAGACGCTGCTGAAGATCGTCGACGTGCACTATCCCGGCATCAAGCAGAACCTCGTGCGGGCGGCCCTCACCCAGTTCTACGAGATCCGCGAGGTGCCGGGCCTGAAGAAGAAGCCGTCGACCTCCGAGGCGCTCGACTGGATCCGGCTGCTGGTCGCCGACGACGTCGATCCCGCCGATCTGCGCGGAGACCCGAAGAACGCGCTGCCGAAACTGCACGGCGCCCTGCTCAAGAACGAGCAGGACGTGCATCTGTTCGAGCGACTGGCCTTCATGGCAAGACGGCAGGGGTGACAAACAACCGGGACGCCGCCTGATCTTCTTCATACTGTGGCGAGGGTGTGGTGACCGCTTCCGCGAAAAACTTGCCTAAATCTATCCCCGTCCTTTTCATCCGCTCCATACTTCCCGTCATCTCCTGTGCGGGAACGCGGGTCGCGAACCGGGCGCTTGTGGCGGGAGACGGTGCCGGGCTGGCAGCGTAACGGTGCGCTGCTGGGTGATGAGCCCCCAAGTCCGGGCCTCGACCGAGCCAGCGGGCCGCCCTAGAAAGGCGGCAGCGACCCTCGGGGAGGCAAGACACCGGCGGGCGCGGGATGTCGCGCCATTATTTACTTAGCAGGCACGACGACCCGCGCCCGCTTCCCGACCTCAACCCGCAGAGGTCAGCTCTTTGACAATGGCCAGACTGCGAAAGCAGGGCGTGGCAACGGAAAAGCCTGCCCTGCCCCATCGCCGCATGCGGCCACGGCCGCTAGAACAGATTGTCAATCGGGAGGAAAGCCATGTCCGCCATCATCGTGCGTCCCTTGCAGGAATCCGACCACGCCGACTGGCGCCGGCTGTGGACGGCTTATCTCGAATTCTACAAGACGACCGTGCCGGAAGAGGTCTACCAAACGACGTGGAAGCGGCTGTTCACGGCCGGTGAGTTCGAGCCCAAGGGCTTCATCGCCTTGCTCGATGGCAAGGCCGTCGGCCTGACGCATTATCTCTACCACCGCTCCTGCTGGTCGCTGGTCGACAATTGCTATTTGCAGGACCTGTTCGCCGACCCGGACGTGCGCGGCAAGGGCATCGGCGCGGCCCTCATCGAGGCGGTCAAGCAGAAGGCGGCTAAGATCGGCGTCGCGAACGTCTACTGGATGACGCACGAGACCAATGCCACGGCGCGAAAACTCTATGACCGCGTGGCGCGGCGGACGGGCTTCATCGAATACGATCTGCTGTAAGACACTTGATGTCCGCAATATTGCGCAATATATTGCGCAAGTGGAAAAGCATGGCATGCCATTGGTCGAGACCAACACACGCAAGATCATAGCCAGGCTTCTTCAGGACGGCTGGATTCGAGCCGGCGGCACCAAGCATGACAAGTTTGAGCATCCGCGGAAGCCGGATGTGATCCTCGTCGTCCCGCGTCACCGCGAGCAGTCGCCGGGTGTCGCCCGGTCGATAGCCCGGCTGGCCGGATGGATTTAAGGAGAAGCGCCATGACGCATTATGTCGGAATTCTGGATGGTGCAGACGATGTCTGGGGTGTTCGGATTCCCGATCTCCCGGGCTGCCACGGTGGTGGGGCGACTCCTGAGGAGGCCATCGTCGATGCGACTTCCGCAGTCCGCGAGTGGGCCGAATCTCGTTTGGCAAAACGCTCTGCGCTGCCGGCGGCACGCCCGGTGGCGGAATTGCTGCGGCAAGGCGAGATCGATATCGCCGCAGGTGAATCGGCCGTGATGATCCCCCTCGCCTTGGACTCCGGCCGCCCGATACGGGCCAACCTGTCGCTCGACGCGGGACTTCTTGCGGCCATCGATGCCGAAGCCAGCCGACGCGGCCTGACCCGGTCCGCTTTCATTGCCAGCGCCGCCCGCGAAAAGATTGAGGGACATCGCTAAACCGTCATGTTCCTCCCCTTCTTCCTCGAACTGAAAGCGGCCAAGGTCCCCGTCTCACTCAGGGAATACCTGACGCTGCTGGAAGGGCTGGAGGCCGGGCTGGTCGACTACGACGTCGAGGGGTTCTACTACCTCGCCCGCTCGGCGCTGGTGAAGGACGAGCGCCATATCGACCGCTTCGACCAGGTCTTCTCACATGTCTTCAAGGGACTGGAGGCGCTGTCGGGAGAGACGGGCGTCGATGTCGCCGACTTGCCCGAGGACTGGCTGCGCCGGCTGGCGGAAAAGCACCTGACCGACGAGGAAAAGAAACTGGTCGAGGCGCTCGGCGGCTTCGACAAGCTCATGGAGACGTTGAAACAGCGCCTGGAGGAGCAGAAGGGTCGTCACCAGGGCGGTTCGAAATGGATCGGCACCGCCGGCACCTCGCCCTTCGGCGCCTATGGCTACAATCCCGAAGGCGTGCGCATCGGCCAGCACGAAAGCCGCCACCGCCGCGCGGTGAAGGTATGGGACAAGCGCGAGTTCCGGAATTTCGACGACACGGTCGAGCTCGGCACCCGCAACATCAAGGTGGCGCTGAAACGCCTGCGCCGCTGGGTGCGCGAGGGCGCGGAGGAGGAGTTCGACCTGCCCGGCACCATCCACGCCACCGCCGAGCACGGCTATCTCGACGTCAGGACGCGGCCGGAACGCCGCAATGCGGTGAAGCTTCTGATGTTCTTCGACATCGGCGGCTCGATGGACGACCACATCAAGGCCGTCGAGGAACTGTTTTCCGCCGCCCGCGCCGAGTTCCGGCACATGGAATATTTCTATTTCCACAACTGCCTCTACGAAGGCGTGTGGAAGGACAATCGCCGTCGCCTTTCCGAGACGCTGCCGACCTTCGACGTGCTCAACAAATACGGACCGGACTACAAGGTCGTCTTCGTCGGCGATGCCTCGATGAGCCCCTACGAGATTGCCACGCCGGGCGGCTCGGTGGAACACTGGAACAAGGAGGCCGGGGCGGTCTGGCTTACCCGCGTGCTCGACCAGTGGCCGCATGCCGTCTGGCTCAACCCGACGCCGGAAAAATACTGGGGCTACACGCATTCGATCGGCATGGTGCGCGAACTCTTCGCCGGCCGCATGTATGCGCTGACGCTGGCCGGGCTGGAAGCGGCGACGAAGGAATTGTCGCGCCGGCATTGAAGTGCCCGCCGCTGGGCAAAGCCGTAACAAATGCCTATGTTGAGGCGAAGTAACCAAGCAACCAAGAACAAGCCGCAAAGGCAGGAGACAAGCATGGACACCCACACCTACCCGGTCACCCGTACCGACGCCGAATGGCGTGCCTTGCTGACGCCGGAACAATACGCCGTCATGCGCGGCCACGGCACCGAGCGGCCGGGAAGCTGCGCGCTGCTGCACGAACACCGCGCGGGCGCTTTCCATTGCGCCGGCTGCGACAGTGCACTCTTCGAAGCCACGCTGAAATTCGAGAGCGGCACCGGCTGGCCGAGCTTCAACGATCCGGTTCCCGGTTCGGTCGAGACGACGACGGACCGCAGCCACGGCATGGTGCGCACCGAAGTCCATTGCGCCACCTGCGGCAGCCATCTCGGCCACGTCTTCCCGGACGGCCCGCCGCCGACCGGCCTGCGCTATTGCATCAATGGCGTGGCGCTGAAATTCGAGCCGGCCGCCTGAACGACGCAACACACGGTCTGCGGCTTTCCATCAGAACTTCTTCGCCGCCGCCGCGATTTCGACGAGTTGCCCCTTCTTCAGCCGGTAGAGCGGCAGCAGCCGCTCGACGCGGCCGTCGGGACGGAAGCGGAAGAGACCCGTCGTGCCACGGTATCCTTGGCCGCTCTCGATGATCGGCGGCACGATTCCCTTGACGCCGATGGCGCCTTCGACGCCCGCGAGCAGCGCCACGACATCGTAGGCATAGGCGGCGCGCGGCGCCATCGGGCGGCCGAAGCGGGCCTGGTAGCGCCCTGACACGGAACCCATCTCGCGCCGGTCGATATCCGCCACCAGCGCCCCTTCGAGGCTGGGATTGGCGGCATCGCGGTAGTTGTTCGCAATGATGATCGGAACAGCGCGCCGTTTCGCCCGCACCGCGTCGACGACCGCTCCTGAAAGATTGCCGCCGTCGATAACCACCGCGTCCGGCTCGGCCATGACGGCAAAGACGGTATCGACGGCTGCCTGCACGGAAGCCTGACCGGAATAGCGTGCCTTGGCGGCCAGCCGGCCGCCATGGTTGGCCGCCGCGAAATCGACCGCCCGCTCGACAGCCGGCGCGCTTTTGCCCTCGGGCAGGACGAGCACGAAATTGCGGGATCCCTTGCGCGCCAAGGCATCGACGGCGGTGGCGATGCTGGTGGTCGCGTCGAGCGGGACAGTGTAGACACCGCCCCCGCCCTTGGCCGCATCGTTCATCAGGAAGATCGGCGCATGCTGCCCGCCCCGGATGGCTGCGACACCGGCGGCGGCACCCGCCCGGAAGGGCCCGACCACAGCGGCGGCGCCAGCGGCCATGGCCTTGAGCGCAACGGTCCGCGCCTTTTCGGAATCAGCCGGGGTGTCGACGAAATTGATCGTCAGCCTGTCCTTGCCGAGGTCGTCCATGGCAAGCGCCACGCCGTCGTGTATATCGCGTGCATCGGCGGCATCGGCGCCGTTCGCCGAGAACGGCAGCAGCACCGCGACCTTCGCCGCCCCGGTGCCGATGCTGGCGGTACTGGAAAGCGACGCGCCTTGTGCAGCGGGCGCAACCGCGGCGGGATCCAACACATCGGCCGCCTTGTCCGACTGACACCCGGCGACGGCCAGCATCAGAACCGCCGTCAAGAATCGACCGGCGGCTCGCGGACTTCGCAACCTCATTGCCCCTCTCCCGTTTGCCCAGTTCTGGCATGACGGGAGAAACCTGCCCTTGTCAATGGACCACGCGTTCCCGACCGGCCCCATCGGGCGAAGCCAGCCTTGCGATTGTTGAGCCTCGCTCTCATCCGGCCGTCAGCTGCGCGGGCTTCACGGGAACACTGCGGGAGCGCCGCGCCATCCGTCAGCGCATATAGCCGACCATGCGGCTGTAGGCGCAACCGCAGTTTTCCAGATTCTGCTCGTCGCGATAGCTCGACTTCAAATAGCCATAAGCCTTGCCGCAGGCATAGGTAGCCTGCTGCGCCCAGCGGAACACCGGTCGGGTGGAATGGATCCAGCGCTCGTCATGCGAAACGGCGATGGCCTCGTTCATGCGGCGCGCGACATCCTCGCGAAGGCTGGCATCGCTTTCGGACGAGACCAGCGAGGCGCCGGCGATAGGACAGGAATAGTCAGCATAGCCGCCGATCATGTCCGCTGCACCGGCAGGCCCCATGGCCAGAAGAAGGCCGCCGCAGGCCGCGACCAGACGCTTGTTCATCGTTCATCCTCCATTCCCGTCAACAATCCGAAAGCGGAGGCCGGGGTGAGACGCCCCGGCCGATCACTGTCATGCCACCGGCGTATGAGGCGCCTGGTGCTCGTCGTAGAGGATCGAGATCACCGTTCCGCTACCGACGCCGGTCAGCGAGGCAACTTCGACGGGTCCAGCACCGCCGACTCCATCGGCATCGACCGAGATGTGCGCGGCCCCACCGGAGACGGAGACGCTGATCATGCTGGCCGCTTCCGCCTCGCTGGCGGGCGCAGACGCGCCGCCAGGCAGGTTGGCGAGCAGGTCGGACAGGTCGAGGACGTCTTCCGACGCGTTGAAGTCGCTGATGACGTCGACCATGTTCATCTCGCTCATCGCAGACGGGTCGATGACGAACGTGTCATGTCCGTCGCCGCCGGTGAGATGGTTGAGCCCGGCTCCGCCATAAAGCGTGTCGTTGCCGGCATCGCCGTAGAGCGTATCGTTGCCGATGCCGCCATAGATCACGTCGTCGCCGGTGCCGCCTCTCAGCACGTCGTTGCCAGTACCGCCATCGATGAGATCGTTGCCGGCCGAGCCGACGACGCTGTCATCGCCACCGCCGGTGTAGATGCCTTCGATGCCGACGAGTTGCGTCTGCGAGAAATCCCAGACGTTGTGCTCTCCGTCGGAGCCGACGATGCGGACATGGTCATGCCCGTTGGCGGTGATGACATCCACGCTGTTGCTGTGACCGGCGAGGTTGCCGTAGGCGGCGGCGATGCCGATGTCGGTGCCGTCGTCCGTTGCCTTCAGCGTATGCACGACGCCATCGCCGACCACGTTGCCCGCGAACGAATCGTAGCCTGTGTCGCCGCTGCCGACCAGCAGGTTGGTATCCTGCGAGCCGAGATGGAACGTGTCGTTGCCCGGGCCGCCGCGATAGTTCTGGCCGCCGACCGCATCGCTGAGGTTCGACGTGTAGAACGTATCGTTGGAAGTCCCGCCTCCGCCCCGCACCTCGCCGATCCCCACCAGCTTAGTGTCGGACAGGTCGATGGTGTTGTGCGCGGCGGTCGCGCCGGCGATGTTGACGCCGGTGAACCCGGCGGCGTTGATCTCCTCGATGCCGGACAGGCTGCCGTTTACCACGATCTGGGTGCCGGCGCCGGTCGCGACGATCCGATCGTAGTCGGCCGCCGGGCCACTGTCATGGAAGTTGTCACCGAGCGACGTCGGGCCATCGCCGGGACCGACAAGGTAGGTGTCGGAACCCTTGCCGCCGTCCATCGTGTCTCTTCCGGCTCCGCCGATCAGGATGTCGTCCTTGTTGCCGCCGATAAGGGTATCGTCGCCGCCAAGGCCGAGCATGGTCCACGCATGCCCGGCGTTCGGCACGCCCAACACCGGCGCGTCGCTGCCGTTTTCGTGGTTCGCCGTACCCGGAACGATATGCGTCGGATCGATCGGCAGATAGGTATTGCCAGCGACAATGCCGACCTTGAAGTTTTCAAAGCCCTCGGCGGAGAAGTTGACCCCGCCGACAGTGACCGAGCCGTTTGTCCCGGCGCCGGGCGTGAGAGCGGCGATCGCGTTCAGGACAGCAGGGTTCGCCGCCTGCTCCGCCGTCAGGGACACATAGAGCGTGTCGAGCGTACCCGTGCCGCCTTTGTATGTGATGTGGGTGTCGCTGTTGATGGCGGTGCGCACGGTGTCGTTGCCGCCGCCGACGTCCACCACCGAGATGCCCTTCAACACCGTGGTCGACAGATCCCAGACGTTATGCGCACCGTCTGAGCCGACGAGCGAAGCCGTACCGTTCACCGCCGTGGCGTCGATCACGTCGACGGTGTTGCTGCCGCCATATGTGGTCGTCAGCCTGATCTGGGTGTCCGTTCCCTCCGCCACGATGGTGTGGACCGCCGCGTCGCCGAAGGTGTTTCCGGTGAAGGCGTCGAAGCCGCCATTGTCGGCATCGGAGACGAACAGCCGCGTGCTTTGGCTGCCGAGGTGGAACAGATCGTTGCCGCCGCCGCCGCGATAGGCCTGGCCGCCAACAGCATCGCTGTCGTTAGACGTGAAGAAGACCTGGTCGGCATTGCCGGTGACGTCACCCGAACTGTTGGGAGCGCCGCGCACTTCCTCGATGCCACGCAGTTGGACATGGCTCAGATCGAGCGAAGCACCGGTGACGTTGGCGAGCACGAGATCGACGTTGCTAAAGCCCTTGCCGGTGATCTGCTCGACCCCCGAGATCGACGCAGCCTGGATATTGACGCCGTTGCCGGTCGAGACGATGCGGTCATAGCCGTCGCCGCCGTTGAAGGTGTCGAAGCCGTCGACTGGCGTCGAAGCGGTGACCAGGAACGTATCGCTGCCCTTGCCGCCGTTCAGCACGTCGTTGCCACCCTCGCCGACGAGAACGTCGTCGCCGTTGCCACCGGTAATGACGTCGTTTCCGCCGCGACCGAAGATCGCCCACGGCTCGTTGATCCCGGCGGGATCGTGGCTGGCGACATCCAGTGCCGGAGCGCTGATGCCGTTGTCGTGGTTCGGCGTGCCGATCCAGACATTGTAGAGCCCCGTCGCGGTGACGTTGAGGGTATACTGGTCCTTTGCGCCGTGTTCGTCGACGACGGTGACGGTGAAGCTGTCCTGCGCGGTGTCGCCCTGTGCGAGGCCCGCGAAGGCCGGCTTGGTCGGGTCGACCGTGTAGGTCCAGTTGCCCGCCGCATCCATGGCCAGCGTGCCATAGGTGCCCGCGCCGCCGCCCGACCACGTCAGGTGCGCTCCGGCATCGACGTCGGTGGCCGTCATCTGCCCGGCCTGCGCCGGTGCGAAGCCGTGCGTCTGGTCCCAGGCAAGGGCGTTGTTGGTGCTGCTCTCGTTGCCGTCGTAGATCGGCCGGCCGAGCAGCGCCGACAGTCCGTCCTGCGCCAAGAGGTCGTGGATGGCGGCATAGACGCCCGGGATCGGGTTCGGGTTCGAGCCCTGGCCCGCACCCAGCATCTTGTCGACAAGGCCCGCTTCCCACAGGTTGCCCAGCAGGTTGTCGTGCAGGCTCTGCAGACGATCCGGATTGGTGCCGCCGTCGCCGCCGTCGGGCGTGTACTTCGCCACCACGTCGAGCAGCGGCGCGCCGCCGGCCTGCAGGTACTTGGCATATTCGACGCCAAGCCGTGCCGAGGCCTCGTTCAGCAGGTTGTTGTAATAGCTGCCGTGGTCGTCGATGTAGTCCCACACCTGCGCGATCGCCTGCGCCCGGGTCGCGCCGGCCCCCAGCGCCGCCTGCACCTGGTTGAGCACGGCGTCCATGTCCATGCCCGTCACCATCAGCGGCGCGATCATGGTGTCGAGGTTCTGCGTCGGCTCGAACTTGTGGTCGACGGCAGCATCGGCCTCCGTCACGCCCGTCAGCCCGCTTGCCGCGTAGGATGCGACGGTCGAGCCGGTGATCTCCGGCGCGTCGTTCGAGCCGTTCACCGTGATCGTCACCACCTGCGTGTCGGTGGCGCCATGCTCGTCCGTCACCCGCACCGTGAACGTCTCGGTGCCGTGCTGGCCCTCGGCCAGCGCCTGCGTCGCGGCCCTGGCATCGTCGACGACGTAGGTCCACTTGCCGGAGGCGTCGATGGCGAACGTGCCATAGGCGCCGGTGGCGCTGCTCGACGGGTCGAGCGACCATGTCAGCGGCGTGCCCGCCGGCTGGTCCACGTCGTTCGCCGTCAGTTGGCCCGTCGCCGACGACGGGCCCGCAAAGCCGTGGTCGATGTCCCACTGCCGTGCCGCCGCATCCGACGAACCCTCGTAGCCGCCATAGGACGGACGATTGAGCAGGGCGGGATCCACAGCACCGATCAGGCCCTGCATCTGGCTCAGCAGCGCCGGGTCGGCATGGAACCGGTCGGCCAGCGTCGCGGCGTCGAAGTTGCCCAGCAGGTTGTCGTGCAGGCTCTGCAGACGCTCGGGCGTCGTGTTGGCGTCGTTGTCGTCGGCCGTGTACTTCGCAATCACCTGCGTCAGCGGCGCGCCGCCGTCCTGCAGATACTTCGCGTACTCGACGCCCAGGCGCACGAACAGCACGTTCACATCCGTGTCGTAGTAGCCGCTCGCCGTATAGTGGTCGTCGAGATTGTCCCACACATGGGCGATCGCCGTCGCACGGTCCGCCCCGCCAAGGGCCGCCTGCACCGCGTTCAGAACCGCGTCCATGTCGTTCATGTTGGCGTTGATGATCGCCTGCAGGTTCGGCACTTCCGCCGCCGGCTCAAGGTTGCCCGTCACCAGCGCATCGACGACACCCGCGACCCCGCCAAGCTCGACGACCGAACCCGTAGCCCCACCTGCCACCACCACTGGCGCGTCGTTCGTGCCGGTGATGGTGATCGTCAGGTTTGCCGTAGCGGTCAGGTTCTCGTGGTCGGCCATCGTGTAGCCGAACACGTCGGTTCCCGTTTCACCCTGCGCCAGCGCCTGGGTATCGCCGTCGGCGTTGTTCAGGACATAGGTGTAGGTGCCGTCGGCCTGTACGGTCAGCGTGCCGAACTTGCCGGCGATGTCGACCGGCGTGCCGTCGGTCGGCACCATCACCGTATCGCTGCCGAAGGTGACCTGCGTGACGGCCTTGGTGTCGAGGCTGTTCGCGTCGGTGTCGTTGGCAAGAACGTTGCCGGTCGCATGGTCGTCGCCGGCAAACGGCGTATTGCCCGGATTGACGCCGGCCTCCACGACCGCATCGGCTCCGTTGCCGTCGTTACCGGCGACCGGGGCCACGTTCTCCAGTTCGGAGAGCGGAATCGTGGCGTCGTTTCCGGCGAAGTAGAACGATTCGACGTTCTTCACCTCGATGGTCTGGCCGGCATATTCGAGACGATACCAGTCACCGGCCAGTTCCGTGACGGTCCAGTCCGTCCACTTGCCGGAAAGTTTCATCAGGTCGGTATCGCCGGAGGTCACCGCATCGCTGTCGTTGACGACGACCTTGATGCTGCCGAAAAAGTTGGTGAAGTCGAAGATGTTGTCGCCGGCACCGGTGTTCAGCACGATGGTCGAAGCGGCGAGCCCGGTATTGGTCACGTCGCCGAAGACGATGCTCTCGTTGTTGGAGAGATTGAACTCGACGCGCTCGATCTCGTCGGCTCGTACGGCGCCGAGCGGGTTACCCGCACCGTCGTCATAGGTGATGAGGATGTCGTTCGAGTCGCTCGTACCGGCGCCTGAGGGCACGATCTCGTCGGCGTCGCCGGGTGATCCCTTGCCGAAGTGGAAGACCGCGTTCGGATCGCTCGCGCTGCCGTTGATGACGAGCACGTCATAGTCGGGGAAAGCGGTCCCGGTCTCGCTGCCGCCATCGACATGGTCGAAGCCGTCGCCGACGGTGTGGATGATGGTGTCGTTGCCGGCACCGCCCACGATCGTGTCGTCGCCGCCACGGCCTTCGAGGATGTCGTTGCCGGAACCGCCGTCGAGAACGTTGGCTCCACTCGTGCCGCGGATGACGTCGTTGCCGACGCTGCCGACGACGTTCTCGAAGCCGGTGATCGCGTCGGTCGCCACTGGCGTGCCAGCCAGCGTCGAGCGTGCCGCGACGCCGCTTTGCAGGTCGATGTCGATAGCCGCCGTGATCTGACTGAAGTTGAACGTGTCGACGCCGGCGCCGCCCTCGACCGTCTGGCCGATGGCCTGGTTGCCGGCCATGAAGGTATCGTTGCCGCCACCGAGATCGGCCTCGAGATGCGTGGCCGACGACACGCTGTTGAACCAGAGCGTCGTACCGGTGTTGTCGCCCGTCACCTTGACGTCCGTCACCCCGGCCGCCGCCAGGTCCCCGCCGCCCTGACCGATAACCAGCGAATGGCCGTTGGTCAGGTCGAAATCGAGCGTCTCGACGTTGCGGACCGTCAGCGTGCCTTCATAGACCGAATCGCCGGACAGGTTGTCGCTTGGCTTCATCACGACCGCGTTGCCGACCTGGTGGACGTAGTTCCAGATATAGGAGGAAGAGCCGTCGCGGATCTCGATCCGGTCGTCGCCGTCGCCGCCATCGACGGTGTCGGAACCGTCGCCCAGCGTGTATTTGACGAGATCGTCGCCGGCACCGCCTTCGATCGTGTCGTCGCCGGCATTGCCGATGAGGGTGTCGCCGCCATCGCCGCCGCGGATTATATCGTCGCCCGCGCCGCCCCAGATTTCGTCGTTGCCGGCGCCGCCTTCCAGCGTGTCGTCACCACCGAGGCCAGAGATCAGGTCGTCGTCATCGCCGCCGCGGATCGTATCGTCGCCCGCCCCGCCGCCGAGATAGTCGTTGCCGGCACCGCCTTCGATGGTGATTCCGCCGTTGGCCGCGTCGCTCATGTAGTTGGCGGAGACGGCGATGAAGTCGCCGCCGTCGGTGCCGACGATCTTCTCGACATTGGCCATGAAGCCCGGCGCGCTCAGCGTGTCGTGGATGTAACCGGCCTTGCCCTCGCGATCGAGCACGATCGTGTCGTTGTCGCCGCCGCCCCTGACGATGTCGGAGGTGCCTGCCATGTTCGACAGCGAGATGGCGCGAACGCTGCCGTCGCCGAGCTGGAGGTTGCGCGACCCGTTGAAGGTGATGTCCGCACCGAGGCGGAAGGTGTCGTCGCCGGCATCGCCGTAAAGCGTGTCGGCGCCCTTGCCGCCGTCGATGTAGTCGGCGCCCGCATTGCCGTGCAGCGTGTTGCCTTCGGCGCCACCGACGATCACGTCGTCACCGCTGCCGCCGTAGGCGTCGACCAGGCCGGCAACGTTGTCGATGCCAACGATCGGCCCCTGGCCGGTGCGGTCGGTCGCCTCGTCGGCGCCGACGGTCTGGCCGTCGACGGTCACCGGCGAGCCGTCCAGATTGACGAACACGCCGGTCTGCAGCGCCGAATAGTCGATCGACGAGATGCTGCCCGCCGGATCGATCTGGACCGAGAACGCGGTCGAGACCGGATCGTGGTCGCTGTCCTGTCCAGTCACCGGGAAAGTCAGCGTGATCGGCGCGCCCGCCGGGCCGGAATGATCCAGCGGCTGGCGCAAGGTGAACACGTAGGAGCCCGTGCCCGCCGTGGAGAGCTCGACCAGGAAGACGATGTGCGCGTCGTTAATCGCCGTCGGCGCGGTGCCGCCGACATAGCCGACCAGCACGCCGCCGATATAGTCGAGGGTGATGGGCTGCCCGCCGGAACTCAGCGTGTCGCCGGAAGCCAGGCCGCTCACCGTGATCGCCTGCGAGGCCGTCAATGAGCCGGCGCCGTCGTTGCCCCAGTCGATCGTGAAGGTGCCCTGCGCGCTGATCGCGCCGTCGGCATCGCCGATGCGGCCATCCTCGTCGAGCGTAGTGGTTGCCGGCGCCGCGCCGACCGTGGGCACGTCGTCATGGATGGTAATGGAGAGCTGGCCCGAAAGGGCGATCGAATCGCCGTCGCCGTCGCGCACGGTAACGGCGCTCGAAAGGTCGAACGTCAAACTGTCGCCGACCGTCGTCGTATCGACGATATCGGGCTTGGAAACCACCGGCGCGTTGTTGTGCGGCGCTCCGGCTCCACTCACCTCGAATTTCACGGGCGGGCTGGAGTAGGGCAGCGATCCCATGTTCACGAAGAGGCTCTGGCCGGCACCGACCGTGACGGTGGCCGCGCTCAGGCCATGGTCGTCGCTGATCGTCCAGACCCGATCGACAGCACCATTGTTCGTGACCTTGACGATCGCGTCGCCATTGTAATTTCCGAGGTACGTGATGTTGTTGCCGCCCGACGCATTGGTCGCGAAGCTTTCGCCCGGATTATCGAGCGACTCGGTCGGAACCGTGACGCCATCGACCACGATCCCTCCGCCCACATGGTCGAGCGGACCGACCTGCGTAAAGGTGTATTCTCCTGTCGTCGCATCCACCGCGAAGGTAAAGATCACGGGACCGCCTGCGCCGGCGGTGGCGATGAGCGTGTTGCCGGATACGGAGAAGGCGAGCGCCGTTCCGCCGGAGGTCAACGAGGTGAGCGACGGCGACAGATTGGTCATTTCCACCGTGTAGGCACCGACGCCGTCGGCACCGAAACTTACCAGCGACGAAAGGTTGCCGGTCAGGATGGAATCATTGGTGTTGCCGTCTGAATTACTGTCGTCGCCATTGCCAAAATGGGTGCCGTTCGCCGCCTCGCTCTCGTAGACCGAGCCCGTAAGCACGGTGGCGTTGGCAACCGGCGTATCGTCGTTGACGTCGACGTTCAGCGTGCCTTGGGCCGTGTCGCCGTCACCGTCCGTGACGGTGTAGTTGAACGACAGCGGCAGGTTCTCCTCGATACCCGTGGCGCTGGCCGTCGCCAGATGCGACAGCGGCGCGAAGGCAGTGAAGGTGTAGGAGCCGTCCGCGTTAATCGTCAGCGTCGCCACCGTGGCGATGTTGGCCGACGCGAATGTCCACGTCGTGGCTCCGCCGGACACCACCGGGCTGCCGCTCACATGGACCGCCTCGATATGGCCGACGCCGTTGGCGTCGACACGCACCGCGCTGAACGCGCCGAAGCTGTCCAGCGCGACCGAACCGAACCCGTCGGCACCAGCGTGGAAAAGATCGCCCGCCACACCGGTCGCGATCGTCGCATTGGCGACGTCGTCCGTGCCGCCGATATTGCCGCCGAAAGAGTCGTCGTTGAGCACCGTGGCCGCCGTCACCGAACCGGTCGTCACCGGCGCGTCGTCGTTGACCAGGATCTTCAGCGAACCCGTCGTTGCGTCGCCGTCGCCATCGATCGCCGTATAGGCGAAGCTCAGCGTCGCATCCTCCTCGACACCAGTCCCGTTCGCCGTCGCAAGATGCGCGAGCGGCGCGTTGAGCTGGAAGTCGTAGGAGCCGTCGGCGCGGATCACCAGCACCGCCGCACCCGAACCGTAATGCGTGCTCGTCGCCGTCCACGTCGTCTCGCCACCGGCGCTGCGCGTGCCGGTGTCCCACTGCACCGTTTCCGTGTGGGCAACGCCGTTCGCGTCCTTCCACACCACGGAGAAGGCAGGCTTGGTCAGTGCGATCGAGCCAAGCCCGTCCGAACCCATCGAGAACAGCGCGCCCGCCAGGCCCGCCGCATGCGCCGCGTTGGCGACATTGTCGGCCGGGGTATCGTTGCCGGTGGACAACGCCTGCGCCTCGTCGTCCAGAGCCGTCGCCGTCACCGCGCCCTGCGAAGTCGGGCTGTCATCGTTCACCGCGATGCGCAGCCGCGCCGAGTCGCTGTCGCCGTCGCCATCGACGACCGTATAGTTGAAGTCGAGATTGAGGCTCTTCTCGTTGGCGCCGCTCGGATGCTTGACCGGCGCGTCGAGCACGAATTCGTAAGAACCGTCTGCCCGCACCGTCAGCATCGCGACCGGCGCCGTGCCGTAATGCGTGCTCATCGCCGTCCAGGTCGTCTCACCGTTCGTGCCGCGCACGCCCGCGCTCCAGTTCACCCCTTCTGTCTGCGCGAAGCCGTTGGCGTCCTTGTAGACCACCGAGAAATTCGGCAGGCCCATGGTGATCGAGCCGAGCCCGTCCGACCCCATCGAAAACAGCGTGCCCGCACCGCCCGTCGCCATGCCGTAGTTCGGGTCGACGTCGCTGCCGCCGCCATTGGCCGTGTTGGCCGGCTGGAACACCGTCTGCGCCTCGTCGTCCAGCACACGCGACGCCATCACGTTGCCCGCAACCGGCGTGTCGTCGTTGACGCGCACCGTCAGCAGTCCGCCGGCCAAGTCGCCGTCACCGTCCGTAGCCAGGAAGGTGAAGTTCAGCGCCGCCGTATTCTCGTTCGGCTCCAGGAAGCTACTGGCGCCATGTGCCAATGGCGCAAGCATCTGGAACGCGTAGGAGCCGTCCGCGCGGACCGTCAGCACTGCGGCAGACGTGCCGGACTGGGTGCCCATCGCCGTCCACACCGTCTCGCCGTTCGCGCCGCGCACACCGGCATCCCACGTCACAGCTTCCGTCTTGGCAAAGCCGTCCTGCTTGAACACGACTTCGAAATCGGGCAACCCGACCGCGATCGAGGCGAGCCCGTCCGATCCCATCGAGAACAGCGCGCCCGCGCCGCCCGTCACCGCGTCGGTGTCGGGTGACACGTCGCCGCCAAAGAACCCGCCTGGGCCTGCATTGCCCGGCGTGAATAGACCTTGCGCCTCGTCGTCCAGCACGGTCGACGGAGCCACGATCAGGGACGACGTCGGCGTGTCGTCGTTCACCTGGATCGACAGCGAACCCGTCACCCCGTCGCCGTCGCCGTCGGTCAGCGTGTAGCCGAACACCAGCGTCGCGTTCTCCTCGATCACCGGGAAGGCCGTGTCATGCACGACCGGCGCATTCAGCGTGAAGGCGTAGGAGCCATCCGCATGGATCGTCAGCACCGCTGCCGGCGTGCCGGTCGGGTAGTTCGTCGACGTCGCCGTCCACGTCGTCACGCCGCCGACCGTGGAACCGCTCCACGTCACCGATTCCGTCTGCGCAAAGCCCTGCGCGTTCTTGTAGACCACGTCGAACGAAGGCGGCGTCACCACCAATGAGCCGAACCCGTCGGCCCCGGCGTGGAACAGCGCCCCCACGCCGCCCGTCACGCTCTTGACGTCCGGCGACACGTCGCCCGCAAGCCCGAGCCCCGGGTTCGCCGGTCCGAACTCGCTCTGCGCCTCGTCGTCCAGTATGGCGGGCGCGGCAATCGAACCCGTCGACACAGGCGTGTCGTCATTGACGTTGACGTTCAGCGTGCCCTTGGCAGGATCGCCGTCACCGTCAGTGACGGTGTAGTTGAACGACAGCGGCAGGTTCTCCTCGACGCCGTTGGCACTGGCGGTCGCCAGATGCGACAGCGGCGCGAACGTGGTGAAACTGTAGGAGCCGTCCGCGTTGATCGTCAGCGTCGCCACCTTGGCGATGTGCTCCGACGAGAAGGTCCACGTCGTGGCCCCGCCAGCCGTCACCGGCCCGTTCACACCAACGGTCTCGACATGACCGACACCCTGCTGGTCGACGAACATCGCGCTGAACGCGCCGAAACCGTCGAGCGTCACATGGCCGAAGCCGTCGGCTCCCGTCGCAAACAGCGCGCCCGCCGCTCCCGAGACGGTAGTGGCGTCCGTGACGTCGTTCGTCCCATTCGCATTGCCGCCGAAACCGTCATCGTCCAGCACAGGCGTCGCCGTCACCGATCCCGTCGTCACAGGCGCGTCGTCATCGACGGTGACCGAGAAGGTTGCGCGCGTCCCGGTGTCGCCATCGGCGTCGGTGGCGCGGAAGCCGAAGGTCAGGGTGATGTCGTCCTCGCTGCCGGCGAGGGGATGATCCAGATTGCCCAGCAGATGGAAGCTGTAGGAGCCTTGTGTCGTCGTCGGGTCCAGCGTCAGCTTGAACACCTGGCCGGACGGATCGGAGAAGGTGCCGCCCGCCTTGTAGGCGATCAACTCGTAGCCGCCGTTCCAGGATCCGCCGGCACCCGTCATCGTCTTGACGATCTGGTAAGCCAGAGCGACACCATCCGACTTCAGCGACGCCGACAGGCCGAGCTGCGCGGCCGTCACCGAGCCTTCGCCCAGCAGCGCCGCGGCGCCGCTCGCCCGCACGAAATTGACGCTGCGCCCGAACGTGTCTGTCGCGCTCTCGCCATGCAAATTGTCGTCCGTGCCCCACGACACGCCGAGCGTGCCGCCGTTCGACGCGGCCGCGCCGACGAGATCTCCCGGATAGCCGTCATCGACATTGCCGCCGGCGAGGTTGTCCTCGTCGACGCTCGTCGACGCCGCCGCACCCTGCACCGACGTGTCGTCCAGGACACGCACCTCGAACCCGCCCGTTGTCGGGTCACCGTCGCCGTCCCGCGCCACGAAGTCGAAGTTGAAGGCAAGCGCGTTCTCGCCGCCGCCCGCCGTATGGTCCAGCGTCTGCGACAGAACGAAGCTGTAGCTGCCGGCATGCTCGTCCGACAGGCTCACCGTGAACACGGTCGCGCCGCCGGCGCCCGTCGCCGTCAGCACCGTGCCGTTGCCGCTTATCGTATAGGAAAGCTCCGTCCCGTCCGACGTCAGGTGGCGCCCCTCCAGCGCCGCCACCACGCCGTCGCCGAACACCACCGAACGGTCGCCGTTGACCTGCGTGCCGGTGAAGCCGCCGTTCGCGACCGAATTGCCGTTGTCCGCGCCCCAGCCGATGTTCAGCGAGGCCGACACCTGCTGCGTCAGCGGATTGCCCAGGAGGTCGGCCAAACCGTCCGGAGTGAACGGGTTCGAATCCGGGTTGCCGCCAGGCAGCGCCTCCTCTTCCACATAGCGCGGAAGGATCGTCCCGAGCGCGATCGGCGTATCGTCGTCGACGCTCACGGAGAACGCGCCCGTCGCGCTGTCTCCATCGCCGTCACGCGCCACATAGCCAAATGACAGCACGATGTCGTCCTCGGTGCCCGCAGTCGGATGGTCCAGGACGCCCTTGAGCTCGAAGTTCCACGAGCCGGAGTTCTGGTCCGACAGGGTCACCGTGAACACCACCGCGCCGCCGGCCGAAGCCGTCAGCACCGTGCCGTTGCCGCTCACCGCATAGGAAAGCGCCGTTCCGTTCGAGGACAGATTCTGCCCCTCGAGCGCCGCGACCGTGCCGGCGCCGAAGACGACCGAGCGGTCGCCCATCACCTGCACGCCGGTGAAGCCGCCGTCGGCCACCGCGTTGCCGTTGTCCGCGCCCCAAAGGATCGCGAGATCGCCGTGCGCCGTCGTCGGGACGAGAAATGCATCCCCGCCGTCGAACAGCGGGCCGGGATTGCCGCCGGGCAGGCCGCCGTCCTCGTCGACGATCCCGTTGGCCGCGGTTCCAATGACCGGCGTGTCGTCGTCGACGTTGATCGACAGCGTGCCCGTCGCCGTGTCGTTGTCGCCATCCGTCACCACATAGGAGACGGTGAAGCCGACATTGTCTTCCGTGCCGGGCGTCGTGCCCTGCGGGTGATTGATCGCCGCGAGCTGCTCGGCCTTGTAGGCGCCGCTCTGCGGATCGGTGATCGTCAGCTGCACAACCGCCACCGAGGCGCTGCCCTGCTGCTGGCTGATCGTCAGCACCGTGCCGTCCGGCGACACCTGCGCCGTGAAGCCCGACGGCAGCGTCAGGCCCGAGCCCGACCACAGCACCGAGGCCGTGCCGTCGGCACCGCCGTCATGCGCAAGCACGCCCGTCACGTTGACGGCGTCCGCGTCGTCGCCGTTGCCGGCCGCGTTGCCGCCGGCAAGCGCGTCGTCGTCCAGCCGCACCAGCGCGTTCTCGTGCACAACAGGCGTGTCGTCGTCGACGTTGATCGACAGCGTGCCCGTCGCCGTGTCGTTGTCGCCATCCGTCACCACATAGGAGACGGTGAAGCCGACATTGTCTTCCGTGCCGGGCGTCGTGCCCTGCGGGTGGTTGATCGCCGCAAGCTGCTCGGCCTTGTAGGCGCCGCTCTGCGGATCGGTGATCGTCAGCTGCACAACCGCCACCGAGGCGCTGCCCTGCTGCTGGCTGATCGTCAGCACCGTGCCGTCCGGCGACACCTGCGCCGTGAAGCCCGACGGCAGCGTCAGGCCCGAGCCCGACCACAGCACCGAGGCCGTGCCGTCGGCACCGCCGTCATGCGCAAGCACGCCCGTCACGTTGACGGCGTCCGCGTCGTCGCCGTTGCCGGCCGCGTTGCCGCCGGCAAGCGCATCGTCGTCCAGCCGCACCAGCGCGTTCTCGTGCACAACAGGCGTGTCGTCGTCGACGCTCACATTGAACTCGCCCCGGACGGCATCGCCGTCCTGGTCGGCAACCTGATAGCCGATGGTGAAGTCGACGTTGTTCTCGTCGCTGCCGTCGGGATGATGGATGGGGCCGAGCAGGGTGAGCGTGTAGCTGCCCGAAACGGTGTCCGCGAGATCGATCCTGACGACCGCCTGGCCGTTCTGGCTGATGACGATCTGCAGGCCGCCGGAGCCGACCGCATAGGTGAATCCGCCGCTCGACGGCAGCACGACGTCGGTCAAAAGCAGGCTGCCGGCACCGTTGATGTCGTAGTCATGCGCGAGCACGCCGGTGAGCGATGCCGCACCGGCGTCGTCGAGGATGCCGCCGGCATTGCCGCCCGACAGCGCGTCGTCGTCGAGCGACGCCGCCGACCCGTTCGAGCCGGCCGTCGGATGCGTGTCGGGGAACACGTCCAGTTCCTGCGGGCCGCCCTGCCCGGCGAAATTCAGGGTCGTGTCGTCAAGCAGCGCCGTGAAAGGCTGGACCGGCGGCAGGACGTGCTGGCCACCGTCTTCGAAGTTGCCGCCCGAGCTGGGATTGGGCACGGACTCGCCGCCGGCCGTCATCGAGCCGTTCGCACCGAAGGCGACGTTGATGCCGTTGGCTTCCAGCGCGGCAAGGATGGCCACCCGCGGCACCTCGACATCGCCGAGGAAGAACGTCGGCACGTTCAGGGCCGCGTCCTTGATGACGATGACGCTGCCATCCGCCTGCTGGAGGACGATGTCCTGGCCGACGACCTTGATGTTGTCGATGGAGGCGTTCGCCGGCAGATGCACGACGTTGCCGGCTTCGGCCAGGTACTGGGTTTCCCCGCCGGGTGTCGCCGTGTTCGCGCCGGCGACCGGCTGGCCTTCGGTGTCTACGGGCTGAGGATCTCCCGCCGCGGCGACCACCACGGGGGACGGCTGCCACGCGTCGTTGCCGTGCGCTTCGGCCCGGCCTTCCTGGTCACGGAAATCGCCAGCCGAAGTACCATCAAACTCAGTAACCATGATCCCACCCTCTCAATTGAGCGAGTAAAACCATTCGCTGTCGGCTGATTCAACCTTTCGGAAACCGCAAACATATAGGGAATTATACGTTACAACAACTTTTTTAGATTTGGTTAACCATCGAGATATATAATAATATATTATCCTCCAGGCCACACCTCACGCCATCCTTGCACTCCCGCGGTCGTCGCAAGATTGAATAAAATTTTATGAGAAATTCACCACAAACAACAAGGGAAAATTGTCCAGGCTTATTGGCCTGATCTTCAGGGATTTTGACTAGCCTCGCCGCAAATAAAAACAACGGGCGGCGGACATGGCGACCAGAAGAAAGGCAAGTAGATTTGCTTCGAGGCAGGGTTTACTTTCCATCCTGATCGGAGGACTGTTGGCGATGTCGCTGGCGCCGGCGCAGGCAGACAACGCCCAGCGGCCGTTGTACGACACCATCGCCTTTCTCGGCGGCGTCAGCATCGACCTCGGCATGACGGCTGAAACCGGCTCGGTGGCGACCGATGCTGCCCTGCCTTTCGGCGGCATTGCCGCCGTCGAACATCTCATCGCACAGGCCGAAAACGCGCCCGAGCCGGCTCTCGACCCGATCGCCACCGGTACCGTCACGGACGGCGTCTTCGGCTCGGTGGCGATCCCAATGCACAACTTCCCGGCGGCACGGCGGTGGGCCGGAATGATGGCGGCGATCGAACGTTGCGCGGGTCAGGCCGATTGCGGTGGCCGCAACCAGTTGCTCTCGCTGATCGACGAGCAGACGAAGGACAAGCCGTTCCTGGATCGCATGCGCATCGTCAACAGCATGGTCAACGGGTTGGTGCGCTATCGCACCGACCGCGCCGCCTACGGCGTCGTTGACCACTGGGCGACACCCACCGAGACGCTGGCAAGGGGCGCCGGCGACTGCGAGGACTTCGCCATTCTGAAAATGACGGCTCTCATGCGTGAAGGCGTGCCGGCAAAGAGCCTGTCGGTGGTCGTGCTGCACGATTCCCGTCACATGGCCTACCACGCCGTTCTGGCCGTGGCGACGAGCGAGGGCCGCTACATCCTCGACAACACCATTGCCGACGTGGTTCGCGACGAGACGCTGCCGAGCTATCAGCCGCTCTATTCGCTGAGCACCGACCGGGCCTGGGTACACGGCACGCGGTCGCCTTCGCGCTATGCGACGGCAAGCGCGCAAAACCTCGTGACGATCGCTCCCGGCGACGGCGTGATGGACATCGAGTAAGACGCCGGCCGGCAGCCTGGGCCGCGTCGCGGACTTTCAGCCGACGACGAAGGCAAGGACGATATCGGCCTCGCCGACAGGCGCCTTGATGGCGTTGATCTGGCGACGGAAACGCCGTTCGCCGACGCCGATCGCGAAACCCGTCACCGTGGCCGTGTTGCCATTGGCTTCGAGCCGCGCCAGCAGATCGGTGACGTTGACGTCGAGGGTCAACTTCAGGTCAAGCTTGTCCTGATCGGGACCGAGCGTCGGGAACTGGCGGCGGATGAGCGCCTGGAAGGCGGCGTTGACGGCGACGATCTTCTTGTTGGCGCCGAGCGCGAAGGCCGGAGAAGGCACCGCCGAGAGAATGGAATTGACCGTCGAGGCGGCCGTCAGCATCTCCAGCGTGGAGAGGCGCTGGTCGATCCACAACAGACAACTCACCCGGATCATCGAGGCGAGGTTCTGACGGTCGGGCGACGCCTCGGCCATCTGCTCCACCAGGCTGCCGATAGTGGTCTTGTTGCGCTGGGCCATGACCTTCAGCGTCTGCCAGAATATGCGCTCGAGACGGATGCCGCGCTTGCTGGCGCCCTTGGCAACCACCCTGAATTCCGGCTTCACCAGCTCGGCGTCGACCCGGTCCAGTGTCCAGGGAACCGTTTCCTCAACGCTCATGCAAAGCCTCGTCGCGGGCTTTGTTCAGAGGCTTCAGCAGATAATGCAGGATGGTCTTGCGGCCCGTCATGATGTCGACGGAGCACACCATGCCGGGCTTTATGGCGTAAGACTTGCCCTTGCTGATCAGGCTGGAATGGTCCGTCGTCACCCGCACCTGATAGTAGGGCTGCCCGGTCGTGCTGTCGACGAGGCTGTCGGCCGAAACGTTGGCCACTTTGCCCTGAATGCCGCCGAAGATGGAGAAATCGTAGGCGGTGATCTTGATCAGCGCCGGTTGTCCGCTCTGGATGAAGGCGACGTCCTTGGGCGAGACGCGCGCTTCCACCAGAAGGGTTTCCGTCGTCGGCACGACTTCGGCGATCGGCGCGCCGGGCTGGACGAATGAGCCGATGGTGTTGACCGCCAGCGTGTTGATGATGCCGTCGACCGGCGAGCGGATCTCGGTGCGCTTCAGCCGGTCGCTGGCGCCACGCATCGTTTCTTCGGCGACGGACAGGTCGGCAAGGGTCTGCGTCAGGTCGCTCAGCGCTTCCTGCTGCATCTTCAAGGGCACGTCGCTGGCCTGGAGCTCCGCTTCGCGGACCGCGCCCTTCAGCTTCTCGATGGTCTCCTTGCCGACTTCGATGCGACCGGAGAGCTCGGCCTTCTCCGATTGGACACGGATCAGCTCGGTCTGTGCCATCAGGCCGCGCTTGACCATGCCCGTCACGAGATCGAGCTGCTTGGCGTTCATGTCGAGGTTTTCCGACAGGCGCACGAGGTCGGCCTGCGCCTCGCCGAGCTCGTTCTGCCGCTGCACCAGTCTCGCCTTGGCCACCTGAAGATCGTTCTCGTAGTTCTTCTTCCTGGCGACGAGCAGGTTTTCCTCGTTCCTGCAGACCTCGGGCGCGCTCTTCAGCACTTTCTCCGGGCAGACGAACGGCTGGTCGAAGCGGCCGGCCTGCTCCTGTTGCAGGCGGCTGGCCCTTGTCTTCAAGGCGCGGACCTTGGCCTCCACTTCCCCCAGCGAGGATGAATTTGTGGTGTTGTCGAGGCTGGCTATCAGGTCGCCTCGACGGACCGTCTGCCCCACCTTGACGGCGATTTCCTGCACGACGCCGGGTTCGCTCGATTGCACGATCTGGGTCTTCGATGCCGGAATGACCTTACCTTCGCCGCGTGCGACCTCATCGACCTCGGCATAGGACGCCCAGGTGACGGCCGAGATGATCAAAGCGCATATGATGGCGATGACCGCATTGGCCAGGATCGGTGGTCTGTCGAGCCGTCTTCTCATGACCGTGATGGCTCAGGACACATTTGCCGGGGTCGATGGCTTCGCTGGAGCAGCTCCCGCGGCCGGGCGCAGTGGTTCGCGCGGCGCCTGCGGATTGGAAAGCGCGGCCAGAACCTGCGCCTTCGGCCCGTCGGCCACCACGCGCCCCTGGTCGATGACGATCAGCCGGTCGACAAGTTCCAGCATGCTGAAGCGATGGGTGGAAATGACCAGCGTCACGCCCGGATCGATCGCCTCCGACAGATTGCGGATGAGAAGCCGCTCCGACGCCAGGTCCATCGAGCCCGACGGCTCGTCGAGGAAGATGAGCTTCGGCTTGGACAGGAGAATCCGGGCGACGGCCACCGCCTGCTTCTGTCCGCCCGACAGATTGGAGCCGCGCTCGCCGACGCTCATGTCGTAGCCGCGGGGATGGCGCGAGACGAAATCGTCGATGCCGCTGCGGCGCGCAGCATCGATGAGTTCCTCGTCCGTGGCGTCCGGCTTCGCCATCAGGAGGTTCTCCTTGACGGTGCCGGAGAAAAGGTCGCCGCTCTGGCCGGCGACGCCGACGGCCGAGCGCACCTCGGAAATGTGATACTGGCGAATGTCTATGCCATCCAGCAGGATGTCGCCGGTGTTGACCGGATAGAGGCGGGACAGCAGGCGGCCGATCGTGGTCTTGCCGGAGCCGATCTTGCCGATGATGCCGACCCTTTCGCCGGAGCGGATGGCGAAACTCAGGCCGTTCAGCACCTTCGCCTCCGAACCGGGGTAGATGAAGGTAACGTCCTTGAAGGTCACCGAGCCCGTGCGGATCGCGCGATTGACGAAGCCGATCGTCTGGGGCTGGTCCTCCGGCTGCGTCATGATGCCGTTGAGGATGCGCAGTGACAGCAGCGCCTGGTGCAACCGCGCCAGCGTCAGCGCGATCTGGCTGAGCGGGGCCACGCCGCGCGAGGACAGCATGACCACGGCGATGATGGCGCCCGTCGTTATGTCGCCCTCGGCGAAGGCATAGGCGCCGCAGACGATCAGCGCCACCGTGACCAATTGCTGGACGAACTGCGTCATGTTGGCGGCAGCGGCCGACAGTTCCTTGATCTCCTCGGACGTACGGGCCGCGTTGCGCGAAAGCTCGCGCCACTTGCGCAGCAAATGGCCCTCCGCGCGCAGCGACTTCACGGTTTCCAGTACGGAGATCGACTCCACGAGCAGCGCCTGCCGCTCGGAGGATTCGTTCATTGCCATCGCGATGCGCTTGCCGATGCGGTTCTGCGCCACCAACCCGATGGCGATCGCCACGACGAAGGCGACCGCCGGCACGATCACCAGCCAGCCGCCGATGATGTAGATGACCAAAAGGAAGATGAAGATGAAGAAGGTATCGATAAGAACGCTGATGGTGTTCGAGGTGAAGAACTCACGCACGAACTCGTATTGCGTGACGCGGTTGGCGTATTCGCCGGTGGACAACGGCCGTGAGGCCAGCGAGGAATTCAGCACCTTCTCGAACAGCAGGTAGGAAATGCGCAGGTCCGCGTTTCGCCCGGCATAGTCGATCAGCGAAGCGCGCGCGGTCTTCAACAGGAGATCGAACAGCATCGCCAGCGCCACGCCCAGCGCCAGGACCCACAGCGAGGAGACCGCCTTGTTGGGCAGGATGCGGTCATAGACGTTCATCGTGAACAGCGGTGAGGCGATCGCAATGAGGTTGATGAAGCACGCCGCCAGCGCCACGCGCAGATACGAACGCCAAAATGGCGCCAGCGTACCGCCCAGCCAATGGCGCCGCTCGATGACGGGCGCCGTGCCGACCCGCGCCTCCTCGGCGGTGTTGGAATAGATCAGTGAAAAGCCCACGACCATCGTAACGGCCGACTTGAGGATCTCGTCCAGCCTGACTTCGGTGCGGCCGCCGGCACCACCGGCCTCGAAACGGTCGCCGTCGATTTCGTCAAGAAGCGCTATCGGCGGCCGATCGAGAGCGAACACGATCGCCGGAAGCTCTACCCGGCCGGCCGCCAGATCGGCGCGCGAAAACCGCCTGGCATCGAGGCCGATGCGGCTCGAAACACGCTCTACGTCTTCGAAATCCACCGCCTCAGCATCAAGCGGAATGCCGGAGAACAGCACCATCTCGGCGCTGGGACGACCAAGCGCCGAGGCAACCATGCTGAAGCAGGCCTTGAAGACTTCCGCCTGGGAGTCAATCTGGCTCTGCTGGTTCACGGCCCGGCCCCATCTCACTTCGTCTTTCGAATCGGAGCCAGCAGATCGAGCGGGAGGTCATTCGTCTGCCGGGATGGCAGCCGCGCATAGTCGTCTCCGGCCGGAGCCGAAGGGGTGTTGAATTCGGCACGGGCATAGCTGTCGGCCTGTTCCGGAGCCGACACGCCGAGCGCGTCGAGAAGCTGGCCGGTCGTCGCCAGAAGCCGGTATTCGGCGAGAAGCGAGGCAAAGACGGAGGTGTCGGCCAGGATCTTGGTGTTGAAGCGCGTGTTCTGGGCGTCCAGCACATCGAGCAGCGAGCGCTGGCCTACCTTGAACTGCTCGCGATAGGAAGCGACCAGCTTGTTGTTGGTGGCAGACTGCGACCGCAGGGTCTTGGCCAGATCCGCTTGGCGGAAACGGCGATCCCAGGAGGTACGGACCGTCTCTTCGATCTCGTTGTAGACCTGGTGCAGCTTCAGCCGCTGCTCGCTGGCGCGGCGGATCGTCTCCTGCTCATGCGCCCGGTCGATACCGCCGCGATACAGGTTCCACCTCAGCACCAGCATGGCCTGGAGGTCGTTGCTCTCACCCTCGTCGCCGTCGACGTTGCTGCCGCTGCGCGCGACCGCCTCGGCCAGCACTTCGGGACCATACTTTGGAACGCGCCGCCCTGATGTTGGCGGACGCGGCGTCGACGTCGCCGGCGGCGGCCTTGATGCTTGGGCTGGCGTTGCGCGCCAGATCGATCGCGGTTTCGAGCGTCCTCGGCAGCGAGGCGGCGAGCGACTTCGGCATGACCGGGCTGGTCAGGGGCACGCCGGTCGTCTTGAAGAAGCGTATCTTGGCTTCCTCGAGGTCGCCGAGAGCTTGCGTGTTGCGCGCCTTCGCCGCAAACAGCCTTTCCTGCGCCTGCTGGCGGTCGGCCTCGTTCAGCGCTCCGCCCTCGATGCCCTCGCCGATCTCGCCGAGGATCGACTGATGGAAACGTACATTCTCCGCCGTGTCAGCGACGACTCGCGACTGCAGCATGAATTCCAGATAGTCCTGCACCGCAGCCAGCGCGATCAGTTGCGAGCGCTCGAGCACGCGGAACGAGGCGCCGTCGATGCGCGCGGCCTGACGGTCGACCTCGGCCCGCCGGGCGCCCGAATCGAACAGCTTCTGCGTAACGGAGAGACTCACATCGGCATTGTTGAGAGTGTCGCCTTCGATGCCGAGTGCGCGCCTGGACGGACTGTCGAGCCGCCGAACGCCCGCGGAGGCTTCCAGATCGACGCTGGGCAGGTAAAGTCCCCGCGCCTGCTCCATCTCGAACTCGATCGCCTCGCGATTCTCGATCGCCTGGCCGACCTCGGGATTCGTTTTCAGCGCCGCGGCAACCGCCTCCTTGACGGTCAGCGCCCAGCCCGCCTGAGGCCAGCACAAGGCCACGACAGGCAGGGCGGCCGTCGCCGCGCGCCGCAGATGCATCGGAAGTTTCATAGCCCACCCTGAACGATACCAGCCGGCCCCAAACCGACTTCTCGACTTGATATCTTCTACCAAGCCTCTCCTTACCAATCCATATTTACGCCAATCTCCTGCAAGTCTTCATTATTTTTAGCACGCAAGTGTGGCCCACCGGGTACAGATATACGTCAATATACGCCGCAGCAAGAGTTTTCACAGGCACTCTACCTTCGCCGACTGCTCGGCCAAGCATATGCGGCTGACTCCACAGAGTTTTTACGAAGAGGCTCCGTATAAAAGACCTATGTCGCCTATTCTAAAAGGCACGAGGAACTGCTGGAGCGGTGAAGCAGACTTGAACAATGTAAAGGCTTGGCGATCGTTTTCGGCAGGCCGGCCATTGTGAAACCGACACAAGCAATGCCAACGTTCACTATCTGGGCGGACAGCATTCCGCCGCGGACAGGCAGCCAGCGGTCCTACCACCAGCTGAAAACTACAAACGCAAAACCAGCCGCAAGCTCCGTCGGCTGCGGCTGGGCGCGAATTTCACCGTGAAATCTGCAGCCAAGCCAGCCCGCTGGCTCGGTACAAATGCCGGTCACGCCATTCCGAGTGCGGCCTTGTAGAGATCGAGGATTGACTCTTCTTCCTGCCGCTCGGCCTGATCCTGCTTGCGCAGCCGGACAAGCGTGCGGATAGCCTTGGTGTCGAAGCCCGTACCCTTCGCCTCGGCGTAAACTTCCTTGATATCGTCGGCGATCGTCTTCTTTTCTTCCTCAAGACGCTCGATGCGTTCGATCAGGGCGCGCAACTGGCCGGCGGCGACAGTCTGGCTGGTTTCGGTGATTTCGTCGGCCATCGTTTTTTCTCCGCATGGGGCTCGCCGCGACTCGACTGCCGCCGGCTTCGTGTTCGGGCGCTTCGATGCCCGACCGCCGCGCCCGGGTCAAGCCGAACCGGCATTGCAGCTGCCATGTCTGGCCTGCCCGCACCGGTCTTGACGCTGGATCGGAAATTTTCGCCGCCATGCCGCTTGACTGCCGTTTGAATCGATCTAATTTCCGCGCGTCCCCGGCCTCAGGCGAGAACGCCCCATGCAAACGACCAACGTCCTGCAAACCGCCGTTCACGGCCGCTGGGCGGTCGCCACGATGTTCTTCGTCAACGGTTTCCTGACCGGTAGCTGGGCGCCGCAGATTCCTGTCTTTCTCGAGCGGCTCGCCATCTCGAAATTCACGCTGGGCGTGCTGATCCTGGTCTTCGGTCTCGGCGCGCTCACCTTCATGCCGCTTTCCGGCTACCTGATGTCCCGCCACGGCTCGCGCACGGTCGTGCGCGGCTTCGGCGCGGTCGCCGTCTTCGGCCTGCTCCTGGTGGCGCTGGCGCCCAACGTCATCCTGGCCGCGCCCGCCATGTTCCTGTTCGGCGGCCTCATCGGCGGCATGGATGTCGCCATGAACGCCAATGCTGTCGCCGTCGAGCGGCGCCTGTCGAAGGCGGTGATGTCGTCCTCGCACGGCTTCTGGAGCCTCGGCGGCTTCGCCGGCGGCGGCCTCGGCGGCATCACCATCCAGGCCTTCGGCCACGTCACCCATGCGGCGCTCGTGACCGCGGCGGCACTCATCCTGTTCCTCGCGGCCGCCCGCTACCTGATTGCCGAGGCGAAACCCGCCATCCACGAACACCATCGATTCACCTTGCCACGCACGGCCACCGTCTATCTGGTCGGGCTCATGGCGCTGCTGTCGATGATTCCCGAAGGCGCGATCCTCGACTGGGCGGCCCTGCATCTCCAGCAGGAGCTTGGCGCCGACCTCGCCACGGCGGGTCTGGCTTTCGCCTTCTTCTCCGCGGCCATGTCGCTGATGCGCTTCGCGGGCGACAGTGTGCGCAACCGTTTCGGCGCCGTGACGACGCTGCGCGTTTCGAGCCTGATCGCCGCCGCCGGCATGCTGGTGGCGGCGCTGTCGCCCTGGCCCTGGCTCGCCATCGCCGCCTTCGCCTTTTGCGGCCTGGGCATCGCCAACATGGTGCCGATCGCCTTTTCCGCCGGCGGCAACCAGCCCGGAATGGCATCGGGCACGGGCATGAGCGTCGTCACCACAATGGGCTATTCCGGCATCCTGATCGCGCCTTCGGCGATTGGCTTCGCCGCCGAACACATCGGCTTTTCGCCGATCTTCATGGCGCTAGCCGGCTTCCTGGTGATCGTGTGCCTGATGGCGAACCTCGCACACACCGCCGACTTCGCGCCTCAGCCGGCGGAGTAGCGCTTCAGCTCCTCGTGGAGGAAATCGGCCACCCGGCGTATGCGCACGCTGGTGCGCACGTCGCGGTGCATGGCCAGCCACACAGGCAGCACCGGCAGCGGCAGGCCGGGAAGTACGATCTCGACGGCTGGATCGCGCCTGGCCAACGGCTCCTGCCCGATGCCGATGCCGTTTCCGGCACGAACCGCTTCCCACAGCACGATCTGGTTGTCGGTGCGCAGGCCGAATGCGCTGCGCGACAGCGACAGGCCGAACCCAGCGAAACCGCGGATGATCTCGTCGCTGCGGTCGAACCCGATGAGACGGTGGCCGCGCAGATCGGCCGGCACCTGAGGGCGGCTACTCCGGTCCAGATAGGGTCCGGCCGCCGCAAGGCAGAGCGGAATGTCCGTCACCTTGCGCGCCACCAGTTCGTTCTGCACCGGCCGCACCATGCGGATGGCGATGTCGGCATCGCGCCGCAGCAGGTTCTCAACCTGGTTGGAAGCGACGACCTCGACCTCGATGCCGGGCTCCTCGACGCCGAGGCGGGCCGTGATGCCGGGCAGGACATAGGCCGCCACCACCTCGCTCGCCGCGATGCGAACCGTGCCCTCGATCGCCTCGACCGAGCCGAGCGCCAACATGGAGAAGGCGGCCGCCTCGTCCGAAACCGTCTTGCCGCGCTCGTAGAGCACCGCCCCTGCTTCCGTGAGCTCGTAGCCGCGCCGTCCGCGCCGGAACAGCGTGACGCCCAGCGCTGTCTCCAGGTCGGCGATATGACGGCCGAGGGTCGGCTGGCTGGCGCTCAGGCGACGTGAGGCGGCCGACAGGCTGCCCGCTTCCGCCACGGCGACGAAACTCTTGATCAGGTTCCAGTCGAGATCGGCCATCAATTCATAATTGAATATCTGAAGATCATTCTTCGCCAATTTTCATTCACAGGCGACAGGATCATATCTGGGCTTCCAACACAAGAACGGAGCAAGCAAATGACCAGCATCGCCATCCTCGGCGCCAACGGCCGGCTCGGCCGCGTTGTCGCCAAAGCCTTTATCGAAGCCGGCTATGACGTCAGGGCCGTTACCCGCAGCGGCAAGCTGCCTAGAGAACTCGGCAAGGCGACCGCCGTGGCCGGCGACGCGCTGGATCGTGCCGGCCTGATCGCCGCGACGGCGGGTGCCGACATCGTCTTCAACGGGCTGAACCCCGTCTATTCCGACTGGAGCACGGCCCTGCCCATGGCTGAATACGTCATGGCAGCCTGCCGCGCGAACGGCGCGCTGCATCTCTTTCCCGGCACCATCTACAATTTCGGCCAGCCGATGCCACCATTGCTGAAGGAAGACACGCCCTTCCTGCCGACCACCGAAAAGGGCCGCATCCGCGTCGCCATGGAAGCGCTGTTCCGCGCCGAGGCGGAAGCGGGCCACGTGCGTACCGTCCTGCTCAGAGCCGGCGACTTCTTCGGCGGCATCGGCACCGGTGGCTGGTTCGACACGGTGATGGCGTCCAAGGTGAGCAAGGACACCTATACCGCCGCCGGACCTGTCGATCTGGTGCACGAATGGACCTACCTGCCGGACCTGGCGAACGCCTTCGTCACGCTGGCCGAAAACCTCGACAGGCTCGGCGCCTACGAGGCACTACATTTCCCCGGCCACCCGGTCACCGATCTCGACATGAAGGCGGCGATGGAACAGGCGGTTGGCCGACCGCTGAAACTATCCGCGCTGCCCTGGTGGGTGCTGCGCGCCGGTGGCCCGTTCGTACCGATGTGGCGGGCGCTCGTATCGATGTCCTACCTGCGCTTCGAGGAGCACAGGCTGGTCTCCGACCGGCTGGAAAGCATCATCGGGCCGATCCCGCATACGCCTCTGGAGCAGGCGGTGGCGGCGGCGCTGATCGATCTCGGCATGGAAGTCGTTGGGATCGATTCCCCCGCGCGAGCCGCCTGAGCAGCAAAAAAGGCGGCGCCAGCCCAGCTCGCGCCGCCTCTCGATCCGGTCAAAGCGGCCGGTCAGATCCGGCCCATCAGAAGCAGGATGATGACGATCACCAGGATGACGCCGACGATGCCGGACGGGCCGTAGCCCCAGCCGCGCGAATAGGGCCAGCTCGGCACCGCGCCGATCAGGATCAGGATCAAAATGATGATGAGAAGGGTGCTGAGCGTCATTGAAAGGCCCTCGCTTGAAGTGTTGCAATGGCACAACAATGCGAAAGGCCGTCCGGGAGTTCCCGGACGGCCCTGGCAACCGACAGGCCGGAGTATCTATTCCGCGGCCTTGGGGAACGCCGAAGCCGGCTCGCCCGCAGGCTCCTGCGCTTCTTCCGGCGCGGTCGAAACCTCGCCCTTGCCGCGCCTGAACAGCCGGCTCCACAGGCTCCGCCGCTCGCCTTCCTTGCGCTTGGCGCGGGTGAACACCATCAGCATCGACGGTGTCACGATCAGCGTCAGCACCGTGGCGAAGGACAGGCCGAAGACGATCGCCGAGGACAGCGAGATCCACCACTGCGTCGACGGCGCGTTGATCGTCGTCTCATGGTGGAAGATCTCCAGCCCGAGGCCGAAAGCGATCGGCAGCACGCCGAGGATCGCCGAGACCGCCGTCAGCACGACGGGACGGGCGCGCTCGCGGCAAGTCTGCAGCACCGCCTCCATCTTGTCCCAGCCTTCTTCCCGCAACCGGTCGTAGGTGTCGATCAGCACGATGTTGTTGTTCACCACCACGCCGGCCAGCGCGATCACGCCGATGCCTGACATGACGATGCCGAAGGCCTCGCCTGTCAGGAGCAGGCCGAGGAACACGCCGATCGTCGCCATGACGACGCAGGACAGCACCAGCCACACGCTGGTGAACTTGTTGAACTGGGCGAGCAGCACCAGGAAGATCAGGAAGATCGCCGCGCCGAAAGCCTTCGACAGGAAGGCGGACGCCTCTGCGCTGTCCTCGTTCGAACCGGCAAGCTTCCAGCGCACACCTTCCGGCAGGCCCATGTCCGCCACCGTCTTGGTGACCTCGGCCTGCACTGCCGCCACCTGCTTGTCGCCGGAGACGTTCGCCTGCACCACGACGGTACGTGCCCCGTCGATGCGGTTCAGGATGCCGACGCTGGCCTCCGGCTTGCGGATGACGAAGTTGGAGATCGGCACCGAACCCTGGCTGGTCTGCACGCGCAGCTCGTCGAGCGTCGATAGCGTTCGCCGGTCCTCGGGCAGCCTGAGCCGGATATCGACGGCGTCGTCGGCACCGGCCGGCCGGTACTCGGACAATTTCAGTCCGTTGGTCACGAGCTGCACGACATTGCCGACCGCATTCGGGCTGATGCCGTACTGCGCCGCCTTGGCGCGATCGACCTCGAGCGCCCAGTCGATGCCAGGCGGCGGCAAACCATCGGAAATGTCGATGACGCCCGGCACCTTGGCGATGCCCGCCGCGACCTTCCGTGCTACCTTGTCCAGCCCTTCGGGGTTGGCGGCGGAGAGGCGAATCTGGATCGCCTTGCCGGTCGGCGGACCGGCCTCCGGCACGCGCACCTCGACGTCGACACCGGGAATGCCGGCCATCACCTTGCGCAGGTCGTCAAGGATCTGGTTGGCCGGCTTGCGCTCGCGCCAGTCGACGAACTCGTACTGGATGACGCCGACGACGTCCTCGGGAATGTCCGCCCCGCCACCCTGGGTTTTGCCGACGCGCGTATAGACCGACTTCACGCCCGGCCAGCCGAGCAGCCTGTCTTCCGCCGTCTTCGTCGCGGCATCCATCTCCGCGAGCGACAGGTTGCCACGCGCATGGACATAGAGCAGGCCGTAGTCGGGCTCCACGTTGGGGAAGAACTCGACGCCGGCGCCATACTTGCCATAGGCCATGAAGACGCCGACCAGTAGCGCCACCGTGAGCACGCAGACCGTGATCGGGAAACGCACCGCCTGCTTGACCACGGCCATGTAGAGGCCGTCGCGGTGCTCTTCCTCGCCATGCGCCGGCGCCTTGGCGAACTTGGCGCCCAGCGTCGGCGTGAACACCAGCGCATAGAGCATTGAGGCCGCCAGCGTGACGATCAGCGTGATCGGCAGGTACTTCATGAAATCGCCGACGATGCCTGGCCAGAACAGCAGCGGCGAGAAGGCGGCGATGCGCGTCATGGTGGCGGCGATGACGGGACCCGCCATGCGCTTGGCCGCCAGCGCGAACGCCTCCTCGCGCGGCATGCCCTCGCCCATCCGCCGCTCGGCAAATTCGGTGACGATGATGGCGTCGTCCACCAGCATGCCGACCGCCAGGATGAGCGAGAACAGCACGATCATGTTGATGGTGAAGCCCATCAGGGTGAGCATCAATATGCCCATCAGGAAGGACGACGGGATCGCCAGTCCGATCAGCAGCGAGGCGCGGCCCGACAGCGCATAGAGGATGACGATGAAGACCAGGATGACGGCGATCATCACATGGTTCTGCAGGTCGGTCAGAAGCTGGTTGACGAAGACCGACTTGTCCTGCGTGTAGGTGACTTCCATGCCTTGCGGCGCGGTCTTGACGAAGGCGTCGGCAACGGCCTTGGCACCCTCGATCGTCTGGACGATGTTGGCACCGATGCGCTTCTTCACCTCGATGGCGATGGCCGGCTTGCCGTCGAGGCGGGTGATCGTCTCGGCGTCCTTGAAGGTCGAGCGAATAGTGGCGATGTCCTTGGCCTGCACCACCGCGTTCGGCCCGGCGATGACCGGCAGGTTGGCGACATCTTCCGGCGTCTCGATCAGCGAAGGCACCTTGACGGCGTACTTGCCCTCCGAGCCCTCGATGTTGCCGGCCGCGACCAGGCTGTTGGAGGCGCCGACGCCCTGCATGAGCTGATCGAGCTGCAACCCGTAGGACGACAGCTTGACCGGATCGACCACCACTTCGACAAGATCGTCGCGGGCGCCCTGCAGGTCGCCCTCGAGCACGCCCGGCACTTCCTCGATACGGTCGCGCAGCTCGCGCGCGGCCGCCGTCAGCACCCGCTCCGGCACATGGCCCGACAGCGTGACGACGAGCACCGGGAATTCCGAGACGTTGACCTCATTGACGGTCGGCTCCTCGGCCGCCTGCGGCAGGTCGGCCTTGGCGTCCTGCACCTTGGAGCGCGTATCCTGCAGGGCGGTTGCCAGATCCACCGACGGTTCGAACTCGACGAGCACATAGCCACCGCCCTGGAAGGCGGCGGAGCGCATCTCCTTGAGCCCTTTCAGGCTCTTGAGTTTGGTCTCCATCGGCCGAAGCAGCAGGCGTTCCGAATCCTCCGGCGAGATGCCCTGGTAGACCAGGCTGACATACATCATCGGGATCGGAACGTCCGGCTCGGCCTCCTTCGGCACCGACTGGTAGGCGAGCGCACCCGCCAGGATCAGGAACAAAAGGACCGAGATGGTCAGCCGCGCATTGCGGATGGCAAGTCTGACGATATCCATGGGTCAGATCCGGTTGAGAGTGACGCCCGTTCAAGCGGAGCGTCACTCTGGATTCGGTTTATTGCGTGCTGGCCGCCGTGTCGCCGACCAGCGTCTTGATCTCTTCTGCCGTAGCCTCGACTGGCTGCACCACGTCGCCCTCTGCGACCAGCGCCTGGCCGGCGACGATCACCTTGGCGTCGGCGGGAATGCTGCCCAGCACGAGTCCCTTCGGCGTGTCGTCGACGAGGTCGATCGGGTAGAAGACGACCTTGTTGTTTTGATCGACGGCACGGATGCCGAGATCGCCCTTGTCGCCCAGCGTGACGACGGAGCGCGGCAGCACCACGGCATCGGTCGGCTCGGCCGAAAGCGTGATCTCGGCGGTCATGCCGGCAGGGATGGAGCCATCGGCATTGGGGATGGCCACTTCCACCCGGAAGGTCCGCGTCGCCGACGAAGCGTCGCGGCTGATGTAGCGCACCGTACCCTCGGCGGTACGGCCGCTGACCAGGCGCACGGCCGCCTTGTCGCCGATCTTGAGGTAGCCGAGGTCACGCTCGCTGACCTCGCCGCGGGCGATGACCGGGTCGAGCGCCAGGATGGTGGCGACCTCGCCGCCCTGCATGACGGCGCTGCCGAGTTCGACGGGGATGCGATCAACGATGCCGTTGAACGGCGCCTTGACCTCGTTGCGGTCGAGTTCGGCCTCGGCGGCATCGAGCCCGGATTGCGCGGCGGCGAGGTTGGAGCGCGCCGTATCGAGTTGCAGCTTCGGCAGGTTGCCGCTCTTGGCCAAGCGCTCGGCGGCGCTGAGCTCGGCCTGGCGCTGGGCAAGCAGAGCCTTGGCGTTGTCGACGGCCGAAACCTTCTCCTCGGCGGCAAGCATGAGGATGAGGTCGCCGGTCTTGACGCGGTCGCCCTGCTTGACCGGCAGCTTGTCGATGATGCCGCCGACGCGCGTCGCCAGGACGGCACGCTTGTCGGCTTCGGTCAGCCCGGAGATGCGGATGGCGCGCGCATGCGCGTCGCGCGGCGGCTTGACCACCTTGACGATGCGCGCCGGCGCCTCCCCGGCCTTCGGCTGCTCTGCCTTCTGGCTGCCCGCGGCGGCCTTCTCGTCGCCGCCGGCGGCGCTGCCAACGGAGGAGAACGTACCGGTGGCGACCCAGGCAGCAAAGCCGATGAGCACCACAATGGCCGCAAGCTTGTGAAACCTGAATTTCGACATCGTCATTGTCCGTTGAGCGGCCCCAATGGCCATGCACGCGTCGCGGTCATATGGGTTGGTGCGCGACGGCATTCAAATCGCCGTGATTGGCGAAGGGCGCCTTCTACAGGAAAGTGGCGGCGCTATACAGTCGAAATTGTCGGGGAAGCGGCCACAGACTTGGGCCGTAAGCCGTTGATCATCGTTCGGTTTGCGCCTCTTCACCCTGGTTTTGCGGCGGCGCGCAAGGCTTTCGTTCCATTTGGCAGCAGCCGTCAGGAATGAGAACATGTACGGCGATTTATGGCGATCTTCACCGCCAGCGGCCTCCTTCGCCTGCCAGCAGACCGTAACCAACATAATCTTGACCGATGTATTCAGGTATTGATATGGGTGCCGCCACGCCGATGTCGGCATGCCAAGGAGACCTTGATGAGATCGATCCTTACCCTGCTTTCGGGCGCCGCCCTCGCCGTCGGCCTGCTCGCGTCGCCAGCGATGGCCGATGACGAAGGCATCGTCGTCTACAATGCCCAGCACGAGAGCCTCGCCAAGGAATGGGCCGAAGGCTTCACCAAGGAAACCGGCATCAAGGTGACGCTGCGCAACGGCGGCGACAGCGAGTTCTCCAACCAGATCGTCGCCGAGGGTGCCGCCTCGCCGGCCGACGTTTTCCTGACCGAGAATTCGCCGGCCATGGTGCTGGTCGAAAACGCCGGCCTGTTCGCGCCCGTCGATGCCGATACGCTGGCGTTGGTGCCGGAGAACTATCGCCCGGCCAGCGGCAAATGGGTGGGCATCGCCGCGCGCAGCACGGTGTTCGCCTACAACAAGGACAAGCTCAAGGAAGACCAGTTGCCGAAATCGCTGCTCGACCTCGCCGATCCGAGCTGGAAGGGTCGCTGGGCCGCCTCCCCCTCGGGCGCCGACTTCCAGGCCATCGTCAGCGCCGTGCTCGAACTCAAGGGTGAGCAGGCCACAGCCGACTGGCTGGAGGGCATGAAGGAAAACTTCACCGCCTATCGCGGCAACGGCACGGTGATGAAGGCCGTCAACGCCGGCGAGATCGATGGCGGCGTCATCTATCACTATTACTGGTTCGGCGATCAGGCCAAGACCGGCGAGAACAGCAAGAATGTCGCCCTGCATTACTTCAAGAACCAGGATCCGGGCGCTTTCGTATCGCTCTCCGGCGGCGGCGTGCTGGCTTCGAGCAAGCATTCGAAGGAAGCCCAGGCGTTCCTGAAATGGATCGCCGGCAAGGGCGGCCAGGACGTCCTGAAGAACGGCACCTCCTATGAGTACGCCGTCGGCGTCGGCGCCGAGTCCAATTCGAAGCTCGTCCCGCTGGCCGATCTCGACGCTCCCAAGGTCGAACCCTCCATGCTCAACGCCAAGAAGGTCACCGACCTGATGACGGCGGCCGGCTTGCTTTAGCCGGCGTTCCGCCTAAAAGGGCAGCGCAAAAGCAGGTCCGGGAAAACACGAAGCGGTTTCCGTCCGGAACTGCGCCAAGACAGGGAAAATGATCTTTTCGGCGCCTCCACGGCATTCCGAAAAGATCCAGCCACTCCCGGCGGATGTCCCGCCGGGATAGCCAACCGAGAAACAGATGAGCATTCGCCGCATATCCGGTCGGGTTGTCCGCGCTCGTGTCGCCACGGCATTGCTGCCTGCGCTGTCGGTCTGATCTGATGGTGGCGCAGGCGGATTCCACGACGACGGGTTTCGCCGCCTCACCGCCGCGCGCCCGCCGCCCGCTGCCTTGGATAACCGCGGCTGCGGTCTTGATCTCGGCGCTGGCGCTGGTGCCGTTGGCCTTCATCGTCTGGATCGCCATCCAGACCGGCTGGGCGACCACCTGGGCGCTGGTCGTGCGCCCGCGCGTCGGCGAACTGCTCGTCAACACCGCCCTGCTGGTGCTGCTGACCGTACCCGTCTGCGCCGTTCTGTCGGTCGCGCTCGCCTGGCTTACCGAACGCACCGACCTGCCCGGCGCCCGCCTGTGGTCACTGCTGGCGGTGGCGCCGCTCGCCATCCCCGCCTTCGTCCACAGCTACGCCTGGGTGACGATGCTGCCTGGCTTCCACGGCCTGCCGGCCGGCGTGCTGATCTCGACAATCGCCTATTTCCCGTTCCTCTACCTGCCCGTCGCCGCAAGCCTGCGGCGACTCGACCCGGCGCTGGAGGACGCCGCCGCCTCGCTTGGACTCGGCCCCGCGCGTGTCTTCCTGCGCGTGGTGCTGCCGCAGCTCAGGCTCGCCGTCTGCGGCGGCTCGCTGCTGGTCGGCCTGCACCTTCTGGCGGAATACGGCCTGTTCGTCTTCGTCCGCTTCGACACTTTCACCACCGCGATCGTCGACCAGTTCCAGTCGACCTTCAACGGCCCCGCCGCCACCATGCTGGCCGGCGTACTCGTCGCCTGCTGTCTGGCGCTGCTCGCCTTCGAGATGCTGGTGCGCGGCGAGGAGCGCTATGCCCGCGTCGGCTCTGGTGCGGCACGCCTGCGCCCGCCAAGCCGCCTTGGCCGCCTGACACTGCCGGCCCTCGCTTTGCCCCTTCTGGTCGCGCTCCTGTCTCTCGGCGTGCCGCTCGTCGTCATCGCCCGCTGGCTGGCCGCCGGCGGCGTTGCCGTATGGCGTATCGACGAGATCGGCCTCGCGCTCGGCCAGACCCTGTTTCTGGCGCTCGCTGGCGGCCTGCTCGCCACCATGGCCGGCATCCCCATCGCCTGGCTGTCGATCCGCGCGCCCAGCAAGCTGCAGCGCGTGCTGGAAGGGCTGAACTACACGGTCGGCGCGCTGCCCGGCGTGGTCGTGGCGCTGGCGCTGGTAACCATCACCGTCACCGTCATGCTACCGCTCTACCAGACGCTGGTGACGATCCTGATCGCCTATGCGCTGATGTTTCTGCCGCGCGCCATCATCTCGCTGCGCGCCTCGATCGCGCAGGCGCCGATCGAGCTGGAACGCGCCGCCGCCGGCCTCGGCCGCCCGCCGATGAGAGCCCTGTGGGCGACGACGATCCGCCTTTCCGCGCCGGGGGCCGCCGCCGGCATGGCGCTGGCGGCTCTCGGCATCACCAACGAACTGACCGCCACCCAGATGCTCGCTCCCAACGGCACGCGCACGCTGGCACTGGCCTTCTGGGCCTATAGCGGCGAGATCGACTATGCGGCGGCAGCACCCTATGCCGCGATCATGGTGGTGCTTTCACTGCCGCTGACTTTCCTGCTCTATGCGCAATCGAAGCGGATGGCCGGACGATGAGCTTCCTCGACCTTACGGCATTGACCAGAAGCTACGGACCGGTGCGGGCGCTGGCCGGCATCGACCTCGCCGTCGAGGCCGGCACCCGCACGGCGATCGTTGGCCCGTCGGGCTGCGGCAAGACCACGCTTCTGCGCCTGATCGCCGGCTTCGAGGCGCCAGACAGCGGCCGCATCGTGCTCGACGGCGAAACCATGGCCGACGGCGCCGCCTTCGTGCCGGCGCACAAACGCGGCATCGGCCTCGTCGCACAGGACGGCGCACTGTTCCCGCATCTCTCCATTGCCGACAACATCGGCTTCGGCATGCCGCGCGGCGAGGCAGGCCGCGCCGCGCGCGTCGCCGAACTCGCCTACATCGTCGGGCTCGACAAGGCGATCCTGAAGCGGCGGCCGCACGAACTGTCCGGCGGCCAGCAGCAGCGCGTGGCGCTCGCCCGCGCCATGGCCTGCAAGCCCCGGCTGATGCTGTTGGACGAACCCTTCTCGGCGCTCGACACGGGCCTGCGCTCCTCCATGCGCAAGGCGGTGGCCGAACTGCTCGAAAATGCCGGCATCACCACCATCCTCGTCACCCACGACCAGGCCGAGGCGCTGTCCTTCGCCGACCAGGTGGCGGTGATGCGCGAGGGCGCCTTCTCGCAGGTCGGCACGCCGCGAGATCTTTACCTCAGGCCGAAGAACCGCATGGTCGCCGAATTCCTCGGCGACGCCATCGTCGTTCCGGCGCGTATCGCCGGTGGCTTCGCACAATGCTCGCTTGGCCGCATCGCCGTCGACAGCGCCGACCGGCGCGACGTGGCGCGCATCATGCTGAGGCCCGAACAGGTTCTGTTGAAGCGCACCTCCAGCGAGGGCATGTCCGGCACCCCCGACATGCTGTTCGCGGAAGTCACGGAGATGGAATTCGCCGGCGCCGTCTGCACGGTGGCGGTCAGGCTGCTCAACAATCCCGATCCGCCCGACGCCGCCGCCATCGGTTCGACGCCGCTCATATTGAAGAAGCCCGGCATCGAAGCGCCGGCCGTCGGCGAGGTGGTGCGCGTCAGCGTCGCCGGCACCGCCCACGTATTGGAGTGAGCGGCTAGACCCGCTTTCCGGCGCTGTCGAACCAGTGCAGCCTGTCCGCTTTCGCCACGACGCGCAGGGCGTCGCCCGGTTGCGCGGTCGCACGACCCGAGACCCGCACGACGATGCGGCCGCCGGCAGCGGCGCAATAGAGGAAGCTTTCAGCCCCGACCGGCTCGACCGCTTCGACGGTGGCCGGCAGCACCAGCGATCCGGCCGGCGCATCGCCGTCTGCCGCCACGTCCGCATCCTCCGGCCGGAAGCCGAGCGTTATGGCCTTGGCCGGCGCGGCAAGGCCGGTCGCACTGGCGTCGGCGAACGATGTCCCGTCGCCTATCAAGGGGAGGAGGTTCATCGGCGGCGCGCCGATGAACGAGGCGACGAAAGTCGAGGCCGGCTTCTCGTAGACGTCGAGCGGCGCGCCGATCTGCTCGACCAACCCCGCATTCATCACCACCAGCATGTCGGCCAGCGTCATGGCTTCGAGCTGATCGTGGGTGACGTAGACGGAGGTGACGCCGAGCGAGCGCTGCAGGTTCTTGATCTCGACGCGCATCTGGCCACGCAGCTTGGCATCGAGGTTGGACAGCGGTTCGTCGAACAGGAAGACTTTCGGGCTGCGCACGATGGCGCGGCCCATGGCGACACGCTGGCGCTGGCCGCCGGATAATTCGCGCGGCCGCCGGTCCAACAGGTGCGAAAGCTCAAGCGTCTCCGCCACGTCCTTCACCCGCCGGTCGATCTCGTCCTTCGGCGTGCCGCGGTTGCGCAGGCCATAGGCCATGTTGTCGTAGACCTTCATGTGCGGATAGAGCGCATAGTTCTGGAACACCATGGCGATATCGCGCTCGGTCGGGCCGATGTCGTTGACGACTTTGCCATCGATCGAGCAGGTCCCCGACGAGATCGCCTCCAGCCCGGCGATCATCCTGAGCAGCGTGGACTTGCCGCAGCCGGAAGGACCGACCAGCACGCACAGCGCCTTGTCCGGAATGGCGATGGAAACGCCCTTCACCGCCTCGACGCCACCGGCATAGACCTTCTTCACGTCCTTGAGGTCGACTGTCGCCATGAACGCTATTTCTCCGATTCCACCAGGCCGCGCACGAACCAGCGCTGCATCAGCACCACCACCAGGATGGGCGGCACGATGGCGAACATGGCGGTGACCATGACAAGGTGCCATTGCGTGTCGGCGTCGGCGAACGACACCATTTTCTTGAGCGCGATGACGATGGTGTTCATGTCGTTGCGGTTCGTCACCAGCAGCGGCCACAGATATTGCGTCCAGCCGTAGATGAACAGGATGACGAACAGCGCCGCGATGTTGGTGCGCGACAGCGGCAGCAGGATATCGAAGAAGAAACGCCAGGGGCCGGCGCCGTCAACCCGCGCGGCCTCCACCAGTTCGCCCGGAATGGTCATGAAGAACTGCCTAAACAGAAGCGTCGCCGTCGCCGAGGCGATCAGCGGCAGGATCAGCCCGGCATAGGTATCGATCAGGCCGAAGTCGACCATCACCTTGTAGGTCGGCAGGATGCGCACCTCGACCGGCAGCATCAGCGTGATGAAGATCAGCCAGAAGAACGTCATCCTGAGCGGGAAGCGGAAGAAGACGATGGCGTAGGCCGACAGGATCGAGATGGCGATCTTGCCGATGGCGATGCCCAGCGCCATCACCGTGGTGTTGAACAGGAGCGTGCCGACGCCGACCCCGCCGATACGCCCCACGCCGCCGAACAGGGCTTCCGTATAGTTGGCGAAGAACTCGCCGCCCGGCAGCAGCGGCAGCGGCGGGCGCAGGATCGTCTGCAGCGTGTGGGTCGAGGCGACGAAGGTGTAGTAGATCGGGAAGGCGACAACGAGGATGCCGAGGATCAGCACGGCGTGGGCGATGTAGATGCCGGTCGCCGACTGGCCGATCATCAGCTTGTCGTGCCCGCTGGCGGGCTCTTTCCGGTCAGCCATAGTGCACCTTCCTTTCCACGTAGCGGAACTGGATGGCGGTAAGCGCTATGACGATGACCATCAGGATGACGGACTGAGCCGCCGAGGAGCCGAGCAGGAGATTGACGAAACCGTCGTTGTAGACCTTGTAGACCAACGTTTCGGTGGCCTTGCCCGGCCCGCCGCCGGTGACCGCATGGACGATGCCGAACGTGTCGAAGAAGGCGTAAGTCGTGTTGATGACCAAGAGGAAGAAGGTGGTCGGCGCAAGCAGCGGGAAGACGATCGTCCAGAACCGCTTGGTCTCGCCCGCGCCGTCGATGGCCGCCGCCTCGATCAGCGATTTCGGGATCGCCTGCAGGCCGGCAACGAAGAACAGGAAGTTGTAGCTGATCTGCTTCCAGGCGGCAGCAACCACCAGCAGGATCATCGCGTCGGTGCTGTCGAGAACCGGGTCCCAATGCAGGCCCAGCCGCCTCAATAGGACGGCGACGGAGCCGATCGAAGGGTTGAACATGAAAAGAAACAGCATGCCGGCAATGGCCGGCGCCACCGCATAAGGCCAGATCATCAGCGTGCGGTAGAAACCTTTGCTGCGCACCACCTTCTCGGCCATGACTGCCAGCAGCAGCGCCACGCCCATGGCAACAGCGGCGGTGGCAACGGAGAAGACCACTGTCACCTTGATGGAATTGACGTAGGCCGGCTCCGACAGAACCTTGGCGAAATTGTCGAACCAGACGAATTTCGATTTCAGTCCGAACGGGTCTTCCTTCAGCATCGACTGATAGAGCGCCTGCCCGGCCGGCCAATAGAAGAAGATCAGCGTGATGGCGAGCTGCGGCGCCACCAGCAGATAGGGCAGGATTTTGTTCGGGAAGACGACGCGAGGGGTCATGTGCGCCCCCCCCCCATCGAGGGGGAGGTGCACGCGAAGCGGGCGGAGGGGGCCGCCGCGAAAAGCATCGCCTCTAGGGTCTCGCCCCAAAAGCGCCGGCACACGTCCGCAATGCCCCTATCTGGCCGCCCGGCGGCCATCTCCCCCTTGAGGGGGGAGAAATCGCCGGCGCCGCTCAACCCCCGGTCGCTTCCTTGATCGCGGCGTTGCCGCGCTCGACGGCATTGTCGAGCGCCTGCTGCGCCGTCTGCTTGCCGGCCAGCATGTTCTCGAACTCCTCGTTCTGGATGTCGCGCACCTGCGGCAGGTTGGGCAGGCGTACGCCCTTCGAGTTCTCGGTCGGCTCCTTGCCCATCATCTGCAGGATCGGCGTCTCGCGACCCGGGTTCTTCTCATAGAAACCCGACTTCTTGGTCGCTTCGTAGGCGGCCAGCGTGACCGGCAGGTAGCCGGACTTCTCGTGCAGATATTGCTGCACGTCCGTCTGCGAGAGATAGGTGAAGAAGGCGGCGATACCCTTGTACTGCTCGTCGGTCTTGCCGCCGAACACCCACAGGCTGGCGCCGCCCGGCGTGGTATTCTGGGGCGCGCCCTTGGCGTCGCTGTCATAGGGCAGCTGGCCGATGCCGTAGTTCATGCCCGACTTGACGATATCGCCGAGGCCGCCCGACGATTCGGTCATGATGCCGCATTCGCCGGCGAGGAAGAGCTGCTTGGCCTCCGAAGTGCGGCCGCCATACTTGAACGTGCCGTCCTTGGCGAGATCGGCAAGCGCCTGGAAGTGGTTGACGTAGATCGGCGCGTTGATCTTCAGTTCCGGCGTGCCGCCTTCAAGGCCGTTCTGGTTGGTCGCCCACGGCACGTTGTTCCAGGCGGCGAAATTCTCCAGATGAATCCAGGTCAGCCAGGTCGAGGTGTAGCCGCAGGCAGCCGCGCCGCTGGTCTTGATCTTCTTGGCCATGTCCCAGACCTCGTTCCAGGTCTTGGGCGGTGTGTTCTCGTCGAGCCCCGCCTTCTTGAAGATGTCCTTGTTGTAATAGAGAATCGGCGAGGAGGAGTTGTAGGGGAAGGACAGCATGGTGCCGTCCGGCTTGGAATAGTAGCCGACGATGCCCGGCAGGTACTGGCTCTTGTCGAACTTCATGCCGGCGCCTTCCAGCACCTCGGCCACCGGCTTGACGGCGCCTTCGGCAGCCATCATCACGCCGGTGCCGACGTCGAAGACCTGGATGATGTCGGGCGCCTGCTTGGCGCGGAAGGCGGCGATGCCGGCGTTCAGCGCTTCCGGATACGTGCCCTTGAAAACCGGGACGATCTCGTAGTCCTTCTGGCTGGCGTTGAAATCCTTGGAGATCTTGTCGACCACCTCGGCATTGGCGCCCGTCATCGCATGCCACCAGGTGATCTGCGTCGCGGCGAAGGCCGTCGTGGTGGAAAACAAGGTCAAGGTGGCGGCGGCGGCCGCAAAGCCGTGAAACTTCATGTCTCTCTCCCGATCTGTCATTGGCGAAACGTGTTCGCGGCGGGAGTATCGGCGGATTGTGACAGGTGCGCAATAGTTCTGTTACGACTGCGTGACCTTTCACACGAAGTTCGGATCGGTTTCGTTTGAGCGACCGGCCGAGGCCGTTCAGTTTTCGAGCGCGGCCTCGATGAGTTTGTGGGCATCCGGGCTCGCCCATTCGGCGGGGCCGTTCATGTGACCGATGAGGCAGCCCTCGCCATCCACCAGCATGGTGACCGGCAGGCCGAGCGCCAGCCCACGCTGCTTGACGTCGTTGAAGACGGCCATGGAGGCGTCGCGATAGTAGCCGAGCGTCTTGATGCCGATGTCGGCGAGGAACTTCTTCGGCTTGGCGTCGTCGCCGGTGTCGACGTTGACGGCGACGACCTCGAAGCGGTCGCCTCCCATCTCCTTTTGCAGCGCGTCGAGCGCCGGCATCTCGGCGCGGCAGGGCGCGCACCACGTCGCCCACAGGTTGAGCAGCACCGTCTTGCCTGCGTGACCGGCCAGCATCGTCGGCTTGCCGTCCGGTCCGACGAAGGAAAGCGCCTTCAGCGACTGCGGCGGATCGGCCGGCAGCAGCGCCGCCACCTCGCCGATGGCCGAGGCGGCCACGGTCTTCGCCCTGTCCGCCTTGGCCGCGCAGGCGGCATCGTCGGGACCGGAAGCAGAAGCGATCGTGTCCGGTGCCGTGTTGCCAGACCCGCTCTCCCTGACATATACCGCGACCGCGCCGGCCAGCGCGCCGGCGACCAGCGCGGCGAGCACCAGGCGTGGGGCCGGGAGAAGGTTTTTGCCGTTTGCCATGGTCCTGATGTCTTCCGAAACGGTTTGGTCGAGCGGGTTATAGCGATGGGTGACGATAAGGCCAGCAACCAGATGTGGGGCGGACGTTTTGCCTCGGGTCCGGCCGCGATCATGGAAGCGATCAACGCTTCCATAGACTTCGACCGCAAGCTCTACGCGCAGGATATCCGCGGCTCGCTCGCCCACAGCGAGATGCTGGCGCAAACGGGCATCATTTCGGCCGCCGATCAAGAAAAAATCGCTCACGGGCTGAACACGATTCTGAAAGAGATCGAGGCCGGCACCTTCGCCTTCTCGAAGAAGCTCGAAGACATCCACATGAACATCGAGGCCCGCCTCGCCGAACTGATCGGCCCGGCGGCCGGCCGCCTGCACACGGCGCGTTCCCGCAACGACCAGGTGGCTGTCGATTTCCGCCTCTGGGTGAAGGATGAATTCAACCGCGTCGCCGCAGCGCTCAAGGACCTGGTCGCCGCCTTCCTCGACCGCGCCGAGGAGCACGCGGCTACCGTCATGCCGGGCTTCACCCATCTCCAGACCGCCCAGCCGGTGACCTTTGGCCATCACTGCATGGCCTATGTCGAGATGTTTGCGCGCGACCTGTCGCGCGTGCGCGACGCCATCGAGCGCATGGACGAAAGCCCGCTGGGCGCCGCAGCGCTCGCCGGTACCGGCTTTCCGATCGACCGCCACAGGACGGCCAAGGCGCTAGGCTTCCGCGAGCCGACGCGCAACTCGCTGGACAGCGTCTCCGACCGCGATTTCGCGCTGGAGTTCCTTTCCGTCGCCGCCATCTGCGCCACCCACCTGTCGCGGCTGGCGGAGGAGATCGTCATCTGGTCGACGCCCCAGTTCGGCTTCGTGCGCCTGTCGGATCAATTCTCCACCGGCTCGTCCATCATGCCGCAGAAGAAGAACCCGGACGCCGCCGAACTGGTGCGTGCCAAGACCGGCCGCGTCAACGGCAACCTGATCGGCCTGCTCACCGTCATGAAGGGCCTGCCGCTGACCTATTCCAAGGACATGCAGGAAGACAAGGAAGCTGTCTTCGACACCGCCGAGACACTCGACCTGATGCTGGCGGCGATGACCGGCATGGTGCGCGACCTCACCGTCAACGAGGCGGCCATGAAGAAGGCCGCCGGTTCAGGCTATGCCACCGCCACCGACCTCGCCGACTGGCTTGTGCGGGAGCTTGGCCTGCCTTTCCGCGAAGCGCATCACGTCACCGGCCGCGCCGTGGCGCTGGCCGAGGGCAAGAAGGTCGGGCTGGAGAAGCTGTCGCTGGAGGACTTGCAGTCCATCCACCATGGCATCACCGCCGATGTCTTCTCGGTATTGGCGGTGAAGAACTCGGTCGCCAGCCGCAAGAGCTTTGGCGGCACCGCGCCGGCGGAAGTGAAGAAGCAGGTCCGCGCCTGGAAGAAGCGGCTCGCCAAAGTATGAGGGCGGGGTGCAAAGCGCGCCGAACTCGGCTATAGGACGGGGCGGACGCCCTCCGGCGCCGCATCCGCATGACAGGAACGGACGGACCATGCACGCAAGCAGGCTTTTGCTGACGCTCACGCTTCTCGCCGCCGCGGCGGCGATGTCCGCCTGCGGTCGCAAAGCGCCGCTGGACACGCCCTACGAGGCGGCCGTGCAGGCCCGCAAGGATGCCGAGAAAGCCAAGAAGCCGCTGCCGCCGGAACCCGCGCAACCGGAGACCGACAAGCCCTTCATTCTCGACAGACTGATCCAGTAGCGTTTCCGGACCCTTCCAGTGAACCATTTCGACTATCGCGACGGCGTACTCCATGCCGAGGACGTGGCGATCCCCGATATTGCGGCGGCGGTCGGCACGCCCTTCTATTGCTATTCGACCGCCACGCTGACCCGCCATTTCCGCGTCTTCTCCGAGGCCTTCGCCGGACTCGACACACTGGTCTGCTACGCCATGAAGGCGAATTCCAATCAGGCCGTGCTGAAGACGCTGGGCAAGCTCGGCGCCGGCGCCGACGTGGTGTCGGAAGGCGAGATGCGCCGCGCGCTGGCCGCCGGCATCCCGGCCGACAAGATCCTGTTCTCCGGCGTCGGCAAGACGGCGCGCGAGATGGATTTCGCGCTTCAAGCCGGCATCCTGTGCTTCAACGTCGAATCGGAGCCGGAACTGGAGCTGCTTTCGACCCGCGCCGTCGCACTTGGCAAGACAGCGCCCGTCTCGCTGCGCATCAACCCCGACGTGGATGCGAAGACCCACAAGAAGATTTCCACCGGCAAGGCCGAGAACAAGTTCGGCATTCCCCGCCAGCATGCGCGCGACGTCTACCGGCGCGCCGCCGAACTGCCGGGCATCCGCGTCACCGGTATCGACATGCATATCGGCAGCCAGATCACCGAGTTGCAGCCCTTCGACGACGCCTTCGCCCTTCTCGTCGATCTGGTCGAGATGCTGCACACGGACGGTCACGCCATCGATCACGTCGATCTCGGCGGCGGCCTCGGCATTCCTTACAAGGCCGACAACAACCCGCCGCCACTGCCCGATGCCTATGCGGCCGTAGTCAGGAAGCACGTCAGCAAGCTCGGCCTCAAGGTGATGTTCGAGCCGGGCCGCATGATCGTCGGCAATGCCGGCATCCTCGTCGCCGAAGTCGTCTATGTGAAGGAAGGCGACGCGAAGAACTTCCTCATCGTCGATGCCGCGATGAACGACCTCATCCGCCCCACGCTCTATGACGCTTTCCACGACATCCGCCCGGTCGTCCAGCCAGCATCCGATGCCCAGCGCCTCAAGGTCGACGTCGTCGGCCCAGTCTGCGAGACGGGCGATTTCCTCGGCCTCGACCGCGACCTGCCGCGCCTGAAGGCCGGCGATCTCATCGCCGTGGGAACCGCCGGCGCCTACGGCGCGGTGCAGGCTGGCACCTACAATTCCCGCCTGCTGGTGCCCGAGGTACTGGTCGACGGCGACCGTTTCGCGATCGTGCGCCCGCGCCAGACCTATGACGACCTGATCGGGCTGGACCGGTTGCCGAACTGGCTCTGAGAAACGAGGCAGGCGCTATCACGTTTTTGGAACCCGCCTCGCCTTTGCCGTGTTTGCTGGTATTGTCTGCGAAGTGAGGCCGCCCAACCCCGAGTCCGGCGGCGAACAAGGGCCGATGACGGAACGACCCGCAGTCAGCACCGGAAGACATCTCGCGGCGCGGCTTGCCGCCAGCCGCACGGCCACGCGCGCCGCCATCGTCGTCGAGCGCGGCTGGCCGCTTGTGCTGCCGTTCGCCATCGTCGCCGTCCTTTTCCTCAGCTTTGCCTGGTTCGGCCTGTTCCCTCGCCTGTCGGATGCCGTGCGCCTCGTCGTTGTGGCGGGCTTTGCACTGGCCGCGCTGGCCGCGCTTTATCCCTTGCGTTTCTTCCGCCTGCCGACGGCCGCCGAAGTGGACCGCCGCATCGAGGCTGCGAATGCCTTGCTGCACACGCCCTTGCAGGTCCGCACCGACCGGCCGAGCGGCCACGGATCGGCCTTCTCGCAAGCGCTGTGGGATGAGCATCAGCGCCGGATGGCGGCCCGTCTCAACCGGCTTGGTGCCGACCTGCCGCGCCCGCGCGTGCCGGACCGCGACCCTTGGGCGCTGCGCGCGGTGGCGGCCCTCGCCCTCGTCGCAGCCGCCGCCTTCTCGCTCGGTCCACAGGGCGGCAGCGTCGCCGATGCCTTCCGCCAGCGGCCGACGGCCGAAGCCGTGCCACCACGCATCGACGCCTGGGTGACGCCGCCGGCCTATACCGGCAAGCCGCCGATCTTCCTCACCGCCGATGCCAACCAGGGCGCCGGCGCCTTCACCGTGCCGCAGGGCAGCGACGTCACCCTGCGGGTTACCGGCGGGGCGAGCGACGAAACGCTGGGCTATCGGGACACCGGCGGCAACACCCGCCAGATCGAGGCCGCACAACCCAAGGCGACTACCGCCCACACGCCCGGAGCAGGAAGCACCGGCGCACCCGCGACAGGTCCGGCCGTTCGCCAGTTCGCCGGCAAGCTCAATACGGACGGCGAACTCGTCCTGAAATCCGGCGAGACCGAGCGCGGCCGCTGGCGTTTCGCCGTCGTGCCGGACACCGCACCGCAAATCCGGTTCGTCGGCGAGCCGAAGCGCGCCGCCAACGGCACGATGGAACTGAACTACCAGATCGACGACGATTACGGCGCGGCCTCGGCACGAGCCGACTTCGCGCTCGCCGATCCGCCGGCGCCGGGCGCCCGCCCGCTCTATCCCGTGCCGGAAATGCCGCTTTCCCTGCCGCGCCGCGGCGGCAAGGCCAAGGCCGCCCGCACCACCAAGGACCTGACCGAGCATGTCTGGGCCGGCTCGACCATCCGGCTGACACTGGAGGCGACCGACGACGCCGGCCAGGTCGCCCGCAGCGAGACGAAGACGCTCACCATGCCGGAGCGGCCTTTCACCAACCCGCTGGCGCGCGCCGTGATCGAGCAGCGGCGCCTGCTTGGGCTCGATGCCAACGCCCGGCCGCACGTGCTCGACCTGATGGACGCCATCACGCTGCGTCCGGAGGACACGTTCGACAACATGGCGCATTACCTGGCCATCATGAGCGCCCGCAGCCGGCTCAAGCTGGCCGACAGCGACGATCAGTTGCGCGACGTCGTTTCCTACATGTGGGACATCGCGCTCGGCATCGAGGAAGGCGACCTGTCGGCGGCCGAGAGGAAGCTCAGGCAGGCGCAGCAGAACCTGCAGGACCTGTTGAAGAACGGCGCCAGCGACGAGGAGATCGACAAGGCGATGAAGGAATTGCGCCAGGCGATGCAGGATTTCCTGCGCGAATTCGCCGAACGCCATCCCAATGACAGGAACGCCCCGCGCATGCCCGACGGCGCCAGGGAACTCAGCCAGCGCGACCTCGAGCGGATGATGGACCAGATCGAAAATCTGGCGAAGTCGGGAGACCGCGACAAGGCGCAGCAGCTGCTGTCGCAGCTCGAAGACATGATGAACAACCTGCAGGCCGGCCGTCAGCAGCAGCAAAGGCAGGGCCAGAGCGAGATGCGCCAGCAGATGGACAAGCTGGGCGAGATCATGCGCCGCCAGCAGGAGATGATGAACGAAACCTTCCGCATGGACCGCATGCAACCCGGACAGCAGGGCGACGAGCAGGAGTTCGGCGAGAACCAGGGCATGCCGGGCGAGCAGGACCAGCCGCAGAACGGCCAGCAAGGCCAGCAGGGCGGCGGCAAGCCGATGACGCCGCAGGAATTCGCCGATGCCTTGAAGCAGTTGCAGGAAGGCCAGGGCAAGCTGCAGAAGGACTTGGAACAGCTGGGCAAGAGCCTGGAAGGCCTGGGGCTGCAGCCGAACCAGGGTTTCGGCGACGCCGGTAAGGAAATGGGCGGTGCCGAACGTTCGCTCGGCGAAGCGGACGGCAACGGCGCCGTCGGCCATCAGGGCCGGGCGCTGGAGGCCCTGCGTAAGGGCGCGCAGGACATGATGCAGCAGTTGCAGGCCATGCAGGGCGACGAGGGCGGCGCACAGTCGGGCGGCCGCCAGCAGAATGCCGACCGCGACCCGCTCGGTCGTCCCCGCGCCACCGAAGGCCCGGACTTCGGCGATTCGGTGAAGGTGCCGGACGAGATCGACGTGCAGCGCGCGCGCCAGATTCTTGAAGCCATCCGCAAGCGGCTGGGCAACGCGCTCTCGCCCGACGTTGAGCGCAGTTACCTGGAACGCCTGCTGGAGTTGAAGTAGGGCCCGATCCGAACCCTATCCCTACGGGCATTCTATCCTGCGATGGTGAACGATGACAAAACTCGGCGACGTAACGCCCATCCTGCGCATCTTCGACGTGGCCAAGGCGCATGAGTTCTATGTCGGCTTCCTTGGCTTCACGATCGACTGGGAGCACCGCTTCGACGACAACGCGCCGCTCTACATCGGCATTTCCCGCGATGCCTGCGTCCTGCATCTCAGCGAACATCATGGCGACGGCACCCCGGGTTCCGCCGTTCGCATCCGCACGCAGGACGTGGCGGCCCTCCATCAGGAGTTGATCGGGAAGAGGTATCGCTTCGCGCGACCGGGCCTGGAACACACGCCGTGGCAGACCAGGGAAGTCACCGTTGCGGATCCCTTCGGCAACCGGCTGACCTTCTGGGAAGAAGCGGAGGGACAGGGTGCAGAGGCGGAACCGACTTCGTAATTCCGGGCAGCGGCTCGATACCCGACAGTCAGTTCAGCGCGCGGCTCACCCGCTCGCGGATTTCGGCGAGCGTGAACGGCTTCTGCACGACGTCGCGAATGATGCCGTTCAGTTCCTCGGCGCGCTCGCGCTGGTCGGCATAGCCGGTGACCAGCATGATGCGCATCGCCGGATAGGCGGCGGCCGCGGCCTTCGCCATCTCGATGCCGTCCATTTCCGGCATGCGGATATCGGAAACGACGAGGTCGTAGCCGCCAGCCGCGGCACGGATCGAGGCCAGCCCAGCCGCGCCATCGGCGGCGACATCGATCTGGTGCCCGGCGCGTTCGAGCGCACGGGCCGCGAGTGTGCGGACGGATTCGTCGTCCTCGACGATCAGGAGCTTTGCCATGGCGCGCACCATGGCGGCTAAGCGTTAAACTTTTCCTGATCGCCTATGCATCGCCGCGCACGATGCCGACAAAGGGCAATTCGCGAAAAGCGTGCCCGACATCCATGCCGTAGCCGACGACGAAGAAATCCGGGCAGTCGAAGCCGACATAGTCGGCATTCAGCGTGGTCTGGCGGCGCATGCGCTTGTCGAGCAGCACGGCGATGGAGCAGCTTTTGGCGCCGCGCGACAGCATCAGCTCGCGGGTGAACTTCAGCGTCTTGCCCGATTCCAGGATGTCGTCGATCAACAGCACGTCGCGCCCGGCAACCTCGTTGTCGATGTCGCGCAGCACCCTCACCTCGCCACTGCTGGTGCCGGCGCCGTAACTGGAGATGAAGATGAACTCGACCTCCGGCGCAAGACCGGCATCGTGCATGGCGCGGATGAGATCGGCGGCGAAGATGAACGAGCCCTTCAGCACCGAGATGACCAGCAGGTCGTGGTAGTCGCGCGAGGCGATCTCCTTGGCCAGCTCCAGATTGCGCTGGGCAATGGCCGACGCCGAAAACAGCACCTCGATGGATTTGCCGCGAACGACTGGCATGCTGCGTCTTCCCCTATCGTTCAGGGTTTGCGAGATCCGGTTCGGCCAAACCTCGGCCAACCTATTCGGCGAATGTGACCGATACGGTCCCTACGCCGTTCTTAGGCACGTCCAATCGGCTGGAAAAGGCGAATCTTTCGCCGGCAGCCAGAATGCGGCCGGATGTCCCCAACGTATAGCGCGTCACGCGGCCGTCGGACGCGGCGACACGGATTTCCAGCGGCGGCAGGACGCCGGCCTCGCCGCCCTCGTTGGCGGCCTCGCCGTCGACGAGCAGCACGGGCTTGGCCCCCGACACGTCGAAGCGCGACCTGACGCCGGTCACACTGAAAGCGGCCTGCACTTCCGGCGACCCGGAAAGCAGCCCCCAATCGCGCACCAGCGCATGCCCTCCAGAGACCCAGAAAGCGGCGAGCGCGATGCCGATGCCGGTGATCCAGAACAGCGGGCCGCCACGCGCCGGCGCCCGTCGTTCCGGTTCCGTCCTTTCCTTGCGCAGCATATCCATGCCGACGCGCGGCGATGCCTGCGCAGTCTCGACCTTCACCGCCGGGATCGGTTCTGGCCTGCCGAGCCGCACGACCTCATAATCGGCGTCGACGACATCGGCGGGATCAACGGCGCGGCGCGGCGCCGCGCCATCGAATGCGGCGGCGGCCATGATTTCGCCGGAAACCGGGCGTGCCGTCCGCCTGTGCGCCGTTACGCCCGAGACTGTCCCTGATAGTGCCATATTGCGTTTTTCGTAAACGGAATTGGTTAATGCTTCCCGACCGGAGAGACTTTGACGCACCCGCCAGAGCCACACTTTAACCGCCCGTTAACCACGCCGCCCGATGGTTCCAAAGAAACGGGCGGCGTGCCGCCACGCAATCACCCAGGTCGTCGAACGTGATCCGCTTCGAAAATGTCGGCCTCCGCTATGGCATGGGTCCGGAAATCCTCCGCGACATCACCCTGCAGATACCGGAGCGCTCGTTCCAGTTCCTCAGCGGGCCGTCGGGCGCCGGCAAGACGACCCTGCTGCGCCTGCTGTTCCTGTCGCTGAAGCCGACACGCGGGCTGATCACCGTCTTCGGCAAGGATCGCGCCCGCATCCCGCGTTCGGAACTGCCACTGCTGCGCCGACGCATCGGCGTGGTGTTCCAGGATTTCCGCCTGCTCGATCACATGACGACCTACGAGAACGTGGCGCTGCCGCTGCGCGTGCGCGGGCGCGAGGAATCCAGCTACCGCACCGACGTGACCGAACTTCTGAAATGGGTGGGACTGGGCGAGCGCATGCACGTCCTGCCGCCGGTGCTGTCGGGCGGCGAAAAGCAGCGCACCGCCATCGCCCGCGCCCTGATCGAGCAGCCGGAGATCCTGCTCGCCGACGAACCCACCGGCAATGTCGACCCGCAGCTTGCCCGCCGGCTGCTGCGCCTGTTCATCGAACTGAACCGGCTGGGCACCGCCGTCGTCATCGCCACGCACGACCTCGGCCTGATGGATCAGGTCGACGCGCGCCGGCTGATTCTCTCGGGCGGAAGGCTGGACATCTATGACTGACCTGTCCGCCGACCACCCCGAAGAGAGCAGCGCCGGACGCGTCGAGGTGCGCGAGCGCATCCAGCGGCGTAGCGCCCCCATCGTGCCGGCCGGCAACATCGCCGGACGGGCGCTGGTGCTGGTCATCGCCATCATGACATTCCTGTCGTGCCTCACCTTCGGCGCGGTGACGCTGGTGCGCGACACCGCCTCGGTGTGGGAGAACCAGATCTCGCGCGAGGCGACGATCCAGATCAAGCCGGCCGACGGGCTGGACATGGAAGCAGCCCTCGCCACCGCCGCCGGGATCGCCGCCGCGACGCCGGGCGTGACCGGCACCCGCATCGTCGACCGCGACGCCACCGCGCGCCTTCTCGAACCCTGGCTGGGCGCAGGACTGGACATCGAGGCCCTGCCGGTGCCGCGTCTCGTCATCGTCACCATCGACGAGGCCAACCCGCCAGATTTCACAGCCTTGAGGACAGCGCTCGCCGGCAAGCTGCCGACGGCGGGGCTGGACGATCATCGCACCTGGGTGGACCGGCTGGTCACCATGGCGCGCACCACGGTCGCCATCGGCATCGCGGTGCTGGCGCTGATGCTGGCGGCGACGGTGCTGACCGTCGTCTTCGCCACGCGTGGCGCGATGGCCGGCAACGGCCACATCATCGAGGTGCTGCATTTCGTCGGCGCCGAGGCGCGCTTCATCGCCCGCGAGTTCCGACGCCATTTCCTTTTGACCGGCATGAAAGGCGCGGCTGCCGGCGGTGCGGCGGCGATCCTCGTCTTCATCGTCTTTTCCTGGTGGTCGTCGCGCAACATGGCGACCCCGCAGGCCGACCAGGCGACCGCGCTGTTCGGCCATTTCGCCATCGGCTGGGCCGGCTATCTCGGTGTCTTCCTGATGGTGCTGATCATCGGCGTTTTGACGGCGGCGACCTCACACGCCACGGTCGTGGCCTTCCTCAGCGACATCGACGCTCGCCAGACCGACACGGGATAGGGCTGAAGCCGATGGACTTAACCTGGCGCAACCAAACGACGGCTGCGACCTACCAAAGGCCGCAATTCGGAGTTAACCATGTGAGCATGAAGGGGCAGGATTCGATCGACACGGCGGATACCGCGCCGGCGGCGGTCGATGGCGCACGTCTGCCGGGCCGCGCCGTCGTGCGCATTGCGCTCGGCTGCATGGTCCTGGTCGCCGCCTGCTTCGTCGTCGGCTTCGGCTGGTTCGCCAGCCATGTCGCCCACCTGTCGACGCCGGCCGATCCGCAAAAGGCCGATGCCATCATCGTTCTGACCGGCGGCCAGGCGCGGCTCGACGCGGCGATGGAACTGCTCGAATCGGGTAAGGGACAACGGCTGCTGATCAGCGGCGTCCATCCCTCCGCCAGCCGCTTCCAGTTGCAGAAGGCGATGGGCGGCGACAAGGCGCTGTTCTCCTGCTGCGTCGACCTCGACCGCACCGCGCTCGACACCATTGGCAACGCCGAGGAAAGCGCCAAGTGGGTGGAGAACCACGCCTATGGCAGCATCATCGTCGTCACCAACAATTACCATATGCCGCGCAGCCTGCTGGAGCTCGGCCGCCTGCTGGGCGGCGCCCGGCTGGAACCCTACCCGGTGGTCAATTCCGATCTCGGCAATGGTAACTGGCTGACCAAGCCGGAGGCGCTGCGCGTGCTGTTCACCGAGTACAACAAGTATCTCCTGGCGCTGGCGCGCGGGATCGTGCCTTTGAAGCCGACACCCGACGGCGTCACGCTGGCCGGTGCCACGACCCCTTCCGTCCGATAGCCGTTTCCTTTTTCACCAACCTTGGTGTAACGAACGGCAAATCCTACCGGGCAGCCCCGCCGATGCTCTACCTCCGTTCGCTGGCTTTCAATTTTGCGTTCTATGTCAGCCTGGTTGTCCAGATGATCTTCTGGACGCCTTACTACTTCCTCTCGCCGCGCCATCGCGCCTGGTTCGTGCCGAAATTCTGGTCGCGCACCAGCCTGTGGCTTTACCGCGTGATCGCGGGCACCCGCAGCGACATCGCCGGCACGGAGAACCTGCCGGAAGGCTCCTTCATCCTCGCGCCCAAGCACCAGTCGTTTTGGGACGCCATCGCCTTCTTCCCCTACCTGAAGGACCCGCTCTACATCCTCAAGCGTGAGCTGACCTGGATTCCCTTCTTCGGCTGGTACATCCAGAAGATGCGCATGATCCCGGTCGATCGCGGCAGCCGCTCCAAGGCGCTGAAGGCCGTCACCGCCGCCACGTGGGCCGAAATGGCGCGCAACCCGCGCCAGCTCATCATCTATCCCGAGGGCACGCGCCGGGCACCGGGCGCCGAACCGGCCTACAAATACGGCATTGTCGAGATCTACACGCAGCTCGGCCTGCCGGTGGTGCCCGTCGCCCATGTCGCCGGCCTCTACTGGCCGCGCCGCAAGTTCCTGCGCTATCCGGGAACCATCCGCGCCCGCTTCCTGCCCCCCATCCCGCCGGGCCTCGGCAAGGACGAGTTCATGCGGCGACTGATTTCGGAGACGGAAGCGGCGTGCGACGCCTTGCTCGTCGAGGCATCACTCCAGCCGAACCCGCCGCCGCTGCCGCCGACCGCCGTCAAGCGGCTGGCGGAACTGAAGGCCGAGGCGAAGTAGGCCTCGGCAAGGTTCAGGCTTCAGGCGCTGGCGTCGTCCAGCTCCCTTATATCGGCGGCCGACAGCGGCAGCGACGCCGAACGGATCAGGCTCTCCAGTTGCTCCAGGCTGGTCGCGCTGGCGATCGGCGCGGTCACGTCCGGCCGGGCGATGATCCAGGCCAATGCCACCTCGGCCGGTTTGGCCTTGTGCCGCGCCGCCACCGCATCCAGCGCATCGAGGATGCGCAGGCCCCGCTTGTCGAGATATTTCTTCACCCCGCCGCCACGCGCGCTCTTGCCGAGGTCGGCGATCGAACGGTACTTGCCCGACAGGAAGCCGCTGGCCAGGCTGTAGTAGGTGATGACGCCGAGCCCTTCGGCCGCGCAAAGATCGGCCAGCGAGCCCTCATAGGAGGCTCGATCGTAGAGATTGTATTCCGGCTGCAGCACTTCGTAACGCGGCAGGTCGCGCAGCCGGGCGATGTCGAGGGCGGCCCGCAACTGCCCGGCATCGAGGTTCGAAGCGCCGATGTTGCGCACCTTGCCGGCCTTGATCAGCTTCTGGTAGGTGCCCAGCGTTTCCTCGTGCGGCGTCGTCGGGTCCGGCCAATGCGACAGGTAGAGATCGATGGCATCGATCTGGAGCCGCTTCAGCGAGTCCTCCACCGCCTTCTCGATATGGGCGGCGGACAGGTCCTTCTTGCCCTGCCCCATGTCCGAGCCGACCTTGGTGATGACGACGACGCGCTCGCGGTTGCCGCGCGCCTTCATCCACTTGCCGATGATGGTCTCCGATTCGCCGCCCTTGTTGCCCGGCACCCAGCGCGAATAGGCGTCGGCCGTGTCGATGGCGTTGAAGCTGGCATCGACGAATCGGTCGAGCAGGGAGAACGAGGTCTTTTCATCGGCCGTCCAGCCGAACACGTTGCCGCCGAAGACGAGGGGGGCGATTTCGAGGTCCGTTCGACCGAGCCGGCGTTTCTGCAAGATCTATCTCCGTGTTCGTCAATCGAATCGACTGGTTGCCCGCCGACCCTATTGCCTGTGGCCACCCGGTCCAAGCAAAGACGTTCCGTTTTGCCCGGATCGACGTTTCACGATGGCGCGAGCCGCCGCGCCACCCCCTCCAGCCAGTGGTCGCGGATGCCGAGTGCGCTGAGATGCTCCAGCGTGCTGGAAAGATAGTCTTCGTTGCGGCCGGACTGGCCGGATGCACTCTGCACCGCCGCCGCCGCCCTGTCCTCGTCTAACGCGCCGGCATACTGTTCGTGTGCGCGATCGGCGACATAGGTCACCGCCGGTACCGTCTCGCCTGTCTCCAGCCGCACCGCCACCACGCGTTCCAGATAGACGTTGGTGACAAGCTCGCGCGCGCGCAGATAATCGATCACCTCGTCGTGCCGCTCGCCCCGCACGCGAAAGGCAAGCCCGACGCAGGAACCGCCGCGGTCCAGCCCCAGAACCAGTCCCGGACGCTCGCGCGTGCCGCGATGGACGAAGGAATAGATGCAGAGCGAGCGACGATAGCCGTAAAGCCGCGCCCGCCGCGCCTCGATATGCTCGAACCCTGGCCGCCAGATCAGCGAGCCGTAGCCAAAAACCCAAAAATCGCCCATATCGCCAAGCCTGTATGCAAGGAAGGGAACGCCGTGCGGAACCGCCGGCTCTCCCCGCGTTAACGAGAGCGGCAGCATGACGTCAAGTGAACAATCCTCGCCGAAGACCCGCCGTCGCGGCCTGCTCTGGCTGGTTCTGGCGCTGCTGGTGGCGTTCGGTCTCTACAGCGCCGGCTGGTTCTGGCTGGCCGACAGGCTCCGCGGCCAGGCCGCCCAGACCATCGCCGCACTGAACGCCAAGGGGATCGATGCCGACTGCGCCAATCTCACGGTCAGCGGCTATCCGCTGCGCTTCGTCGTTTCCTGCGACAGTCTCGCCTATGAGGATGACGCCCGCGCCGTCGCCGCCTCCAGCGGCAAACTGGACGCGGTGGCGACGATCCTGCGGCCGTTTTCCCCGTCGGCGGAATTTCGCGGGCCGCTCAGGACCACAGCGCCGGGCATGCCGCCGCTGTGGATCGACTGGGACCACCTCAAGGCCGACGCCGGCCTCTCCTGGCCGACGCCGGCCAGCCTGAGTCTGACCGCAGAGGGCCTGTCGGGCCAGACCGATCCGGAAGACGGCGACCCGGTCTCGCTGTTCAGCGCCGGCAAGGCCGACACCGAATTGCGGCCGAGCGGCGAAGACCTCGTCGCCAGCGGCCGCTTCGGCGATGTCGAGATCGATGCCGAGGCCATCGGCGGCCGCATGGTGCCGCCTTTCGACGCCGCCGGCGAAGCGACGCTGAAGAACGGCGTCGCGATGCTGCAGGCAGGCACGAAAAGCCTGCGCGGCCAGTCGATCGAGATCGCCAACCTCGAACTTTCCTCCGGCGAGGCGCGGGTGTCGCTCTCCGGCCCTCTCTCTGTCGATTCAGATGGCCTGATCGACGCCAGGCTGAACATCAAGCTTACCAACCCGAAGGCAGTGGCGACCGTGCTAGCCGGCATCATCCCGGAACAGAAACGTCAGATCGAGCAGGGCTTTGCAGCCCTCGCCATGCTAGGCTCCTCTCCGTCCATGCCGCTGGTCATCGCCAAGGGCAAGGCGTCGCTGGGGTTCATTCCGTTGGGGCGGATTAAGGCGATAGGTGAGTAGGGCAATAAGGCAGTAAGAAAGTATTCTATACCTACTGCCCTATTCCCCTGTTGCCTTCCCCTGCTCCACCCCGTGCCGCCCGAAGTCCGGCGCCGCCGTTTCCTGGCCGGCCTCGATGATCGAACGGCGGATGCCGCGCGTGCGGGTGAACAGGTCGAACAGTTTTTCGCCGTCGCCCCAGCGAATCGCCCGCTGCAGCGAGGCGAGATCCTCCGAGAAGCGCGCCAGCATCTCCAGGATCGCGTCCTTGTTGTGCAGGCATACGTCGCGCCACATCGTCGGGTCCGAGGCGGCAAGACGGGTGAAATCTCGGAAACCGGAGGCCGCGTATTTGATGACCTCGCCCTTGGCCACCGTTTCGAGATCGTCGGCGGTGCCGACGATATTGTAGGCGATGATGTGCGGCAGGTGCGAGACGATCGCCAGCACCATGTCGTGGTGTTCGGCATCCATCGTGTCGATGTTGGAACCGCAACGGCGCCAGAATTCCGATAATTTTTCCAATGCGGCCGGATCGGTGCCGGGCAGCGGCGTGAATATGCACCAACGGTTCTCGAACAGTTCGGCGAAGCCGGCATCGGGGCCGGACTTTTCCGTGCCCGCCAGCGGATGACCGGGGATGAAATGCACGTCTTCCGGCACGAAGGGCTGCATCTGCGCGATCACCGAGGCCTTGGTGGAGCCGACGTCGGTGAGGATCGCCCCCTTCTTCAGCGCCGGCGCGATTTCTTCAGCGACCTCCGCCGAGGAGCCGACCGGCACCGAGACGATGACAAGATTGGCGTCGCGCACGGCCTCTCCAAGATCGGTCGAATAACTGTCGCCGAGGCCGAGTTCCTCGGCCCGCTTCAGCGTCGAAGGGCTGCGCGTGGCGATGGCGATATGACGGGCGAGATTCTCGCGACGGACGACGCGCGCCAGCGACGAGCCGATCAGGCCGATGCCGACCAGCGCGATCTTTTCAAACATAGGCTCAGGCATTGTTCTGGCTTTTCAGGAATTCGGAAAGTGCGGCTACGACGCCGCGATTAGCTTCTTCGGTTCCGACCGTCATCCGCAGCGCGTTGGGAAAACCGTAGCCGGCAACGCGCCGCAGGATATAGCCGCGCGCAGTGAGATAGTCGTCTGCCTTCGCCGCCGAATGCCTTTCGTTCTCGGGGAAATGGACGAGGAGAAAATTGCCGACGCTGGGCGTCACCCTCAGGCCGAGCCTGGTGAATTCTTCGCTGAGCCAGGCGAGCCACTGCTCGTTGTGGGCGACGCTGCGTGCAATATGCTCGCGGTCGCGGATGGAGGCGATGCCGGCCTCGATCGCGGTGGCGTTGACGTTGAACGGCCCGCGCACCCGGTTCACGGCGTCGACGATTGCCGCCGGCCCGTACATCCAGCCCAGCCGCGCGCCGCCGAGGCCAATCTTGGAGAAGGTGCGTGTCATCACCACGTTCTCGCTGGAGCCGACCAGCTCGATTCCCGCCTCGTAGTCGTTGCGCCGGACATATTCGGCATAGGCGGCGTCGAGGATCAAAAGCACGTTTCTCGGCAGACCGGCATGCAGCCTGCGCACCTCGTCGAACGGCAGGTAGGTGCCGGTCGGATTGTTGGGGTTGGCAAGGAAGACGATCTTCGTGCGCTCCGTCACGGCCGCCAACAGGGCGTCGACGTCGGCCCGCTCGTTGGTCTCCTTCACCACCACGGGCTTCGCGCCCGCTGCCTGCACATAGATCTTGTAGACCATGAAGGCATGTTCGGTGAAAACCGCCTCGTCGCCGGGCGACAGGTAGATTTGCGTCAGCAGGCCGAGGATTTCGTCCGAGCCGTTGGAGCAGACGATGTTCGCCGGATTGAGGCCATGCACTTCGCCGATCGCCTCGCGCAACCGCCTGGCCGAGCCGTCGGGATAGATGTCGAGCCGGCCGGCGACCGCGCGCGCGGCCTCGATCGCCTTGGGCGAGGGGCCGAGCGGGTTTTCGTTCGAGGACAGCTTGAAAAGCTTCACGCCGGCGGGCGCGGTGCTCTTGCCCGGCACATAGGCCTCGATGTCCATGATGCCCGCGCGCGGGGTTGGACGTGCCTGATGCTCAGCCTTGGTCATGTCGGAAATCCGTGGAAGCCGCTGCGGGAATACAGGCCGCCGCCGCTGCTGTCGAGAGGCGGCGGCTGGGCCAAACCGCGCCCGTTGACGACGCCGCGCCACAGGCATAGATACGGTTTCGAACGTCGTGGTGATTTGCCGGTCGGCTTGCAGCCACGTTAAAGAAGTCGCTAAAGGACCGTGAGGGCAAAACCCATGGGGCCGGTCGCGATTTCGCCGCCGGTCTTTTTGTTGGAGTGTCCTATGCCAATCAAGATCCCCGATCAGCTTCCCGCCCGCGAAGTGCTTGCCCGCGAAGGCGTGTCCATCATGGACGAGAAGACGGCGCGACGGCAGGACATCCGCCCCTTGCAGATCGGCCTGCTCAACCTGATGCCCAACAAGATCCGCACCGAAACGCAGTTCGCCCGACTGATGGGAGCAACCCCGCTGCAGGTGGAACTGACGCTGGTGCGCGTCGGCAACCACAAGGCCAAGAACACCTCGGAAGAACACCTGATCGCCTTCTACCAGACCTGGGAGGAGGTACGGGATCGCAAGTTCGACGGCTTCATCGTCACCGGCGCGCCGATCGAACTGCTGGCGTTCGAGGAGGTGAACTATTGGAATGAATTGACCCGCATCCTCGACTGGACGGCGACGAACGTCCATTCCTCCTTCTTCATCTGCTGGGGGGCGATGGCGGCGGCGTGGCATTTCCACGACGTGCCGAAATACACGCTGGACAAGAAGGCGTTCGGCGTCTTCCGCCACAGGAACAACGCGCCCGCCTCGCCCTATCTCGCCGGCTTTTCGGATGATTTCGCCATTCCCGTCTCGCGCTGGACGGAGGTGCGCAGCGCCGACATCAAGCCTGACACCGGGCTGGAACTGCTGATGGAATCGGACAGGACCGGTCCCTGCCTTTTGTCGGAAAGGGCGGGCAACCGGCTCTACATGTTCAACCACATCGAATACGATTCCACCTCGCTGAAGGAGGAATACGACCGCGACGTGGCCGCCGGCACCGCCATCGAGGTGCCGCATGAATATTATCCCGGCAACGATCCGTCCAAGCCGCCGCTCAACCGCTGGCGCTCGCATGCGCATCTTCTGTTCGGCAACTGGATCAATCAGGTCTACCAGACGACGCCGTACGACATCGAGAACGTCGGACAGGGCTGACGACAGGCGAGCAGCCGTCAGACCGATGATGCCGCCTTTTTGCGCTTGGGTGTAGCGGGCGGCGGCTCGATGGCACCGGCGCGCATGCGCGGCGGCCGCAGCGGCTCGCCGCCCTCGCGCTTGACGATATTGAGAGCGCGCGGGAAGAAGGCGTGGTTGTGAAGGCCGCGGCCGATATTGACGACGGCGGCCTCCGGAAGCCGCTTTTCCAGCATGGCGAGAATGCGCTTCACCGTCGCGCCGTCGAACGTATCCAGCGCCTCGTCGATGACGATCCAGCGTGGCTTTTCCAGTCCCAGTCGGGCGAAGGCCAGAAGCCGCTGCTCGTCGTCGTTCAACTCGTGCTCCCAGCGTGCCGAACGGTCGAGCGAGCCGGCAAGATGGTCCAACCCCATCTCGGCGAGAGCCGCCTTGAGGGCCGCGTCGTCCTTGCGGGCCTCGTCGCTCGAACGCACGAGCACCTCGCGCAGCGGCGCCGGCGGGAAATAGGGCGTGCGCGGAATGAACACCGGCGTCTCCCCCTTCGGCATGCCGATGCGGCCGCTGCCCCATGGCCACAGACCGGCCAGCGCGCGGAAGAACAGCGTCTTGCCGGTGCCCGGATCGCCGCTCACCAGTACATGTTCGCCCGGCTTGATGCGCACATGATCCTCGGTGAGCCGCGTGCAGCCGTCGGGCGACTTGATCTCCAGCCCCTCGAAGCTCATCGACCCGTCGGCGTTCTCGGCAAGCTCGATATGGCCTTCGCCGCCGTGCAGCGCGTCCGTCTCCGTCAGCGCCAACCGGAAGTCGGCCACGCGCATCAGCGTCGCGCGCCAGTCGGCGATGGCGCCGATGTTGTTGACGAACCATTTCAGCGAGGAATGCACCTGGTTGAAGGCGCCCACCGCCATCATCAGCCCGCCGAAGGAGATGTCGCCGGCAAAATAGACGGGCGCGGCGACGAGGATCGGCGCCACCACGGTAATCCAGCCATAGGTGTCGGTGACCCAGGCGAGATTGATCTGCGCCGTATAGATACGCATCATGGCCGTGAGCACGGCGCCGAGGTCGAGGGAGAGCCGCTTCTTTTCCTGGCCCTCGCCATCGGCGAGCGCGATGGCGTCGATATGCTCGTTGACGCGTACCATGGAGTGCCGCAGCTCCGCCTCGCGCGTGTAGCGATCGCTGTTCAGCTCGATCAGCGGCCGGCCGACCAGCCAGCTGATCAGCGACGCCAGGCCGGCATAGAGGAAGGCCGCCCACACCATGTAGCCCGGGATGGCGATGGAATGGTCGGCGACATGGAAGACGAAGCCGGACGACAGGGTCCACAGCACGCCGACGAAGGAGACGAGCAGGATCAGCGCCTGGACGAAGCCGATGGCAAGCCCTGTCGTCAGGTCGGAGAGATGGCCGGCGTCCTGCTGCATGCGCTGGTCCGGATTGACCCCGATGGCGCCGGCGTGAGTCAGGCGGAAGGCGCGGTTCGGCCGCATCCATTCCTCGATGAGATCGGCCGTCAGCACCTCGCGCAGCCTGAGCTTGATGCGCTGGTTCAGCCATTGCTGCGCGATGTTGAGCAGGATCAGACCGCCGGCGATAGCCGCAAACACCATGAGCTGATGGAGGAATTCGGCGACGTCGCGCCGCTGGATCGCGTCGTAGAAGGGCTGGTTCCAGCGGTTGAGCAGGATCTGTCCGAACGACGTGGCGACGATGACGGCGAGGATGGCGGCCGATGCCCAGGCGATCCTGCGGGTAATCGGCGACCCGGCCAGCGCCTGCCGCATGGTCGCGAGCTGGTCGGAAAGGCTGCTCGCCTGGATTTCGGTGGTCTCGGGCGCATTCATGCGGGATCGGCTCCATGCCGCGCCGAACGGGTTCCGACACGGCCGAGGCCGGTGGCGCCCTGCGGCGACAGCGCCGGCACGAAGACCCTGCGCGAAGCGCGTTGCGCGGCCGGCACGCCCTGGTAGAGCCGTTTTTGCGCCGCCACCACCAGGGCGCCCGAAAAGATCGGCCAAAACCGCCGCCCGCCCCGCTCCAGCACGTTGTGGAAGCGCATCATGAAACGCCGCTGCGACGGCGGAAAATGCAACCCGTCCGACCAGGCTGCGGGCGTGAAGTTCGCCTCGCGCAGCAGTTCCGCGAGCTGGCCGCGCGAATAAGGCCGGCCGGTGCCGAAGGGCGTATGCTCGAAGCGTGCCCACATGCCGCGCCGGTTCGGCACGACGATGACGACATGGCCGGCGGGTGACAGCACGCGCCAGATCTCGTTGAGCGTCTCGCGCGGGTTCTCGGTATGCTCGAGCGAATGGACGAGCAGCATCCGATCCACCGAGGCGTCGACCAGCGGCAGGTCCTCCTCGAACACCAGCGCGGTGGATGTCGGCCCCGTCGCCGGCCACACGACCGCCCCCTGCGCGGCCGGCATGAAGGCGAAGACGCGCTCCGCGTCGGCGCCGAACCGTTCCAGCCAGGGCAGCGTGTAGCCGAGCCCGACGAGGCGCTCGTTCGGTACGCTCGCCCACACCGACGACAAGGCCATGGTGATCGAGCGCTCCGCCAGCCGGCCCAGCGTCGAGGCATAGAAGGAACGCAGATCGACAATGTCGGAATGCATGGGCCGGACGGTATCCGCGATGCGGGTGGAGTTCAACAAAGGCGACGGCGGCGACATTGGCGGGTGACAGCCGCATCCGTCCGCCCTATCTGTGACTTCGACAGACGAATGCAAGAGGAGAAAGCGGATGGCCGTCGAGATCGAACAGTTCATGTGCCGCGAGGACAATTTCGGCGTGCTGATGCGCGACCCGGTGACCGGCGACACCGCGCTGATCGACGCACCGCAAGAAAAGCCCATTCTGGCCGCGATCGAGCGCACCGGCTGGGTGCCGAAACTCCTGCTCATCACCCATCACCACGCCGACCATGTCGAGGCCAACCTCGCGCTGAAGAAGCGTTTCGGGCTGAAGATTATTGGGCCGGAGGGTGAGAAGGACAAGATTCCCGGCATCGACGACATTGTGCGCGGCGGCTCGACCATCGGCTTCGGCAACGAAGAGATCGAGGTGATCGACACGCCCGGCCACACCGCCGGCCACGTTTCCTACTATATGCCCCAGTCCGGCGTCGTCTTCGCCGCCGACACGCTGTTCGCGCTCGGCTGCGGGCGGCTGCTCGAATGCCCGCCCGACGTCATGTACGAATCGCTGAAGAAGCTGTCGGACCTGCCGCCGGACACGAAAGTCTATTGTGGCCACGAATACACGCTTTCCAACGCCCGCTTCGCGCTGACGGTCGATCCCGACAACAAGGCGCTGCAGGCGCGGGCCAAGACGATCGAGGCGCTACGGGAAGCCGGCAAGCCGACGCTGCCCACCACCATCGGCGATGAACTGGCCACCAACCCGTTCCTGCGCTGGTCGGACCCGTCGATCCGCAGGCATCTCGGTATGGAGCAGGCATCCAGCGACGCCGTCTTCGCCGAGATCCGCCGCCGCAAGGACAATTTCTGAGCCGGCCGTGACCCCACGCGCCGTCATCGAAACTCTCGGCATGAAGCCGCATCCCGAGGGCGGCTGGTATGTCGAAACGTTTCGCGACGCTCCCGAAGGCGGGCGCGGCCATTCCACCGCCATCTATTTCCTGCTGGAACGCCACCAGGTTTCGGCCTGGCATCGCGTCAGGGACGCCTCAGAGATCTGGCATTTCTACGCGGGCGCACCGCTGGAACTGTCCATTCATGAAGAGGGCGGACCGGTCGAAAAACACAGTCTCGGCCCCGACCTCGCCGTCGGCCAGCGCCCGCAGGCAGTCGTCCCCGCCGGATGCTGGCAGACGGCTAAAAGCCTGGGCGACTGGACGCTGGTCGGCTGCACGGTCGCGCCGGGGTTCGATTTTTCTGCCTTCGAGCTGGCCGCACCCGGTTGGCAGCCCATCGTGATCGCGTCGGAGCGGTGATTCTGGCCGCCTAGCGCCCCGCCTCCGCGGCGGCGACCTTGCGTCCGCCGAACAGCAGGGCCTTTGCCGCCAGCACCGCGCCACCGGTGATCAGCACGCAGGCCGCAAGGATGCGCCAGCTTGGCTCGGCGAAGCCTGCCGCGATCAGCACCAGCGTCGAAAGCAGCGGTGCGGCGTAGCTCGCCGCGCCCAGCACCTGGATGTTGCCGCGCTTGACGCCGATGTCCCAGGCATAGAAGGCCGCCCCCACCGGCATCAAGCCGAGACCGACGACCGCCAGCCACTGGCCGGCGCCGGCCGGCCACACCGTTTGCTCAAGCGCGAGGTGGCAGGCGAGCGAGAGCAGCGCCGTCGCCAGACAGAACCAGGTGACGATCGTCGTCGGCACCGAGGGGAAGCGCCGCGACAGAAGCGAATAGCCAGACCACAGGAAGGCGCACACTCCCGCCATGGCGTAGCCGAAGCCGTAGCGCGCATCGAAGGAAAGCCCGCCACCCTTGGTGATGATGAGCACGGTGCCGGCCAGCCCCAGCAGCGCGCCGGCGACATGGTTCCAGGCGAGTTTTTCGCCCGGCATCAGAGCCGAGCCGAGCACGATCAGCAGCGGCCACAGATAGGCGATGAGGCTTGCCTCCACCGCCGGCGCGTTGCGCAGCGCTGTAAAGTAAAAGAAGTGGTAGCCGAACAGGCCAGCAATGCCGATCAGCCACACCTGCGGCGGGATTTTTTCCCGCCGCGCCGGCGGCGCGAAGACGCGCGCGGCGAGCCCTACGCAGGTGCCGATGGCAAAGCAGATCGCCGAAAGCTGGAACGGCGGCATGGAACCGGACGCGTCGGTCAAAAGCGCCAGCAGTGCCCACATGGCGATGGCCGAAAAGCCGATCAATGTCGCGCGCGCCATTTGCATTCCCCCGGGCCTTCGCAGGGCGCGCGGCGCCTTACTGCGTCGTTTCGAAACGTCGCGCGTTGACGGTAAGCGTGCCGATCTCGGTACCTACCGTGGCGCGGATCGGCGCATATACGCCGGTTTGCCCGAGCGGCGCAAAGGTCACCAGGATGCGGCTCTTGGTCCTCAGATATTGCAGCCCCTTGCGCCCCTTGCGATAGCCCGACACCGGCTCGAACTGCATCCGGCAGGTCACCGTCGGTCCCTTGTAGCCGGGAACCGATATCTCGCCCTTGGAGGCAAGGGAGAGCGTCAGGTTGGCGCGCATCTCGCCGTCATAAATCCTGACCGTGCGGCCGCAGACCGAATCCAGATCGGCGGCCGGCACGATCGTGGTAGCGGTCGGGTCGAGCACGCCTTTGAGGTCGCCGAGGTCGATCGCCACCCAGTCCTCCGGATGCGGTTTCGGCGGCGGCAGCACCTTTGTCGAAGTGACGGAACCGCCGGAAAAGCGGATGTCCAGCATCGACGCCTTCTTGCCTGACGTGTAGTCGGCGCGGAAGCTCTGCGGCACGACGCGCTGACCTGTGACCCTGCCCGTCGCCCTTAGCGTGCCGGTGGTGTCGTCGAACAGGCGGGCGAGGCCCGCCGCCGCCACCCGGCCGTCCACGGTGTAGCTATCGCCGTCGTAGCGGCTGTCGAAGCTGGCCTTGACGACGGTGAGGCCGAGATAGGAAACCGTGTACTCGCCATGGAACGTGCCCGCATATGCCATCGCGCCCGGCGACACGGCGGCCAGCATGGCAAGAAGGGCGGTATGACGAAACATGCGCGGCTCGATCCTGATGCTCGCGGTTGCAAGATTGCCCTTGATATAGGGGCGATTCCGGCGGCAATGTGAAGCGGCCAGCCTTCGCCCCGCCAGCTTGCGCTTGACGCCCCGGCGAAATGCCACTATGGAACGCCAACTTTTTCCATGAGGCCGCTTGAGCAGTCCGCGCGCCGTCCGGCGCGGCAGCACGATTTGGTCTGAGCAGAACCTGAAGGTAGCAAACATGTCCCGCGCCTGCGAACTCACCGGCAAAGCCGTCCTGACCGGCAACAATGTGAGCCATGCCAACAACAAGACCCGGCGCCGTTTCCTGCCGAACCTGGTCAACGTCACGTTGATCTCGGAAGCGCTGAACCAGAACGTGCGCCTGCGCATTTCGGCCAACGCGCTGCGTTCGGTCGAGCATCGCGGCGGCCTCGACGCCTTCCTCGCCAAGGCGAACGAGAAGGAGCTGTCGCAGCGCGCACGCCTCCTGAAGAAGCAGATCGCCAAGAAGGTCGCCGAACAGGCCGCCGCCTAAGGAATTCAGGCGGGGGACGACCGCCTCTGCGGGAGCGCGCCTGACGGGCAGGCTCCCACTGGTTCCATTACCCAGGATAAAAAAATGAATTTCCTGTTCCGTTACCTGCCTTTCGTGGCGGCCATGGCGCTCGTCGTCGTCGCCTCCAACATCCTCGTGCAGTTCCCCATGCAGGGCAGCCTCGGCGGCCTGGCCCTGGCCGATATCCTGACCTGGGGCGCCTTTACCTATCCCTTCGCCTTTCTCGTCACCGATCTCGCCAACCGCCGCTACGGGCCTGCGGTCGCCCGCCGGATCGTCTTCGTCGGCTTCATGCTGGCGGTCGTCACCTCCATCGTCGCCCCGCCGCTGCTGTTCAAGGCCGGCTGGATCGAGTTCGAGACCCATGCCGACCGGCTGGTGCGCATCGCGGCCGCTTCCGGCGCGGCCTTCCTGACGGCGCAGCTGCTCGACGTGACAGTGTTCAACTGGCTGAGACGGCAAAGCTGGTGGCGGGCGCCGATCTTCGGCACGCTGGCCGGCTCCGTCTTCGACACGGCGATCTTCTTCACCATCGCGTTTTCGGCCGCCTTCGCCTTCGTCGGACCTGGCGACGCATTCGCGCTGGAGCCTGCCCCGCTGCTCGGCGTGTTTCCCGTCGAGACGATGCGTTGGCTCTCCTGGGCGCTCGGCGACCTGTCGGTCAAGCTGCTGATCGCCGTCTTCGCGCTGATCCCCTACCGGCTGATCGCCGCCCGCTGGATGCAGCCGGCGGTCGCGGCGTGATTCCCTGGGTCCAGTTGGACAGGGCGCCGCTACCGGACGGCGGCGAGCTTCGCCTGAAACGGCGCGGCACCGAATTCTCGATCATGCTCGGCACGAACGAGCTGATGAACAGCCGGCTTTCCGGTTCCGAAGAAGCCCTCGCCGCGCTGGCGTGCGAAAAGGTTAGCAGTCGCAACGCGCCAAGAATCCTCATCGGCGGCCTGGGCATGGGCTTTACGCTGCGCGCCGCACTGGACGCCTTGGGTGGCGACGCTACGGTCGTGGTGGCCGAACTCGTTCCCGCCGTCGTCGCCTGGGCGCGCGGCCCGATGGCGACGGTGTTCGGCTCCTGCCTCGACGATCCGCGCGTCAGCATCCGGCAGACCGATGTCGGGCTGCTGATCCGCGACCGGGCCACCGTCTACGACGCGATCCTGCTCGACGTCGACAACGGCCCCGAAGGCATCGTCCACAAAGGCAACGACGCGCTCTACAGCCATCGCGGCCTCGCCGAGGCCCATGCGGCGCTCAAGCCGGGCGGCGTGCTAGCGGTCTGGTCGTCGGCCCCGGACGCCGGCTTCACGCGACGGCTGGCCGGCGCGGGCTTTGCCGTCCAAGAGGTCAATATCCGCGCCAACGGCAAGCGCGGTGCGCGCCATACGATCTGGCTCGCCGTCAGAAGACCCGCATAGAGCATTTTGCAGCCAGACGGAATCGTCTGGCGTCGCACAAATGCGGCCAAAACAAAGAAATAGATCGCTGCGCCGTGTCCGTAGGACGATGAAACGATCCAGCCGCCGGATCAATCCTCGTGCAGGATGAATTCCAGGTAGAGATTGCGTTGCAGGATGGAATGGTTGTCGTCAGACATCAGCGACACCATCAGCGCGCCGTCGGCGCGTCTCCACACGTCCATGCCTTCCATATTGTCGATCTGGTAGCCCATGTCGGCCTGCATCAGCACCGGACCATCGGCGACCGCACCGGGCGCGATGCCTTCGGCGAGGATTCGCCGCAGTCGCATCCTGACCCCGGTGGCGATAGAGAAGCTGCGCTCCAGAAGCAGCAGGTCGCCGTCCGGCAGGAAAGCGCCGTCGGTGATGTCGAAGTCGCCGTCGCGCCGAACGGTGAAGACGCCCTTGCGCGGGCCCTCGAGCACTGCGGCGAAGACGTTGCCAGCCTTGTCCAGGCTCTTTTCCGACACCACCACCAGAGCGCCCTTGAGCGGACTGTCGGCATTGGCGTAGGCGACCGTCTCGAAACCGCGATTCTGGCGCAGTTCCTTGACCGGAACGAGGAAATCGAGCTGGCGGAACGGCGCCTTCATATCGGCGGCGTCGATGCGGTATTGCGCGACACGATGGTTGCGCTCGAAGCCGACTGTGGCAATGCCGTCCCGGACCGCGAGGCCCTCGGCATCGACCTGCCATTTCTTCGCGATCGCCTTGCCGTCCTTGTCCACCATCTGTTGCATGCGGAAGCCGGCGATGCTCGAAGGGCGTCCGCCGGCATCGTGCTGGACCGAGCCGAAGAACCAGAAGCCGGTGTCGGCCACGCCGATGAAATCGCTGCCGCCTTTCAGGAAACGAAAGGCCGACAGCGCGCCGAAATCGCGCACCGGCGCCGTCATCTCCAGCCCGCCGACGAATTCCAGCGGCCCGAAAAACCTGTCGTCGCGGCCGATACGGAACTGGCTGATCGGGCGCGCGGAAACGGCGACGGGTTCGACGGAGGACGGCCCGGCCAGGACCGGCAGGGCGGACGCAAGAAACGCCAATGCCGCCAAAGAGGCGAACCATATCCTCATGAACGCCCCCTCGCCCGGCGACCGCGGCAGCGCGGAAAACCTCACGAAGCGCGCCGGAAGCCGCCGCGGCGCGTGTCGCGCGGCGTTTCCTCGGCGAACAGCGAGGCAAGCTGCTCGGTCATGGCGCCGGCCAGTTCCTCGGCGTCGACGATGGTGACGGCACGGCGATAGTAGCGCGTCACGTCATGGCCGATGCCGATGGCCAGCAGTTCGACCGGCGAGCGCGTCTCGATCAGATCGATGACGGCGCGCAGGTGCCGTTCCAGATAATTGCCCGGATTGACCGACAGCGTGGAATCGTCCACCGGCGCGCCGTCCGAGATCATCATCAGGATCTTGCGCTGCTCGGGTCGGGCGATCAGGCGCTGGTGCGCCCACAGCAGCGCCTCGCCATCGATGTTTTCCTTGAGCAACCCCTCGCGCATCATCAGGCCGAGATTGCGGCGGGCGCGCCGCCACGGCGCATCCGCCGATTTGTAGACGATGTGGCGCAGGTCGTTGAGGCGCCCCGGTGCGACCGGCTTGCCGTCCTTCAGCCACTTCTCGCGCGCCTGCCCGCCCTTCCAGGCCCGTGTGGTGAAGCCGAGGATTTCGACGGACACACCGCAGCGCTCCAGCGTGCGCGCAAGGATGTCGGCGCAGGTGGCCGCAACCGTGATCGGCCGGCCGCGCATCGAGCCGGAATTGTCCAACACCAGTGTGACGACCGTGTCGCGGAACTTGGTGTCGCGCTCCTGCTTGAAGGAGAGCGGCTGCATCGGGTCGATGACGACGCGCACAAGGCGGGCCGGATCGAGGTAGCCTTCCTCGAGGTCGAAGTCCCAGGAGCGGTTCTGCTGCGCCATCAGTCGGCGTTGCAGGCGGTTGGCCAGTCGCCCGACCACGCCCGACAGGCTGGCGAGCTGCTTGTCGAGAAAGGCGCGCAACCGGTCGAGTTCTTCCTCGTCGCAGAGTTCCTCGGCGCCGACAGTCTCGTCGAACTGGGTGGTGAAGACCTTGTAGTCGATGTCCTTCGACAGCGTGTTGAAGGGATTGTCGTTGCGCTTGGCCTCGCCCGGCGTCTCGGCGTCGGCTTCCTCCTCGTCCGACAGGTCCTCGGAGGTGGCGTCGGTCGCCTCGGCCTCGCTCGACTGCTCGTCGTCGTCGGAAGCTTCGGCGTCCTGCTGCTGCGTATCCTCGCCGCCGGAATCGTCCTCGCCGCCTTCCTCGCTGTTTTCCTCGCCTTCCGGCTGGTTCTCGGCGTCGTCCTCGCTGTCCTCGGTATCCTGGTCGTCGCCCAGTTCCTCGGCCATGTCCATCGAGGCCAGCATGTCGCGCACGACGCGGGCGAAGGCGTTCTGGTCCTCCAGCTTTTCGGCCAGACCGTCGAGGTCGGCGCCGGCCTTGTCCTCGACCCACGGCTTCCACAGGTCCACCAGTCGCTCGCCGCTCTTCGGCGCGGCGCGGCCGGTGAGCTTCTCGCGCACCATCAGCGCCAGCGCTTCCTCGATCGGCGCGTCGGCCTTGTCTTTGACGTCGGCGAAATTGGCCTTGGCGTACTTGTCCTCCAGCATGGAGGTGATGTTGTCGGCGACGCCCGCCATCATGCGCGAGCCGATCGCCTCGACGCGAGCCTGCTCCACCGCGTCGAAGATGGCACGAGCCTGCTTGCCCTCCGGCGCCAGCTTCAGGTGGATGCGCTGGTCGTGGCAGGCGCGCTTGAGCGCCATGGAATCGCCGAGGCCGCGGGTGACGGCAACGTCGTTCGCCGACGGCTTCTTCGGCAGTTCGGGCAACCGCGCGCGGCTGCCGGCCAGCGCCGGCCGATCCTTGGCGAAGCCGACCTCCAACTCCTTGTCGCCGGAGATGGCGCGCATGCACACCGTCACCGAACGCTTGAAGGCGTCGGTTTCCGAGCCGTTCTTCGGCTTGTTGCGCGTGTTGTCGCCGGGTCCGGCCATCGGCGCCTGCTATCCAAGCACGACGTTGGCCGCGCTTTCCGGCAGGTCCTCGCCGAAGGCGCGCTGGTAGAACTCGGCGACCACCGGCCGCTCCAGCTCGTCGCACTTGTTCAAGAAGGTCAGCCGGAAAGCCATGCCGACATTGCCGAAAATCTCGGCGTTCTCGGCCCAGGTAATGACCGTGCGCGGGCTCATCACGGTCGACAGGTCGCCGTTGATGAAGGCCGAGCGTGTCATGTCGGCGACGCGCACCATCTTGTTGACGATGTCCTTGCCCTTGGCGTCGCGATAGTGCTTGGCCTTGGCCAGAACGATATTCACCTCGTTGTCATGCGGCAGGTAGTTCAGCGTCGTGACGATCGACCAGCGGTCCATCTGCGCCTGGTTGATCTGCTGCGTGCCGTGGTAGAGGCCGGTGGTGTCACCGAGACCCACCGTGTTGGCTGTGGCGAACAGGCGGAAGGCCGGGTGCGGGCGAATGACGCGGCTCTGGTCGAGCAGGGTGAGCCGGCCCGACGATTCCAGAACGCGCTGGATGACGAACATCACGTCCGGACGGCCGGCATCGTATTCGTCGAAGCAGAGCGCGACATTGTGCTGGTACGCCCACGGCAGGATGCCGTCACGGAATTCCGTCACCTGCTTGCCGTCCTTCAGCACGATCGCGTCCTTGCCGACGAGATCGATACGGGAGACGTGGCTGTCGAGGTTGACGCGCACGCACGGCCAGTTGAGCCTGGCGGCCACCTGCTCGATATGGGTCGACTTGCCGGTGCCGTGATAGCCCGACACCATCACGCGGCGGTTGAAGGCGAAGCCGGCGAGGATCGCCATGGTCGTAGCCTGATCGAACAGATAATCGGGATCGACGTCCGGCACATGCTCGGAGGCGGCGGAATAAGCCGGAACCACCATCTTGGACTCGAAGCCGAAAGTGTCCTTCACCGACACCGTCGTGTCCGGCAGGTTGGCGATGTCGCGATCGACCTTGTTCATGATGCCTCAACGTCTCCACGGGCGAAACGTGCCGTTTCGCCGGCATAAAAAACTGTGCGGGGCGGTCTTAGAGCGTTTTGCGGCGGGAAGAAAGTTGGAAATCGGCCACTTTCGCCGCTGGCTCAACACAAACCCGCCTGCTTGAGCAGGCGATACGCCTGCAACACCTCGCGAAACCGCTCTTCCGAGCCGCGATCGCCGCCATTGGCGTCGGGGTGATGGCGCTTCACCAGTTCCTTGTAACGCGCCTTGATCTCGGCAGCACCGGCACGGCCGTCCAAGCCCAGCGTCTCCAGCGCCTTGGCCTCCAGCGGCATGGTCTTGCGCTCGCGCGGAGCCGCGCGCTCGCGTCCGTCGCCGAACAGGTTGTAGGGATCGCGCATCGAGCGGTAGTAGCCGGCCCGGCCCGAGCGCTTCTCGGCGAAATCGGGCGCCGAGCGCGTGCCGGCGGCGGCGCTGGTGCCCATCTTCCAGGTCGGGCGGTGGCCGGTCAGCGCCTCCTTCTGGAAGCGGGCGATATCGCTGTCGGCCAGCCCCGAGAAATAGTTGAAGCCCTTGTTGTATTCGCGCACGTGGTCGAAACAGAAGCGGAAATACTCGCCCTCCTTCATGCGCCCCACCGGCGCGCGATGGGTGCCCGGCTGCTGACAGCCGTCCCACTGGCAGATCGGCGCGCGCGACTTCACCTCGGCGTCAGGGTCGGGCCGCACGCGGATCTTCTCGAAATATTTCGGGTAGGGTTTCATTCCACCCCATTTATGGGCGCTTCGCGGTTGCGAAACAAGAATTGACATTTTTGCGGCGATGGCCCTACCGCTGAATCGCGGCGCACATGAGACGATCATGTCGGGAACGGCCGCAATGTGGTGACGGAGCGCGGATATGTCCATACAGGCGACGATGGAAGACAAGCTTAACAGGGCTTTTTCGCCGGAGCGGCTGAGCGTCGTCAACGAAAGCCATCTGCATGCCGGCCATCACCACGTCGAGAACGGCGAGGAGGCCGAGTTCGACGGCACCGGCGAGACGCATTTCCGTGTCCGTATCGTCGCACCTGCCTTCTCGGACATGAGCCGTGTCGAGCGCCACCGCGCCGTCAACGCTGTGCTGGCAGACGAATTGAAGGCTGGCGTGCATGCATTGGCCATCGAGCCGGCGGCGCCAGGCGAAAAGGTCAGATGGTGAGGCGATGAACGAACCGCTTTCCAAGAGGCTGGCCGCCGAGGCGCTGGGCTCGGCCTTCCTGCTCGCCACTGTCGTCGGCTCCAGCATCATGGGCGCGGAGCTGGCGCAGGGATCGGCGGCCCTTGCTTTGTTCGTCACCTCGACCTCGACAGGCGCCATGCTGGCGGTGCTGATCTGGCTGTTCGGTCCCGTCTCGGGCGGTCATCTCAACCCGGTCGTCAGCCTTGCCTTCGCGGCAACAGGCCAGTTGAAATGGCGCGATGTCGCGCCTTACTGCTTGGCCCAGCTCGGCGGCTTCCTCATCGGCGTGTGGGCCGCGCATGCCATGTTCGAACTGCCGATCCTCGAACTCGCCACCGTGGCGCGCACCGGCTCCGGCCACTGGCTGGCCGAAGCCATCGCCACTTTCGGCCTGATCCTGGTGATTCTCGGCTGCTTCGCCCGCACGCCGACGGTGGTGCCGGCGATGGTCGGGCTCTATATCGGCGCGGCCTACTGGTTCACCGCCTCGACCGCCTTCGCCAATCCGGCGATGACGATCATCCGCGCCTTCACCGCGACGCCTGCCGGCATCCTGCCGCAGCATGTCGCCGGCTTCGTCGTCGCCGAGGTCATCGGAGCCGCGGTGGCAATCATCGCCGGGCGGTATTTCTGGCCGAAACCTATTCCGGCCGCGGAGCCGGAGGCTCGACCTCTACGGATACCGGCCTGATCCTGAGCCGCGCGATGCGGTTCTTGTCGCGCTTCATGACGACGAAGCGCTTGCCGTGGAAGGTGAACGCCTGACGCTCCTCCGGGATCGACTGCGTCTCGTGGATGACGAGGCCGGCGATCGTCGTCGCCTCCTCATCGGGCAAGGTCCAGTTCAGTGCCCGGTTGAGGTCGCGGATCGGCACCGTGCCGTCGACCACCACCGAGCCGTCCGCTTCCTGCTTGACCCCCTGCATGTCGATGTCGTGCTCATCGGCGATCTCGCCGACGATCTCCTCGATGATATCCTCCAGCGTCACCAGCCCCTCTACCTCGCCGTATTCGTCGACGACGACGGCGAAATGCGCCTTGCGGCGCAGGAAGGCGTTGAGCTGTTCCTGCAAGGTGGTGGTATCCGGCACGAACCACGGCCGCGCCGCCACCTTCATCAGGTCGAGCCGCGAAAAGTCGTTACCGACCTCGTTCAGGGCCCTGAGCAGGTCCTTGGCGTGGACAACGCCGACGATGTTGTCGAGCGAGCCCTTCCACAGCGGCATGCGCGTATGGGGGCTTTGCAGGATCTCGCGCGCCACTGCCTCGGGCGGATCGTCGGCATTGACCGAGCGCATGGCGGTGCGATGGACCATGACGTCCGACACTTCCAGTTCGTTGAGTTCGGTCAGCTTGAACAGCGCGTCGAGCCGGCGGCGATGCTCGCTGACGGCGTCGCCGTCACGATCCGGCGAACCGTTGCCGTTGCGCGGTTCTTCCGGCCGGGGCTCTCCAGCGGACGGGACATAACCCGCCGCCTTCGCCAGCCGGTCGCGAAACAGGCCGACCAGCACGACCAGCGCGGCCAGGCACGCGGCGACGATCCAGCCGGCACCGCTCATCCCGGGAGGTTCTCCTTGAGGAAGGAAAGCACCTCGGAGGCCGGCACGTCGCGGGCGACGAAGGATTTGCCGACGCCGTGGGTGAGGATGAAGGTAAGCGTGCCGCGCGATACCTTCTTGTCCTGCGCAATGAAACCGAGCAGTGCCTCGGCGTCGGGCAGGCCGCCCGGCACGTCCGCCATGCGCCACGGCAGGCCGACGGCCTTCAGATGCGCCTCGACGCGGGCTGCATCGTCCGGGCTGGCGAGGTTCATGCGCGCCGAGAAGCGGTGCGCCAGCGCCATGCCGATGGCGACGCCCTCGCCGTGCACGAGGCGGGCGCCGTCATACTGCACGGCCGCTTCCAGTGCGTGGCCGAAGGTGTGGCCGAGATTGAGCAGGGCGCGGTCGCCCGTCTCGAACTCGTCGCGCGCCACCACCTCGGCCTTTGCACGGCAGGCTTCGGCAATCGCCTCGATGCGCGCCACGCCGCCGGCAAACACGTCGCGCCAGTTCGTCTCCAGCCAGGTAAAGAAATCCGGCCGGTCGATCAGACCGTATTTGGCGACCTCGGCATAGCCGGCGCGGAACTCGCGCGGCGGCAGAGTGTCGAGCGCCTCGGTGTCGGCCAGCACCAGCTTCGGCTGGTGGAAGACGCCAACGAGATTCTTGCCGCGCGGCGAATTGATGCCGGTCTTGCCACCGACGGAGGAATCGACCTGCGCCAGCAGCGAGGTCGGCACCTGCACGAACGGCATGCCGCGCCGCGCGATGCCGGCGGCGAAGCCGGTCAGGTCGCCGACGACGCCGCCGCCGAACGCGATCACCGCATCGCGCCGCTCCAGCTTCGCGGCGAGGATGCCATCCACCACGGTTTCAAGATGCGAAAAGCTCTTGGTCTTCTCGCCCGGCGGCACGGTGATGATCGTGGCGGAGACGCCGCCCGCCTCGAGGCCTGCCTGCAATGCGGGAAGCTGCGCCGCCGCGACATTTTCGTCGGCGACGACAGCCACGCGTGCGCCGGGCAGCCGTGCGGCGATTTCCGCGCCGGCACGGGCGAGCAGGCCCGGCCCGATCAGGATGTCGTAAGCCCGTTCGCCCAGCCCCACCTCGACCTTGACCGGCTCGCTCATGAGCGCTCCCCTTCGCCGGCACCCGCCACTATGCCGAAATGGCCGGCCAGCGCCTCCACCACCTCGGCGGCGATTACCTCCTTGCGCTCGTCACGCGTGGTGACGGTGATTTCCGCCGTCGCATAGACCGGATAGCGGACGTCCATCAGCCTTTGCAGGACCGCGCGCGGATTGTCGTTTTTCAGCAAGGGCCGGTTCTGCTTCTTCGACACGCGCTCCATGAGGAGGTCCAGGTCCGCCTTCAGCCACACCGAGACGCCATGCTCGGCGATCGCCTCGCGCGTCTGTTCGTTCATGAAGGCGCCGCCGCCGGTGGACAGCACCTGCGGGCCGTTCTCCGTCAGGAGCCGATGGATGACGCGCTGTTCCAGCGCGCGGAACTCGGCTTCCCCGTAGCGCTCGAACAGGTCGGGAATGGTCATGCGCGACACGCTCTCGATCTCGTGGTCGCTGTCGATGAAGGGCAGGCCCAACATGCCCGCCACCTTGCGCCCGATCGCCGTCTTGCCGGCGCCCATCAGTCCGACGAAGACGACCGAGCGCGCGCCCAGCCGCTGCCGCAGCGTGGCATGGTCAAGTATCGGCGAAGGGGCGGTTTGCGTGGTCATCCTGCCGGCGTATCGACATGAAAAGGCCGGCTTCGTCAAGCAGAGGCGGCTTATCGGACGCCGCTCCAACAGCCTTGAAATGGCCGGCGAGGCGTCCCATAACGGCACGATCCTCAAGGAAGGCCCCAGCAAGGCGGACGAACGAAACGCGATGCCCACCCTGTTCCGCTTTGTCGTTACCGTGGCCGTGCTGGTCGGCATCGCCTATGGCGCCATGTTCGCGCTGGTGATGTTCGTCAACCCGAAGCAGGCGGAGCTTTCCGTGCGCATCCCGCCGGAAAAGCTCGCCCCGAAACAGTCTCAATGAAGAGCGCCGCCCGCATCGAGGCTTTCCTGGAGATGATGAGCGCCGAGCGCGGCGCGGCCGAAAACACGCTGGCCGGCTACCGCCGGGACCTCGAGGACGCAGCCGAAACCATTGCCGGAAACCTCGCCGACGCCTCCTCCGATGCCATCCGCACCTATCTCGACGGCATGGCCGCGCGCGGCTTCGCGCCGACCTCGCAGGCGCGCAAACTGTCGGCGCTCCGCCAGTTCTTCAAGTTCCTCTATGCCGAGGGCCTGCGCGGCGACGACCCAACCGGCACGCTGGACAGCCCGAAGAAGGGCCGCCCGCTGCCCAAGGTCATGAGCGAAGCCGAAACCGGCCGATTGCTCGACCGCGCGGCACGCGAGGCCGACGACCCGGAACAGGACGACCGGCTGGCGGCGCTGCGCCTGCATGCGCTGGTCGAGGTGCTCTACGCCACCGGCCTGCGCGTCTCCGAGCTGGTCGGCCTGCCGGTGACGGTGGCGCAGCGCGACGACCGCTTCTTCATGGTGCGCGGCAAGGGTGGCAAGGAGCGCATGGTGCCGCTCTCGGCCAAGGCGCGCGCCGCCATGCGGACCTGGCTGGCGGCAAGGGCAGCGGTGCCCGCTTTCGCCGAAAGCCCGTTCCTTTTCCCCGCCGGCTCCGAAAGCGGCCATCTCGCCCGCCAGGTCTTCGCGCGCGACCTGAAGGGGCTGGCGGCCCGTGCCGGCATCGCTTCGGCCAGCCTGTCGCCGCACGTCCTGCGCCACGCCTTCGCCAGCCATCTTTTGCAGAACGGCGCCGACCTGCGCGCCGTGCAGCAGCTTCTCGGCCATGCCGACATCTCGACCACGCAGATTTATACCCATGTGCTTGAGGAACGGCTGGTCAGGCTGGTCAACGAGCACCATCCGCTTGCCGACTAGGCCGTCGCCCGCTATGTGAGGCCCTCGGAAACGGCTTTTTCAGCTTTCCGCCGCCATTGTCCCGCCGTCCTTCGCGCGCACCGGTCCGTTTGCCAATGTACAATTACCTCGACTTCGAAAAACCCGTCGCCGACCTTGAAGGCAAGATCATCGAGCTGAAGAAGCTTGCCGAAAGCGGCGAGGCCGTCGATGTCGCCGACGAGATCGCCCGCCTGGAGAAGCGCTCGAAGGATGCGCTGCGCGACGTCTACAAGGCGCTGACGCCGTGGCAGAAGGTGCAGGTGGCGCGCCATCCCGACCGGCCGCATTGTCTCGACTACGTCAAGGGCCTGTTCACCGACTTCGCCCCGCTGGCCGGCGACCGCACCTTCGGCGAGGACCAGGCGATCGTCGGCGGCTTCGCCCGCTTCCGCGGCGAACCCGTCGCCGTCATCGGCCAGGAGAAGGGCTCCGACACGGCGAGCCGGCTCAAGCACAATTTCGGCATGGCCATGCCCGACGGTTACCGCAAGGCGGTGCGCATCATGGAACTGGCCGACCGCTTCGGTATTCCCCTCGTTACCCTGGTCGACACCGCCGGCGCCTATCCCGGCGTCGAGGCGGAGGAGCGCGGCCAGGCCGAGGCCATCGCCCGTTCCATCTCCGCCTGCCTGACCATCAAGGTGCCGTCGGTCTCGGTGGTGATCGGCGAGGGCGGCTCCGGCGGCGCCATTGCGATCGCCACCGCCAACCGCGTCTACATGCTCGAGCACGCCATGTACTGCGTCGCCTCGCCGGAGGCGGCCGCCTCGATCCTGTGGCGCGATTCGACCCGTTCGAAGGACGCCGCCAACAACATGCGCATCACCGCGCAGGATCTGCTTGAACTGAAGGTGATCGACGCCATCGTGCCCGAACCGATGGGCGGTGCCCATCGCGCGCCGGACACGGTGATCAAGGCGACCGGCGACCTGATCGCCCGCACGCTGAAGGAATTCGCCGGCTCCAATGCCGATTTCCGCGAGCAACGCCGCGAGAAGTACCTGGCGATGGGCCGCACCCTGTAAGAGCGCATTGCGCGCGTCGCGTGCGAAATTATGGCCGCAATGCGTGCCGATGCCACAAAATTGCCGTCGCTTTCGGCACTATGGGTTGACGGCAGGAGCGGGGACGCCGGACCTGCGGTAAGGAAATTTCAAGGTTAACGAGCCTAGGGTTCCGTGGATATCCGACGGAACCGGAAACCCGGCCCGTTGCCTTAGATGAAGAAGACGATCAGCAGACCGATGTTCGCCAAGCTCGCCCGTTCCGCACTCGTGATCGCCGCCCTCGGCGTTGCCGGCTGCACTGAATCGTCCGTGCAGGACTTTGCCCCGCAGCACGCCAACAAGCAGCTTCCGGCCAAGATCGTCGCCGAGATGCGGGCCAAGGGCATGAACAAGAACGCGCCGATCATGGCGCGTATCTTCAAGGAAGAGAACGTCGTCGAGATCTGGAAGCAGAAGACCAACGGCCGCTACGACATCATCGCCAGCTATCCGATCTGCAAATGGTCGGGCAAGCTGGGACCGAAATTCACCGAAGGCGACCGCCAGGCGCCGGAAGGCTTCTATACGGTCCGTCCCTCCCAGATGAATCCGCGGTCGGGCTATCATCTCGCCTTCAACATCGGCTACCCCAACGCCTATGACCGCGCCAACGGCCGCACCGGCTCCAATCTGATGGTGCATGGCGCCTGCTCGTCGTCGGGCTGCTATTCGATGAACGACCCGCAGATCGAGGAAATCTACGCCTTCGGTCGCGACGCCTTCCAGGGCGGCCAGACCGAGTTCCAGATCCAGGCTTTCCCCTTCCGCATGACCGCAGCCAACATGGCGCGCTACCGCAGCGACCCGAACTACGAGTTCTGGAAGATGCTGAAGGTCGGCTACGACAATTTCGAGATCACCAAGGTGCCGCCGAAGGTGGACGTGTGTGAGAAACGCTACGTCTTCAACCAGGTGGCGCCGGAAGGCACGACCTTCAACCCGACCGGCGCATGCCCGGCTTCCGCGCAGCCCGACTCGCTCAAGGTCGCCTATTCGCAATACCAGAGCAAATACGACGCCGCCTTTGCCAGCGCCTTGAACAGCTCCAATCCCGCGCCCAAGCCGACCATCCTCGGCACCAAGGAAGCGGCACTTGTGGCCGACTGGTCGAAGCGCCGCGCCCGCGGCGAGCGCGTGACGATGGACCCGCCGTCGTTGAAGGCCGACGGCTCCGTGATCGAGACCACGAGCCGCATGGGCCGCATCGATTCGCCGCTCGGCCGCAAGATGGCGGCACTCGATGCCGAAAAGGCCGCCGCGAAGAAGGCCGCTGAAGAAAAGGCTCAGGCGGTCGCCGCCGCCAAGGCCGCGAAGGAAGCCGAGAAGCAGCGTATCGCCGAGGAAAAGGCGGCAAAGAAGGCCGGCAAGGCGAACGCCATCGCCGTCGTGCCGCCGGAGCAGGCGGCACCCCAGGAGCCCGTCACCCAGACGGCGTCGAGCGACGGCAACATGGTTTCCAAGGTCAAGAAGCGGCTGCTCGGCCTGTTCGGCGGCTGAGGCCGCTGCTGCCTTGGCGCCGCCCTTTCGTTATGACCTCAGGGGGTTGAACTGCCCCCTGCCCGTACTCAAGGCCCGCAAGAAGCTGGCCGCCATGGCGCCGGGCAGCCTTCTCCAGCTCGAAACGACCGACCCGCTCGCCGTTATCGACATTCCCGCTTTCTGTGCCGAGGCAGGCCACCGGCTGGTCGAGACGACGGCTCAGGACGGTGGCCACCGCTTCCTGATCGAGCGGAGCGCGCTCACTTCCTGAAGCGGCAGCGCCGCCTCAAAAGGGTTCATCCCTCATAGGTCACCTTGCCGCCGCAGATCGTCACGAGCGGCCGCACGTCGTGCAAAGCCTCCGGCGCCATCGCCTCGATGTCGGCCGACAGAACGACGAGGTCGGCCATGAAACCGGGCTTCAGCCTCCCCTTGGCGGTCTCGGCGAACTCGGCATAGGCGCCCTCGACCGTGTAGGCGGCGAGCGATTCCATCAGCGAGAAACTCTGGTCGGGATCGCTTTCGGCCCACCGCTTGCGCAGGATCGCCGCCTGCATGCCGCGGATCGGATCGATCGGCGAGACCGGCCAGTCGGAAGCGAAGACGACATGCGCGCCGGCGTCCTTGAGCGTGCGCCAGGCGTAGGAGAGCGGCCAGCGTGTCCGGCCGATGCGCGAGACGGTCGGCTCCAGCGGAAAGCCCATCGCGCCCGGTGGGTGCGGTGGCTGCATGGAAGCGATTGCGCCGAGCGCTTTGAACCGGGGCACGTCGGCGGCGGAAATCACCTCGATGTGCTCGACCCGGTGGCGGCTGTCGCGCGCGCCGTTGGCCTTGCGCGCCGCCTCGTAGCCGTCGAGCACCGCGCGCACCGCGCCGTCGCCGATCGAATGCACGGCGATCTGCAAACCACGCCTGTCGATAGCGACGGCGAGTTCCTTGAAGCGTTCGGGCGAGAATAGCGGCTCGCCTAACCAGTCAGGCCGGTCCGCATAGGGTTCCAGCATCACCGCCGTCCAGGAATCCAGCACGCCGTCGAAAAACACCTTGACCATGCCCGAGGCCAGCCATTCCGAACGATACCGCTCGGCCATCATGGAGGCCTTTTCGAGCACCGACAGGTCCATGAAGTTCTTGAAATGGAACGGAATCCTGACGCGGCAGGGCAGTCCCTCCTCCGCCTCGATCTCGGCGAGCAGTTCGAGCTGGTAGAGATTGCCGTCCATGTTCTGGATGGAGGTGATGCCGTGCCTGGCGCACCACGCCAGACCGCGCCGCATGATGTCGCGGTCGGCGGCCCGTTCCGCCGCCGACGGCGCCGGGTCCGGCTCGCCGCCGGTCGAAAGGCCGAGCCGCACGCGCTCCTCGCCGGCCAGCGCCAGCACCGGCCCGAACGCCTCGCCCTCGCGCAGCTCGCCATTGGCCAGCCCGTCATCGCCGATGACGATCTCGTTGCCCGGCCCGACCGTGCGGCCGCGCAGGATGCCGGCCGCTTCCAGGGCCTTCGTGTTGGCCCACACCGTATGATGGTCGGGAGCGGCCATGCAGAATGGCCGATCGGCCAAGATAGCATCGAGATGGTGCCGCGTTACCCGCTCGGCGCCGAGCACGCTGTAGTCGACGCCTTGCCCGACCAGCATCGGGGCGTCCGGTCGCTCGGCGGCATAGGCGCGTATGGCATCGCGCAGGGCATCGAAACCATGCAGGCCGGCAAGCTGGAGGTGTGCGAGCTCCGCCGCGCCCGAGAAAAGGTGCATGTGGGCTTCGATGAAACCGGGAACGACCGAGCCGCCCTGCGCGTCGATGACCCGCGTCGCCGGCCCCTTGAGCGCCACGATCGCCTTGCCATCGCCCACCGCCACGATCCGTCCGTCGCGGACGGCAACCGCTTCGGCGGCCGGATGGTCTTCGTCCATGGTCAGCACCCGGCCGTTGACGACGATCAGGTCCGGACTTCCGCTCATGGCTGTTTCCTTCGCTGGTGGAGACCGGGATGAGGCTAGACGAGCGCGAGCGGGTCCAGCAAGCCTCCTGCGCTTGGCCCAGCGGCTTGCCCATGGCACCGCGCTGCGGCTAGGCTCCGGTAAAACGCACGGAAGGATTTCATGAAGACCGTCTATTCGCCGCTCCACGCCGGGCATGTCGGCACCATGGAACTGAATTCCGGGGAACTGATGCCCGGCTTCGAAAAACCCTCGCGCGCCGAGATCATCCATGCCCGCGTCGAAAGCGAGAGGCTGGGGCCGATCCTGGCGCCCGAGCCGCACGACCTCGCCGCCGCCAAGCGCGTGCACCGTGCCGACTACATCGACTTCCTGCCGACGATCTATCCGGCGTGGGAGGAATCGGGCCGCGCCGGCTCGGCCATTCCCTTCACCTGGCCGACGCGCGGCCTGCGCGGCGACGTGCGGCCTGAGACCATCGACGCGCTGCTCGGCTTCTATTCCTTCGATGCGGGCGCGCCCTTCGTGAAGGGCACGTGGGATGCGATAAAATCCTCCTACGAGGTGGCGCTGACGGCCGCGGCGCTGGTCAAGAACGGCGAGCGCACCGCCTTCGCGCTCTGCCGCCCGCCGGGCCATCACGCCGGCGACGCCTTCATGGGTGGCTATTGCTACATCAACAACGCCGCAGTCGTCGCGCAATGGTATCGCGACCGGGGTGCTGCGCGCGTCTCCATCCTCGATGTCGATTACCACCACGGCAACGGCACCCAGCAGATCTTTTATGCGCGCGGCGACGTGCAGGTGCTCAACCTGCACGCCGACCCGATGGTCGAATATCCCTTTTTCCTCGGCCACGCCGACGAGAAGGGCGAAGGCGCCGGCGAGGGCTTCAACCTCAACTATCCGATGCCGTTCGGCACGACGTTCGAGAAATGGAGCGCCGCACTCGACGACGCCTGCGGCAAGCTCGCGGCCTATGCGCCGGACGTGGTGGTGGTATCGCTCGGCGTCGACACTTTCGAGAAGGACCCGATCAGCCAGTTCAAGCTCAAGAGCGCCGACTATCCGGCGATCGGCCGCCGCATCGCCAAGCTCGGCCTGCCGACGCTGTTCGTCATGGAGGGCGGCTACGCGGTGGACGAGATCGGCGTCAACGCCGTCGGCGTGCTGACCGGCTTCGAGGAGGCCAGCCGAGGATAGCGATCCCTATCCTGCATTTTTTGCGCGCAAGGCGGCCTGAACTGCGCTAAAGGCGATGCTGGTCGGACCAGCGCCCGCTGCGGAAGAGCCCCGCCGGCCATCGTCGGACGCAACGGGGCCTTTCGCTTTTCATGACGCCAGAATCCGAGACGACATCCGCCGCCCGGTTCGCCGCCTTCAGCCACCGGCCCTTCCGGGCCTACTGGGCGGCGCGCTTCCTCACCACCTTCGCCGCGCAGATCGTCTCGGTCGCCGTCGGCTGGCAGATCTACGACCTCACCCGCAATCCCTTCGACCTCGGCATCGTCGGCATCATCCAGTTCCTGCCCTCGCTGCTGCTGGTCCTAGTGACGGGCGCCGTTTCCGACCGTTTCGGCCGCCGCCTCGTCATGGGTGTCGCCTCGACACTGGAGATGGGCTGCGCGCTTGTCCTGCTGGCGCTTGTGCTGAGCGGCGAGCTGACGAGCCCGTTGCCGATCTTTACCGTGCTGGCGGTATTCGGCATCGCGCGCGCCTTCTACGGGCCGGCATCGTCGTCGCTGGTCGCCAATCTCGTTCCGCCGGAGGATTTCGCCAACGCCGTCGCCTGGAATTCTTCCGCATGGCAGACCGCGAACATCGTCGGCCCGGTCGCCGGCGGCCTGCTCTACGGCCTGTCGGAAACGGTCGCCTACGGCAGCGCGGCCGCCCTCATGCTCGCCGCCACGCTGCTCATCTTCGCCATAGCCAAACCCGCCCAACGCAACCACACCGAAAGCCCGGAACTGGAGACGCTGTTCGCCGGCTTCCGCTACATCTGGAGCGAAAAGGTGGTGCTCGGCGCCATCTCGCTCGATCTGTTCGCCGTTCTCCTGTCCGGCGCCACCGCACTCCTGCCGGTCTACGCCCGCGACATCCTCGTCCTCGGCCCATGGGGGCTCGGCCTGCTGCGCTCGGCGCCGGGCCTCGGCGCCGTCTTCGTGGCGGTCTGGCTGGCCGGACACCCGATCCGCAACCATGCCGGCGTCCTGATGCTCATCGCCGTCATGCTGTGGGGCGCACTGACCGTCGTCTTCGGCGTCTCGGCCATTCCGTGGCTGTCGATCGTCGCCCTTGCGCTGATGGGCGCGGCCGACATGATCAGCGTCTACGTGCGCGAGACGCTGATCCAGCTATGGACACCGGACGAGGTGCGCGGCCGCGTCAACGCCGTCAACCAGGTCTTCGTCGGCGCCTCCAACGAGGTCGGCGAATTCCGCGCCGGCACGCTCGCCGCCCTCATCGGCACCGTGCCGGCGGTGGTAATCGGCGGCGTCGGCGCGGTCGCGGTCGCCGGCCTGTGGGCCGTGCTATTCCCGCACCTGCGCAAGGTGCAGCGGCTGGACGGGAGGGAGTAGGGGGAGGTTAAGGTAATAAGGGAGTAGGGCAATAAGCAGTATGTGAAGATCGATCCCTATTCCCCTACCCTCCCGAACACCGTCGTGAGCAAGTCGCCCAGCCAGCGCTTCAGATGCATGTCCCAGATCAGCCGGCCACCGAGATGGTCGCGGCCGGGCTGCGCTCCGGGCAGGGTGAAGCGATGGGCGCCGCGCACCACCCAGCGATGCATCATCAGGCGCGTCAGTTCGGCGTGGAACTGGATGCCCCACGCATTGTCGCGATAGCGGAATGCCTGGTTGGGATAGGTCTCGGCGGTGGCAAGCAGCGTCGCATCCTTCGGCAGGGAAAACCCCTCGCGATGGAACTGATAGACCATTTCGGGCCAGTGCATGAGCGCGCGACCCGCTTCGGTCGCCTTCAGCGGATACCAGCCGATCTCGACCAGCCCCTCGCCATGGCCCTCGACCTTGCCGCCGAGATGGTTGGCAAGCATCTGCGCGCCGAGGCAGATGCCGAGGAACGGGCGGTTCTCCTTCAGCGGCACCGCCAGCCAGTCCGTCTCGCGCTTGACGAATTCGTCGCCGTCGTTGGCGCTCATCGGGCCGCCGAAGACGACGGCGCCGGCATGGCCGTCGAGCGTACCGGGCAACGCGTCGCCGAGCGGCGGACGGCGGATGTCGAGGTCGAAGCCGCCTTCCACCAGCATCTGCCCGACCCGTCCGGGGCTGGAATTTTCCTGATGCAGGACGACGAGGATTTTCGGTCGGCTTGAGGGCGGCATGATCGTGGAAATGTCTGCAAACCTATTCGTCGCTGGATGCGCCTCTGGCGACCGGCATCCTCGCGGCGACCTCCTGCCGCGCCGCGATGCGGTCGCGCCGCTCGACGCCGATCAGTTCGGCGACCCGCCACACGACATTGTCCTCCAATTCGTGCAGCTCGCCGTCGGCGTAGACCATCTCCCACAGCAGCGTGACGAACGCCCTGCGCCCATCGGCGTCCAGATGGCGCTTGAGCACACTGGTGAAGGCATAGAGATCGACGGCCTCGTTGTCGGCCTTTTCGCCGGCGCGGGCCAGACGGTCGAGGTCTTCGCCACGCACGGCATAGGTCTCGGCCAGAATCTGCTTGAAGCGCTCCCATTCGGTATCCTGGCGAATGCCGTCGGCGTCCATGACGTGAAAGAGCAGGGCAGCCGCCGCGATGCGGGCGTCGTCGTCCGCCGCGCGCGGGCCGGCGCCGCCTCCAGGCAGATCCTTCAAGAAAGACAACACGCGTTCGAACATGGATCGTTCCCGTTCAGGCCGAAAGGAGAGCGAGATGGACTGTAGTTAGCGCGATGGTTGCAGGAAAATCAAAATAAACGGAACCGGCGCGGCGCCTTTTCCGCTTCCTCCTCGGGCTCCACCCCCGGATCGTCGGGCGCGCGCGCCTGATCCTCGCGCCTGTCGGCCGGAGCATCCGGCGCGACCGCGACGGCCGCCGCAGCCGCCTCGCCTGCCGGTTCGGGCGGAGTTTGCGCCTGCTTTTCGACGACGATCTCGGCTGCATGGCCGTCGATCGGCCCATCCCCGCCGCTTTCCCTGGATGGCGCCGCCAGCACCGGCTTCGGCTCGTCTTCGCCGTCCCTGGCCTCGATGAGACGGCCGAGACGCTCCGCCGGCGCGCGCCATTCGAACGCATCGAGGCGACCGGTGACCGGCGATACCGGCGCCCAGCGCTCCGAAACGACGCCGTCGGCCACCCAGGCCGGATCGCGCGGCGCCCTGACCGCCTTGCCGAGAAGCTGCCGCACCTTGCCCTGGTCGCCCGTCTCGGCTTCCTCGATGTCGGCGAGCAGCAGATAGGCACCCTCGCGCCGGTCCATACGGATGGCCGCCTCGGCCTCGTGCCGGGCGGTGGTGAAATCCTGCGCTTCGAGTGCCGCGCGCGCCACGGCAAGCGAGGATTCGGCGTTGTTCTTCTTCATCTCCTGAAGCTTGCGCGCGCGCGTCAGCCGGTCGTTGACCGCATCGCCGGGCCGCGCATGAGTGTAGAGCTCGGCGATCTCGGGATGCGGCTCGGCCCGCCACGCAGCCTCCAGCACCTTCGAGCCCTTGCGCACGTCGTTGTTCCGGAACAGCGCCCGGGCCGCGACGACCGCCGCCGGCGCGAAGTCGGGCGCCAGCCGGTCGGCCTCCAGCGCTGCCACCTTCGCCGCATTGAAGTCGGCATCGAACAGCGCCTCGGCCTTGGCCGTCAACAGCACGGCACGGCGCCGGTTGGCGACCGCAGGTTCGATCTGCCGCGTCGATTTCTGCGCCTCGACGATCTTCAGCGCGGCGTCCCAGTCGCCGCGCTGGGCAAGCTCTTCGACGGTCGAATCGGCTGCCCAGCCAAGCTGCGGCGCGGCCGCTGCGGCGCGCCCGGCATAGTGGCGCGCGGCATTGCGGTCGCCCAGCCGTTCGGCTTCCAGGTAAAGCCCGCGCAGGCCGAGCAGCCGCATCTCGGGATCGTCCAGCATCGCCTCGAATTTTTTGCGCGCGCCGTCGTGGTCGCCTTCCAGCAGCGAGGCCTGTGCATCGAGCAGGTGGATCAGCGGCTCCTGGTCGGAGCGGATCAGCTTGGCCGCTTCCTTCGTCTTCTTGCGCGCCAGTGCGGCGTCGCCCGCGCCGGCGGCGATCATGCCGGTCGACAGCGCCTGATAGCCGCGGTCGCGCCGCCGCACGCGAAAGTAGCGCGTGATCGTGTAGGGGCTGTTCCACAGCGACTTCAGCAGCCACCACAGGATCATCGCCGCCGCCACCACCGCGACCACCGCAACGGCGGCGACCATCAGGCTGACCTGATACTGGTAGCCGGCGAAGGTCACGACCATCTGGCCCGGCCGGTCGGCCAGCCAGGAAAAGCCCAGTCCCAGCGCGAAGACGACGACGAGGAAGAACAGGATACGGATCATAGTCTATGCCTTCATCGCGCCGGAGATCAGCGCGTCGAGCTGCGCTTCGACGTCGATCCGCGCCTTGAGCTTGCCCGCGAAATCGGCGCCGGCGGCCTTGGCCGCTTCGGGCAGCGTGTCGTATTCGGCCAATGCCTTGGCATAGTCGCCCTGGTTCACCGCCACCTCCAGGCGCGCCACCGTTTCAGGCGCTCCCTTGCCCTCGACCGCGCCGATGGGCCTCACCTCGACCAGTGATTCGGCGCTGGACATGAGCCGCTGGAAGATGCCGGCATTCGGATCGACGGGCTTTGCGGCCGCGACCATGGCATTGGCGGCTGCATCCACCTCGCCGGCAATCGCCGCACGGGTCGGAACACCCTTGTCGGCATAGGCGCGCAAGGCGGCGATCTCGGGTGCATCGGGCGCGATGGCGGCGAAGGTGTCGAGTTCGGCCGCGAATGGCGCACCGCGGTCCAGCGCCGACTTCAACGCAGCGGCGGCGATGGCGAGCGCGATCTTCGGCTGTGAGGCCTGTGCTTCGACCTTGGCCGACAGCTGCGAGAAAGATTGTTCGAGCGCGGCAAGCTTCGATTGCTGTTCGCCGGCCGCATCGCCGGCCGATTTGAGCTGGGCTTCCAGTTCGCCCAGCTTCTCGTTGACGGGACCGAGATCCACGGGCTGGGCCTCGCCGCCCTGTCCGAGCGCCGCCACGGCCTTCTCGATGCCGGCTACCTTGTCGGACAGCGTGGCAAGATCGGCGTTGTCGTCGCCCTGGCCTGAATCCAAGGCCGCTTTCAGCGTCACGACATCGGCCTTCACTTGGTCGAGCGCCGCCGACAGGCCGTCGATGCGGGTGCCGGTGCCGTTGCCCCCGCTGTTCTTCAAGGCAGCGAGTTCCCCTTTCAGCGCCGCGATCTGGCCGCCAAGGTCACCGCCGGCATTGCCGCCCGGCGCGCCGAGCAGGCCCGCATATTGCAGCGCCCCGGCACCGAGCAGCGCGATGAGGCCGCCGATCACACCCGCGCCGACCCGGCCAAGCGCGCCGTCGCGCGGTGAAGACGGCTCGGCACGGTTGTCGGGCCTGTCGCCGCCCTCCGCACCGTTGCCCATGCCGCTCCCGGCCTGTTCCTCGACCGACGCTTTCGCCGGCTGTTCAGCGAAACCGTAGTCGGAGGCATAACGTGACGCGTCTTCTTCCGGCGCCGCTGTCCCGGCTGCCTCGGACGACACCGTTTCCTTATGCTCCCAGGGCTCGAAATCAGCCTGTTCGGGGCGCGGCGTCTCCTGTTCGGGCGCATTGTCGGACGCCTGCGCCTCGGCCGTGCCCCTGTCGCCGTCGTCGACGCGCGAGACTTCGCCCGGCTCCAGTTCGATGGTCACCGGCTGGCGATGCTGCTTGGAATGGCGCGTTTTCGGCGTCTTGACCATGCTCGGGCTCCGCTTTCGTCTCGGCCGCCAGGCGGCAGGGATGACTTATCAAGGCAATAGCACACCACCAAGCCGTGAAAAGGGGCGGCGTGATGACCCGCCCTATCCTTTCGCCGGCAATAACGCCATCAACGCTTCCTCGTCAGGCTTTGCCGCGACATGCCTCGCGCCCTTGCAATCGTCGCCGGTCACCCGGAACGCCGCATCGATGCGGGTCGACAACGAAAATATGGCGGCATTCTCCAGAACCGGCATCAGGGCGACACGACGCACGAGCCTCGCCGCCGTCTCGGCCGCCTTGACCGAATAGAGCAGAACGGCATCGACCGGCCGGCGGCCGAGCAGGGAAAGGACCATGGCGTCCGAAGGCTCGACCGCGACCGTGTCGTAGGTTTCGATCGCCATGACCCGCACGCCGGCCTCCGCCAGACGGTCTTCGAACAGGGGAAAACGCTCGCGCCCGCAAAGATAGACAAGCCGTTTGCCGGCAAGCAACGGCGCGATCGCCTCGGCCAGCCCTGCCGCGTCGCCCGGCCCCGCTTTTACGATATGAAAGCCGGCGGCTTGCGCGGCCACCGCCGTCCGCTCGCCCACCGCATGGCAGGCGAGCGCCGCCAGCCTGTCGATCAGGCCCGGCGGCGCATGACGCAGCGCATTGGCGCTGGTGACGGCGACCGCCGCCGCATCGTCCGGCACCACCGCAACGTCCACGGCAAGCGGCTTCGTCGCCGAAAGCGGCAGGACGAGCGGTTCGAACCCCAGTTGCCTGAGCCGCTCGGCGGTGCGTGTCGCGCCCGGTTCGGGTCGCGTCACCAGGACCCGGCGCATGTCAAGTTCAGCCTTTCAAAGAAGGCGGGACCGGCCTTGGCCCGCACCTCGGCTCCGGCCCCGGCGCCGATGGCGGCGGCATCCTGCGCCGGTCCGGCAACGGCGACGGCATGTTCTTCGGTGCCGTCCGGCATGGCGATCAGGCCGGAAAACGCCAGCTCGCCGTCCTTCACCGTGGCATAGCCGGCGATCGGCGTGCGGCAGGAGCCGTCGAGTGCGGCGAGAAAGGCCCGTTCGCAGGCCAGCGCCTGGCCGGTCGGCACATCGTGGATGGCAGCGAGCAGATCGGCCGTTCTCGTGTCGCCGATGCGGCTTTCGATGCCGATGGCGCCCTGCCCGGGCGCCGGCGGAAAGGCGTCGAGCGCCATGACGTCGGTGGCGATATGCGCCAGCCCAAGCCGCTTCAGGCCGGCAAGCGCCAGGATCGTTCCGTCCGCGACACCCTCCTCCAGCTTGCGCAGACGCGTCTGCACGTTGCCGCGAAACAGCACCACATCGAGGTCCGGCCGCATGCGACGGATCAGCGCCTGGCGGCGAAGCGACGACGAACCGACCTTCGCACCCGCAGGCAGGTCGGCAATGCGCGCCGCGATCTTGCCGATGAAGACGTCGCGGGCATCCTCGCGCGGCAGGAAGGTGGCGAGTTCCAGCCCGTCGGGCAGCACCGTCGGCATGTCCTTGGAGGAATGTACGGCGATGTCGATGCGGCCGTCGAGCAGCGCCTCCTCGATCTCCTTGGTGAACAGGCCCTTGCCGCCGGCCTCCGCCAGCGCGCGGTCCTGGATGCGGTCGCCGCTGGTAGTGATCGGCACGATCTCGAACGCGTCCTCGGCAAGCCCGTGCGCCGCCATCAGCCGCGCCCGCGTCTCGTGCGCCTGCGCCAGCGCCAGCAGGCTGCCGCGCGTTCCGATCTTCAAGACAGTTTGCATGGCTCGCGGTCCATGGTAACCCCCGGGATGCTCGGCCTGTCCTATCGGGGATTGCCGTGCCGGGCAATCATCGAGGGTAGCGACGAATTGATCCGCGTTCTGGGCATCGAGACGAGTTGCGACGAGACGGCGGCCTCCGTCGTCGCGTTCGATAGCGGCGCGTCCGAAATCCGTTCGCCCCAAATTCTGTCAAACATCGTGCTGTCGCAGATCGCCGAACATGCGGCTTTCGGCGGCGTCGTGCCGGAGATCGCCGCGCGCGCCCATGTCGAGGCGCTGGACGGCATCGTCGAGGCTGCCCTTGCCGACGCCGGCACGGACCTTTCCGAAATCGATGCCGTCGCCGCCACCGCCGGCCCCGGCCTTGTCGGCGGCCTGATCGTCGGCCTGATGACGGCCAAGGCCATTGCCGCCGCGTCAGCCAAGCCTCTGCTCGCCGTCAATCACCTCGAAGGCCACGCGCTGACGGCGCGGCTGACCGACGGGCTGGAATTCCCGTACCTGCTGCTGCTCGTCTCCGGCGGTCACACCCAGATCGTGCGCGTCGCCGGCGTCGGCGACTACCAGCGCTGGGCGACCACCATCGACGACGCGCTGGGCGAGGCTTTCGACAAGACCGCCAAGATGCTCGGCCTGCCCTATCCGGGCGGTCCCAACGTCGAAAAAGCCGCCGAGAAGGGCGACGCCGTCCGCTTCGCTTTCCCGCGCCCGATGAAGGGGGCGGCGCAGCCGGATTTCTCCTTTTCCGGCCTGAAAACCGCAGTGCGACAGGCCGCCAGCGCCATCGCGCCGCTGACGGAGAAGGACGTCGCCGATATCTGCGCCTCCTTCCAGACCGCCGTAGCCGACGCGCTGCAAGACCGGGTACGCCGCGCGCTGGAGCGCTTTCGGGCCGAGTTCCCTGACATGAAGGCGCCGGCTCTGGTCGTTGCCGGCGGCGTCGCCGCCAACCGCACCATCAAATCGACGCTGGAAGCGCTATGCCGCGACGCCGGCTTCCGCTTCGTCGCGCCGCCGCTGAAACTGTGCACCGACAATGCCGCGATGATCGCCTGGGCCGGAATCGAGCGGCTGCGCGCCGGCCTTGCCGACAACGCCGACGCTTTCGCCTTCGTGCCGCGCTCGCGCTGGCCGTTGGACAGCGTCTCGGCCCCGGTCGTCGGTTCGGGTCGCCGGGGAGCCAAGGCATGAAGGAAGCCGGGGCATGAGCGACGACGGTTTTCGCGTTGCCGTGCTGGGCGGCGGCGCCTGGGGCACGGCACTGGCGCTTGCCATGCTGCGCGCCGGCCATGCCGTCGGCCTGTGGGCGCGCGATGGCGAGACCGTCGAGGCGATAAGCCGCGGCGAGAACCCACGCTACCTGCCCGGCATCCCGATCGAGCACGGCATCGCCGCCACGACCGATATCGGTACCGCCCTGGCCCCCGCCGACTGCGTGCTGGCGGTGGTGCCGGCGCAATCCTTGCGCGGCGTGCTGGCTGAGGCGAAGCCGCACATGCCGGCGGGCGTGCCACTGGTTCTGTGCGCCAAAGGGATCGAGCGCGATACCGGCGCACTGCTCTCCTCCATCGTCGCCGAGATATTGCCCGGCAATCCGGTGGCGGTTCTGTCCGGCCCGAGCTTCGCCACCGACGTGGCGCGCGGTCTGCCCACCGCCGTCGTCGTCGCCGCCGGGCAGGAGGATCTCGCCGTCGATTTGGCGCAGCGCTTCTCGGCGCTCAACCTGCGCTGTTATTCCAGCGACGACGTCACCGGCGTCGAGATCGGCGGGGCGCTGAAGAACGTCTTCGCCATCGCCGCCGGCGCGGTTACCGGCGCCGAACTCGGCGCCAGCGCGCAGGCCGCCATGGTGACGCGCGGCTTTGCCGAACTGCGCCGCATCGGCGCCGCCTTCGGCGCCCGGCCGGAAACGCTGATGGGCCTGTCGGGCCTCGGCGACCTGCTTTTGACCTGTTCTTCGGTCCAGTCGCGCAACTTCGCCTACGGGCTGGCTCTGGGACGCGGCGAGACGCTGACCGGCAGACCGCTGGCCGAAGGCGTGCCGACCGCCGCGATCGCCGCCCGCATCACCGCCGAACAGGCGATCGATGCGCCGATCATCGCCGCCGTCGCCGCCATCCTGGACGGCGCCGTCAGCATCAACGACGCCGTCGCGGCGTTGATGAGCCGGCCGCTGAAAACAGAGGACTAGGAAACATGCTGTTCGCACTGATCTGCAAGGACAAGCCGGGCGCGCTCAATGTGCGCATGGAGACGCGGCCGAAGCACGTCGAGTTCATCAACGGCCTGATCGCCGAAAAGAAACTGGCTTTCGCCGGACCTTTCCTCGATGCCGAAGGCAAGTCGAACGGCAGCCTGGTGATGATCGAGGCGGCTGACAAGGCCGAGGCGGAAGCGATTGCCGCAAGCGATCCCTACGCCAAGGCCGGGCTGTTCGACAGCGTCGAGGTCCTGCCGTGGACCTGGGTGTTCAACAAGCCGGCCGACGCCTGAGAGGACGCAATCGCATGAACTACTGGCTGTTCAAGTCCGAGCCGTTCAAGTTCTCCTTCGAAGCCCTCAAGAAGCTCGGCTCCAAGGGCACGCAATGGGACGGCGTGCGCAACTATGCCGCCCGCAACAACATGAAGGCGATGCGGGTCGGCGACCGCGGCTTCTTCTACCACTCCAACGAGGGCCTGAACATCGTCGGCATCGCCGAGGTGTGTGCGCTGGCCCATCACGACACCACGACCGACGATCCGCGCTGGGAATGCGTCGACATCCGCGCCGTGCGCGACGTGCCGAACCCACCGACGCTGGCCGACATAAAGGCCAATCCGAAACTGGCGGAGATGGCGCTGGTGCGGCTCGGCCGGCTTTCGGTGCAGCCGGTGACGCCGGAAGAATGGCACGAAGTCTGCCGCATGGGCGGCGTCGACTCGAAATAAGGCGACGCGAGACTACCCCCTGAATCCCATCCGCTTCAGCCAGTCGCGGCCGACGCCGCGATCACGAATGATCGGCAACGGATCTTCCGCGTCGAGCCGCGAGCAGATGCGGTAGACCTCCAGCGTCTCGGCGTTCATCTCGCCGCGCTTGTAGAAGGCCATCGCCGCCGCATAGCGCGCCCGGCCGGACCACGGCTCGCCGAGCGGCGTGTTGACCAGCGCCCAGTTCTCGGCGGCCTCCGCATCCCTGTCCGGTTCTTCGGTCACGGTCAGAAGTCCGCCGGCGGATTGGCGGTGCGGCGGTCGAGTTTGATGAAGGGGCGCGGCACCACCTTGGCCTTCTTCATCAGCCGCTCGTATTTCAACTCGCGCATGGCGTAGATCTCGACCCACAGATCGTCGGTCACCGTATCGCCATAGGGCAGGTCGAGCGAAGCGATGGCGATGTTGCGCTTGGCCATCGGCGACCACATGGCCGCACTGACCAGCCCGACCTCGCGGCTCTTGCGATGGTAGACGATGGCGTGCTCGGCCGGAACGTTGCCGTCGATCTCCAACCCGACGAGGACATGACGCAGCTTCTTCTTCGCCCGTGCTTCCAGTATGGCGCGGCGGCCGTTGAAGTGCTCCTTGGCCGGGTCGATCATGAAGCCCAGGCCGATCTCGTCGGGCATGCGCGTGCGATCAGCACGGATGGCGTGTTCGGCGGTGGCGAAATCGGCATTGGCGACGATCAGCCCGGCCTCCAGCCGTGCACGGTTCAGCGCCGTGTAGCCGATGGCGCGGATGCCGTGCGGTTCTCCCGCCTTCATCAGCCGGTCCCACAGAGAGAGCGCCAAATCCCGCTGGACGAACAGCTCGTAGCCGAGGTCGCCGGTGAAGCCGGTGCGCGAGATCGTCACCGTTTCGCTTTCATGCGGAAATTCGGCGAGATCAAATACCTTGAGCTTTTCCACGCCGGCGAAACCGGCAGCGCGCAGGCAGGCGAAGGCTGTCGGTCCCTGCAAAGCCAGCCCCGCCACCGACTCGGTTTCTTCTTCCACCGTCACGTCGAAGCCGATGGTGGAATCCAGCAGCCAGGGCAGATGCCGCTCCTGCGAGCAAAGTCGGAAGCGCGTGGCGGACAGGCGAAACAGCGTACCGTCGTCCAGCACAAAACCCTCGTCGTCGCACCATGCGGTGTAGTGAACACGGCCGGGCTTCAATTTCGTCACGTCGCGCAGCGTAAGCCTGTTGCAGAAGGCCTCGGCGTCCGGCCCCTCGATGCGGTATTTCGTCATCGGCGAGATGTCGAACAGGGCGCACTGGCTGCGGATGGCGAAATATTCCAGCTCCTCGTCCCACAGCGAATGCGGCGCGCGGTAGCCTGCCCAGTTGTACCAGTCGTTGGTCTTCGCCAGCGTGTCGAGACGCGGCTGGAACGGCGTGCCGAGCCGCAGCGTGTGGAAGTGCGATTGGGCGGCGCGGCAGGAATCGCTGGCGGCCATCGAGGTGGCGATGTTCATGACGCCTTCCTCCATTCCGCACGTTCCGCCAGGATACGCCGTGCCGCGTTCAGGCCCGGCGCTCCCGATATGCCGCCGCCCGGATGCGAGCCGGCGCCGGCGAGGAACAGGCCCTCGATCGGCGTGTCGTAACCCGACCAGCCGGAGACGGGGCGCGAGAACAGCATCTGGTCGGCCTGCAGTTCGCCGTGATGCCAATGGCCGCCGGGCATCCGATGGCGCGCCTCGATGTCGGCCGGCGTCAGAAGCTCCGCATGGCGCACCAGTTTCCCGATACCTGGCGCATGGGCTTCGATCTGCGCCATGATCGCGGCGAGGAATTTGGGCTTGCCCGCATCCCAACCTTCTTTCAGCGCATATGGCGCATACTGCACGTTGGCCGAAAGAACGCAGCCGCCGGCCGGCGCCAGCGCCGGATCGGTGAGGGACGGCAGGGTGATCTCCATCACCGGCTCGGGCGAGAATTCGCCGTACTTCGCCGGATTGAAGGCACGCTCGACGTGATTGGCCGACGGTGCAATGACTAACCGCCCGCGCAAATCCGCCTCTTGCACGCCAGCGAAACCCGGCACACCGTCGAGCGCCAGATTGAGCTTGGCGACATCGCCCTTCATACGGATATTCTTCACCTTGCGCACGAAACCGGTATCGAGCAGCGGTGCCCCGACCAGGGTAAGGAAGGTGGTCGCCGGGTTGGTTGCCGAGACGACCGTGCCGGCGCGAATCTCTTCGCCGTTCGCCAGCACGACGCCGGTGGCACGGCCTTTCTCCACGACGATCTTCGCGACGGGGGCGCCGGTGCGGATCGCCACGCCGGCATGCTCGGCCGCGGCGCGCATAGCGGCGACGACGGCGCCCATGCCGCCCTTCGGCACGATCTGCGCCCCCGCCGCGCCGCCGATCTCGCCGGTCAGGCGATAATAGAGGCCGAGCAGCGAGGTCGGCGAGCGCGGGCCGAGATGCGATCCTAGAACCGCGTCGAAGGCAAGCAGGCCCTTCAGCCGGTCGTCGGTCAGCTGCTCGTCGAGCAGGTCGTAGACATTCATCAAGAGCACGCGCAGGAAGTCGCGCATGTCCTCACGCCCGAGCCTCTTCACCGCAAGCGCAGCCTGTCCGAGCGCCGCCATGCCGCCGAACGACCCGCCGCCAAGCTCCGGCGGCCGGCGCGACAGGAACGGCTTCAGGATGCCGGCGTAGCGCAGAAGCTGAGCGCACAGGTCCCGCCAGGCTGACTGTTCGGCAGCGGTGGCGCCGGTCAGCGCCTCGCCATAGGCGCCATGGAGAATGAGAGGATTACCGTCGCGCGACAGGGCGACGGTTGAGGCAAAGTCGCTTCGTGAAACGGCTAGCCCGAGTTCTTCCAGACCCAGCGCGCGCACCACCTCTGGATGCAGCCGGTTCAGCACATGCGCCGTCGAGGCGTGGAACCCCGGGAAGAATTCTTCCGTCCGTGCCGCGCCGCCGATCTCGGCATTCGCCTCCAGTACCAACACATTGCGGCCAGCCATGGCCAGCAGGGCGGTGCAGACCAGCCCGTTGTGGCCGCCGCCGATAACGATTGCGTCAAATGACGTCATGGGCAGCGCTCATGTGGTGGTCCGGCTTTGCGAGGTCGCGCAGGATTTCCTTCGCCGCGTTGCGGCCCGGCGCGCCCATGACGCCGCCGCCGGGATGGGTGGAGGAACCGCACATGTAGAGCCCACTGAGCGGCGAGCGGTATTGCGCGTAGCCCGGCACCGGGCGGTTGAACAGAAGCTGGTCGAAGGTCAACTCGCCCTGGAAGATGTTGCCTTCGGTCAAGCCGACCTCGGCCTCGATCTCGCGCGGCGTGCGCACCTCCATATGGACGATGCGGTCGCGAAAGCCGGGCGAATAGTCGGCGATCTGCGACACGACCGTCTCGGCGAAGGCGTCGCGGTCGGCGTCGGTCCAGTCGCGCCCTTCCACCTTCGGCGGCGCGTATTGCACGAAACAGGACATGAAATGCTTGCCAGGCGCCGCCATGGTCGGATCGAGCGTGGTCGGGATCATCATGTCGAGGAAAGGGTCGGCGGACCAGCGCCCCGCCTTCCAGTCGTCATAGGCGCGCTCCATGCGTTCGACCGAATCGGTGAAATGCAGGTCGCCGCGCAGGCAGGGCGAATCCTTCGGCAGAGCGGGGAACTCCGGCATCGAATCCAGCGCGATGTTGACCTTGCCCGACGAGCCCCTGATCTTGAAGTTCTTCACCCGCCGCAGGAAGATTTCGGGCAGTTCCTCTTCCTCGACCAGCTTCAGAAAGGTACGCTTCACGTCCGCGTTGGAGACGACGAGCTTGCCGTAAATCTCGTCGCCGCCGGCGAGCACGACGCCCTTCGCCTTGCCTCCCTTGACCAACACCTTTTCCACCTCGGCGCCGGTGCGGATCGTGCCGCCCGAAGCCTGGAAGGAGGCGGCGAGCGCCTTCGTCACCGCGCCCATGCCGCCGCGAGCGTAGCCCCAGGCGCCGACCGAGCCGTCCACTTCGCCCATGTAATGATGCAGGAGCACATAGGCCGTGCCCGGCGACATCGGCCCGAGCGCCGTGCCGATGATGCCGGAGATGGAGAAATTCGCCTTGATGACATCGGTCTCGAAATATTCGTCGAGGAAGTCCGAGATCGACATGGTCCAGAAGCGCAGCGTCAGCGCCATCTCCTCAGGCGTCAGGCCGGCGAATTTCCTGCCCAGATAGAGAAGCTCGCCAAGGTCGCGCGGTTTCCAGCTTGTCGGATCTGGTGCAGTGCGCATCAGAAGCGGCTGGATGAAACGGCATTGGCGCGTCACGTCGCGGGCATAGCGGTCATAGGCCTCGGCATCGCGTTTCGAGAACCGGGCGAATTCGCGCCGATGCGCGTCGTGGTCGCGGTAGTTGCCGAGATAGTCGCCGTCCTGCGTCAGCACCGCGCCGCCCTCGTAGGCGATCACCTGCAGACCGAAGCGCGGCAGCTCCAGATCGCGCATGATCTCGGGCCTGAACAGCGAACAGACATAGGAGCAGTTGGAATAGAGGAAGCCGGGCGTCAGCTCGCGGCTGGTGGCGGCACCGCCGACCCAGCCGTTCTTCTCCACCACCAGCACGTCCAGCCCGGCGCGCTGCAGGTAGCAGGCGTTAACCAACCCGTTATGGCCGCCGCCGATGACGATCGCGTCCCAGGTCTTCATGCCCGTATCGCCTTCATGCCTGCGCAATCCGCTTTCGCTCGACCCCGAGCCTGCCACGACGGCACCCGCCATGTCCAGAGATTTTGAATGAATGTTCAACAAATGAGTTGCGTTTTGCGATGCGTGCGATACGCTTCGCATCCGACATTGCCTTCTGCGCCAAGGCAGCGCATCGGGACAGGATCGATGATCGAGACGGCAGAAGCCGAGCCCGAATACGACGATACCGCCATCCGCTTCCTCGAGGCGCTGTGGGGCGAGGGTTACCTGTCGCCCGGCGGTCCAAAGGAAGTGGACCGCGTCGTCGAGGGGCTCGATCTCGACGGCCGAACCTTGCTCGACATCGGCTGCGGCACCGGCGGCGTCACTTTGCACCTGGCAGAAAAATACGGGCTTGCCCAAGCCACCGGCTTCGATGTGGAGAAGCCCGTGGTGGAAGCGGCGCGGCGGCGGGCGGAGGCGCGGGGGCTCGCTCGCCGCGTCGTTTTCGTGCAGACGCCGCCCGGACCCCTGCCCTTTTCGGATGCTTCGTTCGACGTCGTGTTCTCGAAGGACGCTCTGCTGCATGTGCCCGACAAGGATTTTCTCTTCGCCGAAATCTTCCGCGTCCTGAAACCAGGCGGCGTTTTTGCCGCGTCAAACTGGATGATCGCCCATGACGGCGAACCGTCGCGGGAGATGAAAGCCTATGTCGCGGCCGAAGGCCTGTCCTTCGCCATGGCCTCGCCGGCGCGCTACGCCGCAGCGATGCGCCGGGCGGGCTTCGCCGATGTCGAGACGCGCGACCGCAATCCCTGGTACCGGGAGGTCGCGCGCGGCGAGCTGGCACGGCTGAAAGGGCCACTCCGCGACACCGTCGCGGCCGCCGTCGGCGCCGCCTATGTGGAGAAAAACATTCGCACCTGGGAAGCCATGCAGACAGTGCTTGACTCGGGCGAGCACCGCCCCACTCATCTGCGCGGATGGAAGCCGGAGCCGATCGGATAGCCGGCGATGTTGGAGACCAGCCCGCCCATGAAGACGCCTGAGCCTGACGAGCCGCTGCCTGCCTCGCGCAAGGGCGAGCCGGAGAAGCGCGGCCGCAAGCAATCCAAGGAGGTGCGCCGCCTGCAACTGATCGAGGCGACGATCGATTCGCTGGCCAAGCGCGGCTATTCCGAGACAACCATGGCCGACGTCGCCGACGGCGCCGGCCTGTCGCGCGGCATCGTTAACTTCCATTTCGAGAGCAAGGAAAAGCTGCTCGTCGCCACGCTGCAATTCATGGCCGACGAATACGCCACGCATTGGCGCGCCGCCTTGCAGAAGGCCGGCGACGAGCCGGCCCGCCAGCTCGCCGCCGTGGTGGCCGCGGATTTCGAGCGCTCGATCTGCAACAAGCGCAAGCTCGCCGCCTGGTGCGCCTTCTGGGGCGAGGCGAAGTCGCGGCCGACCTACCAGGCGTTGTGCGGCGCGCGCGACGCCGCCTACCAGACCGTCATCATCGATCTTTGCCGCACGCTGAAGGAAGACGGCGGCTACGCCTTCGAGCCGCAGGGGACGGCACTGGCGCTTTCGGCGATGCTGGAAGGCCTGTGGCTCAGGCTGATGATGGGCACAGAGGATGTGACGCGCGAAAGCGCCTTGCAGGCCGCCAACGAATTCCTCGCTTTGGCCTTTCCGCGCCACTATGCGCGGCCGGCGGCATAAGCGAGGTCCGACAGGGGAAAATCACAAAGGGAAAGGGAGGAGAAACGATGAAGACATTGACCCGGCGGCTGACCTTGACGCTGGCGCTGGCCGGCACCCTCGCCGCCTCGGCCGCAGCACTTGCCGTGGCCGAAGACAAGGACCTGATCATCTTCGACTGGTCCGGCTACGAGGACCCGAGCTTCCATCCGAAATATGTCGAGAAGAACGGCGATTCACCCACCTTCGCATTCTTCGGCGACGAGGACGAGGCGTTCGAGAAGATGCGCTCCGGCTTCAAGGCCGACCTCGGCCATCCCTGCTCGCAAAGCGTGGTGAAGTGGCGCGAGGCGGGCCTGCTGCAACCGCTCGACACCTCGAAAATCACCGGCTGGAACGACCTCAACCCCGGCATCATGGCGATGAAGAACCTCGCCACCGACGAGAGCGGCAAGGCGTGGTTCATGCCCTGGGACTGGGGCGATACCCAGCTCACTTACAATTCCGACAAGATCGACGAGAAGGACGTGCAGTCGCTCAAGGCCTTCGCCGATCCCAGGTTCAAGGACCGAGTCTCGATCGGTGACAATGTCGACGACGCCTATGCGCTGGCCAGCCTCGCCATCGGACTGAAGGACTGGACGCAGATGACCGACGACCAGTTCAAGCAGGCGTCCGACTTCCTGCGCCAGGTGCACAAGAACGTCCGCCTCTACTGGACCGACACGACAGACATCGTGCAGGCGCTGTCGGGCGGCGAGATCGACCTCGCCTGGGCCTGGAACGACGCCACCGTGCAGTCGGTCGCCGCCGGCGCACCGATCAAGTCGAAGAAGGACACCGACGAAGGCATGTCGACCTGGGTCTGCGGCTACGTGCTGTTCAAGGACGCGCCCGGCAACATCGATAAGGCCTATGACTATCTCAACGCCGTCAACGATCCGGAAGTCGCCAAGGTGCTGGTCGGCGACTGGGGCTATGGCCAGGCCAACACCAAGGGCATGGCCGGCGTCGACCAGGCGGTATTGAAGGAAAAGGGCTATGACGACGTGCAGAAATTCGTCGACAAGACGCTGTTCCAGTCGCCGGTCCCGGCCGACCTGAAGCTGAAGATGATCGCCGAGTTCGAGAAGATCAAGGCGGGGTACTGAGTTCCAACCTCCCGCCCGGTTGCCACAGCCGCAACCGGGCGGGATTTCGGTCGCCTGCTACCTGCCCGGAAGACGGGTGAACGCGGGGGAAAGCGCAAGGGAAGCCGCGCTTTCGGCAAGGGTTTGCGACGTCCTGGCCTGACGGCGCGCCAGCAGATAAAACGCCACGACATGCGTGATCATCAGCGCGGGCACGTAGAGAATGGGGACCCAGTAGGTCGCCGCCAACTCTCCCGCCTGTTCGGGAAGCCCGAACCGAGCGCCGTGATAGTAGTTGACGAGAAGATCGGCCGTTCCGACGAGGTTGAAGGCAACGACGAACAGCCAGAACAGCGGACGAATGCGGACTGTTGCCAGCGCCAGCATGGCCAGCACGCCGGTGGCTAAATCGCCGTAGGCGGCGGACGGCGCGAAACCGGCCGGCAGGTCCGGGCCGACGACACCCGGAAGGATGAAGGCGAGCCCGAAGAAGCGGAAGCTGTGCAAGGTGGCGATGGCGCGCTGCGCCTGGACGGCGTCCATCGTCTTCAACCGGGGCCAGCCATAGGCGCCGAGGAAAAGAAGCCACGGCACGTAGCCGAGCACGAGCTGTATCGAAAAGATGGCCGAGGGAGACATGCGTACCTCCTGTCGGAGCTATGCCGATCGGAATTGATGGTGTAATAAATCTGGTACCGATTGGTACCAATGTCAAGGAACAAGCGATGACAGCCGCATCCCAGGGTTCATCATTGCCGACAGGCTCGCAGGCGTCACCCGCGCGGGCACGCATCCTAGACGCCGCATTTGCGGCCTTCAGCGCGCAGGGCTATGCGCAGACCAGCATGCTGGAAATCGCCACCCGCGCGAAAGTCTCCAAGCGCGAACTCTACGCCCTGGTCGGCAACAAGCACGACATGCTGGTCGCCTGCATTGCCGAGCGCGCTGGTCGCATGCGTTCTGCGGCGGACAAGCCCGAACCGCGCGACCGCGAAAGTCTCGCCGCCGCGCTGGTGGCCTTCGGGGAACGGCTGCTGCGCGAAGTCACCGACCCGATCGTCGTCGGCGTCTTCCGATTGGCGATCACCGAAGCCGAACGGGCGCCCGAGATCGCACAGGCGCTGGACTCGATAGGCCGGGCAGCAGCGCGCGACGAACTGGCGGCGATGCTGGCGAAGGCACAAGCGCACGGACTTCTGCAAGGACCTCCCGCCGAACTGGCAAGGCAATTCCTGGTGCTGCTGTGGGGAGAGCTGATGATGAATTTGCTGCTTCGTCTCGTCGAGACGCCGACGTCCGAGGAGGTCGGTGAACGCGCGCGCGACGCCGCCTCTACCTTCCTGCGTCTTCACCCGGCCGGAGAGCCAGCCGGGTGAAAACAGCCTCGCGGGAAACGGCACAAGGGCCGCAGGGCGGAGTCTCGAATCGGACGCCACCGGAATTTCCACCCTCTCGCCAATTCCGCGGAATTCTCATAACGTCCGCTCGAGCCATTCAGCGCTTGGGGGTAGCCAATGAATTGCCTGCTTCGTCGCCTTGCCTTCGCAACCGCCTGCGCCATCCCCGCCATCAGCGCCGCGCTCGCCGTCGCAGCCGACCCGAAGGATCTGGTCGTGCTCGACTGGTCCGGCTATGAGGATCCGCTGCTGCACCCCGCCTACACCGCCAAATACGGCGGCGAGCCGAGTTTCTCATTCTTCGGCGACGAGGACGAGGCCTTCGAGAAGGTGCGCGCCGGCTTCAAGACCGATATCGGCCATCCCTGCTCGCAGAGCGTGGTGAAATGGCGTGACGCCGGCATCATTCAACCGCTCGACACGTCGCGGATCGCCGGCTGGAACGACCTCAACCCCGACATCATGAAGATGAAGGACCTCGCCACCACCGCCGACGGCAAGGCCTGGTTCATGCCGTTCGACTGGGGCAACACCTCGCTGCTCTACCGCACCGACCACGTCACGGCGGACGAGGCGAAGTCGCTGAAGATCTTTGCCGACCCCAAGTTCGAGGGCCGCGTCACCATCGGCGACAATGTCGACGACGCCTATGCGCTGGCAAGCCTCGTCATCGGGCTGAAAGACTGGACGAAGATGACCGACGACCAATTCAGGCAAGCCTCCGACTTCCTGCGCCAGGTGCACAAGAACGTCCGCTTCTACTGGACCGACGACACCGACCTGAACCAGGCCGTCTCCAGTGGCGAGGTCGATCTCGTCTGGGGCTGGAACGAGACGTTCGTGACGCTGAAGGGGCAGGGTGTGCCGATCGCCATGAACCGCGACACGGACGAGGGCCTGTCGACCTGGGTCTGCGGCTATGTGCTCATGAAGGACGCGCCGCATCCCGAACAGGCCTACGATTTCCTTTCGGCCGTCAACGCCCCGGAGGTTTCCAGCTACATGGTCACGACCTTCGGCTACGGACACGGCAATGCCGCCGGCATGGCCGCGACGGATCACACGCTGCTTTCCGAGCGCGGCTTCGACAATCTCGACAAGTTCCTCGACAAGACGCTGTTCCAGCAGCCGGTGCCGCCGGAGCTGAAACAGCGCATGGTCGCGGAATTCGAGAAGATCAAGGCGGGCTATTGAGCGGCGCGGCACAAGCGACGGCCGTCGTCATCGTCGGTGCCGGCTTCGCGGGGCTGTCGGCGGCGCACGCGCTCAAGGACGCGGGCGTCGATTTCGTCGTGCTGGAAGCGCAGGACCACGTCGGCGGACGCGTCGAATCGCGGCTGAACGGACTGGGCGAACGGGTCGACACGGGCGGCCAGTTCCTGTGCGACGACATGCCGGAATTCCTGGCGCTGACAAGGACCTACGGCAGGCAACTGGTCGAGACGCGGTTCGACGGCGCGCCCGTCCGCCAGCCGCCGCTGTCGGTCGCGGAGATCGAGCGCTCCTATGCCGGCGCGATGGCGATCCGCGACCGGCTGAACAGGTTCTCGTCGGACGATCCGTCGCTCGCCGGCCTGACCGTGGCCGACTGGCTGGCGCGCCAAACCGACGACGACGACGCCAGAGACGGCTTCCGCTCGATGATCGAAGGCCTCTGGTGTCTGGCGCTGGAGGACCTGCCGGCCTGGTATCTAGTGTCCAACGACCGACGTGTCACCAACGAAGCGCCGGAATTGCAGTATTTCATCGCCGGCAGCGCGCATGCGTTGGCGCAGGCGATGGCGCGAGATTTGGGAGAGCGTATCCGGCTAGGCACGGAGGTGACGGGCATCCAATATGACCAGACGGGCGTGCGTGTGACGACCGGCAAAACGGGAAGCAAGGACGCCGCCCTCATGTTCGCCGCCCGCGCCGTGCTGATCTGCCTGCCGCCGGCGACGGCGGCAAAGCTCGACTACGCGCCTGTGCTGTCGGCCCGCCTTGCCGGCGCGCTCGGCGCCTGGCGCAGCGGCGCGGTGATAAAACTGTTCCTGCGCTATCCGCTCGCCTTCTGGCGCGAGCACGGCCTTTCCGGTGTCGTGATGTGGCGCGACCCGGCCGGCCTCTTCGCCTTCGATGTCAGTCCGGACGATGCGCATCCGACGCTGGGCTTCTTTATCGGCGGACCGATCGCGCAGGAAACGCGGGCACTGGGCGAGGCCGGCGTGAAGGAAAAGGCGATCGCCTGGCTCGTCGCCGCGCTCGGTCCGCAGGCCGGTGAACCGCTCGACGTCATGCTGCGCGACTGGACGAACGATCGCTGGAGCGGCGGCGCCTATTCGGATCTGGTCGTGGATATCGGCGCCACCGACGCCGAGGACGTTCTGCGCGCGGGCGCACCGCCGCTGTTTTTCACCGCCTCTGAACTGTCGCCGTCTTATCCGGGCTACATCGAAGGCGCCATCGTCGCAGGGCGGGAGGGCGCGAAGAAGATCATCGGGACCCTTCAATCTGCCATCGCCACCAGCGCCTCGGGGTCGTAGGCCAGCCGGATCGGCGCGCCGACCGGAATATCGTCGGCACCGAAGTCGTTCGTCTCGGTCACCGACAGCGGCTTTTCCAGCCCCGGTATCTCGACCACGAGATGGGTGATCTCGCCGAAGTAATGGCGCTCCACCACCGTGCCGGTCACCTGGAACCGGGACGTCTCGTCATCCCACAACACGCGCAGCCGTTCCGGCCGGATGCCGAGCGTCGCGGCACCGCCGTTGCGCACGAAAGCGGTCGGCTTCTCGGTGTTGACGCGGCCGAATCCCAGCGTGTCGAGGGTAAGCGAGGCGCTGTTCTCCTCGACGATCTCGCCCCTGACGAAATTCATGCCGCCGAGGAAGTCGGCGACCTGGCGGTTCACCGGCCGCTGGTAGATCTCCTTGGGCGAGGCAACCTGCGCGATGCGGCCGCCGAACATCACGGCGATGCGGTCGGACATGGCGAGCGCCTCGTACTGGTCGTGGGTGACCAGCACGAAGGTGATGCCGACCGCCTGCTGCAGGCGGCGCAGTTCCACCTGCATCTGCTCTCGCAGCTTCTTGTCCAGCGCCGACAGCGGCTCGTCGAGCAGCAGAACCTTGGGCCGCATCACCAGCGCGCGGGCGAGCGCGACACGCTGGCGCTGGCCGCCGGAAAGTTCGGTGGCGCCACGCTTGCCGAGGCCCGTCAGCGATACCTGCGCCAACGCCTCCTCGACGCGGCGCTTTTCTTCGCCCGCCTCCAGCTTCAGCCGCTTCAGCCCATAGCCGACGTTCTGCTCGACATTGAGGTGCGGGAAGATGGCGTAGGACTGGAAAACCATGTTGGTGGGGCGGCGATTGGCCGGGATGCCGTCCATCGGCTGGCCGTCGACCGCGATCGAGCCGGTCGTCGGATTGTCGAAACCGGCGATCATACGAAGCAGAGTGGTCTTGCCGCAGCCGGACGGGCCGAGCAGCGAGAAGAACTCGCCCTCGTTGATGGAAAGGTTCGCCTCGTCCAGCGCTTTGAAGGCTCCGTAGCTGCGCGTGACGTTCCTGATTTCGATCATGGGCCTGATTTCGCCCATCGGCCTGGTTTCGCCCATCGGGCGCGCGCTCTGTTCAGGCATACAGCCCTCCCTCGGATTGGGTGCGCCGTGCTGCCCGCCGCCGCAGCACTTCGGCGATGGACAGGAGGATGAAGGAGGCGACGAGCAGAAGCGTGCCGAGCGCCAGCACACCGGGCAGCTTGGCGGCGAAACGGAGCTGGCCCCAGATGTAGATCGGCAGCGTCGCTTCCGTGCCGGTCAGGAAGAAGGCGATGATGAACTCGTCCAGCGAGATGGTGAAGGAGACCAGCAGGCTGGAGATAATCGCCGGCGTCACCATCGGCAGCGTGACGCGCCGGAAAGTACCGAAGGCGCTTTCGCCGAGATCGGCCGAAGCTTCTTCCAGCGAACGGTCGAAGCCCTCGAAGCCGGAGGTCAGCACCGTCATCGAATAGGGGATGCAGACCAGCACATGGCCGAGCACGACGGTGAACAGCGACAGCGACAGGCCGAGCTGGAGGATGACAAGCAGCATTGAGATGGCGACGATGATTTCCGGCAGCACCAGCGGCGCCATGATCAGCCCGTTGATGGGGCGCCGGCCAGGAAAGCGGTAGCGGGTGATGGCGCGCGCCGCGAGAATGCCGAAGACGGTGGAAAGCACCGACGCCGACAGACCGACGATCAGGCTGTTCCAGGCGGCGTTGAGCAGTTCCGGCGTATGCGGCAGACCCTCGTACCATTTCCAGGTGAAGCCGGAGAGCGGGAACTTCGGCGTCGCCGCCGTGTTGACCGAGAAGACTGGCAGGAACAGCACCGGCACGTAGAGGAAGGCGACGTAGAGCACCGCGTAGACGGAGAGCCAGCCGCCCGGCAGGAGCCGTTTCAACCCGCTCATCGCGCCAGCCTCGCCGCGCGGCGGATGATGAGCACAGCCGCCCCGGCCATCGCCGTCACTACGATCATCGTGGTGACCGAAAGTGCTGCGCCCAACGGCCAGTTCGACGCCTTGCCGAACTGCGCCTGGATGGCGTTGGCGATCATCACGCCGTCCTTGCCGCCCACCAGCTTCGGCGTGACGTAGTCGCCGACGGTCGGGATCATGACGATCAGCAGGGCCGAGATGACACCGGGCGCCGACAGCGGCAGGGTGACCCTGAGGAAGGAACGCAGCGGCCCGTCGCCGAGGTCCTTGGCCGCCTCGATCAGCGTGCGGTCGACCTTCTCCAACGACACGAAGATCGGCAGGATGGCGAAAGCCGCCCAAGCATGCACCAGCGTGATGATGACGGAGTTGGAATTGTAGAGGAGAGCGGTGATCGGCTCGTCGATGATGCCCAGTCCCATCAGGCCGGAATTGAGCACGCCGTTGTAGCCGAGGATGACCTTCCACGACATCACGCGCAGCAGGTAACTGGTCCAGAACGGGATGGTGATAAGGAACAGCCACAGGCCCTTGCGATGCCCGCCGTGGAAAGAGATGTAGTAGGCGATCGGATAGGCCAGCACCACGGTGGCGACGCTGGTGGTGAGCGAGATATAGAGCGAGCGCCACAGGAGATCGCGGTAGATCGGCTCGGTCAGCGCGATCCTGTAGTTCTCCAGCGTGAAGGTGCGGTCGATGGTAAGGTAGTGCTGCGTCCAGAAGGAATGCGCGATCACCACCAGGATCGGCAGGACCAGCAATACCAGCGCGTAAAGGAAGGTGGGGGCTATCAGGGCGAGGCCCTGGGCCGATTCCGATTGCAGAAGGGGCTTTCTCCTGGGCCGCGATGCGGCAAGCGGGGCCGATCCTTCCGCCGCCGCCGTCATGGCCTAGCCTCGGATCGCATTCCGGTCGCTGGCCTGGATCGTCCCGCCACGCTGCCATCCCGTTTGCCGCCGGTCTGTTCCCCATTCACCCGCGGCGTCCAGCTTCCGGGCTGGCGTCCAGGCGGACCGACTTTGTTTCATCATGAACGCATCCGCAGATTGAAATCAAGCGGTATTTCTGCGATATTGATTGAACGACCATTCAAAATGAAGTGAAGAACGCCGCGCTTCCGAGCGACTTGGCGTTCCCGGTGAAGCGGCGAATTCCGCCGTCGCAGGAGGTGAAGATGGCGGCATTGCGCGATACGAAACCGGCCGGTGATTTCGACCGCCACGGCGATGATGCAGTCGACCTCGCGACGCGCCATCTCGTCCAGCCTTGGCCGGTCGCCGGATCGGCGGGCGCAGAGGCGCGCGCCCTGATCGGCGAAGGCGACGGCATCCACATCACCGACGGCGACGGCAAGCGCCTCATCGACGGGCCGGCCGGCATGTGGTGCATCAATGTCGGCCACCGCCGCGAGGAACTGGCGCGGGTGATGTACGAGCAGGCGATGCAGCTCTCCTACAACACGCCGTGGTACACGATGAACGCGCCCTCGGCGGAGCTGGCGCGACGCATCGCCGACCACGCGCCGGGCGACCTTTCCCACGTCTTCTATACCACCGGCGGTTCTTCCGCCGTTGAAACGGCGCTGCGTTTGATGCAGTTCACCAACAACGTGCGCGGCCGGCCGGAAAAGAAGCTCATCCTGTCGCGCGGCGGCGCTTACCACGGCTCGACCTATCTGTCGGCTTCCCTCAACGGCCGCCCGCGCGACCGCGACTGGATGGACGGTGCCGACGGCCTCGTCGTCAAGCTGACCGCTCCCAACCCGTTCCGGCGACCCACGGGAATCAGTCGCGAAACCTTCGCCGATTTCCTCGTCGAGGAATTCCGCCAGACGGTGGAGGAGATTGGCGCCGACCGCATCGGCGCCTTCGTTGGCGAGCCGATCCAGGCCTCGGGCGGCGTAATCGTGCCGCCGGACGGTTACCTGAAACGCATCCGCGAGATCTGCCGCGCCAACGACATCCTCTACATTTCCGACGAGGTGGTCACCGCCTTCGGTCGGCTGGGCCATGTCTTCGCCTCGGGCGAAGTCTTCGGGCTGGACCCCGATATGATCACTTTCGCCAAGGGCGTCACCTCAGGCTATTTTCCGCTCGGCGGCGTCGTCATCTCCGGCCGATTGCTGGAAGAACTGCGCCGGTCCAACCACCCCGACGCCATGTTCGCCCACGGCCTGACCTACACGAGCCATCCGGTCGGCTGCGCCGTCGCCCTGAAGAACCTCGACCTGCTGGAGAACGGGATTCTCGTCCATGCCCGCGAGGTGGCGCCCTATTTCCAGGCCCAGCTGAAGACGCTTGAGGATCTGCCGCTCGTCGGCGAGGTACGCGGCATGGGCCTCATGGCCTGCGTCGAATGCGTCGCCGACCGCGACAGCAACAACCCACTCGAACTCGACAATGCCGTGGGCAAGCGCATCGACCGCCACTGCCACGAACTCGGCCTGCTTGTTCGGCCGCTGATCAACATGTGCGTGATGAGCCCGCCGCTCATCATCACGGCCGAGCAGATCGACACGATGGTGACGATCCTGCGCGAAGGCATCTCGCGGACGATGGACGACCTCAGGAAGGAAGGCGTCTGGAACGGCTGACGGCCGGCAGCTACCGCGTGAAGCGGTCTTCCTGCGCCGGAGTGGCGACACCGCAGACGAGATCGCCCGCAATGCGCAGGCCGCAGCTTTCAACCATCCGGCGGGAAACGAGGTTCGTGGCTCCGACCAGTTCATAGACATGGTCGGCGCCGAGTTCTCGCGCGGCTGCATCGAGCAGCATGGCGTTGACAAGGCGACCTAGTCCGCTGCCGCGTTGAGATGCCGCCACGGCGATCAGGCCGACCCAGGCGTAGCGGCTGAACCGGCTGTGACGGTTGTGTGGAAAATAGGCATGCCCGCAGGCGACGATGGCGCCATCGGCATTCTCCAGCGTGATCGTCCTGGCGACCGGAGGAGTGCCGGTCAGCATTGTGCCGGAAAACGGTGCCATGCCGTTGTCGGCCAGGAATTGCTGCAGGCGGCGCGTATCGTCGCCTTCCGGTCCGGATAGTGGCGGGCAGGCGCGAATGCCTGCGGGCAAGCCGGAGGACAGGATGCCTGCCACCCTGTCGGCAATATCGGCGACCGCTGCGGTGAAAATGTCCCAGGTGTCGATCCGGTAGCCTCTGGCTTCCAGCCCCGGAAGGAAGCGAGATGCCTGATCTCGCGTCACCATGCGCAGGCCCAGGATGCCGTCGCGATCGAGTATCATTTCGAGATCGCTCCATACCGCCATGTCCGGATCGTCCGTGCCGATAAAACGCCCGGCGTTGTAGATGCCGGGCGTCTCCGCCATCCAGTCCCTGAATGTATGCGTGCGCTCTTGGAGCAACTGTTGGCGCTGCGTTCCGAAATAGCCGGCCATGTCCAAGCCCCCGCCTGCCTGCCGGCCAGTATGTTCCTCGATCGTATCGCGGGCAAGCGGGGGGCACCGACCGCTGCTCGACATATGGGACCGGCCGTGGATTCTTCCCCGAACTCGGCTCAGCCCCGGCTCGACAGCGCCTCGTTGAGCGCCGTCATATCCTTCTCGTCGGGCGCCGCCGCAAGGTCGAGCACCGGCAATTGCCGGCGCAGGTGGTCGTGGTGGGTGCGCACGCCGTATTCCAGGTCCGACAGGAAGAAGCCGGCGAACGCCTCCGACAGCATCGATTCGTTCGACCACACCGAAAGCTGCACGTCCTCGACCATCGTGTCGCGGTCGATGCGATAGGCCAGGTAGCGGGCGGCGGCCTGCTCACGCGTCTCGTCGCGATAGCGGTAGATGGCGCCGCGCAGCAGCGTCTCGCCGGTCGACAGCGGGAATTCCTGATAGAACTGGGCCGTCTCCGGCGTCAGCGCGATCACCGCGTTGGGGAAGATGCCATAGTAGATCCAGGCTTCGCGCAGACGGTCCGGCAGATGCTGCGGCCGCGGCGCGATCTTCACATATTGCCTGACGCTCCAGCGGCGGCCGGCGTGCGGATTGTAGGTGGCGAAGGAGCGCGACACGCCGTTGACGAACGGCTCGTCGTAATAGGTGGTGCCATAGAGGTCCTGCAAGGCCGGATGCGCCATGGCGACGTGATAGCCTTCGTTGTCAACGTCGCGCACCGACTTCCAGTTGACCGGCGTCTTCTGTGTCCAGATGCCCCAGGAAGGAACCATATCGGCGATCTTGTAGTGGGAAATCTCCGCCTCGATCGGCTTCAGGAGCTCCGCCACCGGGGGCTGCGGGCCACCGTCGCGGAAGCGGATGAAGATGAAGCCCATCCAGATTTCGAGGTCGAGCGGGACGAGGCCGAATTCCTGCTTGTCGAGGTCGGGAAAGGAACGCGGACGGGCGGCGCCCCTGAGCGTCCCGTCGAGATTGTAGACCCAGCCGTGGAAGGGGCACACAAGCGCGTTCTTGCATGTGCCCTTCTCGTCGGCGACGACGCGCGAGCCGCGATGGCGGCAAAGGTTATGGAAGCCGCGCACCACGCCGTCCTTGCCGCGCACGACGAGCGCCCGCTCGCCGACCACGTCCATGGTCAGATAATCGCCGGCGTTCGGCACGTCGCTGACATGGCCGACGATCTGCCAGTGGTTGCGGAAGACGTACTCCTTCTCCAGTTCGAGAAGCGCGTTGGAATGATAACTCCAGCCCGGCAGGCCCCTGCGATCCCAATCGTTGGGAACGGCCACATCGCGCAGGTGCGGGTTCATCGTCATGCTCTTATTTGTTGAATGGTCATTCAATAAAAGCATATTTTTCGTTCAAAGGCAATGATTTGCGGAAGATCCGCCGAACCCAGACGGTGCTGCACTGCAAAACCGATCTGGCAATATCGATCCGACGCGAGTGAAAAACTCCGCCGTTTCCGCATGTTACACAGGAGATCGAAGCACGGTGCCGGCCGGCGCGCCTGCTTTATCCGTGGCGGGTGTAGAGCACGTCCGGCAGGCCTTCTTCATTGGCTGAGCCGGCAGAGAATGCAGCGGCGCGAAAGCCGTGCCGTTCATAGAAGCGGCGGGCGCCGGCATTGGCCTGGAAGCAATAGAGTTTCGTCTCGCCCGCGCCTGCCGTCGCCGTTTCGAGCAGGCGACCGCCGATGCCCTGCCCGGTCCAGACAGGGTGGATGTAGAGCAGATTCAGCCAACCCTCATGCACGGCGACGAAGCCGACGATTTCACCGCTGGCCTGGGCAACGGTGACGGACTGCTGCGGCAGCACCGTGTCGCGGATGAAGGCGAGGTCTTCGTCCGGCGTATGGAGCTTCGGCATCCAGTCGAGAGACTCCAGCGACCGGCGCAGCACCCGCGCGATCGCCGGTGCATCGGACGCTTCAGCGGCACTGAAACGAATTCCGGCGAGTCTGCTATCGGCCACAGGCCGAGCCCGCGACTGCGGGCCGCCGGTTGTCCGGCGCCCCGCGGAGGGCCAGCCGCGATCGCGGCGATACGGCCCGTGAGCGAGAACGAAGTCCGATCAAGCCGCCTGCTTCTTCGGCTGGATGAGGCCACGCGCGACGAGGAGTTCGGCGATCTGCACCGCGTTGAGCGCAGCGCCCTTGCGCAGATTGTCCGAGACGATCCACAGGTTGAGCGCATTGTCGAGCGTCGAATCCTCGCGGATGCGGGAGATGTAGGTGGCGTCCTCGCCGGCGCTTTCGATCGGCGTGATGTAGCCGCCGTCCTCGCGCTTGTCGACGACAAGGCAGCCCGGCGCCTCGCGCAGGATGTCGCGCGCCTCGTCGGCGCTGATCGGCTTCTCGAACTCGACGTTGACGGCCTCGGAGTGGCCGATGAACACCGGCACGCGCACGCAGGTGGCGGTGAGCTTGATCTTCGGGTCGAGCATCTTCTTCGTCTCGGCCACCATCTTCCACTCTTCCTTGGTGGAGCCATCGTCCATGAAGACGTCGATATGCGGGATGACGTTGAAGGCGATGCGCTTGGTAAACTTCTTGGCCTCGACCGGATCGGCGACGAAGACCGCGCGCGTCTGTGTGAACAGTTCGTCCATGCCCTCCTTGCCCGCGCCCGACACCGACTGGTAGGTCGACACGACGACGCGCTTGATGGTCGCGGCGTCGTGCAGCGGCTTCAGCGCCACCACCATCTGCGCGGTCGAGCAGTTCGGGTTGGCGATGATGTTCTTCTTCGAGAAGCCGGAAATCGCGTCCGGGTTCACTTCCGGCACGATCAGCGGCACGTCCGGATCGGTGCGGAAGGCCGAGGAATTATCGATGACGACGCAGCCCTGCTTGCCGATCTTCGGCGACCATTCCTTCGACACATTGCCGCCGGCCGACATCACCGCGATGTCGGTGTCGGAGAAATCGTAGGTATCGAGCGCCTTCACCTTCAGCGTGCGGTCGCCATAGGACACTTCCGTGCCCTGGCTGCGCCGCGAGGCGAGCGCCACCACCTCGTCGGCGGGAAAGCCGCGCTCTTCCAGAATGTTGAGCATCTCGCGGCCCACATTGCCCGTGGCACCGATTACCGCAACCTTGAAACCCATCGAAATCTCCTGTCGCTCTCCGCTTGATTGCTTCGAGAGAACCCGCCGGCCGGTGCGGGTCCCGCCTCCCTCGGGCCGGACCCGGGGAGAGGGCGAGCTGGCCAAGGGAGATCAGACCGTGGTGACGGTCGCTTTTTTGGCCGTGGTTTTGGTCGAGGACAGGCGCGCGACAGTGCCGCCGGCCACACGGTGGCCGGGGAAATCGAGGGCAAACAGCGCCATCAATATGCCGCGCATCGGGAACGTTCCTGTTCGGCGGTGGCTTTTACGCGCTTTGCGAACGGAGTCAATCGACTTGACCTGCGGTCGCCCGCCGCATGAGGCCATTTCGCCGCCCGCCCTTGCGGGACGGCCGATCTTTGCCCATCGTGCGGCCTTCGAGACGGGGGCGGGTATGCGCGGCGAGGTTCTCTATTACGACGAGGCCCAAGGCTTCGGTTTCATCCACGGCGTGGACGGCAGCCGCTACACCTTCGCCGCCGAGGACCTGCGCCGGCAAATGCCGATGGAAAAGGGCGCGGTCGTCGAGTTCCAGCCGAACGGCGACAAGGCGCGCGGCATCTTTGCGATCCGCGCTGCGGCGGCCGACGACGATGCTGCGGCAACCCCGTGGCAACCAGGTCCGGCAGCGGCGCACCCGGTTTCGACAACGCCTGCAACCGTGCATTTCGGCCGGCTCGCCACCGCGGATGCGGACCGGCCACGCTCGACCAGCCTGTGGGCCTATTTCAGGCGCGGCCTGACGCAGAACTATGCCACCTTTCGCGGCCGCGCCCGCCGCAAGGAATATTGGGGCTACGTCCTGTTCTCCGCGCTGGCGATGCTGACGCTTTGCATTCTCGGGCTGATCGCGGACGGCGCGGCCGGCAATCTGGACAGCCGCGACGGCCCCCTGCTGACCATGGCCATCTGCGGCCTGTTCATCCTGGCGACCTTGCTGCCGGGAATAGCGATCACGGTTCGCCGCATCCACGACATGGGCCTGTCGGGATGGTTCTACCTGCTGGTCTTTATCCCCTATGTCGGCGCGCTCATCATCTTCGTGCTCACGCTGATTCCCAGCCAAAGACAGGAAAACAGATGGGGCCCAGTGCCGGACGGCATCCGGCTCTGACAGGCCGGGGAGCAGGGGTGGCGATGGAGAATTTGAAGATATGGCTTGCGAGCCGGTGGGTGGCGGCAGCCGGGTTCATGGCCGCGGCGCTTCTGGCCTTATGGCCTCTCGTTCACGCAGCCTATGCCTTGCCGCTCGTGCTGATCTTCCTCCACAGCCCGGGCTACATGCTCCATCAGGTCGAGGAGCATACGGGGGACCGCTTCCGCACTTTCGTCAATCGGCAAATCTTCGGCGGCCGTGATGCACTCAGCGTCGCGGCGGTCCTTGTCATCAACATTCCCGTCGTCTGGGGCCTCAATCTGGCCGCGCTCTATGCAGCATATCTGTGGGGTGCCGGCTATGGGCTGGTGGCGCCCTATGCGATGCTCGTGAACGGCGTCACCCACATTGCCGCTGCCGTGCGCTTCCGCCGCTACAATCCCGGACTGGCGACATCCCTGCTGATATTCCTGCCGCTCGGCATAGGAACGATTATGGCAACCGGCCCGGTCGACGCCGGCTTTCACTGCGCGGCGCTGGGTCTGGCGCTCCTGCTGCATGCCCTCATCGTCGCCGATGTTCTCCTGCGCATCAGGCGCGGCGCGGCCTGACACTGTGCCTCCGCCGAGCCTCGCCGGGATCAACGCCGGTCGTTGCAGCCACCGGGACTGAACGGCAGGCACCTCAATTGCGGATGACGTCACCCGAAAGCGAGAACCTGCCGTCTGGCGAAATACATGAGAATGGAGCTTCAGCCGATTTTCAGGCGAGGAATTTGGCGATGATGGCGTCGCCCATTTCCGTCGTGCCGACTTCCTTCGTTCCGGCCGAGGCGATGTCCTTGGTGCGCAGGCCGTCGTCGAGCACGGCGGCGATCGCCGCCTCAAGAGCGTCGGCCTCCTTCACCATGCCGAAGGAATAGCGCAGGCACATGGCGAACGACGCGATCATCGCGATCGGGTTGGCGATACCCTTGCCGGCGATGTCCGGCGCCGATCCGTGCACCGGTTCGTAGAGCGCCTTGCGCTTGCCGGTTTTCGCGTCCGGCGCGCCGAGCGAGGCGGACGGCAGCATGCCGAGCGAACCGGTCAGCATCGCCGCGACGTCCGACAGCATGTCGCCGAACAGATTGTCGGTGACGATGACGTCGAACTGCTTGGGCCAGCGCACGAGCTGCATGCCGCCGGCGTCGGCCAACATGTGGTCGAGCTTGACGTCCGAATACTTCGCCTTGTGCGTGGCGGTGACCACCTCGTTCCACAAGACGCCCGACTTCATGACGTTGCGCTTTTCCATCGAGGTAACATGATTCTTACGCGTACGCGCCAGCTCGAAGGCGACGCCGGAAATGCGCTCGATCTCGAAGGTATCGTAGACCTGGGTGTCGATGCCGCGCTTCTGGCCGTTGCCGAGATCGATGATCTGCTTCGGCTCGCCGAAATAGACGCCGCCGGTGAGCTCGCGCACGATCAATATGTCGAGCCCTTCGACCACTTCCTGCTTGAGCGACGAGGAGGCGGCGAGCGCCGGATAGCAAATGGCGGGGCGCAGGTTGGCGAACAGTTCGAGGTCCTTGCGCAGGCGCAGGAGACCGGCCTCGGGGCGCACCTCGTAGGGCACCGGGTCCCACTTCGGTCCGCCGACGGCGCCGAACAGGACGGCATCGGCGGCCATCGCCTTTTCCATGTCGGCGTCGGAAATCGCCACGCCATGGGCGTCATAGGCGCAGCCGCCGACCAGCCCCTCGTCAGTGACGAAGCCGGAGCACAGTTTCTCGTTCATGGCGGCGATCAGCTTCTTGACCTCGGCCATCGCCTCGGGGCCGATGCCGTCGCCGGGAAGAAGGAAGAGCGTTTTGGAAGCCATGGTATACCGTCCGGAACAAGCGGGAATTGCACAAGCGCGGCCTAGCTAAACGCCACGGCGCCAGGACGCAAGCCATGCGTAAAGTCAAAACGCCCTGTGCGCGAAGCGAATGCGAAAGATCGGAGGCGCAGCACAGGATCAGTCATCGCCTGATGCGAGAGCGCCCTGTCCTGAGAAGCAGGCCTGCGCGCCGGATTGCCGGCTGGCACCACCTGTGATTACCTTGCCGAAAACAAGAGGGGCACGGGCATGAAGGCGATACTGTCATCCATTGCCGTACTGGCTCTCGCAAACGTCGCGGCCGTCGCACAGGATGAAATCCCGAAAGGATGGTTCCTGCACGACGATCAGGCGCCTACGCTGACCCTTGTCTACTACGATCCCACATCCGGCGATGTCGATATCTCGCTGAATTGCACCACCGGCTATCCGGACGTGGTTATCGCGTTCTATCCGAGGTCCGGCGAGACGGGCGAGGAGCGAAGCGTCAGGCTCGAATTGCGCAACGGCGACACCACGCATTCCATCGACGCCACCGGCCAGATCTTCAACGGCCGCTATATTTTCGACGGCCTGACAACCATGCAGCCATCACTGAGCAACATGCTGCTTGGCGGCTTCACGGTCATCCTGGACGGGCAGGACGTGGGCACCTTCACGCCGAACGAAAGCGACAGCAAGCATGTGCGCAAACTGACGGAAGCATGCGTCGGCTGACCGCCATTCCGGAAGCTCCGCATCGGCAACGCGGTCGGGATGCACCCGCACAGCACCTCTCCACACCGTCATGGAAGGGAACTGAAAAGGCAGGAATAAAGGGAATTCTGGTCGATGACCCGCCGATGGTGGAGCTGAGGTCCACCAAACTACCATCCGGTCGCATCCCGCTCCGTCCCAATTACCTTTGGAAAATAAGGGTGATAGGAATTATATGTCTCGTTCTGTCCGGCTCCGTCCGGTATCATCCCCACTTCGAAATGGGGAAATAAGTGGGGATGGCCCGAACCCTCAACAAATTATCCGATGTGGCCGTGAAAGCGGCCAAACAATCCGGGCGTCATTCTGACGGCGGCGGCCTCTATCTCAACGTCTCCCCTACCGGCACCAAGTCATGGCTGTTCATGTGGACGGTGGATGGTAAACGCCGCGAGATGGGCATGGGCAGCTATCCGGCCGTCTCCCTCTCCAAGGCCAGGTCGAAGGCGAATGACTGCCGGGAGGCGATTGCGGAAGGCCGCGACCCGATAGCGGAGAAGGCGAAAGAGGCCGAACCGACCTTCGGGGAGTGCGCCGACAGGTTCATTGAGAGCATCAAGGCGGAGTGGCGCAACGACAAGCACGCATACCAGTGGCGCCAGACACTCGGGGATAGCTATTGCCAGTCTCTCCGATCAAGGCGCGTGTCGCAGATCACCACGGAAGACGTGTTGAAGGTACTGACGCCGGTATGGACGGCCAAGAGTGAAACCGCTTCCCGCCTTCGAGGCCGGATAGAGCGTGTCCTTGAATATGCCAAGGTGAAGGGCTGGCGCTCGGGAGAGAACCCGGCGGCGTGGCGCGGCAACCTTCGCAATCTTCTGCCTCGCCGCCAGAAGCTCCAGCGTGGTCATCAGCCTGCCATGGCCTACGATAAGGTGCCGGCCTTCATGGTCCGCCTTCGGGCTTCCGAGGCTATGGCGGCGAGGGCATTGGAATTCACGGTGCTGACCGCTGCCCGATCCGGCGAAACCATCGGGGCGCGGTGGCAGGAGATCGACTTTGACCGCAAGGTATGGACGGTGCCGGCCGAACGGATGAAGGGAGGCGAAACCCATGTGGTCGCTCTGTCTTCCGTCGCCGTCGATCTGCTCAAGGGCTTGCAGGAAGTTCACCCCGGCGGAGACTTCATCTTTGCCGGCGATCCTCGCCCCGGAAACAAGCAGGACGCTAAGCACGGCCGGCCGCTGTCCAACATGGCGATGATGATGTTGCTTCGGCGGATGAAGCTCACGGATATCACCGTTCACGGCTTCCGTTCCGCCTTCCGCGATTGGGCTGGCGATGTGACCAGCTTCCCGCGCGACGTGGCAGAAGCCGCATTGGCCCACAAGGTCGGGAACGAGGTCGAACGCGCCTATCGCCGCTCCGATGCGCTGGAGAAGCGCCGCAGGCTCATGCAGGCATGGGCCGATTATCTGGCCGCCACCAAGGCCAGCAACGTTTCGAAGCTCAGCGATGCGAGGAAGGCGAAGGCATCGTGAAAAATCAGAAAACGCCTAAACGGCGAACTGACAAAACTGACAAAACCTCCAATCGGCAGGAGGATTAACCGAACCCGCAGGAATAGGCCGGCCAGCCGACAAACCGAGGCGCACCTCTCGGTTTCCCTGCGGTCCTACAAGGTGCATGGTGAAGGTGCGCGGTGGCCATTATTCTTCCTACTGGATTTGTCTGGCTGTCAGAGTCAGTGGAAATTATTGCCAAACAACAAAATCGAGACAGATGGGCATCTACGGAACTGACGAGCGAGGAAGCGGAAGCAACGGCCAAACGTGATGCCGCTCTAAGTATGATTGACAGAGCTGTCCCAGACCCCCTCCCAATCGCAGGCGCGGGATACCTTTCGGACTTTAAACTGGGAGATATCTTCTCCCTCGGGCAGAAGGCTGCCCCTCGATACAGTGAACTCCCACCAGAGGTTTGGTCCGATGGACTCGAAAACGCCGTCACTGCATCTGCAAGAAGTAAGCTTGATGAGCAAGAACGCCTAAAGGAGGAGGCCTGGAACGCTATTCGGCAAGCGCTCGTTGACGGAAGGGTTGCAGGGCGGTGCGCAAGGGCTGCGGCAACAGATACTGATGTGCCGCCGCTGATGTGGGGGAAGGAGATGAATGGATACTGCCATAAGAGGGGCCGCGTGGTAGTTGTCGACATAGGCCCTCCAGTCATAGCGGGTCTTCCTTACATTGCTGCTGAGAGCCTGAACGTCCTCCTTCAGGGCGAGGGCGCAGTCGCAGAAATCGAGGCAGCCAAACAACAGACAGCATTACGAGCGCCTGCAAGCCGGCCGGCATCAGAGGCAACAATCAAGAAAGCAATCGTGTCCTGCAAGGCGCTCGCAGATGAACGAAGGTTTGCCGCTCTAAGTCGGAATGAACTCGTTCCCATCATCCAGCGTATTTATGCGGGTACGAGCCGTGAGAAAATTCGGCGGGTTTTCGAAGACCGCGAGATTATTGACCTCCTACCCCAGCGCTCTGGTCCTCAAGGCGCACGAAACCCAAATAGAAACAACGAACTAGACGAATTCAGCCGTTTTCTTTCGGCGGCGAAATTGCAGAATTAGCCGGCCGATTTTCACCGTCTCATCTTCGCATCGTTCAACCGGCGCAACTGGATCAAACCGGACGCCAAGCGAAAGGACGATGCAGAAAATGACTCTCTCCCTGAACGTCAGGCAGGCGGTCGAGGCAAGCGGGCTCACACGATCCCACCTCTATGAGGCGATGAAGCGGGGCGACCTGTCGGCACGAAAGGCCGGCCGCCGCACCATCATCATGGCCGAAGACCTTCGCCGCTATATCGAAAAGCTACCCGCCGCGAAGGAGGCGTAACATGCGCCTCCATAGCGAAACGCCGCCCCTGCGGGCAAACGCAGGGGACGGCGGATCGGTATTCCAGAATGCTTTGACCCCTTCTGAATATCGCAATCCGCCCCTCTCCGCAACGGATATAGCCGCCGTCAGCATCGCACGCCGGTTCCGGCTTTCCCTAACCACGGCCCGCGTCGTTTGCGAGTTAGCCGGCATCGGTGGGAGGGCTCAGGCATGAGCAGGGTGAAGCATGAGCGCCAAGCCCGTTGGCGTGACCGCAATCCGATGAAGGTGTGGGCACAGGCGGCCCTCCGTTCGGCAGTCAAACGCGGTTTAGTAGAGCGCCAGCCATGCAAAGTATGCGGTTCACTCGATGCCGACGCCCACCACGCCGACTATTCGAAACCTGCCGATGTTGTGTGGCTGTGCCGCCTTCATCACAAGGCTGAGCATCGGCGCATGAGGTGCGAGCGCGCCCATGGCAAATAGACAGAACAGTAGGGGCCGCTCCAAAGGCGGCCCCGCCTTTGTGCAGCTATTCCATTGGGTGCGGCAGACAGATGCTTGGCGGTCCCTCAGCCCTTGGACGCGGCTTCTATATATCGAAATCCGCGCCCGCTACTCAGGTGGCAACAATGGCGATATCTCAATGTCGTATCGGGAGGCCGCCGAAATTCTCGGATGCTCCAATGGCCCTATCATCGCTGCCTTCCGGGAACTTCAAGAGCGTGGTTTCATCATCCCGGTGCAGAAAGGCTCATTCAGTTGGAAAGTCCGCTTTCAAGGATCGGGACGCGCGACGACGTGGCGCTTGACGGAATTGCCAGCCGATTATCCAGAGCGCAGCCTGACACCCAGCTACGAATTCAAGGCATGGGTGCCCGGGCCGAAAAATAAAACGCGGCGTGAAAATCTCACGCCAAAGGCATCAAAATCTCACGCCATAAAAGACAGCATGGCATCAAAATCTCACGCCAATGGGGTGAAAATCTCACGCCATTCGACGGGTGCAGACGATGTTGATGGCGTGAAAATCTCACGCACTATAATATCTACCATATCCCCTACGCCTGTTGGCGATGTCAGCAGGGCATTGCTGAACTCTGCGCTGGTGAAGCGAGCAAGCGGCGGCTAATCTTGTGATTGATGTGATGGACTCTGGCGGCGGCGGCAACGCACCGTGGCCGGCGGCCTAAGATAGGATGCGGTGGAGCGCGTAGAGGATGATGAGCGCGGAGATCGCTGGCATGTAGCTGGCGATCATCGTCATCATAGGACCTCAGTGAATTGTGTCGGCCAAGTCCTGCGAGAGATCGGCGGGTAGTGGCAACGGCCGAGCCTTCTCGAAAGCCAGCTCTCTGGCCCACGGATCATACAGTTCGACTTTCTCGGTAGCGTCTTCGTGAGGCTGAGCCTCACGCCCTTTTCCGCCCGCCATTTCTTGCATCCCCCAAATCCCCGGATGGCGTCACTAGATTGGAAGGAGGGGGGCGCATCCCCCATTTGGGTTAGCACGAGCCGAAAAGGCCCAGCCGCCTACATCAGGCGACCGGGCAGGGAGCTAGATGTTGGAGGGAGTCTAGCCTCGCTATCATAGGGCGCGGCCTCCGGGACTGACAATCTCGAAAGGACTGGAAGATGTGGCCTAGCGAACGATGATCCCGATCATCAGCAAGCAGAACAGGGCGATGCAAGCCATTGTGAGTATGGCGGTGGAGCGAGGGAGCTTGACGCTATCCATATACGCCCACTGTTTATCGGTCATTTGATCCGGGCGCCGAAACACGGCAATGAACGGCACCATGATCGCCCAGAATGCAAAAACGAGTACCTGCTTCATCGATGTCGTCTTTCACATCGGCAGTGCGTCGAGCGATCAAGAAGCATCATCGCAAGAACACCGAGAACCATGCCGAAGATGACCCATCCGCCTGGCCATGGTCGCATGGTCTGATTGGGCCGCATTATCTCCTCCATTAAATCCGCCGCTATCACCATAGGCCGCATCCGGCCGGACTTACAATCTCTCCGCTGGAACGACTGGCCGCCTAGAACACCCCCGTTTTCGACGGCCAATCTGCTGTCCCACACCAGCCTGTAGACCTTAGTCGGCGGCCGTAGCCCCGGCAACCGCCGCAATCTCGAGGGGACTGACCACGGAAGAATTGACGAGCGTAGCGTTGCGTCAGTGGTTAGTAAAAAGTGCTGCAACAAGCTTACCTATGTCGAATACCACGTATCCGACCATACAAAATAGTAGAGCGAAATGTGCTGCCTTGACGATGCCAAAAACCACGACCCATCTCCCGAGTCCCAAGTCGGGATGACTGGCCGCCACGCCACCCCCGTTTTGTTAAAGCGGCCAGTCCGCTGATCCCAACACCAGCACTCCGTCGCTAGCCGAGCGCCGGTCCGTCGACAATCACCCATTTGGGTTAAAGAAAACCCGACCGCGGGAGCACAAGGCTGGCGGCCGGGCATGCCAAATATCTGTGCGACGACGCCGGACGATAGCCGCGTTGCAACGCGGTGATCAATTCAACTGAAAGGAGGAAAGAAAAGCCCGGCCGTTCAGAACGGAAGGTTCAACGGCTGGGCCAGTAACAGTTCGGAACTAAACCGAACAGGCCTGCTCACTATAGCGACGGGCTCTTAACAGACGGGAAAGAAACCCGGCCACCGAGAGGGGGCGTGGCGGAACTGGATCTGCCAGAGACTTGAAATTTCTAGTTTTGTGAGCATACGCCAGCCTCCGATGTATTCTCAACTAGCGAAAACGACTAGACCCAGAGAATACGCCAGAGCAGCAGGAACATGACGCCTGCCGTGATGTAGACACCGTATAAATTATCTAAAAAGAAATCGGCGAAATTGGCCATAGGTCTCCAGTCATTATCGACGTAGATCGTCAAAGCTCTGTACTGCTTGACGCCAGTCAATCGCAAGCGCTTTCCGCCCATGCCGACCGATGCGTCGGCGGTCTACGCCATGGCTTTCTTGATCGGCACCGTGGCGATGTGGATCAGCGATCTGGTGTTCGAGGCGATCGTGCGGCGTGTGAAGGGGCCACCTACATTTGGCCCCGACGGAACAACCGGCTGACCGCCGCGTTCCGTTCCTATCCCTGTTGTGACCTCGCCCGCTCGGCTCCGGCCGGGCGGGCTTTTTGTGTTCATGCGCCCAGCGCAAACAAAACCATGTCGACCATATCGCGTCGGGCCATGCCCCATGCCTCAAAGCTACTTGCTTCAATGGGGCGGTACTCGATCTGCGTTACTCCATGGTGGCGACTGTCGCGCGTGATTGAGGCGAACAGCCGATCCACGTTTTGGGCCGGACCTTCGAGGATTTGGCAAACACGCATTTTGTCGACGGCTAGAACACCGGTGATGCCGTGGCTCTGGTTGAAGGTGGCGGCATCGGCGACAAGTTTGTCCATATCGGGTGCCGACACATTCGGCCGCAGCGTAGAAGTCAGTCGGATGAGATCGTTCGACAAGGCGGGTAACTCTCGTTTCCTGTCCGGTGTCCGTCGGCAGTGTGGCTGAAAGGTGGCGCCTTGCCGGGAGAACTAAACCTCAGCATCCGCGTTGTCTCCACAGGCGATCCCCGCCTTATGGAGAAAACCATGGACTGGAACCGCGTCGAAGGAAACTGGAAGCAGCTCAAGGGCAAGATCAAGGAGCAGTGGGGCAAGCTGACCGATGACGATCTTGATCAGATAGCCGGTAAACGCGATCAATTGGAGGGCAAGATTCAGGAGCGGTACGGCATCGAGAAGGATCGTGTCCGGCAAGATGTCGACGACTGGTATGGCCGACAGACCTGGTAACCCGCCATAGCAGTTTGCCCGCTCCGGTGCGAACCGGAGTGGGCTTTTCGTTTCAGGCAGTCTTCGTGATGGTGCCCTAATTCCAGGCTATCCGCACCCGCGATCTGTTTATGGAAATCGTCCTGCAGGTCGCCCTATGTGCCGAGAAAGGCGCCGCAGTTGCTGCAATGAATGGGCGTCATCTCGATTGCGTCATCCGGGATATCCATCTGAATTGTGCCGCAGCTTTTGCAATCCAGTTTGTCGTCCAACTTCTGCTTGACCATAGAACGAGCCCCGATCTCGTCGCATCCTGCAACGTCGACAACAGCCCGGCAACTAAATCCTCGTCTAGGGAGAGGGCGTCTTTTTGGCACTTTTGGAAGGTGACTCGCTTTCCATTCGCTCTGCTTCGCTCTCCGCTACCGAAAGCAGAGAATCGAGATCCTGAAAACGTTCGTCCCGCAAAGCGATGACGAACAAACGCAAGGCTCTCAACCTTGCCCGAATCTCTCCAGCGGTCGTCAAATGCCTCATAGGCACCTCCTGCGTGCCAACAGGAAAGTGCGCCCGTAGTTCCTTGAAATATAAATTGTGACCGGCTTTGCGTTCAGCCTAGCAGCTCTTGGAGCAAACCGACGTCCATCCCTTCTCGTGGACGAGCTGCGAACTCGCGGCTCGGGATAGCTTGAACGAGTATGTTGCCCGAAAAAGTGGATGCGCCGACCCTTAAGGCTTCGCCTCCACAAATTGGTACGACGCTTGCGCGCCGGCCGGCGTGACCCTGATCCAGCGGTCTTGTTTGCGCCGGAACGTGACGGACGCGCCTATCATGATGCTGGCGGCGCGGATGGGCGTGGAAGCGTCGACGGTCTCGACCTTCTCGACTTTCCCTGCGTTGATGATCTCGACAACGAATTTCGCCATCAGGTTACCCATAGGGCCAACAATCAGCCCGCCACCGGAGCATTTCAGACGGACGCCAGCGCCGCCTGCGCCGCTATGAACAGAACAGCCGCCGCCATGGTGATGATGTACGCGTTTCAGCGGAACAAAACCCCGCCTTCATTGTTCTTAGGCTGCTCCCTCGCCAACGTCCCCTCCGTGGCAGTTTCGGAGCAAGGCCCGCTCGGCGAACACCCCGGGCGGGCTTTCTCGTTCAGCAAGAAATCATGACGGGTCTTGGGTAACCGGCCTTCTTGTCGGCCCATCAGGTTTATCCTGGTCAAGGAGATGGCCGAAAACCACGACTGCTTCGCTGATCAGTTTCCGAAGTTCGTCTTTTGTGACCTCATCGAAATGCTGTTCGGCATCCATTAGGTCGACAAGCAGATCAACGGAACGTTGCTGCATTCCCATTGTGGCCTCCCTCACCACCCGCCACGCTTATCGAAGCACCAGTACCTTGCGAATGCAAATGGGGAGCGATTCGAAGCCATAGCCGCTCGAATCGCGTTCATGGCGAGTGTTTCGTTACGCTCGAGGCGGATCGACTGGCGACAACAGTTGAACCTCATCAGATGTGAGGTTCAGTGTATAGCGAAACCGCGATCCACTATTGTAAAGGTCTCCCGCCACAAGCAGAAGAGAGACCTCGCCACTCGGGCCAAGAGACACGTCGTCAGATGTCATGGGATGGTCGTAGATGACTTTAACCCGGTCATTCCGCTTTGCCGGTTGAACAGAAATGCGCATGGTTGATCTCCCGCCTAAAGGGGAAGTCTTGCGTCATCGGTCGGATTTGTCATTTCACTTTGATGCATTGCGCCGGCTTTTATGCCTTTGCATTAACAAACTCGTACGCCGTCGACTTCCGGACCGGAGTCACCTTGATCCATTGGTTCTCCGCCTGGCGAAGCGTCACTGAATAGCCGAGCTGGAGCGGGCTCTTGATCTTGTCCATTGCGCCACAATGCCGGGCCGCTGCTTTGGGTCCTGACCTCGGCGGCGTCCGCTAGCCCGGTGCTGCTGGTAAGTCCCTATTAGCCATAGATTACGTCGTGTCGGAACGTAAATCTCCGTGGGGTTTTCAATCTCCTCAACTTGAGGAGAAAGAGAATGAAGATCCTTTTGAAGTCGGTGAGTTTGGTGGCGTTTATGTGCGGGACAACCGTGGCTGTACCAGGAAGCGCTTATGCAGGTATTTGCGACGCTCCGGTGAGTTCGCTTTCACGGACGCAATTGGCCCTGATCCTGAAAAATGGCTGCCCGGCAACGCCAGCTTCAGATCAAACTGACGGCCAAGCCACCAGCAGCGTGGCTACCCCATCACAGCCGGCTGCAACGTCTCCCTCAAATGGTTCTTCTTCTACAAGTGGAGGACAGACCGCAGGGGGTGTCAACGTTGGCGTCGGAGGCGGTGCTCAAGGCAACACAGGCGGTATCAACGTGGGAGCCGGGAGCGGCGCTGCTTCTGGAAATACGGGCGGCGTCAACGCCGGAATCGGCGCAGGCGCATCAACTCAAAATTCCGGCGGCCTCAATGTCGGGCTCGGCCAAAACACGGCAACGGGAAACACAGGCGGCTTGAATGCCGATGTTGGCGGCGGTGGAACTGGAGCGGGTAGCAACAATAGCGACGGGATCGGGGTCGGGGTCGGCGGCAGCGGCGGGATCGGGATAAGCGCCAATTCCGATGGTGTCGGTGCAAACGTCGGAGGCTTGGGCGTTGGCACCCGCCGATAGCCAAAATCCCGCCAGATCATCGTCTGGCGGGAAACCCTTGTTGTGGTTGCTCGCGCACGCGGCAGTCTCTTATAGCAACGTGAAAGCGCCTGAGGCGCTGGCAGCAACTATTGAGGGTTCGGGAACGGCTCGATGAAGTGCGGCGCGTCGTTTCGCTGCTTGTCCTTCGTCACCGTGGCATTCACATCGCGGCACACGCGGTGGAACTGCAACTGGTCATCGATATTGTGCGACAGGACGTCGTGAAGTGCACCGACCGGCGTTTTCGGATCCAGCCAGACATCGTAGTAGGCCGGGTCCAGGATAACTGGCTGACGATCGTGAAGCTGTTGCATCGTCTTGCCTGCCGCATCCGTGACGATGGTGCAGCTCGTCACGTCGAGCCCGCTGTTATATGCCCATAGCCCGGCAAACGAGAACGGCGAATGTCCGGGCTGGAAGATATGCCAGGGGTCTTTCTTGCCGTCGGCCAGGCTGAGCGTCCATTCGTAGAATCCGTCGGCCGGGATCAGGCAACGCTTCGATTTCCATGCGTCTCGGAATGAAGGCTTGGTCGCGGCGTCTTCCGAGCGCGCATTGAAGGTCGAATAGCCGATCTTCTCATCCTTCGCCCAGAACGGAATAAGTCCCCAGCGCCCTTCATGTAGCTTGTGGTTGCCGTCATCCGCCCAGGTGATGAAGTCGACCGTCTGTGTCGGCGGGATATCGAGAGCCTGACCGCCCGCGTCACTGCCAACGAGACGACGCTTCGGCGGATCGACAACCACGAATTGCCCATCACCAACATGGAAAAGGCTGCAACCGATGCGACCGCGACAATGCGTTCCCTCGAAACAACCTTGAACGGTTTAGCCTCCGACATGAAGGTGACCCGCGAAATCCTCCAGCGCATCGAGGCATCGCAAAAGGCCAAATATCAGCCGTGATGAAATTGCGTTGGCAGGAATATTAACGAATTTTAAGCATGCGTAGTTGCCGCGTCATACAAACACGCTACTGTCAATCCTATCTATCCAGAAAATTGGCGTTTGATTCGTGAAAGGAGGATACGATGCACGACAGCAAAGTTGTCGCCAACCGCTTCCTCGCTCGAGCGCAGGAGCAAGGCGACGCCATTACCCCGATGCAGCTTCTAAAGCTCGTCTATATCGCGCACGGCTGGATGCTCGGCCTCTATGGCCGTCCACTTGTGCGAGATGACGTTCAGGCGTGGCAATATGGACCGGTTATCCCTCGGCTGTACAATTCTATTCGTCAGTTCAGGAGCCAGCCTGTAGTTGGTCCTCTACAAGCGCCGGATGAGGCTCTCGATCCGCAAGAGGGGAGCATCATCGACCAAGTGTACGATATTTACGGTTCCCTGTCGGGGCCGGAACTATCGAGGATGACCCACGCGCCGAATACACCTTGGCAGATCACCTACAAGCCGAATGAGTTCGGATTGGTGATCTCCAATGACGTGATAGAAGATCACTATCGCAGGAGGGCTGCTGAAACGGGCAGCACACCTGATTGAGCGAAGACGACGCCGCATCGATATCTGGGGGCGCGCTTAAGCGCGTCCCCGACCTGTCTCCCAATGATCTGCCTCAAGCGTCTAGGCTTCCCGGTATGGATACCGGGCTTAAAGAGGCAAAACTCCTATCCAAAAATCTCTCATCTGACGACATCGCTATCGCTGCAGCGAACAGCGAACACAACCGGACAGAGAATTTTCGCGATCATTTTGAGCGGATCGCAATCTGCGGGCTATGGCTGCTGGCAGGACTAATCCTGGTAGCCGGTCTCGCGTGGTTCTGGCATTTGCTGACACCGGAGCGCTGGCATTGGCTGTCAATGGATGCCGTAGCTAGGCTGCAGAATCTTCTTACCGGCGGCATCTTCGCGACATTGGCGGGCGGTTACCTCAAGAAACGAATGTAGGCCGCCGCCCTGACTTCTTTGCGTGACCCGGAAGCTGATTGAAAGTGCGGCTAGGTATGCAATATTACTTTGTCAAAAAGTGGGAGGGCATATCTATGGTAATGACGCTGCAAACGCCGCTGGACTCGGTGATGCTTTGGATCGAAACCAACACCGGTTCTCCGACAAAGCCTGAATTTATGCTGACTATGTGTCCGGACAAGTTGCCTCGCGGTTTAAGGACCCCGGCAGATCTCTTCCAGAACGCTAGAAAAGCAGCACGTGAAGGAAAAAATCAAGACGCATTGGATTGGCTGCTTGTGGCTGTCTCGCATGATGAAGGCGCCCAAAATGTGCTAAGGGAGAATTCTGGCGAGGTACTACGTCGTCTCGTTGGTTGATCCTTTCCGCCCGCTCCGGTTCGCCGGGGCGGGCTTTTTCGAGGGCAAGACTGAAGCTCAGTGCGTCGTCAGTCTAGGAGAACGCTGGCAAGGCCGAGCACTGCTCCAGTGAACGAAACTAACACAGCCCAGCCAATAGCAGCTTCTCTCCTGCCTGCTCGGATTTGCTCGGGCGTCTTGCGGACGCGCGTATGGAGATATTCGTCATAGTTGTCTTTCATTAAATCACCCGGCCTGAAGGCTTTCGAAAGCCTGCCTTCCATAAAACGGACAGCCGTCAGCGTTGACGCGACGGTGCCTGCACTGGTTGTCAATGTTGAAAAGTGCCGATAGCGGCAGCTACAACGTCAGCGGGGGCGCCTGCGCATTGAAATGACGGAAACTCGGTAGAGCGACCGCATTCGTGCCCGAACTAGAAATTGCTGTCCGCGGCTGAGGGATTGTCGAGATAGTCGCAACAGGAACGATGCTGTACCCATCAGGTGAATGGCCTGCGCCGCCATACTTCTGATTGCGCCACCATCCCGGCTGAGAGTGGCTGCCAACGATCCGAGTTGGGAAAATGCTCTGATGGAGGATCGCAGTGGCTTCGATCGATTTCGACGTTGCCGCCGGTGATCTGTCGGAGTTCAGTTCCGATACCGCAGGGTGTGAGATCGCCAGTAAGGCAAGCGCCAGGAATGCGAGCGAAATCCCACGACCGCAGCAGCGGAGGAGCTTCGCAAGGATCTTCATGTCAGGCCAGGCAGAAGACATTCCGTCTCGTTTTCATGCAGCCGGACCCGTGATGCCCTTCGCCGCGCTTAAAGGCAAGGTGATAGCGCTGCGCGATTCGGCCGACGGAATGAGCAGAAAGACGATGCGGACATCCATTATGCGGTTATAGCGCATCGATGCGAACGACGGCGACATACGATTCGGAAACAGGCACCTTCACCTTATCCAAGGGGCCATGGTCGGGAACCTTCCCGATTTCCGACCCTTCCGAAGTGGCTTGCTTTTTACCGCCAGCAGCAAGAGCGGCACCCCGATCACGCGGCATCATATGCCGAGGACGTGAAGGTGCTGGAGGATTTGGCGGCGCAACTCCGAGGGGAGTCCAGATACCACTAGACGGAGTGAGCTTATTGGCCTCCTTGAAGGGCTACCTCTACGGCATCGACAACGTACTTCCTGTCGGCCGCTTTTGTTCCCTCCGACCACTCGCAGCACATGGAGTACCAGAGAACGTCCGACCCGCATCTTAGGTCATTTGCGGCCGCTCGTAGCCATTGGTGATGGTCGGCCAAGAGCATCGCCTTATTGCAGGCGTCAGTAACGTCGGAGATCGGCCTCGCGATCCTCGTCCATAGGTTCCGCCAGCCCATCGATTTTAGCTTTGCAAAAACGACCCGTTCGGGTGCATCCCCGCCGGGGAGCAAAAGGCATCCCTCGGTCTCGTCTTGATCGCCGTCCAGAAACACCAATGTTGTGCGAGGCCATCTCCCATTCTTGACCATCTGGCCAAGAGCCGCGCCGACGTTGGCTGCCCCGTAGGGGATGATTGTCGACCGGGCAAAAGCCTCAGGCAAATCTCTGCTGAGCATTTCGGCCAGCCAAACCGCCGACCGTTCGTCTTCGACGTATAGTTCACAGTCCGGATGCTGCGTGTCATCCATCTTCGTCATGGCAAAGTGAGGGCTGACCCCCACGGCGATTTGCTTGGACTTCCCTCCTTCCAGGATTTGGATCCTGGCGGATAGCGGCAATTCCTCTAGGACGTACGGAGAGTGGGTAGTGAGAACAATTTGGCATTCTTGGAGGCGAGCCGCTTCTGCCAAGTCACGTATCAGACGTCGTTGAGCCCGCGGATGGAGAGACGACTCGATCTCGTCTATCAAAATCAATCCGTTCCGCGGAAGCTCAGCACGGAGAAGTTCGGCGATCGTCGTCTCGCCAGACCCTTGGTGAAAGCCTGAATAGATCATCCCACTTTTGCTGAGTACCGGGATTTCTCTGGAAGAATCGATCGTTGAGAGAGCCATCCTCGCGGTCTCGTATGGTTTACCCATTATCTGAGATAGGCGTTCGACTTGCTCGGCAGTGAATTGTGTTGCCGACGCCTCCGCGTGCTTATTCTTGGCGATTCTAGCGTACCCGACACGGGTAGCCACAGGCTGCAATCTGCTTAGATCGATATACTCGACCGATCTCTTGGGGCGGTCCGGTCCACCGAGCCATCGCGTGGTCGGCTTTCTAAATGACCCCGAAGACCTGACGGTCCCTTGCTTATAGCCAAAATCAATCCTGACGTCGGTGAGTGTGTCCCATGCTGTCTCTGGGTAAAATTCCGTCGGGAACCATACCCTCTTATCATTTTGATACGCACACGCCGCCGCCTGCAGGATGCTGCTCTTCCCTGATCCGTTCTCGCCGACGATTGCTACGATAGGGAAATTGAACGATACGCGCTGTGCCTCCCACCCGCGTATGCCCTTGATCTCCAGCCTCTCAAGGAACAACGGCCAACTATTGCCGGCGGTCCACTTGTTTTCCAGTTTTCGAACCTCAGACGAAAGCGCCATTTCCCTACCCCAGCTTGTCTAGCCTCGCTCTTCAGCGCCGCACGAGCGAGGCAACCCTCGCTCTCGCGCGCCTCCAGAGCGTCCTTTGCCTGCTTCGCGCAGTGCGCGCCGCCCCTGCTATCGGCGCCCCGATCGCGCCATTCCCCGACTGCCCCTATAAGTCGAACCGCTTCCCTTTCAAGCCCTTCGGCTTCAACCCTTCCGCCGCTTCCATGTGCATGGCGACGGTCTCAATCCACGCCGCTGCTTTCGGTGGAATATCGAGTTCACCATCCAGCCAGGCACCGATCAGCGACAAGTCGCATCCAAAGCACCGCGCCAGCGTATCGGGCGACCAGCGGATGATGGACAGACATTGGTCGAGGCGGGCAGGGATCACGGGAAATCTCCGTGGTTTCGGCTGGAAAATCTCCTGCCACAATTCCAATCGGTGTTATCATATTGAATTATCATGGTGATTTTTGACATCATTTAGCGACCAAGATATCGATTGAGGCTCGATAGAAAGAGGCGCGTGTCGCCAAAAAAATTCGGAAACGCCTTCTGAAGGTCTGCAATCTGAGCGACGGAAACAAGGACGGCTTGGCTCTTGGAATTGGCAAACTCTTTCTCCGCTTGATCATAGGCGAGCTGCGCGGTTCCAATGAGTTTGGCGGGGTATGCCTGGAGCCGAATTTGGTTCTGGTCTGGCATAAGCGACAGCAGGTACCACATGGCTTTGCCGTCTTTCCGACCTTGAACGTGCCTACCTATGCGCGAGTAGGACTGAAGCAGATAATCTACCCGCAACTCATTCGCGAGATGGGCAACCTCATCTCGCAATTCCAATTGGTTTTCGGGTGTCCCTGGGACGGGCGGGGCAGCTTCAAGCCCGGCGTGGACTGAGCCCATCAAGGCGAAGAATCTTCTCCACCGATCGTCGCCAGATCCAAACTTTATGTTCTCACCCGTAAAAGCGTCTATCGTTTCAAGGGCTGTAGCCCACGAGTGCTGCATCTTGGTCCGGAGTTGGATTTCTACTCGCAGCTTGTTCCACGGTGAGGCGCTGGCACGACCAGCGAAGCGGTAGCGAAGATGGACGCTTCTGTATCCATCATCCTTTGGGAACATGATGTAGTCCTGCGTCCGCGCGACCTGGTGTTTAAGCGGGCGGCTTTCGAACACATGAAGGAGTTCGCTCAACCTCCTCATGCCGCTCACTATTGCCCGACATCCACCGACGTCTTGCATCTGGGACATTTCCATCGATCTACGGCGCCGCAGCTTCCGAAGGATCGAGTCAAGGCGTTTGAGCCGCTGCGCAACGATGGCGTCTTGGTCGATCGACTTCGCCCTATTGCGAAGCGTCATGTTGAGAGCGTTCATCGGATATCTGTGCGAGGAACGCCAGTTTGAAAGCATGTCGATCGCATCGGACCATTCCTCGGCGGTACAATCCTCAGCGAAGAGCCGGTCGCAAGCTTTGTCGAGTTGGTTGAATGTGAATTGCGGTCTGTCGTATGGCATGCGCGATCACATGCCTTTCAGACATCCGAAGATGTGCATTCCCAAGCCCTCCCCAGAGCTAGCTGTTGCGGTTGCTCATTTCTTCGACGGGTCGCCGCACCTGCCCTTTAACCGCGCAATCTCAGGTGCCTGGTCAGCACCGCCGAGCGGCACACCGATCATGAACACGCCGAGCGCATCCTGTGTCGCAGTGCGCGACTGCTGCTGATAGAGATCGGAAAGCCGCTGCCGGTCGACGTCGGTGCAAACCTTTCCATCCGAGGCGGTGGCCTTGATGTTCTGTGGTGGTGTCGCACACGCCGTCAAGCCCAGCATGACAGCTAGCGCCGCCCATTTCAGTATTTTCATCCCCAAGCCCTCCCAGAGCAGTGGCAACGATTTCACCTTTCGGCGATGCTCGCAAGCGCTGACGCCATCGAAGCTGTGGCAATGCCAACTTAGACATTGCCGGACACAACCGGACACAACCAGACAAACATTAAGACATTGATTTAATTGATGTAATTGTCATGACGGTGTGCTAGGATGCTCCGCAAATCAGGAGGCATCAGATGCGCCATTTCGTTCCGAAAACACAGTTCATCCAGGTCCGCGTCAGTGAGCCGGAGAAGGCACAGCTGATCCAGCAGGCGCGTTGTCAGGGCGTGACGCTCACAGCCCTGTTGCTTGGCTCTTTCCGTCAGGTGGCCGCCTGATGTCCTACATCGTGGCTCCTCCAATCACCCTCATGCAGTTCTGGCGGCTCTACAGCAGCGAGTGCCGCCTGACGCTCGAGGGGGAATCCAAATGACTGCTACGTCTATCCGACTGCGGGTTCTCCCCCGCCTTATCCCCGTCGATGGCAAGAACGTCGAGCTGCGCACGACGGCGACCGAAATCCAGTGGCGCGTCGAAGGCGATGCATCATGGCAGACGCTCACTCCGCTTTCGGCAATCAAGGGCGATCCTGGCCCGAAGGGTGATCCCGGTGCGGACGGTGGTGGCGTTCCGACTGGCGGGACGACATCACAGGTCTTGTCCAAGGCCAGCGATACGGACGGCGATGTCCAATGGTCAAATGCCGGCGCGGGTGACGTGATCGCGGCCAACAACGGCTCGGATTTCTCTGATCCCGCCGCCGTACGAACCAATATCGGCGTAGGCTACCAGATAGCTAAAGTAGGTGACATTCCATCCGCCAATGTTGCCGCCCCCGTCAACATCATCTCTACGCGCGGCGTCAGCGCCGAAGGCGACGGGTCATTGCCGTACTACAAACGGGCGGCAAGCGAGCCCACTCACGCTCTGAAAAAGCAATCCGGCGATAGCGCATGGTGGGAATACTACGCATGGCGCGGCGCGCTTTCCGCAAATGAAGTCGGCATGTCCCCATCCCTTTCGGCATCTGACACCGTGACCGCTTGGGATGACGCCAACGCCTACTGCGTGGCGAAGGGTATCCCAATGGTCGTTGAACCGGGCTTCCGCACTTTCGATTCGCCGCTGAAAGTCGGGAATGGCGTCGAGGTGGTCGGCCTCGATGGTAATTTCACGCGCTTCATCTCGACCATCTCGACCGGAGATCACGCCGTTGTCATCGGCGGCGTGGATGGCGCACACAAGGAAGCGGGCGTTCTAAAGAACATTGTTCTGATGCACAACGATGTCGCGTCGGGCGGCCCGGGAAAGGGGACAACGGCGGCAAAAGGCCTCCTAATCAAGAATACTGCCCGCAATCGTGGCGGCGTCCTGCAAGGGGTGACGCTGTATGGCTTCGGCGCGGCCGGTCTTGAACTGGATGAGGATTTCACCAATGACGTGATGTCCGACGTGAACATTCTCCAGTGCGGCCAGAATACTGTGGCGCAGGGCCATTCCGGCCTTGTCATGAACTCCACCCTGACGCCCTATAGCTTGTCCTTCCGGCATCTGACCATTGAGGAATGCGGGTTCTTCGGCGAGGATTATGCGTCGTCGGCTTATGGCGGAGCCATCTTCGGATACATGGGCGGGACGAGAAAGGGTTCCATTTCGTTTGACCGCGCCTGCACCATTCAAGGCAACTTTGGTCAGTCGATGGTCTATCTCGACGGGTTCGCGCTGGTGAACTGGGATGGCTACCTAGAACTGTCCGGCGAAGACCAGAACGGCGATCCGGCCACGATCCCACCGCAGTTTCTGGCCGCAATCAACAATTCAAAGGTCAATATCGGCAGCAACTACCGGGGCTCCGAGCGCTCGCTATCGGCTATCAACCGGGCCATTTCAATCAGCGGCGGAAGCTACGTCGAACTGAGCGGTGGCCTTGACGATGGCGATTTTGTCGGCAGCGCACAAGTCACGGGCTCCGTACTGCGCATACCCCGCGCCATGCAGTTGAACGCAGGCACGATATCTGAAGACAACACGTCTGCCGTCCTGACGGGTGACCACATTGCGAAAGCGCGGTTTTCGACTGGATCGTCTCCGACGATTGATGATTTCTCGGAGAACGTCAAATCCATCACGCGCACGTCTGCTGGTGTTTATCAGGTCGAGTTTAAGCGCGCGCTTAAAGCCGGGTGGCAAGTCTTCGGCAATGCCGAAGACTTGGTTGCGACCGGCCCACTCTCGGCGTCTGTGCGTCATACATGGACAGGAACGAACGACGCAGGGTGTAGCGTGTATACCCATGTTGGAGGCACCCCGACGGACTTCAACACGATGGATTTGATCGTCTTCGGTGAGATTGCCTAAGCGGCTGTGCTAGTCGCTCGCCGCCATGAGAAAGGCTCAACCATGATTTCCATCCGCTATCCCGGCATGCCTCAGGACGTTGACGCCGGCTCCATCATAGATGCGCTCACAAGCGCGCAGGATCGGGCGAAGCAGCAGCGCTTCGATGCTGAAGCCGGCGAAGGCCTTGCGAAGCTCTACGGTATCGGGGTCGGCACCGGCCAGCCGCAGACGCTTTCCAGCCTCCAGAATATGTTCCAGCCGGGCGCGCCGGCAGGCACCGTCAAGCGCGCCGCACTGCCCGCCGTGACAGATTCCGCCACCGCGCGGGTAGAGCAGGCCTTCGCGGCTCAGGGCCAAGGCCGCAACGGCGCTTTGCCATCAGTCGGCGAGATGCGCCAGTACATCGCACAGGCGGCTCAGGCGCGCGGGATTGATCCCTCCGTGGCCATCCGGGTTGCCAATTCCGAGGGCCTTGCGCCGGATACGTGGCAGTCAAACGTCATGAAGGGTGGCAAACGCGAGCCGTCCTATGGCCCGTTCCAGATGCTTGTCGGTGGCGGCGATACGGGTTTCCCCGAAGGCATGGGCAATGCATTCATGTCTCAGACGGGCCTTGACCCATCGGACCCGGCCAACTGGCAAAAGTCGGTGGATTTCGCACTCGATACCGCCGCAAAGCAGGGATGGGGCCAGTGGTATGGGGCCAAGGCCGCCGGTATCGACAATATGCAGGGCATCAACGGCGGCGGTGCTGTAGCGCCCGCGCAGCAGGCGCTTGAAGGGCTTGCAGTAGGGCAATCGATGCCGATGCCTGGCGGAACGCAGGTGGCCGATGCGAGCGGCGGTTTCATGCCTCAAGGTGCGCTCCCGTCACTTCCTGACGGCGAGACCATGCGCAAACTGTTCGCCAATCCGAACACTCGCCCCTACGCTATCGAGGCGGCCCGCGCCCGCCGTGACGCATTGCAGGCGCAAAACGATCCGATGAAGCGGCTTGCTTACGAAAAGTCGCTGCTGGAGGTCCAGAACCTCCGTAATCCCGATGGAAAGCCCACCGACGATATGCGGGAATATGCCCTTGCTCGCCGGCAGGGCTATCAGGGCACGTTCCAGAATTACATGCTGGATATGAAGAAGGCCGGGGCCACCAGCGTCAATGTCAACGCTGGTGAGAAAGCCTGGGATCAGGAGAGCGCCAAACTTCAGGCCAAGCGCTATGACGATATCACGGCCGGCGCGGGCAACGCACAGGACATGCTCAGCATGTACGACCTTGCCGAACAGGCGCTAACCAGCGGCGTCCGCACCGGCTTCGGGGCAGAGACGGAATTGAACCTTCGTCAGCTCGGCGCGTCGATGGGCATCGACACAGACCCCGAAAAGCTCGCTGGTGGCGAACTCATTCGTTCCATTCAGAACCGCATGGCGTTGCTGATGCGCTCTCCAAATGGCGGCATGGGTATGCCCGGTGCGCTGTCCGACCGCGATATCAAATTCCTGAAGGATGCGCAGATCGGCCTTGACCGCTCACCGGAAGGCAATCGCCAGATGCTTGAGGCTTATCGGTCGATGGAACAGCGCAAGATCGAGATTTCTCAGCTTGCGGACCAGTATGTGGAGGAACACGGCAAGCTCGACGCTGGTTTTAACAAGACGGTACGTGAGTACGCCAAGGCCAATCCGCTATTTCCGGAAAAGCCCACGGGATCAGGTGCCACGCGTGGCGCTGGAGGCGCGACGGGTCGCCAACGCGCCCACAATCCGCAGACAGGTGAAACCGTCGAATGGGACGGCAACCAGTGGAGGCCGGTCCAATGAGCGAAACTTTCGCCTCGGCCAAGGGCAATCGTCTCGCGGCGGTGCCCTCTCCGCCTCCGGGCTTCGAACTGGTCGATCCTGACCCGCAACCATCGGCCTCAGTTCCTCCACCGCCTCCCGGTTTCGAAATGATTTCCGATGACGGACAGCAGGACAGCGAGGCTATCAGGGGCTCGAGGTCATTTGCCCAAGGACTGGCCGATATGGCGACGTTCGGCCTTGCTGACGAAGCCGCAGCAGCGGTTGGCACTCTTGGCGGTATGCTTCCCGGCGGCCACGGCAAGGGCTACAGCGAGCTTCTGCATGAAATACGCGACGAGAGCGCCGCCGAGGCTGAGGCTCATCCCTATGCGCATCTTGGGGGGCAAATAGCCGGCGGTGTCGGCAGTGGTGCCGCGCTGGTGCGTGGCGGCCTCTCCTTGGCTGGCAATGCGGCCCGAGCTGGAAGCGGATGGCTTACCCGGCTCTTAGGTGGCGCGGCTGATGGCGGCATTGCTGCAGCTGCTTATGGGGCAGGTAGCGGGACCGATCCGCGCAGCAGAATTGAAGGGGCCGTCTACAACGCCCCGATTGGCATGGCGCTCGGAACGGTTGGAGAAGGCATTGCAACAGGTCTGGGCAGTCTCGCCAGCCGTGTATTTCGTGGCTCTAGCGAAGTTGCTCCCGGCGTCAGCCCTGCCGCCAATGTTGCCGAGGCAGAACAGTTCGGCATTCCGCTTTCCCGCGCTCAGGCAACGCGGTCCGTATCCCAGGCCAACATTGAGAACCAGCTTCGCAGCCAGGGTGCCATGCAGGGCTTTGACGACGCACAGAGGCAGGCCATGGCGCAGTCTGTTGGCGATGTTCAAGGGCAGATAGCCGGCACTGGGCCGCGTATAGGCGCGGCATCCGCCGCCTATGACGATGTTCCGGCCGCGCTACGCAATCGAAGGGATGCACTCAAGGAAGCGGGCCAGACCCGTTATGAACGCACGGTAGACGATCCAAATATCCTTGTTTCGGGAGAAGCTGTCAGGGAAATCCCCAATACCATCCGCCAGGCGCTCGATGCGAACCAGATCGTCGTTGACCCCATGTATCATCAGGGAGCGGCACGGGCCATGCGGTTCGTGGATGACTATATCGGGCGTATGCCGAAGCCGAGCGGCGATATCAGCGACGTTCGGGCGCAATTGAAATGGGTGGAGAACCTACGGGCGGGTCTTCGCAAGAACTTCCCTGCCATTGGCCAGGACGCTCCCGCAATCCGCACCATCAATCGGGCGCTGGAGGACTGGACCAACGATGTTTTTGACCGTGGATTGGTCAACGCCTCCGATGATGTGTTGAAGGAACTGAAAGACGCCCGCAAGAACTATGCCGAATACAAGGCCATGGCCGAGCCCCGTTCGAAAATCGGCAACCGCCTCAATCCCCGCTATGAGGCTCAGGCTCGCATTCGTTCCATCATGGACAAGGATATGAGCCCGGAGGAAATCGGGCGGTATCTGTGGGGCACGTCCGTCGCCACACCGAAGGCCAGTTCCTTCATGACGGCGCGGGAACTGAAAAGCACCTTGGGGGGCGACAGTGATGCGTGGAGCGGCATCCGGCAATCCTTCTGGCTCAGGGCAACCCGTGCCGGCGATCAGGAGATGAACCCGGCGCAGATCGCGAAGAACCTTCACGGCTTCCTGAAGGACAACGAGGGGTTAGCGTCAGTTCTCTATTCCGCCGACGAACGCCGCATGATGACAGCATATGCCAATGTCATGCGCTATCTGTCTGCCCCGAAGGCCGGCATCAACGGCTCGAACACGGCCAACCGGATCATGCCAACGCTGCGCAAGTACGCGAGCGGCATCATGGGGGCATTGGCGGCAGGAGGTGGCCTCTACAGCGGCTTGGGACCTTTGGAGTCAACGGGCCTCGGGGCAGTGGCGTCTACCTCTCTACGGGGCCTCTCTGGTCTTGCCGATATGTCCCGCGCCAGCGCCGCCACGCGCATGCCTGTCCCTGCAAATTCCAGCGGCGTCGGCGGTGCCGTTCTGAGGGGCGGTGGCATGCCCATGCTGGTCGATCAGAATAAGGGGAAAGTGACGGTGCTCAGGGGGCCTTAGGGCCGAACAGCGTGTTTCCAACCCAGGCTGACAAGGGTTCCGAAACGTAGGTCTGGATCACGGGAACCGCGAAGTAGATGAACGCGACCATGATGAGCACGAACAGCAAGGTCAGCATCGCGCGATAGGCGAACTTCCCGGTGGGGGAGAAATGCTCCGGCGGCTTGAAATGATCATAGCTCATTGCGGCTTACGATACTGGAGAGACAGGAGAAACGGAAGATGACGCAGCAGATCGGCATTCCCACACTCCCCGACATTTCACGCGGCATCGACAACTGGATGGCTGACAGGGCCAAGGACAAGCAAATCCCGCAGGATTTGACCGATGAGGTCTACCGCGTTCTCGATACGCCTCCAGCGACCGGAGACGACCTGTTCAAGCTCCTGGCCTTCGCGAAGGGCTGTCATACCGTGGCGGAGGAACGGCGGATGCGTGGTGACCACGGCAATGCCGTCTGCTTCCACTACTATGGTCAGATCATGCTCGACAACGCGGTGAACCTTCTGGCGCGCATAGCTGCCCAGGGCGTCGACGTGCTGGGGGAGACACGGCATTGATGTCTCGTTCGTCCCTCATTGCCCGACTAGATCGCCTTGAGGCGAAGGTGATCCGCATTCCATCCCGGCCCATGAGCAAGATGGACCGTGATGCCCTGGTGCATCGTTTCTCCACTCCTGCCGATTTTGCGGCAATGCTTGTCGGGGAAACGGACCCTCAGTGCTGCGCCGCCATTCAGGCCGCAATGCGCGCCGACCACTGAAAACAATCAGGAACAATCGCATGAGCGCGCTCAAGACACGCATAGGCAGGTTGGAGGAACGGGCAACGACCGGGACGCCGCGCCGTGTCGGGATAGTTCTGGCCGACCATCATCATGACGGCGAGGCTATCAATTCCGCCCTGCGTGACGCTGGCATCAATCTCGGCCGGGATGGGGCGATCATCATGCGTGTGCCAGGAAGCGGTCTGTCCGTCGAAATTCCCCCGAGCAGGTAACAGAATGGCGAAAGTTGGTGGAGCGCGCCCCGGAGCGGGACGGCCACGTGGCAGCGTCAGCCGTCGCCATGTCGATCTTGTCGCGTCCATGATGGACGGCAGGCAGACGCCGCTCGAATATCTAATGGACGTGATGGCGGATGAGAACGCCGCCGAAAAGCGCCGGGATTGGGCAGCAGAGAAGGCGGCTGCGTTCCTGCATCCTCGTCCCCAGCCTGTGGCTCGCTCGATAGAGATCGAGTTGCCGGATACCAGCACGGTCGTGGGCATTACGGCCGCGCTCAGCATGATCACCAAGGCCGCCGCAAGCGGTCAGCTTGCCCCTGCCGAGGCGCAATCGCTGTCAGCGCTCATAGAAGCCCAGCGGAAGGCCATCGAGACTGGCGAACTTCTGGAGCGGCTGGAGAAGCTGGAAGCGGCGCAGGCGATAGAGGCACGACCATGCAGAAGATGACAGACAGGCTGGAGCGGCTAGAGCAGGTCATGCGGGTCAGCAATGCGCCGATCACCGATGTTCGGAAAGCCACGGATGCGCAGCTAGAGGCATTCCTGTCCGCGTTCGGGATCGATCCCAGCGATGAGACTGCCTTGATCTCTATCGCTATGTCGACAGCCACCAGATTGTCACCGGGATAATAATCCCGAGCACCATGCCGAACAGCACCCAGCCAGTTGGCCAAAGGGGCGGCTCTTTATCCGTCGCAGGCACAGCCAGGCCCCTTGTGGCAGGTCTTATCGCGGGAGATGCAACTGTCTCCGCAAGCCTTGCCTTTTGAGCACGTCTTGCAGCAGCCTTGCACCGGCGTCGGCCGCTGGCTCCACGGAATATCTGGCTGAGGCAGCGCAAACGTAAGCGCAGCGACAGCTGCGAGCATTTTGATCATTTCGTCCTCCCACCCAGGCAAAAAGATGCGCCCGAACAGCGAGGCCTGTCCAGCCGCTTAGCGTTGCTCGACACGCGGCTATCTATTTCAATCCCAGATCGACGCCGTTCTTTGTGCTGACGTAGCCGATCCGGTCTTTCAGCCAGCATTCGTTCTTCTTGCGAACGTACGAAAACGCCCGGCACTGGTAGTCCGTCTCGCAGGCTGCATAGCAGGCGATGAAATTGGTGTTTCGAATCCTGCTGTAGTCACCGCCAGCCATGTCACGGCCCGACCTGATAACGAATGTCGAAAAGATGAGGCTGCCCGTAAGGTTGCTCTGGACGCTCGCCACGGCGTCGACATTGCGGACAAGGATCTTCGCGTCGCTCTTCAGGAAGCAGAAATGGGCTTTCCTGTTGTAGGTTGTGGCCTTGCACGATAAGTCGCCCTGACACGCGTTCTCGCATTCGGCTTCGGAAACATTCTTCAGCGTCGCGTAATCGAACCCCATGACATCGTAGCTATCGGCAGGACTGAATGAGCGGAAAGCCGGGCGGGGCATCGTGCTCGGCGCCGTCGGCTTGTCGGACGCCGCGGCTTCTGCCGTAGTTGTAGCCCCGCCATGACAGAGAACCTTCACGACGGCCGGAACCGCCTTGTCGGATAGATCGGCCGTGGACAGCGGCTTGTCATCCTGACCCGGATCGGCGCTGTCGTACTTGATATCCCGGCTTTGCAGGAACAATTCGACCACATTCGACCGAACGGCAAAATTGACATTCTGCGCTGCTATACCCGTCGCATCGGTGAATTTCGTGCCGAGCACGGCAGTAGAGACGCCGACAATCGATCCCCACTGGTCGAGGATCGGGCCACCGGAATTACCGGGCTGGAGCGGCGTCGATACCTGCAGATAGCGGGTGTCGTTTTCCATCCCCACCAGCGAATTGATATTCCCCGTGGTGACCTTGATGGAGTCAGACAGGATACCGTCGAGTGGGAACCCGTAGGCAGCGATATCCTCGCCAAGCCTCGGTTGGGAGTGTCGCAACGGCAGGTGTGGCTTCCCGATACCGGATGAGAGCTTGAAGGCGGCGAGGTCATTTTGCTTATCGACCGCCAGAGCATCACCAGTTCCCATTTGCGGAACGCTGACGCTCGTGCAGCCTTCCACGACATGGGCGTTGGTGACTACCCAGCCCTGATCATTGACGAAAAATCCTGTTCCGGAACTGGTAACATCATCGGCCGCGAAAGCGATGCCTGCTCCGGCCCCGACAGCTACCGCCATGAAGACGGCGGAGAACGCCGTCCGCTTCATCGACACCATAACCCAAGCCACTTGCCAAAAACCCGAGCATAGTAAGGCGCGAATATCGTCTGGCGGCAACCCGAGATTTTCATTGAGGTGAACGGCATGTTGGCTGCCGGCCGCCGTCACAGCGGTGGTCCCAGCAGTGCAATAAGGGCAATCGCGCCGATCATCGCGATTTGCGCGAACCTCTCGGCGACGACCCGCTGCCCATTATTCTGGCGAGTGTCGCCAAACATGACAATCGACGTGGCGGCGACCCCGCTGGCGAGGGTGATCCCTACGACAACGAGGAAGATGATCTGAACTGGCATGATGGCCTCCAACAATTCGTGGAGGCATTGTCCGCCAGGCTCGCCGGACGTGGATAAATCTGGCTGCATTCGGCGCGCGATCCGCCAGCATTCCAAGGGAAAGGGGCGTCAAATCACCGTTGATGCCACCAATTCAATCAACGCTATTCGCGCACAGCTACAGAAATCAGCGAGGAAATCCGACTCCGCCAGTCGATCCTCGCAGCCGGAGTCGCGATATTGCATCTGCGGGGGGCGAGGAGGAAAATATGCATGGAACTATCCAGCCCTTCGCGAGAGCCCGCATCGTCCGCAGAGATGACAGCTGGACCTACCGGGAAACCGAGGCTTTGCGGGAACACTGGCCTGATCTGGCTGCGCTGCGCGAGTTGCTGCCTCATCGCAGTGAGAAGGCCATTAAGGCAATGGCGCAAAAGTGTGGAGCGGCCCCACCCAAGGATCAGCACATCTGGACGGGAGCTGAAGACAAGCGATTAAGGGCGCTAGCGGCAGCGGGTGCCACCAGAAAGGAAATGGCAGCCGCACTTTCTCTGTCGCCCCTTCAGATACAGAACAGACTTCAATACACGCGCATTCGTGTCTCGAAGCGGCCGCCCGCACTTTGCGGCGACGACTTGGCCGATGCCGTTCGACAGCGCGCTTTCCAGATGAACATTACAATAAGGGACCTGGACCGATCCCTTGGAAATCATCGGATATTTCAAAACGCGGTAACCAAAAAGCGCGTTCTTCCTCATCATATCGACAAGGCGGTCAAGGCCCTTGGCGGTCGGCTGACAATCGTATGGGATGATCTATGAGCGCGTTCTTCCGTCGTCGTGTGGAGGCGACAATAGAGCACCTGATCACCGTGCTAGACGAGATGGACGGCGACAGCGACTTAGAACCGGAGGCGGTCGAAGACGAGGACGACCGGGAGCTTGATCCGGCAGAAGGCGGGATAGGGGACGAATTGGCCTTGCGCGCGATCCTTGCCGAATATGCAAAACGCCAGCGGCGTAGAGCGCGTTAATGCATCGACCTTGCCAGCCGACAGAATTGAATCCTGTCGGCTGGTGTCCATTTCCCGTCAATCCTTGCGGAGACGCACCCCGGCCCCGCCGCCGTTCTCAGGAATGAATTGAACTCCGGCCTTTTCGAGGGCCGCAGCAATAGCGGCCAAATTGTTCGAAACCGGGGTCGATCGGCCTGCCTCAAAATTCCTGACGGTAGAAAGGCCAACATTCGCGGCATCGGCAAGCTGCTGCTGCGATAGATCTACGAGCCCGCGCGCGGCGCGACATTGCGATGGGGTAAGCAACTTCATCTCCTATTTTCGTTCACCATAACGAAAATCGTTTGACATGCCTATATGCAACGATATAGGTTGTAGTTAACGATAATCGTTATCCATAACAGGTGACGAAATGTACGACCGAACCGCCATCATGAACGAAGCCCACCGCTACGCCCGCGCCTATGCCGGCCGCGAGTGGTCCTATGCCAAGCTCCTATCGTGGGGCCTAAAGGCGGCGTGGAAGGAGGCCAAGGAAGGCAAGACCCCGGCCCAGCGCAAGGCCGAAGCCATCAGGGCCGAAATCGACGCCCTGCAATACAAAACGCTCCGCTACGACGCGGTGACGATGCGCCGCCGCCTTGAAAACGAATTGGCCGCGTCGGCGGCCTGATACCCCCGACATGTTACTGGAGGACCCTCGAATGGCTTCTCACGCCGATATTACGCGCCGTGGCGCTATCTCAATGCTTTCCGCAACGATGCTGGCCGCCCCGATGATCTCGGCGGCCGATGCCGAAACGACGGAGCACCCCGACGCCGCGCTGATTTTGCTTGGTGAGCAGCTGGACAAGACATGGGCGGCAGAAAATCTCTGGCTCGTAAAGAGCAGGGCGAAGCCCTTCGAGGACAAGAAGGACGATGAATGGGAGCGTCTCTACGAGGCGTCCCGCGCGGTAGCATCCGAAATTGAAGCTATGCCCGTCCGGACGCTGGAGGGCTTGAAGGTCAAAGCCCGGACTATGCTTTGGTGCCACAACGGCGACGTTGATGACATCGACCCCGGATACGAGGGCCAGAACACCACCGACAAGCGTCTGACGAAGCAAATCCTACTGGCGCTTCTCGGCGTCTGATCACCTGAACACCTGACTTTCCAACCTTCTGGAGATTTGTCATGCGGAATATCATTCCCGCAGCCGGCGAAGCTATGCCCGCTGCCAACCAGATCAACCGCCGCAATGTCCTTGCGCTCACGGCAACCGGCATCACCGCCGCACTCACCGGATCGGCGGCAACAACCGCCGCAGCCAAGGCGCCAAGTATTTCAGCGCTGATCGAGGCCCACAAGTCGGCATGGACCGATATGGACGCCGCCACCAAACGCCTATCCGATATCGAGGAAGCCGCCGCCCTGCCGCCGGTTCGGGTGCAGCGGGGCCGCTTGCTCGCAGGCGTGAAGATGGACGGTTCGGACGAATGGGAACCTCTCTACGCCTATTCGGAAGACGAACTGAACAGGCATTTGGATCGGGATGCCGACGTCCTGAGAGCCCTCTGGAAAGACAACCCGGCTATCACGGACAAGGTGGAGGAGCGCCGCCAACGGCTGCTGAACGAGCTTCGGGAGAAGCAGGCAGAGCGGGACGCAGCCGAGGCAGCTTGTGGCATCACGGCCGCGACTGCGGCGCAGGAAGCTGCGAGCGAAGCGGAGGGAGAGTGCCTTGACGCTCTGATCGGCCACCAGTTCCACACCGTCGAGGATATCCGGCTGGCTGCATCCTACCTGACGGACCAGTACAGGGCGGGAAACGTCCCTCGCTTTACCTTGATCGATTTCGTCACGGCTTTGGCAGGGAGGTCGTCATGAACGACCGCCCGACCAATTTCCTACCCGTCGAACGCCGCGCCGTTGAAGACGAGATCGAGCGCCTGATTGGCCTGCTCGACGGCATGGACGGCGACGAAAACCTTGAAACGACGGGCGATGACGAACCCTCGCTCGGATGGCCGAATGCCGGGCAACGTCCTACGCTTGGAATGTCTGACGATCGGGAAGTGGACAACTCCGATTACGAGGACGGCGCCGACAACGAACCGGAGCTGGGGTGGACGGAGGAAATCGACCAACAGCGCCGATTGCAGACGATACCCGGCTGGAAGGCCGAAGACGGCGAACCCGACCTTGGGTTTATCGGCCACGGCACCGGATGGACCGGCGAGGCCGTCTATGACGACGACCGGGAAGACGTGAGCGAGGACGAGGGCGCGGACATTCAGGCCCAGCCTCATGACGCCATGGACGAGGGGAACGACGAACCGACCCTTGGACGGCTGGAGACGATCCATCAGGGAGCGGCCAGCTACAGCGGCAAAGTAGAAGGACAGGGCTACCCCCTTCACTTCGACAGCGACGGCTACAGTATCGGCAAGAGGTTGCTCAAGCGGATCGGCGCCGATGGGTTCGTGCATACCTCCCCGGCGCTCCCGATAGCCGAGTACCGCGAGATTGCGGAAACCCTGCCGGACGGCACGGTCATGCGCTCCATCGTGTCCAAGATGGACAGCGCTCCCGATCTGGATGGCGACTGGCGGGCTTTGCACTACCGCGCCGCGCATGAGGGACACGCGAAGACCGGAGAACGCAGATAATGTACGCCATCACGTCCCGCGACCGCGTGCTGATCGATCAGGCTATCGCGGCAGGAGCCGTGCGCCATATCCCGCATGGTGTTTCCGGTATCGATCCCGCCACCGGTCAGCACTACCCGACTGTAGAGGCCGCAATCGTTGCGCACCGGGATTTGCTCAACAGGCTCCGCGCATTGTTCCCCGGCGCCGATCCCGCTCCCCTTGTCGGAACGGGGCGCAAGCTGCCCGACGACTTGGACAGGCGCATTATGACATTGTGGAAGGTGGGCTTTCCGATGTGCGCGACCGCTGATCGGCTCGGGGTTTCCTATGCGACTGTCTACCGGCGTTTTCGTGCACTGCGGCCGGGACTGAAATGGCAGGCGAAGCGAAAGGCGCGCACCCAAGTCAAGATGCTCATCTGATCATACAGGGCGGGGAACAGAAATAGCCCCTATTGCCTCGCCTTCCTCCAGCCGGAAGCCCTCGCTTCATCTTCGGAGCAGAACCAGCGCTCGCCCTCGCCGGGCGAAATCCGGGTGCGGTCATAGTATCGCTGGCCCGGCACATGATAGATGCGCTCACCCTTCTTGCTGATGTTCCCCTTGACGTTGCACCCGCCGGATTGCCCGAACAGCGAAACGCTTGGGCTGGCCGTGGCGGGCGCAGCCTGTTCCCGCTGGGCCGCTCGCCATTCCCACGGCTTTTGAAATTCGCCCTGCCACACCCCGCGCCGTGCAGACCTCGCCATGTCTTCCTGCACCGCGTAGGCTCCGTGCGAATATCGGAGCCAGTCGAGCGCGTGGCCGTTCTCAACAAGCCATTGCTGGACCGATCTGCCGTCTATCCTCGTGCAGTTGCCGACAAACCGGCCGTACTGGTCCCAATCGACAAACCGGCACGAGACGGGGCGAGATTCTGCCAGGAAACCATCCAGTGCATTGGCCGCATCCCTGCCGCATGCGTAGGCTCGCCCGGAAGCGTCTTTGCAGCGCTGGGCACTCTCAGGAGCGTCGATACCGTTGAAGCGAATCCGCTGACCGGCGATTTCGATTGTGTCGCCGTCTATCACCGTGGCACGGCCAGTCAGCGTTTGGCTTGCCGGCTTTGGGCTGACCCTCAAGGCTGTGGGGAGGTGTTGGGAGATTGCAGAGGTATAGGGCTGGAAGACCGTGAAACCGTCCTTGACGGCCGCGCCCGCCGCCACCACCACCAGCGCAATGCAGGTCGCTATGAGCCTGTAGACGGAATACGGCACCCGGCGCCGTCGCCTGCCTCGATATCTATAAGCCCTGCCCATGCGCCAGATATAGCACTGCCGCCGTAAACAGCATGGTAAGCCGTAGGGTAAATTGCAGGTATCGCCTAGCCAATCGTGCATATTGCGCCGCCGACCGGCACACCGCAAAATGCCCTCATGGCGGCGGATGAGATGGATGCTTTCTTGTTCGGGATTGCGGTCAACAGCGCCGGCTTGAAGGATATGAGCTTTGAGCAGAGGGTAGCCACGATTGCGGATCAATCTGCTGGTGCGGTCATCTGCAACGTCCGCCTGGATGGCGACCCGGAATACCAGCGCATTGCCGTGATCCGCCTTCCGAGCGGTGGCATTGGCATCATGGCGCTGGGAAAAGATGGACTGTCGGTAGGAAGCTGCACGGCGAACGGCGCGTTCTCAAGCTTCATCGAACCGCTCGCGGAATGGCATCGCCTGCCGCTGAGAGATCAGGCGGCCACCGACATTCGGGGCCATGCCATCATCTTCGCGGCGGCGCTCCGAAATGCCGGCTACCTGTTTCATCACCCGCACTGACAAGCGCCGGGCCGTCCCGAGGGATTTTGTCAGTTTTGTCAGTTCGCATTGTGGGCGAATACGAAAATTCATCCGCCGAAGCCGCGTAGCCCGAAAACCTGTTTCACAGCCCATGAGTGCCAAAAGGGTAGTCACGAACGGACAAAGTGGGGAAACAAGTGGGGATGGTTCGGCTGGCTTTCAGAAAGTGAAGGAAAATCAACGTCGAAAGACCCGCCGTTGGTGGAGCTGAGGGGGATCGAACCCCTGACCTCGTCATTGCGAACGACGCGCTCTCCCAGCTGAGCTACAGCCCCGTTCGGCGGATGGCGCATTTATGAGGTGGGGCCGTCCGCTGTCAAGCAAGCAAATCGCGGCCGATACCGTCTGCGTGGGCAGTCGCCGGCTCGCCCCGGTGGAATAGCAGGCAACAGACCATAGTCTCGACGGGCGCCCGGAGCCTGCCATGCGGTCAGCGGATCTCGATTGCCTCGTCGGCGGCCACTTGCCCGTCTTCGCGTCAATGGCTACATGTCGTCGACACGCGGAGACCGGCATGATCGCCCTTATTCAGACCCTCGTCCTGGCCCTCGACCTCTACTGGTGGATCATCATCGCCTCGGCGATCTTCTCATGGCTCTATGCCTTCAACGTCGTCAACCCGCGCAACCAGTTCGTCGGCGCGGTCGGCAATGCGCTGTTCAGGCTGACCGAGCCGGCGCTGAGGCCGATCCGCCGCTTCATGCCCGACCTCGGCGGCATCGACATCTCGCCGATCATCTTGCTGCTCGTGCTGTTCTTTCTGCGCCAGTTCCTGATCACCACCGTGGCGCCAATGATCGGCTGACCTATCGTCATGAGCGGGCCGGTCAGGCCGCGTGACGGCGGCATCGACGTGTTCATTCGGCTAACGCCGAAATCCTCGATCGACGCGTTGGAAGAGTTGGCGCAAGCGGCCGGCGGCAGCACCCATCTCAAGGCGCGCGTGCGCGCCGTGCCGGAAAAAGGCGCGGCCAATGCAGCGCTGGAAAAGCTTCTGGCCAAGGCGCTCGGCGCACCCCTCTCCACCGTCAAGGTCGTCGCCGGCGGTACCTCTCGGTTGAAGACGGTCCGCATAGCCGGCGATGCCGCCGCCCTCGCTCACGCTGTCGAGCGCCTCACGCACGGCCAGAGCATTTTGCAGCCGGACCTGGCGTCGCACAAATGCGGCTAAAACAAAGAAATAGATCGTTAGGCCGTTTCCATGAAACGGTGAAACGATCTAGTTGGGCACCGCCTTCGACGATAGACTGGACGCGTCCGAAACGGAGAGGTTCCATGCGCGCCCTTCTCGCCGTCGCTGCCGTTGCCGCCTGCGCCGCCGTCCATCCCGCCTTCGCCGGCGAGATTTCCAGCGCCTACACCGATCTCGACTGGAAAGCCGATTGCGCCACATACGGACAGGCTGCGGAAGGCGAAGGCGACTGGGCCGATCTCGCCTGCTCCGGCTATCGCGGCTATCCGGTGCTGATCGCCTATGACGATGCGCGCGAGTCGATCTACTACGGCTTTCCCGCCGCCGACATGACCGGCGTCTGGGAGAGCTTCGTCGCCTTCAACGAATCGGGCGGCAAGGTCGAATGGCGCATCGAAACCGAGGGCGATGTCGCTGTTCCCTTTGCCGCCATCCATCGCCGCTCGGTTAACAACGGCGAAGACGGAACCACGAAAACGGATGTGCTCGTCGTCTCCAAGGTCGGCCAGCCGGGCGGCGAACCCGGCTGCACGGTCGGCCTCGTCCCCGTGGCCGGCAATCCGAACGCCAATGTCGAGGCCCGCAAGATCGCCGACGAGAAAGCGAAGGCCTTCCAATGCGGCAAGGACCAGCGCGTGACCGGCGGCGTCGTTCCCGCCTTCGGCCGCGTCGACAACTGAAGGTGAAGCCGGCCGGGCTGGAAGACGGTCGCGCCTATTTGCCCTTGGCGCGCTCGATCGCCTCGACGATCATCTTCCTGGCATGGGCGGCGTCGTGCCAGCCGCCGATCTTCACCCACTTGCCGGGTTCCAGATCCTTGTAGTGCTCGAAGAAATGCGCCACCTGGTCGAGCGTGATCTGCGGCAGGTCGGTGTAGTCGATCACGCCTTCGTAGCGCTTGGTGATGTGCGGCGAGGGTACCGCGATCACCTTCTCGTCCTGTCCGGCATTGTCTTCCATGATCAGCACGCCGATCGGCCGCACGTTGATGACGCAACCGGGCACCAGTTCACGCGTGTTGCACACCAGCACGTCGATCGGATCGCCGTCGCCCGACAGCGTATGCGGCACGAAACCGTAATTGCCGGGATAGCGCATCGAGGTATGCAGGAAGCGGTCGACGAACAGCGCGCCGGCCTGCTTGTCCATCTCGTACTTGATCGGCTGGCCGCCGATCGGCACCTCGATGATGACGTTGACGTCCTCGGGCGGGTTGTTGCCGGTGGCTATGGCGTCGATGCGCATGGCTGTCTCCTTTTGTCGGCGTCACCGATAGAGGCACGCGCGAAGCTGTGCAATGCGACGAATCGGGTAGAAACGGGCAATTTCCGGAGCAGGAACCAAACTTCCGTCTGAAATCGCGGGAAACAAGGAACCGAGCGCCTACGCCCGGGAAGCGGCAAAGCTTCCGGCCGCGCCGTCTATTCCCAGACGAAGGCGACCTTCTTCAGCGCCTTGTGCTCGAACACCTCGACGCCTTCGGCGACATCGCGGCCGCCGGCACCGGCGTAGAAGGAAAGGGCGTTGTTGTTCTCCTCCAGCGCCCACACCACCATGCCTTTCAGGCCATGATCGGCCAGCGTGCGGCGTGCCGCCGAGAACAGCCGGCTGCCCAGCCCGATGCCCTGGTATTCGGGCAGCATGTAGAGCTCGTAGATTTCGCCTTCCTGGCTGAGTTCGCGGGCACGGTTCTTGCCGATCGTGGCGTAGCCGGCGATGGCGCCGCCGATCTCCACCACCAGCACCGTTGCGGCGCGCCGGATGGCGTTCGCCCACCAGTCGGCGCCGCGGCGGTTGATCATCGCCGTCAGCGCGCGATGCGGGATGATGCCCGCATAGGCGTTGCGCCAAGCTTCGAGATGCACTTCGGCGATCTCGGCCGCGTCGCGCGGTTCTGCCTTGCGGATATCGATGGTCAGCGTATTCATGATTTGTTAACCATAAACACGGCTGTCGCGATTGCAAGAACCGAAGCAGGCGCCGCGAGCGCTATTCATCAATCGTGAAGACGGGCGGATCGGCAGCCTTCCGAAGCGGGCTCTCAGATTTCGACCAGATGGTCGTCCAGTTCGTTGACGTCGCCCGGCGTCACCGGGAAATGCTCGGCCAGCACCGTTCCGACCGCCTCGACAGCCTGCACGAAGCCGTCCGCCAGCCGGTCGCGGGCGGCATGCCCGGTCAGGTCGCGCACCACGCCGTCCCACACATGCTGGCCGACTCGCGCATCGATGCCGGAATCGGCCAGCACCACGGCATAGCGCTCGGCCAGCGAGACGAAGATCAGCACGCCGGTGCGCGCCGCCGTGACATGCACGTTGCGGGCGAGGAACTGCCTGAGCGCATTGGCGTGCGCCGCCTGGTAGCGCAGCCGGCGCGGCACCAGATGGATGCGCAAGGCCGGTACGAACCAAAGCAGCGCCAGCATGCTGGCGCTGGCCAGCATCTGGGCCAGCACGAAATGCGGCAGGCGGATGCTGATCCACCAGTGCTCCAGCCCCCAGGCCACCGCCAGGCTGGCGATCAGCATGGCGATCAGGGCGGTGAACGCCGCCGGGAAGAAATAGCCGTCGCTGGTGCGCGCCACTACGCAATAGATCTCGCCGTCCGTCTTCGCTTCGGCGGTGCGGATGGCGGCGGTGACGCGGGCGTGTTCTTCTGCCGTGATCGGACGGGTCGTCATGTCTCACCAGCCTCCCGAAGCGCCGCCACCACCGGACGAGCCTCCGCCGCCGGAAAACCCACCGCCACCGGACGACCAGCCACCACCACCACCGCCCGAAGACCATCCGCCGCCGCCCGAGGTCCACGAGCCGCCGGAAGACGACGAGCGCCGCCGCTGGTCGAAGGTCATTCCCAGCCAGCGATAGCGGCCGGGGCCGATCTTGGTGCCGAAGATCGGCGGCAGGATCGCCATCGCCATGCCGCCGAAGAAGATGGTCGCCCAGATGGCGATGAAGATGAAGAAGATCACCGTATCGGGATCGATCGGGCTTTCCTGTTGGTTGCGCTTGCCGCGCGCCTCCAGTTCCTCGGGGTTGCCCTCCAGCACCATGACGATGTCGTCGACGGCCTTCGCGATGCCACCGGAATAATCGCCTGCGCGGAAGGCCGGCACGAGGTCGTTCTCGATGATGAGCTTGGAGTGCAGGTCGGTCAGCGTGCCTTCCAGCCCGTAGCCGACCTCGATGCGCATCTTGCGGTCGTCGCGTGAGATCAGCAAAAGCACGCCGTTGTTCTCGCCCGCCTGGCCGAGCCCCCAGGCGCGGAACAGTCGGTTGGCGTAGGATTCGATGTCCTCGCCGCCAAGGCTCGGCACGGTGGCGACGACGATCTGGTCCGCCCCCTTCTTCTCGAAGTCGGCGAGCTTCTGCGTCAGCGACGCTTCCGTCGCCGCATCGATCATGCCGCCATCGTCGACCACCCGGCCGGTAAGCTTCGGCAGTTCAGCGGCGAAAACGGCCAGCGGAACCAGCAGCAGGCAGGCAACGACGAGAAGCGTTCGCCGCCATGTCGGAGCCGCCGGCCCAGAGGAAGGTGCGAAGAAGCGCAAGATCAGTCAGCCATCAACGTGCAGGGTGCAGGCGCGACTTCAGCCGCCCTGCCCGCTGCCGCCGGTCGTCGTCCCGCCGCTGGTATTGCCGCTGCCGAAATCCACCTTCGGCGGCTCCATCTTGTCCTCGGCCACGGTGAAGTTCTGGAACGGCTGGTTGGAGCGGAACCACAGGGTCGCCCACAGGACCGACGGGAACGTTCGCAGCGTCAGATTGTAGTCCTTGACCGCCTGGATGTAGTCCCGGCGCGCCACCGCGATGCGGTTCTCGGTGCCTTCGAGCTGCGCCTGCAGGGCCAGGAAGTTCTGGTTGGCCTTGAGGTCGGGATAGTTCTCGGTGATCGCCAGGAGCCGCGACAGCGCGCCGGTCAGGCCGGACTGGGCATCCTGGAACTTCTTGAAGGCCTCCGGATCGGACAGTGTCTCCGGCGTCACCGTCACCTGCGTGGCCTTCGAGCGCGCCTCGACGACGGCTTCCAGCGTGCCTTTCTCATGCGCGGCATAGCCCTTCACCGTTTCCACCAGGTTGGGGATCAGGTCGGCGCGGCGTTGGTACTGGTTCAGCACTTCGCTCCAGGCGGCCTTGGCGTTTTCCTCGGCCGTGGGGATAGTGTTGTAGCCGCAGCCGGCGAGCAGCGGCAGCAGCGCCGCCATCACCAAGAAGGTGAGCAGGTTGCGCAGGGAAGGAAGCGGTGCAAGACGGTCTGCGTGCATCGAAGGGTCCTCTTGGGATCGGATGCCGAAGCAATAGCACAAACCGCAGCCAAGAAAATGGCGGGTCGCGCGTGGCATGGCCGCAGCGCTTCGGCAGGCCCTGTGCAGGCTTGCCGCGACCGGCTAAGCTGACGATGAAAACGGGATCGACCATGGCTCGCAGACGGAACGGCGACGGCGAGGCCGAATCGCAGCGCATATTGCGGCGCCTGGCCGCGGAGAGCGAGCCGGGCGGTACGTTCGTCGCCCGCATGACCGACCGTGCCCGCGATCACCTATCGGCGGCCGACGTCGATTCGTCCGACCGCATCGAGCAGATCGGCACCCGCATCGGCCGCTGGCTGGCCGCCGCCATCACCGTCGCCGTGCTGATCGGCTTCGTCCTGTTCCTCATGCAGCGCGGTTAGACATCCATGGACGAGAGCATTCCAGGCGGCGGCGCACGCGCGGTCATCGTCGTTTCCAGCCATGTCGCCCGCGGTTCGGTGGGCAATCGTGCCGCCGTCTTCGCGCTGGAGACTCTCGGCTTCCCGGTCTGGGCGGTGCCCACCGTCATCCTGCCTTGGCATCCCGGCCACGGTCGCGCCACAAGGATCGTTCCGCCGACGGAACAGTTTTCGGCGCTGTTGGCTGACCTGGCACGCGCGCCCTGGCTGGGCGAGGTCGGCGCGGTGCTGTCGGGCTATCTCGGCGAGGGAGGCCAGGCCGAAGCCATCGCCGATCTCGTTAAGGCCGTGAAGGCGAAGAACCCCGCCGCGCTCTATGTCTGCGATCCGGTGATGGGCGATTCGGGCGGCCTTTACGTGCCGGAGGCGACAGCGGTGGCGCTACGCGACAGGCTGATGCCGCTGGCCGACATCGCCACGCCGAACCGCTACGAACTGCAATGGATGGCCGCTGTTGCCCTCCCCGACATCCGCTCGACGATTGCCGCCGCGCTCGACGCAGGCCCGGCAACCATGCTGGTAACCTCGGCGCCGGCCATGATGGCGGGCGGGACCGGCAACATCCTGCTCGACGGCAATCAGGCCCTGATGGCCGAACACCGCCTGATAGAGCGGCCGCCCAACGGGCTGGGCGACCTGACCGCCGCCGTCTATCTGGCGCGCATCCTGTCCGGCCAGTTGCCGGCCAAGGCGCTGCAGACGACCACCGCCGCCGTCTACGAGATCCTGGCCCGCACCGCCAAGCGCGGCGGCGACGAACTGCAGCTCGAGACGGACGCGCAGAGCCTGTCTCATCCCATGGCCATGGTACAGCTGCGCCACCTGCTGCATCCGGGGCGGGACCGCCGCGCGTGAGCCCAGCCCGTGCCGCGACGCTGGCCGGCGTGGACGGCTGCAAGGCGGGCTGGATCGCCGTTTGCGCACAACCGGGGCAGGCGCCGGCCGTTTGCGTCATGCCGAGCTTCACGGCCCTTCTGCAATCGCTGGCCGACGATGCCGTCATCGCCGTCGATATGCCGATCGGCCTGCCGGATTTCACGGCCAGGGGCGGGCGCGGACCAGAGACGCTGGTACGGCAGCTTCTGGGCGAACGTCAGTCCAGCGTCTTTTCCATCCCCTCGCGTGCCGCCGTCTACGCCGAGCCGGGGCCGTTCGCCAATGTCGAGGCCTGGTATGCGGCCCACCGGCGCGCCAGCGCGGTGGCGATCGCCACCTCCGACCCGCCGCGCGGCGTTTCGATCCAGGCTTTCGGCATCTTCGCCAAGATCCGCGAGATCGACGCACTGCTGATGGCGCAACCGCAGTTGCGCGAGCGTGTCTTCGAAAGCCACCCGGAGGTGGCCTTCTGGCGGCTGAACGATGGACAGGCCATGTGCCTGCCCAAGAAAGTCAGGGGTGCAGTGAACCCCGCCGGCATGGAAGAGCGCAAGGCGCTGCTTGCCCACCATGGCTACGACAGAGCCTTTCTCGACCAGGCGCCGCCCCGCGGCGCGGCCGCCGACGACTTCCTCGACGCGGCGGCCATGTTCGTCATCGCAGGCCGGATCGCGCGCGGCGAGGCTCGTCCCTTCCCGGAGCCTCCCGGCATCGACCGCTTCGGCATTCCCGTGGCGATCTGGACCTGAAGCGCTGGCGGTCGCCTGTAATTCGTCGTTGATCCGGGGCGGCGTTTCCCGCTACAGCCTTTGGCGACAGGATCATGATCCCTGCCAGAAAGGTTTCATATCTCCGATGCCCCTGCTTCCCGATCACCTCATCGCCGGCTACCGCAACTTCATCACCGGCCGCTATGTCAGCGAAAGCGACCACTACCGTTCGCTGGCGCGAGAAGGGCAGGCGCCGGAGACGATGATCATCGCCTGCTGCGATTCGCGCACTGCGCCGGAAACCGTGTTCGATGCCGGGCCGGGCGAACTTTTCGTGCTGCGCAACGTCGCCAACCTCATTCCCCCTTATGAACCGGACGGCGAATACCATTCCACCTCGGCGGCGCTGGAATTCGCCGTGCAGAGCCTGAAGGTGAAGAACATCGTCGTCATGGGCCATGGCCGCTGCGGCGGCATCAAGGCGGCGCTGAGCCATAACAGCGCCGTGCCGCTGTCGCCGGGCGATTTCATCGGCAAGTGGATGAGCCTGATCGCGCCCGCCGCCGATACGGTGGCCGCCTCGACCATGATGACGACGGGAGAACGGGCGACGGCGCTGGAGCGCATCTCGATCCGCTATTCGATCGCCAACCTGCGCACCTTCCCCTGCATCAAGATTCTCGAGGATAAAGGCAAACTCGCTTTGCACGGCGCCTGGTTCGATGTCTCGACCGGCGAACTGTGGGCCATGAACAAGGCGACCGGCGACTTCGAAAGGCCGGAGATCGGCTGACGCCGGCCCACGGTTGCGCCGCCGGCCGCGCCATCCTACATCGGCCATGGCCGCCCTCTCCGTAACCGTCCCGGAAAGTCCCCGTCATGTCCGACAAGCTCGACCTCGCCGCCCATCCGCTGACGCACTGGACGGGACCGCTCGGCCTGCCCGATTTCACCCGCATCGGCGACGGCGATTTCGCGCCCACCTTCGACGCGGCCCTCAAGGCGCATGAGGCCGAGATCGCGGCGATCGCGGACAATGCCGAAGCATCCACCACCGCCAACACGCTGGCCGCGCTGGAACTGTCCGGTCAGGCTCTCGACCGCGTCTCCTCGATCTTCTGGTGCAAGGCCGGCGCCAACACCAACGACACGATCCAGGCGCTGGAGCGCGAGGTGTCGCCGAAGATGGCGCGGCATTTCTCCGCCGTCTCGATGAACGAAAAACTGTTTGCCCGCATCGACGATCTTTACCAGCGCCGCGAAAAACTCGGCCTCGACGCCGAGACGCTGCGCGTGCTGGAAAAGACCTGGAAGGGGTTCGTCCGCTCCGGCGCGAAACTCGACGTCGCCGGCAAGAGGCGGCTCGCTTCGATCAACGAAGAACTGTCGTCGCTGGGGACCAAGTTCGGCCAGAACGTGCTGGCAGACGAGCGCGAATGGGCGCTGTTCCTCGACGCTTCCGACCTTGCCGGCCTGCCGGATTTCCTCAAGAGCGCCATGGCCGAGGCAGCCGAGATGCGCGGCCAGAAGGGCCGCTACGCCGTCACCCTGTCGCGCTCGATCTACGAGCCCTTCACCACCTTCTCCGAGCGCCGCGATCTGCGCGAAGCCGCCTGGCGCGCTTTCACCATGCGCGGCCAAAACGGCGGCGCCTCCGACAACACCGCGGTGGTGCGCGATATGCTTGCGCTCCGCACCGAGAAGGCGAAGCTGCTCGGCTACGACAGCTATGCGGCCCTGAAGCTCGACGACACCATGGCCAAGACGCCGAAGGCGGTGCACGGCCTGCTCGATCCGGTGTGGCACAAGGCGCTGGAAAAGGCCGCCGAAGATCAAAGCGAGATGGAACGGCTGGCCACCGCCGCCGGCAGCAACGAGAAATTCGCCGCCTGGGACTGGCGCTTCTGGCAGGAGAAGCTGCGCGCGGAAAAATTTGCCTTCGACGAGGCGGAATTGAAGCCCTACCTGCAGCTCGACAACGTGATCGCCGCCTGCTTCGACGTGGCGACACGGCTGTTCGGCATCACCTTCGAGGAAAAGAAGGGGATCGCCGCCTGGCACCCGGATGTGCGGACCTTTGTAGTAAGAAACCCCGACGGTTCCGAGCGCGGCCTGTTCCTGGCCGATCATTTCGCCCGACCGTCGAAGCGCTCGGGCGCGTGGATGAGCAGCCTGCAATCCGGCTACCGGCTGGGCGACGGCGCCGCACCCGTCATCTACAACATCATGAACTTCGCCAAGCCGCCGGCCGGCGAAGCCGCCCTGCTTTCGGTGGACGAGGCGAAGACCCTGTTCCATGAATTCGGCCACGCGCTGCACGGCCTGCTTACCGAGGTGACATGGCCGTCAGTGTCGGGCACATCCGTCAGCCGCGATTTCGTCGAGTTGCCCTCGCAGCTCTACGAGCATTGGCTGACGGTGCCGCAGGTGCTGGAAAAGCACGCGCTGCATGTAAAGAGCGGCAAGCCGATGCCGAAGGCGCTGCTCGACAAGATGCTGGCCGCCCGCACCTTCGGCGCCGGCTTCGCCACCGTCGAATTCACCGCCTCGGCGCTGGTCGACATGGCCTATCACGCGCGGGCGGAAGCGCCGGCCGAGCCACTTCGTTTCGAGGCCGAAACGCTTGGCAAACTGGAGATGCCCGACACCATCGCCATGCGCCACCGCACCCCGCATTTCGGCCATGTCTTCGCCGGCGACGGCTATTCGGCCGGCTACTATTCCTACATGTGGTCGGAGGTGCTCGACGCCGACGCCTTCTCCGCATTCGAGGAAACGGGCGACCCCTTCAATCCCGCATTGGCGAAGAAGCTGAAGGACAACATCTACGCCGCCGGCGGCTCGAAAGACCCGGAAGACCTCTATAAGGCTTTCCGCGGCAAGATGCCGACGGCGGATGCGATGATGGAGAAGCGCGGGCTGGTGTAAGCCTTTTACTCCCCCAAACTCGCTTCGATCAGCAAATCCGCATTCCGCGCCACGGCCTTCGACGGCCCGCTGGGGCCGAACAGCTGCGCGGAAATGTAGGCACCCTCGATCAACAGCAGCAGTCCGTCGCCCAGCACGTCGGGGTCGCGCGCGCCCATCTCGGCGGCCATGGCGCGCAGCCGCCGGCGCAGTTCTTTTTTGTTGTCCTCGCTGACGACGCGGGCCGGGTGGCCCTCTCCGGGATATTCCACGGCGGCGTTCGTCATGCCGCAGCCGCGATAGCCCTTCTTCTGCGAGCGTTGCCCGACGCCTTCGAGGAAATCGACGATCTGGCGTCGGGCGTCGCCGGGGTGCTTTTTCACGGATTCGTCGAAGCGCGCCCAGAACTCGCGGTCATATTGCCTGAGATAGGACGCCGCCAACTCGTCCTTCGACGGGAAGGAGCGATAGAGACTGGGTTTCGTCACGCCCGCTTTGCGTACGATCTCGTCCACGCCGATGGCACGGATGCCTTCGCGGTAGAACAATTCGCGCGCCACGCCGAGGATCTTTTCGGCGGCCTTCGGCGCCGTCTGATCACTGTGTTTCATCGATGCTTCAATATTTTTCGCGGATGCCATCGGCGAACTCGCTTGACAATGTTACTGACCGGTACGTATGTCATGCGGCCAACGATTGATTGCAACGTACCGGTCAGTAACATGAACAGCGCCGTCACTCAATCCCGTCCCTTCGGCCAGCGCTACGCCTTCGTCGTGGTCGGCGTTATCTTCGTCAGCCTGCTCATCGCGGCAGGCCTGCGCTCGGCGCCGGCCGTCATGATGGTGCCGCTGGAGGAAAGCCTCGGCTGGCGCCGCGACGTCATCTCCTTCGGCGCCGCCACCGGCATCTTCCTCTACGGCCTCGCCGGTCCCTTCGCCGCCGCGCTGATGGAGCGCATCGGCCTGCGCCGCACGCTCGTCGGCGCCTTCGTGCTGATGTCGGGCTCGACCGCGCTGTCGCTATTCATGAGCGAGGCCTGGCAGTTCGTCGTCACCTGGGGCGTCTTTTCCGGCATCGGCTCAGGCGCGGTGGCGACCGTGCTCGGCGCAACGATCGTCAACCGCTGGTTCAAGACCAATCGCGGCCTCGTCATGGGCCTGATGTCGGCGTCCAGCGCCACCGGCCTGCTGGTCTTCCTGCCGCTGCTTGCCTCATTGGCGCAGTCCGGCGGCTGGCGGCCAGTAGCGCTCGCCGTTTCCATCGCCACCGCCTGCCTGATCCCTCTGGTGTTCCTGCTGGTGCCGGAGCGGCCCTCTTCGATAGGCACTGTGCGCTACGGCGCCGAGGCCGACGACGTGCCGCCCGTCTCGCCTGCGTCACAGGGCAACTTCATCGCCCATACGCTGGGCACGCTGAAGCGGGCGGCCGGCACGCGGGTGTTCTGGTATCTGTTCGCCACCTTCTTCATCTGCGGCTTCACCACCAACGGGCTGGTCGGCACGCATCTCATCGCCTTCTGCAGCGACCAGGGCATCGGCGAGATCCAGGCTGCCGGCCTCTTGTCGCTGATGGGCATCTTCGACCTGATCGGCACCACCTTCTCCGGCTGGCTGACCGACCGCTTCGACCCGCGCAAGCTGCTCGGCGTCTATTATTCGATCCGCGGGCTGGCGCTGGTCTACCTGCCCTTCTCCGGCTTCTCGGGCACGGCGCTGATCGTCTTCGCCGTGTTCTACGGGCTGGACTGGATCGCCACCGTGCCGCCGACGCTGCGGCTGACCAACGAGGCCTTCGGCGACCGCAGCGGGCCGATCGTCTTCGGCTGGATTGTCGCCGGCCACCAGGTGGGCGCCGCCGCGGCAGCCTATTTCGGCGGCGTCATGCGCGAGATGCAGGGCGACTACCAGCTTGCCTTCGTCATCGCCGGCATGACCGGCATCATCGCCGCCTGCCTGGCGCTGCTCATCAACACCGACCGGCCGAGCTTCGATCCTGAACCTCAAGCGGCGTAACGAGCCGGCATAATCAGGCGTAGCGGCGGGCGAAGGCGACGCAGACGACCACCACTGCGGTCGCCGCGATCATCGTCCAGGCGATCGGCTCGTGCAGCAAAAGGCCGGCCAGCAGCAGCCCGAAGAAGGGCTGCAGGAGCTGCAATTGGCCGACGCCTGCGATACCGCCCAGCGCCAGGCCGCGATACCAGAAGACGAAGCCGATCAGCATCGAGAACACCGAGACATAGGCGAGGCCGAGCCAAGCCGGCACGCTTATCGCCTCCCATGTCGCCGGCAGGGTGGCGAGCATGATCGCCAGCATGACCGGCAGCGACAGGGCAAGCGCCCAGGAAATGACCTGCCAGCCGCCGAGCCGCCGCGACAGGGTGGCGCCCTCGGCATAGCCGAGCCCGCACAAGAGGATCGCCGCCACCATCAGGAGGTCGCCCTCCAGCGAGCCGGAGCCGCCGCCCGACAGCGCGAAGCCGACGACGGTGGCGCTGCCGATGCACGAAAACAGCCAGAAGGCCGGCTTCGGCCGTTCGCCGCCGCGCAGCACGCCGAAGATTGCCGTGGCGAGCGGCAGCAGGCCGACGAAGACGATGGAATGCGCCGCCGTGATGTGCTGGAGCGCCAGCGCCGTCAGCAGCGGGAAGCCGACCACGACGCCAAGCGCCACCACGGCGAGCGGCACGATGTCCTGCCGCCGCGGCCAGGTCTGGCGCAGCAGCAGAAGCAGCAGCGCGCCGAGCGCCGTGGCGATCACCGCTCGTGCCGACGTCAGGAACAACGGCGAGAAGCCCTCCACCGCGACCCGTGTCGCCGGCAGCGACCCGCTGAAGATCACCACGCCGAGCATGCCGCTGCCCCAACCGTCCGTCGTTCTCATCGCACATCCCACTTTGTCGGATATCGCCACACTGCTAGCCGAGGACCGCTGGTGCGAACAGAGACGGTGCGATACAATTCCGGATAACTGTATTGGTTCGATCACCTGTACGGATTGGAGCGATGAACGACGAGATAGCGACACGCACCGGCGCGGTGATGGCGGCGATTCGCGCTCGCATCGCCGGCCGCGCGCTCAGTGCCGGCGACCGGCTGCCCTCGATCCGGCGCTTCGCTGCCACCATGGGCGTCTCGCCGGCGACCGTGGTCGAAGCCTACGACCGGCTCGCCGCCGAGGGGCTGATCCGCGCCCGGCGCGGTTCCGGCTTCTACGTCGCGGCAACCGCGCAGGTGCCGCTGACGCTGGCGCCCGGCGGCCCGCTGCTTGACCGCGCCGTCGACCCGTTCTGGGTGTCGCGCCAATCTCTTGACGCCGATCCCTCGATGCTGATGCCGGGTTGCGGCTGGCTGCCGGCCGACTGGATGCCGCACGAGGCGCTCCGCCGCGCCATGCGGGCGCTGGCACGCGCCGACGACCATATCCTCTCCGACTATGGCGCCACGCGCGGCTCGCCGGCGTTGCGCCGGCTCTTGCTGTCGCGCCTTGCCGAGGACGGCATCGAGGCATCGCCCGAGCAGATCATGCTGACGACCTCCGGCACGCAGGCGGTCGACCTGATCTGCCGCTTCCTGCTTTCGCCGGGCGACACCGTGTTGGTGGACGACCCCTGCTATTTCAATTTCCGCGCCCTGTTGCGTGCGCATCAGGTCGAGCTTGCGAGCATGCCTTATACGCCTTCCGGCCCGGATGTCGCCGCCTTCGAGGCGGCCGTCGCCGAGCGGCGGCCCCGCCTCTACATCACCAATTGCGCCCTGCACAATCCGACTGGCGCTACGCTTTCGCCGCAGACTGCGCACCGCCTGCTCAACATCGCCGCCGCGAACAAGCTGACCATCGTCGAGGACGACATCTTCGCCGATTTCGAGCCCGAGCCTTCGCCGCGCCTGTCGGCGCTCGACGGGCTGGAACGCGTCATCCGCATCGGCTCTTTTTCCAAGACGCTGTCGGCCTCGGTGCGCTGCGGCTACATCGCGGCACGGCGCGACTGGGTCGACGGCCTGATCGACCTGCAGGTCGCCACCGCCTTCGGCGGCCCGAGCCCGGTCGCGGCCGAAATGATCGCCGGCATGCTGGCCGGCGGCTTTTATCGCAAGCATATGGAGGAGCTGCGTCGGCGGCTGGCGCGGGCGCGGCGCGACGTCGCCGGGCGGCTGCAAACTCTCGGCATCGAGCCGTGGCTGGTGCCGCGCGGCGGCTTCTACCTGTGGTGCCGCCTGCCCGGCGGCCACGATGGTGCCGACCTTGCGCGCGCCGTTCTTGCCGACAAGGTCGTGCTGGCGCCGGGCAACGTCTTCAGCGTCTCGCAATCGGCGGCCGATTTCCTGCGCTTCAACGTCGCGCAGTCGGGTGACCCGCACATCATGACCGCGCTCGGACGGGCGATGAAGCGGTAGACACCGGCGCTGCCTTTCCGGCGTCCCAAATCTCCACGTACCGTTCCAGCCCTTCAAACGTCCACGTGCCGTTCCGGCACAGGGCGCGCTGTATCGCTTCAGGACGCTGACGCCCCGCCACCCGCCCGGACGTTCCATCGTGACGAGGTTTTCGTAAAACGCGGATGCCGGCTGGCTGGCCGCTTACCGATCGTTCACCATATTGCGCAGCATGGCCCAATGAAACCAATAGGTTAACGACAAACCCGGTTTCCGGCATCGTGCTTGAGCGGAATACGGCCGGATTCCTGCATCGGGCCTGTCGAAAGGAACCTCATACCCACGCCGCACCAACCCGGCGTCCCCATTTCTACCAGGCAGCTTGCGGCACCCAACCGGATGCCGCTTTCCAGGCGATCGCCCGCATCATCAAGCGGCTGGCGCAGGCCTGGTAGAGCCCTCGGCCTCGGCGCCGGTTCGCCGGGATCTTGCGGTCCGTCCCGTGGCGATCGATCCGCGATCGCCGGCCGGCGTCCGAGGCGAGGGAGATAACGAAAAGGCCGCCGCTTCTTGCGAAGCCGGCGGCCTTCCCGTGTCTTTCGTCCAGTGCGCGGCCCGTGGCACGATCCCGATTGCCTGAGCCTTGGGATCAAGCGCCGCGCGTCACGCGCTTCAGCGGAGAGACTGCTCCCCGTGAAGGCGATCCGCCGGGACGACGCTCTGGAAAACGAAATCACTCGACATCGGATCACCTCCTTTCGATTGGTTGAACACGAGCCCAATGTGGGGCCGTCGCCCACCGATTGCAAGGACGGATTTCTCCGCCGGAAAAGCCTCAGATGAAGCGCAGCGTGTCGCCCTCGCGGATGCGTCCCGGCCGATCGACGGTGCAATAGACGCCGATGTTGTGACTGTTGTGGCGCACCAGCGTGCGCAGGATGCCCGGATCGTTGTCGAACCCGTCCTGGGCGATGACGGTGAAGCCGCAGCGGCGGCATGGCTCCGAGACCGTCATTTCCACATCGCCAAGCACAAGGCGGCGGCCGAGCCAGGCCGACTCGGGAAATTCGCCCTCGACTTCCGGCATGTCGACCAGGATGCTCGGCCGAAAGCGCCGGGGATCCGGGTCGCCTTCAGGATGCAGCGCCTTGAGGCGCGCCAAGGAAGCGGTGGTAAGCAGATGCACGGGCGCCTTGCGATAGCGCGGCGCGACGGTGGAACCGTCGGCGAGCTGCGGCGCGGCGTCGGTATAAGGCCGCACGGCAACATCGAAGCCGAGATAACCGCCGATTTCCGCGTCGCTCGCGGCATCCGGCGCGGCAAGCCATTCGCCGTCGGGCGTCTTCACTTCCAGCCCGCCATCGTCCAACAGCCGCGTGCGGACAAGGGGAGCCTGATCCCACTTCACCGGGTTGCGGTCGGGAGCGGCAACGATGCCGCTCGCCATGTCGAAAAGCCCGTAGCCGCGGTCGCCTTCGGCTCCGTCGGGGCCGAAGAAAAGCTCGCGCATCGGCTGTCCGGCGAGCGAGCTCACCGGATAGCGCCACAGCGCGGCCACCTGTCCGAGGTCGGTCATCCCAGCCAGCCGAATCGCCTCACGCCCGCTTGTTCTGCCGGTTGGCGATCAGATCGTCGACGACGCTCGGATCGGCCAGCGTTGAGGTATCGCCCAGCGCGCCGAATTCGTCCTCGGCGATCTTGCGCAGGATGCGGCGCATGATCTTGGCCGAGCGCGTCTTCGGCAGAGCCGGCGCGAATTGGATTTTGTCGGGCGTGGCGATGGCGCCGATCTCCTTGCGCACATGCTGGATCAGGTCCTTGCGCAAGGCCTCGCTGCCCGTCTCGCCCTCGTTGAGCGTGACGTAACAGTAGATGCCCTGGCCCTTGATGTCGTGCGGGTAGCCGACGACGGCAGCCTCCGACACCTTGTCGTGCGACACCAGCGCCGATTCCACCTCGGCCGTGCCCATGCGGTGGCCGGAGACGTTGATGACGTCGTCGACGCGGCCGGTGATCCAGTAGTACCCGTCCTCGTCGCGCCGGCAGCCGTCGCCAGTGAAATACTTGCCCTTGTAGGTGGAGAAGTAGGTCTGCACGAAGCGTTCGTGATCGCCGAAGACCGTGCGCATCATCCCCGGCCACGGCTCCTTGATGCACAGGTTGCCGCTGCCCTCGCCCTCGATGGTCTTGCCGTCGCCGTCGACGATCTCCGGCACCACGCCGAAGAACGGTCTGGTCGCCGAGCCGGCCTTGAGGTCGGTCGCACCCGGCAGCGGCGTGATCAGGATGCCGCCGTTCTCCGTCTGCCACCAGGTATCGACGATCGGACACTTCTTCTCGCCGACGACGTTGAAATACCACTCCCAGGCTTCCGGGTTGATCGGCTCGCCGACGGAGCCCAGCACCCGCAGGCTCTTGCGCGAGGTTTTCTTCACCCATTCCTCGCCGGCACCCATCAGCGCGCGGATGGCGGTCGGCGCGGTGTAGAAGATGTTGACCTTGTGCTTATCGACGACCTCCCAGAAGCGCGACGGCGTCGGATAGTTCGGCACGCCCTCGAACATCAGCGTGGTGGCGCCGTTGGCGAGCGGGCCGTATAGAATGTAGGAGTGGCCGGTGACCCAGCCGACATCGGCCGTGCACCAGTAGATGTCGCCCTCGTGGTAGTCGAAGACATACTGGTGCGTCATCGACACGTAGACGAGATAGCCGCCGGTGGTGTGCAGCACGCCCTTCGGCTTGCCAGTCGAGCCGGAGGTGTAGAGGATGAACAGCGGGTCCTCCGCCTTCATCTTCTCGGGCGGGCAGGCGGGCTTCACCGAGGCCGCTTCCTCGTGCAGCCACACGTCGCGGCCTTCCACCCAGTTGATCTTGCCGCCGGTGCGGCGCACCACGACGACCTTGTCGACCTTGACGCCGGCCTTGCCCGCGATCTCGATCGCCTTGTCGGTGTTGTCCTTCAGCGGGATGTGCTTGCCGGCGCGCAGGCCTTCGTCGGCGGTGATGACGAAATTCGACTGGCAGCCCTCGATGCGGCCGGCCAGCGCATCCGGCGAGAAGCCGCCGAAGACCACCGAATGGATGGCGCCGATGCGCGTGCAGGCGAACATCGCATAGGCCGCCTCCAGGATCATCGGCAGGTAGATGGTGACGCGGTCGCCCTTCTTGACGCCGTGCTTCTTCAGCACGTTGGCGAAGCGGCAGACCTGCTCGTGCAATTCGTTGTAGGTAACCTTCTTCTCGTCATAGGGATTGTCGCCTTCCCAGATGATGGCGACCTGGTTGCCGCGCTTCTTGAGATGCCGGTCGATGCAGTTGTAGGAGACGTTGGTCAGCCCGTCCTCGAACCACTTGATCGACACCTTGCCGGTGAAGGAGGCGTTCTTGACCTTGGTATAGGGCTTGAACCAGTCGATGCGCTTGCCGTGCTTGCCCCAGAATTTGTCCGGATTCTTCACGCTCTCTGCGTACCACTTGAGATAGGTCTCATTGTCGATCAGCGCGTTCTTCTTCCACGCCGCCTGGACCTTGTGAACGTGAACCTCGGACATTTCCAGCATTCCTCCTCAATCAGCCGACCGCATGAGGCGGCCGCCGCAGCGGCAGGACCGCTGCGTTCGGGGCATTATTAACAGTTCCGCCCCAAGGGCAATATTAGACGTTCGGTTTGCATGAGACGTTGCGGCGCACGACCGGCGATCCCATCTTGTTAGCCGACGATTAACCATCCCGGCGCACAGTTTTCACCGGGAGGAACAGCTCGAAGCTGACGAGGCAGCCATGCGCGAGCATTCCGAAATGGACCTTTTGCTGAAAGGCTATGGCCTGACGACGGCGAAGATCCTCTATCACTATCCGGACCATCCCCACCTGCTGCAGACCTATGTCTGGCAGGATTACGACCTGGCGCCGAAATTCCCGGCGCTGTTCGCCTTCATCGATTTCTGGAAGGCCAGGCTCGACGGCCCGCTGCATTCGGTCGTCTATTCGCACCAGCGGCTGATTTCGCCGAGCGAATGGCGCAAGATCGACGGCGAGTTCGTGCTGCACTGAACGGAGCCAGGCAACCAGCCCCGGGGGTGCTGTGAACGGGCCGCGCCTTCGGCTATGATGCTGCAAACGACTGCGGGTGGGGCGGCGAGGCGGCGATGCCCGACAACTGGTGCCTGATCTTTTCCGATGGTACGGGCCAGCGCGGCGTGCGCAACGACGCCGGCGTGCGCAACACCAACATCTTCCAGATGTTCGCCGCAGCCGAGAACAAGATCTATCTCGACGCCTTCTACGATCCCGGCCTCGGCGCGCCGGAGGAAGGCGAGAACAGTTGGGGCCGCACCTTGCGCAACCTGTGGTTCAAGGCCACCGGCTGGGGCATCAGCGCCAACATCGCCGACTGCTACGAGGCGTTGATGCTGCGCTGGCGGCCGGGTGTGAAGATCGGCCTGTTCGGCTTCAGTCGCGGCGCCTATACGGTACGCTGTCTGGGCGGCGTGCTGGCAACCTGCGGGATCGCCATGACGGACGACGGCGCGCCGATCCCAGCCGACAAGGAGGGCGAAGGTGCCAAGAGGCGGCGCGCCATCGCCGAGGCGGCGGTGAGCGCCTACAAGATCCGCAACGAAAGCGAACGCAAGGCGGCAGGCAAGGCATTCGCGCTCAAATACGGCGCGGCGCCGGTGACGCCCGACGTGATCGGCGTCTTCGATACCGTCAAGGCGCTCGGCCTGCCCGGCGTTATGGACCTGGTCAACCCGTGGCGGCACCAGTTCCACGACAACGAATTGTCGGTGCGCGTTCCGGTCGGCCTGCAGGCGCTGTCGATCGACGAGGACCGCAAGGCCTTCCTGCCGGTGCCGTGGGCCGATGTCGATGCCGAGGGCCGGGCAGCCGGACAGGTCATCGAGCAGGTCTGGTTTCCCGGCGTCCATTCGGATGTCGGCGGTGGCTATCAGGATGACTGGCTGCTGGCCGACCTTGCGCTCGACTGGATGCTGTCGCGGCTGCGCGACGTGGCGCGCCTGCACATTCCGCTGACCGTCACCATGCGCGACAACCTGCTCGGCCGCCAGCACGACGAACGCACCGGCCTCGGCATCTTCTGGCTACCGGCCGAGCGCAGCGTCCGCGGCGAAAGCGTCGACATCGATCCGCTCTGCCGGAATATCGAGGACCGCTTCGAGAGCTACGCGCCACCCTACCGGCCGGCGCCTCTCAAGCGCCATCCGCGGGTCAAGCGGTTCTATCGGTCTTAGGACGTTATCTGTGGCCGAAGATGGCCGAACCGACGCGCACGGACGTGGCACCAAAGGCCACCGCCGTCTCGTAATCGCCCGACATGCCCATCGACAGTTTTTCCACGCCCGCCTGCCCGGCCAGCTTTTCCAGCAGCGCGAAATGCGGGCCGGGGTTCTCGTCGGCCGGCGGTATGCACATCAGCCCTTCGACGGCAAGGCCGTGGGTTTCACGGCAGCGGGCGACGAAGGCGACGGCCTCCGCCGGCTCGATGCCGGCCTTCTGTGGCTCGGAGCCGATATTGACCTGCACATAGAGTTTTGGCGCGCGGCCCTGCTTCTTCATCTCCTTGGCAAGCTCGGCGGCGATCTTGTCGCGGTCGACCGTCTCGATGACGTCGAACAGCGCTACCGCCTCCTTCGCCTTGTTGGATTGCAGCGGGCCGATCAGATGCAGCTCGATGCCGGAAAACTCGTCCCTCAGCGCCGGCCATTTGCCTTGCGCTTCCTGCACGCGGTTCTCGCCGAAGACGCGCTGGCCGGCAACGAGGACGGGGCGGACGGCGTCGGCCTCGAAGGTCTTCGACACGGTGACCAGCGTGACGGCGCCGGCCGGGCGCTTGGCCTCGCTCTCGGCGGCGGCGATCCTGGCCTTGACTTCGGCAAGGCGTGAGGGCGCATCGTTCATGTCCGGCTCCAGCGTGTTTTTGTCCAGCGGCACAGGCCTTGCGGTTGACGGGTCTGTCAAACCATGGTGAAGACCGCAGCGGTCGTCCTCCCCGTGCTTTTAAGTGAAATTCGTCCCATGGCAACCGAACGATACAATCCGCGCGCATCCGAGCCGAAATGGCAGAAGGCCTGGGACGCCGAAAAGCTCTTCGAGACGAAGAACGACGATCCGCGGCCGAAATACTACGTGCTGGAGATGTTCCCCTACCCGTCCGGGCGCATCCACATGGGCCACGTGCGCAACTACACGATGGGCGACGTGGTGGCGCGCTGGCGCCGGGCAATGGGCCATAACGTGCTGCACCCGATGGGCTGGGACGCCTTCGGCCTGCCAGCGGAAAACGCGGCGCGCGACAACAAGGTGAACCCGCGCGACTGGACCTACAAGAACATTGCCACGATGAAAGGCCAGTTGAAGACGATGGGCCTGTCGCTCGACTGGTCGCGCGAGATCGCCACTTGCGACGCCTCCTACTACCGTCACCAGCAGAAGATGTTTTTGGACTTCTGGAAGGCCGGACTGGTCGAACGCAGGGCGGCCAAGGTCAACTGGGACCCGGTCGACATGACGGTGCTCGCCAACGAGCAGGTCATCGACGGCAAGGGCTGGCGCTCCGGCGCGCCGGTCGAGCAGCGCGACCTGACGCAATGGTTCTTCAAGATCACCTCGGCCAGCCAGGACCTGCTGGACAGCCTCGACACGCTGGAGCGTTGGCCCGACAAGGTCAAGCTGATGCAGGCCAACTGGATCGGCCGCTCCGAGGGCCTGCTGATCCGCTGGAAACTGGACGCCGCCACCGCGCCGGCCGGCGAGAGCGAACTGGAAGTCTATACCACCCGGCCCGATACCATTTTCGGCGCCTCCTTCATGGCTATCGCCGCCGACCATCCGTTGGCGAAGAAGGTGGCCGAGGACAAGCCGGAACTCGCCGCCTTCATCGAGGACATCCGCCATCGCGGCACCTCCGTGGCCGAACTGGAGACGGCCGAGAAGCGCGGTTTCGACACCGGCATCCGCGTCGTCCATCCCTTCGATCCGGACTGGACGCTGCCGGTCTACGTCGCCAACTTCGTCTTGATGGACTACGGCACGGGCGCCATCTTCGGCTGCCCCGGCCACGACCAGCGCGACCTCGACTTCGCCAACAAATACGGCCTGCCCGTCATCCCGGTGGTGCTGCCCGACGGCGCCACCGCCGACGGATTCCAGATCACCGAAGAAGCCGTCGTCGACGAAGGTGCGATGATCAATTCGCGCTTCCTCGACGGGATGCGGTTTCGCGAAGCCTTCGATCAGGTCGCCGATCGCCTCGAGGCGGTCACCGTCGGCAATCGCCCGCAGGCTGAGCGCAAGGTGCAGTTCCGCCTGCGCGACTGGCTGATCTCGCGCCAGCGCTACTGGGGCTGTCCGATCCCGGTCATCCACTGCGAAGCCTGCGGCGCCGTGCCGGTGCCGGACGATCAGCTGCCGGTGGAACTGCCGACCGACGTCTCCTTCGAAAAGCCGGGCAATCCGCTCGACCATCACCCGACCTGGAAGCACGTCGCCTGCCCGCAATGCGGCAAGCCGGCGCGTCGCGACACCGACACGATGGACACCTTCGTCGACTCGTCCTGGTACTTCGCCCGCTTCACCGATCCGTGGAACGAGGCGGCACCGACGACGCTGGACTACGTCGACGGGCCTAAGGGCTGGCTGCCTGTCAACCAGTATATCGGCGGCATCGAGCACGCCATCCTGCACCTGCTCTATTCGCGCTTCTTCGCCCGCGCCATGAAGGCGACCGGTCACTTGAACGAGGTGAAGGAACCGTTCGAGGGCCTGTTCACGCAGGGCATGGTCGTTCACGAAACCTATCGCAACCTAAACGGCTGGGTAATGCCGGCAGAGGTCAAGGTCGAGGACTTCGACGGCACGCGAAAGGCCTTCATGCTTTCTGACGGCGCGCCGGTGGAGATCGGCGCCATCGAGAAGATGTCGAAGTCGAAGAAGAACGTCGTCGACCCCGACGATATCATCGGCAGCTACGGCGCTGACACGGCGCGCTGGTTCATGCTGTCGGATTCGCCACCCGAGCGCGACGTCATCTGGACCGAGGCAGGGGTCGAGGGTGCCCACCGTTTCGTGCAGCGCGTCTGGCGGCTGGTTTCGGAAGCCGCGCCGGCCGTCGCCGGTGTCGCGGGCGAGGCTGCATCCGGCGGCGACGCGACGGCACTGTCGAAGGGCGCGCATAAGATCCTGAAGGCCGTCGGCGAGGACATCGGCCGGCTGCACTTCAACAAGGCCGTGGCGCGCATCTACGAACTGACCAACCTGTTGTCGCCGCAGGTGGCCGAGATCGCGGCCGGCAAGACCGTCGACCTGCCGGCAGTTCGGCAGGGGCTGGATTTCCTCGTCGCCATGATCGCGCCGATGATGCCGCATCTGGCCGAGGAATGCTGGTCGGCGCTGGGCGGCAAGGGCCTTGTCGCGGAACGGCCGTGGCCGGCCTTCGACCCGGCGCTGGTGGTCGACAACGACGTCACCTATCCGGTGCAGATCAACGGCAAGAAGCGCGGCGATTTGACAATCTCGCGCGACGCAGACCAAGCTGCCGTCGAAAAAGCGGTGCTGGCGCTCGATTTCATGGTAAAGGCGCTGGACGGCAAGCCGCCGCGCAAGGTGATCGTCGTGCCGCAGAGGATCGTCAATGTCGTTGCCTGACGCCGAACCATCGCATCGCAACAGTCGCGCCGGCATCGCTCTCCTGAGACGGTTCGCACTGGTCGGCGCCGCCGCTTCGGTGTTGCTCGCCGCCGGCTGCACGGTGCGGCCGCTCTATTCCGACGCGCCGCTCGGCAATTCGAACGTCAGCGCCAAGGCGGAGCTGGCCTCGATCGCGGTCAAGCCGGTGAATTCGCGCTACGCCCAGCAGGTCCGCAACAACCTGATCTTCGGCCTCTACGGCGGGGCGCAGGCCCCGGCCGTGCCGGCCTATTCGCTGGCGCTCAACGTCTCCGAACTGGTCCAGTCCGCGGCGACCATCCAGGTCACCACCGACGTCGACCAGCCGACCGCCGGCACGGTGACGCTGACCGCTGCCTATACGCTGACCGACGCCCAGACGGGCAAGACGGTCGCCACCGGCACGCGCTCGATCTCGTCTTCCTATGACAAGCCGTCACAGGAATTCGCCAACTACCGGGCGCAGATCGACGCCGAGAATCGCGCCGCCCGCGAACTCGGCGAATTGTTGCGGCTGGCCTTGGCGCAGGACCTCGCGAAGAAGGCCCGCTGACACATCGGGCGACCGATCCGATCGCCCTTCCAGTCCGCATCGCAAAAAGAGTGGCCGCGCGAAAACCCGGCCGCCCTTCGCAATCAGCCGATGGTCTGGCCGGTCTTGGCCCAGTCGGCCAGAAATTGCTCCAGGCCCTTGTCGGTCAGCGGATGCTTGACCAGCGCCTTCAGCGTCACCGGCGGTACGGTCGCCACATCGGCGCCGATCATTGCCACTTCCTTGACGTGATTCACGGTACGGATCGAAGCCGCCAGGATCTCGGTCTTGAAGTCGTAGTTGTCGTAGATGGTACGGATTTCCGAGATCAGCTCGACGCCGTCGATGCCCATGTCGTCGATGCGGCCGATGAAGGGCGAGATGAAGGTGGCGCCGGCCTTGGCGGCGAGCAGCGCCTGGTTGGCCGAGAAGCACAGCGTCACGTTGACCATGCGGTCCATGTCGTTGCGGATCGAGCGGCAGGCCTTGAGGCCGTCCCAGGTCAGCGGCACCTTGATGGCGATGTTGTCGGCGATCTTCGACAGCACCTTGGCCTGCTGCATCATGCCGTCATAGTCGGTGGCGGTCACTTCGGCCGAGACGGGACCTTCGACGATGTCGCAGATCTGCTTGGTCACCTCGGTGATCTTGCCGCCGGATTTCATGATCAGCGACGGATTGGTGGTGACCCCGTCGAGCAGGCCGAGATCGTTCAGTTCCTTGATCTCCTTGATGTCGGCGGTATCGACGAAAAACTTCATGACGATCTCCTTCGAATTGTCCGGGTGTCGGGAGGGCACGCTCGGCGTTGGGCTTTGCTCTAGACCAAAGTCGGGGCAAGGTCACGCGCGATGAGCAAAGATTCGCCTTTCGACGCGGCCGCCCCGGTGCTGGTTCCCATGCCGGCTGAACGCCCCTACACTTACGCGGTTCCTTCAGGAATGCGTGTGGTGCCGGGCTCGATCGTGCGCGTGCCGCTCGGACCGCGTCAGGTTGCCGGCATCGTCTGGGACGGCGGCGCCGATCCGGTCGATGCCAGGAAGCTGCGCCCCATCGAGCAGGTGTTCGAGTGTCCGCCGATCGCGGAGCCGATGCGCCGGTTCGTCGACTGGGTGGCACACTATACGCTGTCGGCGCCGGGCATGGTGGCGCGCATGCTCCTGCGCACGCCGGAGGCCTTCGACCCCGAGCCGTGGACGGAAGGCATCGTCCGCACCGACGCTCTGCCTGACCGCATGACCGCAGCCCGCGCCCGCGTGCTTGAAACGGCCGACGGCGGTCTTGCCTGGACCCGCACCGGCCTCGCGCATGCGGCCGGCGTGTCCTCGACCGTGATCGACGGATTGAAGGCGCAAGGCGTCTTCGAGACGGTGATGATCCCGCCGCGCCCAGTGGTCGCGCCTCCCGACCCCGCCTATGCAAGGCCGCAACTGGCGCCCGACCAACAGACGGCGGCGGACATGCTGCGCGCCAGCGTGGAAGCAGAGGGCTTTGGCGTCACCCTGCTCGACGGCGTCACCGGGTCCGGCAAGACGGAAGTCTATTTCGAAGCGGTGGCGGAAGCGCTGGAGCGCGGCAAGCAGGTGCTGATCCTGCTGCCGGAAATCGCACTCACCCACGCTTTCCTCGAACGCTTCCAGGAACGCTTCGGCTCAAAACCCGGCGAGTGGCATTCCGACCTTGCGCCGCGCATACGCGAGAAAGTCTGGCGGCAGGTGGCCGAAGGCACGGTGCGGGTGGTGGCCGGCGCGCGCTCGGCGCTGTTCCTGCCGTTCAAGGAACTCGGCCTGATCGTCGTCGACGAGGAACACGACCCCGCCTACAAGCAGGAGGACCGCGTCTTCTACAACGCTCGCGACATGGCCGTGGTGCGCGGCCATATCGGCGGCTTCCCGGTGGTATTGTCGTCGGCCACGCCCTCGGTGGAAAGCCGCGTCAACGCCACGCAGGGGCGCTACCGCCATGCGGTTCTGTCCGGTCGCTTCGCCGAGGCCGCGCTTCCCGACCTCAAGGCGGTGGACATGCGCCGCGCCCCGCCGGCGAAGGGCAACTTTCTGTCGCCGCTGCTCGCCGAGCAGATCGGCGCGACGCTGGAAAAGGGCGAGCAATCGCTGCTTTTCCTCAACCGGCGCGGCTATGCGCCGCTGACGCTGTGCCGGGTGTGCGGCCATCGCTTCGGCTGCCCGGTCTGTTCGGCCTGGCTGGTCGAGCACCGTTTCCGTGGCCAGCTCGTCTGCCATCATTGCGGCCACGCGGAAAAGCGCCCGGAAGCCTGCCCCGAATGCGGCACGTTCGACCACCTCGCCGCTTGCGGGCCGGGGGTGGAGCGCATCGCCGAGGAGGTGGTGGCGACCTTTCCCGAGGCGCGCACGATCGTACTCTCCTCCGACATCGTCGGTGGCGTGCGGCGATTGCGGCTCGAACTGGAGGCCATTGCCAAGGGCGACGCCGACATCGTCATCGGCACGCAGCTTGTCGCCAAGGGCCACAACTTCCCCAACATGACGCTGGTCGGCGTGGTTGATGCCGACCTCGGCCTCGCCAACGGCGATCCGCGCGCCGCCGAGCGCACCTTCCAGCTGCTCAGCCAGGTCACCGGCCGCGCCGGCCGCACCGGCAAGCAAAGCCACGGCCTCTTACAGACCTACCAGCCCGACCATCCGGTGATGCAGGCGATCGTTTCCGGCAATGCCGAAAGTTTCTACGCCCGCGAAATCGCCGAGCGCGAACGCGCGGGACTGCCGCCATTCGGCCGGCTGGCCGGCGTCATCGTCTCGGCCGCCACCCGCGCCGAGGCGGAAGGCCATGCACGGGCGCTCCGCCGCGCAGCACCGGAGGCCGCCGACATCTTCGTCCTCGGCCCAGCCGAAGCGCCGCTGGCGCTGGTCGCGGGCCGTCACCGCTTCCGCCTGCTGATACAGGGCGAGCGACGTGCCGACATGCAGGCCTTTGTGCGAGCCATGCTGGCGAACGGGCCGAGACAGCGCGGTTCGGTGCGCGTGCAGGTCGACATCGATCCGCAGAGCTTTTTGTGATGGTATGCCGCAACAGAAAGTTTCCGTCTAAGGAAACTTTCTGTTGCGTCTTCGATACCGCCGGTATAGTTTCCTCACAGAGAAACTATTTCGGGACCAAAATGGCGCTGACGCTCTACATCCACCCGCTCGCTTCGTTCTGCCACAAGGTGCTGATCGCCTTTTATGAGAACGAGGTGCCGTTCACAGCCGAGACGGTCGATCTCATGGACCCCGGCGAGGCGGCGGACCATCTCGCCCGCTGGCCGGTCGGCAAGATTCCGGTTCTCTATGACAGCGACCGCGATCGCATCGTGGCGGAAACCAGCGTCATCATCGAATATGTCGGCGACCACTATTCCGGTCCCGTGCCGCTGCTGCCGGACAACCCCGAGGCGCGGCTGGAAACGCGGTTGTGGGACCGCTTCTTCGACTTTTATGTCAGCCAGCCGATGCAGAAAATCGTCACAGATCGCATTCGGCCGCAAGGCGAGAACGATGCCTATGGCGTTGGCGAGGCGCGGCGGGCGCTAGACACCGCCTATGCGATGATCGAGCGGCGCATGGCGGACCGGACATGGGCCTGCGGCGATGCCTTCACCATCGCCGATTGTGCGGCCCTGCCCGGCCTGTTCTTCGCCGGTATCGTGCAGCCGTTTCCGCCCTCGTCCGAAAACCTCGCCGCTTATTTCGAGCGGCTGCTCGCCCGGCCTTCGGTCAGGCGTACGCTGGCTGAGGCGCGGCCGTTCTTCTCGATGTTTCCCTATCGGGATGCTATGCTGGAACGGTTTCTTCGCGACTGAGAATGGGAGAACAATGCAGGAAGCGCAGCCGCTTGACCGCCTTTTCCTGGCACTGGCCGATCCCGGCCGGCGCGGCATGGTCGAACAGTTGAGCCGCGGTCCCGCAACGGTCAAGGAACTGGCCGGGCCGGCGAACATGCGCCTGCCCTCGGCGCTCAAGCATCTCAAGGTGCTGGAGGACGGCGGCATGGTGGTCTCGCGCAAGGTCGGCCGCACCCGCACCTACGCCATGCGGCCCGAGGCGCTGGCGCCGATGCGCGACTGGATGCGCGAGCGGGAGGCGGCGCTCAACGCCGCCTTCGACCGGCTGGCGCAGGCAATCATCGACATGCCGGAGGAAGAACCATGAGCGATGTCGAGCACACCACTTTCACCATCGAGCGCGCCCTGCCGGGCAGCCCCCGCCATGCCTTCCTCTTCTGGTCGGAAAAGGCGCTGAAGCGGCGCTGGACCGATTGCCATCCCGACTGGACGGTGCTGGAGGACCGCTTCGATTTCGCAGCTGGCGGCGAGGAGGCGGTGCGCTGGCGAACGGCCGAAGGCATCGAGCAGACGTTCACCGCCCGTTATCTCGATATCGTTTCCGGGCAACGCATCATCTATGCCTTCGAGATGAGTTCGGCCGGTGCGCGCGTCTCAGCCTCGCTGGCGACCGTCGAGTTCCACCCCGGCGGCGTAGGCACGCGCATGCTCTACACCGAGCAGATGGCCTTCCTCGCCGGCACCGAGGCGATGCGCATGCGGATCGCCGGCACCGGGACCGGCTTCGACCGGCTGGCCGACGCCATCGCGATGGACATCTCCGGCGTGCATTGAACCGGCGGGCGCTTCGCCCCTCGCCGCTTGACTTCGCCGTCCCGCCGCCTTCAATGCGCAAACCGCAGAGGGCGCAAATCGCAGAGGGGACCGGCGATGGAGTTTTCCTTTCCCTGGCCGATGAGCCAGGGCGAATGGCTGGCGTGGTCGAGCGCCGTCGTCACCGTACTGCTCGGCCTGTTCTTCTTCCTTGCGCCCGGCCTCGCTTTCCGGGCGGTGCGGCTGCAGGCCAAGGCCGAGAAACCGGAGGCGGTGGCCGAGGGGCGCTCGCGCGTCGCCGGCTTCTATCTCGGTGTCGGCCTGTGCTGTTTGCTGCTCGCTCAGCCCCTGCTCTACATGGCGCTCGGCTTCTCCTGGGCGTTCAGCGCCTTCGGCCGGCTTCTCGGCATGATGTCGGACGGCGCCAACACGCCCTACAACTGGGGCGCCATCGTCGTGGACCTCGTCCTGGCCGCCCTGCCGCTCGCCTTCGCCCTCGGTTTCGTGCCCTGAGCGGCCCACCTTCCGCAAGGGCATCGGCATGGATGCGACAATAGTGCAAAAAACCATGCCAGCAGACGCATTGCGGTCGGCAAAGCCGTGTGCTAGACGGCAGGCGACTTTCGGCCGGGGGATGCGGAAGCCGCTCCCTTGCGCTTGAAATAAATTTAGCAAGGTCAAAGATTTAGCCAGAGTTTTTACTCGCGCCAACAATCTGCGGCCTGTCAGTTGAGAGAAAAGACGGACCGTGGCCCAGTCCTCCTCGCCAGTTTCCGGTGTCGCAGAGCGCTACGCAGGCTCTCTGTTCGAGCTCGCGCTCGACGCCAATTCGGTTTCCAAGGTCGAGGCCGACCTCGCCAGCTTTGAGCGAATGTTCGAAGCGAGCGACGACCTCAAGCGCCTCATCAACAGCCCCGTCTTCACCGCGGACGGCCAGGAAAAGGCGATCGGCACCATTGCCGACCGCGCCAAGATCACCGGCCTCGTCGGCAACTTCCTGCGCGTAGCCGCCCGCAACCGGCGCCTGTTCGCCGTGCCGGGCATGATCAAGGCCTTCCGCCGCATCGCCGCCGAACATCGCGGCGAGGCTTCCGCGGAAGTCACGTCCGCCCATGCGCTCACGCCCGCGCAGCAGACGGAACTCAAGGCCACGCTCAAGAGCGTCGCCGGCAAGGACGTTTCGATCGCTGTCACCGTCGATCCCTCGCTGCTCGGCGGCATGGTCGTCAAGATGGGCTCGCGCCAGATCGACACGTCGCTCAAGACTAAACTCAATTCGCTCAAGCTTGCACTGAAAGAGGTCGGCTGATGGACATTCGCGCCGCTGAAATCTCCGCGATCCTGAAGGATCAGATCAAGAACTTCGGCAAGGAGGCGGAAGTCTCCGAAGTCGGCCAGGTGCTGTCGGTCGGCGACGGCATCGCCCGTGTCTACGGCCTCGACAACGTCCAGGCCGGCGAGATGGTCGAATTCCCCGGTGGCATCCGCGGCATGGCGCAGAACCTCGAAGCCGACAACGTCGGCGTCGTCATCTTCGGTAACGACCGCGACATCAAGGAAGGCGACACCGTCAAGCGCACCGGCGCCATCGTCGAAGTGCCGGTCGGCCCCGCCCTGCTCGGCCGCGTCGTCGACGCGCTGGGCAATCCGATCGACGGCAAGGGTCCGATCAAGGCGACTGAGCGCCGCCGCGTCGACGTCAAGGCGCCCGGCATCATTCCGCGCAAGTCGGTGCACGAGCCGATGTCGACGGGCCTCAAGGCCATCGACGCGCTGATCCCGGTCGGCCGCGGCCAGCGCGAACTGGTCATCGGCGACCGCCAGACCGGCAAGACCGCCATCATTCTCGACACCATCCTGAACCAGAAGTCGGTGCACGAGACCGGCCCGGACAAGGAAAAGCTCTACTGCGTCTACGTCGCCGTCGGCCAGAAGCGCTCGACCGTTGCGCAGTTCGTCAAGGTGCTGGAGGAACGCGGCGCACTCGAATACTCCATCGTCGTGGCGGCCACCGCGTCCGACCCGGCGCCGATGCAGTTCCTGGCGCCGTTCGCTGGCTGCACCATGGGCGAATATTTCCGCGACAACGGCATGCATGCCCTGATCGGCTATGACGACCTGTCCAAGCAGGCCGTCGCCTACCGCCAGATGTCGCTCTTGCTGCGCCGCCCGCCGGGCCGCGAAGCCTATCCGGGCGACGTCTTCTACCTGCATTCGCGCCTGCTCGAGCGCGCCGCCAAGCTCAACGACGACAACGGCGCCGGTTCGCTGACCGCGCTGCCCGTCATCGAGACGCAGGCCAACGACGTGTCGGCCTACATCCCGACCAACGTGATCTCGATCACCGACGGCCAGATCTTCCTCGAGACGAACCTGTTCTTCCAGGGTATCCGTCCGGCCGTGAACGTCGGCCTGTCGGTGTCGCGCGTCGGCTCCGCCGCGCAGATCAAGGCGATGAAGCAGGTCGCCGGCTCGATCAAGGGCGAGCTCGCGCAGTACCGCGAAATGGCGGCCTTCGCGCAGTTCGGCTCCGACCTCGACGCCTCCACGCAGCGTCTCTTGAACCGCGGCGCCCGCCTGACCGAGCTCCTGAAGCAGCCGCAGTTCTCGCCGCTGAAGACGGAAGAGCAGGTCGCGGTGATCTTCGCCGGCGTCAACGGCTACCTCGACAAGCTGACGCTGCCGCAGGTCGGCAAGTTCGAGCAGGGCCTGCTGACCCACATGCGCACCACCGGCAAGGCAGTGCTCGACGCCATCCGTGCCGAGAAGGCCCTGTCGGACGACCTGCGCGGCAAGCTGAAGGCCGAGATCGACGCTTTCGCCAAGACCTTCGCCTGATCGGCGAAGGACAGGATCGGACGCGGAAACAGAGTTTGAAGCATGGCGTCACTGAAAGACCTTCGTAACCGCATCGCCTCGGTCAAGGCGACGCAGAAGATCACCAAGGCGATGCAGATGGTCGCCGCGGCGAAGCTGCGCCGCGCCCAGGAAGCGGCCGAGGCTGCGCGTCCCTATTCCGAGCGCATGGGGGCGGTTCTCGCCAACATCACCCAGGCGGTGGGCGGCGGCGGCGATGCGCCTGCGCTGATGACCGGCACCGGCAACGACGACGTGCACCTGCTCGTCGTCTGCACGGCCGAGCGCGGCCTGTGCGGCGGCTTCAACTCGCAAATCTCGCGTCTCGCCCGCGACCATGCCCGCAAGCTTCTGGCCGAGGGCAAGACGGTCAAGATCATCTGTGTCGGCAAGAAGGGCTTCGACATCCTGCGCCGCGACTTCGCTTCGCAGATCATCGACCGCGTCGACCTGCGCGAAGTGCGCCAGCTCGCCTTCACCCATGCCGACGGCATCGCCCGCAAGGTGATTTCGCTGTTCAACGAGGGCGGCTTCGACGTCTGCACGCTGTTCTATTCGCAGTTCAAGTCGGTGATCTCGCAGATCCCGACGGCGCAGCAGATCATCCCGGCCGCGGCACAGGCGGATACGGCCGATGCCGGTACCGGCGGCGCCGTCTACGAATACGAGCCGGAGCCGGGCGAGATCCTCTCCGACCTCATCCCGCGCAACATCTCGGTGCAGATCTTCCGCGCCCTGCTGGAGAACGCGGCCGGCGAGATGGGCGCCAAGATGAGCGCCATGGACAACGCCACGCGTAATGCCGGCGACATGATCAACCGCCTGACGATCACCTATAACCGTCAGCGCCAGGCGCAGATCACCAAGGAACTGATCGAAATCATTTCGGGCGCCGAGGCGCTCTAACGCGGACGGCGGGCCGGCGGCCCGCGCGTCTTGCGCAAAACGAAGGACGAAAAGGGTAGAGACGATGGCGAAAGCAGCGACTCCTAAGACGGCGGCCGCAAAGACGGCTCCCAAGGCCGTGGCAAAGACGGCTTCGGCTGCGAAGGCGGCTCCGGCGAAGAAGGCAGCGGCTCCGGCCAAGGTGGCCGCAGCCAAGCCGGCGGCAAAGGTGCAGACCACGGCCAACAAACCGGCGATGCGCGCCACCGGCCCGAAGGGCAAGGTGCGCCAGGTCATCGGCGCCGTCGTCGACGTGCAGTTCGAGGATCATCTGCCGGCCATTCTGAACGCACTGGAGACCGACAACCAGGGTCATCGCCTCGTCCTCGAGGTTGCCCAGCATCTCGGCGAGAACACCGTGCGCTGCATCGCCATGGACTCCACCGAGGGTCTGGTGCGCGGCCAGGACGTCGCCGACACCGGCGCGCCGATCTCGGTGCCGGTCGGCCCGGGCATGCTCGGCCGCATCATCAACGTCATCGGCGAGCCGGTCGATGAGGCAGGTCCCGTCGACGGCGTCGAGCTTCGCGCCATTCACCAGCCCGCCCCGGCCTATGTCGACCAGTCGACGGAAGCGGCCATCCTGGTCACCGGCATCAAGGTCATCGACCTGCTCGCGCCCTACGCCAAGGGTGGCAAGATCGGCCTGTTCGGCGGCGCCGGCGTCGGCAAGACCGTGTTGATCCAGGAACTGATCAACAACATCGCCAAGGCCCACGGCGGCTATTCGGTGTTCGCCGGCGTCGGCGAGCGTACCCGCGAGGGTAACGACCTCTATCACGAGTTCATCGAATCCGGCGTCAACAAGAAGGGCGGCGGCCAAGGCTCCAAGGCCGCGCTCGTCTACGGCCAGATGAACGAGCCGCCGGGCGCCCGCGCCCGCGTCGGCCTCACCGGCCTGACGGTTGCCGAATACTTCCGCGACCAGGGCCAGGACGTGTTGTTCTTCGTCGACAACATCTTCCGCTTCACGCAGGCGGGTTCGGAAGTGTCGGCGCTGCTCGGCCGCATTCCTTCCGCGGTGGGCTACCAGCCGACGCTCGCCACCGACATGGGCGCGCTGCAGGAACGCATCACCACCACCACCAAGGGCTCGATCACCTCGGTTCAGGCCATCTACGTGCCGGCCGACGACCTGACCGACCCGGCACCGGCGACCTCGTTCGCCCACTTGGACGCGACGACGACGCTGAACCGCGCCATCGCCGAGAAGGGCATCTACCCGGCCGTCGACCCGCTCGACTCGACCTCGCGCATGCTCGACCCGATGGTTGTCGGCGAGGAGCACTACGCCGTCGCCCGCCAGGTGCAGCAGACCTTGCAGCGCTACAAGTCGCTGCAGGACATCATCGCCATCCTGGGCATGGACGAGCTTTCCGAAGAGGACAAGCAGACGGTCGCCCGAGCCCGCAAGATCGAGCGCTTCCTGTCGCAGCCCTTCTTCGTCGCCGAAGTCTTCACCGGCTCGCCGGGCAAGCTGGTCGACCTCGCCGACACCATCAAGGGCTTCAAGGGCCTGGTGAACGGCGACTACGACCACCTGCCGGAAGCCGCTTTCTACATGGTCGGCTCCATCGAGGAAGCCGTCGAGAAGGCGCAGAAGCTGGCGGCGGAAGCAGCCTGATCAGGGCCGTAAGGCAGTAGGACAGTAAGGCAATAGGGAGAGCGGACGAGGGAAAAAGGCGGTCGAGCATCAGGGACATGATCTTCCTATTGCCATACTGCCCTACTGCCCTACTCCCATGAAACCATGGCTCAATCCTTCCAGTTCGAACTCGTTTCCCCCGAGCGCCTGCTCGTCTCGGATCAGGTCGAGTCCGTCATCATTCCCGGCGCCGAAGGCGAAATGACCGTCATGGCCAGCCACGCGCCGGTGATGACCACCATCAAGCCGGGCGTCGTCACGGTGAAATCGGCCTCCGGTGCGGAAGAACGCTATGTGGTCTTCGGCGGCTTCGCCGACGTCCTGCCGTCCGGCTGCACGCTACTCGCCGAATCGGCAGTGGCGGTGAAGGACATCGACCGGGCCGACATCGCCCGCCGCATCCAGGAGGCGAAGGAAGACGTGGCCGACGCCAAGACCGACGAGCACCGCACCAAGGCCGAGGCGTTCCTGCACCAGCTCACCACGCTGGAAGGCGCTCTGCTGCCGGCCTGACACGGTCACCCGCGAATCCATTCCAAGAAAAAGGCCGGCAATGCCGGCCTTTTTCTTGGACGCTCGATCGCCGGCACAGCTGCCTTCCGCACGGCTGAACCGGCAATGCGATGATCGGCATCGCAACGACCCGCCATTTGCCACCGCTGCGGCTACTCGCGCGGATCGAGCAGTTCCAGAGACTCGTGCACCATCGCGGCCTTGTGCCTGAGATGCTCCTTGAGCACAGCTCCAAGACGCTCCCCGTCCCGTGCCTTGAGCGCGGCGATCATCCGTTCATGGTCCTCGACCGCCTCCCGCCAGCGTTCGGGCGATTTCTGGGCGACGAAGCGCACCGCATGGATGCGCACCATGAGCGTCTGGTAGAACTGGGTCAGTTCACGGTTGCCTGCGGCCTCGAAGATAGCCTCGTGGATCTTGCGGTTGACCTGCAAGTAACCGGCGGCATTGCGCCCGCGGTAGTGGTCCAGCATCTCCTCGTGCATCACCTCGATCGCGGCGATACCGGCGTCGGTGATGCGGGCGCAGGCGGTCTCCCCGGCCAGCGCTTCCATCGCACCCATGATGGGAAACAGCTCGTCGATCTCCCCCGGCGAAATGCGCGCGACGCTGGCCCCCCGGTTCGGCAGCAGAATGATGAGCCCTTCGTTGGCGAGCACTTTGAGCGCTTCGCGCAACGGTGTGCGCGAAACGCCGAAGCGTTGGCACAGCGCCTGTTCGGAAATCTTGTCACCGGCCTTCAGTTCACCGCGCATCAACAGGTCGCGCAACTGTGTGGCGAGCTCGTCATGCAGGCTTCGTCGGGGAATGATCGTCGTTTCCGACAGCGCCATGCGAATGTTCTCTCCAGAACCTCTTCGACCGCGACCTCTGCCGCATCGCGCTAGTAAATCGCACCGGCCGGCCGGTTTGGCAAGCTGGGCGCTCCTGCGCTCATGCCGCGGCCCGCTTCGGCTCACCCGCGCATTGCGCGAGATAGTCCATGGCAGCCTGCATCCCGCCCTTGGCGTGCGGGACACCGGCAAGGACCAGCGCCATCTCGACGCCCGACAGCGCCCCCAGGATCGTCAGGTCATTGGTGTCGCCGAGATGGCCGATGCGGAACACGCGCCCGCCTAGCTTGGAAAGTCCCGCTCCAAACGAGATGTTGAAATGATCGAGGGCCGTTTCGCGGAAGGCATCGGCGTCGTGTCCGTCGGGCATGAGCACGGCCGTCAGCGCGGGCGAATAGCAGGCCGGATCGCGGCATAGGATTTCCAGGCCCCAGGTGCGAACGGCGCGGCGGGTCGCCTCGGCATGGCGCCGATGACGAGAAAAGACATTGTCGAGCCCTTCCTCGTGCAACATGTCGATCGCTTCGGCGAGCCCGTAGAGCAGATTGGTGCCGGGCGTATAAGGGAAGAAGCCCCTGGAATTGTGCGGCAGCATGTCTTCCCATGCCCAGAACAGCTTCGGCATGGTGGAGGCCTTCGCCGCCGCCAGCGCCTTCTGCGACACCGCGTTGAACGACAGGCCGGGCGGCAGCATCAGGCCTTTCTGCGAACACGAGACGGTGACGTCGACCCCCCATTCGTCGTGGCGGTAGTCGACCGAGGCCAGCGAGGAAATGGTATCGACCAGAAGCAGCGCCGGATGGCCGGCCGCGTCGATGGCCTTGCGCACCGCAGCGATGTCGGAGGTGCAACCCGTCGAGGTTTCGTTGTGGACTACGCAGACGGCTTTGAACGCGCGCCCGCGGTCTTCACGCAGGCGCGCCTCGATGGCCGCCGCGTCGACACCGCTGCGCCAGTCTGAACCGATGAATTCCGGCTGCAGCTTGAGGCGCTCGGCCATGTTCTTCCACAGCGTGGCGAAATGGCCGGTCTCGAACATCAGCACCTTGTCGCCCGGCGAGAGCACGTTGGCGAGCGCTGCCTCCCAGGCACCGGTGCCCGACGCTGGATAGATGATGACCGGGTTTTCCGTCTTGAAAATCGTCTTTAAGCCCTCCAGCACCTGTTTGCCCAGTTTCTGGAATTCCGGACCGCGATGGTCAATCGTCGGACGGTCCATGGCCCGCAGGATACGGTCGGGCGCCGGGGTCGGCCCCGGAATCTGCAGGAAATGTCGGCCCGCGATCCTGGCGGCATTACTGGGCATGTGTTCTCTCTCCTTCGAACGGATGATGAAAGTCGTCCATGCGATCGTCGGCCGCTGCCGTGATCTCGGCCTTGCATAAATGAATTATGAATGCAAAATTTGGCGAAGTCCAGCGGCGCGCGAGCCCCGTGAAGCGGACGCCAAGGGAGAGAGCAGGTCATGACGACGCGACTGATGCCAGGCCTGGAGCGCCGCCTCAGCGCCGAGGTCAAAGAAGGCGAAGTCCACTTCGACCTTTTCAGCCGCGGCCGTTACGCCACCGATGCCTCCTTCTATCAGATGATGCCGCTTGGAGTGGTGGTGCCGCGAACCACCGACGAGGCGGAACGTGTCCTGGCCGTGGCACGCGCGGAAGGCGTTCCGGTAACCGCCCGCGGCGGCGGCACGTCGCAATGCGGCCAGGCCGTCAACGAAGGCCTGATCATCGACGGCTCGAAGCATCTCAATCGTCTCCTCGAACTCGACGTGGAGAACAGGCGTTGCGTGGTCGAGCCCGGCATCGTGCTCGACGACCTCAATCGCCGGCTCAGGCCACATGGCCTATGGTGCGCGGTGGACGTGTCGACCGCCTCGCGCGCGACCATCGGTGGCATGGCCGGCAACAACAGTTGCGGCGGGCGCTCCCTGCGCTACGGCACTATGCGGGATAATGTTCTGTCCATCGACGCCATTCTCGCCGATGGATCCCGCGCCCTCTTCGGCCCACTGGAACACGATCTCGCCAGCCTGCCGGCCGGCTCCTCCCTGGCGCCGCTGGCGCGCGACCTGCTCGGCATCGGCGCCCGCGAGGCCGACGAGGTGGCGGCACGTTTTCCCAAGGTTCAGCGCCGCGTGGGCGGCTACAATGTCGACGCGCTGGTTCCGGATGCGCGGGGCCACAATCTGGCTCACATTCTCGTCGGCTCCGAAGGCACCCTCGCCTATTCGACCCGCATCGAGCTGAAGCTCTGGCCACTGCTGGGCCGTAGGCTCGTGGGGGCCTGTCATTTCGGCAGTTTCCACAACGCCATGGACGCCGCCCGGCATCTGGTCAAACTGAAGCCCATAGCGGTCGAACTGATCGATTCGACGTTGCTCCAGCTCGCTAGCGAAATCCCCATGTTCCAGCCGACGCTCAAGCAATTCGTGCGCGGTGCGCCGGAAGCGATCCTGCTGGTCGAGTTCGCCGAGGACGATGCGGAAAACGAGCGGCGCCTTCGCTTGCTGGAAGAAACCATGGGTGATCTCGGCTACGGCTGGGACCGGGCCGGTGCGGCGTGGGGCGGCGTCGTCGCGGTGCGCGACCCTGTCTTGCAGGCCGCCGTGGCCGATGTGCGCACCTCGGGCCTGAACATCATGATGTCGATGAAGCAAGCCGGAAAGCCGGTTTCCTTCGTCGAGGACTGCGCCGTGCCGCTGCAGCACCTGGCCGATTACACCGCCCGGCTGACGCAGGTGTTCGAGAGACACGGCACGCGCGGCACCTGGTATGCGCACGCGTCGGAAGGATGTCTGCACGTACGCCCGGTGCTGAACCTGCGGCTTGAAAAGGATGTCACGGCGATGCGCGCCATCGCCGAAGAGGCCTTCGGACTCGTGCGCCGCTACAAGGGCTCCCATTCCGGCGAGCATGGCGACGGGATCGTGCGTTCCGAATTCCACGAGGCCATGTTCGGGTCGCGCCTGACGCGGGCCTTCGAAGCTGTCAAGGACCGCTTCGATCCGAAGGGCCTCTACAATCCCGGCAAGATCGTGCGCGCGCCGCGGTTCGATGACCGCACCTTGTTTCGCTATACCCCCGACTACAAGGTTCCTCCGCTTGCAGCGGCGCTCGACTGGAGCGGCTATCCTGGCGAGGGCGGCGGGTTCCAGGGCGCTGTCGAGATGTGCAACAACAACGGCGCCTGCCGCAAGTTGGCCGGCGGAGCGATGTGTCCGAGCTACCGCGTGACCCGCAACGAGGCCGACGTCACGCGCGGCCGCGCTAACACGCTGCGGCTGGCGATCTCGGGACAGCTCGGTCCCGATGCCCTGGCTTCCGACGGGATGATGGAAACGTTGAAGTTGTGCGTCTCCTGCAAGGCCTGCAGGCGCGAATGCCCGACAGGCGTCGACATGGCCAGGATGAAAATCGAGGTGCTGGCGGCGCGGGCCAAGACACACGGCCTCGACCTGCACCGCCGGATGGTCGCCTATCTGCCGCACTACGCCGGTCTTGCGTCGAAAGTTCCGTGGCTCCTCAATCTGCGCGACCGATTGCCTGGCGCGGCCGGCCTGCTGGAAGCCATGGCCGCATTCAGCGCCCGGCGCAGCTTGCCGCGCTGGCGCTCGGACGCCTTCCGCCGGGACGGAACGAGCTTCGGTCCGCACGACGGCCGCGAAGTCGTGCTTTTCGTCGATACCTTCGACCGCTGGTTCGAGCGCGAGAATGTCGACGCGGCGATCGAGGTGCTGACCGCCGCCGGCTATCGCGTGCACGTACCCTCGCCCGCCGACAGGACGAAGCGCGCCTTGTGCTGCGGCCGTACATTCCTGTCCTCCGGCCTCGTCGATCAAGCCCGGGCGGAGGCGGCGCGCGTTCTCGAGACCTATGCACCCTACGTGTCCCGCGGCGTTCCCGTCGTCGGGCTTGAACCGAGCTGCCTGTTGACCTTCCGTGACGAGTTCGACGCGATGATGCCCGGACAGGCGGCCCGGGATCTGGCGGCCAATGCCTTCCTGATCGAGGAGTTCATTGCCCGCGAGATCGAGACCGGCCGCTTCGTCCTGCCTTTGGCCCCGGTCGCTCAGAAAGCCATGCTGCACGGCCACTGCCACCAGAAATCCTTCGGGTCCATGGGCGACACGGAGAAAGTGCTTCGGCTCGTGCCGGATCTGGCGGTGGAAGTGGTGGAGTCCAGCTGCTGCGGCATGGCCGGCTCCTTTGGCTATCATGCCGAGACGGTCGATATCTCGCTGGCGATGGGAGAGCTTTCGCTGCTGCCGGCTGTCCGCGAGGCAGACGCCGACACACTGGTGGTCGCCGACGGAAGCTCCTGTCGCCATCAGGTCCATGACGGGACAGGCCGTGACGCCGTTCATGTCGTACGGGTGCTGGCGGACAGTCTCGCCGCGCACAGAAATGCAGCTACGACAAATACGGTCCGGCCAGGCCGCTGAGCTCGGCGCACGGCAGGGGTTTGCGGCGGCGGCCTAGCTGTACCAGCCGGACGGCGATTTCGGCACGCTGGTTTCGTAGTCGAGTTCGTGCGTGGCGACCAGCGTCGCTCCCTCGTTGCGCTCGATCTCCTCGATGCGCAGCCAGCTATCCACGATCGCGTCGGGGCTCCACAAAAGACCGGGCAAGGCCCGCTGCCGCATCTTCGCGATGAGGTATGTCGCATCCGCCAGCAGGAAGAGGCTCTTCCCATTCGCCAATCTGACGAGAAGGGATTGATGCCCGGGCGTATGCCCAGGCGTAGGCACCAGCCGCAGCGTGCTGTCGCCGAAAAGATCGTGCTCGCCGTCGACGATCTGCCAGTCCAGACCGTGTTCGAAGTCGGCGCGGACATAGGCGCCCTGCTGGTAGACGGCGGGATTGCGCGCGAATTCAAGCTCCCGCTTCTGGACGACGATCTTCGCGTGCTTGAACCACTCGAGCCCGCCTGCGTGATCGAAATGCAGATGCGACTGCACGACCACGGAGACATCCGCAGGCGCAAGTCCGAGTTCCGCCAGGCGAGGCACCACCCAGTCCGAAGGCTCCATGACGACGTCGAAGGCGCCCGCACCGTCGCCCAGCCGGCTCCTCGGGTTGGTTCTGAGGTCGGGATGCCCAGCCGTATCGAACAGCACGTTTCCTTTCGGATGCGTGACGAGGTAGGCGAAGTAAGGATTGAACATCTTCGTCCCGACATTGGCGTCGAACGGATCGAAGACGGCCATGTCCATCCTGTCGCCGCCGCAGAACAGGGCGTAGATCCTGATCTCGCCGGTGTCGCGATACGAAACGGTCATTGTGGGTTCCCTCCTGCTATCGAACCGCGTCGGCATCCCCGAAGAGGCCGTGCGGGTAGAACGTGAATATGCCGATGACCAGCGACAGGCTGATCGCGTCCCGGAACGGCAGCAGTCCTTCGGGCAGGTAGGCGCGCAGGAACACCTCCAGCGTCCCCAGCAGGAGCCCACCCACGGCCGCTCCCGGCAGGCTGCCCAGGCCACCCACCACGACCGCGATGAACGCCTTGAGCAGCGGCAGGACGCCCATGACCGGATCGACGGCGCCGCGCTGGAAAATCCACAGCGCGCCCGCCACTCCCGCCAGCAAGCCGGAGATCGCGAAGGCTGCAAGGATGACGGCGTTTGCGTTGATCCCCATCAGCTGCGTCGTGCGGAAATCCTGCGCGGCCGCGCGCATCGCCACGCCGACATGCGTCGCCCGAAGGAAGACGACAAGGGCCACCACCGACACCACCGAAGCAAGGATGGAGATGAGCGGAACCACGCCGACGTTGAAAGTCCCGAAGGTCAGCGCGCCCGACAGCGCAGGCGGAACGGCGATGGCCTTCGGCCGGACGCCGATGAAATTCTGGAAGAGGACATGCAGGATCGAACTGACCGCGAAGCTGGTCAGCAGCATCGTGACGATGTCCGCGTTGCGGAAGGGACGAAAGGCAACGAGTTCCATGGCAATGGCCGCAAGCGCGGCGGCGACCAGCGACAGCAGCAACGCCATCTCGAACGACATGCCCATGGCGAGCAGGAAGAAAAGAACGTAACCGCCGATGGTCATCAGCTCGCCATGGGCGAAATTAATGAGGTTCATCACCGAGAAGATCATCGCCAGCCCGATGGCGATCAAGGCGTAGGTGCCGCCCAGGGCCATCGCATTGATGAACTGCTGGAAAAAGAATTCCATCGTCAGACCCCGAAATAAAGGCCGTCGAGATTGCCGCGGCCGCGAAGTTCGGCACTGCTACCCGACGCTGCCACCTCGCCGCCCCGCAGGACGAACGCCGTATGCGAGATATCGAGCGAAACCTCCGCGTTCTGCTCGACGAGCAGGATGGTGGTGCCTGTCTTGTTCAACAGGACGATCAGATCGAAGATCTGATCGACGATGTTCGGTGCAAGCCCGAGGGAAGGCTCGTCGAGGAGCAGAAGCCGCGGCTCCGACATCAGCGACCTGCCGATTGCCAGCATCTGCTGCTCGCCTCCCGACAGGGAGCCGGCGCGCTGATTCAGTCGCTCGCGCAAACGCGGGAAAAGGTCGAAAACGCGCTCCCGGTTGACCTTCCTACGGGCCCGTAGCCTGGCGGTCGCGCTGCCGCCCATGGCCAGGTTCTCGGCGACCGTCAGCCCCGGAAAGATCTTGCGCCCTTCCGGGGTCAGCGTCATTCCGCTGCGCACGATCTCTTCCGTTCGCGGTCCCATGACGGACCGACCGGCGAAAGTCAGCCCGTCGGCGGTCGAGGGCAGGAACCCCATGCATGCCGTAAGTACCGAGGTCTTGCCCGCGCCGTTTGCCCCCAGCAGCGCGACGATGGACTGCTCCGGCACCTCGATGCTCACGCCTCGGACCGCATGCACCGGTCCGTAGTGAACATTCAGGTTGCGGATCGCCAGAAGCGGCGGCTTGCCGGAAGCAGCGGCATCCACCTTCGTTGCGCCAGAGAGGTCGTTCATGGAGCCGGGATCTTGGATGCGTCGGGAATGATGTCCTCGACATGCTGCGGCTTGCCGTCGACGACCCGCACCAGAGCGACCTGGCGGTTCGGCACCCTGTTCATGCCCTTGTAGGTGATCGAGCCCGTGGTGATCTCCAGGTTCTCGATATTGTTGAGCGAGGCCTGCAGCGCTGTGCCGTCGAGGTTGCCGCCGGCACCTTCGACGGTCGCGGCGATGATTTCGATCAGGTCGTAGCCCAGGGCCGCAAAGATGCTTTCGGGCGCGGAGCCGAACTTGGCCTGATAGCGCTTGTCGAACTGGTCGAGGCGGTTGCCGTTTTCGGGGAAGCCGTGCGTGGCGAAGACGACCCCCTCCGCGGCAGCGCCGAGCGCGAAGGTGGTGGCGGTATCGATGGCATCCGCGCCGAGCACGGGGATATCGACGCCGGCGGCGCGCAGCTGCTTGATGAAGGCCGGGAAATCGGGCTCGAAGGCTGACGTCACGATGACGTCGGGCTTGGGCGAGACGTCACGGATCTTGCTGACTTCCACGGAGAAATCCTGCTGCCCCATCTTGTAGGTGACCGTCGAAACGACCTTGCCGCCGTCCTTCTCGAAAACGGTGGCGAAATACTGCGGCAGCTTGTCGGTGTATGGGCTGTCGGGCGAGACCAGCGTAAGCGCGGTCTTGTAGCCCTGCTTTTCGGCGAACTCGGCCAGCGCCGTCGCCTGGATGTTGTCGGGCGTGGCGTTGAGGAAAAGGTAGTCGCCGACATTGCCTGCCAGGATCGGCGGCGACGCGCAGCCGCTGATGGTCACGATTCCCGCGGCCTGGCCGGCCTGACCGGCGGCGATCGTGGTATCGCCGTCGCAGGGGGTGACCAGGAAATTGACCTGCAGACCCACCATCTCGTTGGCCATCACCGCCGTCTCGCCGGTGTCGGAGCGGGTATCGCGCGAGATCAACTCGAACTGCTTGCCGTCCACGCCTCCCTTGGCGTTGATCTCCTCGACGGCCAGTTCGGCGCCGTGCAGGAGCGGCTGGTCGAGACTGGCCAGGCCGCCCGTCTGCCCGCCAAGCAGGCCGATCTTGATCGTGTCGGCATGAGCCGCTGATACGGCGAGCAGCGCGGAAAAACCCGCTGCCAATAGATATCTCTGCATTGTCGTTCTCCTCCTGGAATCAAGTCCGATCAAACATTGGCGGCGGATCGACGCCCCAAATAGGCTTCCCTGACGGCAGCGTCGCGCGTCACTTCCAGCGGCTTTCCCACCTTGAGGAGTTCCCCCTTGTTGAGAACAGCGATCCGCTCGCACAGGTTGACGATCAGGTGCATGTCGTGGTCGACGATGATCAGGCCGATGCCCCGCTGGAGCACCAGCCGGCGCAAGGTAGCGAGCAGGTCGGCCGTTTCGGCCTCGTTCATGCCGGCGGCCGGTTCGTCGAGCAGCAGGAAAGTCGGATCGCTGGCCAGCGCACGCGCCACTTCCAGCCGGCGTTGCTGACCGTAGGCAAGCGTCCCCGCCATCCGCCCGGCGAGCGTCTCGATCCCCATCTCCCTGAGCAGGTCCATGGATTTGCCGTCAAGCTCGCGCTGGCCGGCGGAGCGCCGATGCTGCGCCATGGCCGCCTTGACGTTCTCCAGCACGGTGAGGCGCGAGAACAGCCGGATCGTCTGGAAATTGCGCGCGACGCCGTGCCTGGCCACGGCGAACGCCGGCAAGCCGCTGATCGTCTTGTCGCCAAGGCGAATGGTGCCCGACGACACCGGATGGGTGCCGGCGATACAGCCGAGCAAGGTCGTCTTGCCGGAACCGTTCGGGCCGATAAGCCCGAGCACTTCGCCCGGATTGACAGTCAACGACACCTTGTCCACGGCAAGAAGCCCGCCATAAGCCTTGCTGACCTCGACGAGCGACAGTGCGCCCGCAGCCCGCCTCGCAGGAGCGATAGCGATGTCTGCCTCCATAGGCGAAGGCGTCCGCACCTCGGCGGCTGGAACTCTCTTGCCTGAAACCCGGCCGAAGAAGTCCTCGATCTCGCGCGTTCCGACGAGCCCATCCCGGCGCCAGTAGAGGACAACGAGAATGGCCAGGCTCAGCCCGATGGTGGTCAGTCCGAAAACCTGCGGAACAGCGAGACCGAAGACGTGGAATCCGTTTTCCAGCCGGCGCAGAATCTCGGTCAGCAGGGTGATGGTCGCGGTGCCGACGAGCGCGCCCGTCACGCTGCCGATGCCGCCGACGACGAGCATGACGATCTGGGCGAACATCATGTCCAGGAAGAGGCTCCGCGCCGAGAAAACCGTTACCGAATGGGCAAGCACGATGCCGGCCGCGCCGCAGAGGATGGCGCTGAAGACGAATGCCCAGTAGCGGGCGACCCGCACGTCGATGCCACAGGCGAAGGCGGCCGCCTCGTTTTCGCGCCCGCATCGTGCAAACAGGCCGGGGATCGAATCCTTGTGCAGCCGGCACAGGACGAGCGCCACCACGACGAAGCCGGCGGCAATCGGGACCGTGACCAGAGCCGGAATGCCGAACATGGCCTGGCTGCCGCGTGTGATGCCCTGCGCGCCGATGATCACGGAATTGACGACGATGAGAAAGCCCAGGGTCGCGATCGTGGCGGCCGCCCCGTTGAGCCTGCAAATGGGAATGGCCACGACCGCCGCGATCAGCGCTATGCAGACGAGCGTGACCGCGCTCGCGCCGAAAAGGCCCATATGGGCATTGTGCAGGAACTCGGGCAGCAGCGGCAGCGATGACGCCTTGAGCGCGGGCGGCATGGTCAGTGTGGCCGAAATCTGCGCCGCCAGGGCGACGAAACCGACATGACCGAACGAGAGGATCCCGGTATTTCCGCTGTATGCGTTCAGCCCCAGGACCGCGATCAGGTAAAAGCAGAAGTTCATGAAGACCAGCTTGGTGGCTGGCGCGGCGCCACCGGCCACGGCAGCCAGAACGAGCAACGGCACAGCCAGGACGACAGCCGAGAGAAGCGCCCTCTGGGAGAAATATCGGCTTATCACCTGCATCCAGGTCGTACTCTTGGACAGCGGCCTCGGCCCCGACGGGAAGCGTGGATCATCAAGCCGCCCAGCCCCTCACCGGAAGAATATCAGCCATCGACAATTTATTTAGATGCATCATATTTGACACGACATATCTGTCAAGATACCGCTGAACGCATCCGCGTTTCGGAAATCAAAAGTGCTTAGTCCACAGAAAAGCTGTCGGATCGGCGTTTCCCTATCTTCAAATTTGATCCGGCCCTCACAATGGCAGTAGACGCGCCGTTTCTTTCCGCGATATAAGATGCATCAAATGCGCGTTTCTCCGAGAGGTCGCTAACCCTCCGATGTCGAAACTTGGGCCAGTCGATTATGAAAACCTGAGCAACACGGTCTACGCGACCTTGTGCGACGCGCTGATCCAGGGGCGTTTCCAACCCGGCGACCGGCTGAAGATCCGTGAGCTTGCCGAACAGCTCGGCACCAGCGTGACGCCGATCCGCGACACCATTTTGCGCCTGGCAAACGACGAGGCGATCATTTTCCGGTCTCCCAGGGATATCCGCATTCCGGTCATGAGCCTGGCGCGTTATCGGGAAATCCGCAGCATCCGCCTCAAGCTGGAGGGACTGGCCGCCGAGACAGCGGCGCAGGTGGCGACGAAAGCCGATATCGAAGCACTCGAGAAGATCGTTCGGGAGAATGAGGCGGCCATTGGAGACGGCAATCGCCTGAAAGGGACGGAGCTCAACCAGGCCTTCCATTTCATGCTGCCGCAGATCGCACAGATGCCCGTCCTGGTGGGAATTCTGCGCAAGCTGTGGCTCCAGATGGGGCCACTGATCGCCGACACCTACCTGCAAGGCGGCCGCTCGATGATCGATTACCACTATCCCGTGATCGATGCCTTGAAGCGGCATCATTCCGCCGATGCGGCAATGGCGGTGGCCGACGACATCCTGCTGGGCGGAAAGGCGCTGCTCGATCGACTCGAAAACAATTCCGAGCCGCCGGCAGGCGCACAATAGCGCAACACCGGCAACGCAGCTCGTTCCCGCATATCCTGAGGTTCCCTTGATTTTGCCTATGCAGGGCGCTTCCGCCGCGAAGATCGACAGGACATCCCTTGCACAGGCGGAAGCCCTGGCAAGACGACATTTCGGCATTGGCGGTTCCGTCAGCGTGTTGTCGAGCGAACGCGACGAAACCTTCCTGATCCGCGCCGCGGACGGATGCGGCTACATCCTCAAGATTGCCGCTGCCGACGAACGTGCCGACGTCCTGCAGTTCCAGTCGGACGCTCTCGCCCACCTGTCGACCAAGAAGTTGGCGGTACCGGTCCCACGGCCCGTGGCGTCGGTGGACGGTGAAATGCTCGTATCCGTGCCGTCCGATGAAGGCCCGCGCACCATGCGCGTGCTCACCTATCTGGAGGGCATGCTTCTCAGCCAGGCACCGCGGCGAGTGGCACAGCTGGCGGCGCTTGGCCGCGCCCTGGCATCGGTCGGCGGGGGGCTGGACGATTTTCATATGGCCGTCCCCCAGCAGGATCTCATCTGGGATCTGTGCCGGGCCGGTTCCCTCTATGATCTGGTGCCCTATGTCGAAGCGGCGCGCCGGCCTGTCGTGACCGCGGTCCTCGATGCCTACGGCCGGTTGGCAGAGACGGCGATGGCCGACCTGCCGAGGCAGGTCATCCACAACGATTTCAACCCCCACAACATCCTTGTCGATCCCGCCATGCCGGAAAGGGTGACCGGCATCATCGATTTCGGCGATATGGTCGAGGCGCCGGCGGTCAACGACCTCGCGGTCGCCTTGGCCTACCACGTTTTCTCCGGGTCTGGCCTCGACGACGTCGCGGCGGTCTTAAGTGCCTACGCCGCCCTCAGGCCGCTGTCACCTCTCGAGCTTGCCTGCCTGCCGACGCTGATGCGCACGAGGCTGGTCATGACGATCGTGATTTCCGAATGGCGATCGAGCCGCCAGCCCGAAAACAGCCGCTACATACTGCGCAACCACGCGGCCGCACTTGCCGGCCTCGCCAAACTTGCCGACCGGAGCGACAGCGAGATCAGCAGTTTCTTTCAAGAAATCGTGGGAGATGGGTCATGAGCATGGCCAATGCCTTCGGCACGGAGCACCTCGCAAGCCTGAGCGAAAGCGAGCAGGCCATGATCCGCCGCCGGGAGAAGGTGCTCGGGCCGGCCTATCGGCTGTTCTATGAGCGTCCCCTTCACTTCGTGCGCGGCGAGGGCGTCTGGCTCTACGATGCCGAGGGCCAGCCTTATCTCGACGCCTATAACAACGTCGTGTCGGTAGGTCACTGCAATCCTGCCGTGATCGAGGCGATGACCCGCCAGGCAGCAACCCTCAACACTCACACACGCTATCTGCACGATGCGATCCTGACCTATGCGGAAGCGCTGACCGCCACCTGCCCACCGGAACTAAGCCAGGTCATGTTTACCTGCACCGGCAGCGAGGCAAACGATCTGGCGGTACGCCTGGCCCGCAGCTTCACGGGCGGCGAAGGCATCATCGTCACCGACAACGCCTATCACGGCGTCACTGCGGTGACTTCGGCGTTCTCCCCCTCGCTGGGCCCGGGCGTGGACCTGGCACCTCACGTCCGCACGGTCACGCCGCCGGTTTCCGGTGCCAACGTAGCGAACGCCGGCGCGATGTTCGCGCAGGAGGTCGCGAAAGCTGCCGCCGATCTGAAACGACACGGGATCAGGCCGGCGATGCTGATCGTCGACACGATCTTTTCCAGCGATGGCGTTGTCACGGACCCGGCAGGCTTCCTCTCGCCGGCTGTCGACGCCATCCGCGGGGCCGGAGGCCTTTTCGTCGCCGACGAGGTCCAGCCAGGGTTCGGGCGCACCGGCGAAGCCATGTGGGGTTTCCAGCGCCACGGCGTCGTTCCCGACATGGTGACGATCGGCAAGCCGATGGGTAACGGCTATCCCATGGGCGGCCTGATCACCAAGCCGCAGATCATCGAGGGATTCGGCCGCAAGGCTCGCTATTTCAACACCTTCGGAGGCAATCCGGTCGCTGCCTCTACCGGTCAGGCGGTGCTGGACGTGATAGAGCGCGATCATCTGATCGCGAATGCGAAGGACGTCGGCAACTATTTGAAGGCTGGCGTCGAAACCGTGGCCCGCAATTCCCCCCTCGCCGGCGAAGTGCGCGGCGCTGGACTCTTCATCGGGGTCGACATCGTTGAGGACGGCGCCCCCTCCGCGGACACCGCGACCCGCATCGTCAATGAAATGCGCAAGCGCCGGGTGCTCATCAGCGCGAGCGGATTGCATGGCAACGTCCTCAAGATCCGCCCTCCCCTGGTTTTTTCAAGGGACAACGCTGACCATTTCGTCGACGCGCTCGAGCAGTCCCTGTCATCCATGCGCGCATAACGCGACCGGCGCTCACGCATTCCCTGAATCGCCGGCGTGGCGGCCTTAACGCCGAGGTCATGCGGGAGAGGATGAATCCTTCCGCGGCTGACGCGCCTGATTCTGCCGTCGAAGCCCAATCATCCCGCAGTCTGTCCAAGGGATGCTGCCGGAACGATCCTCGGCACCTCTCGACAATCCTTGACGCGCCCTGAAGGCGCCTGGCGCCCTGTACCTCGTTCATCGAGGGAAAGAGAGCCCCGCGATCTTGATTTCACCCACGTAAGACCGGCGGCCATGCATCTGTCCGGCCCCGACGGAACAGCCGTCGAATGCATTCGGATCGGCGCCGACAGGGCGAGCGGATTTCGACATAAGACACCGGGTTTGACAGAGTGAATTAATAATATATAATTCAATCTTCCATAAGCTACGGAAACTGCTTCTGTTTCCCAAGCTCGTGCTATTGACGTGACGATTTTTGCATCTGGAGGACAGCCGTCCGATGCCGATATCCTCGAGTCTACTTTGCTCGACTGTCGACCACCGTTCTGCCCATGATCGCGCCGCTGCGGATATCGCGCTTGAGGACGTCACGTCCGCCGCTTCTTCGACGGGAAGTCGACCCGCATGAAACGGGACGTCGGCCAGAACGAAAGGAAGGAGCCCGGCGGTTTTGGCGAACTGGCTTACTGGTCGGGTCTGTTGCCCGCACCGACTATCGTCGTTCTGTTCCTGATTGTGCCGCTGTTCATCGTGGCCGCCTATTCGTTCATGGCTCCGAACGAGTATGGCGGCGTTCTTCCGGCTTTCAGCCTCGAAGCCTACATCGGATTCCTCTTCGAGAGGCAGCTCGATCTCAGCCTGGCGTTCAACGACGCCTATCTGGTGATCACCGCACGTTCGCTGGTTCTTGCCCTGGCCACCATGCTCATCACGCTGGCGGTGGGTTTCCCAGTGGCGACTTTCATCGCCCTGCAGCCGCGCGACCGGCGTAACACGCTGATCCTCCTGATCACGATCCCCTTCTGGACCAACACGCTGGTGCGGACTTACTGCTGGGTCCTCCTGCTTCGCGATACCGGCGTGGTCAACGCCGCTCTCCAGTCCACCGGCCTGACCTCGCATCCCATCCAGCTGCTCTATTCCGATCCGGCGATCCTGATCGGCCTCGTCTACAGCTACGCCCCGTTCATGGTGTTGCCGATCTACGCGAGCATCGAGAAGCTCGATCACCGGCTCATCGAAGCAGCCTACGACCTCTATGCCTCCCGGCTGCGGATCCTGCGGCACATCATCTGGCCGGCGGCGAAGCCGGGTGTCGTCGCGGGCTGCCTTCTCACCTTCATTCCGTCCATCGGCGCCCAGATCGCACCAGACCTGCTCGGCGGCGGCAAGAACATGATGTTCGGCAACCTTATCTTTCGACAGTTCACGGACGGCAGGAACTGGCCATTCGGTGCGGCGCTCGCCATGCTGTTGCTCGCCATCGTCGCCGCCGCCGGCACCATCTATCTGCTGCGCCTGAATGCCGGCGCCGCTGCGAAGGAGCATCGGCCGTGATCTCCCGCAACCGCGCCAGGACGTTCAGCGTCACCCACTTTACCGGCTTCGGGCCGTTCACGCTTCTTTTCTACATCTATCTCTTTATTCCGATCGTCGCGCTCGTCGTCTTCTCCTTCAACGCCAGTTCCTCGGCGACGATCTGGACCGGCTTCAGCATGAAGTGGTTCGTCGTCGCGTTCACCAACCGCGACCTGCAGAATTCCGCCTTCAACAGCCTGACGATCGCACTCTCGGCCGCGATCCTGTCCAGCTTTGCCGCCACCTTGATGGCGATCATGGTCGCCCGGCAGGCCGCGCGACGCCCGTCCGGCATCGCCCAGGCGTTGATCATGCTGCCCCTGGTCATCCCGGAAGTCATCATCGGCGTGGCGGTGCTGGGCTTCTTCTCCTTCGTCCAGCTGTCGCTCGGACGGGGCAACCTGATCATTGCGCACACAATGCTGTGCATCCCCTACGCCTTCCTTCCCGTCCGCGCGCGGCTGCAGAACATGGACGCTTCGCTGGAGCTGGCGGCGAGGGACCTCTACGCGACGGAACTGCAGGTACTGAGGCGCATCACCGTGCCGCTCCTGACCCCGGGGATCGTCGCCGGCCTCATGCTCGCCTTCGTGAACTCGATGGACAATTTCATCGTGTCGATGCTCGTCGCACAGCCCGGCTCGACCACCTTGCCAATCTACATCTACGCCCTGATGCGGCAGGGCGTGCGGCCCGACGTCAACGCCGCATCGACCATCATTCTCACGATCTCGGTCGTGCTCGTCGTCATGTCCTACCTGATCGCCAAGCGCGCAGAGACGCCAATGAAGTCCGAATAATCCAAAAAGGGAGGAAAGCAGATGAGATACGCAGTTGCCGCCACGGTGCTTGGCATGGCGCTGGCATTGTCCACCGGCGCTAGGGCACAGGGCACACTCAACGTCTATACCTGGTCCGGCTATCTGCCGCCGGAACTCATCAAGCAGTTCGAGCAGGAGAACGACGCCACCGTAACGGTGGATAACTACGACTCCAACGAGACGCTGCTGGCCAAGCTGAAGCTTGGTGGAACCGGCTACGACATCGTCTTTCCGAGTAACAATTTCGTGCCGATCCTGATCAAGGAAAAACTGATCCAGGAAGTCGGCGCCAAGGACCTGTCCGGCTATTCCAACCTGGTCGAAAAGTTCCAGAGTCCACCCTGGGACCCGACGGGCACCTACACCATTCCCTTCGACATCACGACGACCGGGATTGCCGTCAATACGGACGTCTATAAGGGCGACATCGACACCTACAAGATCCTGTTCGAGCCGCCGCCCGAACTGCAGGGCAAGATCAACATGTTCGATACGCCGAGCGAAGCCGTCGCCCAGGCGAGCATCTATCTCGGCGTGCCGCTGTGCAGCGACAAGCCTGCCGAGATGCAGAAGGTCGCCGACCTGTTCACCCAGATGAAGCCGTACATCAAGACCTTCAGCGGCAAGGCCGGCACGATCCGTGAAGGGCTCGCGGCGGGCGAGATCGCTATATCGCCGCTGTGGAGCGGCTCCACTCAGAGAACCCGCAAGCTGCGTGCCTCGATCCACTACGCCTATCCGAAGGAAGGCGTGCTCGCCGCGCTGGACACGGTGGCCGTCCCCACCGGAGCCCAGCACGTCGATCTCGCCAAGAAGTTCATGGCATTCCTGCTGCGGCCGGAGACCGCCGGCGCGGTCTCGAACCTTCTGAACTATCCGAATGCCGTCAAAGGCTCCGAGAAATTCATGGACCCGGAACTGAGCGCTTCGCCGGAAATGAACATCCCGGCCGACCGCAACGTCGTGTTCATGGAAACCTGCTCGGCCGAAGCGACCAAGCTGCAGGACCGGCTTTGGACGAACTTCATGAAGTGACGCACCGAGCCGGACCTCCCGGGCAAGGCTCCGGGAGGTCCGCGATCGCTATCTTTTTCACAATCGAGCCTATGGGAATGCAATGACGGGAATCGTAACGAAGACGGCGCGCGAGCTCCGGGCGCTGATCGGCAAGAAGCAGCTGTCGCCCGTCGAGGTTTTCGACGCATTTCGCGCGCAGATCGAGACGGTGAACCCCGCCGTCAACGCCTTCGTCGCCACGGATTTCGAGCAGGCGCGCGCGCAAGCCATGGCGGCGGAAGACGCCGTCATGAAAGGCGAGCGGCTCGGCCTGCTGCATGGCCTCCCCGTAGGCATCAAGGATCTGCAGCTCACCAAGGGCCTGCGCACCACCTTCGGCTCGCTCGTCTACAAGGACAACGTGCCCGAAGTCGACGAACTGATGATACGGCGCATCCGCGCCGCCGGCGGCATCGTCATAGGCAAGACCAACACGCCGGAGTTCGGCTCAGGCGCCAATACGATCAATCGTGTCTATGGCGCGACCGTCAATCCTTTCGACCTGGGCAAGTCGGCGTCGGGTTCGTCGGGCGGATCGGCGGCGGCCCTGGCTGCCGATATGGTGCCCCTGGCAACCGGGTCGGATTTGGGCGGCAGCCTGCGGACGCCGGCGTCCTTCTGCGGCGTCGTCGGTCACCGGCCGTCGCCCGGCGCATGCCCAACCGACCTTGCTACCGACGCCTGGTCGCCGCTTGCGGTCGACGGCCCGATGGCAAGGAACGTGGCGGATGCGGCTCTCCTGATGGCCACGGTGGTGGGGCGCGTCGATATCGATCCGATCTCCCAGCCGCTCGACGCCGCCCCGTTCGCGGCGCTGCCCGCTGTCAACGTGGGCAAGCTGCGCGTGGCGTTCTCCACGGATTTCGGCTGCATCCCGATGGACGAGGACATCAGGCGGCATTTCGAATCCGTTACCCGGCGGCTGGCTCCCATGTTCGGCCGAGCCGAGTGGCGCCATCCCGCCGTCCAGGACCTCGACGAGACCTTCGAGGCCTTGCGCGCCGTCGGCTACGGCCACAGCTATGGCGACTATATCGACCGCAATCGCAGCCTCAGCGGCGTCAACGTCATCTCCAACGTGGAGCTTGCCCGCAAGCTCACCGTCGCCGATGTCGGCAAGGCCCATTCCCGACAAAGCGACCTCTATCGTTCCTTCCAGGAATTCTTCAGGGATGTCGATATCCTGATCTGTCCGGCGGCATCCGTCCCGCCGTTCCCGGTCGAGGATGTCTATGTGGAGCAGGTTTCCGGCGTCCGCATGGCCACATACATACGCTGGGTGGCCATCACGTATGTGGTGACCCTCAGCAGCCACCCTGTCACGGTCATTCCGGCGGGACTTGGTCCCACGGGCATGCCCTTTGGCATCCAGATTGTCGGTCGAGCCCGCGACGACGTCGGAACGCTCGCGGCCGCCGCGGCGATCGAGGCAGCCATGGCCGGAGATCCGTCCCTGGCCCGCCCCCGCCCCGATACGGCCCGTCTGAGCGTCGAAGGCGTGGCGACGTCGGCGCGCTGCGTTCCCGCCGGGCTCGTGGCGGGTTGACGATTCGATGCGCACGATCCTTTCAAGCCTCGGTGCCGGCGGTTCCGTCAGCATCGACGGCGTCAGCAAACGCTACGGCGCCTTCAAGGCAGTCGACGACATTTCGCTCGACATTCGCTCGAACGAGTTCTTCACCCTGCTCGGACCCTCCGGCTGCGGCAAGACCACGCTGTTGAGGATGCTTGCCGGCTTCGACGTGCCGACCGGAGGCCGTATTCTCCTCGATGGCGAGGAGATCACCCACCTGCCGCCGAATGCGCGGCCCATCAACACGGTCTTCCAGAACTACGCGCTGTTCCCTCACATGAGCGTAGCCGAGAACGTCGCCTTCGGATTGAAGATGCTCCGGCGGCCGGCAGCCGAGATCGACCGCGTCGTCGGCGAGATGCTGAAGCTGGTTCGGCTGGAAGACCGCGGTTCCGCCGCCGTCACGCAACTTTCCGGCGGTCAGCAACAGCGCGTCGCCTTGGCGCGCGCCCTGGCGCCGCGACCGAAGATGCTTCTCCTGGACGAACCGCTGTCGGCTCTCGACCTCAAGCTCAGGAAATCGATGCAGATCGAATTGAAGCGCCTGCAGGCCGAAACCAGCATCACCTTCGTCTTCGTAACCCATGACCAGGAAGAAGCGCTGACGATGTCGGACCGTATCGCGGTCATGTGCGAGGGCAGGATCCGCCAGGTCGGCAGCGCGCGTGACATCTACGATCTGCCCGCAGATCGTTTCGTCGCCGATTTCATCGGCCAGACCAATTTCCTCGAAGGGACGGTAGCGAAGCTGGAAGGCGGCATCGCACAGGTGAAGCTCGATGCCGGTTTCATCATCCGGGCCGGCGTCCCCCGGGATTTTCAGCCGGACGGCCGCGTCACCGTCTCGGTACGGCCCGAACACGCCCATATCGTCGGCGAAGGCGGCCCGCAGCTTCTCGCCGGCACGTTGGATGAAACGATCTTCCTCGGAACCGGAATGCATTTTCATATCAGGCTGGACAACGGCGACAGCTTCGTCGTCTCGCGTCAGAGCGACCAGCCGGGCGCAGCGCGGCCGCCGAGCGGCGTGCGCGTCGGCATCCAGTTCAGCGAGACCGCCGCCCGCATCATGCGGCAATGAGAATTCCGCGTGGCGCAGGCATCGCTGGATAGCCGACTGCAGCCAATCCGGCGTTTTGTGTTTCGACCTTGAAAATTAGATGGCGGAGAAGGAGGGATTTGAACCCCCGATGCCCTTGCAGGCATGCCGCATTTCGAGTGCGGTGCATTCAACCACTCTGCCACTTCTCCGCATGTGGTTGGCCGTTGCCGACGCGGCGACTAGATAACGGCTCACAAGGCCGGATACAAGGCCCAATATCGGCTTTCGCAGGGTCGTCGTATCGACGCCTGCTAGGCTTGCCCGGAGCCGCGACCCGACCATTGCCTTGACTCCTCCCGGGCCTTCGGCTACGGAGGCCGCGCAATCGGCGTGGGAGCTTTCCGCGCCGCTTGTTTTTTGAACCCGCAGACTGACAAAAAGACGGCCCGACCATCGCGCCCAGGCGCTCGCGGTCACACGAGGCCGACCGAACAGCGAAAGGCAAAAAATGTTCGCAGTCATCAAAACGGGCGGCAAGCAGTATCGCGTTGCCGCCAACGACGTCCTGAAGATCGAGAAGCTCGAGGCCCAGGTCGGCGAGATCGTGCAGATCGGCGCCGTGCTGGCTTATGGCGAAGGCGACAAGGTTACCTTCGGCGCCCCCTTCGTCGACGGCGCTTCCGTCGCCGCCGAGGTGGTGGAGCAGGGCAAGTCGCGCACCGTCATCGCTTTCAAGAAGCGCCGCCGGCAGAATTCGCGCCGCAAGATCGGTCATCGCCAGCTTCTCACCACCGTGCGCATTTCCGAGATCCTGACCGACGGTGCCAAGCCTTCCAAGAAGGCGGCTGCCAAGGCCGAGACGAAGACCGAAGCCAAGGCTGACGCCGCACCGAAGGCCGCCAAGGAAGAGGCTGCTCCGGCTGCCGCAGCGCCGCTGTTCAAGGCGCCGAAGGGCAAGGCCGACGACCTCACCATCATCAAGGGCATCGGCCCGGTGGCAGCCAAGGACCTCAACGAGCAGGGCATCACCACCTTCGCCCAACTCGCCGCCCTGACCGACGCCGACGCCGACAAGATCGACGCGGCGATGCCTTTCAGCGCCGACCAGATCAAGGACTGGCGCGAGCAGGCGAAGGAACTGGCGAAGTAATTCGCCCGGACCTTTCCGGACAGGCTTGAAACGGAACGCGAACGCGTTCATAGAGATCGCAGGCGCTGAACAGCGCAAAGGAGTACTACCATGGCACACAAGAAAGCTGGCGGTTCGTCGCGCAACGGTCGCGATTCCGAATCCAAGCGCCTTGGCGTGAAGAAATTCGGCGGCGAAGCCGTGCTCGCCGGCAACATCCTCATTCGTCAACGTGGCACCAAGTGGCACGCCGGCACCAATGTCGGCATGGGCAAGGACCATACGCTTTTTGCCCTCGAAGCAGGTGCCGTGTCGTTTGCCAAGAAAGCCAACGGCCGAACCTACGTGTCGGTAAACCCGATGACCAAAGCCGCGGAGTAGCCGGTTCCGCACTAGAACACCGGCGCCCATCTCGGGAACCGGTGTCTGGCCAGGCCAGGAAAAGGATCAGGGGAGATGGGCGACCGTCTCCCCTTTTACTTTGCTTGGAGGACTGACCATGGTTGCCGAAGAAGCCTTCTTTGAAGAAAGCTCTTTCATCGACTGCCCGACGCTGACCACCGAACGTCTGGTGATGCGCCCGCCGCACGAGGTCGATATCGCGCAACTCATCGAGCTCGCCGACAATCGCCACGTCGCCGAGATGCTGGCGCGCATGCCGCATCCCTATGGTGAGGCCGAGGCGCGCGCCTTTCTCGCCATGGCAGCCGCTCCCCGCTCTGGCGTCGTCTATGCGCTGACATTGAAGGAGAACGGCGCCTTCGTCGGCTCTGCCGGCCTCAACGCCACCGATCGCGGGCTGGAACTGGGCTACTGGATCGGCGAACCCCACTGGCGGCAGGGCTATGCGACGGAGGCCGCGCACGCGCTGGTCGATCTCGCCTTCGCCCGCACGTCGGTTCAGGTGCTCCACGCCTCGTGCCGCGTCATCAATCCGTCCTCGCGGCGCGTCATCCACAAGTGCGGCTTCCAGTATGCCGGCCAGGGCATGCTGAACTCCATCGTCGCCGGCCAGGTGCCGGTCGAGCGCTACCGGCTCGACCGCAGGACGTGGGCGAGCCTAAGGAACTGGGCGCGGTTCTGACGCGGGACGGATCGCGACGCAACCGGTCAGGCCAATTCCAGCCACACCGGCCTGTGATCCGATCCGACCGCTTCCGCGTCGACCCAAAGGCGTTTCAGGTTGCCGGCCAGCGATGCGCTGGCGAAGATGTAGTCGATACGCTTGTATCGGCCGGCATCCTGCGGCCGCTTGGGGTCGACCCAGGTGACGAAGTCGTCGCCGGATGCCTTCAGCCACGCGGCGGCGTCGACGGCAAGGTCGGCCGACAGCGGCATACCGAATTCGTGGTCGGGCAGACCCGCCAGTTCGACATATTCGGGCGAGCCGGCCAGCATGTTGAAGTCGCCCATCAGGATGAAGGCCTCCGGCGCAGGCGGTTCCGGCAGGCCGACCTCCGACAGGCCGGTCAGGCCGCCGCCTTCCAGCGCGTGGTTGAACAGGCGTTCGCGCAGAAAACGGATCTGCCGGGCACGCTCCATGGGATTGCGATGGTCGAGATGGGTGGAATAGAAGCGGATGAAGCCGAGCGGCGTCTCGATCAGCGCCTCCAGCGCGCCGCGCTGGAAGTTCAGCACCGAAATCGAGCGGCTGCGCGGCAGGAGCAGGTTGCGCGAAAGCTGGATCGGCGTCTTCGACAGGATCATGTTGCCGAGCTGGAACATGGTGGTGACGGCGCGACCGTCCTTGACGTGCGAGCCGACGTTCGCCTCGAAATTCGAGCCGTAAACGACGAAATAGTCTGGCAGCAGGGCGGTCAGCTCCGCCACCATGTCGCGGCCGCCGTTCTGCGGGTTGTTGCGCGACACCTCCTGCAGGGCGATGACGTCGGCGCCGCGCACGGTCGCGGCGATACGCTCCGCATCGTAGCGGCCGTCGAGGCCGACGCCGTACTGGATGTTGTAGCTCACCACCTTCATTGCGGCATCCCTTCGGCAATCCGCGCGATTCGACCGTGACGGCCTCGCGCTTGCGCGCATCTTGCTCTAAGACCGCTCGATCCGTTCCATAACAGCACGACAATCAACGCGCATGAAATTCCTCGATCAGGCCAAGGTCTATATCCGCTCCGGCGACGGTGGCGCGGGTTCCGTGTCGTTCCGGCGCGAGAAGTTCATCGAGTTCGGCGGGCCGGACGGCGGCGACGGCGGCCGCGGCGGCGATGTCTGGGTGGAGGCCGTCGACGGCCTGAACACGCTGATCGACTACCGCTACCAGCAGCATTTCAAGGCCAAGACCGGTGTCCACGGCATGGGTCGCAACCGCGCCGGCGCCAAGGGCGCGGACGTGACGCTGAAAGTGCCTGCCGGCACGCAGATCTATGCCGAGGACAACGAAACGCTGATCTGCGACCTGACCGTGGTCGGCCAGCGCTTCCTGCTCGCCAAGGGCGGCAATGGCGGCTTCGGCAACCAGCATTTCAAGAGCTCGACCAACCAGGCGCCACGCCGCGCCAACCCCGGCCTGCCGGGCGTGGAAATGACCATCTGGCTCAGGCTGAAGCTGATCGCCGATGCCGGGCTGGTCGGCCTGCCCAACGCCGGCAAATCCACCTTCCTGGCGGCGGTCACGGCGGCCAAGCCGAAGATTGCCGACTATCCCTTCACCACGCTGCATCCGGGCCTCGGCGTCGCCCGCATCGACGCGCGCGAATTCGTCATCGCCGACATTCCGGGCCTGATCGAGGGCGCCCATGAAGGCGTCGGCATCGGCGACCGTTTTTTGGGCCATGTCGAGCGCACGCGCGTGCTGCTGCACCTCGTCTCGGCACAGGAGGAAAGCCCGGGCAAGGCGTACAAGACCGTGCGCGGCGAACTGGAAGCCTATGGCCATGGGCTGGCGGAAAAGCCGGAGATCGTGGCGCTGAGCCAGGTCGACACGCTGGATGGCGAGGCGCGCAAAAAGAAGCTCGCGGCGCTCAAGCGCGCCTGCGGCGGCACGCCGCTGGCGCTTTCGGCCGTCACCGGCGAAGGCGTCGAGGCGGTGCTGCGCGCGCTGATTGCGGTGGTCGAGGCCGCGCGAACCGGCGAGACGCCGGTGCAGGACGACCGGTGGGTGAAGTAGCCGCCATGCACGCACCGACCGCTGCACCCCTCTCCCTCAAATCCTATCGTCGCATCACGGTAAAGATCGGTTCGGCGCTGCTGGTCGACCGCTCGGCCGGCCTCAAGCGCGATTGGCTGGAGGCACTCGCCGCCGACATCGGCAGGCTGGCGGCTGCCGACGCCGAAATCCTCGTGGTTTCGTCGGGAGCTATCGCGCTCGGCCGCACCATTCTCGGCCTCAGCCGCAAGGCGCTGAAGCTGGAGGAAAGCCAGGCGGCGGCAGCCGTCGGCCAGATCGCATTGGCCGGCGCGTGGTCGGATGCGCTCGGCCGCCACGGGCTCAAGTCCGGCCAGATTCTGCTGACGCTGGGCGACACAGAGGAGCGCCGCCGCTATCTCAACGCCCGAGCCACCATCTCGACGCTGGCCAAGATGAAGGCCGTGCCAGTCATCAACGAGAACGACACCGTGGCGACCTCAGAAATCCGCTACGGCGACAACGACCGGCTGGCGGCGCGCGTCGCCACAATGATGGGTGCGGACCTGCTCATCCTGCTGTCCGACATCGACGGGCTTTACACCGCACCGCCCGCGCAAGACCCCAACGCGACCTTTCTGCCGCTGGTCGAACGCATTACGCCCGAGATCGAGGCGATGGCCGGCGGCGCGGCTTCGGAACTGTCGCGCGGCGGCATGCGTACCAAGATCGACGCCGGCAAGATCGCCACGGCGGCGGGCACGGCCATGATCATCACCGCCGGCCAGCGCATGAACCCGCTGTCGGCCATCGAGCGCGGCGAGCGCTTCACCCTGTTCAAGCCGAGCAGCCACCCGGTGAAAGGCTACAAGACCTGGATTGCCGGCCAGCTCGAACCGGCGGGCCGGCTGACCGTCGACGACGGTGCGGTCAAGGCGCTCAATTCGGGCAAGTCGCTGTTGCCGGCCGGCGTGAAACTGGTCAGCGGCAACTTCTCGCGCGGCGATACGGTGGCGATCCTGTCGCCGGACGGCCGCGAGGTTGCGCGCGGGCTGGTTGCCTACGATGCCGTCGACGCGTTAAGGATCGCCGGATTGAAATCGGCCGAGATCGACAGCGTTCTCGGCTATCATGGCCGCTCGGCGATGATCCACCGCGACGATCTGGTGGTGGGCGACGCCGACCAAGCCGACGGAGGATGAGCCGTGCTGAAATCGCATGAATCCGCCGACGACACCGTCTCGCTGATGGCCGACCTCGGTCGCCGGGCGCGCGCGGCGGCGCGGCCGCTGGCCATCGCCTCGACCGAGGCGAAGAACGCAGCACTTACCGCCATGGCCGATGCCATCCTGCGCAACGAGGCAGCGATCCTTGCGGCCAACGCCATCGACCTGAAGAACGGCGAGGAAGCGGGCTTGTCCGGTTCCTTCATGGACCGGCTGAAGCTGACCCCAGAACGCATCGCCGCAGTCGCGCAAGGGATCCGCGACATCGCCACCCTTGCCGATCCGGTCGGCACTGTCATCGCCGCATGGGACCGCCCGAACGGCCTTCACATCGAGCGCGTGCGCACGCCGCTCGGCGTTGTCGGCGTCATCTACGAGAGCCGGCCCAACGTCACCGCCGACGCCGGTGCGCTGTGTCTGAAAGCCGGCAATGCCGTGATCCTGCGCGGCGGCTCGGATTCCATCAATTCGTCCTCCGCCATACACGCTTGGCTCGTGGAAGGGTTGAAGGCGGCGGGTCTGCCCGAGGATGCCATCCAGCTCGTGCCAACCACCGACCGCGCCGCCGTCGGCGAGATGCTGAAAGGGCTGTCGGGAAACCTCGACGTCATCATCCCGCGCGGCGGCAAGAGCCTGGTCGCGCGCGTCCAGAACGAGGCGCGCGTGCCGGTGTTCGCACACCTGGAGGGCATCGTGCACGTCTACATCGACCGCTCCGCCGATTTCGAGATGGCGAAAAAGATCGCGGTCAACGCCAAGATGCGGCGCACCGGCATTTGCGGCGCCGCCGAGACGCTGCTGGTCGACCGTGCGGTGGCCGGCACCCATCTGGTGCCGGTCCTCGCCGCCCTGCGCGACGCCGGCTGCGCCATCCGCGCGGACGCCGAGGTGCTGAACGCATTCCGCGACGCTGAGCCGGCAACCGACGCCGACTGGACGACGGAATATCTCGATGCCGTCATTTCGGTGAAGCTGGTGGACGGCGTGGGCGAGGCCATCGACCACATCGAAACCTTTTCCTCGCATCACACCGAGGCGATCGTAGCGGAGGACGCGGCGACGGTGGAGCGTTTCTTCGACGAAATCGATTCCGCCATCCTGCTCCACAATGCCTCCACCCAGTTCGCCGACGGCGGCGAGTTCGGCATGGGCGCCGAGATCGGCATCGCCACGGGCAAGATGCACGCGCGCGGCCCGGTCGGCGTGGAACAGCTCACCTCATTCAAGTACCGCGTGCGCGGCGCCGGCCAGGTGCGGCCGTAGGGGAGCGTCATGGTCACCGCGACTGTCGAATTGAACAGCGTGCCGGGCACGGAAGCGGCGATGGGCTGGGCCGGCGGACACACCGTTGTTGTCGATCGGCCGGAAGGCCGGGCCGGCGGCAAGGGGCTGGGCTTCAACGGCGCGCAGCTTCTCGGCCTCGCATTGGGCGGCTGCTTCTGCAACGACCTGCGCTACGCCGCGCATGAACTGGGCGTCGAGCTTTCCAACATAGCCGTCTCCGTAGTGGTTGAACTCGACGGAGAGCCTTTGATCGCCAGATCGGCGACGATGACCGTGGACTGCAAGGCCGCGGACGGCACCCCTGCCACGACAGTGGTGGAACGAGCCAAGACAATCTGCACGGTGGCGAATTCGCTCGCTAAAGGCGTCTCCGTCCAGATCCAGACCGCTTCCGTGTGATGCGTGCAGACGGCTGACCGGAACATCGATGCGGCCATGACGCGCTACCTGCGCATGCCCCATGTCGAGAAGGGCATGCAGGTCGGTCTGTTCGGCGGCTCGTTCAACCCGCCGCATGCGGGCCACAGGCTGGTCGCCGAGATCGCGCTGAGGCGCCTGCAGCTCGACCAGCTCTGGTGGATGGTGACGCCCGGCAATCCGCTGAAATCGACGCGCGAACTGGCGCCGCTGGCCGAGCGCATCCGGCTTTCCGAGACGGTCGCCGAAGACCCGCGCATCAAGGTCACAGCCTTCGAGGCTGCGCACCGCATCCGCTACACCGCCGACACGCTGGCGCTGGTGCGCGCGAAAAATCCCGGCGTGGAATTCGTCTGGATCATGGGAGCGGATTCGCTGCGCGATTTCCACCGCTGGCAGCGCTGGCGCGAGATCATGATGACCTTCCCGATCGCCGTCGTCGATCGTCCGGGCTCGACCCTGTCCTTCCTGTCGTCGCGTGCGGCCAAGACCTTCGACTATGCCCGCATCGACGAACGCGATGCGCCGCTGCTGGCGCACATGCGGGCGCCCGCGTGGACTTTCATCCACGGTCCGCGCTCTTCCCTCTCTTCGACGGCACTGCGGCTGGCCGAGAAGCGCTAACCTCTTGCCGAGCCTATCTCGGCACCGCCTCCGGTTGCATCGCAGTCGGCGTGTTCATCGCCCGTGCATAACTTGCCGGAGAGACACGCCAATAAAGCACCGCGACGACGATGGCCGAAGCCAGGTGCAATAGCCAACCAGCGACGAAACTGCCGGTCGCCTCATGCAGCGCCGCCACGATCCATGGCGGTAGCGCGGTGATCAGGAAGCCGCCGCCCTGCATCAGCGCCGACAGCGCGCCGGCCTCGGCCGGGTCCGGCAGATGGTCGAGCGCGACGATCATCGATAGCGCGAAGCAGCCGCCCAGCCCCGCGCCGAGCAGCATCGCCGATGCGAGCGGCGCAGCCTCCGGCCGGAACGCCAGCGCAGCAAAGCCGGCCGCCTGCATGACGAGCGTCAGCCACAGCCATGGCCTCAGGTCGTCTTTGCCTTTGGCAAGGACAGGCAGCACCAGCGCCGCCAGCGCCTGGCACATCGCCAGGATCGCCAGCAGGCTGCCACTGGCCGCCGCACTCCAGCCATGCTCACGGTAGAAAGGCGCCAGCCACGCCACGACGGTCGAGTAGCCGCCATTGACGAGGCCGAAGCAGGCCATCAGGAGCCAGACCCGCGGGCGCTTCAGAAGGGCGATCGCACTGGTGCGTTTCTGCCCCGACACGCCGTCGCGCGGGAGATAGAGCGCGGCCAGCGCCAGCGCCAGCACCGCCGGAACCGCCATCCAGGCAAGGCCGGCGTGCCAATTCCCGGTCGCCCCGGCGACCAGCGGCGCAACCTGCGCGCCCAGCGCGCCGCCGCCCATCAGGGTCGCCGAATAGAGCCCCATGACGACGCCGACATGGCGCGGGAACTGTTTCTTGACGATGCCGGGGAACACCGCCTGGATGGCGGCGACGCCGAGCCCGAGCAGGGCCGCCGTTCCCACCAGCTGCCAGCCCTCCGTCGCGAACAGCCTGAGGGCAGAGCCGAGGACGAGCACGGCGAGAGATGCAATGGTCGAGCGTCGCGCACCGACGCGCGATTGCAGGAAGGGACCGGCAAAGGCGAAGAAGCCCATCAGGGCCATCGGCACCAGCGTCAGCAGCGAAATGCCCTTGAGGTCGAGGCCCGTCCCGGCGCCGATGTCGGTCGCCAGCGGCCCGATGCCGGTGATGAACGGCCTGAGGTTCAGGCCGACCAGGGCGACGGCTGCAAGCAGCAGCACATTTGCTGCGCGCGAGGGCGCTTCCGACTCCATATTTCTTGCCTATGCCCGCCCGCCCTGGGCCTGTTTGCTTCGCGCCCCGGTCCATTCGGCATAGAGGTCCGCCTTGCCTTCCGGCCGCACCGGCACATAGCGGATCGCCATGGACTGCTCGGCAAAGGGCTTCGCCAGGTCGTCGTAGATCGCTGCGGTGGAGAGCCCGAACGGCGCGCCATCGTCATTGGAATAGGCATAGAAGACCTTTTCAACGCCGGCCAGCCGCATCGCCGCCATGCACATGGGGCAGGGATGCCCGCTGGCATAGACGGCGCTGCCCTTGAGGTCGGGCGAGCCGAGTTTGTGGCTGGCGGCGCGGATGGCGTTCATTTCCGCATGGGACGTCGGATCGTTGGTGACGTGGATTTCGTTCACCGCCGCGGCGATCATCGCGCCGTCGCGCACCAGCACGGCGCCGAAGGGACGGCCGCCTCTGCCGATATTGGCGCGAGCGAGTTCGATCGCCTCGCCGAGAAAGCGGTTTTCATCGGTCATGGCCGGATTCCTTTCTTCAACGCGCCTGTTCTTCAACGTGCGCCGGCTGCCACCAGCGTCGCCTCGATTTCCTGGTAGCCGCCGGCGCGCGCATGCTGGAGCGGCGTAACGCCCTTGCCGTCGGCAAGGTTGACGTCGGCTCCGGCCTTGACCAGCAATTCGACGATCTTCTGGTGGCGTTCGCCGCCGTCGCCGAGGATGATTGCCTCCAGCAGCGCGGTCCAGTGCAACTTGTTGACGTGATCGACATCGACGCCGGCCTCGATCAGCGTGCGCACCGTCTCCACATGGCCGCGCTCCGACGCCGGGATCAGCGCGGTACCGCCATAGCGGTTGACGCTTTTCAGGTCGGCACCGTGCGCAAGCGTCATTTTCAGGATTTCGAGGTGCCCGCGTGCGCCGGCATAGAGATAGGGGCTATCCTCGATATCGTCCTTGGCATTGACGTCGGCGCCGGCATTGATCAGCGCCCTTGCGGCCTCGACCTGGTTGGCGTGAGTAGCAGCCAGCAGGGCGGTCGCGCCCGAGCCGTCTCGCGCGTCGATGGCGACACCATCCGACAGAAGTTTCTCGATGGCGGCGACGTCGCCGCTGGTCGCGGCGGCATGCAGGGAGGTCTCGCTCATGGTTTCTCCTGATGCGGTAAAGGGAACGGATGCCGAAAGCAGGGCAACGAAGGCCAATACGGCCGAAAGATATCGCATACTTCGCTCCTGTCGCTGAATGGCGACCTGCCCTTCATGCAGGCGCGAGGGCACAGGCTCCAGATAGGACTAGAGCCTTTCATTTGGAAATTAAATATCGTAATGGTCATCATCCTATTCTTTAATGAAGATGCGAGCCGGCCACACCCGCTGCCTCCAGGGAAAAGATGTACGATCCGCGTCTCCTGCGCTCATTCGTCATGATTGCCGATAGCGGCAGCTTCACCCGCGCGGCGGAAAACCTGCACATGACCCAGTCGACGATCAGCCAGCAGCTCGCGCGGCTGGAAGAAGCCGTCGGCCACACGCTGGTGGAGCGCGCCGCCCGGCCGATCCGGACCACGGCGGCCGGCGAGCGCCTGCTCGGCTATGCGCGCCGCATCCTGGATCTCCAGCAGGAGGCCCAAGCGGCGCTGGCCGATCCTGCCGGCACGGCGTCCCTGCGCATCGGCGTCGCGGAAGACATCGCCGGCAAGGCGATGGCGAAAGTGTTCGGCACATTCGCCAGGCATCGCCGCGAAGCGCAGCTCGACGTCACCGCCGGGCTGAGCCGCGACCTGATGCGGCGCTACCGCGACGGCGAGTTCGACATTGTCGTCGCCAAGGAGACCATGCCGGCACCCGACTGTCGCGCGAGCTTCCCCGAGCCGATCGCGTGGTTCGAGGCTGCCGACGCCTCTGGCGACTGGACCGATCCCCTGCCGCTGGTCGCCTTCCCGCCCGGCGGGCTCTACCGCGACACCATGCTCGAGCGCATCGAGCGGGATCATCGCCGCTGGTACATCGCTCTGTCCGGCAGCAGCCTGCACAATGTCCTGGTCGGCGTCGAGGCCGGTATCGGCCTCTCGCTTCTGCCGATCGCGGCGGCGGCCGGATACCAGGTGCGCCGCTATGCGCCCTTCGGTTCGGAGCCGGCGATTACCGTCTCTCTCTATGCCCGGGAACAGGCGGGCCCCGTCGCGGAACTGGTCCGGCAGATGAGCACCGTGCTCGCCGCGAGGGCCGGCATGGCCAGCAGGGACCCGTGACGCCGCCAGCGGCCTCCTTTCGCTGGACAGCCTTCGCGTGGACAGCGAGGATCAACTCATGACGCGCGCCGACCATCCTTTTCTCGCAAGCCCGCCAAGGCTGGTCGCCGTCTGGTGCCTCTTCCTGCTCGTCGCCTGCGCCGTGCTGGCGGCCTTCCAGCACCGGGCGCTGGTCGCCGAGCTTGAACACGAAAGCACGGCCCTGCACGCGCTGGCCTCGCAGCGGGCCGACCAGCACGACGCGCATATGACCGCCCTGTCGGCGGTTGCCGTGGCGGCCGCGAAAGAGAGGCAGGATCTGTTCCTCGACGTCGCAGCGACGATCACGCGCTTTTATCCGCGCATCGACGAAGTGCAGCTCGTCCCGCTCGATCCTGCCGGGCATACAATCGGCACCGAACCGCTCGCACCGGAAACGGCCGAGGTCGTGCGCGCGGCCGCCAGGGCCTCCGACGGCCGCATCATGCTTTTGCCGCATCCGCAACGGCCAGACCACTACATCATGGTCAAGCGCAGCCCCAACAACGATGCGGCTATCTATGGGCTGATGCTGGGCATCGACGCGCAGAAGCTGCTCGGCGAGGCCGGGCCGTTCTGGTCGCGGCCCGGCGTGGCACTTCGCCTCTCGCTGCCGGACGGCCGGCCCCTCGTCGGCCATCTCGATTCCGGCGAGACGGTCCGCTTTTCCAGTCCCCTCGGCAGCGCGTCCCAGCCGCTCATTCTCGTAACCGGGATGCGGATCGGCCTGCCCGACCTGCTCCCCGTCCTGCCGACGGCCCTGATGCTCATCGGCGTCAGCCTCGCCTATCTCGCCGTCCTGATAGCGCTGCGCCAGCGGGCGCGCGCACGCGCCGCGATCGAGCAGGCACGACTCAGCGCGCTGGAGACGCGGCTTGCCCACGCCTCGCGCGTCAACGCGCTGGGCGAGATGGCGAGCGGTCTCGCGCACGAGCTGACGCAGCCGCTCACCGCCATCCTGGCGCAGGCGCAGGCCAGCCGCCGCATTCTCGAACGCCGCGACGCGTCCACCCTCGCGCCGGTGCTGGACGACACTGTGACGCAGGCGCGCCGCGCCTCGGCGATCCTGGAACGCTTCCGCAACTGGTCGCGCCCACAGCGCGCGCCGGCATCGGCCGTCGATCTGCGCGAGGCGTTGACGAATGTGCGGGCGCTTCTGACGCCGCAGGCGACAACGCATGGAACGCGGCTGGATTTCGATATCCCGCAATCTCCCGTTCCCGTCATGGCCGATCCCGTCGAGATGGAACAGGTCGTTTTCAATCTCGTGCGCAACGCCATCGAGGCGGCCGATGGCACCGCAGACATGGCGCAGGTGCACGTCACGCTGAGGCAGGACGCCGACCAGACCGTGCTGGAGGTCGCCGACAACGGCCCTGGCGTGCCGGTGGACCTGCGTCCGCGCCTATTCACGCCGTTCACGACCACCCGCGCCAACGGCACCGGTCTCGGCTTGGCGCTGAGCCAGCGCCTGGTGGAGCGGGCCGGCGGCGAGATCGCGCTTGTCGGCGAGGGTCCCGGCGCCACCTTCCGGGTCACGCTGCCGCGCAAGGTGGAACCGGAGGAAGCGCCGCGATGAACCGTCCCGTCTATCTTGTCGATGACGACGAGGCGGTGCGCCGCGCGCTCGGCCTGCTCTTGTCCACCGTCGGCATCACGGTGACCGGTTTCGGCGACCCACAGGCGTTTCTCACTCAGGTGCCGAAGCTCGCGCCCGGCTGCCTCATCGTAGATATCCGCATGCCGGTGCTTTCCGGCCTGAAATTGCAGGAAAAACTCAACGAGCAGGGCATCGACTGGCCGACCATCGTCATTTCCGGCCATGGCGACATCGAGGCCTGCCGCCGCGCCTTCCGCAATGGCGCCGTCGATTTTCTCTCCAAGCCGGTCGACGAGCAGGACCTGATCGACGCCATTCAGAAAGGGCAGGACGCGCTGGAGCGCACGCTCGGCCGCCGCGCCGAGAAGGCGGAGACGCTGGCGCTTCTGGCCGCGCTCACGCCGCGTGAGCGCGACGTGCTCGACCGCATCGCCGCAGGCTTCACCACCCGCCAGATCGCCGAGGGACTGGGGCTTTCGCCCCGCACCGTGGAAAGCCACCGCGCCGCCATCGGCGCCAAGCTCGGCACCACCTCGCAGGCCGAGATGACGCGGCTGTGGCTTGAGGGACGCGCATCTCCGTAGAACTACGGAGGCGGCCGCAAGGCCTACGAATACCGGACGGGCGGCACACGGCGTAATTTCCTTCCATCAAATTTGGAAAGGAAGACACCATGATCCGCAACCTCGTTCTCGCCGCCACGCTTCTGGCCCCGCTTGCCGCTACCGCGCAGGAACTGCCGACCGCTCCCTACCTGCCGCTCGATATCGCCACCAAGGCCGCCGACGCCGCGCTCAAGGCCTGCGTCGCCGAGGGTCACAATGTCAGCGTCGCCATCGTGGCGCGCGACGGCTCGACCAAGGTGCTGCTCAAGGCCGACAATTCCGGTCCGCACACCGGCACGAGCGCTGCCGGCAAGGCCTTTACCTCGGCCGCTCTCGGCCGCGACACGGCAGGCCTGGCCGAATTCATCGCCTCCAAGCCGGCGAACGAGGGCCTGCGCGACATGGACCCGCGCATGGTCATCCAGGCCGGCGGCCTGCCGATCAAGTTCGGCAAGGCGCTGGTCGGCGGCATCGGCGTCGGCGGCGCGCCCTCGGGCGACATCGACGCCGGCTGCGCGGTTGCCGGCCTGAAGGCCGTCGGCGCCGCCGAGTAAAGGTCCGCCTCATGGCACGCAAGCGGCCCGCCCTGCGCGGGCCGCTTTTCGTTGCGAGGTCTCAGCCGTCGCAGAACGGATTCTTAACGGTAATGGAGCGTAATCCCGGCCAGTAAAATGGCGCGTATGGGTTTGGGGTTACGCATGCCTGAATATTCGACCTTCATCCGTTCGATACGGATACGGTATCTATCCGGTCTGTTGATTTTCGCACTCGCCTCCGGCGCGGTGATGCTCGCCCTCAACAAGATCAGTTCGTTCCGCCGCGACGTCGATTCGCTGAGCAGCAATCTGGTCGAATTGACCAAGGATCTGCGCAACGCCACCGACTTCGCCGAAAAGGCTTCGGGCAACTGGCGCGCCGGTACGCGCGGCGAGCTCGCGACGGTCGCCCGCGACTATGTGAGTCGTATCCAAGGCAAGATAGAAACGCTGGAAGCGCAGACCGGCACGCTCATGCCACGCCTGTCGAAAGCGACGCAGGATGTGCTCGGTAGTTCCTCGGTCAATGGCGACCTGTTCTGGAGCGCCAAGGACATGGTGCGCAACCTCAATCTCATGGCGGCGGCGATAACGGTCGACGACTGGAGTCCCCGCCCCATCCGCAACCAGAACGACCTGTTCGTCCAGCCGATGCTCATCAAGGCGCGGACCGTCATGGACAATGAACGCCACCTGGCCGACGCCGCATCCGACCGGTTGCTGTTGTGGGCGGGTGGCCTGCTGTCCGTCGTGCTGCTCGGCGTCGCCTTCTGGATCTTCCGGCCGATGGAAAAGGCGATCCGTCGCGCCTTCACCGAGACGACGACGGCGCTGTTCAAGGCGGAAGCCGCCGACCGTGCCAAGTCCGAATTTCTCGCCAATATGAGCCATGAGATCCGCACCCCGATGAACGGGGTGCTGGGCATGGCCGAACTGCTCGCTAAGACCGAGCTGACGCCGCGCCAGAAGACGTTCACCGACGTGATCGTCAAGTCCGGCAATGCGCTGCTCACCATCATCAACGACATTCTCGATTTCTCCAAGATCAATGCCGGGCAGCTCATGCTCGATCCAGCACCGTTCCGCCTCACCGAGGCGGTCGAGGACGTCGCCACGCTGGTATCGGCGCGCGTCGCCGAGAAGAACCTGGAACTGATCGTGCGCGTCGACCCGTCGCTGCCCGCCTTCGTCGTCGGCGACGCCGGGCGCTTCCGCCAGATCGTCACCAACCTGCTCGGCAACGCCGTGAAGTTCACCGAGAAGGGCCATGTGCTGATCGACGTCGGCGGCGAGGTGGCCGACGGCATCGCCCATCTCAAGGTGCGCGTCGAGGACACCGGCATCGGCATCCCCGCCGACAAGCTGCAAAGCGTTTTCGAGAAATTCGCCCAGGTGGACGCATCCTCCACCCGCCGGCACGAAGGTACGGGCCTCGGGCTCGCCATCGGCGCGCGGCTGGTCGACCTCATGGACGGCAAGATCGGCGTCGAAAGCGAGATCGGGCGCGGATCGGTGTTCTGGTTCTCCGTGCCGCTGCCCGTGCACGAGGCGAAGGCGGACGACAAGGCGGTGCCCGGTGACGTGACCGGTGCGCGCGTGCTGGTCATCGACGACAATCCCGTCAATCGCGAGATCCTCCTCGAGCAACTGCGCAGCTGGGGCTTCGACTGCGCGGCCGCCGAAAGCGGCGCCGTCGGCCTGGCCTTCCTCGACCGAGCCTGTCAGCTCGGCGCGTCGGTGGACTGCGTCATCCTCGACTACCAGATGCCCGGCATGAACGGCGCCGACGTGGCCAGGGCGATTGCCGCCGACCACCGGCTCTCCTCCATCCCGATCCTGCTGCTGACGTCCGTCGACCAGGTGGATTTCGGCAAGCTGATCATGGACTACGGTATCACCGCGCACCTGACCAAGCCGGCCCGTTCGGCGGTGCTGTTCGGCACCGTCATCTCGACGATCCAGAAGGCGCGCGCCCAGGCTGGCAGGCCGGCACAGTTCGTGCGCGAACCTGTCGCCGCCGCGATACCGCAGCAGCAGCACCCGGCCTTCACCGTCATCCACGGCAACCCCCAGCCGCAGGCCAAGGAAGGCGCCGGCGACCCGGCGCGCCCGATCGACATCCTGATCGCCGAGGACAACGAGGTGAACCAGCTCGTCTTCGGCCAGATCCTCAACGGGCTGGGCTTGAGCTACCGCATCGCCGGCAACGGCCGCACGGCAGTGGAGATGTACCGGACGCTGAACCCGCGGCTGATCCTCATGGATGTCTCGATGCCGGAGCTGAACGGCTACGAGGCGACCCGTGCCATCCGCGCCGCCGAGGCGGGCAAGGAAGTCCGCATCCCGATCATCGGCGTCACCGCGCACGCGCTCAAAGGCGACCGCGAAAAGTGCATCGAGTCCGGCATGGACGACTATCTCTCCAAGCCGATCTCGCCCGACCGCCTCGGCGCCAAGATCGGCACCTGGCTGAGCGAGACCGTGGCGAAACGGGCGTGATCAGCTGCGCAGACGACCGATCGGGATGATCTCGGGCGCGTCGTCCTGGCAGGGGCCGCCTTGCCAGTCGCCCAGCCACCGGTCGACGCAAAGCCCGGCCTCGTTGATCAGCGCCGCCACGCTCTCGCGCGCGGGAAAAGCGATACGCGACGAGGCCCTGAACAGCCTGTCGTCGGCTGTCGCCTGATAAACCGTCTCATACGTCACGACACCCGTCGCCTCGTCGCGCTCGATGGCGTTCCATGCCTCGACGCGGCCGAGCGTCGGGTGATGGAAGCTCCGGCGCGATGTCTCCGGCACCCACTCCTCCCATTCTCGCACCGCCGGGTTGCGCGTATCGAAGATGAAGCGGCCTTCCGGCCCAAGGTGATGCGCGATCGTTCGAAGCACCGCCAACTGGTCCTCGCGCGTCAGGAAAACCTGGAAGGCATGACCGGTCAGCACCACGAGATCGTAGCGCCGGTCCAGCCGCAGGGTGCGCGCATCCGCTTCGATCCATTCCGCCGCAGCGCCGCCTGCCCGGTGCCGCGCCACGTCGAGCATCGCGCCGGCCGGATCGGCGCCCGTGACATGGCGCCCGGCCGAAAGCGCCGCGGCGAGCTGGCCGGTGCCGCAGCCGAGGTCGAGCACCGAGCGGGCATCGCCCGCCAGTTCACGGCAGAAAGCAAAATCCGCCCCGCCCTCGTTCTCCAGGTCGTAGAACTGGACGAGTTCGGGATCGTGATAGAGACGGTCGTGCTCGATCATGCTTTTCGTCGGCTTCTGCACATTGTTCTAGAGAGCGAACCGGTCCCTGACACGGCGGGCGCATTCCTGCGGCGTCGCCTTGTCGGTATCCAGTCGCAGATCGTAGTCGATTCCGCCATGGACGCGGTCGAATTGCCAGCGCGCCAGCCCTATCGTCCGGTCGCCGCGCTGCCGTTCCCGCCCCTCCAGGACGTCCAGTGACGCAAAGACGCCGACGACATGAAGGCGGAAGCCCGAAAGCAGCCTCCGGTACTCATCGATGCGGTCGTTCAGCATCACGTCGTCGACGATGAGGTTGTTGCCCGCGGCAGCCATGGCGGCGATGGCCCCGTGCATGCCAGTCAACAGCCGCCGAGCCGCCGGTCCCGTGCGAATGGCGACGGTGGGTCGCTCCGCGCCGTCGACCGCAGCGAAGGAGATTCCGTCCTGATGTTCCATAAGGGAGGCTGGCAGCATCTCGATGAACGCATCCATCTGGACATGCAGGAACGGCTCGCGCGTGATCTCTTGCAGCGCCCTGGCGATCGAGCCCTTGCCGGCGCTGCCGACGCCGTTGAGGAGGATGATTGTCGTCATGCCCTGTCTTTCATCGGTTGCGCATGACCACGCAAGCACCACCGACCTGGTGCACCTTGCGGCAGACGTCGTTGGCGGCCTGCCGGCTGTCGGCGCCGATGCGCACCGCATAGATGCCGCGCCGCGCATAATTGACCCTGACGCGGCTGACCACCGGCTCGTAGTCGCCGAGCGCCGCCGGGAAACGGCCCTTGAGCCGCTGCCACTGCCGGATGGCCGCCGCGCGGCGGAAGGAGCCGGCCACCTGCACGCCCCAGGGCTTGGTTGGGATGGTCGCCATGGCGACGACCGAGGCTTCGAGTACCGGCAATTTGCGGCAGGCGACGCCGAACGGCATTTTCCTGTCCAGCGGATGGATCGTGCCCTGATAGGCGCTGTCGGTGAAAACGTCCGATGCCTCGCCCATGATCTCCTGCACGTAGTCCTCCGTCTCCAGCGGCAGGAAGCCGCCGGAGGACAGCCAACGCGAGACGCGCGCCTCGCCGGCATTGTAGGCCGCCGCCGCAAGCCCCAGATTGCCGTAGCCGGCGCGCATCTCGGCAAGATAGGCGGCCGAGGCGGCGAGCGCCTGGCCGATGTCGAACGGATCGGCAAGGTTGCGCATCTTCGCCGTGCCCGGCATGAACTGGGCGATGCCTTCGGCACCCGCCGGGCTGACCGCGTTGGGATCGAAACGGCTTTCCTTCCAGATCAGCCGGGCGAAGAAATCCTTCGGCAACCCGTTATAGTCGGCTTGCGTGGCGATCAGGTCGCAAACCCGCCCGATGAGCCGTTCCTTCGCCGAAAGCGAATGCGGCGGATCGGCGTATGCCAGTGCGCTGCCTGCCAGCCAGGCAGGACCGAACCATGAAAAGCAAAGAAGACAGGCGGCGAACGCCCTTCGCATCGCCTATTCGGCCGCCCTGGCACCGGTGCCGAAGCGCTGCTCGATGTAATCGGCGACCATCTTCTGGAAGTCTTCCGCGATGTGCGGCCCGCGCAGGGTCGCCGCCTTGCGGCCGTCGATGAAGACCGGTGCTGTCGGCGTCTCGCCGGTGCCCGGCAGGGAAATGCCGATATCGGCATGCTTGGATTCGCCGGGACCGTTGACGATGCAGCCCATCACCGCGACCTTCAGTTCCTCGACGCCCGGATAGCGCTCGCGCCAGAGCGGCATGTTGATGCGGATGTCCTCCTGGATCGATTGCGCCAGTTCCTGAAAGACGGTGGAGGTGGTGCGGCCGCAACCGGGGCAGGCCGCGACGATCGGCACGAACTGGCGGAAGCCCATGGTCTGCAACAGTTCCTGCGCCACCTGCACCTCGCGCGTGCGGTCGCCGCCGGGCTCCGGCGTCAGCGAGATACGGATGGTGTCGCCGATGCCCTGCTGAAGCAGGATACCCATCGCGGCAGAAGAGGCGACGATGCCCTTGGAGCCCATGCCGGCCTCGGTGAGACCGAGATGCAACGCATGGTCCGAGCGTTTCGCCAATTCCGTATAGACGGCGACAAGGTCCTGCACGCCGGAAACCTTGGCCGACAGGATGATCTTGTCGCGGGAAAGGCCGATCTCCTCGGCCATATGGGCCGACAGGATCGCCGACTGCACGATCGCCTCGCGCATCACCTCCAGCGCCGTCATCGGCGAGCCCTTGGCCTGGTTCTCGTCCATCAGCCGGGTCAGCAGGTCCTGGTCGAGCGAGCCCCAGTTGACGCCGATGCGCACCGGCTTGTCGTGGCGGATCGCCATCTCGACGATGTCGGCGAACTGGCGGTCGCGCTTGTCCTTGAAACCGACATTGCCGGGATTGATGCGGTATTTCGCCAGTGCGGCGGCACAGGCCGGATGATCGGCCAGAAGCTTGTGGCCGATATAGTGGAAGTCGCCGACCAGCGGCACGAAGACACCGAGCCGCTCCAGCCGCTCGCGGATTTTCGGCACGGCCGCGGCACTTTCGTCGCGGTCGACGGTGATGCGCACGATCTCCGATCCGGCACGATGGAGTGCCGCCACTTGCGCCACCGTCGAATCGACATCGGCCGTATCGGTGTTCGTCATCGACTGCACGACGACGGGCGCCGTTCCGCCGACCGTGACGCCGCCGACATCGACGCCGACCGAGGTGCGGCGCGGGAAAGGAGAAGAAAAATATCCGGTCATGCCGGCGGTCCCGATTGAGGGCGAACTGTGCCCGGTTCGGCGCCCGGCCGCAAAGGGATGGCCGTCCGCGCACATGGAAATCCGCGCATGAGGTGGCGGACGAAATGCGGCTTGTCAATGCCGATGAGGGGGCAACGGCCGGACGCGATGGCAAATTAAGCTATAAGTCGCATGTAGGCGGGAGAACCTCGACCGCCGCGCAAAACGCTGTCGTTGCGTCGAACCAATCGTCACGATCGCACGGGGGTCTTGAAATCAACTGCAAAATCCACCCTCCAGCGACGGCTGCCGCTGGAGCCGGTCTTCGCGTCGCCCTGGGCGTTCGCGTCTATGGCAAGGATGTTGTCAGTGGGTCGTCGGCTCTATCCTGAGTTTCTCAATCTCGTCCTTGATGGCCAGCTTGCGTCGCTTGAGGTTGGCGATCTCGAGATCGTCCACCGAAGGATGCAGCATCGCTTCATCGATCTCGCGCTCGATGTCGCCATGCTTCCTCTTCAGCTCATCAAGATGGGATGCAAGAGACATGATTGGTTCTCCCTTTCATGGTTTCCTCGATTGCAACCGCCGAAGGCGTAGTCCACCGCAGGGCCGCCTTCATGACGGCTGGATGACAGTCTGCCATCATCGTTCCCGGATGTCGAATACAGCTTGGTAGCATTTCCCGACATTGTGAAATGTGATAAGGCGTTCGCGCCGGCGGGGAGATGCTTCGGGCCGGCCCCGCCCCTGGATGCCTTCGGCATCCGCAGACTGCAGAACGGTGGCCATGTCGGAACAGGAACAGGCCGAGATTCGTCTCGAATTCGCGCGGCTGAAACAGGAACACGCCGATTTCGACGCGGCCATCAACGCCATGATCGCCACCGGCTGCGACCCGTTGCAGATCCAGCGCATGAAGAAGAAGAAGCTCGTCCTCAAGGACCGGTTGAGCGCGCTGGAAGACCGGATCATCCCCGACATCATCGCCTGACCGCGCGGCAGGCGCGAATGCCACAGCCCGGCATCGCCGGAGACGACAGCGGAGCCTGGAGTATCCGACACGCATACCCCAGGTTTGCACAGAAGGTGGCTTCGCCAATCGCGCTTACGCGCGCGTCGTCAAGGTCGAGAGCTGGTCGGTGTCGTAGAGGTTTCGCAACCCGGCGAGCGCTTTTGGATCGGGCGCCCCCTGTTGCGCCAGCTTGGCGAGTTCTTCGAAATAGTGCTCGTGCCCTGGCGGCGAAACGGTCATCAGCACGCGGGCTGTGCTCTCGCTGACATTCGTGATGTTGTGCGGCACTCCCGGCGGAATGAACAGAAAGGTTCCGGGCGTGGCGCGGATCGTCCTGTCGCCGACATGCCACTCACACTCGCCCTCGACTAGGTAGAAAGTCTCTTCCTGCACCCGGTGAACGTGTCGCCCGGTGGCGAATCCTGCCGGGATCGTCCAGTCGAACATGCTCGTGTGTTTGGTGTTTTCGCCAGTGACGAGAAAAACCATAGGATGCCCGCGCAGTATGACACCCTTCTTCTCGTCAGGCATGTGAACGACGGCTTCGGCGTTCATTTGATCCTCCTTCGACCAGATGCCTGCTTTTGCAAGCACTTGTCCAAGGTCTGCCGTCCGCGCTGGGAAGTCGTGAATTTGTTCCCAAAAATCTGCTAAAAGCGTCCAATGACAATCGGGAGCGACCTCTACCAGTTCGGCCCGTTCCGCCTCGATCCGAGGGCGGGTATTCTATACCGGGGCGCCGAGCCGACCATGCTTGGGCAGCGCGCGGTGGCGCTGCTGCGCCGGCTGCTCGAAAATGCGAGTGTGCCGGTGTCCAAGGACGCGCTGGTCGAGGCCGGCTGGGGCGGGTTGGCGGTTGCAGACAACAATCTGACCGTTCAGATCGCAGCCTTACGCCGGGTGCTGGCGGAGACGGCGGATGCCGAAAGCTGGATCGAAACGCTGCCGCGCCGTGGCTATCGCTATGTCGGACCGGCTGTTGCCACCAATATTCCTGACGCGACCGCTGCCTCCCGGGCGGCTTCGGCACCGACATTGCCCGACAAACCGTCTATCGCCGTCCTGCCCTTCTCGAACCTGAGCGGCGATCCGGAGCAGGAATACTTCGCCGATGGGATGGTCGACGACATCATCACCGGTCTCGCGCGCATCAACTGGCTTTTCGTCATAGCCCGGAATTCGTCCTTTACCTACAAAGGCCGTGCTGTGGACGTGAAGCAGATCGGCCGCGAGCTTGGAGTGCGCTATGTGCTTGAAGGCAGCGTGCGCAAGGCCGGCGACAACGTGCGGGTGACTGGCCAGATGATCGACGCTTCAACCGGCGCGCATGTCTGGGCCGAGCGCTACGATCGCAGCTCCCACGATATTTTTGCGCTCCAGGACGAGATCGCGCTGTCGGCCGTGGGCGCGATTGCGCAGAGCGTTCGGAAAGCGGAAATCGAACGTGTCAGGCGGAGGCGCCCCGACAGTCTCGATGCCTACGATCTCGTGCTGCAAGCCCAGCCCGACGTCGATTCGGGTATGCCGGAGCAAGTGACGAGAGCACTGATGCTTCTTGACCGCGCGATCGCACTCGAACCAACTTATGCGCTTGCGCATGGCAATGCCGCGATGTGTCACCACTGCCTGTTCCTTCGCGCCGGCCTGCAGGAAACCAACCGTGCTGCCTCGATCCGCCACGCCCGGTCGGCCATTGTCCATGGGCAGGACGATGCGCTCGCTTTGACATGGGCCGGATTCTCCATCGGTATGGACGCGCACGATCGCTCCGCCGCATTCACGGCGTTGGAAGCTGCCCTGGCTGTCAGCCCGTCATCGGCGTTGACCTACATACTCGGCAGCGTTGTTCTCGGATGGGGAGGCGAAGCCGAACGCGCCATTGAATGGAGCGAGCGAGGTATGCGGCTGAGCCCCTTCGATTCGTGGGCCTGGGCCGCGTTCGATGCGCAAGCAATGAGTCATTTGGTGCGCCGGCGCTACGAGGATGCTTGTCGTGCTGCCTATAAGTCCGTTCAAGCCAATTCGGCACATAGTATCACCTATGTGCAATTGGCCGCCGCACTGGCCAAACTTGGCCGGCTGGACGAAGCGAGGGCCGCCGCCGCGCGTGTCCGTGAACTGCATCCAACGTTTCGCTATGGTAGACAATTCGCTGCTGTTAACTGTGCCCCGGCGCTCGCGGAATGCCTTGGTGATGCACTCAGTATTGCCGGCCTGCCGGAGTAATATGCGTGGACGCCGTAGGTGCTCGTATTCGACCGGCTCGTCCCCCTGTTCGTCATCCCGGACGGCGACGTGTCGGAGGCCGACGCCCACCGAACCCTGAAGGTCGCTTCCGGAAATCGGTTCTTCGAAGCCGGCCGTCTGCTCCCCACCCGATAGGCGCTTTCTCGATGCCCCTCGCCTTGCGACGGCGGCCGATTTCCGCTAAGGCGCGGCCTTTCTGGACAGGAGGCCGGCCTTGACCGATCAGCGTGCCGACGTCGCCATCATCATGGGCAGCCAGTCCGACTGGGCGACCATGCGCCACGCCTCAGAGACACTCGACCTGCTGGGCGTCTCCCATAAAAGCCTGATCGTCTCGGCCCACCGCACGCCCGAGCGCCTTTACGACTTCGCCAGGGGCGCCAGGGCCGCCGGCTACAAGGTCATCGTCGCCGGCGCCGGCGGCGCGGCACACCTGCCCGGCATGACCGCAGCACTCACCCCCCTGCCCGTCTTCGGCGTGCCGGTGGAATCGAAGGCGCTGTCGGGACGGGATTCGCTGCTCTCCATCGTGCAGATGCCGGCCGGCATCCCGGTCGGCACGCTGGCCATCGGCAAGGCCGGCGCGGCCAACGCCGCCTTGCTCGCCGCCGCCGTGCTGGCCCTTTCCGATACTGCGCTTGCCGAGCGGCTGGACGCCTGGCGCGCCGCGCAGACGGCCAAGGTGGCGCTGGAGCCGGGAGACGAGGCGTGAGCGCCGCACTGCCCGCCGGCCCTCTTTCCATCGGCTCGACAATCGGCATCGTCGGCGGCGGCCAGCTCGGCCGCATGCTCGCCATGGCGGCCGCCCGGCTGGGCTACCGCACCGTCGTGCTGGAACCGCAGCCGGACTGTCCGGCCGCGCAGGTCGCCAACCGGCAGATCGTCGCCGCCTATGACGATCCGGCCGCCCTTGCCGAGCTTGCCGCCGCTTCTTCCGTCGTCACCTACGAGTTCGAGAACGTTCCCGTCGCGGCGGCAGCGGCGCTGGCCGCCAAGGTCCCGGTATCGCCTCCCTCGCGCGCGCTGGAAATGGCGCAGGACCGGCTGGTGGAAAAGACCTTCCTGAACGGCATCGGCATCGCCACGGCGCGCTTCCATCCGGTCGACGACGACGCGCAGCTGACGGAAGCGCTTTCCGCCTTCGGCGGCAGCGGCGTGTTGAAGACCCGCCGCCTCGGCTACGACGGCAAGGGCCAGCGCGTCTTCCGCAACATGGAGGCCGGCGGTTATTCCGGCACCTGCGAGGCGATGGGCAACGTGCCGCTGATCCTCGAGGAGCTGGTGCCCTTCGAGCGCGAGGTTTCCGTCATCGCCGCACGCGCGACAAGCGGCGCGGTCGTCGCCTACGATCCGGCCGAAAACGTCCACCGCGACGGCATCCTGCACACCTCCACGCTGCCGGCGACGATCGCGCCGCAGACCGCCGCCGCCGCGCACGAAGCCGCCCGGAAAATCCTCGAAGCGCTCGACTATGTCGGCGTCGTCGGCGTCGAGTTCTTCGTCCTCGCCGACGGCTCGCTGCTCGCCAACGAGCTGGCGCCGCGCGTCCACAATTCCGGCCACTGGACGGAAGCCGCCTGCTTCGTCTCGCAGTTCGAGCAGCATATACGGGCCGTCGCCGGCCTGCCGCTCGGCTCGGCCCTGCGCCATGCCGACTGCGTGATGGAAAACCTGATCGGCGACGACATCCTGCGCGCGCCGGCACTGCTGGCCGAGCCGGACGTCATGCTGCACCTCTACGGCAAGGCCGAGGCGCGGCCCGGCCGCAAGATGGGCCACTTCACCCACATCGCCCGGCGCTGATGGCCGCGACCGCCATACCCGACCAGTGTTTCGGCGTGCGTGCGGTTGACACGCACGAGCTTCCTCGTCTATGAGCCTGCCACGAAACGGGCGTGCTTTCGCGAGCGCGCCTTTTGGTTGGCCCGAACGGGCACGAACTGACGGGCAAGACCATGAAGATCAAGAACTCGCTCAAGGCGCTGAAGGCGCGGCACCGGGACAACCGCCTGGTCCGCCGTAAGGGCCGCATCTACATCATCAACAAGACCGACCCGCGCTACAAGGCCCGCCAGGGCTGAGCGCGCCGCGCGGCCTTGACGGCTGCGCCGCGTCTTTCACGCGAAATTCAGTTTGACGATCCGGTGTGCGGAGCTAGATTCCTGCGCATGCGGATCGTTCTTGCCGTCTGCGCGGCCCTTTTGCTTTCCACAGCCGTGCCGTCCGTCGCCGCGACACCGGCGCAGGACGGCGCACCGGCAAGCCGTGCGCCGCAGACCCGGGAGCAGCGGCTCGACGCGCTGTTTTCCAGCCTCAAGCGCGAGCGCAACGAAAAGGCCGCCGAGCGGACCGCAGCACGGATCTACGACGAGTGGAACCACTCAGGCAGCGCGTCCGTCGACCTGATGATGCAATGGTCGCAAAAGGCGATCGAGGACAAGAAATACGCCGTCGCGCTGGATTTCCTCGACCAGGTGGTGACCTTGCAGCCCACCTATGCCGAGGGCTGGAACCGCCGCGCCACGCTGCACTACATCATGAAGAACTACGGCAAGTCGATGGCCGACATCGACCGCACGCTGCAACTGGAACCGCGCCATTTCGGCGCCATCTCCGGCCTCGCGCAGATCATGGCCGACACCGGCCGCAAGGAACAGGCGCTGCAGGCCTGGCAGCGCGTGCTCGACATCTATCCGATGCTGCGCAGCGCCCAGAACCAGGTGGCGACGCTGTCGGAGGAACTGGCGGGGGAAGGAATCTGAGGCGGTAAGGCGGTAAGGCGGTAAGGCGGTAAGGCGGTAAGGCGGTAAGGTCGAACCGCCGTACGTCCGCGTCAAGCTTTCCCTACTGCCATATTGCCCTAATGTCCTGCCGCCTTATCTCCCGCCCTTCCCGTCCGTACCGATATAGGCGATGCGCAGCATGTTGGTGGAGCCCGGCGTCCTCAGCGGCACGCCGGCGGTGATGATGATGCGGTCGCCCGGCTCGCCGAAATCCTGCTCGATGGCGATGCGGCAAGCGCGCTCGACCATGTCGTCGAGGTCGCGGGCGTCTTCCGTCACCACGCAATGCGTTCCCCACAGGAGCGACAGCCGCCGCGCCGTGTCGAGGATCGGCGACAGCGCGATGATCGGCACCTGCGGCCGTTCGCGCGCGGCGCGCAGGCCGGTGGTCCCGGAAGCTGTATAGGTGACGATCGCCGACAGTTTCAGCGTCTCGGCGATCTCGCGCGCCGCAAGCGAAATGGCGTCGGCGCCGGTCGCTTCGGGCACCGAACGCTGGCCGTTTATGACGGCGGCATAGGTCGGGTCGCGCTCGACCTGCTCGGCGATGCGGCTCATCGTCGCCACCGCTTCGACCGGATAGGCGCCGGCGGCCGATTCGGCCGACAGCATGACGGCGTCGGCGCCCTCGAACACGGCCGTCGCCACGTCCGACACCTCGGCGCGCGTCGGCACCGGCGCGGAAATCATCGATTCCAGCATCTGGGTCGCCACCACCACCGGCTTGCCGGCTTTGCGCGCGGCGCGGGTGATCTGCTTCTGGATGCCGGGCACCGCCTCCAGCGGCATCTCGACGCCGAGGTCGCCGCGCGCGACCATCAGCGCGTCCGACAATTCCATGATCTCGTCCAGCCGCGCCACCGCCTGCGGCTTCTCGATCTTCGACAAAAGAAGCGCGCGGCCGCGCGCGATCTTGCGCGCCTCGGCCAGATCCTCGGGCCGCTGGATGAAGGAGAGCGCCACCCAGTCGACGCCGGCCGCCAGCACCGCGTCGAGGTCCTTGCGGTCCTTCTCCGTCAGCGCGCCGACCGGCAGCACGGTGTCGGGCAGCGACACACCCTTCTTGTCGGAGATCGCGGTGCCGGCAACGACCGTACAGACGATGCGCTTGCCGTCCGTCTCGACCGCCTTCAGCGCCAGCTTGCCATCGTCGATCAGCAACCGGTGGCCGGGCTCGACGGAGGCGAGGATTTCCGGATGGGGCAGGAAGACACGGGTGGAATCGCCGGGCTCGGGGTTGTCGTCCAGCGTGAAGGTCTGGCCGACCTTCAGCGCCTCCCGGCCGTTGGCGAACTTGCCGACGCGCAGCTTCGGCCCCTGCAGGTCGGCGAGGATGCCGATAGGCCGGCCGACCGCCTTCTCGACCTTGCGGATGCGGCCGACCAGCGTGCGCATGAGGTCATGGTCGGCATGGCTCATATTGATGCGGAACACGTCCGCGCCGGCCTCGAACAGCTTCTTCAGCATCGCCTCGTCCGAGGAGGCCGGACCGATGGTGGCGAGAATCTTGACCTTGCGGCTGCGTCTCATTGACCTTCAATTTCCCGGCGCGGCGGGCGCGCCGTCGGTTGCGGGCTGGTCGGTGAGCTGGACCATCCAGCTCGACTGCTCGCCCGTGTCGTATTCCTGGAAGCCGGCGCGCTGGAAACCGCGCGCCACGCAATCTGTGACGCCGGCGATCTTGAATTCCTTCTCCGCCACGCACATCGAGATCGGACCGTCCCAGCGGCCGCCGCGCTCGGCGTCCTCGGCGTAGAGATAGTAAAAGCGCGACGACAGCGGCCCCTCGATCAGCGTCTTGCAGGTCGAGCCTTCGATGTGCCACCAGCCCTCGGTGATCCAGCCGGCCTTGGCCCGGTATCCGATGCCCACGCCGACGAGGTTCTGCGTGGCATTGCAGACGCGGAAATCGGCCCGCGCCGGCGAGGCGGCGAGAAGCGGAAGCGCGCAAGCGGCAAGCAACGGAAGCGACAGGGGCACCACCCTGCGCGCGCGCAGCCTGCCGGCGAGAACCATCCTCAAACCTCTCGGGAACCACGTCACCATGTTCTGTCGCCCCTTTTCGGCAAAGTCCCGACCCATGTCAACGCGCCCGCCGGCCCAATTCCAATCGATTTAGAAGGCATACGGCGCGATTCTCGATTATCGCGAAACAGTTTCTTGCAAAAACCGTGGCCAAACAACGGCGTTGCGCAAGAGGGAGCTTCGTGAAAAGACGGAGAAGCCGCATCGCCAACGAACGAACCCTGCCCCGATAGATCTGCCGATGACCCGATCGACCGCCTTTTCGCCCTTCGACCTGATCGAAGGCGACCGGACAAAGGGGCTCGTGCTCGTCGCCGACCACGCGCGCCGCACCTTGCCCGAAGACTACGGCGATCTCGGCCTGCCGGCGACGGAGTTCGACCGCCACATCGCCTACGACATCGGCGTGGAGGCGGTGACCCGCGAACTGGCGGCCCTTCTCGACGCGCCTGCGGTGCTGTCCAATTTCTCGCGCCTGCTCATCGATCCCAACCGCGGCGAGGACGACCCGACGCTGATCCGCCAGCTCTATGACGGCACCGTCGTGCCGGGCAACTATCCGATGGCGCCGCAGGAGCGCGAGCGGCGGCTGGACCGCTTCTACCGACCCTATCACGACGCCGTGGCGGCGATGGTCGCCTCCGTGGCGGAGGCGAGCGGCAAGGCCCCCTTCATCTTCTCCGTCCATTCCTTCACGCCGGTCATGCAGGGGATCGTACGGCCCTGGCATGTCGGCATCCTGTGGGACAAGGACGACCGCGCGCCGCGCCCGCTGATCGAGGCGCTGGCAGCGGACAAGAACCTCGTCGTCGGCGACAACGAACCCTATGACGGCGCACTGCGCGGCGATACCATGTTTAAGCATGCCATCGTCAACGGCTTCGCCCACGCGCTGATCGAGATCCGGCAGGACCTGATCGCGGAACAGGTCGGCGCGCTCGACTGGGCGGCGCGGCTGGCGCCGATCGTTGAAGCGATCAACGCCCGTGCCGATATACATGAGGTCAAGATGTACGGCTCGCGCACCGGTCCGCTGTGAGCGACCGGCGGCGCAGCGAAAGGAGCAACGCCATGGACAAGCTCACCCCGGAGCAGCAGCGCGATTTCGAGGCCGCCGCCTTCCGCCGGCTGGTCGGCCACCTTCGCGAGCGCACCGACGTGCAGAACATCGACCTGATGAACCTCGCCGGCTTCTGCCGTAACTGCCTGTCCAACTGGTACCACGAGGCGGCGGAGGCCGAAGGCGTCGCGCTCTCCAAGGACGGGTCGCGCGAGATCGTCTACGGCATGCCCTACGCCGAATGGCAGGCGCGATACCAGACCGAGGCGTCGCCGGAAAAGCAGGCTGCCTTCGAAGCGAACAAGCCGAAGGACCACTAAATCCTAACGCCCGCCGCCCCGCCCGAGCCGGGCGCTTTCGGCGGCGATGGCAAGTAGCGCCTGCCGGGCCAATGGCGTCGACAGGTCCGGGCGGCGACGCGTCTGCAACACCGCGCCCTGCAATCGCTCCAGCGCTCGCGCCAAGCCTTCGCCGCTCCAGCGCTCCAGCACCTTTTCCACCAGCTTGCGGCGAGCAAAGAACACCGGCGGCTTGTGGCCTGCGACGATGGCCGCAGCGTTGCGTCCCTCCGTCTCCATCTTGGCACGCATGACCTGGATCGCCTGCAACTGCCGCATGGCGGCCGACAGCGCCACGAAGGGATGGGTGCCGGCCTGGCACTGCCGCGTAAAGGCGGCGTCGAAGGCGTCGATCCGGCCTTCGAGCACGGCGTCTACCGCATCGTCGAAGGATTGGCCCGAGACATCGCCGGCCAGCGCCCGCACGTCCTCCAGGCCGATCGCGTCCTGTCCATGGCAATAGAGAACCAGCTTCTCGATCTCGCCGCGCGTCGCCAGCCGGTCGCCGCCGAGATTGCGGCGCAGCGCCTGCCGTGCCTCCAGCGAAATCGTCATGCCGGCTTTCTGCAATTCGGCATCGATGACGCCGTCTACATCGCGCGCCTCGTCGGCATAGCAGGGCAGCGCCATGGCCGAGGCAGCACCTTCCACCGCGCTGCGCAGGGCTGCACCTTTTTTCAGGTCCCCGGCCTCGATCAGCACGATGGCGTCGCGCGGCGGCTCGGCCACCAGCGCCTTGACGTCTTCCGCCAGGCTTTTCTGCGCGCCCGCGTTGCGCACCCACAGCAACCGCCGGTCGGAGAACATCGAGACGGTGCGCGCCTCGTCCAGCAGCCGGCCCTCGTCGCGCTCGGCCTCGCCTGCGTCCAGCTTCACCACCGTGAAAGGATCGTCGAGCGGCAGGCCGGTCTTCTCGGCGAAGCCCCGGGCGCGTTCCGAAACCAGGCCGCGATCCGGACCGTAGATCAGCACGATGGTAAAGCGTGGGTCCGGCCGCGCCAGCCACGAATCGACCTCGAATGCCTTTTTCTGCGCCATGGTTTCGCTCTACCACAGGCACGGCCCAAGTCGAGGGCCGGCTGCGCGTCGTTCGAGGCCCGGCATTTTCATGCCGAACCGGCCACATGCGAGAGTGCTTTGTTACCCGGAGGCCGGTGCGAAAGACGGGAAATTACGTCTGTTTCCTGTCACATTCGGCGCTCACGCTGACGCCTGCGGGCGGCAATCGATTGCCGCTGCCTTGGCGACCAGGATGTGCGAAGATCGCGCCGACGGGAGGAGGACGGTCATGACTGACGCTCTGCGTTTTCACGTTCCGGAGCCGGAGGTGCGCCCCGGCGGCGCGCCCGATTTCTCCAACGTTCCCATCCCCAAGGCGGGCTCGGTGCCGCGGCCGCCCATCGACGTCGATCCACGCGACATCCGCGACCTCGCCTTCTCCATCATCCGCGTGCTGAACCGCTCCGGCGAGGCGGTCGGCCCGTGGGCAGGTCTGCTGACCGACGACGAACTGCTGGAAGGCCTGCGCCACATGATGACGCTGCGCGCCTTCGACGCCCGCATGCAGATGGCGCAGCGGCAGGGCAAGACCTCCTTCTACATGCAGCATCTGGGCGAAGAGGCGGTCAGCACCGCCTTCCGCAAGGCGCTTTCGCCGGGCGACATGAATTTCCCGACTTATCGACAAGCGGGGCTGCTCATCGCCGACGGCTACCCGATGGTCACCATGATGAACCAGATCTATTCCAACGAGGCGGACCCGCTGAAGGGGCGGCAACTGCCGATCATGTATTCCTCGAAGGAGCACGGCTTCTTCTCGATCTCCGGCAACCTCGCCACGCAATACGTCCAGGCGGTCGGCTGGGCGATGGCTTCGGCGATCAGCGGCGACACGAAGATCGCCGCCGCCTGGATCGGCGACGGCTCGACCGCCGAGAGCGACTTCCATTCCGCGCTGGTCTTCGCCTCCACCTACAAGGCGCCCGTCATCCTCAACGTCGTCAACAACCAATGGGCGATCTCGACCTTCCAGGGCATCGCCCGCGGCGGCGCCGGCACCTTCGCCGCGCGCGGCCTCGGCTTCGGCATCCCGGCGCTGCGCGTCGACGGCAACGATTACCTCGCCGTCCATGCCGTGGCGAAGTGGGCGGCGGAGCGGGCGCGCGCCAATTTCGGCCCGACGATGATCGAGCACGTTACCTATCGCGCGGGCGCGCATTCGACCTCCGACGATCCGTCCGCCTACCGGCCGAAGGCGGAATCGGACGCCTGGCCGCTGGGCGACCCCATCGTGCGGCTGAAGAACCATCTCGTCCTGCGCGGCGTCTGGTCGGACGAACGTCACGCGCAAGCGGAAGCCGAAATCCTCGACACGGTGATCGCCGCCCAGCGCGAGGCGGAAAAGCACGGCACCTTGCATTCCGGCAACAAGCCCTCGGTGCGCGACATGTTCGAAGGTCTCTACGCCGAGATGCCGCCGCATCTCCGGCGCCAGCGCCAGCAGGCGGGGGTCTGAACGATGCCGCGCAAGACGATGATCGAGGCCATCCGCGACGCCATGGACGTGTCCATGGGACGCGACGAGAAGGTGGTGGTGTTCGGCGAGGATGTCGGCTTCTTCGGCGGCGTCTTCCGCTGCACGCAAGGCCTGCAGGCGAAATACGGCAAGAGCCGCTGCTTCGATGCGCCGATCAACGAGAGCGGCATCGTCGGCACCGCCATCGGCATGGCCGCCTACGGCTTGCGGCCCTGCGTCGAGATCCAGTTCGCCGACTACATGTATCCGGCCTACGACCAGCTCACCCAGGAGGCGGCGCGCATCCGCTATCGTTCCAACGGCGACTTCACCTGCCCCATCGTGGTGCGGATGCCCACCGGCGGCGGCATCTTCGGCGGCCAGACGCACAGCCAGAGCCCGGAGGCGCTGTTCACCCACGTCTCCGGCCTGAAGACGGTCGTGCCGTCCAATCCGCACGACGCCAAGGGCTTGCTGATCGCGGCGATCGAGGACCCCGACCCGGTGATCTTCCTCGAACCGAAGCGGCTCTACAACGGCCCCTTCGACGGCCATCACGAACGGCCGGTGACGGCATGGTCCAAGCATGAATTGGGCGAAGTGCCGGACGGCCATTACACCGTGCCGCTCGGCAAGGCGGTGGTGCGCCGACCGGGCGCTGCCGTCACCGTGCTCGCCTACGGCACGATGGTCTATGTGGCACAAGCCGCAGCCGAGGAAACCGGCATCGACGCCGAGGTGATCGACCTCAGGACGCTGTTGCCACTCGATCTCGACGCCATCGTCGCCTCAGTGACCAAGACCGGCCGCTGCGTCGTCGTGCATGAGGCGACGATGACCTCCGGCTTCGGCGCCGAGCTGGCCGCACTTGTGCAGGAACACTGCTTCTATCATCTGGAGGCACCGGTGGCGCGCGTCGCCGGCTGGGACACGCCCTACCCGCACGCACAGGAGTGGGACTATTTTCCCGGCCCCACGCGCGTCGGCCGGGCGCTCATTGAAACCATGGAGGCCTGAGGCATGGGCGAGCATGTGATCAAGCTTCCGGATGTCGGCGAGGGCGTCGCCGAGGCCGAGCTTGTCGAATGGCACGTCAAGGTCGGCGACCTCGTGCGCGAGGACCAGATGCTGGCCGCCGTCATGACCGACAAGGCGACCGTGGAAATTCCCTCGCCCGTCGACGGCGAGGTGCTGTGGCTGGGCGCCGAGATCGGTGATACCGTTGCCATCGGCTCGCCCATCGTGCGGCTGAAGGTAGCGGGCGATGGGAATGTGAAGGAAGGCGGGGCGGCGTCAACGAAGGCGGAAGCCAAGCCGGCTGATGCAAAAGATACCCCGGCCTCTAGCCCCTCCCCGCAAGGGGAAGGGGGACAGCCTGCGGCGCAGCCAGGTTCGCCGAAGCTGGAGCGCTCTGAACCGGATAGTGCGGAGCCGATCGCGACAGCGCCTCCCTCACCCTTGCGGAGAGGGGACAGGAATGGGGGTAGCGCCGCACCCATATCTCCCAAAGTATCACACGCCACCAGCACCCCTCGCATCGAGGGCGAGAAGCCGCTCGCCTCCCCCGCCGTCCGTCTTCGCGCCAGGGAAGCCGGCGTCGACCTGCGCCAGGTCGCCGGCAGCGGTCCTGCCGGCCGCATCACGCATGAGGACCTCGACGCCTTCTTCGCCCACGGCCCGCAGGTTGCGCCCGCGACCAGCGGCGGCCTCGCGCGCAACGACGCCGTCGAGGAAATCAAGGTCGTCGGGCTTCGCCGCAAGATCGCCGAGAAGATGCGGATCGCCAAATCGCGCATCCCGCACATCACCTATGTCGAGGAGGTCGATGTCACGGCACTTGAAGACCTGCGCGCCGCGCTCAACAAGGAAAAGAAGGCAGACCGGCCCAAGCTGACGCTGCTGCCGTTCCTGATGCGGGCGATGGTCAAGGCGATCGCCGAGCAGCCGCAGCTCAATTCCCTTTTCGACGACGAGGCCGGCGTCATCCACCAGCATGGCGGCGTCCATATCGGCATGGCCGCCCAGACGCCGGCCGGGCTGGTGGTACCGGTGGTCCATCACGCCGAGGCGCTGGACCTGTGGGGCTGCGCCGTCGAGGTCAACCGGCTGGCGGAAGCGGCCAAGGCCGGCCTCGCGACGCGCGAGGAGCTGTCCGGCTCGACCATCACCATCACCTCGCTCGGCGCCATGGGCGGCGTGGTGACGACGCCGGTCATCAACCATCCGGAGGTCGCCATAATCGGTGTCAACAAGATGATGATGCGGCCGGTGTGGGACGGCACGCAATTCATCCCGCGCAAGATGATGAACCTGTCGTCGTCCTTCGACCACCGCGTCATCGATGGCTGGGATGCGGCCGTGTTCATCCAGCGCATCAAGGCGCTGCTGGAGACGCCTGCGCTGATTTTCGTCGAGGGCTGATGCGATGAAGGAAATCTCCTGCAAGCTGCTCGTCATTGGTGCCGGTCCGGGCGGCTATGTGTGCGCCATCCGCGCCGGCCAGCTCGGGCTGGATACCGTCATCGTCGAGGCGGGCAAGCCGGGCGGCACCTGCCTCAATGTCGGCTGCATTCCCTCCAAGGCGTTGATCCATGCGGCGGAAGAATTCGAGAAGGCGCTGCACGCCGCTTCCGGCGATAGCCCGCTCGGCATTTCGACGGCTTCGCCGAAACTCGATTTCACTAAGACGGTCGGCTGGAAAGACGGTATCGTAAGCCGGCTCAACAGCGGCGTCGCCGGCCTGCTCAAGAAGGCCAAGGTCAAATACGTGCAGGGCTGGGCGACGTTCCGCGACGGCAAGACCGTCACGGTGGAAACCGAAACCGGCGAGCAGGTCATCAAGGCAGAAACGATCGTCATCGCCACCGGCTCGGCCCCTGTGGAATTGCCGTTCCTGCCCTTCGGCGGACCGGTCATCTCCTCTACCGAAGCGCTGTCTCTGGCGCAGGTACCGGAAAGGCTGGCCGTGGTCGGCGGCGGCTATATCGGGCTGGAACTCGGCACCGCCTTCGCCAAGATGGGCGCGAAGGTGACGGTGGTCGAGGCGCTGCCGCGCATTCTCGCGCAATACGACGCCGAATTGACCCGGCCGGTGGCCAAGCGGCTGGCGGCGCTCGGCATCGAGGTGCTGACGGGCGCCAAGGCCAAGGGCCTATCGAAGAAGGGTGACGCGCTGCTGGTCGAGACGGCGGACGGTGCGGAGAAGAAGATTGCCGCCGATCATGTGCTCGTCACCGTCGGCCGCAAGCCGGTCACCGACGGCTGGGGCCTCGACCAGATCGACCTCGACATGGCCGGAAAGTTTATCCGCATCGACGACCAGTGCCGCACATCGATGCGCGGCGTCTACGCCATCGGCGACGTCACCGGCGAGCCGATGCTGGCGCACCGTGCCATGGCGCAGGGCGAGATGGTGGCCGAGATCGTTGCCGGCCACAAGCGCAGCTGGGACAAGCGCGCCATTCCCGCCGTCTGCTTCACCGACCCCGAGATCGTCTCGGTCGGCCTGTCGCCTGAGGAGGCCAAGGCCAGAAACATCGAGATCAAGACCGGCCTGTTCCCCTTCGCCGCTAACGGCCGCGCTATGACCCTGCAAGGCGAGGACGGCTTCGTCCGCGTCGTCGCCCGCGCCGACAATCATCTGGTGCTGGGCGTGCAGGCGGTCGGCACCGGCGTGTCGGAACTGTCGGCGGCGTTTTCGCTCGCCGTTGAGATGGGCGCGCGGCTGGAGGACATCGCCGGCACCATCCATGCCCACCCGACGCAGAGCGAGGCCTTCGCCGAGGCGGCGCTGAAGACGCTCGGCCACGCGCTGCATATATAGCGCAAAAGGCTCGTTCCGTTGCCGGAACGAGCCTTTCTTCTCCCCCCTCTTTTAATTCATTCGCGTGTCAGCTTGCCAGCCGGGTCAGTCCCTCGTGCTGTGCATAGGCGTGGCCGAAGCGGTTGGCGAGGAAGGTGTCGAGCGCGATGTCTTCCTGGCGGACAAAGCCCTTAGCCGGCAGGCTGCCGTCGGCCAGCATATCGAGCACGGCGCAGATGCCGGACGCCGTGGTGATCTGGATGGCGCTGCGCACCGAGGCGCCGACGCGCTGCGAATAGACCTTGTTGGCGTAGGTTTCCTGCAGCAGGCGGCCGTTCTTGCGACCCGACACGGTGACGAAGACGATAACCACGTCCTGCATGGTCGCCGGCAAAGCGCTCTCGAAAATGTCCTTCAGCACGTCGCGGCGGTGGCGCAGGCCGAGGTCGTTGAGCAACGCCTTCATGATCGCGGCATGGCCGGGATAGCGGATGGTGCGGTAGTTGAGCGTGCGCACCTTGCCCTTCAGCGTCTCGGCCAGCGTGCCCAGGCCGCCGGAGGTGTTGAAGGCCTCGTAGGTGACGCCGTCGAGCGAGAACTCCTCGCGCTCCTCCAGCGGCGGCACCTCGACCAGTTCGCCCTCGACGATCGCCTCGCAGGGCTCGCAATATTCGTTGATGACGCCGTCCGTGCTCCAGGTGAGATTATAGTTCAGTGCGTTGGACGGGTACTGCGGCAGCGCGCCGACGCGCATGCGCACGCTCTCCAGCGTGTCGAAGCGGCTGGCGAGGTCGTTGGCGACGATGGAAATGAAGCCCGGCGCCAGGCCGCACTGCGGAATGAAAGCGGTTTTCGCGTCCCTCGCCAGTTCCTTGACGCGGCGGGTCGAGGCGACGTCCTCGGTGAGGTCCATATAGTGCACACCGGCGGAAGCGGCAGCCTCGGCGATGCGCGTGGTGAGATGGAATGGAGCGGCGCTCAGCACCGCGAACTTGCCGGCAAGAACCGCTTCCAGCGCGCCGGCCGCCTCGATGTCGATCTCGCGCCGTTCGACGGCGGCCGGGACCTCCAGCGCCGCGAGTTGGGCGGCGGAGCGGTCGACGATGGTGACGCGATAGTCGCCCGTGGCGGCCAGCATGTCGGCGATGGTCGAGCCAATCTTGCCCGCGCCGACGACAACGATTTCCTTCATGGCATTCTCCCTCAAAAAGGTTTTGTCGCCCGGCGGCGATCTGCGGGTGCGTTCTGTCTGCCGCGATTCTGGCAGCTTGCCTGACGAAAGGAAGCATGCGATTCGTCGTTCCGAAGCGGGTTTTCAGACGATATGACGAACAGGACATACGAAACGCCGACCGATGCCGATCAGGCGCTGATCGCCCTGCTGCGCGAGAACGCGCGCGCCTCGACAGCCGAGCTGGCGCGCCGGATGGGCGTCTCGCGCACCACCATCCAGAGCCGCATCGAACGACTGGAAGCGCGCGGCATCATCGCCGGTTACGGGGTGAGGCTTTCCGCCGCCTATGAGCAGGGCCTGGTGCGGGCGCATGTGCTGCTCACGGTCACGCCGAAGAAGGCGGATGCCGTGGTGCGCAGCCTGCGCGCGCTGCCGCAGGTGCGCACGCTGCATTCCGTCGGCGGCAGCTTCGACATGATCGTCATCGTCGAATCGCCGTCGATCAGCGACCTCGATATGCTACTGGACAGCATCGGCGCCATGGAAGGGGTCGAGCGCACATTGTCGTCGATCATCCTGTCGACGCGGATCGACCGGTAGGCCGGCGGCCGTGGATCAGAAATCCGCGGTAAGGCCCTTGACCTCCCAGTCGCCATAGCGGCCGGGTTCCAGCCCGCCGCGTCCGCCAAGCTCCTTCGGCAGCCCCGCTTCCTGTTTGCGGTAAGCTTCACGGCGCGCCGCCGCCTCTGCCAGCGCACGCTCGGCGGCCGGCGTCAGCGGCTTCTTCGCACGCACCTCGGTAACGCGGTAGTCCGGCAGGGGTTCTTGTCCGCTCATCGCGCTTGCCTCCATGGATTGAAACGGCTGCGATCTCTTACCATCATATAGCGGACCAGCGGCGCGGGATCGACCCTTGCCGGCCACTGTGGAGCAGACGATGAACACGATGCGCACCGCCATGCTTCTTGCCGTCATGACGGCGCTGTTCATGGCCGTGGGATTCGCCATCGGCGGATCGGGCGGCATGATGATCGCGCTGGCCGTCGCCGCCGCCACAAACCTGTTTTCCTACTGGAACGCCGACAAGATGGTGCTGGCGATGAACCGCGCCGTCGAGGTCGATGAAAGATCTGCGCCGGAATATTACGGCATCGTGCGCGATCTCAGCCAGCGCGCCGGCCTGCCGATGCCGCGCGTCTACCTGATCGACAATCCGCAACCCAACGCGTTCGCCACCGGCCGCAACCCCGAGCACGCGGCGGTCGCCGCCACCACTGGCCTGTTGCAGCGCCTGTCCTACGAGGAGGTGGCGGGCGTCATGGCGCACGAACTTGCCCATGTGCAGCATCGGGATACGCTGACCATGACCATCGTCGCCACGCTCGCCGGCGCCATCTCCATGCTCGGCAACTTCGCCTTCTTCCTGGGCGGCAACCGCAACAACAACGGCGCCGGCATACTGGGCACGCTGGTGGCGATCATCGTCGCGCCCTTCGCCGCCATGATCGTGCAGATGGCGGTGTCGCGCACGCGCGAATACGCCGCCGACCGGCGCGGCGCCGAGATCACCGGCCGGCCGCTGTGGCTCGCCTCGGCGCTGGCGAAAATCGCCCGCAACGCCGAAGAGATCCGCAACCCGGACGCCGAGCGCAACCCCGCCACGGCGCATATGTTCATCATCAACCCGCTGCATGGCGAGCGTATGGATTCGCTGTTCTCGACGCATCCGGCCACCGAAAACCGCATCGCCGCCTTGCAGGCGATGGCCGAGGAAATGGGTCGCGCCCCCGCGCGGTCGGACGCACCGCCATTGCGGCCTCCGGCACAAGAAGGCCCGGCATCCGGAGAGGCGGCGCCCGCCGGCCCATGGGGCAGCGTATCGGGCGGAAGCGCATCCGGCGAAACCGCCGAACCCGAAATGCCGCCGGCCGCGCCGAAACCCAATCCCTGGGGCCGCAACCCGACCGGGCCAAGGCGCAGATAACCGCCCCACGGGCCGTCCAACCGCGCTTCCCCGCCTCGTCGATGACTTGAGTCGCGCTGTTATCGCGGCAAGCCGGCGATGGCCAGCGGATTGTGCTCCAGCACCGCGCGGTCGGGCGTATCCACCCGAGGCCGGTTGGTCAGGGCCGAAAACAGCCGCTCGACATAATCATGCGGCATGTCGAGCGTAATCAGCACCAGCCGCGTGCCGCGCCGCTCGTCGGGCCAGGCCGGCAGCCGCGCCGGCGGATGCAACAGCCGTTGCACGCCATGGATCACCAGCGGCCGCGACGGGGCCTCCACAAGCTCGATGACGCCCTTCATGCGCAACAGCTTGTCGCCGTGCTGCGAGCGCAGCAGATCGAGAAAAGCCTCGATGGCCGTGAACGGCACCGCGCCGTCGTGCACCAGCGCATGCGTCTTCACGCGGTCGTCGTGGCGATGATGGTGGTGATGCTCATGGCCTTCGTGATCATGCCCATGATGATGATGATCGTCGCCATCAGCGTGCCCATGATGTTCTTCAGCCGCCTCGCCCAGCCAGCGGCGCACGTCGGCGCTCTTGGTCGCCGGATCGTAGAGACCGCAATCGAGCAGGTCCGCAGCGCCGGCCTTCCCGGCGTCGAGGATACGGGCACCGGGATTGATCGCCTTGAGCCGCGCCTTGAGCGCTTCGACCGCGTCCGCGCCGGCAAGGTCGGTCTTGGTCAGCACCAGCCGGTCGGCCACCGCCGCCTGCTTCAGCGCCTCGACATGGGCGTCCAGCGAAGCGGTACCGTTGACGGCATCAACCAGCGTGACGACGCCGTCGAGCCGGAAAGCCTGCACCAGCGCCGGATGGCCCATGATCGATTGCAGCACCGGCGCCGGATCGGCGAGTCCCGTGGTTTCGATGACGATGCGCATCAGCTTCTCGATCCGGCCCGTCTGCAGGCGGTCGACAAGGTCGGCCAGCGTGTCGACCAGTTCGCCGCGCACCGTGCAGCACAGGCAGCCGTCGGAAAGCTGGATGATGCCGTCGGACGCCTGTTCGACCAGAAGGTGATCGATGGCGACCTCGCCGTACTCGTTGATGATGACGGCGGTGTCGGCCAGCGCCGGATCTTTCAGCAGCCGGTTGAGCAGCGTCGTCTTGCCGGCGCCGAGGAAGCCGGTCAGCACAGTGACGGGAATGGGGAACACGGCCATCGTCGTCAGTTCTTCGCCGCCTGGTCGCCTTCCGCGGACACCTCGAAGCCCACCGGCGGCGGCAGGTCCGGCCGCCAGCCGGGGACCGGCACGTCGGCATACTGGTTGCCGGCCGCATCCAACATCGCCTTCGGCACCGGGCCGGTGGCGCCGCCGATGCTCACCGCGACCAGTGTCGGATGCACCAGCTTCTGCTGGTAGGGCGACTTCGGCTTATCCGCCTCGGGCTTCGCCGGCGGCGCTTCCGATTGCTCCGCGGCCGACTTCTTGTGGCAGACCACGTCGCGCAGATTGGTCGCCGTCTCGGTGTCGCCATAGGGCTGCAGCGAAGCCAGCGTCGTCGAGCCCTTGGTCGGCACGGCAAAGCCGACGTCGAGCAGGCGCGCGGCCGCCTCCGCGCGGCTGATCGCCGTCTGTTCGCCCAGCACCACGGCGACCAGCGTGCGGCCGTCGCGCGTCGCCGAGCCCACCTGGTTGAAGCCGGACGGGCAGACGAAACCGGTCTTCATGCCGTCGGCGCCGTCGTAACGGCCGATCAGAAGATTATAGTTGGGGATCGTCTTTTTGCCGAAGGCCAGGCCCTCGATGGAGAACCACGGCGCATATTGCGGGAAGTCGCGCCTCAGCGCCGCCACCAGCACGGCGATGTCGCGCGCCGTGGTGTACTGTTCGGGCGAGAACAGGCCGTTGGGATTGACGAAATGCGAGCCGACCATGCCGAGCCGCACGGCCTCCGCGTTCATGCGGTCGGCGAAGGCGGCCTGCGAGCCGCCGATGTTCTCGGCCACCGCCATGGCGATATCGTTGGCGGACTTCACCAGCATTATCTTCAACGCCGTGTCGAGCCTCAGCACGGTGCCGGGCTTGAGCCCCATCTTCGACGGCGGCTCTGCCGCCGCGTGCTTGGTCACCTTGATCGGCGAATCGAGCGCCGCTTCGCCAGCCTGGAGCGCCCGGAAGGCGACATAGGCCGTCATCAGCTTCGACAGCGAGGCCGGATACCAGCGCTTGAAGGCGTCCTCGTGCTCGATCACCTGGCCGCTGCCGAGGTCGAACAGGATGGATGGATTGGCCAGCGCCGGACCGGAAGCGGTCAGCGCCGCCGCCGCCAAGGCGCCGGCAACCGCCAACCGGCGCGAAAAAGTAAGGGAAATGCCTTGGCTCATCATCAAATCCGAAATCGCTCTTGCCGTCCTTGCCCCGCTCTCCGTAAGATTTCGAAACGGGATCGCCGTCAGGCGGCCACCCTCCCCCGTCGGACCGCCGCGCGACGGTGCTATTTAGCCTATGTGACCTCACGATGGCAAAGCGCGGTCCGATCACGATTGCAACCTGCCGGCCATCGCGCCGGCCAAGAGCGAGCTGAGACAGATGCCGATCCTGAACCGCGCCGCAGAGATGCAGGAGGAAGTCGCCGGCTGGCGCCGCCACCTGCACCAGAACCCGGAACTGAACTTCGATGTGTTCCAGACCGCCACCTTCGTCACCGACAAGCTGAAGGCATTCGGCTGCGACGAGGTGGTGACGGGGCTCGGCAAGACCGGCGTCGTCGGCATCATCCGCGGCAATCGCGGCGAAGGCGGCACGATCGGCCTGCGCGCCGACATGGACGCATTGCCGATCAACGAGATCACCGGCAAGCCCTATGCCTCGGTGACGCCGGGCAAGATGCACGCCTGCGGCCATGACGGCCACACCGCCATGCTGCTGGGCGCGGCCAAATATCTCGCCGAGACGCGCAATTTCGCCGGCTCCGTGGCCGTCATCTTCCAGCCGGCGGAGGAAGGCGGCGGCGGCGGCAACGAAATGGTCAAGGACGGCATGATGGAGCGCTTCGGCATCGAGAAGGTGTTCGGCATGCACAACATGCCCAGCCTGCCGGTCGGTCAGTTCGCGCTGCGTCCCGGCCCGATCATGGCGGCGACCGCCGAGTTCACCATTACCGTCAAGGGACGCGGCGGCCACGCGGCGATGCCGCACGGCACCATCGACCCGATCGTCATCACCAGCCAACTGGTCGGCGCCTTGCAGACGATCGCCTCGCGCTCCACCGATCCGGTCGAATCGGTGGTGGTGTCGGTCACCAAGTTCCATGCCGGCGACGCCTACAACGTCATCCCCGAAACGGCCGAGATCGCCGGCACCGTGCGGTCGCTGAAGAAGGAAGTGGCGAAGCTAGCCGAGGAGCGTATCCGCGCGCTGTGCGCCGGGCTCGCCGCCGCCAATGGCGCCGAAATCCACCTCGATTACGACGCCAACTATCCCGTCACTTTCAATCACGCCGAGGAAACCGTGTTCGCAGCGGACGTGGCAGCGACGGTGGCCGGCGAAGGACACGTTCTGCGCAACATGCCGCCGGTGATGGGCGGCGAGGATTTCTCCTATATGCTGGAGGCTCGCCCCGGCGCCTTCATCTTCATCGGCAACGGCGACAGCGCAGGCCTGCACCACCCGGCCTACGACTTCAACGATGAAGTCATCTCCCATGGCATCAGCTATTGGGTGAAGCTGACGGAGACGGCGCTGGCGGCGTGAGCCGCCGCGCCCGGCGCGCCGTGTCGAACCGGCGGCGCGCCGGAGCAGCGGGATTGTGTTCGTCGGCGCTCACGCCGCTTCCGCCACCTTCGCTCTTGGCGCGAAGCGCGGAAGCGGTTATGTGTCGGGCCGCGTGGTCCCGTAGCTCAGTAGGATAGAGCGACAGATTCCTAATCTGTAGGTCACAGGTTCGATTCCTGTCGGGATCACCAGCAAAGTCAGGTTCTTAGCCGACGACAGCCCGTCGAACGGGCAGTTGGCATGAAGCATACTTCTCACGAAGCCTCTGCGCGCCGTCTCCATTTGTGACAGAACCGATCCCGGTGTTGCCCACTTTAAGCGTTGGAAAGAGCGCTTTCAAAAGGAGCACCAGATGAACGATCCCAAGTTCGATCAGCCTGTTTCCGTCTTCGTCGGTCTCGGCTTCCCGCGGGAGGTTTCAACCGTCCTCGATGCCTACGATATCCTAATCGAGTGGAACGGCATCCCCGACCTGGATCATGCCGGTGCCATAGAGGTCTGCCGCAAGGCGCTGAGCGGCAAACGCGATGGCGAGGATGCCCGCAAGGCGTTCGAGGGATTCGCGCTCAACAAGGGCATCCTGGCCGAAGAGGCCTATGACCGCGCCGTCGACAACCTCGCCCATGAATGGGCGATCCCGCGCGCTCACTAGCTCAAGGACGTGCAACGAAGGCCGGCGCTGATTCGGCCGGCCTTGCAGGGTCACGGCCGGCTGCCGACGGCCCTCAGCCACGGCGCCAGGTGGAAGGCGCTCATCAGCAGGTACATTGCCGCCATGCCGTTCAGCGGCGAGGCATCCTGCGCCATGCAGGCGCCGCTTCCCGACATGAGAGAGAACAGCGCCATCGCCGCGAAGGTGGGCGCGGCCGCGAGGCTGAGCCAGCCGGCGAGGAAACGGGCGGCGGCATGGCCGCCCGTCTCGTTCGACGAGGATTCGATACCGCGCGCGGCCATCGCTCAGGCCCGCCCGTATTCGTCGTGGCGGCGCCACCAGATGCCCGTCTCGTTGCGCCCCTTCGGCGCCCGGTCGAGCCAGGGATACATGCCCCAGATACCGTCGACGCCGCGCGCATAGGCCGAATAGGTATGATAGATCGCGCCATCCTCGAGCGCGAAGGCGCTGAGGCCGGGCCGCTCGCGGGCAAAGGTCGCAACGTCGGTTCCCGTCGTCGCCGCGATCTCCTCGACAGGCCCTGCCCCGCCCTTCGTCAGCGGCGGCACCGGCATCGCCGGCTCGCGCCGGTAGTTGTATTCGATGCCGCCGTCGCGCTGCTGCTCCGGCGAGAACCAGACGTTGAAATCGGCGTTGAAGTCGCTGTCGAAGGACGACGCCCAGTCGAAGTTCCAGCCCATTCGCTCGCGATAGGCGAGAAGCTTGGCGAGCGGCGCCCGCGACACCGCCGAAAAGGCGACGTCGTGGTTCTCCAGGTGAACGACGCTGCCGTTGAAGCCGTCGGCGATGGAGGAGCAGGACGGGCAGCCGGCCGTATAGTCCGGTCCGAACATGAAATGGTAGACGAGAAGCTGCGAGCGCCCCTTGAACAGGTCCTTGAGCGAGGCGCGCCCGTTCGCGGTGTCGAACGTATACGGCTTGTCGACGCGCACCCACGGCAGCGCCTGCCGCTGCCCGGCCAGTTCGTCGCTGCGCCGCGTCAGCGCCTTTTCCTCTTCGAGCAGGGCGAGCCGGGCCGCAAGCCACTCCTCGCGCGTTCCGGTGGTGAAATGTGTCATGACCTTTTCCTCTTTTGCTTTCACACGACTTGCCGGTTGGCTGTCATGACGTAGGCTAGGAGCCGGCGTCGGCAGGCGTGAGTAACAAGTGTGACGGGATTCGGCCGGGTGACGAACTAGAATGGACTCGCTGATTACCGCCGCCGCCCGCGCATTGGCTGCCGGCGACGCCCTCGGCGCCCTCAAGCGGATCGCCTTGCGCGAGGATGCGGCTGCGCTGGCCTTGCGCGGCATTGCCATGGCGCAGCTCGGCGACCTGGAGCTGGCAAGAGGGCTGCTGCGGCGTGCCGCGCATACCTTCGGTCCGAAGGAGAAGGTGGCCCGCGCCCGCTGCGTCGTCGCGGAAGCGGAGATCGCGCTCGTCTCGCGCGACGTCGGCTGGATCGGCAATGCGCTCGATCAGGCAGGAGCGGTGCTTCATGCGCATGGCGACCGGCTGAACGCCGCGCATGCCCGCAATCTGGAAGCCCGTCACCTGCTGCTGATCGGCCGCCTCGACGACGCCGAGCGCATCCTTTCCGGCCAGGATGCCGCGCCGCTGCCGCCGGTTCTGCGCACCGCGCGAGAACTGGTAACGGCAGGCATTGCCATCCGCCGCCTGCATACCGGTGCGGCCCGGGCCGCCATTGCCAATGCGGCTCACGCGGCGGAGCAAGCCGGCATTCCGGCGCTGGCGGCGGAGGTCGAAAGCGCCGCCCGGCTTCTGGAGGCGCCGGCGGCCCGCCTGATCTCCCGAAAGGAGGAACGGCTTCTTCTGCTCGACGAGGTGGAAACGCTCCTCGCCTCCAATACGCTCGTCGTCGATGCTTGCCGCAACGTTGCCCGTATCGGCCAGACGGTCGTGCCGCTCGCCACCCGTCCGGTGCTTTTTGCGCTCGCCCGCACGCTGGCCGAAGCGTGGCCCGGCGACGTATCCAGGCAGACGCTCGTTGCGCGTGCCTTCCGCGGCAAGGACGCCGACGAATCGCATCGCGCGCGGCTGAGGGTAGAGATCGGCCGGCTGCGCGGCGCGCTCCATGCGCTGGCGCAGATAACCGCCACCCCCGAAGGTTTTGCGCTGGTGCCGCAGGAGGCACGGAGCGTCGCGGTGCTGGCGCCGCCCGCGGAGGAGCGGCATTCGGCGCTGCTCGCCCTTCTGGCCGACGGCGAGGCGTGGTCGAGCTCGGCGCTGGCCATGGCGCTCGACACCAGCGCCCGTACCGTCCAGCGGGCGCTCGAACAGCTCGCTGAAGAGGGCAAGGTGCAGTCTTTCGGCCGTGGCCGCGCGCGCCGCTGGCTCACGCCGCCGGTGCCCGGTTTCCCGACGCTATTGTTACTCCCGGCGCCACTGCCGAACGCCTAGGGTGTCGCAATCGAAACAGCTGAACGGAGCAGTGCGATGAAACGGAAAGCAGCCGAGATCATCCGGGAATACGGCCCCTTCCCCGGCGTCGAGGCCATCCATGGCCTCACCTTCGACGGCAGGCACATCTGGTTCGCTTCCGGCGACAGGCTGAACCGCCTCGATCCGGACGACGGCACGATCGCCCTGTCGATCGAGGTGCCGGCCCACGCCGGAACCGCCTTCGACGGCCGCCACCTCTACCAGATCGCCGAAGACCGTATCCAGAAGGTCGACCCGGCGACGAAAGAGGTGCTCGCCACCATTCCCGCTCCGGGCGAAGGCGGCGATTCGGGCCTTGCCTGGGCGGAAGGCTCGCTCTGGGTCGCGCAGTACCGCGAAGGAAAGATCCGCCAGGTCGATCCCGAGACGGGCAAGGTCCTGCGCACCATCGAATCGACACGCTTCGTCACCGGCGTCACCTGGATCGACGGCGAGTTGTGGCACGCCACCTGGGAGGGAGACGAGAGCGGCCTGCGCCACATCGACCCCGACACCGGCAAGGTGCTGGAGGTGCTGGACATGCCCGCCGGCACCGGCATATCGGGCATGGAAGCCGGCGGCGACCGCTTCTTCTGCGGCGGCGGCAGGAGCGGCAAGATACGGGCCGTGCGCCGCCCGCATTGACAAAGCGGGCCGGGATCCATTGGTTGGCGTTCTACCCAAAGGATGCCGCTATATGTCCCGACTGCCGCTTGCTCCCCGCCCGCAAACGTTCCTCGGCCTGCCCGCCGCGGTGGCGCCCGTAGCGGGTTCGGCGGCGATCTTCGGGGCCGTCCACGGCACGCCCTATGTGTCCGATCCCGTCGAGAACGCGACGGAAACCGGACCGGATGCGGTGCGGCGCGCCGTCACCGCCGCCTGTCTCGATGTCGGCCACTGGGATTTCGACTTCGACGGGCCGCTGCTGAACGACGGCGCGCTGAAAGCGCTCGATCTCGGCGACGTCGAAACAGTGCATGACGATGCGCCCGGCAACCGGAGGAACATCGAGGCCGTCACCGGCGCGGTGCTGGCGGCCGGCGCCACGCCGCTCCTGATCGGCGGCGACGATTCCGTCGCCATTCCCTTCATGCGCGCCTTCGACAGGGGCGAACCGCTGCATCTTCTCCAGATCGACGCCCACATCGACTGGCGCGACGATATCGGCGGCGAAAGGCTCGGCTATTCCAGCACCATCCGCCGCGCCTCGGAGCTTGGCTGCATCGCGTCGATGACCCAGTGCGGCATCCGCGCGGTCGGCAGCGCCCGCCGGCGGGAAGTCGAGGCGGCCCGCGCCTGGGGCTCGCGCATCGTCACCGTAGCGGAGGCGCGCCGGCAAGGCCTGGCGGCGGTCGCTGCCGCGCTGCCGCGCGACAAGCCGCTGCTGATCCACATCGACTGCGACGCCATGGACCCCGGCGCCTGCCCGGGCGTCAACGCCTTGTCGCCGGGCGGCTTCACCTTCCCCGAAATGACGGAACTGCTCGGCGCGGCGATGCGGGGCCGGCGGCTGGCTGGCTTCTCCATCGTCGAGTTTCAGCCGAAGGCCGATGTCAACGACATCGCGGCAACCGTCGTCGGTCGCCTCGTCTGCCACGTTCTCGGCCATCTGGCGCGCGCGGCCTAAAACGATACGATTGTGCTGGCGCTGCCGCTGCTTTGGCTGAATACTGGGCGTGGCGGCTGCGGCGCACCGGCCATGCCGCCGGTCCGATCGAACCGGGAGGCAATCCATGGCAGACGACAGGCATGAACGCATCCGCCAGCGCGCCCATGCGATCTGGGAGCGCGAAGGCCGCAAGGACGGCGATCACGAACGGCACTGGCACCAGGCGGCGGGCGAGATCGACGCCGAGGATGCCGTGGCCGCCAAGCCCGGACGCAAGCCGGCAACGTCGCGTAAACCTGCCGCTGCCAAACCCAAGACGGTGCCGGCAAAGGCAATTGCGGCGAAGGCGGCAAAGCCCGCCGTCGCAGCGAAACCACGGGCGCGCAAGGCCGAGGCCGGCTAGAGCAATTCCAGCAAAAGTGCGTAGCGGTTTTGCGTCCGGAATTGCGTAGAAACAATGAGATAGAGCATTGAAGGCGATTCTGTTTTCGCCGGAAATGCTCTAGCCGACCCTACAAACCTGTCACTCGACGATGACGATGCTGGTATTGGCAGCGCCGAACGTCTCGACGAGCTGGTAGAAATCGGCCGCCGCGGCCGGATGCAGGCGCACGCAGCCATGCGAGGCCGGCGTGCCCAGCCGCTTGATGTGGTTGGTGGCATGAACGGCATAGCCGCCGTGGAAGAAGACCGAATGCGGCATCGGCGCGTTGTCGTATTTGCGCGAATACCACATCTCCTCCAGCCGTGTCGGCTTATAGGAGCCCCTTGGCGTCGCGTGGCCTTTCGCTCCGGTCGAAACCTTCCATTCGAAGGCCGGCCGCCCGTCCACCAGCACCTGCATGCGCTGTTGCGAGATGGATACCTGCGCCACCAGTTTGTTGGCGGCATGCGCCGTGCCGTTGCCCCCGCCGAACAGCATTACGGTGCCTGCGCAGGCGATGGCGGCGATGTTGATGAGTTTCGTGGAAACGGCAGCGATCATGATGTCCCTCCATGGCCGGACGAGGCCGGCGTCAATTCGATGGCGGGCTTATCGGGGCGTCGTGTTTCGATCTGATTTCGCTAAACAGGCACTTTCGTTTCGATATGGTTTCCAATTTATCACCGCAAATGGTTTTCGGAACCGAAACCGCTTCGCCTACCTCTTGATTCTCCAAGAATCGCCTGTTTCCATCCGTTTCCAGCCAGGGCGGAAACGAGGCTTTCCGTCGGATCGCTTTCGATGCGAAACAAAAGGCGTCGATAACGAAACCAATCTGCAACAAAAGAAACGCCGCGCGGCATGAAGCCGATACAGGGGCCGGCCAATCTGGCGACAACGAGAACAGCCGATTGGACCGTCCATGAGCATCTCCTTCAAAGCCGTATCCCGGCTGGCCGGCGCAGGCATCGCCATCGTCGTGGCGGTCGGCGTCGATGTGGTGGCTGCTCATGGCGATGCCCTGGCGGCGATGGCCGGCATGACGGCGGGAGAAATCTCGACGCTGCATGCCGCACTGTTCCTCGCCACGGTCTGGATCGTCTCCAGCCTGCGCATCCACCGTCTCAAGGCCCTCTGGCGGGTTGGCCTCGGACGGAAGGCTTTGCGCGGCGCCTCCGGCAGCTTGCAGCCGAGAGGACCGAAGGCCCGCGTCGCCGCGGGGGGCTCCGTCGGCGGCGCGGGTGCTTCGGGAAATCCCGGCAGCACACGACGAGCGGGTGCCCGCCGTCGCCATGTGGCCTTCGCCAACGACAACGACAATGGCGCGGCGCACCAGTTGCTCGACAATTTCAGGGGTTGACCATGAACAGAAGGAAGTTCGCCGCAGCCGTGCTTTCGACCCTGCTCTACGCGCAGGGCCTGCTCGGCTTTGCCGGCCTCGCCACCGTGCTCATGAAGGAGCACGCCCACGCAGCGACGGCCTCTGTATCGGCGGCATCTGCGCCCGCGGCCTTGCCGGCGGCAGCGCACTGACGCGACAGCATGACCGGCATCGCCTCAATCGCTGCCCGTGTCGGCGCCGCCCGTATCGGCGCTACTCGCATCGGCGCCCCTGGTGTCGGGCGGATCGAACCGATAGCCGGCGCCGCGTATGGTCGTGATCGCCTCGGTGTCCAGCTTGCGCCTCAGCCTGACGATGCGCGAATCGATCGAGCGGTCGAAAGCGTCGGCATTCTCGGCGGGCGCGGCGGCGATGATATCGTCGCGCGTCAGCACCTTGCGCGGGCTCGACGTGAACAGCCGAAGCAGCGCCACCTGGCCCGGCGAAAGCTGGTCCTCGCTGCCGGAACGGTACATGACCATGGCCGAGCGCAAGTCCACCGTCGCATTCTCCAGCACCACCAGCTCGGATGTACCGCGGCCGCGCCGCGCCAAGAGGCCGCCGATCCGGGTCGCGAGCTCGCGCACCACCAGCGGACTTTCGACGACGTCGGCCGCGCCCAGTTCCAGCGCCAGAACCTTGTCCACCAGGTCCTTCGGCCGGCAGATCAGCACGAAATCCGGCCCGCCCTCGCCGCCATGACGCTTGAGAAGGTCACGCCCCTCGCCCGGGGTCAGGCCATCGCCGACCACGACGACGTCGACGCGTTCGCCCGCCAGCAGCGCGTCCGCCTGCCAGACCTGCGTGACCTTATGCACATCATGGCCGCGCCGCTCCAGGTGATTGGCGAGATCCTGCGCCACCACCTCCGCCACGCAGACCAGCGTCACCACCGCTCGTGCCGCCATGAGTCACCCCCGAAACCCGCCAACATGAGCCCTAGCAATATGTTTATACCCAATCTACTTTCCCCTGAAAGCGGGAACGAGGCGGCCGTGCGCGCCAGGATCATTATCGTCGAGGACGAACCGGACCTCAGGGACGCCGTGGCCGAATACCTCACGGCCAACGGCTACGAGGTGGCGTCGGCCGAAAATGCCGCCGTGGCCCGGCCGATGCTGGAAAGCGGAAGCTTCCACATCGCGCTGCTGGACATCGCCATGCCGGGCGAGGACGGGCTGTCGCTCGGCCGCTGGCTGCGCTCGAAGATGTCGACGGGCATCATCTACGCCACCGCCGCCGGCGCCCCGCTCGACCGCATCGTGGGGCTGGAACTCGGCGCCGACGACTACATCGTCAAACCCTACGAGCTGCGCGAGGTGCTGGCGCGCGTGCGCTCCGTCCTGCGCCGGGTGCCGCAACCTTCGGCGCCCCGGCCTGCCAGGGCCGACGTGGGGCAGGCCCGCCGCTCGATGAACTTCGGTCCCTTTTCGGCCGACCTCGACGGCCGCCTTGTGACCGGGCCGGGCGGCACCCTCATCGACCTCGCCCGCAGCGAGTTCGACGTGCTGGAGGTCTTCCTGACGCGAGCCAACCGGGTGCTGACGCGCACGGCGATTTCCGAGGCGATCGGCTTTGCCGAAGACCCCGAATCCTCGCGCGCCGTCGACATCCGCATCATGCGGCTGCGCAAGAAGATCGAGGCCGATCCGGCCAACCCGAAATTCCTGCGGACGGTGCGCGGCGAGGGCTATATCTTCTCGCTGCCGGCCGACGAAGGCGCCTGAAGCCGGGACGGGATAGACCGCGATGGACCGGCCGCTGCGCAGAACCGAAGCGACACTGCCTTCCAGCGGCACCGCGGCGAAGGAAGACAGCCCGGCCGTGGCGGTCGCGCGCATCGCGCGCCGCCTGCGCGAGGCCGACGACTGGCGTCGCGAGATCGGCGCGCTGCTCGAACTCCTGGGGCGCTCCTGCGCCGGCCATCGCGCCATCCTGTTCAGTCTGGAGGACATGCCCGGTCAGGGCCTTACCCAGTCCGTGGCGGCCTACTGGGTCGACGATTCGGTCGCCGGGAACGCTTCGCCCCCCTCGGTTATTCCCCAGGCCGTCGTCCATATGGACCCGCTGCTCGGCAAGGTCGCCCGGGAGGGTCGGCAGGGCAAGATGTTCGCCGGCCTGACCCGCGACATCGAGGGCTTCCTGAGACGGGATTTCGAGAACCAGCACATCGTCTCCTTCCTGTCCGTGCCGGTATGGGCCAACGGCACGCCCTGGGGCTCGCTCGCGGTCAACGACTGCGTCGAGGAGCGGGCCTGGAGCGACGAGGTGAAGGCGGCGATGGAGATCGTGGCTCTCGCCGTCGGCGACGCGATCGAGCGCCTGCAGTCGGAGGCGCACATCAGCGAGGTGGTCCGGCGCACGATGATCCAGGCCTCGCTCGACGCCATCATCGTCATCGACGAGACCGGCGCCGTCATCGAGTTCAATCCGGCGGCCGAGAAGATGTTCGGCTATCGGCGCAGCGAAATCCTCGGCCGCGACCTCCTGCACATGATCGTGCCCGACTATTACCGCAAGGGCTATTCCACCGGTGCCGAATACATGGCCGGGCGCGGCGCGCCGATGATCGGCCAGCGGCTGGAGACGGTGACGCAGAACGCCGCCGGCGAGGTCTTCCCGATCGAGCTGACGGCGACCGAGATCAAGGTCGGCGACCGCCGGCTGATCTTCGGCTCGATCCGCGATCTGCGCGAGAAATTGCGCGCCGAGGAGGAAATCCACCGCCAGCGCGAGAAACTGCATCAGAACGAGAAGATGGCGGCGATGGGCTCGCTGCTGGCCGGCGTCTCGCACGAGCTCAACAATCCGCTCGCCGTCGTGGTGGCGCAATCCACCCTGCTGCATGAGTTCGCCCCCGATCCGCCGACCAAGGTGCGCGCCGAAAAGGTGCGTGCGGCGGCCGAACGCTGCGGCCGCATCGTCAAGAGCTTCCTGTCGATGGTGCGCCTGCACCCGACCGCGCAGGTCGAGACGGACCTGAATCAGGTGGTGCGGGCAGCCCTCGAACTGACCGCCTATGGCGCGCGTTCCAACGGCATCCTCATCGACACCGATTTCGCGGCGGGCCCTCTGCCGATCATGGCCGATGCCGACCACGTCACCCAGGTGGTCGCCAACTTCCTCATCAACGGCCAGCACGCTCTGGCCGGCGCCAGCGGCGACCGCGTCATCAAAGTGCGCACCTACCGGGCCGCCAACGGCGACGCCGGCTTCTACGTCGAGGACAACGGAGCGGGCATACCCGAGGCGATCCGCCACCGCATCTTCGAATCCTATTTCACCACCAAGCCGGTCGGCGTCGGCACCGGCATCGGCCTGTCGATCTCCAAATCCATCGTCGAGCGCCATGAAGGCCGCGTCTGGTTCGAGGAAGCGAAGCCGCACGGCGCCCGCTTCATCGTCGAGTTTCCGGCCGTCGCCGGCATCTCCACCGGCGCCGAAAACGGTCGCGTCCAGTCCTCCGCCATTCGCCACGCCCTCGTCGTCGACGACGAGCCGGACGTCGCCGCCTCGCTGTCGGACATACTGGAACTGATGGGCATCAAGTCGCGCATCGTCGCCGGCTGGCAATCCGTGACCGAGACACTGGCCGACCATCAACGACCCGACATCGTCTTTTCCGACCTGCGCATGCCCGGCACCAGCGGCATGGCGGCTTACCGGCAACTGCTTGTCGAACGGCCGCGGCTGGCGCGCCGCTTCGTACTGGTGACCGGCGACCTCGTCGGCGCCCGGGCCGAGATCGAGGCCTTGCCGGCAGGCCAGCGGCCGCAGATCCTCGAAAAACCCTTCTCGACGCTCGACGTGCGCGACGTGCTGGCAGCCATCGGCGATCAGGCTCAGGACCCATCGATATGATCGAAATGATGCCTGAATCCGGCCAGGTGGACTAAACCATTTCGGCCGGACTGGCGGGTTCTGTCCCTAGACCTGTTCAGCCGGTATCGAGAGCTGTTCCACCGTCCCGACGACAAAATCGAAAATGGTGGTGTCTTCCAGCAATGCCATGTCGATAGACCCGCTCCTGAGCCCATCGAGCAACTCTTGCTTGAATGCGGCGGCATCTTGCGGGCTCTCGGCGTCCGCTATGTGGCGACGGGCATGTTGCAGACAAAGAGCCTGCGTGTTCAGCGCAATGTTCACCAGGTCCAGGCTTGCCCCGTCGGAATTTCTGGTCGCTCGGTCATCTGACTGCCTCCTTCCTGGAATGGGCATAATCTCGCTGCGGCGCCTTTGGTTCCGGCGAACCAACGCAATAAAAAGCTCCCGCCAAACGGGATGGCGGGAGCAGATGGCGCCGTGACGGCGCGGGAGGATCGGAAAACGCCTGGCCGCCGCGTGCGGACCCGGCTGCGATCATACATAGGCTACCGGTTGCCTGCGCGTGGGAGCGGCCGCGGGTGGCGTGCAGGCATTCGTTCCTTCCGCCGCTTGGGGCCTGATCCTGGCGGGCGAAACTGTCGCCGTCCTTGGCAGGCGCGAGGTCTTCGCCGTGGTGTGGGTGCCAACGGCGACGTTGGCCGGCGGATCGAACGAAGCGAAAGCGGAACCGCTTTCCGGCGCCAGCATCATGCCGGCCAGCGCGCCGACGGCGAGCGTCGTGACGAGCGTCATCGGGTGGCCGCCGGTCTGCCGGCGCAATTCCAGGCGGCGATAGAACGGCAGGCTGGTCCCGGTCGGCCGGGCGGTTTGCGAATGGCGGGAAGAAAGCATGGCAGTCATCGCCACGTCCTTTCGTTTGTCTTCATTTCTTGATTGAAACGAAGATAAACGCAGGGCGTAACCGGTCCATGGTGGACGGCTGCGTCCTTGTAACAGCCCGGAAACACGGCAGCGAAGCGCCTTCGTGCTACGGCAACGCCTCGGCCTTTGCCACGAAAGCCGCCGGGAGGCGGGCGTCAGGCGTAGACGATCAGCAGGTCCTTGGCGTCGATCTGGTCGCCGGCGCGCACCAGCACCTCGGCGATGGTGCCGTCGCGCTCGGCATGCAGCGCCGTCTCCATCTTCATCGCCTCGATGGAAAGCAGCACGTCGCCGGCCTTGACCGCCTGCCCGGCCGCGACCGAGACGCCGGAGACCACGCCCGGCATCGGCGCGCCGAGATGCGCCTCGTTGCCTGCATCGGCCTTCGCCCGCACCTTGCCGGCCGAGGCGCCGTGCACGCGGTCCGGCACCTTGATGCGACGCGGCTGGCCGTTCAGCTCGAAGAAGACGGTCATCATCCCCTTCTCGTCCGTGTCACCCATGGCGAGGCAGCGGATGACCAGCGTCTTGCCCTTCTCGATGTCGACGAAGATCTCATCCTCCGGCTTCATGCCGTAGAAATAGGTCGGCGTCGGCAGCACGCTGACGGGACCGTAGGCTTCCTGCGCGGCGGCAAAGTCGGCAAACACCTTCGGATACATCAGCCAGGAAGCGAATTCCTGCTCCGACAGCGCGCGGCCGACCTTGTCCTCGATCTCCTTGCGGCTTTTCGCCAAGTCCGCCGGCTTGAGTAGCGAGCCCGGCCGCACCGTATACGGCTTGCCGCCCTTCAGCGCCTTCTTCTGCAGCGCGGCCGGCCAGCCGCCCGGCGACTGGCCGAGATCGCCGCGCAGCATGGAGACGACCGAATCCGGGAAGGCTATGTCCCTGGCCGGATTCTCGACATCCGCGACCGTAAGGTCCTGGCTGACCATCATCAGCGCCATGTCGCCCACCACCTTGGACGACGGCGTGACCTTGACGATGTCGCCGAACATGAGATTGACGTCATGGTACGCCTGCGCCACCTCGTGCCAGCGCGTCTCCAGCCCGAGCGAGCGCGCCTGCTCCTTCAGGTTGGTGAACTGGCCGCCCGGCATCTCGTGCAGGTAGACCTCCGATGCCGGCCCCTTGAGGTCGCTCTCGAAGGCGGCATACTGGTTGCGCACGGCTTCCCAGTAGAAGGAAATCTTGCGAATCCAGGCCGGGTCGAGGCCGGGATCGCGCTCCGTGCCCTTGAGCGCCTCGACGATGGAGCCGAGGCAAGGCTGCGAGGTGTTGCCGGAAAAGGCGTCCATGGCGGCGTCGACGGCGTCGACGCCCGCTTCCACGGCGGCCAGCACCGTCGCCGCCGAAAGGCCCGAGGTGTCGTGCGTGTGGAAATGGATCGGCAGGTCCGTCGCCTCGCGCAGCGCCTTGAACAGCACGCGCGCCGCACCCGGCTTCAGCAGGCCCGACATGTCCTTGACGGCGATGATGTGGGCACCTGCCGCTTCCAGTTCCTTCGCCAGGCCGACATAGTATTTCAGGTCGTACTTGGCGCGCTGCGGATCGAGGATGTCGCCGGTGTAGCACATCGCCGCCTCGATCAGCTTGCCTTCGGCGCCGACCGCGTCCATGGCGACGCGCATGTTCTCCACCCAGTTCAGGCAATCGAAGACGCGGAACAGGTCGATGCCGCCGGCAGCCGCCTGCCTGACGAAATGCTGCACCACATTGTCGGGATAGTTGGTGTAGCCGACGCCGTTGGCGCCGCGCAGGAGCATCTGCAACAGGATGTTCGGCGCCTTCTCGCGGATCAGCGAAAGCCGCTCCCACGGGTCCTCGGTGAGGAAGCGCATGGCGACGTCGAAGGTCGCCCCGCCCCAGCATTCCAGCGAAAGCAGTTGCGGCAGCGCACGCGCATAGGTGCCGGCTATTGCCGCGATATCGTGCGTGCGCACCCGTGTGGCGAGCAGCGACTGATGGCCGTCGCGCATGGTGGTGTCGGTCACCAGAACGCGCTTTTCGGCCCGCATCCACTGGCCGAACTTTTCCGGTCCCAATGCGTCGAGCCTGTCCTTCGTGCCCTCCGGCACCGGCGCCGTGTACCAGGGAATGACGGGCGCCGCGGCATCCGGATTCGGCCGCGGCCGGCCGCGCGTCTCGGGATGGCCGTTGACCGACACATCAGCCAGGTAGTTGAGCAGCTTGGTGGCGCGGTCCTGCCGCTTGACCTGCTGGAACAGCTCCGGCGTCGTGTCGATGAACTTCGTCGTGTAGGAATTGTCGGCGAAGGCCCTATGGTTGATGATCGCTTCCAGGAAGGTCAGGTTGGTCGCCACGCCGCGGATGCGGAATTCGCGCAGCGCCCGCGTCATACGCGAGATCGCTTCGCGCGGCGTCGGTGCCCAGGCCGTCAGCTTCTCCAGCAGCGGATCGTAGTAGCGGGTGATGACGGCGCCTGAATAGGCCGTACCGCCGTCGAGGCGGATGCCGAAGCCGGTGGCGCCGCGATAGGCGGTGATGCGGCCGTAGTCCGGAATGAAATTCTGCTCCGGATCCTCGGTGGTGATGCGGCATTGCAGGGCATGGCCGTTGAGCCGGATGTCGTCCTGCGCCGGCACACCGCTCTCCGCCGTGCCGATTGCGAAGCCGTCGAGGATATGGATCTGCGCCTTGACGATGTCGATGCCGGTGACCTGCTCGGTCACCGTGTGCTCGACCTGGATGCGCGGATTGACCTCGATGAAATAGAACTTGCCGCTGTCGGCATCCATCAGGAATTCGACCGTGCCGGCGCCGATATAGTCGGTCTCGCGGGCGATCTTCAGCGCATGGCCGCACAGTTCCTGCCGCTGCGCGTCGCCGAGATAGGGCGCGGGCGCCCGCTCGACGACCTTCTGGTTGCGGCGCTGGATCGAGCAGTCGCGTTCGTAGAGATGCACGACGTTGCCGTATGTGTCGCCCAGCACCTGCACCTCGACATGGCGCGCGCGCTCGACGAGCTTCTCCAGATAGACCTCGTCCTTGCCGAAGGCGGCCTTCGCCTCGCGCTTGCCTTCGTTGACCTCACGGGCGAGGTCGGCTTCCGAGCGGATGGCGCGCATGCCGCGTCCGCCGCCGCCCCACGAGGCTTTCAGCATCAGCGGATAGCCGATCTCCGCCGCGAGCTTCTTGACGGCCTCCATGTCGTCCGGCAGCGGATCGGTCGCCGGCACCACCGGCACGCCGACCTCGACGGCGAGGTTGCGCGCCGCCACCTTGTTGCCGAGCCGCCGCATCGTCTCCGGCTTCGGGCCGATGAAGGTGATGCCGTTTTCCGCGCAGGCCTCGGCGAATTCCGGGCTCTCCGACAAAAGCCCGTAGCCGGGATGGATGGCGTCGGCACCCGAGAGCTTCGCCACCCGCATGATCTCGTCGATGGACAGATAGCTTTCGATCGGCCCCATGTCCTTGGCGAGCCACGGCCCGCGCCCGACCTGGTAGCTCTCGTCGGCCTTGAAGCGGTGCAGCGAGTATTTGTCTTCCTCGGCCCAGATGGCGACGGTCTTGATGCCCAATTCGCTCGCCGCGCGGAAGACGCGGATGGCGATTTCGGACCGGTTGGCGACGAGGATCTTGCTGATGGCCAAGAACGCGCTCCCGTTGGGGAAGATTTGAAAGGGGCTAATGAATAGCGGGAAAATGCTGCGGTGCAAACAAAATCGCGCCCGCCATACTAAATCGATTGAAAGTGAAGGGAGGATCGTTATTTGCGGGGGCCAGTACGAAAAAGGCCCGGCGCAGAGCGCCGGGCCTCGTTCAATCGAAGGAACGGTAAGGCTTACTTCTTCTCGAAGTAGCCGATCTTGCCGTCGTCGCCCTTCTTCCATTCGTAGATGACGTAGTTCCGGCCGGTGGTGTCGCCCTTCTCGTCGAAGCTGATATCACCGATGACCGTCTTCCACGGACCGTCCTTATGGATGGTCTCGGCAACCTTCACCGGGTCGTTCGTGCCGGCCTTGTTGGCCGCCTCGACCATGACCTGAACAGAAGCATAGGAATAGAGCGTGTAGGCTTCCGGCTCGAAGCCGGAGGCGCGGAACTTCTCCACCACTTCCTTGGCGTTCGGGTTGTTGCGCGGGTCGGGCGCGAAGGTGTTCAGCGTGCCGATGACGGCGTCGCCGGCGATCGCGGCGAGCTCGTTCGAGACGATGCCGTCGCCCGAGAACAGCAGCGCCTTGAGGCCCTGGTCGTGCGCCTGGCGGATGATCAGGCCGGCTTCGGTGTGCAGGCCGCCCCAGTAGATCAGGGTGACGCCGGCTTCCTTCATCTTGGCGATGAGGGCCGAGAAGTCCTTGTCGCCGACGTTGACGCCTTCATACATGACTTCCGGATGGCCGGCGGCTTCCAGCGCCTTCTTGGTTTCGTCGGCGAGGCCCTGGCCGTAAGGCGTCTTGTCGTGGATGACCGCGACCTTGGCGTCCTTGAAGTTCTCGGCGATGTACTTGCCGGCGATGCCGCCCTGCTGGTCGTCACGACCGCAGATACGGAAGACGTTGGTCATGCCGCGCTCGGTCACCTGCGGGTTGGTGGCGGCCGGGGTGACCATCAGCAAGCCGTTCTCGGCATAGACCTCGGAGGCCGGAATGGTGACGCCCGAGTTGAAGTGGCCGTCGACGAACTTGACGCCGTCGGCGACGAACTTGTTGGCGACGGAGATGCCCTGCTTCGGATCGGACTGGTCGTCGCCGATCGACAGGACGATCTTCTCGCCGTTCATGCCGCCGGCTGCATTGAGATCGGCCACGGCCTGCTCGGCGCCCTTCTGCAACTGCGCGCCGAAGGCGGCGTTCGGGCCGGTGATCGGCGCACCGACGCCGATGAGAACATCGGCCCACGCGCTGCCACTGAACGCGACCAGCGCGGTCAGGGCCACGGCCGACAAGAGTGATTTCTTCATAGATACGCTCCCATTCAAGGAGTGGGCGTGAATAAAGCCTTCGTGCGATGCCCACCCTTATCGCAGAAAGTGTAGTTTGCCCATTTCAGGGCGGTTGTCACGCCGTTTCGTCCCGAAAACGGCGTCTTGGTGAACATCAACCTTTCGGTTTCCAGCTCAACGGGGAGGCTCTTTCGTAGAGCCAGTTGTACTGCGTCACCATCTGGTTGGTACGCGTGTATTGGTAGCCGACGAAGCCGACGATCATCAGCACGATGGTGTCGACGACATAGTATTGCAGCGAGAACATCGTGGCGTCGAACAGCGCGTGATGGATGAAGCGCACCGCGATCCCCAGCCCCAGCATATAGAAGAACAGCGTGGTGAACGTGCGCCATGTCTGGGCGCAGGCCTTGCCCGTCATCCAGGCCGCCCAGCCACCGAGCAGCACGGTGATGAACAGGAACTGCCAGATCGAGCCTTCTTCGTAGAGAATGCCTTGCATGTCTTAGTCTCCCCCGCTCAATGGTGGCCGCCTTCGAGATAGGCCGCGCGCACTTCGGGATTGGCGAGAAGTTCCTTGCCGGTGCCGCTCATGGTGACGTTGCCGTTGACCATGACATAGCCGCGCGTGGCGAGCTTGAGCGCGCCGAAGGCGTTCTGCTCGACCAGGAAGACGGTCAGCCCCTGGCTGCGGTTCAACTCACGGATGGCGTCGAAGATCTGCTTGACGATCAGCGGCGCCAGGCCCAGCGACGGCTCGTCGAGCAGCAGCAGCTTCGGCCGTGCCATCAGTGCGCGGCCGATCGACAGCATCTGCTGCTCGCCGCCCGACAGCGTGCCGCCGCGCTGGCCGATGCGCTCCTTCAGCCGCGGGAACAGCGCGAACACCTTCTCGACGTCCTCGTCATAGTATTTGAGGTTGTCGAGATTGGCGCCCATCTGGAGATTTTCCATGACCGTCATGCGCGGGAAGATGCGCCGGCCTTCCGGCGACTGCGCGATGCGCAGGCGGGCGATTTCATGCGTCGGCAGCATGGTGATGTCGGTGCCGGCGAAGGTGATGGTGCCCCGGCGCGCGCGCGGCGCGCCAAAGATGGTCATCATCAGCGTCGACTTGCCGGCGCCGTTGGCGCCGATCAGCGCCACCACCTCGCCTTCGTTGACGGAGACGTTGACGCCGTTCAGCGCCTTGATGTTGCCGTAGTAGGTCTCGACGCCCCTGATGTCGAGCAGCGGTGCGCCGGCCATTATTTACGCCCTCCACGCTTGCTCGCGGCGCTTTTGGCCGCGCCGGCCTTGGCGGCCTGTTTTGCCAGAGCCTTGGCCTGACCGATCCAGTCCTCGCGGGCGATGCGCCCGTCGAAGGCGAGATAGGCCTCGACCGCTACTATGTCGGCCTTCTTCCAGGCGGCGATCTGGTCGAAGTGGAAGATGCCGTGCTCGTTGAGCTTCTTCTTGTTGACCGGGCCGATGCCCTTGATCACCAAAAGGTCGTCCTCGCGGCCGCCACGCGGCGCGGCAAGACGGTTCGATACGCCGGCAGGCTTCTTGGCGGGCGCCGCCGGCTTTGCAGCGGCCGGCTTTGCTCCAGCTGGCTTGGCAGTGGCGGACCCGGTGGCCGCAGGCTTGCCGGCGGTGGCTTTCGGGGTTGCGGCCTTCGGCGTGGCTGCCGCGCTCGAGGACGCCTTGGCGGACGAGGCCGGCGCGGACCTGGCCGATGCCTTGCCTCCGGCGGTCTTGGCGCCCAATGCCTTTTCGGATGTCTTGCCCTGTGCCTTGCCGGCCCCACGCTTGGCTGGAGCCGACGCCTTGGCGCCGGTCCCGACTCGCGCGGCTCTGGAGGCACCCTTCGACACCGTCACCCGCTCGCCCTCGTCGCCGTGCTCGACCGTGTCGGACACCGGCCCGGCCAGCATGGAGGCGGAGCTCTGCGGACCCTGGTTAGGGTCGGGGCCGGTGTCGAGCTGCTCGATCACCTCCTCGTCGCCGACTTCCGTCAACACCGTCTCGACCTCCTCGTCGTCGACGCCGAGATAGGCGGCGATGACCTTCGGGTCGGTGCGCACCGCTTCCGGATTGCCGTCGGAGATCTTGCGGCCGTATTCCAACACCACGACATGGTCGGAGATCTGCATGACCACCGACATGTCGTGTTCGATCAGCAGGATCGACGTGCCGGTGTTGTCCTTGATGTCCATCAGCAGCGTGTTGAGCGCCAGCGATTCCTTCGGATTGAGACCGGCAGCCGGCTCGTCGAGGCACAGCAGTTCCGGCCCGGTGCACATGGCGCGCGCGATCTCCAGCCGCCGCTGCGCGCCGTAGGGCAGGTCGCCGGCCGGATCGTCGGCACGGTCGGTCAGTTCGGCCTTGGCCAGCCAGTGCTTGGCAAGCTCGATCGATTCTGCCGAGGCCTGCCGGTAGCTGGAAAAGCCGAACAGGCCGAGGAAGGTGTAGCCGGAGGCCTTCATCAGCTTGTTGTGCTGCGCCACCAGGAGGTTCTCAAGCACGGTCATGCCGGAGAACAGGCGGATGTTCTGGAACGTGCGCGCCACTTTGGCGCGCGCCGGGATCTCGTGATTCGGCAGCCGCTCCAGCAAGTAGGTGGAGCCGTCGCGGCGATTCAGCGTGATCATGCCCTCGGTCGGCTTGTAGAAGCCGGTGATGCAGTTGAACACCGTCGTCTTGCCGGCGCCGTTGGGGCCGATCAGCGCGGTAATCTCGCCGCGCCTGGCCTGGAACGACAGGTCGCCGATCGCCACCAGGCCGCCGAACTTCATCGACAGGTGTTCGACGTTGAGGATGGTGTCGGTCATGGACGTATTCGCGCTCGCGTTCATCAGCCGTGACCTTCCTTGGTGAAGGAGGTGGACACGGCTTTTCGTTCCTTCAGGAAGGCGGTCGGTTCACGCGATCCGACGAAGCCACGCGGCTTCCATATCATGACGATGACCATGGCCATGCCGAACAGCAGCATGCGGTAGAGCTCGGGCGTGAAGTCCGGCCCGAAGACCGCTTTCAGGAACTGCAGCTCACGCAGGATCTCGGTGCCGCCGATCATCACCGCGGCCGCCACCGCGATGCCGCCGAGCGAGCCCATGCCGCCCAGCACGACGATGGCGAGCACGATCGCCGATTCCAGGAAGACGAAGGATTCCGGCGACACGAAGCCCTGGCGGGCGGCGAAGAAGGAGCCGGCGAAGCCGCCGAACATGGCGCCGGTGGCGAACGCCGTCAGCTTGGTCGTGGTGGTGTTGATGCCGAGCGAGCGGCAGGCGATCTCGTCCTCGCGCAGCGCTTCCCACGCGCGCCCCACAGGCAGCCGGCGCAGCCGGATGGTGACGAAGGCGGTGAGCAGGCAAAGCAGCAGGATGAGGTAGTAGAGGAAGATCTTGTAGTACACGCCCGACGTCGCCAACCCCAGCACCTTGGCGATGTAGTTCGGGTCCGAGACGTTGAACGACATCAGCCCGAAGAAGGACACCTTCGGAATGCCGGAGATGCCGGCCGAGCCGTTGGTAACCTCGCGCCAGTTGATCAGCACCAGGCGGATGATCTCGCCGAAGGCCAGCGTCACGATGGCGAGGTAATCGCCGCGCAGGCGCAGGACCGGGAAGCCGAGGATGACGCCCCACATGGCGGCCATGATGCCGGCGCACGGCAACAGGATCCAGAACGACAGCCCGTAATGCGAGGCGAGCAGCGCATAGGAATAGGCACCCACCGCATAGAAGGCGACGTAGCCGAGGTCGAGTAGGCCGGCAAGGCCGACGACGATGTTCAGGCCCCAGGCCAGCATCACGTAGATGAGGATCTGGATGCCGAAGTTGTCGACCCATTTCAGCGAGCCCTGAAGGCCGAACGCCATCACCGACACGATCGGGAACAGGAACAGGACGACGATGCCGATCTTGTTGGAGTTGCGGCGGATGAAGCCCGGCTCGCTGACGACGACGGGCGCCTTGGCGCGCTCGGCCTTGGCCCGCGCCATCGCCGGCGCAATGAAGCCGACATAGAGGAAGCGGCCGAGCATGGTCAGCGCGACCACCGCGGCCAGCAGGCCCCAGCGTGGCTCCAGGACAAGTTCGTTGCGGATGTTCTGATCGGTCTTGAGGCCGATCAGCAGAACGAACATGCCGAACGAGATGACGCCGGCGAAGAGGGCCTCGCGCACGGCCCGCGCGAGGGGATTTGCGGCGGGGCGCGAAGCGGAAACGGTGACGGCCATCAGCTCAGACCTTTTCGACTTCGGGCCGGCCGAGGATGCCGGAGGGCAGGAAGATCAGCACGATGGCCAGGATCGAGAAGGCCGCCACGTCCTTGTAGTCGATGGAGAAATAGGCCGACCACATGCTCTCGATGAAGCCGATCAACAGGCCTCCGATGACGGCGCCCGGCAGCGAGCCGATGCCGCCAAGCACTGCGGCCGTGAACGCTTTCACGCCCGGCACGAAGCCGTCCGAGAAGGACACCACGCCGTAGTACATGAGGAACAGCGTGCCGGCGACGGCGGCAAGGGCGGCGCCCATGATGAAGGTCAGCGAGACGGTGCGGTCGACGTCGATGCCGAGAAGGGCCGCCATCTTCTGGTCCTGCTCGCAGGCGCGCTGCGCGCGCCCTAGCGGCGTTCGGTTGACGACATACCAGAAGATCGCCAGCAGCACCGCGGTGACGAGGACGATGATGATCTGCTTCAGCGACACGCTGACGCCGCCGATGTTGTAAACTTGGCTGACCATCGGCGGGATCGGCTTGTTGCGCGGGCCCTGCGTGACCTGAACGAAGTTGGACAGGGCGATCGACATGCCGATGGCGGTGATCAGCGGCGCCAGCCGGAAGGAGCCGCGCAAGGGCCGGTAGGCGACCTTCTCGATCACCCAGTTGTAGAGGCCGGAAAGCAGCATTGCCACGATCATCATAATCAGCAGCGCCACGGCCACGGGAATGGAATAAAACATCGCCGTCAGGATCAGGTAGACGATGAGGGCGATGAAGGCGCCCACCATGAACAGGTCGCCATGGGCGAAGTTGATCATGCCGATGATGCCGTAGACCATCGTATAGCCGATCGCGATCAGCCCATAGATCGATCCCAGCGTCAGCCCGTTGATAAGCTGCTGGATGAAATACTGCATGGCTAAGAAGGCTCCCCTTGAGCGTCGCCGCCAGGGCGCGCCCTTTTTGGTATTTCCCCTAGTCCTAAGGGTTCAGGACCGGATTGCAACGTGATTTTTCATTCGCCGGCACGACCTTGCATCGCGCCGCCCGGTAACCCCGTCCGTTGCATCCGCCCCATGGACCACGGCGGACCCTATCATTGGCATACCGCAATGTCTTTGACGATTCGGGGAAAGATTGCATCACTTATCGAAGAATCTTCGGTCAAAAGAATTTGAAAGGATGGAAGATTGCGCCGCCACCAAGCCGTCGTTTCGGCTGACGAAGAGGCGGCGCAGGCTCGGATTCCCTACTTGACGACGAAGCCGTGGGCGAACGGATCGCGCTCGTCGATGAAGATGGTGTTGAAGCCGGTCTGCCGCGCCCAGCCGCCGATCGAGGGGATGATCGCCGGCTTGTTGCCGACGCCGACTTCCTTTTCCACGCGCCCCTTGAACAGCGAGCCGATGATGGATTCATGGACGAAATCGTCGCCTGCCTTCAGTCTGCCCTTGGCGTGAAGTTGCGCCATGCGCGCCGACGTGCCGGTGCCGCAGGGCGAGCGGTCGATGGCCTTGTCGCCATAGAAGACGGCGTTGCGCGCATGCGCTTGCGAGTCGCGCGGCGCCCCGGTCCACAGCATGTGCGAGAGCCGGTTGATGCCGGGATTTTCCGGATGGACGAAGGAGTATTTCTCGTTGAGCCGCTGGCGCACCACCGGGCTCCAGGCAATCAGCTCGCCGGCCGAATAGTCGGCCATGTCGGAGAAGTTCTTCTGAGGCTCGACGATGGCGTAGAAATTGCCGCCATAGGCGACGTCGACGGTGATCTCGCCGAGCACCGGGCACTCCACCGTCAGCCCTTCCGCATAGAGGAAGGAAGGCACATTAGTGATGCGAACTTCCTCGACGAGGCCGTTCACCTCGCGGTACTCGGCTTTCACCAGCCCGGCCGGCGTGTCGAGATGCAGCACGCCCGGCGTCTTCGGCTTCACCAGCCCGTTCTCGATGGCCATGGTGACGGTGCCGATGGTGCCGTGGCCGCACATCGGCAGGCAGCCCGACGTCTCGATGAACAGGATGGCGATATCGCAGTCCGGCCGTGTCGGCGGATAGAGGATCGAACCCGACATCATGTCGTGGCCGCGCGGCTCGAACATCAGCCCGGTGCGGATCCAGTCGTATTCGGCCAGGAAATGCGCCCGCCGCTCCATCATCGTCGCGCCGTCGAGCAGCGGCCCGCCGCCGGCGACGAGCCGGACCGGGTTGCCGCAGGTGTGACCGTCGATGCAGGTGAAGGTGTGGCGAGACATTTCGATGCGACCCGATGGTTGAAGGGATGACTAGAACCGCTGCGCGCGGAACGGCCGAATGTCAATTGCCGCGGCCTGGCCCGCAATCAGGTCCCGGACCAGCCGGCCGGTCGCCGCAGCCTGCGTCAGGCCGAGGTGACCATGGCCGAAGGCGTAGAAGACGCCGGGCGCGCGGGCAGGACCGATAACCGGCAGCGAATCCGGCAGCGACGGGCGAAAACCCATCCATTCGCCGCCGCCCTCGGCCTTGAGGCCCGGCAGGAACCGCTTCGCCTTTTCGAGCATCGCCCTGGAACGCGCATAGTTCGGCGGCCGCTTCAGGCCGGCGAGTTCGACGGCGCCGCCGATGCGCAGGCCGGTGGACAACGGCGTGATGACGAACCCGTGGCCGGAGAAGATCAGTTGCCGCTTCACGTCGAAGGCGTCGGCGGGAAGCGTGGTGTTGTAGCCGCGCTCGGTTTCCAGCGGGATCGCCTCACGGAGCTGCCTGGCCAGCAGATGCGACCAGGCGCCGGCGGCGACCACCAGCTTGGCGGCCTTGCGCGACGAACCGTCGGCAAGATGAAGCGTAGCCCCACCCGCGCCCGCTTCGACGCGGACGACCTCGCCGCGCTCGAAACGCGCGCCCTTTTTCTCCGCATAGGCCCAGACCGCCTTGCCGAGCAGCTTCGGGTCGGCCACCGTCTTCCATCCGGGCACGAACGTGCCCTTGACGAAGCGCGGCGCCAGCCCCGGTTGCAGGCCAGTGAGTTCCTTACCCTCGACATGGCGATAGACGATGCCGAAACGATCGCGCGCCGCCCAACCCGGCAGGGAAGCGGCAAATTCGGCCTCGCTCTCGTAGAGTTCGAGCGAACCGTCCTCCCGCAACATCGTTGCGGTTCCGGAACGATCCATGAGTCCGGCCCATTCGACCTCCGCGAGACGCATCATCGCCGCCTGCGCGGCGAGGCTCGCGTCACGGTGCTTCGCCGCGCCGGCCCGCCAGAAACGCCATAGCCACGGTGCCAGTTGGGGCAGATAGGCCGGCGGGATCGAAAGCGGCCCGAGCGGATCGGCTAGCCATTTCGGCAGGTTACGGATCATGCCCTTCTGTGCCAGCGGCAGCACGTCGGAGAAGGCGAAGGCCGCCGCATTGCCCGAGGACGTTTCCTCCGAGATGCCGGTGCGGTCGATGACGGTCACGGCATGGCCTACCTCGATCAGATGCGCCGCGATGCAGATGCCGACGATGCCGGCTCCGACGATGACGACGTCGTCCGAGGACAAGGCAGCATTCATCGACGGGAACCCCACGCTGTGCCGTTCCCCTTCGCTTCGCCGTCGACGCCTCGCCGGGCTTTTCGCGAAGGGAGCCGGCCGCACTCGGCCTGCTTCAAGCGGTTGCGGGCCGGATTCGTTCGCTTGACCCGTTTGATATATCAGGTGAATATCTGCGGCGAAATCAATTGTCAACGCGGCATTCGGCTCGATATATCAACGCGATCCCAGAGGAGGCGACGGCATGGATGCTTTGGTGACCCAGCGGGACCCGTCGGCCGAACTGGCCAGCGCCAGGGCCTATCGCGGGCTCGAGAAGATGATCGTCACGCTCGAGCTGGCGCCCGGCGCGGTGGTCACCGAGCGCGTGCTGATCGAACGCCTGTCGCTCGGCCGCACGCCGGTGCGCGAGGCGATCCAGCGGCTGACCTGGGAGGGTCTGCTCGAAGTCAGGCCGCGCGCGGGCATCGTCGTCTCTCCCCTGAACGCCGCCGACTGGCTGCGCGTCATCGATGCCCGGCGCGGCGTCGAGATCATGCTTGCCCGTTCGGCGGCGCGCTTCCTCGCCGCCGATGCCGCCCCCCACTTCCAGGCGACGGCACTGGCCATGCGCGACGCGGTGCTGGGCAACGACGTGCTCGGTTTCCTCGAAGCCGACAAGTCGCTGGACGAGGCGCTGACGCGCGCCGCCGACAATCCCTTCGCCGCGCGCGTGGCGGCTCCCCTCCAGACGCACAGCCGGCGTTTCTGGTACCGCTTCCAGAGCGGCACGGGGCTCGCCGAGTCGGCAGCCAACCACGTCGCCCTGATCGGCGCCATCCTCGACCGCGACGAGGAGCGCGCCGGCATCGAGGCCGACCGGCTGATGTCGCTGCTCAGGCTGCACGCGCAGGCGGCCGCCATGCGCTGACCGCACGGCGCAGGGCCGGCGCCGTTCAAGCCGTTTTGAGAAAATTTCCGGGCCATGTCGGAACCGTCCGCCGTGAGCCGTCCTTGCCGCATCGCTGACGATCGATGAACAAGGAGGGACACGATGAGCGAGACCGCAAGATCAAGGATCGGCTACACGCTTTCAGGGCTTTTCGTCCTGTTCATGCTGGGCGCTTCGGTCGCCCCGAAACTGCTCGGCATGCCCATCGCCGAGGAAACCATGACGGCGCTCGGCTGGCCCGCCGGCTATACGGTGCCGATCGGCATCCTCGAACTCGCGCTGACGCTGCTCTACATCGTCCCGCGCACCAGCGTGCTGGCCTCGGTGCTGTTCATGGGCCTGTTCGGCGGCGCCATGGCGACGCAGATCCGCATCGGCAATCCGTTGTTCAGCCATGAACTGTTCGCCGTTTATCTCGGCGTCTTCATGTGGGGCGGTCTGTGGCTGCGCGACCCGGCCCTGCGCGCCCTGTTTCCGCTGCGCGTCAAGACTTCGCCCTGAAACGGAACCGCCCGCTTTCGCGGCACCAAAAGGAGGAAAATCCCATGGGCAAGACCATCGCCATTCTCGTCGCCCGCCTGATCTTCGCCGGCGCCTTCGCCATGGCCGCAGGCTTCAAGTTCGCCGGCATGCAGATGACGGCGGATTATATCGCCGCCGCCGGCTTCCCCTTCCCACTGTTCCTCGCCTGGGTGGCGGCGATCTTCGAGGTGCTGCTGGTGCTGGCGTTCCTCACCGGCGCCTTCTTTTCGGAGGCGGCGCTGCTCGCCGCCGTCTACGTGATCTTCCTAGCCTTCGCCTTCCACGGCCCGTCGCACTGGCAGGGCAACCAGGCGGAGTTCGGCTTCTTCGTCGACCACTTCACCTTCCTCGCCGGCCTGCTGTTCGCAGCCGTACACGGGCCGGCGAGAAGCTGGCGATGAAGGCGGGATTGATTTGGAAGTAGCTAAGAAACGGCACCGACGCCAAATTCGCCTCAGGCTGAGTCGAAAATGGCGCGGACCGGAGCACCGAAGCGGAGCGTACTTAAAGTACGTGAGCATCGGAGCGCACAGCCGCGCCATTTGCAGACCAGCCTCAGGCGAATTTTTTACTTCATCGTCGGCATGGCAAACTCGGCGCCTTCCTTGACGCCCGACGGCCAACGCTGCGTGACCGTCTTGGTCTTGGTGTAGAAGCGCACCGAATCCGGGCCGTACTGGTTGAGGTCGCCGAAGCCGGACTTCTTCCAGCCGCCGAAGGTGTAGTAGGACACCGGCACCGGGATCGGCACGTTGACGCCGACCATACCGACATTGACGCGGGCGGCGAACTCGCGCGCCGCATCGCCGTCGCGGGTAAAGATGGCGACGCCGTTGCCGTATTCATGCTCGGAAGGCAGGCGCACCGCCTCCTCGAAGTCGTGCGCGCGCACCACCGACAGCACCGGGCCGAAGATCTCTTCCTTGTAGATGCGCATGTCCGGCGTCACGTCGTCGAACAGGCAGCCGCCGAGGTAGAAGCCGTTCTCGTAGCCCTGCATCTTGAAGCCGCGGCCGTCGACGACAAGCTTGGCGCCTTCCTCGATGCCGAGATCGACATAGCCGCGCACGCGATCCAGCGCCTGCTTGGTCACCAGCGGGCCGTAATCGGCGCTCGGGTCGGTCGACGGGCCGATCTTCAGGCTCTCGACGCGCGGGATGAGCTTTTCCACCAGCTTGTCGGCGGTCGCCTTGCCGACCGGCACGGCGACCGAGACGGCCATGCAGCGCTCGCCGGCGGCACCATAGCCGGCGCCGATGAGGGCATCGACCGCCTGGTCCATGTCGGCGTCGGGCATGATGATCATGTGGTTCTTGGCGCCGCCGAAGCACTGCACGCGCTTGCCGTTGGCGCAGCCGCGCGCATAGATGTACTGCGCGATCGACGACGAGCCGACGAAACCGACGGCGGAGATGTCCTCATGGTCGAGGATGGCGTCGACCACTTCCTTGTCGCCGTTGACGACGTTGAGGATGCCCGCTGGCAGGCCGGCTTCCAGCATCAGTTCGGCGAGCTTCATCGGCACGCCCGGATCGCGCTCCGACGGCTTCAGGATGAAGGCGTTGCCGCAGGCGATGGCGGGCGCGAACTTCCACATCGGGATCATCGCCGGGAAGTTGAACGGGGTGATGCCGGCCACCACGCCGAGCGGCTGGCGGATCGAGTAGAGGTCGATGCCGGGGCCAGCGCCCTCGGTGTATTCGCCCTTCATCAGGTGCGGGATGCCGAGCGCGAACTCGACGACCTCGACGCCGCGCTGGATGTCACCCTTGGCGTCCGGAATGGTCTTGCCGTGCTCGCGGGCGAGCAACTCGGCCAGCGCGTCGTTGTCGCGCGCCACCAATTCGAGGAACTTCATGAAGACGCGCGCGCGGCGCTGCGGGTTGGTCGCCGCCCAGGCCGGCTGCGCCGCCTTGGCATTGGCCACCGCCGCGTCGAGCTCCGCCTTGGAGCCGAGCGCCACCTTGGCGCGCACGGTGCCGTCGAGCGGCTGGAAGACGTCCTGCTCGCGGCCCGACGTGCTCTTGACGGCCTTGCCGCCGATGAAATGTCCGTAGTGATCCATGCTATCGCTCCCTGGAATTCGAGTGCCGCATTGTCCGCCTTCACGCGGCGGAAGGCAACGCGAGCCGAAACGCAACCGTTGTGCGAGAAATGTACACCGGTGTTGTCCTGAACATTACTTTCTGCATATAATTCCCGCATGAACTGGGATGATGTCCGCATTTTCCTCGCCGTCGCCCGCGCCGGGCAGATTCTTGGCGCGGCCAAGCGGCTGGAGCTCAACCACGCCACCGTCTCGCGCCGGCTTGCGGCACTGGAGACGGCGCTTCGGACAAAACTGTTCCGGCGCCTCACCACCGGCTCGGAGCTGACGCCGGCTGGCGTGCGCTTCATGGAGATCGCCGAGCGCATGGAAGCCGACATGATCGCCGCGCGCGCGGCGGTGGCAGGCGAGGGCGAGGAGATTTCCGGGCCGGTGCGCATCGGCGCGCCGGACGGTTTCGGCGTCGCCTTCCTCGCCCGCCGGCTCGGCGAGCTGACCGCCCAGCACCGCGAACTGACCATCCAGCTGGTGCCGGTACCGCGTTCGTTCTCGCTGTCGCGCCGTGAGGCCGACATCGCCATCACCGTCGAACGGCCGAGCGAGGGCCGACTGGTCGCTGGCAAGCTGGTGGACTATTCGCTCGGCCTTTTCGCCTCGCGCACCTATGCCGAGCGCCACGGCCTGCCGAAGACGGCGGCGGAGCTGTCCGGGCACACGCTGATCGGCTACGTGCCGGACCTGATCGTCAGCCCCTCGCTCGACTACGCCGCCGAATTCAGCCCGGACTGGCGTTCGGCTTTCGCCATCTCATCGGCGCTCGGCCAGGCAGAGGCGGTGCGGGCCGGCGCCGGCATCGGCATCCTGCACACCTTCATCGCCCGCTCGATGCCCGATCTCGTGCCGGTCGATGCGGTGCAGCCGATCCGCCGCGCCTACTGGCTGGTCTACCATGAAAGCGTCAGGCCGCTGCGCCGGGTGCAGGCGGTGGCGGATTTCATCGCCAGGGCGGTCGAGAAGGAGCGGGCGCTGTTCCTGTAGAGGACGATCCCGAATTCTCAGTTGTAGCGGCTGACCGACAGAGCGCCGGCGTCGACGTCCGGCTTGCGGCCGGAGATGATATCGGCAAGCACGCGGCCCGATCCGCACGCCATCGTCCAGCCGAGCGTGCCGTGGCCGGTGTTGAGATAGAGGTTCGAATATTTCGAGGCGCCGATGATCGGCGGCCCGTCCGGCGTCATCGGGCGCAGGCCGGTCCAGAAGGTCGCGGCACCGAGATCGCCGGCGCCGGGGAACAGGTCGCCGACGGAGTGCTCCAGCGCCTCGCGCCGTCCCTGCTGCAAGGACAGGTCGTAGCCGGCGATGGCCGCCGTGCCGCCGACGCGGATGCGGTCGCCGAGCCGCGTGATGGCGATCTTGTAGGTTTCGTCCATCACCGTCGATTCGGGTGCGGCCTTGGCGTTCACGATCGGCACGGTGATCGAATAGCCCTTGATCGGATAGACCGGGATCGGCTGGCCGAGCTTGCGCATCCAGACCGGCGAATAGCTGCCCATCGCCATGACATAGGCGTCCGCCGTCTTCTCGCCGGCGCTGGTGGAAACGCCGGTGACACGCCCCTTGTCGGTGTTGATCGCCTTCACCGTCACCCCGTACTCGAACTTGACGCCGGCGGCCGTCGCGATCTCGGACAGCCGCGTGGTGAACATCTGGCAGTCGCCCGTCTCGTCGCCCGGCAGTTGCAGGCCGCCGACGAACTTCTCGCGCACGGCGCCGAGCCCCGGCTCGGCGGCGATGCAGCCGTCCTGGTCGAGCACGTTGAAGGGGACGCCGTATTGCTTGAGCACCTCGACGTCGCCGCCGATGCCGTCGAGCTGATACTGCTTGCGGAAAAGTTGCAGCGTGCCCTTGGCGCGGTCGTCATAGGCGATGTTGGTGGAGGCCCTGAGCGCCTTCAGCACGTCGCGGCTGTATTCGGCGATCGGCACCATGCGCGACTTGTTGAGCGCATAGCGCTCGGCCGTGCAGTTGCGCAGCATCTTGAAGACCCAGCTCCACATATGCGGGTCGAGCGCCGGGCGGATGATCAGCGGGCCGTATTTCATCAGCAGCCACTTCACCGCCTTGACCGGCACGCCGGGGCCGGCCCAGGGCGAGGAGTAGCCGGGCGAAACCTCACCGGCATTGGCGAAGCTGGTTTCCAGCGCCGGGCCCGGCTGGCGATCGATCACCGTCACCTCATGGCCGGCCTCAGCCAGATACCATGCCGACGTGACGCCGATGACGCCGCTGCCCAGCACCAGAACCTTCATGATCAATTCCCCTTGGAAACCCCGTCAGGCGGCCGAAGGGCCGTCGTCGTCGCCCCCTCTGTGCCGGATTTTGTCAGGGCCGCCAAGGGGGTTCTCCGGCGGTTGCCAATCGTCACCGGCGTTGTGGACCAGTACCAGGCGACGGCTTTCGGCCGCCTTCGGCAGGACATGCCGGGAGCGCCGGGCCGCCTCGGGCTGGTAAAGCACCTTGTCGAGCACGATCCGCTCCGGCCGCACGCCCGGCCGCTCGAACAGCACCGTCTCGCCTTCGCTAAGCCCGAGCAGGGCAAGGCCGAGCGGCGTCGTCACCGGCAGGCCGAGGCCGACCATGCCGCGCACTTCCTGCTGGATCAGCGTGCGCGTCTGCGCCGGCGCGTCGCCGACACGGAACAGCACCCGGCTGTTCAGCGTCGCCACGCCCGGGTCGACGCCGTCGACCAGCACGACGCGCGCGTCGGCAAGCTTGCGCTCCAGCGCCGGTACAATGGCGTCGCCGAAGCCGCGCCGCCGCTCCAGCATGACCTCGAGGATGGAGTAATCCTTGGCAGTGAGGCAGCAACGGCCGTGCTCGCTCATCACACCCTCTCCTGCTCGGACGGCAGGGCTACGGCGGCGATATGCGCCGCAAGCCGGCGCCCGTCGCGCGTCGACCAGGTGATGGACTGGCCGGCCCTGGTGCCGATCAGCGCAGCGCCCAGCGGTGTCAGCACCGAGATCCGCCCGGCGGCGATGTCGGCCTCTGCCGGATAGACGAGCACGATCTGCTGCGGCCCCTCATGGCCTTCCAGCGTGACGCAAGAGCCCATCCGCACCACGTCGGCGGGCAACCTGCCCGGCGTGGTGACGACGGCGCGGTCCATTCCGGCGAGCAGGCCGGCGGCGGCCGGCACGCGCTCGAGCGCTGCTTCGGCCAGGCCGGTCAGGCGGTTGTGGTCGGCCTCGCTGACGACGATCTTCGGCGGCGGCCTTTCCTTGATGGCATGTTGCATGTCGAACTCCTTTGGTTGCGTTGTGATATGGGAGGGATCGACGCGCGGCCGGGGCGAACCTGTTGCCTGCGACGTCGATGGCGATCCGTTTTGCGGACCGTTTCGGTTATGGATGGAAAGAAAAGACGCCCCGGTTCATACAGCCGCGCACGGCCGCGCCGGGGCTACGCTCCCGCGATGGGGCAGACCCTGAAAAAGGTGCTGTTGGCGTGTCTGTTCATGATCCGAACGTGGGTGACGAGGCGCGGTTTGTCAAGCTGGCCAGCCGCCGCCCTCTTTCCTCATGCGCCGAGATAACGGCGATGGAAGCGATGGCCGAGGCTGGTCAGCACCTCGTAGGCGATGGTGCCGGAATAGCGGGCCACCTCGTCCAGCGTCTGCGAAGGCCCGATCATCTCCACCATGTCGCCCGCCTTGAGGCCGCCTTCCGGCAGGTCCGAGACATCGAGGATGATGGAATCCATCGACACCCGGCCGATGAAGGGGAGCCGCACGTCCTTGAAATGTGCGAAGGCGGCAGCGCGGCGGCGCCAGCCGTCGGCGTAGCCCAGCGAAATGGTCGCCACGCGAAGCGGACCGTCGGCGATTGCCGTGTGGCCATAGCCGATGCCGACGCCCGCGCCGATCGTGCGGGCCTGGACCACCTTGGCTTCCAGCCGTACCACCGGGTGCATCGGATTGTCGGCGTCCGGCGTCGGATTGATGCCGTAGAGCGCCGCGCCCGGACGGGCCAGGTCGAAATGCCACTCTGGCCCGAGGAAGATGCCGGAGGAATTGGCGAGCGAGGCCGGTGCCGGCGGCAGCAGCCGGCGCAGCCGCTCGAATGCGGCAAGCTGGGCGCGGTTGGCCGCATGGTCCGGTTCGTCGGCGCAGGCGAGATGGCTCATCACCAGGACGAGATCGAGGCCGGCGAAGGCTTCGGCATCGGCCGCGACCGCCTCGACCTCCACCGGCGGCATGCCGAGCCGCGACATGCCGCTGTCCACCTGCACGGCGACGGGCAGCTTGCGGCCGAGCCGCCGCGCGGTGGCGCGCCATGCGGCGAGCTGTCCGGTACTGTTGGCGACCGGGATCAGGCCGGCCGCGGCCGCTTCGCCCTCGGCACCGGGCGGCAGGCCGTTCAGCACATGGATGGTCGGCCCGGTTCCGAGTGCGGCGCGCAGATCGATGCCCTCGCTGGCATTGGCGACGAAGAAGCTGTCACAACCTTCCTTCTGCAGGGCACGCGCGATCACGGCGGCGCCGAGGCCATAGCCGTCGGCCTTTACCACGCCGGCGCAGCGCGTGCCGCCGAGCCGCGCCTTTAGCCGCCGGTAGTTCTCGCGCACCGCGCCAAGGTCGATCGTCAAAACCGCGCCGGCCGTCGCAAGGTCCGGCCCGTCCGCCTCGTTCAATCGCTCGACAATCCCGTCCACGTCAGTCTCCATGCCGCAGCCTCGCAGGCAACGCCTTTCAAGAGATAACACGGATGCCACGCACGATCCTCGCGAAAGCCTCCACTTTCCGGGAGGCGGCGTCAAGGAAACACGGCGTTTGCAAGCAAGATCGCACGGAACCGCGACCACCGGGCTTTATGCGCCAGCCCGGTTTGCCAGCGCTCAGCCGGCGAGGTGCCGGAACGCCGCGACCACCTGTTCGTAGACTGCGCGCTTGAACGGCACGATCAGGCCGGGCAGGTCGGCCATCGGCCTCCAACCCCATTCGTCGAATTCGGCCGTATGGCCTCCGGGTGGTGGATTAATGCGGATTTCGTCCGCATCGCCATGGAAGCGGAAGGCAAACCATTTCTGCGTCTGGCCGCGATATTTGCCCTTGAAGGCGACGCCGACCAGATGGCGCGGTAGGTCATAATTGATCCAGTTCGGCGCCTCGGCAAGCAGCGTCAGGTTTTGCATGCCGGTTTCCTCGAAAATCTCGCGCTTTGCCGCCACGAGCGGTTCTTCGCCCTTGTCGATGCCGCCTTGCGGCATCTGCCAGAGCTGCGTGGTGCCGGAGAACTCGCTGTCGGGCTCTGCGATGCGCCTGCCCACCCACACCAGTCCGCCGTCGTTCAGCACCATGACGCCGACGCAGGGGCGATAGGGCAGGCTTTCGGGATCGACGGGCTTTTTCGTCTTGCCGGACATCGGGCTTCTTTCCGTTTTCGGGGAGACCAGTCTTACTGTTTCTCGGGATCGACGGCGACGGCGGAGAACGGCACGATCTCGATGCCGCGCTTCTTTGCCTCGCCGACCCAGGAGGCGACGGCGTCCACGGTGACATCGAAGGCCGAGCCTGTGCCCAGCGCAAAGCCCTTGGCGCGCGCCGTGGCTTCGAGCTGGTCGAGCTTCTTCAGGATGGCGCCGCGATCCTGCACCGCGTCGATGACGGTGTCGCCCACCGCCAGCGGCACCCGGTCGGCCGCCGCCAGTTGCGGGGCGAGGCTGCGCGCCGACGAGCCGTCGTCGAGATAGCCGAGGCCGCGTTTCGCCAGTTCCGCCATCACCGGCGCAAGTGCTGCCTGATCGGCCGAGAAGCGCGCGCCCATATAGTTCATCACGCCGGTATAGTTGGTGGTACGCGCCAGCGCCCAGCGCAGCCTTTTCAGGTTCTCCTCCGGCGCGGCGTCGACGGTCAGCGTGTTGCGGCCGGGATTGACGTTGGGAAAGTCGAACGGCTCCAGCGGCACCTGCATCATGATCTCATGGCCGGTGCGGCGCGCTTCCTGCATCCAGCGCCCGATGGAATTGCCCTGCGGCGCGAAGGCAAGCGTTACCTCGCCCGGCAGCTTCGCGATCGCCGCCTGCGTGCCGGTCTGCGACACGGCGAGGCCTCCGATCACGATCGCCACCCTGGCGCCGCGCGCGCCCGACCATGGCCGGGCATAGACGTCGAACGGCCGCCGCCCGTCGGCCGCACGCACCGGCAGCGGGCCGCTGTCGCCTTGTTCGATCAGCGCCTGGTCGGGCACATGGGCGACGGCGAGGTTTTGCGTCAGCGCCGAGGGATCGCGCACGACGATGCCGGCCGGACCGCCGGTGTCGGTCGGCTGCACATGGATGATCTGCGGCCCGTCCTTCTTCGGCGGTGCCGGTTCGGCTTTCGGCTGCACCGCGACGGGCTGTGCCGGCGCAGCCTCCACCGGAGCCGGCGTCGTCACCGCCACCGTCGCCGGATTGCGGAACGGCTGCTTCCTGAGCGCGATCACGCTTGAGACGCCGACGAGAGCGACGGCGACGAGGGCGACGGCGACCTGGCCTGCGCCGAAGCGCCGGCCCAGCTCGCGGCGGGGCTTCAGCCCCTGCCCGAGCGGACGCTCGATCTCCTTGCCCAGTTCAGCCAACCCGCAAACCCCTGCCGCAGAATCCGGCCCCGAATCAAACTGCCGGAACCTCGCGGCCCCGGCAGGATGGCATTGCTCCGCTCTTGCGGCCAGAGTTTTGGCCGGCCGCGCGAACGGGAAGCGGACTTACTGGTTCATCACCGCCTTGTCCGGATTGGGCGGGAAGGCCGGATCGGTCTTCTGCCCGCGCAGCAGTTCCTCGGCGAACTTGAGCTGCAGGTCGTCCTTCGGGTCCGGCGGCACGTAGGCGGCCGAGCCGGAGCCCTGGTCGCCCTCGTCGGCGCCCTTTATGTGACCCTTCAGGTCCGATTCGCCGCGCGTCAGGTCGCGGCCCTGCAATTCGGCCGGCACCGGCTGGTCGACCTTGATGTCGGGCGTGATGCCCTTGCCCTGGATCGACTTGCCGGACGGCGTGTAATAGAGCGCCGTCGTCAGCCTCAGCGCACCGTTCTCGCCGAGCGGTATGATGGTCTGCACCGAGCCCTTGCCGAAGGACTGGGTGCCGACGACCGTCGCCCGTTTCAGGTCCTGCAGGGCCCCGGCGACGATCTCCGAGGCGCTGGCCGAACCGCCGTTGATGAGCACGATCAGCGGCTTGCCGTCGATGTCGTCGCCGGCGCGCGCGTCGAAGCGCGTCACGTCCTTCGGATCACGACCGCGCGTCGAGACGATCTCGCCGCGGTCGAGGAAGGTGTCGGAAACGCTGACCGCCTGGTCAAGCAGGCCGCCCGGATTGAGCCTGAGGTCGAGCACGTAGCCCTTCAGCTTGTCCTTCGGCACCTCTTTCTTGATGTGGTCGATGGCGTCCTGCAGGTCGTCGTAGGTCTTCTCGGTGAAGGAGGTGATCTTCATGTAGCCGACGTCGTTCTCGACCCGGTACTTGACCGCCTTGACCTTGATGATATCGCGCACCACCGTCACCTCGATCGGCTTGTCGGCGCCCTGGCGCAGGATGGTGAGCTTGATCGGGTCGCCGACCTTGCCGCGCATCTTGTCGACGGCGTCGTTCAGCGTCATGCCGTTGACCTCGGTGCCGTCGATCTTGGCGATGTAGTCGCCGGCCAGCACGCCGGCCTTGGCGGCGGGCGTGTCGTCGATGGGGGTGATGACCTTGACGAGGTTGTTTTCCATCGTCACCTCGATGCCGAGGCCGCCGAACTCGCCCTTGGTCTGCACGCGCATGTCCTGCGCTTCCTCGGCGTTCATGTAGGAAGAATGCGGATCGAGCGAGGTCAGCATGCCGTTGATGGCGTTCTCCACCAGCGACTTGTCGTCCGGCGGGGTGACGTACTGCGCCCTCACCCGCTCGAAGATGTCGCCGAAGATGGCAAGCTGCTTGTAGGTTTCGGAGCCGGCCGCGTTCGCCGTCGAGCCGGGCGCGCCGTAGACGAGGCTCATGGCTGACGCGCCCATAAGCGCGCCGGCAAGCAAGAGCGACAGTTTCCGCATCGTTTCAGGTCCTTCCAGAAAGACGGTCCGCCCACCACGGGGCCGGATCGACGGGTTTTCCATCTTTGCGGAACTCCACATAGAGTTCCGGCACGACATTTCCATCCGGCCGGGCCGCGGCGCTCGCCACCCTCGCCTCGCCCATCGCGCCGATCGGCTCACCCGCGAGCACGGACTGCCCCGACGCGACGTTCAATTTGCTCATTCCCGCCAGCACGACATGATAGCCGTCGCCGGCATTGAGGATCAAGAGTTGGCCATAGGAGCGAAACGGCCCAGCATAAAGAACATTCCCATCCGCCGGCGCGGTGACGATGGCGCCCGATTGTGTCGCAACCATGTCGCCCTGCATCACGCCGCCATTGCCGTCGTCGGCGCCGAAGCGGCGCTTGAACGTGCCGATCACCGGCAGTGCCATCTGCCCCTGCAGCGCCCGGAAAGGCACCGGCTGGACGAGCTGATTCGCTTCCGGCAGGGAGAGCGAGGCGACCGCGTCCTTGTCGTCCTGGGCCGCCGCCTTGGCGGCCGCCTTCTCCTCGGCGTCGCGTTTTTGCGCCTCGTTTTGCAGCGAGGCGATGAGGTCCTTCAGGCTAGCCGCCTTTTCGGCGAGCGCCTGCGATTTCTTCTGTTCGTCGGCCAGTGCCTGCTCGGTTTCGGCCTGCACCTTGCGCTTGACCTGGAGCAGCATCGTCAGCCGCTCCTTCTCGGCCACCTGGTCGGCCACCGCCGCCGTCAGCCGCGCCCGCTCGGCCTCGATCGAGGTGCTGACCCGCGTCAGCTCCTTCAGTTCCGCCATCAGCACGTCGGTCTGCTGGCGCAGCTCCGGCACCACCGCGCCGAGCAGGATGGCGCTGCGCACCGACGACAGCGCGTCCTCCGGCTTGACCAGGATCGCCGGCGGCGGGTTCAGACCCATGCGCTGCAACGCGCCCAGCACCTCGGCCAGCACGTCGCGGCGGGCGGCGAGCGAGCCCCGGATGGTCTTTTCCTGGTCCTTCAGCCCTTCCAGCTTCGAGCCGATGTCCTCGATGTCCTGGCCGAGCTTCTGCTCGGTCTTCGCCGACTGGATCAGCGCCGCCGTCACCGAGGCATGATCCTTCTTCACCGTCGCCACGTCGGCGGCGAGCTTTGCCATGCGTTCGGCCGACAGGGTGATCTCGTGCGAAACCTGCTCGTATTCGGCGCGGCTGCGGTCCGGATCGGTCGCAGCGTCCTCGGCCCGGGCCGGGCCGCCCGGACCGATGCAGGCGAACACAAGTGCCGCCGCCGCCAGAAGGCCGCGACGCCCGGATATTTCCATGCGGAAGACGGGCCGTTCAGACATGCACCGGCGACTGTATGCGGGGCTTCGTTAAGGAATCATCAACCATGTTCGGCCGGCCTGTGCGTCGACGCCTGACGGCATCGGCTGCACTGCACCGGCCCAACTGCATCAGCAATGGGGCGAAAATCGGCCCGGCTGCTTTCCGCGCACGAATCAGGATCGATGATAGGGATGGCCGGACAGGATGGTCGCCGCCCGGTAGAGCTGCTCCCCCAGCATGACGCGGACAAGCTGGTGCGGCCAGGTCAGCGCGCCGAACGACACCACCAGCTCGGCCTGGTCGCGCAGCGACTGGTCATGCCCGTCGGCGCCGCCGATGGCGACCACCAGCGCCTTGCGGCCGTCGTCGCGCATCAGGCCGATGCGGCCCGCCAGTTCCTCGGAGGTGAAGGCACGGCCGCGCTCGTCCAGCAGCATCAGCGCCGCCCCCGTCTGGAGCTGGCCCTGCAGCGCGCGGCCTTCCTCGCGCTTGCGCTCGGTGGCGGTCTGGGCGCGGCTTTCCGGCGTCTCGACGATGCCGGCGAAATCCAGCCCGACGGCCGGTCCGCTCTTGCCGAACCGGTCGAAATAGCGGTCGGCGAGTTCCCTTTCGGGGCCGGCTTTCATCCGGCCCACGGCATGTACGATGATTTTCATCCCGTCGGGAGACGCTAGTGCAGCGTCTCCTCCTCGAGGTCCGGCGCCAGCCACATCTTTTCGAGATTGTAGAAGTCGCGGACTTCGGGCCGGAAGACGTGGACGATCACGTCGCCCGAATCGATCAGCACCCAGTCGGCGCTGGCCAGCCCCTCGACGCGCGCGCCGCCGAAGCCGGCATCCTTGAGCGCCTTGAGGAGATGGTCCGCGACAGCCGCCACATGGCGATGGGAGCGGCCCGACGCGATGACCATATGGTCGCCGAGCGAGGATTTTCCCTGGATGTCGATGGGGACGATGTTTTCGGCCTTGGAGTCTTCCAGACTGGCAAGAACCGTGTTGAGGGCGCGGGACGAGGCGTCGAAACCGCTGATCCCGGCCGGCGAAGGCACGACGTCGGCCTTCTTCCGCAGTGCTGTTCTCAGTGTCTTTCCTTTCGCAGCAAGAACAACCAAATCACCTGAACAAATCAGGCGACACCACTTAGATAGGCAGAGTTCCGTTGCAGTTTCAAGACGCCGCCCGCAGGTAAGGTTCACCTTCGGTACGCAGGCGGGTTTTCACGGCACGTGCTTCTCGTCCTCGCCGGCGAAGGCCAGTTCCACCGGCAGCGGCGCTTGCGCCGTCATCGGCTGGAAGGAGCCCGTCTCGGGCATCGGCACCGGCCGCGCCCGCATGGTACGCCAGGCGACGAACAGGGCGTAGGCGAACGCCAGCACGACCGAGACGTAGATGAAGGTCTGCGTGCCGTAGAACGCCGAGAGGCCGGTGACGATGGCCGGCACGACGAAGCCCGACAGCGACCAGGCGAACAGGAGCGACGACGACAGCGCCACCATCTCGCTCTTGTCGGCGCGGTCTGCGGCATGCGCGCTGGCCAGCGAATAGACCGTTTCGGTCGCGCCGTCCCACAGAAGGTAGACGACGATCAGCGCACCGAGCGCGCCGCCGTCGAAGCCGAGCGCGAAAAGGCCCGCCGCCGCCGCCAGCAGCGTCGTGCCGATCAGCACCTTGCGACGGTCGGTACGGTCCGACAGCCAGCCGAGCGGGAATTGCAGGATCAGCGTGCCGAGCGGCATCGACGCCATCAATAGCGCCACGTCCTCCTGGCTGTAGCCCTTGGCGGTGGCGTGGATGGGGGCGAAGCCGGCCAGCGACATGGAAAGCCCGCCGACCGCCAGCATGCCGGCGAGCCCCACCGGCGAGGTGCGCCATGCGCGGCCGAGCGCCACCGAGGCCGCCACCGGCGCCGGCGGTTGGGCAAGGCGCGTCAGGCCGACCGGCAGGATCGACAGCGCGGTGAAGGCGACGCCGATCAGCGGCACGGCGGCGGTGTGGATGTCGACCAGGGCCAACAGCATGTAGCCGACGCCGAGGCCGCCGATATAGGCGATGTAGAAGGCGGCGAGCACGCGGCCACGGATGGTGTTCTCCACCGCGTCGTTGAGCCAGCTCTGCGCCACCACGAACAGGCCGCAGATGGCAAAGCCGTACAGCGCCCGCGCTGCCAGCCACACGAGCGGATAGGCGCCGGCGCCGATCGCCGTGTTGGACAGCGCGATCAGCGCCGACAGCACCATGAAGGCGCGCGCATGGCCGACGCGCCGCACCAGCGGCCCGGTCAGCACGCAGCCGGCTATGCCGCCCCCCGAAAGCCCGGTGACGATCAGCCCGGCCCATGTCGGATCGACGCCCTCGACGCCGAGCCGGACGGGGATATAGGCGAACATCAGCCCGTTGCCGACAGCCACCAGCGCCATCGACAGGATGACGCTGGCGATCGCCACCAGCGGCGCCGGCGCGGCGGGCGCCGGCTCAGCACCTTGCGGGTCCATCCCGGTGGCTTGCATATCGGTTGCGGTCATGGCGCGAGATTGCCTTGGCACGCACGCCGCCGCCGCCGTAAAAACGACATGGCCGGGCGTGGCGCGACAGCGGTAGCACGCCTGCCCGGCGCCGGGAAAGTACCGGACGGCTCCCTATTGCGACTGCCGTGCCGCCTCCGCCACCAGCCGCTGCGCCCGGAAGGCGCTCCACTGCTGGTCGATGATCACGCCGAGCAGGATGACGCCGCCCATGACGGCGAAGTTGAGCGAGGAGGGGATGCCGAGCAGGTTGACGAGGTTCTGCAACTCCTGCAGCAGCACGGTGCCCAGCACGGCGCCGACCAGCGAGCCCTCGCCGCCACGCAGCGAAAAGCCGCCCAGCACCGCCGCCGCGATGGCGTAGAGTTCGTAGAACTGGCCGTGGCTGGCCGGCGAGATCGAGCGCGTATACATGGCGAAATAGATCGCCGACAGCGCCGTCAGCACGCCGCAGATGACATAGGCTGCAATGACGATGCGGTCGGTATGGATGCCCGAATATTTCGCCGCCTCCTCGTTCTTGCCGATGGCGTAGAGATAGCGGCCGAACACCGACCGGTGCAGCACGATCCACATCACTGCGGCGATGACGATCAGCGCGATGAAGGAGTTGGGAACGCCGTGGAAGCGGCCGGCGGTCAGGAACTCCAGCGACGGGAAATTCTGGCCGAAGGCGAAGCCCGCCGTGCCGTCCTTGGTGTAGAAGCGCGCGACGCCGCGATAGATCAGAAGGCCGCACAGCGTCACCACGAAAGACTGCAGTTTCAGCTTGGCGATCAGCCAGCCGTGAACCAGGCCGACGACGCCGCCGAGCACGATGATCAGCGGCAGTGCCACCGGCCATGCCATGCCGCGCGTCGCGATCAGGTCGATGAACAGCACCCCGAACAGCGCCACCAGCGAGCCGACGGAAAGCTCGATGCCGCCGGTGATGATGACGAAGGCCTGGCCGATCGACAGGATGCCGAACAGGCCGATCAGGTTGGAGGTGTTGGCGAGGTTGATCGGCAACAGGAAGCGCGGATTGATGGCGGCCACGACGACGCCGACCGCCAGGATCAGGATCAGCAGGCCCAGGTCCTTCTTGCTCATGCTCTGCCTCCCTCGCCGCCGGTCCGGCGGCCTGTTCTCCCGGGGGACGATCCGTTCCGCTCCGCCCTCAGGCGACCGGAACCGCCGCCCCTGCGCTTTCCTTGCCCGCCGGCTTGCCGATCGCCAGCAGCAGCACGTTCTCCTGGCTGAAATCGTCGCGGTCGAGATAGCCGGAGATGCGCCCCTCATGCATGACGGCGATGCGGTCGGACACGCCGATCACTTCCTCCATGTCGCTGGAGATCATCAGCACGGCGACGCCCGCGTCGGCCAGGCCGCGCATCAGCGCATAGATCTCGGCCTTGGCGCCGATGTCGATGCCGCGCGTCGGCTCGTCGAGGATCATCACCTTCGGTTTCATCGCCAGCCATTTGGCGAGCACGACCTTCTGCTGGTTGCCGCCCGACAGCGTGCCGGTGAGCGTGGCGACCGACGGTGCCTTGATGGCGAGGTTCTTCTTCTGCGCCTCGGCCGTCTCGGCCTCGCTGCGTGGCGAGACGAGGTAGCGGCGGGCATGGCGCGGCAGGTCCGGCAGCGAAATGTTCTGCGCGATCGGCAGGTCGAGCAGGATGCCGGTGGCCTTGCGGTCCTCCGGCACCAGGAAGATGCCGTTGGCGACGGCGTCGTTCGCCGCCGACAGCGCCAGCGGCTTGCCGTCCAGCGAGACCGACCCGCCGAGCCGGCGGTCGATGCCGAAAAGGACGCGCGCCAGTTCCGTGCGGCCGGAGCCGACCAGCCCGGCAAGACCGAGGATCTCGCCCTTGCGCAGGTCGAGATCGACGCGGCGCCCCGGATAGGCCGGCGTGCTGACGCCGCGCGCCGACAGCGCCACCGCGCCCGGTTCTCGCGCCGGCGCCAGCGCCTCGCGCGCCTTCAGCGCCCGGCCGATCATCAGCTTGACCATGGCGTCGTGGCCGATCTCGTCCCGGTCCAGCGTGCCGACCAGCGCGCCGTCGCGCATCGCCAGAACCCGGTCCGCCGCGCGTTCGATCTCGTGCAGCCGGTGCGAGATGAAGATGACCGAGATGTTCTGCGCCTTCAGCGCCGCGATGACGGAAAGCAGCCTGTCGGTCTCCGCCACCGGCAGGCTGGAGGTCGGCTCGTCGAGGATGACGAGGCGGGCCTGCATCGACAGCGCCTTGGCGATCTCGACCATCTGCTGCTGGGCGAGCGACAGCGAGGCGACCAGCGCATCGGCGGAAAAGTTGGCGCCGACCTGCTTCAGGTAGGGTTCGCAGGCGGCGCGAAGGGCTGCCCGGTCGACCAGCCGGAGCGGTCCGCCGCGCAGCGGCTCGCGGCCGAGAAAGACGTTGGCGGCGACGTCGAGATTGTCGAACAGGTTGAGTTCCTGATGCACGAAGGCGATGCCCGCCCGCATGCTGGAACCCACCGTCAGTCGGTCGTGCGGCAAGTCGTCGACGGTGATGGTGCCCTGATCCGGTGCGGTGATGCCGCCGAGGATCTTCATCAGCGTCGACTTGCCGGCGCCGTTCTCGCCGACCAGCCCGATCACCTCGCCGGGCGCAACGCGCATGGAAAAGTCCGCCAGCGCGATCACGCCGGGATAGGTCTTGCGGATGCCGTCCAGCGCCAGGAAATGCGGTCGCGCGGTCAACCCGGAAGGATCGGATGCCTTCAGCATGCTTTGAGTTTGACGTCGTTTGACAGCATGGCGCAAGCCGTTTGCTCGAACGACGGGCGGAACCGGTCCGGGGCTGCGGGGGGATGGCCCCGGACCAGGGCTCAGGCCCGCGCTCAGTTGCCGGCCATCGCCTTCAGGTTGGCCGCATAGGCGTCGACGTCATCCTTGCCGATGATCTTGGTCGGCACGATGATCAGCTTGCTTTCCGGGATGCCGGACTTGTCGCCCTTCACGTAGGCGGCCATCAGCTTCATGCCCTGATAGGCCCATTCGAACGGCTGTTGCACGACGGTGCCGGCGATGTTGCCTTCCTTGACGCCGCCCAGCGTGATCGGATCGTCGTCGAAGCCGACGACGGTGATCTGGCCGAGCTTGCCGGAATCGCGCAGCGCCTCGTAGATGCGCGGCGTGTTGTAGGAATAGAAGCCGACCATGCAGGTGATGTCGGGATTGGCGACCAGCGCGTCCTCGACATTGGCCTTGGCCCGCGTCTGGTCGATATCGTCGCCGCGCACGTCGACGAGCTCGATCTTGGAACCGGCGAGGCCGTCCTTCATGCCCTGGATGCGCTCCTTGGCGTTGTCGGCGCCGAGCAGGCCGACGAAGCCCATGCACTTGCCGCCGTCCGGCATCGCCTTCTTGGCGATCTCGGCCGCCTGCTTGCCGGCGTCGACGTTAGAGGAGCCGATATAGGCGACGCGGTTGGTCTGCGGCGCGTCGCTGTCGGTGGTGAACAGCGCCGTCTCCGAAGCGATCTTGTTCAGCCCCTCGGTCGAGGTCTTGGGATCGACGGCCGAGACCATGATCGCCTTGACGCCGGCGGTGACGAGATCATCCATCAGCCGCTGCTGGATGGCGACCGAGGCCTGCTCGGGATATTTAAGCTCCATGTTGAAGTCGGGCAGCTCGCCCTGTGCCTTCTTGACACCGGCTTCGGCCGCCTTCCAGAAATCGGAGGCGCCGTTGACGACGAAGGCCAGAGTCGGCTTGTCCTGCGCCGACGCCATTGTCGTGGCCGACAGGCCGATCAGCAGGGCGCCAATGGCGACTGCGGTGCTGCACAGAATGGATTTCATGCTCGATAACCTCCCTGTTTCTTTCAGCGCACGTCGCTGATCCGTTTTTCAGTTCGCAGCCTCGATGCTTCCTCCTGCGGGCCCGGGATAGTCCGGGCCCGGCCTTGCAAGTGCCGCAGCGTAAAACGGCGCCTCTCGCGAGTAAAGGTATTTGTCAGACAATTGGCGGATCACCTCCTGCGCTCCCGCCCGTGCCCGACACCTCCCGCAAGCGGCGACGCCTCCTCCCGCCCGGCCTTGCTGCCGCGACGAGATTGACACTAACCGCTGAATTGATATTAGTAAATATAATTAGTAATCACAGGGAAATTTTATGCCGCCGGCTGGGAACAGGATTCCCGTCGCAACCTTTGCGAACTACGAAAACCCTTGTGTATCAATGCCTACAAAGCCCTAGATGGCAGGAAAATGAACTGAAAAGTCGATTTATAGCATCATGTTTCTATAAATCGAGGCGGCCGCTGGCTCTTGTCGCGGCCGACAAGGCCGCGCTAAAGACACCACGACGAGGGGCGACGACGACATGAGCGATCCGGACAGTCCTGCCGCAACAGCGCCGGGCCGCCGCAAGGCGGGCCGCGTGAAGGCCGCGGGCGGACGCGTGACGATGACCGACATCGCCAGGGCCGCCGGCTGCTCGCAGGCGACGGTGTCCTTCGTGCTCAACAACACGCCCGGCATAAAGCTGTCGCCGCAGACGCGCGAGCGCGTGACGGAAGCGGCCCGCAGCCTCGGCTATCGCCTGCCCGCCGCCAACACCAGCCGGCAATCCTCCACGGCCACGATGCTCGACGGCGTCATCGGCTTCATGGTCGACCAGCTCGCCACCAGCCCGGAGGCCGTCGTCGCCATCGAAGGCGCGCGCCAGGCGTCGTGGAACGCCGGTAACGTGGTGCTGGTGACGCAGACAATGAACGATCCGGTGATGGAACCGCGCGCCGTCGAGGCCCTGAAGGCGCAGCGCCTTTCAGGCCTGATCTACATGACCATCTTCACCCGCGAGATCGACGCGCCCGCCTTCCTCTATGAGCTCGATATCCCGGTCGTGCTGCTCAACTGCCACACGGCCGACTACACCTTTCCCGCCGTGGTGCCGAGCGAGATCGCCGGCGGCCAGACGGCGACGCGCCACCTGATCGGCCACGGCCACCGCCGCATCGCCACCATTACCGGCGAGCCGTGGATGCAGGCCGCGCAGGACCGCTTGAAAGGCTATCGCCGGGCGCTCGCCACCGCCGACATCCCCTTCGATCCTGATCTGGTGATCGAGGGCGACTGGTCGGCCAGCGCCGGCTACGCCGCGACCGTCAGGCTGCTGGCGCTGAAGGAGCGCCCGACCGCCATCTTCTGCCAGAACGACCGCACGGCGATCGGCTGCTACGAGGCCCTGAAGGAAGCCGGCCTGCACATCCCGCAAGACATGTCCGTCATCGGCTATGACGACGAGGAGATCGCGCGCCACCTGTTCCCGCCGCTGACGACGTCGATCCTACCGCACCTGGCCATGGGCCAATGGGCGATCGAGCAACTGGAAACGCCGCCCGCCGCCGGCGGCCGGCATCCGATCGTCAAGCTGGAATGCCCGCTGGTCGAGCGTCAATCGGTGGCCGCCCCGCCGAAGCGGAGAGGCTAGAGCATTTCCAGCAAAAGTGTGAAACGGTTTTGCGTCCGGAAATGCGGCCAAATCAAAAAGATAGAGCGGTTCCAACGATTCCGTTTAAACAGGAACCGCTCTAACGCTGGACAGACGACAGGGAGCCCGGCTCGCCGGGCTCCCGTCGGAGACGTCTACTTCTGCAGATCGGTCCAGATGCGCGTATAAAGCTGCTGCACGTCCGGCTCGCAGGTGGCGAGGAATTCGCCCGCCTTCTCGAACTCGGCCGGCACGACGAGTTCCGGCGCGTCCTGCATTTCCTTCGGCATGAACTCCTTCGAGCCCTTGATGCCGTTGGCGTACTTGGCGAAGGCCGAGATCAGCGCCGCGTTGTCCGGCTCCATGATGAAGTTCATGAACAGCTTGGCGTTGTCGACGTTCTTGGCGTCCTTCAGGATGGCAACGCTGTCCATGAAATAGGGGAAGCCCTCCTTCGGATAGCCGAACTTGATATCCGGGTTCTTGATGCGCGAGCGCATGATGGCGCCATTCCAGTAGTAGACGGCGGAATAGTCGCCGGCCGGCAGCTTCTCCGTCACGCTGTAGTCCATGGCCAGCCATTTCGGCTTCGCCTCGACCAGCTTGTCGCGCACCTTCTTGAGCAGCTCCTTGTCCTGCGTGCACCAGTCGCCGCCGAAATACTTGATGGTGGCGAACAGCACGTCGTTCATTTCCGGCGCGACGTTGATCTTGCCGACCAGTTCCTTCGGCGGATCGAGCCAGATCGCCGAGGTGTTGATGTCGCCGCCATAGACCTTGGTGTTGACGCCGATGCCCGTCAGGCCCCACTGCCACGGCACGGTGTAGTGGCGCCCTTCGTCCCACGGCACGTTGATCCAGCGCTCGTCGACGTTCTTGAAGTTCTCCATCTGGTCGGGACGGGCTTCGAGCAGCAGGCCTTCCTTCACCCAGATCGGCACGTAGTTGGCCGAAGGCACGACGATGTCGAAGCCGTGGCCGCCGGCGCGCACCTTGGCGAGCGCGGTGTCGTTGGAATCGTAATCGGTGATGGTCACCTTGACGTTGTATTTTTCCTCGAACTTCTTGATCAGATCGGGGCTGGTGTAGTCACCCCAGTTGAAGATGTTGAGTTCGCCGTCCGCGGCCGCGCTGCCGGTGAAGGCGAACGCCGCGAGCGTCGCCGCAAGGGCGGTGGTCTTCCATCTCATTTTCGGTCTCCCATTGTGTTGCGATTGTTCATGGCTTGCGCCGGTTGACGAAGAAGAACACGGTGACGAGCAGGACCGACAGGGCCAGGAACACCGTGGCGATGGCATTGATTTCTGGCGTCGTCTCGCGCCGCAGCTGGCCGAGCATGTAGGTCGGCAGCGTGTCCTGCCCGCCCGACTTGACGAATTCGGTGATGACAACGTCGTCGAGCGAGATGACGAAGGCGAGCATGAAACCGGCAATGATGGCCGGCCTGAGCAGCGGCAGCGTCACATGGCGGAACGTTCGCCAGGGGTTCGCGTAGAGGTCGGCCGCCGCCTGCTCCAGCTTCAGGTCCATGCCTTCAAGCCGCGCCCGGATCGGCAGATAGGCGAACGGGATGCAGAAGGCCGTGTGGGCGAGGACGAGGTAGCCGAGGCCGGAATAACCGGTCCACACCTTGATGCGCGAGAACACGATCAGGAGCGCCACGGCGGTGACGATCTCGGGCACCATCAGCGGCTGGTTGATGAACGCATATTTGAAGGTCAGGCCCGGATAGGGCGGCGTGCGCGTCGTCGCCAGCGCGGCCATGGTGGCCACGACCGTCGACAGGGCGGCGGCCCACACCGCCAGCACCAGCGAACGGATCGACGCGTCCTGCACGGTCGAATTCTGCCAGGCCGAGACGAACCACCGCAGCGACAGCCCGTCCCAGCGCGACAGCGAATCCGCCGCGTTGAACGAATAGGCGACGAGTGCGGCGATCGGCAGGTAAAGCGCAAAGAAGGTCAGCAACGCCACGAAGCCGAAGCCGGGCTGCGCGCGGATGTCGAAAGGCCTTTTAGCCATGGCTGGCCTCCGAGCGGGAGACGTTGCGCACGTAGAACAGCAGCGCCACCATCACCAGCGCCATCAGCGTTATCGAAATGGCAGCGCCCAGCGGCCAGTTGCGGCCGGCGCCGAACTGCAATTCGATCAGGTTGCCCAGCATCATGTTCTTGCCGCCGCCGAGCACGCGCGGGATGACATAGGCGCCGAGCGACGGGATGAAGACGAGGATCGAGCCGGCGATGACGCCGGGCTTGACCAGCGGCAGGATGATGCGCCGCAGCACCCGCCAGCGCGAGGCGTAGAGGTCGTAACCTGCCTCGATCAGGCGGAAATCCAGCTTCTCCATCGAGGCGTAGAGCGGCAGCACCATCAGCGGCAGGTAGACGTAGATCATGCCGAGCAGGATCGCGGTGTCCGTGTTCATGATCTGCAGCGGCTGCTTCACGACGCCGAGCCAGATCAGCGCGGTATTGACCAGCCCCTCGTTGCGGATCACCTGCTGCATGGCGAAGGTGCGGATCAAAAGGTTCGTCCAGAACGGTATGGTGACGAGGAAGACCCAGACCTCGCGCGTCTTCGGCGGCCGGGTCGAAATGAAGTAGGCGGTCGGGAAGCCGAAGACCAGCGTCAGCACGGTGGTGTAGAAGGACAGCCGGATCGACCGCCACAGGATCGTCAGATGGGCATCTGCCAGGCCGAGCGTGTCGTCGAAGATGTCGCGCTCGAACAGCACCGAGGTCCAGCCGTCCAGCGAGAAGGTGCCGAACTTGACGTCGCCGTAGTCGCCTTTCACCATGAACGAATAGGCCAGCATGACGAACAGCGGCCCGATCGCGGCGACGAAGATGATGACGAGCGCCGGCGCCGAAAGCAGCCAGCGGTCGCGTATGTCCTTGCGGTCCGCGGCTCGGGCGGTTTCCTCGGCGCTCGCCATCGTCAGTCCTTCAGGACCTGCGCGGCGTCGGCGCCGATCAGCACCCCGGCGCGGCTGCCCTGCACCAGTCCCTCGCCGCCGCCGCGGCTGTTCTGCCGCCGCACGATGAAGGGCGACCCGTCGTCGAGCCGCAGGTGGAAATGCGTATCCGTGCCGAGATAGACGACGTTTTCCACCGTGCCGCCGAGCGAGGCGTCACCGTTCGCGGCGGCGAGCTGCGCATGCTCAGGGCGCACGACGATCGTCACCGCTCCGCTCGGCGAAAAGCCTTCCGGCAGCGAGGCTGGGATTTCAGCGCCCGACGACAGCCTCACCGTCGCGCGCCCGCCTGCCGTGCCGGCGATTTCTCCCTTGAGGAAATTGCTCTCGCCGATGAAGTCGGCGACGAAGCGCTCGGCCGGACGATCGTAGATGTCGCGCGGCGCGCCGACCTGGAGAATTTTGCCTGCCGACATCACCGCGATGCGGTCGGACATGGTCAGTGCTTCCTCCTGGTCGTGGGTGACGAAGATGAAGGTGATGCCGGTCTCGCCCTGCAGCCGCTTCAACTCGATCTGCATGTCCTTGCGCAGCTTGTAGTCGAGCGCCGAAAGAGGTTCATCGAGCAGCAGCACCTTGGGTTGCGGCGCCAGCGCGCGGGCCAGAGCCACGCGCTGCTGCTGGCCGCCGGAGATCTGGCTGGTGCGGCGGTTGGCGAGCTGTTCCATGCGCACCAGCTTCAGCATCTCGGCGACGCGCGCCTTCACCTCGGCCTTCGGCCTGTCCAGCATCTCCAGCCCGAAGCCGATGTTCTCGGCCACCGTCATGTGCGGAAACAGCGCATAGGACTGGAAGACGGTGTTGACCGGACGCTTGAAGGGCGGCAGCGGCGCAATGTCGTCGCCGTAGAGCAGGATCTCGCCGGCACTCGGATAGTCGAAACCGGCGATCAGCCGCAGAAGCGTGGTCTTGCCGCAGCCGGACGGCCCCAGAAGCGTGAAGAACTCGTTCTCGCGGATGGGGACGGACACGGTGTCCAGCGCCACGACCGCATTTCCCCCTGCACCGAAGACCTTGCGGACGCCGCGGATTTCGATGGCATTCCTGTCGGGCACACTCCACCCCATTGCTGCGGGCCCGCTCTTGCCGGCGGATCCTGTTCCCTCTCCTGATTGTCACCACAAGCGGCGGAGCTTGGCAACCGGGACAATCAAAATGACGGCGCATGTTTGCCCGCACATCCTGTTCCGGCCGAAGGCATGGAAGACAGGTGGGGCTTTGACAGTTCGGCGCGGCGCTGCTCAAAGACGGGGCATGTCGAAAGTGTTCGCCGTCCTGATCCTTGCCATGATGGTGGTCCATCTTTTCAAGCCGCTCGGCCTGCCCGGCCTCCGGCGGCGCGCCGATTTCTGGAAACTGGCGGTGCTGGCGCTGGCGGCGATCTCGCTGACGGCGGCGCTCAGCCACTGGGCCTGATTCGGCTCAGGCCCCGTCACCGAGGACGAGCGGCGCCAGGTGCTCGGCCCAGGCGCGATAGCCGGCGGCCGAGGCATGGAAGCCGTCGTCCGAAAAACCCGCTTGCGGATCGGTGATCGGCAAGCGCGGCGCCGGCACGGCGCCGCGCTCGTTGCACAGGCGCACGCCCATGCGGTTCATTTCCTGCGCACGGACTTCGAGGATTTTGCCGAGCAAGCCGGGCATCGCCGGCGCGCGGGTGAATTCCAGCACCGGCGACCACACCACGCGCGCCTGAGGCCACTTTGCCCTCAACGCATAGAGCAGGCCGCCGAAGTCCTTCTTGAAGCGCGGCACGGAATGGAAATTCTTGGTGTCGTTGGTGCCGATGGCGAGCACGATGTGCGTCCATGGTTCGAGCGCGAGGTTGGGCAGGACGAAATCGCGGATCTGGCCCGACGTCGCCGAATTGAAGCCGGCGGCGCGCCAGCGCACGGCACGTCCGGTCCGTTCGTTGAGAAGCCCGGCGAGATGGCTGGCAAGGCCCTCCTCGGTGCGATCGATGCCGACCGAGGCGGCGGACGAATCGCCGAGCACCAGAAGCGCGAGCGCCGGTTCGGCACCGGCGAGCGCATGCATCAACGGGCCTTCGGCCGGCAGCATGCGCGCCGTGCGGCGACGCACGCCGAGCCCCTGCCAGGCATAGACGGGAAAGGCGAGCCAGGTGAGTGCGGCGGCGAGGCGGGACATGAGGGCAAGGCGTCCGTTGCGGAGAATACCGTGCCTTATCCCATTGCCGCGCCGAGGTGAACCGGTGTCGCGACCGCACCCGGCGTCAGTGGCAGCAGCTCGCGCCGGCGCCGCCGCCGTCCCCATACTCGTCGTGCAGCTGCACCCAGGCCATCATGCCTCGGCCGTCCTCGTTACGGCCCTTGGGCACCATGTCGAGATAGTCGTAGGCCGTGATCAGCGGTTCGCCGCCGCGCGCCCGCGTCGTGAAGGTGAGGAAGATATTGCCCTCCCCGTCCTTGAAGAAGACGCTGGCGCCCGGCAGGTCGCGCGAAGTGAACTGCTTCTTCTCGAAATTGTAGACCGTCTCGCCCTCGGCGATCTGCCCGGCGGTGAAGGACACCTGCATGTCGAAGTTGAAGTCGCTGGCATAGGACGACGCCCAGTCGAACTTCCAGCCCATGCGCCGTTTGTAGGGCAGGAGTTCTGCCAGCGGCGCGCGCGCCGCCACGACCAGCGACACGTCGTTGTGCCTCAGGTGCTGCTCGGCGCCGTCGATATGGTCGGCCAGCAGCGAGCAGCCCTCGCAGCGGTAGTCGGCCCCCGGTCCGAACATGAAGTGATAGACGATGAGCTGGCTGCGGCCCTTGAACAGGTCGGCCAGATATTCAGGACCGCGTTCCGTCTCGAACACATAGTCCTTGCGGATTTTCAGCCACGGCAGGGCGCGCCGCTCGGCGGCGATCTTATCGCGCAGGCGCGTCAGCTCCTTCTCGCGCTTGACGTGCTCCTTGTGCGCAGCGAACCATTCGGATTGGGGAACGATCTTGTTCTTCGACATCGAAAACTCCTTCCTTTGTCTTGATGACGTTCGGGAAGGACGATTTGCGACAACGGCTCGAAAAAATATTCGGATACCCCGGCGCAAGCAAAAGCCGGGCGCGAGGCCCGGCTTCGTCATGCTGCATTCGATCGTTGCGCCAGCGGCTATGCCTTCACGCTGGAGGCGTCGAAAATGCTGTCGATCGCCGACGCCAGGGCGGCGTTGAAATCGGCGTCGCTCTGCTGCGCCGTCAGACCCTCGGTCAGCGCGCGCGAGAAGGAGGCGATCATGCCGACGTTCTGTTTCAGCTTCGCATTCGCCTCGTCGCGCGAATAGCCGCCGGACAGCGCCACGACACGCATGACGCGCGGATCGTCGATCAGCGGCTTGTAGAGGTTCGGCTTCGTCGGCAGCGTCAGCTTCAGCATCACCTGCTTGCCGGCGGGCACGCCGTCGAGATGCTTCTTGATCTCGCCGAGCAGGATGTCCTCGGCTTCCGCCTTGTCGGGGATCGAGATCGTGACTTCCGGCTCGATGATCGGCACGAGGCCATGCGACAGCACCTGCCTGCCGACGTCGAACTGCTGGTCGACGATCGCCGCGATGCCCTTCGGGTTCGCCGCGTCGATGACCGAACGTTCCTTGGTGCCGAAGATTCCCTTGGCGACGGCATGCTTCAAGAGCGCGTCGAGGTCCGGCATCGGCTTCATCAGCTTGACGCCGTCCTTCGCCTCCGCCAGGCCCTTGTCGATCTTCAGGAAGGGCACGACATGGCGCTTTTCCCACAGATACTGCGCGGTCGGCGTGCCGTCGATGTCGCGGTCCATGGTCTGCTCGAACAGGATCGCGCCCATGATCTTGTCGCCGGTGAAGGCGGGCGCCTTGATGATGCGCGTGCGCATCTGGTGGACCAGATCGAACATCTGCGCGTCGCTCGACCAGGCGCTTTCGTCGATGCCATAAAGCTTGAGCGCCTTCGGCGTCGAGCCACCCGACTGGTCGAGCGCCGCAATGAAACCGTCCTTGTGTGCGGCCTGCGCGGCCATGTCCTTGTTCATCTCGTTCTCCCGCATTGTCTGTCCCGGCGCTTAACAGAAGAAAATTTTCGATGGAATGCCAGCAAAAACCTTGAATCGATTGAATGATATCACTTGCGATGTGGAAGTGTTTCATTCCGCCGCGCGCCAAAGGCGAATAGGACGGCTACGGCGGACCGCCCGATACCGGAAACGGCGTTTTGCCGCAGCTTTTGTTTTCGCATCGCTCTTGCCGAAAACCGGTTTCCACTTTTTCGGCGCGATGCTTTAGCCCTTCAGCACGTCCACGCCCGGCAACGGCTTGCCTTCCATCCATTCGAGGAAGGCGCCGCCGGCGGTCGACACATAGGTGAAGTCGTCGGCCACGCCGGCATGGTTGAGGGCGGCCACCGTATCGCCGCCGCCTGCGACCGACACCAGCTTACCCGCCTTCGTGCGCGCCGCCGCGTGCTTCGCCGCGGCAACCGTCGCAGTGTCGAAGGGCGCGATCTCGAAGGCGCCGAGCGGGCCGTTCCAGACCAGGGTGGCCGCGCGGTCGATCCACTGGTTGACCGCCTCGACGGTCTTGGGGCCGACATCGAGGATCATGGCATCGGCCGGCACCTGCGAGATGGCCACCGTCTCGCTCGCCGCGCCTGCCTTGAATTCGCGCGCCACCACGCCGTCGACGGGCAGGATGAGGGCGCAGCCCGCTTCGGCCGCCTCGATCATGATCTGCTTGGCCGTACCGGCGAGGTCGTGCTCGCACAGCGACTTGCCGACGTCCGTGCCGCGCGCGGCCAGGAACGTGTTGGCCATGCCGCCGCCGATGACCAGCGCGTCGACTTGTCTCACGAGGTTCATCAACAGGTCGATCTTGGTCGACACCTTGGCGCCTCCGACGATGGCGATGACCGGCTTGACCGGATTGCCGAGGCCCTTTTCCAGCGCCTCCAGTTCGGCCTGCATGGTGCGGCCGGCAAAAGCCGGCAAAAGGCGCGCCAGCCCCTCGGTGGAGCAGTGCGCGCGGTGCGCGGCCGAGAAGGCGTCGTTGACGTAGAGGTCGCCGTTGGCGGCCAGCGCCTTGCTGAAATCGGGATCGTTCTTTTCCTCGCCCTTGTGGAAGCGGGTGTTCTCCAGAAGCAGGATATCGCCGTTCTTCATCTTCGCCACGGCATCGGCGGCCTCCTCGCCGATGCAGTCGGCGGCGAAGCCGACCGGCCTGCCGAGGATCGTCTCGACGGCATTGGCGATGGGGTCGAGCGAGAATTCCGGCGCCGGCCCGCCCTTCGGCCGACCGAAATGCGCCAGCAGGATGACCTTGGCGCCCTTCTTGGACAGCTCGTCGAGAGTCGGCACGATGCGCTCGATGCGGGTGGTGTCGCTGACCTTGCCGTCGGCGACGGGCACGTTCAGATCGACGCGCACCAGAACGCGCTTGCCGGCAATGGCGCCGATGTCGTCCAGTGTCTTGAAGCCGGCCATGTCTCAATCCCTCTTCTGAAGCCGCCGGACCATACAAGGCCGCGCGCACGATGCAAGATCGCGCCCCGCGGTTGACGAAAATCGCTCAGGCGGCGGTGCCCAGCGGCGTGTCGGACGGGTCTTCCGGCGCATCGTCGTTGGACGGCTGGGGACGCTCCCCTTCCGCCTCGCGCGCCGGTCCGGGCGGCGCCTTGTCAGACGCAGCCGCTTTCATCTGCCTGCGCGCAGCGAACCAGGCTTTCAGCCGGTCCCAGATCTCGCCGGCACTGAGGAAGACCGGAACGCGCGCCACCGGTGCCGTCGGCTCGAAGGAGAGGCCGAGGGCGGAGATGCGGCCCTTGTCGTCGACGTCGCGCACGATCAGCTCGACCGGGCCGATGGAGACACGGTCGGCATATTCGGCCTTGCCGCCCAGCCGGTCGAGCACCAGTGCCGCGACCGTCAGCTTGCGATCCTCTTCGCCGAGGCCGACGGAATAGGCGCTGTCCAGCTCCGCCGCAGGCCGTGCCGGATCGACGGCGAAGGCGCCGAAGAAATCGGCGTCCTCCGGATCGACCGCCGCCCGGCTGGCGAACAGCTTGTCGAGCAGTTGCGGATAGCGGTCGGGCACGAAGATGTAGACATAGTCGCCGGCGGTCACCCGGCCGACATCCTGGAAGCGCATGGCGCGCCCCTCGCGCACCACCAGCGAGGGCCGCGCCCAGCGCGGAATGCGTTCACCGCGCGCCACCGGGCTGCCCGGCACGATCCTGTAGGCGAGCAGTTCGTGGCGGGCCGCGCCCGGCAGTTCGAGCTGGACCTTGTCGAGCGGCCCGATGCGGGCCGGCACGATGAGGCCGAGGCGCCGCGCCAGCGGCCCGACCGTCCAGCCCTGCACCACCAGCGATACGAGCACGATGATGAAGGCGGAATTGAAGATCAGCCGTCCGTGCTCCAGCCCGCCGAGCAGTGGCGTAATCGCAAGCAGGATGGAGACGGCGCCGCGCAAGCCCACCCACGACACGAAGGCGACTTCCGGCCGTGGCAGGCGGAAAGGCATGAGGCAGAGCCAGACGGCGAGCGGGCGGGCGACGAACATCAGGATGAGGCCGAGCGCCACCGCCGGCAAAAGCAGTTCCGGAAACTGCGAGGGCGTCGCGAACAGGCCGAGGATCAGGAACATGATGATCTGCGCCAGCCACGATATGCCGTCCTGGAAGCGCTTCAGCACGGTGACGGCGCGGATGTCGGAATTGCCGGCGACCATGCCGGCGAGATAAACGGCGAGGAAGCCGGAACCGCCGATGGCGCCGGCCGCGGCGAACACCATCAGCGACAGGGTGATGACGAAGATCGGCAACAGGCCGGAATCGAGCTGCAGCCGCTCGACCAGCCTGACGATTCCCATGCCGCCCAGCAGGCCGACGACGGCGCCGAGCCCCATGCTGACGAAAAAGCCGAGGATGAGGTCGGTGACCAGCACCTTGGCTTCCGGATTGGCGCCGGCGGCGATCACTTCGACCAGCGTGATGGTGAGGAAGATGGCGATCGGGTCGTTGGTGCCGGATTCGACCTCGAGGATAGAACGGACGCGCTCGCGCAGGTTGATCTCGCCGGCGCGCAAAAGGAAGAACACGGCGGCAGCGTCGGTGGAGGCAACCGAGGCGCCGAGCAGGAAGGATTCCAGCCAGCCGAGATGGAGCAGGTAGAAGGCGGCGACGCCGAAAATGCCGGTGGTGAGCACGACGCCGACGGTCGCCAGCGACAGCGCCGGCCCGGCCGCCTGCTTCATCACCTTGAGCGGCGTGCCGAAGCCCGAATCGAACAGGATGACCGCCAGCGCCAGTGAGCCGGCAAAATAGGCGAAACGGGCGTTGTCGAACTGGATGCCGAGGCCGTCGCTGCCCGACGCGAGGCCGATGCAGAGGAACAGAAGCAGCAGCGGGGCGCCGAAACGGAAGGCGATCAGGCTCGAAAACGCGGCGGCGACGACCAGACCGGTGCCAACCAGCGTGACGAGATAGATCGCATGTTCCATGCGCTATGGGCCCCCTCCGAAATCTGCGCTTGTGGATTTACGTCAGAGTGGGGCGAAGGCGTGGCCAGTGCAAGGCGACGTTATGTTTTTTGTTTCCGAACGTCGGATTTTTTGCAGGGAACACAAACGAAAACGCCCGGCAGATTGCCGGGCGTCTCCCATTCTCGAAAACTTCAGTCCGATCAGGCGATGGTCTTGGCGAAGGTCGCCGTGACGTCGGCCATGCGGTTCGAAAAACCCCATTCGTTGTCGTACCAGCCGAGGATGTTGACGAAGTTGCCGTCGATCACCTTGGTCTGGTCGAGCAGGATCGTCGCCGAATGCGGATCGTGGTTGAGGTCGCTCGAAACCAACGGGGCGCGGGTGTAGGTCATGACGCCCTTGAGCTTGCCGTCGGAAGCGGCGATCAGCGCGTCGTTGACTTCCTGCACCGTCGTGTTGCGGCCGGCGAGGAACTTCAGGTCGACCAGCGAGACGTTCGGGGTCGGCACGCGGATGGAGATGCCGTCCAGCTTGCCCTTCAGTTCCGGCAGGACGAGGCCGATCGCCTTGGCAGCGCCCGTCGAGGTCGGGATCTGCGAAAGGGCTGCGGCGCGGCCGCGGTAGAGGTCCTTGTGCATGGTGTCCAGCGTCGGCTGGTCGCCGGTGTAGGAGTGCACCGTCGTCATCATGCCCTTCTCGAGGCCGACGAGGTCGTTCATCACCTTGGCCATCGGCGCCAGGCAGTTGGTGGTGCACGAGCCGTTGGAGATGACGATGTGGTCCTTGGTCAGCTTGTCCTGGTTGATGCCGTAGACGACGGTCAGGTCGGCGCCGTCGGCGGGCGCCGAGACGATGACGCGCTTGGCGCCGGCGGTCAGGTGCGCGGAGGCTTTTTCCTTGGACGTGAAGATGCCGGTGCATTCCAGCGCGATGTCGACGCCGAGGTCCTTCCACGGAAGCTGCGCGGGATCGCGCACGGCGGTGACCTTGATCTTGCCCGAGCCGATGGAGATCGTGTCGCCGTCCACCTTCACCTCATGCGGGAAGCGGCCGTGCACGCTGTCGTAGCGCAACAGGTGCGCGTTGGTCTCGACCGGGCCGAGATCGTTGACGGCGACGATGTCGATGTCCTTGCGGCCGGATTCATAGACGGCGCGCAGGATGTTGCGGCCGATGCGACCGAAACCGTTGATGGCAACTCTGACAGTCATGTGCTTCTCCTGGGCGGCGGTAACCGCCGGTTCTGTGCACCGGCCAGGCCGGCGCGGGTTTCAACCCTGCGGCGCCGCGGGCCGAGGCCTCACGGCGCCGGATATCACTTTCCGGCGAGCCGCGCTTGCGCCGCCTTCGCAGCCGCTTCGGCGGTGATGCCGAAATGCGGGTAGAGCTGCTCGATGGTGCCCGACGCGCCGAAGCCGGTCATGCCGACGAAGACGCCTTCGGTGCCGATGATTTCGTCCCAGCCCTGGCGGATGGCGGCCTCGATGCCGACCTTGACGCGCGCCTTGCCGAGGATCTTTTCCCGGTAGGCCTTGTCCTGCGCGAAGAACAGCTCGAAGCAGGGCACGGAGACGACGCGGGTCGGGTGGCCCTTCTCCTGCAAGAGCTTGCGGGCGCCGAGCGCGATCTCGACCTCCGAACCGGTGGCGAAGATCGAGACCTCGGCCTCACCGCCCTCGGCCGAAGCCAGTTCGTAAGCGCCCTTCCGGCATAGGTTCTCCGCCACGAATTCGGTGCGCAGCGCCGGCAGGTTCTGCCGCGTCAGCGCCAGCGTCGACGGCGTCTTCTGGTTCTCCAGCGCAAGCTGCCAGCATTCGGCCGTCTCGGTGGCGTCGGCGGGGCGGAAGACGTTGTGGTTGGGAATGGCGCGCAGGGCCGCCAGATGCTCGACCGGCTGGTGCGTCGGCCCGTCTTCGCCGAGGCCGATGGAATCGTGCGTCATGACGTAGATGGAGCGGATGCCCATCAGCGAGGCGAGCCGCATCGAAGGCCGCGCATAGTCGGTGAAGCACATGAAGGTGCCGCCGTAGGGGATGATGCCGCCATGCAGCGTCAACCCGCTCATGGCCGCCGCCATGCCGTGCTCGCGGATGCCGTAGTGGACATAGCGCTGGCCGTAGTCGTCCGGCGTGATGTTCTTGGTCTGGCTGGTCTTGGTGTTGTTGGAGCCGGTCAGGTCGGCCGAGCCGCCGATCGTCTCGGGCAGGAAGCCGTTGATGACCTCCAGCGCCATTTCCGACGACTTGCGGGTGGCGACCTTCGGCTTGTCCTCGCTGAGCTTCTTCTTGTAGTCGGCGATCACCTTGTCGAGGCCGGGAAGCAGCTTGCCGTCCATGCGGCGCTCGAACTCCGCCTTCTTGTCCGACTTGGCGAGGCGGCCTTCCCAGTCGGCGCGCGGCTTGGTGCCGGCCTTGCCAGCCTCGCGCCAGGCGGCGAGCACGTCGGCCGGAATCTCGAAGGGAGCGTCGGTCCAATTGAAGAATTTGCGCGCCCCGGCGATCTCTTCCGCCCCCAGCGGCGAGCCGTGCGCCTTGTTGGTGCCGGCCTTGGTCGGCGCGCCGAAGCCGATGGTCGTCTTGCAGGCGATCATCGTCGGCTTGTCGGAATGGCGGGCCGCCTCGATGGCGTAGGCGATAGCTTCCGGGTCCATGCCGTCGATATGAGTGGCGTTCCAGCCCGACGCCTGGAAGCGGGCGACCTGGTCGGTGTTGTCGGCGAGCGAGACCGGTCCGTCGATGGAGATGTTGTTGTTGTCCCAGAAGACGATCAGCTTGTTGAGCTTCAGATGCCCGGCCAGCGAGATCGCTTCCTGCGAGACGCCCTCCATCAGGCAGCCGTCACCGCAAAGCACGTAGGTGTAGTGGTCGACGAGGTCGTTGCCGAAGGCGGCGTTCATGATGCGCTCGCCAAGCGCGAAGCCGACCGAATTGGCGATGCCCTGGCCGAGCGGCCCGGTGGTCGTCTCGATGCCGGCGGCATGGCCGTATTCCGGGTGGCCGGCGGTGCGCGCGCCGAGCTGGCGGAAATTCTTGATGTCGTCGATCGTCATGTCCTCGTAGCCCGTCAGGTAGAGCAGCGAGTAGAGCAGCATCGAGCCATGGCCGGCCGACAGGATGAAGCGGTCGCGGTCGGCCCAGTGCGGCGCCTTGGGATCGAATTTCAGGAAGCGCGTGAACAAAACGGTGGCGATGTCGGCGCAGCCCATCGGCAGGCCCGGATGGCCGGAATTCGCCTTCTCGACCGCATCCATGGACAGAAAGCGAATGGCGTTCGCCATCCGGTCGTGTTGTTCGCGCGAAACCATGGTTTCCTCCATGTAGACGGGTCGGGGCAGACGATAGGGAAGGCTGGCGCGACACATAGCAGGCCGGCGGCCTGAGTCAATAAAACCTAAATCGATTTAAAGAAGGATCGCGCCGGTAAACTTGTCGCATTCCCCGCTCAATTCGGCCTTTGCGGGGGATAGTGGACGCGGCTTGATTGACGTTTGTTTCATCCGCCGCCTAATGTTTCGCACTTAACGCGTTCTGAACATGCGCGATTCGGTGATGGGCAGAGGCCCCGACGGAACCATGACCGGCGAAACCACGCTCAAGGAAGTCATCGCAAGGCTCGGCAAGGCCATGGAAGGCCTGGAAAACGTCGTGGCGGAGCGGCTGGAGCACGAACGCGACTATTCCGAGGCCGAGGCGGAAGTGCAGCGCATGAACGCCGACCGTTCGCGGCTGGCGCAGGAACTTGACAATTCCGAAGCGCGCGCCGAGCGGTTGGAAGACGCCAACAAGGAAGTCTCGCGCCGGCTGGTGACCGCCATGGAAACCATCCGCGCCGTTTTGGACAGGTGAGGTCATGGCGCAGGTTACCGTTTCCATCGACGGCAAGCAGTACCGCATGGCCTGCGACGAGGGCCAGGAAGAACACCTGATCGACCTCGCCCAGCGCTTCGACCGCTATGTCTCGCACCTCAAGGATTCGTTCGGCGAGATCGGCGACCAGCGGCTCACCGTCATGGCCGGCATCATGGTCATGGACGAACTGTCGGAACTGCAAAAGCGCATCAAGGGCATGGAGAGCGAGGTCCAGACGCTGCGCAAGACGCGCGACGACGCACTCACCAAGGCCGACAAGAACGACGCCGCGCTGACCGGCGCGCTGGGCGCGCTCGCCCAGCGCATGGAGGACCTTGCCGGCACGCTGGCGGTACGTAAGGCCGCCCAGTAGCGTCTCGACCGCGATAAATTTTCACGGATCGTCACTTTCCCGGAAATCCATACCGGAAACGGCCTTCGCCGCTGTGGGAAATTTCCTTCCGTCGGCTTTTGCGCTAGTCTTATGATCAGGGTCGAGGGATGCCGCCGGCATCCGCGTCCTCTTCACATCCAGCAGCGGGGAAGTCCCATGAGCCTTCGTATCAACGACATCGCACCGGATTTCACGGCCGACACCACCGACGGCCCGATCCATTTCCACGACTGGATCGGCGACGGCTGGGCCGTGCTGTTCTCGCATCCCAAGGATTTCACGCCGATCTGCACGACCGAGCTCGGCACCATGGCCGGCCTCAAGGGCGAGTTCGACAAGCGCAACGCAAAGATTATCGGCATCTCGGTCGACCCGGTTGAAAGCCACGTCAAATGGAAAGGCGACATCCAGAAGGCGACCGGCCACGCCGTCAACTACCCGATGATCGGCGACAAGGAACTCAAGGTCGCCAAGCTCTACGACATGCTGCCGGCCAATGCCGGCGACAGCTCCGAAGGTCGCACGCCGGCCGACAACCAGACCGTGCGCTCGGTCTTCGTCATCGGCCCCGACAAGAAGATCAAGCTGATCCTCACCTACCCGATGTCGACCGGCCGCAACTTCCAGGAAATCCTGCGCGCCATCGATTCCATCCAGCTCACCGCCAAGTTCCCGGTCTCCACGCCGGCCGACTGGAAGCCGGGCGAGGATATCGTCATCGCCGGCTCGGTGTCCGACGAGGACGCGGTCAAGCGCTTCGGCGCCTTCGAGACCATCCTGCCCTATATCCGCAAGGCCAAGCAGCCGAGCGCCTGAGCCACCTGCGACCGGCCGCGCGAAACCGCGCGGCCGGCTCGTTGTGCGCCGCACCATGGAATGGAGCCGGCGCCCCTTCCCGTACGTCATAAGGCATCGAGCGCCCGCCTCTGCCTGTTTACGATCCTTTAATGCTGCAATGCACAAACGCATTGCCGCTATGCAAAAGCATCTCTTCATCTCTCGATCGGGACCGCCTATCTGAGCGGCATCGAATTGATCCCAACCTGATGGAGAGAACCATGAACCTGATCCGCAGCTACAAGAACTGGCGCCGTTTCAACCAGACCGTCCGCGAGCTGAGCCGTCTCGACAACCGCGAGCTCAACGACCTGGGCATCGCCCGCGCCGACATCGAGCGCGTCGCCCGCGCCTCGATCTGAGCCGGTAACGCCGGAAAGTAGAGCCGACGCATGGCGCGCCGAAAGGCGGCGCCGCTGGCTCCGAGCCCGCTGGACCCTGTCCGGCGGGTTTGTTTTTTGCGGGGACGGTCAATCCTCGCGCCGCACGAATTCGTGAAACTCCTCACGCTGCCCGGGCCGGTCGGCGGCGACGACCATCGCCAGCCGCGCCTCGTCGAACACTCTGAACCATTCGTCCCACTCGACAAGCTCGTAACCGCCGGCATTGGCCGGACGCTCGGGCCGGTCGGTATCCTCATAGGCATGCTGGCCGAAGACGATGCGCAGCATCGGCTGGGTCCCGGCTTTCGGCGAAACGTCGACGATCGCCGGCGCGCCCGCGCGCGCGGCGACCCAGTCGCGGATGGTCTGGTGGTCGGTCAAGGTGATGGTTTCGGCCATGGTCTCTTCTTCCCTCCGGCGTGCCAGGGGAAACGCCGGCCACGTCCGCCGGTTCCGGCGCTCCTGCCTTAACGCGTTGTTTGGGCTTGAGGTCTAGGGTCCTTGCCGCGACGGCAACCGGCCAGGGCGTTCCATTGGACTCAAGACTCCTCATCGCGCTGCTCAACCCGTCCATCGCGCTGGTGCTGGCGACGGCCTTCTTCGTGCTCTGGTTCTATCAGCGGCAACGGCGCTACCTCGCCGTCCTGGCGACAGGCTATGTCTGCGTGGCGTGCGGCTTCCTGCTGCAGTATTTCATCCTGCCGTTCGGCTTCACGGTCACCAAGCTCATCTCCAACATCGGTTTCCTCGCCGCGGGCAGCTGCATCGCCGGGGCCATCATCGCCCGCAGCGGCCGGCGCGTGCCCTTCGCAGCCATCGGCGTTCTGGTCCTCGGTGGACTGGCCGGTCTTTGCTTCTTCATGTTCGTCGTCTCCGACATCACCTGGCGCATCTTTGTCATCAATTTCGCCCTCGGCGGCATCAGCCTGGTGGCGGCGGCCGAGCTGCGGCATGTACGCCGCAACGGACCGATCGAAACGGCCCTGCTGGTCTTTTCATTGCTGGCCAGCGCCAACTTCCTCGTCCGCACGGTGCTGGTCATCGGCCTGCATGGCGCCTTCGCCAACTACGAGGACTTCTACCGCTCGACCTACTGGACGACGGCGCTGCTGTCGCACGCGGTGCTGTCGCTGCTGCTTGCGCTCACGCTGCTGAGCGCCGCGGCGCTCGACGTGGTGACGACGCTGTCCAGCGACGCCCGCACCGATCCCCTGTCCAGGCTGCTCAACCGGCGCGGCTTCGAGGAGCGGGCCACTTTGCTGCTCGACCGCTGCGGCCAGGACGGCCTGCCGGTGGCGCTGGTGCTGGCAGATCTCGATCACTTCAAGGCGATCAACGACATCTACGGGCACCAGGCCGGCGACCGGGTGATCGCCGACTTCGCCGGGCGCCTGCAGCAGGCGGCGGGCACCCGCGGCATCGCCGGGCGGCTGGGCGGCGAGGAATTCGCGCTGTTCCTGCCAGGCGTCGATCTCGCGGCCGCGCGCATGCTGGCCGAAGCCGTTCGTATCGCCTTCTCGTCGGGCATGGTCGGCGGCCTGCCGTCCGGCGTCAGGATCACCGCCAGCTTCGGCGTCGCCTCACGTTCGGGCAACGAACCGCTCGAACCGATGATGCGGCGCGCCGACGAGGCCCTCTACAAGGCCAAGCAGAACGGCCGCGACAGCGTGCGCATGTCCTACGAGCGGCCGCACACCGCGCCCGAACTGAAGCTGGCCGGCTGATCGCGCGCGAACTTCCGTGGCGTTAACCTGATCTTCGCCGCTCGATGGTTTGGTACCGTCTCGACGGGACAGACATGAGCGGCGCCAGCTTCATCCTCAGCATCAACATTGCCGTCGCCGGCTTGCTGGCGGCAGCCTTCATGGCGGTCGCCGCCTATGACGGGCGCCGCCTGGCGGCGCGCTGGATGGCCGCCGCCTACCTGATCGGTATGGGTTACTATGTCGTCGAACTGGCGATCCCGACGCTGCACGACGCCATCCCCGCGGTGGTGGTGGCGTTCGCGGTGCTGCTCATCGCCACCGCCGTCTTCAACGCCGGGCTGGCGGCCAAATACGCGGTCAGGGCGCCCTGGCTGATCATGCTCGCCTTCGTTGCCGCCGCCACCGTGACCGTCGCCACCGTGCAGGACCTGCCACGCCAGTCCCCGGCGCGGATGATGGCCTATCAGTTTCCCTATGCCGTCATGCAGCTGATCGGCCTGGCCATCGTGTGGGTTGGAAACAGGAAGCACGATCCGCTCGCCCGTCTGCTGATGACGGTGCTGGCGCTGAGCGCGGCGCAGTTCGTCGGCAAGCCTTTCCTCGCCGCCGAACTCGGCGGCTGGGGCGCCAATCCGCAATCCTACAACGGCACCGTCTATGCGATGGTCTCGCAGTCGTTCGGAACGGTGTTCGCCCTGGCGATCGCGCTGCTGATCCTCGTGATCCTGGTGCGCGATGCGCTGGGCGAAGCGTCGGCGCGTTCGGAAATCGACGCGCTGTCGGGCCTGCTCAACCGCGGCGGCTTCGAGCGGCAGGCCGAGACCGTCCTGCTCCGCGCCGCGCGCCAGGGCATGCCGGTCTCGCTGGTGCTCACCGACCTCGATCACTTCAAGGCGGTCAACGACACCTACGGCCATGCCAGCGGCGACCGCGTCATCGAGAGCTTCGCGGCCTTCCTGCGCGGGACCGGCGTGCCCGGCCATATCGCCGGGCGTATCGGCGGCGAGGAATTCGCCGTCCTTCTGCCCGGCACCAATCTCGCCGCCGCGCGCCTGTTCGCCGAAGGCACGCGCAGTTCCTTCGGTGCCCTGCCGATCGATCCCTTGCCGTTGAACCATCGCTGCACCGCGAGTTTCGGCGTCGCCGAGCTGCAGCCGCAGGAAAGTTTCCGCGACATGATGCGGCGCGCCGACGCGGCGCTCTACGAAGCCAAGAAGGCCGGCCGCGACCAGGTCAGGATCGCCGGCGAAGCGAGCGCCTTTCCGAACGGCAACGGCGCGCCGCGCAGCGTCAGCGGCACGGGCTGAGTTCGGGCATCTCGCCGTCGGAAAGGCCGTACATATAGCTGCGGCCCTTGACGAAGACCGGCGGCCGGTAGCAGTCGCCACCGTAGAAGGCGGCCGAACGGTCCAGATATTCCACCTTCGGCCGACCGGCATCGACATAGGCCGAAAGCTCCTTGGCCAGCTTGCCCTCGCCGACGATGATGCGCTTGTAGCCGGCGGCGCTTTCGATCACCAGGTTTCCGAACGAATCGGCATAGACGTGGTCGCGCTCATGGGCCGAGGCCGGCAGGACAAAGCCGGCGACGGCGGCGGCGAGCAGGGGCATGGCGAGGCGCAGGCAGGTTTTCGAACGCATGGCGCGTCATCCTTTCGGGTACAGGCAGCCCCTTCGGCCCAAGGCCGGCGGGGGAAAAGCCTCCTCGAATCGATACGTTAACCTTTTCTTAACCTTTGTTAAGGGCCGGGCCGCCGAGCCGGAGCGGCTTCACCGAATATGGTTAACGCCGGCCACCGGCCCCGGTCGCGGCCTTGCCGGCGCCTTTTTCGTCCTGACGATGATCCGCCAAGCGTCCGGCAATCGCCCGATATTCGCTTGAGGAAAAGCCGTGCGGCCGCCTTGATCTTGCAGCGGGCGCCCGGCAATCTCGCCTTGGGAGACAGGATATGGCGATGCGCCGCACAGTCCGGGTGAGGCCCGCCCTTTCACTTCTCGGCGCCCTTTCGCTTCTCGGCGCGCTTTCGGGCTGCGTATCGGGGTCCGGCGCGCCCGCCTCGACCGGCGCCGTCGTACCCGGACCCGGCCGTCCTCCCGCTACCGTGCTGCAGGACAATGCCTCGCAGCCGCGCACCGCCACCTACAGCTGCGCCGACGGCGGCATGATGACGATCCAGAACCTCGGCACCTCGCTGAGGCTGCTCGGCCCCGACGGGGTGACCGAAGAGCTGCCGGCCTCGCCCGCCGGCCAGACCAGCCGCTACGGCCAGTCGCACGACGCCATCGTCATCGACGGCAACGAGGCACTGGTGATGACGGGCGGTCATCCGCCGATGCCCTGCACGCGCTGACAGCGAACCGATTCGGATATGCCAGGAGCGCCGGCAACGCCCGCGCCCGCGGCGGTTTCCGCTTCAACCGTTTGAAAGCGGGCAGCGCCGTTAAATCAGACTAAATGAGCATTCCGGAACGATTTTCCGACTTTGACGCGGTGCAAAAAGAGTTCTAGAAAGCCGCTGTCCAATGTCGCGTCCGGAACGGCGATGCCGTTTTCCGCATGGCGCGGAAGGGCGCCGAACTGGGGGAGCCATGAGCCGATCACCAGCCACCCAAGGCCCTGTTTTGCGAGAGAGGCCGCTTTCGCCGCATCTGACGGTCTATCGATGGCCGATCACCATGACGATGTCGATCCTGCACCGCATCACCGGCGGCGCGCTCTATGTCGGCACGCTGCTGGTCGCCTGGTGGCTGACCGCCGCCGCGACGTCGGAGAGCTACTTCGCCTTCGTCGACGGCATCGTGCATTCGTGGTTCGGCCTGCCCGTGCTGTTCGGCTTCACCTGGGCGATGTTCCATCATCTTCTCGGCGGTATCCGCCATTTCATCTGGGATACCGGCGCCGGGCTTGAGAAGCACACCGCCTCGAAACTCGGCTGGGCGACGATCATCGGCTCCGTCCTGCTCACGCTTGCCGTGTGGGCGGTGTATTTCGCTATCGGATGACCTGACATGCGCGACATGGAAACCCCTCTCAAGAAGGTGCGTGGCCTGGGTGCGGCGCGCGAAGGCACCGGCGGCTTCTGGCGCCAACGCGTCTCCGGCCTTGCGCTCGCGGTGCTTACACTGTTCGTCGTCGGCTGGATCTGGTCGCTCAAGGGCGCCGGCTTTGCCGAGGTCCGCGCTTCGCTGGCGCATCCGCTGGTCGCAATCGCCATGGCGCTGTTCATCGTCATCAGCCTCGATCACATGCGGCTCGGCATGAAGGAAATCATCGAGGATTACGCCCACAGCCAGGGCAACCGGCTGGGCCTCTCCATCCTCAACACGTTTTTCACCGTGGCGGTCGGCGGCGTCTGCCTGTTCGCCCTCGCCAAGCTTGCATTCGGAGGCTGAGCCGTGGCCCAGACACAAAATACCAAGGGCTCGGCCTACACCTATGTGGATCACAAGTTCGACGTGGTGATCGTCGGCGCCGGCGGCGCCGGCCTGCGCGCCACGCTGGGCATGGCCGAGCAGGGGCTGAAGACCGCCTGCATCACCAAGGTCTTCCCGACCCGCTCGCACACGGTCGCGGCGCAGGGCGGCATCGCCGCCTCGCTCCAGAACATGGGCGCGGACAGCTGGCAGTGGCACCTCTACGACACCGTCAAGGGCTCCGACTGGCTGGGCGACGTCGACGCCATGGAATACATGGTGCGGCAGGCCCCCGCAGCCGTCTACGAGCTGGAACACTACGGCGTGCCCTTCTCCCGCACGGAGGAAGGCAAGATCTACCAGCGGCCGTTCGGCGGCCACATGATGAACTACGGCGACGGCCCGCCCGTGCAGCGCACCTGCGCGGCCGCCGACCGCACCGGCCACGCCATCCTGCACACGCTCTACGGCCAGTCGCTGAAGAACCACGCGCAGTTCTTCATCGAGTATTTCGCCCTCGACCTCATCATGGACGACGACGGCACCTGCACCGGCGTTGTCGCCTGGAACCTCGACGACGGCACCATCCACCGCTTCTCGGCGAAAATGGTGGTGCTGGCGACCGGCGGCTACGGCCGCGCCTATTTCTCCGCCACCTCGGCGCACACCTGCACCGGCGACGGCGGCGGCATGGCAGCCAGAGCTGGATTGCCGCTTCAGGACATGGAATTCGTGCAGTTCCACCCGACCGGCATCTACGGCGCCGGCTGCCTGATCACCGAGGGTGCGCGCGGCGAAGGCGGCTATCTGGTCAATTCCGAGGGCGAACGCTTCATGGAGCGCTATGCGCCGTCGGCCAAGGACCTCGCCTCGCGCGACGTCGTCTCGCGCTGCATGACGCTGGAAATCCGCGAAGGCCGCGGTGTCGGCAAGAACAAGGACCACATCTTCCTGCACCTCGACCATCTCGACCCGGCCGTGCTGCATGAACGCCTGCCCGGTATTTCGGAATCGGCGAAGATCTTCGCCGGCGTCGACGTCACCAAGGAGCCGATCCCGGTGCTGCCGACGGTGCACTACAATATGGGCGGCATCCCGACCAACCACTGGGGCGAGGCGCTGAACCCGACCGCGAAGGAGCCGGACCGCGTCACGCCGGGCCTGATGGCGGTGGGCGAAGCGGGCTGCGCCTCCGTCCATGGCGCCAACCGGCTCGGCTCCAACTCGCTGATCGATCTCGTCGTCTTCGGCCGTGCCGCCGCCATCCGCGCCGGCCAGGTGATCGACCGCAACGCCGCCGTGCCCTCCGCCAACGAGGCGTCGGTGGAAAAGATCATGGACCGCTTCGACCGTCTGCGCCACGCCAACGGCGGCACGCGGACGGCGGTGCTGCGCGAGCGGATGCAGCGCGCCATGCAGGAGGACGCGGCGGTGTTCCGCACGCAGGACTCGCTGGAGAACGGCTGCAAGCGCATCACCGAACTGTGGGGCGAACTGAAGGACCTCAACGTCACCGACCGCTCGATGATCTGGAACTCCGACCTGGTGGAGACGCTGGAACTGGAGAACCTGATGGCCAACGCCATCGTTACCGTCTACGGCGCCGAGGCGCGCAAGGAGAGCCGCGGCGCGCACGCCCGCGAGGATTTCTCCGCCCGCGACGACGCCAACTGGCGCAAGCACACGCTGGCCCGGCTTTCGCCCGACGGCAAGGTGAAGCTCACCTATCGCCCGGTGCATACCGAGACGACGCTGCCGCTCGCCGAAGGCGGCATCGACCCGAAGAAGATCGCGCCCAAGGCGCGGGTTTATTGAGGCGCTGACGAATGGTCGAACTCGCTCTCCCCAAGAACTCGCAGATCCGGCAGGGCAAGACCTGGCCGAAGCCGCAGGGCGCCACGAACCTGCGCGAATACAGGATCTACCGCTGGTCGCCGGATGACGGCGAGAACCCGCGTATCGACACCTATTTCGTCGACATGGACGATTGCGGGCCGATGGTTCTCGACGCGCTTCTATGGATCAAGAACAAGATCGACCCGACGCTGACGCTGCGCCGTTCCTGCCGCGAGGGCATCTGCGGCTCCTGCGCCATGAACATCGACGGCTCGAACACGCTGGCCTGCACCAAGGGCGCCGACGACATTTCCGGGCCGGTGAAGATCTACCCGCTGCCGCATATGGCGGTGGTCAAGGACCTCGTGCCGGACCTGACGAACTTCTACGCCCAGCACGCCTCGATCGAGCCGTGGCTGCACACCGTCTCGCCTGAGCCGGCCAAGGAATGGCTGCAGAGCCACGAGGACCGCGAGAAGCTCGACGGGCTCTACGAGTGCATCCTGTGCGCCTGCTGCTCCACCGCCTGCCCGAGCTACTGGTGGAACGGCGACAAGTATCTCGGCCCGGCCGTGCTGTTGCAGGCCTATCGCTGGTTGATCGATTCCCGCGACGAGGCGACCGGCGAGCGGCTTGACAACCTGGAAGATCCCTTCCGGCTCTACCGCTGCCACACCATCATGAACTGCACGCAGACCTGCCCCAAGGGCCTGAACCCGGCCAAGGCGATCGCCGAAATCAAGAAGATGATGGTCGAGAGAAGGGTCTGATCCGACCCCTCCTCATCCTTGCGCCTGTACTTTGTGTCGCCGTCGGCGAAGGCGGCTGACCGGGGCGAACGCTTCCTTTTTGGCTACGCTCAGGCCATGCGTGCCTTCGTCCTGGGCAGCGGGTGGAAGCGCCTGAAGGCCACGAAGCCGGCGGCAAGGCAGGCAAGCAGCACCAATCCCTGCACGATCGCGAAGGGCGGCTCCGAACCCGTCGGCGCGTAGGCATTGAGCGCCGGCACCTTCTGGAAGAGCTGCACCACCAGAACGAACAGGTTGAAATAGAGCGACAGCACGGCGGTCACGACATAGACGCCGCGCCAGCCGCTCTCCATCTGCTTCAGGTAGCGGGCCGCGAGGCATACGGCCATGACGATCGTGCCGACGATGCCGACGCCGATCGCGGGCGTAAAGCCTTTGAACGGGAACAGGAAACCTGTCAGGTTCGTCAAGAGGGTCGTCAGCAGGAAGACGGCCGTCAGGGTGCTCATGCGACTGGAGGACAGCAACCCCCAGACGACGACGAGCCCGCTCGCAATACCCACGACGCTGATAAGCACATGGAATGTCTGAAGTGACGAAACACCGAAGAACATCGTATCCTCCTGATGCTATCCGACTCCGAAACGATACCACATTAGCAAAGCCGTAGATACTCATGACCGATCTGGCCGACCTGCCCGTCCTCTCTCCCGCCGAAGCGCGCGTGCTCGGCTGCCTGATCGAGAAGAAGGAACTGACGCCCGACGTCTATCCGATGACGTCGAACGCGCTTCTCGCCGCCGCCAACCAGAAGACCTCGCGCGAACCGGTCATGGCGCTGGAATCCGTCGATATAGCCCGCGCGCTTTCCACGCTTCAGGCCAAGGGGCTGGTGCGCCAGCAGTTCGCATCGCGCGTCGAGCGCTACGAACACCAGATGGCCCAAAAATTCTCGCTAACCCGCAACCAAGGCGCGCTCATCGGCCTGCTCCTGCTGCGCGGCCCGCAGACCGTGCACGAACTCACGGCCCGCGCCGAGCGCATGGCGTATTTCGCCGATGCCGACGCCGTGCGCGGCGAACTCGACATGCTGATCGGCCGCCGTCCGCCGCTGGTGCAGGAAATCGGCCGCGGCCCGGGCCAGCGCGAGGACCGCTTCGCGCATCTGCTCTCCGGCGAGATCGACATCTCGGCAATCGCCACAAGCCGTGCGCCAGGCCCCGATCCGTCTACACTTTCCACCCTCGAGGAGCGGATCAGGGTTCTGGAGGAGGAAATCGCGACGCTCAAGGCGCGGCTCGACGCCGTCGGCGGATGAGTTGTGACCGGGCAGGAACAGGCAACTTCAGCGGCACAGGCGAGCGCGGTCTTCAGGGCCGACATCGTCGTCATCGGCGCCGGTCAGGCCGGACTGTCTTCAGCCTATCATCTTGGCAGGCTGGGCCTGGTGCCGGGACGGCAGTTCGTCGTCCTCGACAGGAACCCGACGCCGGGCGGCGCCTGGCAGCACCGATGGCCCTCGCTCACGCTCAGCACCGTCAACCGGGTGCACGACCTGCCGGGCATGCAATTCTCCGAAGCCGTCGATACGAGCGCGGGCGAGGCCAGGGCATCCGAGGCGGTGCCGAAGTATTTCGCCAGCTATGAACGCAGGTATCGCCTGCCCATCTACCGGCCCGTCACCGTCAAGGTGGTTTGCGAGCGGTTCGGGCGGCTGCGGATCGAAACGGATCACGAGGCATTCTCGGCGCGCGGCATCATCAACGCCACGGGAACCTGGGAGACGCCCTATATCCCTGCCTATCCGGGCAGCGAGCTGTTCAAGGGCAGGCAGCTCCATACGCGCGACTATCGCACGGCCGAGGAATTCGCCGGAAAGCATGTCGTCATCGTCGGGGGCGGAATATCGGCCCTCCAGCATCTCGACGAGATTTCGAAAGTCACCGGCACGACCTGGGTAACGCGCAGCGAGCCGCGCTTCCGGGAAGGGTCCTTTACGCCGGAAGACGGACGCGCGGCCGTTGCCATCGTCGAAGACAGGGTCCGGCGCGGCCTGATCCCGGGCTCGGTCGTTTCCGTCACCGGCATCCCGCTCACGCCGGCCTTGCGGGCCGCCAAGGATCGCGGCGCTCTGAGAAGGCTGCCGATGTTCGGCGAAATCACGGAACATGGCGTGCGATGGCCCGACGGCTCGGAACAGAAAGCCGACGTCATCCTGTGGGCGACCGGCTTCCGCAGCTCGCTCGATCATCTGGGGCCTTTGCAGCTCCGTGAGGATGATGGCGGCATCGTCATGACGGGCCGGCTGGCGACGCAGGTGAAGAAAGACCCCCGCATACATCTGGTCGGCTATGGCCCGTCGGCGTCCACCATCGGGGCCAACCGGGCCGGAAGCGCCGCCGCGCGAGAACTCGCGACTTTTCTCGGCTTGATCTGACCGGCGCTTCCGGCTTCGGGCGACGGACAGCCGTTACGCCAGCCTGGCGTCGAGCGTCACCTTGATGGCGCCCAGCGCCTTCGACACCGGGCAGCCGGCCTTGGCCTTGTCGGCCAGTTCCTTGAACTTGGCTTCGTCGATGCCCGGCACCTTGCCGGTCAGCTTCAGCGCGCTTTCGGTGATCTCGAAGCCACCGCCGGCCGCCGGTCCGTAGGTGACGACCGCCTCGGCGTTCAGTTCGGACGCCGGCGTGCCGTTCTCGGCAAGGAAATGCGAAAGCTGCATGGCGAAGCAGCCGGCATGAGCCGCCGCGATCAATTCTTCTGGATTGGTGCCCGACTTGCCGCTCTCGTCCTGGAAGCGGCCCTTGAACGAATAGGGCTGCTTGGCGAAGGCGCCGCTTTGCGTGTCGAGCGTGCCGCTTCCCTCGGTCAGCGTGCCCTTCCAGATGGCGGTGGCGTGACGGTTCATGACGATCTCCTTCGCTGCGGCCGGCCCGATGCCGGCGGTCGCCATGACTATAGCGCGGCACGACGCGAAGGCCATCGCGCGTTCGGCCGCAGAGTTGACCCAGGCGAGAAATGTCGGCTTCGCTGAGGCCGCCGCGTCCTTGAGTTGTCAATCGACGGAGGAACCGAAAAATGAAATATATCTGTCTGGTATATCACGCGGAAAGTGCGCTTCACGACCTGTCTCCGGCGGAAGCCGTGAAGCTGGACGCCGACTCGCTTGCCTATGACCGGAAGCTGGAGGCGCAAGGCCACCTGGTCGTGGCGGAGGCGCTGGAGTCGGTCAGGAAGGCCAGGACCGTGCGCAAGCGCGCCGGCAAGGTGCTGGTCAGCGACGGCCCGTTCGCCGAAACGAAGGAGCAGTTGCTGGGCTTCGTCATGATCGAGGCAAGCGACATGGACGCGGCGGTCGCCATCGCCGCCGACATCCCGTTGGCGGCGATGGGCATGGTCGAGGTGCGTGCGATCTATGATATACCAGTGCCCGATCAAAAGGTTACGGCCTGACGGCCGTCCCTTATCGGGTTCCCTGTCCGAACGGATCGTCGATCGACGGTGACGGCTCGGTGAACCAGTGCGCGCCGTCCTCGGCCATGTAGATGTGGTCCTCCAGCCTGACACCGAACTCGCCGTAGACGCAGATCATCGGCTCATTGGAGAAGCACATGCCGGCTTCGAGCCGCGTGGCGTTGCCCTCGACGATGTAGGGCTCCTCATGCACGTCGAGGCCGAGCCCGTGGCCGGTACGGTGCGGCAGGCCAGGCGTTTCGTAGCCCGGTCCGAGCCCCGCCGCCTCGATGGTGCGCCGAGCGGCGCGGTCCACCGCCTCGCAGGGCGCGCCGAGTTTCGCGGCGCCGAAGGCGGCTTGCGTCGCCTGTTTGGCGATGCCCCAGACTTCACGCTGGCGCGTGGTCGGCTCGCCGAAGACGTAGGAGCGGGTCAGGTCGGAATAGTAACCGTGGAAGGCACCGCCGACGTCGACCAGCACCATGTCGCCGCTCTTGAGCACCTGCGGATAGGGCACGCCGTGCGGATAGGCGGTCGGCTCGCCGAACAGCACGATGCGGAAGGCCGGCACGCCGTCGAAGCCGAGCGCCAGATGCGCCTCGCCGAGGAAATCGGCAACCTCCGTCGTGGTGATGCCTTCGCGCAGGATGCGGGCGGTGGCGCGCTGCACGTCCAGCGTCAGGTTCATCGCCGTCCTGATGATGGCGATCTCGGCCGCCGACTTGATGCGGCGGCAGGCATCGGTGACGACCGCGCCGTTGACGAAGCTGTAGACATTGCCGGCACGCCGCAGCGCGTCGGCGCGGAAGAAGGGCGTCATCGGATCGATAGCCAGCGTGCCGCCGGCAAGCCCCATGCCGTCGAGAACGTCGATGACGAGGGCTGCCGGGTCCTCGTTTTCCTGCCAGCAGCGCACCGCCACCGGTTCCGTGATGACGCCGGCCATCATGGCGCGCAGCTTGGCCTCCTCGAAGGCCGGGCTGATATGCACCGGCTCGCCCTCGGCGGGAACGACGACGCCGTGCATGCGCTCGCTGCCGCCGAAGCGCAGGCCGGTGAAATAGAAGGTGCTGGTGGATGCATCGAGATAGAGCGCTGAAATGCCCTTTTCGCGCATCAGCGACTGGGCGCGCGCCACCCGCTGCCGCCGCTCGGCCTCGCCGATCGGCGCCACCGTATCGCGCTTCGACGTCAGCTTGCGCAGTTCTTCCTTCGGGCTGGAACCGCCCACGCCAATGGTCATGCCGTCACCTGTCCCGTTGCTCGATTGTCTGGAGTTCAGATTGCCTCGCCGCGCAAAAGGCGCGGCGTATCGCCCGAAAGCCCGGACGCTTGGCGGATGAAGAAGCCTTTCAGGCGCGGCATGCGCTCGACCAGCCCGAGGCCGAGGTCGCGCGCGGCGCGCAGCGGGCCGATGTCGTTGGAGAACATCCGGTTCAGCACATCTGTCGTCACGCCCATGGAGAAGGTGTCGAAGCGCCGCCACTGCTGGTAGCGTTCCAATACGTCGAGCGCGCCGATGTCCTGGCCGAGCCGGTCGGCCTCCACCACCACTTCGGCGAGCGCGGCGACATCCTTGAAGCCGAGGTTGAGGCCCTGGCCGGCGATGGGATGGATGCCGTGTGCCGCGTCGCCGGCGAGCGCCAGCCGCGGCGCCACGAAGGCGCGCGCCAGCGTCAGGCCGAGCGGCCACGCGCGCGGCTTGTCGAGCACGCGGATTTCGCCAAGCTTCAGGCCGAAGCGGCGTTCCAGCTCCACCTCGAAGACGAGGTCGTCGCCGGAAACCAATGCTTCGGCATCGGCGGTGCGCTCCACCCACACGATGGAGGAGCGGTTGGCGCCTTTCTCGTCGGGCTTCAGCGGCAAGGTGGCGAACGGGCCGGCCGGCAAAAAATGCTCCTCGGCGCGGCCGTTGTGCGGCCGCTCGTGGCCGACCGTGCAGACGATGCCGGACTGGCCGTATTCCCAGCGCACAGTCTTGATGCCGGCCATGTCGCGCAGCCGCGACTTGACGCCGTCGGCGGCAACCAGCAGCCGCGCCTTGAGCGTGGCGCCGTCGGCCAGATGCACGGTGACGTTGCCGGCGCCGGTGTCGAAGCCCTGCACGGCCACGCCCTCGATAAGGTCGATGCCGAGTTTTTCCGCCTGCCGGCGCAGCGCACCGTTCAAGTCGCGATTGGCGACCATGTGGGCGAAAGGCTCACCCGGCTCTACTTCGCCGTCGAAGGTCAGGAAGGTCGGCCGCACCGGATCGGCGGCACGCGAATCGGTGATGACCATGTCGGTGATCGCCTGCGCCTCAGGCGCAAGCTCGGCCCAGACGCCGAGCCGGTCGAGCATGCGGCTGGCAGCGGCGGCGATTGCCGAGCAGCGCCCGTCGCGCTGCCAGGCGCCGGCCGGGGCCGCGTCCACCACGGCGACGGCAAGGCTCGGTCGCGCCTGCTTCAGCGACACTGCGGCGGCAAGGCCGACATAGCCGGCGCCCGCCACAAGGACGTCCAGCACCGCGCGATCATCCGTCGACTGCCTGGCCATTCCGCTCCTCTTTTCCGGCTTCGTTCTGCCGCTTCGCCGCCCCGCCGAACTTGACTGCCCGTTCATCCTGTTCGAAACCGGCCTGATATCCCGGAGGGGCAAGCCATGACAGCCATGAACGAGCTGCTCGACATTCTCGACCTCGAGGAGCTGGAGCACAACCTGTATCGTGGTCGCAGCCCCCAGGTCGAGTGGCAGCGCGTGTTCGGCGGCCAGACCATCGCCCAATCGCTGGTGGCCGCGCAACGCACCGTGCCGGCTGAACGCCACGTCCATTCGCTGCACGGCTACTTCATGCGGCCCGGCGACATCAAGGTGCCGATCGTCTATGAGGTCGACCGCATCCGCGACGGCGCCTCCTTCACCACCAGGCGTGTGACGGCGGTGCAGCACGGCCAGGCGATCTTCTCGCTGGAAACGTCATTCCAGGTCAAGGAGCAGGGGCTCGACCACGAGATTCCCATGCCGCCGGACGTGCCGGCGCCCGAGACGCTGCTGTCGCAGCGCGATCTCCTGAAGACCATGGAACACATCCCCGAGGTCATCCGCAAGTTCTGGGCGCGCGAGCGGCCGCTGGAGATCAGGCCCGTCAACCTCAAGCACTATTCCAGCCGCGACAGGCTGCCGCCGCGCCAGAACGTCTGGATCCGGTTGACCGGCCCCGTTCCCGAAGCCGATCCGCGCCTGCCGTCCGTGCTGCTCGCCTACCTGTCGGACATGACGCTGCTCGACACGTCAACCTTCGCGCACGGCCGCGGCCTGTTCGATCCCGACATCCAGGCGGCCAGCCTCGACCACGCCATGTGGTTCCACCGCCCGCATGCGCTCGACGACTGGCTGCTCTATACACAGGACAGCCCCTCGGCGTCCGGCTCGCGCGGCTTCAACCGCGGCGCGCTCTATGCGCGCGACGGCACGCTGATCGCCTCGACGGCGCAGGAAGGGCTGATCCGCCTCAGGCGACAGCCCAAATAATAGGCGCTTTCCATATCCTGCCTATTTAGCAGGCTGATATCCGATCGCGAGCGCGTATAGATCGCGCTTCCGGTAACGTAAATCCCTTTTTTTCCAACAGGTTGAAACTCCGGCCGGGCAACTGGCACGGAGCTTGAATCCCTTTCGATGATCTCCGGCGCGCCTGGCGGGCCGGCGACATCAAGCGAACGCGGGAACCCGCAAGAGCGAAAGGGTGAAACCTGATGAAGATCGTGATGGCAATCATCAAGCCGTTCAAGCTCGACGAGGTGCGCGAGGCGCTCACCGCCGTCGGCATCCAGGGCCTGACCGTCAGCGAGGTCAAGGGCTACGGACGGCAGAAGGGACATACCGAAATCTACCGCGGCGCCGAATACGCGGTGAGTTTCCTGCCTAAGATCAAGATCGAGATCGCCGTCGCCACCGACATGGCCGACCGCGCGGTGGAGGCGATCGCCGCCGCTGCCCGCACCGGCCAGATCGGCGACGGCAAGGTCTTCGTCTTCGGCATCGACCAGGCCGTGCGCATCCGCACCGGCGAAACCGACACAGACGCGCTCTGAGCCGCGAAACGACATCCCAATGGAGAGATCGATGACCTTTTTTTCGACCTTGAAGAAGACCGGGCCGGCGCTGCTGGCCGGCGCCTTGGCGCTCGGCCTGCCCGGTACGACGGCGGCGCTGGCACAGGACGCAGCACCCGCCCTCGACACCGGCAACACCGCCTGGATGCTGGTCTCCACCGCGCTGGTGCTGATGATGACCATTCCGGGCCTTGCGCTGTTCTATGCCGGCATGGTGCGCAAGAAGAACGTGCTCGCCACCGTCATGCAGAGCTTCGCCGTCTGCTGTCTGGCCACCGTGCTGTGGTTCGTCGTCGGTTATTCGCTCGCCTTCTCGGACGGCGGCGGCGCCAACGCCTATGTCGGCGGCCTGTCCAAAGCCTTCTTCGCCGGCATCACGGTCGACACGCTGTGGGCGCCGGGCGTAGCCAACATTCCCGAATTCGTCTTCGCCGTCTTCCAGATGACCTTCGCCATCATCACGCCGGCACTGATCGCCGGCGCCTTCGCCGAGCGCATGAAGTTTTCCGCATTGCTTCTGTTCACCGGCCTGTGGCTGCTGGTCGTCTACGCGCCGATCGCGCATTGGGTGTGGGGCGGCGGCTTCCTCGGCTCGGCCGGCGTGCTCGACTTCGCCGGCGGAACGGTGGTCCACATCAACGCCGGCGTCGCCGGCCTCGTCTGCGCCCTCGTTCTCGGCAAGCGTCAGGGCTACGGTTCGGTCAACATGGCACCCTACAACCTCGTCTACGCGGTGATCGGCGCCGCACTCCTGTGGGTCGGCTGGTTCGGCTTCAACGCCGGCTCGGAACTGGCCGCAGACGGCCTCGCCGCCGCCGCCATGGTCAACACCCAGGTCGCTGCCGCAACAGCCGGCCTTGCCTGGATGTTCACCGAATGGCTGGTGGCGAAAAAGCCCTCGGTGCTCGGCATCATCTCCGGTGCCGTCGCCGGCCTCGTCGCCATCACGCCGGCCGCCGGCTTCGTCAACCCGACCGGCGCCTTCGTCATCGGCATCGTCGCCGGCATCGTCTGCTACTTTGCCGCGGTCAAGCTGAAGCACGCGCTGGGCTACGACGATTCGCTCGACGCCTTCGGCGTGCACGGCGTCGGCGGCATCGTCGGCGCGATCTTGACCGGCGTGTTCGCCGACAAGGCCATCAACAGCCTCGGCGAGAACGCCTCGGTGGTGACACAGCTCTACGGCATCGTCTTCACCATCGTCTGGACGGCACTCGCCACCGCCGTGATCCTCTACGCAGTCAAGGCGCTCGTCGGCCTGCGCCCGTCCGGCCAGCAGGAGATCGAGGGCCTCGACGTCAGCCAGCACGGCGAAGTGGTGCAATAGAAGGTCCGCTTCCGGAACGGGAGCCGGGGTTCGCCCGTTATGGCGGGGCGAACCCCGGCGCGTTCACGAAGGGTTCAGGTTGAAAGACATAGTGTTTCGACTTCGGCGGCGGGTCGTGTTCGATTGAAATGCAAGCAGGAGGTTCACATGGATCGACGATTGTTCCTGACCGGATTGCTCGGCCTTGCCGGCGCGGCGACCGTGGCGGGCATGGCCCGTCCCACGCAGGCCGCCGCAGGCGTGCTCAAGGGCAACGGCATCCTCGACGAACTGGACGGCGCCGACCCCGTGCCGCTCGGCGAAGCCGACGTCGTCGACGTCCAGTACCGGCATGATCGCCATCGTCCGCCGCGCCACCGGCCGCGGCGCCGTCGGCGGCGGCGGGTCTGGCGGCGGGTCTGCCGGCGCTATTGGCGCCATGGCCGGCGCGTCGTTCGCTGCCACCGCGAGCGCGTCTGGGTCTGGTACTGGGCCTGAAACCAGCCTTGATACAGGCGAATTGCCCCGGCACTCGTGCCGGGGTTTTTCACGCTCGCGCCGTTCGACTTGCCCGCAAGCGCAAAAAGCCCGCCTCGGCGAACCGGAACGGGCGATGGTGCGGCAATGCCGCAAAGGCCGGAAGACCCGCGCATCCATGAGAATGCGCGGGACGATCCACGGCTACATCGCGGGCATTCCCTCGTGCACCGCCTTTCGAATCTCCTTGCGGAATTCAGGGGTATCCTTTTCGCCGTGAACGGAAACGGCGTGTTGCACCGCAGCTTCGATCAGTTCGTCTTCCCGATCCGCTGAAATGGCGATGCTGCATTGCATCTCGCTCGGGAATTCGCGGCAGTCTATGTACCTTCTTGCCATGGCTTTTCTCCCGATCTGGAGGCAGCCCCTCGAGGCGCCATTATAATCCCTCGCCTTCGCGCCCCGAAATCACAAAAGGCCCGCCCCGCCGAATGCGGTAGACGCCTCATCCGAAGTGCTGCCTTGACGGTCGTTGTCGACCTACGGGATTCCCGCCGGGCGTCCGGCACGGCAAACGACCGGACCGTCTTAAGATCGATTCGCCGAAGCCAGCGTCGGGCAGGCAAGGCTTCCCACGGCGGCTGTACGGTGCCGCCCTCCAGGTCTTGCGGAATAAGGGGCCGCCGCTTCGGCATAGTTAATGCGCCCTTAACCCTCGGGCCAATAATCTGCCGCAACGATTCCGCCGGTATGCGCACGCGACCGGCTCAGGCACTTATAGGCGGAGAATAGAATGCGTTCAGGGGCATCGGTACCGCTCACGCTGACCGATACGGGCCACGGCATCCGCGCCTTCGCGCGCCGGCAGGTCGGACGCCTTGTCGGCGCCGGCCTTTTTGCAGCCGTCGCCTTCGGCATCGCCAGCCTCGCCACCTGGAACGTCGCCGATCCGAGCTTCAGCCACGCCGTCGACAACCCCGTCACCAACGCGATGGGCTATGCCGGGGCGGTCTTCTCCGACCTCGCCATGCAGTTCTTCGGCCTGTCGGCCGTCGCCGCCCTCGTGCCGGCGGTCGCCTGGGGCTTCTTCCTGTTCACCGCGCGCGGCGTCGACAAGCTGCCGAAGCGCGGGCTCGCCTGGTTCGGCTTCGCGCTGCTGGCCGCTTCCATCGTCGGCTGCGTCGCGCCGCCGCCGACCTGGCCGCTGCCGACCGGCCTCGGCGGCGTCTTCGGCGACATGGTGCTGAAAATTCCCGGCGCCTTCGCCGGCGGCTATCCCACAGGCCTGCTCGCCGGCGTGCTTGCCGTCGTCTTCGCCGTCCCGGCGCTGTGGCTGTTCGTCTATGGTTCGGCCCTGATTGCGCGCCGCAACGGCTTCGCCGTGATGGAGGACGAGCCGGCCCGGCCCGAACCGGCCGATACCGACCAGATCCTGTTCGAGGAGGAAGAGGACGACGACAACGAGGGTATTCTGGCGCTCGGCGCCGTCACCCACTGGTGGCTGTCCTTCCGCGCCTTCCTGCATCGCCGTGCCGCGCAGCGCCGCAGCCGGCAGGACGAATTCGGCTTCGAGGAGGCGGCCCCTCAACCGTCCAGCAGCGCCTGGCGTCGCGCCGCCGAGCGCGTCGAGGTTGCCGAGATGGAGGAAGTGCGGCTGAGCCAGGCCGGCCGCGCCCGCGTCGAGCCGGAGTTCTTCGCCTCCATGGTCGGCGGGCGCGCGCCCGCGCTCGATCCCGCCGATACCGATTTCTACGACGAGGGCGAGGACGTCGACGATTTCGCTCCGGAGCCCTCCGCGCATGCGCCGCAGGCGCCGGCCGCCGAGGTGCGCGCCTTCCGCTCCGACGCCGCCACCCGCGTCGAGACTCCGGCGCCGCGCCCGCAGCCGGGCGTGCGCGCTCATCGCGAGGCGCAGACCTCGATGCTCGCCAGCGGCCATTTCGAGATGCCGTCGCTGCATTTCCTGTCGGAGCCGAAGAACGTCGTGCGCGACGCCTCGCTGTCGAAGGAGGCGCTGGAGCAGAACGCCCGCCTGCTGGAAGGCGTGCTGGAGGACTTCGGCGTCAAGGGCGAGATCATCGCCGTCCGCCCCGGCCCCGTCGTCACCCTCTACGAACTAGAGCCGGCGCCGGGCATCAAGTCGAGCCGCGTCATCGGCCTGGCCGACGACATCGCCCGCTCGATGAGCGCCATCGCCGCGCGCGTCGCCGTCGTGCCCGGCCGCAACGCCATCGGCATCGAGCTGCCAAACGCCAAGCGCGAGATGGTCTACCTGCGCGAGATCCTCGCCAGCCGCGATTTCGAACAGACCAAGGCCAAGCTGGCGCTGGCGCTCGGCAAGACGATCAATGGCGAGGCCGTCATCGTCGATATCGCCAAGATGCCGCACGTGCTGGTCGCCGGCACCACCGGCTCGGGCAAGTCGGTCGCTATCAACACCATGATCCTGTCGCTGCTCTATCGGCTGAAGCCCGAGGAATGCCGCCTCATCATGATCGACCCGAAGATGCTCGAACTGTCTGTCTACGACGGCATCCCGCATCTTCTGACCCCCGTCGTCACCGACCCGAAGAAGGCCGTCGTCGCGCTCAAATGGACCGTGCGCGAGATGGAGGACCGCTATCGCAAGATGTCCAAGGTCGGCGTGCGCAACATCGACGGCTTCAATCAGCGCGTCGCGCAGGCCGAGAAGAAGGGCGAGCAGATCCAGCGCACCGTGCAGACCGGCTTCGACCGCCAGACCGGCGAGGCGATCTACGAGACGGAGAACCTCGACCTCGAACCGATGCCCTACATCGTCGTCATCATCGACGAGATGGCCGACCTGATGATGGTCGCCGGCAAGGACATCGAAGGCGCCGTGCAGCGCCTCGCCCAGATGGCGCGCGCCGCCGGCATCCATGTCATCATGGCCACGCAGCGCCCGTCCGTCGACGTCATCACCGGCACCATCAAGGCCAATTTCCCCACCCGAATCTCCTTCCAGGTGACGTCGAAGATCGACAGCCGCACCATCCTGGGCGAGCAGGGCGCCGAGCAGCTGCTCGGCATGGGCGACATGCTCTACATGGCCGGCGGCGGCCGCATCCAGCGCGTCCACGGCCCGTTCGTCTCCGACGACGAGGTGGAGAAGATCGTCCAGCACCTGAAGCTGCAGGGCGTGCCGGAATATCTCGACGCCATCACCGAGGACGACGAGGAAGACGACGACGACGCGCCTTCGGGCAAGGGCGGCGGCGGCGGCAATTTCGACGAGTCCGACGATCCCTACGACCAGGCGGTGGCCGTGGTGCTGCGCGACGGCAAGGCCTCGACCAGCTACATCCAGCGCCGGCTGGGCATCGGCTACAACCGCGCCGCCTCGATCATCGAGCGGATGGAAAAGGAAGGCATCGTCGGCGCCGCCAACCATGCCGGCAAGCGCGAGATTCTCGTGCCGACCGAGGACGACAAGTTCTGATCGCCCCGCAGGGAACCCGAAGGCGCGGCAACGTGTTTCTTGAAGCGCCAAACTTCAGCCCAACTGGGGGACCAGACACTGTCGCACAGCAAATAAGGACGTGAGAGCCATGACCACAGACCGCCTTGCCCGGACAAGCATTTTCGCCCCGACGCGCCGGCACCTGCTCGGCCTTGGCCTTGCGCTCGCCGGTGCGGCCGCGCTCAACCTCGCCCCCGGCCTGCGGCTGCTGGGCCCGGCCGAGGCCGCCGCACCCGACGTGGCGCAGAAGATAGCCGACCATTTCTCCGCCGTGAGGACGATGACCGGCGAGTTCGTCCAGTTCGGTCCCAAGGGCGAGCAGACGGGCGGCAAGTTCTACCTCGAGCGGCCGGGCAAGATCCGCTTCAATTATGACGGAGCCTCCAATTTCCGCGTCATCTCCGACGGCCAGTCGGTGGTCATCCTCAACAAGAAGCTCCAGACCTCCGACCTCTACCCGCTGTCCAAGACGCCGCTCAAGCTCCTGCTCGACGACCGGATCGACCTCTCCGGCGGCAAGGTGACGGGCATCAAGCAGGAAGACGACCTGACCACCATTCAGCTTGCCGACAAGCATGTGTTCGGCAATTCGAAGATCACCATGATGTTCGATCCGAAGACCTACGAGTTGCGCCAGTGGACCATCACCGACGCACAGGGCAAGGACACCACGGTGATGATCTTCAACACCAAGGAAGGCGTCAATTTCGCCGCCGACACCTTCAAGATCGACTATACGGCCAACCGTGAGCTGAATTCCAAGGGCAGCAACCGCTGACCGCCGCGTAACGTCTGTGGAAATCGGCCGGCTGACTGGCTGCGGCTTGTCTTTGACCGCCGCGGCTGGCAGGGTTCGCCGTCTTTTCCTCACGCCTGCCTCAGCCGAATGCCCTTCACTCTCGCCACCTGGAACATCAACTCCGTCCGCCTGCGCATGCCGATCGTCGAGCGTCTGCTAGCCGAGCGGGCGCCGGACGTGCTTTGCCTTCAGGAAACCAAGTGCCCGGACGACCTGTTCCCGTTCGACGCCTTCCGCAGCCTCGGCTACCAGCACGTCGCGATCTTCGGCCAGAAGGGCTATCACGGCGTCGCCACCATTTCGCGCCGCCCGCTGGAGGTGGTGGAGAAGCGCCGCTTCTGCGGCATCGAGGACAGCCGCCACCTGTCGGTGCGGGTGTCGGCCGGCGGCCGGTCGATCCTGCTGCATAATTTCTACGTGCCGGCCGGCGGCGACGAGCCGGACCCCGAGATCAACTGGAAGTTCAGGCACAAGCTCGATTTCGTCGCCGAAATGAACGCGATTCGCGCCGAACAGGACGACTTTTCCTCCTCAATCCTGGTCGGCGACCTCAACATCGCGCCGCTCGAGCACGACGTCTGGTCGCACAAGCAGCTGCTCAAAATCGTCTCCCACACCCCGGTCGAGACGGAAAGCTTCGAGGCGATGCGCAAGGCCGGCGAATGGGTCGACCTGATGCGGCTCAACGTGCCCTACGAGCAGAAGCTCTATACGTGGTGGAGCTACAGGGCGCAGGACTGGCAGGCCTCCGATCGCGGCCGCCGGCTCGACCATGTCTGGTCGTCGGCCAATCTGGTGCCGCCTTTTGCCGGCTACGAGATCCTGCGCGAGGCGCGCGGCTGGGAACGGCCGTCCGACCATGTGCCGGTCATCGCACGCTTCGATCTGGAGTGACGGCCCAGGCTATCCCCATGACGTTGCCTCACCTCTCAAGGCGGGGCTGTCGCATATTGCGCTGCGCTCCACCCCGCAAGGGGAAGGGCGGTATGGCCACAGCCCACAAATCCGGGAGATTTCGGGCGAAACGGCAATGTCGGCGCCCCCCCTTGCGGGGAGGGGGCAGGAGTGGGGATACTACGCGGACCGCTCAGCCCTTCGCTACGGCTCGGGGCGTTCGTCGCTCGAAAAGCCCATTCGGGGCTTTTCGCCCGCTACACGGACCGCTCCTCACCCCGCAAACCGCGGCGCCACCTGTTCGATGCGTTCGATCAGCGCCTGCAGCTCTTCGGCGATGCGCTGGTGGAGCTGGACGGCGATGTCGGGATATTCCTCGAGGATGCGGCGGAACATCTTGCGGTTCAGCCGCAGGATCTCGGAATCAATCGCCGCCGAGGCGCTGGTAAGTCGCCTTGTGTCGGCGATCAGCGCCAGTTCGCCGAGGATGGAGCCCGCTTCGGCGAAGCCGATGGGCACATGCGCGCCGTTCGCCTCGCGGTAGAGCACGATGCGGCCAGCAACCACGACATAGGCCGAATCGGCCTCGTCGTCCTCGCGGTAGAGCTTGCGCTCGGCCGGCAGCGCCGTCGTCTCCGCACCGAAGGCAAGCAGGCGCAACTGCTCGGGCGTGAAGCCCTCGAACAGCCCCACGCGCGAGAGGATGCGAACGTCGTCATCCAGCGCCATTTGCGATCATGTCCCCGGCCGTCAGGCCATTCCCTCCTCGCGCGCCCCCGCCGATTCGGCATTTGACCAGCAAGCTGGTTAACAATGTAGCGCCTTCCCGTGCCAGGCGCTCATTCTCAGGGAACCAGTTTGTAGCCGCCGCTTTCTGTCACAAGAATTTCAGCATTGGAAGGATCGCGCTCGATCTTCTGGCGCAGGCGGTAGACATGCGTTTCCAGCGTGTGGGTGGTAACACCGGAATTGTAGCCCCAGACCTCCTCCAGAAGCACGTCGCGCGTCACCACCTTCTGCTCGGCGCGGTAGAGATACTTGATGATCGAGGCTTCCTTCTCGGTCAGCCGCACCTTGGCGCCGCGCTGGTCGATGAGCAGCTTCTGGCTCGGCTTGAAGGTGTAGGGGCCGATGGCGAACGTGGCGTCCTCGCTCTGTTCGTGCTGGCGCAGCTGCGCGCGGATGCGGGCGAGCAGAACGGCGAATCGGAACGGCTTCGTCACATAGTCGTTGGCGCCGGCCTCCAGCCCGAGGATGGTGTCGGAATCGGTGTCGTGGCCGGTCAGCATGACGATGGGCGCCTTGTAGCCCCCCTTGCGCAAAAGTTTCACCGCCTCGCGGCCGTCCATGTCGGGCAGGCCGACGTCCATGATGAGCAGGTCCACCATGCCGGCGCGGGCCGCGTTGATGCCCTTGGCCGCCGTCGTTTCCTGCTGGATGTCGAACTCCTCGTAGAGCGACAGCTGCTCGACCAGCGTCGAGCGCAGGTCATCGTCGTCGTCGACAATCAGGATGGTGCGTGAGGTCATGGATCAATCCGTTGTTTCGCAATAAAAAAACTGTTTTGCCGAGTGTCGGCGGGTTGACCGTCGCCCGTTTATGCGGAAGCTGACCGCAACAACAGACGTTCACAGTGATTTGTTCCGTGAAACGATCATACCCGAAAAACGGCGCAAGCAAGATCGGCGGCGGAAAATCGCCTGCCGCGCTCTCGACCATCGTCGTGCGCGCCCGTCCGGGGCATCCGACGCAGGGGCTGATGAGGGCCGGGCAACTGGTCATTCCCTGCGCGCTGGGGCATGGCGGCATCGTGGCGAACAAGCGCGAGGGCGACGGCGGCACGCCGCTGGCGGCGATGCGCATCCTGTCGGGCTATTTCCGCGGCGACCAGTTCGCAGGCGCGCGCCGCACGCGCCTCGCCATGGCGCCGATCGGCGCCGACCTCGGCTGGTGCGAGGTGCCGGACGACCACAACTACAACCGGCCGGTCAAGATTCCGTATGGCGCCAGCCACGAGCGCATGAAGCGCGACGACCGGCTCTACGACGCCTGCCTGGTGCTGGATTGGAACATTGCGCCGCGCCGGCGCGGACGCGGCAGCGCCATCTTCTTCCATCTGGCACGGCCGGGTTTCACGCCGACGCAGGGCTGCGTGGCGGTGAGCCGGCGCGCCATGGCACGGCTTCTGCCGCACCTCGGCGCCGGCACGGTGCTCAAGGTGATGCGCTAGAGCATTTCCAGCAAAAGTGTGAAATGGTTTTGCGTCCGGAAATGCGGCTAAAACAAAGAGATAGAGCGGTTCTGCCGATTCTGTTAAAATCAGAACCGCTCTAAAGGTCAGCGCCGGCCCGGTATCCAGCCGCGCTCCGAAAGTCCGAGGCTGACGGTCGCCTCATGCGAGGGGCGCGGCACGCTGCGCGGATCGATGCCGATGTCCTCGAGCAGGCTGTCGCTCAATCCCTCGATCTCCTGGATCGGTACGACGGGCAGGTTTCCGGCGGCGGGGCGGCGATCGACGAGACTGTCGAGCAGTCTTTTCCAGAGGGGGACCGGACGGGTCAGGATATAGCTGGTCATGGCCTTGTTCCTTTCATGGCCCGGCATCAAGCCTGGCTTTTTGTTTCTGCGATAAGCGAACAATGACTCATTGAAGAAAAAGAGAGAAACGAGTAGTTCTTGTCAGATCATCAAGTCTTCCTTGAAGGTTGGGATGCACCCGATACCCGGAACGCGCGCGCTGAGGACGCTGGAGGCGGCAGGCCGCCACCTCAACTTCACCCGCGCGGCGGACGAGCTCGGGCTGACGCCGGCGGCGGTCAGCTACCAGATCAAGGAAATCGAGGACCAGCTCGGCCTGGTCCTGTTCACCCGCACCAGCCGCTCGATCCGGCCGACCAAGGCCGGCGAGCTCGTGCTGGAAGCCTCGGCCGAGGCGCTCGACGTGCTCGGCCGCGCGGTGGCGCGGGCGCGCAGGATGGAGCGCGGCGCGAGCCAGCTCAGGGTCAGCGCCGACGCGCAGTTCGCCGCCAAGTGGCTGATGCGGCGGGTCGACTCCTTCCGCGAGGCCCATCCCGACATCGAACTGCGCTTCGATGTCTCGTCCGACCTGCGCGACTTCGAGCAGGACGACGTCGATGTCGCCGTGCGTTTCGGCGCCGGCAAATATGCCGGCCTCGCCGCCCACCGGCTGTTCGACGACGTGCTTGGCCCCGTATGTAGCCCGACGTTGCTGCGCTCGGGGCCGCCAATCAGCGAGCCCCGCGACCTGCTGAACTACACGCTGGCGCATATCGAGTGGTCGCGCCAGGGCATCACCTGGCCGAACTGGCCGATGTGGATGGCGGCCGCCGGCGTCGACGATTTCGACGACAGCCGCACCGTGGTTTTCGGCACTTCTTCCGAACTGTTGCAGGCGGCGCTCGAAGGCAGCGCCGTGGTGCTGGCCGAATCAGCCATGGTCGCCGGTGACCTCGCGGAAGGCCGCCTGGTGCGGCCGCTCGAACTCAGCCTAAGGCTCGCGCCGGAATTCGCCTATTTCCTCGTCTATCCGCAGGGCGCGGCGGACGATCCGCGCATCGTCGCCTTCCGCGAGTGGATCCTGGCGGAAGCGGCGAAGACGCAGGCCTGACCGGCGGCTGCCGTCAGCCGAAGCGCCACACCGTCGTGCGCTTCACCTCGGCGTCCTCCAGCGCGCGGGTGACCGGCACCTCGTAGACGGCGAGCTTTTCGAGCCCGGCTTTCGGCAGGTAGGCGCGGCCGGGATCGCCGATCAGGATTTCGGCGCCGCGCGCATGGAGCGCTGAAAACCACGGCAGCAGGCGCTCGGCGAAAGGCTTGTCGTAGAAGACGTCGCCAGCCAAGACGAGGTCCCAGCCGCCGTCGCGCCCTATCCAGTCTTCGTCCGAAAAATCCGCCGCCACGTCGTTCTGGGCCGCGTTCAGGCGGATCGCCGCTTCGCAGAAAGGGTCGATGTCGGCGGCGAGGATGCTGGCTGCGCCGGCCTTTGCCGCGGCAATGGCGACCAGTCCGGACCCGGACGCGAAGTCGAGCACGTTTTTGCCCGACACCGTGCCGGAATGATCGAGCACGTAGCGCGCCAGCCCCTGCCCGCCGGCCCAGGCAAAGGCCCAGAACGGCGGCGGCAGGCCGATTTCGGCCAGCTCTTCCTCCGTGCGGTGCCAAAGGTCGTGTGCCTCGTCGGCAAGGTGCAGGCGGATTTCCGGCACATGCGGCGGCGCCGTCAGCGCGGTGTTGGCGAGGATGAAGGCGTCACGGGAGGCGGTCATCGCGATTTGGCTCCCATCGACGGTAACGTTCCGACGTACCCCTCCCCCTTGAGGGGGCCGAAGGACGCCGGGCGAAGCGACCGCTCCGACGCAAAGAAGGAATGTCGGTACACCGCCTCGGCGACCCCTCCCGGCCCTTCGGACCACCCTCCCCTCAAGGGGAGGGATGCCTCTGCGCGCCTCGCCGCCCGGCCGGGGACCCGTTGCTTCGCAACTCCCCGGCGTTCAAGCCCTTCGGAAGGTCCACCGGACCTTCCGATCCGCCGAAGGCGGACCGGGCTTTCACCCTATGGATTTTTCCAGCGCGCCGGCCCAGTTCTTCCAGGCGATCTTCTCGATCAGCTCGCGCCCGTAGCCGCGCGCGGCGAAGGCGTCGATCAGCTTCGGCAGGCCGGACACATCGCCGATCGGCGCCGGGATCACCGCGCCGTCGAAGTCCGAACCCAGGCCGACGTGATCCTCGCCGAGCGCGGCCAGCAGCGCATCGACATGGCGCACCATCACGTCGAGGCTGGTATCGGCGTTCATGTAGCCGTCCTCGCGCAGGAAGCCGGTGGCGTAGTTCAGGCCCACCATGCCGCCGCTGTCGCGGATGGCGCCGAGCTGCCACTCGGTCAGGTTGCGCGAATGCGGGCAGATGGCATGCACGTTGGAGTGGGTGGCGACCAGCGGCGCATCGGAGAGCTTCGCCACATCGCGAAAACCCTTCTCGTTGAGATGCGACAGGTCGATCTGGATCTTCAGCCGGTTGCATTCCTTGACCAGCGCCTTGCCGGCGTCGCTCAGGCCGTCGCCGATGTCGGGCGAGGAGGGGAAGCGGAACGGCACGCCATGGCCGAAGATGTTCGGCCGGCTCCAGACGATGCCCAGCGAGCGCAGGCCGGCGGCATGCAGCACCTCCAGCATGGAAAGGTCGGCGCCGATCGCCTCCGCGCCCTCGATGTGGAAGACGGCGGCGAGCACGCCCCTGGCGACGGCGGCGCGTAGCTCGGCCGCGCTGCGGCACACCGCCAGCGCGCCGGCGCGCTCCAGCTTGAACAGGATCGAAGCCATGCCGATGGTGGAATCGATCGCGGCTGCGCGCGGCAGCTGCGGCGGCAGCGGCTCGTCATGGCTCAGCATGTCGCCACTCCTGCGCTTCTCCGGCGAAGGCGGGAAGATGGCGAACATGCCGCCGGCGAAGCCGCCCTTGCGGGCGCGCGGCAGGTCGATGTGCCAGTCGGCGGGAGACCCGTCGATGAACAGCTTCTCCTTGTCGGCCTCCTTGGCCTTGTAGAGCTTGAGCAAGGTGTCGTTGTGGCCGTCGAAGACGGGGACGAGGGTCTGTTCGGTCATGGTCGGCTTTCGGCTTGGCTGGGACGCCTGCGGCGGCCCGATTGCAGGATGCGGCTAAGTTAGGCGGGACGGGCGCCGCATGCAAAGGCCAGATGGCCCGCTGCGCTTGTGACTGGCCCGCCGCGGACTTTATGGCCGCCTCATAAGGACCTGTTGCGCGAAAGATACACGACTCGCTTCGGCGCGGGCGCCGGTCGTCTTTCGCGGGCGAGGACGAGCCGGTGTCGTCCCTCTGTCACGCAAGCTTCCTAACAAGGCGGCCGGCCGATCAGGCAAGGTGGGGGTGACGCATGTTCGGTCGCACCTGTCTGCGCGCCGTTTTGTTTGCACACGACAGGAGAAAAACCATGACCATCAAGAGCCTTCTCATCGGCTCTGCCGCGGCCCTCGTCGCGGTTTCCGGCGCCCGCGCGGCTGACGCGGTCGTCACGGCCGAACCCGAACCGGCCGAATACGTCAAGATCTGCGATGTCTACGGCGCCGGCTACTTCTACATCCCCGGCACCGAGACCTGCCTGCGCATCGGCGGCTATCTCCGCTACGATGCCGGCTTCGGCGACGTCATCACCAAGGACGGTTCCCAGGCCATCGACCACCTCGACGGCGGCATCAACGACACCTGGACGAAGAACGCCCGTTTCGCGCTCAGGACCTGGACCGGCCAGGAGACCGAGCTCGGCACGCTGAAGACCTATACCGAGACCCGCTTCAACTTCGGCAACTCGCCCACCAGCCCGACGGCCGTCAACAAGGCCGTGACGCTGAACTTCGCCTGGGTGCAGCTCGGCGGCCTGCGTATCGGCAAGGACGAATCCGTGTTCGACAGCTTCGTCGGCTACGCCGGCAGCGTCATCCAGGACACGCTGGTGCCCTACGGCACCAAGGACACCAACCTGATCAGCTACTATTTCGATGGCGGCAACGGCTTCTCCGCCGTGGTCTCGCTGGAAGAAGGTTCCGGTGCCTATACGATCGACAGCTACGTGCCGCACGTCGTCGCCGGCCTGAAGTACAAGCAGGGCTGGGGTTCGATCGCCGCCGTCGGCGCCTATGACAGCAACTACGAGGAATGGGTCGGCAAGGCGCGCCTCGACGTCAAGGCGACCGACCAGCTCTCGCTGTTCATCATGGGCGGCTATGGCAGCGACGACAACGCCGCCTACAACTTCTACAAGATCTGGGACGGCAACTGGGCCGTCTGGGGCGGCGGTACCTACAAGATCAACGAGAAGACCGCCTTCAACGCCCAGGTCTCCTACGACGAGGGCAAGAAGCTGGCGGTGGCCGCCAACGTCGCCTACGAGATCGTGTCCGGTTTCACCATCACCACCGAAGTGGACTACGTCAGCGTCGACGCGAGCCCCTTCCACGCAGTCAACGACGACGGCGTCGGCGGCATCGTCCGCTTCCAGCGCAATTTCTGATCACCAAAAAATTTTCGACCTCCGGCCCGCGGCATCGCCGCGGGCTTTTTTCAGGACATCCGGTCGAGCTTGCGCTGCATGGCGGCGATCTGTTCCTTCAGTTCCTGCAGGTCGTCGGATTTCTCCGGCGCCTCCTTGCTTTCCGCCCCATCCTTCCTTGCAGGCTCCGGCGCGTCGGCGGCGGCCGCCGCGCTCCCCGCTGCCGGGAAGGGCGTGAACATGCGCATGGCGTTCTGGAACATTTCCATGTTGCGGCGCGTCTGCTCCTCGATCGCCTTCATCGGCGTCGCCAGCTTCATCATGTCCATCGGCGACTTCATCTGTTCGCGGAAGCGTTCCTGCTCCTTCGAAAAGGCGATCATCGACTGCTCGAGGAAGCTCGGCACGATCATCTGCATCTGGTCGCCGTAGAAGGCGATGAGCTGGCGCAGGAACGGGATAGGCAGCATGTTCTGCCCGTCCTTGTTCTCCAGCTCGAAGATGATCTGGGTCAGCACCGGATGGGTGATGTCCTCGCCCGTCTTGGCATCCTGCACGGAAAAGTCCTCGCCGCGCTTGACCATCTCGGCGAGGTCCTCGAGCGTGACGTAGGTACTGGTGCCCGTATTGTAGAGGCGCCGGTTGGCGTACTTCTTGATCACCACCGGTTCGTCTTTTGCCGCCATACCATCCTCCCCGGATTTCGGCGCGTAAGCAGCCGGCGACGAATTGAACTAAGGTCGAGGATAGACGCAAAACCGGCGTGAATCCAAGACCTTTGTGCGGTGCGGGAACGCCGAAGCCGGCAAAATGCTGCGCAGCAATCGTCCCGTTGTGCGATGCAAGGGCCGAAGCGGCCGATTTCCGGTTTGACTCGAAGGCGTGAAAGGTCAAGAAAAGTCGTCAGGATAACCAACGTTCCCGGAGCCTGGAGATAAAAATGCCCGCTTCCAATGCCATCGTCGTGGCCAGCGCCGCCCGCACCGCGGTCGGTTCGTTCAACGGAGCCTTCGCGGCCACCCCCGCCCATGAACTGGGAGCGGCGGTCATCCGCGAGCTGTTGGCGCGGGCCGGCGTCGAGGCGGGTGAGGTCAACGAGGTCATCCTCGGTCAGGTGCTGACGGCGGCGCAGGGCCAGAACCCGGCGCGCCAAGCGTCCATCAATGCCGGCCTGCCGAAGGAGACGACCGCCTGGGGCCTCAACCAGGTCTGCGGCTCGGGCCTGCGCGCCATCGCGCTCGGCATGCAGCAGATCGCCACCGGCGATGCGAAAATCGTCATCGCCGGCGGCCAGGAATCCATGTCGCTGTCGCCGCATGCCGAGCACCTGCGCGCCGGCGTCAAGATGGGCGACTACAAGATGATCGATACCATGATCAAGGACGGCCTGTGGGACGCCTTCAACGGCTACCACATGGGCACCACCGCCGAGAACGTCGCCAAGCAGTACCAGATCACCCGCGACGACCAGGACAAGTTCGCGCTGGCCTCGCAGAACAAGGCGGAAGCCGCGCAGAAGGCCGGCAGGTTCAAAGACGAGATCGTCCCCTTCACCGTCAAGGGCCGCAAGGGCGACACGGTCGTCGACCAGGACGAATACATCCGCCACGGCGCCACCATCGACGCGATGCAGAAGCTGAAGCCTGCCTTCGAGAAGGACGGCACGGTCACGGCCGGCAATGCGTCTGGCATCAACGACGGCGCCGCCGGCGCGCTTCTGATGACCGAGGCCGAAGCGGTGCGCCGCGGCCTCACCCCGCTGGTGCGCATCGCCTCATGGGCGACTGCCGGCGTCGATCCGGCGATCATGGGCACCGGCCCGATCCCAGCTTCGCGGAAGGCGCTGGAGAAGGCCGGCTGGGCGGTCGGCGATCTCGATCTCGTCGAGGCCAACGAAGCCTTCGCCGCGCAGGCCTGCGCCGTCAACAAGGACATGGGCTGGGACCCGTCGATCGTCAACGTCAACGGCGGTGCCATCGCCATCGGCCATCCGATCGGCGCTTCCGGCGCCCGCATCTTCAACACGCTCGTCCACGAGATGAAGCGCCGCGGCGCCAGGAAGGGCCTCGCGACGCTGTGCATCGGCGGCGGCATGGGCGTGGCGATGTGCGTGGAAGCGATGAACTGAGGCAGTAGGGGAATAGGGCAGTAGGAAGAAGCCGGAAACGGCCACCGAACTGTCTGACGTCCCCACCGCCCTATTGCCCTACTGCCTTTTTCACTGGGAGGACCTTCATGACCAAAGTCGCACTCGTCACGGGCGGATCGCGCGGCATCGGCGCCGCCATTTCCATCGCGCTGAAAAATGCCGGCTATGCGGTGGCGGCGAACTATGCCGGCAACGACGAGGCGGCGAAAAAATTTACCGCGGAGACGGGCATCAAGACCTATAAATGGTCGGTCGCCGACTACGAAGCCTGTGCGGCGGGCATCAAGCAGGTCGAGGCGGACCTCGGCCCGGTGGCCGTGCTGGTCAACAATGCCGGCATCACCCGCGACGCCATGTTCCACAAGATGACGCCGCAGCAGTGGAACGAGGTGATCGGCACCAACCTCAGCGGCGTTTTCAACATGACGCACCCGGTCTGGGGCGGCATGCGCGACAGGAAGTTCGGCCGCGTCATCACCATCTCCTCCATCAACGGCCAGAAGGGCCAGGCGGGCCAGGCGAACTATTCGGCGGCCAAGGCCGGCGACATCGGCTTTTCCAAGGCGCTGGCACAGGAAGGGGCTCGCGCTGGCATCACCGTCAACGTCATCTGCCCCGGCTACATCGCCACCGAAATGGTCAAGGCGATCGACGAGAAGGTACTGGCCGAGCGCATCATCCCGCAGATCCCGGTCGGCCGCCTCGGCGAGCCGGAGGAAATCGCCCGCTGCGTGGTGTTCCTCGCCTCCGAGGAGGCTGGCTTCATCACCGGCTCGACCATCTCGGCCAATGGCGGACAGTATTTCGCCTGAGCCGACGGAACGCCGGTTAAGAAACGGGTCGCTTCGGCGGCCCGTTTTTCGTTCCCGCCGTGCCGATACGACACGCGAACGTTAACGCCGGCGCCTGATATCACCTCGCCACCGTTACCCAAGCTGTGAATCCTCGGTGGATAGCCTGTGGACAACACAAGATGTTGGGGTGAACGAAACGGGAATATCGTTCCATCGCCGATTCGTCGCCGATTCGTTCCGGCTTTGGTCGAAGCGTTAACGACGGCAGGCTTTCCGGCCTCGGCTTCCGTTAATTTCCATTAGGAAAGATCAACGAATCCATAATCTTACTCGGCGACCCGCACTTGTCTCCGGGCCACTGGCGGAAGCACGCCGGCAAAGGTTAACGCCGACAGTGGATTCCGGCCGGCCGCCCGTTCCGCCGATTCAGCATGTGGTACGGACCACTTTGCCGCGACCCACATCTAGCCGTGAACGAAGCATGAAACTGCCTGAGTCAGCGATTCGTCGCTGATTCGTTCCAGACTCGTTCCATCCGTTAATGCCGAGCCGCACGGCGGCCGTTCCGACGGGCGTTTTGCACCGCCTGTTGAACATTGCGCTTTCACCCGGCGCCGCGAATGCCTATGTGTCGCCTGTCACGGCCAGCCGCGCGATCCAGCCCGCCCGTACGACCATGAGGCGATTCCCCGAACCGATGAACATTCGCCCGCAAACCACCGAGCCGCTGATCCTGTCGGGACGCGACGTCACCGCCGTGCTCGGCCCCACCAACACCGGCAAGACCCATCTCGCCATCGAGCGCATGGTGGCGCACGAGAGCGGCGTCATCGGCCTGCCGCTGAGGCTTTTGGCTCGCGAAGTGTACGCGCGGCTGTGCGAAAAGGTTGGCGCCAACAAGGTTTCGCTCGTCACCGGCGAGGAGAAGATCCAGCCGGCCGGCGCGAAATATTCCGTCTGCACCGTCGAGGCGATGCCGCGCGAGACGGACGCCGCCTTCGTGGCGATCGACGAGGTGCAGCTCGCCGGCGACCTGGAACGCGGCCACATCTTCACCGACCGCATCCTGCACCTTCGCGGCCGGCAGGAGACGCTGCTGCTGGGTGCCGCCACCATGCACGGCATCCTGCAAAAACTGCTCAAGGGCGTTTCGGTGGTGACCAGGCCGCGCCTGTCGCATCTCGCCTATGCCGGTTCGAAGAAGCTGACCCGCTTGCCGCGCCGCACCGCCATCGTCGCCTTCTCGGCCGACGAGGTCTATGCGATCGCCGAACTGATCCGCCGCCAGCAGGGCGGCGCCGCCGTGGTGCTGGGAGCGCTGTCGCCCCGCACCCGCAACGCTCAGGTGGCGCTCTACCAGTCCGGCGACGTCGACTATCTGGTCGCCACCGACGCCATCGGCATGGGTCTCAATCTCGACGTCGACCACGTCGCCTTCGCCCAGAACCGCAAGTTCGACGGCTACCAGTACCGCCAGCTCACCGCCGCCGAGCTCGGCCAGATCGCCGGCCGCGCCGGCCGCCATATGCGCGACGGCACCTTCGGCGTCACCGGACGGGTCGATCCGTTCGACGAGGACCTCGTCCAGAAGCTTGAGGCGCACGATTTCGAGCCGGTAAAAGTGCTGCAATGGCGCACCGCGCGGTTCGACTTTTCCTCGCTCGACGCGCTCCAGCGCTCGATCGAGACCAACGCGCCGGTCGAGGGCCTGACGCGGGCACTGCCGGCGGTGGACGCGCAGGCGCTCGACTTCCTGTCGAAGGACGCGGAGATCCGCGCGCTGGCCACGAACCCGAAACGGGTCGAGCTCCTGTGGGAAGCCTGCGCCCTGCCCGACTATCGCCGCATCGCGCCGGCCCAGCACGCTGACCTCATCGCCTCTATCTACATGGACCTTGCCCGGTATGGTCATGTCGACGAGAGTTACATGGCCGAGCAGGTGCGCCGCGCCGACACCACCGAAGGCGACATCGACACGCTGTCGCATCGCATCGCCCAGATCAGGACATGGACCTTCGTGTCGAACCGCCCCGGCTGGCTTGCCGATCCGACACACTGGCAGGAAAAGACCAGGGAAATCGAAGACAGATTGTCGGATGCGCTGCATGAGCGCTTGACGAAACGCTTTGTCGACCGCAGGACTTCCGTCCTCATGCGGCGCCTTAGAGAAAACACCATGCTTGATGCCGAAATCAATTCGAACGGAACGGTCCTCGTCGAGGGCCATCATGTCGGCGAATTGCAGGGATTCCGCTTCACCGCCGACGCCAGCGCCGGCGGCGAGGACGCCAAGGCGGTGAAGACCGCCGCACAGAAGGCGCTGGCAGCCGAGTTCGAGGCGCGCGCCGAGCGTTTCGCCGCGTCCGGCAACGGCGACATCGCGCTCGCCTCGGACGGCACGCTGCGCTGGATCGGCGCGCCCATCGGCACGCTGGTCGCCGGCGAGGACGTGCTCAAGCCGCGCGTCATCCTGCTGGCCGACGAGCAGCTCGAAGGAGCCGCCCGCGACAAGGTGCAGGCGCGCGCCGAGCGCTTCGTCAATTTCCAGGTGGAAAGCCTTTTGAAGCCGCTGGCCGACCTGAAGACCGCCGAGCAGCTGACCGGCATCGCCCGTGGCATCGCGTTCCGGCTGGTCGAAAGCCTCGGCCTGATCAACCGCCGCGAGATCGCCGAGGACATCCGCTCGCTCGACCAGGAGGGGCGCGCCGCGCTGCGCCGGCTCGGCGTGCGCTTCGGCGCCTATCATGTCTTCATCCCGGCGCTGATCAAGCCGGCACCGGCCGGGCTGGTGACGCTGCTGTGGGCGCTCGGCAACGACGGCAAGGACAAGCTCGGCTTCGGCGACGTCGTCCATGCGCTCGCATCGGGGCGCACCTCTATGGTGGTCAACCAGTCCTTCGACAAGGATTTCTATCGGCTCGCCGGCTATCGTAACCTCGGCCGCCGCGCCGTCCGCGTCGACATCCTCGAACGCCTCGCCGACCTGATCCGTCCGGCCACCATGTGGAAGCCCGGCACCGGTCCGCGCCCGGACGGCGCCTATGACGGCCAGGCCTTCGTCGTCACGCCGCCGATGATGTCGATCCTCGGCGCCACCGCCGACGACATGGAAGAGATCCTGAAGGGCCTCGGCTACCGCGCCGAGCCGAAGCCGGCCGAAGAGGTCAAGGCGAAGCTCGAGGCCATCGACGCCGCTGCACAGGCGGCCACCGAGGCGAAGGCGGCGGCGGATGCCGCGAAGGCGGCTGAAGCAAAGTTAGCGGAGGCATCAGCATCGACAGAAGGTTCGGCGGACTCGGGCCAGCAGACAGATGAGGCCGTCGCCGAAGACGACGCCAACCTATCCTCCCCCCTTGAGGGGGAGGTGCCCCCACAGGGGGCGGAGGGGGTCGTCGAAACAAGCTCCGACGCTTCTTCCACCGAACAGGCGGAAGTCTCCGATCAGAGTCCACACGATGCGGACGTCGGAGCGGTTGAGGTGACCCTTCCCGACCGGACTTCGTCCGACCACCCTCCCCTCGAGGGGGAGGGGGACGACGGCACAGCCGCCATTACCGCCGAAGCGGCGGATACCGCCACGGCTGGCGAAGCTGCATCTGCCGAGACCCAACAAGCCGAAACCATCGAACCGGAAGCGCCCAAGCCGATCCTTCTGTGGCGGCAACAGCGCTTCGACCGACCGCGCGGCGGCCAGCGGCACGACCTTCGCGGCCGTGGCGGTCCACGGCATGGCCGCCCGGGCGACGCACAGGGCGGCGATCAGCAGCCCGGCGAAAAGCAGGGCGGATGGAAGAGAGGCCGCGGCAGGCCGCAGGACGGACAGGGCGAGCAGGGTGAACGCCGCCACGGACGGCCGCAAGGCGACCGGCCCGATCATCGCCGCGACGGCCGGCCGGACCGCAAGGGCAAGCCCGACAACCGGCGCCAGGACAGGGCAGCGGGCGGCAAGGACGGCGGGCAGGGTGGCAAGCCGGCCTTCCAGGGCAAGCCCCGCGAGGAACGCCCCGCCCGCTTCGATCCGGATTCGCCCTTCGCCAAGCTCGCCGCCCTGCGCGACCAGTTGAAGAAGTAGATGCCCGCAGCCGCCTCATCGGCCGTTCCGGCCGGTCGTTGACGGTATGGTCGCCGAGGGCCGCCAGCGCATCGACAAATGGCTGTTCTTCGCCCGTGCGGTGAAATCGCGCTCATTGGCGGCCAGGATCGTCGTCGCCGGGCGCGTGCGCATTAATCGCGACAAAGCGGCGCAGGCCTCCGACACGGTCAAGGCCGGCGACGTGCTCACCATCACGCTCGACCGGCGCATCCTCGTCTGGAAGGTGCTGGCACCCGGCATGCGGCGTGGCCCGGCCGAGGAGGCACGCACCCTCTATGAGGATATGTCGCCGGCGCCCGCCGCGCACGACCCCGCCCTGCCGGATGCGGTCGCGCCGATGCGGCAGGCGGGCAGCGGTCGCCCGACCAAGAGAGAGCGCCGGCAGACCGACCGTCTCATGGGAGACGAGTGACCGCTTGTCCCCGGCGGAGGGGTCCGGCGCGCTTTTCGCGATACCGTGCGGCGCACCCCGGCGCGGTTCTGGCGCAAAAACCATTCGCGGCTGGGCCGCGCCTGCGGCAAGACACGGCCTTGCAAGGCGCCGGCAAAGACGTTACCTCACCGCCGAAAACATTGAAAAGACGGCGTTCCGGAGCCGACCCATGACCTATGTCGTGACCGACAACTGCATCAAGTGCAAGTACATGGACTGCGTCGAGGTCTGTCCGGTCGATTGCTTCTACGAAGGCGAGAACATGCTCGTCATCCATCCCGACGAGTGCATCGACTGCGGCGTGTGCGAGCCGGAATGCCCGGCAGACGCGATCAAGCCCGACACCGACGGCGGCCTCGACAAGTGGCTCCAGGTCAACGCCGAATACGCCGACAAGTGGCCCAACATCGCCACCAAGAAGGACGCGCCGGCGGACGCCAAGCAGTTCGACGGCGAGGAAGGCAAGTTCGAGAAATACTTTTCGCCCGAGCCCGGCGGCGGCGACTGACCGGGCGCTGTACAGGCGCCGAATTGACGCAACGTCACCCCGGGGGCGGCCCGGTCGTTTTGCCGACGATCCGCCCGTCCGCTCTTCGCGCATGCAGCAAATTCTTGATTCTTCCGACTTTTTGTGCTACCTATAGCCAACATGCCGGTGACACACGTCGATTGATGGCGCCAACGCCTAATCACTGAAAGGTGGGTTTCAGAGTCCGGGCCAGAGTGATCTGGGTCAGGCCGTTGCCTTGCAACATGCCGGCCCTGCCTTCCCGGAACACACCTGTCATGCGGCAAAGGCCGGAACGAAATCGGCCCGCTTGAGTTCAGTCGGCAGCCCCGCCGGCGCCACAACAAGGAGTTCAGGGCGTAATGGCAACAGCAACCCCGCAGAAGAAGTCCGCAGCATCGGCCGTCCGCCACGGCTTCAAGACCGGCGAGTTCATCGTCTATCCCGCCCACGGCGTCGGCCAGATCGTCTCCATCGACGAGCAGGAAGTGGCGGGCATGAAACTGGAACTGTTCGTCATCGACTTCCAGAAGGACAAGATGCGCCTCAAGGTGCCGGTCGCCAAGGCGACCTCCATCGGCATGCGCAAGCTGTCCGAGACCGATTACGTCGACCGCGCGCTGAAGGTCGTGCAGGGCCGCGCCCGCGTCAAGCGCACCATGTGGTCGCGCCGCGCGCAGGAATACGATGCCAAGATCAATTCCGGCGACCTGATCTCCATCTCGGAAGTCGTGCGCGACCTGTACCGCGCCGACAACCAGCCGGAGCAGTCCTATTCCGAGCGGCAGCTTTACGAGGCCGCGCTCGACCGCATGGCGCGCGAGATCGCCGCCGTCAACCGCATGTCGGAGACCGAGGCGGTGCGCCTTATCGAGGTCAACCTCAACAAGGGTCCGAAGCGCGGCGCCAAGGCCGACAACGAGGAAACCGAGCAGGAAGAAGCCGCCTAAGCCTTTCTCCGCGCAGCGAGTTTGAAAGACCCGGCCGAAACGCCGGGTCTTTTGCTTTTGGATGAGGCGTGGCGTGTCGATGAAGCGCGCCGACGCTTCCCTCCCCCTTGAGGGGAGGGTGCCGCCCGAAGGGCGGTGGGGGGCGTTGGCCGTAGAGCGAGAGCTTCTTTGCGTCGGAACGGCGGAGGTGACCCCTCCCGACCGGGCTTCGCCCGGCCACCCTCCCCTCAAGGAGGAGGAGGATGTCGGCGCCAAGGCACCGTTGCAGAACCAGTACGGATCGCGGCATGGTGCAAACCGAACGACCATGGCGGCGAGAACGAAATGACCTCCCTGAAAGATCTGAAGAAACACCTGCGCATGGAAGCGCTCGGCCGACGCGATGCGCTCGATCCGGCCTGGCGCATCGAAGCCTCGCTCGCCATGGCCGAGCATGCGCCGGCGATCGACCTCAGCCACGGTCCGGTGGTTTCCGGCTTCCTGCCGATCCGCTCGGAGGTCGATCTGCGCCCGCTGATGGCGGTGCTCGCCGACCGGGGCGCGCGGCTCAGCCTGCCTGTCGTGCTCGACCGCGAGACCATCGTCTTTCGCGAGCTGGTGCGCGGCGTCGAAATGGTGTCGACCGGCTTCGGCACCTCCGGGCCGGGGCCTGAGGCGGCCGTCCTCGATCCCGACATCATGCTGGTGCCTCTGGCCGCCTTCGACCGGCGCGGCCACCGGCTGGGCTACGGCGCCGGCCATTACGACCGCGCCATCGCACGCCTGCACGACAAGGGCCGCAAGCCGCATCTCGTCGGCGTCGCCTTCGATTGCCAGGAAGTCTGGCGCGTGCCGGACGAGCCGCATGACGTCATGCTCGCCGAAATGCTGACGGAGAGCGGGTTGCGAAGCTTCGCCTCCGCTGGCTAAAAGGAAGGCGGGATGCGGCTCCTATGCCAAGCGGCGGCGAGGTCGCGAGGCTTGGCTTCAGGTGACGGCATGAGACTTCTTTTCCTCGGCGACATGGTGGGCAAGACGGGCCGCACGGCGGTGTGGGAGCAACTGCCCGGCCTGATCTCGGATTTCCGACTCGATTTCGTCATCGTCAACGGCGAGAACGCCGCCGGCGGCTTCGGCATCACGGAAGAAATCTTCCGCGCCACCCTCGATGCCGGCGCCGACGTGGTGACGACCGGCAACCATGTCTGGGACCAGCGCGAGGCGCTGACCTTCGCGCCGCGCGAGGAGCGCTTCCTGCGACCCGCCAATTTCCCGAAAGGCACGCCGGGGCGCGGCTCCGGCGTCTACCTGGCAAAGAACGGCGCGCGCGTGCTGGTCGCCAATGTCATGGGCCGCGTCTTCATGCACCCGGAACTGGACGATCCCTTTCATGCCGGCGAGCGCGAACTGGCCGCCTGTCCGCTCGGAGAACAGGCCGACGCCGTGGTCATCGATTTCCACGCCGAGGCGACCAGCGAGAAGATGTGCTTCGCACATTTCGTCGACGGCCGCGCTTCGCTGGTCGTCGGCACGCACACGCACCAGCCGACCGCCGACCACCAGATTCTCAACGGCGGCACGGCCTACATCTCCGACGCCGGCATGTGCGGCGACTACGATTCCTCGCTCGGCATGGACAAGGAGGAGCCTCTGAACCGCTTCCTGTCGAAAGTGCCGAAGGGACGCTTCGAGGCGGCCAACGGGCCGGCGACGCTATGCGGCGTCGGCGTCGACATTTCCGACCGCACGGGGCTTGCCGAGCGCATCGCGCCGTTCCGTCGCGGGCCGCGGCTGGAAGAAACCGCACCCTCTTTCTGGTCCTGAACATGTCGCCCGAAAGTGGGAATCGGTTCGGGACAAACGACATGCGTAAAGGAAAACCCAAAGCGTATGGGGCCGATCTGAAAGATTGCGACCCGCTTTGAACTTGAATTTCGCCGGCCGCGCTCCTAATTGCCGGCGAACCCCCGCAAGTCGATCGAGCGGGCAGAGCGCCACCGGAGAGAGACGCCCTTGCAGCTTGTCGAATTCCTTGCCCCCTATTTCGCCTTCGTCCACGATCCCACCGCATGGGCTGCACTTCTGACGCTGGTGGTGCTGGAGATCGTGCTCGGCATCGACAACCTGATCTTCATCTCCATCCTCACCAACAAGCTGCCGAAGGAACAGCAGGTGCCGGCCCGGCGCCTCGGCATCTCGGCGGCGCTCGTCATGCGGCTGGTCCTTTTGGCGACGATCTCGATCATCGTCCAGCTCACAACGCCGGTCTTCACCGCCTTCGGCCACGGCTTCTCGTGGCGGGACATGATCCTCATCGCCGGTGGCCTGTTCCTGGTCTGGAAGGCGACGAAGGAAATCCACCACACCGTCGACCCCGCCGAGCACGACGACCCCACGCTGGCAAAAACGCTGCAGCTGACCCTGGCCGGCGCGATCTTTCAGATCCTGCTGCTCGACCTCGTCTTCTCGATCGATTCCATCATCACGGCAGTCGGTATGACCGACGAGATCGCCATCATGTACATCGCCGTCATCGTCGCGGTGTCGGTGATGATGCTGGCGGCGACCCCGCTCGCCAATTTCATCGAGAGGAACCCGACCATCGTCATGCTGGCGCTCGGCTTCCTGCTGATGATCGGCATGACGCTGATCGCCGACGGCTTCGGCTACCATGTGCCGAAAGGCTATATCTACGCCGCCATGGGCTTCTCCGCCCTGGTTGAAGGCCTCAACATGCTGGCGCGCAACCGCAAGGCCAAACGCGGTGGCCCCGAACACGGCGGGCACTGAAAGCCGGGACTGCCGTCAGCGAGGCTTCCAGCCCTCGACCAGCATGTCGGGGTGACGATCCTCGACAAGCCTCAGCTTGAGACCGTGCTCCAGCCAGGCCTTGGCCCCTGCGACGACGAGCGAGAAGCCATCGGTGCTATCGACCAGTTGTTGCACCTGCTTGTCGGGCTCTCCGGTAAAGCCGTGGTTCCGGATGTCGACGAAAGTAGCGCCGGCCCGTGGCACGAACAGCCATTCGACGATGCTGGCATGTTCGGTGCCGGCATCCCAGTCGATGACGATCTTGTGGCCGGTTCGGTGCCGGCATCCCAGTCGATGACGATCTTGTGGCCGGGGACCAGCTCCTTGACGTCGATCGTGGAGGAGACTCCGTACATGCCCCAGGTCCAGATCACCTGGCGGCCGGCATCCAGCCGGTCGCTGCCGGCGGAGAACCAGAATTTCGAGGTGATGGCGGGATCGACGAAGGCCTCGTAGCAATCCAGCGCCGGCCGGCGGATCAGCATGGCGGCACGGGCAACGAGCGGCTGCGTGACTTCCATTTTCTCCTCCGATCTTTCCACTTCAGGGCAGGTTGATCTGCCACGACACGCCGAAGCGGTCGTTCACCCAGGCGAAGCGGCGACTGAAGCCGTAATTGTCGAGCGGCATGAGGGTTCCGCCGCCTTCGCCCAGTGTCGCGACGAGCCGCTCCTGCTCAACCTCGGACGCGCAGTCGACGAACAGCGAAAGCGCCGGCGTGAAGGTGAAGGCGTGGTGGACCGGGCTGTCGAAGGCCATGACCTTCAGCCCGGCGATCTCGGCACGCGCCATGCTGACGCTGCCTTCCTTGCCCGGCCCTTTCGCATCGTAGCGCTGCAGGTCGATGATGCGGCTGCCGGGAACGGTCTCGCAATAGAAGGTCAGCGCCTCCTCGGCCCTGCCTTCGAACATAAGGAACAGTGTCGCCGTCGTCGTCATGCGCTTCCTCCCTTGAGCTGGTTCAGAGATTGTCCGGAGTTGCCTTCTCGCCCTTCATCTCGGAGCGAAAATAACCCTCGCGCAGGTTGATGCCGTATTCGACATAGGCCTTCATGCAGGACAGCATCTGCGACCAGCCTTCGCAATTCATGTAGGAGTTCTTGCGGCCGGTCTCGTCCTCGCGCCAGCCCGACTCGGCGATGGTGACGAAGGTGCCGCCGTCGTCGAGCGCTTCGAAATTCATCTCGATGCGCGTCTTGTAGGGCGGCTTGGCGTCATGGGAGTCCCAGCGCAGCACGATGCGCTTCTCGGGGACGACCTCGTCGACCTCGACCGGGACTTCGCCCCACCACGTTACCGTCGTGCCTGCGACCAGCGGCGCGCTGGCGCCCTTGATGGTGGTGAAGTAGCCGGAAAGCTTCTTCGGGTTGACGACGGCGTCGAACACCTCCGCGGCCGGCCTGCCGATGCGGCCGGAAACCCTGATCCCGATGGACATATCCACAGCCTCCTTGCTTGATTGCAGCGATCTTATGTTATAAAAACATAACATGTCAAGCGAAGCGCAGGACGATCGTATTTTCAAGGCCTTGGCGCATCCGCGCCGGCGCCTGATGCTGGACGAGCTGAAGGACGGGCCGAGGACCACCGGCGCGCTGTGCGAGGCCTTTTCCGACATGGACCGCTGCACGGTCATGCAGCACCTCAAGGTACTGGAGGAGGCCGGGCTGGTGGTGGCGAAGCGTGAGGGGCGCGAGCGCTGGAACCATCTCGACGCGCTGCCGATCAAGCGCATCCACGACCGCTGGATCGGCGAATACGCCGCCCATGCCGTAAGCATCCTCGACCGGCTGAAGGCCGATCTCGACGGCTGACCGACAAGTCGTCTCCGGTGGCGGAGCGCGACGGCCGCTGCACTTGCGTAACGGCCGCGACTGGACGTTTTGAGCCGATTTATTTATAAGCCCGTCATTCCCAGCATCGGATCGCATGAAGAATCCGCTGCCCAACCAACATACCAGGCTGTTTTATTTGCGCCCTCGCGGACGCTCGGCGGCTTGGTAGCCGCGAACAGACCACAGGGGTTTCATGGCCGGCCATTCACAGTTCAAGAACATCATGCACCGCAAGGGTCGCCAGGATGCGATGCGGTCGAAGCTTTTCTCCAAGCTGGCGCGCGAGATCACCGTCGCCGCCAAGCTCGGTTCCCCCGACCCCGCGATGAACCCGCGCCTCAGGCTCGCCGTGCAGGCGGCCAAGGCCGAATCCATGCCGAAGGACAACATCCAGCGCGCCATCAACAAGGCTTCCGGCGGTGACGCCGAGAACTACGAGGAAGTGCGCTACGAGGGCTACGGTCCCGGCGGCGTGGCGCTGATCGTCGAGGTGCTGACCGACAACCGCAACCGCTCCGCCTCCAACGTCCGCGCCGCCTTCACCAAGGCCGGCGGGGCGCTCGGCGAAACCGGCTCGGTGTCGTTCATGTGGGACCGCGTCGGCGAGATCTATTATCCGGCCTCGGCCGGCGATGCCGACAAGGTGATGGAAGCGGCGATCGAGGCCGGCGCTGACGACGTCGAGAGCGACGAGGAAGGCCACACCATCTACTGCGCCTTCGATGCCATTGGCGATGCCTCCAAGGCGCTGGAAGCGGCACTCGGCGAAGCCGAGACCGTGAAGGCGATCTGGAAGCCGCAGAACAACGTGCCCGTCGACGAGGAGCGCGCGCAGTCGCTGATGAAGCTTGTCGCCACGCTGGAAGACGACGACGACGTGCAGAACGTCTACGCCAACTTCGAGGTCGACGAGGCGACGCTGGCGAAACTCTCAGCCGCCTGAGGCTTTCCGTGGCCGAAGACAAGCCGCGCATCGTCATCACCTACTGCACGCAGTGCCAATGGCTGCTGCGTGCCGGCTGGATGGCGCAGGAACTGCTCTCCACCTTCGGGCCGGACATCGGCGAGGTGGCGCTGGTGCCCGGCACCGGCGGCATTTTCACGGTCGAATGCGATGGCGATCTGATATGGGAGCGCAAACGCGACGGCGGCTTTCCGGACGCGGCCGAACTGAAGCGCCGCGTGCGCGATCTGGTCTGGCCCGATCGCGAGCTGGGGCATTCGGGGAAAAGAAAGGCTGAGGCCGGGGCGGTCGAGCCGCCTCACTCCGCCACCGGCGTCCAGATCACGTCGTCGATACGCGCCGCGCCCGTCGCCAGCATGACCAGCCGGTCGAAGCCGAGCGCGATGCCGCTGGCTTCCGGCATGACGGCAAGGGCCGCCAGGAAATCCTCGTCGATCGGATAGCGCTCGCCGTAGATGCGCTCCTTCTCGTCCATTTCGAGGCCAAAACGCCGGCGCTGCTCGGCGGCGTCGGTCAGTTCGCCAAAGCCGTTGGCGAGCTCCACGCCGCAGCAATAAAGCTCGAAGCGCTCCGCCACGCGCGGGTCGCGGGCGCTCGGCCGGGCCAGTGCGGCCTCCGAAACGGGATATTCGCACAGCACCGTCGCCCGGCCCTGCCCGAGATTCGGCTCGACGCGCTCGACCATGACGCGGCTGAACAGGTCGGCCCAGCTGTCGTCCGGCGCACTGCGGATGCCGGCTCCATCAAGCGCTGTGCGCAGTGCCTCGCCGTCGGTCGAGCCGTCGGCGGAAACGGTCGCCAGAAGGTCGATGCCGGCATGGCGCGAAAAGGCTTCCGCCACCGTCAGCCGTTCCGGCTCGGCGAAGGGATCGGCCTCGCGGTTGCGGAAAGCGAAGCGCTTTGAACCGGCGCGCTCGGCGGTGAGCTTCAGGAAGGCGGCGCAGTCGGCCATCAGGCTCTCGTAAGTCTCGCCGGCGCGATACCATTCGACCATGGTGAATTCGGGATGGTGCAGCGGCCCGCGCTCGCGGTTGCGCCACACCGGCCCGAAGGAGAACAGGCGCTTTTCGCCGGCGGCCAGCAGCTTCTTGCAGGCGAATTCCGGCGAGGTGTTCAGGTAGAGCGGCTTTCGCGCGCCGTCCGTCGCGATTGCCTCCGTGGCGAAGGCGGCGAGATGCGCCTCGTTGCCGGGTGAGACCTGCAAGCCGGCCGTCGTCACTTCGACGAAATCGCGTTCGGCGAACCAGCCGCGCAGGGCGGCGGCGATACGGTTGCGCGCCATCAGGCGGGGCCGGCGGTCGGCATGAACATGCGGGGTCCACCAGGGGGAAGCTTCGGTCATCGGTATCCGGAATCTGCGGGGAAGACTGGCGATAGGCTTTAAGATGCGCTAAGGGCCTGCGCAACAACGAACGCTTCCGGGAAGTTTCATGGTCAAGGTCATTGCCAGCTCGCTCCGCAAGGGCAACGTCGTCGACAAGGACGGCAAGCTCTACGTCATCCTGTTTTCCGAGAACATCCATCCCGGCAAGGGCACGCCGGTGACACAGCTCGACATGCGCCGCATCTCCGACGGCGTGAAGGTGTCGGAACGCTACAGGACGACGGAGCAGGTCGAGCGCGCCCATGTCGAGGATCGTGAGCATACCTTCCTCTATCATGACGCCGAAGGCTTCCACTTCATGAACCCGGAAAACTACGACCAGATCACCGTCGCCGAGGACGTGATCGGCGACGCCGCACCCTATCTGCAGGAAGAGATGACGGTGTCGCTCTCCGTCCACGAGGGCGTCGGCATCGCCATCGTCCTGCCGCAGCGCGCCACCTTCGAGGTGGTCGAGACGGAGCCGGTGACCAAGGGCCAGACGGCCTCGTCCTCCTACAAGCCGGCGATCCTGTCGAACGGCGTCAAGACGGCGGTGCCGCCGCACATCTCCGCCGGCACGCGCGTCGTGGTGATGACCGCCGACGGCTCCTATGTCGAGCGCGCCAAGGACTGACCTAAAGCGTGTCGCGGTCTTTCAGACTCGCTCCGTACGCTTTAGGTTCCAGTTTTTCGCATGTCTTTGTCCCGAAACCGGTTCCCACTTTCGGGAGACATGCTTTAGTCCCTCATTGCCGCGCCATGGCAAAGCAGGCCAGCGCGGCGAGGCCGGCAAGGGTGCGGACGTGGTTCCACGGCACCCATTCGGCAAGATAGCGTGACCAGACCTGCGCATCGCCGGGCGCGGCCGCCAGCGCGTCGTTGAGCGGCACATTGAAGGCGGCGGTGACGCCGAAGATCCCGACCAGATAGCAGACGCTGCCGGCGAGCAGCCACGCCGATCCCGGCTGGAGCCAGCCGAGGACGGCCCTGGCGCCAAGCGCCAGCGCGACAACCGTCATGCCCATGAAGACGGTGAGGAACACCGGGTTCAGGATCACGACATTGATGGCGTTCATCGCCGCCGCGCCCTGCCCTTCCGGCAGGCGGGCGAGCGCGGCCATCACCGCCGTCGAAAAGGCGAAGAACAGGCCGGCCATCAGCCCACTGCCGAGAATGGCGACCAGGGTGAGGGTGGCGAACAGCGGTGCGAGCATGACTGGCTTCCTCATAATATGAGTAATGTTCATGTTGATAAACGTGATAAACTCTCATATTTTGAAAGTCAAGCGGTGGAGGCTCCGATGGGAAAAACCGACTTCGGCACTCGACGGCCGGCGCCCGGAAAGGCGGAGGCGCGCCGGTTGCCCAGCCAGCAGCGCAGCCGCGAACGCGTCGAGCGGATGCTCGCCGCGGCTTCCGAGCTGATCGCCGAGCAAGGCAGCGACGCGCTGAAGATGCGGGACGTGGCGGAGCGTGCCGGCGTGCCGATCGGTTCGCTCTACCAGTTCTTCCCGGACAAGAGCGCCGTCATCCGCGCGCTGGCGGAGCGCATCACCACGGGAGCCCGCGCCTGCATTGCCGAGGCGCTGGCGCCGGTGCGCACCGCCGACGAGCTGCGAAAAGCCTTTTGCGACCTCGTCGACACCTATTACGCACTCTTCCTGGCCGAGCCGGTCATGCGCGATGTCTGGTCGGGAACGCAGGCCGACAGGACGCTGCGGACGCTGGAACTCGCCGACAGCCGCGCCAGCGCAGCACTTCTGGTCGAGGCGCTGCTTGCCGCACAGCCCGGCCGCGAGCGTGAGGCCGCAGAGCGGACGGCGTTCTTCGTCTGGCAGCTCGGCGAGGCGGCGGTGCGGCTGGCCGTCTCCGTCGGGCGGCAGGAGGGAGACGCGATGGTCGAAACCTACAAGCGCATGGCACTGCGCGAACTGCTGGGCGACTGAGTCAGGTAGAAGGCGGCAGGCTCAGCCAACAAAAAACCCGCCACAAGGGCGGGTTTCTGTATCCGAAGTCCGGTCCGGCTCAGATGCCGAGATTGGCGAACTTGTTCTTGAACTTGGTGACGCGGCCGCCGCGGTCCAGCAGGGTCTGCTGGCCGCCGGTCCAGGCCGGATGCGTCGAGGGGTCGATGTCGAGGTTCAGCGTGTCGCCTTCCTTGCCCCAGGTCGAGCGCGTCTCGTACTCGGTGCCGTTGGTCATGACGACCTTGATGACGTGGTAGTCGGGATGGATATCGGCCTTCATCGGTTCTGTCCTGCTGGCACGGCGGCGACGGCCTGCGTCGATCTCGCCTCTTTCTAAAACTCGAAGCCGCAGCTATGGAAAGCCACGGCTTCAAAACGGTCAGCCGGCCTATACATCAGGCGGATTTGAATCACAATCCCGTTTGGGACCACCAGTCAGGAAAAGGATCGATGGCGCAAACCGGCGCAAACGACCGCAGGCGTTCGCTCGGACCGCTTCGCCGCCTAGGCCCCTATATCGGCCGCTACAGGGGGCTGGTCGCGGGCGCCGCCGTCTCGCTGGTGCTGGCCGCCGTCACCACGCTGGCGCTGCCGGTCGCGGTACGCCGCATGATCGATCACGGCTTTTCGGCCTCCGATTCCATCTTCATCGCCAGCTATTTCTCCATGCTGGTGGTGATGGCGGCGGCGCTGGCATTGGCTTCGGCCGGCCGCTACTATTTCGTAATAACGCTCGGCGAGCGCGTCGTCGCAGACCTGCGCCGCGACGTCTTCTCGCATGTGACGACGCTGTCGCCTGCCTTCTTCGACGCCGCCCGCTCCGGCGAGATCGTCTCGCGGCTCGCCGCCGATACCACGCAGATCAAGTCCGCCGTCGGCGCGACCGCCTCTGTGGCGCTGCGCAACATCATCCTCGGTGTGGGCGCGGTCGCCATGATGGTCGTCACCAGCCCGAAACTGTCGGGGCTGGTGCTGGCCGCGATCCCGGTCATCGTGCTGCCGCTGGTCGCCTTCGGCCGTTCCGTGCGCCGCAAGTCGCGCCAGGCGCAGGACACGCTGGCCGACGCCACCGCCTACGCCAGCGAGCAGATCGGCGCCGTGCGCACGCTGCAGGCCTTCACCAACGAGACGCTGGTCGTCGGCCGTTTCGCTGCCGCCGTCGAGGCGGCCTTCACGGCCGCCAAGTCCTCCGTGCTGGCGCGTGCGGTGCTCACCTTCTTCGCCATCTTCCTGATCTTTTCCTCGGTGGTGGCGGTTCTGTGGTTCGGCTCGCGCGACGTTTTGTCGGGTGCGCTGTCGCCGGGCACGCTCGGCCAGTTCCTGCTCTATTCGGTGTTCGCCGCCGGCGCGCTGGGGGCGCTGTCGGAAGTGTGGGGCGAGCTCAGCCAGGCCGCGGGTGCGGCCGAGCGGCTGACCGAGATCCTCGACGAGCGCCCCGCCATCACCGCGCCCGCCGATCCGCTGCCTCTGCCGGACGTAGCGCTTGGCGCCGTCGCCTTCGACGACGTATCCTTCTCCTATCCCGCGCGGCCTGACCGGGCGGCGGTTCACGGCCTGACCTTCGCGGTCAGGCCCGGCGAGACGGTCGCCATCGTCGGCCCGTCGGGTGCGGGCAAGAGCACGATCTTCTCGCTGCTGCTGCGCTTCTACGATCCGGAGACGGGCACGGTGCGCGTCGACGGCATCGACGTGCGCGCGGCCGATCCGCACGACCTGCGCCGTCGCATGGCCATCGTGCCGCAGGACGTCACCATCTTCGCCGCCAGCGTGCGCGACAATATCGGCTTCGGCCGGCCCGGCGCCTCCGATGCCGAGATCGAGGCGGCGGCGACGGCCGCGCTCGCCGACGAGTTCATCGCCCGGCTGCCGGACGGCTACGCCACCGAAGTCGGCGAACGCGGCGTCACGCTCTCGGGCGGTCAGCGCCAGCGCATCGCCATTGCCCGCGCCATCCTGCGCGACGCACCGATCCTGTTGCTTGACGAGGCGACCTCGGCGCTCGACGCCGCCAGCGAGACGCTGGTGCAGGAGGCGCTGGAACATCTCATGCAGGGTCGCACCACGCTGGTCATCGCCCATCGGCTCGCGACGGTGTTGAAAGCCGACCGCATCCTCGTCATCGAGGATGGCCGCATCGTCGAGGAAGGCACGCACAAGAGCCTTGTCGCCAAAGGGGGCACCTATGCCACGCTTGCCCGCCTCCAGTTCGAAAGCGGCGCCGGCGCCTTCGACCGCGCGGCGGAATAAAGCATGTCTCCCGAAAGCGGGACCCGGTTTCGGGACAAAGACATGCGTAAAATCAAGACCCTAAAGCGTGCGGAGCGAATCTGAAGGATCGCGACACGCTTTAGAACCTACCCCAGAAGATTGCGCGCCGTGCGCATGAAGATCCGCGCGCCGAGCGGAATGAGGTCGTCCGGAAAGTCGTAATCGGGATTGTGCAAAGCGGGATGTTGCTCGCCGGCGCCGAGGAAGAACATCGCCGAAGGTGCGGCTCTCCCAAAAATGCCGAAATCCTCCGAGGCGCGCATGGGCAGCGCCTCCTCGCTATGCGCCACGCCTTCCTCGTCCAGCGCGGCGCGCAAATGATCGACCGCCGACGGCGCGTTCATGCTGGCGACGAAGATCTCGTGATAGTCGACGGCGAAGGTCAGTCCTTGCCCGGAAGCGACGCGTTCCACCAGCGCCTCGGCGGCGGCGACGAGGCCCGCCATGCGCTCGTCGAGCCGCGTTCGCAGCGTCGCCCACACCTCGGCGCGGCCGGGCGCGACGCCGAACACCGCTTCCCCCATCGCGGTGTGGGTGACCGTGACCATGCCGAAATCGTCGTCGCTGAAAGCGCCGCCGCCGAGCCTCGCCAGCGCCGGCATCAGCTGGCTCACCGCCAGCATCGGCGATGTGCCGGTCTCCGGCATCGAGGAATGCGCCGTCTTGCCCTCCAGCACGATGCGCATGCCGCGCGAGGCGCAGTTCACCACGCCGGGTTTCAGCCTGACCTCGCCGAACGGGATGCCGGGCAGGTTGTGCAGGGAGAAGGAGAAATCCGGCGCGATGGCCGCGAAGCGCGGGTCCGCCACCACGCCGGCGGCGCCGTCGCCGGTCTCTTCCGCCGGCTGGAACATCAAGACGACACGGCCGCTCGCCGGGCGCTGCCGTCCGAACTGCCGGCCGAGGGCTGCGAGAATGGCGGTGTGCCCGTCATGGCCGCACATATGCGACTTGCCGGGCACCTCAGAGCTGTGCGGCACGCCCGACAGTTCCTCGATCGGCAGGGCGTCGAGTTCGGAGCGGAACAGCACCGTCGAGCCCGGCCTGCCGCTGTCGTAGATCGCGGCGACGCCATGGCCGCCGAGGCCGGTCAGCACTTCGTCCGGCTTCGTGTCGGCGAGGAAGGCGACCACTTCGCCGGCGGTCTTCTTCTCCTCGTTGGAAATCTCCGGCTGCCGGTGCAGCTTGCGCCGCCAGGCGACGAGTTCGATCAGGTCCTGGTTCGTCAGGGACAAGGCGGCCTCCACATCGTGTCCATGGTCGGCAACCATCCGGTCCCATGTCAACGCCTGAAAGATGCAGCCGCCGGAAATCGACCGTCCAGCGGCGTTTCACCTCACAGGAAGGTCGCGATCTCGGCGAGCGGCTTCTTTTCCATCGCATGCGCGGGAATGGTCGCGCCTTCCTTCGGGTAGCCGACCACCATCAGGATATAGGGCTTGTCGTGCGGATCGCGGCCGCAGATCTCGTTGAGGAAGCTCATCGGGTTCGGCGTATGCGTGAGCGCGACGAGCCCGGCGCGATGGATAGCGGCGACCAGCAGGCCGGTGGCGATCGAGACCGATTCCGGCACGTAGTAGTTCTTGCGCTTGACGCCGTCGGCGGAGCGGCTGCGGCGCTCGCCGAAAATGCAGATCAGCCACGGCGCTTCCTCCAGGAAGGGTTTGTCGGCATCGGTGCCGAGCGGCGCCAGCGCCTGCAGCCATTCCTCGCCGGCGCGGCCCTCGTAGAAGGCGCGTTCCTCGACCTCGGCCGCCTCGCGGATGCGCTTCTTGATCGCCGGGTCGCCGATGACGGCGAAATGCCAAGGCTGGTGGTTGGCGCCGTTCGGCGCGGTGCCGGCGGCCAGGATGCAGGTCTCGATGATGTCGCGCGGCACCGGCCGGGTGGAGAAATCGCGCACCGTATGGCGCGCCCGCATCTCGGCATAGAAGGCTTCGGCGTTGGCGCGCATCTCTTCCAGAGGCAGCTCGCGGTAATCGGGCAGCGGCACGGGCCGGTAGCTCGCGGTGGCGTCCATGGTGTATCTCCAAGATTGTCGGACAATCTTGTCAGACAATATGAAGGGGCGCAAGCCTCACCCGGCGAAATGGCTGTCCGGCAGCTGCTGAACCAGTTTTCGCGACCCATCGACATGCGCCCGCATGGCCTCCTCGGCCGCCACGGCATCGCCTGCGACGATGGCTTCGACGATACGCCTGTGCTCGGCATGGCTGTCAAACACCTGCCGGCGGTCGACCAGCATGCGGAATTGCAGCCAGTAGATGGAATTGGACAGCCGCGTCAGCGTCTCCGACAGGAGGGAGTTGTCGGCGACCTCGGCGAACAGCGTGTGGAAGGCCGCGTTGGCGGCCGAGAACGCCGGCATGTCGTTGTCGGCGACGGCGCGGTCCATGTCGGCCAGCAGGGCGAGCAGCCGCTCGGGCGCCACCTTCAACACAGGCAGGGACAGTCGCACGGCAAGCGCCTCCAGCGCGCCGCGCACGGCGAACAGATTGTCGATCTCGCGCCGCGACAGCATGCGCACGGTGACGCCACGATTGGGTTCGAAAGCGAGCAGCCCGTCGGCCGTCAGGCGCCGGAAGGCTTCGCGCACCGACGAGCGCGACACGCCATGGCGGCCGGCGAAATCGGTCTCCGTCAGCCGCTGACCCGGCGCCAGCCGGCCATCGCGCACGGCCTCAGTGACCGCCTCGGCGATCCTGTGGACGGTGGAGATGCTGTCTGGCTCGCTCACGAGGCGAAATTCCGGCACTGGCGACGGCACGACCCTATCACGATCTGCCGTAGCGCTGCTTGAGATGGCGGATAAAATGCCCCGCTTCCAGCTTCTCCCCGGTGGCGCGCTCGATCAGTTCCGGCGTCGACCAGCGTGATCCCTGCGACCAGATTTTCTCGCGCCGCCAGCCGTTGATCGCCGTCAGGTCGCCGGCCGCAAGGTCGGCGTCGGCGGAGGGATGGTCCTTCACCAGCGCCGCCCATTGCTGCGCCGCCATCATGGCACCCAGCGTATAGGACGGGAAATAGCCGAGGGCGCCGCCCGGCCAGTGGACGTCCTGCATCGGCCCGTCCGCCGGGTTGTCGATGGTGGAAAGGCCGAGATAGGCGCGCATCCCGGCGTCCCAGGCCTCGGGGATATCGGCCACCTCCAGACGGCCCGCGACGATATCCTGTTCCAGCTCGAAGCGCAGGATGACATGCAGCGGATAGGTCACCTCGTCGGCGTCGACGCGGATCAGGCCGCGCTCGACATGGTGGACATGCGGCAGGATGTCGTCCAGCGTCCAGGCTTCGCCGAGATGCTTTTCGATCACCGGCAGCGCCCAGCGCCAGAATGCCGGGTTGCGGCCCACCTGCTTTTCCACGAACAGGCTCTGGCTTTCGTGGACGGCCATGCCCCGCGCCTTGCCGAGCGGCCAGTGCGACCACTCTTTCGGCAGGTTCTGCTCGTAGAGCGCGTGGCCGCTCTCGTGCAGCACGCCCATCAGCGCCGACAGGAATTCGCCGGTGCGGTAGCGCGTGGTGATGCGCACGTCGGTCGGCACGCCGCCGCAGAACGGATGATGCGACACTGACAGGCTGCCATGGGTCAGGTCGAAGCCGACCGCCGCCATCATGGCGAGCCCGAGTTCGCGCTGTTTCTCGACCGCATGGGTGCCCGACAGTTTCTTCAGCGGACGCTTCGCCAGCCGCTCCTCCTGCACGGCGAGCGCCTCGGGGACGAAATCCTTCAGGAACGTCTTTAGTTCGCCGAAGATCGGCGTGATGGCGGCGGCGCGGTTGCCGGGATCGTACTGCTCCATCAGCGCGTCGTAGGGTTCGAGGCCGAGCGCTTCGGCGCGCATCGCCGCTTCCTCGCGCACCAGCGTCACGACGCCTTCGAGCGCCGGCAGGAAGCCCGCCCAGTCGTTCCTGGCCCTCAGGTCCCGCCACAACTGCTCGCAGCGAAGGCGGGTGGCGGTCTGGCGCTCGACGAACTCCGCCGGCAGGCAGGTCAGGTTGGTGTGCTGGCGCCTGAACTCGCGCAGCGCAGCACTCTGGTCGTCGTTCAGCGCCTCGCCTTTGGCGGCGTCGATCCAGTCGGCGATCTCGGGCGCGGTCGCCTGCCTGTGATAGAGCCCGGCGAGCGCGGCAAGCGCCTCGGCCCGCTTCTCGCCGCCGCCGACGGCCATGTGCGTCGCCTCGTCGGCGCCGAGGATGGCGATCGCGTGCTCCAGTGCCTCCAGCCTGTGGCCGAGTTGGTCGAGTTTCTGGAAAGACATCGCGGGCTCCTGTTCGAGAAGTCCGGAAAGGAGCGCGATTCGATGCCGGCCGCAAGCCCGCCCGGTTCTGGACGGACTCCGGAGCGGACAAAAGAGCGGCGGGCCGAGGCCCGCCGCAGCACGATTTCATGACCGGTTGAGATCAGCCGTTCGGGTAGTGGCCGCCGTCGGAGCCGTCGCCGATGTTGAAGCCGCTGCCTGTATCGACGAGCAGTCGCTGGTCGACATTGTCCAGCCGCCGCAGCAGCTGGTGATAGCGCGCCATCGGAATCCGGCCGTGATCCGCGGCCGCGACACGCCGGGCCATGGAGCCGACATTGTTGGCCCGCATCTCGAGCTTGCGGGCCTGGCTGGCGGTGATCTCATGGCTCTGCCGGGCGTCGGCGATGCCATGCTCGACGCCCTGCGTCTGGTTGAGTACCGCCGACAGCCGTGGCCCCTGCATGGAGGTCGGGGTCAGGTCAAGCTCGTCGAGGGCGCCCGAACGGGCATAGGCTGCGCCGAGCGGCAGGGCTGCGAGAAGGGAAGCGATGAAGATGGTCTTGGGAGTGAAAGAGCGCATGGCCGCGTCTCCTTGGTGAGAGGACGGCTCGCCGCCGTCCATCGCATGCGCGAACCGTCCGGTTCCGTCGTGTCGCGATACCCCCGACGATCGCCGGCAGTTCCCGATTCGCGCGAGCAGGCTAGCGCCGCACGAACGCGCGGCTTAGTTAAAAAAAGATAATTCTGTCCGCCCTTGCCGGCAGAAGGCGGCGCACTATGCGGGTGTCTCCCGCCTCCGCGGGACGGCTTCAGTATTCCCGCAGCAGCGCTCCGAGCGCTGTGGCTTCGCGGTCCGGGCGCCGCCAGCCGAGCCGGGCCTCGATACGCCGCGCGCTTTGCTTGACCAGCGCCACAAGGTCCGGGTCCTTCTGCCTGACCTTCACGTCCGGCACCACGATGGAGACCGTGGCCCGGCAGGCGCCCTGCGAATCGCGGATGGGCGCCGCGATGCAGGCCACCGAAAAATCGGACTCGCCGGCCTGGATCGACAGCCCCAGTTCGAGCGCGGCGGCGGCGCTGTGGGCGAGCCGCTGCCTGTCGGTCTCGGCGCGGCCCGTCGGCGAAGCGGTGGCCGAGCGGCCGAACACCTCCAGCCGCTCCGCTTCGGGCAGATGGCCGACCAAAAGCCGGCCCGACGCCGTCCAGTTCAGCGGCGTGCGCGTGCCGACGCGCGAGGTGACCTGGAAATGGTCCGAGCCCTCCTCCATGGCGAGCACGACCATATGGTCGCCGTCGCGGCCGCAGATCTGCACCGTCTCGCCCGAATTGCGCGCCAGTTCGTGCATCTCCTGTACGGCGACGTCGAGCAGGTCCAGCGAGCGGGCATAGGTCAGCCCATAGTGGTAGAGCCGCGGCCCGAGCCAGAGCAGTCCGCCGTCCTTGCGGTCGAGCATCTCCTTGTCGACCAGGTCGTCGACGATGACGTAGATGGTCGACAGCGGTGCGCCGACGGCGCGGGCGATCTCGTAGGCGGTGGCCGGCCGGCCCTCGCTCTGCAGGTGATCGAGGATCTGCAGCGCCCGGTCGATGCCGCTGGTGCGCGAACGGCGCGGCGCCCGCGCCGCCTCGGCTCCGCCCGCTTCAGGATCGGCTTCTGTGGTCGACATGGTTATCCCGGCCTTTTCACCACGCAATAGTAGAACGCAGGGCGCATGCGCAACAGGCGCTCAATCCGGCCATCTGAGGATTGCGGCCTCGCGCGCCAGCAGGCGCTCCTCGAAGGGCGTGGCGATGACCGTGTTCGACTGCCGAGCGCCCTCCAGCTCCTCGGCGAGCCGCTTGGCAACAGTGAATTCCTCTTCGCTGTGCAGGTTGCACGGATCGAGGAAGAAATAGCCGTGCTCAACCTCGTGGTCGCGCACGATCACCGGTGGATCGCCGGCGGCCAGCCGGTCGGCGAGGTCCCAGGCGGTGATGTTGGCCGCCTCCGGATCGACCGCGACCTTGAGCCGGTCGAGCGGATTGTTCGTCGGGTCGGGAACGATCGTGGCGGCGATGCCGGGCCGCCCGTCCAGCACGTCCACCCAGGCGTCGAGCGCGCGGCGCTCGCGGGCGCGGATGCCTTCATGGTCGCGGCTTTTCCAGGCCTGCAGCGCCGCCAGCGCGCCGACGATGCCTTCCTTGCCGACCTTCATGCCGCGGCCGATGCCGCGGTTCTGCAGATAGGTGTCGCGCACCCTCTCTTTCGACCCCGCCACGATGCCGGAGGTCGGCCCGCCCAGAAACTTGTGGCCGGAATAAAGAACGAGATCCGCGCCGTCGGCGAGGAAGCCGGCCAGGTCATATTCCGAGGCGGCATCGACGATCACCGGCACGCCACGCGCATGGCAGACGTCGCAGAATATCTTCAGGGGGATCTGCGCGTAGTCGACGACGTGATGCGACACGACATAGACCGCCGCCACCGTGCGCTCAGTGACGGTGCCAGCAAGCTGGTAGGCATAGGCGCTGGTCGCCTGACCGACCGGCACGACCCTGGCGCCGGCCAGCCGGATCGCCTGTTCCACCGGCGCGCCGTAGCTGACCATATGGCCGGACTGGATCAGCACCTCGTCCTTCAATCCCGTGGCGTCGGGCAGGCGCTCGATCGCCGCGAGGTCCGGCCCGGTCATGCAGGCGGCGACGGCCAGCGTGATGCCGGCCGAGCAGGAGGCGGTGACGAAGCCGGCCTCAGCGCCGGTCAGCTCGGCGATCACGGCGCTGGCGCGGCGGTGAAGGTCGCCCATCTCGACGAATTCGGAAAGGATTGCCGAAACCGCCTCGACGGCGTCCGGCACCACGATGGAGGCGCCGAGCGCCGTCATCGTGCCGGAGACGTTGATGACCGGCCTGAGCTTCAGGCTGGCGCGGATGTCGATCTGTTTTGTGTCGGTGGATTTGTCCATGATAGTCCTCGATTTAAGTACCGCCGGCGATGACCCTCAGTCGATCGCCACGACGGCTTCGATCTCGACGGTGATCTGTCCCGGAAGCGAGCCCTGGCCGATGGCGGAGCGGGCATGCATGCCGGCCGGCCCGAACACCGCGACCAGAAGATCCGAGCAGCCGTTGATGACGGCCGGATGATCGGCGAAGTCGGGCGCGGCGTTGACCATGCCGAACAGCTTCACCACCTGCCGCACTCGCGCGAGATCCCTGAGGGCCGCGTGCATGACGGCGATCAGGTTGACGCCGGTCAGCCGTGCATGGCCATAGGCTTCTTCGACGGTGACGCCGGCGCCGACCTTGCCGGTGTGCTGGCTGCCGTCCGCCTCGATCGGCCCCTGGCCGGATAGGAACAGCAGCTTTCCCTCCTGCACATGGGTGACGAAGTTGGCGATCGGCGGCGGCGCCGCGGGAAGCGTGATCCCAAGCGCCTCCAGGCGCTCATAGGGCGTCTCTTGCGGACGCTTCGGTGCCGAGAAATTCATTTAAGGCTCCAGTCAGGCTCTTTCGTCGTGGCGGATGCAGGCCACATGTTGCCCATCGCCGATCTCGACGACGGGGGGAACGGTCTCGGCGCAGGCGGCGATCGCTTCCGGGCAGCGGGTGCGGAAGACGCAACCGGAGGGCGGCGCGATCGGGCTCGGAATGTCGCCCGTCAGCGCCACATGCGTGCGCCGGCGCGTCGGGTCGGGCACCGGCGCGGTGGCGAGCAGCGCCTTCGTGTAGGGATGGCGCGGCGCGGCATAGACCAGCTTGCTCGGGCCGCGCTCCATGACGCGGCCGAGATAGAGCACCACCACCTCGTCGCACAGATACTCGACCACCGAGAGGTCGTGGGCGATGAACAGCAGCGTCAGCCCCAGCTTCTTCTGCAATTCGCCGAGCAGGTTGAGCACCTGCGCCTGCACCGACACGTCGAGCGCCGAGACCGGCTCGTCGGCGACGACGAATTCCGGCTCGACGGCGAGCGCACGGGCGATGCCGATGCGCTGGCGCTGGCCGCCGGAGAACTCGTGCGGATAGCGGGTTGCATGGTCCGGCGACAGGCCGACCAGTGTCAGGAGTTCGGCGACGCGCTCCTTGCGCGCCTTGCCGCGCGCAAAGCCGCAGGCGTCGAGCGCCTCGCCGAGGATGGCCGAGACGCGCAAGCGCGGATTGAGGCTGGAGAACGGGTCCTGGAAGACGATCTGGAGTTTACGGCGATAGGCGCGCATCTCGGCCGCCGACAGGGAAAACAGGTCGACACCGTCGAACAGCGCCTTGCCGGCGGTCGGCTCGATCAGGCGCAGCACGGCGCGGCCGGCGGTCGTCTTGCCGGAGCCGCTTTCGCCAACCAGCCCGACGGTCGAGCCCCGCTTCACCTCGAAGCTGACGTCTTCCACGGCATGGACGATGCGGCCGTTGCGCGCCGGGAAATGCTTGGTCAGGCCCTCGACGACGAGCAACGGCTTCGTCTCGGTGCGGCGGTCGATCTCGATGACGGCGCTCACAGTTCCGCGCTCCTGATGCAGCGGGAGAACCCGTCGCTGCCGGCCGGCATCAGCGGCGGCACTGCTGCCTTGCAGCGCGGGATGGCGAAATCGCAGCGCGGCTCGAAGGCGCAACCCGGCGGCAGCACCGTGATCGGTGGCACCGAGCCCGGAATGGAATACAGCGCGCGGCGCGCGCCGGCGGCGTCGATGTCGCGCCCGGCATTCGGCGTGCAGGCCAGCAACCCCTTCGTATAGGGATGGCGCTGATGCGCGAACAGGTCGTTGACCGGCGCCTGCTCGACGACGCGGCCGGCATACATGACCACGACATTGTGGGCGATCTCGGCGACGACGCCGAGATTGTGGGTGATGAACAGGATCGACATGCCGAACTCGCCCTGCAGCCGGCGCAACAGGTCGAGGATCTGCGCCTGGATGGTGACGTCGAGCGCCGTCGTCGGCTCGTCGGCGATCAGCAGCGACGGATTGCAGGCCAGCGCCATGGCGATCATGACGCGCTGGCGCATGCCGCCCGACATCTGGTGCGGATAATCGTCGAGGCGCGAGGCGGCGTCCGGGATCTCGACATGCTTGAGCATCTCCAGCGCGCGCCTGCGCTTCTCCTCGCGGCTGACCTTCTCGTGCAGCGCGATCATCTCGCCGATCTGGTCGCCGACCGTGTAGAGCGGGTTGAGGCTGGTCATCGGCTCCTGGAAGATCATGGCGATCTCGCGGCCGCGAATCTTGCGGAAATCGGCCGGGCCGAAAGTGGCGAGGTCATGCACTTTCTCGGCCCGGTCGCGGAACAGGATCCGGCCACCCTCGATCCTGCCGGGGCGCGACAGGAGCCCCATGACCGACAGGCTGGTGACCGACTTGCCCGAGCCGCTTTCGCCGACCACGGCCAGCGTCTCGCCGCGCTTCAGGTCGAAGGTCACGCCGTCGACCGCCTTGGCGGTGACGCGCCGGGTGACGAACCAGGTCTTGAGGTCCCGGACGGACAGGATCGCGTCGGCGGCCAGCGCTTCGCTCATGACTTCCATCCGCAATGCGGACAGACATGGCCCTCGCCGGCCGTACCTTCGGCCGGCACATGGCGATGCGCGGCGACCGCCTCGGCACCGAGGATGGCGTGGCGCGGCTCGAACAGGCGGTGCAGCGTCGAGGTGGCGCCTTGCGAATCCTTCACCGTCACGTCGGCGTCGACGAGATCGAACAGCGTGAACTCGGCCGGCTTGCCCTTCTCCAGCAATTTCTCGGTCGGCAGCGAGATTGCCCGGCGCGGCGCGACGGTGGACGCCGCCAGCACGTCCTCGAACTTCATGCCGAGCGACAGAAGCTTGGACATGGTGGTCGCCATGTCCCACACCGACGTGTCCATCGAGCGGTTGTGCAGGTCGGTCGAGATGGTCTTCGGCGGCAGGCCGCGCTCGAGTGCGGCCTTCGCCACATCGAAGGAGAAGGAGGCGCCGCCGTGGCCGACGTCGAGCACGATGCCGCGCGCCGCCGCGTCTTCTGCCAGCCGGAAGAGATCGTCGTCCTCGAGGATCGAGCCGCCCGCCTTGCCGTTGAAGCAATGGGTGACGATATCGCCTTCCGAAAGCAGCGGCAGGATGTCGTCGTAGAGCGGCGGTGGCTCGCCGACATGCACCATGATCGGCAGCTTCAGGATGCGGCCGAACTTCTTCGCCAGCCGAACCGGGGTGAGGTCCCAACCGCCGGTGATGACGTGGCTTGCCCGCACCTTCAACCCGATGATGACGTCGCGGTTGGCTTCCACAGTGGCTATGGTGCGGTCGATGTCGATCGAGCGCATGTCGATCAGCTCGGAGACGCGGTTTCCCGCGACCAGTCCGATCGAGCCGATGTTCAGGAAGGCATAGATGTTTTCCTTCGCCGGCTCGATGACGTATTCGCGAAAACCGTGGAAATTCGCCTCGCCGGACGAGCCGGCGTCGACCATGGTGGTGACCCCGCGTGCAGCGCCGCACTGCTCCGGACGCAGCGAGATGTCGGTGCCGCCATACCAGACATGCACATGCAGGTCGGTCCAACCGGGCGAGAGATATGCGCCGTTGGCCTCGACCACCTGCATGTCGTCTCCCGCCGCGATCTTCGATCCGATCTCGGCGATGCGGCCGTCCCTGCCGACCAGCACGTCCAGCCGTTCGGGAAAGCCGGGGCCGAATCCGACCGGTCTTGCGCCTCTGATCAACAGCGGGCGTTCTGCTTGAGGGAAGCGATTGGCGAACATCAGATATCCTTTGCCAGACGGGGGTCGAGCAGGTCGCGCAGGCTGTCGCCGACCAGTTGCAGCGCCAGCACGGTGATGACGATGGCGGCACCGGGAAACATCATGATCCAGCCGGCCTGGTCCATGTACTGCCGGCCGACCGCGATCATCGTTCCCCAGGTCGGGATGTCGGGCGAGATGCCGACACCGAGAAACGAAAGGCCGGCCTCGGCCAGGATAGCGTTGGCGAAGATGAAGGTGCCCTGCACCAGGATCGGCGAGGCGACGTTGCGCAGAACGTGCCGCACCAGGATCACCGGCGTCGGCACGCCGAGCGCACGGGCTGCCTCGACATAGGGCAGCTCGCGGATCACCAGCGTCGAGGCGCGCACGACACGCGCCAGCCGCGGCGCATAGACGATGCCGAGGGCCATGACGACGTTGATGGCGGTGGGGCCGAGTGCCGCGACCAGCGCGATGGCGAGCAAGATGTCGGGGAAGGCCATCATGGCGTCGACAAGGCGCGATACAGGCGTGTCGAGCTTCTTGAAGAAGCCTGCCGTAAGCCCCAGCACGATACCGACGATCGAGGAGAAGACGACGACGGCGAACGCCACCGACAGCGAGGTGCGCGCGGCGTAGAGCATGCGGGAGAAGACGTCGCGGCCGAGATCGTCGGTGCCGAACAGATGTTGCAGCGTCGGCGGTTCCAGCCGGTGCGCGACCGACAGTTTGGCCGGCGCATAGGGCGCGATCCATGGGGCCAGCAGGGCGGCCAGCGCGATCAGAACCAGCACGACGAGCCCGATGCCCGAGGTCGGCCGACCCATCAGCCGCGCGACGAGGCCGGGTTCGCTTTGCAGGGGTGTGGAGACGGCGGCCATCAGTAGCGCACCCTCGGATCGATGGCGAGATAGAGCATGTCGATGGCGAAGTTCACCAGCACGTAGAGGCCGGCGATGACCAAGAGCGCGCCCTGGATGACGGGATAGTCGCGCCGCAGCACCGCCGACACCACCAGCGAGCCGACACCCGGCAGGCCGAACACCGTCTCCGTCACCACCGCGCCGGAAATCAGCAGCGCCGCAGTCAGGCCGATGACGGTGAGGATCGGGATCAGCGCGTTCTTCAGCGCATGCTTGAGCACCACGCGCCATTCGCTCATGCCCTTGGAGCGGGCGGTGCGCACATAGTCGTCATTGAGCACGTCGAGCATGGAAGCGCGTGCGAAGCGGGTAATCAGCGCCGAAGAGACGAGGCCGAGCGCCAGCGCCGGCAACACCAGATGGTTCAGCCGCTCAAGGAAGGACGCGCCCGGCCCGCCATAGCCGGACGTGTCGAACCAGCCGAGTTTGACGGCGAAGAACTGGATGAACAGCAGGCCGAGCCAGAAGCTCGGCACGCTGGCCGCGAACATGGCCAGCGTCGTCGCCGCCTGGTCGAAGGCGGAACCGCGCTTGTAGGCCGAAAGGATGCCGACCGGCAGCGCGATCACCGTGGCGATCAGCAGCGAGAAGACGGTGAGGAAGAAGGTCGGCTCGGCGCGCTGGGCGAGCGCCGTGGTCACCGGCTGGTTGAGGAAGATCGACTGGCCGAAATCGCCCTGCACGACGCCCAGCACATAGCGGCCGAACTGCACGACCATCGGCTGGTCGAGGCCGAGCCTTGAACGCAGTGCGGCGACGTCGGCGGCGGTGGCGTCCGGACCCAGCATGACGGCGGCCGGATCGCCCGGCGTCACGCGCACGATGACGAAGACGATGGTGACGACCAGCGCCATCACCGCGATCATGCCGAATATCCTGTTGAGAATGGAGCGCAGCATCGGCTCACGATCCTTGCATCGTCGCTGGGAACTTGCCGGGCGCGGACACCTTCCGGCGCCCGGCAGCCTCTCCCCCAGAGAGCCGGGAGAGGTGGGAGGACCGTTCTATTTCTCCAGCCAGGCGTTCCAGAAGAAGGGCCACGGCGCCGGCGTCATGCCCTGCAGGTTCGGCGCCTGCGCGGCGAGCGCGTTGTAGTCGCCGACCTTGTATATGGGGACCTCGTCGTAGATAACCTTCTGCACATCCTCGTAGAGCTTGGCGCGCTTGGCCGGATCGGACTCGGTGTTGAAAGCCTCGACCGCCTTGTGTTTGGCGTCGCTCGCCCACCACCCGGGGCTGGTATCGGACATGAAGCCGTTGAGCGACGGCTCGGGCAGGAAGGGACTGCTGGTCGTGTAAATGTCCCAGAGTTTGGGGTCTTGGCGGTTCTTGGTCAGCGTCGCCCACTCGACCACGTCGAGCTTCACCTTGAAGCCGGCCTGTTCGAGATAGGCCTGCGCCACCTGCGCCGCCTTGTAGTGGAACTCGTACTGGCGGCTGGTGAGGATGCGCAGCGGCTTGGAGCCGTCGTAGCCGGCTTCCTTGAGCAGCGCCGCGGCGGCCTCGGTGTCGCCGTCGGGCTTGTAGGCTTCGGTGCCGACCGTGTTGTGCCAGGCAAAGCCCTCCGGATACATCGAGCCGTCGACGGTGAAGAAGTCGGTCGAGCCGAAAGCGGCCGTCAGCATGTCGTTCGGCGCGAGCGCCGCCTGGATGGCCTTGCGGATACGGATGTCCGAGTTCAGGCCTTCCTTGGTGTTCATGACGAAGACCGGCCAGCCGAACGGCTTCAGGATCACCGGCTTGGTCTTGCCGCCGGAAATCTTGTCGTAGGCCTCCACCGGCAGCGCGTCGGCATAGGCGAACTGGCCGGCCACCGCGCCCTCGACACGGGTGTTGGGATCGGGCACCGGCACGAAACGGATCTCGTCGAGATACTGCTTGCGGGCGCCGCCGTAGAAGTTCGGCTCGCCGTCGCGGGACTTGTAGCCATCGAAGCGGGCGAGCTGGATGAACTGGTCGGGCTTGCGGTCCTTCAGCAGGTAGGGACCGGTGCCGATGAACTTGATCATCGGATCCTCGCCGGCGTTCTCCGATGGAATGATGATGGCCGCCGCGTTGTTGAAGGCGAGCAGCGACAGAAGCGGCGCATAGGGCTTCTTCAGCGTGATCTTGACGGTGTTGGCGTCGACCGCCTCGACGGCGCTGATCACTTCGGCGGCCTGCTTGCCGCGCGTGGCGATCTTCTCCCAGCGCTCCAGCGAGGCGACGACGTCGGCCGAATCCATGTCGGAGCCGTCGTGGAACTTGATGCCGGTCCTGAGCGGGATGGTGTAGGTCAGCCCGTCCGCCGAAATCTGCGGCATGTCGGCGGCCAGCAGCGGCGTGACGCTCCAGTCCTTGCCGAAGGTGTAGAGCGTCTCGAAGATGTGCTGGGTGACGATGCCGACGAGGTCGGCGGTCGAAGCCATCGGATCGAGCGTCGGCGGCTCGCCGACGGTCGCCACGTCGATCACGCCGCCCTTGACCGGGTCGGCCCAGGCTCCGTGCGCGGCAGGCAGCACCATCGCCGCAACCAGCGCGGCGACATTCACCAGACGTCCCATAGTCCTCTCCTTGTTCCCTTATTATGAAATATATGCTTTATTTGTGTATGACTATTCCATCGAGTTTCCCTTTCGTCAAGTCGCGGCGAAACGGTGCTCGGTTCCGGGCTCGGTCCGGTCGTCAATGCGCCCAGCACGATAGCGTCCGCGATGCCGCGCAATCGCGGCTTTCGGCGGCCGACTCCACGGCGATCCGGTGGACGCTACGCGCAAACGCGAAAACGCCCGGTCGAGCCGGGCGTTTCCTTTGTCGATAAGATAGTGAGAAGGGGCGTTCTACTTGGTGTAGATCGGTTCCGGCTCCGGTTCGTAGGCCACCTGCGGCGCGGCGCAGCCTGTGTTGCCGCCGAACTGGTAGCGCAGGCCGCCGCGCACTTCGTGGTTGTCGATGCCGCGGTCGAAGCCGGGACCGGCGCTCGAAATGTCCCACTCGAACATGCGGCCGCCCTGGATGTGGCTGTAGCGGTAGCCGGCGTCGAAAATGAGGTTGTCGGTCAGGCAGTACGACGCGCCGGCCATCAGGGCGTAGGCGAAACGCCAGTTGGACGCGCCCGGATTGCGCTCCGGCGTATTGGGATCGTAGACCTCGTCCCACCTCACCTTCGCGCCGCCGATACCGGCGCCGATATAGGGCGTGATGCCGTGATAGGTGCCGAGGTCGACATAGGCGTTGGCGAGCAGCAGCAGCGCGCTCATCTTCGACTTTTCGGTCGATTCCGAGACGAAGTCGGAGGTGCGGCCGTCGAAATTCGTCTTGAACAGGTAGTCGGCGGTCAGGTCGGTGCGGAAGTGCTCGCTGACCTTGTAGCCGACGCCGCCGCCGAAGGAGAAGCCGCCCTTGAGCTTGCCCCAGTCGAACGACTTGCTGCCCGGCACGATGACGCAATTGCAGTCGTCGAAGCCGTAGGTCATGTAGTCGATGCCGCGCAGTTCCGACTTGCGGTAGGCGAGGTCGCCGCGGATATACCAACCGCCGAAATCCACCGGCTCGTAGGCCGGCGTCACCACCGGCGCCTCCTCGACGGGCGGCTCGTAAAGATCGGCCGCGAACGCAGGCACCGTCAGCCCGGCGACCGCGCCGGCCAGCAGCAGTTTCCTTGTCAGGTAAAACATCCTTGCCACCCTAGGAGACGTCGGGAGATCGGCTCCCGAACGCGATTGACTTCGGATGTGGATAATGAATTGCAAAGGTTAAAAGGCGTTTAACCCTGCCGATTAACCAAGAATAGCTAAAACTCGAAGGTTTCGCGCCACTTCCGCCGGCTGTCGTTGCGGCCAGGCGCACATGAAAAAGCCCGCCGGGCGGCGGGCTTTCCGGAGAAGGAAAACGGAACCGATCAGGCGGCGCTGCGGGTCTCGGAGATGATCCCGATGAGGTCGTCCACCACCGCCTCGACCAGTCCCGAATCGTCGCCTTCCGCCATGACGCGGATCAGCGGCTCGGTGCCGGAGGGGCGGATGACCAGGCGGCCGGTATTGCCGAGGCGGCTGCGCGCATCCTCGATCGCCGCCTTCACCGGCTCCTCCTCCAGCGGCTTGCCACCGGAGACGCGCACGTTCTTGAGCACCTGCGGAACGGGCTCGAAGGTCCGCGACAGCTCGCTGACCGGCTTGTTCTGCCGCTTGACGCAGGCAAGCACCTGCAGGGCCGAGACCAGGCCGTCGCCGGTGGTTGAGAAATCGGACAGCACGATGTGGCCGGACTGCTCGCCGCCGACGTTCAGCCCGTGCGCGCGCATGTGCTCGACGACGTAGCGGTCTCCGACCTTGGTGCGGTGAAGCTCCAGGTTGAGGCCGGACAGGAAACGCTCAAGGCCGAGGTTGGACATGATCGTCGAGACGACGCCGCCGCCGGCCAGCCGGCCGCTCTGGTGCCATGCCTGGGCGATCATCGCCATGATCTGGTCGCCGTCGACGATCTCGCCCTCCTCGTCGACGATGACCACGCGGTCGGCGTCGCCGTCGAGCGCGATGCCGATGTCGGCGCGCACCTCGTGCACCTTCTTCTGCAGGCCAGCCGGGTGGGTGGAGCCGCATTCCTTGTTGATGTTGAAACCGTTGGGCTCGACGTTGATGGCGACCACGTCCGCGCCCAGTTCCCAGAGCGCGGCAGGCGCCACCTTGTAGGCCGCCCCGTTGGCGCAGTCGACGACGATGCGCAGGCCCGACAGCGACATCGAGCGCGGCAGCGTGCGCTTGGCGAATTCGATATAGCGGTCATGCACGCCGTCGACGCGCTTGGCGCGCCCGAGCGCATCGGAATCGGCGAGCGCCATCTCGACATCGGTGTCAAGCATGGATTCGATGCGCTCCTCGATCTCGTCGGAAAGCTTGTAGCCGTCGGGACCGAACAGCTTGATGCCGTTGTCGTAATAGGGATTGTGCGATGCCGAGATCATGACGCCCATGTCGGCGCGCAGCGAACGCACCAGCATGGCGACGCCCGGCGTCGGGACGGGACCGAGCAGGAAGACATCCATGCCGGCCGCGCACAGGCCCGCCACCAGCGCGTTCTCGATCATGTAGCCGGACAGGCGCGTATCCTTGCCCAGCACGACGCGGTGGCGATGGCTGCCCCGCTGGAAGGAAAGGCCGGCGGCCATGCCGACCCGCATGGCGATTTCCGCGTTCATCGGAAACTTGTTGGCGCGCCCCCGGATGCCGTCGGTGCCGAAATAACGTCCAGACATGGACTTGACCCCTAAATGGTTTGCCCGCAGCACCACATGCCACAACTGCCCCACGCGCGGGTATCACAATATATGATCTTCTGTCACCAATCCTTAGGAAAGAGTTGTTTCGCCAAAATTATGTCCAAAAATGCGAGAGCTATTCAGTCCGTGCAGGGACCGTGCATGTCGGGGCTGGTGCGCCACCCCGTCGGGCGGTATGTCTTGCGGGACTATTGGCGGGCGGCTTTAACGGAGAGACCTATGTTCATCCATCGATTGGCCACATTGACGGGTCTCGCCGTCGCGGCGTTGTTCCTGGCCTCGCCGGCCAGCGCGCTGACCATGGCGGAGTGCAGCGCCAAGTATAACGCCGCCAAGGACGCCGGCACGCTGTCCGGCCAGACCTGGAACCAGTTCCGCAAGGCGGAGTGCGGGTCGGACGCGGCCGCCACCGACAGCAAGCCCGCCAAGAAGACCAAGACTTCAGCGAGTGACGACAGCAAAGCCAAGAAGACGAAGAAGTCCTCGGACGCGGCGAGCAACGACGACGCCAAGGGTCTGACCATGGCTGAGTGCAGCGCCAAGTACCAGGCCGCCAAGGACGCCGGCACGCTGAACGGCATGAAGTGGAACGACTTCCGCAAGAGCGAATGTGCCGCCGGCGCTACCGCCGCCGCCGCCAAGCCGGCGAAGAAGACGACCAAGGCTGCCGCCAGCGCCGACGACTCCGCCGGCAAGGGCCTGACCATGGCCGAGTGCAGCGCCAAGTACCAGGCGGCCAAGGACGCCGGCACATTGAACGGCATGAAGTGGAACGACTTCCGCAAGAGCGAATGCGCCGCTGGCGCCACCGCCGCCGCTGCCAAGCCGGCGAAGAAAACGACCAAGGCCGCCGCCAGCGCCGACGACTCCGCCGGCAAGGGCCTGACCATGGCCGAGTGCAGCGCCAAGTACCAGGCGGCCAAGAACAACGGTTCGCTGAACGGCATGAAATGGAACGACTTCCGCAAGGCCTCCTGCGGCGCCGGCGCGGCGGACGACGACAGCGTGCCCAGCATCGACGAGGCCAACTATTCGGGCGACCCCGAGACGCCGACGGTCAAGGCGCCGCGCGGCGTGAAGTTCCCGACCGGCATCTCCAAGAAGTATTCCGACGAGTCGGCCGGCAAGGCGCGCATGCACACCTGCCTCGACCAATACTATGCCAACAAGGACGCCGGCTCGCTGGGCGGCCTGCGCTGGATCCAGAAGGGCGGCGGCTACTACAGCCTCTGCAACGCCAGGCTGAAGAGCTGACACCAGCGCCACGCGTTCCCAAAAAAGGGGCCTGCGGAACGATCCGCAGGTCCCTTTTTCTATCCTCTCCGATACGATAGCTGTTGGCGGGACGGCGTGCAGTCGCCGGGACGCGGGACCGACGAACATGGATCTGCCGGCCTATATCGAGTGCCGGGCCGACGTGGCCAGCTACAACGGCTTCGCCCTGCGCGTGGCGGGCGAGCCGGATTTTGCCGCAGGGCTGGGCTGGAGGGCTGTTGCCGGCGAAAATCCGTTCCTGCAACAATACCGGCTTCCCGCGCCGATCGAGGCCTTCGGCCACTCGACGGATTTGATAGCGTTCACGTCCACCGGCCCGATGGCCGTCCTGGAAGGCGTCGCCGCGCCGGAGCTCGCGGGCAGGCTCGGCATCGCGCCGGTCGTCTCGACCCCGGAAAAATTCCTCGGCGAAAAGATCATCCGCGAAGCCAGCGAGGATAGCGGCGGCGTCACCTACGTGACGCGCATCTCGCTCAATGTCTCAACGGTGGAGGGCCTGCCCGGCAAGGTCCTGGCCGGCTGCTCCTACGCGCTCGACGTGAAATGAAAGAGCCCGGCGGTGCCGGGCTCCCGAAAGATGGATCGCCGCGCTGTCAGTTGGCGATGCGTCGCGCGAACTCCGCCAGCGCCTGCTGGTAGATCTTGGCGCGGTTCCAATCGGACCAGACGCCGTAGTTGGTCTGGCCCGGCCCGTAGCCGCCGCCGGCGCTCCAGCCGTGGCCACGCAGGAAGTTGGCGGTGGAGGCGAGCACGTCGGCGCGCGAATGGATCAGGTCGCGGCGGCCGTCGCCGTCGAAATCGACGGCGAATTGCAGGTATTTCGACGGCAGGAACTGCGTCTGGCCAAGCTCGCCGAAGCCGGCGCCGCGCATCTGGCTGGCGGAAATGTAACCCTTCTGGGCGATTTCCAGGGCCGAATCCAGCTCGTTGGTGAAGAAGGCGGAGCGGCGGCAGTCATAGGCCAGCGTCGCCAGCGGCGCGAACACGCTCTTGTTGCCGGAATTGGCGCCGAAGCCCGTTTCCATGCCCCAGATCGCCAGGATGACTTCCGGCTGCACGCCGTAGCGGGCCTCGATCTTCTTCAAGAGCCCTGCCTGGGACTTCATGTAGCCCTTGGCCTTCTTGACGTAGGAGGCAGGCGCCCGCCGCGCCATGAACTGCTCCAGCGTGCCGGAAAAGGCCTTGTGCTGGCTGCGGTCGATCCGGATCACGCCGCGATCGTAGTTCACGCCGGCCAGCGGGCCGGTGTCGATGCCGCGCGCCCTGGCGTCCGCCTTGTAGGCTTCCACCCAGGCGTCGAAACCGCTGCCGTCCTTGCCGCATTTGCCGGCGGCATTGGCGCCCGTTGCCAGCGCAAGTGCCGCGACAGCGGCGGCGGCGAACACGATCTTTCCTTTGGCAAGCACTGCCATGCTTTTCTCCTGATTGCCTGAATCACGTCCCTGAGGCGAATTTGCCAGCGAAATGCGGGCTTGTCACCGCCTCCCGCATCCCCACCGTCTGGCTAAGAGGCGAGAACTTGCCTAGGATCAAGGGATATTTGTGACGACCAGCGCATTTCGTCTTGCTTGAGGGGGTAAGGATGAATGACGTCGACGTGGTTGTCGTAGGCGCCGGCTCGGCGGGGCTCGGCGCGGCAAGGACACTTCGCTCAGCCGGCCTCTCCGTCACCGTGCTGGAGGCGATGGGGCGCATCGGCGGGCGGGCCTGGACATCGAGCGAGCATTTCGGCGTTCCTTTCGACATCGGCTGCGCCTGGCTGCATGCCGCGGACCGCAACCCCTATTTTCCGGAAGCGCAGGCAGCCGGCTGGACGCTGCATCACCACGACATGAACGTCGACCACCTCTACTACCGCAAGCGCAAGGCCGCCGATACGGAAGTCGCCGAGATGAAGGCGGCCGATGCGCGCCTGTTTGCATTGCTGGCCGCGCACGAGGTGAGAGAAGGCGACGACGACCGGCTCGGCTCGCTGCTGGCGAAAGGCCATGCGCCGCGGGCCGCCGCCACCTTCGCCGGCCCGATGGATTTCGGCGCCGACGAGGACGAGATCTCCATCCGCGATTTCCAGGCCGCCGCCGATCTCGACCCGAACTACTTCACCAGGGAGGGCTTCGGCGCGCTGGTCGCCCGCTTCGGCGCCGATGTGCCGGTGGAGCTTGCGACGCCGGTGCGCAGGATCGTCTGGGACGGCCCCGGCGTGGAATGCGAGACGGATCGCGGCACGCTGCGCGCCAGGGCGGCGATCGTCACCGCCTCGCCAGCGGTTCTGGCCTTCGAGGAGATCGTCTTCGTCCCTTCCCTGCCCGACGCACATTTCGGCGCCTTCTTCGACCTGCCGATGGGTATGCTGACCAAGCTGCCGGTGGAGATCAGGGGCACACGCCTCGACCTGCGGCCGTTCGACGACCTCCTGATCGAGCGCATGGCCCGCCACGACATCTATTTCCTGTGCTTCCCCTTCGACACGGACCTGATGGTCGGCTTCGTCGGCGGCGACTTCGCCTGGGAAATGTCGGCCGCCGGCGAGGCGGCCGGCATCGATTTCGTCGTCGACAGGCTGGTCGGCATCTTCGGCGCCGAGGTGAGGAAGCATGTCGGCCGCGCCGCCATGACCAATTGGGGCGCCGAACGCTTCGTGCGCGGCGCCTACGCCTCCGCCCGGCCCGGCCGATCGGAGGCCCGCGCCATCCTGACGCAGCCGGTTGCCGAAAAGATCTTCTTCGCCGGCGAGCATGTCGCCGGGCCGCTGATCCAGACCTGCGGCGGCGCGCGCCTCTCCGGCGAAGCGGTGGCACTGGAAGTCGCTTCCCGGTTCGCAGCGAGGTAGCGCCGGCAATCACTGGTTTACCGATCGATGCGCATATGATGCGGAACGCCGGCCGCCAGGACGGCTTCGGGCCTACGAACGGAATGAGGACAGCTTGAGCATCGATCCCGCAGCATTCGAAGCTTACCGGCGCTCCGCCGGCGAGAGGGCCACCCTACCCAGGCTGATCGCCGGCACGCTGATCATCGTCATCTTCTGGGCGCTGTCGTCGCTGCTCGTCATCGTCGGCGGCATCTTCCTCGTCTCGCGCTGGCAGGGCGACGAGGCCGGCATGCCCGACATGGCGTCGTTTTCCGCCACGCCGACCGGCGTGCTGACCGTCCTCGCTTCCTTCTGCGGTATCTGGATCGGCGCCTGGATCGCCATGCGCCTCCTCCATCGCGAGAGACTGTCCGCCCTGTTCGGCAACAGCCGCCGCATTTCCGCTTCCGGCTTCTGCAAGGGCGCGGTTGCTGTGCTGCTCACCTCGGTCGTGTCGGAGGTGCTGATCTACCTGCTGCACCCGGAAATCGGGCGCGGCGCCATAGGGATCTCGGCCTGGCTCGCAGCACTCGTTCCCATCGCCGCGCTGGCCTTCGTGCAGACCTCATCGGAGGAGCTGCTGTTCCGCGGCTACCTGCCGCGCGGCCTGGCCAGGCGTTTCAGGAGCCCGCTTGTATGGGCGCTCCTGCCGCTCGTCGCCTTCACCGCCCTGCACTGGAGCCCGGCGAACTCGCTGGCGATCAACATCTGCGTCATGGTCTCCATCGGCGCCTTCGCCATCGTGCTGATGCTCCTGGTCTACGCCACCGGCAACCTCGGCGCGGCCTTCGGCGCCCATCTCGCCAACAACCTTTTCGGCTTCCTGCTCATCTCGCACCAGCAGAGCTTCAACGCCTTCGCCCTGTTCACGGCGCCGCCGCTGGAAGGGCCGGGCTGGACGCCGCTCGACGCAGCACTCCTGTCGCTGATCGGCATCGCCTCCTCCGGCCTGACGGCGCTGCTGCTGCTGCATCCGCGTTCGCCGCTGAAGGTCGAGGCCGACCAAGCATTTCCAGCAAAAGTGTGAAACGGTTTTGCGTCAGGAAATGCGGTCTTGCTGCCCTCTAGACATGCACCTCGCCGAAGCCGCTCTGGTCGGCATCGTCGAGCGCGCGGCGTGAGGCAAAGAACAGCCAGACGTAGAAGACGGCGACTGCCAGCACCACCGCCCAGCCCGGGATCGGGCCGAGCCGCGTGTTGGCGACGATCTCGCTCAGCGAATGGACGAGCGTCGAGCGCGCGCCCTCGGCCTGCAGGCCCGGCGTCGAGATCTTCAGCACCCAGGCGAGCAGCAGGATCAGGAACATCCAGATGTAGTTGCGCCTGAGCCGCCGCGAGAAGGCGTCGCCGTAGGAGATGAAGAACTTCGGCTCGCGCAGGTTCTGGCCGACGATCTGCAGCCAGTTGGCGGAGAAATCCGGCACCGGCGAGAACACCTGCGCGAAATAGTGCCGCTCGAACTGGCGCACCCGGTAGCGGTAGACATCGAAGAACCGGTAGCGCCGCGCCTCGATCATCAAAAGCAGGTAGACCAGCACCATGGCGAACAAAAGCACGCCGTGATGCGACGACGGCGTCGACAGCGACACCGACAGCAGCGCGGCGACGACGGTGATCGCCCAGTTCGAGGTCTGGTCGATGCGCTCGCGCCAGCCCGCCATGCGCGCGATCTCGGCGCGGTAGTAATGGACGATCGCCGTGACCGTCTCGGAGTGGTTGGACGGCAGGAAGGACGGCTGGATTTTCGCGCTGTCGTCGGCCATGACGTCTCCTCCCGTCGCCTGTTTGCTCGGCGCACTATAGCGCCGTTTCAGCCGCCCGCCGCCGTCCGGCCTTGACTCAGCGGCGTTTTTCCTGTCTAGACGCCGCAACTTTCCGCGACGATCTTCTCGCGAAAGCCGACCGGGGCGCCCTTTCAGGGCCTGAGACGATCCCGGAGGCCAACACCCGGCAGCGCGATGCGCCCCCGGGTGCTTTTTGGTTTTGGGCTTTGCCCGCCGGCTTTCGCTTGGACCTTTGGCGTGGGCGCACTACCTCTCGGGTTCATTCCCGAGACTGAAGGACGAAGAATGTTTGAATCGCTACAGGAACGCCTCGGCTCGATCCTGAACGGCCTGACCGGCCGTGGCGCGCTGTCGGAGGCGGATGTCTCGGCGGCGCTGCGCGAAGTGCGCCGCGCCCTGCTGGAGGCGGACGTCGCGCTGGAGGTCGTGCGCTCCTTCACCGACAAGGTGCGCGAGAAGGCGGTCGGCGCGGCCGTCCTGAAGTCGATCAAGCCCGGCCAGATGGTCGTCAAGATCGTCCATGACGAGCTGGTCGCCATGCTCGGCGAAGAGGGCGTCGCCATCGACCTCAACGCGCCGGCGCCGGTCGTGCTGATGATGGTCGGCCTGCAGGGCTCCGGCAAGACCACCACCACCGCCAAGATCGCCAGGCGCATGAGCGAGCGCCAGGGCAAGAAGGTGCTGATGGCATCGCTCGACACGCGCCGCCCGGCCGCGCAGGAGCAGTTGCGCCAGCTCGGCGAGCAGGTGAAGGTCGCCACGTTGCCGATCGTCGCCGGCCAGTCGCCGGTCGATATCGCCAGGCGCGCCGTACAGGCGGGCAAGCTCGGCGGCCACGACGTCGTCATCCTCGACACCGCCGGCCGCACCCACATCGACGAGCCGCTGATGGTCGAGATGGCCGACATCAAGAAGGTGTCGGCGCCGCACGAGATCCTGCTGGTGGCGGATTCGCTCACCGGTCAGGATGCCGTCAACCTAGCGAAAAGCTTTGACGAGCGCGTCGGCATCACCGGCCTGGTGCTCACCCGCATGGACGGCGACGGCCGCGGCGGCGCCGCCCTTTCCATGCGCGCCGTCACCGGCAAGCCGATCAAGCTGATCGGCACCGGCGAGAAGATGGACGCGCTGGAGGAGTTCTATCCCAAGCGCATCGCCGACCGCATCCTCGGCATGGGCGACATCGTCAGCCTCGTCGAGAAGGCGGCCGAGAACATCGACGCGGAACAGGCCGCGGCGATGGCGAAGAAGATGCAGTCGGGCAAGTTTGACCTGAACGACCTCGCCCAGCAGATCCAGCAGATGTCGAAGATGGGCGGCATGGGCGGCATCATGGGCATGATGCCGGGCATGGGCAAGATGAAGGACCAGCTTGCCGCCGCCGGCCTCGACGACAAGATGTTCAAGCGCCAGCTCGCCATCATTTCCTCGATGACCAGGGCCGAGCGCGCCAATCCCGACATCCTCAAGCACAGCCGCAAGAAGCGCATCGCCGCCGGCTCCGGCACCGACGCCGCCGAGATCAACAAGCTCTTGAAGATGCATCGCGGCATGGCCGACATGATGAAGGCCATGGGCGGCAAGGGCAAAGGCGGCGGCATGATGCGCGCAGCCATGGGCGGGCTGGCCTCGAAGATGGGCCTTGGCGGTCTTGGAGGCGGCATGATGCCCGGAATGGGCGGCATGCCCGACCTGTCGAAGATGGACCCCAAGCAGCTCGAAGCCCTGCAGAAGCAGGCGGAAGCCGCCGGCCTCGGCAAGGGTGGCATGAAGGGTCTTCCCGGTGGTCTGCCCGGAATGGGCGGCGGCGGACTGCCAGGCCTTCCGGGGGGCATGAAACTCCCCGGTCTCGGTGGCCCGGGCGGGCTTCCGGGGCTGGGCAAGAAGAAGTGAGACCAGAATGAGCGCAACTGCCAACGACGAAGACGTCGCCCGTGCCCGCAACCTTCTGAAGGAACTGCGCGGCTCGATCGACCGCATCGACGCGGCGATCGTCTACATGCTTGCCGAGCGCTTCCGCTGCACGGAAGCGGTCAGCCACCTGAAGGCCGAGCACAATCTGCCGCCGGCCGACCTGACACGCGAGGCCGAACAGATCGCGCGGCTGCGCAAGCTGGCCGAAGACGCGAATTTCAATCCCGACTTCGCGGTGAAGTTCCTCAACTTCATCATCAAGGAAGTCATCCGTCACCACGAGGCGGTCAACGAAGGCCGGCACGACGCCGACCTGGTCGCCTCGAAATCCTGACCCTACGAATCCAACAGATCAGAGCTTTTAGGAGATAGAAAATGGCACTGAAGATCAGACTGGCCCGCGCGGGCTCGAAGAAGCGTCCTTATTACCACATCGTCGTCGCCGACGTGCGCTCGCCGCGAGACGGCCGCTTCATCGAGGCGGTCGGCGCCTGGAACCCGCTCCTGCCGAAGGACGGCGACCGCATCAAGCTCGACGAGGACCGCGTCAAGCACTGGCTCGGCAACGGCGCCCTGCCGACCGACCGCGTCGCCCGCTTCCTCGACCAGGCCGGCATTTCCAAGCGCGAAGCCCGCAACAACCCGTCCAAGGCGCAGCCCGGCAAGAAGGCGCAGGAGCGCGCCGCCCTGCTCGCCAAGGCGCAGGAAGATGCCGCCGCCGCTGCCGCGGCTGCTGCCGCCGAGCCGGCTCCGGCCGAGGCAAGCGCCGAGTAAGCACCCGGCTCAGGCCGAAACAAACCGGAACGGCGGGCCATAGCCCGCCGTTTTCCTTTCTGCCTGCGGGTCGGTCAGTAGCCGCGCGGACAGCGGGCGACATAGGTGCGACCGTAGCGGTCGCGATAGCGGCACTGGCCGCGCTCGCTGGCATGGCCGATCAGGGCTCCCGCCACGGCGCCGACGGCACCGCCGATCACGGCCCCTTCGACCGGATCGCCGGCCACCGCCGCACCAACGGCAGCACCACCCAGGCCACCCACGGCGGCACCTTGCTCGGTCTGTGAGCACGCGCCGAGCGGCAGCAGCAACGCCATCAGAACCACCATCTTTTTCATGTCGAATTCCTCTCTCGAAAGTTCACCGCCTGCCCTGTAACGATTGAGAGCGGGATTCGATCCAAGGGCAGGCAGGCCGCTACGCGCCGACTGCCGCCGAAGGAAGGCAACGATGACGGGTGAAACCGACCTGAGGACCCTGCTCGGCTCGATGCAGCCGGCGCTTCAGCCGGAGGTGCTGGTGTTCGCAACCGTGCCGCCGTCGCAGGACCGGCCCGAGGGGCTGGACCCCGTGATGACGTTCCGCGAAAGCGAGGGCCGGACTTTCATCCTGACCGAGGATACCGCCCGAAAGGCCGGGCTCGCCGGCACGTTCCACTGCCGCATGATCACGTTGAACGTCCATTCGTCGCTGGAGGCCGTCGGCTTCCTCGCCGCGATCACCACGCGGCTCGCGGCGGCCGGCATGGGCGTCAATCCCGTCTCCGGCTTCTATCACGACCATCTGTTCGTGCCGGCCGAGCGCGCGGCCGAGGCGATGACGATCCTGCGGGAAATGGCGAAGGAAGCGCGCTGACCGCGCGGTTCAGTTGGGGTAGCAGGCCGCCGGAACGTTCGGCCAGACGGCCTCGTCGCAGCCGGCGTCGGCCTGGCGCTGCCTGAACGAAACGCTGACCGGGCCGGTCACCACCGGGTCGACGCCGTCGGGAGCGTCGGGATAAAGCGCCTCCGCCTGCGTGGCTGCGGCGATTTTCGGGGCATCGGCGCGCGTCGCGGCCGAATGGGCAACGCCCGCGACCAGGACGAGCGCCAGCGCGCCCACGACGAGGCGCGGCGAAAGCAGTCTGCCGACGATTTCGATCCTGCGTTTCATCTTGCCCTCAATGCCCCGGCTGTGTGTCGGTTCCCCAATTGGTTAATGAAAGTTTCGCATCAAGCGTTTAACGATCGGTAACCGTCATTTGGGTTGCGAGGTCCCCTTTCGCAATTGCGAAAAAACCTGTATGAGCCGCGCAACCGAAAAAAAGCAGCGCTTCGTTCCGTTTCCGTGGCTCCATGCATGCGTGGGGGGAAAACGCCACCGGGAAGCGACGGCTGGGCGCCGCGGCAACGCTTCCGAGTGACCTTATGGATATCCGTAACATCGCGATCATCGCGCATGTCGACCATGGCAAGACCACGCTTGTCGACGCGCTTCTCAAACAATCCGGCGCCTTCCGCGAGAACCAGCGCGTCGCCGAACGCGCCATGGACTCGAACGACCTCGAAAAGGAACGCGGCATCACCATCCTCGCCAAGGCGACGTCGGTGGACTGGCACGGCACCCGCATCAACATCGTCGACACCCCCGGCCACGCCGACTTCGGCGGCGAGGTGGAACGCATCCTGTCGATGGTCGATTCGGCCATCGTGCTGGTCGACGCCGCCGAAGGCCCGATGCCGCAGACCAAGTTCGTCGTCGGCAAGGCGCTGAAGGTCGGCCTCAAGCCGATCGTCGTCATCAACAAGATCGACCGGCCGGACGCCCGCGAGACCGAGGTCATCAACGAGGTGTTCGACCTGTTCGCAGCCCTCGACGCCACCGACGAGCAGCTCGATTTCCCCATCCTCTACGGCTCCGGCCGCGACGGCTGGGTCGCCGAGAAGCCGGAAGGCCCGAAGGACCAGGGGCTGGCGCCGCTGTTCGATCTGGTGCTGAAGCATGTGCCGGCGCCGGCCGTCGAGCCCGGCCCGTTCCGCATGATCGGCACGATCCTGGAGGCCAATCCCTTCCTCGGCCGCATCATCACCGGCCGCATCGCCTCCGGCTCGCTGAAGCCCAACCAGGCGGTGAAGGTTCTGCATCACGACGGCACGCTGCTGGAAACCGGCCGCGTCTCGAAGATCCTCGCCTTCCGCGGCCTCGAGCGCCAGCCGATCGAAGAGGCGCAGGCCGGCGACATCGTCGCCATCGCCGGGCTGCAGAAGGGCACCGTCGCCGATACCTTCTGCGATCCCTCGGTGAGCGAGCCGATGGCCGCCCAGCCGATCGACCCGCCGACGGTCACCATGTCCTTCCTCGTCAACGATTCGCCGCTCGCCGGTACCGAAGGCGACAAGGTGACCAGCCGCGTCATCCGCGACCGCCTGCTCAAGGAGGCCGAGGGCAACGTCGCGCTGAAGATCGAGGAATCGGCCGACAAGGATTCGTTCTACGTCTCCGGCCGTGGCGAATTGCAGCTTGCCGTGCTGATCGAGACGATGCGCCGCGAGGGCTTCGAGCTCGCCGTCTCGCGGCCGCGCGTCGTCATGCAGAAGGACGAGGCCGGCCAACTGCTGGAGCCCGTCGAGGAAGTCGTCATCGACGTCGACGAGGAGCATGCCGGCGTCGTCGTGCAGAAGATGAGCGAGCGCAAGGCCGAGATGATCGAGCTGCGCTCGTCCGGCGGCAACCGCCAGCGCCTGGTCTTCCACGCGCCGACGCGTGGCCTCATCGGCTACCAGTCGGAACTGTTGACCGACACGCGCGGCACGGCGGTGATGAACCGGCTGTTCCATGCCTACGAACCCTACAAGGGCGAGCTGCCCGGTCGCGTCAACGGCGTGCTGATCTCCAACGACCAGGGCGAGGCGGTCGCCTATGCGCTGTTCAACCTGGAGGATCGCGGCCCGATGGTGATCGACGCCGGCGTCAAGGTCTACCAGGGCATGATCATCGGCATCCACTCGCGCGACAACGACCTCGAAGTGAACGTACTGAAGGGCAAGAAGCTCACCAACATCCGCGCCGCTGGCAAGGACGAGGCCGTCAAGCTCACCCCGCCGGTGCGCATGACGCTGGAGCGGGCGCTGGCCTGGATCCAGGACGACGAGCTGGTCGAGGTGACGCCGAAGTCGATCCGGCTGAGAAAACTCTATCTCGACCCGAACGAGCGCAAGCGCTTCGAGAAGCAGAAGGTCGCCGGCGCGGCGTGATCGTCCCGGGAAACTGACCCTGTCGGGCTGAGCTCGGGCGGCGGTCGCCGACATGGCGAACCATGACCCCGCCACTGCTGGCCCTTGGGTTTGCCTCCCCTGTATCCTTGGCGCGGCATCGGTTTGGCTCTAGCGGCTGATCCGTTCAGCCGGATCGCAATCGTGACAAGCATCAAGATCGTGCCATCGCCCCTGCCGGCCGTTCTGGTCTGCACGCTGGGCATCTTCGTGCTGTCGGCGATGGACGCGTCGGTCAAGGCGCTGGTCGTCGTGATCGGTGCCTACAACACCCTTCTGTGGCGCTCGATCCTGGCGACGGCAACGGCCGGCCCGGTCTGGGCGGCGCTATCCAACCGCCGGCCGAGCGCCAAAGCGGTCAGGCTGCATGCGGTTCGCGGCGTCATCGTCAGCTTCGTCGCGCTGGCGTTCTTCTTCGGCCTGGGCCGGCTGCCCCTTGCCGAGGCGATCGCGCTTTCCTTCGTCGCCCCGCTCGTCGCCCTGTTCCTCGCCGCCCTGATGCTGAAGGAGAGGATCAGCCGCACCGCCGTGGGGGCCTCGCTCATCGGCATGGCCGGGGTGCTGGTCATCATGTTCGGCAAGCTCGGCCAGAGCGGCTACGCGCCAGACGCACTGCTCGGCATGGCCGCCATCATCGCCTCGGCGGTTCTCTACGCCTACAACCTGATCCTGGCGCGGCAGCAGGCTCTGGTGGCGAAACCACTGGAGATCGTGTTCTTCCAGAACCTCGTCGTCGGCATCACGCTGGGCCTGGCCTCGCCATGGCTGGGAGCGGGCGTACCGCAGGACCAATGGCTGCTGCTGGTGGGGGTAACGGCGCTTGCCCTCGCGGGCCACCTGCTGATGAGCTGGGCCTATGCGCGCGCCGAGGCCCAGTATCTGATCCCGACGGAATATTCGGCCTTCGTCTGGGCGATCGTGCTCGGCTGGGTCTTCTTCCAGGAAAGCGTCAGCTGGTCGACCATGGCGGGCGCCTTGCTCATCATCGCCGGGTGCCTGATCGCCTCGCGGGCCAAGCCGAAGCTGGCCGCCGAACCGATCGAAGCGGCTGCGGTCTGACGGCCTGGGCCCTTGCGGGGCCGTCTTGCGCGAGCACCGGAAGCCGGCGTAGATTTGCCGCCATGCACCTCGCTTCGCTCCTCATCTTCGCCGGCGCGCTGCTCGTCGCCGCCGGTTCGCCCGGCCCCTCGATCGCGGCCCTCGTCGCCCGCGTCATCTCGAAGGGCTTTCGCGACGTGTTTCCCTTCCTGCTCGCCATGTGGATCGGCGAAGGCATCTGGCTGTCCTTCGCCGTCTTCGGGCTGGCCGTCGTGGCACAGACCTTCCACTTCGCCTTCGTCGTGGTGAAATGGATCGGCGTCGCCTATCTCGCTTATCTTGCCTGGAAGATGTGGACCGCGCCGGTCGACGCCAAGGCAGGCGAACTGCCGAAGGAAGATTCGGCGGTAAAACTGTTCTTCGCCGGCATGGCCGTGACGCTCGGCAATCCGAAGATCATGATGTTCTACCTGGCGCTCCTGCCGACCATCATCGACCTCGGCTCGGTCACCGTCGTCGGCTGGCTGGAACTGACCGCGACCATGGCCGCCGTGCTGGTCGCCATCGACCTTTCCTGGGTGCTGGCGGCGGCGCAGGCGCGCAAGCTCTTGAAGAGCCCGCGCGCCATGAAGATCGCCAACCGCATAAGCGCCGGCACCATGGGCGCCGCGGCGGCGGCGATCGCGGCGCGAAGCTGACCCTGCTCGCCCGACTACCGCGCCATCGCGTGGTATTCGGCGTTCGGCCGCATGTCGATGCCGGCGGCCAGCCGGTTCGACATGTTGAAGAAGGCGACTGTGGCGGCGATGTCCCAGATGTCGCGGTCTGAAAAACCTACGGCGCGGAGCGCCTGCCGGTCTTCCTCCACCATCTTGGCCGGCGTCTCGGTCAGCTTGACGGCGAATTCCAGCATCGCCCGCTGCCGCGGCGAAAGCGCGGCCGCGCGCCAGTTCATCGCCATCATCTCGCCGAACGCCGGATCGCCGGACAGCTGGCGCACCGCCGCGCCATGCGCAGTCAGGCAGTAGTAGCACTGGTTGATGGAGGAGACCGCGACCGCGATCATCTCGCGCTCCAGCTTGGACAGGCCCGAATCGCCCAGCATCAGGTCGTTATAGGTGTCGGTGAAGGCGCGCAGCTTCTTCTCGTCGAAGGCGTAGGAGAGCAGCACGTTCGGGACGAGCCCCAGCTTCTCCTCGCATTTGGCGAAATAAGCCTTGGTCGCGTCGCTGAGATCGCCCGTCGGCAGGTCGAGCGCGGTGATCTTTTCGGCCATCTTTTCTCTCCTTCGCGTCATCCGCCGGCAAACGGCCGGAATTAAATCGTTATTTTCTCGAACCGATGTCAAACCACGGTCGCAAATTCCGGAGCATCTGGCTACGATGACCGGAAAGCACCGAGACGGGAGGGACTTTGCGCCATGGCCAGCCAGAAAGCCGCAGCCAAATCGAGGAAAAGCGCTGGGGCAGCCAAGGCTGCGGCAAAGACGGGCGAGGGACCCGGCGGGCTGGCCGAGCATCTTCTGAGCCGCGCGCCTGTCGAGGACGTCGCCGCCTACGATACGGCTGACCTCAGGAAGGCCGCCGACCTCGTCGCCGGCGCCGTCGCCCGCCACAGGAAGGGCGAAAGCGTCGTCGCCATCGACGCCGATGCCGGCATATCGCGCCAGGGGCGGCCGCTCTCCGTCATCACCGTCGTCAACGACAACATGCCGTTCCTGTTCGATTCGATCCTCGGCGAAATCGCCGAGATGGCGGGCGAGCCGACGCTGGTCACCCACCCCGTGCTGGCGGTCCGCCACGGCAAGGCCGGCGTCGAGGAAATCCTCGGCGATGGCGGCCTGGTCCGGGAAGACAGCACGCACGACCGGCTGAGCGTGGTGCACGTCCATGTGCCGCGCCTGAGTGCCGGGCAGGCCGAGGAACTGTCCGCCCGCCTCGCGACGACGCTGGCGCAGGTGCGCGCCGCCACGCGCGACTGGAAGCCGATGCTGGCGCGGCTCGACCAGGCGATCTCCGAATTCCGCTATGCGCCCGTGCCGCTCGACAAGAAGAGCGTCGCCGAAGCCATCGCCTTCCTCGAATGGCTGCGCGACGACAATTTCACCTTCCTCGGCATGCGCGAGTACAAATATACGGGCGGCGAAAAGAGCGGCGAGCTGGAGCTGAGCGACAGCCCCGGCCTCGGCATCCTCACCGATCCCAATGTGCTGATCCTCAGGCGCGGCACCGAAGCGGTGACGACGACGCCCGAGATCCGCGCCTTCCTGCATGGGCCGGAGCCGCTCATCGTCACCAAGGCCAACGCCAAGTCGGTCGTCCACCGGCGCATCTATCTCGATTACATCGGCGTCAAGACCTACACCGCCAGGGGCGTGCTGTCGGGCGAGCTGCGCATCGTCGGCATGTTCACCTCGACCGCCTATACGCGCTCGGTGATGAAAATCCCCTACCTGCGCTCCAAGGCCGAGACGATCATCGCCAAGTCGGGCTTCAATCCGCACGACCATTCCGGCAAGGCGCTCATCAACGTCCTGGAAAGCTATCCGCGCGACGAGCTGTTCCAGGTGCCGACCCCCATCCTGAGGAAACACGCCGAGGCGATCCTGGCCCTGTCGGAGCGGCCGCGCGTGCGTGCGCTGGTGCGCGTCGACCAGTTCGACCGCTTCGTCTCCGTCCTCGTCTTCGTGCCGCGCGACCGCTACGATTCAGTGGCGCGCGAGAAGATCGGTGCCTATCTGAAGACCGTCTACCAGGGTCGTTTGTCGGCTTACTATCCGGCCTTCCCCGAAGGCGGCCTGGCCCGCGTCCACTTCATCATCGGCCGTTCCGGCGGCAAGACGCCGAAGGTCGAGCAGGCCGCCATCGAGGCGGCGATCCGCGACATGGTGCGCACTTGGGACGACGCGCTGGCGGAAGCAGCCGAAACCGGCGGCGCCGATCCGGCGCTGCGCGGCGTGGCCGCGCGCTTCCCCGAAAGCTATCGCGACTCCTTCACCGCCGCGCAGGCGTTGGTCGATGCCGGCCGCATCGTCGGCATCGACGCCGCCAACCCCATCGCCATCGACTACTACCGCGACACCGGCCAGAGCGCCGAGCAGGCGTCGCTGAAGATCTATCACCATGGCGCGCCGGTGGCGCTGTCGCGGCGCGTTCCGGTGCTGGAGAACATCGGCTTCCGCGTCATTTCCGAGCGCACGTTCGAGATCGGGGAGAACGGCGACGAAAAAGTCTTCATCCACGACATGGAGCTGGAGAGCGCCGACGGCAAGCCGATCGACCTCGCCGACGGCGGCGCCCTGTTCGAGGACGCCTTCCTCGCCGTCTGGCGCGGCGACGCCGACAATGACGGCTACAACAGGCTCGCCCAGACCGCCGGCCTGTGGTCGAACGAAATCCTCGTCCTGCGCACCTACGGCCGCTACCTGCAGCAGGCGGGCATCCCGCAGGGCCAGGAATTCATCGCCGCCGCCCTGAACCGCTATCCCGACATCGCGCGCGGCCTGCACGCGCTGTTCGTCGCCCGGCTCGGCCCGGATGCCGAGGGCGAAGGCGCCGTCACCGCAAGGCACCTCAAGGCCAAGATCAAGGATGCGCTGGAGGAAGTCCCCAATATCGACGACGACACCATCATTCGGCGCTACCTCAACCTGATCGAGTCTTCGCTGCGCACCAACCACTTCGTCGAGGGCAAGCAGGAGCGCGGCCAGTCGCTGGCCATCAAGCTCGATTCGCGCGCCGTCGAAGGCCTGCCCGAGCCGCGGCCATGGCGCGAGATCTTCGTCTACGGCTCCGAGGTCGAGGGCGTGCACCTGCGCTTCGGCCCGGTGGCGCGCGGCGGCCTGCGCTGGTCGGACCGGGCGCAGGACTACCGCACCGAGGTGCTCGGCCTGGTCAAGGCGCAGCAGGTCAAGAACGCCGTCATCGTGCCGGTCGGCGCCAAGGGCGGCTTCTACCCCAAGCAGCTGCCCGTCGGCGGCAGCCGCGACGCGGTCTTCGAGGCCGGCCGCGCGGCCTACGTCAATTTCGTCTCCAGCCTGTTGTCGATCACCGACAACATCGGCCTCGACGGCATCATTCCGCCCGAGGACGTGGTGCGGCGCGACCCTGACGACCCCTATTTCGTCGTCGCCGCCGACAAGGGCACGGCGACCTTCTCCGACACCGCCAACGCGATCTCGCAGAAGCACGATTTCTGGCTGGACGATGCCTTCGCATCCGGCGGCTCGGCCGGCTACGACCACAAGGGCATGGGCATCACCGCCAAGGGCGCGTGGGAGGCCGTCAAGCGCCACTTCCGCGAGATGAACCGCGACATCCAGACGACGCCGTTCACCACCGTCGGCGTCGGCGACATGTCCGGCGACGTGTTCGGCAACGGCATGATGCTGTCGGACCAGACGCGGCTGGTCGCCGCCTTCGACCATCGCGACATCTTCATCGATCCCGACCCGGATCCGGCACCCACGATGGCCGAGCGCAAGCGGCTGTTTTCGCTGCCGCGCTCGAGCTGGCAGGACTACGACAAGGCGCTGCTGTCGGCCGGCGGCATGATCGTGTCGCGGGCGCAGAAGTCGATCACGCTGACGCCGCAGGCGGCTTCCGCCATCGGCATCGCCAAGACGGTGGCGACGCCGGCCGAGATCATGACCGCCATCCTCAAGGCGCCTGTCGACCTCCTGTGGTTCGGCGGCATCGGCACCTATGTGAAGGGCACAAGCGAGACCAACCAGGAGGTCGGCGACCGCGCCAATGACGCCATCCGCGTCAACGCCGCCGACGTCCGGGCCAAGGTCATCGGCGAAGGGGCCAATCTCGGCGTCACCCAACGCGGCCGCATCGAGTTCGCCCTCAACGGCGGCCGTAACAACTCCGACGCCATCGACAATTCCGGCGGCGTCAACTGCTCCGACGTCGAGGTCAACATCAAGATCGCGCTGGCGGCGGCCATGCGCGCCGGCTCGCTGGCGCGACCGGCCCGCAACAAGCTGCTGGCGGAAATGACCGGCGAGGTGAGCGGCCTCGTTCTCGCCAACAACTACGAGCAGACGCTGGCGCTCTCGCTGGCGCGCAAGCGCGGGCTGGCCGACATCGCCCACCAAGGCCGCTTCATGGCGGCGCTCGAAGCGCGCGGCCTGCTCGACCGCGCGGTGGAGACCCTGCCCTCGCCGGCCGCGCTCGCCGAGCGCGAGGCGCGCGGCGAGCCGCTGACGCGTCCGGAACTCGGCGTGTTGCTCGCCTATGCCAAGATCGTGCTGTTCTCCGACATCGTCGCCTCCGACGTGCCGGACGAGCCGCATTTCGACCGCGACCTGATGGGCTACTTCCCCGACCGCATGGCGAAGAAGTATTCCGCCGAGATCCACGGCCACCGGCTGCGGCGCGAGATCATCGCCCGCGTCGTCGCCAACGACCTGGTCAATCGCGGCGGCCCGTCCTTCGTCAACCGGCTGATGGAATCGACGGGGCGCAGCGCCGCCGACGTGGTGCGCATCTTCGCCGTCATCCGCGACGGCTTCGCGCTGCCCGCCCTCTATGCCGAAATCGACGCGCTCGACAACCGCATCGACGGGCAGATCCAGCTCGACCTCTACCAGAAAGTAAGCCGGCTCATCTTCGTTACCGGCGGCTGGTATCTGAAGAACGAGACCGGCAATGCACCGCTTTCCGAGCGCATCGCGACGTTGCAGGAAGCGCGCAAGGCACTGGAGCCGAAGCTCGCCTCACTGCTGCCGGCCTATTCGCGCCAGCGTCTCGACGAGCACCGGTTGGAGCTTGCCGCGGCCGGCGCGCCGGAAAAACTGGCCGAGCGTCTGGCGCTGTGCGAGCCGGCGGCGCTGATTCCCGACATCGCAGCCGCAGCCCGGCTCGCCGGCGCCGACATCGTCGCGGCGGCGAAGGCCTTCTTCGCCGCCGGCGAGGCCTTCCGCATCCCGCGCATTGAGGAGGCGGTCGGCACGATCTCGGCGTCCGACTACTACGATCAGCTGGCGCTGGCGCGCGCTGCCGACACCATCGGCTCGGCCCGGCGCGGCATCGCGGTGGCGGCGTTGACGGCGCATGGCACGGTCGCCGACCCGGTCGCGGCCTGGCTGGAAGCCGGCGGCGAGCGGGTGGGACGCATCCGCGAGCGCCTGCAGGCGCTGACCGAAGGCGGCGACCTCACCGTCTCGCGCCTGTCGGTGGCGGCAGGCCTGATGAACGACCTGACGGCGGGGTGAGAGCCCGGTTCGCCGAAGGCGAATTGAAGGGTCCGGTGGACCCTTCAAAGGGCTCGAACGCCCGAGGCCGTAGCCGAGGGCCGGGCGGTGAAGCTGCCTCCTCGCCCTGCGACGGCCCCGCCGTTTATGGGGAGAGGCAAGCAGCTTCGGTGTTGGCTCTCCGTCTGCAAAAAATCTTTATCAAATCTATCCCCCTCATCCTGCCCCGCTCCATACTCCTCGCCATCTCCTGTGCGGGAACGCGGGTCGCGAACCGGGCGCTTGTGGCGGGAGACGGTGCCGGGCTGGCAGCGTAACGGTGCGCTGCTGGGTGATGAGCCCCCAAGTCCGGGCCTCGACCGAGCCAGCGGGCCGAAAGGCAGCGACCCTCGGGGAGGCAAGACGCCGGCGGGCGCGGGATGCCGCGCCATACCTTAACTTAGCAGGCACGGCCCCCGCGCCCGCTTCCCGACCTCAACCCAACGAGGTCAGCTCTTTGACAATGGCCAGACTGCGAAAGCAGGGCGTGGTGGCGGCGAAACTCGCACCCCAACGATCCCCTCGATCACGAAAGCCACCCCTTTGCACCATCCCCGAAAACATGCAGACATGGCACCGCCGCAACGGGGCGCGGCCGGAGGGAGCATGACCGACGCAACCGTTCAGCGCGCATCCGGGCGCGGCATCTGGGGATGGATGTTCTTCGACTGGGCGGCCCAGCCCTTCTTCACCGTCGTCACCACCTTCATCTTCGGCCCCTATTTCGTCTCACGCCTCTCCAGCGATCCGGCGACCGGGCAGGCGGTGTGGGGATACGGCCTGGCGGCGGCCGGCTTCGTCATCGCCATCCTGTCGCCTGTCCTGGGCTCGATTGCCGACCAGACCGGCCCGCGCAAGCCGTGGATCGCCTTCTTCGCCGCCGTCAAGATCGTCTCGCTCTGCCTCTTGTGGTTCGCCGCGCCGGGCTCGAACCTCTGGTTCGTAGTCCTGTTCTTCTCGCTGGCCTCAGTGGCGGCGGAATTTTCCACCGTCTTCAACGATTCCATGATGCCCAGGCTGGTGCCGAAGGCCGAGATCGGCCGCATCTCCAACGTCGCCTGGGGGCTCGGCTACCTCGGCGGCATGATCGCGCTGATCTTCGTCGTCGCGTTGCTCGCCGGCTCGCCTGAGACCGGCAAGACCATCGTCGGGGCCACCCCCCTGTTCGGCCTAGACCCGGCGCAGGGCGAGGACGCGCGCGCCACCGGGCCACTGTCGGCGCTGTGGTACTTCGTCTTCATCCTGCCGATGTTCTTCTGGACGCCCGACGCTCGGCGCGGCATGCCGGTCGGTCCGGCGGTGCGCGAGGGACTGGCCGAACTGAAGGCGACGCTCGGCGAGGTGCGCAAGCGCGCCGGCATCTTCCGCTTCCTCGTCGCCCGCATGATCTACCAGGACGGCGTCAACGCGCTTTTGTCGCTCGGCGGGGCCTTCGCGGCTGCCATGTTCGGCTGGTCGATCACCGAGATCGGCGTCTACGGCATCATCCTCAACGTGGTGGCGATCTTCGGCTGCTGGGTCGCGGCAAGGCTGGACACCGGCCTCGGCTCCAAGGCGGTGGTGATGGTCTCTCTGGTGCTGTTGGCACTTGCCACCGTCGGCATCGTCTCGACCGGACCGGGTTTCACCCTGTTCGCGCTGCCGCTGTCGGGCGCCGATTCCGGCGGTCTGTTCGGCACGGCGGCGGAAAAGGCCTACATCGTCTACGGCCTGCTGATCGGTGTCGCCTTCGGCCCTGTGCAGGCCTCGTCGCGCTCCTACATGGCACGCTCGGTGACGCCGGAGGAATCCGGCCGCTATTTCGGCATCTATGCGCTGGCCGGCCGCGCCACGTCCTTCGCGGCGCCCTTCCTCGTCGCCACCGTCACCGCGCTGTCAGGCTCGCCGCGCCTCGGCATGGCCGTCATCATCCTGTTCCTGGGCGCCGGCCTTTGGATTTTGGCCGGAACGCCCTATCCGGCGGACAAGAAGGCCTGATCCCTCCGCCCTGGGGAGGGAAGGCCTCAATGCCGGAAGTGCCGCACGCCCGTCAGCACCATGGCGATGCCGTGTTCATCGGCTGCGGCAATCACATCCTTGTCGTTGACCGAGCCGCCCGGCTGGATGACGGCCGTGGCGCCCGCCTCGACCGCCGCCAGCAGACCGTCGGCGAAGGGGAAGAAAGCGTCCGAGGCAACCACCGAGCCGCGTGTCAACGGCTCGGACAAGCCCGCCGCGTCGGCCGCGTCCTCGGCCTTGCGGGCGGCGATGCGCGAAGAATCCACCCGGCTCATCTGGCCGGCGCCGATGCCGACCGTCGCCAGCCTCCGGGCATAGACGATGGCGTTGGACTTGACGTGCTTGGCGACGCGGAAGGCGAATTTCAGGTCGGCGAGCTCGGCGTCGCTCGGCGCGCGCTTCGTCACCACGTTCAGGTCGAGGTCGTCGACAACGGCGCCGTCGCGGCCCTGCACCAGAAGCCCGCCAGCGACCGATTTCACCATCGCCCCGGCGGCGCGCGGGTCGGGCAGGCCGCCCGTCACCAGCAGCCTGAGGTTCTTCTTCGCCGCCACGATCGCCGCCGCTTCCTCGGTCGCGTCGGGCGCGACGATGACCTCGGTGAAGGTTTTCACGATCTCCTCCGCCGCCTCCGCGTCGAGGATGCGGTTGAGCGCGACGATGCCACCGAAGGCCGAGACGGGATCGCAGGCCAATGCATTGAGGTAGGCTTGCCTCAGCGACGCCGCCTCGGCGACGCCGCAGGGATTGGCGTGCTTGATGATGGCGACGGCGGCCGTGCGCGCGGGATCGAACTCGCCGACCAGCTCGAAGGCCGCGTCGGTGTCGTTGATGTTGTTGTAGGAGAGTTGCTTGCCCTGCAACTGCCGCGCCGTCGCCACGCCCGGCCGCTTCTCGCCGGTGACATAAAAGCCCGCTTGCTGGTGCGGGTTCTCGCCGTAGCGCATTACCGTCTCCAGTTGCCCGCCGAAGGCGCGCCACGCCGGATGCTCGATCTCCAGCGCCTCGGCGAACCAGCCGGAAATGGCGGCGTCGTAGGCGGCGGTACGGGCGAAAGCCTTGGCGGCGAGCTTCTTCCTGAAATCCAGCGACAGGCTGCCGGCGTTGAGGTCCAGCGCGTTCAGCACGGCGGCGTAGTCCTCGGGGTCAGTGACGACGGCAACATAGGCGTGGTTCTTGGCCGAGGCGCGCACCATGGCCGGACCGCCGATGTCGATGTTCTCCACCGTCGCCGCATAGGAGGCGCCGGAGTGGCGCACCTCCTCGAACGGATAGAGGTTGACGACGACGAGGTCGATCGGCTCGATGCCGTGCGCTTCCATGGCGGCGCGATGCTCGGCGTCGTCGCGGATACCGAGCAGGGCGCCATGCACGGAGGGGTGCAGCGTCTTGACCCGGCCGTCCATGATCTCGGGAAAACCGGTCAGGTCGGAGACGTCGCGCACCGCGATGCCGGCCTCGGCTATCGCCCTCGCCGTGCCGCCGGTGGACACCAGCTCGACGCCGGCATGGAACAGCGCCCTGGCGAAATCGACGAGACCGGTCTTGTCGGACACCGAAAGCAGGGCGCGGCGGATCGGCACAAGGTCGGGAGCGGGAATGTTCTTCGTGGCGACGGCCATGGCAGGGCCTTTCCGGGGCGATGGGAGCAGGGCCGCGCCGTAGCACATGGGAGCCATAATTCAAACGCCCAAGCTGGTCCAAGCCGGCCGATGGCGATCAGCCGCGCTCGCGCAGGCCGGCAAAGGCGACCCGGTCGAACCGCCAGCGCACTTCCGGCAATTCCGAAGCGCGGAAGGCGAGCACGATCTGGCGGCTGCGGCGCGGGCCGCCGAGGCCGGCGAAGAAGATCGATTCCTCGATCTCCGATTCGACGTCCTCGCACGCAAAGACAAAGGCGTCGGCCCCCTCGGTCGCCAGCACCAACCGGTCCTGCGCGTCGCGGAACAGGCTGGTATCGGGATGGATATGGAAACGCACGGCGATGGCGTCATGGCCCCGGTGGCTACCGTCGTCGCGGACCGGCCTGCCGTCCGGCCGTAGGAAGCGGTCGTGGCCGACAAGCTGGTCGCCGTCGGCCGACAGCGTCAGCTCGCGTTCGTGAAGGATGCCGAAGCGCCGGACATAGCCGTCATGGCTGGCAACGAAGCCTTGCCGGCCCCCGGCGTCGAGACGCTGGCTCACCACATGCTCCGGCCCTGCGATCAACGGTGTGCCGATCAGGTCGCGGATACGGGAAGAGTGGCTGAAACGGGCCGACGACGTATCCTCGACCGTCGCGGTGGAATGCGCGGCGGTGGCGCGCGCCAGCGGCCGGAACTCGGCCGCGCCGTAGGTGTCGACGCCGGCGTTGACGATATAGTGCTGGCGCCCCGACGACAGTTCGAACGACAGGCATCCGGCATGCGCGGCTTCCGACACCTCGGTCGCTGGCGGCGGACCGGTGTCGGCGATCACCGTCACGCCGCCCGCCGCGAGCCGCTCGTAGCCGGAATGCGGCGCATGCAGCAGCGGCTGGCCGTCCGTATCGTCATGGCGCAGGATGGCGGCGATGCGGTCATGAATGGTGGCGCCCATGCCGTTGAAGCGGGCAAGGCTGCCGTCGCTGTGACGGAAGAATCGCAGCGCCGGCAGCATGCGGTCGATGGCGCCGATCAAGGCGGCGGGCGGCTGTTCGGCCTGGTTGGCGTAGGTCTGGCGCAGCGGCAGGAGATCAGCCAGGATTTCAAGCACGGCGAGCGGACTACGCGAGATGTGGCCGCCGTCGGGCAGGATCTGGCGATCCAGTTCTTCCGCCAGATGGCGCGTGGCGGCGCGCAGCGCCGAGGCCGGCGCCGGCAGCGAAAGCGCCGCGAAAGCCAGCGCCACGCGGGCGCGCAGGCGCTCCTTGCCGTCCGGCATGCCGGGCGCGGCCGAGCGCAGGTAGCGGATTTGCATGGCAAGCGACTTCAGAAAGGCGCGATAGAAGGGAAATTCCGCCCCTTGCAGCACCACCGAGGAATGCTGCAGCCAGGCGATGATGCGCTTCGCCGTCGTGCCGGGCTCCCAGGCCGGGCCGCCCATGCGGCTGCCATGGATGGCGATCCAGTCGGTGACCAGGGCGCGTGCATTGGCGGCGGCGAGCTCGGTGCCGGCGGCGCGCATGTGGCGCAGCCAGCGGAAGCCGTGCAGCGATTTTTCCCAGCCGCGGCTCGCCACCTCCATCTGGAACGGCGACTGGCCACCCGTCTCGACCAGATGCCCCGCCAGCGGATAGCGGCCGTAATAAATCTCTGAAGCGATCTGCGGATCGGCGAGCCTGAGATCCGGCGGCGCGATCAGCACCCGCTCGGGCGTCCGCCCGGCATAACGCCAACGGAAAACCGGCCCGACGCGTATGCGTCGGCGGGTCTTGCGCCAGAATTCCCGTGCGACAAGCGCCCACAGACGCGTCATGTTGCCGGCTGCGAGCGCCAACATCCCTCCAAAACTCTTTCGCCCACAAACAAGTTTATATGATTCAACGCTTTATGCGAAGGCGCGCGGCGAAGAATCCGTCCAGCCCGGAAACGCCGGGCCGGCCGAGATCGAGGTCGGCAGGCGTGGTGCGAAGGGTGCCTTCGGCGGTCAGGAACGGATCGATGCCGGCGAATTCGCCCGGCCGTACCGGATCGAGCGCGATCCCGGCATGGTCCGAAAGAAAGGCGGCAAGCAGCGCCTCGCCCTCTTGCGGATCGAGCGAACAGTTGGAAAAGACGACCGCACCGCCCGGCCGCACGAAACGCACCGCGCGTTCCAGCAGACGCCTTTGCAGATCGGCCAGCTTGGCGATGTCGGCCGCCGTCTTGATCCACGGCACGTCGGGATGGCGGCGCACCGTGCCGGTCGAGGAGCAGGGCGCGTCCAGAAGCACGGCATCGAACGAGGCCGGCGGCTGGTAGTCCAGAAGATCGGCCTGCACCGTCTCGGCGTTCAGCTTCAGCCGGTCGAGGTTCTGCCTCAGCCGCGCCAGCCTGTTGTGCGAGGTGTCGATGGCGGTGACTTGGGCGTCTGCAAGCACGAGCTGGGCGGTCTTGCCGCCCGGCGCGGCGCACAGGTCGGCCACTTGTAGGCCGCGCACGTCGCCGAGTAGTCGCGCCGGCAGCGCGGCGGCGGCATCCTGCACCCACCATTCGCCCTCGGCGAAACCCGGCAGTTCGGTCACCGGTCCGGTAAGCCGCTCGACGCGGACCGAACCGGTCGGCAGGACGATGCCGCCGAGCCGTTCGGCCCACGGCGCGGGATCGCCCTTGACGGTGAAGTCGACAGGCGCCTCGTGCCGGTGCGCTTCGAGGATCTTTCCGGCCGTCTCGTCCCCGTAGGCCGCCGTCAGCCGCTCGGCGAACCAGTCCGGCGCGTCGGCCGTCGTGGCAAGCGCCTCGGGCAGCTCCGCGTCCTTGGCCCGCGCCAGCGCACGCAAAACGCCATTGACCAGCCCGGAAAAGCGCGCCGTGCGCGGATCCTCCTTGGCGTGGGTGACCGCGAGATCGACGGCGGCGCTGTCCGGCACGTCGAGGAACAGGATCTGCGCCGCCGCGACATACAGGATGTGGGACAGCGCGGTGGCGTTGGCCGGCAGCGGTTTTTCCAGTCGCCGCGCCAGGAGCGCCGCGATGGTGCGCCGATGGCGCAGCGCCGTGACGAGGATGGCACGCACCAGCGCGCGGTCGCGGCCGTCCAGCGCCCGGTATTGCGGATGGCCATGCTCGGCGTCGGTCATGCCGTCGAGCGGGGTACGGGCGTCGATGACCGCCGCCAGCAGCCGCGCCGCCGCCTTGCGCGCGGCAAGGCCGGGAGCGGACGAGGAGCGGGGGGAGCGGGGCGCCTTTGACTTGTTCATGGGCCGCCCATGTCACGGAGCCGGACGCTTGTCGAGGGGCAGCGGCAGGCAAAGGACGAACGCGGCCGCCGTCGACGGGCATCCAGGCCCGGCACATCAGCCCATAGTCAGATGGACGCCTTCGCCCTCGCGGCGCTAAGCTGGGGCGAAAGCAGCATTCGGGAGGAAAGAGATGCCGTCGCGCTATCATGAGGTTTACGACAGTTGGAAGCGCGACCCGGAGGGTTTCTGGCGCGAGGCGGCGAAGGGGATCGACTGGTACCAGCCGTTCGATACGGTGTTCGACGCGGCCGACGGCATCTATGGCCGCTGGTTCGCCGGCGGCGTCTGCAACACATGCTTCAACGCCGTCGACCGCCATGTCGCGGGCGGCCGCGCCGACCAGCTCGCGCTGATCCACGACAGCGCCATGACCGGCAAGGTGCGCACCTACACCTTCCTGGAGCTTCAGCGCGAGGTCGTGGCGCTGGCGCAGGTGCTGTGGCACCACGGCGTGCGCAAGGGCGACCGCGTCATCATCTACATGCCGATGGTGGCGGAAGCGGCCATCGCCATGCTCGCCTGCGCGCGGCTCGGCGCCATCCATTCCGTGGTCTTCGGCGGTTTTGCCGCGCGTGAGCTGGCGACCCGCATCGACGACGCCGAGCCCTGCGTCATCGTCTCCGCCTCCTGCGGGCTGGAGCCCGGCCGCACCGTGCCCTACAAGCCGCTGCTCGACGGCGCCATCGAGCTTGCCCGCCACAAGCCGAAGCATTGCCTCGTCCTGCAGCGCGAGCAACTCACCTGCGACCTCGTGCCCGGCCGCGACGTCGACCTCGGCGACGCGATGGCGCGCGAGAAGGCGGCCGGCGCCTGGGTGGACTGCGTGCATGTCGAGGCGACCGATCCGCTCTACGTGCTCTACACCTCCGGCACCACCGGCCAGCCGAAGGGCGTCGTGCGCGACAATGGCGGCCACATGGTCATGCTCCACTGGTCGATGGAGAACGAATTCGGCGTCAAGCCGGGCGAAGTGTTCTGGGCGGCCTCCGACGTCGGCTGGGTGGTCGGCCATTCCTACATCGTCTATGCGCCGCTTCTGGCCGGCTGCACCACCGTCATGTACGAGGGCAAGCCCATCGGCACGCCGGATGCCGGCGCCTTCTGGCGGGTCATCGCCGAGCACGGCGTCGCCGTCCTATTCACCGCGCCGACCGCCTTCCGCGCCATCAAGGGGCAGGACCCGCAGGCGTCCTTCCTGCCGAAATACGACCTCACGAAATTCCGCACCCTGTTCCTCGCCGGCGAGCGCGCCGACCCGGAAACGATCAAATGGGCGGAGCGGCACCTGAAGGTGCCGGTCATCGACCACTGGTGGCAGACCGAAACCGGTGCGCCGATCACCCACAATCCGGTGGGGCTCGGCCTGCTGCCGGTCAAACACGGCTCACCCGGCGTGCCGATGCCGGGCTACGACATCCGTATCCTCAACGACGCCGGCCATGAGGTGCCGAACGGCACGCTGGGCAACGTGGTGGTGAAGCTGCCGCTGCCGCCGGCCTGCCTGCCGACGCTGTGGAACGCCGACAAGCGTTTCCGCCAAGCCTATCTCGATGAGTTCCCCGGCTACTACAAGACCGCCGACGCAGGCATTCTCGACGAGGACGGCTACCTGTTCGTCATGGCCCGCACCGACGACATCATCAACGTCGCCGGCCACCGCCTCTCCACCGGCGCCATGGAGGAAGTGCTGGCCGAGCACCCCGACGTCGCGGAATGCGCCGTGGTCGGCGTTGCCGACGAGCTGAAGGGCCAGGTGCCGCTCGGCTTCGTCGTGCTCAATGCCGGCGTTTCGCGCGACAGCGCCGCGGTCGAGAAGGAAGCGATCGCGCTGGTGCGCGAGCGCATCGGCCCGGTCGCCGCCTTCAAGACCGTGGTAACGATCAAGCGCCTGCCCAAGACCCGCTCCGGCAAGGTGCTGCGCGGCACGATGCAGAAGATCGCCGACAAGGAGGAATGGAAGATGCCGGCGACTATCGACGATCCCGCCATCCTCGACGAGATCGGCGACGTCCTGCATGCCAGAGGCATCGGGGTCTGACCCGCAACGGTCTTTCCTTTCCGGCGATGGTCGGCTAGAGCGTCCGCTTCCCAAGAAAGCGCATCCCCGCACCGGCAGGGTCATGCGCCGTCCATTGCGAGCTTCCGACCATGGCAGAAGTCTTCTGTGGTGTCGATTTCGGCACCACCAACTCCACCGTCGGCCTGTGCGAACCGGGCGGCGCGCCTGTTCTCGTGCCGCTCGAGGAAGAGAACCTGACCATCCCCTCGGCGCTGTTCTACAGCCTCGAGGACGGCCGGACCTATTTCGGCCGCGCCGCCGTCTTCGAATATATGGATGGCGCCGAAGGGCGCTTCATGCGCGCGCTGAAATCCATCCTCGGCACCAGCCTCATGAAGGATACGACGCAGGTCGGGCGGGAGCGCCTGCGCTTCGAGGCGATCATCGGCCGCTTCCTGCGCCATCTGCGCGGCCGGCTGGAGGCTGAAAGAGGCGCTGCGCCCGAAAAGGTCGTGCTGGGCCGGCCCGTGCGCTTCGTCGACGAGGACGACGAGGCCGACCGGCAGGCCGAGGCGCAGCTCGAAGCGGCGGCGCGCATGGAAGGCTTCCGTCACATCGAATTCCAGTTCGAGCCCGTCGCCGCGGCCCTGAGCCATGAAAACGCGATCGATGCGGAGCAGCTTGCATTGGTGGTGGATATCGGCGGCGGCACCTCGGACTTCTCCGTGCTCAGGCTGTCGCCCGAACGCGCGAAGCGCGCCGATCGCCGCGACGACATCCTCTCCACCACAGGCGTCCACATCGGCGGCACCGATTTCGACCGGCAGCTCAACATCGCCAAGGCGATGCCGCATTTTGGCCTCGGCTCCTCCACCGCCGACGGCAAGCGCAGGCTGCCGGTCTGGTACTTCAACGACATGGCGACGTGGCATCGCATCAACACGCTCTATACGCGCAGGAATGCCGACGACATCCGCATGCTGATCAGGGAAGCGGCGGAGCCGGAAAAACTGGAGCGCTACGCCCACCTGCTCCGGCACCGCTCCGGCCACCGCCTGGCCGCGGAGGTGGAGAAGACCAAGATCGCGCTCACCGACGCGGACACCGGGACCATCGCCCTGCGCGAACCGGGCCTTGCGCTCGAAGTGCCGGTGGCCAGGGCTGAATTCGAAGCGGCGAGCCATGATCTCGTCGATCGGATCGGCGCTTCCATCGACGATGCCCTGATCCAGGCCGGCACCAAGGCCGACGCGATCGAAACCGTGATCCTGACCGGTGGTGGCGTCCAGGTGCCGGCCGTGGAAAAGGCCGCCACGGCGCGTTTCCAGCGGGCGCGCCTTTCCCGTTCCGACCGATTCGGCTCGGTCGGCCTCGGCCTTGCAATCGACGCGGCGCGGCGCTTCGGCTGACGCAGCCCCGGAAGAATTCCATCGTCCCGGCGCCGTCCTGACAGACTGCTGTCAGGAGCCCTGTGCGATACTGCCTCCATCAAATCGACAGGAGGTTGTCATGAAAGAGAGCACGCTGTTTTCCGGTATGAGGACCTATCTCGGCAAGGTTCGCACGCTGCGCAACGAGAGCCGCACGCGCCGCCTGCTCGGCAACCTGCCGCTCAGCGTCCAGAAGGACATCGGCTGGCCCGATCGCGATGACGATCGCTTCCGCCGCAATTTCCGCTAGGTCAAACCTTGGCAAACCGCTCGCCGCAACCCAGATAGAGTCCCCGCGAGCGAACAGGAGGACAGCTTGTCAGAACCGAAGAAGATCGGCTTCGTTTTCATTCCCGCCTTTGCTGATTGGGAATTCGGCTTGCTGTCGGGTTCCGTCGCGGACTGGTTCGGCCAGAAGACGGTCGCGCTGACGCCCGGCGGCGAGCCGGTAACGTCGATCGGCGGGTTCCGCCTGAGCGGCGCGCGTTCCCTGGATCCCGCCGCGAATGCCGATCTCGATGCAGTGGCGGTCATCGGCTCCGACACATGGCCGAGCGCGGATGCGCCCGATATATCTCCGCTGCTGCACGCCGTTGCGCAACGCGGCGGACTTGTCGGCGGCATTTGCGGCGGCACGTTGCCGCTGGCACGCGCCGGCCTGTTCGATGGCGTCGAACACACCAGCAACGGACGCGACTGGATTCTCAAGCATCTGCCGGATTATGCCGGGCGGGATCGCTACCGCGACGTGCCGCATGCGGTTGCCGACGGCCGCATCGTCTCGGCGCCGGGCTCCGCGCCCGGAACGTTCGCACTGGAATTCCTGGCCGCGCTGCTGCCGGGACAACAGGCCCAACTTGCCGAAATGCGCGCGCTGTTCGGCAAGGAGTACGGCCAAGCCTCCTGACACGATGTTGTCAGGAGCGCCATGCCATAACAGCGCGCCTTGGGCAGGGGGCCGGAAGGACGTTTGTCATGAAGGGCCGGGCGGTTCGGTTGAACACGGCCGGCTTCGGCGGTATCAAGCCCGCCCGGCGACGCCGGTGCCGATGGCTGGAACCATAAGGACCGGGGATACGAACGATGCGACGTGCCGACAGGCTTTTCCAGATCGTCCAGCATTTGCGTGGCGGCCGGCTGGTCACCGCGCAGAAGCTCGGGACATGGCTGGAAGTATCCGAACGCACCATCTACCGCGACATAGCGGACCTGCAGTCGACGGGCGTGCCGATCGACGGCGAGGCGGGCGTTGGCTACATGATGAGGGAAGGGTTCGACCTTCCGCCACTGATGTTCACGCGTGACGAGATCGTCGCGCTCGTGGCCGGCGCGCGCATGGTGCGGGCCTTCGGCGGCGCGGCGATGGCCCGCGCAGCCGACGAGGCGCTGGTCAAGATCGGCGCCGTGCTGCCGGATGCCGAGAAGGACCGCATCGCCCGCACGGAGATCCACACGCCGATGTGGGTGGTCAGCGACACCGACCGCGCCAACATCGACCTGATCGAACGCGCCGTGGAAAAGCGGCAGGTGCTGACCATCGACTATCGCGACGAAGCCGGCCGCGGCTCGGAACGCGATATAAGGCCGCTCGGCCTGTGGTTCTGGGGCAAGGTGTGGACGCTCGTCGCCTGGTGCGAGATGCGTGGCGATTTCCGCGCCTTCCGCATCGACCGCATCGGCGCCGTCGTCATCGCCGGCCGCATCTTCAAGCCGGAGCGCGGCAAGCAACTCGCCGATTTCTACCGCGCGGTTGAGCGCAGCGAAGCCTACGGCATGAGCCCGACCGCCAGGGGCGCGTAAGCCGTTCCCGGCGGCTTACTCCTCGTCGGCGTCCTCGTCCTTCGACTTCAGCGCCGACAACTTGGCGAAGACGGCGTTGGCGTCGAGTTCCTCGTCCTCGTCGCGCGGCTTCGGCTGCTCCGGCGTCAGGCGCTCGGTCAGCGCTGCCGGCAGCAGCGTGTCGCCGGTCGGCTGCGGCGCCTCGCGGCCGCGCGAGGCGCGCTGCACTTCGAGGTCGAGGTCGATCTGCGAGGCGAGGCCGAGCGTCACCGGGTCCATCGGCACAAGGTTGGCGGCGTTCCAGTGCTTGCGCTCGCGGATCTGCTCGATGGTCGACTTTGTGGTGCCGACGAGGCGCGAGATTTGCGCGTCCTTCAGTTCGGGATGGTTGCGCACCAGCCACAGGATAGCGTTCGGGCGGTCCTGCCGCTTCGACAGCGGCGTGTAGCGCGGTCCCTTGCGCTTGGATTCGGGCACGCGCACCTTCGGCTCCGAAAGTTTCAGGCGGTAGTCCCCGTCCTTTTCGCCGCGCGCGATCTCCTCGCGGGTGAGCTGGCCGGTGATGACCGGGTCCATGCCCTTGATCCCTTGAGCCGATTCGCCGTCGGCGATCGCCTTCACCTCGAGCGGATGCAGCGAGCAGAACTGCGCGATCTGGTCGAAGGAGAGCGCGGTGTTGTCGACGAGCCAGACGGCGGTCGCCTTGGGCATGAGCAGGGTGTTGGCCATCAGATAAATCCTTCTCGTTCGCCCGCGTCCCGGCGCGGGCGGTGGTACAAGGCCACCAGTAAGGGAAATCGCGGCGTATATAACCGCTCCCGTCCCGTTTCGCAACGATTTTGGCCGAGAACCCTCAAGAAGGCGGATGCAAACGAAACGGGCCGGCTGAGAGCCGGCCCGTCCGGGTCAATGCTGGCGAGATTATTTCCAGTCCCGGATATCGACGAAGTGGCCGGCGATCGCCGCCGCCGCCGCCATCGCCGGCGAGACGAGATGCGTGCGACCCTTGAAGCCCTGCCGGCCCTCGAAATTGCGGTTCGAGGTCGAGGCGCAGCGCTCGTGCGGGGCCAGCCTGTCGTCGTTCATGGCAAGACACATGGAGCAGCCCGGCTCACGCCAGTCGAAGCCGGCCTCGATGAAGATCTTGTCCAGCCCCTCGGCTTCGGCCTGCGCCTTCACCAGGCCGGAACCTGGCACGATCATGGCATTGACCGTCGGCGCGACCTTCTTGCCCTGGGCGACGGCAGCCACTGCCCTGAGGTCTTCGATGCGGCCGTTGGTGCAGGAACCGATGAAGACGCGGTCGAGCTTGATGTCGGTGATCTTCGTGCCGGCGGTCAGGCCCATGTAGTCGAGCGCGCGCTTCTTGGAATTGCGCTTGTTCTCGTCCTCGATCTCTTCGGGATCGGGAACCACGCCGAGCACGGAAGCGACGTCCTCGGGCGAGGAACCCCAGGTGACGATGGGCGGCAGCTTGGCGGCATCGAGCACCACGACCTTGTCGAAATGCGCGCCCTCGTCGGTTTTCAGCGTCGACCAGTATTCGACGGCCGCGTCCCACGCCTCGCCTTTCGGCGCGCGTGGCTTGTCCTTCACGTAAGCGAAAGTCGTCTCGTCCGGCGCGATCAGGCCGGCGCGCGCGCCGCCTTCGATCGACATGTTGCAAATCGTCATGCGGCCTTCCATGGAGAGCGAGCGGATCGCCTCGCCGGCATACTCGATAACGTAGCCGGTGCCGCCGGCGGTGCCGATCTCGCCGATGATGGCGAGGATGATATCCTTGGCGGTGACGCCGGCCGGCAGCTGGCCGTCGACGCGCACCAGCATGTTCTTGGCCTTGCGCTGGATCAGCGTCTGGGTGGCCAGCACATGCTCGACCTCGGATGTGCCGATGCCGTGCGCCAGCGCGCCGAAGGCGCCGTGCGTGGAAGTGTGGCTGTCGCCGCACACAATGGTCATGCCGGGCAGGGTAAAGCCCTGCTCAGGGCCGATGATGTGGACGATGCCCTGACGGCGGTCCTTCTCGGAATAGTATTCGACGCCGAAATCGGCGGCATTCTTCGCCAGCGCCTCGACCTGAATGCGGCTTTCCTCGTTCTTGATGCCGTTCACCCGGTCGGGCGAGGTCGGCACGTTGTGGTCGACCACGGCCAGCGTCTTTTCCGGGTGCCGCACCTTGCGGCCGGCCATGCGCAGGCCCTCGAAGGCCTGCGGGCTGGTGACCTCGTGGACGAGGTGGCGGTCGATCCACAGGAGACAGGTGCCGTCGTCCTGGCGGTCGACCAGATGGTCGTCGAAAATCTTGTCGTAGAGGGTGCGCGGTGCGCTCATGTGCGTAAATCCGTCGATTTGAGAATGGAGAGAGCCCGGCAAGCGCCGCCGGAAGGCCGGAAAATCAGCCGAGCAGGCAGGTCAGGGCGCCGCAAACCTGCGCGAAGAAGCGTGCCGGCAGGCGCTTGCGGTCCTGCAGCACGAACTTCTTGTAGGCGGGGTCGCCGAAAAGCTCTTCCATGGCCGCGTCCATAGCAATCTTTTGCCGAAACGGCAATCGAGACGCTGTTTTCAGGCAGCCTGTTGCTCCTGGCAGATCTGTCCGGCCTCGGCATCTTCCAGCGGCTGTTCCAGCAGCCGGCAGAAATGCGCGCCAGGCCCGCGCGCATTCCTTGCGAAATGGCGGCAATCGCGGCAGATGCCGAAGGCACGTCCACCCCGCGCGGCAAGGGCTGCCTGCACCAGCGCCGCCAGCCCTTCGCACAAGGCTGCCTGTCGTTCGGGCGCGAGGCCGGCCAAAGCGTGCCGTATGGACGCCATGCCGTCCAACGCCAGCAGCGCCCGGCCCCTTGCCGACAGATCGAGGCGCACGGAGCGCCCGTCGCCGGGATTGGCGGTCTTTTCGACCAGCCCGGCGCGTTCCAGCGCCATCAGCGTCTGCGAGACCGTGCCCTTGGTGACGCCGAGATAGGCGGTCAGCCCGCCCGGCGTGCGCGAGAAGCGGTTGGCGCGCGCCAGAAAGCGCAACGCTTCCCATTGCGCCGGCTTCAGCCCGTGGGAATGACCCTCGTTGGTGATCAACCGCGCCAGCCGCTCGACCAGCTCGATGGTTCCGTCGGAATCGTTCATGGCAATTTAGTATCGTAACTATACCACTCTTGCAACGGCTGGCCGATCTTGCTAATCCCTCAATGTATCGACTCGATACTACTGGAGGAAATCATGAGACCCATTCCCCTCGCCGCCGCCGGCTTTTTCGCGCTGGCCGCAACCGCCACGGCGCACGACATCGCCAGCGCCGTCGATCCAGCCAAGCCCACCGCCTTCGACATCACCTCCGCTTCCGCCACCACCGACGGTCGGCTCGCCACCTTCATGATGGAGGTCACCGGCGAGGCCGGGTCGGTGAAACCGGAAGCGACAGGCAAGCTGCCGGGCGCCAAGGTCGCGGCCTATGTCTGGCCGACCGGCTTCGACCCATCCGTCGTCGGTTTCGCCGAGAAGGCCGGCATCCTGGCGCTCGCCATCACCGCGCATCCGGATTTCGACGACACGCCGCTCTACGACGAGAACGGCGACGGCGATCCCGCCAACGACGGCGCCGGCTGGCATTCGCACTGGGTTGTGCTCGGCAAGGATGCGGGCTGCGCCGCCGGCCTGAAGGTGCTCGACGTTTCGCCGGGCGTCGACGTGCTCCCCGCCACCGCGCCGATGCTGCCGCTGGCGCTCGACAGCCCCGGAATGTCGCCGCTGCTGAAGGGCAAGACGGCAAAGATCACCGTGCCGGTGAAGGACGGCGAAGGCGTCTCCTTCGATGCGGTGACGGCCGAATTGCAGGTGAACGCGGAAGGCAAGGCGCCGCTGCTGTGCGTAACCGGCGTTCACGATGTCGCTTCCGGCGACCTGTCGCTGCCGGGTAAGATCGTCAAAGAGTGATCTGTAGAATACCGTGGGGCCGCGCCGATGCGTGGACGGAACCGTCCCGTCAGCGGCGCGGCTCGACCTCGTCGGGTTTGTCCGGCTTGGCGCGGATCGCGCGCCCGGCCTTCTTGCCGCCCTCGTGCGACGGACTGAAATCCGGCCCTTCGTTGAGGTCGAGCCGGCTTTCCAGCACATGCAGAAGGCCGAGCACGACAAGGGCGATCAGCGTCGCCAGCAGGGCGATCTGCCACAGGCCCAGCCCGCTCGCCACGCCGATGGCGCCGGCGAGCCACATGCCGGCGCCGGTGGTCAGGCCGTGGACCTGCCCGCGCGTGAAGATCACCACGCCGGCGGCGAGGAAAGCGACGCCGGCGGTCACCGCCTCGACGAGCCGGATTGGATCGAGCTTTACGGCCTCCTTCGTCGCGGCCTCGGCGAACATCGGGATATGCACGATCTCGATGGTGAGGATGGCGAAGATGGCCGCCGCCACGCATACGAGGATATGCGTGCGCAGTCCGGCCGGGCGGTTCTGCCATTCGCGCTCGAAGCCGATGGCCGCGCCGAAGACAGCCGCCAGGAGCAGGCGCGCGGCGATCACCGGGAAGGAGGTGTAGGTCGGGTGGCCGAATTCCTCGACGAGTGATTCCATGCGGGACCTCAAATGCGGGTCGGCGATAACGCCGTGCGCAATGTCCGGTTCCGCTACAGCACCTCGAACACGAAGGTTCTCACCTGCGCTTCCGGTTCGGCCACCGCGTAGCAGCGGAACCACGGGCTTTGCTCGACCGGCCGCCATTTGCCGGCGGCTTCCAGCCCGTCGAACACGGCCTGGAAGCCGCCGCTGTCGAAAACCTGGTCGCGCACCGTGAAGATGGCGTGGCCGCCCTTCTTCGTGATGCGCACGAGATCGCGCAGGCCGGCAGCCGGCGCATGGCCCATGGTGAACACGCCGGTGGAGAAGAAGGCGCGGAAATGCCCGTCCGGCCACGGCAGCCGCTCGCCCAGCGTCGCCTGCTTCAGCTCGGCGTAGCTGTCGCGCCCGGCGGCTATTCCCAGCATCTCTTCGGAAAGATCGAGCCCCGCGATGTCGTCATAGCCCAACGCCTTGAGCTGCGGGCCGGAAAGCCCGGTGCCGCAGCCGGCGTCGAGCAGCGGTCCGTCACCGGGCTCAACATAGCGCACCACCCAGGCCGGAATGAGGAATGGCAGCAGGTAGCCGAGTTCCGCCGTTTCCCTGTCGTAGGTCGCTGCCCACGCTGCATAGGCGGCCGAGACTTCGCGCGGATCGCGGGCGGAGTAGACGGCATCCAGTGCCGCATTGGCCTTTTCGACGGTCATCGGCTTCCTCCCATGCCAGTCAGTGGCCGGCGCCCCCATATTGGCTCTCAGGGCTGCGCAGGCGCTTCTCCAGCCCTCTCAGCGCCAATGACAGGCCGACCGTCAGGAACAGATAGATATAGGCGACGATGGAATAGGTCTCGAAGAATCGGAATGAGCCGGCCGCATAGACCTTCGCCATCTGCGTGATGTCGGCAACGCCGAGCACGGAAACCAGCGAGGAATCCTTCACCATGGCGATGAAGTCGTTGCCGTAGGGCGGCAGGATGGTGCGGAAGGCCTGCGGCCAGACGATGTGGCGGAAGCGCCGGTAGCGGCCAAGCCCGAGCGCCTTCGCCGCCTCGATCTGGCCGACGGCGACGGACTGGATGCCCGCCCGGAAGATCTCGGCGATGAAGGAGGAATAGGCGATGGTCAGCGCTATGACGGCGCGCCACAGAAGCGAGACGTCGCGCACGACCAGCGCGTCCATCAGACCGGCATCCTGCAACGGAGCGGTGACGAAATTCCACGCCGTCACGAACAGCGGCACGCCGACGAAGGCGATCCAGAACAGAAGCACCAGGATCGGCACGCTGCGCACCATCTCCACATAGAAGCGCGCCACCTGCCTCAGCCATATCGACTGCGACAGGCCCATCAGCGCCACGGCAAGGCCGAGCAGGGAGGCCATGGCGAAGGCGACCAGCGTGACGAAGACGGTCACGCCGATGCCGGCGACGACGGTGGAAAACACCTGCCGGTAAAGATCGCTGGCGGCGATCGCCAGCGCCGCCGCCGCGGCGATGGCGACGGCGGCGGCAAGCCACCAGGGGAAGTCGGGTTTCGAGGCGGGTCCCATCGTCAGCGGATGACCGCGCCGTCGGGCCTATGGAACGGGTCGCACGCCAAGGTGAACGCTTACTCGCCCATCTTGTAGTCGAGGAACCACTTCTTGTTCAGCGCCTCGATGGTGCCGTCCGCCTTGAGCGCCGCGATCGCCGCGTTGACCGGCGCCACGAGATCGGACCCCTTGGCGAAGATGAAGCCGAAATCCTCCGTGCCGAGCGGGCCGCCGATGAGCTTCAGCTTGCCGTCGGAAGCCGCGACATAGCCCTTACCGGCGGTGGAGTCGGTCAGCACCACGTCGACGTCGCCCACCTTAAGCGCCTGCACGGTGGCACCGAACGTCTCGAACAGCTTGATGCGCGGGTTCTGCTCGTTGCCGTCGAGGACCGAGTAGACGGCGGTATAGAAGGGCGAGGTGCCGGGCTGGGCGCCGATCAGCCCGTCCTTGAACGCGCCGAAGCTCTTGGCGTCGGTGAAGCGGGTCTCGTCGCCGCGCACCAGCATATACTGTTCGTTGCGCATGTATGGGTCGGAGAAATCGACCTTGGCCTTGCGCTCGTCATTGATGGTAATGCCGGTCATGCCGATGTCGTACTGCTTGTCCGACACGGCCTGGATCATCGCATCCCAGGAGGTGTTCTGGTACTCCACGGCGAAATTGAGCCGCTTGGCGATCTCGTTCATCGCGTCGTATTCCCAGCCGATCTGCTTGCCGCTCTTGGGATCGACGAATTGCAGCGGCGGATAGGCGTTCTCCGTCACCACCACCACCTTGCGGCCCTGGAGGTCGGGCAGCGCGTCGGCGGCAAGCGCCGCCATCGGCGCGACAAGGCAGGCGAACAGCGCCGCCAGATAGAGCTTCGATTTTGTCATGTGCCTTCCCCGAGCTTGGTGCGCCCGCAAATGCGGAACCGCGAAATCGCCGAGACTTTAACCGTCCGCCGCAACCTTGCAAGCGGCTACGATGCGCACCGCGCGGCGACGATAAAATGCGCTTCCAGGCAAGCCATGAAAACGGCAATGAAAAAGGCGGCCGAAGCCGCCTTTCGCAACAGATATCAGCGTGAAGCTTATTCGGCAGCCTTGGCAGCTTCTTCCGCGGCCTTGGCCTCGGCGGCGTCCTGCGCGGCCTTCTCGGCAGCCAGGGCCTGGGCAGCCGCGACCTTCTCGGCCTCGATGCGGGCCTTCTCGGCGGCCAGCGCCTCGCGCTCCTCGTCGTTCAGCTTGCGGGCGCGCACGCCGGTGTTCTCGGAAATGCGGGCCGACTTGCCGCGGCGGTCGCGCAGGTAATAGAGCTTGGCGCGGCGCACCTTGCCGCGGCGCACGACCTCGACGCCCTCGACCATCGGCGAATAGACCGGGAAGACGCGCTCCACGCCTTCGCCGTAGGAAATCTTGCGCACCGTGAAGTTCTCGTTGAGGCCGGCGCCGGAACGGGCGATGACGACGCCCTCATAGGCCTGCACGCGGGTGCGCGAACCTTCCGTGACGCGAACGCTGACGCGAACGGTGTCGCCGGGCTGGAATTCGGGCAGCTTGCGCTTGGCTTCGATCTTGGCGGCCTGCTCGGCCTCGAGCTGACGGATGAGATCCATCTCAAAAATCCACTTCTTGTTCTTCCGACAGTCAGAGCGCCCGCGCTCGCCTTGCAGTTCATAAGACCGCTCGGCTATGCCTTGATCGGATCGATCTCGGCAGGGGCGATTGCACCGTCCTTGTTGACGGGCCCGGCAGTTTCACCGGTTCGGGCGGGCACATACAGGGAATTTTCGCGCTTGTCACGCACCAAAGCGAATTTCGGCCTGCGATTTGCGGTGCAGGCCATAGCTGCCGGGTTGCAGGGCCTGTCACTGGACCGGTAAGTAGGCCGCAATGTGGCTTGTGCGGTCGGGCGCTCCTTCCTAATGCCTTGGCCTCAATCGGGGATCGACGCGCCGTGGATATTCTCACCATCATTCTCCTGTTCGCCGCCGGGGTGTTCACCGGCATGATCAATGCGGTGGCCGGCGGTGGCACGTTTCTGTCCTTCGGCGCGCTGACGCTGATCGGCGTCCCGCCGGTCGTCGCCAATGCGACGTCGTCGATCACGCAGTTTCCCGGCTACGTCACTTCGACGCTTGCCTACTGGGAGGATTTCAAGACCTTCTGGCGTGGTGCCATCGCGCTGTCGCTCGCCTCCATCGCCGGCGCGCTGCTGGGCTCATGGATCCTGCTCCAGCTCGACAATCCGCAGTTCCGCACACTGGTGCCGTGGCTGCTTCTGGCTGCCACCGCGCTGTTCGCCGCAGGTCCCTATCTCAAGCCGAAGCCGAAGCCTGGGCAGCAAGCCTCGGTCGGCTCATTCTTCGGCACGGCCATGCAGTTCGTCACCGCCATCTACGGCGGCTTCTTCGGTGCCGGCATGGGCGTGATGATGCTGGCCTCGCTCGGCCTGTCGCAGGCCGGCGACTATCACCGCCTCAACGCCCTGAAGAACATGCTGGCCGTGGTGATCGCCGCCGTCGCCATCGTCGTCTTCGTCTCGGGCGGTGTGGTCGCCTGGCCGCAGGCCATCGTCATGATCCCCGGTGTGGCGCTGGGCGGCTGGAGCGGCGTATGGGTCGCCAAGCGCGTGCCGCAGAGCATCATGCGCTGGGTGGTGATCGCCGTCGGCCTGCTGCTGGCGGTCTACTACTTCGTCAAGTAGCCCGTTTCGGCGGCTGGACGAGCAGGTCCGGCCGCCGCTCGGCGGTCAACCTCTCCGCCTCGGCGCGCCGCCATGCGGCGATCTTCTTGTGGTTTCCCGAGGTCAGCACCTCGGGGATCGCCCGGCCTTCCCACTCCTGCGGCCGCGTATAGTGCGGATGTTCGAGCAGGCCGTTCTCGAAGCTCTCCTCTTCGCCCGATGCCTCGTTGCCCATGACGCCGGGCAAGAGCCGCACCACCGCGTCGAGCAGCACCGATGCCGCCGGCTCACCGCCCGACAGGATGAAGTCGCCGACGGATACCTCTTCCAGCCCGCGCGCCTCGATGACGCGCTGGTCGACGCCCTCGAAGCGCCCGCACAGGATGACTGCGCCCGGCCCGGCGGCGAGTTCGCGCACCCGTTCCTGCGTCAGCGGTTTTCCACGCGGGCTCATCAGCAGGCGCGGGCGCCGATCCCCCTCGGGCGAGGCGTGGTCGATGGCGCGCGCCAGCACGTCGGCGCGCATCACCATGCCGGCCCCGCCGCCGGCCGGCGTATCGTCGACGGTGCGGTGGCGGTCGGTGGCGAAGTCGCGGATCTGCACAGCCTCCAGCACCCAGGTACCCGCCTCCAGCGCCCGACCGGCCAGCGACAGGCCGAGCGCGCCGGGAAACATGTCCGGGTAAAGCGTCAGCACCGTGGCGCGAAAGGTCACCGGTTGCCTCCAGCACCCTTCGGGCCGCGCGGCCGGCGCTTGGCGTCGAAGTCCGTGCGACCGGGCGCCGTTTCCATATCCGGTTCGCCGTCGCCGTTCTCGTCCTCGACAAGCCCCGCCGCCACCGGGTCGATGCGGATATAGCCGCCGGCGATCGAGACTTCCGGCACGGCGGCTTTCGAGAACGGAATCAGCACGCCCTTGGCGTGGCCAAGCGTCAGGTCGAGGATATCGCCGCCGCCGAAGTTCTGCACGGCGACGACCTTGCCGATCGCAGCACCCGTGTCGTCGCGCACGCTGAGGCCAATCAGGTCCGCCTGATAGAAATCGTCCTCGTCGCCGTCATCCGGCAACGCGGAACGATCGACGAACAGTTCCGTTCCGGTGAGCGCTTCGGCGGCGCTGCGGTCGGCGACCCCCTTGAAGCGCACGACGACGACCGTACCGGCAGGACGAACATCCAGCACCTCGAAGGCGTGGCCATCCTTCGCATAGAGCGGCCCATAGTCGCCGAGCGCCAGCGGATCGCCGGTGAAGGTCTTCACCCGCACCTCGCCCCTGATGCCGTGCGCGGCGCCGATCACGGCCATCTGTACGGGATTTGTCGGCTTGGGCATCAGGGCTTCACCGCTTGCTAACGTCACTCAATCAATATTGCCTTAGTCAATCGGACCCCCGCTGCCAATGCAGGAATTCCTCATCCCGGCCAGACCCGACCTTCAGGCCGCGCGCGAAAACTGGCTGAAGGCGCTGGCTGGCGAGCGGCGCCTGTCGGCGCTCACCGTCGAGGCCTATGAGCGCGATAGCCGCCAGTTCCTGCAATTCCTCACAGGCCATTGCGGTGGCGCGCCAGGCCTCAAGGACATAGCCGATCTCAAGCCAGCCGACCTGCGCGGTTTCCTCGCCATGCGTCGCAACACCGGCGCCGGCGCCCGCACGCTGGGGCGCGGCCTGGCCGGCGTGCGCTCCTTCCTGCGTTTTCTCGAACGGCGCGGCCTAGCCAATGCGGCCGGCGCGGCGGCGCTGCGCGCGCCGAAACAGCCGAAATCGCTGCCCAAACCGTTGACGGCAGGCGATGCGCGGCGCGTCGTCTCGCCCAGCGAGCAACTGGCGGAGGAACCGTGGATCGCCGCCCGCAACGCCGCCGTGCTGACGCTGCTCTACGGCTGCGGCTTGCGCATCTCCGAGGCGCTCGGCCTCACAGGTGCCGATCTCGCCTCGGCGCGCGAGACCGTGCTGCGCATCACGGGCAAGGGCGGCAAGACGCGGCTGGTGCCGGTGCTGCCCGTCGCCTTCGCGGCGGTGGCGGAGTATCGCCGGCTTTGCCCTTATCATCTCGACGCGGAAGGTCCGCTGTTTCGCGGGGCGCGCGGCGGCGCGCTCAATCCTGCCATCGTCCAGCGCGAAATGGCCAGGCTGCGCTCGGCGCTGAACCTGCCGGACACCGCCACTCCGCATGCGTTGCGCCATTCCTTCGCCACGCACCTGCTCGGCCGCGGCGGCGATTTGCGCACCATCCAGGAACTGCTCGGCCACGCCAGCCTGTCGACGACGCAGATCTACACCGGCGTCGACACTGCCCGCCTGCTCGACATCTACGAGGCGGCGCATCCGCGCGCCTGAATGCCACCGCGCCTGACCGACAAGTTGCCGGATGGCGTTAACCGTTTCGCTGTCTTTTGTCCTTAGACAGGGCGGCATGAAACCGCTTGCCGCTCTCGCCGACCGCGCCTCGCTCCCGACGCTCAAGCTGCTGGTCGGGCTCAATGGGCTGGCATTCCTGGCATTTCTGGCCGGCCTCTTCGTCGCCGTGGGCAGGATTTAGCTCAGCCTATCTCCCTGGACTGCACCCTCTGGCCGACCGCATCGTCTGCTCCTCTTTCACGCTCTTGTGAAACCCAATCGCTTTTCGTGCGTTTGGTTGCTGCCGAACCAGGTTTCACGGAGGACGACATGGCCAATCCCGGCAATCTGGATCCCAACGATCCGCGCCTGACCGACCCGCTCAACCCCACCCCACCACGCGACACCGACCCGGTCATCGACAACAGGGTCGTCAACCAGCCGAGCGGCAGCGGCGGCACCTGGCTGATCGTCCTGGTGGTCGTCATCCTCGCCGTCGTCGCCTACTTCCTGTTCGGCCGCAGCGCCGAAGCGCCGGCCCCTGGAGAACCGCCGGCCGCGAGCGAGACCGCGCCGGCCCAGCCCGCGCCCGCGAATGGCGGCGCCATGAAGCCGGCCGAACCGGCACCGGCTCCCGCGACACCACCGGCAGACAATTCGACGGCTCCGGCCAATCCGCCGGCAAACGGCGGCACGACCGAACCGGCCCCGGCGACACCGCCCGCCAACAACTCGACGACGCCAGCTCCGGCGCAGTAAGTCGGTACAGAGCCTACAAGCGAAGCGGCCCGCCATTGGCGGGCCGCTTCTTTGGTTCACAGCAAGATGCGGCTCAGATGTGGATCGGCTTGAAGAAGGTGGCGAGAGCCGCTTCCTTCACCGCTTCCGACATGGTCGGATGCGCGTGGCAGGTGCGGGCGAGGTCTTCCGACGAGCCGCCGAACTCCATCAGCACCGCCGCCTCGTGGATCATCTCGCCGGCGCCGAAGCCGAGGATGTGGGCGCCGAGCACCTTGTCGGTCTTCTTGTCGGCCAGGATCTTCACGAAGCCGTCCGTGTGCAGCATGGCGCGTGCGCGGCCGTTGGCGGTGAAGGGGAATTTTCCGACCTTGTAGTCGACGCCGGCCTTCTTCAATTCCTCCTCGGTCTTGCCGACGGAAGCGACCTCCGGGCTGGTGTAGACGACACTCGGAATGACGTCGTAGTTGACGTGGCCGGCCTGGCCGGCGATGCGCTCTGCCACCGCCACGCCTTCGTCTTCGGCCTTGTGCGCCAGCATCGGCCCGGCGATCACGTCGCCGATCGCCCAGATACCCGGCACGTTGGTCTGCAAGTGTCCGTCCGTCTTTACGCGGCCACGCTCATCCACCTCGACGCCCGCCTCCTTGAGGCCGAGATTGTCGGCATAGGCGCGCCGGCCGGTGGCGACCAGTACCACGTCGGCCTCGATGGTTTCGGCCGCACCGCCCTTCACCGGTTCGAAGGTGACGGAAGCGCCCTTCTTGCCCTTGGCGACGGCCGTCACCTTCGATCCCAGTTTGAACTCGAAACTCTGCTTGGAAAGCAGGCGCTGGAACTGCTTCGCCACCTCGCCGTCCATGCCGCCGAGGATACTGTCGAGGAATTCCACCACCGTGACCTTGGCGCCGAGCCGCGCCCAGACCGAACCGAGCTCCAGCCCGATGACGCCGCCGCCGACAACGATCAGGCTTTCCGGCACCTTGGCCAGCGACAGCGCCCCGGTCGAGGAGACGATCACCTTCTCGTCGATATCGACCTTGACGCCAGGGATGCCGGCGACCTCGGAGCCGGTGGCGATGACGATGTTCTTCGCCTCAATCTCCTGGCTCTTGCCGTCCTCGCCGGTGACCGAGACCTTGCCGGCGCCGATCACCTTGCCGGTGCCGCGGAAGGCGTCGATCTTGTTCTTCTTGAACAGGAATGCGACGCCGTTGACGTTGGCCGAGACCGTCGTATCCTTGTGCGCCATCATCTTGGTCAGGTTGAGCTTCGGCTGCACCTCGACGCCCAGCGTGTCGAAGGAATGACCGGCCTCGGCGAACATCTCGGAAGCGTGCAGCAGCGCCTTGGAGGGAATGCAGCCGATGTTGAGGCAGGTGCCGCCGAACGTCTCGCGCTTCTCCACCACGGCCACCTTGAGCCCCAGCTGCGCCGCCTTGATGGCGCACACATAGCCGCCGGGGCCGGAGCCGATCACCACAACATCATATGCCATTTCGTTTTCCCTTCCTGGCGCTCTTCAACGGCCGCCGCTGACGTCGAGCAGCGCGCCCGTGCAATATGAGGCTTCCTCGCTGAGAAGCCAAACGACGGCCGCCGCGATCTCGGCGGCCTTGCCTTCCCTTTTCATCGGAATCTGGCCGCGTATGCGCTGCAGCCGGTCCGGCTGGCCACCCGACGCGTGGATTTCGGTGTCGACCAGTCCTGGCCGGACCGCGTTGACCCGTATGCCCTCTTCCACGACCTCGCGGGCCAGCCCGATGGTGAAGGTGTCGATGGCGCCCTTCGAGGCCGCGTAGTCGACATACTCGCCGGGGCTGCCCAGCCGTGCCGCTGCCGAGGAGAGATTGACGATGGCCCCGCCATTGCCGCCGTTCTTCGTCGACATCCGCTTCACCGCCTCGCGGGCGCAAAGCATTGAACCAACGACATTGATGCGCATCATGCGTTCCAGCCGCGCCAGGCTCATCTCCTCGACACGCGCCTTCGCATCGACGACACCGGCATTGTTGACCAGACCGTCGAGCCGGCCGAAGCGACGGTCCACGGCCTCGAAGGCGCGAACTATATCGGCCTCGCTGCCGACATCCGCCTGTACGGCGAACGCCTCGCCCCCCGCTGCCTCCACCTCTCGCAGGAGTGCATCGGCAGCGACTTTGTTGGAAACGTAGCTGAAGGCGACGCGCCAGCCGCGTGCTGCCGCCATGCGCACGACCTCGGCGCCGATGCCGCGGCTGCCGCCGGTGACCAGAAGCGTTCTTCCTGAACTCATTCCTGGCAACCCTTCAGCGCGAAAACGTCCCACGGCACTTTCGTGAAGCCGCTCCCGCCATAGGCCGTCGAAAGCCTGAGCGACGGGCCGAGGTCCGGAAAGATCAACGCCTTCGGCGCATCGCCCGTCTTCGGCAGGAGGTCGATCGCACCGGCATCGTCCACCGCATAGATGACGCCTTGCCAGACGGTGCATGCTTCCAGTTCGGCGCCGGTGACGTCGCCGTCCGGGCATCTGTAGGTGAGCGTGCCGTAGGGCCGCTCCGTCCCTTCGCTCCACATGACCATGCCGTCCAGCATGGTGCCGTTGTCGAGATTCATGCGGAAGGTGTTGGTCACGGCGGCGAGGTCGGTGGCGGGCCGGAAGTCGATGCCGGCCGCATCGTCGCGGTCGCCGTAGACGGCAAGCTCGACCGGACAGGCCGCGAAAGCGGACGCCGCGGCAAGGATGGCCGCGCAACCCACAAGCATGCCGGCCGATCGTCGGACCAGGGCGTCCGGCATGGTCAGGCCATCAGCCTTACGAGCATCATGAGAAGACCGACCACCGACACGCACCACACCAGCGTGCGCACCGCCGGCACGCCGAAGGCGTAGAGCGGTACATAGACGACGCGAGTGGCGAGCCAAACCCAGGCGCCGGTCGCGGCGATGCCGCCGGTCTTGCCGGTGACGGCGAGCGCCAGCGCCAGTGCGACGAAGGCCGGGTAGGTTTCAAGCAGGTTCTCCAGCGCCCGCTTCAGCCGGCCGGCCCAGACGTTGCCGGACTGGCGGTTGTCGTCGCGCGGCCCCAGCAGATAAGGGCCGAGATCGTAGGTCGAGACGGCCTGCAAGATGATCTGCACCAGCAGGAGCACGACGCTCCAGCCGAGCACGATGATCTCGGTCGATGCGGCTGCAGCTTCCATGACGGCCTCCTTGGCGAACCCGGCCCGTGCCGGTCGGCTACAGATCCAGAACCAACCGTTCCGGATCCTCCAGGCTTTCCTTGACGCGCACCAGGAAGGTGACGGCTTCCTTGCCGTCGACGATGCGGTGGTCGTAGCTGAGCGCCAGGTACATCATCGGACGGACGACGATCTGGCCGCCGACCACCACCGGCCGCTCCTGGATCTTGTGCATGCCGAGAATGCCGGACTGCGGCGCATTCAGGATCGGCGTCGACATCAGCGAGCCGTAGACGCCGCCGTTGGAGATGGTGAAGGTACCGCCCTGCATATCGGCGACCGAGAGCTTGCCGTCACGCGCGGCGATGCCGAGGCGGCCGATCTCCTTCTCGATCTCGGCGATCGACATGGCGTCGGCATTGCGCACCACCGGCACGACGAGGCCCTTGTCGGTGCCGACCGCGACGCCGATATGGGCGAAGTTCTTGTAGATAATGTCGGTGCCGTCGATCTCGGCGTTCACCGCCGGGATTTCCTTAAGCGCATGGGTCACCGCCTTGGTGAAAAAGCCCATGAAGCCTAGCTTGACGCCGTGCTTCTTCTCGAACACGTCCTTGTACTTCGAGCGCAGGTCCATCACCGCCTTCATGTCCACCTCGTTGAAGGTGGTGAGCATGGCGGCCGTCGACTGCGCCTCCTTCAGCCGGCGCGCGATGGTCTGGCGCAGCTTGGTCATCCGCACGCGCTCCTCGCGCGGCGCATCCTCGGCGGGGGAGGGCGCACGGGCGGCGGCGGGAGCGGTAGGCTCGCGCGGCGGCTCGGCCGGCTGCGAGGGCGCGCCGCGGGCGATGGCGTCGAGAACGTCGCCCTTCAGCACCTGACCGCGCTTGCCGGAGCCGGACACCTGGTCGGCCGAAAGGTTCTGCTCGGCGAGCAGTTTCGCGGCCGACGGCGCCGGCGGCATGGTGCGCTGCTCGATCGGCCCTTCGCCGGCGGTTCCGGCCTGCTGGGCGGCTGCTTCCTTCGTGCTCGCGGCCGCGGTCGGCGCGGACGCCTGCGCAACGGCGGCCTCCTGCTTCGGCGTCGGCTGGGCGGCGGGCTTGGCGGCAGCGCCGCCGGCCGAAATCGAACCCAGCAGGGCGCCGACATTGACCGTCTCGCCTTCCTTGACAACGATCTCGTCCAGCGTGCCGGCGGCGGGCGCCGGCACTTCGATGGTCACCTTGTCGGTTTCCAGCTCGACCAGCGGCTCGTCGGCGGCAACGGCGTCGCCGGCTTTCTTGAACCACTTGCCGACGGTCGCCTCCGTCACGGATTCGCCGAGGGTCGGAACTTTGATTTCGGTGGCCATGGATCGCTTCCGTTGGTTCGAGATATCTGGGACCGGTTCAGCCGCCGAGCGCGTCTTCGAGCAGCGCCGCAAGCTGGGCGAGATGCTTCGACATCAGGCCCGTGGCCGGCGAGGCTGCCGCCGGGCGGCCGGTGTAGCGTACCCGCTGATGCTTGGCGTCGATATGGGCAAGCACCCATTCCAGGTACGGGTCGATGAACGACCAGGCGCCCATGTTCTTGGGCTCCTCCTGGCACCACACCATCTCTGCGTTGCGGAAGCGCGACAGTTCGGTGATCAGCGCCTTCGCCGGGAACGGGTAGAGCTGCTCGACGCGCAGGAGGTAGATGTCGTCGATGCCGCGCTTCTCGCGCTCCTCGTAGAGATCGTAATAGACCTTGCCCGAGCACAGCACGACGCGGCGGATCTTGGAATCCTTCACCAGCTTGATCGGCTGGTCACCGAGATACTGCGCGTCGTCCCACAAAAGCCGGTGGAAGGTCGATTCGCCCGCCATTTCCGACAGTGTCGATACCGCCCGCTTGTGGCGCAGCAGCGACTTCGGCGTCATCAGGATCAGCGGCTTGCGGAAGTCGCGCTTCAGCTGCCGGCGCAATATGTGGAAGTAGTTGGCCGGCGTCGTGCAGTAGGCGACCTGCATGTTGTCTTCGGCGCAGAGCTGCAGGAAGCGTTCCAGGCGGGCCGAGGAATGCTCCGGCCCCTGCCCCTCATAGCCGTGCGGCAACAGGCAGACGAGGCCTGACATCCTGAGCCACTTGCGTTCGCCCGACGAGATGAACTGGTCGAACACCACCTGCGCGCCGTTGGCGAAGTCGCCGAACTGCGCTTCCCAAAGGGTCAGCGCCTTGGGGGCCGCCAGCGAATAGCCGTATTCGAAACCGAGCACGGCCTCTTCCGACAGCATCGAGTTGATCACCTCGTAGCCGGCCTGCGCCGCCGAAAGGTTGTTCAGCGGGATGTAGCGGGTCTCGTCCCGCTGGTCGTAGAGCACCGAGTGGCGCTGCGAGAAGGTGCCGCGCTCGCTGTCCTGGCCAGAAAGTCGGATCGGGTTGCCATCGAGCAGGATCGAGCCGAAGGCGAGCGATTCGGCCGTCGCCCAGTCGATCCCCTCGCCCGTCTCGATGGCGTGGCGGCGGTTGTCGAGGAAGCGCTGGATCGTCTTGTGAACCTCGAAATCCTTCGGCACGTCGGTGAGCTTCTTACCGACCTCCTTCAGCACCTTCAACGGCACGGCGGTCTTGCCGCGGCGCAGCTCGTCCTGGCTGTCGGCCGTGCGTAGGCCCGACCAGGCGCCGTCGAGCCAGTCGGCCTTGTTCGGCTTGTACTGCTGGCCGACCTCGAACTCGGATTCGAGATGGGCGCGCCAGTCGGCCTTCATCTTGTCGACCTCGTCCTGGCTGATGAGGCCCTCGGCGATCAGCTTGTCGGCATAGAGCTGCACCGTCGTCTTGTGGCCGCGGATCGAGCGATACATGATCGGCTGCGTGAAGGCCGGCTCGTCGCCCTCGTTGTGGCCGAAGCGGCGGTAGCAGAACATGTCCACCACGACCGGCTTGTGGAACTTCATGCGGAACTCGATCGCCACCTTGGCGGCGTGCACCACCGCTTCGGGATCGTCGCCGTTGACGTGGAAGATCGGCGCCTCGATCATCTTGGCGACGTCCGACGGATAGGGCGACGACCGCGAGAAGCGCGGGTTGGTGGTGAAGCCGATCTGGTTGTTGATGATGAAGTGCAGCGTGCCGGCGACGCGATGGCCGCGCAGGCCGGACAGGCCGAGAATCTCGGCGATCACGCCCTGGCCGGCGAAGGCGGCGTCGCCGTGCAGCAGCAGCGGCAGCACCTTAGCGCGGTCCTCCAGCGGCACGATCTCTTCGCGGCCGCGCCCGAACAGCTGGTCCTGCTTGGCGCGCGCCTTGCCCATCACCACCGGGTCGACGATTTCCAGGTGCGAGGGGTTGGCCGTCAGCGACAGGTGCACCTTGTTGCCGTCGAACTCGCGATCCGACGAAGCACCGAGATGGTACTTGACGTCGCCCGAACCCTCGACGTCGTCGGGCGCGTAGGAGCCGCCCTTGAACTCGTGGAAGATGGCGCGATGCGGCTTGGCCATCACCTGCGACAGCACGTTGAGGCGGCCGCGATGGGCCATGCCGAGCACGATGTCGCTCATGCCGAGCTGGCCGCCGCGCTTGACGATCTGCTCCAGTGCCGGGATCAGCGATTCGCCGCCGTCGAGGCCGAAGCGCTTGGTGCCCTTGTACTTGACGTCGATGAACTGCTCGAAGCCTTCGGCCTCGATGAGCTTCGACAGGATCGCCTTCTTGCCCTCGGCGGTGAAGGAGATCTCCTTGTCGGCGCCCTCGATACGCGACTGGATCCAGGCCTTTTCCTCAGGATCGGAAATGTGCATGAATTCGACGCCCAGCGTCGAGCAATAGGTGCGGGTGAGGATTTCCAGCATCTGCCGGACAGTACCGAATTCCAGCCCGAGCACGTTGTCGAGGAAGATCGGCCGGTCGTAGTCGGCCTCGGTGAAGCCGTAGTTCTCGGGCGACAGCTCGTTGTAGTCCTCGAGCTGTCCGGCGATGCCGAGCGGGTCGAGATTGGCGTGCAGGTGACCACGCATGCGGAAGGCGCGGATCATCATGATGGCGCGCACCGAATCGCGCGTCTGCTGGTGGACGTCGGCTTCGGAGATCGTCTTGCCGGTCGCAGCGGCGCCGTTGGCGGCCTTCTCGCGGACCTTCTTCTCGATGACCTTCTCGACGAGGCCCCAGTTGCCGTCGAGCGCCGAAACAAGCTCGCCGTTGGCGGCCAGCGGCCAGCTCGGCCGCGACCACGAGGCGCCGCGTGCGTTCTTGCGAACGTCGTCGGCATTGTCCTTTAGCGCGGCGAAGAAATCCTGCCATTCGGGATCGACCGAAGCGGGATCGTCCTCGTAGGCGGCATGCAGCGCCTCGATATAGTCGGCGTTGCCGCCATAGAGGAAGGAAGTGAGGGAGAACTGGTCGTTGGTCTGATCTTGTCGTGCCATTTTACCGTCGAAGCCGTCGCTTCGTCTCCTGCTGAAGGCAGTAAGGCCTTAAGGCAGTAGGGCAATATGTTCGTCGGCTTTGTCCACCTACTGCCTTACTGCCCTACTCCCCTATTGCCTTAACCCTTGATCGCTTCCACCAGCGTCGTGCCGAGCCGCGCCGGCGAGGGCGAGACCTTGATGCCGGCCGATTCCATCGCCGCGATCTTGTCTTCCGCGCCGCCCTTGCCGCCGGAAATGACGGCGCCGGCATGGCCCATCGTGCGGCCGGGAGGTGCCGTACGCCCGGCAATGAAGCCGGCCATCGGCTTCCTGCGGCCGCGCTTGGCTTCGTCCTTGAGGAACTGGGCTGCGTCTTCCTCGGCAGAGCCGCCGATCTCGCCGATCATGATGATCGACTTGGTCTCGTCGTCGGCGAGGAACATTTCGAGCATGTCGATGAATTCGGTGCCTTTCACCGGGTCGCCGCCGATGCCGACGGCGGTGGTCTGGCCGAGGCCGGCATTGGTGGTCTGGAACACAGCCTCATAGGTAAGCGTTCCCGAGCGCGAAACAACGCCGACGGAGCCCTTCTTGAAGATGTTGCCGGGCATGATGCCGATCTTGCACTGGTCGGGCGTGACGATGCCGGGGCAGTTCGGCCCGATGAGGCGCGACTTCGACTTGTCGAGCTTCGCCTTGACCTTGACCATGTCGAGCACCGGGATGCCCTCGGTGATGCACACGATCAGCGGAATCTCGGCCTCGATCGCCTCTATGATGGCCGCCGCGGCACCTGCCGGCGGCACGTAGACGACGGACGCCGTGGCGCCGGTCTTTTCCTTGCCTTCGGCCACGCTGGCGAAGATCGGCAGCTTCTCGCCTTTCGAACCTTCCCAGGTCTCGCCGCCCTTCTTCGGGTGGATGCCGCCGACCATCTTGGTGCCGTGATAGGCCAGCGCCTGCTCGGTGTGGAAGGTGCCGGTCTTGCCGGTCAGGCCCTGAACCAGGATCTTGGTGTTCTTGTCGATGAGAATGGACATCTGGTTCAGTTCCCCTTCACCGCCGCCACGATCTTCTTCGCCGCGTCGTCGAGATCGTCGGCCGGCTGGACGTTCAGCCCGCTTTCCCTGATGATCTTTTTGCCGAGTTCGGCGTTGGTGCCTTCCAGACGCACCACCAGCGGAACCTTCAGGCCGACTTCCTTCACCGCCGCGACCACGCCCTCGGCGATGACGTCGCACTTCATGATGCCACCGAATATGTTGACCAGGATGCCCTTCACGGCCGGATCGGCGGTGATGATCTTGAACGCCGCCGTGACTTTCTCCCTGGAAGCGCCACCGCCGACGTCGAGGAAGTTGGCCGGCTCGGCGCCATAGAGCTTGATGATGTCCATCGTCGCCATGGCGAGGCCGGCGCCGTTGACCATGCAGCCGATGTTGCCGTCGAGCGCGACATAGGCGAGGTCGTACTTGGAGGCCTCGATCTCCTTCTCGTCCTCCTCGGTCGTGTCACGCAGGTCGACGACGTCGGGATGGCGGAACAGCGCGTTGTTGTCGAACGACACTTTCGCGTCGAGCACGCGCAGCCGGCCGTTCTTCATGACGATCAGCGGATTGACTTCGAGCAGGCTCATGTCCTTCTCGACGAAGGCCTTGTAGAGCACCGGAAACAGCAGCGCGCCGTCGTCGGCGGCACCGCCCGTCAGCTCCAGCGCGGCGTTGAGCTTCTCGACGTCGGCATCGGTGACGCCCTTGTCCGGATCGATCGCCAGCGTGACGATCTTTTCGGGCGTGTCGTGCGCCACCGTCTCGATGTCCATGCCGCCCTCGGTGGAGACCACGAAGGCGACGCGGCCGATCGTGCGGTCGACCAGGATCGACAGGTAAAGCTCGCGGTCGATGTCGGCGCCGTCCTCGATATAGAGGCGGTTGACCTGCTTGCCGGCCGGGCCGGTCTGCTTGGTCACCAGCGTGTTGCCGAGCATCTCGTTGACGTTGGCGACCACCTCGGCGACCGACTTGGCCAGCCGCACGCCGCCCTTGGCGTCCGGGCCGAGTTCCTTGAACTTGCCCTTGCCGCGGCCGCCGGCGTGGATCTGGCTCTTCACCACATAGAGCGGGCCGGGCAGCTTGTTGGCGGCAGCTTCCGCCTCGCCTGCCTTGAACACCGGCACCCCTTCGGCCACCGGCGCCCCGAAACCCTTCAGGACCTGCTTCGCCTGGTATTCATGGATGTTCATGGCGCCGCTCCGCTCACTTCTTGGCCAGTTGCGGCGCGATGCCGACGCAGGCCTCGGTGAGACCCTGCACGGCGGCGACCGACTTGTCGAACATCTTCTGCTCGGCCTTCGAGAAGTCCAGCTCGAGGATGCGCTCGACGCCGCCGGCACCGATCACCACCGGCACGCCGACATAGGTCTCCTTGACGCCGTACTGGCCGTTGAGATGCGCCGCGCAGGGCAGCACCCGCTTCTTGTCCTTCAGGTAGCTCTCGGCCATCGCCACCGCCGAGGAAGCCGGCGCATAGTAGGCCGAGCCGGTCTTGAGCAGCGCGACGATCTCGCCGCCGCCTTTGCGGGTGCGCTCGACGATGGCGTCGAGCCGCTCCTGCGAGGTCCAGCCCATCTTGATGAGGTCGGGCAGCGGCACGCCCGCGACCGTCGAATAACGCACCATCGGCACCATGTCGTCGCCATGGCCGCCCAGCGTCATCGCCGACACGTCCTCCACCGACACCTTGAACTCCTCGGCGAGGAAGTAGCGGAAACGGGCAGAATCCAGCACGCCGGCCATGCCGACCACATGCGTCTTCGGCAGGCCGGAGAACTTCTGCAACGCCCACACCATGGCGTCGAGCGGGTTGGTGATGCAGATGACGAAGGCCTTCGGCGCATACTTCCTGATGCCGGCGCCCACCTGCTCCATTACCTTGAGATTGATGCCCAGCAGGTCGTCGCGGCTCATGCCGGGCTTGCGCGGCACGCCGGCGGTGACGATGCAGACGTCCGCACCCTCGATGCCGGCATAATCGTTGACGCCAGTCAGCCGGGCGTCGAAGCCTTCAACCGGCGAGGACTCCGCGAGGTCGAGACCCTTGCCCTGCGGGATACCCTCCGCGATGTCGAACAGCACCACGTCGCCAAGTTCCTTGAGACCGATCAGATGAGCGAGCGTGCCGCCGATCATGCCCGAGCCGATGAGCGCTATCTTGTTGCGTGCCATGTCAGGATTGTTTCCTTTAGCTGTGGCGCCGGAACGGCGTCGAGAAGAGCGGAACCGTACGGGAACCCGCGCGAATTCGCCGCACCCATTACTGCGATCGGCAAAAATACTCAACGGTTATTTTCGCCCCAGTAATTTCAATCGGTTATACTAATTTTGACTTACGTAAACGTCAAAGTTTTTTGAACCTTTCGAGGAGTCTTACACCCAAGTTCCAGGTTTCAGAAGATAGCCGATCGTCGATGACGTGCTTGTGATGGCGGGCCGGTGTCAGCCGCCCGACGCGACATCCTGCCGGGGTGGCGCGGCCTCGCGCGCATGCCGCGCGGCCCATTCCTCCAGCCAGTCCTTGCTCTGCATCTCGATCAGGCGCGAGGCGGTGCGATCGAACTCGAAGGCCTCTGTGGTGCCCGTGCGCCCGGCATAGAGCTTGTCGGGCGCGGCCTCGGCGCTCATGACCAGCCGCTTTTTGGTATCGTAGAGCGTATCGACAAGCAGGATGAAACGCTTGGCCGGGTTGCGCCGGGTCTGGTCGAGCACCGGCACATGATCGATGAAGAGGGTGTCGAAATGCTCGGCCAGCGCCAGGTAGTCGCGCGCGCCGAGCGGTGCGTCGCAAAGCTCGGCAAAGGAAAAGCGCGCCGCGCGGGCCGCCGCATGCGGCACCGTCACCTTGCGTCCCTTGACCGTGACGGTGGTTTCCACCGCCTTGCCGCCGGTGATCTCCGTCCAGGCCTCGTCCATCCGGCGGTCAGCGGCGGCGTCCGCCGGCATCAGGTACACCGGCATGCGGTTCATCTTGTCCTGCCGGTAGTCCTTGTCGGAATCGAGCGCCAGCACCTCGGCGTTACGTTCGAGAATGGCGATGAACGGCAGGAAGAGCTGCCGGTTCAATCCGTCGCGATAGAGATCGCGCGGCGCGACGTTGGACGTCGCCACCAGCACGACGCCGTTGGAAAACAGCGCCGAGAACAGGCGCGACAGCACCATCGCGTTGGCGATGTCGGTGACGGTGAATTCGTCGAAGCACAGCACCCACGCTTCCTCGGCGAGCGCCCGCGCCACCGGGGGGATCGGATCGTCTTCCTTGACGGTGCCTTCCTTGCGCGCCTGCCGGTGCTTCTGGATGCGGTCGTGCACATCGGCCATGAAGTCGTTGAAATGGACGCGGCGCTTGCGCCGCACCGGCACGAGCTCGAAGAAGAAATCCATCAGCATCGTCTTGCCGCGCCCGACGCCGCCATAGATGTAGAGGCCCTTCACCGGTTCCCGGGTCTGGCGCTTCGAGGCGAACAGCCAGCCCAGCGCGCTCGACTTGCGGGCGATGCGCTTGTCGGCGATCTCGCCGATCAGCCGGTCGAGGCGGTCGGCAACCGCCTCCTGTGCGCCGTCGCGCCGCAGCGTGCCGTTGTCGACCAGGTGGTCGTAGCGCTGGCGGACGGTCGCGTGGGTCTGGAGGCCGTCGCGCAGGTGCATGGTTCGGTCGCTGGAAACGTCGGTCTATCGGGAAAGCGAGATCGGCAGGCCGTTCGACGTCTGGCCGTTGAACTTCTCGCCGCCCGAGGAATAGAGCCGCGCCAGCGTGCCGCCGTTCTGGTCGTAAAGGGTGAGCTGCTTGCCGCCGACGTTCCACGACTTGACGCCGTCGACGGGAGCGGGACAGCGCAGCGGCCCGGCCCGGTAACCGGCGCCGAACTTGGTCTGCGGCGTCGCCACCTTGCAGGTCTGGCCGCCGACATTGACGGTCCACACGCCGGCGACGCTGGACGGCGTCAGGTCGGCCGCGCCGGCAGGCGCCGAACCGTCGGGCGGCAGGGAGGCGACCTCGGTGTTCTTCGGCGCCTGCGGGAACTGCGACGGGTCGTTCGTTCCCGGCTGCGCCGGCGGCGGCAGCTGGCTGGAGGACACGGTGCCGGCCGGAGCGGGTTCGAGCGGCGCCGGCTGGGTCGAATCCATGGAGGAGAAGCGCGTGCTTGAGCAACCGCTTGCCAGAAGCACGGCCAGGGATGCGGCCACCAGGCCGGTTCTTGCAAAATTCATGTGCACACCTCTGCGGGGCATCGCGCCTAGAACGAAGCCTTCCCGTCACCAAAATGGTGACCGTGGCAGAATTTCAACCCGATATGGTTAAAATAGGGTTTTGCCGTCCCGTTGTTGCAATTTTGCCGCGATGCGACCGAAGAAGGCCGGTTGGCGGCACGATCGCCGCGAACCGCAAGGAACCGCCGCCGCCGGACAAGCGTTGTTGCGCCGTTGCCCACAGCGTCAGTCCGAGGTTCCCCATGATCAAATGGATCGTCATCCTGCTCATCGTCGCCGCTGCCGCCAGCCTGCTCGGCATGCCGGCGCTGGCAGGCGCCGCCGCCACTGGCGCGCGCATCCTGATCGGCATCGTGCTGATCCTGTTCCTGCTCGTCGTCCTCGGCCTCTTCGCCGTCACCTGAGGCGGGCGGACCGGAGACCGGCCGCTGCCGCAACACTGGTAATTGCCGGCCGTTTCCGCCATATAGCGGCGAACGGACAAGGAATTTCGGGTGCGATGGCAGCGACTGCCCCCTTCGCCAAGATGAACGGTGCCGGCAACGAGATCATCGTCGCCGACATGCGCGGCCGCGCCGACCGTGTGACGGCGGCGGCGGCGATCGCACTCAATACCGATCAGGCGACGCGCTTCGACCAGATCATGGCGATCCACGACGCCCGCATGCCCGGCACCGGCTGGTTTATCGACATCCTGAATTCCGACGGCTCGAAGGCGCAGGCCTGCGGCAACGGCACGCGCTGCGTCGTCCAGGCACTGAGCGCCGAGACGGGGCTCAAGACCTTCACCCTCGAGACGGTTGCCGGCATCCTCAACGCGGTCGAGCACGAGGACGGGCTGATCTCGGTCGACATGGGCCGCCCGCGTTTCGGCTGGCAGGACATTCCGCTGGCCGAGGAGTTCCGCGACACGCGCATGATCGAATTGCAGATCGGCCCGATCGACGCGCCGGTGCTGCATTCGCCCTCGGTCGTGTCGATGGGTAATCCGCATGCCATCTTCTGGGTGGACGAGGACGTCTGGTCCTACGATCTCGAACGCTTCGGCCCGCTGCTCGAGAACCATCCCATCTTCCCCGAGCGCGCCAACATCACCATCGCTGAGGTGACCTCGCGCGATTCCATGGTCATCCGGACATGGGAGCGCGGCGCCGGGCTGACGAAGGCCTGCGGCTCGGCCGCCTGTGCCGCCGTCGTCGCGGCCGCCCGCACCGGCAGGACCAACCGTCGCGTCGCATTGACGGTACCGGGTGGCCAGCTCCAGGTGGAATGGCGCGCCGATGACCACGTCGTCCTCACCGGCCCGGCCGAATGGGAATTCTCCGGCCGTTTCGACCCCGTGAGCGGCGCCTGGCAGCGCGACGCCGAAAGCGCCGCCTGATGGCTGCCGACCCGAAAGGCGTGGAGGTCATCACCTTCGGCTGCCGGCTCAACACCTACGAGTCGGAGGTGATGAAGCGCGAGGCGGAGGCCGCCGGCCTTGGCGCGCTGAAGAATGGCGCCATCATCTTCAACACCTGCGCCGTCACCGGCGAGGCGGTGCGACAGGCGAAGCAATCGATCCGCAAGGCCCGCCGTGAGAATCCCGAAGCGCGCATCATCGTCACCGGCTGCGCGGCACAGACCAAGCCGGACGATTTCGTCGCCATGGACGAAGTGGACCTCGTGCTTGGCAACGAGGAAAAGCTTCAACGCCATAACTACCGCGCCCTGCCGGACTTCGGCGTCAACGCCTTCGAGAAGGCGCGCGTCAACGACATCTTTTCCGTGCGCGAGACGGCCTCGCACATGGTCGACGCCATCGAGGGCCGCGCCCGCGCCTTCGTGCAGGTGCAGAACGGCTGCGACCACCGCTGCACCTTCTGCATCATTCCCTACGGCCGCGGCAATTCGCGCTCCGTGCCGATGGGCGGCGTGGTCGAGCAGGTGAAGCGACTGGCCGCAAACGGTTACGCCGAGGTCGTGCTTTCGGGCGTCGACATGACCAGCTACGGCCCCGACCTGCCGGGCGCCCCGTGCCTCGGCAAGCTCGTCAAGACGATCCTGAAACAGGTGCCGGAACTGAAGCGGCTGCGGCTGTCCTCCATCGATTCCATCGAGGCCGACGAGGACCTGCTCGACGCCATCGCCACCGAGGCGCGGCTGATGCCGCATCTGCACCTGTCGCTGCAATCGGGCGACGACATGATCCTGAAGCGCATGAAGCGCCGCCACCTGCGCGACCAGTCGATCCGCTTCTGCGAGGACGTGCGCAAGCTGAGGCCCGGCATCGTCTTCGGCGCCGACATCATCGCCGGTTTCCCGACCGAAACGGACGAAATGTTCGAGAATTCGATCCGCATCGTCGAGGAATGCGGGCTGACCCACCTGCATGTCTTCCCCTTCTCGCCGCGCGAAGGCACGCCGGCGGCGCGCATGCCGCAGGTGCGGCGCGAGATCGTCAAGCAGCGCGCCGCACGCCTGCGCGCGGCCGGAGAAGCTGCCTATCGCAAGCATCTCGCTTCGCTGGCCGGCACGTCTCAATCGATCCTGGTCGAGCGCGAGGGCCTCGGCCGCACGGAAGGGTTTACGCTGGCTGACATCGACGCCGGCCAGCCGGGCGAGATTGTCGAAGCCGTCGTGACCGGCCATGACGGCGGCCGGCTTCTTGCAACACCCATCGCCGCACGGGCGGCATAGGGCGCGCGCATGGCATTCGGTTTCATCAAGAAGGTCTTTTCCTTCGGCAGGAAGGAAGTCGTCGAGGAAAAGCCCGACGAGACGGCACCGCTGCCGCCACTGAATTTCGACGCGCTGAAGCCGGCGGAAGACACCGCACCGGACGCACCCCTCCCCCTTGAGGGGAGGGTGACCACGGAGCGGTCGGGAGGGGTCGACGAGGCGGCGAGGGGCTTGGAAGCGCCGAGCCCGGCCGAGGCGCCTCTCTCTGGCTTTTCAGGCCATCTCCCCCTCAAAGGGGAAGAAGAACCGGCACCAACCGAACCGACACCGGAAATCCAGCCCGAGCCCGCCCCGGAAACCGAGCCCGCGCCGCCACCCGAACAGCCAGTAACGCCTCAGCCGCAGCCGGAAATGCCGCCGGCAGAGCCGCAAGAGGTCCCGCCGGAGCCTGTCCGTCCGGAACCCAAACCTGAGCCGACTCCGGAAGTTCCTCCGGCGCCCGCGCCACAGCCCGAAAAGCCGGAAGTTCCCGCGCCTGCCCCGGAGGCACCGACGCCGCCGGCGGAAGTTCCGCCTCCGCCGCCACAGGAAACACCCGCGTCGCAGCCGATCGAGATTCCGGCGGTGCCGGAAACGACGCCAGCAGAGGCGCCACCCGAAATCCCGCCGGCCGAACAGGCCCCATCCGAGCACGCAGAGGCATCAACGCCAACTCCCCCCGCTTCCCGCTTGCGAGGCGAGGGGGAGAGGCAAAGCCCGCCGGAGCAGGCTCACGCGCCGCATACAGCGGATTTCACGCCCGCTCCGTCAGTCGTTTCCACAGAACCCGCAGCGGGCAGCGCCACCTCTCATCCCCTGCCGGATCCTCTCCCCGCGAGCGGGGAGAAGGAGACTGTTGCCGAGCCGCCGCCAGCTTCTTCCGCGCCAACGGAAATACCTCTGCCGCCCCAAACGGAGAGAAGGGAAAGCGGCAAGGTCACCGTTTCGAAAAAGGTCGAGCAGAAGGCTGAGCCTGTCACTGCACCTGCGCCGGAGCCGAAAAGGTCCTGGTTCCAGCGCATGCGCGAGGGGCTGGCGCGCTCGTCGCGCGAGCTGACCGGCAACATCGCCGGCGTCTTCACCAAGCGCAAGCTGGATGAGGAGACGCTGCAGGACCTGGAAGACATCCTGATCCGCGCCGACCTCGGCGTCGAAACCGCCTTGCGCGTCACCGATTCGCTCGCCTCCAGCCGCTATGGCAAAACCATTTCCGACGAAGAGGTCCGCACCGTGATGGCCGACGAGATCGGCAAGGTGCTGACCCCGGTTGCGCTGCCGCTGGAACTCGACCTGTCGCACAAGCCGCACGTCATCCTTGTCGTCGGGGTCAACGGCACCGGCAAGACGACCACCATCGGCAAGTTGGCTGCGAAGCTTTCGGATGGCGGCCTGTCGGTGATGCTGGCGGCCGGCGACACCTTTCGCGCTGCCGCCATCGAGCAGTTGAAGATATGGGGAGAACGGACCCATTCGCCGGTCATCGCGACAAAACTCGGCGCCGATGCCGCCGGCCTCGCCTACGACGCCTTCGAGAAGGCGAAGGAAGCCGGTTCCGACGTCCTCATCATAGACACCGCCGGCCGCCTCCAGAACAAGGCCGAGCTGATGGCGGAACTGGAGAAGATCGTGCGCGTGCTCGGCAAGCTCGATCCGGAGGCCCCGCACACGGTTCTCCAGACCGTCGATGCCACCACCGGCCAGAACGCGCTCAACCAGGTCGAGATCTTCCGCAACGTCGCCGGCGTCAATGGGCTGGTGATGACCAAGCTGGACGGCACGGCGCGCGGCGGCATTTTGGTCGCAATCGCGGCCAAACATAAACTGCCGGTTTATTTCATCGGCGTCGGCGAACAGGTCGACGACCTCGAACCCTTCTCGGCGAACGATTTCGCTAGGGCGATCGCCGGGGTGGCGTAGTCGACCCCAGCGCAATACGAACAGGAAGCCATGAGCAACCCGATCCTCGAACGCGATCCCGCCGACCCGCAGAAGGCAAAGAAGGAAGCCCTCAACCCGCTGCTCAAGCTGGTGCTCGAGCTCGGACCGCTGATGGTGTTCTTCTTCGCCAATGCGCGCGGCGAATGGCTGGCCGGAAAATTCCCGGCGCTGGCCGAACTCGGCGAGCCGATCTTCATTGCCACCGGCCTGTTCATGGCCGCGACCGTTATCTCGCTGGCGGTGTCATGGCTGTTGGTGCGCCGCCTGCCGGTGATGCCGCTAGTATCCGGCATCGTCGTGCTCATGTTCGGCGCGCTGACGCTCTATCTGCACAACGACGTCTTCATCAAGATGAAGCCGACCATCATCAACTCGCTGTTCGGAGCCGCGCTGCTCGGCGGCCTCGCCTTCGGCAAGTCGCTGCTCGGCTACGTCTTCGACGAGGCGTTCCGGCTCGACGCCGAGGGCTGGCGCAAGCTGACGCTGCGCTGGGGCCTGTTCTTCTTCTTCCTCGCCATCGTCAACGAGGTGGTGTGGCGCAACTTCTCGACCGATTTCTGGGTCGCCTTCAAGGTCTGGGCGACGATGCCCATCACCATCCTGTTCACCGTCAGCCAGATGCCGCTCATCATGCGCCATTCGCTGGAGGAACAGGCGAAGAAATAGCGGCACTACCCCGCTATCCGCGTATGCGCTCAACGCAATGCTGCATTGCGACATATTTTATTGCAGCGCAAAATTCCCATGTCATGGTGCGTAACGACCAGGGAGGAACAACCTGTCGTCCGCAAGCACGGCGCGCGTGGCGGCAAAGCGAAGGAGTTCGCCATGTTCGACACCCTTGTTTCCCGCGCCCGCGCCTCGATCGCCAAGCGCAAGCGCTACAATCAGCTCGTCAATGAGATCAACAGCCTGAGCGAGCGCGACCTTGCCGACATCCGCGCCAGCCGCTCGGATATGCTGCACCACGCGCACAAGCAGATCTACGGCTGATCGATCCACTCGATCCAGCGCCCGTGATAGTCGCAACGGGCGAGGCGGCGCGTGGCGCCGCCCGGCCCCTTTGTTCCTGGCCCTCGTTTTCCGGGCCATTGCGTCAGCGATAGCGTGGCAAAAGGGTCGTTGGTCGACAGCGGCTCCATGCGCAGCCAGAAGATCGGCGTGGCGGCGGCGCCGGCCTCTTCCATATGCGCCGTGATCGCTGTCCTCGCGGCATCGGGCAGATACTGCCACATGATCGAATGGCCAAGCACGAAGCTGCCGCCGGTGGTTCGACCGGCCAGTGCGTTGGCGACGAAATCGGCGGCATCGGCTTTCACCAGCCGCGGCGGGAATTCCGCGGCAATGGCGAGTGCGGCATCGAGCCGGGCAAGCCGCGCCGCCTGATCCGCCCAGACAAAGGAGCGCAGCCGCAATCGCGCTGCGGGATCGCCGCTATCGATCGGGGCAATGTCGCAGCCGGCACTCGACCGCATCGTCAGTGTTCCTCCCAGCGGCGGCACGGTGCCCCGCACATCCGGCGCCAGCCTGACCGGCGAATCCGGATCGCCCCACTCCTCGTCGCGGTAGCGATAGTGGAACCGGTCGAACAAAAGGTTGAGCCCGGCGCTGGCGCCGATCTCGCACAGATCAAGCGGCAACCCGCTTTCGCGCGCGATCGTCAGCAGCCCCGGCAGAAGCATGGAGGAACGGGCGATCTCGTTGGTCTGCGGCGCGCTGGCGAGACCAGCGGCGAGACGGTCGTCGAAGCGCCGCATCGCGCTCGTCACCGCCGTCGCGATTTCGTCGTCGCCGGCATCATGAGGCGGATAGACGGCCGCCAACCCGGCGTCGGCACCAGTCAGCACCAATTGGTGCAGGCCGCCGCACAACCGCAACGACACGGCATCGGCGCGCACGTCGCCCGGCCAGCCAAGCACGGTCCGCCCCGTGCGCGTTCCCTCGTCGAGATGCTGCGCCAGTATCCGGCACAGCCTGGCGGTGAAGGGCGAGCCGAGGCCGTCGCAGGCCTTCGCCTGGGCGAGGAAATGAACCCGGATTTCATCCATTTCCGATTCCCCTCTGCATGACCCGGTCATGAATCCGGACGGACCGGCTCAACCCGGCGCGGCCAGCGCCTTCTCGATTTCGGGAAGCAGCGACGCGCGCACCGACTCCGGCGTCAGCGGCCCGACATGCTTGTAGGCGATCCTGCCGTCCTTGCCGACGATAAAGGTTTCCGGCACGCCGTAGACGCCCCAGTCGATGGCGGTGCGGCCTGTCTCGTCGACGCCGATGGCGGCAAACGGATTGCCGAGTTCGCCGAGGAAGCGGCGGGCATTCTCGGGCTTGTCCTTGTAGTTCAGCGCGGCGAGCCGGTAGCGCTTGTCCTGCGACAGCGCCAGCAGCACCGGATGCTCCTCGCGGCAGGGCGCGCACCATGAGGCGAAGACGTTGAGCAGCGTGACCTTGCCGGCGAAGTCCGCCGTATCCAGCCCCGGAAGACCGGACCCGTCCAATGCCGACAGATGCGTCTGCGGCGCCGGCTGGCCGATCAGCGCCGACGGGATAGCTGTCGAGTCGCGGCCGGATAGAAGCTGCATCAGGAACAGGCCGGCCAGCCCGACGAAAACCAGCAGCGGCACCAGAAGCATCAGCCGCCGCCGGCCCGTCGCCGGTGCAACGGCCGCGGCGTCGCCGTTCCGGTCCACGCTCACGGCTTGCCCGCCCTGTCGGAACGGCGCCGGATGCCGGCCGCCTCCAGTTCGGCAAGCTCGCGCTTGCGTGCCTTTAGGCCAAGCAGCACCCAGCCGATCAGCCCGGCGAGCACGATCGCCGTCACGGCATAGGCCGCCGTCACGTAAAGCGCATGTGCGCTCATGCCGTTTCGCCCTGGCTGGCGCCCCGGCCTGCGATAATGGTCCGGATCGACCCTGTACGCGTCATCTCGCTCATGCGCCTTCCATAGCGAGACGGCCAAAGCTCGGCAATCGGCTGCGCTGCCGCAGGCCGGGCCATTGACCGGATCGTGATCAATCCGTGCCGTATTTGAGCGCCACCGCCGCCGCCACCGGCCCGACCACGGCCGAAAACAGCGTCAGCGCGGCCAGGATCAGGAACGGCGGCAGGAACGGCTCGGGGTCGTTGACCGCGCCGTAGCTTGCCGAGACGCCGAAGATCAGTACGGGAATCGCGAGCGGCAGCACCAGAACCGAGATCAGTACGCCGCCGCGCGGCAGCGCTACCGCCACCGCAGCACCAGCGGCACCGATGAAGGCGATGGCCGGCGTGCCGGCGAGCAGGGTAAGGGTGGTGGCGCCGATGCCGGCGGCCGGCATGTTCATGAACAGGCCGAGCAAGGGAGAGGCGACCACCAGCGGCAGCACGCTCGCCGTCCAGTGGGCGAGGCATTTCACCAGCACCGTCAGCGCCGGCATGTGGCGGTCGGCTTCCAGCACCAGCAGGTCGAGCGAACCGTCCTCGCGGTCGGCCTGGAACAGCCGGTCGAGGCCGAGCAGGCAGGATAGCAGCGCGCCGATCCAGAGAATGGCGGGCCCGATGCGGGCGAGCAGGTTGAGGTCCGGTCCCACGCCGAACGGAATGGTGGCGATGACGGCAAGGAAGAAGATGACGCCCGTCAGCGCTCCGCTGCCGGCACGGAAGGCGAGACGCAGGTCGCGCAGGTAAAGCGACCACATGTCAGCCACCCATCCTCAGTTCCGCCGCGCCCTCCAGCCCCAGCGGCAGGTGCGTCGCCGCCACGATGATACCGCCGCCTTGCAGGTACTCGCCCATCAGTCCGGCGAAGCGCCGTTCGGAAGCCTTGTCCAACCCTGCGGTCGGCTCGTCGAGCAGCCAGACCGGGCGGCGGCAGACCAGAAGCCGGGCGATTGCCGTGCGGCGGCGCTGGCCGGTGGAGAGATAGCCGAAGGGCAGGTGGCCGATGCCGCCGAGTTCGACCGCCTCCAGTGCCCGGTCGACGCTCATGGCGGGCGCGATGTCGGCATCCGCCGAAAAATCGCGCCAGAAGCCGAGATTCTCCGCCACGGTCAGGGCCGGTTTCATCGCGTTCTGGTGGCCGAGATAATGCGAGCCGGAGGCGACGGTGGGAAACGCCTCGCCGCCGCCCTCCAGCCTCACCGTGCCGCCGGTCGCCGGCAAAAGCCCGGCGATGACGCGCAGCAGCGTCGACTTGCCCGAACCGTTGGGGCCGGTGACGACGCAGGCCGCGCCGTCCTCCAGCGCAAGCTCGATGCCGGAAAACACCGGCTCGCCGCCCCGTTCTCCCGCCAGCCCTTCGGCAATCAGCCGCATTCCGTCCCCTTCGCCGAAAGTTGCATCGCCGCACCGGTACGGCGCGGCAAAATTGCCCAAACACCGTCTAGAACTATTCCAGGAACTTCTCTATATCCGACATACCAACCCCAGCGGTCGGGGAAGGCAAACTTTATTGCGCCGGACCAGCGCCTGCCGCACATACGGCTGGGACGCTTGGGAGCGGACAGCGGAAATGACCGTACCCGCACCTTTGCGCGTGATTGCATGCCATCGGAGTCCGTTCCCCCGCAGAACAGACCAAAGGTGGTAGCCCCATGGCCAAATCTCTCGACAGTTTCAATTGCCGCCGCACCCTGACCGCGGGTGGAGCCGAATATGCCTACTACAATCTGGTTGAAGCCGAGAAGAACGGCCTCGCCGGCATTTCCAAGCTCCCCTATTCGATGAAGGTGCTGCTGGAGAACCTGCTGCGCAACGAAGACGGTCGCTCCGTCACCAAGGAATCGATCCAGGCGGTCGCCGCCTGGCTGGCCGACAAGGGCACCGCCGGCGTCGAGATCGCCTATCGCCCAGCCCGCGTGCTGATGCAGGATTTCACCGGCGTCCCGGCCGTGGTCGATCTGGCCGCCATGCGCGACGGCATCAAGGCGCTCGGCGGCGACCCGGAGAAGATCAATCCGCTGGTTCCGGTTGATCTGGTCATCGACCACTCCGTTATCGTCGACGAGTTCGGTTCGCCGATGGCCTTCGCCCGCAACGTCGAGCTAGAATACCAGCGCAATGAGGAACGCTACAAGTTCCTGAAATGGGGCCAGCAGGCGTTCCGCAACTTCCGCGTCGTGCCTCCCGGCACCGGCATCTGCCACCAGGTCAACCTCGAATACCTCGGCCAGGTGGTGTGGACCAACGATGAGGACGGCGAAACCACCGCCTATCCCGACACCTGCGTCGGCACCGATTCGCACACCACCATGATCAACGGCCTCGGCGTGCTCGGCTGGGGCGTCGGCGGCATCGAGGCAGAGGCCGCCATGCTCGGCCAGCCGGTCTCCATGCTGCTGCCGGAGGTCATCGGCTTCCGTCTCACCGGCAAGCTGAAAGAAGGCGTCACCGCCACCGACCTCGTGCTCACCGTCACCCAGATGCTGCGCAAGAAAGGTGTCGTCGGCAAGTTCGTCGAGTTCTTCGGCCCCGGCCTCTCCAACATGACGCTGGCCGACCGCGCCACCATCGGCAACATGTCGCCTGAATACGGCGCCACCTGCGGCTTCTTCCCGGTCGATGCCGAGACCATCCGCTACATGACCATGTCCGGCCGCGCCGAGGACCGCCTGGCACTGGTCGAGGCCTATTCGAAGGCGCAGGGCCTGTGGCGCGAGGATTCCTCCGCCGATCCGGTCTTCACCGACACGCTGGAGCTCGACCTCGGCGATGTCGTGCCGTCGATGGCCGGTCCGAAGCGGCCGGAAGGCCGACAGGCGCTGGAGGATATCCCCGCCGGCTTCGCCAAGGCGATGGAGACCGAGTACAAAAAGGCCGCCGAGATCCACAAGCGCTATCCCGTGGAAGGCACGGACCACGACCTCGGCCATGGCGACGTGGTGATCGCGGCGATCACCTCCTGCACCAACACCTCCAACCCGTCGGTACTGATCGGCGCCGGTTTGCTCGCCCGCAACGCCAACCGTCTCGGTCTCAAGCAGAAGCCGTGGGTCAAGACCTCGCTGGCGCCCGGATCGCAGGTGGTCGCCGAATACCTGGAGAAGTCGGGCCTGCAGAAGGAACTCGACCAGATCGGCTTCAACCTCGTCGGCTTCGGCTGCACCACCTGCATCGGCAATTCCGGCCCGCTGCCAGGGCCGATCTCCAAGACCATCAACGACAAGGGCCTGATCGGTGCCGCGGTGCTCTCGGGCAACCGCAACTTCGAGGGCCGCGTCTCGCCCGACGTGCAGGCGAACTACCTCGCCTCGCCGCCGCTGGTCGTGGCGCACGCACTGGCCGGCACGGTGACCAAGGACCTCACCAAGGAGCCCCTCGGCGAGGATAAGGACGGCAAGCCGGTCTACCTCAAGGACATCTGGCCGACCACGGCGGAAATCCAGGCCTTCATCGAGAAGAACGTCACGCGCGAGTTGTTCGCCCGCAAATATGCCGATGTCTTCAAGGGCGACGCCAACTGGCAGAAGGTCAAGGTGCCGGCGGGCCAGACCTATGCCTGGGACGACGATTCCACCTATGTGCAGAACCCGCCCTACTTCGCCGGCATGGGCAAGAAGGCCGGCCATACGTCCGACATCAAGGGCGCGCGGGTGCTCGGCCTGTTCGGCGACAAGATCACCACCGACCACATCTCGCCGGCAGGCTCCATCAAGGCGGCCTCGCCCGCCGGCAAGTACCTGATGGACCACGGTGTCGGCGTCGCCGACTTCAATCAGTACGGCACGCGGCGCGGCAACCATGAGGTGATGATGCGCGGCACCTTCGCCAACATCCGCATCCGCAACCACATGCTGGGCGAGAACGGCAAGGAAGGCGGCTACACCATCCACTATCCGTCCAAGGAGGAGATGTCGATCTACGACGCCGCCATGGAATACCGGAAGGAAGGCGTGCCGCTCGTCGTCTTCGCCGGCGTCGAATACGGCAACGGCTCGTCGCGCGACTGGGCGGCCAAGGGCACCAACCTGCTCGGCGTGCGCGCCGTCATCGCCCAGTCCTTCGAGCGCATTCACCGTTCGAACCTGGTCGGCATGGGCGTCATCCCCTTCGTCTTCGAGGAAGGCACCTCCTGGGCCACCTTGAACCTCAAGGGCGATGAACTGGTCGAGATCGACGGGCTGGAGGCAATCAAGCCGCGCCAGAAGATGACGGCCAAGATCACCTATGGCGACGGCACGGTGAAGAACGTGCCGATCCTGTGCCGCATCGATACGCTGGACGAGCTGGACTACTTCAGGAACGGCGGCATCCTGCAATACGTGCTGCGCGATCTCGCGGCGTAGGCGGCATCGCCTTCCCTCCATCCGGGCAAAGATGGCCAGCCGCTACGAACGGCTGGCCACGACAGGACGCCGCATGCCCGCCAAACTGACCTTGTCCAGCCACCGGAAAGACCACCGATGCGGCGGGCTTGGACGGCGCTGAGCTCAATCGGCGATTGACGTCTTCATGTGAGAATGTCACATTAGTCTCCGCTTACATTCCGGAGGCATGATGATGCGCAAGGTCATCGACTGCCGTGGATTTCCAAGCAAGTCGAACTGTTCTGAGACAATGATGGCCGAGGCCGAGCTGCTGGCAGCGCGACGGCTCGCCATGGCACGTCGCCGGAAAATATAGCGCGCACATAGAAACTGATCGGACGGAGAGCCAATCATGAGCGCGTTCAACGCAGTGCGTTTTCGCGTGAAAGTCGGGCAGGACCAGGATTTTCTCGACGCCCACAAGGGCATTGCCGGCTGGCCCGGCCTCACGCATGCCAACATCATCAAGACGGGCGAGCAGACCTACTGCATCATCGCCGAATGGACCGACATGGAGGCACTCGCAACAGCGCGGCCGGGCATGATCGCCACCCTCGACAAGTTCCGCCATACGCTCGAAGACCTCGGCGGCGGCCTTGGGGTGACCGATCCGGTTTCCGGACCGGTGGTTATGAGCCTCAGATAGGATAGCCCGGCGCCTGTTCTGCCTCATCGGCGGCGACGGTGGGTTCGATCCGCACGGCGGATGAAAGGGGAACGCGTGCGTAAAAATTTCACCGCAACGTGACTTCCGCTTGACCGTCGCTTCTGCCAAGAATTTCGCCATGATGAGCCGGCAATGCCGGCTGGAACTGGAACGGTCATGGCTTTTCGAGAGGTATCCCGGCTGGCGGCTGCGACGCTGGCCATAGTCGCCGGCGGCGTGGTCGTGGCGAAAGCCGACGGCCAGACGCCGGAAAAGCCGCTCGGCGTCGTCGAGCTTTTCACCAGCCAGGGCTGCAACTCCTGCCCGCCGGCCGATGAATTTTTTGCCGAGCTGGCTGCGAATCCCGATCTGGTCGCGCTGTCCTATCACGTCGATTACTGGGACTATCTCGGCTGGCGCGACACGCTTTCGCGCAAGGAAAACACCGAGCGGCAGTATGACTATATGCGCGCATTCAACAGCCGCTCCGTCTACACGCCGCAGGCCGTCATCAATGGCCGCGCCCATGTCAACGGCGCCAGCCGCGGCGCGGTGGACGGTGCGCTCGACACCATGGCCAAGGCAGGCGAGGGCATGCTGGTAGGGATCAGGATCACCCGTTCGGGCGACGGTGTCATGATCGACGCCGGCGACGCCGCCGCGGGCTCCGGCAATGCGAACGCCCATGTCGTCGTCGTCTATTTCGACCCGCCCAAGACAATCGCCATCGGCAAGGGTGAAAACGACGGCCGCAACCTGACCTACTGGAACGCCGTCTCCGACATCCAGACGGCCGGCATGTGGCACGGCAAGGCGCAACGCTACGAACTGCCGGTGAGCGAAATTTCCAAGAAGCAGGGCGGCTCGGCCGTGCTGTTGCAGGCGGTCGGGCAGGACGGCTTGCCCGGCCCCATTCTCGGCGCCGCTTTCATCCAGAAGCCCGAGTAGGATCTCGGCCGCAACGGCCTCATTCCGTTCCGGTCACCTCAACGAAAAAGCCGGCGTCAGCTTGCTTCTGACGCCGGCCATTCAGGATTTTCTTTTGGGATCGTCGCACCCGATCTTCCTTCTGGAAGACCGAGGTTGGTTCGATCCGACGCAGACCCGTGGGCGGGGGGCTTGGGGTTTACGAGCCGGTGCCGGACCGAACCGTCTCAGGCAACGGGTGTAAGTTCGGCGGACATTGGGGCGACAGCGCGGATAAAAGAGGGCAGGAATAAGGCAGAGGCATCACCAATTCCAACATGCGATATATAAACGTGAGTGGACGCGCCGGAAACCGCGGACCCAGGGCGAATCGCAAGAACGGCCTAAACCTCCGCAATCCGGGCTGCCGTGCGGTCCTGTCTTCCGGCAGTCAGACGCCGGCCTTGCAATTGCCGGACGAACGCGCGACCTTTGGCCGGCGCAGGAAATTCCCTGGCGGATGAACCGGTGAGGATCATGGCATGACCGATCGCGGCGGTACGGAGGATGGGGACGCATCCGCAATATTGATCCCGCTGGCGGAGGCGCGGCGCGAACGCCTCAACCAGCCGGTCGCCTTCGACAGGCGCGAACTCGACATGATCCTGAGGCTCTACGGCCGCATGGTCGCCGCCAACGAATGGCGCGACTACGCCATCGACCATCTGGCCGACCGCGCCGTCTTCTCGGTCTTCCGCCGCGCCCACGACGTGCCGCTCTACCAGATCGTCAAGGACCCGAGGCTGGCACGCAAGCAGGGCGCCTTTTCCGTCATCGCCGCTGGCGGCCGCATCCTCAAGCGCGGCCACGAACTGGCGCGCGTGCTCAACGTACTGGACAACAAGCTGACGCTGGTGAAGGCATAACCCTCACCGGCCGTTGAACCGCCGCTCCGGCCATGAGTCCGGGTCCGGCGGCAGGGATGTGCCGCCGTTCAGCTCGAGCTGCATGAACGCCGTGTCCAGCCAGCGCCCGTGCTTGTAGCCCGATCCCGCCAGCCGGCCGGAATGGGCGAAGCCCAGCCGCTCGTGCAGCCTCACCGAGGCGCTGTCGGCGCGGCCGTCGCCGATGACGGCGACGATCTGCCGGAAGCCGAGCGCGCGCACCGCCTCGATCAGGTGCTCCATCAAGAGCCGGCCGACGCCGCGCCCCTTGGCCTCGGGCGCCACATAGACCGAATCCTCGACGATAAAGCGGTAGGCCGGCCGGGGTCGGAAGGCGCCCGCATAGGCGTAGCCGACAATTTCGCCCGCTTCGTCCACCGCAGCGAGATAGGGAAAACCACCGGCTTTCAGCGTCTCGAATCGCGCGGTCATCTCCGGTTGCGTCGGCGGCGCCAGCTCGTAGCTCGCCGTGCCGTGCCTGACGGCATCTGCATAAATCTCCGTGATCCGATCGAGGTCGGAAGGGGCGGCATCACGGATCGCTATAGTGCTCATTTTTTGTGCAACGACCTTTTCTGCACATCATGACAGCAGAGAGCGCGGCAAAAGAAAAGGGCGGCCGTTGGGCCGCCCTTCAAAACTCGATGGTCCAGCGTCGCCTTTAGCGGCGGTCGCCCATGAACTGCAGCAGGAACATGAACAGGTTGATGAAGTCGAGGTAGAGCTGCAGGGCGCCCATGATGGCCTTGCGGCCGGCGACCATGACGTCGTCACCCTCGTAATACATCTCCTTGATGCGCTGCGTGTCGTAGGCGGTTAGGCCGGCGAAGACCAGAACGCCGATCGCCGAGATCGCGAAGGCCAGCGCCGACGACTGCAGGAAGATGTTGACCAGCATGGCGATGATCAGGCCGAACACGCCCATGATCAGGAACGAGCCGACCGGGCTCAGGTCACGCTTGGTCGTATAGCCGTAGAGCGACAGCGCGCCAAAGGCGGCAGCCGTGGCGAAGAAGGTCTGCGTGATCGAGGTGCCGGTGTAAACCAGGAAGATGGTCGACAGCGACAGGCCGACGAGGCCGGCATAGACCCAGAAGGTCGTCTGCGCGGCGCCGACGCTCATGTTCTGGATGCGGAAGCTCAAAAAGAACACGGCCGCCAACGGCGCCAGAATGACCACCCAGCGGAAGGCGCTGGCATAGATGAGCTGACCGAAGGCCGTGAGCTGGCCGTCGCCGGTGACCGCGAGCTGGAAGGCGCCCCAGGCGGCGATGCCGGTGATCAGCAGGCCCAGACCCATCAGGTTGTAGACCTTGATCATATAGGCGCGCAGGCCCTGGTCGATCGCCGCGTCGGCGTGGCCTGCAGGCACGGCGCGGGTTTGATAGTTGCGGAAATCAGACATGGGATCCTCTATTGCTTCTGCCCCGTCGGGTGTCGGGCCACCGGCCCAGGCGCCGCTGGCGGAGCTCCAGCATGCCTACGGCAAATATGAGCACTATTCTGGTCGAGAACAAGACCATAACTGATTGTAATATCTCGTGATGCGATACGAACGGGCCGAATCAGGCGTTCAGCCGGCGAATCTTACGCAAATTTAACGAATCCGGCGACCGCGACGGCTCCCGGGCTACAGTTCGCGCAGCACAGGCGCAGCCTTGTGCCCCAACACCCGCCACGTCCCCGCAAGCCCGACGCCGACGGTGACGACGAGCGCGGCCGCGATCGTCGCCAGCGCCACTTCGGGCTGCACATGCGCCGGCAATTTCATGACGCGGGCGGTGACGAACCACGCCGCCGCACTGCCGGCGGCCAGTGCGAAGACCGCCGTCGCCAGCCCCAGCAGCGCATATTCCAGCGCGAAAGCCGCCATCAGCGTACGCCGCGTGGCGCCGAGCGTTTTCAGCACCACCGCATCGCGGATACGTGCCCGGTTGCCGGCGGCGAGCGCGCCGGCCAGCACCAGCACCGACGATACCAGCGCCACGGCGGCGGCCGCGCGGATCGCCGTGCCGAGCTGGCCGATCAGCCGGTTGACGACGTCCAGCGCATCCTTGACGCGCACTGCCGTGACGGTGGGAAAGGCGCGGGTGACGGCATTGAGCAGGCGCGCGTCGTCCGCCGTTGTGGAAGCCCTGTCGGCCAGCGTCGCCAGCCAGGCATGCGGCGCCCCGGCGAAGGTGTTGGGCGAGAACACCATGACGAAGTTGATGCCCATCGTCTCCCACTGCACCTGGCGGAAATTGGCGACCCTGGCCGTGACGTTGCGGCCGAGCACGTTGACGGTGACGCTGTCGCCGAGCTTCAGGCCAAGCGCCTCGCCCTCCTCGGCCGAAAACGACACCAGCGGCTCGCCGGCATAATCGGCCGGCCACCATGTGCCCTGCGTCAGCGTCGCGTTGGCCGGCTTCTGTGCATCGTAGGTCAGGCCGCGGTCGCCGCGCAGCACCCAGGCGCCGTCCGCCGCGACCTTCGCCTTTTCCGCCGGCACGCCGTTCAGCGCCATAATGCGCCCGCGCAGCATCGGTACCTTGGCAAGCATCCCTTGCGGCGCCTCCCTGGCGATCAGCGCCGAGAACGCATCGACTTCGGCACCCTGGATATCGACGAAGAAGAAATTCGGCGCGCGTTCGGAAAGGCTGCCGGAAATCTCGCGCCTGAGGTTGCCGTCGATCTGCGCCAAAGTGACCAGCAGCGTCAGCCCGAGCCCGAGCGACAGCACCACCGAAGCCGTCAGCGCGCCGGGCCTATGGATGTTGCCCACGGCCAGCCTCAGCATCGTGGAGCGAATCCGGGGCGCTCGTCTCGCAAGCCATTGCACCACAAAGGCGACGACGCGCAGGACAACGAAGGAGGACAAGGCTGCGACGACGAAGATAATCGCCAGCCGCCGGTCCTCGGCCGTCAGGACCGCAAGAGCTGCAAGTGCCAGCGCAATGGCGGCCGCCGCGGCCAGATAGCGGAATCCAGGCAGGCCACGGCTCTCGAATCCCGCCTCGCGGAACAGCGCCGCCGCCGCCACGTCCCGGGCTCGCCCGAGCGGCAGAATGGCGAAGGCCAGCGTCACCAGGAGGCCGAACAGCGCGGCCAGCGCCAGCGCGCCGGGATAGACGCCGCCTTCGGCCGGCAGCGGCACCAGCGAGCGCAACGCCCGGTCGGCGGCGAACGGCATCAACGCGCCGAGCGCCAGCCCGGCGACGATGGCCATGCCGGCGATCAGCAGGATCTGCGTCAGGTAGACGGCGAAGACGAACCCGCCGGAAGCACCGAGGCTCTTGAAGGTGGCGATGACGGCGCGCTTGCTGTCGAGATAGGCGCGCACGGCGTTGGCAACCCCGACGCCGCCCACGACCAGCGCCGTCAGGCCGACCAGCGTGAGGAACTGCGAAAAGCGCTCGATATTGGCCGACAGCGCCGGGGCGGCGGCGGCGCGCGTCCGCACCGACCATCCCGCCTCGGGAAATTGTTCCGCCGCGCTCTGTTTGGCCGCTTCGATGCTGGCATCGTTCGTGGCCGCCGGCAGCCTGAGCTTGTAGACGTGCTCGACGAGACTGCCCGGCTGTACGAGGCCGCTTGCCTTCAGTCCGTCCAGGGAGACCATCAATCGCGGCGCGAAGCCGAAGCCGTCCGACAGCGAGTCCGGTTCGCTCACGATCCGCGCCCGCAGCTCGTATTCGGCGTCGCCGAGCTTCAGCCGGTCGCCGAGCTTCAATCCCAGCCGCTCCAACAGAAGGTCCTGCACGGCCGCGCCGAAAACGCCGTCCCTCGACCCGAACAGCGCCTCACTCGGCAAGGCCGGATCGGTTTCCAGCGCCCCGTAGAGCGGGTAGGCGCCGTCCACCGCCTTCAGTTCGACCAGTGCCTGATCCGAACCGTCAGGCAGGCGCGCCATGGAGCGCATGCCGGCGCTTTCGGAGACTTGGCCGAGCCCGGACAGGAAGGCGCGCTCCTGCGGCGTCGCCTCGCGCTGGTTGAGTTCGAAGCGCATGTCGCCGCCGAGAAGGACCTGACCCTGGTCGGCGACGCCGGAGGCGATGGACCGCGCCACCGAGTTGACGCCGCCGATTGCCGCCACGCCGAGCGCGATGCAGGCGAGGAAGACGAAGAAACCGGACAGGCCGCCGCGCATCTCACGCAGCGCGAAGCGGACGGCCAACAGGAAGGAGCGGGTAGGCGACATCGCTCTACGCCCGGCCGGTCATGCGCTCGCCAGCCTGGCCGGCGCCGCATCCTCGATGACCCGCCCCGAACGCATGGCGACCTGCCGGCTGCAGCGCGCGGCGAGCGCCGGATCGTGGGTGACCAGCACCAGCGTCGTGCCGCGTTCGGCCGCCTTGGCGAACAGCAGGTCGGCCACCTGCGCGCCGGTCGCCTGGTCGAGATTGCCGGTCGGTTCGTCGGCGATCAGGATATGCGGCGCCGGCGCCAGCGCCCGCGCTATCGCCACGCGCTGCTGCTCGCCGCCGGACAGCTCGCCCGGATAATGTGTGAGACGGCCGGCGAGGCCAACGGCACTCAGTTCCGCGGCGGCCAGGCCGAACGGATTTGCATGGCCGGCAAGCTCCAGCGGCACGGCGACATTCTCAAGCGCCGTCATGTTGGGGATGAGATGGAAGGACTGGAATACGATGCCGATGTTTCGTCCCCGAAACGATGCGATCCAGTCTTCGCTTTTCCCGGCAAGCGACTGGCCCGCAATCCGGATCGCGCCCGAATCGATCCGCTCCAGCCCGGCCAGGACCATCAGCAGCGTCGACTTGCCGGAACCGGAAGGGCCGACGATGCCGACCGCCTCGCCGGCGGCGACATCGAAGCTGACGCTGTCGAGCACCTTCACGGCGGACGCGCCCTCGCCCAGGGTCAGCGAGACATCGTGCAACGCGATCGCGGCGTCCTTCACGGCGCGACAATTCCCGAGCGGGGTGAAACTGGATTGAACATTCTGCCGGAACCCGCCCTATATGGCCACTATCGACACAAGAAACGCCTCGTTCATATGGGTCTGCCGGCATGGCTTTCAAACATGTTCTTTATGTGCTCGCGCTCCTCGTGCTGGGCGTGATGCCGCAGCCGGCCTGCGCCGGATCGTTGCAGATCGTCGGCTTCGGCGACAGCCTGATGGCGGGCTATCAGCTGGCGCCAGGAGACCGCTTCACCGACCAGCTGGAAAAGGCCCTGCGCGACAAGGGCTTCGACGTCAGCGTCGCCAATGCCGGCGTGTCCGGCGACACCACCAGCGGCGGGCTGGCCAGGCTCGACTGGTCGGTGCCGGATGGCACGGCGCTGGTTATCCTCGAATTCGGCGGCAACGACATGCTGCGCGGCATCGACCCGGCACTGGTCGACAAGAACCTCGACGCCATGCTGGCGCGGCTGAGAGAACGCAACATCCCGGTTCTGCTCGCCGGCATGGTCGCGGCGCCCAATCTCGGCCATGCCTACGGCGAGGCCTTCGGCGCGATCTATCCGCGACTGGCGGAAAAATACGGCGTGCCGCTCTATCCGTTCTTCCTCGAAGGCGTCGCCGGCAATCCCGCCCTGCAGCTGGAAGACGCCATGCACCCCAACGCCGCCGGGGTGAAGCGGATCGTCGAGGGCATCCTGCCGATGGTCGAGAAAGCGGTGTCGACCTTGCAATCGAAGTCGTGAGCGGGCGGAACCGTCCGGCCCTTTCGCGATTGTCCTGATGGCGGACGGCGGCGTCCGTCCAAAAAAACAAACCGCTTGCTCCCGCCGGCCATCGGTGATTCGCTGTCGGGCAAGATTTCGATTCGAGGACAGGAGGCTTGCCATGCCGCGTCTTTTCACCGCCCTCGAAATCCCGCGCGACGCCGCTCTTTCGCTGTCGCTGCTCAGGGGTGGCCTGCCGGGTGCCCGCTGGATCGACGTCGAGAACTACCACATCACGCTGCGCTTCATCGGCGACGTCGAAGGCCATGTTGCCGACGAGATCGCCGATGCACTGGACCGGGTGCGGCGGCCCGCCTTCTCGCTGACCTTGTCGGGCGTCGGCGCCTTTGGCGGCAAGAAGCCGCATGCGGTGTGGGCGGGCGCCGCCGCCTCGCCGGACCTGGCCGCGCTGCAAGCCGAGATCGAACGCATCTGCCAGCGACTCGGCCTGCCTTCCGACCCGCGCAAGTTCATGCCGCACGTCACGCTGGCCCGACTGCGCAATTCCAGCCCGCTCGACGTGGCGCACTATCTTTCGGCGCGCGGCAATTTCGCCGCCCAGCCCTTCCGTGTCGGCCGTTTCGTCCTGATGTCGTCGCGCGATTCGGTCGGTGGCGGTCCTTATGTGATCGAGGAGGCCTGGCCGTTGTTGGCCGGCGAAGGGCGGCTCGCGGATCGGCACGACGATGCGCGCGACCTGTCGGGGGTCATGCGCTGATGGCACGCGAAAAGCTCTCCTCAGAAGCGGTGGACGACGCGCTGGCACGGCTGGACGGCTGGACGCTTCATGCTGACGGCGGGTCCATTACCCGTACTTTCGAGTTCCGCAATTTCTCCGAGGCCTTCGCCTTCATGACCCGCGTGGCGCTGGCGGCGGAGAAGATGGACCATCATCCCGACTGGTCGAACGTCTACAAGACCGTTCACATTAGCTTGAACACCCACGATGCGGGCGGCCTTACCGCGCTCGATATCGAATTGGCGGGAAAGATCAATCGCCTGGCCGGCGGTTCGACCGCCCGCTGACCGTAAGGTCTTGCACCGGCCCCGCGCTTTCCCCACATTTCCGTTGAACGGCCCTTCGGGGCCGGCGAAAGGAGATGGCAATGGCGAAGCAGACCGGCTTCGATTTTTCCCGTTTTGGCAAGCCTGGCGACGAGACCGAAGTGCGTGCAAAGTTCTGGCGTACCGCCAAAAAGGCCGCGCGGCACATCCCCTTCATGGAGGATGTCGTGGCTGCCTATTATTGCGCGCTTGACAAGAACACGCCGCTTCGCGCCAAGGGTATCCTGTTGGCTGCGCTGGGTTATTTCGTGCTGCCGACCGACGCCATTCCCGATTTCGTCTTCGGCCTCGGCTTCACCGACGACGTTGCCGTGCTGACGGCGGCAATCGCTGCCGTGCGCGCCCATATCACGCCCGCGCATCGGCTGGCCGCCCGCGAGGCGATCGCCGACGAAAGCTGATCCGGGGCGGATCGACGCACTGATCCTACGCCTCCCGTGGCAGGCGCAGTCAAACTCTCGCCGCTTTCCTATTTTCCAAGTCGGTCGCAGGGACATCGCGCCGCCGCTCTCGGGTTGCGGCGCGGAGATGGCGGCGGTTTCCTTTGGTGGGGGTTCCTTTCCCGGAAGTTCACCCTTTGGTAACCCAGATTAAATCAAAATGAAGCGAACGGGCTGGGCGGGATCCGGCCTGGCTTTCGAACCATTTGAGAATACGGGAAAAGCGATGCGCGGATTGATAGCCACAGTTGCGAGCCTCATCCTTGTCGCGGGCGCAGCTCCGGCACTCGCCCAGCAGGCGACCAAGATCGGCCAGCACAGCGCCTGGGGCACCTACAGTTACAAGACGGCGAACGGCAAGGTCTGCTACGTGCTGACGGTGCCGACCGACAAGCAGCCGCCCAGCCTCGACCATGGCGACATGTTCTTCTTCGTCAGCCAGCGGCCGGGCCAGCAGGTATCCTACGAGCCGCAGTTCATCGCCGGCTACAACTTCCAGGAAGGCTCGAAGGCCACCGTCACGATCAACGGCAAGTCCTTCTCGATGTTCACCAAGGGCAAGTCGGCCTGGGTCGAGAACGCCGCCGAAGAGCCGGTTCTGGTCGCCGCCATGAAGGGCGGTTCCGACATGAAGGTCGAGGCCAAGTCCGGCCGCGGCAACGCCACCAGCTATACCTTCTCGCTCAAGGGCATCTCGGCGGCGCTCGATTCGATCAAGAGCTGCAAGTAGGTTCTGTCGCGGCTGCTTGCCGGTCAACGGCGGCAGCCGAACTGGCGGCTCAGCCTTCGACGCCCGGTGCGGCCTCCGCACGATGCCTGCGGATCGCCTCGGCGATGAAGATGCGCGACAGGGCGTGGTAGAGCGGCTCGTGCGAGACGATGCGCGCCGTGCCGTAGCCCAGCATCGACGCCAGCATCAGCGCGATGACGTTGTCGTGGTTGCCGGTCATTTCCAGGATGATGACGAAAGCCGTCATCGGCGCCTGCACCACGCCGGCGAAATAGCCGGCCATGCCAAGCAGCGAAGCGATGCCGATGCTGGAGCCGAAGGCCAAGCCGAGCGTGCTGCCAAGTCCCGCTCCCACGGCCAGCGACGGCGCGAACAAACCGCCCGGAATGCCCGAGACCGTCGACAGCACGCCTGCCGCCAGCTTGGCGCCGAAGAAATACCACGGTAGCGGAGCGCCTTCGATGGCGCCGCGCGCCTGGCTGTAGCCGGTGCCGAACGTCAGCCCGCCGGCCGCCAGCCCGATGACGGCGACGCCGAGCCCGCACAGCGCTGCCACCACGAGCGTCCGTTTCAACGGCTGCAGCGTGTTCCAGCGCCGGATCCGGCGCGTCGCCTTGAGCGTCAGCCATGAAAACAGCGCGCCAAACCCGCCGCCCACGACGCCGCAGGCGATCACCAGCGGCCAGTCGGCGAACGACACGCTGTCCTTGGAGACGCCGAAATAGGTGTAGTTGCCGACCAGCCCCAGAGAGGCGAGACCGGCGAAGATCACCGCTGTCAGCACAAGCCCGTTGGTGCGCGCCTGGTAGGTACGCCCCATCTCCTCGATGGCAAAGACGATGCCGGCGAGCGGGGTGTTGAAGGCAGCCGCCACGCCCGCCGCCGAACCGGCCAGGATGAGCCCTCGTTCCTGCGCGATGCCGCCCCAGCGCGCCGCCTGCAACATCACGGAGGCTCCGACCTGCACCGTCGGCCCCTCGCGGCTGATCGAGGCGCCGCAGACCAGCCCCAGCAGGGTGAGGCCGATCTTTCCTACCACCATCTTCAGCGAGAGCAGGCGGCCACGATCCTCGTCGGAGCGAAGATGCCGCGCCGCGATCGCCTGGGGAATGCCGCTGCCCTGCGAATTGGGGAAGCAGGTGAAGGCAAGCCACGCGCAGGCAACGAAGCCGAGCGGCGTGACGACCAGCGGTAGCCAGCCCCGCCAGCCATGGCCGTCATTCACCAGCATATGAAAGCCGAGTTGCGCCAGATCCGCCAGCTTCGCGAAAAGGACGCTGATAAGGCCGACGGCTATGGCGCCGCTCCAGAACACCAGGCGCGGCTGCCAGACGCGGCGCGAGCCCCAGAGCACGCGCGTGCGACGCAGCATGGGATATTTGCGGGGCGGGACTGCCATCGTCGAAGCTGCCTGTTTCGGCGAGCGGTAACACAGCTCGAAAGCACGTTGAACCCATCAACGGCTCGCGATGGCTGCCGCAGCGGCGGCCGCCAGTTCTACGAAGCGGTCGATGACTCTTCCGCCAACCTGTGCTATGCGCCGCGTTTTCCATGCGCCCGGTGCTGAAATCGGCCGCAAATCGCTTATATTGGGCCGGCCATGTCCCTTTCCCTCGATCTTACCAGCCCGGACGCGCGCGTAGCGCTTGCCCGTCCCGTCGCCGCCGAAAAACCGCCGCTGATCGGCCTGACCCGGCCCGAACTGGCCGAGGCGCTCGTCGCCGCCGGCATCGTGCCGGAAAAGCAGGCGAAGATGCGCGCCAGCCAGCTCTGGCATTGGCTCTATGTGCGCGGCGTCTCCGACTTTTCCCAGATGTTCAACATCTCCAAGGACCTGCGCACCGCGCTTGACCGGCATTTTTCCATTGCGCGGCCGGAAATCGTCGAGGAGCAGATCTCTACCGACGGCACCCGCAAATGGCTGTTCCGGTTTCCGCCGCGCGGCGCCGGCCGGCCAGTGGAGATCGAGACGGTCTACATCCCCGAGGAAGGCCGCGGCACGCTGTGCATCTCCAGCCAGGTCGGCTGCACGCTGACCTGTTCCTTCTGCCACACCGGCACGCAGAAGCTGGTACGCAACCTGACGGCCGAGGAGATTCTTGCCCAGCTGCTTTCCGCCCGCGACCGGCTGGGCGACTTCCCCGACCGCGACACGCCGGCCGGCGCCATCGTGCCGTCCGAGGGGCGAAAAGTGTCCAACATCGTCATGATGGGCATGGGCGAGCCGCTCTACAATTTCGAGGCGGTGAAGAAGGCGCTGCTGATCGCCTCCGACGGCGACGGGCTGGCGCTGTCGAAGCGCCGCATCACGCTGTCCACCTCCGGCGTGGTTCCGGAAATCTATCGCACCGGCGAGGAGATCGGCGTCATGCTGGCGATTTCGCTGCACGCCACCAATGACGACCTGCGCGACCTTCTGGTGCCGATCAACAAGAAGTTCCCGCTGAAGGATCTGATCGCCGCCTGCCGCGCCTATCCGGGCCTGTCCAACGCCCGCCGCATCACCTTCGAATACGTCATGCTGAAGGACGTCAACGACAGCCTCGACGATGCTCGCGCGCTGGTGGCGCTCTTGAAAGGCATTCCGGCCAAGATCAACCTGATTCCCTTCAACCCCTGGCCGGGCACCAACTACCAGTGTTCCGACTGGGAGACGATCGAGCGCTTCGCCGATTTCATCAACAACGCCGGCTATGCCTCGCCGATCCGCACGCCGCGCGGCCGCGACATCCTCGCCGCCTGCGGTCAGCTGAAGTCGGAATCGGAGCGTATGCGGAAAGTGGACAGGCTGGCGCTCGAAGCGATGATGATCGCGGGGCACGGCGAGGCGTGAGCGCCGGCGCCGCCGGAGAGCAGGGCGGCAGGCCCGGCTGGCTGCGGTCGGCCCTCTTGAAACTCTTGCTGATCGCTGCCGGCTATGTCCTTGCGGTCGCGGTCGCCACCGTGGTGACGGTGGCGTTGCTCTTTGCACCGTCGGCGGTATCGAGCGGCACGCTGGCGGGTGTCCGCTTCGCGGTGACGGACGCACCCGTCATCGTCTTCGTCGCCTTCTTCTGGACGTTCTTCTGCGCCCTGCCGGGCTTCATCGTCGCGATCGCGCTCGGCGAGCGGCTGGGCTGGCGGCGCTGGCGCAGCTACGCCTTCGCCGGGCTGGCGGATGTCGTCCCGTCCTTCCTCATCTTCGGCATCTATGGCGGCTCGCTGCTCGGCATGATCGAGCCGTTCCTCGCGGCCCTGCCCGGCGGCTTCGCCGGCGGCGCGGCCTATTGGGCGGGCGCGGGACGCTTCATCGCCGCGCGCCGGCGAGCGGTGGAATCATGACCAGCGTCCTCGCCTGCCTGCTGCGCCTCGTCGTCATCCTGGCCGGCTATGTCACGGCCTCGCTGGCGGCAAGCGCTTTCCTGCACGTCATCGTCTTCGCCTGGGCCGGTTTCGAGCCCGGGGACGCACCGGCTTTCGTGGCCGGGTCGCTGATCTTTTCGATCCCCTTCGTCGCCCTGTTCGTCGCCTATTTCGGCTTCATCCCGTCGGTCGCGGTGGTGCTGATCGGCGAGTTTCTGGCGCGGCGGGACTGGCTCACCTACGCGCTCGGCGGCGGCGCGGTCGCCGCCGTCTTCCTCGCCTTCCTGCACCAGGCATCCGATCCCGGCCTCGAGGCCGCTAGCCCCCGCATGATGGCGACGATCCTCGGCAGCGGCATCGTCGGCGGCATTTTCTACTGGCTGGTCGCCGGCCGCACGGCCGGGTCGTGGCGGGCGCCCGCCGCTACTTTGCCTGGGCCGTAAGGATCTTCAGCGCGAAGGCGGAAAACACGCCGGCGAACAGATAGTCGACCACGCGGGTGACGCGCGGGCTCGCCTTCATCGCCGCAGCGAAACGCTCGGCTGCCAGCACCATCGGCGCCGTCACCACGATCGACACCGCCACGAACAGGGCGCCGAGGAAGAACAGCTTGCCCGGCGCATGCGGGTCGTGCGCGGAGACGAATTGCGGCAGGAAGGTCATGAAGAACAGGATGACCTTGGGATTGAGCAGGTTGACGCCGAGGCCGGCCATCCAGCTCCTGAACAGCGAGATGCGCGGACCGGCCTTTGCCTCCGGCGAGAAGGCCGAACCCTTCGCCAGCGCCTGCCAGGCGAGAAAGACGAGATAGCCGGCGCCGAAAATCTTCAGCACGAAAAAGGCCATCGGCGAGGCGACGATCAGCGCCGAGATGCCGACCACCACCAGCGTCGTGTGGACCAGCGTGCCGAACAGGGCGCCCGACATCGAGGCGAAGCCCGTGGCGCGGCCCTGGGAGAGCGTGCGGGAGACGAACAATGTCATGTCCGGTCCCGGTGTGATTGCCAGGATGACACTGGCGATGGCGAACTGGACGAGAATGGAAAGGTCGGGAATGAAGGTCACGGAAGGCAACCCATGAGGCTTGAGCGAGCGCCGGATCGGCGCCCGCTTTCTCTAGCCGAAAATTGCTAGCTGATGAAGTAGCTCTGCGTGCCGTGCGCTTCGATTGCCTCGGCCAGCCGGCTCAGCGCATGGACATAGGCAGCGGTGCGCATGGTGATGCCGCGCGACACCGAAAGCTCGCGGATCGCCCGCCCCTCGCGCTCCATGATGGTGCGCAGTTTGGTGTGGATTTCCTCCAGCTCCCAGTAATAGCCCTGCTTGTTCTGCACCCACTCGAAATAGGAGACGGTGACGCCGCCGGCATTGGCGAGGATATCGGGAAGCACCACGACGTCGCGCGAAGCCAGGATCGCGTCGGCCTCCGGCGTCACCGGTCCGTTGGCCAGTTCCAGCACCAGTCTGGCCTTGACGGTCGCGGCATTGTGCTCGTGGATCATGTTTTCCAGCGCGGCGGGAACGAGGATGTCGCAATCGGCACCGACGATCTCGTCGGCGGCGATGGCCTCATGGCCGTGCCTGCCGGCCGTCGTCACCACCGAATGGCCTTCGGCCTTGGCGGCCAGCAGCGCCTCGACGTCGAGCCCGCCGGCAGCCGCCACCGCGCCGCCGGAATCCGAAACCGCCACGATCGAATGGCCGTCGGCCGCGAACAGCGAGGCGATATGCTGGCCGGCATTGCCGAAGCCCTGAATGGCGATGCGCAGCTTGCCCTTGAGGCCGAGGTCGCCGGAGAGATGCCGCACCAGATAGTAGCCGCCGCGCGCGGTGGCGTCGCCGCGCCCGAGCGAGCCGCCGAGCGCGATCGGCTTGCCGGTGATGACGGCCGGCGAGGCCTGCCCGACGATCTCGGAATATTCGTCGGCCATCCAGCCCATGATCATGGCGTTGGTGTAGACGTCCGGCGCCGGAATATCGCGGTCCGGTCCGATGATGCGCGAGAAGGCCTGCATGTAGGAGCGCGACAGGCGCTCGAGCTCGGCCTTGGAGAGCTGGCGCGGATCGACCTGCACGGCACCCTTGCCGCCGCCATAGGGCAGGTTCATGACCGCGCATTTGAAGGTCATCCAGAAGGCCAGCATCTCGACTTCCTCGACGGTGGCGTCGGGATGGAAGCGGATGCCGCCCTTGGTCGGGCCGCGCGTGTCGTCGTAGCGGCATCGCCAGGCGAGGAACGATTTTCGAGACCCGTCGTCCATGCGGATCATCAAGCGCACTTTGGTGGTTTCGCGGGCGTATTTCAGCTTCTCGATGACGTCGGGGTCCACGTTGATGTGCTTGGCCGCCTCGTCGAGACGGGAGAGGGCGCTATCGAGAAGGTTGCCTTGCGACATGGTCATTCCTTGCGTGATTTCCTGCTTTTCATGGCGAGGGGGATAAGGCGGCCGGACGGCCGCGCCCTGAATTGCACACAAGCCGCGTCCTTAACAATGCCTCAATCGCCTCCATTGGACCATTTGCGTAATTTTCCGGCTGTTTGCACATCCGTGGCGCAACTTTCGATGCCGGCCCGAACGCTTGCCGCGCGGCGCTTTCCTGCTATGAAGTGCGCCATCCAAACACGCGCTGAACGGTAACGGACTTCCCATGGCCAAGCTGAAAGACGTCAAGAAGGTCGTGCTCGCCTATTCGGGCGGCCTCGACACCTCCATCATCCTCAAATGGCTGCAGACCGAGCTCGGCGCCGAAGTCGTCACCTTCACCGCCGACCTCGGCCAGGGCGACAGCGACCTGGAGCCGGCGCGCAAGAAGGCCGAGATGATGGGCGCCAAGGAAATTTACATCGAGGACGTGCGCGAGGAATTCGTGCGCGATTTCGTCTTCCCGATGTTCCGCGCCAACGCCGAATACGAAGGACTCTACCTGCTCGGCACCTCGATCGCCCGGCCGCTGATCTCCAAGCGGCTGGTCGAGATCGCCCGCGAGACCGGCGCCGACGCCGTGGCGCACGGCGCCACCGGCAAGGGCAACGACCAGGTGCGCTTCGAGCTTTCGGCCTATGCGCTGAATCCCGATATCAAGGTCATCGCGCCCTGGCGAGACTGGTCGTTCAAGTCGCGCACCGACCTGCTCGACTTCGCCGAAAAGCACCAGATTCCGATCGCCAAGGACAAGCGCGGCGACGCGCCCTTCTCCGTCGACGCCAACCTCCTGCACTCCTCCTCCGAGGGCAAGGTGCTGGAGGATCCGTGGGTCGAGCCGCCGGAATTCGTCCACCAGCGCACCATCTCGCCGATGGACGCGCCGGACACGGTGACGGAAATCGAGATCGAGTTCCTGAAGGGCGATCCCATCGCCCTGAACGGCAAGGCGCTCTCGCCGGCGGCGATGCTGGCGGCCCTCAACGACCTCGGCCGCGACAACGGCATCGGCCGCCTCGACCTGGTCGAGAACCGCTTCGTCGGCATGAAGTCGCGCGGCGTCTACGAGACGCCCGGCGGCACCATCCTGCTCGCGGCGCATCGCGGCATCGAATCCATCACGCTCGACCGGGGCGCCGGCCATCTCAAGGACGAGCTGATGCCGCGCTATGCCGAACTGATCTACAACGGCTTCTGGTTCTCGCCCGAGCGGCTGATGCTGCAGGCCCTGATCGACAAGAGCCAGGAAGACGTCGAGGGGACGGTGCGCCTGAAGCTCTACAAGGGCAACGCCATCGTTTCCGGCCGCAAGTCGAAGAAGTCGCTCTACCGCAACGATCTCGTCACCTTCGAGGACGATCGCGGCGCCTACGACCAGAAGGACGCCGAGGGTTTCATCCGCTTGAACGCGCTTAGGCTGCGGACGCTGGCGGCCCGCAATCGCGGCAACTGAGCCGGGATCAGCCGGACACCTCCAATGCTTCTACGTCGCGCTGGCGAAGCGCATCGTGCATCGCCAGCGCGTTTCCCAGCGCGTGGCCTTCGGCGGTGTTGTCGAAGATGCACCACGCCCCCGCGCCGGCCTCCCTGCTTGCCAGCAGCTGTCGCTCGACGTCGCCCAACTGGTCGGCACAATAGTCCGAGCGATAGATGTGCGGCGTGCCGTGCAGGCGGAAGTAGACGAGGCCCTTCCATCCGCCCGGATGGTCGGCACCGGGATAGGGCGGCGGATCGGCGGCGACACGCGCCACCCGCAGGCCTTGCAGCAGGGGCTCGGCTTCCCGCCAGCTCGCATGGCGCGGCTCGCACACGATTGCTGCATCGCTCGCCCCGACGAGCCGCTTGAAGAAGCTGGCGGCCGTGCGCTCCTCGAAACGCAGGCTGGGCGGCATCTGGACCAACAATACACCGAGCTTGTCGCCGAGCCCGCCAGCCTCAGCCATGAAGCGGTCGAGCAGCGCCTCGCAGCCGGCAAGGCGGTGCTCATGCGTGATCGCCTTCGGCAGCTTGACGCTGAACCGAAATCCGGCGGGGACGGATGCCGCCCAGCGCTCATAGGTTTCGCGCCGGTGCGGACGGTAGAAGGACGAGTTGATCTCGACCGCGCCGAGGCGTGCGCCGTAGCGTTCGAGATGCGTGCCTGCCGGCGGGAAATGCCCGGCGTACCGGGCGCCGATGCTCCAGCCGGCGGTTCCGATGAAGACCCTTGCCATGCAGGCGATGTGGCGGCCGAACGCGCAGCGTCAAGAGCCATGACGACCGGAGCGGCACGGGCCGCCTTTTCTTTGCCGTCGCCTTTGTGTAAATCGGGAAAATCCCCGCAACCCTTTTCAAGACGGGCATCAGGCCATGGACAAGTTCACCAAGCTCACCGGCGTCGCCGCACCCTTGCCGATCGTCAATGTCGACACCGACATGATCATCCCCAAGGATTACCTCAAGACGATCAAGCGTACCGGCCTCGGCACCGGCCTGTTCGCCGAGATGCGCTACAACGAGGATGGCTCGGAGAACCCGGATTTCGTCCTCAACAAGCCGGCCTACCGCAAGGCGCAGATTCTCGTCGCCGGCGACAATTTCGGCTGCGGCTCGAGCCGCGAGCATGCGCCGTGGGCGCTGCTCGACTTCGGCATCCGCTGCGTCATCTCGACCTCGTTCGCCGATATCTTCTACAACAACTGCTTCAAGAACGGCGTTCTGCCGATCACCGTCAGCCCCGAGGATCTCGACAAGCTGATGGACGACGCCTCGCGCGGCGCCAACGCCACCATCTCGGTCGATCTCGAGGCCAAGGAAATCCGCGGACCGGATGGCGGCGTGGTCAAGTTCGACCTCGACGACTTCAAGCGCCACTGCCTGCTCAACGGTCTCGACGATATCGGGCTCACCATGGAGAAGGCCGGCGCCATCGCCAGCTTCGAGAAGCGCAACGCCGAGGTCCGCCCCTGGGCCTGATTTCGACCGGTATGGAAAGCCGGTTGCCGCCGCTTGCCGTAGGAGGGATGCCATGAAGCCGTCTTTGCTTGCCGGCGCATGCGGGCTGGCTTTGCTCGTCCTGTCCAGCGCGGCCGCGTACGCGCAGCAGACGCCCGCGGCCAAACAGCAGACGCCGGCCGCCGGAAAGACCCCGCCGGCGACCGCCGCCAAGCCGAAGCCCGACGATGCCGGAACCGAAAACGACGGCGCCGCCGACGAGGGCGCGGACAACGGCGAACCGGCGGAGCCGCCGACCTCCATCGACTTCGAGGGCGGCAAGCTCACCATCACCCAGCAGGAAGAGTATGGCGAAAAGACCCTTGCTTATGACGGCGAGGAGCTGGTGCGGAACTACTACGTAACGATCGAGAAGGTGGTGCAGGTCGCCGGCGTCAACGTCGCGCTGGTTTCAGCCGGCGACGGCGGGAACGCCTGCGGGCCGGCCGAGATTCTCGTCTGGAAGCCGGAAGGCAGCGCGATCCGCAGCATCGCCATCGGCGAGGACGACTGCGGCGCGCCGCCGGCGGCGGTCACCGACAACGCCATCTATTTTGTCCCCTACGTGTTGCCGGGCGATTCCAAACAGGCGCTGCAATGGTCGCCAGAGGGTGGACTGACCACGCTCGGCCGCATCAGCTACATGCCGGCCCCCGGCACCTCCTGGGGTGATGTCGACAGCTCGAAATATGGCCACATGCTCGATGCCTTCCACAACGAGGCGATCTACCGGGGGGCTGAGAAGCTGCTCGGCAAGGACCTGACCGAAATGGTGACCAGCCTGCTGGTCGGTGGTGCGCCCGAGACGACGGCGTCGGGCCTTTTCTACGCCACCGGCTGCGTGCCGCACAATTGCGGCGGCAACGACGGCTTCATGGCGGTCGACGTCGGCAAGCGCGCGCTCTATTTCGCCCGGCAGGGAGACAACGGCCGGCCGGACTCCTGGCCGCCGATGCGCAAATGGCCGGCCGACATCCGCGACGCCTACCAGAAGGCGCAGAATTAGGACGGCGGCCAAAGGTCCCGTCCCGCCAGGAAACCGGACAAGGGAACGCAATGCGCAAACTGATCTCGACCGGCTCACCTTTCGAAAAGACCGCCGGCTATTCCCGCGCCGTCGTCCAGGGCGACTGGTGCTTCGTTTCCGGCACGACCGGCTACGACTATGCCACCATGACCATGCCCGAGACGATCGAGGCGCAGACCCGCAACTGCCTGGACACGATAACCAAAGCACTGAAGGAAGGCGGCTTCGAGCTGGCCGATGTCGTGCGCGCACACTACTACATCACCGACCCGGCCGACGTGGACACGGTCTTCCCTATCCTGGGAGAGTATTTCGGCGACATCCGCCCGGCAGCCACCATGATCACCTGCCAGCTCAACAAGCCGGAAATGAAGATCGAGATCGAGGTGACGGCACTCAAAAGGGGTGCGGCATGACGGTACGCCGCATCGTTGCCAACATCGCGACCGGCGACATGGAAGCCGCGAAGCGTTTTTACGGCGATGTGCTCGGCCTCGATGTCCTCATGGATATGGGCTGGATCGCCACATACGGTTCTTCCGAGACGATGACGGTCCAGTTGAGTTTCATGGAGCAGGGCGGCTCCGGCACACCGGTGCCCGATCTTTCCATCGAGGTGGACGACGTCGAGGCCGCGCTCAAAGGCATGAAGGATGCCGGCTTCCGGATCGAATACGGCCCGGCCGACGAGCCATGGGGCGTGAGGCGCTTCTACGTGCGCGACCCGTTCGGTCGGCTGGTAAACATTCTCTCGCACGCCTGAAGCATGTCTCCCGAAAGTGGAAACCGGTTTCGGGATAAAGACATGCGTTGGAAGATAGATCAGCCAGGGCTTCTATCTGTCGCGCGCGGCCACGAAGGAAGCGGCGTCCGCCAGCATCGCCGCGCGTGCGCCGTAAGGTTCGAGCAGCGCGCGCGCCTGCGCGACCAGCCCGGCAAGCTGGCGCCGGGTCCAGTCTTCCCCATGCAGGGCAGCCAGCGTCGCCTTGCCGGCGGCCGCGTCCTTGCCCGTCGCCTTGCCCATGGTCCCGGCGTCCGCGGTGAGGTCGAGAAGATCGTCGGCGAGCTGGAAGGCCAGTCCGATCGCCGAGCCGAACTCGGCCAACCGCTCGCGCTCGGCCACCGGCGCGCCGGCGACGATGGCGCCGGCCTCGCAGGCGAAGCGGATGAGCGCGCCGGTCTTCATCGCTTGCAGGCGGATGATGCCGGCTTCGTCCGGCGGCGCGTCGGCTGCCTGCAGATCGAGCATCTGGCCGCCCGCCATGCCGCCGGCCCCGGCGGCGCGCGCCAGAGTGAGCACCAGCGCTGCCCGGCGCTCGGCCGCAAGCTGCGTCGCCTCGTCGGCGACGATATCGAAGGCCAGCGTCAGCAGCGCATCGCCGGCCAGGATGGCGGTCGCCTCGTCATAGGCCTTGTGCACGGTCGGCTGGCCGCGGCGCAGGTCGTCGTCGTCCATCGCCGGCAGGTCGTCGTGGATGAGCGAATAGCAATGCACGCATTCGAGCGCCGCCGCCACGCGCGCGGCCGCCTCGCCGTCGGCCGAAAAGAGCGCGGCGCTTTCCATCACCAGGAAGGGACGCAGCCGCTTGCCGCCGGCGAGCACACCGTGCTGCATCGCTGCCATGAGCCGCTGCGGCCGGGCGATTTCGCCGGCTAGCGGCCGCTGCTCCAGCACCTGTCGAAGCACCGCCTCCACAGTCTGGGCGCGCCGCCAAAGCGCCTCGTCGAAGCCTGCCTGATCGAATGCCGTATCGTCGTCTTTCGCCATGGCCGCGAGCGGTAGCCGACACTCAGACATTGCGCAAGCAGCCAACCGCCTTTATGCCGGTAGGGGGTTTGATCGAGGTTGAACGGGGTTGGCGGAACCGATCAGCGACCAAGGGGCCGAAGGGCTGGAGATGGCGTCGAGAGCAAAGCGCGGCAGCCGCGCCGGTGCCCGGCGCTGGGTCAGGCGCATCGTGATGACGGCGCTGGCACTGGCGCTTGTTCCGGTCGTTCTGACCGTTCTCTACGCGCCGTCCTTCGTCCATCCCGTCTCGACGCTAATGCTGAAGGACCTCGCCACCTTTTCCGGCTACGAGCGGCGCTGGGTGTCGCTCGACGATGTGGCGCCCGTGCTCGCCAACTCCGTCATCATGTCGGAGGACGGCCAGTTCTGCTTCCACCATGGCATCGATCTCGGCGAGCTGAGGGGCGTGGTCGACGACGCGCTGGCCGGCGAAGCCACACGCGGCGCCTCCACCATCACCATGCAGACGGTGAAGAACCTGTTTTTGTGGTCGCGGCCACTGGCAAGCCTGCGCAAGCTGGCGGAACTGCCGCTGGCTGTCTATTTCGACGCCGTGCTGTCGAAGCGGCGGATCCTGGAGATCTACCTGAACATCGCCGAATGGGGGCCGGGCATCTACGGTATCGAGGCCGCCGCGCAATATCATTTCGGTGTTTCCGCAAAGAACCTGACCCGCCGGCAGGCCGCCCTTCTGGCCGTCACCTTGCCCAACCCCTATGCCCGCAATCCGGCCAAGCCCGGTCCGGGGCTCAGGCGGCTCGCCCACCTGATCGAGCGGCGGGCGGCGAAGTCCGGCGGCTATGTCGGCTGCCTGCAATGAGGCGTGGCTCGCAAAAACGGGAGGCGGTTCCGGAATAAAGCCATGCGCAAAATCAGCGCCGGGAACGTTCGGAGCCGAAGGCGAGGATCGCCACGCGCTTCTGGCAGGCGGTGCGGCAAAAAAATTCATGCCGGCGCTGGCCAAAACGGTGCAGGCCGTGTATAGGCACGCCACTTTCTTCTGGAAATCCGGCCCGAAAGCGGCCCTTTCACGAGGGCACTGACGGGCTTTGACCGAATTGATGGAGCATATCCATGGCCGTTCCGAAACGCAAAACCTCCCCCTCCAAGCGCGGCATGCGCCGTGCGGCCGACGCTCTCAAGGCGCCGACCTATGTCGAGGACAAGAATTCCGGCGAAATGCGCCGCCCGCACCACATCGACCTGAAGACCGGCATGTATCGCGGCCGCCAGGTGCTGGAGCCGAAGGAAGGCTGATAGCCTCCTTTCAGGACTGGATAGCGCGGGACCGGCCCCTGGCCGGTCCTTTTTGCGTTTCCCGACATGTGCCGTGCGGCACGGGTTCGCAATAGATCATCTTGACGCCGGTCGGCGCCGGCGGTCTACAGGGCAGACCAAACCGGAACCTTCCGATGCTCGCCAGTATCCCGCTGCTGATCGTTCCCTTCATCCTCTACAATCTCGGGCTCGCCGGCCTGTTCGGCGGCGGCGACGATCCCTGGACGAACGAGATCTTCTCCGTCTCCATGATGTCGGGCGGCGTCTTCTCCATGACGCTGGGCGACCTGATGGTGCTGATCGGCCTCGCCTTCTTCTTCGTCGAGATCCTGAAGTCGACGCGGACCTCGAACGCCTCGATCCTCGACCATCTTTTATCCACCTTCGTCTTCGTCGCGTTTTTGGTGGAATTCCTGCTGGTCAGGGGCGCGGCGCACTCCGTCTTCTTCATCTTGATGGTGATAGCGCTGATCGACGTGCTGGCCGGCTTCTCGGTATCGATCCGCTCGGCCGGACGCGACGTCAATCTAAGCTGAGGCAGGCCGCTTCCGGGTTCAGCCAGGATCGGCCGTGAACCCGGCCGCTTCGATGCCGGCGATCGCGGCGGCCTCGTCGTTCTCCGAGGAATCGCCGGATATGCCGACGGCGCCGAGGATCGTGCCCGCGCCGTCGCGGATCAGCACTCCACCGACAACGGACAGGATCTTGCTGCCCGACACGTCGGAAATGCCGGCCATCAGATGCGGCCGGTCCTTGGCGAAGGCTTCCAGGCGGCGGCCGCCCATGCCGATCGCCACAGCGCCGTAGGCCTTGCCGGCCGACATCTGCGGCCGCAGGAAGGATGCGCCGTCCTGGCGCTGGAACGCGACGAGATGGCCGCCGGCATCCAGCACGGAAACGCCGAGCGGGCGCAGTCCCAGTTCCACGCCCTTGGCGAAGGCGGCATCGATGATGGTCTTGGCGGCGGCGAGGGTCAAAGCGGTCATGCAAATATCTCCGTTGCAAAGCGATGATTGGATATGCCGGTGAGATAGGTAAGTGTCGCCGGCATTGAAACAGCTTCGCTCGCGAGACGGCTGGAGCTTTGCGGAAATATGCTGCCGGTGGGCCTCAGGCCGTGGCCGCCTTCCTGGCGACGACGGCTTCATAGGCCGCCTGCAACTCGGCGCGCACCGTCTCCCCGACGGGCTCCCGCACGCCGATACCCAGATGTTCGTGCCGCAGTTCGTCCATGAACCGGTCCCACAGCACCGGCCCGCCCTTTTCCAGCAGTTCGGCCCGGATCGACAGCTCCTCGCTGACCGGCAGCCAGACCCGTCCCCAGGCACCGAGCTGCGCCATGATCGGCACGAGCCGGATCGACATTTCCGTCAGGCTGTAGATCGCCTTCTGCTTGTGCGTGGGATCGTCGGCCTTGGTCAGCATGCCGAGCTCGAGCAGGCGCCTGAGGCGGTCGGCCAGGATGTTGGAGGCGATGCCCTCCATCGAATGGTTCAGCAATTCTCGGAAATGCCGCCGGCCGCCGAAGATCATGTCGCGCAGGATGATCAGGCTCCAGCGGTCGCCGAACACTTCCAACGACAGGTTGATGGGGCAGCCGGAGCGTCGGTCAAGCGGCATCGATGCATCTCGCGGAAAAACCAGTTGCAAGATAGGATCGGTGACCGGATGACGCAAGCCGCGGCGGCGTCACCCTTCCCAGAACTGATCGAGCCAGATGTTGAGCTTGAGGAAGCCGGGGCCGCTCACTGCATAGAGGCGGCGCGTGCCCTGGCTTTCGGCGCTGACCAGGCCTGCATCGAGCAACACCTTCAGGTGCTGGGAAACCGCCGGCCGCGATACAGGCAGGCCCGACGCCAGCTCACCCACCGTCTTCGGGCCGCGCCGCAATTCCTCCAGCAGGTAGCGACGGTGGGGATCGGCGATGGCGACGAAGGCATCTGGCGTCATGCCTCATTTGTGAGGCAAAGTTACGGAAATCTCAACCTCCGGTTTCGGGTTTCGTGCGCGGGTCGAGACGCGCCGCTTCCGGCGTCAGCGTCCGCTCGGCAGGCTGCGTCTTGAAGGCGTCGCGATCCTCGATCGGCACCGGTGCGCGGGCCTTGATGCGCAGGAGCGTGTAGCCGGCGAGCGAAAGATGCGCCAGCGCCGTGGCCAGGAACAGCCCTTCGGGCCGGACCCAGTCCATCAGCCCGGCAGCCAGCATCGGCCCGATCATGGTGCCGAAGCCGTAAAGCAGCAGCAGGCCGCCGGACACCTTGACGAAATCCTGCGCGTCGGCGTGGTCGTTGGCATGCGCGACGGCGACGGAATAGAGTGTGTAGGCGAAGGCGCCGTAGCAGGCCGCGAAGGTGAGCACCAGGGCGCCCGTCTGCGGCTGGAACAGGAAGATGAGAAGCGCGAACAGCGCCGCGCAGAAGGCGGCGCCTGCCAGCACGTAGCGCCGGTCGGTGCGGTCCGATAGGCGCCCTGCGGGCAGCTGCATGACGGCGCCGGCGACGACCACCAGGCTCATCATCAAGGCGATCGCCGCCGTCGAGATGCCGACGCGCGCGCCGTAGACGGCGCCCAGCGTGCCCCAGGCGCCGTTGGCGACGCCGATCAGCAGGCAGCCCACCGCCGACACCGGCGAGTTGGCGTAGAGCCCCTTGAGGTCGAGCTTGACGTCCTGCAGGGGCTGCGGCGTCGACTGGGTCGACACCGCCGTCGGGATCAGCGACAGGCAGAAGAAAATGCCGGTGATCATGAACAGCGAGGCCGAGCGCACGTCGCCGCCGGCGACGATCATCTGGCCACCCATGATCGAGGCGTAGGTGACCATCATGTAGAGGCCGAAGACGGTGCCGCGATTCTCGTTGGTGGCCTTCTCGTTCAGCCAGCTCTCGATGATCATGAAGGCGCCGGCCATGGTGAAGCCGGTGAAGGCGCGCAGCACGATCCAGGCATATTCGTCGATGATCAGCCCGGTCAGCAGCGCGATGATGGCGCCCGAGGCGGCGAAGGTGCCGAAGGCCCGCACATGGCCGGCGCGCCGCACGATGCGCGGGGCGAAGAAACAGCCGGCGACGAAGCCGCTCGCCCAGGCCGTGCCCATGAGGCCGAGCGCACCGGTGGAGAACCCCTCCACCTGGCCGCGCAACGGCAGCAGCAGGCCGTGCAGGCCGGAAGCGGCGAGCAGGAAGGCGGTGCCGCGAAGGAGGGAAAGGATCGGTCTGTAGGCTGCGAGCATCGGAGGTCCGTCTGGAGAATCGGTGCACCCACGTCACAATAGGCGGTTTGGGGCTTTTCAGCGGCGGCGATACGACACCTGGAATTCGTTTTTGACGTATGGCGTTTTCCGAAAAGTCTGCAACTTTTCGGCATCATACTCTAGCGGCGAAACAGCGCTTCGGCGGCCGACTTGGTGGCGCCCTTGGCCTGCAATTCCGCCTCCAGCCGCGCAATCTCCTCGCGCAGCAGGCCTATCCGTTCGTTGAGATCCGCGACGGACAGCAGCGACAGGTCCTGGCCGATTTCATGCGCTTTCGGCTTTTTCCTCGGTTCGTCTTCAAAGATCGCCATCGCGGCTCTCCGATTGCCTGTTTGCCTGACGCGCCGGGCAGCATACATAGGGCGTGGGCCGGGTGCAAAAGGCAGACAAAAGACGGCGAAGGGGACAGAGGAAAACATGGCAGGCGCACAGACAATTCCGGCGAAGATGACGGCGGTGGCGATTTCCCAGCCCGGCGGACCGATGGTGCTGAAACCGGAAAAGCGCGACGTGCCGCAGCCGGGACCGGGCGAGATCCTGATTCGCGTCCATGCCGCCGGCGTCAACCGTCCCGACCTCCTGCAGCGCAAGGGCGCCTACCCGCCGCCGGCCGGCGCCTCCGACCTGCCGGGCCTCGAAGTAGCCGGCGAGGTGGCGGCCCTCGGCGAAGGCGCCCCCCGCTGGCGCGTCGGCGACCAGGTCTGCGCGCTGACGCCGGGTGGCGGCTATGCCGAATACGTCACCGTGCACGCCTCCAACGCGCTGCCGCTGCCGCCTGGCTTCACCCTGACCGAGGCCGCGGCCGTGCCGGAAACCTTCTTCACCGTCTGGCACAACGTCTTCGAGCGCGGCGGCCTGAAGGAAGGCGAGACGCTGCTCGTCCATGGCGGCTCGTCCGGCATCGGCACCACCGCGATCCAGCTTGCCAAGGCCTTCGGCGCCCGCGTCATTGCCACCGCCGGTTCGGCGGAGAAATGCGAGGCCTGCGTGAAGCTCGGCACTGACCGCGCCGTCAACTACCGCGAGGAGGATTTCGTCCGCGCCGTCAAGGACGCCACCGACGGCCGGGGCGCCAACGTCATCCTCGACATGGTCGGCGGCGATTATGTCAGCCGCAACTACGATGCCGCCGCGATGGAGGGCCGCATCGTCCAGATCGCCACCATGGGCGGCGCCATGGCCAATGCCGACATTTCAAAGCTGATGGTCAAGCGGCTCGTCCACACCGGTTCGACGCTGAGGCCGCGCACCGTCGAGTTCAAGGGCGCTGTGGCCGCCGCCCTCGAAGCGCAGGTCTGGCCGCTGCTCGCCACCCGCCGCGTCGCCCCCGTCATGGACATGATCTTCCCGCTCAAGGAAGCCTGGCGCGCGCACGAGCGCCTCGAGGAAGGCGAGCATGTGGGGAAGATCGTGCTGGATGTGGGGTGAGAAGCGATCCGCGTAGCGGACGAAAAGCCAACTGCTTGGTTTTCCGAGCTTAGAACGCCCGGAGCGACAGCGAAGGGCGGTGGCGACGGTGTCCCCCTCCCCCTTGAGGGGAGGGTGGCCCGCGTAGCGGGTCGGGAGGGGTAACCTCCACCGCTCCGGCGCAAGGAATGTCGGCGCACGGGCCGCAGCGACCCCTCCCACCGCCCTTCGGGCGGCGTCCTTCGGACCCCCGCAAGGGGGAGGGGAAGACGGCGCGTTTCATCCTCGCCACACCCTGCTTTCGCAGTCTGGCCATTGTCAAAGAGCGGACCTCGATTGATGAGGTCGGGAAGCGGGCGCGGGGGCCGTGCCTGCTAAGTAAGTATATGGCGCGACATCCCGCGCCCGCCGGTGTTCTTGCCTCCCCGAGGGTCGCTGCCTTTCGGCCCGCTGGCTCGGTCGAGGCCCGGACTTGGGGGCTCATCACCCAGCCGCCTACCGCAGACGACCAGCCCGGCACCGTCTCCCGCCACAAGCGCCCGGTTCGCGACCCGCGTTCCCGCACAGGAGATGGCGAGGAGTATGAAGCGGGCGGAAAGGACGGGGATAGATTTCGGGAAGATTTTTTGCAGGGAAAGGCGTGACACCGAAGTTGCTTGCCTCTCTCCGTTTACGGCGGGCCTGTCGCATAGGGCGCAGACCCCCACCCCTAACCCCTCCCCGCAAGGGGGAGGGGGACTTTGCGGCGCCGCTACAACCCGCAAGTATTGCCGCTTTTTGCTGAAATGGTGGTGTCGGCGTCCCCCTCCCCCTTGCGGGGGTCCGAAGGACGGGCGAGACCCGTGGCTCGCCCCGGCAAGGACAGGGGTGGGGGTACGACGCCATATGCAAATACGAAAAGCCCGCCTCCAACCGGAAGCGGGCTTCGCAATTTTTCAACGCCGTAGCGGATTACGCCGCCGGCTGCGCCTCGATGGTGCGCAGCGCCTGCGCCTGCCGCCTGGCGGCGGCCTTGACGGCGTCCTGCACCTTCTCGAAGGCGCGCACCTCGATCTGGCGCACGCGCTCGCGGGAGATGTCGAACTCGGACGACAGTTCCTCCAGCGTCAGCGGCTCCTCGGCGAGGCGCCGCGCCTCGAAGATGCGGCGTTCGCGATCGTTGAGCACCGAAAGGGCGCCCGACAGCATGCCGCGCCGGTTCTCCAGCTCGTCCTGCTCGATCAGCATGGTCTCCTGGCTGTCGTGGTCGTCGACCAGCCAGTCCTGCCACTCGCCGCTCTCGCCCTCGGTCGCGCGGATCGGCGCGTTGAGCGAGGCGTCGCCCGACAGGCGACGGTTCATCGACACCACCTCCTCCTCGGAGACATTGAGGCGCGTGGCGATCTCGGCGATCTGGTCGGGCTTCAGGTCGCCGTCGTCGAGCGCCTGGATCTTGCCCTTCACCTTCCTGAGGTTGAAGAACAGGCGCTTCTGGTTGGCGGTCGTGCCCATCTTGACCAGGCTCCACGAGCGCAGGATGTATTCCTGGATCGAGGCCTTGATCCACCACATGGCATAGGTGGCCAGCCGGAAGCCGCGCTCCGGCTCGAACTTCTTCACGGCCTGCATGAGGCCGACATTGCCTTCCGAGATCACCTCGCCGATCGGCAGGCCGTAGCCGCGATAGCCCATGGCGATCTTGGCGACGAGCCGAAGGTGGCTGGTGACGAGCTTGTGCGCGGCGCTGGTGTCGTCATGCTCCTGGTACCGCTTGGCGAGCATGTACTCTTCCTGCGGCTGCAGCATGGGAAAGCGGCGGATTTCTTCCAGGTAGCGGGACAGGCCGCCTTCACCGGAAACGATACTGGGTAGTGTCTGGGCCATGATGTGCGCCCTCCTCTCGTGAGATAGCCCCCAAAACGCGGCGGGCTTATGACGCGGCACCCGCAAAATGCGTGCTCGCGACAAATCGGATTGTACAGGAACAAAACCAGAAAAGACAGCTTTTGTTCAACGTGAAACAATCTGTCACGCCAAAGTGAACAAAGCGAGTCAAGTTTATTGATGGCGGGTTCAGGAATTGCGAAAGGCGCCGACCAGTTCCTCCATGTCGTCCGGCAGCGGCGCCTCGAACCTCATCGTCAGATGGGTATCGGGATGCGAAAATTCAAGGAGGCGGGCATGCAATGCCTGTCGCGGAAACGCCTGCACCGTGGCGCGCAACGGTTCGGGCAGGCGATTCGCCTTGGTGCGGAAGGCCTGGCCGTAGTCGCGGTCGCCGACCAGCGGATGGCCGATATGGGCCATGTGGACGCGGATCTGGTGGGTGCGGCCGGTCTCCAGCCGGCACTCGACCAGGCTTGCCGGGGCGAAATCCTTGCGGCCCTCGCCGAACCGCTCCTCGACCGCGTAGTGGGTGACGGCGTGGCGGGCGTCGTCGCGCGCTTCGGGCACCACGGCGCGCCGGATGCGGTCCGCCGCGCGGCCGAGCGGCGCGTCGATGGTGCCGACGGCCGGAGTGGGAACGCCCCACACCAGCGCGACATAGGCGCGCGCCAAGTCGCCGGTGCGGCCGTGGTCGGCGAAGGCTTCCGACAGCGCGCGATGCGCATGGTCGGTCTTGGCCACGACCATGACGCCGGACGTGTCCTTGTCCAGCCGGTGCACGATGCCGGGGCGCCTCACCCCGCCGATGCCGGACAGGCTGTCGCCGCAATGGTGGATCAGCGCGTTGACCAGCGTGCCGGTCCAGTTGCCGGCGCCGGGATGCACGACCAGCCCGGCCGGCTTGTTGACGACGACCAGCGCGTCGTCCTCGTAGAGGATGTCGAGGGGAATGGCTTCGCCCTGCGGCTCGGCCGGCTCCGGTTCCGGCACCGCGACCGTGACGGCGTCGCCGGCGGCGAGCTTGTGCTTCGTCTCGGTGACGGCCTTGCCACTGAGGCTGACCGCGCCTTGCTTTATCAAAGCCTGCACGCGGCTTCGCGACAGGTCCGGCGCAAGCTGCGCGGCCAGCCACTGGTCGAGCCGCTGGCCGGCCGCGCCGGCGTCGGCCGTCAGCGTCCTCGGCACCCCTATCAATTCGTCCGGTCGTTCGTTATGAGCGCTCATCTTTTAAGAACCGCTGGATATGCCATGGCCCGGCCCGCCGCCGACGATGAAGACGAAAAGCCGCTCGATCCGAGCATCGACAGGCTGCGCCGCAAGCTCATCCGCTTCATGAGCATCAATCTCGGGCTGATCTTTCTCGCCCTTATGGTGGTGGTCGGCGCCCTTGTCTACAAGTCGTACAGGACGCCGCCGGCGTCAGCGCCGGCAAGCGACATCCCGACACCGGCCGGCCAGCCGGCCAGCGGCGACATCGTCCTGCCTGTCGGGGCGAAAATCGTGTCGCAGTCGATTTCCGGCGACCGCATCGCCATCGACGCCGAACTCGCCGACGGCAGCCGGGCGATCTTCGTCTACGACATCGCCGACAAGAGCATGATCGGCCGCTTCGCCCTGCGCACGCAGTAAGGCTGACCGCTGCGGCGCGCTTAAATGACGTTCAGCTCGCGGAACGCGCGCCCTTCGGCCACCCGCTCGTAGCCGAAGGCAGAGCAGTCGATGCTGCGGTAGCCGCCGTGGACGACGAGTTCGGCCAGCGCCTTGCCGACCGCCGGCGCCTGTTGCAAACCGTGGCCGGAAAAGCCGTTGGCGAACAGGAAGTTCTGCACCTCAGGATGCGGGCCGATCACCGCGTTCTGGTCGAGCGTGTTGTAGTCGTAGTGTCCGGCCCAGGCGCGCGTCATCTTGATCGCCTCGAAAGCCGGAACGCGCGTCGCCAGCACCGGCCAGATCTCGTTCTCGAACAGGCCCCATTCCGGCTCGAAATCGGCCGGGTCGGCGGCCTGCTCGCCGTCCTCGACCTCGGCGCCGCCGGTGATGTAGACCGAGCCTTCCGGCCGCCACCAGACGCCGCCCGGATCGACGGTCAGCGGCATGTCGTCGAAGCGGTCGCGCGATTCGAAGACGAAGACGGTGCGCTTGCGTGGCTCCACCGGCAGGGCGATGCCGGCCATCGCCGCCACCTTGCCGCCGTTCGGCCCGGCGGCGTTGACGACGGTGCCCGCCTCCAGCACTTCGCCGTTATCCAGCGTGACACCGGTGACCCGGTTGCCGTCCCGGGCGATGGCGGTGACGGAGGCGGTGATCAGATCGACGTTCATCGTCCTCAACGCCTTGCGGAACAGGTGCAGGTAGGCGTGCGCATCGAACCAGCCTTCGCCGCTCAAGCCGTAGGCGCCGGCGGCGATCTCCTCGCCCGACAGCCAGGAAAAGCGCCGGGTGAGCGCCGCCACATCCTCCAGCACGATGTCGGCGCCTTCGGCAATCTGCGCGCGGTGGTTGGCCTCAAGGATCGGCAGGCCTTCCGCGCCGGCGAGGATGAGATAGCCGCCCTCGCGGAAACCGATATCGGCATCGGCGCCGAATTCCTCCTTCAGCCGCCGGAACAGGCCAAGCGTGAACTGCGACAGGCGGATATTTTCGGGGATGGAGAACTGCTGGCGGATCGAGGCGGCCGACAGCGTCGTCGCCGAATGGGTGAACTGCGGGTCGCGCTCGATCAGCGCGATGGAGCCCGAAAAGCCTTCCTTGCGCAGGAAATAGGCTGTCGAGGCGCCGACGATCGCCCCGCCGATGATCACGATGTCGTATCTTGCCATGGCCGCATATCCGTTTGCGAAAAGATCGCCGCTTCACTGCCCGCGCGCCGCTCTCTTGCAAGAGCCAGACTTCAAAGGCAAGAAGACCAGATGACAGACCAGACCCTCTACCGTCCGCGCCGCTCGGCCCTCTATATCCCGGTTTCCAACGACAAGGCGCTGGCCAAGGCCGCGAGCCTCGATTGCGACGTCGTCATCTTCGACCTCGAGGACGCCGTGGCGCCCGCCGACAAGCCGGCGGCCCGCGCGAAACTCGCCGCCGTCTTCGCCGCACCCGCCGGGCGCGCCGAGCGGGTGATCCGCATCAACGCGCTGTCGAGCGAATGGGGCGCCGACGACCTCGCCGCGGCGATAGCCTGCGCGCCCGATGCCATCCTGCTGCCCAAGGTCGACACCGCCCGCGATATTCTCGAAGCCGGCGACGTTCTGGACGATGCGGCCGCGCCCGACGAAGTAAAGCTGTGGGCGATGATCGAGACGCCGAAGGCGCTTTTGAACATCGGCGCGATCGCCGAGCTCGGCCGCGACCCTGCTTCCCGCCTTGCTTGTTTCGTTGCCGGAACGAACGATCTCGCCAAGGAAACCGGCGTGTCCGACCGCCGTTACCTGACACCCTGGCTGATGCAGCTGGTGCTCGCCGCCAAGGCCGGAGGCCTCGACCTGCTCGACGGCGTCTATAACGATTTTCGCGATGCGGAGGGCCTTGCCCGCGAATGCGCGGAAGGCGCCGCCATGGGTTTTGATGGTAAGACCGTCGTCCATCCTTCGCAGATCGGGCCGGCCAACACCGCCTTCGCGCCGTCGGAACAGGCCTTGGCCGAAGCCCGCGCCATCCGCGACGCCTTTGCCAAGCCGGAGAACGCCGGCAAGGGCGTCATCGGGCTGGACGGAAAAATGGTCGAGCGCCTGCATTTGGCGCAGGCCGAAAAACTGCTGGCGAAGGCGGCCGCCATCGGCGCATGATCGCTCCCGGATACGACCCAGCCGACCCTGAACAGGATCAAGCCATGCGCCTCTATCGTTTCCTCACCGAAGTCGACGACGCCAAGTTCTGCCACAAGGTAACAGTGGCCCTGAACAAGGGCTGGCACCTCTACGGCTCGCCCACCTACGCCTACGACAAGAAGGAAAAGGTCATGCGCTGCGGCCAGGCGGTGGTGAAGGACGTCGACGGCCAGGAGTACAAGCCCGGCGAAACCAAGCTCAGCGACTGGTAGGGCTGCAAGCCGGCGTCTGCCGGGCATGGAAGTGTTCCCCTTCGGGCTCGGGGCCGACCGCGACGACCATGATCGCGACCCACTTCAGGAGTTGCGACCGTTGCTCGCGAACACGTCCTGACAGAGCGGTGTCAGGATTGCTGTGCTAATCCGCGCCGTGTTTTCCTGGAGCATTTTGCAGCCAGACGGAATCGTCTGGCGTCGCACAGATGCGGCCAAAACGAAGAGGGAGATCGTTGCACCGTTTCCGTGAAACGGTGAAACGATCCAAGGGCAGAATCCATGGCTACCTTCATCCTGATAGCGGGAGGCTGGCAAGGCGGCTGGGTCTACGAGCAGGTTTCGGATATTCTGACCGCACATGGGCACAGGTCCCTGCCGGTCACCCTGTCCGGGCTCGGCGACGTTCCTGCATCGACGACCAACCTCGATGCCCACATCGAGGAGGTCGTTCGCCTCGTGGCGTCGCAGCACGACGATCTCGTCATTGTCGGGCAATCATACGGCGGCATGGTGGTCAGCGGCGCGGCCGATGCCGACCCGTCGAGAATCCGGGCATTGGTCTATGTCGATGCTTATGTGCCCGAATCCGGGGACTCCGTCTGGTCGCTGACGACGCCTCGGTTTCGGGAAATGTTCATCGATGGCGCAAAGGCAGACGGGCTGAACTGCGTGCCGCCCCCGAACATGGATCCTCGATGTCGTCCCCAGCCGATGGGGACGTTCCTCCAATCCATCGACCTCACCGGACGTTGGCGTGAAGTCCCGCGCAAGGTCTTCGTCGGCGCCCATGGATGGGAAGGCAGCCCATTCCGTGACCTCTATCAGCGCTTGAGCGATGAACCGGACTGGACGACCATTGCCTTCGACTGCGGCCACAACGTAGCGCGGCTGAAACCCGAGGCTCTGGCCGAGGTGCTTCTGGCTCAGGTTTGATTTCGGCGGCTGCGAGGTCAGATCTTCGCAGTCAGAGCATCTGTTCCGGTCGAAACCTGCCCGAGGATGGCGGCGGTGAAGAATGCCGGAGCCTATTCCGCCGCTTCCTCGATCCGCTCCATGTCGTCGTCCGACAGGCCGAAATGGTGGCCGATCTCGTGGATCAGAACATGGGTGACGATGTCGCCCAGCGTCTCCTCGTTCTCGGCCCAGTAGTCGAGGATGGCGCGACGGTAGAGCGTGATGCGGTTCGGCCCCTCGCCGGTGGCCGGGTTCCAGCGCTCGGCGATGCCGCGCCCCTCGAACAGGCCGAGCAGGTCGAACGGCGTCTCCAGCGACAGGTCGTCCATGATCTCGTCGGTCGGAAATTCCGTCACCTGGATGACGATCTCGCCTGTCAGCGTGCGAAACTCCTCCGGCAGGTGCGCATAGGCCTCCAGCGCCAGGAATTCCATTTCCTCCAGCGACGGCGACAGTTCGCCATGCCAGGTGCGGGTCTTGTAGATGCGGGCCATTCTGTGTCCTTCAGTCCCGCGGCATATAGGCTTTTGCACCGCGCTCGGCAAATGAGCGTGGCAGGACGGGTCGGATGCTCCCCTTCGGCGAGGAATAAATTCTTTTCGGACTCCGCTTGACTCTCGTTCCGCTCTCTGGAATCCATAAGAACATAACAGGAACATATCGGACGGAACTGACCGCCATGGCAACGCCTGCCGTGGCGCGGGACACTGTTTTTGCCCTGCGCCGGGAAATCGCGAGGATCGAAGGGAGGCTGGCGGAACGGCTCGCCTCTCCCGGCGACGATGCGGTGGTGGTGCGCGGCAGCGGCCGGGTGCTCGGCGCGGCCGACAGGCTGGCCACCGGCGTGCCGACGCTAGACGCCGCGCTCGGCGGCGGCCTGCCCAGGGCGGCGCTGACCGAGGTGCACGGCGGGCAGGTGCGCGATGCCGGCGCCGCCGCCGGCTTCGTGCTGGCGCTGGTCGCCCTGCTCATGAAGCAGGCCGGTGCGAGCCGCCCGCTTCTGTGGATCGGCACCGGCGACATGTTCGCCGAGGCGGGCCTTCCGCATCTGCACGGGATTGCCCGGCCTTTCGGCATCGCGGCGGGGTCCCTGCTCTTCGCCGAGGCGCAAAAGCCGGTGGACGCACTGTGGATCGCGGAAGAGGCGGCCGCGCTGAAATCGCTGGCGACGGTCGTCCTCGAACTGCCCGGCAACCCGCAGCGGCTCGACCTCGATGCGACGCGCCGCCTGCACCGCCGCGCCGCCGTCGCCGGCCGGCCGTTCTTCCTGCTGCGGCATTCGGCACAAGCCGGGCCGACGGCGGCGCCGCTTCGTTTCGTCGTAGCGCCTGCGCCGGCAGCGCCCCGCCGCATTCTCGGCAGGCCGCTTGCCGGCTCGATCGGGCCGCCGGCCTTCACTGTCACGCTCGCCAAGAACCGGCTGGCGCCGCCGACGCGCCTCGTCCTGGAATGGAACCCCGATGACCTCAGTTTCGAACACCGACCGGCCCTCAACGAAGACGGAATGCAGGATCCTGTCGCTCTGGTTCCCCTATCTCGCCACGGAGCGGATATGGCGGCAGCGGCTCGGCCACGCATGGCGTACGGCATGCTCCGCTTTCCCGCCGCTGGTCGTCAGCCATAACGACAGGAACGCGCAGCGCCTGGCCGCGCTCGACCGTCGTGCCGAGGCGCTTCATCTCAGGCGCAGCATGGGCCTGGCCGACGCGCGCGCCATGCACCCCGGCATCGATGTCGTCGAGGCCGACCCGGAAGCCGACCGCCGCCTGCTGGAGGCGCTGGCCGACTGGTGCGACCGTTACACGCCGCTGGTGGCGCTCGACGGCGCCGACGGCCTGTTCCTCGATATTTCCGGCTGTTGTCACCTGTTCGGCGGCGAACAGGCGCTGCTTGAGGACATGCTGCGGCGCTTCCGCGAGCAGGGTTTCGACGCCCGCGCGGCCATAGCCTCGACAGCCGGCACGGCCTGGGCCGTCGCCCGTTTCCACGGCAGCGCCACGGTGCCCGGCGGCATGGAGGCCGAATGGCTGGCTCCGCTGCCGCCGGCGGCGCTCAGGCTGGAGCCGGACACCTGCGCCGCGCTCGCCGGTGTCGGCCTGCGCACGGTGGGCGCCGTCAAGGCCGCGCCCCGCGCGCCGCTGGCGCGACGCTTCGGCAAGGCGCTCATCCTGCGGCTCGACCAGGCGCTCGGTCATATCGAGGAAGCGCTGTCGCCGCGCCTGGCGGTGCCGGAGCTTTCGGCCGAACGCCGGCTGGCGGAACCGATCATGGCGATCGAGGATGTCGAACGCATCGTCCTCATCCTGGCGCAATCCTTGCGGACAAGCCTGGAGCAGCGCGACGCCGGCGCGCTCGCCCTGCAACTCCTGCTGTTTAGGGTCGACGGCGCGGTCGCCCGCCTGCCGCTCGGCCTGTCCTCCCCGACACGCGCGCCGGAGCGGATCGCCAGGCTTTTCCACGAACGGCTCGATGCACTCGGCCAAGGTCTCGATGCCGGCTTCGGATTCGATCTCGTCAGGCTTTCGGTCCTGACCGCCGGTACCCTGCCGCCGGGACAGGTCGACCTTGGCGAGCAGGCCGCCGACACCGGCGAGACCCTGTCCGAATTCGTCGACCGCGTCGGTGCGCGCCTCGGCCGCGCCGTTATGCGCCGGCCGGTTGCCGTAGCCAGCCATGTGCCGGAACGCGCCGTCGCTTTCCTGCCCTTCGCACCGGAAATACCGGCCGAGGCCGCGCCAGCGACGACGCCGGAGCGGCCGCTACGCCTGCTCGGGCGGCCCGAGCCCGTCGATGTCATGGCCGAAGTGCCGGACGGCCCGCCGCTGAATTTCCGCTGGCGCCGTGCCGGGTATCGCGTCGTGAACTCGGAAGGACCAGAGCGGATAGAACCCGAATGGTGGCGGGAAAGCCTGCCCGTCGTCGCAAGAAAGGAGAATGAGAAGGAGGTTTACGAAGACCGCAAGGCTGCTGCCGCGGGAAAACTGGCGCAGCGCAGCCGGGATTATTTCACCGTCGAGGATGCCGAGGGGCGGCGCTACTGGCTCTACCGCCAGGGCCTCTACGGCCTGTCCGGGGAAACACCGCGCTGGTTCCTGCATGGGCTGTTCGCATGAAGACGGAACCGTCCTCCGACACGCCGCCCCGCAACATTCCGGCCGAGCCGCGCTACATCGAGTTCGGCGTGCAGTCGAACTTCTCCTTCCTGCGCGGCGCCTCACGGCCCGAGGAACTGGTGGTCGCCGCCTGCCTGCTCGGCCATGCCGGCATGGGGCTGGCCGACCGCAACACGGTGGCCGGCGTGGTGCGCGCCTGGAGCGCGTCGAAATACATCCGGGTCGAGGCCGGGGACGAAGATAAGGGCAAGAACGAGGACGAACCGAAGAAACCCTTCGGACCGTTTCTTCTGCCCTACCATCCCGGCTGCCGTCTCGTCTTTTGCGACGGCACGCCCGACATCCTCGCCTATCCGCGCGACCGCGCCGGCTGGGGGCACCTGTGCCGCATGCTGACCCAGGCGAACCTTCGCGACGAGACCGAAAAAGGCGCCACGCTTCTCAAGCGCGCCGACCTGCTGGAATGGGGAGATCGCCTCTCCCTCGCGATCCTGCCCGATCTTGCCGGCAATGAGGAGGAGACGCTGGCCTTGCTGCGCGGCCTTCGTCATCGCTTCGGCGCGGCGTTGCGGCTGGCCGTGGCGCCCGCCTATGGCGGCGGCGACAGGTTCCGGCTGGAACGGGCGGCGGCAACGGCGGCAGCGGCGGGGCTGCCGCTGATGGCTGTCAACGACGTGCTCTATCACACGCGTGAGCGTCGTCCCTTGCAGGACGTGCTGACGGCGATCCGTCTCAACACGCCCGTCGCCGAGGCCGGACTGGAGCTTGCCGCCAACGCCGAGCGCCACCTGAAGTCCGGCGTCGAAATGGCGCGCCTTTTCCATAAATTCCCCGAGGCGATTGCCGAGACCCTGCACTTTTCGGCGGAACTCGGCTTCTCGCTTGGGGAACTCAAGCACAACTACCCCGACGAACCGACCCGCGACGGCGCCACCCCGCAGCAGGAACTGGCGCGGCTCGCCCGCGAAGGCGCGGCGGAACGCTATCCCGCCGGTATCCCGCAAAAGGTTTCGCAGCGCATCGAGGAAGAACTGGCGCTGATCGAGAAGATGGGCTACGCGCGCTACTTCCTCACCGTCCACGACATCGTCCGCTTCGCCCGCAGCCAGAACATATTGTGCCAGGGCCGCGGCTCGGCCGCCAACTCGGTCGTCTGCTACTGCATCGGCATCACGCCGGTCGGCCCGGACCAGATCGACACGCTGTTCGAGCGCTTCATTTCCGAGGAGCGCAACGAGCCCCCCGACATCGACGTCGATTTCGAGCATGAGCGCCGCGACGAGGTCATGGCCTATGTCTATGAGAAATATCAGGAGAAGCACACCGCGCTGGCCGCCGCCGTAACCAGCTATCGCGGCCGTTCCGCCCTGCGCGAGGTCGCCAAGGCGATGGGCCTGTCCGACGACGTGCGCGGCGCCCTGTCGGGCTCCATCTGGGGCTGGCATTCTTCGACGCTGGGAGAGCGGGAGGCGAAAGCCGGCGGGTTCGACCCGAAAGACGACCTTTCACGGCACGTCATCGACCGCGCCAACGAGATCATGGGTTTTCCCCGTCATCTCACCCAGCACGTCGGCGGCTTCGTCATCACCAAGGATCGCCTCGACGAGATCGTGCCCATCGTCAAGACGGCGATGGACGAGCGCAAGATGGTCGAATGGGACAAGGACGACCTCGACGCGGTCGGCCTGCTCAAGGTCGACGTGCTGGCGCTCGGCATGCTGTCGTGCATCCGCCGCGCCTTCGACCTTCTCACCAGCCATTACCGGCCTGTCCGCGAGGACGACGGCCGTCCCATCGTCGATATCGCCACGATGCCCAAGGAAGACGGCCACGTCTATGACATGATCTGCCGCGCCGACACGCTCGGCGTCTTCCAGATCGAGTCGCGGGCGCAGATGTCGATGCTACCGCGCCTGAAACCGCGCAGATTCTACGACCTCGTCATCGAGGTGGCGATCGTGCGGCCGGGGCCGATCCAGGGCGACATGGTTCACCCCTACCTGCGCCGGCGCGCGGGCAAGGAGGAGGTCGACTACCCCAAGGAGGAATTGCGGGAAATCCTCGGCGAGACCTGCGGCGTGCCGCTGTTCCAGGAACAGGCGATGAAGATCGCCATCGTCGCCGCCGGCTTCAAGCCGGGAGAAGCCGACAAGCTGCGCCGTGCCATGGCGACCTTCAGGCGCAACGGCACGATCAAGCTCTACGAAGACCGGATGATCCAGGGCATGACCGCCAACGGCTATTCGGAAGATTTCGCCCGACGCTGCTTCAACCAGATCAAGGGATTCGGCGATTATGGCTTTCCCGAAAGCCACGCCGCCTCCTTCGCCATCCTCGTCTACGCTTCCTGCTGGTTCAAGGCCTTCTATCCCGACGTCTTCTGCGCGGCGATCCTCAATTCGCAGCCGATGGGTTTCTACCAGCCGGCGCAGCTGATCCGCGACGCCCGCGACCATGGCGTCGAGATCCGGCCGGTCGACATCAACCATTCGGACTGGGACTGCACGCTGGAGCCGGCCGCCTTCGATCCCGGCCGCATCGTGCCGCGGCATGGCGAAATGCGAACCGTCATCCGCACACGCCATGCCGTGCGGCTCGGCCTGCGGCAGGTCAAGGGCCTTGCCGAGGCCAGGGCAAAAACCTTCGTCGAACGGCGCGGCACCGGCTACCGGTCGATCCGCGACGTCTGGCTGCGCTCCGGTCTCGATGCCGACGAGATCGAAAGGCTGGCCGAGGCCGACGCCTTCCGCTCGTTCGGCTTCGACCGCCGCGGCGCGGTGTGGGCGGTGCGGGCGCTGGCGAAGGGAGCCGGCAAGCTGCCGCTGTTCGACCGCAGCGAGATCCGCCTCACTGACAGGGAGCCGGCGACGACGCTGCCTGCCATGCCAGCGGGAGAACATGTCATCCACGACTATCGTTCGCTCGGCCTGTCGCTGAAGGCGCATCCCGTCGGCTTCCTGCGCACCCGGCTTGACCACCTCGGCGTCACTCCCGGCGAGCGTCTGTCCACGGTGCCGGACGGCAGGCGCATCTCGGTCGCCGGCCTTGTCCTGGTGCGGCAGCGGCCGGGCAAGGGCAACGCCATCTTTCTCACGCTGGAGGACGAAAAGGCGATCGCCAACGTCATCATCTGGCCGCGCATATTCGATCGCTACAGGGCCGTCGTCATGGGCGCGCGCTTCATCCGCGTCAGCGGAAAGCTGCAATCGGAGCAAGGCGTCATCCACATCGTCGCCGACCGCATCGACGACCTGTCGTCCTGGCTGACCGTGCTGCTCGAAGAAGCCGCACCCCAAGAAACCCCGCCTCGGCAGGATGCGCGCCCGAGAACCGGCTCCGGCATAAACCAAACAGATTCCACGAACGGGCCCGGCGCATGGCGAAGCGACAGTGACGGACTGGCCCGCCGCGCCCGCGAGGTGATGCCGAAAGGCCGCAATTTCCAGTGAAGGGGCAGGTGCGAGATCGAAGCCGAAGGGCCGCGCCGGACAGAGCGGCGGCATTTTCATCGATCCGAGGACTTCAGTTCTCGTCGTCGGAAAGCGAGCGCGCCTCCGAGGACAGCATGATCGGGATCCCGTCGCGGACCGGATAGGCGAGCCGGGCCGCCTTCGAAACCAGTTCGCCGCGCTCGGCGTTCCAGACCAGCGGCCCCTTGGTCAGCGGGCAGGCGAGCAGTTCCAGCAACCGCATGTCGACATCCCTGCCGCTGTCGCGTCCCGCCGTCATCCCTCGTTCCTTCCCTTTAATGCATGCCTCCCGAAAGAGAGAACCGGTTTCGGGAAAAGACATGCGTAAAACCAGGAATCTAAAGCGTGGGAAGCGAATCCGAAAGATCGCAAATGCTCTCGCGATCCGCCTTCCGTGTCACTGTTTCCTGAATTGCGGAAAACGCCCCACGCCTTCTGCGGCTGCCTCATTGCAGGCTCGAACCGAAATCGTCGGCCTCGCGCGCCAGCGTCATCTCCGTTATGGCGATCAGCGTTTCGGCGCGCGCCTTGAGATCGGGCGCCTCCAGCAGGGCCTGTTTTTCGGCCGGCCCGTAAGGCGCCATCATCGACAGCGCGTTGACCAGCATGGCGTCGTCGGCGCGGCTGACGCTTTCCCAGTCGGCATCCAGCTCGTTGGCCTTCAGATAGGCCCGGAACGCCTTGAGCAGGGCCGGGCGGTCGATCCCGGCATCGGCCTGTTCCGGCAGGTCGGCAAGAAAGGGCGCGATGCGGCATTGCCGGAACGCCGTCCGGACGGCGATCTCGTCGAGCACACGGAAGCGGCAGACCCCTTGCAGGGCAATCAGGTAGCGGCCGTCGCCGGTCTCGGTGAAGGAAGCGATGCGGCCGATGCAGCCGACCGCGCACAGCTCCGGCTCGCCGTCCGCGCGCGCCGAACCGTCCAGGGCCGGCTGGATCATGCCGATCAGCCGCGTGCCGGCGACGGCCTCGTCGACCATCTGCAGGTAGCGCGGCTCGAAGATGTTGAGCGGCAGCCGGGCGCCCGGCAAAAGCAGCGCGCCGGCGAGCGGAAACACCGCCACCTGCGTCGGCACATCCGCTCCGGTCCGGTAATGGACGTTTCCGGCCTGCATTGCGCTCCCAATCCTTGCCGGGACGAGCCGCGCGGCCGGTCGTTCGCCTGCGGTCGATCCTCAACGATTGCCCGAAGCCGGCGGCAGGGCCGGCCTCAGGAAAACAGCAGCGACGACAGCTTGCGCCGCGCGGCCAGCGTCGCCTCGTCGGTCATGCCCCACGCCTCGAAGAACTGCAGCAGCTGGTTCCGCGCGCCATCGTCCTTCCAGCCGCGATCTGCCTTGACGATGGCCAGCAGGCTGTCCGCCGCCTTGTCGCGTTCGCCGAGCGTATTCTGGATCATGGCCAGATCGAAACGGGCCTGATGGTCTTTCGGGTCCTTCGCCAGCCTTTCCTCCAGCTCGGCGGGATTGCCCAGCGAGGCGGCCTGCTCGGCCAGCGCCATCCGCGCCCGCACGGCGGCCAGCGCCGGCGCGTCCTTTTTGGCTTCCGGTACGGTGGCAAGGGCGGCCTTGGCACCTTCCGTGTCGCCCGCCTCCAGCAACAGCTCCGCCAGGCCGGCGATGGCTTCGACCGTCTCCGGCGCCTGCTCCAGCACGGCCTCGTAGATGGAGGCCGCCGTCTGCGCGTCACCGGCGCCGCGCGCCTCGGTGGCGGCGGCCAGCGCCTCGGTGACCTGCGCGGCACCGTTGCCGGCGCCGCCGAGCTTGCGGATGAACTCCTGCACCTGGCTTTCGGGCACGGCGCCCATGAAGCCGTCGACCGGCTGGCCGTCACGGAAGGCGATGACCGCCGGAATCGACTGGATGCCGAGCTGGCCGGCGATCGACGGATGCTCGTCGATGTTCATCTTGACCAGCTTGACCGCGCCATTGGCGGCCTTCACCGCCTTTTCGAGCACCGGTGTCAGCTGCTTGCAGGGCCCGCACCACGGCGCCCAGAAGTCGACCAGCACCGGCTGGCGCCGCGATTCCTGGATGACGTCGGCGGCGAAGGCGGCCGTCGAGGTGTCCTTGACGAGATCGCCGGCAGCCGGCGCGGCCGCGCCGTTGCCGACGGTGACCTGCGGCGAACCCATGGAATACTGGTTGCCTGTCGCGAACGGATTGTCGTCTGTCATCTGCCGCCCTTCCGCACCGCCTTGTCGGCAGCGCCTGTCCTGTCCTTTTGCCGCGCATCCAATGTGGCGATCATGCCGAGACTTTCAAGATGAGAGGCCGATGTCCGGTCGCCTCGACGAAGCGCAGCAGGTCGGCTCGGGAAATCGACGTCGTCGCCTCGTTGGTGAGGGGATGGGCGTTGATCGTGTCGTTTTCCATCAGCGCCTCGTCGAGCACGGCACGAACACGGCCTCCGGTATCGTTGACCAGCCCGAAAACCGTCACCGCGCCGGGAACGACACCGAGCAGCTCCATCAGCAGTTCCGGCTTGCCGAACGACACGCGCCCTGAAGCGCCGATCAGCGTATGGATCTGCTTCAGGTCGACCGTCGCGTTCTCCTCGACCGTGACGAGGAAGACGTTGTCCTTCTTGTCCTTGAGGAAAAGGTTCTTGGTGTGGCCGCCGGCGATCTCGCCGCGCAACGCCTGCGAATCGGCGACGGTGAACAGCGGCGGATGCCGCCGGGTGGACGTTTCGATGCCGAGTCCCGACAGGAATGCGGACAATTCGGCTTCGGTCTTGGGCATCGCGGCACTCCGGCATTCGGCTTGCCGCAGCTTTTGCGGCAAGCCGGCGCCAAAGACAAGGCCGCTCTGCCGGATGGCGGGCACTCGGCCATCTTCCGCTTCGCCCCAGACCATGCAGCGAGCCGGTCACAGACCACGGTTCTCGCGCGGTGCCGGAACGCGAAAAAACAGTCGATTTCCCTGTTGCAATCGTCCGGCGCTTCGGCCATATAAGCGCGGCTTGCGGCCTTGAGCCGCGCGAGCGGGTGTAGCTCAGGGGTAGAGCACAACCTTGCCAAGGTTGGGGTCGAGCGTTCGAATCGCTTCACCCGCTCCAAGTAACCTCACCGAAAAGCCACGGGAAACCGCGGCTTTCGTGTTTTTTGGCCGGTTGACCCTACGACGTGGCCAGGTCGTCTTCCCAGCGCACTGAGGCGATCAGGGTCTGGTAGGCGGTAGCCAGGTGCCGGTCGAAGGCGGCTTCGGCTCGCCCGGCGTCGCCCTCCAGCAAGGCCTCTATCACCTCCAGGTGCTCGGCGGCCGCATTGCGATTGCGGCCAACCTCGTCGATCTTGTTCCAGCGATAGTGGAAATGGACGATGAGCGAGATCATCGTGCCGAATTCGAGGATGAACCGGTTGCGGGCCGCCTGGCAGATCATCTGATGGAAGCGCGCATCCAGCGCCGGGAAGGCGAGCGCGACGCTGTCCGGGCCGGTGATGATCTTTCGATGCTCGCGCACCATCTCTTCCAGGGTCTCGCGTGGCAATGCGGAGCGGCCGGATGTCAATTCCTGCAGCGCCTGGCGCTCGAACATCCTGCGCACCACGAACATCTCGTCGGCGAATGTCCTGGTGAAACCCCGCAGCACCCATGAGCGGTTGGGCCGTTTCTCGATCAGCCCGTGCCATTCGAAGCGGATCAGAAATTCCCGCACCGCCCCTACGGAAACACCGAAATCGCGCGCAAGATGAGCCTCGTGGATCACCGTCCCCGGCGGCAGGTCACCCTTGAGGACCCAGGTCAGGAACTTTTCCTCCACGACGCTGCGGGTGGTGACGGTCTCGTTCTCGTCGAAATAGTCGGCCGGCACCGGCTTGCGCACGAGGCGCTTGTCGCGGCCGTTCCAGCGGATCACCCCGAGCGAGGAAAGCTGGGCAAGGACTGCACGGACCGTCGTGCGGCTGGCGTTCAGCCTGCCTGCGAGTTCCGTCTCCGGGCCAAGCGTCTCGCCCGGCTGCATCCTTGCAAGATGATCGAGGAGTTCGTTGCACTGGGTTTTGAAAAGGTTCTTGTCACGCGCCATCGTGACCCCTTGCGCCGTTGCATTTCAGAAAAGGTTTGACACAAAAAAGTATTTATTCGATAAAAAACAAATCACAGGAACGCGATCGCGCCTTGGGGCGCGTCGACACGACGAACAACATGCGAACACTCCTTTGCGTTGAGCCGGGTCGGCTGAAACTGGTTTCCCGCCCGTGGCCCGAGGAACAGCCCGGCCGCACGCGCGTCAGGCTGTCTCGGATCGGAATATGCGGGACAGACTACCATATATTCGAAGGCAGTCATCCTTATCTGTCGTATCCGCGGGTCATGGGACACGAGCTGTCGGGCCACGCGATTGAGGCGTCGCGCGACGGCCGCATCGCCGCCGGCGATCTCGTCGTCATCAACCCGTATCTCTCCTGCAAGACCTGCCGGGCATGCCGCGCGGACAAGCCCAACTGCTGCGAGAACATCAAGGTGCTAGGGGTCCACACCGATGGCGGCATGTGCGAGCAGATTTCGGTTCCCGACGAAAATCTCTACCCGGCGACCGGTCTCTCCGAGACAGGCGCGGCGATGGTCGAGTTTCTCGCCATCGGCGCCCATGGCGTGCGCCGTTCCGGCATCGGGCGGGAAGCCAGTGCCATGGTCGTCGGCGCCGGGCCGATCGGCATCGGCTGCGCGTTCTTCGCCGCCGTCGCAGGCGCCGAGGTGACCCTTTGCGACACGTCTCCCGCGCGGCTCGAACTGGCAGGCAAAATCCTGCCGCAGGTTCGCCTCGTCGATGCGGCGTCGCGCGGCGATGAAGCGTTCGATGCCGTGTTCGACGCCACCGGAAACCTCGATTCCATGAATGCCGGGCTGAACTGGGTAGCGCATGGCGGATCCTATGTGCTGCTCTCGCTGGTCAAGGGCGAGCTCCGGTTTTCGGATCCCGAGTTCCACAAGCGCGAGACGACCCTCTACGCCAGCCGCAATGCCGTCGAGGCCGATTTCCGTCATGTGATGGATACGATGCGCGCCGGGCTCGTGCCGGTCGATCTGCTCGCCACGCACGAGACTTCGCTTGAGGACGCGGTGCAGGATATGCCGCGCTGGGTCGAGAACAGGGGCGCCCTCGTCAAGGCCATCATTCATGTCTGACGGCTTGCCGGTGCAGGTCCTGCAGTTCGGCACAAGCCGTTTCCTGCAGGCCCACGCGGACCTGTTCTTCTCCGAAGCCGAGCCGGCACTCGGGGTCGCGGTGGTGCAGACCACCGATGACCCGACGCGTGCCCGGCGCCTTCAGGCGCTTGCGGCTCCGGAAGGCTATCCCGTGCGCATTCGCGGCCTGGTGGATGGCCGGCCGGTGGACGAGGAACGCCGGATAAGATCCGTGCGCCGATGCCTGCAGACCGCGCAGGACTGGGCAGCGATCGAGCGGCTGGCGGCCGATCCGGACGTCTCGGTCTTCCTCTCCAATACCGGCGATGCCGGATATGCGCCCCGCCCCGCCGACCCGCGCAGCGTTCCCTGCCAGGAAATGAGTTTTCCAGCCAAGCTCGGTCATCTACTGGCTGCCCGCCACCGTGCCGGTGGGCCGCCGCTGACGCTCTTTCCCATGGAGCTCGTACCGCGCAACGGCGCCGTGCTGAAGGCACGTGTACTGGAAGCCGCGGAAAAGCAGGGGCATTCCGCGGATTTTCGAGACTGGCTGGAGCGACAGACCTGGGCGAACAGCCTCGTCGACCGCATCGTCTCCGAGCCGATCGAACCCGCTGGCGCGGTGGCGGAGCCCTACGCGCTCTGGGCGATCGAAGCGGCGCCGGGGATAGCCGCGCCGTGCGACCACCCGGCGATCCGTGTCGTGCCCGACCTAGAGCCGCTCGAAAGACTGAAGCTGCACATCCTCAACCTCGGCCATTCGGTGCTGGTGGACTTGTGGCTGCACGGCGATGCCTCTCCTTCGGCGATCGTGCGCGGAATGATGAAGGCCGAGCCGGGTGAGACCGTGCGCGCAATCTGGCGCGACGAGGTTCTGCCGGCCTTCGCCGCAGCGGGAATGGGCGACGAGGCCGCCGCCTATTGCGCGACGACGGAAGAACGCTTCCTCAACCCCTTCCTGGACCATCGGATCGCCGACATCGCCCAGAACCATGGCGAGAAGGTCTCCCGCAGGATCGGCGGCCTGTTCGACTGGGCCGATCCAACCATTCCGATGCCGCGCCTGCGTGCAATCGCCGGACGGACGACGGCCTAAGGGCATTTTGCAGCCAGACGGAATCGTCAGGCGTCGCGCAAATGCGGCTTAAACAAAGAGATAGGTCGCTGCGCCGCTTCCGAGAAACGGTGAAACGATCCAGGGCCATCGGTCCGGCAAAGATCGATCGACGATGATTTGACGATCCGACCGCCTCCTCAGGGGCCGATGCGCTTGCCGCTTGCCGCATCGAACAGATGCACGGAACCCTGCTCCGGACGAAAATGCAGCGTCTGGCCCTGGGTCAGCGTGGCCCGGCGCCGCAGCAGCACCTGCACTTCTTCCTTCCCAACGGAAAGGATGACCAGCATTTCCGAGCCCAGAGGTTCCACCAGCTCCACCGTTCCGGCCACCCCTTCGCCGGATTCGACGATCTCCAGGGCCTCGGGCCGGACGCCGTAAAGCGCATCGCCCGTCCAGTCGACCGGAGGATGCGGCAGCAGGACGCCGTCGCGTGTGGCGAAACCGCCGCCCGAAATCCGGCCCGGGATCAGGTTCATGCTCGGCGACCCGATGAACCCCGCCACGAAGGCGGTTTCCGGCCGGTCGAACAGGTCGAGCGGAGACCCCTGCTGCTCGATGATGCCGCCCTTCATCACCACGATCCGGTCCGCCATGGTCATCGCTTCGACCTGGTCGTGCGTGACGTAGACCACCGTGGCATTGAGGGATTTCTGGATCCTGCGGATTTCCGCCCGCATCTGCACCCTGAGCTTGGCGTCGAGGTTGGAGAGCGGTTCGTCGAAGAGGAAAACCTTCGGGTTGCGCACGATCGCGCGGCCCATGGCGACGCGCTGGCGCTGCCCGCCGGACAATTGCCGGGGCGTGCGGTCGAGCAGTTCGCCAAGGTCGAGGATCGCGGCCGCGCGCTGCACCTCGGCGGCGATGTCATCCTTCGAGCGGCCGCGCAGCTTCAGGGAGAAGCCCATGTTCTGGGCCACCGTCATATGCGGATAGAGCGCATAGTTCTGGAACACCATGGCGATGTCGCGGTCGCGCGGCGGCATACCGTCGACCTGCTGGTCGTCGATCGCGATGTGGCCGCTGGAGGCCTGTTCCAGCCCCGCTATCGTGCGCAGAAGCGTGGACTTGCCGCAGCCCGACGGCCCGACAAGCGCGACGAACTCACCGTCAGCGACTTGCAGGTTGATGTCCTGCAGAACCTTTACGCTGCCGAAATTCTTGAAGAGGTTGCGGATCGTTACCGAAGCCATCAGCGATCTCCCTCGGCAAGGAAACCGTTGCCGTTGCCGCGCGACGGCGTGACGAACTGCGGCGGCAGCAGGGCCGGCAGGTGGCGGCGCAGGGCGGCTGCCGCGCGCAGAAGCTTGGTCTCCGCGCCCCAGGACGTCACCAGTTGCACGCCGACCGGCATGCCGGCCGAATCCAGGCCGCAGGGCAGCGTGCACGCGGGCAGGCCGGTGAGATTGAAGGGGAAGGTGAACGGGGTCCAGTCCGCGCGCCAGCCACGCGTCTGCGGTCCTGGATAGGCATGGAACAGCGGGAAGGCCGTGCAGGGCGTCGTCGGCAGGACCAACACGTCGAAACGCTCGAACAGCGCCTGCAGGCGTTGCATGTAGTCGTAGCGGACACGGTGATAGGCCCTGGCATAGGCGGCGCCGGTGATCGTGCGTCCGACGCGGACGAGTTCCTGCAGCTCCGGCTCCATCAGGGCCTGGCGCTCGGGCGGATAGTCGTCGGCCATCATCGCCGTGCCGGCCGACAGGATGGTGATATAGGTCGCCTCCGAATCCGGCAGGTCGAGCGACGCGGCCTCGCCGCCGGCGCATTCACCGGCCAGGAGGTCGGCCGCGCGGGCGACGAGATTCGCCACGTCAGGCGCGACCTCGGCTTCCGAGATCGTCGGCAGGATGCCGAGCTTCAGGGAGGAAGCCGGCTCCTTCAAGGCCAGGGCCATGCGGCCTTTACGCCCGGCAGGTGCCGTGGCAACGGCGGAATCCGCGGTCACCGGAGCATCTGCCGCGACCATCACGTCAAGCATCAGGGCAGCGTCCTCGATCTCACGCGCGAGCGGACCGGACGAAACGAGCGGACCGGTGATGGAGGCCCGTTCATGCAGCACGACGCCCGCGCCGGGCTTGATCGCCACGACGCCGCAGAAGGAACCGGGTATGCGGACTGATCCGCCGCCGTCATTGCCGAGATGGAGCGGCCCCAGTCCTGCCGCGGCAGCCGCGCCGGCGCCGGCGCTCGATCCGCCGGTCGTCATGTCGCGGTTCCAGGGATTCCGTGTCGCCCCAGTCAGGGGAGAATCGCTGACGCCCTTGTGGCCGAATTCCGTCGTCGTCGTCTTGCCGAGGATGACCATCCCGGCAGCCCGCAGCCGCGCGACTTCGCCCGCATCGGCTTTCGCGGCCGGCACATCCGGGCCGATGACATGCGTGCCGTAGCGTGTCGGCCAGCCCTCGACGTCGATCAGGTCCTTGACCGAAACGGGAACGCCGTCCAGAGGACCAAGGACCTCTCCCCGCTTCCAGCGGCCGGCGGCACTTTCCGCAACCGCCAGCGTGCGCGGGGCGTCGATCAGGCAAAAGGCGTTCAACGCCGTCGCGGTCGCCTCGATCCGGTCGAGGCAGGCCTGCGCCACGTCCACCGGCGTGAACTCGCCTTTTGCGAAGCCTTCGGTCATGCGCACGGCGCTGAGCTGGTTGAGATCCATCGGATTTTACTTTCAGGACAAATAAGGGAGCCGGCGGGTTTCCCCGCCGGCCTGCACTTGGGTTAGCGGATCGCGCTGTTGGCGCGCTCTGCCGCGTCGGTCAGCGCTTCGGCAGCAGGACGATTGGCCGTGACGATCTCGTTCGTGGCGACCGCGAAGGCATCGAAGATCATCGGCGCCTGCGGGTGGAACAGGATCTCCTTCGAGCGGTTCACATCGGCCGTGGTCAGGCTGTGGAGCGCGGCCGCAGCCGGCTGTTCTCCGAAGGCGGCCTTGAACGGCTCGCTCGACCACGCCGAGCTGCGGGTCGTCGCCAGGCCCGCGGCCGCGGCCTGCGCGGCGGTCGGCTTCGACGTCGCCCAGGTCATGAACAGGAAGGCGGCGACCTTCTGCTTCGACTTGGCGTTGATGCAGGCCTGCCAGCAGGACATGTACGGCGTGGCCGGATGGCTGCCGTCGCTGACCAGCGATGCGAAGCTGGCCTTGCCCGCCACCCGGCTCTTGTCGGGATTGTTGATCGTGGCGGCGAAGTTCGAGCTGTCCGAGGCGATCGCCGCGGCGGCCTGACTGAAATCGTTCAGGACCTCGTACCAGTCGTAGCTGCCCACGCCGAGCGGCCCGGCATCGCGCAGGATCTTTCCATAGATATCGAGGGCCTTGATGCCCTCCGCGCTGTGGAACGCCGCCTTGCCCTGGTCGTCGACCATGCGTCCGCCGTGGGAGAACAGGAAGCCCATCGACGCCGCGGTGGCGCCCGACGACGCCTTGGCGCGCATCGCGATGCCGGCTATGTCGTTCGTCTTCACGCGCACGGCGACATCGTGCAGCTCTTCGAAAGTCTTGGGCTGGGACGCGCCGGCGGCTTCGAACGCCGTGTTGTTGTAGAACATGATCTGCGATTCCGCGGTGATCGGAAACGCATAGCGCTCGCTGTTGCTCCAGACGGGGAAGCCGCGCGCCGCGCCGAGCAGGTCCTCCTCGTCGTACCAGGCGGCGTCGAACAGGTCGGCATTGGCGTAATGCTCGTTCAGCGGCTCCAGCCAGCCGGCGCCGATGCCCTGTCCGTAGGACAGGAACATGAAGACGTCCGGCACGTCGCTGCCCGCGCCGAGCCTGACCGGAAGCGACGTCAGGAATTCGGCTTCCGACTGGAAATCCGTGACCACCTTGATGCCGGTCAGTTCGGTGAACTGCGGCAGCAGCGGAATGATGGCGTCCGACCACGGATGCGTCGCGCCGGCAAGCTGCAGCGTCGCGCCCGACGCCTGCTTCCAGTCGACATTCGCGGACGTGTAGGCGGACAGGTCCGCCTCCTGGGCCCAGGCGCGGCGCGAAAGCAGCGCCGGCGTGGCAAGCGCCGTCGTCGTGCCGAGGACCAGCTGGCCGAACCGGCGCCGGTTCAACGTACTGAATTTGCGATCAGTCATGACAATCTCCCATTCATTGCGTACGGAATCCCTCCGGCCGCGGTTGCAACCAGTCTCACTTCACCGCTCCCAGCGTCAGCCCCTGGATGAGCTGGCGTTGAAACATCAAAAGAATGAAAAGCACCGGGACCAGCATCAGGCTGGCCGCCGCCGACAGCCTGCCCCATTCGATCTGCTGGTAGCCGATGAACTTGTACAGGCCGACCGAGATCATCGGTATCTGCCCGCCGAGGATCAGGGAAAACAGGAACTCGTTCCAGGTGAAGAGGAAGACGAGCACGCCGACCGCGGCGATACCCGTGCGGGCGAGCGGCAGGATGATCGTCAGGAACGTACGGAAATAGCCGGCGCCGTCGATATAGGCGGCTTCCTCCAGCTCCTTGGGAATCTCGGCGAAGAAACCCCGCATCAGCCAGATGACCAGCGACAGGTTGAGCGCCACATGGGCGATGATCAGCCCCGCATGCGTATTCAGCAGGCCCATGCTGTTGAACATGACGAAGAACGGGATGAGCATGGCCACCGGCGGGGTGAACCGGGTCGACAGGATCCAGAAGCCGATATCGGTGCTGAAGCGGAACCTGAAGCGGGCCAGCGCATAGGCGGCCGGCGTGCCGATCAATATCGCCAAGAATGTCGTCGCCGTGGCTATGATGAAGGTATTGAGGAAATAGCCGAGTATGACGGGATCGGCGAGAACGGCAGCATAGTTGTCGAGCGTGGGGACGAACAGGAAGCGCGGCGGCCGCGCCACTACGTCCACGGGCTGCTTCAACGAGGTGTTGATCAGCCAGTAAAGCGGAAAGACGGTCCATAGGGTGAAGAGGCAAAGCAGGGCCCGCCGCAGCCAGACCAGCAACCCGGCTTCGATCGTCCGCGCGGTCATTTCTCGTTCTCCGCGATGTTCAGGAGGCGGGTCCGGCGCAGGACGAATTGCGCGAGGAAGATGATCAGGAACATCATCAGGATGGCGATGGCCGAGCCTCGCCCGATGGCGGTGAACTCCAGCGCTTCCTTGAAGGCGAAGACGTTGAGCGTCGTTGTGCTGCGCCCCGGGCCGCCGCCGGTGAGGATGTAGAAGGAATCGAATGCCTTCAGGGCATCGATCGTGCGCAGCAGCACGGCGATGACGATATACGGAAACAGCATCGGCAGGATGATGTAACGCATCACCTGCATCTCGGTGGCGCCGTCGATCCGGGCCGCTTCGACCGGTTCCTGCGGCAGCGCGGCGAGGCCGCCCGCCAGGATCATCACGATGAAAGGGGTCCAGTGCCAGGCGTCGATGACCACCAGGCTGCCCATGGCGAAGCCGGCGGAGCCGAGCCAGTTCTGCGGCGGTATGCCGAGGAACTGAACCAGATAGTTGGCGACGCCGAGACCCGGATTCAGCATCATGCGGAACGTGAAGTACGCAGCGATCGGCGTGACCGCGAGCGGCATGATTATGATCGTGCGCAGCGGCCCCGCCCAGTTCGCCGCCGTGCGGAAGAGAAGCAGGGCGATCGTCAGCCCCAGCGCCACCTCGAGCGCTACGGCCGCCGTCACGAAGACCGCAGACCGCCACAACGCCGCCCAGAAAGCCGGAGCCAGTAGCAGTTCAACGTAGTTACCGAGGCCGATAAAGCTCGTCGGCGGGTTCGACAGCATGTAGTTGGTCAAGCTCAGCACGACGCTGACGACAAAAGGCGCGATGGTGAACGCGGCCAGCAACACCATTGCCGGGGCGAGCATAAGCAGGATGAACCGTCTGGCTATCTGCACCTCGCCCGTTTTCCGGCCGCCCTTTGCAAGGCTCTGGCGTTCCGGATTGTTCATGCTTCTCACGTCCTCCCGGTCACGCCACAAGCCACTCGTGAATGTTTTTTATTAAAAAAAAACGGACGCTGTCAAATGGTTTTCACAGAACCGGTCATTTGAAACCGGCCGTTGTTCCGATCGAGGATGGTTATGTTTCCCGCGGCTGAAGCGCGATCTGAGCACGGCCACCGGTTCGTTGGATCGCCGGGGCCTGCGTCAACCCACTGGAAACCCGGTCCGTTTCAGGGCTTTTGCTGTCGGAAGTTTGCGGGAAGAGCGCGAAGCCCGGTGGAAAGCTCCCGGGACTCCGTTGGTTCGCACCTCAGGAATTCAACAGACGCTGCGGAAACGCTCGACGCAGATATCCAGCACCTCGCCGGGGTCGCGTTTCCACCAGGTCCCGGCCGAAAAGATCTCGACCTCGCACAGGCCGTCGTAGCCGGCGCCCTCGACCGCCGCGCGGATTGCCTTCAGGTCAGCCACCCCGTCGCCCATCATGCCGCGATCGAGCAGCACGTCGCGTGTCTCGGCCAGCCAGTCGCACAGGTGGTAACCGAGGATGCGATGCTTGCCGGCGCGCTTCAGCTGGTCGGCCAGCATGGTGTCCCACCACACGTGATAGACGTCGACGGCGATGCCGACATTGGCGCTATCGATCCAGTCGCACAGGTCGAGCGCGTCGCGCACGGTGACGAGGCAGGAGCGGTCGCCGCCGTAGACCGGGTGGAGCGGCTCGAGCGCCAGGCGCACGCCGCGTTCCGCCGCATAGGGCGCGGCTGTGGCAACCCGCTCACCGACCCGCTTCAGGCTCTCCGCCATTCCCTTCGTATCCGGCTCGACGCCGCCGACGACGATGGTGAGCACCGGCGCCTCAAGGCCTGCCGCCATGTCGATCGACGCATGGAAATCGTCCATCAGGGCCTCGAGCGGCCGTGGTGCCAGCGGGCCGACGAGGAACGGCGTGCGGCAAAGGCCAGCGACCGCAAGGCCGGCGGCGCGGGCGCGCTGGCCGATCGCCACTGCGTTCTTGCCGATCTCGCGCCGCCAGAACACGATGCCGCCGAAGCCGCGCTCGGTGCAGGCATCGATCACCCGCTCGACCGGCCAGCCGGCACCTTGCCCGTCGACATTGTGGCCGAGCGTCGCCGTGTTGAGGGCGAGCGCGGAATGGTCGTTGCGGAAATCGCGCATCGTCGCCTCAGGCGCCGTAGAGCGCCAGAAGCTTGCGCATGCGCTGGATCGCCAGGTCCGGGTCGCGCAGCAGGCCGCAGCCGTCGGCCAGCTTGAACGCCTCGACGAAATAGGGCAGCGGCCGCATCGCCTGCGCGCCGCCGAGCATGACGAAATGGTCCTGGAAGCCGTTCAGCCAGGCGAGGAAAACCACGCCGGTCTTGTAGTGCTGCGTTGGCGCCCGGAAGATCAGCCGGGCCAGCGGCACGGTCGGTTCGAGCGTATCGCGAAAAGCCTTGTCGTCGCCTTCTCCCAGCTTGGCGACTGCATAAGCGGCCGCCGGCGCCAGCGGATCGAAGATGCCGAGCAGGGCGTGCGAATGGCCCTGCTCGTCGCCGGCGATCAGCTCGGGATAGTTGAAGTCGTCGCCGGTATACATCTTCACGCCGGCCGGCAGGCGGCGGCGCATGGCGATTTCCTTGTCCTTGTCGAGCAGCGAGATCTTGATGCCGTCCACCTTGGCGGCATTCTCCGTGATCACCGCCAGTGCCGTCTCCATGGCCGGCTCGAAGGCATCGGCGCCCCAGTAGCCGGCCAGCGCCGGGTCGAACATTTCGCCCAGCCAGTGCAGCACCACCGGCCGATCGCAGCGCGCCAGCACGTCGCGATAGACCTTCACGTAGTCGTCCGGCGAAGCGGCCACAGCGGCGAGCGCGCGGCTCGCCATCAGGATGAGCCGGCCACCGAGCTTCTGGATCGCCTCGACCTGCTCGAAATAGGCGCGCCGCACGCCGTCCAGGTCACGGGCATCGGCGGGTGCCAGCTGGTCGGTGCCGCAGCCGTTGAACACCAGCGCATCCGGCAGCTCGGCCCTGGTGCGGCGGATGAGTTCGAGCGCGCCGGGCCAGTCGAGGCCCATGCCGCGCTGGGCGGTGTCCATCGCCTCGGCGATGCCCAGGCCGAGGTCGTCCAGATGGCGCCGGAACGCCATCGTCGCCTCCCAGTCCACCGCCGCCAGCCCGGTCGGATCGCTACCCGCGAACGGGTCGGCGACCACATGCGCAGCCGAAAAGACGACGCGGGCGGCGTCGGCAGGCAGCCGCGCCGACGGAATGGTCCTGCCGCTCAGCTGGTAGTCGGAGAAAGTGCCCTTCTCGTCGGGAAGCCGGATCGTCATGATCTTTCCTTTAGAATCTCGGCACCAGCATGCCGGCGTCGACCGCAATCACCTGGCCGGTCGTGTAGGGCAGGTTGCCGGATGCCAGCGTCGCCATCACGCGGCCGACATCCTGCGGCTGGCCGAGCCGGCGCATCAGCGTCAGCCCTTCCTCATCGATCCGCCGTTGGTAGGTCGACGAAACCGGTCTGGTCATCGCCGTCTCGATCAGGCCCGGACGGATGTCGTAGACCGCGATGTTCTCGCGCCCGAGCCGTACGGCAAACACCTTGCTCACCATCGCCGAGCCGGCTTTCGACACGCAGTATTCCGCCCGGGGTTCGGCCACCGCGTCGGCGTTCGAGGACGACACGTTGATGACGGCGTAGAACCGTCCGTCGTCGCGCCGGCGCGGCAGCACGCGGCGCGCCCACGCCTGGCAAAGGAAGAATTGCGCCTTGGCGTTCACCGCCTGGCAGCGGTCGTAGCTTTCCTCGCTGACGTCGAGCGGATCGCCGCGGGCGAGCACCGACACGCCGGCATTGTTGATGAGCGTCGACAGCGGTCCGATCGCGCGTTCGGCCATGTCCAGCATCGCATCGTGCGAGGCAATGTCGGCGACGTCGCCGGCGACCCGCACCGCTGGCACGCCGAGCGCGGCGACGGCCGCCTCGGCGTCCTTCAGTTCGGCGTCGTCGGCCGGGCCGTTGAGCGCGACGGCAAAGCCGAGCCTGCCCAGCTCCAACGCCGCCGCCAGCCCGATGCCGCGGCTCGATCCGGTGACGAAGACCGCCTGCCGCGCTGTTCCGCTCATGCCTGCGCCCCGTGCTTCAAGAGTTCGCGCGCGATGATCATGCGCTGGATCTGGTTGGTGCCCTCGTAAATCTGCGTGATCTTGGCGTCCCGGTAAAGCCGTTCCACCTCGAAGCCGCGGATATAGCCGGAACCGCCGAACACCTGCACGGCATCGGCGGTGCGGGCGACAGCCATGTCGCCGGCGAAGCACTTCGCCATCGAGCAGGCCTTCGTCGCCTCCTCGCCGCGATCGATCTTGACGGCGGCGCTGTGCACCAGCAGGCGGGCGGCCTCGATGTCCTTGGCCATGTCGGCCAAAAGCCACTGCACACCCTGGAAGTCCGAGATCGCCTTGCCGAACTGCCTGCGCTGCCTGGAATAGTCGACGGCCGCCTCCAGCCCTGCCTGGCCGATGCCGACGGCGAGCGAGGCGATGCCGACGCGGCCCTTGTCGAGCACGCTCATCATCATGTGGAAGCCCTTGCCGGCTTCGCCAAGCAGCGCCTCCGGCCCCAGCTTAACGTCGGTGAAGGTCAACGCGCCGACCTGGCTGGCGCGCTGGCCCATCTTGTGCTCCTTCGGACCGCGCTCGACACCCCTGGCGTGCAGGTCGACGATGAAGATGCTCATGCCGCGATGGCCGGCGGCCTTGTCGGTGCGCGCCAGCACGAAGCCGACATCGGCGACCGGCGCGTTGTGGATCCAGATCTTGCCGCCGTTGAGGCGCCAGCCCTCGCCATCCGGCTCGACGGTGGTGCGGATGCCGGAAACGTCGGTGCCGGCCTCCGGCTCGGTGATGCAATAGGCTGCGCGCTTCGTCGCCCGCATCACGGGCGCAAGCCAGGCCTCGCGCTGCGCCTCGCTGCCATGGCGGACCAGAAGCGTGCTGATCAGCTCGACAAGGCCGCACTGGTCGGCCACCGAGGCATAGCCGCGCGACAGTTCTTCCATGACCAGCGCATAGGTGAGCGTATCGAAGCCGGGACCGCCCATCGCTTCCGGCACGCCGATGCCGAACAGGCCGAGCTCGCCCATCTGCTGATAGAGCTCGGCGGGAAAGCGCTCGTCGCGGTCGAGGCCCTCGGCCGCCGGCCGGATCACCTCCTCGGCGAACTGGCGCGCCATGTCGCGCACCTGAAGCTGCGTCTCGTTGGCGTACATGACGTCCTCGGTTGTAACTATCTAGTTACTGCTATAGCGCAGCACCGCACACACGGTCAAGCGTCTCCGCGGCGGCCACCCCGGGCGGCGGCACGGCTTGCCGAAGGGCCTCAACCTGTGTAAGAAATAACCGGATGGTTACAAGGGAGGATAGCATGGATCCGTCGCAGAAGCGTAAGTTCGGGCGCAGCAACATCGAGGTCACCGCCTTCGCTTTCGGCACCGCGCCGATCGGCAATTTCCTGCGCGAGATCGACGAGCCGACCGCCGATGCGATGGTGCAGCATGCCTGGGACGCCGGCGTGCGCTTTTACGACACGGCGCCGATGTACGGCCACGGCCTGTCGGAACTGCGCCTCGGCCATTCGCTGCGCTGGAAGAAGCGCGACGACTTCGTCCTCGCCTCCAAGGTCGGCCGCGTGCTGAAGGCCGGCAGGCGTTCCGAGATCGACTTCGCGCCGTGGAACAACGCGGCGCCCAACACCATGGCCTTCGACTACAGCTACGACGGCACCATGCGCTCCTTCGAGGATTCGCTGCAGCGACTGGCGCTGGAGCGCATCGACATGCTGTTCATCCACGACATCGACCGCTTCACGCGCGGCGACGAGCAGCCCGAAGTGTTCCGGCAGGCGATGGACGGCTGCTGGCGGGCGCTGGAGCGGTTGCGTTCGGAAGGCGTCGTCAAGGCCATCGGCGTTGGCGTCAACGAATGGGAGGTCTGCCACGAGGCGCTGAAGCAACGCGACTTCGACTGCTTCCTGCTCGCCGGCCGCTACACGCTCCTGGAGCAGGAGGCGCTGGACGGCTTCCTGCCGCTGTGCGAGGAGCGCGGCGCGGCCGTTCTGGTCGGCGGCGGCTTCAACTCCGGCATCCTCGCCACCGGCGCCGTGCCGGGCGCCAAGTACAATTATTCTCCGGCGCCGGCTTCCGTCATGGATAAGGTGGCGAAGATCGAGGCGGTATGCCGCGAGCACGGCGTACCGCTACCCGCCGCAGCGCTCCAGTTCGTCGTTGCGCACCCCGCCATCCCGGCCTTCTGCGCCGGCACGCGCACGGTCGATCAGCTGGAGCAGAACCTGAAATGGTTCAGCCACCCGATCCCGGCCGACTTCTGGGCCGACCTGAAGCACAGGAAGCTGCTGCGCGAGGACGCCCCGGTGCCGGCATGACCGCGAGGGATGGTCGACAGCTGTGCGGGGCTGCCGAGCTTTCCTACGAGGACGTGGAGGCCGGCGACTGGTTCGAGACGTCCAGCCGCACGGTGAGCGTCGACATGATCGACGCCTTCGCCGCGCTGACCGGCGACCGCTTCGAGATCCACATGGACGAGGTCGCCGCGCGGCGCCATGGCTTCACCGGTCGTGTCGCCCACGGCCTGCTGGTGCTGTCGCTGGTAGACGGGTTGAAGAACCAGGCCGAGGCGCGGTTCAGGGCCATCGCATCGCTCGGCTGGGATTTCCGCTTCGAAAGGCCGGTGCTGGCCGGCGATACCATCAGGGCGCGCATCGCCGTAGCCGACAAACGTATCACCAGCAAGGCGGACCGCGGCATTCTTACCCTGCGGTACGCCGTCGCCAACCAGAAAGGCGAGATCGTGCAGTCGGGCGAAAACCGGTTGATGGTCTATCGCCAGTAGGTTGTTTGCCGGCTAATCGCGGTCCGTCAAAATTCGATATCGACCACAGTGACGCCATCGGCCCCGCCTACCGTATTGGCGACGATGCGCGCGCCGATCTCGCGGTGCCTGGCATCGACGAGATAGGCATCGCGCGCGGCGCTGTCGACGAAATCGACCCAGAAGGCATCGGCGTTGCCACGGATCAGATCCGTCTCGACACTGACATTCGGTCCAGAGTGGAAGCCGACGATGCCGGGCAGGCGATCGCGCAGGTCGCTCAGATCCTTGTAGATCGACGCCTTGGTTTTGGTATCGACACTGTCGAGAAAGCGCAGGAGCACGAAATGCCGGATCATGTCTTGATTCCTTTGGAGTGACGGGACGGCAACGGGGGGAAGCGGTTCGCCGGATGCGGCGGTGTCAGAAGCGTGGCGGCCGCTTGGCGCGGAACGCCGCAAGCCCTTCCTTGAGGTCGTCCGATCCCGCCACGGCGATACCGGCCAGGGCATCGAGGACCCGTTCGGTTTCCTCGCCCTCTGCCGCGTTGACCAGCATCTTGGCGAGTTCGGTGGCGAGCGGCCCGCGTGCGCAGACCCGGGCGGCGACCTGCCTGGCGTGTTCCAGCCCCTTGCCGCTTTCGGCCACCGCGTCGACCAGCCCGAGGCGAAGCGCCTCTTCGGCGCCGAACACCTCGCCGAAGATCGCCATGTGCCGCACCAGCCGGGCGCCGAAGCGGCGCACGGCGCGCTGCGTGCCGGACCAGCCGGGAATGACGCCGAGGCCCGTTTCGGGCAGGCCGATCTTCACATGTGCCTCGGCGATGCGGAAGTCGGCGCAAGCCGCAAGCTCCAGCCCGCCGCCCAGCGTATGGCCATTCAGAACGGCGATGAGCGGTTGCCGCAGCCGCGCCAGCGCGTCGAAGGCGGCATGGCCCTCGCGCACCCAGAAGCGGCCGAAATCTTCCGGCGTCTCGCCGCTCCACGCCTCGATGTCGCCGCCGGCCGAGAACGCCTTGGCGCCGGAGCCGGTAAGGATGGCGACGCGCACGGCGGCATCGTGCTCGATCGTGGCGCAGGTCAGCGCCAGTTCGCGGACCATGCCGGCGTCGAGGGCGTTCAGCTTGGCTTCGCGCCGAAGCACGATAAGCGCCACGCCGCCCTCGACTTCCAGATGCACGCCGCTGTCGGACATTATTCGGCCGCCTCCTTGCCGGCGGAGCGCCCGCCGCTGCCACCGGGCAGAAAGAGGTCAGCTTGCATCGGCTTGAGCGACGGCGCAACGGTCAGCGGAAACGCCGCGCGGTCGAGCACGTCGCGCTGGAGGTCGATTCCGGGCGCGATCTCGGTGACCGTCACCTTGCCATCGATCAGCCGGAGCACGCAGCGCTCCGTGACATAGGTGATATCCTGACCCTGCGCGGTTGCCCGCTTTCCGGAAAACGACACCTGGTCGACCTCGGGCACCAGCTTGGCAACCTTGCCCTCCTTGTCGATCGATACCTTGCCGTCGGCGATGGAGAGCTTCGCCCCGGCATTGAAATAGCCGGAAAAGACGATCTTCTTCGCCCGAGCCGTGATGTCCACGAAGCCGCCTGCACCGGCGGTGACATGCGGCCGCACTGCAAGTTTCGAGACGTTGACCGACCCGTCCGCGCCGATCTGCAGGAAGGACAGGAGCGAGGCGTCGAAACCCGCCGCCTGGAAATAGGTGAACTGGTGTGGCGACGGTACGAAGGCCTCGGCATTGGAGGAGCAACCGAACTTGAAGTCGAGCAGCGGAATGCCGCCGACCGCGCCTTGTTCGATCACCCACGTCACTTCGCCGTGACGGCCTTCCTCGAGGAAGATACGCGGCACGTTGGCCGAGATGCCGAAGCCGATATTGACCGCCCAGCCGGGCTCGAGCTCGGCCGCGACGCGACGCGCGATGACCTTGGCGGGATCGAAGGCGGGCGTGCGGAAGGTGTCGAGCGGCCGGAACAGCTCGCCGGAAATCGCCGGGTCGTAGGCCGTGGCGGTGGTCTGCAACTGGTCGGGCGCCTCGACGATCATGTCGACCAGGATGCCCGGCACCCGCACGTCGTGCGGCCTCAGGCTGCCGGCCTGCGCCACCCGCTTGACCTGCGCGATGACCAGTCCGCCGCAATTGTGCGCGGCGAGCGCCAGTTCCATCGCGCCGAGATAAGCGCCCTCGTGCTCGAAGGTGAGGTTGCCGCGCTCGTCTGCCGTCGAGGCGCGGATGATGGCGACGTCCGGCGCGATGGTCGGGAAATAGAGCCACTCCTCGCCCTCGAAATCGATCTTGCGCACGATCGCCTTTTCCCGCGCGCGCTCGTTCATGGCGCAGCCGTCGAGATCCGGATCGACGAAGGTGTCGAGGCCGACCTTGGTGATGACGCCAGGCCGCTTGCCGGCGGCTTCGCGCAGGACGTCGAACAGGATGCCGCTCGGCACATTGTAGGCCGCCACCTTGTTCTCGCCCAGCATCTGCCAGATCAGCGGCGGCTCCGCCGACGACGGGCCGGAAGGGTAGGAGCCGGCGATGATGGCGTCGATCATGCCGTCCTGGGCGAGATGATCGATGCCCTTGGTGCCGAACATGTCGCCGGCGGCGATCGGATGCACCATCGTCAGCCGGCCGGGATGCCGCTCGGTGCGATAGCGCTCGCCAAGTGCCTGGAGGACATGATCCGGACAGCACAGGCCGCTCGACGAATTCACCGCGACGACAGCGCCGTCGGCGATGCGCTTGACCGCATTTTCCGCGCTCGTGATCTTGGACATCGACATCCTCGCTGCGATTGTTCGGCGCTGCATTTCCATGTCGCCGGCACCTGTTTCGGACCGGACAAGGAACCGTCTTGCAGCCTGACCACGCTCATATTATAAGTAACCATCTGGTGCAATAGCGGATTCGAACGGAGAGTGGGGAACGGCCGAATGAGCATCTATTTCCAGCAGACATACCAGCGCGCTTTCGGTACGTATCCGTTGCGCGGCGAGACTTGCAGGCAGGCCGTCGCGGCAGCGCTGGCGACCGGCTACCGCGCCTTCGACACCGCGCAGATGTACGAAAACGAGAGCGAGGTCGGCGAGGCGCTGGCCGAGGGCGGCGTGCCGCGCGCGGAGCTCTGCATCACCACCAAGGTGGGTGTCGAGAACTTCGCCGACCGCCTGTTCCTCGCTTCGGTGGAGCGCAGCCTGAAGGCGCTGCGGACGGACTATGCCGACGTCCTTCTGCTGCACTGGCCGGCGGTGGACGGCAACATCGCGCCACCGTTGCGCCAGCTCCAGAAGGCGCAGGAAAAGGGGCTGGCCCGCCATATCGGCATCTCCAACCACACGGCCCGGATGATGCGCGACGCGAAGACAATCGTCGATGTCCCGCTGGTGACCAACCAGGTCGAGTTCCATCCCCTGCTCAACCAGGACGTACTTCTGGCGGCCGCCACCGAGACCGGCATCCCGCTGTCGTCCTATTGCTCGGTGGCGCGCGGCAAGGTGTTCGAGGTTCCGCTTTTCGCCGAGATCGGCGCGCTCTACGGCAAGTCGGCGGCGCAGATCGTCCTGCGCTGGATCCTGCAGAAGGGGGTGTCGTTGAACACCATGTCGACCAAGCCGGACAACATCCGCGCCAATTTCGACATCATGGATTTCACGCTGTCGAGCATCGACATGGCGCGAATCGAGGCGCTGACCCACACCAACTATCGCATCGTCGGCCGCGATCTGGTGCCCTATGCGCCCGAGTGGGATTGAAAGCGAGCGGAGCTGAAACGAAGGCGGCGATCCGCTGAAGATCGCCGCCGGACCGCGACGCAGCGGCCTACTTGTTGCCGCGGATGAGGTCGGACGCTTTTTCGCCGATCATGATCGTCGCCGCATTGGTGTTGGAGCCGATCAGGCTGGGCATCGTCGAGGAATCGCAGATGCGGATGTTGTCCAGCCCACGCACCCGCAACTGCGGATCGACCACCGCCATGGCGTCGGCGCCCATCTTGCAGGTGCCGGTCGGGTGGTAGGACGTGCGCCCGTAGCGGCGTGCGTAGTCGGCGAAATCGGCCTGCGTCTTTACCTCTTCGCCCGGCACGTGCAGGCGCTTGATGTATTTCTGCAGCGACGGCTGGCGGAAGATCTCGCGGCTGATGCGCACGCCTTCGGCGGATATCCTGACGTCGTCCGGTTCGGCGAGGAAATTCGGGTCGATGACCGGCAGCGCCTCCGCGTCGGCTGAACGCAGCCGGACGGTGCCCCGGCTTTTCGGCCGCACCGTATAGGAATTGAGCGTAATGCCGGAGCCTGACGGAACCGTCGGAACGCCTTCTTCCGCGCCCGCGCCCGCCAGGAAATGGAATTGCAGGTCGGGAACTTCCCCGTCCGGCCGCGAGTGCCAGAAGGCGCCGCCCTCGACGACGTTGGAGGTCACCGGTCCGGAATTGAAAAGCACGTACTGGATGCCGGCCCACAGCATCCAGTGCAGCTTGTTGTACTTGTCGAGGCTGGTCGGCCCCTTCAGCTCGGCGACGATGTCGACGCCGAAATGATCGTTGAGGTTCTCGCCGACACCGGGCAGGTCGTGCACCACGTCGATGCCGTGCTGGCGCAGGTGCGCCGCGGGACCGACGCCGGACAGCATCATGATTTTCGGCGAGCCGATGGCGCCGGCCGTGACCAGCACCTCGCTGTCGGCCCGCGCCGTAACAGTGCGGCCGTCCTTCGCATATTCGACGCCGACGGTCCGCACGCCCTCGAAGACGATGCGCCGGACGAGGCAGCCCGTCTCGACCGTCAGGTTGGCGCGGCCGCGCGCCGGCCGCAGGTAGCCGACGGCCGCCGAGCAGCGGCGATTGTTCCTGATCGTCGTCTGGTAGATGCCGGCCCCTTGCTGCATGCGGCCGTTGAAATCCGGATTGTAAGGTATGCCGTATTCCTGGCACGCCTGCACGAAAGCGCGCGACGTGCGCTGCGGATCGGGCAGGTTGGAGACGCCGAGCGGCCCGTCGGTGCCGTGCCATTCCCCCGACAGGATGGTGTTGCCTTCCGAGCGGAGGAAATAGGGCTGCACCTCCCTGAACGACCAGCCGGCGGCACCTTCCTCGTTGGCCCAGCGGTCGTAGTCGGACGGGTGGCCGCGTGTATAGACCTCGGCATTGATCGACGAGCCGCCGCCGATCACCCGCGCCTGTGCGTAGGGAATCTCGCGATTGTGGGCATGCCGCTGGGGCGCCGTCTTCAGCCCCCAGGTGAAAGGCCCCGAGGTCATCTTCGAGAAGCCGACCGGCATGTGGATGTAGGGATGGCGGTCGCCACCGCCGGCCTCCAGAAGGAGCACGCGCACGGCCGGGTTCTCCGTCAGCCGCGCGGCAAGCACGCAGCCCGCCGACCCGCCGCCGACAATCACGTAGTCGTAGCCGCTTTCCCGCATCATCCTACCCAGGGCTGTCGCTTGCCGATCTCGATATGGACGGACTTGACCTGCGTGTATTCCTCCACGCCGTAGATACCGGCTTCGCGGCCCCAGCCCGACTGCTTGAACCCGCCGATCGGCAGTTCGGGGCCGCCGGCCAGCGTGGTGTTGACCCAGAAGCGTCCCGCCTGCACCCGCCGCGAGACGGTGAGCGCCTTGTCGATGTTTTTCGTCCAGACGCTCGCGGCCAGACCGTAGACGGTATCGTTGGCGATGGCGATCGCCTCCTCCATGGTATCGAACGGCATGACGGCGAGCACAGGCCCGAAAATCTCCTCGCGGGCGATCGCCATCGTGCCGGTAACGTCGCCGAACAGGGTTGGCGCGATGTACTGGCCGCGGCCGAAATCGAGCTTGTCGCCGCCGCACACCAGCCGCGCGCCTTCCTGCTTGCCCTTGGCGATATAGCCGAGGATGGTGTCGTTCTGCGCCGTCGTGGTGATGGCGCCGATCTGCGTTTCAGGGTCGAGCGGATCGCCGACCTTCGCCTTGGCGAGCTTGGCGGCGACCATTGCCTCGAAATCGCGCGCTACCGAGCGCTCGACGATCAGCCGGCTGCCGCTGACGCAGCACTGGCCGGTGTTGAAGCCGATGCCGAAGGCGACGCCGTCCGCCGCGTCTTCCAGGTCGGCGTCGGCAAAGACGATCTGCGGGTTCTTGCCGCCGAGTTCGAGCCCGAGCTTCTTGAAGTTGCCGGCTGCGGCGGCCACGCAGCGGCGCCCCACTGCGGTCGAGCCGGTGAACGACACCATGTCGATGTCTGCATGTTCGGTCATCGCCTGACCGACCGTGCTGCCGGAACCGGTGACGACATTGTAGCAGCCGGCAGGAAGCCCGGCCTCCGCCAGCACCTCGGCCAGGAGCAGCGTCGTCGCCGAGGTGACCTCGGACGGCTTGGCGACGATCGTGCAGCCCGCCGCCAGGATGTAGGGCACGCGCTCGCACAGGATCAGGAACGGGAAGTTCCATGGCGTGATCAGGCCGACGACGCCGATCGGCTCGCGCGTCACAACGCCGAACATGCCTTCGCCCAGATTGTTGAAGGCGTCGCCGTGCAGGGCGCGCGCAGCGCCCGCTGCATATTCGAACATGCCGGCACAGCCGCCGACCTCGGCGCGCGCCTGGCTGATCGGCTTGCCGTTCTCCAGCGTCTCCCAGTAGGCGATCTCCTCTGTGCGCCGCCGCAGGATCTGCGCCGCGCGCAGCAGCACGTCGGCGCGCTCGACGGCCGGGATGCGCGACCAGCGGCCGTCCTCGAAGGCGTGCCGCGCCGCAGCGACAGCCATGTCGAGATCGTCCTTCGTGCACTTCGGCATCAGCGTGACCGGCGCGTCGTGGCCGGGGCTCCGCCGCTCGAAATGGCCGCGCGATCCCGCCTCGATCGTCTGTCCGTCGACGAAGAAGCCGAAACTTCTCGGTGTCGCGGGCAATGCCAGTGTTGCTGTCCGTTGATCCATCTTCGTCCTCCGCAGACTTGCGGTTACACAATGGGTAAAGACCCGCTCATCCTAATTGCAAGCGCGTCGCGGCTACATCGCGATCTGCGTCTTCAGCGCGCCGGGGCGATCCTTCAACGTCTCGAAGGCCTCCTGGATGGAAGCCAGCGGATAGGTCGAACCCGTGAACGGCTCCGTATCAAAGCGCTTGTGCGCCAGCAGCGTCAGGGCGTCGTGCATGTCCTCGCCCATGCCTGCGACCGACCCCTTCACCGAATTCTCCCTCAGAACCGTGTCGAGCAGCTTGAGCGGCACGCTGTCCTGCGGCCCGGTGATGCCGAAGGCGGCGACATGGCCGCCCGGGCGGATCAGCTCGAAGGCTTTGGCGTAGAGCGCCGCATTGCCGACGCTCTCGATGACGATATCGGCGCCGCGCCCGCCGGTCATCGCACGCACCGTCGCCTCGGTCGTCGCCGGATCGCTGACGACGCGGTCCGCGCCGGCCCGCTCGGCCAGTGCGGCGCGCTCCGGCGTCAACTCGACCGCGATGATCGGTGCGGCGCCGATCAGGCGCATCATCTGGATATGCAGGTTGCCGATCGGCCCGGCGCCGAGCACGACGACGGACTGGCCGAAGCGCACGTCGGCCTTGCGCGCCGCCCGTACCACGCAGGCGACCGGCTCGGTCAGCGCCAGCACCTGCGGCGCCACATCCTCGGGCGCGGGAATGACCAGCCGTCCCGGCACCGCGACATATTCGGCGAACCCGCCGTCGCGATGGATGCCGACCTGGCGCACCTCGGCGCAGTTCAGCACCTCGTTGCGGCGGCAGAAAAAGCAATGGCCGCAGCCGATGTTGATGTCGGCGACGACACGCTGCCCCGGCTGCAGGTTGGCGACCCGCTCGCCGGCTCGGTGGACGGTGCCGGTGAATTCGTGACCGGGGACCAGCGGCAGCATGTCGGCGGCATAGTGGCCGTTGAACATATGGATGTCGGTGCCGCAGATGCCGCAGCGATCGACCTCGATCAAGACATCGTCCGGCCCGAGCGCCGGCACGGCGACCTCCCTCACTTCGAAGCGCTTCGGCGCAACGAGCACCGCCGCCTGCATGGTCTCCATGCCGTCCTCCCGCCGCGCTACTTGACGATCCGCATCTTCGAGCGGTCGATGGTCAGCGCGATCGCGACGATCAGCACGATGCCGAAGAAGATCTGCTGGCTGGTCGCCGGAATATCGAGATAGAGCATGCTCGCCCTCACCACGGCGACGATCATCGCCCCGATCAGCGTGTTGAGCACGCCGCCGACGCCGCCGGTGAGCGGCGTGCCGCCGACCAGCACCGCGACGATGGCCGGCAGCAGGAAACCTTCCGCAAGCGTCGGCGAACCGCCCGACAGCTTGACCGAGAACAGCAGGCCGGCAATCGCCGCGAACATGCCCGACAGCGCGAAGGCCAGGATCTTGTAGCGGTCGACGCGAAGGCCGGACGCGACCGCAGCCAGCTCGCCGGCACCGACCGCCTTCAGGATGCGGCCCGCCTTCATCCTGTTCTGGATGAACCAGGCGAAGGCGAGCAGGACCAGCGACAGCACCAGTTCGTGCGGGATGCCGGCCGTGCTGCCGAGCATCCAGCCGAACGCGCGGTCGCGCTGTCCGGCATCCATGTAGAGCGCCCGCTGCCCGGACGCGAACTGGCCGACCGACAGCGCGATGCCGCCGACGGCGAGCGTCGCGATGAAGGACGGCACCTTCAGCCGCGTCGTCACCAGCCCGGACACCGCGCCGAACAGGAAGCCCACCGCGATCACCACGAGCGCCGAGAAGACGCCGAAGAGCGGCAGCGTGATCGTCGCCAGCACGGTCGTCATGTTGGCCACCGACTGGGCCGACAGATCGATGCCGCCGATATAGATCGCCAGCGTCATGCCGAGCGCCATGATGAAAAGGGGCGCGATGTCGCCGGCCAGCTCGACGAGGTTTTGCGGCCGCAGGAAATTGGGGTCCATGGCGCCGACGATCAGGACCAGGACCACGAGCGTGACCCACGGGAAATGCTGCTTGAGCCGGTCGAGCGACATGCCGGTGCGCCTCAGATCATGTAGTGGATCAGGTCGTAGAGGGACGGCTTCGCGCCGGGCGGACAATTGTACCATTTCTTGATCTCGCCATCCTTGACAACGGCAATGGTGTGACTGAGGCCGATGGCCTCCTCCAGCGTGTCGGCGACCAGCACGACGCCGACGCCCGCAGCCGACATTTCGCGGACCATGTCGTACACATCCTCCTTGGCGCCGATGTCGAGACCGCGCGTCGGATGGTCGAGCAGGATGATGTCGGAGCCGCCACTGCGCCATTTGGCGAGCACGACCTTCTGCTGGTTGCCGCCCGACAGGTTGCCGCAATCGGCATTCTCGGACGACGCTTTGATCGACAGCCGCTTGATCCAGTCACGGGCCAGCTTGCGTTCCGCGGCGATGTCGAGGACCCCGGCCTTTGTGTATCTGTCCATCTGCGACAGCGTCATGTTCTCGAAGACGCTCATGCCGGTGACGATGCCTTCGATCTTGCGTTCGCGCGGCACGTAGCCGACACCCTTCGCCACCCCGCGCGAGGCGCTGAAGGAGCCGACGGGACTGCCGTGGATCGACACCTTTCCTGTGCGCGGTTCGAGCAGGCCGAAGACCGTGCGCAGGATCGCCTCGCGTCCCGCTCCTTCGACGCCGACCAGGCACAGCACTTCGCCGGCATGCAGCTTGAGCGATATATCCTTGTAGCGGCCGGGCAGGCTGATGGCGTCGAGTTCGAGCAGCACCTTGCCTTCCTCGTAAGGCTGCTGTTTCTCCTCGCGGTAGTATTCGCGGTTGATGTCGCGACCCACCATCTTGCGCTGGATGGCCTCCACCTCGGCCTTGCCGCTCTCGACCACGTCCACCACCGCCCCGTCCTTCATGACGTAGACGCGGTCAGACAGTTCGATCACCTCGTCGAGCCGGTGCGAGACGAAGATGAAGGACGCTCGCTTGCGCAGGTCCCGCATCAGGGTGAACAGCAGCTCGATCTCCTCCTTGGCCAGCACCGACGTCGGTTCGTCGAGCAGGATGACGAGGTTGCCCTCCACCCGCTCTTCCAGCGTCAGCACCTTGGCGAGTTCGACGAGCTGCCGCTGCGCGAAGGACAGTTTCGAGGTGACGGTGGCCGGATCGATGGCGAGCTTCACCTTCTCGAGCTGGTGGCGCGTCGCCTCGGCCATGCGCTTCCAGTCGATCTTGCCGAAGCGGACGAACTGCTTCTCGTAGCCGAGGAAGACGTTTTCCATCACCGTCAGGTTCGGGATCAGCGACTGCTCCTGGAACACCATGCCGACGCCGCGATCCATCGCCTCGCGCGGGCTGTGGAAATGGACCGGCTTGCCGTCAACCAGCACCTCGCCGCCGTCGTGCTGGTAGGCGCCGTAGATCACCTTCATCAGCGTCGACTTGCCGGCGCCGTTCTCGCCCACCAGACCGACGATCTCGCCGCGGCCGATCTTGAAGTCGATGCCCTTCAGCGCATGGACGCCGGGGAATCGCTTTTCGACTTTGCGGAGCTCGAACATGGCGCCCTACTTCACGAAGGATAGCGACCGGCGGTCGGTCGACAGGTAGACCGCGGTGATGACGAGCAATCCCAGCACGCCGTCCTGGACGTAGCTCGGCAGGCCGATCACCACCATGCCGTTGCCGATGACATTGACGATCAGGACGCCGATCAGCGTGTTCCACACGCCGCCCGAGCCACCCCACAGCGCGGTGCCGCCGACGACGACCGAGGTGATCGAGACGAACATGAGGTTACGGCCGGTGACCGTCTCGGCGATGCCGATCTGCGCCACCGCCAGCATGGCGCCGATCGCATAGAACACGCCGGCGATGAGGAAACAGATGACGCGCACCTTGTTGACGTTGAGGCCGGAGGCATGCGCCAGGTCCTCGCCGCCGCCGACGGCGTAGAAGTTGCGGCCGATCGTCGTATGGTTCTGGATGAACCAGCCTGCAAAGAGCGCGACGATCGCCACGTAGGTCATCAGCGGGAAGCCGCCCAGCCGGACCGTCAGCAACGAACGGAACAGCGGGTCCTCGACAAGGATGCGGTCGCCGCCGGTGATCAGCAGCGACAGGCCGATACCGACGAAGCCCATCGACAGGCTCGCCATGAAGGAGGGTATGCGCAGCTTGACGTGGACGAGGCCGTTGATGGCGCCGAACACCGCACCCACCAGCAGGGTGGCCGGAACGGCGAGCAGGCCGGGTCCGGCGAGCGAACCGCCGAGGGCGGCGAAGAAGGTGGCGAACAGCACCGCACACACCGCGACCGAGCCCTCCATGGAGAGGTCGATCGATCCCATCAGGATGACGAAGGTGACGCCGACCGCGATCATCAGCGCCGGCGTCGAGGCGATGGCGATGCGGGCGAAGTTGCGGATCGACAGGAAGTTGGGATTGACCGCCGTGAAGAACACGACGAGCACGACGAGCACCAAAAGCGGCGCCCACTTCTGCAGATTGTCCTGCGTCAACATGTTGGCCATATCCGGTTATCGCGGCAAAGGCGGGCGACGACGGTGCCGTCGCCCCGTGTTGCGATGCGGCCATGGGGCGGCCGCATCCGTCCGGGATCAGGACTTGTACTGGATCGGGCCGTTGCCCGGACCCCAGAAATCCTTCCAGTCGTAGGTCGGATTGGTGTCGAGATACTTGGCCTTGAAGTCGAGCGCGTCCTTGGGCGTGACGAGGATCGTCGGCCCGTAGAATTCGCGGTGCTCGTGCGGCTCGTCCGACGGCTTGAAGGCGCCGATGGTGGCATAGTAGGCCAAAGCCGCGGTGATGCCGCCACCCCAGTAGGGATTGGTGAAGACGGTCGCCAGGATCTCGCCCTTGGCGACGAGTTCGACCGCCCGTTCGTTGCCGTCGTAGGAGACGACGGGCATGCCCTCGATGCCTTCGGCGCGCAGCGCCTCCAGGACGCCGTAGGCGATCGTGTCGTTGGCGCAGTGGACGCCCTTGATCTCGTCGCCGTAGCGGGTGAGGAAGCTCGCCATGATCTGGTTCGCCTTCTGCGTGTCCCAGTCGGCCGGCTGCGCATCCAGAAGCTGGATGTCCGGATAGTCCTTCAGCGCGTTCTTCAGGCCATTGAGGCGCTCGACGGCGGGATTGTTGGAGGCGATGCCGCCCAAATGGACGACGCCGCCCTTCTTGCCCATCGCGTCGAACAGGATGCGGGCGGTCTGTTCCGCCGGTCCCTCGTCGGACCAGGTCATGTGCGAAACGTAGTTGTCACCGAAATCCCAGGGATGCAGGTCGTCGGTCTTGTTCCAGATGGTCGACACATGGGCGCCTGCGGCGGCGACGGCCTCGACCACCGGACGGCAGTTCGGCGCGTCGTTGGCATCGATCGCCAGCGCGACCTTGTTGCCGTCCTTGGCGAGCAGCGCCTTGACGTCGGCCAGCGACTTCTCGCTCGACCCCTCGTTGATCAGGTTGACCAGCGCGCTCTTCGGCAGGCCGATGCTTTCGACGAAGGCCTCGCCGCCGGAGACGATGTAGTTCCAGTACGGATTGGTGCGGTCGCGATAGCTCCACGCGATCGTCGGATTCTCCACCGCGGCATGCGCGGCGCCCACGCCGAACATGCGCAGCGCCGCCGCGCCGCTGAGGCCGTAGGCCGAGGCCAGAAGCAGGTTGCGGCGGTTGATCGTCTCCTGCTCGATGAATTTCTTGATGAACGACATGCTTTCCTCCCGGGTTCGTCCGCGCCCTGCCATCGAAGGAAATCGCTCGATTTACGTCTTCGCCAGAGCCTTATTGCACTATCTAGTTACTTCTTTATCGAAAGGGTGTCAACGTCGTTTGCAAGAGCCTATGAAGACGCACGGCAGCAGCGATCCTTGCGCGGCAACGGGTACGGAGAGCGATGCGGGCACTGGCGCGCACGCGAAGTAACCAGTACGTTATCTCCGGTGTGGAAGTGATTCCGGCGGCCGGACGGCCGCAGTGTCGGAATCGGGCGACATTTGCGGGACTAGCCGGAAGGTCTGCTGCCTTCCGGCCATGGCGACAGGAGGTGGCGATGACGGCGAAGAGCGCACCCAGACCGAGGATCCGCGACGCGGAGGCGACGCAGGCGAGAATCCTCGCCGCAGCGAAGAAGGAGTTCGCCAAGAGCGGACTCGCCGGCGCGCGCGTCGACGTCATCGCCGAGCGCGCGAAGGCCAACAAGCGCATGATCTATCACTATTTCAACAGCAAGGAGGACCTGTTCCAGCGCGTGCTGGAGGATGCCTATGTCGACATCCGCACCGCCGAGCAGAAGCTCGACCTCGACCGGCTGGCGCCGCGCGAAGCGCTCGAACGCCTGGTGCGCTTTACCTGGGATTACTATCTGAAGAACCCCGAATTCCTGACGCTGGTCAACAGCGCCAATTTGCACAAGGCCAGGCACCTGAAGAAATCGCAGACGATCGAGCAGGTCAGCCGCCGGTTCGTCGACATGGTCGGTGCGCTGCTCGACCGCGGCGAAAAGAGCGGCGACTTTCGCGCTGGCATCGACCCGGTGCAGCTCAACATCACCATCGCCGCGATCGGCTACTATTATTTCACCAACCGATTTTCCGGCTCGATCATATTCCAGCGCGACCTGATGACGCCGGCGGCGCTGGAGGAACGCCTGCGCTTCAACGTGGAAACCATCCTGCGCCTGGTTTGCAAGACCGAGCCGGCCGCCGGCAAATAGGCTCGCCGGTTTCGCGCAGCGGCGCACGAATCTGCTAGGGAGTGATTCGTCGCCGAATCTTCACGTTTCCACGCAGCTTGCCTTGACCGCCGATCCCCTGCACATTCTGAAAACGGTCTATGGCTACGACGCCTTTCGCGGGCCGCAGGCCGAGATCGTCGACCATGTGACGGCAGGCAACAACGCCTTCGTTCTGATGCCGACGGGCGGCGGCAAATCCCTCTGCTACCAGATTCCGGCGATGGCGCGGCCCGGCATGGGCCTCGTCGTTTCGCCGCTGTTGGCACTCATGGCCGACCAGGTGGCCGCACTGCGCCAGGCGGGCGTCAAGGCCGCCGCCTTCAATTCCGACCTGCCGGGCGACGAACGGCGCGCCCTGTGGCGAGATGTGGCCACGGGCGCACTCGACCTGCTCTACATGGCGCCCGAGACGCTGCTCAGGCCCGATATCATGGAACGTCTGGGCCGGGTGCCGCTGTCGCTGATCGCCATCGACGAGGCGCATTGCCTGTCGCAGTGGGGACACGACTTCCGTCCCTCCTATCGCCAGCTCGACGCCCTGGTGGCGGCGTTTCCCGACACGCCCCGCATGGCGCTGACGGCCACCGCCGACGCGCCGACACGGGCCGAGATCCTCGCGCATCTGCGGATTTCCGTAAGCGACGCCTTCATCGCCGGCTTCGACCGTCCCAACATCCGTTATGAAATCCGCGAGAAGGACAACCCCCGGGCGCAGCTGGCGCGATTCCTGAAGGACCACGCCGGCGAAAGCGGCATCGTCTATTGCCTGTCGAAACGGAAGACGGAAGAGACCGCCGCCTGGCTTTGCGCCCAGGGCTACGACGCCCTTCCCTATCACGGCGGCATGGACAGGGGCGCGCGCCAAGCCAACCAGACGCGCTTCCAGAACGACGTGGCCGTGGTCATGGTGGCCACCATCGCCTTCGGCATGGGCATCGACAAGCCGGACGTGCGCTTCGTCGCCCATATCGACCTGCCGGGAAGTATCGAGGCCTACCATCAGGAGACCGGGCGCGCCGGGCGCGACGGCCTGCCCTCCGACGCGCTGATGCTCTACGGCTCCGAGGACGTGGCGCTGCGCAGCCGCTTCATCGAGGAGTCGGAAGCGCCCGAGCAGCGCAAGCGCATGGAGCGGCAGAAGCTCGACGCACTGCTCGGGCTTGCCGAAACGGCGACCTGTCGCCGCCAGGCGCTGCTCTCCTATTTCGGCGACCGCTGCGAGCCTTGCGGCAACTGCGACACCTGCGCCGAGCCGCCGCGCCTGTTCGACGGCACCATCGCGGCGCAAAAGGCGCTTTCCTGTATCCACCGGACCGGTGAACGTTTCGGCCAGGCCTATGTCGTAGACGTACTTCTGGGCGTCGAAGACGAGCGCATCCTTCGCTTTGGCCATGACAGCATTTCCACTTTTGGCATCGGCAAGGAGCACGACAACCGCACATGGCGGGCGATCCTGCGCCAGCTGGTCGCGCTCAGGCTGATCGATGTCGATCTCGCCGGCCACGGCGGCCTTTCGATTTCGGAAGCGGGCCGGCGGTTCCTGCGCGAAAAGCAGACCCTCATGCTGCGCGTGCCGGCGCCGCCGCGGGCGCGGCAGGCAAAGGTCTCGCGCCAGCAGGCGTCGGCGGCCCTGCCCGACGCCGATCGCGCGCTGTTCCAGGCGTTGCGGGAAAAACGCATGGAGATCGCCCGCGCGCAGAACGTCCCTCCCTATGTGATCTTCCATGACAAGACGCTGATCGAGATCGCCGCCGCGCGTCCGACGTCGCGCCGCGAGATGGCGGCCGTTCCCGGTGTCGGCGAGGCCAAGCTGGAGCGTTATGGCCCCGCATTCCTGTCGGTGATCGCCGAGCACGCGGACTGATCGGCGTACTCCGATCCGTGGATCTCTTCCGTATTTAGCCGGCTTATTATGGATACGCGGCCTGTCGCCATATCGGCGATAATGCCCTTCGGCGCAGAAGTGTCATTCCTTTGCCGATAAGCAGCCCGGAAACTGTTTTCAATCCTGCTTGAGGCGTCGGCACAACTCGTCGAGCTGCTCCAGCGTGCGGTAGCCGATGCGGATTTCACCGCCCCGGTCCTTGTGCGCCACCTGCACCTTCATGCCCAACGTGTCGGACAGGAGCTTTTCCAGCGCCAGCGTGTCGGCATCCTTTTCGGCCGGCGAGCGGGGCTTGGCCTCGCGCTGCGCGGCGGCCGGCATCTGCGCCAGCGCTTCCGCCTGGCGCACGGACAGGCCCTCCTCGACGATCCGCTTGGCCAGGCCCGCCGGGTCCTCCGCCGTGACCAGCGTGCGGGCATGGCCGGCCGACAGCGCGCCGTCCACCAGCATGTCGCGGATGACCGGCGGCAGCTTCAGAAGCCGCAGCGTGTTGGCGACATGGCTGCGGCTCTTGCCGATCACCTGGCCGAGGTCGGCCTGGCTGTAGCCGTGCTCGTCGATCAGCTGCTGGTAGCCTTGCGCTTCCTCGACCGGGTTGAGGTCGGCGCGCTGGACGTTCTCGATGATTGCCAGTTCGAGCGCCGTCCGGTCGCTGACCTCGCGAACGATGATTGGGATCTCCGTCAGCCCGGCGCGCTGCGCCGCGCGCCAGCGGCGCTCGCCGGCGATGATCTCATAACGCCCGGATTGCGATGGGGAGGGACGCACCACCACGGGCTGGACGATGCCGTGTTCGCGGATCGATTGCGCGAGATCCGTCAGATCGGCCTCGGCGAAGCTGCGGCGCGGGTTCTTCGGATTCGGCGAAACGAATTCGATCGGCGCCTTCCCATCGGCCGCCGCGCGCTTTTCCGGAGCGGGAGCAGGGCGGTCCATTTCGCCGATCAGCGCGGCAAGGCCTCGCCCGAGCCGCTTTCTGGAAGGATCTTCGTTCATTATTGAATCGTTCCGGTATCGAATCGTTTATGCGGCACGCAACCGGCGCTCGCGGCGGATGACTTCGGACGCCAGTTGCAGGTAGGCCTGGCTGCCCGAGCATTTGAGGTCGTAGAGGATCGCCGGCTTGCCGTAGGACGGCGCTTCCGACACCCGCACGTTGCGCGGAATGACCGTCTCGTAAACCTTGTCGCCCATATGCGCGCGCACGTCTTGCACCACCTGGTTGGCGAGATTGTTGCGACCGTCGAACATGGTCAACACGATGCCCTGGATCGTCAGATCGGGATTGATGGAACCGCGCACCTGCTCGACGGTTTCGAGCAGCTGGCTCAATCCCTCCAGCGCGAAGAACTCGCATTGCAGCGGCACCAGCACCGAATCGGCCGCGGCCATGGAATTGAGCGTGAGCAGGTTGAGCGAAGGCGGGCAGTCGATCAGCACATAGCTGAACGTGCCCGACCGCTGGGCCGCGTCGCGCAACGCATTGCGCAGCCTGAGCACCCGGTCCGGCGCCGAGGCGATCTCCATTTCGATGCCGAGAAGATCGAGCGTGGACGGCACGATCGACAGGCCCGGAACGGCCGTTGGCATCGCAGCCACCTCGATATCCAGCTCGCCCGTCAGCACGTCATAAGAGGAGACGGTGCGGTCGCGCCGGTCGATGCCGAGGCCGGTACTGGCGTTGCCCTGCGGGTCTAGGTCGACGATCAGCACGCGCTCGCCGATCGCCGCCAGCGCCGTGGCAAGGTTGATGGCGGTCGTCGTCTTGCCAACGCCACCCTTCTGATTGGCGACGGTGATGATCCTGGGTGCTGTCATGCTCATCATATATCAGAACTGCATATATCAGGGCTCGACCCGGCGAAGATTGGATATCTCGAGGATAACGCCGTCCGGATCGACCAGACTCGGATGTTGTAACAGATCGAAGGACCAGCGGTGAACGCTTTCTTCGATCTCGCGCCGGTAATCCCGGCCTTTGTGAAACAGGGCGGTGGCGCCCGCCGACAACCAGGGGAAAGCAAGGCTCAGCAGTACATCGAGGGAAGCCAGAGCGCGCGCTGTGACCACCTGCGGCTGGGTCACGGCAGCCGAAGCATCCTCGATCCGAAGCGGGACGACGCGCGCGGGCAGGGAGAAATGACTGATCGCGGCCTGCAAAAAGCCGGCTTTCTTTCGGTTGCTTTCAACCAATTCGACGAAGCCGCCACGTTCCTTTTCAATGAGCGCGACAATCAGGCCGGGAAAGCCGCCGCCGGAGCCGAGATCCAGCCATCGCTGCGCTTGCGGCCTCAATACCGCCAGTTGCGCACTGTCGAGGATATGCCGGGACCAAAGGTCCGGTTCGGTGGATCGCGCCGCCAGATTGATGCGCTGGTTCCATTTGCGGAAAAGCGCCTCGAATTCGACAAGGCGGTTGAATGTTTCACGTGAAACCGGACCGGCGACCCTTTGCAACTCTTCAAGAGACTGCAGGCTCACGCCGCGCCCCTGTCGGCCAGCTCGCTGGCGCGCACATGCGCGACGATGAGCGCCAGCGCTGCCGGGGTCATGCCCTCCATGCGCTGCGCGTCGGCCACCGAGCGCGGGCGCCGCTCGCGCATCTTCTGCCGCAGTTCGTTGGAGAGGCCGGGCACGGTCGAAAAATCTAGCGACGCCGGGATAGCGCGCGCTTCTTCCTGCTGCAATTGCACGACGTCGGCCTTCTGTCGCTCCAGATAGACGGAATATTTCGCTTCCGTTTCAAGAGCTTCGGCAGTCTTCACGTCGATCTTTGCAAAGGCCGGATCGATGCCAGCAAGCCACGCGACATCCACGCCGGGCCGGGCAAGCAGTTCATAGCCGGAGCGGCGAACGCCGTCCTGGTTGATCTCCAATCCGTGGCGCGCCGCCTCGTTGGGCGTCAACTGAAAGGACAGCGCCAGCAATCGCGCTTCATCGATCAGCGCCTTGGCTTCGCTGTAGCGTCTGGCCCGCTCGCCAGAGACGATACCCAGCCCCATCGCCTTCGGCGTCAATCGCTCGTCCGCATTGTCCGCGCGCAGCGACAGCCTGAACTCGGCCCGCGACGTGAACATCCTATACGGCTCCTTGATGCCGCGACTTATGAGGTCGTCGATCATCACCCCGATGTAAGCCTCGCTGCGGCTGATCAGGACCCGCTCCGACCGGGACGCAGACCTTGCCGCGTTGAGGCCGGCGAGCAACCCTTGCGCAGCAGCCTCCTCATAGCCGGTAGTGCCGTTGATCTGCCCGGCCAGGAACAGTCCCCGGATTTTCGCAGTCTCCAGCGTCTGTTCCAGCTCGCGCGGATCGATGTGGTCGTATTCGATGGCGTAGCCAGGCTGCAGCATGACGGCCTGCTCAAGCCCCGGTATGGTCTTGAGCAAGTCAAGCTGCACGTCCTGTGGGAGCGACGTCGAGATGCCGTTCGGATAGACGGTGTGGTCGTCGAGGCCTTCCGGCTCCAGGAACACCTGATGGCCTTCACGATCGCCGAACTTGACGATCTTGTCCTCGATCGAGGGACAATAGCGCGGACCGACGCCTTCGATCGACCCGGAATACATCGCCGAGCGGCCGAGATTGGCCCGAATGACAGCGTGGGTCTCGGGCGTCGTCCGGGTAATCCCGCATTCGACCTGAGGCGTCGTGATCCGATCCGTCAACAAGGAGAATGGCACCGGCTCGTCATCGCCCGGTTGCATATCCAGCGAGGCCCAGTCGATGGTGCGACCGTCGAGGCGAGGGGGCGTGCCGGTCTTCAGCCTGCCGAGCCGAAAGCCGGCGCGGGCGAGCGTTGCCGACAAGCCTTCGGAGGCCTGTTCGTTCATCCGCCCGGCAACGATCTTGCGTTCACCTATGTGGATCAGCCCGCGCAGGAATGTCCCGGTGGTGAGCACGACGGCGCCACAGGCCAGCCGCTGACCGTCGGCTAGCATGACCGCCGCGGCCTGCCCGCCAGTGATCTCGAAATCGACCGCCTCGCCCTCGATGACCTCAAGGCCTTCCTGTTTCTGGATCGCAGCCTGCATCGCCAAACGGTACAGCTTGCGATCGGCTTGGGCACGCGGACCGCGCACCGCAGGTCCCTTGCGCCGGTTCAGCAAACGAAACTGGATTCCTGCAGCATCCGCCACACGGCCCATCAGCCCGTCCATGGCGTCGATCTCCCTTACCAGATGGCCTTTTCCGAGGCCGCCGATGGCAGGGTTGCAGCTCATCACGCCGATCGTATCGAAGCGCAGCGTCACCAACGCCGTCCGCGCGCCGGAGCGCGCTGCTGCGCTTGCGGCCTCGCAACCGGCATGCCCACCGCCAATGACGACGACGTCGTAGTTTCTGATCATGGTTCTTCTATCCTTGAGCGCGACACTTGGGCGCCGGTCGCTCTCCTGTCAAGCCAGCCGTTTCACGTGAAACAATCTCGAATAGGCTGTTTCACGTGAATCACTGTTCAATCCCCTGTGCTTGTTTCACGTGAATCACTTACCGATGCAGAATTGCCCGAAAATCACATCGAGAAGGTCTTCCACATCGACCGCTCCCACGATCCGGCCAAGCCGATCCGTGGCCAGCCGCAACATCTCGGCCTGCACCTCGCGATCCTCATAGTGCTCCGTCGCTCGGCGCAGCAACCCCAGCGCATCCTTTAGCAATTCAACATGCCTGAGGCGTGACGGTAGAACTTCGCCAGCCGTCCCGACCTGAGCCACCGCTCGCCGCCCAATCTCGTCCGTCAGTTCGGTCAGGCCGGCCCCGGTCCTGGCCGACAGGGTGAGATCATAGGACCGATCCTGTCTCGGAAGCCCAAGGTCCGCTTTGCTTCCGATTCGGAGCACCGGCGCCGCTCCGGCCCATGCCGGATCGACCTCATCGATCCCAGCCATGTCATGAAGCAATAGCACTAGGTGCGCATCGCGGGCCCGCGCTTTCGCCTTCTCGATACCGATGGATTCGACCGCGCCGGCAGCCTCCCGTAATCCCGCCGTATCGACGATGCGTACATAAAGTCCGTTCAGGTCGAGCGAGATCTCCAGCAGGTCGCGCGTCGTGCCGGGTTCGTCCGTGACGATCGCCACATCACGCCGGGCCAGTGCGTTAAGAAGGCTGGATTTGCCGGCATTCGGCGCTCCAAGGATGACCACCTCGAAGCCGTCGCGAATGATCTCGGCAGCCCGAAACCCCTCGACATGCGATTCGATCTCTCCGATCAGGATGCCGATATCCGCCGTGACCGCATCGGCGACCGAACCAGGCACATCGTCCTCGTCGGCAAAATCGATCTCCGCTTCGATCATGGCTCGCGCGTGAATGAGCCGCTGGCGCCAACACTGGTAGAGGCGGCCCTGTGCGCCATCGGCATTGCCCGCCGCGAAGCGCCGCTGCGCTTCCGTCTCAGCGTTGATAAGGTCGGCAAGCGCCTCAGTTTGCGGAAGATCGAGCTTCCCATTCAGAAAGGCGCGGCGGGTAAACTCGCCAGCCTCCGCATGGCGGACCCCTTCGAATGTCGTCAACCGATCCAGCAGGGCGGAAACCGATGCCTTGCCACCATGAACCTGGAATTCCGCCACGTCCTCGCCAGTGAAACTGTGGGGGCCGGGGAAGAAAAGGACAAGTCCTTGATCGATAGTACTGACGTCGGCATCGTGAAACCTGCGAAAGGTGGCGACGCGCGGTTCAGGAACCATTCCGGCAATCGTTTCGATAACGAATCGAGTCGCAAGACCTGAGACGCGAATGACCGCGACGCCCGCCGGCAAGCGGCCGCTCGACAATGCGACAATGGAATCTGAGAAGATCATTTGCCTGCCCGGCTACTCCGCCCTACGTTCAGTTCCTCGCGGAGATAAATGTCACTCATGCCCCTGCCTCCGGAAAACCTGCTGGCCCGCGAGGCGAGCCCTTACCTACGCCAGCATGCAGACAACCCCGTGCATTGGCGGCCCTGGTCGCAGCAGGCGCTCGCCGAGGCCGAGGCGACCGGCAAGCCCGTTCTCGTTTCCATCGGCTATGCCGCATGCCATTGGTGCCACGTCATGGCGCATGAAAGCTTCGAGAACACCGAAGTCGCCGACGTCATGAACCGGCTGTTCGTGAATATCAAGGTCGATCGGGAGGAACGGCCGGACATCGATCAGATCTACATGGCCGCACTCGCCGCCATGGGAGAGCAGGGCGGCTGGCCTCTCACCATGTTCCTGACGCCGCAGGGCAAGCCGTTCTGGGGCGGCACCTACTTCCCGCGCGAGCCGCGCTACGGCCGGCCGGGCTTCATCCAGGTGCTGCAAGCGGTCGACAAGGCATGGCGGGACAAGGCCGAAAGCCTCACCCAGAGCGCCGACGCCCTGATCGCCCATGTCGACGCCCAGCTTTCCGCAAATGCCGGCAAGGCCCAACTCGGCCGCGAAACGCTTTCGGCGCTGGCTGAGGGCATAGGCGGCATGATCGACGGCGAGCACGGCGGCTTGCGCGGTGCACCGAAGTTCCCGAACGCGCCCTTCATGCACACCCTTTGGTTGTCTTGGCTAGATTCCGGCAACCAACAGCATCGTGACGCCGTCCTGATCAGCCTAGAAGCCATGCTTTCCGGCGGCATCTACGACCATGTCGGCGGCGGGCTGAGCCGATACTCGACCGACGCCGAATGGCTGGTGCCGCATTTCGAAAAAATGCTCTACGACAACGCACAGGTCCTACGCCTGTGCAACTGGGCTTATGCCGCGACCGGAAAGAAACTGTTCCGGACCCGAATCGAGGAAACCGTCGATTGGCTCCTGCGCGAGATGCGAACCGGTGATGGTGCCTTCGCCGCCAGCCTGGATGCCGACAGCGACGGCGAGGAAGGGCTTTTCTATGCCTGGACGCGGGCAGAGGTCGACGCCACCGTCGACCCGGTCGATTTCGATCGCTTCTTCTCGCTCGCCAGCCCGTCCGGCTGGGAAGGCAATCCCATCATCTTCCAGACCGCCGAGCAGCGCTTGCGCAGCCTTCAAGAGCCAGAGCGCGTCCGGATGTTGAAAAGCGCGCTGCTCTCGGCGCGCGAACACCGCGTCAGGCCAGGTCGCGACGACAAGATTCTGGCCGACTGGAATGGGTTCGCCATCGCCGCTCTCGCCGAATGCGGCCGCAGCCTCGACCGGCCGGAATGGATCGAAGCGGCGCAAGCGGCATTCGCCCACATCCTCGCCGCACGTGCGCAGGATCGGCTACCGCATTCCATTCTGGGTCCGGCGCGGTTGTATCCCGCCCTCTCCAGCGACTACGCCGCCATGGCCAACGCCGCCATGGCGCTGTTCGAAGCAACCAACGAACAGGGCCACATCGCAACGGCAGGCATGCTCCTCGAACAGCTCGATGCCTGGTACAGCGACGAGGACGGCACGGGGTACTATCTGACCGCATCAGACAGTGCGGATGTACCGCTACGCGTTCGCGGCGACGTCGACGACGCGATCTCGTCGGCGACGGCCCAGATCATAGAGGCGCAAATCCGCTACGCCAGCCTGACTGGCGACACCGCTTTGGCAGAGCAGGCTTATCGGGTCGCCGAACATGCCGCGGGCCGCATTGCCAGACAGGCCTATGGCCAGGCCGGCATCGTCAACGCCTGCGCCATGGCGATCGAACCGATGAAGCTCGTCGTGATTGACACGCTTGATGCACCAAGGCTCATTCCGGTAGCGAATCGGAATCCGGATCCGCGCCGCGTCGACATCATGCTTGCAGTTGGAACGGAGGCGAATCAACCGCTTCTGCCAGGAAACGTCATGCCGCCCACGGACAGACCAGGCGCTTATCTGTGCACCGGACAGGTTTGCCTGCCGCCGGTCACCGACCCGGACGAACTGGATGATCTCCTGCGCCGCCGATGAAGCAAAGTCTTGATCCACGCATCAAGACCGAAACAAAACGGCCGCTCTCGCGGCCGTTCTTCATTTCAGGATGTCGTGCCTTGTGGCGCGGACTCAGGTGTTCATCGAATCGAAGAAATCCGCATTCGTCTTGGTCTGCTTGAGCTTGTCGATGAGGAACTCGATCGCATCGGTCGTGCCCATCGGCGCCAAGATGCGGCGCAGAACGAAGATCTTCTGCAAGTCGGCGCGGGGAACCAGCAGGTCTTCCTTGCGCGTGCCGGATTTGAGGATGTCCATGGCCGGATAGATGCGCTTGTCGGCCACCTTGCGGTCGAGCTGGATCTCGCAGTTGCCGGTGCCCTTGAACTCCTCGAAGATCACCTCGTCCATGCGGCTGCCGGTATCGATCAGCGCGGTCGCGATGATGGTGAGCGAGCCGCCTTCCTCGATGTTGCGCGCCGCACCGAAGAAGCGCTTCGGCCGCTGCAAGGCATTGGCGTCGACGCCGCCGGTCAGCACCTTGCCCGAGGAAGGGACGACGGTGTTGTACGCACGGCCGAGGCGCGTGATCGAATCAAGCAGGATGACCACGTCGCGGCCGTGTTCGACCAGCCGCTTGGCCTTCTCGATCACCATTTCGGCGACCTGGACGTGGCGCGCCGCCGGCTCATCGAAGGTCGAGGAAATCACCTCGCCCTTGACCGACCGCTGCATGTCGGTGACTTCTTCCGGCCGCTCGTCGATCAAAAGCACGATCAGGTAGCATTCCGGATGGTTGGTCGTGATCGAATGCGCGATGTTCTGCATCAGCACCGTCTTGCCGGTGCGCGGCTGCGCGTTGATCAGCGCGCGCTGTCCCTTGCCGATCGGCGCCACCAGGTCGATGACGCGCGGCGAGATGTCCTTGCCGGCCGGCACTTCCGTTTCCATCTTCAGCCGCTCGGTCGGATAAAGCGGCGTCAGGTTGTCGAAGTGGATCTTGTGGCGGATCTTCTCGGGATCGTCGAAATTGATGGTGTTGACCTTGAGCAGGGCGAAATAGCGCTCGCCTTCCTTCGGGCTGCGGATCGGGCCTTCCACCGTATCGCCGGTCTTCAGCGAGAAACGGCGGATCTGCGAGGGCGAGATATAGATGTCGTCCGGACCCGGCAGGTAGTTGGCGTTGGCGGAGCGCAGGAAGCCGAAACCGTCCTGCAGCACTTCCACCACGCCGTCGCCGATGATCTCGACGTCCTGCGCCGCCAGCTTTTTCAGGATCGCGAACATCAGCTCCTGCTTGCGCATGACGCTGGCGTTCTCGACCTCGAGCGATTCGGCGTAAGCGATCAGCTCCGGCGGTTTCTTGTTCTTGAACTCTGCGAGTTTCATTTCCTGCATAGGCGGACTCTGAATAGGCGATGGGAGAAAGATCGGCGGAATGCGACGATTGCCTACGCGGCCGCAAGCAGACAAAGGCGGGCGCATGGCGGGAGGAAGACCCGTCTTTTATCGCCCGCCCCGGCAAAGAGCAAGCAGGCTTTTCATCAGGGTCGTGGCGCTCAGAACGGCTTCACGATCACCAGGATGACGATGACGATCATCAGCAATGTGGGGATCTCGTTGACGATCCGCCAGTGCCGCGCCGGCTTTTCATTGCGATCCTGCGAGAATTTCCGCACCGCCGCCGACAGATAGCCATGCACGGCCGACAGTGCGATGACGGCGGCGAGCTTGGCATGCAGCCAGCCATCGGAAAACCAGTGCCCCTTCCAGGCGAGCCACAGGCCGAACGCCCAGGCAACCACCATGGCCGGGTTGATGATGCCGCGCAGCAGGCGCCGTTCCATCACCTTGAATGTCTCGGACTGCACCGAGCCTGTCTCTGCCTCGGCGTGATAGACGAACAGCCGCGGCAGGTAGAGCATGCCGGCCATCCAAGAAATGACGGCGATGACATGGATGGCCTTGGCCCAGGGATAGAAGTCGTCCGGGCCGAACAGGAACAGCAGGCCTGCCAGGACGAGGAAGATGACGATGGCGATCGCCGCCCGCTTGAGGGCAGTCGCTCCGCTGTCCGCCGTTCCGCTACCGCTCGTCATCGCACTGCACTCCGAACCTGCCTTACCATCGCCTCGACATGGGTGATCGGCGTCTCCGGCACGATCCCGTGGCCGAGATTGAAGATCAGCGGACCATTGCCCAGCGCTTTCAGGATGGCATCCACCCCGTCTTCGAGCGCACGCCCGCCGGCCACCAGCCGCAGCGGATCGAGATTGCCCTGCACCGCGCCTTCGCGCTGCAAGGCCTGCGCCGCCGTCAGCGGAACCGTCCAGTCGAGCCCCACCCCGTCGACGCCGGTCTTTCGGCGATAGGAGGCATAACCGGCGCCGGCGCCCTTCGGGAAGCCGATCACCGGCACATCGGGATGCGCCGCCTTCACCCGCGCCACGATCTCCCTGACCGGTTCGACGCAGAAGGATTCGAACGAAGCCTCGTCGAGCACCCCTGCCCAGGAATCGAAGATCTGCACCACATCGGCACCGGCCTCGATCTGCCGGATCAGATAGTCGGCCGATTGCGCCGCAAGCAGTCCAAGCAGCTTGCGAAAGGCTTCCGGCTCCCGATAGGCGAACAGCCTCGCCGGCGCCTGGTCCGGTGTGCCGTGGCCGGCGATCATGTAGGTCGCCACCGTCCATGGCGCCCCGCAGAAACCGATCAGCGTTGTCTCACCCGGCAGTTTCCGCCGCAACCGCCGCACCGTTTCATAGACCGGTGCCAGATTCACGTGAAACGCTTCCGTCTCCAGCGCATCGATCTCGCGTGCCGTTATCGGCGTCATCTGCGGGCCGCGGCCTTCCTCGAAGCGTAACGTCCGGCCCAGCGCATGTGGCACGACAAGGATATCGGAGAACAGTATCGAAGCGTCGAAGCCGAAGCGCTCGATCGGCTGCAAGGTCACCTCGACGGCCAGATCGGGGTCATAGCAGAGGTCGAGAAACGATCCCGCGCGCTTACGGCTCTCGCGATACTCGGGAAGATAGCGACCGGCCTGCCGCATCATCCAAAGGGGCGGCGGAAACACCGTTTCGCCCTTCAGCACTTTCAGCACTGTCCGCTCCGGTGCCATCGCGCTCACTTTCACAAGGTGCCCTTAAATCAAAGAAAAGAGATTTTAAGGAATCTTCTGATTCTAAGAGTCTGTTTGAATCGGGAATGCGCAGCTGTCCAGTTCCGGCGCCGCAAAGTCCAGTCGCCATAGTGTCGCGACCAGGATTTCGCCTTTGGGAAAAGATGGTGGATCGCCTGGAATCACAAAGAAAATACAAAGCGTTGAGCTTACCTCGATAGTATACGGCCTGTGGATGGCGCAGGAGCGGTCCGGCTTATCCCCGAACTTGTCCCCATCCGGTCGGAGGATACCGATCCGGCCTCGATTGTGGACAAATCGGCTTCTGATACAGTCGCCTTGGCGGCGGCTGGCCGGCTCTCCCGCTTTGTCCACACCGGCCCACAGGGTGCAAAGAAGATCGTGAACAAACCGCAAAGCTTCTTCCATCTGCACCTGATTTCGGATGCGACCGGCGAGACTCTACTGGCCGCCGGCCGCGCCGCATCGGCGCAGTACAAGGATGCGCGCGCCATCGAGCACATCTATCCGCTGATCCGCACGGACAAGCAGTTGATGAAGGTGTTCGAGGATATAGAGGAGGAACCCGGCATCGTCCTCTACACGGTGGTTGACCAGGCCCTGGCGCATCGCATCGACGAGCGCTGCGCGGCCATGGGCCTGCCCTGCGTTTCGGTGCTGGAACCGGTCCTGACGGTCTTCCAGTCTTATCTCGGCACGCCAGCCGGACGTCGCGTCGGCGCCCAGCATGTGCTCGACGCCGACTATTTCCGCCGCATCGATGCGCTGAACTTCACCATGGAGCACGACGACGGCCAGCTCCAGCACGATCTCGACGAGGCCGACATCGTGCTGATCGGCATCTCGCGCACGTCGAAGACGCCGACCAGCATCTATCTCGCCAATCGCGGCATCAAGACCGCCAACATCCCCATCGTGCTCGGCGTGCCGGTGCCGCAAAGCCTGATCGAGCTAAAGGGCCCGCTGGTGGTCGGCCTCGTCGCCACCGCCGAACGCATCTCGCATGTGCGCCAGAACCGCCTGCTCGGCACCACGCCGGGCTACGATTCGGCGACCTATGTCGATCGTGCCACGATTGCGGAGGAACTCGCCTATGCCCGCCAGCTTTGCGCGCGCCATGGCTGGCCGCTGATCGACGTCAGCCGCCGCTCGATCGAAGAGACGGCGGCCGCGATCCTGGGATTGCGCGGCAAGGGGCGGTAGCGGCCGGAGCAATTCCAGGAAAAGTGGGAATCGGTTTTCCGTCCGGACTTGTGAGGAAACAATCTATTCCGCCGCCAGCGCCGTCACTTCCCGCCTGAACGGCAGGGCGTCGCCGATGTCCGGTTCGTCCAGCTCACGGGCGAAGCGGTGGCCGGCATAGGTCGCCCAGGCGATGGGTCCGGGCGCCTCGGCGTCGCCGATCACCTTGATCGAGCGGATGCCGTTGTCGGCCCATTCGCTGCGGCGGCCTTTCAGCTCCTGCCACAGCGCGTCGTTCTGTCCGCGCGAGGCCACCAGCACCACCGCCTCGGCAGCCATCTCTTGTTCGGCGCCGGTATAGACGCAGGCCGTCTTGACGCTACCGGCAGCGATCCGCGTCACGGTACGGTTCAGCACGATCTCGACGCCGAGTTCGGCCAGCCTGCGGTGGATGGCTCCCTGTTCCAGCGTGTTGCGGGTCCAGTCCGAGACATAGGCGGAAGGCGTCACCAGCGTGACTTTGGCGCCCTGCCGCGCCATCAGTTCCGCCAGCACGCCGCCCATATAGTAATGGTCGTCGTCGAACAGCACGACATTGCCGGAAGGCACCTTGCCGTCCATCAGGTCGTCGGGCGTGTAGAGGGGCATCGCCGCATCGATTGGCATCGGCACGACGTGGGCGCGTGCAACGCCGTCGCGCCGCCAGGTCGAGCCGGTGGCAATCGCCACGTTCTGGAAGCCGAAGGCGAGGATATCATTGGCGGTGAGCCGGCTGTCGAAATAAACGTCGACATTCGTCATCTTGCCGATCTGAAACTGGCGGTAGTCGCGCACGCGGCCCCAGGCCGAGAGCCCCGGCAGCTTGCATTCGCGCGCCACCCGACCGCCGAGCTCGGTGCCGGCTTCGGCCAGAGCCACCTGGTAGCCGCGCAGGCCGAGCGCCCGCGCCGCTTCCAGCCCGGCAGGGCCGGCGCCGACGATCAGCACGCTCTCGCTGTCGCCCTTTTCCTGCATGCGTTCGGGGTGCCAGCCCTTGCGCCATTCCTCCATGAAGGTCGGGTTCTGCGTGCAGCGCGAGATCGACATGGTCATGTCGCCGGTGATGCACATGTTGCAGCCGATGCACTCGCGGATGTCCTCGATACGGCCTTCCTCGACCTTCTTCGGCAGGAACGGATCGGCGATCGAGGGTCGGGCGCAGCCGATGAAGTCGAGCGTGCCGGATTTGATCATCCGGACCATGACGTCCGGCGAGGTGAAGCGGCCGACGCCGACAACCGGCTTGGAGGACAGTTCCCGGATGCCTTTCACCAGAAGCTCCTGCGCGGCCTCCTCTTTGAAACGCGATGGTCCGGAGCAATCCTCCCAGGCGCCATGGGCGAGATCCCAAAGATCCGGAAGGTCGGCGTTCATTGCGACGAATTCGCGGACCTCGGCGTTGGAAAAGCCGAGTTCGCCGATGGTCTCGTCAAGGCTGACGCGCATGGTGATCGCGGTCGTGTCGCCGACGGCTTCGCGGATATCGGCCACCACCTCGCGGGCGAAGCGCGAGCGGTTCTCCAGGCTGCCGCCATATTCGTCGGTGCGCTGGTTGGTGGCGCGCGACAGGAAATGCTGGAAGATGCCGAAGCCATGCGCGCCGTAGAGGCAGATCAGGTCGAAGCCGGCGACCTTCGAACGCTTCGCCGCGTTGACGAACCAGCGGCGGAGATTTTTGATGTCGGTGAGGTCGAGCGCGCGCGCCTGCACCGGATCGTTGGTGAAGGTGCGGATCGGCAGGGCGGAGGGGGCCAGCGGCACTTCCTTGGTATAGAAATTCGGCCCATTGATGCCGGAATAGGCAAGCTGGATGCCGGCGAGCGCGCCATGCACCTTCATGGCGTCGGACATGCGGCGAAGGCCGGGGATATCCTGGTCCTCCCACAGGCGCAGCTCGATGAAGGGCGTGATCTCCGAGGTGTGATGCATCTCGGTCTGCTCGGTGAAGATGACGCCCCAGCCGCCCTCGGACTTGATGCCGCGCATGGCCGCCGCCGCGGAAAGATCGCGATAGCCGCCGCCGTTGCAGTGCGGCACCTGGTAGAACCGGTTCTTCGCGACATGCGGGCCGATCTTCATCGGCTCGAACAGGATATCGTAGCGTGGGTCGCGCATGGAAACTCCTCCTGCTGTCGCGGCAGGTCCGGCACGGCGAAGCCGTGGCCGCGGACGTGAAGCCGGATGGCACCATCACTCTTAGATTGCGCGACGGGGCGGGAAACAAAAGTTTTCTTCTGCATCGATTAGGAGGGTCCTAATGGGTGCCACCGGCGGTGTGGATTAAGACGCGGCGATGCCGCGCGTCGTCAAAAGCGAGTTTCGGATCGCCGCGACGGGATGCTAGACATGACCGGAACAAAAGAGGTCGCGAGCATGGACAGCATCGAAATCCTTGAAAGGCTCATCGCCTTCCCGACGGTGAGCCGGGACTCCAACCTCGACCTGATCTCCTACGTGGCCGGCCTGCTCGAGGCTCATGGCATCGCATCGCAGATCATCCACAGCGAGGATGGCCACAAGGCGAACCTCTTTGCCACGATCGGGCCGGCGGGCGGCGCCGGCGTCATGCTGTCCGGCCACACCGACGTCGTTCCGATCGACGGACAGGACTGGACACTGCCGCCGTTCGAGATGACCACGCGTGATGGCAAGCTTTACGGGCGCGGCGCCGCCGACATGAAGGGTTTCGTCGCCTGCGCGCTCGCGGCGGCGCTCAGGGCCGCGAAGATGGAGCTGAAGACGCCGCTCCATCTGGCGCTTTCCTACGACGAGGAGATCGGCTGCATCGGCGTGCGCAGCCTGGTCGAGATGCTTCGCGCCGCGCCGCAAAAGCCGGCTTTGTGCATCGTCGGCGAACCGACGGCGATGCAGGTCGCCACCGGTCACAAGGGCAAGATCGGCGCGCACGCCATCTGCCGGGGGCGGGAAGGCCATTCGGCGCTGGCGCCGCTCGCTCTCAACGCCATCCACCTCGGCTGCGATTTCGTCACCGCCTTGCGCAAGGAGCAGGAACGGCTGGCCCGCGACGGCGCGCGCGACGGTGACTACGACATTCCCTACACCACCGTGCATGTCGGCAGGATGAATGCCGGCGTCGCGCTCAACATCGTGCCGAACCTGTGCCGGATCGATTTCGAGATCCGCAATATCGCGGCCGACAATGCCGAGGCGATCCTTGAACGGATCAGGAAGGAAGCCGCGCGCATTGCCTCCGAGGCGTCTTCCATCGCGCCGGAAGCGGCGATCGACATCGAGGTCTTCAACACCTATCCGGGTCTCGACACGCCGACGAATTCCGAGGCCGTCGCCTTCGTGAAATCGCTCATCGGCGCGAACGGCACCATCAAGGTCGCCTTTGGCACCGAGGGCGGACTGTTCAGCCGCGATGTCGGCACGCCGACCGTGGTGTGCGGGCCGGGCTCGATGGCGCAGGGCCACAAGCCGGACGAATTCGTCAGCGTCGAACAGATGCGCCGCTGCGACGACATGCTGGACAAGCTTCTGGAGCGGCTCGTCGCCGGTATTGCCTGAGCGGGGCAGGGCGGCCGGTCTACCTCACCACGCGCTCGACGCCGAACACGCCCTGTTCGGCCACGAAGCGGCGGCAATGGTCGATGAAGGCCTGCACGGTTTGCGTGCGGTGCTCGGCATTGGGCAGGAGAACGCCCATGGTGAGAGGGCGGATATCGCCCTTGAGCGGTACGAAGACCAGCGGCTTGCCGTCGGGCGACATGGTGTTGAGCGGGCGCATGTTGGCGATGCCGTAGCCGAAGCCGTTGGCCACCATCGAGCGCATCACCGCGATGTCGCCGGTGCGTTCGGCGATGTTGGGCCGCAACCCCTTCTGCTGAAAGGTGGAGAGGAAGTATTCGCGGCTGAACGGCAGGTCGAGCAGCACCATCGGCTCGTCCACCAGGTCCTCCGCTGTCAGCACCGTCTTGCCGGCGAAGCGGTGGTTGGCGGGCAGCATGGCGTAGGCGGGCAGCACCATCAGCGGTTCGAAGGTGATGTCCTGCGACAATTCCAGATCGTAGGTCAGCGCCGCGTCGATCTCGCCGGTCTGCAGCATCTGCAGCAGCTGGCCCTGGTCGCGCTCCAGCTGCCGGACGCGCACGTCCGGGTAGGCCTGCTCGAACTTCAGCCGCAGCGCCGGCAGGACGATCTGCGCGAAGGTCAGCAGGCAGCCGATGGCCAGCGGGCCACGCACCTTGTCGGCGATGTCGCCGGCGATGTCGTGCAGCGCCTCGGCGTCGGCAAGCAGCCGCGCCGCCTCCTTCAGGAAGACACGCCCGCCGGCCGTCAGCGACAGGCCGTGCGAATGCTTGCGCACGAAAAGCTGGACGCCGAACTCGGTTTCCAGTTGCGCGATCGAGGCCGAGATGGACGGCGGCGAGACGTTGACCTGTTCGGCCGCCTTGGCAATGGAGCCGGCTTCGCCCACGGCGACGAAGTATTCCAGTTGTCTGAGCGTGAAACGGAGCGGCATGAGCCGCACTCTTGCCGCTTCACGGGGCCGCAATCAAGCCGGGGCGGCTCTCAATACTTGATCCAGGTCGTCTTCAGTGCCGTGTATTTGTCGAAGGAGTGCAGCGACAGGTCGCGGCCGAAGCCGGATTGCTTGAATCCGCCGAAAGGCGTCATCGGGCTCAAGGCATCGACGGTGTTGACCGAAACCGTGCCGGCTCTCAGCCGCTCGGCGATGCGGTGCGCGCGCGACAGGCTGTCCGTCCACACGGATGCGGCCAGCCCATAGACGCTGTCGTTGGCAATGCGGATCGCCTCGTCCTCGTCGTCGAAGGCGACGACGGCAAGCACCGGGCCGAAAATCTCGTCGCGGGCCAGCACGTCGTTCGGCGCGACGTCGTCGAAGATGGTTGGCTGCACGAAGCTACCGCGCCCGTTGACGCTGACCTGGTCGCCGCCGGCGGCGAGCCGAGCCGTCTTCCGGCCGGCCTCTATGAAGCGCATGACGTTGGCGGTGTGGCTGGCGTCGACCATGGCCCCCATCCTGGAGGCCGGATCGAGAGGATCGCCGGGCTGCATGGCGGCCGCTCGCTGCACCAGTTTGTCGACCAGCGCGTCCTTGACGCTCCGCTGCACGAGCAGGCGTGAATTGGCCGAGCAGACCTCGCCCTGGTTGAAGAAGATGCCGAAAGCGGCCATGTCTGCGGCCGCGCCCAGATCGGCGCAGTCCGCGAACACGAGGTTGGGGCTCTTGCCGCCCGTCTCCAGCCAGACCTGCTTCATGTTCGACTGCCCGGAATATTGCAGGAACATCTTGCCCACTGCCGTCGAGCCGGTGAAGGCGAGGCAATCGACGTCCATATGACGGCCGAGCGCCTGGCCGGCGGTTTCGCCGAGGCCCGGCACGACGTTGAGGACGCCGGCTGGCAGTCCCGCCTCCATGGCGAGTTCCGCCAGCCTGAGCGCCGAGAAGGGCGACTGCTCGGCCGGCTTCAGCACCACCGAATTGCCGGCGGCGAGTGCCGGCGCGCATTTCCATGTCGCCATGTCGAGCGGGAAGTTCCACGGCACGACGGCACCGACGACGCCGAGCGGCTCGCGGCGCACAAGGGCGAGATTGCCGGCGCCGGTCGGGGCGACCTCGTCGTAGAGCTTGTCGATCGCCTCGGCATACCACTGGAAGATCGCCGCCGAGCCCGGCACGTCGACGGTCGCGGCGTCATTGACCAGCTTGCCCATGTCGAGCGATTCCAACAGGGCAAGTTCGTGCAGGTTTTCGCGCAGCAGCCCGGCGAGCCGCAAGAGCACCTCCTTGCGGTGCGCGGGCGCGGCGCGCGACCAGACGCCGCTTTCGAAGCTGCGCCGCGCCGCGGCGACGGCGAGGTCGATGTCCTCCTCGCCGCAGGAGGCGACTTCCGCCAGGATCTCGCCGGTCGCCGGATTGACGCTGGCGAAGGTGCGGCCCGAGCGCGCAGCGACCGGTTTGCCGTCGATGAAGGCCCTGTCGCGGAAGCGGATCGCCGCCGCCTTGCCGATCCAGTCCTTGTGGCCGAGTTCGCTCATGACGGTTCCTGCCTGGTTCTGGCTATTCGTCGCCGGGTACGCCGTAGCTCGGCGCGTCGGAGGGATTGAGAGCGCGGGTCACGTAGGCGTCGAGCTGCGGCTTATAGATCTCCCAGATCGTCGCCAGTTCCTCGATCGGGCAGCCCTCGGTCCAGTCGCAGCGCAGGTCGGCGACCGGCCAGGCGACGTCGCGCACCAGCTTCATGCCGGCCGAGCGCACCGGGCCGGCCTCGCCGCCGGCTTTCAGCGCGGCGCGCATGGTGGCGACGATGCGGTCGCCGAGATGGCCTTCGGAGGCGAGGAACGCCTCGACCATGGCTTGCGGCACGCCGTCATGGGCAAGCAGGTTGCCGCCGCAGGCGACATCTTGAGCCCGCGCCTCGGCCCAGGTACCCAGCGCCCTGGGGCCGGAATGGATGGCGCTGACACCGTTCGCGTCGACCGCCAGCACCTGCCGGTATTCGGGATAGGCGCCGGTGCGCTTCAGGATGGCGACGGCCTCGGCGGCGGAAGCGCCGCGCGCCATCAGCTCCAGCCCGCGCGTGCCCAGCGTCGGGTCGGTGACGTTCTGGCTGGCGATGGCGCCCACTTTCGCCTGCGCATAGGCGCATCGCGCCGCCACGGCCGGCGAGGAGGAGGAAACGGCGACACCGAACATGCCGGTCTTGGCGCAGCGTGCGACGATCGAGAAGGTCATGGCGTGGAGACTTTCCGTGTCATTGTGAAACGTTCAAGGGGTCGATTTCCACGCATGTCTTTGTCCCGAAACCGGTTCCCACTTCCGGGAGACATGCGTTAGTCCGGAATCACGGCGGTGCCGTCGATCTCGACCAGCCAGTTGGGACGGGCGAGCGCGGTCACCACCAGCCCGGTCGAGACGGGATGCACGCCTTTGATGTATTCGCCCATGGTGCGGTAGACCGCCTCGCGGTGGCGCACGTCGGTGATGTAGACCACCACCTTGACCAGGTGCTCCATCTTGCCGCCGGCTTCCTCGATGAGCTGCCTGATGTTCTGCATGACCTTGTGGGTCTGCTCGACCGGATCGTGGCTGCCGATGTCCTTTGCGGTGTCGAGGTCCTGCGGGCACTGGCCGCGCAGGAAGATCGTCGTGCCGCGCGCCACCACCGCCTGGCACAGGTCGTTGTCCAGTTTCTGCTCGGGATAGGTGTCCTTGGTGTTGAACTTGCGGATTCTCGTATGCGCCATCGTGCTCTCCATCGGGTAGGATCGGGAACGCGCCATGCTGCGCATGCCCGTGAAAGGTTTCGGCCGGTCTTGCCGCTCAGCCGTTCGCGGCGCGGGCTAGGTCTGCGTCCTTGCGGTTCGCGGCCGCGTGATAGGCCAGATACTTGCCCTGCGTGGAAATGCGGTCGGCGAGGTGCTTGGCGTCGTGCCAGACGCCCCAGATGAAGCTGGAGCCCCGGCGCGACTGCCACGGCAGGCCGAGGAAATAGATGCCGGGCTCGGCCGAGACACCGCGCTGGTGTTTCGGCCGGCCCTTCTCGTCGAAGGCGTCGACCTTCAGCCAGCTGTAGTCGACCGCGTAACCGGTCGCCCAGATGATCGAGGTGATGCCGGCCTCCTTGATGTCGAGTTCGAGGATGGGGTTCTTCAGGCAGTCCGGATCCGGCCCGATCGCGCGCGCGTCGGGCTCCTCCGGCAGGTCGATGCCGTTGCGGGCGACATAGGCGTCGGCCTCGTCGAGCAGCGACATCAGGTTGGCGTCGCCGCGCGCGACGTTTTCGCCAAGATCGGGCGCAAAGCGCATGACGCCGTCCTTGTAGGATTCGGTGAGGCCGACGAGTGTCATTCCCTGCTGGGCGAGGCGGCGGAAGTCGATCGTCTCGCCGCCGCGCGCGCCGCTCACGGCGATCGTCACATGCTCCGTTCCGGGACCAGGCGTCTCCATGTCCCATTTGCCGAGCACGCCCAGCCACCAGCAGAAGTCGCGCCCGCGATAGGCGCGCGGCGGGCGATCGTGCGGGCCGACCGAGAGATAAACGCGTCTGCCGGCGCGCATGAGTTCGTCGGCGATCTGCACTCCCGACGATCCGGCGCCGACCACCAGCACCGCACCCTCGGGCAGCTGGCTTGGGTTGCGGTAGCTATTGGAGTGCATCTGCATCAGGCCCGCCGTCTCGGGAACGAGGTTGGGCCAGACAGGGCGCTGGAAGGGGCCGGTCGCGGCGACGACGTTGCGGGCCTCGATCACGCCCTGCGAAGTCTCGACGCGGAAGCCGGCGCGGCCGACGTTGCGGCGCACTTCCCTCACCTCCACGCCGCAGCGGATGGGGGCGCCGATCTTTTCGGCATAGGCGACGAAATAGTCGGCCACCTCCTCCTTCGGCGCGAAGCCGTCGGCGTCGGTGCGGGGAAACTCCATGCCGGGGAAGCGGTCGTGCCAGGCCGGGCCGTTGGCGACCAGCGAATCCCACCGCTCCGAGCGCCAGCGCTCGGCGATGCGGTGCCGTTCGAGCACGAGGTGGGGCACGCCGCACTTGCTCAGGTGCTCGCTCATGGCCACCCCCGCCTGGCCAGCGCCGACAACAAGCGTGTCTACCGTTTCAACCGACATATCTGCGTCCTTTTCTGGCTCCCCGCGAAGCATCGCGGGTGCGGCGGAGGTCTTCTTGCTGGTTTACCGGAGGGTCCGGATGGCGAAAATTACGATTTCACGTGTCAGTGGTTAGCCTGTCCCTAAATGCCGGCCGGAGCGAAAATCCCGACCCGGACTAAAGGTAGAGGCTGCGGGCCGTCCGCGACGACAGAAGCTCCCTGGCCGGCCCTTCCTGCGCCACCTTGCCCTTGACCAGCACGTAGCCGCGGTCGGCGATGCCGAGCCCCATTTCGGCGTTCTGCTCGATCAGAAGCACGGTGGTGCCGCGGCGGTGGATTTCCTGCGTGATCTCGAAATATTCGCCGATCAGCTTGGGCGACAGGCCGAGCGACGGCTCGTCCATCACCACCATCTTGGGCTCGCCGATCAGCGCGCGCGCCAGCGCCACCATCGCCTGCTCGCCGCCCGAGAGCGTGCCCGCCGGCTGGCGCAGCCGCTCGCGGATGCGCGGGAACAGCGCGCACATCTTTTCCAGTTGCGGCTCGAAATCGGGTCCCCTGCCGGAAACGGCGTCGTAGCCGAGACGCAGGTTCTCCTGCACGGTCAGGCCGGGGAACAGCCGCCGCCCTTCCGGCACGAGGCCGACGCCGAGCGCCGCGAGGTTTTCCGTGCCCAGCGCGGCGACGTCCTTGCCCATCACCTCGACCTTGCCGCGCTGCGCCTTGACGACGCCGCACACGGTCATGAAGGTCGTCGTCTTGCCGGCGCCGTTGGGGCCGAGCAGGCAGACCAGCTCGCCCGGCCTGACGCTGATGGTGACGCCGCGCAGCATCGGCACCGCGCCGTAGGCGGTGTCCACATCCTTCAGCTCAAGCATCGGCCGCCGCCTTTCCGAGATAGGCTTCCTGGACACGCGGATCGCTGCGCACCGTGGCGAAGCTGCCTTCGGCGATCTTGCTGCCGTAGTCGATGCACATGACGTTGTCGGGGAAGGCCTCGACCACCCGCATGTCGTGCTCGATCAGGATCACCGCGAGTTCAGGATTTTCCGCCCGCAGCCGCCTGATGTCGGCGACCAGCGCGTCCGTCTCGGTCTCGTCCATGCCGACGGAAGGCTCGTCGAGCAAAAGCAGCTTCGGTTCGGAGGCCAGCGCGCGGGCGATCTCCAGCCGCCGCCGGTCGGCCTGCGCCAGCGTGCCGGCAGGCCGGTAGCGCTGGTCGTAGAGGTCGCCGGAGCCGGCCTTGAGCAAAGCCTCGGCCTTGGCGACGCAGGCGGCCATCTCGCGCTTCGACGCCGCGGGACGGAATAGCGCGTCGAGCACGCCGGTGCGTGTGCGCGTGTGCATGCCGATGATGACGTTGTCGAGCACGCTGAGGTCGCCGAACAGGCGCGACGACTGGAAGGTGCGGGCGATGCCGCGCTCGACCACGTCGTAGGCGGGCTTGCCGGTGATGTCGGCGCCGGCGAATGTCACCGTGCCGGCGGTCGGCTTGTAGACGCCGGTGATGACGTTGAACAGCGTCGACTTGCCGGCGCCGTTCGGGCCGATCACTGCAAGCACCGCGCCCTTCGCCAGCGAGAAGCCGACGTCGTTCACCGCCACCAGCCCGCCGAAGCGCATGGTGACGCCCTTGACCGTCAGAAGCGCGCTCACGAGCGGCCTCCGTAGCTGCGCATGCGCTGCGGGAACAGGCCCTGCGGCCGGATCATCAGGAAGCCGATGATGACGACGCCGAAGAACAACAGCCGGTAGTCGGAGAAGGCGCGCAGCTTTTCCGGCAGGATGGTGAGCAGGAAGGCGCCGACGATGACGCCGAAGATGTTGTCCATGCCGCCGACGATGACCATCGTCATGATGGTGACGGAGACGAGGAAGGTGAAGTTGTCGGGCGAGATGTAGGAGACGTAGAAGGCGTAGATGGTGCCGGCGAAGGCGGCGAGGAAGGCGTCGACCGCGAAGGCAAGCACCTTGAACCAGGCGACGTTGATGCCTTGCGCCCGGGCCGCGATCTCGTCGGCGCGCAGCGCGTTCCAGGCAAGTCCGATGCGCGAGCCGTGCAGCCGGTGAGCGGTGACGATGGCCACCACCACCAGCGCGGCCGAGAGGTAGTAGAAATTGGCCTGGCTGGGCAGCTTGTGGCCGAGGATCACCAGCGGGTCGGCGAAGGAATGGCCGAACAGGCTGGGCGCCGGAATGCCGACCAGCCCGTTGGGACCGCCGGTGAAATCGAAATTGTTGAGGAGCTGCTGCACCACGACGCCGAAGGCGATGGTGACCAGCGCCAGATAGGTGTCGCGCGTTCGCATCGAGGGAATGCCGATGATGAAGCCGAACAGTGTCGCGGCAAGAGCGGCGAGCGGCAGGGTCAGCCAGAAGCTCAGGCCGAAATTGATGGCGAGCAGCGCCGACACGTAAGCGCCGATGCCGTAGGAGGCGCCGGTGGCGAAGTTGGGGATGTTGGCGCTGCCGAGCTGGAAGTTGAGCGCCAGCGCCAGCACGGCGTAGAGCTGCGCCACGATCAGAAGGTGCAGCATGTAGGTGTTGGAGCCGACGGCGAACGGGAACGCCAAGACCACGACCGCCGCAACCGCCATGGCGAGAAGCGGCAGCCTGGCGAGGCTCGCCCTGGCGAACTCCGCGACCCACGGGAATTTTTCGAGAAGAGTGAAGCCAAGCCCGAGCACGGCGAGCAGGGCGACGACCTGCCAGCCGCCGTCCGCCTTCAGCAGGAAATAGAGGAACGCCGCGCCGCCGAGTTGCGAAAGGACGACGAAGGCGGCGGCCGCCACCTTGCCCGGCGGGGCATGTGAGGTCGTTGCAGGGGGAGCTTCGGCCTGCATGCTACACCTTTTCCATGACGGGGCGGCCGAGCAGGCCGGCGGGGCGGAACACCAGCACCACGATGACGAGCACGAAGACGAAGACGAGGCGGTAGGAGGCGCCGTCCGGCACGAAGGTCTGCGCCAGCACCTCGATGCCGGCGATGATGAGGCCGCCGAGGATGGCGCCCGGCATGGAGCCCAGGCCGCCGATCACCGCCGCCGAAAAGCCGAGGAGGCCGGCCATGATGCCGAAATCGAAGCGCGTCACCCCGGCATAGCTGGCGAACAGCAGCCCGGCGATGGCGCCGATGGCGGAGGCGATGAAGAAGGTGGCGCGAAAGACGCGCCCGTCGCGGATGCCCATCATGCGCGCCACCACCCGGTCCTCGGACGCGGCCCGGATGCGCAGGCCGAGCGGCGTCATGCGCAGGAAGACGAACAGCAATCCGATCAGCACGACGGTCAGCACCGTCACCAAAAGGGCGAACCAGTTCACCGGCACGCCAGCGATCTCGAAGGCGACGCCCGAGACGAGCCGCGGGAAGGCATGCGGGTTCGAGCCTTCCGGATAGAGGTGGCGGATCGACTCGCGGATGACGATGCCGAGCGCCACCGTCGACACCAGCGCCATCATCGCCGGCGCGTCGCGAAACTGGCGGATGACGATCCGGTCGAGGACGACGCCGAGCAGGCCGACCGCGAGGATCGCGATGACCAGCGCGAGAACCAGCCAGGTCGGGCTCGTCGCGCCGAAGGCGGTCGCCAGCGCCAGGCAGATGAAGGGCGCCGTCATGGCGACGTCGCCATGCGAGAAGTGGATGACGTTGAGCACACCGAAGATCAGGCTGAAGCCGATCGCCAGCAGCGCATAGATGCAGCCGAGGGTGATCCAGTTCAGGCCTTGCTGGATGAGCAGTTCCGCCATGCGCCGCATTTCCGATTGGAGCCGGCAGGAATACCAGCCGTGCATACGGGCGCACATAATGAATCTCCGAAGTCACGGATCGCAATTTCCGAATTTCGCATCCCCGCGCCCGCCCATACTTTAGCGTCAACCGACATTCGGGATCGGACGGGCCGCTACGCTGGCGGCGATAATCTAAAAAGAGGTGGAACTATGCAGAACCGGAGAACCGTGTTCATTCGTGTCTCGTCGATGCTGGCCGGCGCCGCGCTCGCCGTCTCGCTGGGCGTCGCCCAGGCCAGCGCCGACCAGATCAAGCTCGGCTTCATCGGCCCGCTTTCGGGCGGCAACGCCCAGCAGGGGCTGGGCGCCCGCAACGGTTTCCTGCTCGCCATCGACCAGGCCAACGAAGGCGGCTACCCGCACCAGGTGGAAGCCGTCGTGCTCGACGACGCCTCCGACCCCGCCGTCGGCGTCTCGGCCGCGCAGAAGCTGATCAACGATCCGGCCGTCGTCGCCGCCACCGGCCACTGGAACAGCCCGGTGGCGCTGGCGACGATGCCGATCTTCAACCGCGCGCAGATGCCCTTCATCGTCTGGGGCGCGGTCAGCCCGAAGATCACCGACCAGAACATGCCCAACGTCACGCGGGTGACGCCGACCCTCGTCAACGAGAACAAGCCGCTGGCCGAGGCGATCGCCAAGGAGGGCAAGGTCAAGAAGATCGCCATCATTTCCGACACCACCGACTACGGCGCGGCCAACACCAAGTGGTTCGGCGACTTCTTCAAGGCCGCCGGCGGCGAGATCGTCTTTTCCGACGCGGCCGCCGTCGGCACCACCGATTTCCGCGCCATGCTGACGACGGCCAAGGCGGCATCGCCCGACGCCGTCTATTTCGGCGGCGTGGTGACGGAGGCCGCTCTGGTGCGCAGCCAGATGGCCGATCTCGGCATGGGTTCGCTGCCGATGTACGGCATTTCCGGCATCTACGATCCGAAGTTCATCGAGATCGCCGGCAAGGCGGCGGAAGGCACCATCGTCGGCATCCCGGCGGACCAGAACAACCCCAAGCTCGACGCCTTCTACAAGGCCTATGAAGCCAAGAAGTATGCCGAGCCGGCCGGCTCCTACGCGAAATACGCCTACGAGGCCGCCCAGATCCTGCTTGAGGCGATCAAGGAAAAGGGCATCGAGGACAAGGAGGCGCTGAGCAAGGCGATCCGCGAGATGCACCATGACGGCATCCTCGGCAACATCTCCTTCGACGAGAACGGCCAGATCGAGATGAACGTCGTCATCGACACCTACGCCGTCAAGGACGGCAAGTGGGTCAAGCAATAACCTGCCAGCAACCGAAGCCGCGCCGCCCGACAGGGCGGTGCGGTCCGTTTTTCGGGCCGTTCCTCTTGGGGCGATCCCATCCCTGCCGGGGGCAACCGCATGGACAACAACGGCTCGTCTGAACAGGCAAAGGCCGTCGAGATCAGGGGCGTGTCGAAGAGTTTCGGCAGCTATCAGGCGCTGAAGCCGGTCACCTTCGACATTCGCGAGAACGAATTCTTCACGTTGCTGGGGCCTTCCGGCTGCGGCAAGACAACCTTGCTGCGCATGATCGCCGGCTTCGAACAGCCTTCCGGCGGCGAGATCCTGCTGCGCGGCGCCGACATCAGGGGCTTGCCGCCGCACAAGCGCCGCGTCAACACCGTGTTCCAGAGCTACGCGCTGTTTCCGCACATGACGCTCAGCCAGAACGTCGCCTTCGGGCTGGAAAACCTCGGCTGGGCGAAGGAGCGCCGCGAGGCGCGCGTCGCCGACATGCTGCGTCTCGTGCACATGGAGCAGTTCGCGGCGCGCAGGCCGCAGCAGCTTTCCGGCGGCCAGCGCCAGCGCATCGCGCTCGCCCGCGCGCTGGCGCCCGAGCCGGAAGTCCTGCTGCTCGACGAGCCTTTGTCGGCGCTCGACCTCAAGCTCAGGCAGGCGATGCGCGACGAGTTGCGCACGCTGCAACGCCAGACCGGCATCACCTTCGTCTTCGTCACCCACGACCAGGAAGAAGCGCTCGACATGTCCGACCGCATCTGCGTGCTCGGCGACGGCGAGATCCAGCAGATCGGCACGCCGGCCGCGATTTACGAGGAACCGTCCAACCGTTTCGTCGCCGACTTCATCGGCGAAACCAATTTCCTGGAAGCCGGCGTCCTTTCCGTGGACGGCGACAACGCCACGGTTTCGACGCCGCTCGGCGTCACGCTGAGCGCGCCGCAGAAACGGGCGGCGGCGGGCGGGCAAGCCTGGATGTCGATCCGGCCGGAAAAGATCAGCCTGCCGGCGCGTCCCGGCCAGATCGCCGTCGACGGCACCATCGAGGGCGCCAACTATCTCGGCGGCTACACCTACTATGTCGTCGATACGGGTGCCGCGAAGCTGCGCGTCTCCAAGCGCAACGCCGCTTCGCGCGGCCGCATGTTCGAGGTCGGCCAGCCGATCAAGGTGGGCTTCGCCGCCGAATCCGTCAGGATCCTGGGAGCATGAACGCCGAGGCGAGAAACGCCCGCTGGAACGTCCTCGGTCTGTTGCCGGCGCAATTGATCATGCTCGCCACGCTGATAATCCCGGTCGGCATCATCGTGCTGGTGTCGTTCTCGACGCGCGGTCCCTATGGCGGCTTCGACTATGTCTTCACCACCGCGCCCTACCGGCAGATCCTGTTCAACGAGGGCTGGACCGGCGAGCTCGAGTTCAACCCGCAATATCTGATCGTCGTCACCCGGACCATGATCCTGGCCGCGGCGACCACCTTCATCTGCCTGCTCCTGTCCTTTCCGGTGGCCTATTTCATCTCGCTGCAGAAGACGACGGCGAAGATGCTGCTGATCTATCTGGTCACGCTGCCCTTCTGGGTGTCGATGATCGTGCGCGTCTATTCCTGGATCATTATCCTCGGTAACGACGGCGTCATCGCCAAGACCCTGCACGCGCTGGGGCTGGTCGACAACATGGGCAGCCTGCTGTTCACCGACACGGCCATGCTGATCGGCCTCGTCTACTCCTATATCCCGCTGATGATCCTGCCGATCTTCGCCTCGATCGAGAAGCTCGATCCGGCGCTGGTCGAGGCCTCGCACGATCTCTACGGAAGCCGGCTGACGACCTTGCGCAGGGTCATCCTGCCGCTCTGCCGGCCGGGCATGATGGCCGGCTCCATCCTGGTCTTCGTGCCCTGCCTGGGCGCGGTGCTGGAGCCGATCCTGCTCGGCGGCGGCAAGACGATGATGATGGGCAACCTCATCCAGTTGCAGTTCGGCGCCGCCCGCAACTGGCCGCTGGGCGCCGCCATCTCCATCGTGCTGATGGCGGCCGTGCTCGTCTTCCTCGTCTGGCGCGGCTTGCGCGCGATCCGCAAGGAAAGAGCGGAGGCGGCGGCATGAGCGGCAATTCGGACGTGCGGCGCTATCCCGGCTTCGGCCCGCTGAGTGTGCTGTTCTTCGTCTATCTCTACCTGCCGATCGCGGTGGTGGTGTTATATTCCTTCAACGCCAACCGCATCGTCGCCAACTGGGGCGGCTTCTCGCTGCACTGGTATTCGACCGCCCTGTCGAATGCGGCCCTGGTCGGCGCGGTGAAGACGTCGCTGCTGGTCGCAGCCGTCGCCACCATCCTGTCGACCGTCGTTGCGCTGATGGCCGCGCTGGTGATCGTCCGCGGCAGGCAGGTGCGCTTCCGCCGCGCCTCCGAGACGATCGTCAACCTGCCGCTGCTTCTGCCGGAGATCGTCGTCGCCGTCGCCGTGCTGATCCTGTTTTCCGAACTCGGCCTGACCAGCGGCCTCCTGAAACTGATGATCGCCCACACCACCTTCTGCATCCCCTTTGCCTTCCTGCCGATCCGCGCGCGCCTGCAGGGCATGGACGCCGACCTGGAGGAGGCGGCGCGCGATCTCTACGCGTCCGGCTGGGTGGCGTTCCGGCGCGTGACGCTGCCGCTGATCATGCCGGGCGTGTTCAGCGGCGCGATGCTCGCCTTCGTCATCTCGATGGACGATTTCATCACCAGCAACCTGTTGAATTCCGGCGGCGCCACAACCTTGCCGGTCTACATCTTCTCGCTGATCAAGCAGGGCGTGTCGCCGCAGCTCAATGCCATATCGACACTGATCATGATCGTATCGGTCGTCCTGGCAACGATCGCCTTCCTGGTGCAGCGCCGGCGTTAGGAGCGAGCTTTTTCCTAAGCAGCGCGTCGGGCAATTCAAATTTATCGATGCAAGGCGTTTGCTATCGTTCCCTCCGGGACAGGAACTTCCAGGGGAAAACCATGATCAGAAAAACCACCATCTCCATGCTCGCGGCCGTTGCAGCGGCAGGACTGACCTTCGCAGGTGCTGCGCGTGCCGACGGCAGTCTCTCGATCTATGCCTGGGCGGATTCGATCTCGCCCGACATGGTGGCGAAGTTCGAGAAGGAAACCGGCATCAAGGTCACCGTCGACGCCTTCTCTTCCAACGAGGACCTTTTGACCAAGCTGCAGGCCGGATCGTCGGGCTACGACATCGTCACGCCCTCGCAGCATTTTGTGAAGATCATGGTCGACAGCGGCCTGCTGGAAGATATCGGCGCGTCCTCGCTGCCGTCCTTCGAGCGTATCCTGCCGGACTGGCAGAAGCAGTGGTGGGACCCGACCGGCAACTATTCGGTGCCGCTCGCTTTCGGCAACGCCGGCTTCACCGTCAACCGCGACCTCTACAAGGGGCCGGTCGACAGCTGGAAGGTCTATTTCGAGCCGTCCGACGAATTGAAGGGCAAGATCGCCAGCCTGGCGCAGCCCGACGAGGTGATCCCGGCGGCGGAAAACTATCTCGGCATTCCCTATTGCAGCGAGGACCCGCAGGAGATGAAGAAGGTGCTGGACCTCCTGCAGGCCCAGAAGCCCTTCGTTGCCGCCTATTCCAGCGACAACATCGAGAACCGCGTCGGCAGCGGCGAGGTGGCGGCGCATTTCTGGTGGGACGGCAACACCATGCGCCTGCGCCGCAACGACCACGCCAACGTCGAATATGCGATGCCGAAGGAAGGGCTGGTCGGCTGGCTGGATTCCTATGCCGTGCCGAAGGGCGCGGCCAATCTCGACAACGCCAAGAAGTTCATCGACTTCATGACCCAGCTCGACAACGCCACCGAGCAGTACAACTATTACGGCCATTCCTCGCCGATCAAGGTCGATCCCGCCAAGGCGCTCTACAACAAGGAGAATGCGCCCGAGCTGTTCCCGACGGTGCCGGTCAAGATGGGGCAGGCCTGTTCGCCGGCGGCGCAGGAACTCGTCACCAAGGTCTGGACCCAGCTTCTGCAATAGCGCGTGTCGGCCGGGATCGTCCGCGCTCCCGGCTTCTGCCTAGGCGAAGCGTTGAACTGGTGAGGGCCGGGTGCCAAGCGATAGCTATGACTATATCGTCGTCGGGGCGGGATCGGCCGGCTGCGTTCTGGCCAACCGCCTCAGTGCCGATCCGGCCGCACGCGTCTGCCTGATCGAGGCGGGCGGCAGCGACGACAGCCTGCGCGTCAGGGTCCCGGCCGGCATCCTGTCGCTCTACGGCAATCCGAACTACGACTACTGCTATTTCGGCGTGCCGCAGCAGCAGCTGAACAACCGCTCCATACCGGTCAACCGCGGCAAGGCGCTGGGCGGTTCGTCATCGATCAATTCGATGGTCTATATCCGCGGCGCAGCACACGACTACGACGAGTGGGCCGGGCTCGGCTGCGCCGGCTGGGCCTATGACGACGTGCTGCCCGTGTTCAAGAAGCTGGAGCGCAACCTGCTCGGCCAGGACCCGCGCTTCCACGGCACCGGCGGCGAGCTTCTGGTCGACAACCCGCGCGACCCCAACGTGCTGTCGGCCATGTTCGTCAAGGCCGGCGCCGATGCCGGCCTTCCGGAGAATCGCGACTTCAACGCCGAGAGCCAGTTCGGGCTCGGCGTCTACAACGTCACGCAGGATCACGGCCAGCGCTTCAGCAGCTACACCGCCTTCGTCCGGCCCGTCCTCGACCGGCCGAACCTGACCGTACTGAGCGGCTGCGAGGTCGCCGGGATCGTCGTGGCGACCGGCCGCGCGACCGGCCTTCGCGTGCGCCAGGGCGGTCGCGAAAAGACGCTGACAGCCGCGCGCGAGATCGTGCTATCGGCGGGGGCGATCAACTCGCCCAAGCTGCTGCTCGCCTCCGGCATCGGGCCGGCGGCGGAGCTGCGGCAGATCGGCATCGAGCCGGTGCTCGACCTGCCCGGCGTCGGCAAGAACCTCAGGGATCATGTCGACGGCATGATTACAGTGCGTTCGTCGAGCAGCCTCACGCTCGGCCTGTCGGTGCAGAACCTGCCCAGGATGCTGGCCGCGCCCTTCAGCTATTTCGCCCGGCGCAAGGGCATGCTTACGACCAACTACGTCGAGGCCGGCGGCTTTGCCCGCACCCGATATGCCGACGGCCTCCCCGACATCCAGTTCCATTTCGTGCCGGGCTATCGCAGCCATCGCGGTCGGCTGGTCGAATACGGCCACGGCTATGCGATCCACACCTGCGTGCTGCGGCCGAAGAGCGTCGGCGAAATCCGCCTTTCGGGCGGAGCCGGGCGGCGCGATGTCCTGATCGACCATCGCTTCTTCTCCGACGAACAGGACGCCAGGGTGCTGGTCGAGGGCATCAAGGTGGCGCGCCGGATCTTCGCTTCGCCGGTGTTCGATGCCATACGCGGCAAGGAGATGTTGCCGGGCAAGGACGTCCGCACGGACGACGAGATCCTCGCCTATCTGCGCGCCGAGGCGCTGACCGTCTACCACCCGGTGGGAACATGCAAGATGGGCACCGACGCCATGGCGGTCGTCGATCCGGCGACGCTCAAGGTGCGTGGGGTCGACGGGCTGCGCGTCGCCGATGCGTCCGTCATGCCGACGCTGATCGGCGGCAACACCAACGCGCCGTCGATGATGATAGGCCAGCGTGCCGCGGAAATGATCCTGAACAGGTAGGTTCCGGATCGCGCCTATTCCCGCGACATGAATTCGAAGAATTGCAGGAACAGTTCCCGCTCGGTGGTGATGTCGAGCTTTTCGTAGATGCGGCGGCGATGGTTCTTCGCCGTCCCGACGGTGATGCCGAGCCGTTCCGCGATCGCGGCGGTGGGATGGCCGGCAAGCACCAGCTGCACCAGTTCGCGCTCGCGCTGGCTGAGTTCGGGCCATAGCTCGTCCGGAATGCTCGGCTTGCGCGGCGAGGCGGCCGGGCCGCTCGGCGCTGAGGTCCGCCGGAAATCCGGGCCGCGCGCCTTGATGTCGCGCGCATGCAGGGCGGAAAACACCGGCAGGCGTTCATCGAGCAGCGCTATTTCGCGCTCCCTGAACGGCTTCTCAGAGCGGTCGAGGAAAATGCCCAGGCACCAGTCGCCGCCGTCGGCGAGCAGGATGCCGACCTCGTCGACGATCTGCGACTGTGCCAGGAAGCCGGCTATGTACTGGCCGCGCTTGACCTCGCCGTCGGCCAGCCGTTTCAGCGGCACGATGCCCAGCCGCCGCTCGCGCTGCCACGCGGCATAGAACGGATCGAAGACATAGTAGTTGGCAAGGTAGTGTCGCACCATCTCGTCGGAGAAGCCGCGATGCTTGACGAATTCCGGCGTTTTCGTCGCTGAGTAGCGGGTGACGGTGACGAGGTCGTGCGCGATGTCGGCGCCGATCAGGTCGATCAGGCGGTCGACATGCTCGTCCGTGCCGATGGCCGCGATGGCGCGTGCCAGCGGCTCCCAGATCGTGTCCGCGCGCATGGTGTGTTTTTGCTGCTTCATCGCTGACCGTCATTGTGCCTTTCGGCATATGGCGCGATCCCGTCCGGGGAATCTAGCCTGTCCTCGACACTGACCCAAAGTGCGGGACGCCACCGTGGACCAGATCACCACTACCCAGCCCATCGTCATCGGCATCGATGCCGGCGGCACCATGACCGACACCATCCTCGTTGACCAGGACGGGCATTTCAAGATCGGCAAGTCGGCAACGACGCCGAAGAACGAGGCTGAAGGCTTCCTCGCCTCGGCCGAGGACGCGGCGGATGCCTGGGGCATATCGCTGGAGGCGCTGTTCTCGGGTGTCAACGTGGTGCTCTATTCCGGCACCGGCATGTTGAACACGCTGCTGTCGCGCACCGGACGCAAGCTCGGCCTCATCACCACCAAGGGTCTTGAAGACATGATCCTGATGGGGCGCGGCCTGCAGGCATGGGCGGACTATTCCTATGCCGACCGGCTGCATGCGGTGACGCATCACCATCCCGATCCGCTGGTGCCGCGCCGCCGCACGCATGGCGTAACCGAGCGCATCGACCAGTTCGGCGACGTCATCCTGCCGCTGTACGAGCATGAGGTGCATACGGCGGCGAAGAAGCTGATCGCGGACAAGGTGGATGCAATCTGCATCATGACGGTCTTCTCCCACGTCAACCCGGCGCATGAGAAGCGCATCGCCGAAATCTGCCGCGAGGAAGTCAAGAAGGCGGGTGCCGACATCACCGTCTACACCTCGCACGAGGTGCGGCCGGTCATCCGCGAACAGTCGCGGCTGAACTCGGTGCTGATCGAGGCCTACGCCACCTCGCGCGGCCGCAAGCAGCTCAAGGGCATCGAGGATGTTTCGAAGAAATACGGCTTCAAATACGGCGTGCAGACGCTGCTCTCCTTCGGCGGCCTGACCTCGATCAACCATCCGCGCCTGCACGAGACGATGATCTCCGGACCGATCGGCGGCATCCTCGGCGCGGCTTATGTCGGCAAGCTGATCGGCAACGATTCGCTGATCTGCTCGGACATGGGCGGCACGTCCTTCGACATGGGCGTGATCACCCGCGGCCAGACGCGCATCGAGAACGAGCCGCTGATGGACCGCTTCAAGTTGAACGTCCCGACGCTTCATCTCGACACGATCGGGGCGGGGGCCGGCATGATCCTGAAGGTCGACCCGCTGACCAAAAAAGTGTCGCTCGGTCCGGAAAGCGCCGGCTCCGATCCCGGCCCGATCTGCTTCGCCAAGGGCGGCACCGAGCCGACGATCGCCGACTGCGACGCCATCCTCGGCCGTCTCAATCCGGACTACTTCCTCGGCGGCAAGGTCAAGCTGCAAGTCGGGAAGGCACGAGAAGCGTTCGAGCGGAAATGCGCCGACGTGCTCGGCGTTGGCGTCGAGGAAGCGGCGGAGGGCATGATCGACATGCTGGAGGCGGATGCCAACAACGCGCTGCGCCGCGTGATCTCCGGGCAGGGCATCCACCCGTCCGAGTTCACGCTGCTGTCCTACGGCGGCTCGGGGCCTCTGCACCTGGCCGGCTGCTCCAAGGGCATCGGCTTCAAGGACATCATCACCTTCCAGTTCGCTGCCGCCTTCTCGGCTTTCGGCTGCACCACGGCGGACTTCATGCGCCGCCATTCGGTCTCGACGCAGATCGACATAGGCGCGCGCGCCAGCGATGCCGAGCTTGAGGCTTTCGGCGAGCGCGTCACGGCGGTGTGGGACGACCTGACCAGGGCAGCCGTGGACGAGATGCTCGCCGACGGCCATGCACGCGAGAAAATTTCGACCACGCCGTTCCTGATGATGCGCTACACCGGCCAGCTCGAGGACGTCGAGGTGATGGCGCCGCTGTCGGCGATCAAATCGGCGGAGGACATGCGCAAGGTCATTGCCGAGTTCGAAGCCGTTTACGCCAAGGTCAACCATCGCGTCTCGCGCTACGGCGAGGCCGGCTTCTCGATCACCGAGCTCGGGCTGATCGCCACCGCCGACAAGGTGAAACCCGTGCTGGTCAGGCGGCCGCTGGGCAAGGCCGATCCGTCGCCGGCCCACAAGGGCGTGCGCGAGGCCTATATCGGCGGCAAGTGGCACAAGGCCAATCTCTACGAGATGGACTGGCTCCAGCCCGGCCACGAGGTCGTCGGCCCTGCGATCGTCGAGCACCCGGCGACGACGCTGGTCGTCCATCCCGGCGACCGCGTCTGGGTCGATGAGTGGACCCTGCTGCATTACTCCCATGCTTGAGAAGGCGAGACCCATGCTCGACAAACCCGCCTCAGTGCTTCGCATCCGTGAACGCCTGCTCGAATCCGAGCGGCTGATGGAAGAGACCGGCTGCTATGACGGCATCACCGAACTGAAGCTGCGCAACCAGGACCCGCTGAAGTTCGAGACGCTGCACACCAAGCTCAGGGCCTATTGCGTTTCGGCGCGTGAAATGGCGCGGCGCATCTCCGCCTCGCCCGGCGTGCGCGAGGTCGGCGAGATGGTGGTGGCGATCTATACGCCCGAGGGCGACGCCATCGCGCTCTCCAACGGCATTATGGTGCATGTCCACACCATGAGCCGCTTCATCAAGTGGATGATCCGCGAAGGCTACGAGGAGAATCCCGGCATCCGCGACGGCGACATCTTCGCCAATAACGACGCCTTCATCGGCACCGTGCAGGTGCCGGACGTGATGGACGTGGTGCCGATCTTCCATTCGGGCAAACTCGTCGGCTGGGCCGGCGCCGTCTGCCATGAGCTGGAGGCGGGCGGCATTACGCCGGGCGGCGACGTGGCGTTGGCGCAGGAGCGCTTCACCGAGGGGCTGTTCGTCTGCGCCGAGAAGGTCGGCGAGAACGACGAACTGCGCCGCGACTACGTCATCCGCTGCGAGCGTAATCTGCGCATGCCGATCTACTGGGTGCTGGACGAGAAGGCCAAGGTCGCCTCCTGCATCGACATGCGCGAGAGCATCAAGGCGCTGATCGACGAGATCGGCCTCGACAGTTGGATGCAGATTTCCAAGGAGTTCATCGAGGAGGGCCGCCGTGCCCAGCTCGCCCGCACGCGCCAGCTGACGGTGCCCGGCATCTATCGCGGCCACACCTTCTACGGCCACGTCACCGCCGGCAAGCCGGGTTACCAGCCGCTCGGCGACCCCGACTGGCTCTACAACATGCCGATCGAGATGGAGATCACCACCGACGGCAAGATCGTCATGGACTTCGAGGGCACCCAGCCCTGGGGCTACCATTCGATGAATTGCACGCCGGCCGGTATGGACGGCGGCATGTTCGTGACCCTGACCCAGCACATGAACTTCGAGGGGCTGGTGAACGACGGCGCCTGGATGGCAACCGAGCTGAAGCTGCCTGCCGGCACCTGGACCAATCCGGACAACGAGATGGTGGCGACGGCGACCTCATGGGCGCTTCTTTTGCCGGCTTACGGCGTCTTTCAGCGCTTGCTGTCGCGTTCCTTCATCGCCCGCGGTTTCGTCGAGGAAGCCTTCGTCGGCCAGGTCAATTCGCCGATGATCGAGATGGGCGGCACCAGCCAGTACGGCACGCCCTTCGGCATGGCGCATTTCGAATGCGCCGCCGCCGGTTCCGGCGCGCTGGCCATCAAGGACGGCCTCGACACCGCCTATGTCGGCTGGAACCCCGAATCCGACATGGGCAACATCGAGATCTGGGAACAGAACATGCCGATGCTCTACATCGGCCGCTCGATCGTTCCCAATTCCGGCGGCGCCGGCAAGTATCGCGGCGGCTGTTCCTTCCTGTCGACCTGGCTGATCAGCAAGACCGATCACTTGCGCCTCGTCACCTCCGAGCATTCCAGCCGCGTCTTCGACAATGGCGGGCTTTGCGGTGGCTATCCGGCGCCGACCTGCCAGAAACACCGCGCCGTCCGCGATTCGAACATCTTCGAGCTGGCCCGCGAGGGTGAGCCGCTGCCGCACCACACCGGCACCAACCCGCATCGTTCGGAACTGGAAATCCGGCTCGAAGGCGAGCATGTGACGGCGGAGGGACCCTACATCACCGCGCCGCACAAGGCCGGCGACGTCTTCACCCATTCCTACAATGGCGGCGGCGGCTACGGCGATGTGCTGGAGCGCGATCCGGTCAAGACCGCCTGGGACGTCGAGAACGGGTTTTTGACCAGGGAAGCGGCATTGTCCGTGTTCGGCATCGTCCTCGACGAAGATGCGGACGGTTTCCCGGTCGCCAATCTCGAAGCCACCCAACGGCATCGCGCCGGGATGCGCGCCCAGCGTCTTGCAAAGGCAAGGCCGGTTTCGGAATGGATCGCCAGCGAGCGCGAGCGGGTCAGGGCGGCCGGCTTCGCGCCTGAGGTCAAGAAGATGTACGCCAGCGCGATCAGGCTGTCGCCGCGCTTCACCAGGGATTTCTCCGATTTCTGGGGCGTCGACGGTAAGGCCGCCTTTGGCGTGGAGTGAGACAATGAGCAGCTACAGCAAGGAAGTCATCGCCGATCTCGTCGCCGGCACGCTGCCCTGGCCGCAGACGCGCCGCATCATGAGCGCCTACAAGGACGATGACCGTTTCTTCAAATACGTCGCCGTGCTGCAGGACAGGGTCGGCTGGCAGGACAGGATCCTGCTGCCGGTGTCGGACCATCTGTTCATCTGCGAAAGCGCGGAAGGTCGAGTGACGAAATGCGAATGCGGCCATTCCTTCGGCGACTATCGCAGGAACTGGAAGCTGGCCGCCTCGATCCTCGTGCGCGACAGCGAGGAGGCGCTGCGCGAAATCTACCCCAACAGCGATCTTCCCGATCCTGAATGGATGGAGATCCGCGAGTTCATCTGCCCCGAATGCGGCACGCTGCACGAAGTCGAGGCAGCCGCGCCCGGCTATCCGATCGTGCACGATTTCGAGCCTGATCTCGAAGGATTCTACCGCGATTGGCTGGGGCAGCCGCTGGGAGCTGAAAACAAGGGAGGCTGACGCCGAAAAATGGGTCGCATTCAAGGCAAGGTTGCGCTCGTCACCGGGGCTGGTCTGGGCCTCGGCCGGGCGACGTCGCTGCTTCTGGCGAAGGAGGGCGCGAAACTCGTCGTCACCGACATCGACGAAAAGCTGGCCGGCCAGACGGCCGAGGCGATTGCAGCGGCCGGCGGTGAGGCGCTGTCCTTGCGTCATGACGTCTCCAGCCCGGACGATTGGCCGGCTGTCATGGCGGCGGTCGAGAAAAAGTTCGGCCGGCTCGATGTGCTGGTCAACAATGCCGGCATCGCCATTGCCAAGACCATCGAGGACACCACACTGGCCGAATGGCGGCGCACCATGGCGGTCAATCTCGACGGCGTCTTCCTCGGCTGTCAGGCCAGCATCGGGCTGATGAAGAAGGGGGCCGGCGGCTCCATCGTCAACCTGTCTTCCATCGACGGCATCATCGGCGAGGCCGACCTTGCCGCCTATTGTGCCTCCAAGGGTGGTGTGCGCACGCTGACCAAGGCGGTTGCCGTGCACTGCGCGGAGCAGAAATACGGGATCCGCTGCAATTCCATCCATCCGGGCTACATCTGGACGCCGCAGACCGAAAACTACCTGCGCGACCTCGGCCGGCTGGAGGAGGAGCGCGCCAAGGCATTGTCGCGCCATCCCATCGGCTTCCTCGGCGAGCCGAACGACATCGCCTACATGGTGCTCTACCTCGCTTCCGATGAATCCAAATTCGTCACCGGCGCCGAGATGGTCGTGGATGGAGGCTATCTTGCTGTTTGACGAGGCATGCCCATGACGTCCCTCTCTGGCCGCAGCGCAATTGTCACCGGCGGGTTTTCCGGCATGGGCTTCGCCATCGCCACGGCACTGGCCAAGGCGGGCGCCAATGTCGCGGTCGGCTCTTATGTCGCGCCGCCGGACGCGGCGCGCAACGACGCCGCCTACTACCCTAGTGTCGATGAGATTGAGCGTGTGCGTGGCGCACTAGCCGCGCATGACACGAAAATCCACGCCGCACATCTCGACGTGCGCGACAGCGACCTGACGAACCGCTTCTTCACCGATGCCGAAGCCGCCATCGGCCCGGTCGACATCCTCGTCAACGCCGCTGGCACGACGGCCGAACAGCCGGTCGTCGGCCATTCCGACGCGCTGTGGGACAAGATCATCGATACCAACCTGACCGGCGCCTTCCGCGCCACTCGCGCCGTGCTGCCAGGCATGATTGCGCGCAGATGGGGCCGCATCGTCAACATCGGCTCGACGGCCGCAACCGTCGGCTGGAAGGACAACCCCGCCTACTGCGCCTCCAAAGCGGGGCTTCTCGGGTTCACGCGCTGCGTCGCGCTGGAAGGTGCGCCGCATGGCGTGACCTGCGTGATGATCAGCCCGACTTGGGTGGAGACGGAACTGATGCGCCGCAACGTGGCGCAGGTTGTCGAGCGCGAGGGCAAGGGCCGCAGCGCCGAGGATCTGATGGACGAGTTCCGCAAGGCCAATCCTCAAGGGCGTATGATGCAGCCCGAGGAGATCGCGGCCCTCGCCGTGTTCCTCTGCTCGGATCTCGCGAAAGGCATAACCATGGAGAACATCCAGATCACCGGCGGGGCGCTCTGGTAGCGCGCCGCCGCATAGGATCCGCCTTCTGGGAGGGAGGCTGGACCGGCGGCAACGTCGACGAGAAAGGCCAACGAAAGGGGAAGTGTCATGCTGAAATCGACCATGCTTCAATCCGCCGGCCTCGCGCTGGCAATCCTCGCCGGCGCCCAGCCGGCCGGCGCCGCCGATCTCGGCGCCAAGGACGAGCCGATCAAGCTCGCCATGCTGGAATGGACCGGCTCGCATATCTCCACGCACATTGCCGGGCAGTTGCTGCAGAAGCTGGGCTATCATGTGGAGTACGTCACGGCCGGCAACTTTCCGCAGTTCTCCGGCCTTGCCGACGGCACGCTCTCCGCCTCGGTGGAAATCTGGCTGAACAATGTCGGCGACATCTTCCCCAAGGTGCTGGCTGAGAAGAAGATCGAGGACATCGGCACGCTCGGCCTCGAAACCAAGGAAGGCTGGATCTACCCGAAATTCATGGAACAGGTCTGCCCCGGCCTGCCTGACTGGACGGCGCTGGAAAAGCCGGAATGCGTGCAGGCGCTCTCCACGCCGGAGACGGCGCCAAACGGCCGCTTCCTCGACTATCCGGCGGACTGGGGCTCGCGCGCTGCGACCATCATCGCCGACAACAACCTGCCCTATACGGCCGTGCCCTCCGGCTCGGAGGGTGCGCTGGTGGCCGAGCTGGAGGCAGCCGAAGCCGCCAAGACACCGCTCATCATGATGTTCTGGGGACCGCATTACGCCTTGGCCGAGAACGATGTCGGTTGGGTGAAAATGCCGCCCTGCAAGGACGAGAGCAACGAGCATTGCATCAGGCCGCCGGACGTCGACAAGATCGTCTGGTCGGGCTTCGGCCAGAAATGGCCGGCGGCCTATGAGTTCCTCAAGCAGCTCAAGGTCACCGCCACCGACCAGCAGAAGATGATGCTGGCCGTCGACAAGAAGGGCCAGGACCTCGACACCGTGGTGAAGGAGTGGGTCGACGCCAACGAGGCGGTGTGGAAGCCCTGGATCGACGCGGCGAAAGGGTAGCGATCATGACCAATACGGCGCCGGCCAAGCTTTCCTGCCGCAATGTGTGGAAAGTGTTCGGCCGGCGTCCCTCCTATTATTTCGATTCGCGCGGCTACGTCATCGATCCCGATGCGCTGGCCGAGCGGCTGCGGGCGGAAGCGCATCTGCCTGCCGTCGTCGACGCCAGCTTCGAGGTGGCGGCCGGCGAGATCTTCGTCATCATGGGCCTGTCGGGTTCCGGCAAGTCGACGCTGGTGCGTTGCCTCTCGCGTCTGGTCGAGCCGAGCGCCGGAGAAATCCTTCTCGATGGGCGCGACCTCCTGAAGGCGACCGGCAGGGAACTGATCGAGCTGCGCCGCCATGCCATGGGCATGGTGTTCCAGAACTTCGGCCTGTTGCCGCATCTCGACGTGCTGGGCAATGTCGCCTTTCCGCTGAAGATCCAGGGCAAGTCTCTCAAGGAACGTGAGGCCCGCGCCCGCGAGATGATCGCGCTGGTCGGTCTGGGGGGCCGTGAGGCTTCCTATCCGCACCAGCTTTCCGGCGGCCAGCAGCAGCGCGTCGGCATCGCCCGCTCGCTGGCGGTCGGGCCGGAACTGTGGTTCCTCGACGAGCCGTTCTCGGCGCTCGATCCCCTGATCCGCCGGCAGATGCAGAACGAGTTCCTGCGCCTGCAGAAGATGCTGAAGAAGACCATCGTCTTCATCACTCACGACATCGCCGAGGCGTTCCGGCTGGCCGACCGGCTGGCGATCATGCGCGCCGGCAGGATCGTGCAGATCGGTCGTCCGGCCGACATCGTGCTCAACCCCGCCGACGCCTACGTCGCTGAGTTCACCGAGGACGTGCCGCTGCTCAGCGTCATCCGGGCTGGCGACCTCGCCAGTGTGAGCAAGGAGGCGATGCCTCTCGCCACGCCCGTGCGCCGCGATGCCAGTCTCGAGGAACTCGTGCCGCGGCTGGCGGCGGGCGAGAAGGTCTTCCCGCTCGAGGGCGATTCGTCCACCCCGCCATCGGTCCTTCGCGCGGCTGATATCCTGGCCGCGCTCGAGCGGGACAGCACCCGCCGCGCCCGCTCGTGACGGACGCCGCCCCAGCCATCCGGCCTGCCCGGCGCGGCCGCGTCGATCCGGGCTTGCTGGCCTGGTCCGGTGTGATCGCCTTCGCTCTGCTTTGCTTGGCCTTGAAAACGCAGTTGCCGTGGCTGGTGACGTTTCCGAAGGGTTGGACCCTGCCGATCGCGGCCGGCATCAATGCCGTTAGTGATGTCATCGTGCCGGTGTTGCAGCCGGCGTTCCGTGCTTTCTCGGCTCTGCTCGACTGGCCGATGCGCGCCATCCGCGCAGGGCTGGTGTGGCTGCCATGGCCGGCCGTCATGCTGGCGGTGGCGGCGCTCGCCTTCAAGGCGGGTGGGCCGAGGCTCGCGGTGTTCGGGGTGCTCGCGCTGGCCTATATGCTGGTCGCCGGTTACTGGCCGCAAAGCATGAGCACGCTGTCGCTGGTTATCCTGGCCGTGCCGATCTCGACCGCCGTGGGTTTCGGCCTCGGCGTGCTCGGCTACAGGCAGGACCGCATCAAGCCGGTGCTCACCGCGCTGCTCGATTTGATGCAGACGGTGCCGGCTTTCGCCTATCTCATCCCGCTGCTTCTGCTGTTCGGCTTCGGCCCGGTGGTCGGGCTGATCGCCAGCGCCGTCTTCGCCACGCCGCCGATGGTGCGCAACACCATGCTGGGGCTGGAGCGGGTGCCGGAAGCGATCCGCGAGGCGGGGTTGATGAGCGGCTGCACGCGCGGCCAGCAATTCTGGCGGGTGGAAATCCCCACGGCGCTGCCGCAGATCCTCGTCGGCTTCAACCAGACCACCATGGCCGCGCTCTCCATGGTGATCGTCGCGGCCATCATCGGTGGCTTCGAGGATATAGGCTGGGAAGTGCTGTCATCGATGCGCAAGGCCGAGTTCGGTCAGAGCATCCTGTCGGGGCTGGTGATCGCGCTGCTCGCCATCCTCATCGACCGCATCACGTTGGGCTTCGCCAAGGGCGGCCATGACGGCGCGGCGCGCTGGTTGACCGGTCGCCGGCTGGTTGCGGTGCTGGTGTTCTCGGCATTCCTTGCGGTGGCGCTGCGGCTTCTGCTGCCGGAAGGCGCCTTGCTCCCCGGAGCGGGTCTGCGCGGCCAGGCCGGCTTCGTCAACCAGTGGCTGCTCGGCATCGTGCGCGACTACGGCTGGCTCTTCGACGGCATCCGCAATAGCGTGCTCTACGCCCTGCTCCTGCCGCTCAGGGTCGGCATCGCCGGCGCCGCCACGCCGGCCATATGGGGCTTCGCCTGGACGCCGGCGCTGGGCTTGGCCTATGCCGCCGCTTTCCTGGCCGGCGCGACGCTGCTGGCGTGGCGGTTCGGATGGCGCTGGGGCGTGGCGCTGCTGGTGACGGGCCTGTTCCTCTACACCGGCTTTGTCGGCTTTCCGTGGCCGGCCTTCATTCTCCTTGCCGGACTGCTCGCCTATCGGGTGTCGGGTGCCGGCCTCGCGCTTTTCGCCGGCGGCGGCTTCCTGCTCATAATGCTGGCCGGCCTTGCGATGCCGCTTTCCATGTCGCTTTACCTGTGCGGGCTCGCCGTCGTTCTGTGCGTGCTGATCGGCGGTGGGCTCGGCGTCTGGGCGGCACACAGCGAGACCGTCTCGCGCATCCTGCGGCCGGTCTGCGACGCCTTGCAGACCATGCCGCAATTCGTCTTCCTCATTCCGGCGCTGATGTTCTTCAAGGTCGGCGAGTTCACCGCGCTGATCGCCATCATGCTCTATGCCATCGTGCCGCCGATCCGCTACGTCGAGCATGGCTTGCGGCATGTTCGCGCCGACGTCGTCGAGGCGGTCGAGCAGATGGGCGCGACCCCGGCGCAGACGCTCCTCAACGCAAAGCTGCCGCTGGCGTTGCCGGTGGTGATGCTGGGCATCAACCAGACGATCATGGCGGCCCTGTCGATGCTGGCCATCGCGGCGCTCGTCGGCACGCGCGAGCTCGGCCAGCAGGTCTATGTGGCGCTCGGCAAGGCCGACGCCGGCATGGGCCTCGTCGCCGGCCTGTCGATCGCCTTCCTCGCCATCTTCGCCGACCGCCTGGTGCAGGCCTGGGTCAGGGTTCGCACCGCCGAACCGTGAAACGGCAGTTTCAATCCGCGGCCGAAATGCTTTAAGGAGCCAGTGCAGGGAGCCCAAGCCGGTTCCACGCAGCCGAACCGAGCCGAGCGGAGCGCATCATGGCCGAAAAACTTATCCTCGCCTCGGGCAGCCCGTTCCGCCGGTCCATGCTCGAAAATGCCGGTGTGGCGGTCGAAGCGATCCCTGCCGATCTGGACGAGCGCGCGCTCGAGGCGCGGCTAAAGGACAGCGGCGCGTCGCCGGAGGACGTCGCGTCGGTGCTGGCGGAGGCCAAGGCGGTTGCCGTTTCGGAAAAGCATCCGGGCCGGCTGGTGCTCGGCTGCGACCAGACATTGTCGCTGGGCGACGAAATCTTTCACAAGCCGGCCGACATGGAAGGCGCCCGCCGTCATCTTCTGGCACTGGCCGGCAAAACCCATCATCTGAACAGCGCCGCCGTGCTGGCGCGCGATGGCGTCGTGCTTTGGCGCCATGTCGGCGTCGCCGCGCTGACCATGCGAAAGCTCGATCCCGCCTTCATCGGCCGCCATCTGGCGCGGGTCGGTGCCAAGGCGCTGCAGAGCGTCGGCGCCTACCAGGTCGAAGGCGAGGGTATCCAGCTTTTCGACAAGGTCGAGGGCGACTATTTCACCATCGTCGGCCTGCCGCTGCTGGCGGTGCTGGCGGAATTGCGGCGTCTGGGTGCCATCGATGGCTGAGCCGGTGAAAAAGGCCTTCGTCATCGGCCATCCGATCGCCCATTCGCGCTCGCCGAAAATCCACGGCCATTGGCTGGCCGCCCATGGCATCGCCGGCAGCTACGAGGCCATCGACGTGGCGCCGGCGGACCTCTCCGCCTTTCTCGCCGGTTTGCGTAAGAACGGCTTCAGCGGCGGCAACGTCACGCTACCGCACAAGGAAGCTGTATTCGCGGGGGCGGGACGCCGCGATGAGGCGGCCGAATTGATCGGTGCGGTCAACACTTTGTGGTTTGAAGACGGTATCCTGGTCGGTGGCAACACTGACGCCTACGGTTTCGCCGCCAATCTCGACGAATACGCTCCCGGCTGGGCAGCCGACGGGCCGGCCGTCGTGCTGGGCGCCGGCGGCGCGGCGCGAGCCGTCATCCACGCGCTGAAGACGCGCGGGGTGAACGACATCCGCATCGCCAACCGCACGCTTGCCCGCGCCGAGGAATTGCGCGACCGCTTCGGCGCCGGCATCACGGCTCATCCGCTGGAGGCGGTGCCGGAATTGCTCGGAGATACCGACCTGCTCGTCAACACGACCTCTGTTGGAATGGCGGGCAAGGGCAAGGAAGAATTGCCGGCCGATCCGGCGCTTCTGCCCCCCCACGCCGTCGTCACCGATATCGTCTACGTGCCGCTGGAGACGCCGCTGCTGGCTGCAGCGCGCACCCGCGGGCTGACGACGGTGGACGGGCTCGGCATGCTGCTCCATCAGGCCGTGCCCGGCTTCGAGCGCTGGTTCGCGATCCGCCCGCAGGTGACCCCGGAACTGCGGGCGTTGATCGTCGCCGATCTCGGAGCCGCCGCATGATCGTGCTCGGCCTCACCGGCTCCATCGGCATGGGCAAGTCGGCGACGGCGAGGATGTTTTCCGAGGCTGGCGTACCGGTGCACGATTCCGACGAGGCGGTGCATCGGCTTTACGCCGGCAAGGCGGCCCCGCTGATCGAGGCGGCCTTTCCGGGCGTGGTTGTGGATGGCAGCGTCGATCGCACCCGGCTTGCCGCCCGGGTGCTCGGCGACGCAGCGGCGTTGAAGGCGGTCGAGGCCATCGTGCATCCGCTGGTGCGCGCCGATGCCGACGCCTTCGTCGCGCGCCATCGCGCCGCCGGTGCGCCGCTGCTCGTGCTCGATATCCCGCTGCTGTTCGAGACGGGCGGCCGCGGCCGCGTCGACAAGGTCGCCGTCGTCAGCGCGCCGGCCGCTATGCAGCGCGAGCGCGTTTTGGCCCGGCCCGGCATGACGGCGGAGAAATTCGAGGCCATCCTGGCCCGGCAGGTGCCGGATGCCGAGAAGCGCCGGCAGGCGGACTTCGTCATTGACACGAGCCGCGGCTTCGACGTGGCGCGGGCGGAGGTGGAACGGATCGTTGCTGCGCTGACGAGCGGGCAGCCGGCTTGACGGCTACCGTGGACAAGCCTGTTGCGGCCTTGCGCCCGGGGGGCCAAGACTCCATCTTGGGCCTGGAGCGATTCGATGCGTGAGATCATTTTCGACACCGAAACCACCGGCCTCGACGCCCGCGAGGACCGCATCATCGAGCTTGGCTGCATCGAGCTGGACAACCGGTTCCCGACCGGCCGCACCTTCCATCACTACATCAATCCGCAGGGCCGGGCGATCAATCCAGAGGCGCAGGCCGTGCACGGCATCGGCGCCGAGCAGCTTGTCGGCAAGCCGACCTTCGGCGACCTGGCCGAGGAATTCCTCGCCTTCATCGACGGCGCCAAGCTGGTCGCCCACAATGCCGGCTTCGACATGGGCTTCATCAATGCCGAGTTTGCCCGCCTCGGCCATCCGGCGGTGGGGCAGGAACGGGTTGTGGACACGCTGGCGCTGGCGCGCCGCAAGCACCCCATGGGGCCGAACTCGCTGGACGCGCTGTGCCGGCGCTACGCCATCGACAACAGCCGTCGCACCAAGCACGGCGCGCTGCTCGACTCGGAGCTTCTGGCCGAGGTTTATATCGAGCTGATCGGCGGCAAGCAGGCCGCGCTCATCCTCGACACCGCCGCCCGTCCGGACGCGATTGCCGTGCAGACGACGGTCGAAATCGTCGTCGCCGCGCGGCCTGTGCCGCTGCAGCCTCGCCTCAGCGAGGCTGAGCGCGCCGCCCATGCCAGGATGGTCGAGACGCTGGGCGAAAAGGCGCTCTGGCTGCGGCAGTAGAGCATAGGCCCCAACGGGAGCCTTCCGCTTTTCGGACCATTGCGATGTCCAAAACAAAAAACCCGGCGCCAGGCCGGGTTTTTCTTGTCGTGGGTCGAAGTGATGTCAGCTCGCCTTGACCTTGGAGGCCGCCTGATCCTCGGCCAGCTTCTGCTGGAACATCTGCGCGAAATCGATGGGGTCCAGCATCAGCGGCGGGAAGCCGCCGTTGCGGGTCGCCTCGGCAATGATCTGGCGCGCGAAGGGGAACAACAGGCGCGGGCATTCGATGAACAGCAGCGGCAGCATGTGCTCCTGCGGGAAGCCGTCGATGTTGAAGACGCCGCCATAGACCAGTTCGACGTTGAACAGCACGTCCTTGTCGAACGAGGCCTTGGCGTTCAGCGTCAGGTTGACGTCGAACTGCTTGTCGGACAGCGGGTTGGCGTTGACGTTGACGTTGATGGCGATGCCCGGGGCCTTGTCGCGGCCGCGCAGCGAATTGGGTGCGCCGGGGCTCTCGAAGGAGAGGTCCTTCACATACTGTGCCAGCACGTTGAGCGTCGGCTGCGTTCCGTTGCCGTTGGCTGCGGCGCCCGTCGGTGCTTCGTTGGTTTCGGCCATGAGCCCTTTTCCTTGTCGAATGTGGTGTATACGGGCCGAAAGACCCGGTGAATCCGGGGGTTCGCTATCACGCCCGGCCTGACAACACAAGGTTCGGCCGTTGCTGTCGCCGAACGGGCGGCGCTCACTCGTCGCCGAGGCGGCGCCAGGGTGAATCCGGGTCCGGCTTGCGCGAGAACTCGTCGCTGTCGAGATCGATCGTCCGTTCCGGCCGCCGGCCGGGGCCGCCCCCGCGTCCAGGTCCCATGCCGAAGCCGCCGACCACGGTGATGCGATCCTTGAGCAGGCGCCAGGCGAGGTCGCGCACCGGCGGCAGGAACAGGAGAAGGCCGGCGATATCGGAGATGAAGCCCGGTACGATGAGCAGGATCGACGCGACCACGATCATCGCGCCATGGGCGAGATGGCGGCTGGGGTCGCGGCCGGCTTCCGTCTCGGCGCGGATGCGCGCCATGACGCCGAAACCCTGGTGGCGCAGGAGCAGGCTGCCGGCCACGGCGGACAGAAGCACCAGGCCGACCGTCGCCAGCGCGCCGATCTGGCGGCCGACGACGACGAAGCCGGCGATCTCCATCAGCGGCAGTGCCAGCAGGAAAAAAGGGAGGAAGGAAATGCGCACGCTCTGTCCGCTATCGCTTGTTGTGCCGAAAGCCGCTTGCTGCCGGCGTCGAAGCCGTTAGATAGGCATATCCGGCTTTGATTTGAATGATTGTGAGCCGCGTTCTATATGCTTTGTTGAATGGACGCCATGCCGGGCGCTCCACGGATTGATTGGCGCAGAGATGGAATTCTTCGACATCGGCACGATTTTCTTCCTGGTCGCGGCGGTCGTGATCTTTTTCCAGTTGCGCAACGTGCTGGGACGTCGCACCGGCAATGAGCGGCCGCCTTTCGACCCCTATTCCACCCGGCGTGGCGCGAAGGACGCCAAGGATGCCCCCCAGGCGCCCGAAAACGTCGTCGCCCTGCCGCGCAAGCGCCCACCGGGCGAGCCGGCGCCCGATGCCTACGCCTCGATCGATGCCGTGGCCAAGCCGGACACCGATCTCAATCGCGGCCTGCGCGCCATCAAGGATGCCGAGGCTTCCTTCGAGCCCAAGGAATTCGTCGACGGCGCCAAGTTGGCCTACGAGATGATCGTGATGGCCTATGCCGACGGCGATCGCAAGGCGCTCAAGAATCTCCTGTCGCGCGAGGTCTATGACGGTTTCGTGGCAGCAATCGGCGAGCGCGAGGCGAAATCGGAGAAGGTTCAGTCCTCCTTTGTCGGCATCGACAAGGCCGATATCGTCGCCGCCGAGATGAAGGGCTCGGAGGCGCATGTGACGCTGCGCATCGTCAGCGAGCTGATCTCGGCCACCCGCGACAAGGCCGGCACCGTCATCGACGGCGATCCGGAAACGGTCGCCGAGGTCAAGGACGTGTGGACCTTTGCGCGCGACACCCGCTCGCGCGACCCGAACTGGAAGCTGGTCGCCACCGAGGAAGAGGACTAGCCGGGCACAGGGGAGGGCCGCATCCATGCCGCTCTCCGAGGTGTTCCGGCCCGTCTCCTTCGCCGGCCTGCCCGGCTGGGCGGATGACGATCTCCTTGCCGCTTTCGAAGCTTTCCGCCGCTCGGCCTTCCAGGTCCTGACCAAGCCCTACAGGACGGGCGCGCTCGGGGTCGATTTTGCCGCCTTTGCCGAAGGCCATGACGCGGCAAGGACCGTTTCGGCGCCGAAACGGTCGCAGGCGCGTGCTTTCTTCGAGCAGTATTTCGTTCCCGCGCTGGTAAGGCCGGACTCGGGCGATCGGGGGCTGGTCACCGGTTTCTACGAGCCGGAAGCGGAAGCTTCGGCGGTCCGTACGGCCGAATTTACCGTGCCGTTGCTGGCGCGGCCCGCCGATCTCGTCGACATCGACGACACCAGCCGGTCGCAAGGCATGGACCCTTATCTCGCCTTCGCCCGCCATGCCCCGTCGGGGCCGGTGGAGTATTTCGACCGTGCGGCCATCGAAGGCGGCGCTCTGGCCGGACGCGGACTGGAGATCGCCTGGCTCAGGGACAAGGTGGACGCCTTCTTCATCCATGTGCAGGGCGCGGCGCGGCTTGCCATGACCGACGGGCGGCGGCTGCGCGTCACCTATGCGGCGAAATCCGGCCAGCGTTTTTCCGGGCCGGGCCGAATCTTGGCTGATCTCGGCGAAATCCCGCTGGAAAAGGTGACGATGCAGTCGATCCGCGCCTGGTTTCGGGACAATCCGAACCGCGTCGACGAGATCCTGCAGCAGAACCGCTCCTACATCTTCTTTCGCGAGGCGCCGGTGGACGATCCGGCGCTCGGCCCGGTTGCCGCCGCCAAGGTGCCGCTGACGCCCGGCCGCTCCGTCGCTGTCGACCGGTTGCTGCACACCTTCGGCACCCCATTCTTCATCGTTGCGCCGGCCTTGCGGGCCTTCGGCGACGGTGGTTTCCGCCGCCTGATAATCGCGCAGGACACCGGCTCGGCCATCGTCGGCGCCGCGCGCGGCGACCTCTTCGCCGGATCGGGTGATGCGGCTGGCGAGATCGCCGGCGTCGTGCGCCATGCTGCGGATTTCTACGCGCTTCTGCCGCGCCCGCTTGTTACGAGGGCCGGAGGATGAGTCGCCGACCGGCAAAAAACCTGACGGATGAGGATCGGGTTCTGTGGTCCCTCGTGGCGCGCAGCGCGACGCCGCTAAGGGGCAAGCGCTCGGTCGAAGTGCCCGAGGTCGTGCTGGAACCGGAAAAGGCGCCTCCCAAGTCCGAATCCGTGCCGCCGCCGGCATCGAAACGGCCCGAAAAACCCGGCGCCGGCCACGCTATCCACGCCCTCGACCGACCGACGCACGATAAGCTGGCCAGAGGCCGCATGCCCATCGAGGGGCGTGTCGACCTGCATGGCCTGACGCAGGACGAGGCGCACGCGCTGCTCTATTCCTTCCTCAGCCGCGCCCATGCCGGCGGCGTGCGCTATGTGCTGGTCATCACCGGAAAGGGCTCATCGTCGGGCGGCGACGGCGTGCTGAGGCGCTCGGTGCCGGCATGGCTGTCGACGCCGCTGTTCCGGCCGCTCGTGTCCAGCCATGACCACGCCGCACGCAACCATGGCGGTGCCGGCGCGCTCTATGTGCGGCTGCGCCGCGTCAAGGCGTGAGAAGGCAATGACACCGCTCGGTGAACGCATCCGGGTGCTCAGGCGCGAGCGCGGCGTCAACCAGAAGGATATGGCCGCGGCCATCGGCGTCTCCGCCGCCTACCTGTCGGCGCTGGAACATGGCCGGCGCGGCATCCCGACCTGGACGCTGATCCAGAAGATCATCGGCTATTTCAACATCATCTGGGATGACGCCGAGGACCTGCAGCGGCTGGCCGAAGCCTCGCATCCGCGCGTCCGGCTGGACACCTCAGGTCTGACACCGGCCGCCACCGAACTCGCCAACCTGTTGGCGGAGAACATCGGCAGGCTGGACGAGGACGCCATAGAGCAGCTGACGCTCGCCGTGAAGCGGGCGCTGGCCAACCGGCGGCCCTGAACGGCGCGGCGGCGTCAGTTCAGAATATGCACCAGCCATAGCGAGAGGGCAGGGAACGCCGTCAGGAGCGCCAGGCGGATCAGGTCGGCCAGCACGAACGGGATCACGCCCTTGTAGGTGCTGATGATCGGCACGTCCTTGGCGACCTTGTTGACGACGAAGACGTTGAGGCCGATGGGCGGCGCGGCAAGGCCGATGGCGACAACGACAAGGACGAGAATGCCGAACCAGATGGCGACGTCTTCGCTGGTCATGCCGAAATCCAGCGTCAGCACGATCGGCATGAACACCGGCAGCGTGAGCAGGATCATCGCCAACTCATCCATTACCGCGCCCAGCACGATGTAGGCGACCAGCATGCCCCACACCACGGCGTAGGGCGACAGGCCCGAATCGCCGATCATCGAGGCCAGCGTCATCGGCATCTGCGTCAGCGCCAGGAAGGCACCGAACACTTCGGCGCCGAGCAGGATGAGGAAGATCATGCCGGTCGTCTCGGCCGTCTGCAGGAAAGCCACCTTGATGCGCTTCCAGTCCAGCGTTCCCTGTGCGACGCCGATCGCCAGCATGATCGCCGCACCCACCGCAGCCCCTTCCGTCGGCGTGAACACTTCGCCGTAGATGCCGCCGACCACGATGATCGCCACCGCCGCCGCCGGTATGATGGCGAAGTCGAGGAGCAGGAAAACCAGGCCGACGATGCCGAGCAGAAGGGCGCCGACGGTGTTGGCATAGCCGACCGACCATAGACCTGTGGCCGCGATCACCGCTATCGCTCCCAATGGCCGCGCCCAGACCGGGCGGGGCGTCGCCTGCGGCGGCGCGATCTCCAGCGGCGGCGCCAGTTCGGGCTTTCGCCGCACGATGATGGCGATGGCGGTGCAGTAGAAGGTGGCCGCCATCAGCCCGGGAATGAGCGCCGCCTGGAACAGCTTGGCGATGTTCTGCTCGGCGGTGATGGCATAGATGACCAGGATGACGGAAGGCGGGATCAGGATGCCCAGCGTGCCGCCGGCGGCGATGGTGCCGGTGCCGAAACCTGGATCGACCTTGGCGCGGCGCAGTTCCGGCAGCGCTGCCCGGCCGAAGGTGGCGGCGGTCGCCACCGAGGAGCCGCAGATGGCGCCGAAGCCGGTACAGGCGGCGATCACCGCCATCGGCATGCCGCCGCGCACGCGCCCCAGCCTTCGTTCCGCCGCGCGGAACAGCGTCGAGGCCATGCCCGATCCCTCAGCCAGCGCGCCCATCAGAATGAACAGCGGGATGACCGAAAGCGTGTAGCTGGCGAACTGGCTGTAGGCGTTGACACGCAGGTAATAGATCAGTGCATGCGTGCCGTTGAGATACGCATAACCGGCGGAACCGACGGCCAGCATGGCGAGCGCGATCGGCATGCGGATGGCGATCAGCACCAGCATGGCGCCGAAGCCGATCAGCGCGATGGAGAACCCGCTCATTCGCGCACCTCTGACGATGTATGCACCGCAGGCGGGAGCCGGTGGATGATTTTCAGGATCGCCGTCGCCACCGCGATCACGCAGGCGAGCCCGGCAAGCACGGAACAGAGCAGGTAGACCGGCCACACAGGCCAGGGGAGCTGGATCAGCGTCAGCCCGTTCGTGCGCGCATCCATGCCGCCGGCGAACAGGCCCCAGGCGAAGAAGCCGAGGAACGCCGCCAGCACCAGGTCCCACACACCGTCTATCGTCGCGTTCACCCTGGCCGGCAGCTTGAGCGTGAAGGTGTCGACCGCGATATGGCCGCTGCGCGCCTGCGTCTGGCCGAGAAAGGCGAAAACGGATACGCCCACCGCGATCTCGACCATTTCGTAGTCGGCCGGGATCGGGCTGTTGAACAGCCAGCGACCGACGACGCTGACCGTCACCAGTGCGGCGGCCAGGCAGGTCAACGTGCCGCCCGCCACGGCGAGCGCGGCGGCCAGCCGGTCGATCCACCGCACGTCTGGCGCGCTGTCGGGGGCTGCCGGTGTTTCCATGGTCAACCCCCTGCCTGCCAATCAGGGCGGCGTCGCCGCCGCCCGCTCCCGCGCGTCGCCACGCTGCTGGTCACGCCTTGCCGTATTTCGCGATCAGCTCCTGCGCGGTCTTGATCAGTGCGTCGCCGTCGAGCCCCTTGGCCTTGACGTCCTCGACCCATTTGACGTGGACCGGTTTGGTGGCCTCGATCCAGCGGGCTTTCTCTTCCTCGGAAATCGAGGAGACGACACCCTTGCCGTCGGCCTTGATCTTGTCGCCGACTTCCTTGCCGACAGTGTCCCACATTTCACCGGCGAGGTTGGCGAAATGCATGCCGCTCAGCTTGTCGAGAACGCCGCGTTGGTCGTCCGACAGGCGCTCGTAGCTGCCCTTGTTCATCGCCAGGAAGAAGGTCGTCGTATAGAGCGTCGGCGAGCCGGGAATGGCGGTGTGGTACTTGGTCAGTTCGTCCACCTTGACCGAAGGCACCACCTCCCACGGAATGACGCAGCCGTCGATGGCGCGTTGCGCCAGCGCCTCGGGCACCTGCGGCACCGGCATGCCGACCGAGGTGGCGCCGAGCGCCGTCAGCGCCTCGCCGGCCAGCCGCGTCGGGTTGCGCAGCTTGAGGCCCGCCAGGTCCTCCATCTTGGTGATTTCCTTGTTGGTGTGGATCAGCCCGGCATCGTGCGCCCAGAAGCACAGGATCTTGGTGTCGGCCGTCTCCTTGGCGATGTGCGTCTCGCCGAATTCCTGGCAGGCCGGCGCATTGGCCTTGGCCTCTGCCGCCGCCACGAAAGGCAGCTCGAACACCTCGGTGGAAGGGAAGCGGCCGGGCGTGTTGCCGGGCAACGTCCAGACGATGTCGACGACGCCGTTGGCAGCCTGATCGTAGAGCTGCGGCGGCTTGCCGCCGAGCTGCATGGCCGGGAAGATCTGGATCTTCAGCTTGCCCTGGCTCTCGTCTTCTATGGCTTTCGCCCAGGGCGTCAGGAGGCGGGCGTGCACGTTGGAGACCGGCGGCAGGAAATGGTGCAGCTTGAGCGTCACCGTATCCTGCGCGCGGGCTATGCCGCTCCTGAGCAGGGCCGGCGCGGCCAGAAGCGCGCCGGTGGTTTTGACGAAGCTGCGGCGAGATAATGTCATGGTTTCCTCCCAGATATGCGGCATGTGCCGCTTTTTTGTTGATGGCCCGATGCGGCGGCTGGTGCGGCGCCGGGCTGTCTGTGCCGGTTGTCCGGAATGTCCTCCCCTGGCGTCTCTGCGCCCTTCAGGCAACCTGCATCATCCTTGGCGGACGATCAACCGCATCGTGCGCCACGATTTTCCCGTTGCACTCGTATGGCGGTGTTGACGAACCGGCTCCCCTCGTTGCTTCACACGTTAATTTTGACCGGCAGCTGCTGTCAAGGTGCGGTGGCGGCTGATACTGCGGCAGCCTTTCAGGTCGCTTCGCGCACCTGATAGTCCTTGATCGCGGCGAAACGGATCGCCTTCCAGCGATCGGCTTCGTAGTTGAGCGAGAACTCGTGCTGGGCGAGGAAAACCGGATCGCCGTCGAGGTCGCGGGCGATGTCGCCGCGATGCCCCTCGACGAAGCGGGTGAGCTCCGCTTGATCGTCGGCCGAGATCCAGCGGCAGACGGAAAAGCGCGACATCTCGAAGTCCACCGGCAGGCCGTATTCGACGGAAAGCCGTTCCTTCAGCACGTCGAGCTGCAGCGCGCCGACGACGCCGACGATGGCCGGTGAGCCGTCCTCGGGCTGGAAGAGCTGGACGACGCCTTCCTCGGCCATCTGCTGCAAGGCTTCCTTGAGCTTCTTTGCTTTCATGGCGTCGCCGAGGCGCACGCGGCGCAGGATTTCCGGCGCGAAGTTGGGCACGCCGCGGAACAGGATTTCCTCGCCCTCGGTCAGCGTGTCGCCGATGCGCAGCGTGCCGTGGTTGGGAATGCCGACCACGTCGCCGGCATAGGCCTCGTCTGCGGTGACGCGCGAGCGCGCGAAGAAGAATTGCGGCGCCGACAGGCTCATCGGCTTGCCGGTGCGCACGAGCTTCGCCTTCATGCCGCGCTCCAGCGTGCCGGAGCAGACGCGCACGAAGGCGATCCGGTCGCGGTGGTTCGGGTCCATATTGGCCTGGATCTTGAAGACGAAGGCGCTCATGCCCGGCTCGGTCGCATGCACGGTGCGGGTGTCGGCTTCCTGGTCGCGCGGCGGCGGGGCGAAGGCGCCCAACCCCTCGATCAGGTCGCGGACGCCGAAATTCCTCAGCGCCGAGCCGAAGTAGACCGGCGTCAGGTGGCCTTCGCGGAAGGCGGCGAGGTCGAACGGCCGGCAGGCTTCCCGCGCCAGTTCCAGTTCCTCGATGAAGGTCGGCCGCTCGTTGTCCGGCAGCAAGCCGGCGACGCGGTTGGAATCCGGCCCGTTTACAGGCGTGCGCTCGGTTTCGGTGTCGGACCGCCGCACGGCGTTGTCGGCCAGGTGATAGGTGCCGGAAAAGGTCTTGCCCTGGCCGATCGGCCAGGTGATCGGCGCGGTGTCGAGCGCCAATTTCTGCTCGATTTCGTCGAGGATCTCAAAGGTATTGCGCGCCTCGCGGTCCATCTTGTTGACGAAGGTGACGATCGGGATGTCGCGCAGCCGGCACACCTCGAACAGCTTCAGCGTGCGCGGCTCGATGCCCTTGGCGGCGTCGATGACCATGACGGCCGAGTCCACCGCCGAGAGCGTGCGGTAGGTGTCGTCGGCGAAGTCCTCGTGGCCGGGCGTGTCGAGCAGGTTGAAGACGTTGTCGCCATATTCGAAGGTCATCACCGAGGTAACGACCGAGATGCCGCGCTCACGCTCGATCTTCATCCAGTCGGAGCGCGTCTGGATGCGGTCCTTCTTGGCCTTGACTTCGCCGGCGAGCTGGATGGCGCCGCCGAACAGAAGCAGCTTTTCCGTCAGCGTCGTCTTGCCGGCGTCGGGGTGGGCGATGATCGCGAAGGTGCGGCGGCGCGAAACCGCCTGGGAAATCGTCTCGGCCATGTGAGGAATCCGTTGTCGCGCGGCTTATAGCGGCGGGGCGTTGGCCTGTCGAACAGGAATTTTCGGCCGTCGGCTCCACTGGCTTGACAGTGATATAAGTTTATACTTATGATAAGTAATGGCTAATAGCAGTGCACAGCTCACCGCGCTCGGCGATCCGACCCGCAGGCAGATTTTCGAGCTTGTCGCCGAGAAGCCCCGCTCGGTTGCCGAGATCACGCGGGAGGTGACGGTTTCGCAATCGGCCGTTTCCCAGCACCTCAAGGTCCTGCGCGAATCCCGGCTGGTCCGCGCCGAGCCCAGGGGGGCTTCCAATGTCTACCAGATCGATCCGGAGGGTCTTGGCCAGATGCGGGCCTGGCTCGACCGGTTCTGGAGTCGGACGCTGGCGGCCTACAAGCTCGCCGTGGAGCAGCCCGGCGAACAGCAACCGCAAGAGGAGCAGACATGAACACGCATGTGCCCATCGCAACCGTGAGGCAGTCCGTCGTCGTCGAAGCGCCGATCGAGCGAGCCTTCAAGGTTTTCACCGAGGAGTTCGGCAGCTTCAAGCCGCCCGAGCACAATCTGCTTCGCGTGCCGATCGCCGAAACGGTGTTCGAGCGGCGCGTCGGCGGCCACATCTACGACCGCGGTGCCGATGGCAGCGAATGCCGCTGGGCGCGCGTGCTGGCCTATGAACCGCCCGACCGGCTGCTGCTGAGCTGGGACATCAGCCCACGCTGGCAGATCGAGACCGATCCGGCCAGGACCAGCGAATGGGAAGTGCGCTTCACCGCCGAGGCGGCGAACCGCACCCGCGTCGAGATCGAGCACAGGAATCTGGACCGCCACGGCCAGGGTTGGGAAAGCGAGCGCGACGGCGTTGCCGGCGACCAGGGTTGGCCGCTGTATCTCAAGCGTTTTGCTGGTCTGTTTGCTCGGACATGACGAACCGGGACGACGCGACGATAATTGCACCTGAGGGACCGGCAGCCGCGCCTATGGCGGCTGCCGGCCAGCGCTGGGGTCAGCGCAGCTCTCGCATCAGGCCGCCGTGGCTTTGCGCGCCTTGGCGGCAATCGCTGGAATCCAGTCGCGCAGGGCGATGCCGATTGCGTCGGCATGGTCTTCCTGCAGGTAGTGCGCGCCGGGTCCGAGGTTTATGACCTTGCAGTCGGTCAGGGTGGCAGCGAAGGCATTGGCGGCCGCCGGGGAAACCAGTGCGCCGGGCTCGCCGTGGAACAGGATCTTCGGATAGGCAGACAGCCTCAGCGCCCGATGGTCGTGCTCGCTGATCGACGCGACGTCGGCAGGCAGGCCTTCGATCGGCATTTCGTTGGGCATGCTCAGGATCGGCTTGCGCGAGGCCGGCGTCGGGAACGGCGCGCGGTAGGCGTCCATCTCCTCGTCGCTGAGCTTGCGCATCACCGAAGCGGGCAGCACGCGCTCGATAAAGACATTGTCCTCGATGACGAGTTTTTCGCCGCGGCCCGGCGTGCGGAACGCCTTGAACAGGTCGCGCGCCTCATCGCGCTGGTGAAAATCCTCCCAGCGGTCGAAAGGCCGGATGAATTCCATGAAGGCGAGCCCGAGGATGCGGTGCGGCCGCCGCGACGCCAGATGGAAGGCAAGCGCCGTTCCCCAATCCTGCGCCACCAGCACCATCTCGCCGATGCCCGTTTTCTCGATGAAGGCGTCGAGGTAACGCACCTGATCGAAAAAGCGGTAGGCGATGTCGGGCTTGCCGGACTGGCCGTAGCCGATCAGGTCGGGCGCGATGCAGCGTCCGACCGGCGCGACGTGCGGGATGATGTTGCGCCAGATATAGGAGGATGTCGGATTGCCGTGCAGGAACAGGACGGCCGGCCCGTTCCCGCCCGCCTCGACGCAGCTCATCGTCGAATCGAGAACTGCGATTTCGTGTCGTTGCTGTTTCATCACTTGGTCGGCACTCATGACGATACCTTTCCAAAGGTTGTTGCGAAGATGATCCTCTTGAATCGCTCCAGCGGTTCGGGGCTGCGCTCCACCTTCATGCGCAGCATGGCTCCCTGCCACGACGACAGGAGGAAATCGGCGAGGTCGTCGGCTTCGAACCGGTCGTCGATCTCGCCCGACGCCTGCCCTTCGCGAATGCAGTCGGCGAAAGGCTGGCGCCAGCGCTCGAAGATAGACACCAGTTGCTGCCGCAACGGTTCGCTGTGCACGACGGTCTCCAGGCTGAGGTTCCCGATCATGCAGCCGCGCGCCCATTCCGCGGCTTCCAGCTTCGAGGTGATGACGTCGAGATAGCGCCTCAGGCGCCCCACCGGCGGCGTGCCGTCGGCGGCGAGGGCCGCTTCCACCAGTCCGGAGACATAGGCGAAATAGCGGTCGAGCACCTCGCCGACGAAAGCCTCCTTGGACGGGAAGTGATTCGTGAAAGAGCCCGGCTTTGCCCCCGCCGCCGCGACGATGTCGCGAACGCCTGAGGCGGAGTAGCCGGCATCCCAGATGGTCCGGAAGCCGGCGTCGAGAAGTGTTTCGCGGAGTGAATGTCTAGCCATGTGGGAATAATACGTACGTACGTATTGAAGTCAAGCACAAAACGGATATGCGCTGCCGGCGTTGATGAGCGACTGCTGGCGGCTGTATCCGTGGTCGTCAATCGGGTTGGACGTCGGGCGAGACGGGCCCGCCGCGACGATGGCCGTCACGCGAAACGATAAAAGATGGTTGCGACGGTCAGCCGACCAGCGCCAGATCCTCGCTTGCCAGCTGGAACGGCCGCACCGTCATGCCTTGCCGGGTCAGGGTGACGAAGCTGCCCGGTGGCACCGCCTGCCAGTCGCAGCCGTCGCGGTCGAGCGGTTCGGACATGATGCAGCGGCCTTCGCCGAAGGTCGACGCATAGAGCGTGGGGGCGGTGGCGTGTGTGGTGTAGCGCACGGCGTAAAGCGTCCGCCCGTCGGTCAGCGCTGCGGTGAGCTTGAAGGACGGCTCGATGCCGGCACCGCGTTGTGCCGAGACGACGCGCCGGGCCGCACGCTCCATCGCGCCTTGCGGGTCCTGTTCCAGCCCCTCGGCGAACAGGAGCAGGAAGAAGAGTTCCGAATCGGTGGTACCGTCGAGCCGGTCGTAGAGATCGTCGGCCAGGGCGGCTTCCAGCGGCCGCCGGATCCTGTCGAAGCCGCCGACTTGGCCGTTGTGCATGAAAGCCCAGCGGCCGAAGATGAAAGGATGGCAATTGGCGCGGCTGGTGGCGCCGCCGGTCGAGGCGCGCACATGCGCCAGGAACAGCCCGGACCTGATCTGCCGACACAGGCTTTTCAGGTTCGGGTCGGACCACGCCGGCAGGATGTCGCGGTAAAGGCCGGGTTCGGGCCGGTCGCCGTACCAGGCGATGCCGAAACCGTCGCCGTTGGTCGGCGTCTTCGCCTCCAGCGCGTGGTGGCTCTGTTCGATCAGCGAATGGCAGGGCGCGGTGACGATGTCTTCCAGGAAGACCGGTTCCCCGAGATAGGCCGCCCAACGGCACATGATCGCCTCTCCTTGGCTCGCGACGCCTGCACCAGAATCGCCGATCATGGGTAAAAAAGCGTGAACGTGGCATTTTTCCGCCTCCTTTGCCGGCAAGCTGCGACATACCTGCCAACATGTCGCGACGGGTACCGAGAAAGCCGTTGAAAGCGGCCGCCCGCCGATTGACCCGCGCCGTCCCCTGGCAGATAGGATCGCCGTCATGTCCGCTCCTTCCCAGCAATCCGTCATCGGTCCCCTGATCGGCTTCGTCCGCCTGCCGCATGGCGAGGACCTGCCGCTGCCCGCCTATGAGAGCGCGGGCGCGGCCGGCATGGACCTGCGCGCCGCCGTGCCGGAGGATCGCCCGTTGCTGATCCTGCCCGGCCGCCGGGTGCTGGTGCCGACCGGGCTGGTGATGGAAATCCCCGAGGGCCTCGAAGGTCAGGTCCGGCCGCGCTCGGGCCTGGCGCTGAAACACGGCATCACCTGCCTGAACACGCCCGGCACCGTCGACAGCGACTATCGTGGCGAGGTGAAGGTGCTGCTGGTCAATCTCGGTGACGAGGATTTCACCGTCGAGCGCGGTATGCGCATCGCTCAGATCGTCTTTGCACCGGTCGTGCAGGTCCGGGTCGAGGAACGCAGTCTCGCCAACGGCACCGCGCGGGGCGCCGGCGGCTTCGGCTCGACCGGGACAGCGTGAGCATGGCCGCGCCGAAGCTGGTCATCTTCGACTGCGATGGCGTGCTGGTCGATACCGAGAACATCGCCAACGAACGGCTGGCCGCCTGGCTGACCGAGGCGGGCTTTCCGGTCACCTTCGAGCATTGCCGCAAGGTCTTCTCCGGCCGCAGCATGGTGTCCGTGCAACAGGAAGCCGAGGCCTCCGGCGCCAGCCTCGGCGCCGATTTCGTCGAACGCTGGAACGCCGGCTTGCCGGATCTTTTCGATGGACGGGTCGAGGCCGTTCCGCATGTGCGCACCTTCATCGATACCGTGCGCACGGTCGGCATCCCCTATTGTGTCGCCTCCTCTGCGCGGGTGACGAAGATGCATATCACGCTCGGCGCCACCGGCCTTCTGCCGCTGTTCGAGCACGCCATGTATTCCGCCACGATGGTCGGCCGCGCGAAGCCGTTCCCGGATCTTTTCCTCCATGCCGCACAGTCGATGGGCGTGGCGCCGGCGGACTGCGTCGTCGTCGAGGACAGCGTCGCCGGCACGATGGCCGGCATCGCCGCGGGCATGCGCGTGTTTTCCTATCACGGCGATCCCTATGCCGATCCCGACGGGCTGGAGATGGCCGGCGGCATCCTGTTCGACGACATGCGCAAGCTGGCCGGGCTCATCCCCATTTCCGCCTAGGCTGCTCCCGCATCTTTCGCTGTCGCGGCGCGCTACGAACCCGATTCCGGTGCTTTCGCGCGGTTCGTCGAAGAGAACGAAAAGCGCTTTCGGGCAAATGGCAGGAGCCTCTGTCTGAGCCAATCGCATTCGTTTGCCCGGCCAATGCCGGAAGACTACCTTGCATCAAATTCAGCTTCTAGGAGACGCTCCATGGACAAGGGCAAGGTTTTCCGCGATCTGCACGCTTCAACTTTCGTTATCCCGAACCCTTGGGATATCGGCACCGCCAAGCTGCTCGCCTCGCTCGGCTACAAGGCGCTGGCGACGACGAGCGCCGGCTATGCCTTCTCTCGCGGCCTGGCCGACGGCGCCGTCGGCTTCGAGGCGATGATCCATCACTGCCGCGAGCTGGTCGGCGCCACCGACCTGCCCGTGTCGGCCGATCTCGAAAAGGGCAAGGGCGACAGCCCCGAGCGCGCGGCCGAAACGATCTTCGCGGCCGAAGCCGCCGGTCTCGCCGGCTGCTCCATCGAGGATTTTTCCGGTGACGAGAGCCAGCCGATCTACGAGTTCTCGCATGCGGTCGAACGCGTCGCCGCCGCGGCCGAGGCCGCGCGATCGCTGAAGCGGGATTTCGTTTTCACTGCCCGTGCGGAGAATTTCCTGCATGGCCGGCCCGACCTCGACGACACGATCAGGCGTTTGCAGGCCTTCGAGAAGGCGGGCGCCGACGTTCTCTATGCGCCCGGCCTTTCCAGCGTCGAGATAGTGCGCACCGTTTGCTCGTCCGTGTCGAAGCCGGTCAACGTGCTCGCCGTGCCGGGCTTCTCGGTTTCGGAACTGGCGGCGGCCGGCGTCAAGCGGATATCGGTCGGCTCGAAGCTGGCGACGGCGGCGTTCGGCGCGGTGCGGCGTGCGGCAGTCGAGATGCTGGAGGCCGGGACCTTCGACTATGCCAGGGAGGCGATGGCCTTCGGCGACCTGCAGGGGCTGTTCGCCGGCAACAAGGCCTGACTGCGGCGCCGGGTTGCAAATCCGGCGCAAGCGGCTAGAACCGCCCGCGGTCGGCATTGAAGCATCGCGCCGGAAAACGGATACCGGGTTCGGTGAGAGGCGATGCGAAACAAAGGCCAACGCCGCGCGGGGAGCCCGATGAGCCAATACGACGTTCTGTGCATCGGCAATGCCATTGTCGATATCATCGCCCAGTGCGACGAAGCGTTCCTGGAGACGAACGGTATCGTCAAGGGCGCGATGAACCTCATCGACACGCATCGCGCCGAACTGCTCTATTCGCGCATGGGACCGGCGATCGAGGCATCCGGCGGTTCCGCCGGCAACACGGCGGCCGGTGTCGCTTCCTTCGGTGGCCGCGCTGCCTACTTCGGCAAGGTCGCGAAAGACCATCTCGGCGAGATCTACGCGCACGACATCCACGCCCAGGGTGTCGCCTTCGACACCAGGCCGCTTGAAAACGGCGCGCCGACCGCACGCTCGATGATCTTCGTCACCCCCGACGGGGAACGCTCGATGAACACCTATCTCGGCGCCTGCATCGAGCTTGGCCCGGAGGACGTGGAGCCTGAAAAGGCCAAGGGCGCGGCCGTCACCTATTTCGAGGGCTATCTATGGGACCCGCCGCGCGCCAAGGAAGCGATCCGCCAGACCGCGGCAATCGCCCACGCCGCCGGGCGCCAAGTGTCGATGACGCTGTCGGACTCGTTTTGTGTCGACCGCTATCGCGGCGAGTTCCTCGACCTGATGCGTTCCGGCACCGTCGATCTGGTGTTCGCCAATTCGCATGAGATCAAATCGCTCTACCAGACGGCTTCCTTCGACGAGGCGCTGGCGCAGATCCGCAAGGATTGCCGCATCGCCGCCGTCACCCGCTCGGAAAAGGGCTCGGTGATCGTGCGCGGCGACGAGACGGTCGTCATCAACGCGACGCAGATCAGTGAACTGGTCGACACTACCGGCGCCGGCGATCTTTATGCCGCCGGTTTCCTGCACGGCTACACCAAGGGGCTCGACCTGAAGCATTGCGGCGATCTGGGCTCGCTTGCCGCCGGACTGGTCATCCAGCAGATCGGTCCGCGTCCCCGCCAGAACCTGCGCCACGAGGCGGAGCGGGCGGGCCTGCTATAGGGGGTGGCCGTCTATCCGCCGTACCGCGCGGCGAAGTCGGAGATGCGCTGCACCACCTCCTTCGACACGGTGAGGCCGCGCGCGCCCGCCTTTTCGGCTTCCTCGGCGCCGCTGCGGCCGGGAATGTGCACGCCGTAGCGTCGCCTCAGCCGCTCGACCTGTTTGCCGAGGCGATCCTCGAAACCGGCATCGAACAGAACCGGAGAAATGGCCGCGACGAACAGGCCGGAGCCGGGACTTTCTGCGCCTTCGATGAAACCGGGCGCATCGAGCGACCAGTTGGCGCCCGACAGTCCGGCCGCCAGCACTTCCACCATCAGCGCGATATTGGCGCCGCGATTGCCGCCGAAGGCAAGCAACGCGCCCTTCATCGCCTCGGCCGGATTGGTGGTCGGGTTGCCGTGGGCGTCCAGAGCCCAGCCATCGGGGATCGGCTTGCCGGCCTCGGCCGCTTCGCGGACCTTGACGAAGGCGGTGGCGCTCGACGCCTGGTCGATGACCAGTGGCGCACCATTGGCGACGGGCGCCGCGAAGGACAGCGGGTTGGTGCAGTAGACCGGCTTGATCGAGCCGCCGCCGGCCAGCAGCGCCGGTCCGTTGGTGGCGGCCAGCGCCACCAGTCCGCGTTCGGCCAGCCGGCGCGTGAACCAGCCCAGCGCGCCGCACGTGTAGGCGTTCTTCTGCGCGAAGACGGCGATGCCGAACAGCCGTGCCGCCTTGGCGACATCGTCCAGCGCGCGCTCGAAGCCGGTATGGGCGATGCCGCGCCGGGCGTCCGACAGGAAGACGGCGAGCGCCGGCCGGGTGATGGCGGGCTCGGCATGGCCGTCGATGCGACCGGCCGCCAGCGACTCGAGATAGTCGAGATGGTGCGACAGGCCGACGGCGGCGTTGCCTTCGGCTTCCGCCGTCACGATGGCGCGCGCCAACAGGTCCGCCACCTCCTCGCCGGCGCCCGCGCCGAGGGTGGCCATGCGGCAAAGGGCGGTCGCCTGTTCGAGGCTCAGTTGCATGGTTTCGGTTCCGAATCGAAATCCGTCATGCTGCCCGCGCCGCTGTCAGCCGATGCGCGTCGGAATACGCGCTTCGAGCTTGCGGAACAGGAAAACGATGACGCCGGTTATCGCCATATAGACGGCGGCCAAGAGCAGCAAGGGCTCGTAGGTGACGAACAGGTCCTGCCGCACCCGCGAGGCGACCGCATAGATGTCGACCATGGTGATGGTGGCAACCAGCGGCGTCGCCTTGAGTTGCAGCACCGTCTCGCCGGCCAGTGTCGGCAGCGCCCGGTGCAGCGCCTGTTTCAGCCAGATGCGGCGGAAAATGGTGAAGCGGCTCATGCCGAAGGCACGTGCGGCTTCCAACTGACCGCGCGGCACGCCGGCAAAGGCGCCGCGCATCACCTCGCCTTCGTAGCCGGCATAGGACAAGGTCAGCGACAGCACGCCATAGGGCCATGCCTGCCTGAGATACGGCCACAGGAAGGAGTCGCGAATCCACGGGAACTGCGGGAACAGCGAACCGAGCCCATAGTAGAGCAGCCACAGTTGCAACAGAAGCGGCGTGCCGCGGATGATGGTGCAGAACGCCTTGGCGGGAGCGGCGAGCCAGACGGGGCCTGCCGCCTGCGCGAGGCCGAGGGGTATGGCGAGCGAGATGCCCAGCACCGATGTCACCACCAGGAGCCAGATGGTGCGCCAGATGCCCTGGATCGCCAGCGGCATGTATTGCGGCAGCCAGTCCCAGCGCATCAGGAAGATCGACGCCAGCACGATCGCCAGGCCGATGGCGATCAGCACGATGCGGTGCGGCTTCAGCCAGTTCGTCGCCGCCCGCTTCGGCTTGACGTCCATCAGCGCTTCGCTCATCGGCCAGCTCCCGCGACCGAGGGCATGCCGCGCCGCGCCCAGCGCTCGATGCGGCCGATGATGGCGCCGGAAAATAGCGTCAGCGCCAGATAGATGGCGCCGGCGGCCATGAAGAAGGTGAAATAGGCTTTCGTGGCGCCGGCGGCGGTACGCGTCACCTGCGTCAGCTCGTTGACGCCGACGATGGCCAGGAGCGCCGTGTCCTTTGTCGCGATCAGCCACAGGTTCGCCAGTCCCGGAATGGCGAAGGGCAGCATCGCCGGTAGGGTGATGCGCCGCATGATCAGCGTCGGCGACATGCCGTAGGCGCGGGCGGCCTCGATCTGTCCTTGCGGGATGGCGAGGATGGCGCCGCGCAGCACCTCGGTGGAATAGGCGCCCTGCACGATTCCGAGCACGAAGATGCCGGCGGCCACGCCGTTGACGTCGGTCGGCGGATAGCCGAAGGCGGCGAGCACCCTGTTGAGCAGGTCGGCGCCGGCGAAATAGAGGATCAGGATCAGCACCAGTTCCGGCACGGCGCGCACGATGGTGGTGTAGACGCCGGCGAGGTCGCGCGCGACCGGCCCGCCATAGAGCTTGCACCAGGCGCCGCAGACGCCGAGGCAGAGGCCGACGACGGTGGCGCCGACGGCGATCATGACGGAGTTGAGGAAGCCGGCGAGCAGGAAGGAACCGCGCCCCGGTGGCTCCAGCGCCAGGAGCCCCAAAGTGCCGTTACCGAACAGGCCTGCCAGAGCGTCGATCAGGTCACGTCCCCCGCATCGTCACCTACGGCACGGTCCTGCCGGGCCGGAGGCAAAAAGACGGCCGGCCATGCCGGAGTGCATGACCAGCCGGCATCGTCAGTTCGACTGGGCGTCGTCGCCGTAGATGTCGAAGTCGAAGTACTTCTTGGTGATCTCGGCGTATTTGCCGTTGGCGCGGACCGCCTTGATGGCGGCGTTGATCTTGTCCTTCAGCTCCGTGTCGCCCTTGCGCACGCCGGCGCCGACACCGGGGCCGAGCACTTCGAGGTCGGGCGCGACGTAGCCCTTGAGGTCGCAGCAGGCCTTGCCCTCGTCCGATTTCAGGAAGGCGTCGAGCGCGATGGAATCGGCCTGGGTGGCGTCGATGCGGCCGGCGACCAAATCCTGGTTGGCCTCATCCTGGGTCTGGTATTCCTTGATCTCGGACGCGACGCCGCCGAAATGCTTCTTGGCGTAGGCGGCGTGCACCGTCGAAACCTGGACGCCGAGGATCTTGCCCTTCACGCCTTCCGGCGTGGCGTCGAACTTCTGGTCCTTCGGCCCGATGATCGCGGTCGGCGTGTTGTAGTACTTGTCGGAGAAGTCGATCTCCTTTTCGCGCTCGGCGGTGATCGACATCGAGTTCATGATGGCATCGATCTTCTTCGACTTGAGCGCCGGGATGAGGCCGTCCCACGGGATCGGCGTGAGCACGCAGTCGAGCTTGGCCTCGGCGCAGATCGCCATGGTGATGTCGACCTCCCAGCCGCCCCATTTGCCGGAAGCGTCCTGGCTGTAGAAGGGCGGATAGGCTTCCGGCGAAAAGCCGACCTTGATCTCCTCGGCACTGGCCGACCATGCGCCGGCCAATGTCAGCGCGGCCGCCGCTATCGTCATCTTCACGAATGTCTTCATGTTCTTTCTCCCATTCTTGGCGGACGTTTCCCGTCCTGTTTCAACCGAATGCACTCAACCGACCCGGTCTCTACCCGACATTGCGCAGGAACTGCCTGAGCCGTTCGGATTTCGGCGCGCCGAAAAGCTGGTCGGGCGGCCCCTCCTCCTCGACCAGCCCGTTGTAGAGGTAGACGACGTGGCTCGCGACTTCGCGCGCGAACTTCATTTCGTGTGTCACCAGCACCATGGTGCGGCCCTCGCGCGCCAGGTCGCCGATCACCTTGAGCACCTCGCCGACCAGTTCCGGATCGAGCGCCGAGGTCGGCTCGTCGAACAGCATGACGCGCGGCTGGATGGCGAGCGCGCGCGCGATCGCCGCGCGCTGCTGCTTGCCGCCGGACAGGAAGGCGGGATAGACGTCGCGTTTGTCGGCGAGGCCGACGCGGGCAAGCAGCGCCTCGGCGGTGCGGATCGCCTCCTCGCGCTTGACGCCGAGGACATGGATGGGAACCTCGATGACGTTTTCCAGAAGCGTCATGTGGCTCCACAGGTTGAAGCTCTGGAATACCATGCCGAGGCGCGAGCGGATGCGCTCGATCTGCCTGCGGTCGGCCGGCACGCTGTTGCCGTGGCTGTCGGCTTTCAGCCGGATTTCCTCGCCGTTGACGCGGATGATGCCGCTGGTCGGGTTTTCCAGGCAGTTGATGCAGCGCAGCAGCGTCGACTTGCCGGAGCCGGAACCGCCGATGATGGCGACCACCTCGCCGTCGCGCGCCGACAGCGACACGCCCTTCAACACATGTAACTCGCCGAACTTCTTGTGCAGGTTCTCGACGTGGATGGCCTCGGCGGGGGCCTGTCCGCCTGAAGACCGTGCCTGGGATGCCTGCGTGCCGGCCGTCAAACCGCCGCCTCCGCGTGGCGCCCGCCTCGTTGTCGGATGCTTGTCCGGCTGCGCATATCCCGTCACCGACTGCGCCTTTGCGGCTCAAGAGCCGTCGGCGCGCTCCCCATTTTTGCGGCATATTACGGCACTTGCGGCGGTCGGATGCAAGTGTATAAATGCCGGCACATGAAATTTTCTCTTATTTTTTCAGGAACGAGGCGCGCGTGAAAGCTTACGGTTCGCAATCCATGGCCGCACCGCTCAGGCGCGTGCTGATGCGCTCGGCCGCCAGCGCCATGCCGCGCGCCAGGGCGTCGGAATGGCATTATGGGCCGGGCTTCGAGGCTGGCAAGGCGGCGCGCCAGCATGAGGAACTGGCGAAGCTGGTCGCCGCCAGCGGTGCCGAAATCGAATGGCTGACGGATGCCGACGACGGGCTGGCGGACTCAGTCTTCACTCACGATCCTTCGCTGATGACCGACCATGGCGCTATCGTCCTGTCGATGGGCAAGGTGCTGCGCGAGCCGGAGCCGGCGCTGCACGCCGCCGCCTATCGACGCATGGACATTCCGGTTCTCGGCAGCATCGAGGCGCCGGGCCAGGTCGAGGGCGGCGATTGCGTGTGGGTTGACGCCAAGACGCTGGCTGTCGGCCGTGGTGTGCGCACCAACGAGGCCGGTATCCGTCAGCTCGCCGGCCTGCTGGAGCCGAAGGGCGTGTCCGTCCTCGGTTTCGACCTGCCGCTGTGGCAGGGCGAGGAAGCCTGCCTGCATCTGCAATCGGTAGTCTCGCCGCTGGCCGACGATCTGGCGCTGGTCCATGCCCCGCTCCTGCCGGCCGCCTTCTACCAGCTCCTGCGCCAGCGCGGCATCGCGCTCGTCCACGGCGACGCCGACGAATTCGCCGCTTCGAACGGGCTCAGCCTCAACGTGCTGGCCACGGCGCCGCGCCAGGTGATCGCCGTTGCCGGTTTCCCGAAAACGGCCGCTGCCATGCGGGCCGCCGGCTGTGCGGTCCAGACCTTCGAGGCCGATGCGCTCTGCATCGCCTGCGAGGGCGGCCCGACCTGTCTGACACGGCCGATCCTCAGGCAATGACAACCCTCGGCGAAGCCCTCATCACGCTGCTGGAAGCTCACGACGTTGACACGGTGTTCGGCATTCCGGGTGTACACACGGTGGAGCTGTACCGCGGGCTGGCGGGCTCGAAGATCCGCCATGTCACGCCACGGCACGAACAGGGCGCCGCCTTCATGGCGGACGGTTACGCCCGCGCTTCGGGAAAGCCTGGCGTCGCCTTCGTCATCACCGGGCCGGGCCTGACGAATGCCGTCACCGCCATGGCGCAGGCGCGCGCCGATTCCGTGCCGATGTTGGTGATCTCCGGCGTCAACGCCATACCGACGCTCGGCAAGGGACTGGGCTACCTGCACGAGATGCCCGACCAGCGTGGCATGACGGAGAAAGTGGCGCTCGCCTCCACCCGCATCACCGATGCGCGCGCACTGCCGGGCGCACTGGCATCCGCCTTTGCGCTGTTTGCCTCGTCCCGGCCGGGACCGGTGCATATCGAGATTCCCATCGACGTCATGACCGTGCCGGCCGATGGACTGGTGCCATCGCGGCCCGATGCGGCGCCGGCGGCACCCGATACGGCCGCTGTCGCCGAAGCCGCGCGGCTGGCGGAGGCTGCACGGCGGCCGCTCATCCTTACGGGCGGCGGCGCGAAGCGGGCGGAAGCACAATTGCGCGCCCTGGCGGAGCGGCTCGACGCGCCGGTGGTGCAGACCGCCAATGCGCGCGGCCTGATGCATGGCCATCCGCTCGCCGTACCCGCCAGCCCCAGCCTCAAGGCCGTGCGTGCGCTGATGGCAGACGCCGATTTCGTCGTCGCCGCCGGCACCGAGTTCGGTCCCACCGACTACGATATGTATGGCGACGGCGGCTTTGCCCTGCCGGCCAATCTGGTGCGCATCGACATCGACGCGACACAACTGGCGCGGCGGTCGGCCACGGTTTCCATCCAGGCGGATTGCGCAAGGGCGCTGGAGGCGCTGCTGGCGGAGTTGGACGAAACCGGCCACCACGCATCCTCACGGCAAGTCGCCGCGAGAGCCGATGTCAACGCGGCGCGTCCGGCCACACCCGGCGCGGCCCGCGCCGCGGGTGCCCGCCAGGCAGCATGGGCGGAGATCGATCCGGCCATGCAGGCACAGGTGAAGGTCGTGGAAACGACCCGCGACGCCCTGCCCGGCGCGCTCATCGTCGGCGATTCCACCCAGCCGGTCTACGCCGCCAATCTTTACTACGACCATGACCGTCCCGGCGGCTGGTTCAGCGCCGCGACCGGCTTCGGTGCGCTGGGCTATGGTCCGCCGGCGGCCATCGGTGCCGCACTCGCCGTTCCGGACGCGCCGGTCGTCTGCCTCACCGGCGACGGCGGCTTCCAGTTCACCCTGCCGGAGATCGGCGCGGCACTGGATTCGGGTGCGAACGTCATCTTCATGGTGTGGAACAATCGCGGCTACCGCGAGATCGAAACCTCGATGCGCGACGTCGGCGTCGAACCGGTCGGCGTGTCGCCGATGCCGCCGGATTTTCTGAAGATTGCCGAGGCCTACGGCATCGAAGCCGAGCGTCTGGCCGGCGCCTCGGAACTGGGCGAGGCGCTGCTGCGCGCCAGGCGCGCGCAAAAACCCCGCCTCATCGAGATTTCGGTTGAGTGATGGCCGAAAAGGCGCGACGGTCCTATCGGGGTGAAAACGGGATTGAAGTGAGAATGACTGCGACTTTGGCAGGCAGGCATGTTGTGGTGACGGGCGGCACCGGCGCGCTCGGCACGGCGGTGGTGGCGCGGCTCCTCGACGAAGGCGCGATCTGTCATGTGCCGAACAGCCACGCTGCAGCGCCCCCCGGCTTCGGTTTCGAGGGGCATGAACGCGTCCGCCTCGTCCACAACATCTATCTCGCCGATCCGGCGGTGGTGGACGAGTTCTACCGCGACGTGCCGGACCTGTGGGCATCCATCCATATCGCCGGCGGGTTCGCCGCCGCTCCCCTGGACAAGACCGAATCCGCGTCCTTCGCCGAGATGATGGAAACCAACGTGCGCACCGCCTTCCTGTGCTGCCGCGCGGCGCTGCGCGCCATGCTGGCCGGCAGTGGCGGCCGCATCGTCAACGTCTCGGCCCGTCCCGGCCTCGATCCGCGGCGCGGCGCCGGCATGGTCGCCTACGCTGCCAGCAAGGCGGCGGTGGCGGCGATGACGGTAGCGCTGGCGGAGGAGGTCAAGGCGAAGGAGATACTGGTCAACGCCATCGCGCCTTCGACGCTCGACACGCCGGCCAATCGCGCCGCCATGCCGGATGCCAACCCCGCGCGCTGGGTGGCGCTGGACGCGGCGGCCGAGACGGTTGTCTATCTCGCCTCGCCGGCCAATCGGGCGATGAACGGCGCGCTGGTGCCGCTCTACGGCCAGGCCTGAAGTCCCGCCGCCTTCCTGATCCTCGAACGAAAGAACCCGCCGGATCGCTCCGGCGGGTTCTTTTTATTTCTGTCGGTCGCGCCGCGGAAAACGGCGCGACCGGATGTCGAATAGACCTTAGTTGCCCTGCTTCTTCAGCGCGGCGCCCAGGATGTCGCCCAGCGAAGCGCCGGAGTCGGTCGAGCCGTACTGTGCGACGGCCTCCTTCTCCTCGGCGATTTCCAGCGCCTTGATCGAGACCTGCAGCTTGCGGGTCTTCTTGTCGTAGGCGATGACGCGGGCATCGACCTTCTGGCCGACGGTGAAGCGCTCGGGGCGCTGCTCGTCGCGGTCGCGCGACAGGTCGGAGCGCTTGATGAAGGTCTCCAGACCGCTTTCGACCAGCTTGACCTCGATGCCGCCGTCCTTGATGCCGGTCACTTCGCACGTCACCACGGCGTTCTTGCGCAGCTCGCCCGAAGCGGCGGCGTCGCCGGCCGCGTCACGCGAAAGCTGTTTGATGCCGAGCGAGATGCGCTCCTTCTCGATGTCGACGTCGAGCACCTGGGCCTTGACCATGTCGCCCTTGTTGTACTCCTCGATGACCTGCTCGCCCGGACGCGTCCAGTCGAGGTCGGAGAGGTGCACCATGCCGTCCACGTCGCCGTCGAGGCCGATGAACAGGCCGAACTCGGTCTTGTTCTTGACCTCGCCCTCGACCTGGCTGCCGACCGGATGGTTGCGGGCGAACGCTTCCCACGGATTCTCCAGCGTCTGCTTGAGGCCGAGCGAGATGCGGCGCTTGGCCGGATCGACCTCCAGCACGACCACGTCGACCTGCTGCGAGGTGGACAGGATCTTGCCGGGGTGCACGTTCTTCTTCGTCCACGACATTTCGGAGACGTGGATGAGGCCCTCGATGCCCGGCTCCAGCTCGACGAACGCGCCGTAGTCGGTGATGTTGGTGACCGTGCCGGTGATCTTCTTGCCGATCGGGAACTTGGTGCCGATGTCGTTCCAGGGATCGCTCTCGAGCTGCTTCATGCCGAGCGAGATGCGGTGCGTCTCCTGGTTGATGCGGATGATCTGCACCTTGACCGTCTGGCCGATGTTGAGGATTTCGGTCGGATGGTTGACGCGGCGCCATGCCATGTCGGTGACGTGCAGCAGACCGTCGATGCCGCCGAGGTCGACGAACGCACCGTAGTCGGTGATGTTCTTGACCACGCCTTCGACCACCTGGCCCTCTTCGAGATTCTGCACGATCTCCGAGCGCTGCTCGGCGCGGCTCTCTTCGAGCACGGTGCGGCGCGAAACCACGATGTTGCCGCGGCGGCGATCCATCTTGAGGATCTCGAAGGGCTGCGGGTTGTGCATCAGCGGGGTGACGTCGCGGATCGGACGGATGTCGACCTGGCTGCGCGGCAGGAAGGCCACGGCGCCGTCGAGATCGACGGTGAAGCCGCCCTTGACCTGGTTGAAGATGACGCCTTCGACGCGCTCGCCCTTGGAGAACTTCTCCTCCAGGCGCACCCACGACTCTTCGCGGCGTGCCTTGTCGCGCGACAGCATGGCTTCGCCCAGCGCGTTCTCGATGCGCTCGACATAGACTTCGACGGTGTCGCCGACCTTGAGGCCGCCTTCCTTGGCGTCCTTGCCCTTGGCGCCGAATTCCTTCAGCGGCACGCGGCCTTCGACCTTGAGGCCGACGTCGATGATGGCCATGTCCTTCTCGATCGCGGTGACGAGACCGCGCACGACCTGGCCTTCGCCCGAATGGCCGGGCGAGAATGATTCTTCGAGCATGCTCGCGAAATCGTCGCGAGTGGGATTCGCTACTGACATATGTTCTCCTGAAAAGCCTCCTTTGGAGGCGGGCGCCGTGGGTTAGCGTTGCGGTTGGCCTGCCGGCGTTCCGGGTTTCCTTTGGAACCCCAGCCGCATAAGCGGCAAAAAACTCGGCGCATGAAGAATGCGGGCAGGCTGGTTTCACCTGATATGGATATTCTGCCTGCCGTCACCAACGGCGTGAAGCAAAAAAGCCGATCAGGCGGTGTCCCGTTTGGCGAGCGTATCGTCCACGATGGCGCGCGCGGCGCGGAACGCGGCCTCTATATCCATTTCCGACGTATCGAGCAAGTGCGCGTCGGCGGCGGGTTTCAGCGGCGAGTCGGCGCGTCCCATGTCGCGCTCGTCGCGCCGCTCGATGTCAGCGAGGATGGTGGCGAAATCGCCGGACCCGTCCTTGGCCTCGATCTCGGCCAGCCGCCGCCGCGCCCGCACCTCGGCGCTCGCCGTGACGTAGAGTTTCACGCCGGCATCCGGACACACCACCGTGCCGATGTCGCGGCCGTCGAGAACGGCGCCGCCGGGTTGCGCGGCGAAGGCCCGTTGCTTGTCGACCAGGATCTTGCGCACCTCGGGAATGACCGCGACCTTGGAGGCCGCCTCGCCCACCGCATGCGCCGACAGCACCGAGCGGTCGAGCGCGGAAAGATCGACCAGCCGCGCCGCCTCGATGGCGTGCGGCGCGTCGCCCAGCGGCCAGCCCCTGGCGATCAGCATATGCGCGACGGCCCGATAGGTCAGCCCGGTGTCGAGATGCGGCAGGTGGTAATAGTCCGCCAGCCGCCTGGCGAGCGTGCCCTTGCCCGCGCCCGCCGGGCCGTCGATGGCAATGAGGAGGCGGGTCATACCGACCGCATCAGCCCGCCGTCGACCCGCAGGTTCTGGCCGGTGATGTAGGCGGCGCCGTCGGATGCCAGGAAGGCGATGGTCGCGGCGATCTCTTCGCTGGTGCCGTAGCGCTGCATCGGCACGCTGTCGCGGCGTTCGTCGAGTGCGGGCAGCGAATCGATCCAGCCCGGCAGCACATTGTTCATGCGCACATTGTCGGCCGCGTACTGGTTGGCGAACAGCTTCGTATAGGCGGCGAGCCCCGCCCGTGCCACGGCCGAAGTCGGGAACAGCGCCGTCGGTTCGTCCACCCAGGCGGTCGAGATGTTGACGATGGCGCCCTTCTTCTGCGCGACCATGATCGGCGCGACGAGGCGCGTGGCGCGCGCGACGTTCATGAAATAGGTGTCGAAGCCGGTGTGCCACTGTTCGTCGGTGATCTCGAGAAGCGGCGCGCGCGGCCCGTGGCCGGCGCCGTTGACCAGCGCGTCGACGCGGCCCCATTTTTCCATGGTCAGATCGACGAAGCGCTTGAGGTCCTCGTTCGACTGGTTCGAGCCGGTGAAGCCGATGCCGCCGAGTTCCTTGCCGAGTGCCTCACCCTTGCCCGAGGACGACAGCACCGCGACGGCAAAGCCGTCCGCCGCCAACTTGCGCGCCGCGGCCGCGCCCATGCCCGAGCCGCCGCCGACGATCATCGCGACCTTCGTATCAGCCATGTCAGTCCTCCTGTTCGATCTCTGCGCCAAGGTCCTTCATGAGCCCCATGAATTCGGGGAATGATGTGGCGATCATGGTGGCGTCGTCTACCGTGACCGGCTTCTGCGCCGCCAGGCCCATGACCAGGAAACTCATGGCGATGCGATGGTCCAGATGGGTCTCGACCGCATCGCCTTTGCCGGCACTGCCCAGCCCCTTGCCTCCAGGGATGCCGCGCACGGCAAGCGAGGCCTCGCCTTCCGTGCAATCGACGCCGTTGAGCTTCAGGCCGCTGGCAACGGCGGCAAGCCGGTCGCTTTCCTTGACGCGCAGTTCTTCCAGCCCCTGCATCAGCGTCTCGCCCTCGGCGAAGCTCGCCGCCACTGCCAGCACGGGATACTCGTCGATCATCGACGGCGCGCGTTCCGGCGGCACGGCGACGCCCTTGAGGTCCGAGTGGCGCACGCGCAGGTCCGCCACGTCTTCGCCGCCTTCGTTGCGCGGGTTGATGACGTCGATCTGGCCGCCCATCTCCATGAGCGTGGTGATGAGCCCGGTGCGGGTCGGGTTCATCAGCACGTTTTCGATGACGATGTCGGAGCCCGGCACGATCAGCGCCGCCACAAGCGGGAAAGCGGCCGACGACGGATCGCCCGGCACCGCGATGACCTGGCCGGTCAGCCGGCCCTGGCCTTCGATGAAGATGTGGCGCACGCCGCGCTCGTCGGTCTCGACATCGATATTGGCGCCGAAACCTTTCAGCATCTTCTCCGTGTGGTCGCGGGTCATCACCGGCTCGATCACAGTGGTGATGCCGGGCGTGTTGAGGCCGGCCAGAAGCACGGCCGACTTCACCTGCGCCGAAGCCATCGGCACGCGATAGGTGATGGGCGCGGCGTGCTTCGGGCCGCGCAGTGTGATCGGCATGCGGTCGCCGGGCGCGGCCTTCAACACCTGCACGCCCATCTGGCGCAGCGGGTCGAGCACGCGGCCCATCGGCCGGCTGGACAGCGAGGCGTCGCCGATGAAGGTCGTCTCCATGTCGTAGGTGCCGACCAGGCCCATGGTGAGGCGCGAGCCGGTGCCGGCGTTGCCGAAGTCGAGCGGGCCTTCAGGCTCCAGCAGCGCGCCGTTGCCGGTGCCGCGAATGATCCACTCGGCGCCTTTCTTCTCGATCTGCGCGCCCATGGCTTTCATCGCGGCGCCGGTGCGCAGCACGTCCTCACCCTCGAGCAGGCCGGTGATGCGGGTTTCGCCGGAGGCGAGGCCGCCGAACATGAAGGAGCGGTGCGAGATCGACTTGTCGCCCGGCACGCGCGCGGTGCCGGAAAGCGCTTGCGACCGCCGCGCGGTCGCGGGGATTTGTTTGGCGTCGTGCGCCATCGTCTTGTCCTGGATTTAAGTGGGCCGAGCCTTGTTGGTCGAAACCGGGCTCCAGGCCGGGTGGCGTTTTTGCGCGGCTTTCCTACCATGGAGAGCCGGTCGCGTCACCCCGAAAACGGATCGCAAAGGCGGCTTTCGGGAGCCGGTTTTTGGCTTTGACAGCGCCATGAACAGCGGTTAAGGGGACCATTCTTTCTTGACGAGGCTTGCCGTGGCAAAACCTGAACTTGGCACCAAACGCATCGACCCCGAAACGGGCCGCAAATTCTACGACCTGAACAAGGACCCGATCGTCTCCCCCTATACGGGCAAGAGCTATCCGCGTTCCTATTTCGAGGAAGGCAAGGTTTCCTCGGTAGACGACGAGGACGAGGTCGAGGAGAAGGAAGTCGACGCCGAGGAGGAAGGCGCCGAAGTCGTTTCGCTCGAAGAGGCCGATGACGAGGCCAAGGGCGGCGACGATCTGCCCGATCTCGGCGACGATGACGACGATGTCGAACTGGACGATGACGACGACGACACCTTCCTCGAGGACGAGGAAGAGGAGAACGACGACGTCTCCGACATGATCGGCGTCGGCGACGACGACGACGAGGTTTGACGACGCGCCGGCGCGGCTTTCGCGCCGGTTCTCAGGTCCGATGCGAAAAAGCCTCTTTCTGAGGCTTGCCATCGGGCAAAGGCGGCGCTAGAAGCCGCCTGCATCGACGGCAGGGTTCCCAAGCCTTGCTGCAGTTCTCGCCGGAAACGGCGCCGGCCTTGGCCGGGAGTGGGGCCATAGCTCAGTTGGGAGAGCGCTTGAATGGCATTCAAGAGGTCGTCGGTTCGATTCCGATTGGCTCCACCAGTTTCCTCCCCGACGACGACGTTATCGATCCGGTGGGCCTTCGGGCCGGGACCGGAAGCGACCTGACATACGTCAGAGCGGGTTGCCGAGCACCTTTTGTCGCCTTGATGCCGGAAAGAACGATCGGAAGCTTTCCACCCGGGCGGGCCGGCCGACATGGAAACCCTGGGCCAGGTCGATGGCGAGTTTCCGAAGCAGGTCCATCTGCTCCTCGCTCTCCACCCCCTCGACCAGGATTTTCGGGCCGCGGTTTCGCAGCAGCCCGACAATGTCCTGGAACATGGCCTGGCCGCGGGGCGAGACGCAGTCATGCAGGAAGGAACGATCGACCTTCACCACGTCGAAATCGATCAGCCGCAGCCAGGACAGGCCGGCGAAGCCGGTGCCGAAATCGTCGAGCCAGATTTTTATGCCGAGCAGCTTCAGGTCGCTGATGCAGCGCAGCACGTCCGAGTGCATTTCCATTTCCAGCCCTTCGGTGATCTCGAAGGCCATGCGGCTGCCCGGTACGCCCGCTTCGCCCAGGGCGGCGGCCACCGAGGCGGCGAAGCCCGGCGCCTTGAGCTGGACGGGCGACACGTTGACGCTGATCGTGCGGATATGCTCGTTGGACATGAGCTCGCTGCACGCCGTCCTGATCGCCCAGCGGCCGAGTTCCAGGATCGCCCCCGTCCGCTCCGCCACCGGGATGAACAGGCTGGGCGGCACCGCCGTCCCGTCCGGCATGGTCAGCCGCATCAGGGCCTCCAGCGCCTCCACCTGGCCGGAGCGCACGCTGAGGATGGGCTGGAAGACGAGGGAAACGAGGTCGCGTTCGATGGCGATCTTCAGCAATGCTGCGATATTTTCGCTCTCGTCGCTGCTTTGCGGATCGTTCGGGTCGAAGAGGCGCGCGCAATTGCGGCCATTGGCCTTGGCCAGGTAGAGCGCCCTATCCGCCTCGTGGATGATCTTCTCGAGCTTCGTGCCGGCCTGGTCGCGCGTGAATGCCGCGCCGACGCTGACCGTAACAACCTGGGTGCCGTCCCGGCGCTCGTTATGGGTGATGCCCAGCGCCTCGACCGTTTCGCGGATTTCCTCCGAAAGCCTTGCGACGTCTTCGAGCGTCTGCAACGGCGACAGCACGATGAATTCCTCGCCGCCGTAGCGACCGATCGAAGCGTTGCGCATCTCCACCAGCCGGCGAAGGCTGTCGGCGACCAGCGTCAGGCAGCGGTCGCCTTCCTGGTGGCCGTAGTGGTCGTTGAAACGCTTGAAGAAGTCGACGTCTATGAGCAGAACCGCAAAGGTGCTGCCGTGAAGCTGCCAGGCGTTCCAGAGATCCCTCAGCCGTTCGTCGACGGCCCGCCGGTTCTCCAGCCCTGTCAGGGGATCGGTCCGCGACAGCCTGAGCAGGGCCTTGCCGCGCTCGGTGGCTTCCTTGTGCTGGTTCCGGGCTTCGAGTGCGTTCAGGAAGACGTTATAGCGCTCCCGGTTCAACTTCCAGTTGATGTAGGACGTGAATACGAAGCACGATACGTAAAAAGCGCCGAAGACCAGTTTGTAGTTCGAGCTCGATGGCACGAAATAGTTCACGACATACAGTATGGACAGTATGAGCAACGACGTTACAACAGAAAATCGAAACCGGAACGTGAAGAAAAGATTGGCGCTCATCATGAATATGGTTCCGAAGACCATGTAGTATGAGACGCTTTCATGATTGACACTGGCAGCTGTCGGAAGCAGCCAGCCAATGTAGCCGAGAATGATCGCGCCCGCGCAGGTCACATCCAGCCACTCCGTGCGGGCGTCGAAGCGGAGCAGGGTTTCCAGGATGACCAGCGCGCTCACACCGACCACGAGGCGGGCCGTTATGGTGTAGAAGGCGACATCCGGGACCAGCAGGAGATCGGCGATCGCAAAGAACAGATAGACGACGACGGCGATGTAGAGTCCTGGCCGCGCCGCGGCCCTGCGCGCCGCCTGCGATTGCTCATGGAAGAGTCTGCGCAATTCGGTGGCCCCGGGCAGCCCTTTGGCCTGGATGACGGGTTCCACCGGCGCAAGATCGCCCAGCGCGGATATCGCATAGTCGCTCATCGCCGAGAGACTTCTCAGGAAGGGCTTTTGCGGCCCACTTGTTGCTTCCGCCCTCAACGCAGAACAACTCCAACGTGCGACGGCGATTTCTACGCCTCGCAAACAATGGAGCCCAGGGCCACAAGGTTGGGTTAATCGCCCAGGGAATCCGGCGCGAAATGCCCCGGTGCGCTCAAAGTGGGTTAATCAGACGTCAAGGAAATCGGTAGAATGCTGCCGGCGCGAAACCTGGCGGGGAGGACCGGTGACGCCATTGGCGAACCGTTAACCATGGGGAATGTGGTGGCTACCGTTCTTGACGGCAAAAGTCTGATTACCGAACAAACGATCGCGGCCGGTCTTGGAAGACGGGTCGATGACCGGAGCGAAGCTTTCGAGAAGGCCCGTACCGAACTGGCCCTCATCCTCCATGCAACCCAACAGCAGATCAACCTGCAAAAGGCGCCGGCCGAGATCATACAGCCGCTTATGGCGCGTCTCGAGGCGCTGCGTCTGCGGCTTCATGCCGATGTGTGGAGGGCCCTTGCGCCCATCATCCAGAATCACCCCGTCCTCGATTATTTTCTTGAAGACCCGCTGACGCGGTGGTCGTTCGACAAGCCGCGCGGCTATTCCGGCGACGCCGAGTTGCTGGATTATATCTATTGCGATCCGCACGTCGCCGACAGCGTTGCAAGCGCTTCCGAAATCGGCAAGGCGCTCTATGGCTACACGCAGAACGTTCCTTCTTGCGTGGCGGCGCGCGAGCGGCGGGATCTGCTCGCCCGCTATGTCGACGAGATCGCCGCCAGGAGCGGAAGCGAGACCGAGGTCCTGGCGATCGCGGCAGGCCATTTGCGGGAAGCGAACCGTTCCGCCGCATTGCGCGAAGGGCGGCTGAAGCGCTGGGTGGCGCTCGACCAGGACCCGCTGAGCGTCGGCCTGGTCGCGCGCGATTTCGCCGGCACCGCGGTCGAGACGATCGACGGCTCCGTGCGAACCGTGCTGGCGAGAAGCCACAAGATCGGCAAGTTCGACTTCGTCTACGCCTCGGGCCTCTACGACTATCTTCAGGACAAGGTGGCGGTGAAACTCACCAAGACCTGCCTCCAGATGCTGAAGCCCGGGGGAACCTTCCTTTTCGCGAACTATGCCGAGGGCAATCCGGACGCCGGTTACCGGGAAACGTTCATGAACTGGGTTCTGCTGCTGCGTTCCGAAGCCGACATGTGGAACATCGTCAATGCCAGCGTGGACCGCAATTCCGTCGAGGCGCGGGTGTTCTTCGGCGAAAACCGCAACGTCTTGTATGCAGTGATCGAAAAGCGCGACTGACTACACTGAGACCGTAATCTGATCGGTTGCAGATCGGTGTCCTGCCCCCCAAATGCCGATGCTGCCTGCTTCTCTCGCCTTGTACGGACCGGAAAGGCGGGACTTACAGGAAAATCTTGGCGGCTATGAGCACGATCGCGGTGAAGCTTATCAGCGCGACCCAGCCGGCCACCGCCTCGCGCCTGGCTGCCCGGACCTGCTCGGGCGTCCTGTGGTCTCGCGTAAACAGGTATTCGTTGTGCGTGTACTGCATCGTCCGTCTCCAGTGGGCGTGACGTAATCACCAATGGTGTCGCCGGGCAAGGAAATCTTGGGCCGGCACCCGGCCTGCCCGGTGTCACGAAGAAAAACCGCGGTAGGGCGTTTGTGAAGGAAAGCGTCCTTCGGTTGCCGGAAAGGCGGCTCATGTGACGGATCGATGTCGATTCTGTTACAGGAGGATGACGGTGGCACAGGCGTTTTCCCCAGACCATGCCGCAAGCCTGAAGGGCGAGGCGCATCGAACGGTCGGCCAGCTTCCCTTCCTGGTCGCGGCGCTGGCGGTCATCGGCGCGATCACCTGTTTCTCGGCCCTTGCCGCGATCCTCGACCCCGCTATTCGACCGCTCCTTCTGCAGGAGGACGGTATCATCGAGATGGCGAGCGCCGTCGTCCTGTTCCTTGTCGTCGCGGGATCGGCTTACGCGATCTGTCGATGGGGGTTGCGTCTGCCTTTCGCCATTGCCGGGCTCCTCGGCTTTGCCGAGTTGATGGACGAGACCAGTTTCGGATCGCGGATTTTCGGGTTCGACCCTCCGCCGCTCTACGGCGGCGGACAGCTGGACGGTTTCCATGACCTGTTGATCCTCGTCTTCCGGCTGGCGCGGGATTTCAATGCCGAACTTGCCTGGCTGTGGGTGGGCATCCTGCTGGCGGGATCGATCGCCCTCGTCGCCTTTGCCCTTTTCCGGTCCTGGCAAGGCATCAGCCTGAAGGCGCTTGCCCCGGCGGACCATACGCTGTTGGTCCTGCATGTCGGCCTGATCGGCCTGGCGCAGGCGATCGACGTGGCCAGCCACTCGCACATCCTGTCGGCCATGGAGGAAGTGTTCGAGTTGAATGCCGAAATCCTGCTGGGCTTCTATCTCGCGCAGCATGCCTACTTGGTGTCCAGGCCCGCCGAAAGCTACGCCGCAACGGCGTAGGGCGCGTCGCGGGGCGATGGTTTTGTGACCCCGCGGGTAACGCACGGTTGAAGCATCCCTTTCACATTCTACTGGCATGAAGCCTGCGGTTGAGGGATTGTCGCGGCCATTGCTTTCATGCGTGGATGCGGCGGGCCACGTCGAAGACAGGAGAAATCATGCAGATCGGAATGATGGGATTGGGCCGGATGGGCGCCAACATGGTCAGGCGCCTGATGCGCGCCGGCCACCAATGCGTCGTCTACGACATCAACGCCGACGCCGTGGCAGCCCTCGTCAAGGACGGTGCGATTGGCGCCTCGACGATGGAAGAATTTGTCTCCAGGCTTTCGAAGCCGCGCACCGCCTGGCTGATGCTGCCGGCCGCCATCACGCCGAAGATCGCCGACCAGGTGGCGGCGCTGATGGAGGACGGTGACACCGTCGTCGACGGCGGCAATTCCTACTATCACGATGCCGTCGACCAGGCTGCCGAACTGGCGAAGAAGGGTATCGATTTCGTCGATGTCGGCACCAGCGGAGGCGTCTGGGGGCTCGAGCGTGGCTACTGCCTGATGATCGGCGGCCCGGACCGCGCGGTGAAGCGGCTCGACCCGATCTTTGCCGCGCTGGCGCCCGGGGCGGACCCCGGCGCCACGCCGGACAAGGCTTCCGGTACCGCGCCCTTCGGTTATCTGCACTGTGGGCCGAGCGGTGCCGGCCATTTCGTCAAGATGGTCCATAACGGCATCGAATACGGCGTCATGGCCGCCTATGCCGAGGGCATGAACATCCTCAAGGCCGCCAATGCCGGCAAGGAAAAGCGCGCTGCCGATGCCGAGACCAGTCCGCTGCCGACACCGCAATATTACCAGTTCGACATCGATCTGCCGGCAGTGGCCGAAGTCTGGCGGCACGGCTCGGTGATCGGCTCCTGGCTGCTCGACCTCACCGCCGGCGCGCTGAAGGACGACCCGGCGCTGGCGAAGTTCGGCGGCCGCGTCTCCGATTCGGGCGAGGGGCGCTGGACGCTGAAAGCGGCCATCGACACCGGCGTGCCGGCGCCGGTGCTCTCCTCGGCTCTGTTCGACCGCTTCTCCTCGCAGGGTGAGTCGGCCTTCGCCGACAAGCTCCTGTCGGCCATGCGCTTCGCCTTCGGCGGCCACGTCGAGAAGAAGGGCTAAGGGAGTATGAGCGAACCGCGATCCGATGTGCTGGTGCTGTTCGGCGCCACCGGCGACCTTGCCCACAAGAAGATATTCCCCGCGCTCTACACGATGGTGCAGCGCGGGCACTTGACCGAGCCGGTCGTCGGCATCGCCTATGACGACTGGACGGTCGAACAGCTCGCCGAGCGCGCCCATGACGGCATCAAGGCCGCCATTGGCAAGATCGACGAGAAGGTGTTCAAAAAGCTCGCCGGCCTGTTGCGCTATGTCAGCGGCGACTATCGCAACCAATCCACCTTCGACAAGCTGACCGAAGCGCTGCAAGGTTTCCATCACCCGCTCTACTATCTTGCCGTGCCGCCCTCGATGTTCGAGCCGGTGGTGCAGGGGCTGGAACAGTCGGGCGGCGCCAAGGGCGCCCGACTGATGGTGGAAAAGCCGTTCGGACGCGACCTGCAATCGGCGCGCTGGCTGAACCGCGTGCTGCATCTGGTGTTCGAGGAAAAGGCGATCTTCCGTATCGACCACTATCTCGGCAAGGAAGCGATCCAGAACCTGCTCTATTTCCGCTTCGCCAATTCCTTCCTCGAGCCGATCTGGAACCGCAACTACGTCGAGAGCGTGCAGATTACCATGGCCGAGAACTTCGGCGTCGAAGGACGTGGCAAGTTCTACGACGAGGTCGGCTGCATTCGCGACGTTGTGCAGAACCATCTGCTCAACGTGCTCCTGCTGCTTGCCATGGAGCCGCCCATCAGCCAGCAGGCCGACGACCTGATCGACGAGAAGGTGCAGGTGCTGAAGGCGGTGCGTACGCTGACCAAGGACGATGTCGTGCGCGGCCAGTTCGACGGCTATCTGAAGGAGCCGGGCGTCAAGCCGGGCTCGACGGTGGAAACCTTCGCCGCCGTGCGCTTCTTCGTCGACACATGGCGCTGGCAGGACGTGCCCTTCTTCATCCGCGCCGGCAAGAACCTGCCGATCCGCGCCACCGAGGTGGTGGTGCAGTTCCGCCGTCCACCGCTCGCCGTCTTCGACCAGTTCAAGCGCAACCAGGGCAACTACGTGCGCTTCCGCATCAGCCCGGAGGTGGCGATCGGCATCGGCGCGCGGCGCAAGGCACCCGGCGACGAGATGGTCGGCGAGCAGGTCGAGCTGACCGCGCTCGATGACGCGCGGGGCGACATGGAACCCTATGAGCGCCTGATCGGCGACGCCATGAACGGCAACAGCCAGCTTTTCACGCGCCAGGACGCCAGCGAGATCGCCTGGCGCATCGTCGGCCCGGTGTTGGACGAGACGTCGTCACCTGCCGTTTACAAGCCCGGCACCTGGGGGCCGGCCGAGGCGATGAAGGACTTCGCCCCGCCGAATGGCTGGATCGATCCGGAGAAGTGACGACGATGGCGAAAAGCGACCGGTCTGGCGGCGAAAAAGTCGTGCTGGCCGTCGATGTCGGCGGCTCGCATGTCAAGATCCGGCTGAGCAGCAGCGGCGAGGAGCGGCGCGTCGATTCCGGCCCCGACATGAGCGGCCTCCAGATGATCGATGCGGTGCAGGAGATGGCCGGCGATCTCGCCTTCGACGTCGTCTCGATCGGCTATCCCGGACCGGTGGTGCGCAATCGGATTGCGCTGGAGCCGCACAATCTCGGCAAGGGCTGGGTCGGTTGCGACTTCCAAAAGGCTTTCGGCAAACCGGTCAAAGTCGTCAACGACGCGCTGATGCAGGCGGCTGGCTCCTATGAAGGCGGGCGCATGCTGTTCCTCGGCCTCGGTACGGGCCTGGGCGCGGCGATGATAGTGGAGAATGTCGCTCTGCCGATGGAGCTTGCGCACCTGCCCTACAGGAAGGGCAAGAGCTTCGAGGCCTATGTCGGCGAGCGCGGGCTGAAAAAGCGCGGCAAGAAGAAATGGCGCAAATATGTATTCGACGTGACCGAGCGCCTCTCGTCCGCCCTTCAGGCCGACTATGTCGTCATCGGCGGCGGCAATGTCGATTTCCTCGACACCTTGCCACCGAATACCAGGCGCGGGGACAACGAGAACGCCTTCAAGGGCGGTTTCCGCCTCTGGCACGAGCCGGCTCTGGTGGTCTGAACCTTCGGTAAAAAGGCCGGGCGCAGAGCACCCGGCCGACAGGCATAAAGCCACTCAGAGGAATCGTCCGGTCGCAACGGGAAGCGAACGAACGATTTTTGCATCATCGCCCCATATGCCGGTGTCGGCCAAGCATGGTGTTCCAAAATACCGGATCTTGAAGCCAAATCTTTGCGTCGGCGCCAATGCTGATTTGGCTGCAGCCGCCGTCGTCTTGCCGCCGTACGGCCGCCGCTGCTATGCCCGCTCCACCATGACCGTTCGCGTCCTTCCCGAGCTTCCCGTAACGGCCGCCCTGCCGGCGCTGGTCGATGCGCTCGCTGTCGGCAACGCCGCCGTGCTGGTGGCGCCGCCGGGCGCCGGCAAGACGACGCTGGTACCGCTCGCTTTGCTCGATGAGTCGTGGCTTGGTGACGGCCGCATTATCTTGCTCGAACCGCGCCGGCTCGCCGCTCGTGCCGCCGCCCGCCGCATGGCGGAACTGCTCGGCGAAGAGGTCGGCGGTACCGTCGGCTATGCCATGCGCATGGAGAACCGCACCTCGGCGCGGACGAAGATCCTCGTCGTCACCGAAGGCGTGCTGGCACGCATGATCCTCGACGAACCCGAACTGCCCGGCGTCTCGGCCGTGCTCTTCGACGAGTTCCATGAGCGCTCGCTGGACGGCGATTTCGGCCTCGCGCTGGCGCTCGACGTCCAGGGCGCGCTGCGGCCGGACCTGCGCCTTTTGGTGATGTCGGCGACGCTCGACGGCGCGCGCGTGGCGAAACTGCTTTTGGGCGCGCCGGTGGTCGAGAGCGAGGGACGCTCCTTCCCGGTCGATATCCGCTACCATGAACGGCCGCCGGGGGAGCCGATCGAGGACGCGGTGGCGAGAGCCATCCGGGCCGCACTTGCCGAGGAGAGCGGCAGCGTGCTTGCCTTCTTGCCCGGCCAGCGCGAGATCCAGCGCACCGCCGAGCGGCTGGACGGCCGCGTTGGCGCCGACGTGGACGTCGTGCCGCTTTACGGCCAGCTCGACGGCAGGGCGCAGGACGCGGCGATCCGCCCGGCCGCGTCCGGCCGCCGCAAGGTGGTGCTGGCCACCGCGATTGCCGAAACCTCGATCACCATCGACGGCGTGCGCGTGGTGATCGATTCCGGCTTGTCGCGGCTGCCGAAATACGAACCCGCCTCCGGCCTGACCCGGCTGGAGACGGTGCGCGTCTCGAAGGCCTCGGCAGACCAGCGCGCGGGCCGCGCCGGCCGCACGCAGGCGGGAGTCGCCATCCGGCTGTGGCGTGCCGAGCAGACGGCGGCGCTGCCCGCCTTCACGCCGCCGGAAATCCTCGAAGCCGATCTTTCGGGACTGTTGCTCGATTGCGCCGCTTTCGGCGTCGCCGATCCGGCGAGCCTGTCCTTTTTGGACCCGCCGCCAGTCCCGGCGCTCGCCGAGGCACGTGGCCTGTTGCGCACGCTGGACGCCATCGACGAGGCCGGCCGGCTGACGGAATCCGGCGCCGCCATGCGCCGGCTCGCTTTGCCGGTCAGGCTTGCGCATATGGTGGCCGAGTCCGGGCGAGCGGGCACAGCACGGCAAGCGGCTGAGCTTGCCGTGCTGCTCACCGAGCGCGGGCTGGGTGGCGACGCCGTCGACCTGGAACGGCGGTTGACGCGGTTTCGCAGCGAGAAATCGCCGCGCGCCAACGCGGCGCAGCAATTGGCGGAGAGGCTGGCAAGAAGTGCTTTGTCGGCAACGGGCTTGAAAGAACCCCCACCCCTAGTCCCTCCCGGAGAGGAAACGGCAGGCGCCCTCCTCCTCCACGCCTGGCCGGACCGTGTCGCCAAGGCGCGCGGCGAGCGCGGCCGTTTCGTTCTCGCCAACGGCTCGGGTGCGGCGCTCGATGGCGCCGATCCGCTGGCGGGCGCGCCCTGGCTCGTCGTCGCCGACCTCACCGGCAAGGCGAGAGATGCGCGCATCACCGCGGCGGTGGCGGTGGACGAGGCCGACATTCGCGCGGCCCTTTCCGATCGCATCGAAATCGTCCGCGAGACGGCTTTCGACCGCGAGCGCGGCGCGGTCCGGGTGCGTGAGACGGAGCGGCTCGGTGCGGTCGTGCTTGCCGAGCGCATGCTGCCGGCCCCCGCAGGCGTCGATGCGGACCGCGCCATCCTCGACGCCGTGCGTGCCAACGGCCTCACCATCCTGCCGTGGAACAGGGAGACGGAGGCGCTGCGCAACCGGCTCGGCTGGTTGCATCGCGGCCTTGGCGAGCCATGGCCGGACATGCGCGAACCCGCGCTGCTCGACCGTATCGACGACTGGCTGGCGCCGTTCCTGACCGGCGCGGCCACTTTGTCCGCGATTTCGCCGGGCGCCCTGTCGTCCGGCCTGCTGTCGCTGGTGCCGCATGATCTCCAGCGCAAGGTCGACCAGTTCGCGCCGACGCATTTCGACGCGCCGTCCGGCAGCCGCGTGCCTGTCCGTTACGACCGGGAGGCGCCGGTCCTGGCGATCCGCGTGCAGGAGCTGTTCGGCCTAGATCGCCATCCTACGATCGCCGGCGGCACCGTGCCGCTGACGCTGGAGCTTTTGTCGCCGGCACATCGGCCGATCCAGACGACGCGCGACCTGCCCGGCTTCTGGCGCGGCTCCTGGGCCGACGTGCGCGCCGACATGCGCGGCCGCTATCCCAAGCATGTCTGGCCGGAGAACCCGCTTGCAGCGGCGCCGACCAGTCGCGCCAAGCCGCGCGGCGGATGACGGTCATGCCGCCGGCCATCTGGAGGCTGTCGGCCACTTGCGGTAAGGCTTTGCCATGATGGACATACAGCGCTCGCCCGATTTGCAGCAGAGCCACGGCCTGCGGCTGAACACGCTGATCCGGCTGCGCTGGCTGGCCATCGTCGGCCAGAGCGCCACCATCATCGCCGTCGCCTACGGGCTGGATTTTCCGCTGCCGGTCAGCCTGTGCTTCGCGCTTCTGGCCGCCTCCGCCTGGCTGAATCTGTTCCTGGCGTTCCGCTTTCCGGCCGCGCACCGGCTGAAGCCGTTGGCGGCGATGGGCATTCTCGTCTTCGACAGCCTGCAGCTCGCCGGCCTGCTCTACATGACCGGCGGGCTCACCAATCCGTTCTCGCTGCTGATGAGCGTGCCGGTCATCATCTCGGCCACCTCTCTGCCGATCCGCTTCACCGCTTTTCTCGGCACGCTGGTGATGGTGCTGGCGACCGTCCTGGTGTTCTTCCACCTGCCGCTGCCCTGGTACGAGGGCGTGCAGCTGCTTATGCCCTTCGTCTATGTCGCCGGCATGTGGATGGCGGTGTTTTCCTCCATCGCCTTCACCGCCATCTACGCTTTCCGCGTCGCGCAGGAGGCGCGCCTGCTCGCCAACGCGCTGGCGGCGACCGAACTCGTGCTGCAGCGCGAACAGCACCTGTCCGCGCTGGACGGGCTGGCGGCGGCGGCGGCGCACGAACTCGGCACGCCGCTCGCCACCATCACGCTGGTCGCCCGTGAGATGGAGAAGGCGCTGGGCGACGATCCGAGATACCGGGACGACGTCACCTTGTTGCGTTCGCAGGTCGACCGCTGCCGCGAGATCCTCAAGCGGCTGACCAGCCTGTCGAGCGCCGGCGAGGAACATCTCGCCCGCCTGCCGCTGACCTCGCTGGTCGAGGAGGTGACGGCGCCGCATCGCGATTTCGGCATTGCCATCCGGTTGAAGGCGGACGAGAGCGTCGGCCCCGAGCCGGTCGGCCGCCGCAACCCGGGCGTCCTCTACGGGTTGGGCAACCTAGTGGAGAACGCCGTCGACTTCGCCCGCGAGGCCGTCACCGTGCGCTGGAGCTGGAACGAGGACCAGGTCACCTTCACCGTCGTCGACGACGGGCCGGGCTTCACGCCCGAAATCCTCGACCGCATCGGTGAGCCCTACATGTCCACCCGTTCGGGTGCCGAGAAGGGCGGCGGCGGTCTGGGCCTCGGCCTGTTCATCGCCAAGACGCTGCTCGAACGCTCGGGCGCCGCGCTCGAGTTCCGCAATTCCGGCGGCCTGGGCGAAGGCGCGGTGGTGCGCGTTGCCTGGCCGCGGGCGGCCTTCGTCAATCCGGAAGCGACCGCCGACACCATGTTCGACATCGCGTAGAAGCCTGGCCGCCGCATCCGATCGTTGGACATTCGGGTCGCGCGGCTATATCTGCGTCATGAAAGATACGGGATCGAAATCATGAACGGTGACGAAGCCAACAGCGCAGCCCTGATCGGCGAGGACGCCTCGCTGCTCATCGTCGAGGACGACAAGCCTTTCCTGACCCGGCTGGCGCGCGCCATGGAGACGCGCGGCTTCGCCGTCGAGACGGCTGAGAGCGTCGAGGAGGCGGTGGCCAAGGCGCGCGCCAATCCGCCGGCCTATGCGGTGGTGGATATGCGGCTGGGCGACGGCAACGGCCTCGACGTGGTGGCTGCGATCCGCGAGAAGCGCGAGGACGCGCGCACCATCATCCTGACCGGCTACGGCAACATCGCCACCGCGGTGACGGCGGTGAAGCTCGGCGCCATCGACTACCTGTCGAAGCCGGCCGACGCCGACGACGTCTTCGCAGCGCTGACCCGCACCTCGGGCGAGCGCGCCGCGCCGCCGGAGAACCCGATGTCGGCCGACCGCGTGCGCTGGGAGCATATCCAGCGCGTCTACGAGATGTGCGACCGTAACGTCTCGGAGACCGCACGCCGCCTCAACATGCACCGCAGGACGTTGCAGCGCATCCTCGCCAAGCGGGCGCCGCGGTAAGGCGGTACGGCAATAAGGCAATAAGAACGCATCTTCCTACTGCCCTAAGGCCCTATTGCCTTCCTATTCGCTCTCCCCCTCGATCGCCGCCACCGGCACGCCGGCCAGTTCGGCTGCCAGCAGGCGCGCGGCGCCGGCGCGGGCGATCCTCAGCATCAGCGCCTTGCGCGTGGCTGCGGCGATACGGTGCTCCGGCGCCTCGCGCATCACCTCCGCGCCGTAGCCGTCGGAAAGGATGAAGCCGCATTCTTCCGGAAAGATGTCGGCCGGCACGCCCGGATGGGTGGCGAAGAAGAAGCGGTCGCAATGCAGCCGGTAGTCCGGCCATTTGCGGTCGACGCGGAAGTCCTCGATCGAGGACTTGATCTCGATGATCCAGATGTCGCCCTGGCGGGTAAGTGCGATGAGGTCGGCGCGCCGCCCGGTGGAGAGCGACAGTTCGGGCAGCACATGCGCGCCCATTTCGGTCAAAAGCCGCTGCACGCCGCGGCGCACCAGCATGGCTCGCTCCGACTGGCGACCATCGATCAGCGGGTTCTGGGCAAGTGGGGAAACGATAGGCATGGTCCAGTATGACCGATTCCGTTCACGGTTTGAACCCGTGGCATGTCCGCCGTTTCAGGAAACGCCCTCGCCCGCGATCTCCTCCAGGATCGGGCAATCCGGCCGCTGGTCGCCGTGGCAGGCGTGGATCAGCGTCTGCAGCGTGGCGCGCATCGATTGCAACTCGCGCACCTTCTCCTCGATGGCGGCGACATGGGCGGCGGCGATGGCGCGCACGTCCTGGCTGGCGCGCGAGCGGTCCTGGTAGAGCGCCATCAGCTGACGGCAGTCGTCGATGGAGAAACCAAGGTTGCGGGCGCGCTTCAGGAAGGCGAGGCGATGGATGTCGTCGCCAGAATAGTCGCGATAGCCGTTGCCGGCGCGCGCCGGGTCGATAAGGCCGATCTCCTCGTAGTAGCGGATGGTCTTGGCCGGCAGGCCGGAACGGCTGGCGGCATCGCCGATATTCATGGCCTGGTCCCTCCGATGGCGGGTGCGCGAAAGCGGGTCATTGATTTTGTTCACCAATCCGTGAATGCCTGTTGCCGAAATGTCGCAGCATCAGCCTTACAGGCGTAGGTTGAACACGTATGAAGCGGCTCCGCGCTTGGCAAGCAAAAGAAATGCCAGCATGAATGCGACAAAATACGGTCCGAATCGGGCCGGGAGAAGGATCTTCAGGCGGGGCGACAGGTTCTCATGCGGGTGAAATCGATCATTCTTGCTGCCGCGTTGTCGGCCGTTCTGGCCGGGTGCAGCACCGTGGGCCTCGGCCCGATGCAGGTGTTCTCCAACGACTACGGCGCCCGCACCGATGCTGGCTACGCCCTTCCGCGCATCCCGATCGAGAAGGTGCCCTATAAGTATCGCCGCCAGATCGTGCGCTACGAGACGAGCGAGAAGCCGGGCACCATCATCGTCGATACCAACCAGAAGTTCCTTTATTTCGTCCTCGATAACGGCAAGGCGGTGCGCTACGGCATCGGCGTCGGCCGCGAAGGCTTCGAGTGGCACGGCACGGCCCGCATCGCGCTGAAGCGCGAATGGCCGACCTGGACGCCGCCCGGAGCGATGATCAAGCGCCAGCCGGAGCTCGCCAAGTGGCGCAACGGCATGCCGCCCGGGCTTTCCAACCCGCTCGGCGCGCGCGCCATGTATCTCTTCAACAAGGGCGGCGATTCCGGCTATCGCCTTCACGGCAGCCCTGAATGGAATTCCATCGGCCATGCCATGTCGTCCGGCTGCATCCGGTTGATGAACCAGGATATCATCGACCTCTACGATCGCGCCGAGGTCGGCGCCAAGGTCATCGTCATGTAGGGGACGATCCGGCCGGGCGCGGCGCGCTGGCCGGCAGACAGAGTTTCGTACGCGGACCGTCTAGGCAACAACGGACGTCCCAACGAGAAACCGGGCTCCAAAGGCCCGGTTTTTTGTTGTCCGCGGATGCGGAATCGCGCGGCGCGTCAGGGCAGGAGATGCAGGGCGTGGCGCGACGGCGTCAGGAACACCGTCTCGCCGACGCGGTGCAGGGGCGCCTCGGCCGGATTGGCGTTGTCGACGATCCATGAGCCGACACCGCCCACCTCGACCAGATATTCGGCGATGTTGCCGAGGAACATGACGCGCCTGACCGTTCCCTTGAAGGGGCCGGCGTCGGGCGAAAGGTGGATGGCCTCCGGCCGCAGCACCGCGGAGACGGTCTCGCCCGACGAGCGGGACGGCATATCCGCGACGGGCAGGCGCACGCCGGCGATCTCCACCGTTTCGCCGTCCGCGACGGTCGCGGTGAGGAAATTCGCCTTGCCGATGAAATCGGCGACGAACCGGCTGGCAGGCCGGGCATAGATCGCGTGCGGCGTGCCGACCTGCTCGACAACGCCGGCATTCATCACCACGATCTCGTCGGAAATGCTCATCGCCTCGACCTGGTCATGGGTGACGTAGATCGATGTGATGCCGACGCGCTGCTGCAATTCGCGGATCTCGACGCGCATCTGCTCGCGCAGCTTGGCGTCGAGATTGGAGAGCGGCTCGTCGAACAGAAGCACGCGCGGCTCCATAACGATGCAGCGCGCCAGCGCCACGCGCTGCTGCTGGCCGCCGGAAAGCTGGCTGGGCGAGCGCCGCGCATAGCTGGCGAGCCCGGTCTGCTCCAGCACCTTGTCGACGCGCCGTACGATTTCCTCGCGGCCGAGCTTGCGCAGCCTCAGTCCGAAGGCGACGTTCTCGAAGACGTCGAGATGCGGGAAGACGGCGTAGGATTGGAACACCATGGCGGTGTCGCGCCGGTTGGGCGGTTCGTCGTTCATGCGCCTGTCGCCGAAGAAGATGTCGCCGGAGGTCGGTTCCTCGAAGCCGGCGATCATCCTGAGCAGCGTGGTCTTGCCGCAGCCGGACGGCCCCAGCAGCGTCACCAGCCTGCCGGCGCCGATCTCCAGGTTGATGTCGCGCACGGCGGCGACCGTGCCGCCGTCGGGGCTGGCGAAGGCCTTGTTCAGGGCGAAGATGCGGATGCTGTCGGTCATTGTTCTAGAACCTCACCATGGCCGTGTGCCTGCTCCAGCGGTTGACGAGGCGGCTGATGATGACGATAGCGACCAGCACGATGACGATGACGACCACGCTGAAGGCGCCGGCCACGCCGAGCCGGCCGGAGCCGACCTGGTTGAGGATCTGCACCGTCATCAGGTTCCAGTTGGCCGAGACGAGGAAGATCGCCGCGCTAATGGCCGTCATGGCGCGCACGAAGGCGTAGACGAGGCCGGAGAAGAAGGCCGGCGCGATCAGCGGCAGCGTTATCTTGCGGAAGGTGGTCAGCCCGGTGGCGCCGAGGTTCTGTGCCGCTTCCTCGATCGCCGGGTCGATCTGGCGCAGCACCGCGATGCCCGACTGGATGCCGACCGGCACGTAGCGGAAGACGAAGCATGCCACCAGGATCGCCAGCGTGCCGGTGAGCACCAGAGGTGGCGCGTTGAAGGCCATGATGTAGCCGATGCCGACGACGGTGCCGGGCACGGCGAAGGACAGGATCGAGCCGAACTCCAGCGCGGTGCGGCCGGGAAAGTTCCGCCGCACGACGAGGAAGGCCACCAGCATGCCGAGCAGGCCGCTGACCGGCGTCGTCACCAGCGCGACGATGAGGGTGTCCTTGACCGATTCGAAGCCGACGTCGAAGACGTAAAGGAAATGCGCGACGGTCGGCGCATAGTTGAACCCCCACACCTTGGTGAAGGCGCCGACCAGGATGACCGCGTAGAAGGCCGTCACCAGCAGCGCGAACAGAAGGGTGATGGCATAGAGCAGCCATTTCGCCGCCGGGCTGACGACCTTCGAGGTCGAGGCCGTCGGCTTGCCGGTGACGGTGATGTACTGCCGCTTCGACAGGTAGTAGCGCTGGATGGCGAAGGCGGTCATCGAGGGGATGAGCAGCACGATGGCCAGCGTCGCGCCGCGCGACAGGTTGAAAGAACCGGTAATCTCCAAATAGGCCTGCGGCGCCAGCATCGGGAAGGCGGCGCCGGCCAGCACCAGCGGGTTGCCGAAATCCGCCATCGATTCGATGAAGACGACGAGGAAGGCGCTGGCGATGCCCGGCAGGGCCAGCGGGAAGGAGACCTTCCAGAACGCCTGCCAGCGGGTGGCGCCGATGTTGAGCGCGGCGTCCTCCAGCGTCGGGCTGAGCGAGGCGAGCACGCCGCGCAGCGACAGGTAGGCGATCGGCGCGAAGGTGAAGACCTGCGACAGCACCACGCCGTGAAAGCCGTAGATGGAGAAATCCTCCAGCCCGAGCAATTGCCGCGTCACCAGCCCGTTGAAGCCGAACAGGAACAGGATCGACACCGCGCTGACGAAAGGCGGCGAGATGATCGGCAGGATGGTGAGGTAGTGCAGCAGCGTCTTGCCGGGAACGTCGAGCCTCGTCAGCACGAAAGCGTTGACGAAGCCGATGGCGACGCCGATCACGCCGACGAGAGCGCCGACGGCGAGGCTGTTGATCAGCGCGCTGCGGTAGAGTTTCCGTTCCGCCAGCTCGGCATAGCCGGCAAACGACCATGCGCCGTCGACCTGGAAGCTCGCCAGCAGAACCTTGATCAGCGGATAGACGACGAAGATGGCGATCGATACGGCGATCGCCATCAACAGGACGAACAGCACGGGATCGCGCGCAAGCTGCCGCAATTGCGCGCGGGCTGTGCCGGACAAGGCCGCCATCCTACTGGCCGAGCACATCCTTGGTCCAGCGTTCGACCAGCCGCTTCTTGTTCTCGGCGGCGAACTTGGGATCGCTCGACACCAGCTTGATCTTGTCGAGCGCCGGCACGCCGGTGCCGCCGCTGACGTCGCTGCGGATCGGCAGGAAATAGGTCTTGCTGGCGCTGAGCGCGCCCTGGCCGTCGGCCGAGGTCATCCAGTCGACCAGCTTCTTGGCGTCGTCGACGTTCTTGGCGCCCTTGAGGATCGACATGGCGGCGACCTCGTAGCCGACGCCTTCGCTGGGGAACACCACCTGCACCGGGTAGCCCTCGTCGGCGAGCTTCAGGAAGCCGGGCGTGAACTGGATCGCCAGCGGCGTCTCGCCGACGCCGAGCGCGCCGGAGGGCGCGGTGCCGCTCTGCGTATAGGTCTGCACGTTGGGATTGATTGCCTTGAGATAGTCGAAGGCGCCGTCCTCGCCGCGCTCGTCGATAAGCGTCAGGATCAGCGCATAGGCCGTGCCGGACGATTGCGGCGACGGCATCTGGATAAGCCCCTTGTAGGCGGGGTTCTTCAGGTCTTCCCACGAAGCCGGCACCGGCGCCTTGCGGCTTTCGAGGATGTCGGTGCGCACGCCGATCGCCAGCGGGTTGGTGTAGATGGCGTGCCAGTAGCCTTCCTTGTCCTTGAACTCGTCGGAGAGTGCGGCGGCGTTCTGCGAGACGTAAGGCTCGGTCAGGCCGCGCTCCTTCGCCAGGATGTGGTTCTCGCTCGGCGCGCCGAACCAGACGTCGGCTTGTGGGTTGGCCTTCTCGGCCTCGATGCGCGACAGCGCGGGGCCGGATGACAGGAACACCATCTGCGTTTCCACGCCGGTCGCCTTGGAGAAGGCGTCGAGCAGCTTCTTGGCGTTCTCTTCGTCGACGCTGGAATAGATGGTGAGCGCTTGCGCCGAACCGATCGCCAGCAGCGATGTGACCGCCGCCGCCGCGACGCGAACCAGGAACCTCATAATGGCCTCTCTTTCCCCGGATGGTGTTGCCGAATTGATAGTCGGCAAAACTATCGCGCGGGAAAGTGCCGGGTCAACCTTTGGCAGCCGGGGAATCGGTTGTGCCTGGCACAGGTTCGGGCAGCAGCGCGGCCGGCACGTTCTGGTAGGCGACCGGGCGCAGGAAACGGCGGATCGACAGGGTGCCGACGCTGGTGGCGCCGAAATTGGTGCTGGCCGGGTAGGGGCCGCCATGCACCATGGAATCGACCACCTCGACCCCGGTCGGGAAGCCGTTGACCAGCACGCGGCCGGCCTTGCGCTCAAGGATCGGCATCAGGGCACGCGCGGCGTCGAGGTCGGCGTCGTCCATGTGCAGCGTCGTCGTCAGCTGGCCTTCGAGGCCGAGCGCCAGCGTGCGCATTTCGTCGAGCGAGCCGACCCGCACCACCAGGCCGAGCGGGCCGAACACCTCCTCGCCCATCGTGTGGTCGCGCAGGAACTGCGCACCGGTCGTCTCGAACAGGTTTGGCGAGGCGCTGCGCCCCTCGGACTCCGTCACCAGCACCGGGCGGATCGAGTTGCGGGTGGCGAAACGCTCCTGGCCGGCGCGATAGGCGGCTGCGATGCCGTCGGTCAGCATGGTCTGCGCCGGCACCTTTTCCAGCGCGGCACGGGTCGCGCCGACGAAGCGGTCGGCATCGGCGCCGTCGATCACCACGGCGATGCCGGGATTGGTGCAGAACTGGCCGGCGCCCATGGTGAGCGAGCCCGACCAGCCTTGGCCGAGCGTCTCGGCGCGGTTGGCGACGGCATGCGGCAGCACGAACATCGGGTTGACGCTGCCAAGTTCGCCGAAGAAGGGGATCGGCTCCGGCCGCGCCGCGCACAGGTCGAACAAAGCCCGCCCGCCGGCGAGGCTGCCGGTGAAGCCGACCGCCTTGATGTGTGGGTGCTGGACCAGCGCTTCGCCGACCGAGCGGTTGCCGCCCTGGATCAGGCTGAAGGTGCCCTTCGGCATGCCGGTCTTCTCGACCGCCGCCTTGACCGCTTCGGCGACGATCTCGCCGGTGCCGGGATGCGCCGAATGGCCCTTGACGACGACCGGGCAGCCGGCGGCAAGTGCTGCTGCCGTGTCGCCGCCGGCGGTGGAGAAGGCGAGCGGGAAGTTGGAGGCGCCGAACACGGCGACCGGGCCGATCGGGCGCTGGATCATGACGATCTCGGGACGAGGCGCCGGCTGGCGCTCGGGCAACGCCGCGTCGTGGCGGCGGTCGAGAGAGTCGCCCTTGCGGATATGGCTGGCGAACAGGCGCAGCTGGCCGGTGGTGCGGCCGCGCTCGCCCTGCAGGCGGGCGACCGGCAGGCCTGTTTCCTGCGTGCCGATCTCGGTGATCGCCTCGGCGCGCGCCTCGATCTCGTCGGCGATGGCGTCGAGGAAGGCGGCGCGCTCCTCGCGCGACTTGGCGCTGTAGACCCAGAAGGCGTCCTCCGCCGCCTGGCAGGCGCGGTCCACCAGTTCCGCCGTGCCGGCAAAGAACTCGTGCGAGGGGCCATGGGCGGGCGAAGAGGAAAACCGCATGGCGCTTTCCTGCCATTCCCCGGCGATCAGGTGTTTGCCATGTGGTGTGAAGCTCATAGGAATGCTCCTGTTCGTGGGGGAGGGCAACGCACTATAGCGCAGGACGCAGGGTTGCCATTCTGTCGGCAATTTAAATACAATATGTATGCAGATATGCCAACCATTAGAATCGGAAAGAAGCTGCGATGAATGAAACCGTGGTCCTGAGCATCGAGGCGCTGAGCGAGCGGGTCGAGACGATTTTCCGCAAGGCCGGCCTGTCTTCGACGCATGCGACGGCGCTTTCCCGCGTCATCGTCGCCGGCGAGCGCGACGGCTGCAAGTCGCACGGCATCTATCGCATCGAAGGCTGTCTGCGCACGCTGAAGGCGCGCAAGGTGTCGGCGGATGCCAAACCTGTACTGGACGACGACGGCACGGCCGTGCTCAGGGTGGCGGCCGGCGGCGGCTTTTCCTGCGCGGCGTTCGAGCTTGGTGCTCCCGTCCTCGCCGAGCGGGCGAAGCGGCTCGGCCTTGCGGCGCTGGTCATCAACGACTGCACGCATTTTTCGGCACTGTGGCCCGAAGTGGAGTCGCTGACCGGGATGGGCGTGGCGGCTCTCGCCATGTGCCCGAGCTACTCGACCGTCGCACCTGCCGGCGGGACCCGGCCGCTGCTCGGAACCAATCCGATGGCCTTCGGCTGGCCGCGTCAGGGGCAGCCGCCCTATGTCTTCGACTTCGCCACGTCCGTCGCCGCGCGCGGCGAGATCGAACTGCATCGCCGGGCGGGCCGGCCCCTGCCAGAAGGCTGGGCGCTCGATGCCGAAGGCAGGCCAACGACCGAGCCGGAAGCGGCGCTGGCTGGCGCCATGCTGCCCTTCGGTGGCCACAAGGGCTCGGCCATCTCGACCATGATCGAACTCTTGGCCGGCGCGATGATCGGCGACCTGACCAGCAGCGAGGCGCTGGATGTGCTGGGCAGCACGGCGCTGGCGCCGCGGCATGGCGAACTGATCCTCGCCTTCTCGCCCGAGCGCTTTGCCGCTGGCCGGCCGGGCGATCCGTTCCAGCGCGCCGAGACGCTGTTCGAGGCCATCGTCGGACAGGGCGCGCGCCTGCCTTCGCAGCGCCGCTTCGCAGCGCGCCGGCGCACGATGGAGGAAGGCATCGCACTCACCGCAGCTGAAGCGGAACAACTGCAGCGGCTGGAAGTTCTGGGAATGGACGCCGTGTCCTGATCCATGAAAAAGGCCCTCCCGCGGGAGGGCCTTGCGTTTCGCATGAGGATGCTGGACGTCAGGCGGCGTATTTCTGGACCGCGCCGGTCTGCTTCGACCAGTTGGCATACCAGGTGTCGAACAGCTTCAACTGCGCCTCGACATAGCCGCGCTGGCTGTCGGACAGCGCATCGGTCTCGTTGAAGTGCAGCGCGTATTCCGGATTCCCCTTCAGCACCATCATGTGCTTGAAGTAGAGGACGAGGTCCGGCCCTTCGTCGAAGGAGGACAGGACGGCGAACGCGGCCTCCAGTTCGAGCGCCCGCTGGCGGGCCTCGACGTCGCCCTTCGCCGCCGCCTGGCTGAGCGCGACGAGGTGCAGCACCTCCTTCGGCAGCACGCAGCCGATGCCGGTGATGGCGCCGCTGGCGCCGCAATTGACGAAGCCGTGGAAGACGGCGGTGTCGACGCCGATCATCAGCGCGACTTCGTCGTCGCGGCTGGTGATGTTCTCGGCCGCGTAGCGCAGGTCGGCCGGACCGCCGAATTCCTTGAAGCCGACGAGGTTCGGATGCTCGGCGCGCAGCGCGAAGAACAGGTCGGCGCGCGTGGCGAAGCCGTAATAGGGGCTGTTGTAGATCACCGCCGGCAGGTCGGGTGCTGCGGCGAGAATCGCCTTGAAGTGGTTCTTCTGGGCGGCGATGACGGAGCCGCGCGACAGCACGCGCGGGATGACCATCAGGCCTCGGGCGCCGACCTTCTGGGCATGCACGGCGTGCGCCACGGCCGAGGCGGTGTTGATGGCGCCGGTGCCGACGATGACCGGCACGCCGGCCTTCACCAGGCGCTCGACGCCTTCCATGCGCTGCGCGTCGGTGAGCAGCGGCCAGTCGCCCATCGATCCGCAATAGACCACGGCCGACATGCCGGCGGCGATCAGTTCCTTGCCCTTTCGCACCAGCGCGTCGAAATCCGGGCTGCGGTCGTCCTTGCAGGGGGTCATCAGGGCCGGCATGCAGCCGGAAAAGACCTGCGCGCTCATTCTCGTCTCCTCGTGTCGGTGTTGCGGCGTCGTCCAATCAAGTCTGCGCCATAATACCATTTGTATTTTATTTGTCGACAAGAAAATTTGAGACGGAAAGTCCTTTCCGGAGCGGCATCAGCCGGCCGGCCCTATATCGGTTTAAAGCGTGATCTGCTGGCGGCGGTCGCGCGCGATCATGTCCTGGATCTGGCGCACGATCTGGTCGGCATGGGCGCTGGCCAGCCGGTCCGCCGCCTCGACGTCGCGCGCCTCGATTGCCGCGATGATGTCCTCGTGCTCGACCACATAGCGGCGGGGCAACCGGTCGTCGAACGACGAATAGTAAATGCGCAGGATGCGCCGGCCCTCGTCGAGCAGCCGGCAGAACAGGCCGGTGTAGTAAGGGTTGCGTCCCGCTTCGGCGATCCGGGCGTGGAAGTCGCGATTGGTGGCGATCATGGCCAGCGCGTCATGCGCCTCGACGGCGCGCGCGAAGTCCGCCTGCCTGGCGCGGATGGCCGCGAGGTCTGCGTCGGTGCGGAACTGCGCCGCCAGCCGCGTTGTCACGCGGTACATCAGCGTCATCGCGTCGAAGAAGGTGTGCAGGTTGAGGAAGTCGATGGCCGACACCACGGTCGAGCGGTTGGGCAGAGTCGTCACCAGCCCTTCGCCCGCCAAGCGCACCAGCGCCTCGCGGATCGGCGTGCGCGACATCGAGAGCCGCTCGGCCAGTTGCACCTCGTCGATGGGGCTGCCGGGCGGCAGGACGAGATCGAGGATGTCGTCGCGCAATATGTCGTAGACGAACTTGACCCCTTCGCCGCGCTTGCGTTCCGCCTGCGATGCCGTCGCCTTGTCGCTCATGCCGATATCCTGTTGTCGACATGATGAATACAGGCTTCTCCCAATGGGATCAATCGGCGGGATTTCACTCGACGCTGGGCGCCTTCACCGGATTTCGTTGATGTAGCGGTGGTTTGCCGTGGTGGCGTGATGCAGCGCCAGGATCATCGGCGCGTTGGCCTGATCGTACGCGATCTCCTCGATCATCAGCACGGGGGCCGTGGCCGCAATCTCCAGCGCCGCGCCGACGATCTCGCCGGCAAGCTCGGCGCTGATCTTTTCGCGCACGGCGGCGATGCGGATGCCGTAGCGGTCGAGCAGGTGCTGGTAGAGCAGCGGCGGGGCCTCCTCCGGGCGCGAGGCGAAGCCGGGAACCCTGTGCGCGGGAAAGACGAAGAGGTCGAGCATGACCGGCTTGTCGGCGACGCTGCGCAGGCGCCTGAAGCGGATGACCTCGCCACCCTCCGCCAGCGCCAGTCCCTCGCGCTCCTCGGTCGTCGCGAGCCCTCGCTCCAGCGACAGGTTGATCGAGCGGGATTCCTGCAGCGCGCCATCGGCGCCATGCAGCCGGAAATAGCGGAACAGGAAGCGCAGGCTATGCTGGGGCGTGCGCCCGGTCACCACCGTGCCGGTCTTGCGCCGGCGGCTGAGCAGGCCTTCCTGGGTGAGGTCGGCGAGCGCGCGTCTCAGCGTGCCCACGGCGACCCCGAAGCGGTCGGCGAGCGCGATCTCGTTCGGCAGCACCGTTCCGGCCGGCCAGTGGCCGAGCAGGATTGCGTCGGTGATCTGCTGCTTGACCACCTGGTAGAGCGGAAAGGCCGTCTCCGACGCCCGGACCGGGGCGCCGGGCGCGCTCGCGACAGGGCTGTCGCGGCCGTCCTTCTGGTCCTGCATTCCTTCCTCCTTGAATTACTATATACTATATAGTAATAGTGGAAACCTCTCCTGCCCCGACGACAAAACGAGGAGTCTACCGTGAAGCAGATCAAGCTCGGCCTGTCGATGTGGCGGATGGGTTATCATATCGCCGCATGGCGCCATCCGAACGTCCGCCCCGACGGGTCGATGGATATCCGCTACTTCCTCGATATCGCGCGCGCGGCGGAGCGCGGCAAGTTCGATCTCGTTTTCATGGCCGACGAACTCGCCATCAGGGGCGCCGACAACCCGCCCGGCGCCCGCGCCCGCCAGAGCAACGGCGCCGAACTCGAACCGATCACGCTGCTTGCGGCGCTGGCGCCCAACACCAGCCGCATCGGCCTCGTCTCCACCGGTTCCACCACCTACAGCGAGCCGTTCAACCTTGCCCGGCAGTTCCTGTCGCTCGACCACATCAGCGGCGGCCGCGCCGGCTGGAACGTGGTCACTTCCTGGGGCACGGAAGATGCGTTGAATTTCGGCCACATGAATTTTCCCGACTACGGCCTGCGCTACGAGCGCGCGGCCGAATTCGTCGACGTGGTGCGCGGCCTCTGGAACAGCTGGGACGCAGATGCCCTCCTGCGCGACAAGAAAAGCGGGCTCTACTACGACGAGACGAAGCTTCATGCGCTCGACCATAAGGGCAAATATTTTTCCGTGCGCGGTCCGCTCAACGTAGCGCGCTCGCCGCAGGACGAGCCGGTCATCTTCTTTGCCGGTGATTCGGAACCGGGCCGCGAGATCGCCGCCAAATCGGCCGATGTCGTCTTCACCGCCAAGCAGGATCTGGGCAGCGCGCGCGACTTCTATGCGTCGATCAAGGAGCGGTTGCCGAAATTCGGCCGCGCCGACGACGATGTCCTTGTCATGCCCGGCCTGCTGCCGGTGGTGGGCCGCACCCGTGCCGAGGCGCAGGCGAAGTATGACGAACTGATGGAACTCATCGATCCGGTGGTCGGGCTCGCCTCGTTGTACGACCGGCTCGGCGACCTGTCGGACTATCCGCTCGACGGGCCGGTGCCCGAGCCGAGGGACCCTGTCTTCAAGAGCCGGGCGGAGACGATGTACAAGCTTGCGCAGCGCGAGGGCTACACGATCCGCCAGCTTTACATGACCCAGGCGCTGGGGCGTGGCCACCGCATCGTCATCGGCACGGCGGCCGACGTGGTCGACGAGATGGAGCAGTGGAAGACGGCGCGCGCCGCCGACGGCTTCAACATCATCCCCTCGCACCTGCCTGACGCGATCAACGCTTTCGTGGAACTGGTCGTCCCTGAAATGCAGCGCCGGGGCCTCTACCGTACCGACTACGAGGGTGCGACGCTTCGCGAAAACCTCGGGGTCTTCAAGGGACGGCGTTGACGCTCCTCCATCCTTTCGGGACAGTCATGAGGAACGGTGATTTCGGGCGTAGACAGTATACTGATTTCGCCGTCGCTTTCGCCTGAATGCTCGGATATGCCGGCCCTTTCGGGGTAAGGGACGAAAAGCCCCTATCGTTCACGGCATTTTCAGAATACAGATTTTCACGTTTAACTTGACACCGGCTTCGTCGACGGTACTTTATGCTTAAATAAATCCGCGGCCATCAGGGAGGTCGGCTTGTCGTGGGTCTGTGAGGTTGCCGTCACGGGAGGCCCGGATCGAACTGCGCCGCTGGCCGCATGGCTTTCGGGGGCCGCGCGTCCGCTGTTGACCGCTCTGCCGTCGCTCGATCGGCTCGACGCCTATGTCCCGGCCGGGGAGGAAAGCCGCGATCCCTACAACCGCAGGGAAGAAGCGCCGCTGCTCCTGCTCGTCGCGGGTTTCGCCAGCGAAGCCGGGTTGAGAGCAGCCTTCGCGGCGCCGGCGCTGCGCGAGGCGCTCGAAGCGCTGCCCGAGGGCGTCGGCGCCACGGTCAGCGCCCTGCGCCGCACCTTCTATGCTCCGTCGCAGGACGGCCGCCTCGATGCTCCCGTCTCCTATGTGGTGCGCTATACGCGCCCGGCCGCCGACGAGGCGCTGTTCGTGCGCAACTATGTGGACAGCCACCCGTCCACCCAGGCACATCTGCCCGGCATCCGCGCCGTCATGTGCTATTTTCCGCTGCGCGACCTTGCGCTAGCCGGCTGGCCCGCCATGGACTACCTGATCGGCAACGAGGTCGCCTTCGACAGCGTCGAGGCCTTCAATGCAGCCATGCTTTCGCCGGCCCGGGAGGAATTGCGGACGCATTTCCGCGAGTTCCCGGCCTATTCGGGCATCAATTCGCATTTTCTGATGCGGCGCCGGCGCCTTGGTGCTGACGTTGGCGAGGCCTGACGCCGTGGCGGCGGCAGGTGTGAAAGCGGCCCGGCCACCGGTCCGAAACCATATGATGCCGTTGCTTCCGGCGTGACGCCGATCGACAGGGGAGAGAGACATGACGTTTGAAATCAATCGCAGAAATCTGCTTCAGCTCCTGGCGGCAGGCGCCGCCGGCGGCAAGCTGCTGGCGGGCAGCTCGATCGCCTTTGCGCAATCGGCGGATTCGGTCACCATAGGCTGGCCGTCGGACGTCCCGTCCTGGGACCCGAACCAGCGCACGGTGCCGGACGCCCAGCCGATCTACAAGCTGGTGTTCAACCAGCCGATCGGCCAGAACCCGAAGCTTGAACTCGTCCCCGAACTGCTGACCAAATGGGAACTGGCCGCCGACGGGCGTTCGATGACGGTCGAGCTGCGCGACGACGTCACCTTCCATGACGGCTCGAAGATGACGATGGCGGACTTCCGCTACACTTTCCTCGAACGCAAGCTGGCCGGGCACAAGCTCGATATCGTCAACACCTGGCGCAACATCGAGGAGATCGAGGTCGCCTCGCCGACCACCGGCACCATCCGCTTCAGCGCGCCGTCGCCGACCGCTCCGCAGTGGATGGCCTTCATGGCGAGCTTCGTGGTTCCCAAGGCCTATGTCGAAAAGGTCGGCCCGGACGGCTTCCGCGACAAGCCGATCGGCTCGGGCCCCTACAAGCTCGTCGAATACCAGATGAACTCGCGCGCCGTTTTCGAGCGCAACGACGCCTATTGGGGCGAGAAGCCGGCCCTCAAGCGCATCACCGTCGACGTCATAAAGGATTCCTCGGCTCGCGTGGCCGCGATCCAGTCCGGACAGGTGGACCTCACCACCTCGGTTCCGGTGCGCGAGCTGGAACGGCTGGGCAAGCAGGAGGGCCTTGCCGCCGAGGCTAATCCGTTCACCCGTCTCATCCTCCTGCAGATGCGCAACGATCTCGCCTTCGCCGACGAGAACGTGCGGCTGGCCGCTCACCACGCCATCGACAAGCAGGCTTTGTCGAAGGCCTTCTACAACGGCGCCGCCGTGCCGCTTTCGGTGCCGGCGACGCCCGGCACGCCCGGCTTCGTCGAAGGCTTCACCTTCTCCTACGATCCCGACAAGGCGGTCGAGCTTCTGGCCAAGGCGGGCTATTCCAAGGACAAGCCCGTCAAGTTCAGGTTCGCCACCTTCAACGGCCATTTCCCGAGCGACTACGACATCGCCCGCGCCATCGCGCAGATGTGGAAGAAGGTCGGTATCGAGGCCGAGCTGGAGGTGATCGAATACACCAAGTATTTCGAGCTCAACCGCGGCCACAAGCTGCCCGAGGCGACGCTCTACATCTGGGACAACGCGACGGGCGACCCGGAGATATTCACCGGCTATATGCTCAGCCCCAACCTCCCGTTCTCGTCGTGGAAGGGCGAGGAGCCGGGCAAGGAGCTGAAGGCGCTGTTCGCCGAGCCCAACTACGAAAAGCGCATCGCCGGCTACCAGAAGGTCAACCAGATGGCCGTGGAGATCGGCGCGACGATTCCGCTCTTGCAAAGTGTCCAGACACTCGTGCGCAAGAAGGATCTGGAGTACACCAAATACGGCAACGGCTGGCTGCTCGGCAGCACCATGAAGTGGGCGTAGCAGGCGGCGCAACGCATCGGCGGGGTCGGCGCCAGCCGGCTCCGCCCGCCACACCGGCAGCATAAGGGTCCTGATGTTCGCAACGATTGCCAAGCTTCTGGCCAGGCGGATCCTCGTCTCGATCCCGATCCTGCTGCTGGTTTCGATGTTGCTGTTCATGATCCTCAGGGTGCTGCCGGTCGATCCGGCGGCCATGTCGCTGCCGCCCAACGCGACGATCGAGGAGATCGAGGCCAAGCGCGTCGAGATGGGCCTGACCCTGCCGCTGCCGCAGCAATATGCGATCTGGCTCTCGCAGGTCGCGCACGGCGACTTTGGAACCTCCATCCAGCTGCGCACCAGCGTCACCAGGCTGATCGGGCAGACGCTTCCCGCCACGATCGAGCTCGCCGTGCTGGCCATGACGATCGCTTCCGTGCTCGGCATCGCCGGCGGGCTCCTGCTTTTCTATCTGCGCGGGACCCGTTCGGAGACTGTGCTCGACGTCGGATCGATCGCCCTGCTTTCGCTGCCGGAATTCCTCTGGGGCCTGTTCCTGATCCTGCTGTTCGGCGTCTGGTTCGAGTTCCTGCCGTTCACCGGCGTCCTCAGCGCCGGCTACCAGAAGCCCGACATCACAGGTTTCCTGCTGTTCGATTCGCTGATCACCGGCCAGTTCGCCACCTTCTGGAACGCCATCCAGCACCTCATCCTGCCGGCCTTCGCGCTCGGCGTGTCGTTCTCGCCGCCGATCATGCGCGTGCTGCGCTCCAGCCTGCTCGACGTCTACCAGGACGACTACATCCATCAGGCGCGGCTGCGCGGTCTTTCGGAGCGGCGCATCCTGATCGGCCATGCCTTGAAGAACGCCATCCTGCCGACGCTCTCCCTCATGGGCGTGCAATTCGGCTTCCTGTTCGGCGGCACGCTGCTGATCGAGATCATCTATTCCTATCCCGGCATGGGCAACCTGATGGTCGATGCGATCCGCAACACCGACCTGCCGATCATCCAGGCGGTCGGCCTGACCTATTGCGTGGTGGTGCTGGTCATCAGCATCCTGGTCGACAGCCTCTACCTCATCCTCAATCCGAAGCTGAGGACGCGATGACGTTAGCCGCCTTGCCCCGCTGGCTGCGATCGGGCCGGGTCCTGATCGGACTGCTGATCCTGCTGTTCGTCGTCGCCTGCGCGCTGTTTGCACCGTATATCGCGCCCAACGATCCCAACGAGCAGAACCTGATCGCCACGCTCCTGCCGCCGGCATGGGCCGACGGCGGCGACCCGGCCTTTCCGCTCGGCACCGACAGCCTCGGCCGCTGCGTGCTCTCGCAACTGATCTACGGCGCCAGGTTGGCGCTGACGGTGGCCCTGATCGCCTCCTTTGGCGCCATGATCATCGGCGCGGTGCTCGCCCATGTCGCCGGCTATTTCGGCGGCTGGGTCGACTGGCTGATCGGCCGCATCGTCGATATCTGGCTGTCCTTCCCGCCGGTCATCCTGTCGCTGATCCTGATGGTGGGGCTCGGCACCGGCGTCCAGAACGTCATCCTGGCCATCGTGCTGGTCGACTGGACGCGGTTTTGCCGGGTGCTGCGCTCGGAGGTCATCGTCGTCACCCGGCGCGACTATGTGGCGGCCGCGCGCCTGCTCGGCTTCTCGCACTGGCGTACCGTGACGCGCGAGATCGCACCCGCCACCTTCCCGCTGCTCATCACCTTGCTCAGCCTGGAGATGGGCGTCGCCGTGGTCGTCGAGGCGATCCTGTCCTTCGTCGGCATGAGCGTCGGCGCCGATATTCCGGCCTGGGGGCAGATGGTCGCCGACGCCCGCCAGAACATCTACCAGGCGCCAGGGAACCTGATCTGCCCGATCCTGGCGATCTTCATCACCGTCTTCGGCTTCAACGTTCTCGGCGACGGTCTGCGGCGCACCCTCGATCCTCGCCTCAGCCAGACGGAGCGCGGCTGATGGCCCTTCTTGCGGCAAACAACCTGTCCGTCGCGCTGACCAGGGGCGGCAGCGCGTTCCCGGCGATTTCCGATCTCTCCTTCCGGCTGGAGCCCGGCAAGATCCTCGGGCTGGTGGGCGAGTCCGGCGCCGGCAAATCGATGATCGGCCGCACCATCGCGCAGTTGCTGCCCTCCGGTTTCTCGGTCACCGGCGGCACGCTCGATTTCGCCGGGGAGGACCTTGTCACCATGGCGCCGGAAAAGCGGCGCCGGCTTCTCGGCCGCGACATCGCCTTCATTCCGCAGGAGCCGCTCTCGGCGCTCAACCCGGTGCTCACCATCGGCCAGCAGATGCGTGAGCATCTCGCGCGCATCGGCAAGACGGAGCCGGCGCGCTGGCGTGAGCATGCGCTCGCCATGTTCGCGGCCGTGCACCTGCCGCACGGCGCCGACCTGTTCGACAAATACCCGCACCAACTGTCTGGCGGCATGTGCCAGCGCGTGCTGGTCGCCATGGCTTTCGCCAGCCGGCCGCGGCTCCTGGTAGCCGACGAGCCGACGACGGCGCTCGACGTCACCATCCAGGCCCGCATCGTCAAGCTCATCGAGGAGATGCGGCAGCGCGAGGACACCGCCGTCGTCTTCATCACGCACGACCTCAGGCTCGCCGCGCAGATCTGCGATCAGGTGCTGGTCCTCTATGCCGGCCGCCCGGCCGAATACGGCCCCGCGCGCGACGTGTTCGCCCGCCCCGCCCATCCCTATTCGCGCTGCCTCCAGCTTGCCAGCCCGGGCATGGGCAGCGAGCGGCGCGGCCTTTTCATCCTGCCCGAGCGCATGCCCGGCCTGCAGGCCATCAAGACGCTGACCGGTTGTCGCTTCGCCGACCGCTGCCCCAATGTCGTGGCGCAATGCCGTGCCAGCGAGCCGCCGCTCGCGAAAGTCGACGGCGAGCGCGTGGCGGCCTGCATTCGCCCGGAGGCGACCGCCGCCATTGAGCCGCCGCCGGCGGCTGCGCATGCGAAGGTCACCGGTGAAACCGTGCTCGAGGCCAGCGGCGTCTCGAAGGATTTCGTCACCCGGCGGCGCCTGTTTCGGGCGCCCGCGACGTTCCGGGCCGTGGACAAGGCCGATTTCGTTTTGCGCGAGAACGAGTTCGTCGGCATCGTTGGCGAAAGCGGCAGCGGCAAGAGCACGCTGGCGCGCCTCGTCGTCGGGTTGGAAAGCCCGTCGCAGGGCCGGCTCACCCTGCTGGGCAGGGACGTGACGGCGAACCGGACGTCGGAGCGGGCGTTCCGGCGTGAGCATCTGCAGATCGTTTTCCAGGACCCGCAATCGGCGCTCAACCCGCGCCGCAGGGTGGCCGGCATCGTCACCCAGGCGATGGAGGCGGGCGGCGGCAGCGGCACGGAGCGCTTCGAACGCGCGCGCGCGCTGCTCGACGAGATCGGCCTGGCGCCCGAGACGGCGCTACGCTACCCATCGCAGCTTTCGGGCGGCCAGAAGCAGCGCGTCAACATAGCAAGGGCGCTGTGCGCGCTCCCTCGCGTGCTGGTGGCCGACGAGATCGTTTCCGGCCTCGACGTGTCGGTGCAGGCGCAACTGCTCGACCTTTTGCTGCGCCTACGGCAGGAGCGCGGCTTTTCCATGCTGTTCATCTCGCACGACCTGTCGGTGGTGCGATACCTGTGCGACCGGGTGCTGGTGATGTATCGCGGCGAGATCGTTGAGAGCGGCCCGACCGAGGCGGTCTTCGCGACGCCCAGCCATGCCTACACGCGGGCACTGCTCGCTTCCGTGCCGCCGGACGACGCCGATGCAGCGTGGAACCGGGACGATGCCGGCGATCTCGCTCCGGTAGAGAAGCCGGTGGAAAGGGCCTGACCATGCGCGCTGTCCGTTTCGCCCGCCATGGCGGGCCCGAGGTGCTGGAGATGGTCGAGGTGCCGCGTCCCGTCGCCGGACCGGGCGAGGTCGTGGTCGCGGTCCATGCCGTGAGCGCCAATCCGGTCGACGGCAAGATTCGTCGTGGAATGCTGGGGGCCAACCTCGCCGCCCTGCCTTCCGGCACCGGGCGCGACGGCGCCGGTGTCGTTGTCGGGACGGGCGAGGGCGTGCCGGCTGGCCTCAAGGGCCAGCGAGTCTGCTTCCTGGCGCCACGCGGCGTCGGCAGCTGGGTCGAGGAGATCGCCCTGCCCGCCGCAATCGTGGCGCCGATCCCCGACGACCTCTCCTTTACTGACGCGGCGAGCCTGCCGCTCGCCGGCTCCAGCGCCTGGATCGGCCTGGTCGATACCGGCGGCGTGAAGGCCGGCGACCGCGTGCTTGTCCATGCGGCGGCCGGCGGCGTCGGCGGCATGGCCGTGCAGATCGCCCGCGCGGCCGGGGCGCGGGTCTTCGCCACCTGTTCGGCCCGCAACGCGGCCTATGTGCGCGGGCTCGGCGCCGACGAGGTCGCCGCCTATGACGAGGTGGCGTTCGAAACCGTCTTCCGCGACATGGATATTGTCTTCGATCTGATGGGCGGCGAGGTCCACCAACGCAGCTATCCGGTGCTGAAGCGCGGCGGCACAATGGCCTGCCTCAACGCCGCACCGTTCGAAGACCGCCACGAGGCTTTCGGCGTCACCGTCAAGGTGGCGCAGGTGTTTCCCGATCGTGCTGTGCTCGATGCGCTGCTCGACCGGGTGCGCTCCGGCGCCATCCGCCCGACCGTCGAAAAGCTGCTCCGCTTCGAGGACTATGCCGAGGCGCAACGCCTTTCCGATACGGGTCATGTGCGCGGCAAGATCGTGCTCGCGCTGCTCTAGCCTTACCTACCAGCGGACGGACGGATCGGGGATGAGAATGGCGTCCAGCAGTTCGCGCGTGTAGGCGTGCTGCGGCCGCTCGAACAGGTCTGCCGTCGCCGCGTCCTCGACGATTTCGCCCGAGCGCAGCACGATGACGCGGCTGCACAGCCGGCGGATGACCGACAGGTCGTGGCTGATGAACACCAGCGTCAGGCCGAGGTCGGCCACCAGTTGCTCCAAGAGCATCAGCACCTGCGCCTGCGACGACACGTCGAGGCCCGAGACGATCTCGTCGGCGAGGATGAAGTCCGGCCGCATGGCGATGGCCCGCGCAATGCCGACGCGCTGGCGCTGGCCGCCGGACAGTTCGTGCGGATAGCGCCGGGCGAAAGCGGCCGGCAGCCCGACCTGCTCCAGCGCGGCATTGACACGCGCGTCGCCCGCGCTGGCGCCGAGGGGGGCTGCGATGGTGCGGCCGACCGTCAGGCGCGGATTGAGCGACGACATCGGGTCCTGGAAGATCATCTGGATGCGGGGTCTCAGCGCCCGCATGTCGGCGTCGGACAGATGCGCGATATCGCGCCCATCGAACAGCAGGCGGCCGGCACTGGGCTCGATGAGCCGCACCAGCGTGCGTCCGAGCGTCGTCTTGCCCGAACCGGAACCGCCGACGATGCCGAGGACGGTGCCGCGCGGAATATCGAAAGAGATGCCCTTCAGGATCTCCAGCCGGGGTGCCGGGGCGAACAGCGGCTTGCGCGTCATGTCCGGCACGTCGACGCGCAGGTCGGAGACCTGGAAGATGGTGTCAACCATGCGCGCTCCATGCGGCGTCGGCGGCCGCGACCTCGGCCATCGCCGCGTCGATCACCGCCTGCGGCACCGGCTGAAGCGAGGCCGCCGGATCGGTGTGGCGCGGCGTGGCGGCCAGCAAGGCTTGGCTGTAGGGGTGCTGCGGCGCGGCGAAGAAGCGCTCGACGGTGGTGTCCTCCACCACCTTGCCGGCATAGAGCACCGACAGCGTGTCGCAGACCTTGGAGACGACGCCGAGATCATGGGTGACGAACAGAAGCGCCGTGCCGTGGCGCGTCTGCAAGGCGGATATCAGCTTGAGGATCTGCTTCTGCACCGTGACGTCGAGCGCCGTCGTCGGCTCGTCGGCGACGATCAGCTTCGGCTCGGCGGCGAAGGCGGAGGCGATCAGGATGCGCTGGCGCATGCCGCCCGACAGTTCGTGCGGATAGAGCCGCATGACCCGTTCCGGCTCCGGAATGCTCACTTCGGCCAGAACCTCGAGCGCCCGGCTTGCGGCGCGCGCCTTCCCCCAGCCGAGGATGTCGACCAGCCGGTCGGTGATCTGCGGGCCGATGCGCCGCGACGGGTTGAGCGCCGTCAGCGGATCCTGTGGGATCAGTGCCGCCTTGGCGCCGATCAGCCGCCGCCGCTCGGCCGGCGGCACCTTCAATAGGTCCTGCCCGTCGAGCAGGATCTCGCCCTCGACGATTTCGACGGCCTTCGGCAGCACGCCGAGCACCGCCTTGCCGATCATGCTTTTGCCGGCGCCGCTTTCGCCGACGAGGCCGCGCACGGAACCGGCGGGCAAGGAAATGTCCACCGAGCGTAGCAGCCGCTGGCCGGTGCCGGCGAGCTTGGCCGACAGGCCGCGGATTTCGAGGAAGCCGCTCATCTCAGCACCGGGTCGAAGCGCTCACGCAGGCCCTCGCCGAACTGCGCGAAGGAAAGCACCGTGAAGAACAGTGCGATCAGCGGGAACACCAGCACCCACCACGCCTGATGGATGGAGGTGCGGCCTTCGGCGATCATGCCGCCCCAGGTCGGCTGGTCGGTGGAGATCGACAGGTTGACGAAGGACAGGATCGCCTCGACGATGACGGCGATGCCCATCTCCAGCGTCAGCAGCGCGACGATGGTCGGCAGCACGTTGGGCAGGATTTCGGAAAGCAGCGTGCGCAGACGGGTGAAGCCGGCGACCTTGGCGCTGTGGACGTAATCCATCTTCGACTGGTTCAGCGTCTCGGCCCGCACCACCCGGCAGAACCGCGTCCAGTCGATGATGACGATGGCGAGGATGACCGAGGACAGGCCGGTGCCGAGCACCGTGATCAGCAGGATGGCGAACAGCACCGGCGGGAAAGCCATCCAGATATCGACGATGCGCGAGATGATGCGATCGGCCCAGCCGCGATAGAAGCCGGCGACCAGTCCCAGCGCCGAGCCGATCAGGCAGGTGGCAAGGCCGGCGACCAGCGCCACGGCAAGCGCCACCTGCGCGCCGTAGATGATGCGCGTGAGCACATCGCGGCCGAGGCTGTCGGTACCCAGCCAATAGCCCGGTTCGGAACCCGCCATCCAGGCCGGCGGCAGTCGCTCCAGCATCAGATCCTGCGCCAGCGGGTCCTGCGGGCTGACCAGAGGCGCGAAAATCGCCGCCAGCACGAACAGGGCGAGCCACAGGCCGGAGAGCCAGAGCCGCGCGCCGGCGCGCCGGCGGATCAGGCCGCGACCGTCAAGCATGACGCAGTTTCGGGTTGAGGAAGGCGTAGGTCATGTCGACGGCCAGGTTGACGAAGGTGAAGATGATGGCGAACAGGATGACGATGCCCTGGATCAGTGGCAGGTCGCGGTTGATGACGGCGTCGATCGCCATGTTGCCGAGCCCCTCGTAGGAGAACAGCCGCTCGACGATGATGGTGCCGCCGATCAGGAAGGTGAACTGCACGCCGACCAGCGTCAGCGTCGGCAGGATCGAGTTCGGCAGCGCTTCGGAGAGGATCACCCTGGTTTCCGAATAGCCCTTGGTGCGGGCAAGTACGGAATAGTCGAGGTTGACCGTCTCCTTGAGCGACTGCTTGAGCAGTTGCGAGATGATCGCCGCCAAGGGCAGCGCCAGCGCCAGCGCCGGCATGAACATATGGCTGAGCAGGTCGGCGGTGAGGTCGAAGCGCAGCCGCACGATGCTCTCGAACAGGTAGAACTGGCTGGTGAAGGGCAGGTCGAGGCTGGGCGACACGCGCCCCGAAATCTGGAACACCGGCCAGATGACGCCGAACAACAGGATCAGCGCCAGCCCCCACAGGAAATCCGGCACGGAGAGGCCGATGCCGTTGGCGACGTCGATGCCAGCCTCCGCCTTGCGGCCGCGCAGGCGCGTGCCGAGGATGGCCAGCGTCACGCCGATAGCGACGGCGATGAGCAGCGCCATGACGGAAAGCTCCAGCGTCGCCGGCAGCCGGTCCAGCACCAGCGACAGAACCGGCTGGCGCGTCGTGATCGAGGTGCCGAAATCGCCGTGCAGCACGTTGCCGAACCAGATGAGGAACTGCTCCGCGACGGACTTGTCGAGCCCGTAGAGCGCCTTCAGCCGGTCGATGTCGGCGGCCGAGGCGCCGGGCGGCAACATCATGGCGATAGGATTGCCGGGCACCACGCGGATGACGACGAAAACGATGACGGCCACGCCGATCAGGGTGATCAGCGTGGTCAGGAGCCGCGAGAGGGTGAGGCGAAGAAGCAGCATGGCTTGATGGCCTCCGGCCCGGCATGAACCGGGCCGGAGCCGTCCGCGATCAGGCGGGCGTCATCAGCGCCGGCAGCAGCGCGCCGGACTTGTGCTGCACCACGTTGACGCCCTTGGCGTGCACGATCGGCTGCGCGTACTGCAGCAGCGGCAGCACATAAGCGTTGTCCGCGACCAACTTCGACACCGCCTTCCAGCCGGCGATGCGCTTGGCCTCGTCGGCCTCGCCCCACAGCGGGTTGATGGCGTCGATGACATCCTGGCTGTCCCACACCGAATGCGGGCTCGGCCCGTACATGGCGAAACCCGTCGAGGTGGTGGGGTCGCCGACGGCGTTGCCCCAGTTGTAGAAGGCTGCCGGCGCCAGCTTGTCGGCAGCGCGCAATTCGAAGTGCTTGGCGATCTCGTAGACCTCGATCGTCGCTTCGATGCCGACCTTTCGCCACATGCCGACGATCGCCTGGATCATCTCGTAGTCCTTGGGCTTGAAGCCCTTGGTCGTCTGGATGGTGAACTTGACCGGCTTGTCGGTCGAATAGCCGGAGGCGGCCAGCAGTTCCTTGGCCTTCTCCGGATTGTACTCGACCTTGATCGACGGATCGTAGGCCTCGTATTCCGGCGTCTCCAGCGTGTCGAGCGGCAGGCCGTAGCCGCGCAGCAGCCGGTCGACCAGAAGCTTCTTGTCGACGGACATGACGGCTGCGTGGCGCACATTGGCGTCGAGCATGACGTCGATGTCGTTGAAGAAAATCATGCCGATGTCGGACACCGTCTCGCAGGAGCCGGCCAGCCCGTCCTTGGCGATCAGGCGGTCGTATTCCTCATAGGGGATTTCCAGTGTCACCTGCGAGTTGCCGGATTCGAGCTCGGCCACGCGGCTCGCTGCGTCGGTGACGAACTTGATGGTGACGTTCTCGAACGCCGGCTTGCCGCCCCAGTAGTTCGGGTTGGCCTTGAGCCGCATGAAGGCGTTCTGCTCGAACTTCTCGACCATGTAGGGGCCGGTGCCGATAGGCGCCTTCTCGAAGCCTTCCGGGCCGACCTTCTCGTAATAGGCCTTCGGCAGCACGTAGCCGGTGAGGAACGACATCCACTTGAAGATCGTCGGCTCGAATTCCAGCACGTCGGCGGTCACGCGATTGCCGTCGGCCTTGATGTTGCCGATCTTGGCCCAGACGAACTGGATCGGGTTGCCGGTCTCGGCCTTGCCGGCGCGCTCCAGCGACCAGGCGATGTCCTCGGCGGTGAAGGGGCTGCCGTCATGCCAGGTGACGCCGTCGCGCACCGTCATGTGGATCTGCTTGTGGTCGTCGCTCCAGCCCCATTCGGTGAGCAGGCCAGGCGCGAAGGACAGGTCCGGCTTCTGCAGGATGAACTGGTCGAACACCGACTGGTAGAGCCCCTGGATGGTCGGGTTGACCGCCGACGGTCCGGTGGTCGGATCCCAGGAGGGCAGGTTGACGTTATAGGCGATGGTGAGCTCGTCCTTGCTCTGGGCGACGGCAAGGCGCGGCAGGCTCGCGGCAATGGCGCTGGCGCCGGCAAGTTTGAGAAGCGTTCGTCTGTCCGTATGCGGTTTCATGCTGTTGTTCCCCTTGCATTGACCTGTTGACGATGAGATGGCCGGCCCTTTCTCAGAGAGCCGCAATGGCCTCGATTTCCACCAGGAAGTCCGGCAGCGCGAGCGCCTGGACGCCGATGAAGGTGTTGGCGGCCGGAAGCGCGTCGCCGTAGAAGGCGGCGATCTCCGCCGTGACCGGCCCGAGTTTTTCAGGCGAATGATTGACGACATACGTCCTGAGCCGGACGACATCGGCCGGCGTCGCGCCGACTTCGGCCAGGACGACCTTCAGGTTGGCCAGCGCCTGCCGTGTCTGGGCGACGAGGTCGCCCGCGCCGACCAGCTTGCCCTCGCCGTCCCAGGCCACCTGGCCGGAGAGGTGCAGCGTGCGGCCGCCATTCTGCTCGACCGCATGGGAAAAGCCGAAGGGCACCGACTGGTAGAGGCTGCTGGGGTTGATCGCCTTGCGTTTCATTGCCAATTCCTTGCTGGTCCGAGGGCTGGAGGCCGGGCGGTTGCCCGGCATGATCATCCGCCGGCGAGTTGCCTTGCAAGCAGGAAACCCGATCCGGCGCCGACGCCGGCGCCCGGCCAGGTGGCGGCGCCGGCGAGATGGAAGTTCTTCACCGGCGTGCTCCAGTCGGCGAAGCCCGGCGCCGGGCGGAACAGGAAGTTCTGCGCCAGATGGTGGCTGCCGCAGATCTGGTCGCCGCCGACGAGATTGACGTTGGCGCGTTCGAGGTCGAGCGGGCTCATCACCGTGCGCCTGATGATCTTCGCCGAAAGGCCCGGCGCATGGCGCTCGATGATGGCGACGGCCCGGTCGGCATAGGCCTCGCGCACGGTTTCCCAGTCGCGCTCGCCGATGACGCCGGCCGCGTCGCCCTTGATCTCGGCCGGCACGACGCGCGTTTGCAACCACAGGATATGTTTGCCGTCCGGCGCGCGGCTCGGGTCGATGGCGGTCGGCTGGCCGACGACGATGACCGGCTCCGCCGGCAGCAGGCCGGCCTGCGCTTCCTGGTAGGCCCGCGCCATGACGTCCAGCGACGGCGCCACATGGACATAGGCGAAGCGCTTCAATTCGGGATCGAACCAGTCCGGCAGCGAGTCGACCGCCAGGTGGATCATCATCGTGCCCGGCGCGTGGCGGAAGGCGCGCATCTTGCCGTCGAAGCCGGCCTCGCCCGAACCGTCCGGCAGCAGTCCGGCCAGCGCACGCGGCGCGACCGTGGCGATGACGGCGCGGCCGGCCTCGACGCGGCGCCCGTCGGCCAGCACCACGCCCGTCGCTCGTCCGCCCTCGGTCAGCACGCGCTCGACGCGGGCGTTGCATTCGATCGTGCCGCCGCCGGCTTCCACCATCGCCGCCAGCGCCTTGACAAGCGTGTCGGCGCCGCCCTTGCCCAGCACCATGCCGAAGCTCTGGTTGGCCATGCCTTCGAGGTAGGGGAAGACGGCGCCGCCGGCGATGTCGGGGGCAAAATCGAGATGCAGACCCCAGGCGCCGAGCAGCGCCTTGACCTCGGCGCTCTCGAACGTCTCGTCCAGCCAGGCGCGCGGCGAAGAGAGCAGGAAACGGCCGAGCTCAAGCGTGCCGGACAGTCCCGCCTTTCGCCACAGCGAAAACAGGATACGTGCAAGTGCACGCTTTTTCATCGGCCCGCCGAGGATCGAGAAGACCAGTTCGGCGCGCGCCGGAAACGCCGCGACAAGGTTTTCCCAGGTCTGTGCGTCGCGCTCCGAAAAGGCGCGGATACGCGCCGTCGTGGCGGCAAGGTCGGTCGACACGCCAACCCAGCGCCCGCCCGGAAACACCGAGGCGAAGCAATCCTGCACAGGCGCGAACTCCAGCCCGTGTTTCGCCAGATCCGCGCCGTAAACCTTGTTGAAAGCAGAGCCCGCGAACAGGCTGAGGTTCATGGCAGCGAGGTCGTGGCGGAAGCCCGGCTCGGTCAGTTCCAGCGTCTTGACGGCACCGCCCGGACGGTCGGCGGCCTCGAATAGCCCGACCTTCCAGCCGCGCCTGGTCAGATGCGCGGCGCCGGCGAGCGCGTTGTGTCCCGCGCCAATGAAAATGGCATCGAACTGGGCCATGGAATTATTTTACCCCTAAAATGATATTTGCATATGCATCTAAACTCGTCTAGCCTTCTCGTGGAGGAAAACCGGCGCGAACGGCAAGCATCGCCGAGCCGGCCGCAGGTCCGCACGACACGCAATCAGGAGGAAAATCCATGACCGCAGCAAGCGCGCTCGCCAGCCTGGCGGAGCTTTTGATCAGTGGAAAGGTCGAGGTCGTCGACCTGTCGGCGCCGCTCGGGCCGGACACGCCGCTTTTGAAGCTGCCGCCGGAACTGGCCAAGGACACGCCGAAGATCGAGATCCATTCGATCTCGGAATATGACAAGGACGGGCCGTTCTGGGCGTGGAACTGGCTGAAGATCGGCGAGCATTCCGGTACGCATTTCGACGCGCCGCACCACTGGATCACCGGCAAGGATTATTCCGACGGTTACACCGACACCATCGCGCCGCGCAATTTCGTGGCGCCGGTCAACGTCATCGACTGCTCGGCGGAATCGGCGAAGAACCATGACTATCTGCTGACCGCCGACGCGGTGAAGGCCTGGGAGGCCAAGCACGGCGCCATCGGCAAGGGCGAATGGGTGGTCATGCGCACCGACTGGGACAAGCGCAACGGCTCGGAGGAGACCTTCCTCAACGCCGACACCAACGGTCCGCATTCGCCGGGCCCGACGGTGGATTGCATCGAGTACATCATCGAGCGCGGCGCCATCGGCTGGGGTACCCAGTGCATCGGCACCGACGCAGGCGCCGCCGGCGGCATGACGCCGCCCTTCCCGGCCCACAACATGATGCACAAGGCCAACCGCTACGGCCTCGCCAGCCTGTGCAACCTCGACAAGCTGCCGGCCAAGGGCGCGATCCTGATCGCGGCACCCTTGAAGATCGTCCACGGCACCGGCAGCCCAATCCGCGCGCTCGCATTGGTGCCGCGGGCCTGATCGCGGGCCGAAGACCGTGGCCCACGATCACGTCATCATCGGCAGCGGCATCAACGGGCTGGTGGCGGCAGCGATGCTGGCCAGACAGGGCGCGTCGGTGCTGCTCCTGGAGCGCGAGGAGCGTCTCGGCGGCTGCATGATGAGCAGCGCCGCCACGCTTCCCGGCTTCACGCATGACGTGATGGCGGCCACCTTCGTCTTGTTCCTGACCGGCCCGGCGCATGCCGCGCTTGGTCAGGACCTTGCCCGCCACGGGCTCGAATTCTGCCATACGCCGCATCCGACGGCGGTGTTGCGGCCGGACGGCTCCAGCGCCGTGCTGACGATGGATCGCGCCGCCAACGTGGCGGCCTTCAACGCGCTTTCGGCCGGTGATGGCGACCACCATGCCGCCGACGTCGGCTCGATCGAGGCCAATGCGCCGCTGTTGTTCGGCCTGCTCGGCGGGCAGTTGTGGAGTTTTGCCACCGCGAAGCTTCTGGCGCGCGAGGCCTGGCGGCGCGGCCTGCGCGGGCTGGTCGACTATTTCGGAACGGCGCTGCGACCGGCACGCGGCTGGCTGGAGACAGGCTACGCCTCGCCGCAAATCCAGGCGCTCTACGCGCCCTGGGCGTTGCATTGCGGCCTTTCGCCGGAAGACACTTATTCGGCCGAGATGGGCAAGGTCGTCGCCTTCGCGCTGGAGGCGGCGGGCGCGCCGATCGTCAAGGGCGGTGCCGGCAAGGCGGCAGACGCGTTTCGCGGCCTCATCGAGGAACACGGCGGCGAGATCCGGACCGGAGTCGACGTCGAGCGCATCCTGGTGCGCGGCGGCAAGGCGGTCGGCGTGCGGCTGGCCGGCGGACAGGAGATCGAAGCGAAAAAATCCGTCATCGCCTCGGTTCCGCCAGGCCAACTTTACGGTCGACTGCTGGGCTTGGACGCACCGGCCCCCGCACGCGAGGCGACGCGCGCCTATCGTCATGGTCGCGGCGATTTCCAGCTCCACTATGCACTCGACCGCGCGCCGCGCTGGAATACGCAAGGACTGGAAAAGGTTGCGCTCACCCACCTGAGCGACGGCATCGACGCCGTTTCCAAATCACATAACGAGGCGACGCGCGGCATGTTGCCCGAGACGCCGACGCTGTGCGTCGGCCAGCCGGCAGCGCTCGATCCGTCGCGCTGCCCCGAAGGCAAGGCGGTCCTGTGGATCCAGGTGCCGGACGCGCCGCGCGCCATCAAGGGCGATGCGGCGAGCACCATTCCCACGCAAGGAACGTGGGACGAGGCAACGCGCGAGGCCTTCGCCGACCGCATCGAAGCGATCCTCGCCAACCACATCGAGGGTTTTCGCGAGACCGTGCTGGCGCGGCGCGCCTATTCGCCCGCCGATCTGGAGGCGATGAACGTCAATCTCGTCGGCGGCGACCCGTACGGCGGCGCCTGCACGATCGACCAGTTCTTCGTCTGGCGTCCCCTCGCCGGTTCGGTGAACCACCGCACGGCGATCCGCTCCCTCTACCACATCGGAGCCTCCACCCATCCGGGGCCGGGCCTCGGCGGCGGCTCGGGCTTCCTCGTTGCCAAGGAGTTCGGATGAACGACCGCGCAACCATCGGCGAACAGGCGGAAGGGCCTCGGCTCGGCGAGATCGGCCTGCAGCAGTTCGCGCCCTATCTGATGAACCGCATCATGGGGCGCTACAACGCCTCGCTCAGGCACGACCTCGCCAAGCTCGGCCTGACGACGCCGAAGATGCGCGCGCTGGCGGTGCTGTCGGTCATCGAGGGGCCGACGATCTCGCAACTCGCGGTCTACGCGGTGGCCGAGCAGTCGACGCTGAGCCGCGCGCTGGATTCGCTGGAGGCCGACGGGCTGGTGCGCCGCATCGCCGACCCGGCCGACAACCGCGCTACCCGCGTCTCGGTCACCGAGGCGGGGCGCGCCGCCTTCGAGACGCTGTGGCCGACGATGCGCAAGAGCTATGCGCGCATGTTCAAGGGCATCGACGCCGAGGAACGTGCCGCTTTCGTGGCGACGCTGCAGAAGATGCTGCGCAACATCCGCAAGCACGACTTCTGAGGCGCCGGTACAAATCTGAGGAGATGACCCAATGGCCGAGAGATCGTTCGCCAAAGAGGTGAAGAAGCTGAAGCTCGGCGCCGGCGAGGAATTCACCGGCGAAGGCATTCTCGCCATCACCAAGGCGCTTCTGCAATGCGGCGTCGGCTATGTCGGCGGCTACCAGGGCGCGCCGATCAGTCACCTGATGGACGTGCTGGCCGATGCGCAGGAAATCCTCGGCGAACTTGGTGTGCATTTCGAGGCGAGCGCTTCGGAAGCCACCGCCACCGCCATGCTGGCGGCCTCCGTGCACTACCCGATCCGGGGCGCGGCCACTTTCAAGTCCACCGTCGGAACCAACGTCGCCTCCGACGCTCTCGCCAATCTCTCCTCCGGCGGCGTCACCGGCGGCGCGCTCATCATCGTCGGCGAGGATTACGGCGAGGGTTCCTCCATCATGCAGGAGCGCAGCCACGCCTTCGCCATGAAGAGCCAGGTTTGGCTGCTCGACCCAAGGCCGAACCTGCCGTCCATCGTCGCCGCCGTCGAGCACGGCTTCGAGATGTCGGAAGCCTCGAACACGCCGGTCATGCTGCAGGTGCGCATCCGCTGCTGCCACGTCCACGGCTCCTTCACCGCCAAGGACAACAAGCGCCCGACCATGACGGTGGCCGACGCGCTGGAAAACCCGCGCCGCGACACGCAGCGCATTGTGCTGCCGCCGGCCTCCTTCCTGCATGAGAAGGAGAAGGTCACAAAGCGGCGTCCGGCGGCCATCGAATACATCAAGCGACATAAGTTGAACGAGACGTTCGGCGGCAACGGTCCGGTCGGCATCGTCATGCAGGGCGGCATGTACAACGGCGTCATCCGCGCCCTGCAGCGGCTCGGCCTCGCCGACGCCTATGGCGAAACGCAAGTGCCGCTGCATGTGCTCAATGTCGTCTATCCCCTGGTCGAGGACGAACTGGCCGACTTCTGCGCCGACAAGGAGGCTGTGCTGATCGTCGAGGAAGGCCACCCCGACTATCTCGAGCAGGAATTAGGCTCCATGCTCTACAAGGCCGGCGCCTCCGTGAAGCTGGAAGGCAAGGGGCTCCTGCCGATGGCCGGCGAATACACCGGCCAGGTCATGCTCGACGGCATCGGCGCTTTCATGCGCAAATATGCCGGCGACATGCTGGCACCGGAAATCCGCGCGCCCAACGTGCCGGCACCGCCGATCTACGACGATCTCGCAAAGACCGTGCCGGCGCGGCCGCCGGGCTTCTGCGTCGGCTGCCCGGAGCGGCCGATCTTCGCCGCCACCAAGCTGGCCGAACAGGAACTCGGGCAGCACCACATCGCCTCCGACATCGGCTGCCACCTGTTCTCGATCATGCCGCCCTTCGAACTGGGCGCCACGACAATGGGCTATGGCCTCGGCCCCGCCTCGGCCTCGGCCTTCAATTCGCCCGACGCCAAGCGCCGCTCGATCTCCTTCGTCGGCGACGGCGGCTTCTGGCACAACGGCCTGACGTCATCCATCGGCAACGCCGTCTTCAACAAGAACGACGGCGTCATCGTGGTGGTGGACAACTACTATTCCGCCGCCACCGGCGGCCAGGACATCCTGTCCTCGCGTGCCAACAACCGGACGAAATCGACCAAGCATCCGATCACCGAGGCGATCAAGGGCATGGGCGTGAACTGGGTGCGCCACATCGAGCGCACCTACGATGTCGGCGCCATGCGCGACGCGCTGAAGGACGCACTGACCACCGAGGAGAAGGGGCCGAAGGTCATCGTCGCCTCCTCCGAATGCATGCTGAACCGCCAGCGCCGCGAGGCGCCGCTGAAGAAGCAGGCGGCGGCGGAAGGCAAGCGCATGGTGAAGACCAAGTTCGGCGTCGATGAGGACGTCTGCACCGGCGACCACGCCTGCATGCGACTGTCGGGCTGTCCGTCGCTGACGGTCAAGCATCTCGACGACCCGCTGCGCGACGATCCCGTCGCCTCCATCGACGAGAACTGCGTCGGCTGCGGCAATTGCGGCGAGGTGGCGGATGCTGCCGTGCTCTGCCCATCCTTCTATCAGGCCGACGTTGTATCCAACCCGACCGGCTGGGACCGCCTCCTGTTCGGGCTCAGGCAGCGAGTGATTTCGGCCTTGCAGCGCCGGCGCGAACGCGGACGACCGGTCTTCGGGGAGCAGGCGGCATGAAATTCGGATTGCCTGAAGGGCAGGATTCGACCGGCGGCATCATCAAGATCTGCATCCTCGCCGTTGGCGGCCAGGGCGGCGGCGTACTGTCGGGCTGGGTGACGGACGTCGCCCAGCGCGCCGGCTGGCATGTGCAGTCCACTTCCGTCGCCGGCGTGGCGCAGCGCACCGGCGCCACCATCTATTATGTCGAGATGATGCCGCGCGATCCGGCACGGCCGCACGATGAGCCGGTGCTGTCGCTCAGCCCCTCGCCGGGCGACGTCGACATCCTCATCGCCGCCGAGCTTGCGGAGGCAGGCCGCGCGGTACTGCGCGGCTTCGTCACGCCCGAGCGCACCACGCTGATCGCCTCAAGCCACCGCATGCTGGCGGTGTCGGAGAAGATCGTGCCCGGCGATGGCCGCGCCGATTCCGACACGGTGATCCGCCGTTCCGGCGACGCTGCGAAACGCTTCATCCATTTCGACATGGAGACGATGGCCAAGAAGGCCGGCAGCGTCGTCTCGGCCAGCCTGTTCGGCGCGCTCGCCGGTTCGGGCGAACTGCCCTTCCCGCGCGAGGCCTTCGAGGCGACGATCAATGCCGGCGGCAAGGGCGCGCAGGCGAGCATCGCCGCCTTTGCGCTGGCCTACGACCGGGCGGCGGGCATCACCGCCGAGGGCGCAACCGCGACTTCCGCAAAGTCCGGGGACGCCCGTGCAACCGTCATCCCGCAGCGACTGGCACAGGGCTGGCAGGAATTGCTCAGCCGCGCTGGCGCGTTGCCAGAACCGATTCGCGAGATGGCGGAGCCGGGCCTGCGCAAAACGGTGGACTTCCTGGACCTCGCTTACGGCGAGGAATACCTCAAACAGATCGAGCGCATCATCGCCACAGACAGCGCCGAGCACGACTTCGCCTTTTCACGCGAGGCGGCGAAGTACGTCGCCAACGCCATGGTCTATGACGACATCGTGCGCGTCGCCGACCTGAAGACCCGCTCGGGCCGCGCTGACCGCGTGCGCGCGGAAGTGAAGTTGGCCGACAGCCAGACGCTCGCCACCACGGAATATTTCCATCCGCGCATGGAGGAGATGGTGGGCCTGATGCCGGCGGGACTGGGCGCAGCCATCGAGGCACGACCGGGCCTGATGAAGATGCTGAACCGCTTCGTCGATCGCGGCCGGCGCATCCGCACCGACACCATCCACGGCTTCGGCATGTTGTGGGTCATCGGCGGCCTGCGCCGTTTCCGCCGCGGCCTGCTGCGTCACAAGGTCGAGGCCGCGCATACGAAGGAATGGCTGGCTCTGGCCGAAGCGGAGCGCGCGCGGGACTATGCGCTCGGCGTCGAGGTGCTGAAGTGCCGGCGCCTCATCAAGGGCTATTCCGACACCCATGCGCGTGGCCAGTCCAAGTTCGACAAGGTGCTGGCCTGCCTGCCGCTGCTCGGGGGTCGGCAGGACGCCGCCGACTGGTTGCGCCGGTTGCGCGAAGCCGCCCTTGCCGACGCCGAAGGCAAGATGCTGGACGGCGCCATCAAGACCGTCCACTCGTTTACCGACAGCCCCACGCAGAACGCCGGCTGATCCGCCGGCGCGGGCAGGCGGAGGCGACTAGGACCGGCCGAGCCCCGTGCTCCCAGTCCTGATGTGCCGGTCCGCCCTTGGCCAGACCGGTCCTGCTTTTTGTTATTCCCCGTAGGGAACCCAGATGTTCTTGACCTGGGTTGCCTTGGCGAGGAAGTCGGTGCCTTCGCCCTGGGCGGGCGAGAACCAGTCGCGGTTGACCGTCTCGGCCCAGACCTGCTTGAGATTTCCGGCCGAAGCCTTTTCGAGGTTGCCAGCGGTGGCGGCGCTGCCGAACCACCACAGCCCGTCGACTTCCTCGTGTTTGGCCAGTTCGAGCGCCAGTGCGGCGCGATCGCCGGTGACGATGTTGACGACGCCGGCCGGCACGTCGGAGGTCTCCAGCACCTGGTAGAAGTCGGTGGCGGCGAGCGCCTGGGCGGAGGAGGGGACGACGACGACGCGGTTGCCCATGGCGATGGCGGGCGCGAAGGTGGAGACGAAGCCGAGCAGGCCGGGCTCCTCGGGGCAGGCGATGCCGACGATGCCGAGCGGCTCGTTCATGGCGAGCGCCACGCCGCGCAGCGGCGGCTTGTGCACGGCGCCCTCGAACTTGTCGGCCCATGCGCCGTAGGAGAACAGGCGCGAGACGGAGACCGCCACTTCCCTTGCGGTGTCGGCCTTGCGCTTGCCGGTCATGGCGGCCAGCCGCTCGGCGAACTCGGCTGCGCGCGCCTCCAGGTTCTCGGCGATGTAATAGAGGATCTGCGCGCGGTTGTGCTCGCTGGCCGTCGCCCAGCCGGCCGCCTTGCGCGCGGCTTCCACGGCGTTGCGGATATCCTTGCGGTTGCCATCGCCGACCTCGCCGACCAGCGCGCCGGCGGGCGAGACGATGGCGCGCGAGTAGCCGCCGTCGGGGCGCGCCTGCTTGCCGCCGATGTAGAGCTTCGCCGTGCGGTCGATGAAGGAGGTGGAGACGATGTCGCCGCTCGCCTGTGGCGCCGGCTTGTCGGCGATGGGCTTCGCCTTGGCCAGCCACTTCGGCCTCGAATAGGCGGCAAGACCCTCGCGGCCGCCCTCGCGGCCGAAGCCGGATTCCTTGTAGCCGCCGAAGCCGACGCCGGCATCGAACATGTTGGTGCCGTTGATCCACACCACGCCGCATTTCAGCTTCGGCGCGATGTCGAGGGCGAGGCTCAGCGTCTCCGACCACACCGACGCGGCAAGGCCATATTCGGTGTTGTTGGCAAGTTCGACCGCCTCCGCCGGCGTGCGGAAGGTGGTGGCGACCAGCACCGGGCCGAAGATCTCGACGCGCGAGACGGTCGAGGCCGGATGCACGTTAGTCAACAGCGTGGGCGGATAGAAGCAGCCCTTGGCCGGCAAACCGGCTTTGGGTTGATGCAACTCGGCACCTTCCTTCACGCCGACGTCGACCAGCTCGCGGATGCGGGCAAGCTGCACCGGATGGACGATGGCGCCGATGTCGATGGCCTTGTCGAGCGGATCGCCGACGCGCAGCGTCTCCATGCGCGCCGTCAGCTTGGAGACGAAGCGGTTGTGGATGCTTTCCTGCACCAGAAGACGCGAGCCGGCGCAGCAAACCTGGCCCTGGTTGAACCAGATGGCGTCGACGACGCCTTCTACCGCCGCGTCGAGGTCGGCGTCGTCGAAGACAATGAAGGGCGACTTGCCGCCGAGTTCCAGCGTCAGGCTCTTGCCGGTGCCGGCCGTCGCCTCGCGGATCTTGCGGCCTACCTCGGTCGAGCCGGTGAAGGCGATCTTGGCGATACCGGGATGGTTGACGATCGCCTCTCCCGTCGCACCGTCGCCGGTGACGATGTTGACGACGCCTTCGGGCAGGCCGGCGGTGCGGCACATCTCGGCGAAGAGCAGGGCCGTCAGCGACGTGTACTCGGCCGGCTTCAGCACCACCGTGTTGCCGAGCGCGATGGCCGGGGCGATCTTCCAGGCCAGCATCAAGAGCGGGAAGTTCCACGGGATGATCTGGCCGCAGACGCCGAGCGCCTCGCGCCCGGCGACTTCGGTGTCCATCAGCTGCGCCCAGCCGGCATGATGGTAGAAGTGGCGGGCGACCAGCGGGATGTCGATGTCGCGCGTCTCGCGGATCGGCTTGCCGTTGTCGAGCGCTTCCAGCACGGCGAACAGCCGGCTGTGGCGCTGTATGAGACGGGCCAGCGCGTAGAGATAGCGCGCGCGCTGGTGGCCGGAGAGCGCCGCCCAGCCGGCTTGAGCCTTTGCCGCTGCCTTCACCGCCGCGTCGATGTCGGCGGCGCCCGCCTGGGCGATCCTGACCAGCACCTCGCCGGTGGCGGGCGCGGCCGTCTCGAAGCTCTCGCCGGACTTCGCCTTCTTCCACTGCCCGCCAATGAACAGCTTCGTCTCGCCGCCGAGGGCTGCGATCCAGGCGCGCGCTTCCTTATCGCTTTCGGGGGCCGGGCCGTATTCCATCGTATCCAGTATCTCAGCAATCGACATGTCGCTTCTCCGCCTCAGGCGCGTATTCTCTCCGGCACGATCCCGTGCGGGATCGTTGCCCACTTGGCGCATCATGCCATGGCATGATGGCTGAAGGCCGCGTAGCGGCCGGTGACATGGTGCTCCAGCTGCCGCTCGATATCGGCCAGCAGCGATGACGCGCCGAAACGGAACAGGTTCGGCTGCAGCCAGTCGTTGCCCAGTTCTTCCTTGATCAGGGCCAGGTAGGCCAGCGCGTCCTTGGCCGTGGAGATGCCGCCGGCCGGTTTGTAGCCGACGACATGGCCGGTCATCTCCCGGTAGTCGCGGATGGCGCGGATCATCGTCAGCGTCACCGGCAGCGTCGCGTTGGTGCCTTCCTTGCCGGTCGAGGTCTTGATGAAGTCGGAGCCGGCCATCATCGCCACCCACGAAGCGCGCGCGACGTTGCGCAGCGTCTGCAGGTCGCCGGTGGCGAGGATGGTCTTCATGTGCGCGGGGCCGCAGGCCGCCTTGCAGGTCTTCACCTCGTCGTAGAGGGCTTGCCAGTTGCCGCTCAGTACATGCTCGCGGGTAATGACGATGTCGATCTCCCGCGCGCCGTCGGCGACGGAGGCCTCGATCTCCTTCAGCCGTGTCGACAGCGGCGACAGCCCCGCCGGGAAGCCGGTGGAAACGGCGGCGACAGGAATGCCCGAGCCGTCCAGCGCCTCGACCGCTGTGGCGACGAAGCGGTGGTAGACGCACACCGCCCCGGTGGTGATGCTGCGTCCGCTCAAGCCCAGCGCTTCCTGGAGATCCGGCCGCAAGGGTTGACGCGCCTTGGCGCACAGCCGCCGCACGCGTCCCGCCGTGTCGTCGCCATTCAGGGTCGTCAGGTCGATGCACTGGATGGCGCGCACCAGCCATGCCGCCTGCCAGTCCTTCTTCACCGTCCGCCGCCCGGCCAGTGCCGAAGTCCGCCGCTCCGCCGCAGACAGGTTCACACGAACCGTATCGACAGGATCAAGCGTCAACGCAATGCCCGGGTTTGACGGGTGGGGAAATGAATTGGAGATTCTTGTTGCCGGGCGCCATGCCGAGGCGCCCTCGATGACAGCTTCGCTCGCACCCACCTTGTCGCTCCCGGATTTGATCTGAATCGCGCATTCCGATATAGATCAGAATGACTATCTATAATGTTGTACGTACAACGTAACCAGACTACAGTTGGAGTGTCAATAGCCGGATATTCCCGGCAGGACCGGTCCATGATGTCCGCTTGTCATATCACTATAACAACAGGCACAATGGCTTGCCGTTATCCGTGGGGCTGAGATTCGCATGAGCATCGACCGCACTTCACCCATTCCTCTCTATTTTCAGCTCGCCGGCACCCTGCGGGCCGCGATCGAATCCGGCGCCTATCCCCCTACCAGCAAGCTGCCCACCGAAGGCGAACTGTGCGAGCAGTACGATGTCTCGCGCAGCGTGGTACGGCAGGCACTGCAGTCGCTCGCCCACGACAACCTGATCGAGACGGAACGTGGCCGCGGCGCCTTTGTGCTGGAGCGCAAGGTGCCGATCACCCTGGTCCAGCAGCTCGACCCGCTGCTCGAAAGCATGGCGAAGGCCGGCTTCAAACTGACGACCCGCGTGCTGAAGCAGGAGCGCATCCGTCCGTCGGCGCACGTCGCCGAGCAGATCGGCGAGAATGATGCGATCTTCCTGGAACGGTTGCGCTACGCCGACGGCGTCGTTTTCCTCGTGGTCCGCAACTACCTCCCCTATTCGCGCTTTCCCGACCTGCTGCAGTCGAACGAGTTGGAGACTGTGTCACTCTACCAATATCTTGCCAAGCGCTATGGCGCTGTGGCGACGACCGGCAAGCGGCAGGTGGAACTCGCCCGCATCGGCGAGGAAGCCATCGCCGCCCAGTTGCAGGTCGAGATGAACAGCTACGTCCTGTTCAACCGCGAGGTCACCTACGACCAGAACAAGCAGGTGCTGGAATATTACGAGTCCTGGCACCATCCGGATCGTACGCGGCTGACCATCGACCTGCACCGGACCTATTGAGTCGTAGAGCGGCTCAGCTCTCTTTCAAGCCGCGATAGGTGGCGCGGAAGCGCGCCAGGAGCGTATCCAGCCCGGCAAAGGAGCGCGGTTCCACCGGCACGCCACGCTCGCCCGGAAAAGGAATGTCGCCGACTCCGTGCCAATGCCCGGCGGCGATGCCGCCCAGATAGGCGGCGCCGATGGTGGCGTTGCCGAGACCGTGCGCCGGCACCAGCGGCATATCGAGGATGTCCGCCAGCAATTGCTGCCAGCGCGGGTCGGTGCTGCCGCCGCCGGTCAGAAGGATACGATCGGCCGCGATGCCGATGCTGCGCATCGCGTCCCAGCTGTCGCGTACGGCGAGCGCCACGCCCTCGAAGACCGAGCGGATGAGCTGGCCGCGCGTGCAGCCGAGACGCATGTACGCCCAGGCGGCCGAGGCGTTCGGATCGAGCAGCGGCGCACGCTCGCCGGTCACGTAGGGCAGGAAGACGACGTCGCCATTCCCTTCGTTTTCATCGAAGGCGGCACGGTACATTTCCGGCCATGATGCGCCGAGCACCGTGCGCGCCCATTCGAACGCGGTGCCGCCGTTTTGCAGGGCGGCCATCGAATAGAGGCTGCGGTCGATGCCGCGATAGCTGTTGTAGAAGGGCTGGACGCGCGGCTCGACCGTGTCCACCACCGCCATGATCTGGATGCCGGAGCCGACCTGGAGAACGGGGGAGCCGGGCTTCGTCTGCCCCATGCCGAGCAGGCAGGACGCGGTATCCGAGAGACCGGCCGCCACCGGCGTGCCGGGCGCCAGGCCGAGTTCGGTGGCGGCCGCCGGCGTCAGCCTGCCGGCCACCGAATGGGATTCGACGACCGGCGCCAGCAGCGCCGGATCGATTGACACGGCGTCCAGGAAACTCGTCGCCCAGCGATCGGCGCCGACGTCGTAGAGCAGCGTCATCGAGGCGTCTGCCGGCTCCGTTGCCATCTCGCCGGTCATCACCAATCTCAGCCAGTCCTTGGGCGAAAGGATGCGACGGATAGCGGCGTAGGTCGCCGGCTCGTTGTTTCTAAGCCATAGCAGGGACAGACCGGCCATGCCGCTGACGACGGGATTGGCGAGCGGTCGCCGCACCGCTTCGGGAAGGGCGAGCACGGCGTCCATCTCTGTTGTTGCACGCTGGTCGGCCCACAGGATCGCCGGGCGTAGCGGCCTGGCATCGGCGCCGAGGGTGACGAGTCCATGCGCCTGGCCGGACAGGCCGATGCCGCGCACCGCGCCGCCTTGTCCCTGGCAACAGGCCCGCACGGCCGCCATCGTGCCGGCCCACCACTCGGCGGGCTCGGTTTCGGCATGGCCCGGCAAGGGTGAGGAGACGGAATAGGCTCGCGAGGCCTCGGCGACGGCCCGGCCGTCGTCGTCGATCAGGAGCGCCTTGACCGAAGCGGTGCCGAGGTCGATGCCGAGATACATGTCTTCCCCGTCGCCTTTCCTGGCCGTCGCCTTGCCGAGCGTGTCAGCGAAGGAGTTGCAAGGCCTCGGAAACGATCCGCTCCGCTGTCAGGTCCAGGGCGCGGTAGACCTCCGGCCCAGGCGCCGATTCGCCGAAGCGGTCGACGCCGACGACCGCGCCCGGCCCCTTGAGGAACTGATACCAGTAGAGCGGCGACGACGCCTCCACAAAGACCGTCGGCGTGCCGAAAGCAAGCACGCTGTCCTGATAGGCGCGGTCCTGCCGGGAAAAAAGGTTGCCGTTGGGGATAGAGACGATCCTGGCCGCCTTGCCCTGTCCTTCGAGCGCCTTGGCGGCCTCGAGGATGAGCCCGAGTTCCGAACCGGTTGCAGCCAGAACGACGTCGGGGGCGCCTGCGGCATCTTTCAACACGTAGCCGCCCTTGCGGATGCCGTCGAGGTCGTGGGCCTTGTGTGCGAAGACCGCACCGTCCTGGCGGGCGGCGACGATGACACTCGGCCCTTCGCGTTTGAGCGCCGATTCCCAGGCGGCAAGGGCTTCCAGCTCGCTGCCCGGCCGCCACAGCGACATGTTGGGAATGGCGCGCAGCGCCACCAGTTGCTCGCAGGGCTGGTGCGTCGGCCCGTCCTCGCCGACGCCGATGGAATCGTGTGTGTAGAGGAAGATCGCCTTCAGCCCCATCAGCGCCGAAAGGCGCACCGCATTGCGGCTGTAGTCGCTGAAAACGAGATAGCAGGCCCCATAGGGGATAAGACCGCCATGCGCGGCCATGCCGTTCATCATCGCCGACATGCCGAATTCGCGCACCCCGTAGTGGACGAAGTTGCCGGAGAAGTCGTTCGGCGTGATGGAACGGGCCGCACCCGTCCAGGCCAGCGTCGACAGCGAGACGTCGGCCGATCCGCCGATCATTTCCGGTATGGCTTTCATCAGGTTGCCGGCAATTCTGCTGGACGCCTTGCGGATGGGCTGCTTGACCGGCTCGCCGGCAAGGATCCGCTCGGCTTCGGCGGCAAAGAGCGCATCGAGCCCCGCCGGCGGGCGGTGTGCGAAACGGCGCTCCAGTTCGGCGGCGAGTGCAGGGTGAGCGTTTCGGTAGGCGGTGAACAGGACGTTCCATTCGGCCTGCGCCTTTTCACCGCGCTGGCGCGCGTCCCAGGCGCGCATGATTGCGTCGGGCACGACGAAGGCTTCGTACGGCCAGCCGAGATGCTCGCGGGTGCGTGCGACCTCGTCGGCGCCTAGCGGCGCGCCATGCGCTTCTTCCTTGCCCTGCTTGTTGGGCGAGCCGTAGCCTATGATCGTCTTGCAGCAGATCATGGTCGGCCTGTCGGTCGAGCGGCGGGCGGCGGCGAATGCCGCGCCGACCGCACCGGGATCGTGGCCGTCGACATCGGCGATGACGTTCCAGCCGAGGGCACGGAAGCGCGCGGCGCTGTCGTCGGCGAACCAGCCGGGCGTTTCGCCGTCGATGGAAATGTTGTTGTCGTCGTAAACGAGGATCAGCTTATTCAGCTTCAGCGTCCCGGCGAGCGAGGCGGCTTCCTGTGCGATGCCTTCCATCAGGCAGCCGTCGCCGGCGAAGACATAGGTGAAATGGTCGATCACCGGGAAGCCGTCGCGATTGAACTCCTCGGCCAGCTTCCGTTCCGCCAGTGCCATGCCGACCGCCGTGGCGAAGCCCTGGCCGAGCGGCCCGGTGGTCGTCTCGACGCCGTCGGTGATGCCATATTCCGGATGGCCGGGCGTCTTCGAATGCAGCTTGCGATGGTCCTTCAGGTCCTGAACGGTCAGCCCGTAGCCCGACAGATGCAGGAGCGAATAGGTCAGCATCGAGCCGTGGCCGTTCGATTGCACGAAGCGGTCGCGGTTCGGCCATTTCGGATCGGCTGGATTGTGCTTGAGGAAATCGTTCCACAGCACTTCGGCGATGTCGGCCATGCCCATGGCCGTTCCGGGGTGGCCCGAATTGGCGTTCTGCACCACGTCGATGGTGAGGAAACGGATGGCGTTCGCCAGCGCGCGGCGGTCGGACATGAGAGAGCCTCCAGCAAGTGCTCTCAGCTTATAATGTTATCATTACAACATGACAATATGCTTTATACCGGAAGACGGTTTCTTCTGGCATGTGGAGGTGAGGAAAGCGGATCGGTGCGGAAATCCGGATATTCGGGATCGGCACCTGACTGCGTCAGTCCGGCTGAGGTTCGGGCTCGACCCGCTTGGCGCCGGTCATGATGGCGACGGCGTCGGACATGGAGACCGATTTCGGATCGACGACGCAGGCGCGCGCGCCGAGTCGATGGATGTGGATGCGGTCGGCGATCTCGAAGACATGCGGCATGTTGTGGCTGATCAGCACGATCGAGATGCCCTTACGGCGGACGTCGGCGATGAGGTCGAGCACCTTGCGCGATTCCTTGACGCCGAGCGCCGCCGTAGGCTCGTCCATGAAGATGACCCGGCTGCTGAAGGCGGCCGCACGGGCGATGGCGATGCCCTGGCGCTGCCCACCCGACAGCGTCTCGACCCGCTGGCCGATGTCCTGGATGGTCGCCAGTCCGAGTTCCGACAGTGCCGCCCGCGCCTCGCGGCGCATCGCCCTGAGGTCGAGGTTGTGGAAAATCCGGCCGAACAGGCCACCGGTACGCCGTTCGCGGCCGAGGAACATGTTGTCGGCAATGGTCATGGACGGCGCCAGCGCCAGCGATTGGAACACGGTCTCGATGCCCGCGCGACGCGCGTCGAGCGGCGAGCGGAAGGTGACCTTCTCGCCGGCAAGGCTGATTTCGCCCGCCTCGGGCGAGATGGCGCCGCACAGCGCCTTGATGAGTGTGGATTTGCCGGCGCCGTTGTCGCCGATGACGGCGAGCACCTCGCCGGGCATCAGGTCGAAATCGGCGTTGTTGAGCGCCACGATGCGGCCATAGCGCTTGACCAGGCCGCGCGCCTTGAGGATCGGTTCGACGCTCATGCCGACACCTTTCGCAGCCAGTTGTCGAGCGCCACCGCGGCGAGGATGAGCAGGCCGATCGAGGCTTCCTGCCAGACGGCGTCGGCGCCGGCCAGCGCAATGCCGTTGCGGAAGGTGCACACGATCAGTGCGCCGAACAGCGTGCCGATGATCGAGCCACGGCCGCCGAACAGGCTGGTGCCGCCAACCACCACGGCGGTGATCGAATCCAGGTTGGCGGTCGCGCCCGACAGCGGGCTAACCGAGCCGGTGCGACCGATCAGCACCCAGCCGGCGACGCCGCAGATGGCGCCGGCCAGCACGTAGACCGTCGTCAGCGTGCGGCGGATATTGATGCCGGCGAGCTGTGCGGCCTCGACGTCGTCGCCGATGGCGTAGACATGCTTGCCGAAGGGGGTGCGGTTGAGCAGGTACCAGACCAGCGCCACCATGAGCAAAAGCAGGATGGAGCCGTAGGTGAGCGCCGCGCCGAAGAAGGAGAAGGACTGGCCCGTCCATTGCAGGAAGGGCGCGGTCTCGGCGATCTCCTGCGAGCGGATCGTCTCGCTGCGGGAAAAGCCGAGGTTGATGGCGCCGAAGACGCTCCAGGTTCCGAGCGTGGTGATGAAGGGCGGTAGCTTGAGGTGGCAGACCAGCACGCCGTTGGCCAGCCCGCAGGCAGCGCCCGCCAGAAGACCGGCCGGGAAGGCCAGCTCGACGGGAACGCCCACGACGACCGCAAGCCGGCCCATGACCAGCGAGGCCATGATCATGATGGCGCCGACCGACAGGTCGATGCCGGCCGTCAGGATGATGAGCGTCTGCGCCACACCGACGATGCCGATGATCGTCGCCTGTTGCAGGATGAGCGAGAAGTTGAAGGGATGGACGAAGCGCGCGCCGTCCAGGAAGCCGAAGAACAGGCAGCTCAGGATCAGGATCGCCGCCGGCACCACGGTGAAATTGTTGTGCAGGAAGCGGTGGAGCGTGCGGCCGAGCGTCGGCCGTTCGTCCTCGAAGGCGGCTTCCGTCGTCAATGTCGTGTCGTCCGATGTCATGAAAGGCTCCAACCACGGGCAAAAGGCGGCGCCGCTGTGGACCGCGCCGCCTCTAGGTCGTCAGCCCCAGCAGATCTTCAGAGCTTCTTCCGAGGTGATGGACTCGATCCCCGGAACGGGCTTGTCCGTCACCAGCTTGACGCCGGTGTTGTAGAAATCAAGGCCCTCGCTGTTCGCCGGCTTGGCGCCGGTCTTGACGTAGTTGACGATCGCCTCGACGCCCATCGTCGCCATCAGCAGCGGATATTGCTGCGAGGTGGCGCCGATGATGCCGGCGGCAACATTCTTGACGCCGGGGCAGCCGCCGTCGACCGAGACGACCAACACGTCCTTTTCGCGCTTGACCGCTTTCAGCGCCTCGTAGGCGCCGGCCGCTGTCGGCTCGTTGATCGTGTAGACGACGTTGATGTCGGGGTCGCGCTGGAGAAGCTGTTCCATGCCGGTGCGACCGCCGTCCTCGGCGCCGGCGCCCCACTGGTGACCGACGATGCGCGGATCGTCCTCCTCGCCGTAGCGGTTGGGGTCCTTCACGTCGATGCCGAAGCCCTTCATGAAGCCCTGGTCGCGCTGCCAGTCGACGGTCGGCTGGTTCTCGACGGCGTCAAGGAAGGCGATCTTGGCGTCCTTGGCCTTGTCGCCGAGCGTGGCGGCGGCCCATTTGCCGATCAGCTCGCCGGCCAGCTTGTTGTCGGTCTCGAAGGTGGCGTCGGCGGCCGAGACCGGATCGGTTTCGGTATCCAGCGCGACGACGAAGATGCCGGCCTTGCGGGCCTTCTCCAGTGTCGGCACGATGCCCTTGGGATCGCTTGGTGTGATCATGATGCCCTTGGCGCCGGCCGAGATGAGGGTCTCGATGGCGGCGACCTGGGAATCGCTGTCGCCGTCGATCTTGCCGGCGTAGCTCTGCAGCTCGACGCCGAGCTCCTTGGCCTTGGCCTCGGCGCCTTCCTTCATCTTGGCATAGAAGGGATTGCCGTTTGTCTTGGTGATCAGACCGATGAGGATCTTGTCCTCCGCACCTGCGGGCGCCGAAAAAGCGAGGGTCAGGGCCGCGGCCCCGAGCAGAATGTTCCTGATGTTCAGCACGACTATCCTCCGATTGCGTGACCAATGACCGAGGGGCGGGACCGGCGACCGGGCCTGCGGCGAGCTTTGCTCGCTGGCAAGTTTCCTCCCTTGACATGCTATACGTACAACCGGTCATACGAATAAGGCAAGCGCCGAGACTACACTTTTCCGATAGGGAGGCGAATTGGCCGGACCGAGCCGCATGGGCGCCGTCCGCGCCCGGCCCGCCGGTGGCGAAGCCATGATGGAGTTGCTAGGCTCTTGCCGGGTTTGCGACCGCGCTTTCGGGCGGTTGCGGGGCGAACGAGAAACGGAGCGGCGCATGAGGTCGATAGCGGGGATCGTTACGATGTGGCTCGCGCTCGTCCTCATGACGATGCCCGCCGCCGCCGAGGTTGCCGACCGCCTCGGCATTCCCGGTCCGATCGACTTCGACGGCAAGACGTTCGAACTGGGATGGAGTGCTGAGCCGTCGCCGAACTACGTCAAGCAGGAATATGTGCCGGCCGGCCAGACCGTCGAAGCCTACAAGCAGATCCTGCTTGTCGAGGTGGTAGGCGGTGGCGTCAGCGTGAAGGACGCGGTCGCCAGCCAGTGGGCAGCGCTCGACAAGCGCAAGAGCAGCGATCCGCTGGTCAACATGGAGGTCTTGCAGCACGATGCAACGGGCGAGGTTCTGCTGGATTTCATCGTCAGCCGCAAGGACGACCGCGGCGAATACATTGTCGAGTGGAATGCCTATCGCTATGCGCCGTATCGAAGCCTAGCGGGAGCGCGAGGCGTGCTGCTGTTCGCCGTCAGCCATCGCGCCTATGGCAATCAGGATGCCAAGGCTTTCCTCGGCGGACTGAAACAACTGAGGCCGACCCAGATCGGCGCGATGCTCCGCGCCCCGCTGCCCTCTCCGACGAGATGAAATGGCGCCGGCCTCCATGGCCGGCTAGGTCATATCGTCATCGGCGGCAGACGTAACGCCCCGCATCCAGCCGAATTTCCTCCCAAGGCCATCAGCCCGATGTCAACGCCGGATCAATGTTGTCGCCTTGCGTCGTCTGTGCATGCAAGAAGCATTGACAGTGCATGGCATGAGTATATTCTGCCTGCGTTACCGGTGCGACGTAGGGGGTGTTGGCGCCGGAACGCCCAGGGGAGGGAAGCATGACCATCAGCAAGGAGGCTGCCGTCGGCAGCGAGGCGACGGCGAGCACGCGCACCACGGTCGTGGCCGGCGCCGTCGGCCATTTCGTCGAATGGTACGACTGGACGATCTACGGCCTGCTTTCGGCGGTGTTCGCCGCGCAGATGTTTCCCGGCGAGGACAAGCTGGTCGCCCTGCTGGCCGCCTATGGCACGTTCGCCGCCGGTTTCCTCATGCGTCCGGTCGGCTCTTTCGTGCTGTCGCCGCTGGCCGACCATTATGGCCGCCGCGGCATCCTGGCGCTGACAATCATTCTCGCCGGTATCGGCAGCCTGATGATCGCTATCGCCCCCACCTACGAGCAGGCCGGGCTGCTGGCGCCGCTGATCCTGCTGGCCGCGCGCCTGCTGCAAGGTTTCGCCACCGGCGGTGAATACCAGACGGCGGCCGCCTTCCTGAACGAGCACGCCCCGCGCGAGCGGCGCGCCTTCGCGGCGTCGAGCCAGATGGTCTCGACCGGACTGGCGATCCTGTTCGCCATGGGCGTTGCAGCGCTGACGACCAAATATTTCGCGCCCGACATACTGGCCTCGTGGGGCTGGCGCGTGCCGTTCCTGCTCGGCGCAGTGCTGTCCCTTTTCGGCGTCTGGCTGCGCCGCTCCATTCCTGAAACGCCGTCGTTCCAGGCCGCCCCGCGGCGCCGCCAGCCTATCTCGCTGCGCTCGGTCTTCGCCGGCTTCATCGAGTATCCGAAGGAATCGCTGATCGTCGTGGTGATCCAGGCCTCCGGCGTCCAGTTCTATCTCTGGATGGTGTTTTTGCCGACCTACGCCAACATCTCGGGCGGCCTGCCCATCGCCGATGGATTGCTGGGCGGCATGATCAGCCTGGCCTTCTACACGGCCGTCGTCTCGCCGCTTGCGGCACTGTCGGACAGGATCGGGCGCAGGCCCCTGCTGATCGCCTCGGCGGCCGGGTTCCTGATCCTGGTCTATCCGATGCTGCAGGCCTTGAAGACGGCGGACTTCTCCACCTTCCTGATGGTCCAGATCGCTGGTGTCTTCCTCATCGCGCTGAACAACGCGGTGATCGGAACGGTCTTTTCAGAGATATTCCCCACCCGGCTGCGTGCCACCGGCATCGGCCTGCCCTATGCCATCTGCGTGGCCATCTTCGGCGGCACCTCGCCCCTGATCGCGACCTACTTCCTCAAGAACGGGCTGGATGCCTACATCGCCTACTATGTCATGGCTATCTGCCTGATCTCGATCCTGGTGCACATCCTCCTGACGCCGGAGACCAGGGGTAGGGCGCTCGACTGACCGACCGACAGCGCGGCAGGACCGTCAATCCGTTACCAGTGAAAGAGCGAGCATGCTTGTCGTCCATCACCCCGACCAGGCCCTCCACGATCCGGAGCACGTATTCCGGATGGGGCAATTCCTGCCCCAGCCCGACCGGGCCGAGCGCTACCACATCTTCCTGGCGCAGGCGTCCCGGCATGCATCGCGCATCGTGGAAGCGCCCATCGGCGGCCTCGAACCGGTGCTCGCCGTCCACGACGCGGACTATGTCCGCTTCTTCGAGACGGTCTGGCAACGATGGCGCTCGGTTCCGGGCGCCGGACCGGTGGTCATTCCGAGCGTCCATCCGACACACCGCATGCGGCGCAAGCCGGAAGACCTCCTGGGCGAACTCGGCTGGTATTCCAACTCGACCTCGTGTCCGATCACGGAGGGTAGCTTCACCGCCGCCTTCGCCAGCGCATGCAGCGCCGTCCATGCGGCCGACCTGCTGATGGAAGGTGCCGGCAACGCGATCTATGCACTCTGCCGCCCGCCCGGGCACCACGCCTATGCCGACCTGATGAGCGGCGTCTGCTTCTTCAACAACGCCGCCATCGCCGCCCAGCGGTTGCGCAGCCGGTTCGACAAGGTCGCCATCGTCGATATCGACGTCCATCACGGCAACGGCACGCAGGATATTTTCTGGGCGCGCGACGACGTGCTGTTCGCGTCGCTGCATGTCGATCCCCGGCATGGGCCGCCCTACTACGCCGGCTACGCCGACGAAATCGGCGAAGGGGCGGGCCGTGGCCTCACCCTCAATCTGCCGATGCCGATCGGCACCGGCGATGCCGACTACCTCGCCGCGCTGGACAGGGTGTTCGCCGCGATCGCCGCGTTTGGGCCTTCGGCGATCGTCGTCTCCATGGGGCTCGACGCTTCCGCGCATGATCCGGTGCAGACCTTCGGCATCAGCAACGAGGGCTTCCATGAGATCGCTCGACGCATCGACGCCCTGCCGATGCCGAAGCTGCTGGTGCAGGAAGGCGGCTACCTGAGTCCCAACCTGGGAGCCTGCCTCGGCGCCTTCCTGTCCGGTTTCCGGCACTGAGGCTGCGATGTCCGCAACAGATCGCTTTTCCTCGCGCGGAGGACGCCGGGGGGTCGACGCCATGGCCGCCTTCACGGTTCTGTCGTGGGCCGCGATCTTTCCTTTGACCCGCGTCTGCCTGCAATGGTTCCAGCCCTTCGAGCTGGTGACGCTCAGACTGATCATCACCGCCGTGGTCTTTGCCGTGGGGCTGCTGTTCGTGCGGCCGCGCCCGCCTTCGCTGCCCCAACTGGCGGTGCTGGCGATCTGCGCCTTCTTCGGCGTGGCGCTCTACAACCTCTTCCTGTCATGGGGGCTGGTGACCCTGAGCGCCGGTGCCGCCAGCTTCCTCACGAACACAATTCCCATCTTCACCGCGCTGCTGTCGTTCGTCATGAACGGCGAACGCCCGACATGGCGCTCGATCGGCGGGATGCTGATCGCCTTCGCCGGCATCGGCGTGCTCGCCTCGGCGCAGCCGGGCGGTTTCGCCTTCGGGTCCGGCGTCTCCTTCGTGCTGGCCGGCGCCCTGTGCTCGGCGCTCTACATCGTCCTGCAGAGGCGGCTCGTCCATACCTTCCCGCCGTTCGAGACCGGTGCCTGGCTGATGATCCTCGGCGCGGTGTTCCTGCTGCCATTCTCTGGCGCGGCGTTCGATGCGACCCTCTCCGCGCCGGTTCCGGCCCTGTTGTTCGTGGCCGCTCTGGCGATCGTCCCCGGAGCGCTCGGACAGCTGGCCTGGCTCTATGTGCTGAAGACGACCCCGGCGGGGCGGGCGGCTTCGCTGCTGTTCCTGATTCCGCCGATCACGACGGTCATCGGGGTGGCGATGCTGGGCGAGACCGTTTCGATCGCCTTGCTCGTCGGCGGCGCATTCGCCATCGCTGGCGTGGCCATCGTCCATGCCGAACGGGCAATGCGACGCGCCAGGGCGGACTGAGTGAACCGTGGCCCGTTCGGCCGCTTGTGGCGTCGCGGCCAATCGCGCTATAGGCAGCAAGCCTCAAGTGACGGAAATCCATGAGCAGGGCAAAATCACAAGCGGCGCCCTCGCGGCACCGCACGGCGGCGCAGCGGCCGCGTGTCAAGGGAACCAGCGTCAGCGAAGCCTATGACCGGCTGCGTTCCGATATTTTGGACCTGACGCTGGCGCCAGGGTCGCTGCTCGATGAAAGAGAGCAGGTGACCCGGCTGCACCTGTCGCGCACGCCGATACACGAGGCTTTCGTGCGCCTGGCCGCCGAAGGGCTGATCGTCATGCAGCCCAACAGGCAAGCGCATGTGGCGCCGCTGGATATCCGCGACCTGCCGCTCTACGTCGAGGCGATCGACCTCGCGCACCGCACGGTCGTCCATCTGGCCGCGTGCCGCCGCACCGATGAGGACCTGGCCGCCATGCAGGCGGCGGCGGAAGCGTTCGAGCGGGCGACGCGGGAGCGCGATCCCCTGGCCCTGACCGAGGCGAACCGGCATTTCCACGCCACGGTCGCGGCCGCCAGCCACAACCAGTATCTATTCTCCCACTACGACCGTCTGCTGACGCTCGGCTTGAGGATCCTGCGCAGCCACCACCTTTACCGCACCACCGGATTGGACGAGTTGCAGCGGCAGGCCAGCGAGCACTACGACCTGATCGCCGCGATCACGGCGCAGGACACCGCCAGGGCCGAACGCCTGGCGCATCTCCACACCAAGACCTTCGTCGACCACTATGTCCATTCTCTCCAGCAGAGCCTGACCCGGGACATCGGCGTGAAGCTTTACCCGACCGAACCGTCCGGCCGGTCTCCGGCATAACAGCCGCGCGCTCCCGCTGGCCGCGAAGCCTCTTTCAGTCGCGGAGGCCTCTGGCGCTGGCCCGCGTGTCCCGCCGCTTCGCCAGCCTTGCCCATCGAGCCTGGCGGGGAGCCGCCCCGCCTCGCGTCACGCCGATGAGGGCCGGTGATCGAGGAGGTCGCGGATCGGCCCCAGTATCGTCGCAAGCGGCACCAGCCGCACGGCGAGGTCGCGGATGACCGCCAACACCCGGCTGTGGCGGAACATCAGTTTCGCCAGTTGGCGCGAATTGTCCTGCGCGGCCTCGACCCTGGGCCTTTGCCCGCGCTCGTAGGCGCTCAGCGCCTCGCCGACGCCTTCGGGACCGGCGTCGAGCAGATGGCGGGCGAGGACGGTCGCCGATTCCATCGCCATGCCCGCACCGATGCCGGCGGTCGGCAGGAAGCCGGCGGCGGCGTCGCCGACCAGCGCCACACGCCCCGCAGCCCACGTATCGGCCCGGCAGTCGGTCAGCTTCCAGAAGTAGAGGTCTTTTCCGGCTTCGACCGTAGCCAGCGCCCGCTCGAACCACGGATCGACGGTGCTCAGCTGGCCGCGGATATGAGCGATGAAGGCGGCCGGTCCTTCACGCATGTCGGCCCGGTCGCCGCCGACAAATACACCGGCGCTGCCCTTGACGGGATAGATGCCGACGAAGAAATCCGCCCCCCAGATTTCGTCGCCCTGGTCGGCGTGAGCGGCGTCGGTCTCGATCCATGCAACCCAGCCGGCCCAGTCGGTGTCATAGGTCGTCACCTGGCTGGCGTCGAGAAGCATGGCCCGACTCCCGGAATGCAGGCCATCGGCCAGCACCACGGCGTCGAAGGTCGCCTCGACGGTGCCGGTGCCGTCCTGCAGCACGGCTTCCACAACCTCGGCCGTCTGCCGCAACGTCTTCAGCGTGGCGCCGTGGCTGATCGGCGCGCCGTGCGTCGCCAGCACCTCCAGCAGTTCGCCGCGTGCGAGGCCACGGTAGTCGCCATAGGCATCCAGCAGCGTGTCGATCTCGTATTCGCGCAGCAACGGTCCGTTGTGGCCGTGCAGGCGATATCGGTGGAAGGGAACGCTTCTGGCGCGATACTCGTCCTTGATGCCGAGTGCCTGCATGGCCGGATCGACGAGCGGCATGAGCGCCAGCATGTAGCCTTCGTCTGCATTGTCCGGGGCGCGCTCGACAAGCACCGGGTTGAGCCCGCCCCGCCGCAGCAATTGCGCCAGCGTCAGCCCGGCGACGCCGGCGCCGACGACGAGCACGCGCAGCCGATCGGCGCGCTGCTTTTCCACCTGTTCCTTAAGCGAAGTTTCCATGAACATGCCGCACTCCTATTCTTTGGACCGGTCGGTCCAATTCCCATAGTGCGTCTGGACCGAGTGGTCCAGTATGCTATTCTACACAGATGAGTGAACAAACGAATGAGCGGGTTCCGGGCGTGATGGCGCCGCAGCGCTACAGGCGATTGCTGGCTACGGCGGCCGGCGAATTCGCCAGCCACGGCTTCGAGCAGGCCTCGCTGAATGCGATCATCCGCGCCTGCGGGATGAGCAAGAGTTCCTTCTACCACTACTTCGGCTCCAAGGAGGCGCTGTTCGACCGTGTGGTCGAGGAAGCGTCTGCGGCGCTGGCGCGGGATCTGGACGCGCCCGATCCCGAAACTCTGGCCGGACCGGAGTTCTGGGATCGCATCGAGGCGTTCCTGGCGCAGGCGCTGGCGGCTTCGGCCAGGCAGGACTGGTATGCTGACCTGGGCAGGCTTTTCTACCTGCCCGACCTGTCGGCCGAACGAAGCGCCGCATTGCAACGGGTGCTGGCTGGCGTCGCCGATTGGCTTGGCCGTGTACTGGCCGTCGGCCGGGCTTGCGGCGCGGTGCGGGATGATCTGCCGGCCTCGCTGCAGGCCGAACTGGTGTTCGCCCTGTTGCAGGCGATGGATCGCTGGTCGTTACGCCATATGAATGAATTCGACGAGGCCGCCGTCGCCGCGCTGGCCCACCGTCAGTTCGAGGCGATGCAGCGCCTGCTCGCCGCTGATGCGGCGATGCCGTGAGTAGGCCACCGGGTCTCGATCCGATGGGAAGCGCGATACCCGGCTTGAACGGTCTTTGCGAAAGCTCCGCCGCGTATCAGGCCGTTGTCAGTCGGTTCAGCCCTGTTCGTCGCCGATGAGGCCGCGCAGCAGGTCGCGCGTCGCCTCGATGTCGGCGACGATGGCGGCACGCGCCGCCGCCACGTCCCTGCCCTTCAGCGCCGCCACGATCTCGCGGTGAT